>BNJT01000224.1_pt1 | contig 934752 bp, 1253 predicted proteins | sample 8540491 | NCBI WGS metagenome assembly BNJT01 (sample SAMD00202455, study PRJDB9452) | human saliva metagenome | host: Homo sapiens | reverse complement strand
GTAAGATGCATATTGATAAGGAAAAACAGCAGGAACTATTTGCAAAATATAATACACCAGAACATGTACAGCGCCACTGTGACGAGGTGGCAAGGGTTTCTGTGCTTATTGCTGAAGAGCTTAATGAGCGTGGATTTGAGCTTAATATAGAAGAGCTGCGAGGAGCAGCGCTTGTGCATGATGTTCTTAGAACAGAGAAGGAGCATGATAGGCTGGGTGCTGAAGTTTTGATTAATATGGAGCTTCCTCATGAAGCGGAGCTTGTAAGGCGTCATATGACTTATCATCCGTTTAATCATGCTGATAGATTTGAGGAAATAGATGTACTTTGCTTAGCAGATCGCCTGGTGAAGGAGGACTGTTACGTTGGTCTTGATGAACGGATGCAGTACTTGATAGATAAGCCGGGCAAGACACCGGAGCGCACAGAGAGAATCCTAAAGGCAAAGGCTCATACACAAGATATCATTGATGAATTAGAGGGTGTTCTAGGAATGACACTAGATCAACTTTGCGGTAAAGAGCGTAGTATGGAACTGATTCACCAAGTGTAGCTCATACTAAATATTTAGAACCACGCAGCAATTGCAAACCCAAACTTAAGCTCTCTAATCCTAAAATATTCAAATATGTTAGAGATAAGTTTCTGGAATTAAAATGGTCACCTGAACAAATATGCGGTCGGTTAAAATTGGAGAAATCAGATCTGTATGTCAGTTATACGATAATATATCGTGTTATATATTCAGGAATATTTGATACTGACAAAGAGCGTTCTTCGAATGGTAATCGTGTGCTATCCGCAAACTTCGTCATCTGTAAAAGATACCATGATTTCCTGTCTTACGGAGCAACCTTGTGTCAAAAGAATATATACAAAACAAAGTGGATGAAATGAACAAGCGCCCACGAAAATGCCTTGGGTTCAAAACACCCTATGAAGTCTATTATTCAACTGTGTTGCACTTAGCTTGACAATTCAAGAATAAAAAATAAAGTGGAAGTAAGTTATTCAGAAATAGTGCTATCAAGGATTGATAATCTAAGATGGTACTATTTTTAAGTGAAAATGATTTTATTTTAGTTAGAGTGAAGGTGAAGTTACAGAAAAATGAGCGCATGAAAGGTGGGCAAAATCTACTGTTCAAAAAATTTGTAAGAGTTGATTCTACTTCGTTGATGGCTAAAAGTTGAATGCCTATCCTTCGTGTATGATTGATTATGAAACTCTGAGTTATCTTCTTATAGTCGTTCTGTGCATCAAAGGCGGAGTATCGATATTTGTCATAACGACAAGAGCGATAGTTTCTACATCCGTTACAAGATCCTGGCGACTTGTGTCTGCGAGCACATTTGAAAGGGACATAATCGATACAATCTAGAGTACAGTAGTGTTCATGTTTACAGCGTTTGTAGTTAGCACACTCTAGAGGCAGATTAAATTTATATGTAAGGACACGATGTAATTTGATTTATTTTCCTACAGTAGATTTGTCTTTACCAAGGGTAGTAGCGATGACAAATGACCGCATATCATTTGATATTATTTAGGATTTCCTTTATAATAGGACACATTGTCGAAAGGAGTTAAATGATATGAAAAAGAAAATCAATACGATTGTAGGATCAATTGGAGCATTTGTTGGAATCTTCGTTTTCATCACTTATATCCCACAGATTATTGCAAATTTAAATGGTATAAAGGGACAACCTCAACAGCCACTTACAGCAGCTGTTTCATGCTTGATTTGGGTTATTTATGGTTGGACTAAGGAGCCAAAGAAGGACTATATCTTAATTATTCCAAATACATTTGGGGTTGTGTTGGGCTTCTTAACATTCATAACAGCTCTATAATAGGTATTATCCAGCGTATAAAATTTATACAACAACATCAGTGATTGATGTTGTTTTTTTAATGATTATATGACTTAGGGTTGAAATTATTATCGTAAATGATGGTTCAACGGATGCTACAGCTGCTATCGCTAATCGCCTTGCGGAAAAAAATATCCAATATAATAGCTTTTGGTCGGGATTGGCCAACTGCTAAGAATATCTCGTGTGCATCTCTATCTGTTGTGGTGACGATTGATAGAACGATTTAAGCGAGCTGCAGTCTTATGGATAGGAACCATCGTCAGTAAAAAAAGCAGGAGCCTGCAGCCCCTGCTTTTTGTATCCAGTAAAATTAATACTAAGAGGTTATCCAATGATACCGCCACCGATAACGTAATCGCCATCATATACAACTACAGATTGTCCCTTAGTTATAGCGCGCTGAGGTTCATCGAATACGATTTTAACTTCAGTTTCGCTTAGAGGCGTAATGGTGGCTGGTGCCTCTTTGTGCTTATATCTAATTCGAGCTTTTAGCTCTGAAAGGCGCATCTGGGCAGGCGATTGAAACCCAGTTGAAATTATGTGCAGTCAGATCTCTTTTGAATAGATCTTCGTTTGAACCGAGCACTACCTCGTTGTTCTCCACATCGATATATTGTACATACATCGGGTGCTTAAGTGCGAGTCCAAGTCCCTTGCGCTGACCGACTGTATAATGGATTATCCCCCTGTGGATACCTAGTACATTGCCATCCATATCTACGAAGTTGCCAGAAGCTATTTTTACCAGTATATCGCTCTATAAAGGCGGCGTAGTCACCATCTGGGATAAAGCATATATCTTGAGACTCCTTGCGTTTTGCGCTTATAAGTCCATGAGCTTCAGCAATTGTTCTAGTTTCTGATTTATGCATTGAACCGAGAGGGAACATAGTGTGTGATAACTGTTCCTGACTTAAAGAATAAAGCACATAACTCTGATCTTTAGACAAATCGACAGCTTTCTTAAGCTTGTATCTTCCATCTTCTCCATGCTCTAAAATGACGTAATGGCCGGTGGCGATGTAATCCTGACCTAATTCCTTACCAGCTCTAAAGAGCTCATCAAACTTTAGAGTCCTATTGCAATCTACACATGGATTCGGTGTTATGCCGTGCTCATAAGCGCTTATAAATTTACTTATAACCTTTTCCTCGAACTCTGGTCTAAAATCGCAGACCTTAAAAGGAATACCTAGGCTCTTAGCGACACTCTTTGCATCATTTATATTTTCAAGGCTGCAGCATGTTTTAGAATCGCTGCCGATTGTATCATTATCATACAGCCTCATTGTTACACCTGTTGCATCATGGCCAGCTTCTTTTACAAGAAGAGCTGCCACACTGCTATCTACTCCGCCGCTCATGGCGACGAGAACTTTCTTACTCATTTCTAGTCTCCTATTTCCATTGAATAACTGATTATAGCATAACTATTGCTTTTCGTAGTATTAGATATAGTACATGAATTTAATCAAAGACATGTTGACACCTTAAAAGCAGGAGAGTATATTATAAATGAACATATGAACAAGTGCTCATATGAATGTGATTGTGATTTCTAAAGTAGGAGATTATATGGAAAAAGATTTAGTACCTCACTGCGAGGTTAACGAAGTGCATGGAAGCACTGTAGAAAGAGTTGTCGGGGCGATGCCTGAAGAGGAAGAGATATTTGATCTATCCGAGCTGTTCAAGGTGTTTGGTGACTCTACCAGGATGAAGATATTATTTGCACTATTCGAAGAGAAGATGTGTGTATGTGACTTGGCGGAAGCATTGGGCATGACCCAGTCGGCAATTTCTCATCAGCTTAAGATCCTTAAACAAGCTAAACTAGTTAAGTTTTCAAGAGCAGGTAAACAAATCATATATGAGCTTTCAGATGAGCATGTGAGAATTATTATCGCTGTCGGTAAGGAACATATCGAAGAGAGATAATCTAGGAGAGAGACATTATGCTCTTAATGTAATTTAATAAGAGCACAAGATTTTAAGATTTAAGAAACGTATTAAGCAGAAAAAGGAGTAAGAGATGAAAAAAAGAAATTCAAGTGTGAGATTGATTGTGCAAACTGTGCTGCAAAGGTAGAGGATGCGATAAATAAGCTAGACGGAGTGGAGGAAGCAAGGGTTAATTTTATGGCTCAGAAATTCACTCTTGTTGCTGATGACGATCGATTCGATGAAATCCTTGAAACAGCTATTATGACAGGTAAGAAGATTGAGCCTGATTTTTACTGTAGAGATAAAGTAGTATTTAGATTATATAACTTTTTTTAGCATAGCGTATTTATAGATTAGGGGCTTTACTTATGAATAAAAAAAGCAAAAGAAATAGAAGAAATAGGATAGCAATATCACTCGTGTGCTTTCTAGTACTGATGATACTTGAGCTTACAGGTGTGCTAGATGGAGTTCACGGATTCGTCCTGTTTGTAATTTACTTCATACCTTATATTATAGTTGGTAATGATGTAATCATAAAAAGCGGCCAAGAATATTAGGAATGGTCAAGTTTTTGATGAGAATTTCCTTATGATGATTGCGACGTTTGCGGCGTTTGGACTAGGTCTATTTGGGGATACCCAGTATTCTGAAGCGCTCGCTGTCATGCTTTTCTATCAGATAGGTGAAGCGTTCCAGGATTATGCTGTCGGACAGTCTAGGGCTTCAATTACCGAGATGATGGCGATCGCCCCCGAATCAGCCTTTGTGCTTAATGGAGATGAGACTGAAGAGGTGGATCCTGAGGATGTCGAAATTGGCAGTATAGTCGTGGTTAGACCTGGCGATAAGGTTCCACTTGATGGAGTAGTAATCGAAGGAGAGTCTTTTATCGATACGTCAGCTCTGACAGGGGAATCTGTTCCTAGGAGAGTTTCTGAGGGCGACGATATCATATCGGGATGTGTGAATGGTGAAGGTATGCTCAAGGTTAAAGTTACCAAAGAGTATGATGATTCGACAGTTGCAAAGATTTTTAGAACTGGTTGAAAATGCTAGTGCTAGGAAGGCTGTCCTCGAGAACTTCGTAACGAGATTTGCGCGTGTGTATACACCTATAGTTACTATAGGCGCTGCGCTTTTGGCTGTAGCCATGCCTCTTGTATTCGGCTTATCATGGTCAGACGGTATAGAAAGAGCCTGCAACTTCCTGATTGTATCTTGCCCGTGCGCACTCGTTATTTCAGTTCCGCTAGGGTTCTTTGGAGGCATTGGTGCGGCGTCCAAGGTCGGAGTTCTTGTAAAAGGGAGCAACTTTCTAGAAGCAGCAGCGAGCCTAGATACAATGGTCTTTGACAAGACGGGAACGCTAACAAAGGGAGAATTTAAAAGTATCAAAAACTTGTACCAGCAGAGGGTGTATCTGAAGATGAGCTAATAGAACTCGCTGCGTATGGTGAGGCATTTGCAACACATCCAATAGGAAAGTCAATACTAGAAGCTGCAAAGGATAAGGAGATTGATAAGAGTAGGCTTGAAGATGTGGTCAATCTAACAGGAAAAAGGCACTTCAGCTATGTTAGATGGAAAATCTCTTCTTGTAGGTAGCCGTAAACTCCTCGATGAAAAATGAAATAGAAGATGTGAGTGGAGTATATGGCTCCGAGATGGGAACTATCACATTTGTATCGTATGACGAGAAGTATAAAGGATATATAGTGGTGTCTGATACCATTAAGGATGAAGCGAGAGAAAGTATCGCTGAACTTAAGCGTGAGGGTGTCAAGAAGGCGGTTATGCTCACGGGCGATAGGAAAGCTACCGCAGAGGCTGTAGCTGGAGAGCTCGGACTCGATGCAGTTAGGTATGAGCTACTTCCAGCTGACAAGATTGAGGAGGTTGAGGAGCTCATAGAAGGAAATCGTAATACTGGGTCAAAGCTTGGCTATGTAGGAGATGGAATAAATGATGCTCCGGTGCTCATGAGAGCTGATGTCGGATTCGCCATGGGATCTCTAGGTTCTGATGCGGCAATAGAGGCTGCAGATATCGTTCTGATGGATGATGATTTGAGAAAGTTACCATTAATTTTAAAAATAGCTAAGCGAACGATGAGGATTGTAAAATCCAATATTGCATTTGCTATAGGAGTAAAGCTTCTAATTCTCGTATTGTCTGCACTTGGACTCGTCTCGATGTGGTATGCGGTATTTGGTGATGTAGGAGTTAGCATTATATGCATAATAAATTCGATGCGCATACTTAAATTCAAACAGTAGTGTCTTGCGTGTGATTATTTGACTTGGTGCTTGATATATCATAAAATTAAATTGGTTTTCAATTCTTAAGAGTTGAAAACCAATTTTCTTGAAATTTGAAGTTTAATTGAGGGCAAAATGGAATCCAAGAAGAGATATAAAACAAAACAGTACGATGAGCTCGTTGAATATATTTCGTCTATACCAGGACAGCACTTTACGGTCAATGAGTTATACATGCATTTTGCTGGTAAAGATAAAGCAATTGGAGTAACAACCTTATATCGTCATCTACAGCGTATGCTCGATGATGGTATTGTGAGTAAGTATGCGGTCGGAACGAATGGTGCAGCATGTTTTGAGTATGTCGGTGATGGAGCGCCACATGAGACTGTTAGTGCATACCACTGTAAGTGTGAAGGATGCGGTAAGCTTATTCATGTTCATTGTGATATGATCAAGGACATTGAGCATCATATGAGCCAAGAACATGGGTTCAAAATCGATCCATTTCGAACAGTATTCTACGGCACCTGTGAAGAGTGTATTGATACTAAAAAGGATAAGTAAAATATGAATAAAGCAAAATCTAATGATATGAGCGACCTCCTCCATGGCAGCATATGGAGGAAGGTTTTAATTTTTGCACTACCTTTAGCACTTACAAGTGTGTTACAGCAACTCTTCAGTGCAGCTGACGTAGCTGTGCTTGGAACTTTTGTCGGCAAAAACTCAATGGCTGCAGTAGGAAGTAATTCGCCTGTTCTCGGTCTGATGATAAATATGTTTATAGGCATTTCTGTCGGGGCCAACGTAATTATGTCGAGGTTTACAGGTGCACAGGATAAGGAAGGTGTAGGTAGAGCGGCACATACAGCTGTAATATTAGCGCTTCTAAGCGGTATCACAATAGCTATAGTTGGTAATATAATTGCAAATCCAATCGTCGATATACTCGGCGTACCAGAGGATATCGCACCTCTCTCAATTAGGTATCTCAGAATACTGTTCGGGGAATGCCGTTTATAATGCTATATGACTTTGAATCGGCGATATTTAGGAGTCAAGGTGATACGAGAACTCCGCTAATATGTCTCGCTTTTTCTGGCATAGTAAATGTGGCTCTTAATATATTCTTTGTAGTTGCAATGGGAATGGATGTTGAAGGTGTCGCACTTGCAACGGTATTAGCGGATGCTCTTAGTGCAGCGCTTCTATTCTATTATCTCAAAAAGCACGAAGGGTTAGTTCGTATCCACCTAAGTGAACTCAAAATAGATAGAAGAATAACTAAAAGCATCCTCAAAATAGGTGTGCCATCTGGAATGCAAGGTATGGTATTCTCGATATCAAATTTGCTCATCCAATCAGCGATTAATAGCCTTGGAACTGATGCAATGGCGGGAGCGACAGCATCGTTTAATATCGAAATTATGGCGTACTTCATCTCAAATGCGTTTGGACAGGCAGCAGTTACATTCGTCGGACAGAATCATGGTGCTGCCAATTATCAGAGATGCAAGGAGATAGTCAAACAGACACAAATTCTCAACTGGATTTCAATGATAGTATTTGGTATTGTCATGATTGTGTTCGGAAGAGAGGTTCTAGGAATATTTAACGATGACATGGCAGTGATAAGGCTTGGTTATGAGAGGCTCGTGATACTCATGGTAGCCGAGGTTCTGAATTCGACGATAGAAACGCTGTCTGGTGGCATGAGAGGCTACGGATACTCTATGAGTCCGGCAATAGTAACGCTTATCGGTGTATGTGGCGTAAGAATTGTATGGGTTTATACATTCTTCAAATTATATCCGACATGGTTTAACCTCATGCTCGTTTACCCAGTGAGCTGGGCGATTACAGCTGCTATGATGGCTTTTGCATACAAAAGAACACTCAAGAAAGTCTTGCCTAAGGGTGAGGTATTAGTCTAAAATATAAGGGTTAAGACAAAGGGTTCGAAAGGAGATTGAGATGAGATTGCCTGCGCCGATTGAGAAATTCGCAGAACAATATTTTGTGCCACACGCCAACGCTATAGTATGGGCAGCGATACTAGTAATCTTTGCACTCTTCGGCTATGTGTGCTATAGAGCTAGGGCTAACAAGCCTTTAAAGTGGATTCTATTATTGGCGCTCTTTGTGTGGGCGGCTGTGCTCGTGCTACTCACTATAATCACTTTTACGAGTGAGAAAGAAGCTTTTGCATTCTTAAACATGTAAGTTAATTACAGAGACAATTTTATACAGCAGTTCGAAACCATCCTGCTTTATCAAAACTACGGGTACTAGGAATACGAAAGTAAGCCGGCGTTTTGTTTTGCGTCGGCTATTTATTTTGATCATTTTCAATAGTGGACCATCACGTGTGGTGATATGAGTTGCATTGAATATGCTTGTCTTCTGGAATTTTAATTATGGAAAGGAGAGCTTGGGAGAAGATAACCCAGGCAAAAACACAATGAGTAATGAATTACTGCTAATTATCACACTGATAGTTGAGTACAGCGCCGTGGTGCTAATGTACAAGTTCCTAGGTAGAGACGGACTATATCTATGGACAGTGCTCGCAACTATCACCGCCAACATTGAGGTTCTTATCCTCGTAAAGGCGTTCGGCATGGAGATGACGCTTGGAAACGTTCTCTTTGCGACTACTTTTTTGGTCACTGATATCGCTAGTGAGATATATGGCAAAAAAAGATGCGCACAAAAGCGGTACACCTAGGTGTAGCGACATCCATTGCATTTGTGGTAATCAGCTCATCTTGGCTAATGTATTCGCCGAGCTCAAGCGATTTCGCATCACCTTCAATCAGGCAGATTTTTGCACATACACCAAGACTTATGTTTGCGAGTCTAGCTGTATATATAATCGTACAGTACTTTGATGTATGGCTATATCATAAGTGGTGGGATTTCACTAACAAGAGGTTTGGCCATAGAGATAGATTTTTATGGCTCCGTAATAACGGCTCGACCCTAGTCTCGCAGCTAGTGAATTCAGCGCTATATACGGTATTTGCTTTTTGCAGGATTGTACGATACTAAGACCGTAATAACTCTGATATTCTCGACTTATATAATCTATATAGTGACTAGTCTCTGCGATACACCGTTTGTGTACCTATGCAGGTCAATAGCTCGCAAGAAGGGTGATATAACTGTTTGAAACTAAATAATAGAGGCGTTCCTTTCTTGTACTTTAAAAGTACAATCCAGAATATATATATATATATATATGATAAAGTAATGATGTTGTATTCACAAATATTATTTATTAAGAAAGGAAAAGTGGAGTTAATGGGAGTTGTAAATTCAAGAATAAAAAAATGCTTTTCACTATTCATAGCATTTATGATTTGTATAACAGTGTTCTTTTCCGGGTTAGTATATGCAGATGATGAAGAAGCTCCTGATGCGGATACAGCCATTGCTGAAAAACTATTGGGCTGAGTTAGAGAAAAAGCAGTTATGTTGATGGTGGGGTGTATCCTAAATACCTAATGAAATTGCAAGATAGTGTTCTTAAAAATTTTGATTTGGCACGAGGTGGGGATTCTCCTAGTACTGGTATATACAAGAATCTTAATACATTAACATATGTAGCGGGAATGGATATGTATGAATATATATCCAAACCAGAGTTACAGGATAACGAGGGACCTAATGGTGATCCGAATTATCAAGATAATAAATATCACAATCCATTTAATTTCAAGTTTGATTCTGATTTTTATTAAAGACAGAGATCAATTAAATGTATATGGTGATATATCTGTTAACAATAATACTGAAAAATGCCGCTATAGGAACACATGCAATTGGAGATAAATTAAATCTTGATTTTTTTCGGTTAATTTAGGTAATCTTAGCAAATGGCAAAATAGCAGGTTGTGGTTGGATATTAATGGACATTCAAAGGGCACGGCATGGAAAACTCATGGAACGGAAGCTTATATAGCTACTGATTCAGAATTGGTATTTATTATCAATATACCTAGAGGTATTACAGTTCCTGATGTTAATGATTTAAAGTTTAGAGTTGATGGTTTAAATTCTCTGAAATTTAAGAAAGCAGAAAGAGATGGTGACAAACTCATAATTAGAGTACACCCTTCATTAAGTGAGAGTGGATATTTGCCTGCTAGAGATTACTATGCTTACCTAAAAAAACGATTAGTAATGTAAAAAAATAAGTGTTGAAGGGCTTTTGGTCAATAGTGAGGCTGCTGTAAATGAGAACATAACTATCACTGGAAGTGTTGTTGGTGTACAAGATGAACTTGTAACAGATTCTATGGAGGTAGCAAAGAAGAAGATAGGTGCAGGTTCAGATGATGTAAGAGCAGCGTATTTCTTTGCTGCTAAACAGTCTATTTCAGGAAGAGATGCAGCGGCACCACAGGATAAACCTAACTTGATTTCATACACCTTCAAGGTGAATAGAGCTGCCGAGAATACTACACCAAGCAACCCTGGAAAGACAGTAAAGGTTGTAAAGAAGACTAAGACGCCTAAGACGGGCGATGATGCAGATATAATGTTATATGTACTCCTTTTGGGCGTGTCTGGTGCAATACTTACTGGTGTTAGTTACTTTAGAAGAAGAAAAGTGAGCTAGTATTAATAGCTTGGGAGTCAAAACTCAATTTAAATAGAATGAGCGGATCTTCAGGAGCGAATCTTGGAGATCTGCTCTTGCTATGTAAGAAAGCCACGCAATGCAATATCTGCTTGCGTGGCTAGATTTCCTTATTGGTACATGCATAAGGGCATAATAAAGTCACTAGATTAATGGGAAGCTTAAGCCTGTGTTTTTTTAAGACATCTTATGATTGAGATGCTTTGCTAGTGCTTTAGAGACTACTGTTCCGAGAATACAGCAAGTTACAGCTTCGATTAAGCCCTGAAGACCAACAAGTGTAATTACGAAAGTAAGCGGATTGGTAGCACCAATCGTATGAGCCAGTTTCTGGATATAGTCTGTGTCGTAGAATGCAATGACTAGGAATCCCATGAAGAATAATGTGTTGAGTAGGGGAGCACTAATTGATCCTATTGAGTATGCAATAGTGCGGTCTTTTAAAACTTTATTGATTGCTTTAAATATAATGCCTGCGCAAGCTCCCATGAGGATTCTTGTGATAACGCATAGTACAAATGTCTTAAATGGTGCGACCTGAAATAAAACTCCACCCATTGCAGATGCGCCTGAAATAGCATCTATAAAGCTTGCGATGCCGAATACTCCGCCGAGTATGGCTCCAGCGAGTGGACCCATTAGTATCGCCCCGATAGCGACTGGAAGTGTGAGAAATGACATGTAGATTGGACCGATCGGCACACTGCCAAGCCCTGTAATCTTCATGACAAGTTCAACTGCGACGAGAAGCGCTAGTTGCGCAAGAAATTTAGGGTTGGATAATTTATCCTTCATATTAACCTCCTTCTGCCGTTCCGTAAGGATACAGCGATGAGCCGGGTTACCCCGAAGAAATGATTTACCTGGTATTTACTGATTTCCGAAATCTCTATCGCGCGTTCAGCTGCGATGATATCCGCACAGTAATCTGCCCGTGAGATTATAACAACTTGTGTGATAATTTACAACAAATAATCATGTAATTATGCAGCAAATTATAGGCTGTGTAACCTTGAAAAAGAGAGCATAAGATATTATTCATAGATTACTAGCGCGACAAATTTTACAGGCTCATCCTTCTTGTTGGTCAGGCTGTGGCCTTCGCCAGGTCCGGTAAATGTGACATCGCCAGCACGCACAATCTTAATTTCTCCGTTATCGTTATACTCTGCCTCGCCGCTCTGGATTACATAGATTTCTGCATCTCCTTCGTGAACGTGGTAGCCGACACCACAGTCTTTCTCAAGTATTATTTCCTTAAATAGTCTTCCTTTGCCAAGAAGTTCCTCGTCGCAGTCGATAATCTGCGTCGTGATCATGTGACCAGGTCCATTAGCTACAGATGGTTTAGTATAGTGCTGCCTTTCATCTTTTGTTTTAATCCAACTCATTTTGTTCCTCCGTAATATTAAGTCATTTTGATAAATTTCACGCATATATGATCTGTTTTGCTGCAGATAAAATGGCATGCATCAGATGCATGCCATAATTTTTGTTTAGTTATCCTCGGATTTAAGAAGCGATTCGTTATATCCGAGCATGTTGCATGCGGTATCTTCGATGGTATCCGCCATGACTATAGCATTTTCAAGGCTAGTAGCACAGAAGATAGGTCCTCTATTAGCGATTACACATATATTGTTGTGCTTTAGCTTTTTAAGGATGCTGTCGATAAACTCAGGGGTATGTGGTTCTACGTGTTCACTCGCACTGACATCTCCTAGTAGCTGGCGAAGGGCAGGGTCTGTAATCTTAAAGCCCACCTGAGCAGCTGCAAATACAGAGAGTCCATGTGAGTGTGTGCGGATTATCGCATTCCAATCAGGATGCTCTCTATAAATCGCAGCATGTAAGTCGAACTCGCTCGAAGGTACTCGCTGGATGTGGTCAAATGCTAGTGTGTTAATATCCACCTTTACGATATCCTCAGCGCGGATATTGTTGTACTCCATCGCCGAAGGGGTAATCAGCATCTCATGGTCATTGAGTCTAACAGATAGGTTTCCCCATGAGCCGTGAAAAAGCCCCAAGTCCTTGAGCTTATTAGTGCAATCAATTATGTTATTACGAATATCTAATTCATCAGTTGAGATATTGACAAAATCAACATGTTTCTCAGAATTTACATTGGAATACAGATGATTGTGCATCTGGCGTGTGCGTAGAGCCTCTTCGTCTGTAAGGTGCTTTATACCACCGATTTTATCACCGTACATCTCCGCTTCGATGCTCTTCTCTATAATCTTAATAATCGAAATTGCATCTTTCATATTATCACTTGCGCTAAATATACCCTTGCCACGAACCAGGCACCCAGCTCTGTCCTTAAGAGCTGATAGAAGAGCCTTAGAGGTGGTGTCTTCAGCGATTTTTAATGTCAGTTCCAACGATGCCTGCAAGATCATAGAGAGCTGGCTTAAGTGATTTAGCATCTTTTGAAAAAAGTGCTGCAGGCTCTGTGCATGCAAAAATCATGATGTTGATGTCACGTCTCGTACTCAGTATCTTACCGACATCACCAGAGTTCATGTCATAAAGCTGTAAATCTGAATCCTTAATTGTATCCAGAACTAAGCCTGGTCTTGACATTAGGTATGTTCCATTATCAACTCTTGCAATAATTGAGCCGTATGCCTTGGTGTATCTATCTGTAAAGTCGGAGGCATACTTAACTATAAGTTCCCTCGCCTGTAGTTCGTTCATATCAGTTCCTCTCTAAACTATTAGTATTAGAGTAGTGCAGCCGAATCGGTCAAAACGAGCTGCACTAATAATCTCAATATTCCTAAATTCTTAAAATGCAAAAATGGGCTCTAAATGCCCGTCGATACTATGGCTAAATTATAGCATCTAATGTGATTTTTGATTGTGGAGAAAAAGGAAAGTTATACATATTTCAGTATAGTTTCCGTAACTCCATCCCATGATACTTTGCTAGTATCAGGGGATACGTAATCAGGGTTATGCCTCTTATCGTGTGCGAGCCTTAAAGCTGAAATTATACCATCCTTGAGCCGCTGCTCAAATTCTGGAATCTCTGACTCAAAAAGGTTCACTGGGTGCCTTCATCTCTGGCGGCTCTACCAAGACGGTATTGTCAGATACAATCTTGCTAGCCAGCCAGCTCTGTATGCCTGGTAGGCTGGTGCAGACGGGAATCGCGCCCGACGCCATCGCCTCAATCAGCACGAGGGGAAGGCCTTCATAGTATGAAGGGAGCACGAAAAATGTCACTGGCTCTGAAGGCCGCGGCGAGCTCGGTCTGTGATAGCATGCCGAGGTAGCTAGCTCTGAATGGCAGTGCCGCGAGCTCGCCTGCGTCGCCAGCGCGGAGCGCTGGCTTCCCCGAGAGGAGGCGTGCGATTCCTCCTCCTGACAGCCACCGGCAAGCAGAAGCTCAAAAGCGGGAATTTCACTATCCTTATCCAGCTCAGTTAGCGCCTCAACAAGCGGAAAAAAATTCCCTTTAGCCGTACTGAGCTTGCCGGCGTAGATAATCTTATACGGGCCATCTGAGTGCGGCTTATCTGTATCTTCGTCCATTTTAAATATCTGCGAGTTATATCCAGTGCCAATAACATTAATCTTGTCATCAGATATCCCATATAGCTCGCCAATCTGAACCTTCTGCTCATCATGAAGAGCGAATATTCCATCTAGCTGCCTCATTCCATCTATTACAGCATCGTGCCTAAACGGACAGTTCTGAAACTGTCTGAGGTCGGAGCCGTGTGAGATACCATAGATTTTGCCATGAAATGAATCGGCTGCAAATTCCTTAACTATCGATGGAAGCATAGATGTAAGAAGGAATAGGTGGTGGCAAAGTATAACATCTGGATTGAGGTCTTGGATAGCCTTACCAATAGCCTTACCAAAGGCTCTATAAAGCATATCCGCCATATCTTCAGTCATCGAATTATATAAAGTAGAAGGATAAGGCATAACATCTGACATACCAAGAACTTCATACGGTAATTCACCCTATAGAGTCTCCGTGCGAATAGTAAACAGGGTAGGTGCTGACTACTTCAGGGAACTCAAACATATCTTCCTTGTATACGCCTGCAACTACGGCCTGCTCATGACCAGCTCTGTCAAAAGATTTGACGAGCTCAGTTAGATATACACCGCTACCAGTTGAGTGCGGCTTTTGTGTGCTAATACTCAAAAATTTTCATAGTGGTACTATTGTCTTATAAGAAATTTGCAGTGTCAATATCAATCCATGAACTAAAAAGTATGTTAGAAACACTAAAAATGAATCAACCAATATTTTCCGTATAACGAATTAGTTGCTCGAAATACGGAAAAAATTAGTTTGTTAATGTTGACTAACTTCACCCCGAAGAGTATATTTTTGAATTGTGAGATAGTAGTGAAAGGAAGACACCATGGCAGAGCGTAATAGTTCACTTGAGAAAGCGTTAAAGGTACTGGATTTATACCAATCTCAGAGCCGCCTTACTCTAACGTCTATTGCGCAGCAGACGGGGCTTTCCAATGCTGCGATAAGCAGAATTCTCAATTCGCTTGAGGAGATGAAGTACATCTATAAGGATAAGATCGATGGAGGTTATTATCTTACTGATAGAGTGTTCACCTTGAGTCGAAATACCAATATACAGAAGCAGATAGTCAACATGCTTGATGAGCCAGTAGCTAGACTTTGTAGAAAGTGCGGTCTTGCGGTTACGGTCTCGGTGCGTGAGGGACTAAAGTCATATATCGCTATTCGTAAGAACCCTTATACAGGGATTGCCGTAGTGGTTAGCTCAGAGGAGATGATGAGCCTGAACCTGACAGCGGCAGGAAAAGTGCTGACAGCTTTTTCAGGAGAGTCTGACAAGCTGGTTGAAGATATCGATTACGTTCGACTAACGGACAAGAGTATCATCGATAAGGAAGAGTACAAGATGCTCCTTGAAGAGGTCAAGGAGGAGAAGCTAGCTTACGATATGGAAGAAGTTACAGAAGGCCTTGTATGTGTAGCAGCACCAGTTCTTTCGTCTGATGGAACAGCTATATGTGCGATAAGTGTCAGTGGATATAAGGAGAGGATGGTTAGAAGCCTATACTCCGTAATTCCTAGACTTCAAGATACTGCTTCTGAATGCGAGAATTTATTTAGATAGTTAGTACAGAGCATCAATTACAGTCTTTGCTTGATGTTAAAGGCTTTGCTGCATGCTTGATAAATGAAAAATTTTGTAGATGAGGTAGTGGGATGAGTATTTTCTACGAGATGGACAAGAATTTCGGAGATATTCTTACAGAGAAGAAGAATTTCCTCTTTATAGGAGAGGCTGGAAGCGGCAAGAGCGAGATAGTTCTTAATGTGGCTGCCAAGATTGCAGAGAAGACTGGTGCCAAGGTTCAGGTATTCGATATGGACCAGAGCAAGCCGCTGTATCGCTCCAGAGATATGAAGGATGCATTCGCCCATAAGGGTGTAGAGATAAATTATCAGATGCAATTTCTCGATGCGCCGACTGTAGTCGGCGGTGTTGCTGAATCGCTGATGAACAAGGACGTTTACACGATTCTTGATATCGGTGGTGGACACAATGCAGCGAGAGTTGTAGGGGTGTACTCACACTTGCTTAAGGATGACAATACTGTTCCAGTCTATGTCATCAATCCTTACAGACCTTGGACCAAGAGTCTAAAGTCGATTGATGAGACTATGAGCGACATTGTCACTGCGGCTAGGCTGAATCGCATCTACATTCTTGGTAACCCTAACCTAGGTTACCAGACGAGTGCTGAAGAATTCATGGAAGGACTAGGTAAGCTCGACGAGATGCTTGGCGGAATAGTTACTGTCGGCAGCTTCGTTGTGAGGGATGAGATTTATGATGAAGTCAAAGGTATGACTGACAGACATTTGTTCCCAATCGAGTTGTTCCTGACTTATTCGTGGGTTGATCGCTAAAAACACTTTTTTTAAGGAGGTAATGTTGATGGCTAAAGGTAGAGTTGAAATCAATGCTGAGGCTTGCAAGTCGTGCCAGTACTGCGTGATTTCATGTCCAAAGAAAGTCCTCGTTATCGGTGAGAATGTTAACTCTAAGGGTTACCCTTACTCAGTTGCAGCTACACCAGAGGCTTGCATCGGTTGTGCAATGTGTGCACAGATGTGTCCAGAGGATTGTATCGAGGTTTGGAGAGATTAGTAAGGAGGACCAATATGGCAGAACGTGTATTTATGAAAGGCTGTGAAGCTATTGCTGAGGCAGCTGTAAGAGCAGGATGTCGTTTCTTTGCTGGTTATCCAATCACACCACAGAACGAAATTCCTGAGTATATGGCAAGAAGAATGCCAGAAGTAGGTGGAAGCTTTGTACAGGGTGAGTCTGAGGTTGCATCTGTAAACATGCTTTACGGTGCTGTTTCGACTGGAATCAGAGCGATGAGCTCTTCATCCAGCTGCGGAATCAGTTTGTACTCAGAGGGTATCTCCTTCTGCGCATCCGCTAGACTACCAGCAGTTTATGTAAACGTACAGAGAGGTGGCCCTGGAATCGGTGCTATCCAGCCTGCTCAGCAGGACTATCTACAGGCAACTAAGGCTTCCGGAAACGGTGGTTTCAGAATGATCGTACTCGCTCCAGCAACAGTACAGGAGTGCGTAGACATGGTATACAAGGCATTTGACTATGCTGAGAGAGACCAGAACCCAGTTCTCATTCTCACAGACGGAGTTATGGGAACGATCATGGAGCCAGTAGTTCTTCCTCCAATGAAGACACCAGAAGAAATTGCAGAGTTAAGAGATGCATTCAACTACAGAGCTATCGTAGGTCACCCAGTTGGTGAGAACGCATTCTGCAGACCTGGATCAGTTGGAACAGGACAGGAAGCTGTTAATATTGAAGCAGATAAGCTCTACAGAACTTGGGATAAGGACGTTGAGTACGAAGAGCTAGAGACAGAGGATGCTGAGATAATAATCGCAGCATACGGAATCTCCGCTCGTATCGGAAAGGTTGTCGTAAGAGAGCTCAGAAAAGAAGGAGTTAAGATTGGTATGATCAGACCTATCAAGCTTTCTCCATTCCCATATGAAGCATTTGAGAACATAGACTTCAACAGAGTGAAGGGTATTCTCAATGTCGAGATGTCCATTCCTGCTCAGATGAGATGGGATGTGGATCATGCAGTTAAGGGCAGAACAGTTATCAAGGAGTGCCTAAGATCCGGTGGTCAGCTTTTGACTAATGATCAGGTAATGGAAGCTGCTCGTGAACTGATTAAGGAGGTACTATAGATGTCAAAAGTTTATTCAAGAACTAAGGGAATTCTTCCTGATACAGTATCCGGATTCTGCCCGGGATGCATGCATGGTACAGTGCATAAGCTAATCGGTGAAGCAGCAGAAGAACTAGGCCAGCTCGAAAAACTCGTAAGAGTTGAGGGTGTAGGCTGCTGCGGACTCGGTCAATTCTACGTTGCTCACGACGCTACAATCGCTGCTCACGGAAGAGCTTGCGCTGTAGCTACAGGAATCAAGAGATCATCCCCTGACTCACTGGTTTACACTTACCAGGGTGACGGAGACCTTGCTTCCATCGGACTTGCAGAGACTATGTCAGCTGCTAACAGAGGTGAGAACTTCACAGTAATCTTCGTTAACAACGGAATTTACGGTATGACTGGTGGACAGATGGCTCCAACAACTCTTATTGGTATGAACTCTACAACTGCACCAGAAGGTAGAGAGCCAGAGGTTCACGGATACCCAATGCACATCGTTGAGATTCTCAACCAGCTAACAGCTCCTTACTATCTAGAAAGAGTTTCTTGCAACACTCCTCAGAACGTAATTAAGGCTCGTAAGGCAATCAAGAAAGCGTTCCAGTATCAGCTAGAAGGCAAGGGCTTCTCGCTCGTAGAGATCGTTACATCTTGCCCAACTAACTGGGGAATGAGCACACTTGATTCGCTCAAGTTCCTCGAGAAGGATATGTTTGATGAGTACCCTCTAGGTCTCGTTAGAGACAAGGGCGCAGAAGCTAAATAGGGAGGTTTAGAATGGAAAGAAATTTGATGATTGCCGGATTCGGTGGACAGGGTGTAATGACCATGGGAAAGCTTCTCTCTGAAGCTACATGTCAGTCAACAGACCTAAACGTAACATTCTTCCCTTCTTATGGCGCAGCTATGAGAGGTGGTACAGCTAACTGCTACGTTGTAATTTCTGACGACGAAATCGGTGCACCTGTATCTAACAGTGTAGATGATCTTGTAGTAATGAACGGACCTTCACTACACAAGTTCCTTCCTACTCTTAAGAAGGGTGGTACACTGTTCATTAACAGCTCGATCGTAAAGGATCCAATTGATAGAGATGACATCACTGTTGTATCTGTTCCAGTTACAGAGATGGCTCTCGAGATGGGTAACCCAAGAGTTCTTAACATCATCATGCTAGGAGCTTATATCGGATATTCAAACGCTGTACCTGAGCAGGTTATTTACGATGGAATTCACCACAAGTTTGAGCACAAGCCAAAGGTAATTCCGCTAAATGACAAGGCTTTCAAGACTGGACTTGATATAGGTGCTGAAGCTAGAAAGTAAATCGGTAAACGCTAGGTAATGGGCGCTTACTGATAAATCCATATGGTATGAGGGAAGATGGCTGAACATCAGCCATCTTTTCTTTTGGTTCTGCTTTAGCAGTGGATTTGCCGAGCGATAGTGAGGTGAATCAACAAACCACCGGCTATGCCGGTGTGATTAGTATAGCTTTAGCTTCAAGAAAAATACCTCCAATGTTATCATGATGTTGGTTCGCCAACCACATCAAATAACAAAGGAGGTTGCCATCATGGATGACAAAAATACTCTAGCACACACAAGCTGGAGATGTAAATATCATATAGTATTTGCGCCTAAATATAGAAGAAAAGAAATATATGGTAAGTACCGAGTGGAAATAGGAAAGATGATAAGAATCCTATGCCAAAGAAAAGGAATCAACATTGTTGAGGCTGAGCTATGCCCTGACCATATACATATGCTTGTAGAAATACCACCAAAGTATTCTGTGTCGCAAATAGTAGGATATTTGAAAGGGAAAAGTTCTCTTATGATATTCGATAAATTTGCAAATTTAAAATACAGATACGGAAATAGACACTTTTGGTGCAGAGGTTACTATGTTGATACAGTAGGGAAAAACGAAAAAAAGATAGCTGAATACATACGTACACAACTCCAGAGTGACATAGTTGATGATCAAATGACGCTAAAGGAGTATATTGATCCATTCACAGGAAGGAAGATGAAATAGTCCTTTAGGACTTGTAGGAAAGTACGTGCGGTTGGCGAATCTTTTCAACGCATCTTAAGATGCAGCAGGTAAAAGGCCCTTATAGGGCCAAAACAAAACCACCGGCTAAGCCGGTGGTTATGATTTTTGTGTTTTTGATTTAAACAATGACCGTTTAATCGTTGGAATTTAGCTGTTTTTTTGACAGCTACATAGTCTTGCACACAAAACCTTCACTTGACGGGGAGGAGAAATAGAACTAGAATAGTAAAAAAATAATAGATAAAAATTATTTAACTAAAAATATTTTTATCCAACACAGAGATTGAAAAAAAGGAGTAAACGATATGACTTTTGAACAGCTAAAGGAACTTATTTGCGAGAATTTTGGTGTTGATGAAGAGAAGGTAACTGAGACAGCAGACCTTCAGGAAGATCTAAAGCTTGACTCTCTAGATGCTGTAGAGCTTTCGATGATGATGGAAGAGGCTCATGGAGTTTCGATTCCTGAAGAGAAGTTCCCTGAGTGTAAGACTATTGAAGATGTACTAAAGTTTGCTAACAGTGGTAACTAATTATGGAAAAATACTTAGAACTCACCGAGAGACTGGTTGGAGTATTCGACCAGAGTAACAGTGACTTTTTTGAAATCAAGATTTCGGATTATGCCTTGACTCTTAAGAAGGGCTCATCCGTATATACATTACCATCAGTGCCTGTGTCCGAAGCAGTTGCACCTGTAGTTCCTCTACAGGCTGTTGCTACTGCTCCGGCACCGGCTGTGCATTCAGCATCTGCTACTAATGACAGTACTGTAGCTAAAGCAGAGGATACAGCTGCCAAGGCAGAAGAGAACACTGCATCAGCTAATGCTGAGGTTGTAAAATCACCGATTGTCGGAGTTTTCTATGCGGCAAAGGATCCTAATTCACCTCCGTTTGTAAAAGTCGGAGATGCTGTGAAAAAGGGTGATGTGCTATGCATTCTCGAATCGATGAAAATGATGAATGAGATTAGATCTGATTATGACGGAGTGATCAAGGAGATTAAAATGCAAGAACGAAGAGCTTGTTGAGTTTGGTCAGGTCATGTTTTTGCTGGAGAAGGGTGAATGATTAGAAAGGTCTTAATAGCCAATCGTGGTGAGATTGCGCTGAGCATACAGAGAAATTGCAATGAAATGGGTGTTGAGACTGTTGCTGTCTACTCGGATGTAGATAAGGGACAGCCTGCAATATATTTGGCGGATCAAGCAATCTGTATAGGTGCAGGAAAGAGCTCCGCTTCATATCTCAACGTTGCTAATATCCTGACAGCTGCTATCGAATCTGGTTGTGAAGCCATCCATCCTGGATATGGATTCCTTGCTGAAAATGGCGATTTTGCTGAAAAGGTGGAGGCCTGTGGACTAAAGCTTATCGGACCATCGTCAAAGGTTATAAATCTTATGGGCAATAAGCTCTCAGCGAGAAGTCTAATGGAGCAAAGCGGTGTTCCAGTCGTACCTGGATGCAATGATGCAATTTCTGACGAGGAACAGCTATATCGAATCGCAGATGAGATTGGATATCCAGTTCTTCTCAAAGCCTCGGCAGGTGGCGGCGGAAAAGGTATGCGTAGGATTTACAAGCGTGAAGATCTCGTAGCTGGCTGGGAACTTACGAAGCGAGAGGGCAAAGGCGTCATTTGCAAATGACGATATCTATGTTGAGAAGCTAATTGAGAATCCGAGACATATTGAGATTCAGATCCTTGCTGATAGTCATGGAAATGTGGTCTATCTACCTGAGAGAGACTGCAGCATCCAGAGAAACAATCAGAAGATTATCGAGGAGAGCCCAAGCAGGGCAAATAGGGATCTACTGGAAAAGATGTATCAATCTGCCGTAATGTGTGCAAAGGCTTGCGGATATGAAGGTACGGGAACAGTAGAGTTTATCGTCGATAAGTATGACAACTACTATTTCATGGAGATGAACACTAGAATTCAGGTTGAATATCCAGTCACGGAGATGGTTACAGGAATAAATCTTATCAAGGAGCAGATTAGAATCGCTTCAGGTCTTGCTCTCTCTGTGAAGCAAGAGGATGTTAAGGTGAATGGGCACTCGATTGAGGTCAGAGTTAATGCTCAGAATCCATATGATGATTTCAGACCTAGCTGTGGGGAGATTAGTTTCTTTCTACCACCAGGGGGATTAGATACGAGATTTGAGACGGCATTATACCAGGGGGCAAAGATACTTCCGTTCTACGATTCGATGATGGCAAAGCTCATCGTGAAGGGAAATACTAGAATGGACGCTATAAAAAAGCTTAGACGTGCGGTTTCTGAGACGATTATAGACGGCGTTCCGACTAACCTCGGATTTATATTTGCAATACTATATGACAAGGACTTTATCCTTGGAAATATCGATACAAACTATGTTGCACATAAGGAAGCTGAGCTTCTGGAAAGCATGCATGTAACGGGAGAATAGCAGAAAATGGGAAGCTTAAACAAGCGAAAAAATCTATTATCCACAATCAAGAACATAAGAGGTGGGAGCAAGCAGAATCAGGTTAGGCGCGAGCCTCGAAGAGCGCTGCCCGACCTCTTTCTTAAGTGTGATGGATGTAAGTCTGTAATCGACTATAAGGAATTCATCGAGCATCTTAAGATATGTCCAGAGTGCGGATACCATATGAAGATGAACGGAAGAGATCGCTTTGATTACCTGATGGATGAAGGGTATGAGAAGGTTAGCTTCGGTAGCGAACTCAAGGATCCGATTTCATTTCCAAAATATGCAGAAAAGCGAGTGAAGGAAGAGGCTAAGTCAGGGTTAAATGAAGCGATTTCTATCGTGAAGGGGACGATAGAGGGCAAGCCGGTGCTCGTCGCTGTGCTTGAGCTTCAGTATATGATGGGAAGCCTCGGTACTTACGTCGGTGAAGAGCTGACCGCAATGTTTGAGTATGCGATTAGAAATGAGCTTCCAGTCATTGTATTTTCAGCTTCTGGTGGTGCCAGGATGCAGGAGGGAATATTCTCTCTTATGCAGATGGCTAAGACGAGTGCTGCTATAGGTAAGTTCCAAGATGCGGGACTTCTATATATAAGCGTTCTGACTAATCCTACAACGGGTGGTGTCTCAGCAAGCTTTGCGTCTCTAGGAGACATTATCATAGCTGAGCCCAACGCGCTTATAGGTTTTGCTGGACCGCGTGTAATTGAGCAGACCATCAAGAAGAAGCTACCAAAAGGGTTCCAGAGAGCTGAGAAGCTTGAGGAATGTGGATTTGTGGACATGATTTGTGAGAGAGAGAGCCAGCGGAGACAGATTGCTAAGCTGCTCAAGCACCATGTGAAGATTGGAGCAAAATATGAGTAAAGCTTATGAAATAGTTAAAAAAGCAAGGTCGAGTAACAGGTTAAGATCTAAAGAAGTAATCGAGAGGCTGATTGAAGATGCAATTTATCTAAAGGGAGATAGATGCTTCGGGGATTCTAAGACGATAATCGGTGGAATCGGAACATTCGAGGGTAGACCAGTTACATTTATCGGAATCCAGAAGGGACGAGGCATTGAAGAGGGTGTTGAAACCAACTTCGGTATGCCGATGCCAGAGGGGTATCGCAAGGCCATGAGGCTGATGGATCAAGCTGAAAAAAATTCAGAAGACCTGTAATTACGTTTATTGACACTCCTGGTGCTTATCCGGGAGTAGGAGCGGAGGAAAGAGGCCAATTTGAGGCGATAGCATCTTCGCTTGAGAAGATGTCGATGCTTACAGTTCCAGTAATTGCTGTAGTGATAGGTGAAGGTGGATCTGGAGGTGCACTTGCGCTTTCTGTGGCGAACAAGATTTTCATGTTCCGAAATGCAGTATATTCAATACTATCACCTGAAGGCTTCGCATCTATACTTTGGAAAGATGCTGGCCTAGCAGATAATGCAGCTGATGTAATGAAGATTACAGCTCAGGATCTATACGACTTCGGAATCGTCGATGAGATTATAGATGAGAATGGTGAGACTGTTAACTTTACACAACTTAGAAAATTGATTTACGCTGAACTCGAAGCTATGTCGCAGATGACAGGTGATGAGCTAAGGGAACTCAGATACGATAAATTTAGAGAGATTAGAGGATAAGATGGGACTTAAAAATTAAGGATATAAAGGGATTGACCAAGGGAGTTAAGCGTAGCAATAAGTACTATGAAGAAAGGCTCGATACTACAGATGAGTGGATTCTTACTCGTACGGGAATTGAAAACCGCTACATCGCAGAAGAAACTCCTTCTGAGATGGCAAAGGAACTTGCTGAACAGCTTGTGTTTGATAGGGACAAGGTCAAAAATGCTTTTTAATCGCATCGTTTTCGAGTGATATAAGAATCCCTTCGATAGCAGGCATGCTTCACAAAAAACTAGACCTTGATAATAGCTGCTTCTCTCTCGATATCAATGCTGCATGCGCGGGATTTGTATCGGCGATGATTATGGCAGAGCGTATGCTTAACCCTGGCGAAGAGGCAATTCTTGTTGCAAGTGAGCAGGTTAGCAGATACATCGACTTTGAAGATAGGGGAATTGCGGTCCTCTTTGGAGATGGCTGTGCCGGCATAGTAGTAGAGAAGAACGACAAACTATGGCTTAGTGACGCCAATACGTTCGGCGATGATCGAGTTATCGTGATGGATGACAACGACTTTATACAGATGAATGGGCAAGAAGTTTTCAAGTTTGCGATAAGCAGAGTTCCTGAGTCGCTTGAGCGTCTCTTGGATAGAGCGGGTCTAACGGGAGCTGATATTGATTACGTAGCAGCTCATCAGGCAAATGTGAGAATACTCGAACAGATATCAAAGAGAACTGGTATAGATGATGATAAGGTGCTCAAAAATATCAGGGAGCGCGGAAATACTTCAGCTGCATCTATTCCAACCCTTTTATATGATAATAGGGAGAAGTTTAAAGAAGGCGATAAAGTTCTGTTCACAGCGTTTGGAGCAGGGCTATTAATAAATTCAGTGCTGATGGAGTGGTAGAGATGAAATTAGAAAAAAATTACTTAATATTAAATACCCTATAATTCAGGGTGGAATGGCAAATATCACAGACGGTAAATTTGCTGCCGCTGTATCAAACGCAGGTGCGCTCGGAACGATTGGTTCGGGCGGCATGAAGGCGGATGTACTAGAAAAGGAAATCGAGATATGCAGAGAGCTTACTGACAAGCCTTTTGCAGTCAACCTGATCATGTTTCGTTCAGATATTGAGGAGCTGGTAGATGTCGTATGTAGAGCGAAGGTTCCATATCTAATTGCTGGAGCTGGAAGCCCTGGCCCATATATGGAGAAATTCCTCGCGGCAGGTATCAAAGTTATGCCAGTCGTATCTTCGCCGCTACAGATTAAGAGGCTTGATAAATTCGATGTATTTGCATATATCGCAGAGGGTATGGAAGCTGGTGGACACATCGGAGAGATGACGACTATGACGCTTATTTACCAGGTGGCTAATGTGACCGAGAAGCCTGTAATCGCTGGTGGTGGAATAGGTTCAGGGGGCACAGATGCTAGCGGCAGAAGTGCTCGGAGCAGTTGGCGTTCAGATTGGAACTGCATTTCTATTTACTAACGAGGTTCCTGTTCATGATAAATACAAAGAGCTACTCCTTAATACAGAATCTCACCGCATCACTTCCATCGGATATCTTAATGGCAGACCAATGCGTCTAGTTAAAAAAATCCTATGACTAGGGAGTTTAAGGAGCTTGAGAGAACTGAGCAGAATAAGGATGCACTCGAAAAACTTCACTCTAGGTAGGCTTAGAAAGGCTGTGTACGAGGGAGATGTTGACAATGGTTCCGTTATGGCAGGATACACCGCAGCGCAGTTTGACAGGCTGTATTCAGTTCCTGAACTTCTAGATAAGCTAATGGATGAGTACGAAGCGGCAAAGAGCAGCGTTAAGTAATTGGATTTAATATAGATACAGGGAAACAATGAATAAATTAGCAGTTATATTTGCTGGACAGGGATATCAGTACGAGGGCATGGGAAGAAAGCTATACGATAGATATCCTGAGGTTAGGGGCATATACGATAGACTAGGAAAAGAGCTTACGGAAATTTCCTTCAATGGTAACATCGAGGATATATCTAAGACGCATAATCTTCAGCCTATTATGATTGCGTTTCAGCTTGCCGTTTTAAAAGCTTATTCGTTCACATAAGCCTCAGTTGCTTGAGGGTCTAGAGGCAACTTGTGGACTCAGCCTTGGAGAGTATAGTGCACTTGTTTTATCTGAAATCGTTTCGGAGGAGGACGCTTTAAGGCTCGTCTCTCTGAGAGGTGCCCTGATGGGCAAAGCTTCTGAGGGTAGCAATAGCAAGATGCTTGCGATACTTAAGATGACGGAGGATGAGGTTAGAGAAATCGTCTTTGGGAACCCTGAGTTCAAGGGCAAACTATATATCGCTAATATCAATAGCAGCAGACAAATTATCGTATCAGGTGAAGGCGATGCGATTGATGAACTAAAGGCTTATCTAAAAATCAAAAGGAAAGCTTGCAAAAACCTCTCGTAGTTAGCGGGGCATTTCACACTCCGTTTATGGAACCTGCAAGGGAGGCTTTTTGTAGAAACTCTTAAAAACATATCTTTTGATGAACCATCAGTTACATATTATCCAAATGTTACTGGTGAAAAGTACGAAGGGGCTCCAATGAGCGAAGTTCTATCTGAACAGATAGTTTCTCCTGTGCTTCTCTACAAAAACTTTTAAGGAAATGGTTGATGACGGGGTTACACACTTCCTTGAAATTGGGCCAGGAGGCGTACTTTCAACTATCCTACAGAGGGACTTTGAAGGTGCTGAAGTTAAAGTAATTAAAAATGATGATGATCTAATAGAACTGCTTGAAGCGTAAGCGCATAGTTCATATTTTTAGGAATTAAAAAGGAGTAAATGTATGGCGAAGAAAGTAGCGCTTATCACAGGAGCTGCGGGCGGCATAGGGGTGGCAATCGCAGAGAGACTGAAGAGCGAAGGCTTTTGATTTGGCACTCAATGTTCGCACAATGAGGCCGCAGATTGAGCAGCTAGCTGAAAAAGCTTGCGGACGAAAAACTGTCATGTGCAGATTGTCCTCGGAGATATTTCAAGTTCTGAAGACTGTAGGCGAATGGTCGATGAAGTAATAGTGGAACAGGGACAGATTGACGTACTGGTTAACAATGCCGGAATCACTAGAGATAAACTCGTTATGCAGATGAGCGAAGCAGATTTTGAAGATGTTATAACGACTAATCTGAACGGTGCTTTCTATCTCAGCAAGTATGTGTCGAGGCATATGATGAAGAGAAGAAGCGGCAGAATCATAAATATGTCTTCAGTCATAGGATTGCACGGCAATGCAGGACAGGCAAATTATGCTGCGGCAAAGCTGGTTTGATAGGAATGACAAAGTCTTTTGCGAAGGAGTTTGCGTCGAGAAACATTCTAGTCAATGCTATAGCACCAGGATTTATTGAGACACCGATGACTGATAGTTTGACAGACGATGTAAAGGACAAGATCAAAGCAGGAATCCCGCTTGGAACTATCGGAGTGCCGAGCGACGTTGCTAACTTGACGGCATTCCTGGCAGGAGAGGAATCACGTTATATTACAGGACAGGTAATTTCTGTAGATGGGGGTATGAACATATAATGAGTAGAGTAGTGGTTACAGGTATAGGTATGGTTACACCTCTTGGAAACAGCGTTTCTGAAGTACTCGAGGGTATTAAGAATTCACGTTGCGGAATCGGAGAGATTACTAGATTCGATACAAGCGATAGAGCAGTTAAGCTAGCGGCAGAGGTTAAGGACTACAATCCGGATGATTACTTTGATAAAAGGGAACAGAGGCGATTGGATAGAGTCACCCAATTTGGTATAATAGCCGGCAGAAGAGCTTTGGAAAATGCTAATCTTACAAGAGAATATTTGTCAGAAGAAAGAGCTGGAGTTTTTGTAGCTTCTGGAATCGGTGGAATAAGTACCATCGAGTCTGAACACAGCAAGGGGCTGTCTCGTGGATTCGACAAGGTGTCTCCGTATTATATCCCGATGGCAATCATAAATCTTACTGCGGGTAATATAGCGATAGACCTAAATGCACATGGTTCGTGCCAGGCAACGGTTACAGCTTGCTCGAGCGCAACCAATGCCATTGGTGAGGCATATCGTCATATCAAGCATGGATATGCGGATATTATGTTTGCTGGCGGTAGTGAGGCTCCAATTACTGAACTTTCGGTAGGTGGATTCACTTCTATGAAAGCACTATCTCTCTCTCGTAATCCCAATAGAGCATCGATTCCATTCGATAAGAAGAGAGATGGATTCGTAATGGGTGAGGGTGCGACAATCCTGGTTCTCGAGGAGTATGAACATGCTGTTAAGCGTGGGGCAAACATCCTTGCGGAAATAGTTGGATACAGTGATACTTGCGATGCAAACCACATCACCGCGCCTTGCGAGGATGGTAAATATGCTGCGCTGGCTATGACTCAGGCAATTGATGATGCTGGAATCAAGACAAGTGATGTCGATTATATCAATGCGCACGGAACTTCAACTCCTCTTAATGACAAGTATGAAACAGCAGCCATTAAGCGTGCCTTTGGCGAAGGCTATAGAGACGTTCTTGTTTCTTCTTCAAAGTCGCAGATCGGACATTTGCTCGGAGCTTCAGGATCAACGGAGCTAGCGATGACTATCATTTCAATGCAAGCAGGCATAGTTCCGCCGACTATTAACTATGAGTATCCAGATGACGCATGTGATCTCAACCTTGTAGTTAATAGATATAAGGAAGCAGAAATTAACTATGCGCTCAAGAACTCTCTCGGGTTTGGTGGGCACAACGCATCAATAGTGGTAAAGAGGTGGACCGAATGAAACTAACACACGAAGAAGTGAGAAATATTCTACCGCACAGATATCCATTCATCATGGTGGATAAAATCATTGAACTTGAAGTGGGGAATAAGGCTGTAGGAATTAAAAATGTGAGTGGAAATGAGCCGTTTTTCCAAGGTCATTTTCCGGAAGAGGCTGTAATGCCAGGAGTTCTTCAAGTAGAGGCAGTGGGACAGGTAGGTGCGGTTGCAGTTTTGATTGACCAGGAGAAAGGCGCAAATGCGTTTCTCGCAGGAATAAAGAAGGCAAGATTTTATAAGAAAATCGTTCCCGGAGACCAGCTGGAAATCCACTGCGCAATCAATAAAAGAAGTGGGAAAATTGGATTTGGAGAAGGCTACATTCTCGTTGACGGTGAGAAGGCGATGTCTTGTGAGATTTCATTTGCCATCATGTAGAACGCCAGAACTTTAATCCCCATAGCGAAGAAAGGCGGATTTATTAATGCTTACAGAGGTATTTGCAGAAGTATACGAGAAGTTCAAATTGAACCTGTATAAGCATATGTTTGTAAATGGCGGAAGCAAGGAAAATGAGCTGACGGCGACTGAGACATTTACACTAGAGGTTATTCATGCTATGAAGAACCCTAAAGTCAGTCAGCTGGCAGAGTTTTTGGAGATGTCTACGCCTAATGTTGCGTACAAGATTTCTTCATTGATGAAGAAGGGTTATATAGAAAAAAATTCAGTCTAAAGAGGATAAACGTGAGTTTATTCTTATGGAAACAAAGAAATTTCACGAGTATTATAAGGCGAAGAACAGCTATATACCGATAGTTCTCGATAGACTTGCAAAAAGGTTTACTGAAGAGGAAATTGATAACCTGGAGCACATTCTAAAGGTTATGAGTGATGAGTTTATGGGTGAGGTTAACAGGTTCATCGCGGATAATAAGGTTGACTAATGCACAATGATAGATTGCACGAGGAAGCGGTAATTTCTGGGATTGAAAGGAGAACTGGGCAGGAGGAAATTGTGCCTCTGGGTTTCCAGTATCTATACTTTGAGAATATCGATTCCACCAATAAATACGCTAAAGAGCATAGCGATACGCTTGGAGCAGCGGTAATCGTTGCTGAGAATCAGTATGAGGGGGTTGGTAAAAACTCCTCGCACTGGTGGTCTTCCCCATACAGCTCTATATTAGCGACATTGGTGCTGACTGTAGACCCAAATCCTGCAGAAATACTGGTATACCCATTGCTTGTCGGTGCGGTAATCCGTGAAACGCTCGCTGAGCACGGAATAGATGCTGAAGTTAAATGGCCAAATGACTTATATATCGATGATAAGAAGCTGGCGGGAATCCTATGTGAGACAATCATTGAGAATGGGAGAGTCGCAAAGTTAATAATAGGCTTCGGAATCAATGTAAATCAGTCTAAGGATGAGATGATTTTATACAATATGACATCTCTCTATGGCTATAAAGGCATTAAATATAATAGGTGCGAGCTGCTTGCGGACATTCTCGTTAAACTCTTTACGCACATGAAGAAAAGCTATGAGGACAATATGAAATATATGGAGCTAGAGGTAAACACACACCTATACGCGAAAGGCTCCACTATACTATTTGATTCAGATAAGCGCTATGAAGGCACACTGGCTGGTGTCGGTGCGGACGGAGCGCTTTTACTTTTGACAGATTCAGGCATGAAGGCGTTCGTTTCAGGCAAAATCCTCATGTAACTAACAAGAAAGACAAGGTTAAAATGGATAAGAACCAAGATAGAAAAAAACGATATTTACGGTACAGAGGGAAATTTTAGCAAAGGTCATGACAAGAGTGGTCATCGCCTTGATGCACGCAGTATCACCAGCGTGGGACTTGCGGTAGCACTTCTAGTAATCGGCTCCGCAATTGCTCTTCCGATTGGACCAGTTCCAATAAGCTTACAGTCACTAGTTGTGTTGACGATTGGAATAACTATGGGTAAGAGACTAGGTGTCATGGCAGTTACAGTCTATGTAATAGCTGGACTAGTTGGACTTCCAGTATTTGCAGGACTAAAGGGCGGTCCTCAGTATATATTTTCTCCTACATTCGGATTTATAATGGCGTTTATGTTGGCTGCATATATTGTTGGCTCAGCATATGAGTCGAGTTCAAATTTTAGAAGATACGCGAGCCTTGTGATTGCGACACTTCTCATATATGTGATTGGTGCAGGGTATTTCTATGTGGTGCAGAGTGTGCATCTTGGAAATAATATTCCATTCACGAAAGTGCTCCAGCTGACGGTGCTCCCATTTGTACTTGGGGATGCTATAAAGCTGCACGTTGCATTCTGCGTGGGTGGAAAGCTTAAGAGCATTATCGGTTCAACTTTGAGAAATGCAGGCTAAGGCTACTATTTAAAGTGACTAATAACGCGGCGACAATCTATTCTGTTCTTGGAATATGATTGTCGCCTTTTCATATGCATGATCAATATAGTTTAAGTTGGAATTGATATACTCGAAATACCTAAATGTAGGAGTGCACATCTAAACGCCTTGAAAAAAACAAGGTATTTAGATATAATCGAGGGAAGTAACACACGTAAATATTGCCAGATGGCAAGGAGGATATAATGGTTAGAAGAAGACGTATGACAGATGCTGAGAAAGCAATCCTAATTGAAGAAGGTAAAATCGCAAGAAGACAGAAGATGCTTAAGACTAGCATGAGAATTGCTGGTATCGGTATAATCGCTGGAGCTACACTTGTTGTTGCTACCAAGAAGATTTTCGATGAGATTTTTGTTGAGGATGATTGGTCAGATGTTGATTGGGGCGAGGATGACGAGGATTACGGCGTATACTAGACCAATCATTTGACAGAAGTTATAGAGTTTGAAAGGGAATACGATGACGGAAAATAAGGGTACTTTTTATATTACTACACCGATTTACTATCCAAGCGCTAAGCTGCACATAGGACACACTTACTGTACAGTTATGGCGGATGCTATGGCTAGATTTAAAAGACTTACTGGCTATGATGTGAGATTTCTCACTGGAACTGATGAGCATGGACAGAAGATTGCGAAGTGCGCACAGGAAGCTGGCGTGACTCCGATTGAATATATCGATCCGATTGTTGAGACAATTAAGAGGCTTTGGGCGACGATGGAGATCAGCTACGATGACTTTATCAGAACCACTGAAGAGCGCCATGAGAAGCGTGTTCAGGATATCTTCATGAAGATGTATAACAACGGAGACATCTACAAGGATAAGTATGAGGGTTGGTACTGTACACCTTGCGAGTCTTTCTGGACTGAGAGTCAGCTCGTTGAGGGTAATTGCCCTGACTGTGGTAGACCGGTTAAGAAGATGAGCGAAGATGCTTACTTCTTTAAGCTGTCGAAGTATTCTGATAAACTCATTGAGCTGCTTGGAAATGGCACGTTCCTGCAGCCTGAATCTCGTGCAAAAGAAATGATTTCATTTGTTGAGCAGGGGCTCGAAGACCTATGTATCTCAAGAGCTTCGCTAGACTGGGGTATAAAGGTACCAGTTGATGAGAGACACGTAATCTATGTGTGGCTTGATGCACTTTCAAACTATATTACTGCACTAGGATTCCCTGGTGAAGATGATGAGCAGTACAAGAAGTACTGGCCAGGAGTCAACCTTGTGGGTAAGGAAATTGTTAGATTCCACTCAATTATCTGGCCTGCAATGCTCATGTCTCATGAATGAGCCAGTACCTAAAAAGGTTCTCGGACATGGCTGGATTCTAATCGACGGTGGTAAGATGTCCAAGTCAAAGGGGAACATCGTGGATCCGGAGATTCTAATCGATAGATATGGAATTGACGCGCTCAAGTACTTCCTACTTAGAGAGTATACTTTCGGGCAGGATGGGCTATATACTAACGAGATCATGCTTAACCGTATCAACTACGACCTTGCTAACGACCTTGGAAACCTACTATCAAGAACTGTTTCCATGATTGAGAAGTACTGTAACGGAGTAGTTCCAGAAGCTACGACTGAGGATGATATTGATCGCGACCTAATTGCGACTGCACTCGGCTGCGCTCCGAAGGTTGAGGCTCATATGGACGAGTTCCACTTCAACAATGCGCTTGAGGAGATTTGGGCAGTTATATCGAGAGCTAACAAGTATATCGATGAGAAGATGCCATGGGTTCTTGCTAAGGATGAGAGCAAGAAAGCAGAACTTGATACAGTGATGAGCAATCTTGCAGAGGCACTCAGAATGATTTCTGTTCTAATCATCCCTTATATGCATACAACTTCAGATAGGGATGAGAGAGCAGCTCGGACTCACAGATAGTGAGCCAAACTGGTCAGACCTACAGGAGTTCCGCATGATGACAGGAGCGACTGTTCACAAGGGTGATGCACTTTTCCCAAGACTTGATGTAGCTAAGGAAATCGAAATCCTCTCTAATACAGAGCAGGAAAAAGTTGCGATAAAGAAAAATAACCGCAAGAAATAATACGAATGAGGCCTCAAGTTTAGACTTGAGGTCTTTTTTACCAATATAGAGGGAGAAATAAATGCTATTTGATGCACATACCCATTTGAATTATGAAGAGTTTAGCGCAGAGGAAAGACTTGAAAGAGCTAGAGAAATCGAGGAATCTGTTGTAGATTTTTATTATCGATGTCGGAGATTCGGTTGAGTCCTCAAGACAGGCGATTAAAGACGCAGATGATTACCCATGGTGCTATGCCGCTGTAGGAATACATCCAGACAAAGCACTTGTATACTCTGATGATGACATAGATATAATAAGGGAACTTGCGGCTGCTCCTAAAGTCCAAGCTATTGGAGAAATAGGCCTAGATTTTCACTATGGCAAGGACTCTAAGGCAGAGCAAATTGAGCTTTTTAGAAAGCAGATTAGGCTAGCGAATGACCTGATGATGCCAATCATGGTTCATACGCGAGAGGCTGATGCACTAACTATGGAGATTCTCAGCGATGAGGGAGCATTCAGCGAGGCGCGAAAGGAATATTTTCCAAAGAGACCTGATGAAGAGGGAAGCTAGTATATGATGCGAGAGTTCAGCTCCACTGTTACTCAGGTTCGCTAGAGTTGGCACGTGAATACGTGAAGCTGGGAGCGACTTTTTCGATAGGGGGACCTTTAACTTTCAAGAATGCTAGAAAAACAGTAGAAGTGCTAGAGGGAACTCCACTTCAGTTTATAATGAGTGAGACGGACGCACCTTTTCTTGCACCAGAGCCTAAGCGCGGAAGACCTAATAAGACTCCGTATATTGAGCATGTTGTCAGGAGAATGGCTCTTGTCAAAGGAATCGAATACGAAGAGGCAGCTCGCATTACATCGGATAACGCTAAGCGTTTCTTTAACATAATAGATAGATAGTAGATAGGCGAGGTGCGCTATTTGCTTGAATAAAGTCACCTCCCCGTTTTTCCGATATAGAGTTATATAAGGATTTGTCAGGACCTATATGGATAAAAATTATTAAAAAGATAATTGAAAGTAGAACAATTGAATATGGTGACTCTGTAATTGTCGGTTTTTCGGGAGGTCCCGATTCGCTGACGCTTCTTCATGCGCTAAGTTCGGTAAAGGAGCAACTTAATCTGGAACTCTATGCGGTTCATATCAACCATAAGATTAGGCCGATTGACTGTGAAGTCGAGGCTGAACATGCCAAGTCGGTATGTGTGGAGCTTGATGTGCCATTTAGGTTAGTTGAAAGTGACTGCAAGGAGCTTGCAAAGAAGGAGAAGATATCCGAAGAAGAAGCTGGGCGTAAGATTCGATATGAAGCGTTCTCAAAAATGGCAGAAGAGATCAATCAAAAAGGAATAGCTAAGGATAAGATAAAAATTGCTGTAGCGCAGAATTCAGACGATCAGGTAGAGACGGTGCTATTTCATATTCTTCGCGGAACAGCCGTTCACGGATTAGCTGGAATTCCTGTTAGAAGGCGTGATGAATACGGTTTTGAAGTAGTAAGACCGCTTCTTGATGTAAGTCGCTCTGAAATTGACAGTTATGTAGCTGACTATGGACTTAAGCCTAATATTGATGCGAGCAATGAAAAGCCTATTTATAGCAGAAATAAGATTAGACTAGAATTACTCCCTGAGCTTGAGCGTGAATACAATCCTTCTATCCGAAAAGCTATTGCTAAGCTTAGTGAGGCGGCGACTTGTGACGATGATTTCATGATGCAGGAGGCGGTCCCTATATATGAATCTATGCGTTCTGGACCGCATGAATACGTAATTGATAAGCTAATAGATGTGCACGAAGCTATGAAAAGGCGAATCGCAGCCCTTATGCTTGAAGATGAAAGCGTGCATCCTACTTACGAGCTTGTTAATTCAATCGTAGGGGTAATAGAATCCGAGAATCCATCGGCGATGTACAATCTTCCAGGTGGGGTGACGGCAGAGCGCAGATACGAGAGACTCGTTTTTTTGCAGAACGAATCTGTGGAGGAATCACCAATAGATGATGCTTTAAAAGATGGGAAAGAGATATCGCTAAGTGTTAGTAGTATCTCTGAGTACAGAAAAATAAGTAGAAGTGATGGGCGTTCAAATGAAAGTGTAAACCAGCAAAGAATATATGCGGCATTTGACCTTGATAAACTTATAAAAGCCAAAGGGCTAGATACTAACAAAGACACGGCTTCTCTTATTTCTACGTTATCGATAACCACGCGCTCAAGGAGACGGGGTGACTACATAGGAACTGGAAATGGGAGCAAAAAGCTTCAGGATTTTCTAGTAGATGAGAAGGTTGCGAGAACGTCTCGAGATGATATAAAAATAGCAACAATAGGCAGTGAAATACTGTGGATTTTGCCAGACGAAAAGTTCAAGTCTGAGCGGTATAGGGAATAAGGGGAAATATTCACAGAATTATCAGATTGATAACAGCTCAGAGCGAGTTTTGTTTCTTGAACTACGTTAATTCGTATGATAAAATAACACGACAGTTTGTGTAAAATAACAAATTTTAGACTAAAAACACCACTAAAGGAATATGAGGGGTACGATAATTGAAGAGATTTATTAAGAATTTTGCAATATATTTGGTTATATTTGCGGTGGTCCTCGGGGTAGCGTTTTTTTCTACAAAGGAGTAGGCGGTGCCAAGAAGACAACCGAAGTTAAATTCTCAACATTTGCAACTCACCTCGAAAAGGGGAAATATAAGACATTAAATATAACAGATCGCAAGATGACTGCAACGCTTAAGAATGGCAATAAGGAATATGCTTATGCGCCTTCAGTTGTTGAAATCAGTTGGCTAGAGAACAGCTATGTGTTCCCTCAGGTCAAGGAAGGCAAGCTTAAGCTCTCTAGTGATCCACCACAGAGCAGCGTGAACTTCTTCTCGCTCCTACCGACAATTATCATGGTAGTAGCGTTAGGATTCCTGTTCTATTTCATGATGAGTCAGGGTGGCAACAGCAAGGCTTTTCAATTCGGTAAGAACAGAGCGAAGTTATACAAAGAAAATGGCAAGAATATACGTTTTGAGGATGTAGCTGGCCTTAAGGAAGAGAAGGAAGAGCTAGAGGAGATAGTTGACTTCCTTAAAAATCCTTCAAAATACTCGAATTTGGGCGCCAGAATACCTAAGGGCGTACTGCTCGTAGGAAACCCAGGTACTGGTAAGACATACATATCGAGGGCTACAGCTGGGGAAGCTGGCGTTCCTTTCTTTACAATTTCTGGTTCTGACTTTGTAGAGATGTTCGTAGGTGTGGGTGCTTCCCGTGTAAGAGACCCTATTTGATCAGGCTAAGAAGAATGCACCATGCATTATATTCATTGACGAAATCGATGCAGTAGGGACGTAAGAGAGGTGCAGGTCTTGGTGGCGGAAACGATGAGCGTGAGCAGACGCTAAACCAGCTCCTAGTAGAGATGGACGGTTTTGATGGAAATTCAGGAATCATCATTCTAGCTGCGACAAATAGACCTGATGTACTCGACCCAGCGTTACTTCGTCCTGGAAGATTTGACAGACAGATTGTCATCGGAATGCCAGATGTAAAGGCTAGAGAGGAAATCTTTAAGGTTCATACCAAGAATAAGCCTCTCGCAGATGATGTAACTATTGAGATTCTCGCAAGGAGAACACCTGGATTCTCGCCAGCAGATATCGAAAACCTAGTAAATGAGGCGGCACTTCTGACTGCTAGACGTAACGGAACTAAAAATCAGGATGGATGAGATCGAGGAAGCGACTACGAAGGTAATGGCTGGACCTGCTAAGAAGTCGAGAGTGATTTCTGAATCAGAGAGAAAGCTGACTGCTTACCATGAGGCTGGACATGCCATAGTTATGAAGGCTATTCCTAACTCTGACCCAGTTCACCAGATTACTATTATTCCAAGAGGTATGGCAGGTGGTTTCACTATGTCACTTCCTGAGGATGAGAAGTTCTTTATGACTAAGGGTGATATGGTCAATATGATTAAGCACCTTCTTGGCGGAAGAGTTGCTGAGGAGCTCAAGCTAGACGATATCAGCACTGGTGCAAGCAATGACCTTGAACGTGCAACAGCTATTGCTAGACAGATGATTACAAAGTACGGATTTAGCTCAAAACTAGGTCCTGTAAGCTTCAGCTCTAACGATGAAGTGTTCCTAGGAAAGGATTTCTCTACAAGGCAGAACTATTCTGAAGAGACTGCTTCTGAAATCGACGCTGAGATTAAGCACATCCTCGAGAGCTGCTATAAGGCAACTACTGAAATTCTTAAGGAGAATGATGAAGCATTTGAGAGAGTTGCTCAGGCACTGCTTCTGATTGAGACACTTGATGGAGATCAGTTCAATGACCTTTATGACGGCAAGGTAACTCCGGAGGAGCTCGCTAAGAATGTAAAAGCTCGTGAAGAAGAGATTGCAGAACTGAACAAAGCTGAGGCAGAGGAAAGCGAGAGACTTGAGGAAGAAAGACGCCAAGAGGCAGAAGAGAAGCTCAAAGAACTGCAGTCTGTTCTAGTCGGAGAACTCAAGTTTGAAGAATCTACTTTTGCAGAGGGTGCAGAGGGCGTTAAAAAGTGCTAAGTCAGCGGAACAAGCTGAAGATGCACAGCCTGAAGAAACAGATGAAGCTACTACAGAAGCTACTGCAGCTACTGAAATAGAAGCAGCAGAAGACGAGTCAAAAGCAGATGTTTCAGCGGATGACGAGATTAAGAATGATACGGAAGCTGACAGCGAGCAGTAGGCTCAAAGTCGAAGTAATTGAAGGAGCAATAATATGAGGATAACTGTAGAAGATTGCCTTAACTTGGATGCGTTCAAGGGTAGCACTGTAATTTCCTGCAAAAGAAAGATGGACAGAAGAGTGCGCACACTCTCCGTTTTCGATGAAATCGATTATGAGAAGGGAATTGAACGCAACGGAGTTAAGGAGCAGATGGTCCTGACTCATTTCTGGAACTGTAAGGATGATATTGATGCTCAGTGCCGTATTGTCGTTGGCTTCGGCAAAAAGGCGATTGCAACACTTGTAATCTTCCTACATGAGGAGGGTGTAAGAGCGGTAGATCCGAAAGTAATCAAGACAGCAGAGGAAAACGGACTCCCTTATTACCGTTATTCCTGACGATAAGGAGACTACCTATGCAGTGCTTATGGAGCAGGTGTTAGATAAAAATTCTGTACGGACACAATTACAGCGACAACATTCTTAACAACACGATTTATCACCTCCTTAACTTTGAGAAGCACAGAAACTTCCAGAGTGCGCTCAAAGAGGCGGCTATTAATAACGATTATCAGGCTATCTTGATGACATCTGAGTTCAATCCTATTCTAACGATTGAAACTCGCCATGAAGAGACTATTGATAACGCAATAGTTCAGGCAAAGAAGATGGATGTGTCTCACTCGACACTATTCACTCAGGTCAACATTAACGATGTTATAACATACTGGGGAACTATCGATATCAATAATGAGAAGCATATTCTGATGATTGTCGATAACGAGGACAATTATTCTGCTACTGAAATCAAGAAGCTCGCAGAAATCATCGAGCTGGCGATGGGTATGTGGAAGTATACTCCTGAGAGAGATTCAAGAGCTGAGTTTATCAAATCGGCTATCAGAGGAGATCTCACCTTCTGCTACACTCTAATCGATGAGGCTGGACTAAAGGGCAAGCAGTTTGTCAGTGTGTTCTATGCGAATGGAATCAACAACAGAGCTTCGCAGGATATCCTCGAGAAGTATAAGTCAGAAGCGGGATTCGGAATACTTCCGCTTATAGAAGGAAATGAATTTTACGGCATGATATATGCCGATGCAGGTGAGGAAAAGGGCGTTCAGCTCAAGAACGATTGTCTTAGAATGTACGATGACCTCAAAGAAGGACGTAAGGACGTAAGAATTTTCCACTCCACAGGTATTGAGGAACTAGACAGCGCAATAGACGGTTTCAAGATGATTAATGAGACTTGGAACAATGTGGAGACCGTGTTCCCTTACAAGAGAGTATTTACTAAGTACGAGATGTCTATGGTTTGCAACTGTATCAACATTCAGATGCAAGGTAGCGTGCTCAAAAAGATTTACCTAGATCTTTTAGAGCCATTTGAGAGAGAGGTATCTCTAAATAAAGGCAGGTTACTCCTGGAGACTCTGGAAACCTTTGTACTTGATGCAGGAATGAACAGTAACAAGACTGCAGAGTTTATGAACATTCATAACAATACAGTTCAATACAGACTAAAGCGAATCAACGAGATTCTCGGCGCAGAGCTGACCGGAAACAGAATTATTCCAGGCCTAACTATGGCACTGGCTCTAAGGAGAATGGAGGATCACTAAAATGCTTCTAGCTGTAGATGTAGGAAATACAAATATAGTGATAGGCGTGTTCAGCAAGTCGCAGCTCATTACGAGTTGGCGACTTGCTACTGATAGCAGGCGAAGTGCAGACGAATACGGGATTTAGTCGAGCAGATGTTTAGGCATGAGGGGATTGATCCAGCGGACATCGACGACGTAATTATATCCTCTGTCGTGCCTTCGCTGCTTTTTGCCTTGCAGCACATGTGCTACAAGTACCTACACGTATCGCCGCTAGTTGTTGAAACTGGTGTGAAGACTGGACTCAAGATAAAATGTGATGACCCAAGACAGATAGGTTCTGACAGAATCGTTAATGCTGTCGCAGCCCACCACAAGTACAAGGGACCACTCATAGTAATTGACTTTGGAACTGCAACTACCTTCTGTGCAATAACAGAAGACGGTGAGTACCTAGGTGGTACGATTGCGCCTGGAATCAAGATATCTGCAAAGGCACTTTTTGAGCAGACAGCTAAGCTGCCCCACGTAGACCTAGAAGTTCCTGGCAATATGATTTGCAAGAACACTATCGAGAGCATGCAATCAGGACTTGTGTATGGTCATATGGGACTTACTGAGCATATCGTAGAGGGAATGAAGAGTGAACTCGTTTCTAACTATGGCAAGGAGTACGATGCCATTAAAGTCATTGCGACAGGAGGGCTCGCACCTATGGTTGAAAATGGCGTTAAGTGTATCGATGTCATTGAAAAGAGACTAACACTTGACGGATTAGTGCTCATCTACGAGAGAAATAAATCACAGAGGAAGAAACACGATTAATGTCAGATAGTAGATACTTGATTGGCGATGTTGAGCTGCCAAATCCATTTATGCTTGCACCACTTGCTGGTGTGACAGATGCAGTAACAAGACGTCTTTGCGAAGAGCAAGGAGCGGCTATGACGTGCACGGAGATGGTAAGTGCAAAAGGCCTTTATTACGGGGATAGGAAGACCCCCAAGCTTCTATACATACCGCCAGAATCAGGCCTAACGGCAGTTCAAATTTTTGGCAGTGAACCCGAAGTTATGGCTTATGCGGCAACGGAGCTTAACTCTCGTCCAAATGCAATTCTAGACATTAATATGGGCTGTCCTGTGCCTAAAGTAGTCAAGAATGGTGATGGTTCTGCTCTAATGAAGAACCCTGACCTCGTATACGATATAGTGTATGCGGTTGTCAAGAGCTCTGAGAAGCCAGTCACTGTAAAAATAAGAAAAGGATTTGATGAAGACTCTGTCAATGCACCAGAGGTTGCAAAGGCTATATCTAGTGCAGGTGCTGCAGCAGTTGCAGTGCACGGAAGAACTCGTCAGCAGTACTATTCAGGTGCAGCTGATTGGAGCATTATCAGGCAGGTCAAGGAAGCTGTGTCCATTCCTGTAATAGGAAATGGCGATGTATTTACTGGTGAAGATGGCATACGCATGATGAAGGAAACCGGATGTGATTTCGTAATGGTGGCAAGAGGTGCCATGGGAAATCCTTGGATATTTAGAGAATTGAATGCCGCACTCCTTGGTGAAGAAATTCCAGTGCGTCCTACCGTGCAAGAGATAGGTGCAATGATGAACAGGCATCTCGACGAGCTTATTCAGCTGAAGGATGAATATTCAGCAGTAAGAGAGATGAGAAAGTTCGTCGCATGGTATACTAAAGGGGTGAAAGGAGCAGCGAAGCTCCGCGGCAGGATTAATACTATTGAAACACAGGCAGAGATGAAAGAGGCTTTGAAAATTGAGTAATAAGAAGAGACTTAAAGCATTATCTGTTGTGCTACTGCTGTTTATGATAGCAGGTACATTAAGCGGATGTATGACTTTTGATAATTTCAAAAAGACCTTCATAGACGAACAGGTAGTTGGTGAGGAAAACACCATAACAATAGGCATCTATGAGCCTAGCTCTGGTGCGTTTAAGGAACAGGGTGAGGAAGAAATTAGGGGTATAGAACTTGCTAACTCCATCTACAGTAATGTAAATGGAATTAAGATAAAGCTAGTTAAAGTTGATAATCAGTCGGATATCAATTCGGCAAAAGGTGCAATTCAGAATCTTATCAAGATGAACCCATCTATTATTATCGGTAGTGCTGGAGAAGCTAACTCGATGGTTGCCTCTCCGTATATTGAGGCTGCAAAGATCCCGACTATTACTCCGTCAGCAGTAAATCCGCTGATTACTGAAAATAATAAATACTATTTTAGAGCTTCGATAACTGAGTCACAGAGAGGTGCAGGACTTGCTGAATATGTATATAGTGTACTCGGCTCTAGAAAGATTGCCACTATATCTATGAAAAATGACAGTGCTAATACTGCGATGATAAGAGGATTCAATGCCAAGGTGCATGAACTGGAGCAGGGAGCTGATAGTGAATCTGCTTCTACTATAACGTCTGTAGTGTATAGAAAGATTGTAGATGTTGATTTTAAAAACTTTGGGAGGCTAGTAAAGAATATTAAAGCATCTGGTGCAGATGTAGTTATTCTTCCATTCGGAGCGGAGAAGGCCGATAAATTCTTTACAGCCATAGAAAAGGAAAACTTAGAGGATAAGATTACTTTCGTTGGTAGCTCGTACTGGAATGCCGAAGAGTTTGTCAATATGATGAAAAAGCATCCCAAAATAAAAGTCGTATTCCCATCAGACTCGGTGTTTAGTGGCGGTAAGACAACGACAAAGTCAGTAACAGCAGAGACACAGAGATTTATCATTAAGTATGCTAACAAGTATGGAAATGATTCCGAGCCTACGAGTAACGCCGCGCTAGGGTATGATTCATACCTGCTCGCGATTAACGCCATTAACAAGGCAAACTCCAAGAAGCCGGAAGACATACGAAAGGCATTGTCTGAAATTTCAGGTGTCAGGGGAGCTACGGGAGTATTCAATTTTGACAAAGATGGAAATCCTATTAAGTCAGTAAACCTATCGACTATAAAGTCTGGAAAGGTTATTTCGCTATATGTAACAAATGACACTACTACAGCGGAAACACTAGAGAAAAATTAAGTAGGCGAAAGATGCTTGTTTGAGGCGTTACATTTAAAAAAGCTTTGTAGATTGAGGTAACGAAATGGATTATATCGAGTACTTAGAAAAAACAAATTCTGAGATGATTGAGGAACTTGCCAAGCAGGTAAGAATTGACAGTGTAAAGTCAGAACCCGTAAGAACTTCTGAGGGTGAGCTATATCCGTTTGGAAAGGGTGTTCAGGAATCACTCGTTGAGCTACTCAAGCTTGGTGAGAGCATGGGCTTTGAGGTTCATAACTACGACAACTACGTTGGAGAGATTGTTTTTCCCGGCGAGCCTGGAGAAGAGACTTTTGGCATTGTCGGGCATCTCGATGTAGTTCCGGTATCTGATGATTGGAAGTATGGTCCGTTTAATCCAGTAATCGAGGATGGCTATATGTACGGCCGTGGAACAGCCGATGATAAAGGACCAGTTATCGCTGCACTATTTGCAATGAAGGCGATTAAAGACGCAGGTATAACTCCAAAGAAAACGATTAAACTGATTGCTGGACTCGATGAAGAAACTGGCAAGGAGAGCGCTATTCACTATAGAGAAGTGGCATCTATGCCTGACTTTGGAATCACTCCAGATGCAGACTTTCCAGTAATCAATGGTGAGAAGGGCATTCTTATATTCGATATAGCTCAGAAGCTCAAGAAGCACACTGTGAAGGAAGGACTTATTCTTAGCAAGGTTCAGGGCGGACTTGCAGCAAATGCAGTTCCTGCACATGCGAGAGCTGTACTTGCTTCGGACGATAAAGTAAAGTATGACGAGATTATTGCTCTCGTTAAGTCTTATAGAGAAGAGAGTGGATACGATGTTACAGCCAAGAAGACAGGAACTTCGCTAGCTGTTGAAGCACACGGAGTTGCTGCACATGGTTCAGTTCCTCACAAGGGACTTAATGCTATCAGCATACTCATGCAGTTCCTGGGCAAGCTAGAATTAGCTAGCGACGAAGTAACTGAGTTTATCGATTTTTACAATGACCATATAGGGTTTGATCTCAATGGAGAGAGACTCGAGTGCCAGTTTGAAGACGCTCCTTCGGGCAAGGTAATAGTAAATGTAGGAATTATAGAGATTAATGATGAAATTGCTACGATGAAGCTTAATATTAGAGTCCCTGTTACTTACGAGAACTCAGCAGTACTAGGTGGTATTGAGAGCGTACTTGGTCCTAACCAGGGCATTGTAAAGGGCACAGACGAGAAAGCGATATACGTTGATCCAGAGGATGACTTTGTAAAGACTCTTATGGAGGCGTACAGGGACTACTCGGGAGATCTAGAAAGCGAGCCTGTTGTAATTGGTGGCGGAACATATGCGAAGCACTTTGATGGAGTATTAGCTTTTGGCGGACTATTCCCATGGGAAGACGACTGTATGCACATGAATGACGAGAGAATTTCTCTCGATTCATACAGCAAGATGGCGAAGATATATGCTTCAACAGTATACAAGCTTTGCTGTAAGTAGGTACATGACGAGAAATGAGTGTTCAAGAACAAGTTGTTTATATAAATAATGAGCAGGATACTGAAGCGTTTGGAATGGAACTGGCTTCTACCCTAGAACCAGGAGATATCGTGGCCCTTATCGGAGATCTTGGAACTGGCAAGACGACTTTGACTAAGTATATTGCTAAAGGGCTCGGGGTCACTGAGAATATCGATAGTCCAACCTTCAATATTGTAAAGGAACACAAGAGCGGTAGATTACCGCTCTTCCATTTTGATGTATACAGATTATCAAGCGGTGATGAACTGCTTGATATAGGCGCTGACGAATACTTTTATGCAGATGGTGTAAGCATAATCGAGTGGGCAGACATCGTCGCCGATGTTGTGCCGGATAAAGCGAAAGTTATATTGATTGAGTATGGCGACAAGCAAGGGGAGCGAATTTATAGATGTATATTCTAAGCATTGAGACTACGGGAAAAATACGGTTCAGCTGCACTAATAGATGCTGAAGGAAAAATCGTATCAAAAAGCTCTCACGAGGAGATGAACCATCTTAAAGATATCATGTTCCTAGCTGATGAATGCCTTAAGTCTGAAGGGTTAAGACCTGCATCCCCTAGATGCGGTTGCGGCTTCTATTGGACCAGGCTCTTTTACGGGTATTAGAATAGGGGTGTCTACAGCGAGAGGAATTGCGGAGATGCTTCACATACCTTGTATTGCGGTATCATCTCTAGAAGGAATGGCAGTTCTTGCAGATATGCATGTGGACGAAACAGTTTGCTATTTTTGCGCCGATTATAAACGCCAGAAGAGGACAGCTCTACGGCGCTCTATATGAGAGAACAAAGACAGGATATGAAACGGTTCTAAGTGAAAAGCAGTACATGATAGATGAGTTTATGGAGGAACTTCAGAAGCTTGATGCAAAGGAATCTGAGATTGTTTTTTTGTTGGAGATGGAATCGATGCATATGAGTCGGAAATAACTGGCTCTGGTGCATACTTATTAGCTGACCACGAGTGGCGATACCAAGAAGCAGAATCAGTGGCTAAGCTTGCGCTTCAGAAGTATGAGAGAGGGGAGACGGTGTCTTGCGAGGAACTTATTCCTAACTATATGAGGAAGAGCGAAGCTGAGATGCGGCTTGAGTCGGGTACGCTAAGTAGCAAGATAGGAAAGCTCAGATGATTATGAAGGCGAATGAGCTGAAGCCAGGTGTTAGCATTAGAATAGCTGAGGCTAGAGATCTAGATAGCATATATGAGCTGGATGTGGCGACATTTGCAATGCCATGGAGTAGAGAAGCGCTTAGCTACGATATCCTAGAAAACGATAATGCGTTCGTGCTAGTAGCGGAGTATGAAGGTGTATTTGCAGGATATGCAGATATATGGACTATATTAGATGAAGCTGATCTGAACAGCATAGCTGTAAAGGCCGATTTCAGAAGGAAGGGAATCGGTGAAGCGATTGTAATGGCAATGGCTGAACTGCTATCTGAAAGCGGTGTTTCAATTATCAATCTTGAGGTGAGAGTCAGCAATGCTCCAGCGATTGGGCTTTATAAAAAGTATGGATTTAAGGAATGCGGCGTGCGCACAGGGTACTATCTGGACAATGGTGAAGACGCACTGATTATGAAGAGGGAGACAGGTGATTATGCATCAGGATAAGCATATTACACTCGGAATAGAGTCGAGCTGTGATGAGACGGCAGTAGGCATAGTTGCGGATGGACGCGAGGTGCTTGCAAATGTTATTTCGTCTCAGATTGATATACACACGAAATTTGGTGGTGTTGTACCCGAAATCGCTTCGAGGCGACATCTTGAGAATATCAATGGTGTAATCGAACAGGCACTCGATGAGGCTGGAATCACTATGGATGATGTGGATCTCATCGGGGTAACATATGGTCCTGGACTAGTAGGTGCTCTTCTCGTCGGTGTGGCTACAGCGAAGGCTATGGCATGGGCACGTGATATTCCCCTCGTAGGTGTTAATCACATGCATGGGCATATCGCATCAAATTACCTTGAGTATATGGATCTTGAGCCACCATTCATCGGACTAGTAGTTTCTGGTGGACACACTAATATCATCAAGGTAGATGATTACAACGAGTGTAAGATACTCGGTGCGACTAGGGATGATGCCGCTGGTGAAGCAATGGATAAGGTTGCAAGAGTTGTAGGGCTAGGATACCCAGGTGGTCCTAAGATAGATAAGGCTGCTCGCGAGGGAGACAGAACTGCTATCGAATTCAAGAGAGTTTATCTTAAGGATGGCAGCTACGACTTTAGTTTTAGCGGCCTTAAGACCCAGGTGCTAAACTACATAAATAGTGAGAGGCAGGCGGGGAGAACGATAAACGTGCCTGATTTGGCGGCTTCTTTTCAGGAATCTATTATGGAAGTTATCGCTGATAAGGCTATAAGCGCAGCCTCTCAATATGGAAATAACAAAAATTGTAGTAGCAGGTGGAGTTGCGGCTAACAGCAGACTCAGGCAGCTACTTGAAACTAAGGGTGAAGCGGCAGGCATTGAGATCCCTAAAGCCTGCGCAAATTCTCTGCACCGATAATGGTGCGATGATCGCTTGCTCGGCGTATTATAAGATGAAGAAAGGAGAGTTCGCGGATATGTCGCTAGATGCTTGTCCCGGACTGGAGTTTTAATTATGCTTGTAATGTCGGCAAAGGATATATGCAAGTCATATGGAACTGACATCATCATCGAGGATATCTCGTTTTCTGTTAATAAAGGAGATAAAGTTGGAATCGTCGGACCGAATGGTGCCGGAAAAACAACTTTACTAAGCATAATCGCAGGTGAGAATGAACCGACTAGCGGAGATGTGTTTATTCGCAGTGAGTATGTCGTTGGGTATCTGAAACAAAAAGACCATTTCTTTTCGGAAGGAACAGTTCTCGCTGAAGCGGCAAAGACTTTTACTTATTTCTATGAGATGGAACAAGAAATTGCTAGGCTTGAGAAGGCGATATCTGATACCAATAACCCACGATTTGATTATGATTTAGAAACCTATACACATCTGATGGATGAGTACAAGGCTAAGGGTGGATATTCATACAAGAGTGAATTGATTGGCGTTCTGGCGAGCATGGGCTTTGGTCCAGATACTCACGACAAGGAGATAAACATGCTTTCTGGCGGTGAGAAGACAAGGCTTGCCCTAGCATGCATGATGCTTAGAAAACCAGATATTCTAATGCTTGACGAACCTACCAACCATCTTGATCTCAAGATGCTGGCGTGGCTAGAGTCATTCCTAAAGACTTACAAGGGCACGATAATCGTCGTATCACATGATAGATATTTCCTGGATAGGATAGTAAATCGCATATTTGATATGCGTGGAACTCATCTTGTGGATTACCGTGGCAATTACTCCGAATATCTCGTGAAACGCAGGGAGCGCGAAGAGGTAATGAGGCGTGAGTATGAAAAAGCAGCAGAAGGAAATTGCACGTCAAGAGGAAATTATCCGCAGGTTTAAGCAGCATAACACTGAGCATCTCGTTAAGAGGGCACAGTCGAGAGAGAAGAGGCTAGCTCATATTGAAGTTCTAGATAGACCATCGATTAAACAGGCCGAACTAAAGCTGTCGTTTGATGCGGATTTCCAGAGCGGCAAGGACGTAATCATGACAGAGGAACTTGCCAAGAGCTTTGGAGATAAGCAGCTCTTTAGAGGTGTGAAGTTTGATATCAAGAGCGGTGAGAAAATCTGCTTTATCGGTGAGAATGGCGTCGGTAAGACTACTCTACTTCGCATAATCATGGGTGAAGAGGAAGCTGATGAGGGTTACCTCAAGATTGGGCACAACGTAGATTTTGGATACTACGATCAGGGGCAGCTACTTCTTGATGAGAGCGAAACTGTCTTAGGTGAGATGAAGAATGCATATCACCTATATACCGATACAGAGATGCGTAATATCTTGGGTAGATTCCTTTTTAGAGGTGATGACGTATTCAAGAGTGTCTCAGCTCTTTCGGGAGGTGAGAAGGCGCGATTATCGCTTCTTAAGCTAATGCTGTCAGGCGCTAATACACTTATATTCGACGAACCGACCAATCACCTAGATATAGAGTCCAAAGAAATCGTCGAGGCCGCAATAATGGAGTTTAAGGGTACAGTTCTAATTGTGTCCCATGACAGATATTTGCTGAGCAAGGTTCCAGATAGAATACTTGAGTTAAGGCACGAGGGAGTAAGGGAATACAAAGGCAAGTTCGACTATTATCTCGAAAAAAGCGTAGAGTTCGACGAACGAGAGGCGGATATACAAGAGGAACTTTCTCCAAATAATGAACTAAGTGCCGAAGAAGAACGAAAACTGCGTAAGGAGCGTGAAGCGGAAGAGAGGCGCAGGACACGCAGAATTGCGGAACTAGAAGCGATTATTCATGAAATCGAAGGTAAAATCGATGAGATAGAGTCAGAGATGTGTAAACCAGAACACGCATCAGATGTCTTCTACCTTCGTGAAGCGGGTGATAAAGCAGATGAATACAAGACTGAGCTTGAGGGGATATACGATGAATGGCTCAGCCTTCAGGAAGAAAATGAGTAGAATGGGCCAATAGGAGCGACAAGATACTAGCTCTATGTTGTTTTGCGAATTTATTTTCAAAAATCGTGATTATAATGCATATGATTGATAAAAAACTTGCAAGAATCGATTGTATAATTTATAATTATCTTTGAATTTCAAAAGGAGGTTAGAGCTATGACTTTTGATACAATCAGAGATTTAGTAGTCGAGCAGCTTGGTGTTGATGCTGATATGGTTCAGCTAGATACAAGCCTGATGAAAGATCTCGAAGCAGATTCCCTTGATGCTGTTGAAATCATTCTTGGTGTTGAGGAAGCTTTCGGTCTAGACATTCCAGATGAAGAAGCTGAGAAGTTTGAGACTGTAAAGGATTTAGTAGAGTACGTAGATTCACACAAGTAAGAAAAGCGATAATTGTCGAGTTGGGGTGGGAAGTATTTATGAAAAGCAACAATACAAAGGTATCAAATGCGATTATACGCAGACTACCAAGATATAGAAGATATTTGAACGAACTGCGTAAGCAGGGCGTTAAGAAAATCTCTTCTAATGAATTAAGTGAGCTTATTGGTTATACTGCATCTCAGATTAGACAGGATCTCAATACATTTGGTGGCTTCGGTCAGCAAGGATACGGTTATTCGGTTGATTCTCTATTCAATGAGATTAATAAAATTCTAGGTCTTGACCGCGAGTACAAGACAATCGTAATCGGTATTGGTAATCTTGGTCAGGCACTCACGAACTACACTTATTACTACAAGATTGGATTTAATATAGTAGGACTTTTCGATGTTAATCCAAGACTCGTAGGCCTAAGCATCAATGATGTTCTTGTTCGCGATTTTTCTGAGATGAGCGATTTTTGTAAAAGAGAATGACATAGATATTGCAATTATCTGCGTTAATCGTGAGAATGCGCAGAAGGTTGCAGATGTTCTTGTCGATGCAGGGATAGAGGGTATCTGGAACTTTGCTCCAGTAGATCTCGATGTACCGCATGATGTCGCTGTTGAGAATGTTCATCTAAGTGACAGCTTGCACACACTGTCGTTCCTCATTAGAAGCAATGAGCTAGAAGATGCTGAAAAGTAAATAATTTTGACATTACGTAATAAAATGGCTGGGCATCGCCCCGCCATTTTATTATTTGGATCAGAAATCTGTTGCAATCCATAAAAATTCCCCTGTGCGTTAGCACAGGGGTCAATCTACCTTTGGTATATCCCTAATGGATTATTCCTGAGCAGGTGCGCCTACTGGGCAAACATCTGCACAAGCTCCGCAGTCGATGCAAGTATCAGCATCGATAACGTAAGGTGTTCCTTCTGTAATAGCCTCTGTTGGGCAACCATCCATGCATGCACCACAGCTGATGCAATCTTCACTAATCTTATAAGCCATAATAATCCTCCTATGGTTAAACAGTTCATTTGTCTTTCTTTATTTGCATTGTATCATGGTATAATAGGTTTGATAAAGTTAACTTTTTAAAAAGTTCTCAAGGAATTTTATTAGTATGAAAGTATATTCATTTACAGGAAAAAAAGTGGAACGGGAAAAAAAGCTATCAGGCGATAAGAGTAGCGAAGGAAAAAAAGGCATCCCAGCTCTAATCGATGATGGCCTTTTGATATATAGAAATAAAAATTGTGGCCGGAAATTCTGCAAAAAGTGTGAATCTAAAGCTAAGGCGATGCGTACTGCACTTTTTAATTATGAAGATCAGCGGGGTGATGTTCAAAAGAAAATTAAATCACTCAAGATTAAGAAGCTGCTAGTGCTCGGAACTTCAGACCGCATGGTAGATATCATAACTGACACTCTTGATCTTCCGAGGGCAATGGAGAGACTGTATATAGAGGATTTTACTAGCGCAGGAGAGCGAGAGATTGCTGCTGAACGTCGTAATAACCACGGAGAACACGTTATACCAGCGCCTGTGGGAGATTTGAAGCGTGATTTTGCAGGTTATTTCATGAACCCCCAGAGATTGCTCAAGAATTGGACCCTTGCAAGCGATGAGACTGACAAGTATGAGAAGACTGTAGTTATGCCGCAGTACGCATACAGTGGGAATTACACGATTAGCGAGAATGTCATCGGTGATATCATAAGAATTGTAGCGAAGAAAAATCGACGAAATATTAGAGTTACGAATTTTTATAATAATGGTAAGACGGGGAATTTGGTTATTGAGCTGGACCTCAAAGTTCGAAAGACTGTTGATTGTATGCGCTCATGTATTATTCTCCAGCGAGATATTAAGCGTAGCATAGAGCAGATGACGTCATTTCAAGTAAAATGCGTAAATGTCAACATAAGGGAGCTTGTGCTCGACCGTGAGATTATTCGTAGTCATAGCAAGAAACAAGTTTGATGTAGTATATAAAAAACAGCAGCATGTGGGCTGCTGTTTTTCTCTCTTATAATCAGGACTCAATATGTTCATTTATAATATCTATATATCGATCGAGTCTCGGTAGCAATAACTTGTGAAAGAACTTGTCAACTTTCTTTCCCGTTGGAATAACAAAGAATAATGTTATTAATAGTATTATAACAGCCATTGCATATGAAAGAATAGCAAGCGGAAGAAAAACTAGTTAATAACTGTACCCCAAGTCCAAGCAGGAATAGTAGTCCTGCCTCCACAAATAGCATTATTGAATTGGAGATTTCCAGCCTCTAGTTTCCACTTCATAAGAAAGAGAAGTGGTTTCACTAGAGGTTGATATAATATCGAGCTTTAAATAATTAATATTAATAATAAGCCCAGACAAATTCTTTCCTTCTGGAGTCTTCTGAAAAGCCTTGAGGCGTGGGCGGTCGAAATAGTAACTCTGAGGTGTATCGACGCCTGTATGTGATAGAAGCCCCTTTAGAGCTATTTGTACCACTTCTGCGGGTGCTTTAATATTTACGGTACCCTTTGCTATGCTCATTATAACTAGCTCCTTGATTTACTATTTAGAAATGTTCTGATTATCCTCTTTTGCGCTAGCAAGTAGCCATACGAAAAGTCCAATCTCTATGAGAGATATGAGGATGCCTACAAATGAGGCAACATATCTGACCACCCAAATACTAGCGAAAATTAAACCACCAAATATATCTAGTATCATTGGAATTAAATAGAGATATAGACGCTTATTTGATGTCATAGCTATCATCTAAATCAGAAACAATATTTAGGCAAGACGCTAATAATACAATTGAAGCAATAAATAGGATTAGATAGATAAAACCCATAACAAATAACTGAATTAGTGTTAGCCCATCCTGGTAAAAAAAGTATGTGCTACCAAGTGAAATGTTTCTAGATATTGATATTCCGACTGTCAGGTACAGTACGATGCGTACTGCTGCAAAGATGATATAAGCGGTGATAATTCGCTTAATCGAGTTCTTCGTTATATCGCTTGAATAAAAATTTAGTTTCGATGTTTTTCATATCTATTTTTGATAATCCTTTTAAATAGTTCAATTGATGAAAATTAGCGTTGCAGACTATGCATCCTTGTTTTCAGAAGGGTCTACCTAGTCCTCAGATTTTACCTCATACGCAACATCTACAGGTGTCGCTTCAGCTTCAACTTTAACTGGCTTAGATTCTGGTTCTACAACTGTCTCAGAAGTTGCCACAGTTGCCGCCTGAGCAGGAGTGTTATTTCCAGCAGCCTTCTTTAATTCGGAAACAGCACCGAAGTCAAGGTTGCTCTCGAAAGTGCTTTCGCCCTGGAGTTTTCTAAACTGGTTGATTGATACTCCACAGAGAATCCAAGTGACAATTCCTAGCACTAGACCGAACATAGCTAGTATTGCTGCTACTATAGCACCGATGATAAGTAGTATAAATCCAGTGTTTTTGCTGGAGCTCTTAGTCATCAGCAATACTGCTAAGATAATAGTTGCAACTGATACGATTACAAGTCCGATAAGTGTCGCTCTCTGTATTGTATACATCTCCATATAGTGTCCACTGTAGCCATAGTATCCGTATGAGGATAGAAGAAACTGATTAGTAATTTTTAATTACCAAGAATGCTACAAATGTAGCGATAATTAATACGGTATTGAGTATAATACCTTTTTTTGCAATACTCTGTTCTGTCATAACCTTTCTTCCTTTCTTAACAAAAAAACGTTAGTTAATTGTAACATATTATCGCCCCATACACATAGTTTTTAATCTACATTCTGTGTGTTATAATGTTAATCAACTACAACGTTTTCGGTCATTTGAAATTAAAGCCGAGAAAGGAAGGTTATTAATGGCACTTGTAACAACTACAGAGATGTTTAAGAAAGCGTATGATGGAGGTTATGCTGTCGGAGCTTTTAATGTAAATAATATGGAAATCGTTCAGGGTATCACCGAGGCTTGCAGGGAGGAAAATGCCCCTGTAATTCTTCAGGTGTCAAAGGGTGCTCGTTCATACGCTAACCACACATATCTCATGAAGCTGGTTGAGGCGGCAGTTATGGATTGCCCAGATATTCCTATTGCACTTCATCTAGATCATGGCCCAGACTTTGAGACATGCAAGTCGTGCATTGATGGAGGGTTTACTTCTGTTATGATTGATGCGTCTTCGAAGCCATTTGAAGAAAATATTGAAATTACTAAGCAGGTGGTAGACTATGCTCACAAGTATGGCGTAGTAGTTGAAGCAGAGCTCGGTACACTTGCTGGTATCGAGGATGATGTAGTGGTTGCTGCAGAGGACTCATCTTATACTCGCCCTGAAGAGGTTGAGGAGTTCGTTCGCAGAACTGGCTGCGATTCACTTGCCATTGCAATCGGAACTAGCCACGGGGCCTTTAAGTTTAAGCCTGGTACTAAGCCTCAGCTTAGATTTGATGTGCTTCGCGAATGTGAACAGAAGCTACCAGGGTTTCCAATAGTGCTACATGGAGCATCATCTGTTCCTCAGGAGTACGTTCATATGATAAATGCATATGGTGGAGCAATGAAGGATGCTATAGGTGTTCCAGAGGATCAGCTTAGAGAAGCGGCACGTTCGGCAGTTTGCAAGATTAATATAGATTCAGACTTAAGACTTGCTATGACAGGGTCTGTTAGAAAGCACCTCGTTGAGTGCCCAGCGGATTTTGATCCTAGACAGTATTTAAAGCCAGCAAGAGCTAATATCAAGGAGCTTGTGAGACATAAGCTTGTGAATGTTCTCGGCTGCTCAGGTAAAGCACTATAATACTTGAAAAGTATTAATTTTACGAGATTAAGAGCATTGCGCAGAGCGCAATGCTCTACTATTATAGATTTAGAATATCACAGATTTAATTTGTTAAGGGGTATAGATGAAGACACTTTATTTTGACTGCGCAACAGGCATAAGTGGCAATATGGCTATCGGAGCACTTCTTGAGGTGTGCGATGGAGAACAGTATTTGAGAGGGGAGCTTGCTAAACTTGGAGTTCTCGGATACGACGTCAAAATAATAAAAAAAGATTCGCATGGAATCGATGGAACATACGTTGAAGTAGTAGAAGCAGGCACAGATAATCCTGTTGATGCATTACCTGAGGAAATTTCAGGTAGGAGGCTATACGTTCACGGTGGTGTCCATGAGCATGGTGAGACTTATCCTCATGGACACGAAAACCATGGCGACTATGCGGATGAAGATAGCAAGTCTAAGAAGAAGTCAAAAGAAGAAAAGAAGCTTGCTAAGAAGCTCAAGAAAAAGAAAAAGAAGAAACTATGCGGTAAGTGCGAGAAGCCGAAATTTAAGGGATACTGCAAGTGTAGAGGCGAGTATGTTGACCGCACAGTGGAGTTACGGGAAGATAACAATGAACATGATCATGAGCACACTCACCACCATGATCATGAACATCATCACCAGCATGGACTCCATCATCACGAGCATAATCATCATAATCACGGCCATCACAACGAGCATAGCCACCAGCACGATCACGACCATGGTCATCATCACCACAGAACGTATGGTGATATAAAGCAGATAATAGAAAACAGTGGTATAACTAATGGTGCAAAAGAGCTTGCAAAATCAATGTTTCATAAAGTCGCAGTCGCAGAGGCGACCGTACACGGCAAGCCGATAGACGAAGTTCATTTTCACGAGGTAGGTGCGCTAGATTCGATAGTTGATATAGTCAGCGTCGCAATTCTTATGGACTACATAAAACCAGACCGTGTTATTTCGAGTGTAGTATCTGATGGATACGGAACTATCAGGTGTGCTCATGGTGTTCTAAGCGTTCCAGTGCCAGCAACTTCAGCTATTTACAAAAATGAACAAGTAAGATTTAAGCAGATCGAAGTACCGACAGAACTAGTGACTCCGACTGGAGCAGCTATTGTATCGACTTTTGCAGAATCATACGGGCTTATGCCAGAGATGAATATCAGTAAAATAGGAATAGGTGTGGGTAGCCGCAACATAGGCGGTCCGAACACACTTAGGATTATACTTGGAGAAGAGGTGCCAGTAGGAAATGCATCTCAAACAGGTGATATCATAGTTATAAACTCTAATATCGATGATTCAACTGGCGAAGAACTAGGGTACGTGCTTGAAAAAAACTCATGGATGCTGGCGCACTCGATGTATCTTATGCGCCAATATTTATGAAGAAGAATAGACCTGCATATAGGCTCGAAGTTATTTGTAGAGCCGAGAGCAGGGAGAGACTATGCGAGATTATTTTTGCGGAAACTACAACGATAGGTGTTAGATACTTTCCTGTGCAGCGCGAGGAGCTCACAAGAACTAAGGCCTTGGTAGAAACAGAGCTTGGGGCCAATTGAGGCGAAGAGAGTTTCCACTGTAGCAGGACAAACTTTTTACATATCCTGAGTATGAGAGCCTTTAGAAAGACTGCGTCGGAGCTAGGAGTATCCATTAAGTCTGTGAGGGCTGCATTTGAGAAAGGTATAAGGAACTAATTAATGTACAAGGCTGCAATATTTGATATGGATGGCACTATTCTTGATACGATTACAGATCTAAGGGACAGTATCAATCATGCAATGATGGTAAACGGACATAGATGTGATTACAGTGTTAAAGATGCTTCTAGATTCTTTGGTAGCGGCGTCAAGGTTGCAATGGCTAGAGCTCTTGCGACTGAAGCTGGATATAGTGAAGAAGATGTAGACCGTATCGGTGTAGAGGCATCATATGAAGGTGATGAGTCTGAGCTTGCATCTGTAATAGCATCGTTTGAAGAGTGGTATCCGGAGCACTGTGATGAAAAGACACAGCCTTTTGCAGGAATCACCGAAGCAATCAATGCCCTTAGAGAGAGGGGCGTAAGAACTGCCGTGGTCTCAAACAAGATGCATGATGCGGCAGTGATTCTCGCTGAGAGATATTTCCCTGGCGCATTTGAATATGTACAAGGAGTGGACGAGACAATTAGGAGAAAGCCTAATCCCGATGCGACACTCAGGGTGCTTGACCTTATGGGGCTCGAGCAAGGTGAAGCGGTATACATTGGAGATACAGAAGTAGATATTGAAACTGCACATAATGCTGGACTTGCCTGCATCAGTGTAGACTGGGGATTCAGAAGCAGAAGGTTTTTGGAAAATCTAGGAGCAGAACCGATTTGCTCAGATATGAACGCGTTAGTAGAAGCAATTACATACTAGACTTGATTAGAAATTAGATAAATTACGGAGGAAAATGTGGGAGCTACTAAGCTAGAGTGCACGGGAGAGTGTATGTTTGTCGTAAATAAGAAAGCGTCAAAGGCGAGTTCGTTTAGCTTTGTGGGTGATTACGTTGTCATCGCAGACGACAGGGGGGTACCTATAGATGGAGCTCGAATCAACACCAATGAGCAGCTTTACGCAGTGCTTTATTATGAAAAGCGTCACCTCATATCGCTAGTAGTTAAGAAACCTACGCCTTACGCTATATCGCTCGTATTTAGAAAAGGTGCAGATTACGATGATGTATTTGCATTACTTGAGATGACGGCAAGCAAAGTCAGGTTTAGCTGTCAGAATTTTAAGGTTTCGAGCTATGCCAATAGAATTGCCGAAAAGCTCCGCGATGGCGTAGAGTTAACAATTATGGATGTCGTATATAAATCCAATGTTGCAGTCTGTCCAGAGTGTGGAGTTGAAGTGCCTCCTGAAGCACCATACTGCATGGAGTGCGGTGCTGAACTATAGAAGGCATGCATAAGCAAATATATAAGATAGTTAAACAAAATTATAATATTTGATACACATATGAGGAGTGTAGAGAGGAGAATGAAGTGGATAAGGATGTAATGATAATCGAACCTTGCCATACTGGTGAAATGAGCAGTTTTGAGGAAATTGACCAGGATATGAGTGAACTAGCTGAACAGCTTTTGACTGATTACAAGCAGAATCGTGATATCGATACGATTAGAATGTCTGAAATCCCTGACCTTAAGGCTATCAAGGAGATAATTCGTGAGCTTATGATGGTGCTGCTTCCAGGCTATTATCGTGAGAAATCTTATCGTACATACAGCGTTGAGAAAAAGATTTTGGTAGTACTTGAAGATGTAATGTACATGATGACTAAGCAGATAGAGAAAGCTCTTCTATATAGACCAGAGTTTGAAGATGCTTGCATAACGCTTAGGCAGGATGAGGCGAAGAAAAATCGTAAAAAGCGTTCTTTAAACAGATTCCTAAGATTAGAGAATACCTCAATACTGATATTCTTGCGACATATGAGGGTGATCCAGCGGCAAATAGCAAGGACGAAATAGTTCTTGCCTATCCAGGGCTCTATGCTACTGCAATTTACAGACTTGCACACGAGCTACATGAGCTTGATGTGCCGCTGATTCCAAGAATTATGACTGAATATGCGCATAGAAAAACTGGTGTGGATATTCACCCGGGTGCAACGATTGGAAAGTACTTCTGCATGGATCATGCAACTGGTGTGGTAATAGGCTCGACGTCTATTATCGGTGAGCATGTGAAGTTATACCAGGGTGTCACAATAGGAGCACTTTCTACTAAGGCTGGGCAGAAGCTTCATGGTACGAAGAGGCATCCTACTATCGAGGACAATGTAACACTCTACTCTGGTGCGTCGGTGCTGGGAGGAAATACTGTAATCGGAGAAGGTGCGGTTATTGGCGGAAATGCATTTGTAACAAAATCTGTAGATCCGCACACGACAGTAACAATTAAGACTCTCGAGATGGTATATGATAAACAAACGCATAAGACAGGGCAGGAAAAAAAGAGCGGAGTCAAGATGAGTGGTTCTATGTGATCTAGGTACTGTCTTGTAAGGAAGAAAAAATTTTCAGAAGGAGGAAGCATGAGCAAAAAGCTGACACTTGGAATATTGGCTCACGTAGATGCGGGCAAGACAACGCTCAGCGAAGCCATGCTTTACTCTGCTGGGACAATAAGAAAAAAATAGGACGAGTCGACAAGGGAGACTCTGTTTTTGACAATTACGAGGTTGAGAAAAACCGGGGAATTACAGTTTTTTTCAAAACAAGCTGGGCTAAGCTGGAAGGAGAGCCAAATCACCATACTCGACACTCCGGGACACGACGATTTTTCGGCAGAGATGGAGAGGGCGCTCGAAGTTATAGATTATGCACTTCTAGTTATCAGCGGTGTGGATGGACCGCAGAGTCACACAGAAACTGTGTATAGACTGCTTAGGTCAAGGAATATTCCGACATTTGTATTTGTTAATAAGATGGATCTTGCAATTGCGGATCGACAAGAACAGATTAGCCGTATCAAAGGCAGGCTTGGAGAGGGATTTGTCGATTTTAGTATGAGTGAGGACGATGAAGAATTTGTAGATGGTGTAACTTTTTATTCACCCGAACTTGCAGAAGAGTTTTTGGAAAAGCTCAAGCTACCGACAGAGGGAGTTCGCAAGGCAATACGCGAATGTCAGGTGTTTCCGTGCTTATTTGGGATCTGCACTTCATTTAGATGGTGTTGATAGGCTCATGGATACACTCGCAATATATACTTATGGGTTTGATGAGATTCATGATGGAATAACCCAAGATGATAGAATGGGTGCGCTAGTTTATAAAATTGCACGTGACCAGAGAGATGAAAGACTTTCATTTGTTCGTGTTATGAACGGCACTCTTAAAGTGAGGGATAGCATTGCCGTAAGAAATAGTGACGGGGAAATCGTTCACGAGAAGGTCAACCAGATAAGGATATATTCAGGTCAAAAGTATTCGATGGTAGGCTCTGCATCTGCTGGTGATATTTGCGCTATTACTGGTGTTGGCTCATCGAGAGCTGGACAGGGGCTTGGTGCATTGGCAGAGAATGAAGCAAGAAACGGAATAATCGAGCCATTTCTTACATATAAAGTTGTTCCTGCTGATGATGTGGAGCAAAACAAGTTCATCTCAGATATGAGAGTGCTAGAAGAGGAAGACCCTAAGCTGCACATAGATTTAGAGGATAATATTCGTGGTGTGAATATAAGGCTTATGGGAGAAGTGCAGCAGGAAATCCTAGAGTCGCAGATAATGAGCAGATTCGGATACGGTGTTCGCTTTGAGACAGGAAGTATAATCTACAAGGAAACGGTGATAGAGCCTGTTGAAGGAGTGGGGCACTTCGAACCGCTCAGACATTACGCAGAGGTTCACCTGATTATCAGTCCTGGAGAGCGAGGAAGTGGAATTGTCACAGATAGTGATATTTCAGAGGATGTTCTAGGAAGAAATTGGCAGAATCTAATTCTTTCGCATCTTGATGAGAGAATTTTCCGCGGTGTGCTGATAGGAGCACCTCTAACTGATGTGCACATCACACTAGCCGCTGGGAAGGCGCATGAGAAGCACACAGAAGGTGGAGATTTTAGACAAGCAACTTATAGAGCTGTTAGAAATGGACTTATGCGGGCTAGATGCCACATACTCGAGCCTTGGTTCAGCTTTGAGATAAAACTTCCAAGTGCAAATATCGGTATGGCTATGACAGATATTAAGAATGGTTCGGGGGCATTTGACGAACCAAAAGTAGATGGAGACATGTCGATTCTTAATGGAAAGGCTCCTGCAGCATTGCTCCTTGACTATCAGAGAAAGCTTACATCATATACCGGAGGCCGAGGACGTATTAGCTGTATGCTCATCGGATATGACTTATGTCACAATGAAGAGGAAGTTATCGAAGCTTTCTTTATGATGCAGACAAAGATGAGATCGAAACTGGAGATTCTATCTTCTGCCATCACGGATCAGGTAAAACTGTCAAGTGGTATGAGGTGCAGAATTACATGCATCTTCCGTATGTGCTTGAGTCAGGTGATAAATCGAATGATGGAAGTAGTTCGGCAAGAGCCGAGACGATGGAGACTGGTCGCAAGCTTGCAAGTGATGCTGAGCTTCTAGCTATATTTGAGAAAACATACGGAAGCATATCGCGTTACAAAGCTATAAAGCGTAAGGAAAAACCTTCCGAGGCAGAATATCGTGCTATGGAGAAGCAGAAACGATCGCTTCATAGACTAGAGAGAGTATCAGCTCCAGATTCGCATTTTGTGATAGACGGATACAATTTGATAAATGCTGATAAACATATGAAGGAACTTTCGAAGGCTGATATCGGGGCGGCGAGAGATCACCTCATAAATATACTTGCGAATTACCGCGGGTATCTCGGCTGTAAGATGACGATTGTTTTTGACGCATATCGTGTGCCTTATAGTTTCGGCAGAAAAATATACAATTAATGATACAGACATAGTATATACTAAGGAAAAATGAGACAGCAGATGCATACATTGCTGAACTTACAAAAGAGATTGGTAAGCGCGAGAGTATTACGGTCGTATCGTCAGATGCACTAGTGCAGGAGATGTCGCTAGGTCACGGAGCACTTAGGGTGTCATCAAGAGAATTTTTAATAGATATTGAATCTGCTTTACAGGAGATTAGAGCGTTTCTGGATGAAAACAGATAGAAAGGGACTATAGATGGAGAAATATTTGGGATGCCACCTATCGACTTCGGATGGATTTGAAGCTATGGGAAAGGTGGCACTATCGATTGGCGCCAATACATTCGCTTTTTTTACGAGAAACCCACGAGGTGGTAAGGCCAAAGCTATTGATAAAGCTGATATTAAGGCTTTGATTAAGATTATGGATGAGCATGGCTTTGGCAAACTAGTTGCGCATGCACCGTACACACTCAATCCTTGTTCAGGTAAAGAGAGCGTAAGGGAATTTGCGCGTACCTGCATGGCTGAAGACTTAAAGCGCATGGAGTACTTGCCTGGGAATTATTATAACTTCCACCCTGGCAGTCATGTCGGACAGGGCAGTGAGCTCGGAATTCAAATGATTGTCGATACATTAAATGAAGTCATGTGGGAAGACCAGCGGACTATAGTGCTTCTCGAGACAATGGCAGGAAAGGGAAGTGAAGTCGGAAGAAATTTCGAGGAACTGCGCCAGATTATCGATGGGGTGAAATTCAAAGACAAGATAGGCGTATGCTTAGACACTTGCCATATCAGCGATGCTGGTTACGATGTAAAGCATGACTTTACAGGTGTGCTTGAAGAGTTCGATAGAATTATTGGCTTAGATAGACTTCGTGCACTTCATATCAATGATAGTAAGAACCCAATGGGTGCAGCAAAGGATAGACATGAGAAAATCGGTGACGGGGAGATAGGACTCAAAGCGATGCTCGAAGTGGTGAATAATCCACATGTTGTTGGGCTTCCATGCATTCTAGAAACACCGCAGGAAGACCTTGAAGGTTACGCAAGAGAGATTGAGACACTTAGATGAAATATTACGAAATAGAAATTGATGTATCAGAACTTGGGATAGAACCTGTACTAGCCTCACTCATATGTGAGGGAATAGATACTGCTGAGGTAAAATGACCCAGCGGATGCTTCGTTTATGAATGGGCATCTTGGAGAAACCGATTACCTGGCACAAGAGGATTTCGATAGGGAGAGCAACAAGAATCCTAGCATCGTCGTATATGCAGCAGATGATGAAGAGGCTGATAATAATATTAATGCAGTTAAGAAAGCCGTTAAAACCGTTAGAGATAATGTAGAAAAAGGATTTTTTGGAGCATGTGCAGATCTCGGTTCATTGGAGGTTGCTTTAAATATTCGCGATGATGAAGAATGGAAAGACCGCTGGAAGGAATTCCTTAAGCCGGCGTTGCTCGGATATAGTTATGTAGCTACACCGCCATGGATAGATATGTCTGAATATGCCCATGAATTTGATGATAGAGAGGTCATACGCATTAATCCTGGCATGGCTTTTGGAACTGGCCTTCATGAGACGACTTCTCTCTCTGCAGATTTTCTTGAGACGTATATCCAGGAAGGTGATAAAGTCCTAGATGTTGGCTGTGGCACTGGAATACTGTCTATAGTCGCTAGCAAACTCGGGGCGAGTGAAGTTCTAGGTATAGACATCGATGACGAGGCGGTAGCAGCCTCGATAGAAAACCTAGAGGCTAACAACGTACATAATGCAGTGATTAAAAAAGCTGATTTGACAGAGGGAGTAGACTTTAAAGCTGACTTAGTAGTGGCAAACCTACTAACAAACCTCGTCATTCGTCTCACTGGTGATATTCGGAATCATCTAAATAGTGGCGGAAGATATATAATGTCTGGTATACTAACTAATCAGCAGGACAAGGTGTTAGAAGCACTAAGAGACAACGGTTTTCAGTGGCTAGCGGTTGCTAAACAGGGCGAATGGTGTGCCATCGCAGCCGAGCTGAAATAAAAAGGGGATTTGGGAGGAGATAATAATGCCAATTAAAGTACCAAATAATTTGCCGGCGATAGAGACGCTTACCAATGAAAATGTATTCGTAATGACGGACACACGTGCAATGACGCAGGATATGCGTCCGCTTCACATACTGCTTCTCAATCTGATGCCCACAAAGATTGACACAGAGACACAGATTACACGTATGCTCAGTAACACGCCTCTCCAGGTTGAGCTTGAACTGCTACAAACGGCAACTCATAAGCCTCACGTTACATCTCAGGAGCACATGCTGGCGTTCTACAAGACATTTAATGATATTAAGAACGAGTATTATGACGGAATGATCATCACGGGAGCTCCGATTGAGCTTCTTGAGTTTGAAGAGGTTGATTACTGGGAAGAACTCTGTGAAATCATGGAGTGGTCCAAGACTCACGTTCACAGCACTTTCCACATCTGCTGGGGTGCTCAGGCAGGCCTCTACTATCACTATGGTATAGATAAGAAGAAGCTACCTAAGAAACTTTCTGGAGTGTTTAAGCATACCCTCAAAAACTAAGCGCAGTATGCTTTTCCGAGGTTTTGACGACGAGTTTTATGTGCCGCAGTCCAGAAACACTACTGTAGACGAAGAGGATATCGAGAAGACTCCAGGAATAACCTTGCTTTCCACATCAGAAGAAGGTGGTGTGTTCTGCGTTAAGTCTGACAACGATAGACAGATATTTGTGACCGGACATACCGAGTACGACTGGAATACATTACTCAAGGAGTATGTGAGAGATAAAAAAATGCAGGAATCAATCCAGAGATACCTGTAAATTACTTCCCTGACGACGATGATTCGAAAAACTCCTGTGGTTCGCTGGAGGTCCTCCGGCAGCTTGCTGTTTTCAAATTGGCTAAACTACTTCGTATACCAGTCTACACCATACGATATCAAGCTAATCGAGAATGAGGATCTTGCACCTGCACTTAGAAATAAGTCAGAACTCACAGTTGCAAAGTTCGGTGGGTCATCACTTGCGACAGCTGAGCGTATCAAAAATGCGGCAGAGATTGTACGCCAGAACAAAGTTCGTCGCTACGTTGTGGTTTCAGCACCAGGCATTCATGACGATGAGAAGGTTAAGATTACAGACCTCTTACTATCGGCGCATGATAATCCAGAGAGCTGTGACAGCAAGCTGGAGCTTGCGAGAAAGAGATTCAAGAATATTGCGCTTGAGCTAGATTCAAAGATTAATATAGATGAAATCTTTGATAAGATTGTCGAAACATATAAGTCTACTGGTAGCAGAGACTACCTGATTAGCAGGGGCGATTCATAACTGCACAGCTTATGGCTGAGCAGCTTGGATTTGACTTTGTAGATACTGCTGAGGTAATAAGATTTGATAATGACGGCAAGTTTCTTGCTGACGTTACAAGAGCTAATATTCAGAAGCTCATCAGAGAGCACTCGCATATTGTATTCCCTGGCTTCTATGGTGCAAATGAAGCAGGAGAAGTAGTAACCTTCTCAAGAGGAGGTTCTGATATTACAGGCTCAATCGTTGCTGCTGCTGCAAAGGCTGACCTATATGAGAACTGGACAGATGTTCCTGGGCTTTTGATGGCTGATCCTCGCATCGTTAAGCAGCCACTCAGTATCCCTGTAATAATCTATAAGGAGCTAAGGGAGCTAGCGTTAAGAGGTGCGGAAGTGCTGCATGAGGATGCAGTTAGACCTGTAAGCCAGTGCGGAATTCCGATTAATATCAAGAGCACACTAGAGCCAGAGAAGCCAGGTACTCTTATCGTTAAGAATGCCGATTCGTACGAAGACCTTCTCGAAATCTCTAGTATAACCGGCAAGAAGGGATATTCTTCTATTCTTATCGAGCGCGAGAAACTCAACGACGATGCAAAAATATCGTGACAGAATTCAGAGCATTCTTGAAGAATTCAACATCGCTGTGGAAAGTGAGCAGCTTGGACTAGATTCATTCTCTATCATCGTAGGTTCGGCAAGTGTAGCGCACTGCGAGGAAGAGTTGACTGAGAGACTACGTTCTGCAACAGATGCTGATGAAATTACGGTTTCTACTGGTATTGCTGCGATTTCTGTAGTCGGAAGAAACATCTCTGGCGAAGTTTCTGTAGCGATGAAGATATTTGAAGCGCTATCAAGTGCTCATGTAAATGTCAGATTTATTGACCATGCTCCTGAACGTATAAGTGTGCAGGTGGGTGTATCAGAATCTGATTATCAGAGGGCGATAAGAGCAATTTATAACGCTTTCGTTGCGAAAGCATAAAAATAAAACGGATGTAGATTTCGCGCCATTTGCGATACTGTGGTAACGCTAGTGAGTGCAGCAGATACATCCGTTTTTGAATTATTGTGGAAATTTTATGAATTATTCAAAAGTGTAACATCTGTTACGGAGATTAGAGTCGTTTAATGTATAATGTATATACAACTTAAAGCAAACAAATTACAGTAAATACGCCTGACTAAGACGCGGGCTTATAAGAAGATAAGAGTATTTTCGAAGGAGGAAATAGAAATGACTGCAAAAGTATTAGACATGAAGAAAAACGTACACGACTTAGCAACAGAGTATCCAGAAGTAATCGATATCATGATTGAACTTGGATTTAAGGATATTTCTAATCCAGTTGCTTTAAATACAATGGGAAGAGTTATGACAATTCCTAAGGGCTCTCAGATTAAAGGAATTGATTTGGAAGCAATTGTGAATTTATTTGAAGAGAAGGGGTTTGAAGTTATCAATGTTCCTGAGATAGAGAAGAAAAAGAAGGCGCAATCCGCTGAAGCAAAGGAAGAGCCAGCAAAGCAGGCATTCGATATTAGCAAGCTCAACATTCCTGATTTTGCAAAGGCTTACATCAGAGAAGATGGCACTGTAGAAGTGGATAAGGTTCCTGATTTTTGTAAAGAACTTCCTAGATGCGGACGGAAGAATCGACCCAAGCAAACTTCCATCATTTATGGCAGGAACTGAGGCAAAGGCTGAAGAAACACCTGTAGAGGAAGAATCGAAGAAACCAAAGAATGCTAGTGAGAGAGAAATTCTGCTTCGCAGCTATATCGAGAGACTTACAAATGGTGAGGATCTCGAGACTGTAAGAGCAGAGTTCGTGGAGAACTTTAAAGAGGTTGATGCTCTTGAAATTGCGAACGCAGAGCAGCACTTAATTAGAAGTGGAGTTCCTTATCAGGAGGTTCAGAAGCTTTGTGACGTTCATTCAGCACTATTCCACGGCTCGACTAAGCAGGAGAAAGTCATGAATGCTGAGAAGGCTGTGGCGGCATCTAAGGAGGCAGCACAGAGAAGAATGAACGGTGCCAATGACCGTAAGGAAGCAGAAATCAAGGTAAAGACTCTAATCGCAGAGCCAGGACATCCTCTTAATGTACTTACTCTTGAGAACGAAGGTATTGCCGAGCAAATCGCAGTAGTTAACAAGCTATTTGAAGAGGGTGCGGATCGTGCGGTTATCACCGATGAGCTGAACAAACTTCGCGAAGTATCGATTCACTACGCTAAGAAGGGTGATATCATCTACACAATACTCAAGAGCAGATATGACGTAACTGGACCATCTGATGTAATGTGGACAGTTGATGATGAAATCAGAGATGAGCTAAGACGTGTAACTGATGGAACACTATCTGACGAAGAGTGGCTAGAGAAATCTAAGGCTGTAGTTAAGAGAGCAGATGAAATGCTCTTCAAAGAGGCAAATATCCTCTTCCCAATCTGCGTGCAGTTCTTCAAAGATGAGGAGTGGGAGGAAGTTGGTCGCGACCTCAAGGAGTATGATTTCTGCCTGCTCAAGGAGGAGCCAGTAGAGTGGGAGAAGGCATCGAAGGAAGATTATACGCATAGAGCATCGAAGGAAGGTAAGAACGGAGCTGCTGGGAATGACGAAGTTATCTTTGCACTAGGTCATATGACTCCATACCAGCTTGAGGCTATGCTCAACACTATTCCGCTCGAATTGACGTTCGTTGACCATGTAGACATGAACAGATACTACAATGACAACGGAGAGAAGAAGCTCTTCAAGAGGCCTATCAGTTCGCTAGATAGAGAGGTTTATACTTGCCACCCACCAACGATCGAACCTATGGTTCGTAGCATCATATCTTCGTTCAAATCAGGAGCACAGGACAAGGTTGAGGTGTGGATGAATAAGGGAGAAAGTGAGGTTCTCGTTAGCTATAGGGCAGTTCGTGATGCCGAGGGCAAATACGTAGGAACCCTCGAGTGCGTTCAGATAATGGATGAAATTAGGGATCACTACAAGGAAAAATTCCAGTAAGAAATCCAACAAGAATTTCTATAAAAACTACACATGCGATACCAGACGTTTTGTGATAATATAATACTGACTAGATATTGTTTCAAATAGAAGGATTGGGAAAACGCGCATGGTATCAAGGCTTAAAACAGCTTTTAAGAATATTAAGGTGATAGTCGTTACTGAATTACTACTTATGATAGTAATGGTATCGACTATTGTCGTTAAAGCAGATGCCATAAACGAGAGACATATAGGCAGCACATCGATTAAGCTAGCAACGCTTAAGACCATCAGCACTGATAATAATTCAGGTACGGTGACTGGTACTAAGGCGACAATCTCCCAGGCGGAGACTGAAAGAGATATCAAGGTTGCAGAAGATAAGAGGGCTAGCATTATATCTTTTGCTAAACAGTTTGTCGGTAAGCCGTATGTTCTCGGTGGCAAGAGCCTTACAAATGGTTGTGACTGTGCTTCATTTATAACACTCATATACAAAGAGTACGGATACAACTGGAAGATGGGCTCTGTTAATACGCTTTATGACAACTGCGGAGGAACTACAGTATCAGTAGATGATATGAAGCCTGGAGATATAATTTTCTTTGGTAGAGGAAATAAAAAGGCTACATGTAGCTATGTATGCTGGAAATGGACGCATAGTACACGCTATGGATCCTTCTCACGACATTTGTGAGATTGATCTCTATAGACCAGGAACTAAGACCACCTATAGTGGCAAGAGCATATTGGAAGTTAAGAGGATTATTAACTAGTTATAGGAGTTTCAGCTAAACGACTCTATTTTAAAAGGAGTGTAGTTCTTATGAGTACTTATGAAGCTTTTCTGTTGATTGCGTTTATCGTTTCCATAATAGTTGGGGTTATATGTATGTTCGTTCCTAAAAATCCTGTCGTGGGAGTACGGATTTCTTGGTCTGAATATAACGATACGACTTGGAAGAAATGCAACAGATTTACTGGTATATTGATAGTACTTGGAGGTTTAATATCTTTAATTTCTTGGTTCATGCTATCTAGCAATGTGGCTGAAAAGATTTTTTTGGGCTCTTTAGGAGCGACATTAATTATTAGTCTTATATACGCAAGAATTGTTTATAACAAAGAGAAGAAATAGAGAGAGGGTATCTGTATAGATGTCCTCTTTTCAGTTATTAATAATCTGAGATATGTGTGGAAAAAACAAAGCATTATGTTATAATATTCGAGCACTAGAAAGTATTAAGAGTATTAAGGAGAGAGAAATGGAAAAATAATTTTTCAGGATCAGAATACGAATCAGAATAACTATCAAAACGGTGGAACAAATTATACACAGTATACAAGACCTATTTCTAGAAGAGAAATCGGTCTCTGCATCTTGTTCTCGCTTATAACATGCGGAATTTACGGCATTTACTGGATGATCGTTCTAAATGATGATGTAAATGAAATTGTTGGCGATAGAAATGCTACATCTGGCGGAATGGTATTTCTGTTCTCGCTTTTAACATGTGGAATATACGGAGTTTACTGGATTTACTGCATGGGTGAAAAGCTCGATAGATTCAATGACAGAGACGGTAATTCTGGGCTTCTGTACGTTCTTCTGATGATATTTGGACTTTCAATCGTTGCTTACAGCATCATGCAGGATCAAGTGAACAAGCATGCTACAATCGCATAATAATCAAAAGCATGATTTTCTGCACTATCTTATTAAAAAAACGACTCCTTTTGTAATACTGGGAGTCGTTTACTATATTTGGCTGAGGATGACACACATATATATACCATGTGTCTTCAGAGCCATAACCGGATACAAATGCCCGGGATGTGGCACGACGACACTGTGTGTGAATATCTTGCAGTTCAGATTTAGCGAGGCTTTTCATGCCAATCCGTTTATATTTACGACTATACCTTTTATTTTATTTGAAATAGTATATAACGTATATCTGAGCTACACCGAAAAACGCATGCCTCTATGGAATCAAGTGCTACTAGGAGTGTACTGCTTCGCAATATTGATCTTTGATATTATAAGAAATGTAATGTAGAAGCGTATAAGATCGAAAAATATGTCATAACTACTTAGAGGAACCTAGTCCCCGGCAGAGGTTTATAATTATAAGGCAAATCAAATGCGCCCCTTTTGGAGCGCATTTTCCTGTCTATATACGGTATTAAACTATCTCTCTTCGTAAGCTAGCTTGTAGATTTTTTTAAAATCATCTCTATAAAGAACCTTGGCAGCCCCCACTTTGCCTCCGACTGCACGTTCGCACTTTTCGGATAGCTCGTTTACAACTTCATCTGTTAGCTCAAACCCGAAGTCTCTTAGGGAAATAGGCATTCCGATTTGTTTAAAGAAAGCTTCAGTTCTCGAGATACCGGCAATAGCAACTTCGCGGTCATCTCCAGAATCATTAATATCCCATACATTTGTAGCAAATTTCTTGAATCTAGGTAGACAATCATCTAGAACGTATCTTGCCCAGCTACCCCAGATTGCAGCTAGTCCCGCACCATGTGCTACGTCGAACATACCGCTAATTTCGTGTTCAATTCGGTGCGTAGCAAAATCGTCACCGCCATTTCCGCAGCCAGTGAGACCGTTGTGAGAGAGGCTTCCTGCCCACATGATCTCAGCTCTCGCATCGTAGTTAGTAGGGTCATCTAAGAGTATGAGTGCGTTCCTTGCAACTGTTCTCATAAGAGTCTCTGCTATACCATCAGTCAGTTCCATATTTCCGGCGGATGTAAAATATCTCTCCATAGTATGCATCATGATATCTGTACAACCACATGCAGTCTGATAGTCAGGAAGTGTCATGGTTAGCTCGGGATTAAGAATAGCAAATCTAGGCCTAGCTAAGTTGTTGCTGTAACCGCGTTTTATGCCGCCAACCTCGTTAGTGATAACAGAAGAGTTACTCATTTCACTTCCCGCAGCCGCAATGGTTAGCACAACACCTACAGGAAGAGCTGATTGTGGAATTTGCTTTCTATCGTATATATCCCATACGTCGAAGTCCATAGCTGCACCGTATGCTATTGCCTTTGCCGAATCGATTACACTGCCGCCGCCTACAGCAAGTATAAAGTCGATTTCGTTTGACTTAGCGATATCTATACCTTTGTATACGTGGGAAAGCCTTGGGTTAGCTACAACGCCACCTAACTCAACATACTCTATAGAAGCTTCCGCGAGCGAAGCTTTAATTCTGTCTAGCAAACCGCTGCGTATCACGCTACCACTACCGTAGTGGAGGAGAACGCGATTACATTTTGATTCTTTCAGTAGAGAGCCTACCTCTAACTCAGTTTCTTTTCCAAATACGACGTGTGTCGGTGCATACCAATCGAAATTATTCATAATATGTAGTACCTCCCCGTATGGCACAATATCTTGTGTTCTTATGTTCTCTTTTAGTACAAAAAAATATGCAGAAAAATATTTTTTTCGTATTTTTAGTAAATACTAGCATAGAAGTCTTGAAACATCTACCTTATAGGCTTAAAATTGTATAAAATAATATGGCATAAAACTGATTGACTAACCCCATTATATGGGATATAATGACAGGGCGTCAAACAAGATATAGTGTTTGTTGCTAAAAAATGTATTAATTAATTTTAAGAGAATTAACTCACATAAATCAACATGTTCGGGTATTCGGTTAAGGAGAAACAATGAATGTTATCAAGAGAAATGGCTCAGAAGTAACTTTTGACAAAGCCAAGATTGAAAATGCGATAAGCAAAGCAAATAATTCCGTTGAAGAAGCAGTTAGACTTACACCAGTTCAGATTAAGAGAATTACTGACAGCGTAATTCTGTCTTGCGAGGATTTAGGTCGTTCACCTGCTGTAGAAGAAATTCAGGATATGGTAGAAGAGCATATCATGCAGCATGGTGCATATGAGGTTGCAAAGGCATATATCACATACAGATATACAAGATCCCTCATTCGTCAGTCGAACACAACAGATGACAAGATTCTTTTCGCTTATCGAGCTTAATAACGAAGAAGCTAAGCAGGAGAATTCTAACAAGAACCCTATTATCAACTCCACACAGAGAGACTATATGGCTGGAGAGGTTAGTAAGGACCTTACAAGGAGAATTCTTCTTCCAGAGGAGATTACGTCTGCACACGATAATGGAATCATTCATTTCCACGATTCTGATTACTTCGCGCAGAAGGAGCATAACTGTGACCTTATCGATCTAGAGGATATGCTACAGAACGGAACTGTAATCAGCGAAACTCTTATCGAGAAGCCACACAGCTTCTACACAGCATGTAACATCACAACTCAGATTATCGCTCAGGTTGCTTCTAACCAGTATGGCGGACAGTCTTTCTCGCTAGCTCATCTTGCTCCATTTGTAGATGTGAGCAGACAGAAGATCAGAGATAAGGTTGTTAAGGAGTTTAAGGATGCAGGTATCGAGACAAGCCAGGAAGCTCTCGATAAGGTTGCTGAAGATAGACTTAGGGATGAAATTAAGAGCGGTATCCAGACTATCCAGTATCAGCTCATCACACTGATGACTTGTAACGGACAAGCTCCATTCGTAACTATGTTCATGCACCTTGATGAGGCAGAAGAAGGAAGAACTAGAGATGACCTTGCACTTTGTATCGAAGAGGTTCTAAAGCAGAGAATGCAGGGTGTTAAGAATGAAAAGGGTGTATGGATTACACCAGCATTCCCTAAGCTAATCTACGTTCTTGACGAGTGCAACATCAGAGAAGACGCACCTTACTGGCATCTAACAGAAATCGCTGCAGAGTGCACATCTAAGAGACTAGTTCCAGACTACATCTCTGCTAAGGTTATGAAGGAACTCAAGAAGGGTAGCGTTTATACTTGCATGGGATGCAGATCATTCCTGACAGTTGAAGAGTCACAGAAGAACGCTGACGGAAGCTACAAGTTCTACGGCAGATTCAACCAGGGTGTTGTTACAATCAACCTCGTTGACGTAGCTTGCTCATCGTATGGAAACATGGACAAGTTCTGGGAAATCCTCGATGAGAGACTTGAGCTTTGCCACCGTGCATTAAGACTTCGTCACGAGAGACTTCTCGGAACACCTTCAGACGTTGCACCTATCCTTTGGCAGTACGGAGCAATTGCTAGACTCAAGAAGGGTGAGACAATCGACAAGCTGCTTACAACGGATACTCAACTATCTCACTAGGATATGCTGGACTTTGCGAGATGTGTTACCGCATGGTAGGCAAGAGCCATACAGCTGATGAGGGAAGAGAGTTTGCGCTAAAGGTTATGCAGAGACTCAACGACAAGTGCGCTGAGTGGAAGGCTGCTGAGAACATTAGCTACTCTGTATACGGAACACCAATGGAGTCAACAACTTACAAGTTTGCTAAGTCGCTCCAGAGAAGATTCGGTGTAATTCCTCACGTTACAGATAAGAACTACATCACAAACAGCTATCACGTTCACGTAGAGGAAGAGATTGACGCATTCCAGAAGCTGAAGTTCGAGTCAGACTTCCAGAAGCTATCTCCAGGTGGTGCTATCAGCTACGTAGAGGTTCCAAATATGCAGAATAACATTCCTGCTATCCTCGACGTTATGAAGTACATCTATGAGAACATCATGTACGCTGAGCTCAACACAAAGAGTGACTTCTGTGAAGAGTGCGGGTTTAGCGGTGAAATCAAGATCGTTGAGGATGCAGAAGGCAAACTCGTATGGGAGTGCCCAAACTGCGGAAATCGCAACCAGGATAAGATGTCTGTAGCAAGAAGAACTTGCGGATACATCGGAACACAGTTCTGGAACCAGGGAAGAACTCAGGAAATCAAAGACAGAGTTCTCCATCTATAAGAGAAAAATTAATATGAGGAGACGATATTTGAGAAGCGATATACGCACTGAAGCTCATGTTGTAAGCATATCTGGAGAGACGATAGTCTATACTTTAGAACGCAAAAATGTGAGAAATATCAACCTGCGGATTAGACCAGATGCTTCGATATACGTCTCAGCACCTCATAGAGTGCCCTTGGCTGAGATTGAAGATTTCATACTCAGCAAGGGCGTTTTTATTATCAATGCACTTATGCGTATTAGAGTTGCCAAGACAGAGAAATCGAAGTATGCTGACGGAGATAAGGCTTATTTCCTCGGTACGCCATTAGAGGTTAAGTTATTACAAGGTCCTAGGGTTGACGTAAGAGCTGGCGATGACTTCTTGCTTATACAGATGCCTGAGCCGACAAACTCTGCTGCGCGCATAGATGTGGTAAAGCGGTGGTATAGCAGACAGGCAAGGGAACTTTTTATGAGTGTTGTACATGATGTATATGATGAATTTAGGCGTCATTATCGTGTGCCATTTCCGCATGTGACTATCAGACAGATGAAATCAAGGTGGGGGTCATGCCGCCCTGATCTAGGCAAAATAACACTTAATCTGTTGCTCGTTACAGCGCCGTACGAGGACCTTAGATACGTAGTGGTGCATGAGTTTGCACATTTTATCGAAGCTAATCACTCTGGGGCATTCTGGGACATTGTGAGCCGATTTGAGCCACATTATAAAGAGAGAAGGCGTAGCCTTCGCAACTTACCAACAAAGTGGTAGATTATGACACTGCGAATAGTTTTTTTAAAAGCTTAAAATGTTATGCTATATGCGATATAATTGTGTTAACAAAATGAAATGAGAGTATTAAAGTGAATTACGGAGAGATTAAAGATTGTGATATTGCCAATGGGATTGGCATAAGAGTCAGCCTTTTCGTATCGGGCTGTACAAACAGATGTCCGGGCTGTTTCCAACCCCAGACATGGGATTTTAATTATGGACAGGAATTTACGAGAGAGACAGAAGATAAGATTCTTGAGATGCTTAAGCCTGATTATATAACAGGGCTAACTGTTCTCGGCGGAGAGCCATTTGAGCCAGAAAATCAGGTCGTACTCGTTCCGTTCCTTAAACGAGTAAAGGAAGCATATCCTAACAAGACCATATGGTCATTTTCTGGCTTTGTGTTAGAGGACCTTATGACAGAGGGCACACACTGCCACACAGATGTGACTATAGACATGCTTAATATGCTTGATGTACTTATCGATGGCAGATTTGAGCAGGATTTAAAGAATATTAAGCTGAGATTCAGAGGCTCAGAGAATCAGAGGCTCATAGACATGAATAAGACTAGAGAAGAAGGAAAGGTTGTGCTCTGGGACGAATAGATGTGATAGGGGGCTAGCCATATGAGTGTTTCCAAGACATTTGCAACATATGAAAAAAAGGAGCAAGTCAAAAACAGCGTTGGTAGACTGATGCTAGCAGTCATAGCGATTGCAGCTGAAGTGCTCCTTATTGCTACGCTTATAAATCACCTAAATGAAAAATACACTATCTTATCCACAGTCTTCCGAATCGTCGCTTTGGCTATAGTCATAGCTATTTCCACAAAAATCAACGAGTGCGTCTGTAAAATTACCGTGGGTCGTACTAATAATGCTCAATCCTATCATAGGTGTGACAATCTATTTTTATGGTAGGGATATCTGGCTCAACAAGAAAGATGAGGGCAAGATTCTTAAATGTCGATAACGAGCTATTTCCTTTACTTAATGATGATAAGACTGTATTAGATGAGATAGGTGAAAAAGATTTAGGCATTGCCAATGTGTTTAGGTATGTGTCGAAAAAAGCTTTTTTTCCGGCTTATAGTGACTCAAATATAGAGTTTTATGGTGAAGCTAGAGAGGCCTTAGCAGCGCAAAAAGAAGCGATGCGAAATGCCGAGAACTTCATATTTATGGAGTACCATGCAATCGAGGATTCCGCGGCATTCGCGGGAATCAAAGAGATTTTGGCAGAGAAAGCAGCTGAAGGAGTTGAAGTAAGAATCATCTACGACGATGTCGGAAGCGTTGGATTTATAGACACCAGCTTTATAAAGCGTTTGAGCGACCTTGGTATCAAGTGCAGAGTTTTTAATCCGGTAGTACCAATTGCCAACGTGTTTCTCAACAACCGAGATCATCGCAAGATTACTGTTATCGATGGCAAGATTGGATTTACAGGTGGATATAACCTTGCAAATGAGTATTTCAAGCTCACTAGACCTTATGGTGACTGGAAGGATTCTGGCGTACGCATAGAGGGAAATGCGGTTCATAACTTGACGATGATGTTTCTCGAAATCTGGAACGCCACCAAGACACGAGGCTCCAAGGATACATGCTATTCAAAGTATATGCCAGATGTGAGGCTTGATAATAAAGAAGAAGGGTGCTTTATTCAGCCATACGGTGATACACCGCTAGACCATGAGCACGTTGGAGAGAATGTTTATCTCAGCATTATAAGCAATGCGGATGAATACGTATGGTTTATGACACCTTACCTTATTATCACGGACGAAATGAATAAGGCTTTGACTCTCGCGGCTTCACGAGGTGTGGATGTTAGGATAATAACTCCTGGAATTCCAGATAAACGTGCGACATATGCTGTGACGAGATCATACTATTCGAGACTTGTAAGGGATGGAGTTAAGATATATGAATACTCACCTGGCTTCTGTCATGCGAAGCAGTGTATTGCTGATGATGAGATAGCTACTTGTGGAACTATCAATCTTGACTACAGGAGCTTCTATCATCACTTTGAAAAATGGTGTCATAATGTATAACTGCAAAGCTGTTCATGATATCAAGACAGATTTTGATGAAACGCTTTCAAGGTGTGTAGAAGTAACAGAAAAGTATCTGGATGGCAAGAAATCGATCAATATCTTTAGGCAAATTCTAAGGTTGTTCTCAGTTCTCATGTAGACTTAGATGATGAATAACAAAAGCGGTTAGGTAGTTATCCTAACCGCTTTTGTTATATTGTAAATGTTTGAGCTTAAGCTTCTTTAGCAAACTCTTCGATAAGAGCCTTGATTATTGCAACACCAGTCTCCATGCCTTCCACAGTAGTGTGCTCGTAAGGGCCGTGGAATGCGTAGCTGCCAGTACCAAGGTTTGGACAAGGTAGTCCCATGAAGCTAAGGTTTGCACCGTCAGTGCCGCCTCTAACTGGAATTACTATCGGCTCAACACCTGCAATCTTGCAAGCCTTCTTAGCATTATCAATAGCATCAGGGCACTTCTCTAGGACTTCGGCCATATTTCTATATTGTTCCTTGATTTCAACCTTAATAGTCCCTTCTCCGTATCTCTCGTTGAGAAATTTTTCAGCCATCTTCATAGTAGCCTGTCTATTTGCGAACTTGGATGCATCATGATCCCTTACGATATAGGTCATGCTAGCATCACTAACAGTGCCGCTCATAGACATAAGGTGATAGAAACCCTCGTGGTCTTCAGTTCTTTCAGGACGTTCAGCGGCAGGGGAGCAATGAATCAAACTCCATCGCAACTAGTGCAGCGTTAATCATTACGTCTTTTGCGGAACCAGGATGTACATTTTCTCCCTTTACGTAAACTTTAGCAGTTGCAGCGTTGAAAGTTTCATATTGAACTTCGCCTTCAGCTGAGCCATCCAGAGTATAGCAGTACTTTGCGTTAAATCTCTTAACGTCAAAGTGCACAGTACCTTTACCAATCTCTTCGTCAGGTGTAAACGCGATTGAAATTGGGCCGTGCTCAAATTCGTTGATATGCTCCACAATTGTCATGATTTCTGCGATGCCAGCTTTTATCATCGGCACCGAGTATAGTAGTGCCGTCTGTGGTTATGAGGGTACGCCCCTTGAGACCTTTGAGGTGAGGGAATACTTCTGGATATAGAACTAGTCCGCTATCACCTAGAGCAATAACACCGCCATCATAATTTTCTATAATCTGTGGATTTGCATCGTGTTCACAATAGTCGCTAACTGTATCCATATGTGAACAGAATCCAATAGCAGTAACATTCTCCTTGCCTGGAGAAGCCGGAATGTGTCCATATACATAACAGTATTCATCACATGCCGCATCCTCTACACCAAGCTCCTTGAGCTCTTCAACTAATGCATGTGCCAACTCAAACTGGCATTTGCTTGAAGGTGATGTCTCGCTACCGCCATCGCTAGGTGTGCGATATGAAACATATTTCAGTAATCTTTCGTGTGCTTTCATGGAAGGTCCTCCTTATGAAATCGAATCTTATCGTCAATTATATAATTTATAGTATCACAAACATCGCACCGTTCCAACTATTTAACTACTTAAATGGGGGATAAAGGAACAAATGAGTTGACGATAAGAATTAAAAATATAATAAAAATTTGTATTAGAATATTTCCTGAAACCTTGACAGTTTCGGCAGTCTGATGATATATTATCTTATTGTACACGGTTATTTATTTAGGCTGTTTACATGTGTTTTGCTTTAAGTTTAATTAATAATTTGCACAATAGAAAAGGGTGAACGAGTTAATTAATAACTCGGAAAGGTTAATTATGAGAAATGCTTCCAAGGTGGGACTAGAAGTACTTCAGATGGTTGTCGGAAATGCGTTAAGTGCTTTCGCTATTGCTTGCTTTGCACTTCCATATGGAATGGTAGTTTTCAGGATTAGCGGGCGTTGGCCGTATGACTAATTATTATTTTGGTCTTAGCGTATCGGGAACGGTTCTAGTAATTAACGTCATTCTTTTTTTATTATTGGTACATGGGCACTTGGCAAGAAGTTTGCTGCTTCTATTGTTCTTGGAACAGTTCTGTTTCCTGTATTTCTGGGAATCTTCCAGAAAGCGACGATGCTGCACCATCTGGTGGATGATCCACTACTTGCAGCCATTTGTGCCGGTATAATCGACGGAGTTGGTCTTGGACTAATCCTAAGGGTTGGCGGATCTACTGGTGGAATAGATGTGCCACCACTGATTCTGAACAGAAAGTTTGGTGTCAAAATCGCACCGATTATGTATGCCATTGACTTTACAATTTTCTTGATTCAGATTCCGGTTACTAAGACAAATGGTGTTATACTCGGAATCCTATATGCGCTGATTTACAGCGTGGTTATGAACAAGATGATCCTGCTTGGACAGGGGGGCGTACAGCTGATGATTTTCACTAAGAAAATCAAAGAAGTTAACGAGAGATTGCTACAGCTCGGCTTTGGTACGACTATTATGCATGCAACAGGTGGTTACTTGCAGTCTGCACAGGACTTGGTGTACTGCGTGGTTGGTAGTAGAAATCTCAATAAGGTAAAGCAAGCAGCTCTAGAAATAGACGAACATGCATTTATTACAATTTCTAACGTTAGCGAAGTTAATGGTAATGGATTTACAACATGGTTCAGCGACGAGGATTATGTTCCTAAGGTTGCTGAGAGACGTCAAGGAATTGAGCTTACACAAAAAGAGGAGTGAAGATAAGTTATGACTCAGGAAGAACGCTTAGATATACTAGCACAGGTTGCGGCTGGAATCGCTAAACTGATGGGTAGCGATACAGAGGTTGTGTTACACGATTTGACAAAGAGAGAAATCGTATATATGCATAATAACAACATTACTGGTAGGGAGAGAAGCTACAGAATTAACCCTGGAGTATATGATGTTATCAATAATCTTGCTGATGGCGAAGGCCATCTAATCGGCTATGCAAGTAAGTCCGCGCAGGGCAAGAAGCTACGCGCATCTCACTTTATGTTTATGGATGAAGATAGTAATCCTGCAGCTATGATATGTATAAATCAGGATCCGTCAAAGGTTCAGGATATTATAAACTACCTCAGTGATTCGATTAAGATACATGATGTTGAGGAGCCGATGGCTAATGACTCAGCATACTCGATAAATGACGAGGACTACATCCAGAATGTAATGAAGGATGCTATCATTAAGTCGGTAAAGCAGTACGATTCAAACTTCATTAACTCGAAGGAAGGCAAGATTAAGCTGCTAACCAAGTTCAAATTCCAAGGTTTGTTCTCTGTAAAAGAAGCAGTACATTTCATCTGCAAAAACACTTTCAATCTCTCAGGCGACGCTATATAACTACCTACGTGAGATTAGAGATGAAGAAGGTCGCGAGCCATATAACGAGCTTAAGCTTAGGTAGACGTGATTAAATAGATAAAGGCACATGTGTGAGCGCTATCTAAATTCATAAAGATTAAACCGCAAGCGATAATGAAGTGCACCCCAAAAGTTAGGTACAAACTAATTTTTGGAGGTGTATTTTTTTAGTGCAACTATTCATGTAAGTGTTGAAAAATTAATCATAAAATCATCTATAAAATATATATTCAAATAATATAGAATCATTAAATAATTTAATCATGCTCAAGTATATTGTATGCCAATATAAACATGCAGTATAATAACTATATATATCTATATATGTAGATATAAGCTTTTGACACATATTATATTTGTGGAGGAATGTTATGAAAAAAGACGTAGAAATTGCTCAGGAAGCGAAAATGCTTCCTATCACAGAAGTTGCAAAAGTGCTCGATATTCCGAGCGATGAGCTTGAGCAATATGGAAAATACAAAGCTAAGCTCTCTTATTCATATATCAAGGGAAATATGAATAGAGAAGATGGTAAACTAGTACTAGTTACTGCAATAAATCCAACTCCTGCAGGAGAAGGAAAGACTACTACTAACGTGGGTCTTTCTATGGCTCTTAACAAGCTAGGCAAGAAGACTGTTACGACTCTACGTGAGCCTTCTCTAGGGCCTTGCTTTGGAGTTAAGGGAGGCGCTGCTGGTGGCGGATATTCACAGGTAGTTCCAATGGATGACATCAACCTACATTTCACAGGTGACTTCCACGCTATTACATCTGCACACAACCTACTTGCAGCCCTGTTAGATAACCATATTCACCAGGGTAATAAGCTTGGTATCGTTACCAAGAAAATCGTTTGGAAGCGTGTTGTAGATATGAATGACCGTGCACTCCGTAACATAGTAATTGGACTTGGCGGCAAGGGTGATGGTGTAACACGTGAGAATGGATTCGATATCACAGTTGCTTCTGAGATTATGGCTATTCTGTGCCTAGCCTCAGATCTTGATGATCTTAAGACAAGACTATCCAAGATGGTAGTTGCATATAACTATGATGGAGAGGCTGTAACTGCTGGAGACCTAGAAGCGACAGGTGCTATGGCACTTCTTCTTAAGGATGCAATCAAGCCTAATCTTGTGCAGACACTTGATAACACACCAGCGTTTATTCACGGTGGACCATTTGCAAATATCGCTCATGGATGCAATTCGGTAGTTGCTACGAAGACCGCGCTAAAGCTCGGAGATTACGTAGTTACTGAAGCTGGATTTGGTGCTGACCTTGGAGCTGAGAAGTTTTTGATATCAAGTGCAGATATGCTGGACTAAAAACCAGACTGCGTAGTGATAGTTGCTACAGTTCGTGCACTCAAGATGAACGGTGGAGTAGCTAAGGATAACCTTGCTGAGGAGAATTTAGAAGCACTAAAGGCCGGTTCTTCTAACCTGATTAGACATATCGAGAATGTTGCTAAATTCGGTGTTCCATCAGTAGTGGCAATCAATAGATTCCCTACTGATACAGAGGCTGAGCTTGAGCTTCTCGATAAGATTTTGCGAAGAGTACGGAGTGAAGGTTGTTCTATCCGAAGTATTTGCAAAGGGTGCTGAAGGTGGAATGGAACTTGCTGAAGAAGTAATTAGAATCTGCGAAGATGGCAAGGCAGACTTCAAGCCTTTATATGATTTAGAACTTTCTATCGAAGAGAAGATGGAAAAAGATCGCCAAGGAGATTTACCGCGCAGACGGAGTTGATTTCACTGCAGTAGCTCAGAAGCAAATCAAGGAGCTTACTAAGTTAGGCTACGATAAACTACCAATCTGCGTTGCAAAGACTCAGTATTCATTCTCTGATGATGCAACACTTCTCGGTGCACCTACAGGATTCAGAATCACTGTTAGAGAACTAAAGGTGTCCGCTGGAGCAGGATTTATAGTTGCGCTTACAGGATCAATCATGACCATGCCAGGACTACCTAAAGGTACCTGCGGCAAACGGTATGGATGTATTATCTGACGGAACTATCATCGGACTATCATAAGAAATAAACTGATTAGGCACCAGATTATGGAGTTAGGGCTTTTTTTGCTACACGTATCTGGTGCTATAATTGATTTAAGACAATATTAGTAAATATTATTATTTAATTGTTCATTTGAAAGGAGATTTTAAATGGGTGTAATTCAGGAAAGGCTCGCTGCACTTCGTTCCAAGATGCAGGAGCATAACATTAATTACTATGTAGTTCCAACTGCTGACTTTCATCAGAGTGAATATGTTGGTGAGCACTTCAAGGCAAGAAAGTTCATCACTGGCTTCTCAGGTTCAGCAGGTGTTGCTGTAGTTGGTCTAGAAGGCGCGTGGCTCTGGGTAGATGGAAGATACTTTATCCAGGCTGCTGAACAGCTACAGGGATCCTCGGTTGAACTAATGAAGATGGGCGAGCCTGGAGTTCCAACTCTCGATGCTTTTATCAGTAGCAACCTTAAGAAGGGTGAGAAGATTGGATTTGACGGAAGAGTTGTATCCATGGATGAGGGACTACTTTATGCTGAAATTGCAAAGAAGCACGAAGGATGCATAGAGTACAGCGTAGATCTTATTGATGAGATTTGGACAGATAGACCGCCGCTATCAGAGAAGCCTGCATTTGATCTTGACGTTAAATACGCAGGAAAGACTGTTGCTGAGAAGCTTGCTGATATCCGTGAGAAGATGGTAGAGGCTGAAGCAGATATGCACGTTGTTACAACACTTGACGATATCTGCTGGACACTTAACATTCGTGGAGACGATATAGACTTCTTCCCGCTGGTTCTATCTTATGCTCTTATGGATGATAAGACATATCATCTATACATTGATGAGCGTAAGCTAGATGACAAGATTAAGTCTCGCCTTGCTGCAGACGGAGTGGTTCTACACCCATACAATGACATTTACGAGGATATCAAGAAGATTCCTGCAGATACAAAGCTAATGCTCGATGCATCCAAGGTTAACTATGCTCTATTCTGCAACATCGCTGATTCTGTTCAGAAGATTGACGTGATGAATCCAGAGATGATTTTCAAGAATGTTAAGAACCCAGTTGAGCTTGAGAATATTCGCAAGGCACAGATAAAGGACAGTATTGCACACGTTCGTTTCATGAAGTGGCTGAAGGAGAACGTAGGCAAGATTGAGATGACTGAGCTAAGCGTTGCTAATAAGCTTGATGAGTTCCGTGCAGAGCAAGGAAACTTCATCCGTCCAAGCTTCGAGCCAATTTCTTCTTATGGTGCACATGCTGCAATTGTGCACTACGCACCATCTCCTGAAACAGATATACCAGTATTAGCTAAGGGACTTCACCTGACAGATACTGGTGCAGGATTCTACGAGGGTTCAACCGACATCACAAGAACCTACGTATTAGGCGAGATTACAGATCAGATGAAGAAGGACTTCACTCTAGTCGCTATCAGTAATCTGTCTCTTGCAAATGCTAAGTTCCTCTACGGCTGTAACGGGGTAATCCTTGATGCTTATGCAAGAAACCATTCTGGGATCGCCATCTCAACTTTAACCATGGAACTGGTCATGGGGTAGGATACCTTCTAAATATTCACGAAGGTCCTGCTAGCTTCCGTTGGGTATACAGAAAGGGCAACCAGTGTGTAATCGATGAGGGTATGGTTATCACAGATGAGCCAGGAATTTACATCGAAGGCTCTCACGGTGTTCGTCTTGAGAATGAGCTCCTATGCGTGCTAGATGAGGTTAACGAATACGGTAAATTCCTCAAATTTGAGCCAATAACGCTAGTTCCATTCGACCTAGATGCTATTGATCCTGATTTCATGACACCTGAAGAGCGCAAGCAGCTTAACGACTACCATAAACATGTATATGAGGTTATCGCTCCTTACCTAGAAGAGGATGAGAGAGAATACCTAGCTAAGTACACAAGAGAGGTTTAAGCACAATTAATATATTTTTAGTATAGATAAAGTAAAGAGACCCATCCAGTTTACTGGATGGGTCTTTAATGATAAAAATATGGGCAGTTATTTTTGACCTGAATATGCATACAAGTTGGATAGTAAGAGCTGATGAGGTATTAGGAGTAAATCAAATGATTAATATATTCATTTTAGAAGATGAGATTCTGCAGCAATCACGAATCGACAATATAATCAGGGAAGTGATTGACCAGAAAGATTTGAAGTGCAATACTCCAGAAATTTTTAGCAGTCCGAAGCAGATGCTAGATAATATCTCAGAATTCGGTTCCCATCAACTGTTTTTCCTTGATATCGAGATTAAGGGAGAAGAACAGAAGGGACTGGACATTGCTAAGGAAATTCGTAGCCGAGATCCTAATGCGACGATCGTATTTGTAACAACGCATACAGAGTTTATGCCTGTTACGTTTAAATATAAAGTAGCTGCGCTGGACTTTATCGATAAAGCACTTGATGAAGAGTTATTCAAAGAGCGAGTGTGCTCGGCTATCGAGTACACTATTTGTAAGGTTGGGACGAGCCTATCTGAGGATTCGTTCGCCATCGAAACATCCATGGCACGTGTTCAAGTACCTTTTAATACTATACTTTATTTTGAGACTTCTCCCAAGGTTCACAAAGTAATTTTGCATACTAAAGACGAACGTATGGAGTTTTATGGTAGTATCGCTGACGTTGAGAAGGCTGATAGCCGTCTTTACCGCTGCCATCGATCATTCGTAGTTAATCCTGATAATATAATTAAGATAGATAAGGAGAGCAAGGTTGCTCTGTTCGAAAATGGAGAGAGCTGTCTGATATCAAGGATGAAGTACAGAGGTCTTCTTGAAAAACTCAATCATTAGATATTAAGGTGTTTAGAGAAATGTTGTTAAAAATTTTTAGTATTGCGCTTAAGATACTCTTAACAATGCTTTTATACAGTCAGGTAAGTGAGAAAAAGTTTAAGCCGTATTGGTATATGATTTTTCCGCTGGTTTACGTTTTGATTTTTATGTTATGCCCACCAGCTGGATACTTCGGCTACTTTTTTATATTTGTAGCATACAGCTTTTTCGCTAATCCTCATGGCAATAAGCTATTTAACCTATTTATTGGGGTTTATCCTATCGTTATAATAAGCTTGCTCGGAAGACTACTTGCGTATCACTTATTCCCTCTAGTGGGAATCGCGGTTTATAATGAGGTAAATATTAGTATTTATGATTTATTGATTGATGCTCTCACATTCCCTTTTCTACCTTCTAATCATTAAAACTCTAAAATTAGACTTTAACGATTTGAAAAAGGGGTTTGAGCGCAACTTCTTTAACCGTATGCTACTTGTCGTGGATGTATCAATGCTTGTATACATGCTTATTATTTCAGTCCTTATGATTTTTGGTGAGAAAATATCGCATGCTGATTACTTGCGTGGTCATGTCAATGATATCTATATTCTGTTATTCTTTGTGATGATGCTTTATCTAAATTCAACCTCAAAGGAAAAGCTTAAGGAGGAGATCCTTAAAACAAAAGGATATTCAGCTAAGCGAACTATCAAACTATAGTCATCACATAGAGAATTTATACGGTGAGATTCGCAGCTTTCGCCATGACTACATCAATATCCTTACCAGTATAAAAGTAGGTATTGACAATAAGGATATCGATGCAATCAAGAGTGTCTATGAAGGTGTTCTCGGGGACAGTGGTAAACAACTATATAACAGCAAGTTTGATATAGCAAAACTCTCTAATATAAAAAACGATGCCGTGAAGAGTGTGCTTTCTGCAAAGCTTATTGAAGCACATAGTAGAGGTGTGGAGATCGCAATTGAGATAGAAGATGCTGTATATGACTTCAAGATAGATCTGCTAGACTTTATCAAAGTGATGTCAATTCTTTGTGATAATGCAATCGAAGCGAGCTTAGAGTCAGAATTGCCAAAGCTGACAGTTGCACTGATTCTCGATGGTGAGGCGTTGATATTAGTGGTTGAAAATTCGACTGTTGATGAGAGAGTGAATATCAGCCATATATTTGAAGAAGGTTACTCAAGTAAAGGCGAGAGAAGAGGGATTGGACTTCATAATGTCAGAGAAATCCTTGCAAAGTATCCTTTTTCGTCCGTATCTACTCGAAGCGCAGATTATCTGTTCTCTCAGACGATTACATTTAGAAAAATAACACACTAACAAATATATTTTTCATACGTGCAGCCTGGATAGTAAATATCCAGGCTTTTGTGTGCCTTCGATTAGTCACCTTATTAAAGTACGAATGTAGGAGCGGATGATTAACCGTTAGCGACATTTTAAGTGCCGTTCTTGACAAACATGGTTTTATCAATTGGCTATGACCTATAATGTTGTCACAAAGCAAGAATAGAAGAACGGAGGCTCATATGTTTAAAGTAAAAGAGATAGAGAAATCGTTTAAAAAAATAAAGAAGTTTTTAAAGGGCGTGACATTTGAGATTTCAGAAGGAGATAGAGTCGCATTGCTCGGAGGTAACGGTGCTGGCAAGAGCACTCTTCTTAAGATAATTGCTGGACAGATAGTGGCTAACTCAGGTGAAGTAGATACTAGCCTTGATTTTCAGACTGAAATAAGCATGATGCCACAAGCAGATATACTTATCGATGATTTGACAGTATTTGAAATCGTTAGTCTAAAGTGCAAGATGAATAAATTAAGCGATGCCTGTATTGAGGAACTGCTTATGTCGGTTGAACTTCAAGAACATCAGAAGCAGTATGTCGGAAGCTTATCTGGTGGACAGAAAAGACGTTTATCACTTTTACTGACGATACTTAATTCTCCTAAGCTTATTTTTTTAGATGAACCGACTACAGGAATGGACCTTGAATCGGTAGACAATTTTTGGAAGCTACTCGAGAATAAGAATTACACATCGGTAATTGTCACTCACGACTTCAATCAGATAGATCGTTTCTTTACGAGGGTGCTCATCTTGAAGGATGGAATAATAACTGCAAATGAATCAGTGGAGTCCATCCATGATTCTGGCAGGACAATAGAACAGTATTACCGTGAGAAAATCGAAATGGAGGACTAAAGCTATGAAGATGATACAATTAAAACAGGTTTTAAGAAATAAAAGATTCCTGCTTTTTACCATATTCGTTCCTGTTATATGGTATGTGTTTATTTCCAATGTGCAAAAGGGTGTTTTACCGAACATCGTATTCGGTATAGCAGTATTTATCGGAATCATTGGAAACAGCCTAGCTACGTTTAGCAAACGAATCGCAACAAATATTGAGTTCTACTCATTTGAATCGAGGTTCACAAGATATGCTGTGAAAGACTACCTTCTTGATCAGATGCTCGTTCAACTTGCGTTAAATATGCTAATATTCATGGCTGTACTTGCATTCGCCGTTTCTTTTTTTAACCTCCATGTTACAACCAGTCTGGTAGTTCAGTTTCTACTCCTCACGGTTATGGGAATATATTTTAGCATTATCGGTTTTGTGCTCGGTGTGCGCGTTGATGCAAAGACACTTGATACGATTAGCTTTCCTGCTATTATCTTGGCAGCGATGACAATAATACCATTTGCTTCTCTAGGTGCAGATGGAGGATTCATCGGGGCTGTTAGCAAAATTCAGATGATTTTCCCTGGATACTATTACAGTGATATCGTAACAGCGATTTCGTCAGGGCGTCCAGTTGATTCAAAAAGATGTTTTGCTATTTCTAATAGTGTTCATCTTGAACATAATTCCGCTTTACTTAATAGTTCCAAGAGTGAAAGAAATCAAGGGTAGATAGTAATTAAAACATAAAAATTAATTAGAGGTATATAATCCAAAGGCTCTGTAATATTAAGAGCTTTTTGGATATTATTAGCTCTGCTTTAAAGGTATCAACATTGTTAAGGCTGAGCTATGCCCCAACCATATACATATGCTTGTAGAAATACCGTCAAAGCATTCTGTATCACAAGTATTCTGTATCAAAAACTGTCGGATATTTAAAAGAAAAAAAGCTCCCTTATGATATTCGATAAATTTGCAAATTTAAAAATACAAGTATGGAAATAGGTATTTCTAGTGCCGAGGACACTATGTTGACATAGTAGAAAAAAATATAGCTGAAAGGGGTTATACAGCCACACAGCGATATTGTTACTAAAGCAATGCTATGTAATATAACATTAAAAAGCTCCGCAAATAGCGGAGCTTTAAGCCATATATTAAGTGTGTATATCAATTATCACTAATCTAGTTTAAGTATGTGTTTAGTTCTCGTCCTTATTCTTAACGAGGGACATCAGCTTGCCGTCTAGTGCGAATAGAATTACGGTGCTCACAAACGCAACTACAGCAATTCCGATACAAGCCTTGGAGAATGCGAACTTTCCGCTGAATGCAAATGCATATACGTTAGCGTATAGCTTAGCAGCTGCAAATAGTCCGAGTCCCCATACTGCCGACATGATAGCGAGTAGACGGCTTGGTGAGTACTGACCTATAAATGCATTTCCAAGAGGTGAGAAGAACATCTCTCCAAGTGTTAGGAATACGAAGAAGATAACTAGAAGAAGTACTGTAGGCTTGCTATCTCCACGTACGATATCTATTACAGCGTAGTAGATGTATCCGATTCCGAGGAAACCTAGTCCAAGGCCAAGCTTCTTGAAGATACTGATATCTCCCTGTGGACGCGCAGCCAGCTTCTGCCATAGAAGAGCTGTGAGAGGTCCAGAGATAACACAGAATAGGGCGTTGAGTGAGTCAAACCATGTTACAGGGACGACAAAACCACCAACCTTCCAATTCATATTCTCAGCCCAGTGGTAGTAGATTGGTAGATAAGCTAGGTACCAGAAAAGCCAGAAGATAATCTGGAACGCTGATACTAGAATGATTGCAGAAACACGCTTCTTCTCGAGAAGAGTCATCTTCTGGTGAGTCTTTGCAGCAGCCTTTTCTTCAGCCTCTCGCTGGAGTTCTTCTTCAGTCTTGTACATCTTAAATGGCTTCTTACCGTAGTCCTTGCCATTGATAAACATACCTACTGTGAACCATGCACATCCAACGAGCATCGATATAGCAGCGATTCTAAAGCAAGGGCGGAAGCCGAGCATATCACCAGTCTTAAATACATACTGATATAGGAAACCTGCTAGTAGCGGTCCAAAGAACGCACCTACATTTACAAGAGAATAACGGATTGAGTAGGCCGAGTTTAGATCCTCAGGCTTAACAACTCTTCCAATCAGCGGACCAGTCTTAAATAATCCGAGACCGAATGCAACGCAGAATACCATTACGTATACGAGCTTAGCATCGTGAGCCATCGATCCGGAGAAGTAACCGAATGCGATGATGAGCATACCTACGGGAGTTGTGTATCTAGCACCAACTAGTTTATCGGTGATAAATGCTCCCAGGAATCCTGCTAGGTATGAGTAAGCAGTAAGATCTGCCTGCATCTTTGCACCTGTTGTATTTGCAAGACCAAGTCCGCCAGATGCAACAGCAGTTGTAACGAATACTAGAATCAGGGAACGTCCAAGATAGAAGGATAGACGCTCGAAGATTTCTGTACAGCCACAAATCCAGAAGGCTATCGGGTATTTGTGCTTTCTTTCAAGTTCTGTCATTGGGAACCTCCTTAATAAGGTGTGACAGCAATAACTTACGCTTACTATCTTGAATCTGTCTAGTGCAAAAGGAAAAAAGAGCACATAAACTGCGAATCAAAATAGTCAAGAAACACACTATTAATATATGGTCCAGTGATACCATATCACAATTTAATTTTGCCATATATGGCAAAGCAAGTAAACAGCTATAAATAGAAAAGCCCGTTTATAAAAGCAAAAAAACCATCTCAAATTCGAGATGGTCTAATATATTTATAAAGGTATTTGACTAAAACTATGCTGATGGTTCTTCGTCATGGTTCATAGCAGGGCACTCTGCTAGGAAGTTGTTGACATGATTACAAATAGCTTCATATGTAGCCTGGCTGATGTCATGTTCAATCTTGCATGCATCATCATCTGCAGTTTCTTTTATCTATGCCAAGTAGCATAAGGAAACGAGAAAGCATCTTGTGTCTATCATAAATTTTTGTGGCAATCGACATTCCAATTTCAGTGAGATGAATGAGCCCATCATCGTCCATTGTAATATAGCCGTTCTCCCTAAGCCTCTTAGTCGCATATGAAACACTAGGGCTTTTGTTACATCGAGATGCCTTGCAATATCGATGGACTTAATATACCCTCTCTGCTCACTAAGCATCAGCATTGTCTCTAAATAATCTTCCGAAGACTTCTGAATTTTCATGAAATATCCCTCCTTCATTTATAGTTAGATTAGCATAACACACCGATAATAGCAACATTGTGTATAATAAGAAACGATAAATTTAAATTTTTCTTGATTTAATTGTTGACAATGTAATTTAAAATGGTATTATATTAATAACGATAACGATTATCAATATTAGAGGTGCTAATGATTAAGTATAGCAAGCAGCGTCAAGCGATTAAAGATCAATTATTGAATAGAGGTGACCATCCGACTGCGGAGACTCTGTATTCAGAGCTTAAGCCTAGCATGCCTAATCTTAGTATTGCTACCGTTTACAGGAATCTAAAGCAGCTGGAGGGAATGGGAGAGATTTCTACCATTATCACAGATGGGGCAACTAGGTATGATTATAATGTAAAGCCTCACGCACATTTCTTCTGTAACAAGTGTGGAGCAGTTCTCGATATTGATACCGGTAAGGAACAAATCGTTAAAATTGGCCAGGAAAACTTTTCTGGCTCTATAGAAGGGTGCGAATTCAGTTTTTATGGCATCTGCCCTGATTGCATGACGAGGAGTCGTGCATAGATGATTAACAAAATGACTTTATTTTTATGTAATTCAGCAACGCTGAAGAAGGGAGTATGAAATGGCTAAGTATGTATGTCAGGTATGTGGTTACGTTCACGAGGGAGATCAGGCACCAGAGAAGTGTCCAGTATGCGGAGTTCCTGCAGAGAAGTTCAAGAAGCAGGAAGGCGAGATGACTTGGGCTGCTGAGCACGTTGTAGGTGTTGCTCAGGGCGCTAGCGAGGACATCATGGCTGATCTAAGAGCTAACTTTGAGGGAGAATGCAGCGAAGTAGGTATGTACCTTGCTATGGCTAGAGTTGCTCACAGAGAAGGATATCCTGAAGTTGGACTATACTACGAGAAGGCTGCTTACGAAGAGGCAGAGCACGCTGCAAAGTTTGCTGAACTTCTAGGAGAGGTTCTTACAAATAGCACAAAGAAGAACCTACAGCTAAGAGTTGACGCTGAGAATGGCGCAACAGCTGGTAAGTTCGACCTTGCTAAGAGAGCAAAGGCTGCTAACCTTGATGCAATCCACGACACAGTTCATGAGATGGCTAGAGATGAGGCTAGACATGGAAAGGCATTTGCAGGACTTCTAGAGAGATACTTCGGCTAAAATCCGAGTTAAGTGCAGATACTATTCATATAAAAAATGGGGCATTTGCTCCATTTTTTATTTATAAGACAAACGTTGGTAATGGCTTCTTTATCAATGCGTCACCTAAAGCACAAATAACATGTGCTATAATACGCCATATAAGATTAAAAAAATATTCACCGCAGGGTGGATAAAAAAACATAGGGGGAAATAGATGTATTATCGCGATGATGGTGGTCTTGGTTGCTTGATTGGAATATTTATCATACTAATTCTTTTATCAGTTGTGATGGCTATTATTCTTAGTCCAGTTTTTTGGATTGTAGTTGGCATTCTTGTGTTGTTTCAAGCAATTTCGAAGAGATGGGGAAGCCGCAGGGATGAAGAGCCACAGCAGTACTATTACAGAGAGAGTAGATCATATACAAGTAATGATACTGCAAATAATGAATTAGAAGAAGAATTTACCAAAGATGCGGTTGATGTTGATGTGGAGGTTATTCCGGACGATAAGTAGCATCATTCCACTAAAATCAATGTTTGTTCATTTACTCTGTAAAATATAAGAAACGACTTCGGTGATAAGATTAATGCTTTTTCGCCGGAGCTTTTTTGTATAGAATAGTAGTAACACTTTGTAGGAGGAATATTATGCAGCAGATAAAGTGCCCTAAGTGTGGCGAGGCATTTCAAATAGATGAAGCTGGTTATGCAGCGATTGTGAAGCAGGTTAGAGATAGAGAGTTTAACAGCGAGATAAAGCGTGCTGAGGAACAGTACAAAATAGATAAGGCTGCAGCAATCAGTCTTGCTAAGGTAGAGACTGAAAAATAAACTTCAGGAGTCTCTGGCAGCAAAAAGAACAGGAAATAATAAAGCTTCGTGCTAGCATCGATGCCTATGATAAGGAGAAAGCTTTTAGCAATTAATGAAGCGGTCCAGCGGAAGGAATCCGAGTACAGGAAATTAGTCGATGCAAAAGATGCAGAATACCGTAAATCTGCGGCATCAAAGGATGAAGAGCTTTCAAAGAAGAAGGAGGAACTTCAGAGACTTTCCGGTGACCTTAAAGTTAATGAAAAAAAGAAGCTGCTTTGAATCTACAGGTTCTCAAGGACGAATATGAGACGAAGCTAAAGATGAAGGATGAGCAAATCGATTACTATAAGGATCTTAAAGCGCGTCAGTCTACCAAGATGGTAGGAGAGACACTAGAGCAGCACTGTGAAATAGAATTTAATAAGCTGAGGGCTACAGCTTTTCAGAACGCTTACTTTGAGAAGGACAATGATGCGAGAAGTGGGAGCAAGGGCGACTATATATTTAGAGAACAGGACGAGTCGGGCCTTGAGGTCGTGTCCATAATGTTTGAGATGAAGAACGAGATGGATACAACAGCGACAAAACATAAGAACGAAGATTTCTTTAAAGAGCTCGATAAAGATAGAAAAGAAAAGAAGTGTGAATATGCAGTTCTCGTTTCTATGCTTGAATCGGACAATGAATATTATAACCAAGGAATTGTAGATGTATCGCACAGATATGAGAAGATGTACGTGATAAGGCCACAGTTCTTTATACCAATTATATCTTTGCTACGCAATATGGGGTATAACTCTCTGAAGTACAAGCAGGAGCTGGAGACGATAAAGGCACAGAATATCGATATAACACATTTTGAAGAAGATATGGAAAGCTTTAAGAGTGCTTTTGCGAGAAACTATGATATAGCTTCTAGAAAGTTCCAAGAAGCTATAGATGAGATTGATAAGTCAATAAATCACCTTGAGAAAAATCAAGAAAGCACTAACTTCGTCTGAGAACAATTTGAGGCTAGCGAATAACAAGGCTGAGGATTTAACGATTAAGAAGCTAACCAAAAATAATCCTACTATGCAGGAGATGTTCAAATCACTTGAAAAGAGTGAATAAATTGTGTTAGAATAATTAACTAGATTAATTAGAAAAGGAATAGTGAAATGAGCAAAGGTAAGCAGAGACCACCACAATACATCAGACAGTCGAAGGGCTATCAGCAGAATCTATATAAGAAGCAGATGAAGGAGCAGGATATTCAGGTTCCAAAGTCTATCAATATCGAGAAGATAACTAAGATTAACAGAATTCTAGGAATCGTTTGGGTTGCTTTTGATTTTTTTGTGCGGATTCTTCTGGACATGGATTGCAGCAGCAGTTCTTGCCGTAGTAGGCGTAGCTTATATGGGCGGATTCTTTGTGTACATGAGCAATTACTCCAAGAAGTATCTTGGTGCCTATAAGAAGATGGGAGTACCGAAGGAGATGTATATGAAGCAACTTAAGAAGAATGGTACAGATGCAAAGAGTATGGAGAGAATGTCCAAGCTCTGGGATAAGATAAAGGTAGATTAATTTTACAAGCAAGATTTATCTTACAAGCAAATCGAGTAAAGTAGCTAAAAACTTAATGAGCTGTTATTACAAAAATTTATAGCAAAAAGAAGTTATAAGAGGGGTTAAACCTCTTTTTTTATGTTTAAACGCTGAAATAATAAGGTTTAAAGGAAACCGCAACATAACCATTAAAAAAATTATTAAATACACGATTGAAAAAAACAACTATAATAAAATTTTTAACAAAGTTGGTTGACTATAAAATAACGAGAGATATAATGAAATTGTACATAGACAAGTACAACGGAAGGAGAATATCAGATGTATACTCTTGGGCTAGACATAGGATCAACAACGTCGAAGAGCGTTATACTTGAAGATGGTGAGCGAATAGTTGCTCAAGCTCTAAGTGTTGGAGGGCTTGGAACTTCTGGGGCCAGAAGAAGTTATGAGCGAGTTGATTGAGCGCTCAGAGCTTACAGAATCAGATATTTCATGCACTGTTGTTACGGGTTATGGAAGAAATAAATACAAAGGCTGTGATCTTGAAGTTAGTGAACTGACATGTCATGCGCTAGGAAGTCAAATTATTTTTTTCCAGATGTTAGGACCGTAATAGATATTGGTGGACAGGATGCAAAAGTTATATGTCTAAACGAATCAGGAAGAATGACCAACTTCGTTATGAATGATAAGTGCGCAGCTGGTACAGGACGATTTTTAGACGTTATGGCTAACATTTTGAGAGCTGATATATCAGAACTAGAGCTTTTAGCATCAAAAGCAGAGTATCCAGCAACTATTTCTAGTACATGCACCGTGTTTGCTGAGTCAGAAGTAATAAGCCAGCTAGCGAATGGTGAGAGTAGAGAAAATGTAATTGCGGGAATCTGTAATAGTGTTGCATCAAGAGTAAGTGCACTCGCTAGAAGAGCAGGAATTAAAGAAAAAGTCTGTATGTCTGGTGGTGTTGCAAAGAATGGTGCAGTAAGAAATGCAATGAGTAATGCATTAGAAGTTGAAATAGAATACGATCCACTCGCTCAATATTTTTGGTGCGATAGGTGCTGCAGTGTATGCTTTTAAAAAAATGTTATAAACAAAGAGAAACAATAGATTTTTAGTTTTTGCTGCTCTAGGGGGCAGTAAAAAAATATTCAAAAAAACGTTATTAAATTAACGAAGTGTTTTAGCAAAGACGTTTTAAATAAGTTAATTAATTAAACTTTACTAAAAGATTAACAAAAATACATGAGGAGGTATGGTTATGGGAGAGGAAATCAAAAAGCCTAAGAAACCAATTGATCCTAATTCAGCCAAATTCAAGCTTGGTAAAATTGCTGGCGATGCGTTCGCTAGTGCTATAGAGGCTAAGAAGGATGGCATTCCAGTTGCATGGGTTTCAAGCAACTTTCCGGTAGAGATCCCAGAGACGCTAGGAATTGCTACAGCCTATCCTGAAAACCAGGCGGCAGGAATTGCTGCTCGTGGTGCTGGAGAGAGAATGTGCAACGTCGCTGAATCGGATGGTTATTCAAATGACATATGTGCATATGCAAGAGTTAGTCTTGCGTATGCAAAGCTCAAAGAATGTCCAGAGCAGGATGTAGCGATGCCAGATGTGCTTCTATGTTGCAACAACATCTGTAACTGTATGATTAAGTGGTATGAGAATCTAGCAAGAGAGCTCGATATTCCGATGATTATCCTCGATATTCCATTCAATCCAGATTATGAGGTGTCCGATGCAGAAGTTGAATATGTATCTGCTCAGTTCTGGGATGCGGTTCACAAGCTTGAGGAACTGTTCAATCTGAAGTGGGATGATGAAAAGTTCAAGAAGGTAACCGGATTTAGCTGTAGAGCAAGTAGAGCCTGGCTAGAGGCAACAGCACAGGCTAAATACATTCCTTCTCCATTCAATGGATTCGATCTACTTAATCACATGGCTGTAATGGTTACAGCTAGAGGTAAAGAAGAAGCAGGCGAAGCGATGGAGACACTGCTCAAGGAGTACAAGGAAAACCACTTGAATGGAACAAGTACTTTTAGGGCAGAAGAAAAGCACAGAATAATGTTCGAAGGAATAGCTTGTTGGCCATATCTGAGAGCAACTTCACACGGACTCAAGGATAGAGGGATCAACATGGTAACAACGATTTATGCAGATGCTTTTTGGTTTCGACTATCACTCATTTGAAGAGATGATTAAGGCTTACTGCAGCGTACCAAATGCTATAAACCTCGAGAAGTCGAGAGATAAGAGAATAAAGCTTTGTAAGGAAAAATCATGTCGAAGGTTTGCTTGTTCACACTAACCGCTCGTGCAAACTATGGAGTGGTTTCATGTACGAGATGAGCAGACAAATTGGAGAAGCATGCGATATACCAGTTACAAGCTTTGATGGAGATCAGGCGGATCCAAGAAACTTCTCTGAAGCACAGTATGATACGAGAGTACAGGGGCTCATGGAAATCATGGATTCTAACAAAGCCGAGAAAGGAGATAAGTAGCTATGGCATACAGTTCAATTAAAGAGTTTCATGAGATAGCATCCTCTCCTCGCAAGCAGATGGATAAATACATTGCTGAAGGCAAGAAGATCGTGCTCACTGTCCCATATTATACACCTGATGAGATCATGCACTCGATGGGGCTTGTGCCAATGGGGACATGGGGAGCTGATATGGAGCTCAATAGATCGAAAGAATACTTTCCAGCATTTATGTGCTCTATAGTGCAGTCAATTTTGGAGCTTGGTATTGCCGGAAAGTTCGAAGGTGCAAGTGCTATCATAATTCCTTCTCTCTGTGACACTCTCAAGACTATGGGTGAAAACTGGAAATACGCAGTTCCAGACATCAAGTTCATCCCTATGACTTACCCTCAGAACAGAAAGCCTGCATATGGAATCAATTATACAAGAGCAGGATATGAGAGAGTTATCAAAGACCTCGAAGAGTGTACTGGAGCGAAGTTCTCGATGGAAAAGCTGGCAGAGTCAAATAGGCTTTATAACGAACACAACGAAGCGATGAGACGAGTAGATGAACTGTTAGCAAGACATGCGGAAGTAACGGTACAGGATAGAAGCGATATATTTGCAAGCGCTAACTATATGCTAGTAGAGGAACACACTGCTCTTGTAAATAAATTCATCGCCGAGCTCGAGGCTGCTGAGGAAGGCATAGGAAATTATCCTGTAGTTGTTTCGGGAATCCTTACAGATATGGAGGGGCTAAGCGAAGCATTTGACGAGATTGGTATTCATATCGTTGCTGATGATGTCTGTGCACACTCAAGACAGTACAGAACTGACGTACCTACTGGTGACGAACCACTTCAGGCACTTGCTGAAAAATTTGCAAATACTGATAATTGTTCAGTCTTATACAACGTAGATAAGCCAAGAGTTCAGTGGATAGTTGATATAGCAAAGGAGAGACATGCAAAGGGCGTGGTCGTGGTGATGACTAAGTTCTGCGATCCTGAAGAATTTGACTTCGTATGTATTAAGAAAGCCTGTGAAGAAGAGGATCTGCCACTAGTACTAGTAGAAGTTGACAGACAGATGAAGCAGTTCGAGCAGGTTAAGACGAACCTCGAAACATTCCGTGACATGTTAATGTTTTAAAACGCATCAAGCGTATAGATAAATTCAAGGAGGATAAAATGGGAAATAGACCACTTGAGGGAATAAGAGTAGTTGAGATGGCAACATTTATCGCAGCACCTTGTACAGCGAGATTTCTGGCAGACCTTGGTGCTGAGGTTATAAAGGTTGAACCACCTATGGGAGATCCACTTCGCTACACTGCGGTGAACGAAGGTAGACCTCTAGATCAGAAAGAAAAATACATCGTACGACTTAGAGAACGCAGGTAAGACTTGCATCTCGCTCAATACGAAGTCTGAAGAGGGAAGAGAAGCACTTGAGAAACTTCTGGCAACAGCAGACGTATTTATCTGTAACTGGCGTCAGTCGCCTCTAAAGAGAGCTGGGCTCGATTGGGAAACTCTACATGAGAAGTACCCTAAACTAGTTTACGGATATGTATCAGGATACGGAGAAAAAGGTCCTGATAAGGATCTGCCAGGTTTCGACTTCACTGCATTCTACGCTAGAGGTGGTATCTTAGGACCACTTCGTGACAAGAATAGCTTGCCAATGCTGACAGTTCAAGGTTTTGGAGATCACCAAGTAGCTATGAATCTAGCAGCTGGAGTTTTGGCAGCTTTATTCAAGGCTAAGATGACTGGCGAAGGAGACCATGTAGTAGTATCGCTCTTCCACAGTGCAATTTGGGATATATCACTCATGCTCCAAGCTAGCCAGTACGGTGCCGATAGCACTCAGTATCCTATGGAGAGATGGAAGCTTGGCAATCCACTAGTGCTCTGTTACGAGACTGCTGACGGACAGTGGCTACAGATTGCAATGCCTCAGTACGACAGACACTATCCAATACTCATGAATGCAATGGGCTACCCAGAGCTAGCAGATGACGCTAGATACTACCCACAGAAGAACCTCATCCCTAACCGTGAAGAGTTCTCTGCATGGATTACAGCAGAATTCAAGAAAAAGACTTGTGACGAGTGGTGCAAGCTCCTCGATGCAAATGATTTGCCATATGCAATTGCACAGGAGTGGGATAGTCTCTTAGAAGACAAGCAGGCATGGGCTTCTGATTGCTTCTATGAGATGTCTTATAGCAACGGAAATAAACGTACGCTCGTAAGACCTCCGGTTCTATTCGATCAGATGGGTCTTCCACCTTATGAGAGAGGACCATATCTTGGAGAGCAGACTAAGGATATCCTAGGAGAACTCGGATATTCAGGAGAAGCGATAGAAGAGATGATTAAGATCGGTGCTGCGATCGATATGGATCCAGCACTTAGGGATTAATAAATAATTTGCAGAAAAAAATGCATAGATTTGACACAAGAAAAGTGATTTACAAAGGAGAATTGATATGAAAATTACTGCATATGAAGTTAGACCTGATGAAGAGCCTGTCATCAGAAATCTATGTGACAAATACGGTATCGACGTAGTAATTACAAGAGCAAACCTCGATGAGACTACAGTTAATCTAGCTGAAGGTAGCGATGGAATCACTACACTGGGACAGAGCACTTACTCTAATGAGGTGCTGGATGAACTCAAGAAGATGGGCGTTCAGGTACTAGCATCCCGCTGTGTTGGATATAATCACATGAATGTTGAGTATGCTAAGGAACTCGGCTTTAAACTTTGCAACGGTTCATATGCTCCAAATGGAGTTGCTGAATACTCAGTAATGGCGATTCTGATGTGCATGCGCCACCAGAAGAAGGCACTCTACAATACAAATGATAACGATTTTACTCTCAAGGGTAAGATGGGTAGAGAGCTTCGCTCCCTCACAGTTGGTATATTAGGTGCTGGCAAGATTGGCAAAACTGTAATCAAGATTCTTAGCGGATTCGGATGCAAAATCCTTGCTTACGACGTAGTTCAGGATGACGAGGTTAAGGAATATGCAACCTATGTAGATATGGATACCATATACAAGGAATGTGATGTGATAACAATTCACATGCCACTACTACCAGCGACTACAGGCATGATCAACAAAGATGCAATTTCTAAGATGAAGGATGGCGTAATAATAATTAACAATGCAAGAGGTGAGCTACTCGATGTGGATGCGATTATCGAAGGCGTTGAAAGTGAGAAGATTGGCGCACTGTTCTGCGATGCTTTCCCAGGGGAGACTGGAATTATTCATATTCCACATAACACAGACATTATTAGAACTGAAGGAATGCCTTACTTTAAGCTCAAATATCTGCGTTCATTTGTAAACGTATATCACACACCACATATGGCTTTCTTTTACAGAAGAGGCTGCTGCATCTATGGCAGCATGTGGAGTTGACAGCATCTATGAGATTATGACTGAAGGCAAGTCATCTCATGAGATACCATGCTAAGGAGGTAAGTAAATGATTTTGGATCGAAAGCATGCGTTGCAGCAAAAACTGTTTCGTGAATTTGCAGAGACAGAGTTCACCAAGGAGCTTCAGGATGAACTAGATGAAACTGGTGAATTTAACTGGGATATGCACAAGAAGATGTCACGCTACGGATTTATGGGAGTGAAGATTCCTGAGGAGTACGGTGGTGCTGGAGCTGATAGCTTAACTTATGTGCTCATGGATGAGGAGTTCGCTCGTCAGGATGCAGTTCTTGCAATATACGCGAACACTTCGAATTCTCTTGAGGAGGTCCGCTTCTGCTTGCAGGAAGCGAGTCTCAGAAGAAGGAATATCTCCCACAGGTTGCAAGCGGCGAGAAAAATCCTCGTATTCGGACTTACTGAGCCTGGTGCAGGGTCGGATGCTGGAGGAACAACCACAACTGCTATACCAGATGGAGACGACTTCACAATCAACGGCCGTAAGTGCTTCATTTCAGGTGCGCCTATGGCTGACTGGATTATCATCTATGCAAAGACAGATTTATCACAGAAGGGCTCTCGCGGAATATCGATGTTTATCGTGGATATGCATGCAGACGGTGTATCACTTGGTGCACCTGAGAAGAAGATGGGAATTAATGGATATCCAACTTCTGATGTAGTATTTGAAGATGTAAGGGTGCCAAAGGCAAATCTTATTGGACCTCTCAACAAGGGATTCCAGTATGCAATGAAGACGCTTGACGGAGGTAGACTCGGAGTAGCTGCTATGTCGGTAGGAGTAGCGCAGGGCTGCCTAGATGAGGCTGTAAAGTACGCAAAAGAACGTAAGCAGTTTGGCCGTAGAATAGCAGATTTTCAAGGCGTGAGCTTCATGATTGCTGAGATGCAGGCAGATGTAGAGGCAGCTAGACAGCTGACATATCATGCAGCTATTCTCAAAGATCAGAATTCGCCTCAGGCAGGAATGGCTTGCTCGATAGCTAAATATTTCGCTGCAGAAGCTGCAAACCGATGCGCTTACAAGGCTGTGCAGATTCATGGTGGATATGGCTATATCAAGGAATATAGAGTAGAAAGACTTTATAGAGACGCTCGCATCATGAGCATCTTTGAAGGAACTAGCCAGATTCAGGAAGTTGTAATCGCAAATAATTTGCTTAAGTAGAGGAGGAAGGAATAGATGAAAATTTTTTTGTAACAGTTAAACAGGTTCCCGATACCTCTGGCAAGGTTGCAGTAAACGAGGACGGAACGTTAAACCGTGCTTCGATGCAGACAATCATTAACCCTGATGATCTTAATGCAGTGGAGCAGGCGTTAACTCTCAAAGAAGAGTTCGGATATAAGGTGGTTGCTTTCACTATGGGACCTATGCCAGCAGAAGGTATGCTTAGAGAGCTTATGGCAATGGGTGTAGACGAGACTGTGCTGGTTTCTGCTCGTGAATTCGGAGGTTCGGACACCTATGCTACTTCACAGATTCTAGCAGCAGCGATTGATACTTATGGAATCGAAGAAGATGACATAATAATCGCTGGTCGTCAGGCTATCGATGGTGATACTGCGCAGGTAGGTCCTCAGATAGCTGAGAAGCTTCATCTGCCACAGGTTACTTACGCAGGAGAAGTTACTAAGGAGGGCAAGTCTCTTATTATCAAGAGAATGCTCGAAGATGGATATATGCTAGTAAAGGTTCCAACTCCATGCATGATTACTTGCATCAAGGAGCTCAATACACCAAGATACATGAGCGTAATCGGAACTGAGAAATGCTGGGATATGCCTCTCAAAATTATGGATTTCGCGGCACTTGAGAATCATCCGCTTATCGATAAGACTACTATCGGACTCAAGGGTTCTCCTACCAACATCTACAAGTCGTTCACACCTCCTGTTAAAGGCGGTGGCATGATGATGGAAGGTTCAGACAAGAATACCACTGATGAGCTTGTGTCGATTTTGACTGGCAAGCATATCATTTAGAAAGGAGAATTCAATATGGCTTACGATAGTTCGCAAATCGACGCTTTCAAGAATGTATGGGTATTCTGTGAACAGCGCCAGGGCAAGATGATGCCAACAACATTTGAACTTATATCCGAGGGTAGAAAGCTCGCAGATGAGCTAGGATGCAAACTATACGGCATACTTCTCGGTGATGACGTAGACGGACTTGCTGCAGAACTTGGTGGATACGATGCAGATGGCGTATATGTATATAATAGTCCACTGCTCAAAAAATTACACTACTGACGGGTATACTAAAGTTATTAGCGAAGCGGTACAAGAGTTCAAGCCAGAAGTAATGCTATTTGGAGCATCAAATATTGGTAGAGACCTTGCTCCAAGGTGTGCGGCAAGACTTCACACAGGACTTTGTGCAGACTGTACACACCTAGATATAGATCTAGATGGATACGTTAACTTCTTGCGTTCGGGATCGTCTCTCGACGTTGATAACATGAAGTTTGATACAAAGCTATTTGACGTAAATACTAATCTTAAGATGACTCGTCCTGCTTTTGGTGGACACTTGATGGCTACCATCGTGTGCCCTAGGTTCAGACCTGCTATGGCAACTGTAAGACCTGGCGTAATGCAGAAGAGACCTTATGATGAATCTGGTGCAGCAAATATAGAGATTATGCACCCAGAGTTCGAACTAGTTGCAGCAGACATAGAGACAGAGGTTCTCGATATTGTTAAGGCTGCAAAGAAAATGGTAGATCTGATTGGAGCAGATGTAATAGTTTCTGTTGGCAGAGGAATTGCAAAAGACGTTGAAGGCGGAATCGCACTCGCAACAGAGCTTGCAGAATTACTCGGCGGAGTAGTGGGTTCATCGAGAGCCTGCGTTGATGCTGGCTGGATTAGTGCAGATCATCAGGTAGGGACAGACAGGTAAGACTGTACATCCAAGGATATATGTTGCGCTCGGTATCTCTGGAGCTATTCAGCACAAGGCAGGAATGCAGGACTCTGAATGTATCATTGCAATAAACAAGAATGAGACAGCTCCAATTTTCGAAATTGCAGATTATGGAATCACAGGTGATTTATTCAAGGTAGTTCCGCTGCTAATCGATTCGATCAAAGCAGCAAGAGAGACTGCTTAAAACGGCAAGTACAGGGGGGTGTGAGCACGTCTTGCATTCCCCTGTTCTTAAAAAGCTGCCGAAGGGGGATAACATGGACAAAAAGATATATAACATAGTCGCTATTAATCCTGGGTCGACATCCACAAAATTTGGATTTTACCACAACTGCGAAAAAGGTTTTTTTATCGAGAATATCTATCACAAGAAAGATGAGCTTTCTCAATTTGGCAGTATACAGGAGCAGCTCAGCTACAGAAAGCTGCTCGTGGAAAATAGATGCGCATGTAATGGTGTTAAGTTACAAGAGGTAGATGCATTTGTCGGTAGAGGGGGAGGGCTTCTTCCTTCGACTAGTGGTGTATATTGTATAAATGATAAAATCATATACGACTGTGAGACAGCGGCCTCTGGTGTGCATCATCCTGCGCTACTCGCTTCTCAAATAGCAAGGCAGCTCGCCAACAAATACGATGCAAAGGCATATATCGTTAACCCACCTGATACCGATGAATTTCAGGATTTAGCACGCGTTACTGGTATCAAAGGAATTTATAGAGACAGTCACGTTCACTGCTTAAATCAAAAAGAAGTGGCAAGGCGATACTGCTTAGAGAAAGGCATTAATTACAATGAGTCCAATTTCATAATCTGTCACCTTGGTGGAGGCGTATCCATTACAGCTCACCAGAAAGGCAGGATGATAGATAGCAATGATAATCTCATCGGCGATGGTCCAATGACCCTCTGAGAGCAGGAACAATTCCGGCAAAGAAGCTAATCGATATGGCATTTAGCGGGGACTATACGCACGAAGAATTAGAGGATTTGATTGTTAGGAATAGCGGACTCAATAGCCACCTAGGAACTGCAGATGTTCAGGAGATCATGAGACGCATCGAAGAGGACAATGACGAGTATGCAAAGCTTGTTCTCGATGCGATGATATATCAGTTTGGAAAGGCTGTGGGAGAATGTGCGTGCGTGCTCAAAGGAGACGTCGATGCAATCCTCATCACCGGCGGACTTGCTAGAAGCGAATATATAGTAAGGAGTTTAGAGAAATACGTAGACTGGATCTCGGAAACGTGGGTTATGCCAGGGGAGTGGGAGATTGCAGCTCTCGCATCTGGCGCATATCAAGCTATGACCAATCAGGTGGATGTGCTAACATATACTGGAGTCCCTGTATTTCGAGGTTTTCATTCATTAAAAATATCATTTATAGATATACACCTCTTAATATTATAAAAAGCGCGGCTTTAAGGCTGCGCTTTTCAATTGCAACTATTCTATAGCAGTAACTTCTAGAAAATTTATAAAGAATTAATACATGAGAAGAGTAAAAAGCAGCAAAAAGTATCGAAATTATCTATCAAAAACAAGGCGGATATACTAGCAATATGATAAAAATATTAAGATGTATGTGCATAATCGCATGGGTATTAATTGGAGATGTAATTTATGGATATTTTTTCGATAATCAACTTGCTTGGAGGATTGGCGCTGTTCCTATATGGGATGTCGGTAATGTCACAAGGGCTTGAGAAACTTGCAGGCGGCAAGCTAGAGGGGATTTTGAAGTCAATGACGTCAAAATAAGTTTAAATCTCTCTTGCTTGGACTCGGTGTAACTGCAGTTATTCAGAGTTCTTCGGCAGTGACGGTCATGCTTGTAGGTCTTGTAAACTCTAGCATCATGACTCTTGAGCAGTCTGTTGGCGTTATCATGGGTACTAATATTGGTACTACTGTTACAGCATGGATGCTCAGCTTAGTTGGAATAAGCAGTGACAATATATTATTGAAATTACTCAAGCCAGAGGCGTTTTCGCCAATAATGGCTTTGATCGGCGTTCTGATGATGATGGTGAGTAAATCGGACAAGCGCAAGGATGCAGGATCCGTAATGCTTGGATTTGCAGTGCTTATGTATGGCATGAATTTCATGAGTTCAGCTATGGAGCCACTCAAGGATATGCCAGAGTTTGCAAAGGTGCTTACTGCATTTAACAATCCTGTGTTTGGAATCCTTGCTGGAGTTATCGTAACTGCAGTCATTCAAAAGCTCTTCGGCTTCGGTGGGAATTTTGCAGGCTCTATCCATGACTAGTGGGCTGACATATGGCATGGTCATTCCTATTATTATGGGACAGAATATAGGAACTTGTGTAACTTCGGTTATTTCGAGTATTGGCGTAAATAAGAATGCGAAACGTGTAGCAGTTGTCCATATCGCATTTAATATAATTGGAACGATTATATTCATGGCGCTATATAGTATCGGTCACTACCTAATCAATTTCAGCTTTATTAATAAAAACAGTTACACCTGTTGATATTGCTATTATCCATTCGCTATTTAACATTTTTTTACGACAGTTATTATCTTTCCGTTTGCTGAAAAGCTCGTTACAATCAGCCATAAATTTGTAGGTGGTGAAGAGGACGAAGAAGTTGAGGTTTTCCTAGATGAGAGACTCCTTGTCACTCCATCGATTGCCGTTGAGGAGGCTAGGGCAAAGACCAACGAGATGGTTGAGATCGCTTTTCAGAACTTTAGAGACGCGATTACGCTATCGAGCGGATATAGTGATGAGCTGTTTGAGAAGATTAAAAGCGATGAGAAACTCTTAGATTACTATGAAGACCAGCTTGGTTCCTTCAATGTGAGTCTTGCAAAGGTTGAGCTCTCGGAGAGAGACTCGGCGAATGTTTCGATGATGCTCCACAGTATCACCGATGCGGAGAGAATTGGTGATCATTCGCTCAATATCGCAGAAAGCATATATGAACTTCAAAGCAAAGGGCTTTCATTCTCTGAAGAGGCTAGACGTGAACTTGATATACTGAGCGAAGCCGTGAGCGAGATACTCGCGCTGTCTGGCAAAGCGATACTTGAGATGGATACCAAGACAGCTCTTATGGTAGAGCCACTAGAGGAGCTAATTGATAACATAGTTGAGCAGATTAGAGCAAATCATATTACGCGTCTTAAAAATGGAATCTGTACTATAGAGCTAGGATTCATATTAAATGACATCTTGGCGGATATCGAGAGGGTTTCCGACCACTGCTCAAACATTGCTGCAGCCGAGATTGAACTAAAGCAGAATCATCTACACATGCATCAGTTTGTAAGAGATTTTAAAGATAAGGATAGCGTTGAATTCACCGAACTCTATGATGAGTTTTCGAGAAAGTATAGCATATGAAATATGAATTAATTGCAACTGCGACATTTGGACTTGAAGCAGTAGTTAAGATGGAGCTACAGGATCTTGGATACAGCGTAGTTAAAGTCGAAGATGGAAAAGTCACCTTCATTGGTGATGAGAGAGCCATTGTACATTCCAATATGTGGCTTAGAACTGCGGATAGAGTATACATTAAGGTGACTGAATTTAAGGCATCGACATTCGAAGAGCTGTTCCAGCAGGTTAGGGGAATCGGATGGGAGGACTTCTTGCCTGTCGATGCAGCATTCCCAGTAGTGGGAACTTCAGTAAAATCAAATCTTCACAGCGTTCCATCTTGTCAGAGTATAATCAAGAAGGCGATAGTTTCACGACTATCGGATTTCTATGTACAGAATCATTTTGATGAGACTGGTGCAAACTATCGCATCAGATTTTCCATACTCAAGAATCATGTAACGATACTTCTAGATACTTCTGGGGCAGGACTCCATAAGCGTGGCTATAGGGCTGTTGACGTTGCAGCTCCTATGAAGGAAACTTTGGCTGCGGCACTTGTTAGACTTAGCTTCTGGAAAGAAGGTGTGATGCGTAGGGATAAGGATAATCCAGATCACGTGTCGAGGCTTCTTGTCGACCCATGTTGTGGATCAGGAACTATACTTATTGAAGCTGCTATGATGGCTAGAAATATTGCGCCAGGACTTAACCGTAAGTTTGCAGCGATGTCTTGGGACTTTATCCCTGAGGAGCTCTGGAATGAAGAGAGGCAGGCGGCATATAACGCAGTTGATTACGATAGTGAGGTACTCATAAAAGGCTTTGATATAAACGGTAAAGCTATTGCCGCAGCAATGGCTAATGCTATGGAAGCTGGCGTAGAAGAGGATATTACGTTCAGCCGTATGGACATGCGTAAATTTAGAGCGGATGAGTCTAACGGAATAATCATCACAAATCCTCCATATGGTGAGAGAATTGGTGATAAGGAAGCGATTCGCAAGATATATGTGCGCCTAAAAGAGATACTTGAAAAAGACCCGACATGGTCGCTCTTCATGATAACGACGGACCGCGATGTTGAGGAAATCTTTGATAGAAAGGCCGATAGAAGACGAAAGCTGTACAACGGAAGATTACAGACAACATACTATCAGTACCACGGACAGAAGATTTCCAAATAAATAATTTAAATAATTATGATAAGTTTGCTAGGAGGGAATGAACTGATGAAAAAAATTGATGAAACATTTATGTCGGCAGATTTAAAAAAACCCCCAATACATGTGAGAAAAATGGATACCGGATGAGAAACCAAAGGCTGTTCTGCAAATTATCCATGGAATGGTTGAATTTATAGGCAGATATAGTGCTTTTTGCTTCGTATCTAACAGATCATGGCTATGTTGTTGTTGGCCATGACATACTTGGGCACGGAGAATCAGCGCTTACACCTGATGATTACGGTTATTTTGGTGATCACGGCAATCAGACATTAATCTCAGATATACATGAGCTTAGAAAAAGAGCAAGTCAGGAATTCCCTAGTATTCCATACTTCATACTTGGACACAGCATGGGTTCGATACTGCTTCGTCAGTATCTAACGGAACAGGAGAAGGACGGAACGAGCTATTCGGAAGGCCTTGCTGGCGCTATAGTTATGGGTACAAGCCAGAATAAAGCATTAACAATACATGCTGGAAGCATGCTAGCATCAATTATTCAAGCAGCTAGAGGTCCACATCACAGGAGCAAGCTGATTAACTCGATTGCATTTTCGTCGTTTAACAAAAAGTTTAAGCCTGCGAGAACACCTTTTGACTGGCTGACAAAGGATACAGAAATCGTAGATTGGTACTGCGAAGAAGAATGGTGCAGCTTCACGTTCACAGTAAATGCGTACAAAGAGATGTTTAAAGGTATTCTAAAGTGCATCGATAAGGGCAGAACTAGGACTATCTCTCCGAATCTCGCCATGTTGTTCGTATCAGGAGCGGAAGATCCAGTAGGAGACTTCGGTGAAGGCGTAAGAAAAAGCTTACATGCAGTATGTGAGCAATACGAAATGCATCGTGGATATCAAACTTTATCACGATGATAGGGCATGAAATATTAAACGAAACAGATAGAGAAGTTGTGTACGATGACATCAGAACTTGGCTAGACGAAAGGTTAGATGATATCAATGAACTATAGAGAAATATATAATCAAAAATTAAGAACCCCAAATGAAGCTGCACAGGTTGTAAAGAGCGGAGACTGGGTGGATTTCGGTTGCTATCAAGGCTTTCCAGCTCTATTTGATGAGGCGCTTGCCGCTAGGAAGGATGAACTTGAAGATGTAAAAGTGCGCGCTCTACTGATAACTAAGCCGCTACAGATAGCAGAGCAGGATCCAGATGCAGAGCATTTCACATACAATTCATGGCACATGATCGGCTATGAGAGAAAGCTGTCAGATAGGGGGCTCTGTAAGTTCATACCTATGGTATTTAGAAATCTTCCTGACTACTACAGGCGCTTTCTGACTGTTAACGTAGCAGTCATGGGTGTTACCCCGATGGATGAACATGGTTACTTTAACATGGCAATGAGCAATTCTCATGCTCGTGCAGTTTTTGATGTAGCGGATTTTATCATCTTAGAGGTAAATGAGAACCTTCCTAATGTGCATGGCCTAGAAAATACAATCCATATCTCTGAAGTAGATATGGTCATCGAAGGTGAGCACGAGGGTCTGACAGAGTTCCCGTCAATCGTCGCTGGTCCAGTAGAGGAGAAGATAGCGGAATTAATCGTAGATAGAATGACTGATGGTGCTTGCATTCAGCTGGGTGTTGGAGGTATGCCTGATGCGATAGGAAAGCTAATCGCAAATTCGGATCTAAAGAATCTGGGGATTCATACTGAACTTCTCGTCAATGCTTATCTTGACATGTATAAGGCTGGAAAGATAACTAACCTTAATAAAAAGGGCATCATGAGAGGTAAGTCCGTATTCAGTATAGCTCACGGTACTCAGGAACTCTTTGACTGGGTTGCTAATAATCCTAGCATGTGCTGTGCACCGATTAACTATGTTAATGGACTCGATGTAATCGGGCAGCTAGACAACTTCGTATCTATAAATAGCTGCATTGCAGTGGATCTATTTGGACAAATTTCAGCAGAGAGTGCGGGTACGCGTCACATTAGTGGGACTGGGGGGCAGCTAGACTTCCTAACTGCAGGGTTTAAAAATCCTAAGGCTCAGAGCTTCATAGCTCTTCCTTCTACATTTACAGATAGAAAGGGTAACCTACATTCGAATATCAAGCCTATATTTACAGGTGGAGATATCATTACAGACCCTCGAAGCCAGGCGTACACAATGGTTACCGAGTACGGTATTGAGAACCTTGCTGGAGCTTCTGTATGGGAGCGGGCTGAGAAGCTGATTAATCTTGCGCATCCTGAATTTAGAGAAGAACTGATTCATTCGGCTAAGGAAGTAAATGTATGGCGACGATCGAACAAGAGGTAGTGTTAGTGATTATACGCTTATAATAGGTAATTTAAGGCGCCCTTTTGGGTGCCTTATTCATTATATTGTATGTTATAATTAGCAAATGGATCAATATTACGTATTTATGATAATCAAAGCGGTGATTTCAGTAGTTATTGCTTTGCTACTAGGCAATGGCATAGTTGTCTGGTTCAATAATATGCCTGTAAGATGGTTTCAGGAGGAAGGTGAAAGTTTGCCTCCTGCACTTATTAAAGACACGGAAAGTGAAAGACAGAGACTCGCTAGTACTCCATGGAAGCTGGTTTTTACGGTGTTTTTTGGTGCGAGCGGTGTATTTATGGCCGTTAGGGGAATCAACTCAGTTCATGATTGCTGGCATGATGGTAATTTTTTTATTGTCTCAATGATGGCTATATGTGATGCTAAGTATAGGGTGGTGCCTGATCAACTTAACGCTTTACTTGCCGTATCTGCAGTCGGTTTCGTGAGCTTCAACGAGAAGATGCTCGAACCGCTTTATGGTGCGCTAATCGGACTTTCGCTAGGGCTTGCAACATATGGACTAGGAAGGATAATATACCATAAGACTGTAATAGGTGGGGCTGACCTGAAGTTCTATATTTCGGTAGGCCTTGTGACAGGTGTTAATGGAGTGCTTGCGATATTTATTATGATTTCAATTTTTGCACTTATCCACATCGTATACCCTAAGCATCACTAAGAGGTTTGATGCTGACGAGCACAGACCGATGCTAGTGTATGCACTTCCGGCAGTCGCAATATATGTGCTGGTGCTATGGGATTATCTTCCGCTGGTGCTTATATAACGCATCTAAATTACTATTAATTTTTTTATATCGCATAATAGTGATTAAGCATATTTAAACATAGAGAAAGGTTAATATGTCTGAGAACAGCAAGAATATTCTTCTTAAAATTCAATATGACGGTACGAACTTTCATGGTTGGCAGAAGCAACCTGACGTGAGAACAGTTCAAGGTGAAGTAGAGCATGTACTTCGCTTTATTGCCGGCTACGAAGTGCCTGTAAATGGCACTAGCCGTACAGATACCAGCGTTCACGCTCTTGGTCAATGCTGCTCTTTCGTATGGGATAATCCGCTTCCGACAGAGAAGCTAGCAGACATCATGAACAGGAGGTTTGGAGCTGGCGGTCTTGGGCGCAGCGGTCTTCCTGGAGATATCAGAATTATTTCCTCAGACGAAGTGTCTATGGATTTTCATGCTAGATTTTCTTGCCATGGCAAGACGTATAAAGTATATTATCGATAGAAGTGGAGATATTTTTGAGAGGAATCACGTTTACCATTACAGTTTTCCTTTAGATCATGCGGCTATGCGTGAGGCGGCAAGTTTAGCTATGGGAACACATGATTTCGCTTCTTTTCAGACTGCTGGGGGAATTCCTAGAGAGACTACGATTAGAACGATTACAGATATTTCAATAACAGAAGAAGATACTAGGACTGTCATCAGAGTTACTGGTGACGGATTTCTCTATAATATGGTCAGGATTCTGGTCGGCACATTGATTGAAATAGGAACTGGCAAGAAGGAAGCTCAGGAGATGAAATACATAATAGCTTCTACCGACAGGAGCAAAGCGGGATTTACAGCACCGCCAGAAGGGCTGTATCTCGAAGAGATTTATTTTGATGATGAATTTAAGCATGGAGGCGGCACTTGTATAAAGTAAGAATTGATAAATTTGAAGGGCCATTCGATTTGCTGGTTTATCTGATTCAGAATGCCAAGATGGACATATATGACATAAAGGTTGCTGAAATCACTGAGCAGTATATCGGCTATCTCAAAGAGATGGGTGAGCTTAACGTCGAAGTGAGCAGCGAATTTATAGTGTTGGCGGCAGTGTTAATCAGGCTTAAGTCACACATGTTGCTGCCTCGCGTCAACGATGCTGGAGAAGTCGTAATTGACGAAGACCCTCGCATGGAACTAGCGAGCAGGCTTGCTGAGTACGTTAAGACTAAGAAAATTGCTGAGATGCTTCAGGAGAGACTGGAAGCCAATCAATGTATTCATGAGAAACCTGCTGAGGATATGTCGGAATACCTTGATTCACCTGACGAACTTCTAAAGGCTGATATCGAGCAGTTCGTTAATGCGTTCAATGCATTTTTGCAGAAGAAAAAAAGCGAGTAGCTGATGTCAAGAAGAGGTATCAGAGAATCAAGCGTGAGCGTGCTTCGATTGAAGATCGTATAAGCTATATGACAGCTATCATAAAGGATAAAGCTTCGGTTGGAGAGTATATTGATTTTTACCGAGTTAGTGCCTGAAGAGGCGGATAGGTATGATATAACACTTTCGTTCATGTCGCTTCTAGAAATGATTAAAATGCAGGGAAGTTGACGCTAAACAAGAGAAAAACTACGGAAATATCAGCGTGATTAAGAAAGAGGTTCAGACAGATGTACAATGATAAGGTAATGAAATCAGCACTTGAATCGATGATGTTTGTCTGGGGTGAGCCGCTTAAGGTTAAGGACGCAGCAGAGGTTCTGGATGCTGATAAGAAGGAAGTAAAAGAGCTTTTCCTAGAGCTACAGCGTGAATATGCGATGATGGGACGTGGAATCAGAATCAGAGAAGTTGATAGTGCATTTCAGTTCGTAACTCATGCTGAAAATGAGCTATTTATCGAGAAGCTTTGCACTCCGGTCAAAGTTAAGAAGCTTTCACAGGCAGCACTCGAAGTCCTGGCAATCATCGCCTATAGACAGCCAGTTACTAAGGGTGAAGTTGATTCTATAAGGGGCATCAAGAGTGAGAGAGTTATCGATGGACTCATGAGCAAGGATTTAGTCGACGTAGCTGGAAGATCTGAAGGCGTTGGTCGTCCACTTCTGTATAAAAACGACAGATGAGTTTCTCAAGAAATTTGGATTCACGTCGATTAAGGAACTTCCGGATATAACTGAGTTTGATGATATAGAGGAATACGAAGACGAAAAATGCTCACGAGCAGCTATCGATTAATTTTGAAGGAGATGCGGATAGTGAGGATAAATAAATACATTGCATCCTGTGGTGTTACTAGCAGGAGAAAGGCTGATGAATTAATTCTAGCGGGCAAAGTCGCAGTCAATGGTGCGATTATGAGAGAGCCTGGTTACGATGTTCAGCCTGATGACGAGGTTATATGTGATGGTAGAAAAAAATCTCACTCGAAGTGGGGAAGACGTATATTTTTGCTAAATAAGCCAGTGGGTTATGTGACCACTACCTCTGATGATAAGGATAGACCTACAGTTCTCGACCTTATTCAGGATGAGGACAGGAGAATATTCCCTGTGGGAAGACTTGACTACAATACATCTGGACTTCTTATTCTTACAAATGACGGAGATGTTGCCAATAAGTTAATGCATCCTTCGAAGGAGCTTGACAAGACATACCGCGCTGTCGTATCGGGAATTCTTACACGTGGTAAGATTGCAAGACTCGAAAAGGGTGTAGATATAGGTGGATTTAGAACTTCTCCAGCTAAGGTTGAGGTTAGAAAGCACAATAGGAACTCAACTGTAGTTGATATCACTATTCATGAGGGCAAGAATCATCAGGTTCGCCGTATGTTTAAAGCTATCGATACACCAGTTCAGACACTAGAACGAATCAAGATAGGAAATCTCGTAATTGGAAGATTGGCAGTAGGTGGCTATAGAAAGCTTGGACCTGCCGAGGTTGAATATTTGAAGTCGATATAGATATACTGGAATAAATGAAAATAAAGAACGCAGATGCCTATGAAGAGTCTTCTATGATTCATCCAAACATCTGCGTTTTTATTTTATTGAAATGTCGAGTTAACCATCCGAAAGATGACATCAGATGCAAACCTCTAGTCTGGCATCATACTTTCGCCGCGGCTCGATTCAATGTATGTCCTGACAATCTTTACTGCACCGTCGATACCGGCACGACTAGTGTTGATAAGCAAATCATATGAATCTCTATCACCCCATTTGGTATCGGTGTAGTACTCATAGTATCTGCGGCGCTGCTTGTCCATCTGCTTAACGACTTTCTCCATCTTAGCAGGAGTCATATTCTTAGCTTCCTGTGCAGATAGAAGCGCTAGCTTACGCTTTACCCTATCCTCTAGTGGAGCAAATAGGAAAAATGCTTACGTGTGACTGGTCTCTTAATATGTAATCAGCACCACGACCAACGATTACGCAACTATCCTCGGCAGCAATCTCTCTGATAAGCTTGTATTCCTCCGCCTGAATCTTGTCGTATGGAGATGGCTGATACAGCTCGATACCTGAAAAATAGGGGCGCTAGCTGCAAAATCAGGAGCCTTCTCCTCGTTGTTCTTAACATACTCCTCGTGGAATCCAGTCTTCTGAACTGCCATGCTGATAAATTCGTTGTCGTAGAACTTGATGCCTAGTTCATTAGCAAGTCGCTTGCCAACCTCGTGACCACCGCTACCAAATTCTCTTCCGATTGTTACTATGACTTTATTTGACATAACATCGCCTCCTTAAGCTGATTATAACATAATCTATCGGATAATTAATCAACCTATAAATTATGTTTTATTACCTCTATAAAGGCTGCTAAATTATCCTTGCTATCAAATTGTGCTCTCGCATTATCGTCTCGTCCACCGCCTTTGCCGTCAAACTCCTTTGCGTGTTCCTTTACGAGGTTGCCGCAATGGTATGACCCGTCGGAAACGAGCATGAGCGTGTGTGAAGGAGCATTTGCAAGAGCAAGAAGTGGCTTGTATCCCTCAATCAGCTCCAGAGCCTTAAATCCGAGCTTCTGCAGGTCGTTAGGTGAGATGCTGTCATATTCTCTATACACAAATTTAGAGTCTGCTTCATAGCTATTAGCAATAGACTGTGCTTCAGCAGTGCGAACATACTCTGCTAGGTGTGCTCGCTCGGCCTTTAGGTCTGCTTCTTCCTTATCCCTCTTACTTAGTGCACTCATGAGGTTCTCGGGTTTTGATGAAAATTTTTCAGCTATCTCAGTTAGAATCTTGTGAGACTCACGATAGTGGAGTAGCGCATTTCTGCCGCAGTCGAAATATATTCTCGTCATACCCTTGTTAGGCTCTGCCTTAAATATCTTAATGATACCAACTTCGCCGCTCGTAGCAGGGTAGGTACCGCAGCACGCACAACAGTCAAATGGATCCTTTTGATCACCAACTGTAACAATTACGACGTTTCCATCGACTTTTTCATTAACAGCTTTTCTGAGGGGCATATCATTGGCAGCCTCAATTGAATCGAATTGATGAGCCTGTATAGGTAAGTTTTTTTCCATAAAGCTTCGTTGGCTAATGTCTCAGCTTCTTCGAGCATCTCTGCTGTCATAAGCTCGCCGCCCAGATCGATGTCTATAGTTATATAATTCTGTCCCATGTGGAAGCCCTTATTAGCTCCCTTATAAAGTTTATAGATCGCGCCGCTGAGTATATGCTCACCGTAATGTCTCTGCATATTTGTAAAGCGGAACGCCCAATCAAGTTCCATTATGACCACATCTCCGATAGCAAAAGGGACCTCATCCTTGGTGTAATGCGCCACCGCATCACCTGAATCGTGTGTGTCGTAAATAGATACGGTTTTGCTATTATCAGTCGATAAAAAGAGTTCCTCTATCGCCAGGTTGTCCACCGCCTTCGGCAAAGAAAAATGGTTCTGTCGGTTATGATTTCAGCTCTATCTTTGGCGATAATTATATCAGTTATTGTCGCCTCGAGCGTTTTTAAGTATTGGTCACTGTGGAAAAACTTTTTCTGTTTTCATTTTTTTCCTCCCTGCTAAGCTGTTCTTTCACAAATCGAACAAAAAAATATGTAAAAATTATTTTTTTGAAACTGTTGATAACTTCTCTTGACATCTAGATTTACAATCGCTAAGCCTTGAAAAAAATGCGAATTTGCGATTATCAACTTATCCACTTTGGCATGTTGAAAAGATTGTATACGATTTTTGATTTTTATGTGGATAATTCTTGATGTGTGCATTTTATTAGGAATCAAGCGATGTGGATAACTTACATCAAATCTATTAATCAAAAAAAGAACAACCGTTGACAAATAAAATTAGTTATTATCGTCAGGACTGTAAATCATCTCGCTAAACTTCGCCCCAGACGTCTCAGAAAAGCTCTTAAATACTTGAGTTTCTAGCTTATATCTACCCCTTAATTTGAGCTTGCTCGAGTTCATGCTTCGGCCAATATCTGCTTCCATGTTGGTTATCTTGATGATGTCATGACTCATGACTACGAGCTCGTCGTTAGGTGTTAACAGATAGGCTCCGTATAGGTCATGATTCATAAAATAATTAGATGAATCCACATGGTAATTATCTTTGTTGTATAGGATATATACGATTCCGTTAGGGGCTGGCGACATCGTGGCATCTGCCCCGAAGACGGAATCATCTAAATCGAACGCTTCTGCAGGCACTGTTAATTCGTACAATGTTATATACTCAGCCTGCTGGAGCTGGAGCGCTGCCTCGTAATTCGATATGTGCATCAGTGTTGTCACCTCGAACTCTAGGATGCGGCGTGTTCGCGTGAGGCTGCGCGGTGATAGCGTGATCAGCGCTTCTCCATAGATATATGTATCGGAAAGCGCTGTGAACCTACACTTGTACACTGTCGCTTCTCCGGTAGGAGTTGCGGCAGTGGTCGCTTTTGATATCTTATTTCTGACAAGTTCAGCGAGTCCAATCTCTTTAAATCTGCTTCTCTCCATCTCGCTAACATTAACCTCACCAAGGAATGAAGCACCGTGAAAATCTTTATCGAGTATCCTCATCAGGAAGTAGTTGATAAGTTCAAAAGATGTGAGAGGGACTTGCAGATTAATTGCTGACCCTCTTTACTTTTTATCTTCAAATGCAGAGGTTTCATGTAAAAGCTTTCTTGATGCTTCCTTCATAAGATCAAGTCTAATGAGTGTTTCCTTACGAAAAATCCTGAATAAACAGTTCGTGTCCTTCGTAGTACTTCTCGTTTGTTGCCACAACCTCATCTATAAGCTGAACCATTGTAAAGAACGGAATCTTAACTTCGTTACCACCTAGGCTACCCGAAATTCGTTTCCATTCCGACCTAACTTCACGACCACCTTCAGGATTTTTCAGCATTTGAAAATATCTCACGATAATCATCGACACCGTACTCAGAGAAATCTAAGTGAATAAGCTGGAATAGCTTATCCTTGCTTCCATCCTTTGCAGTCCAAGAAACCTTCATGGCTACGACGCCCATAAGACGTGTGTCAGTAGCGATACATGAGTCGAAGCGGTAGTCATTAAAATGATTATATTTATTTGAAAGTTTACCTTCTACAACCTTAAGTTCTGGCATGTTTAATCTCCTTATTAATCCATAACATTTTAATTATACCAAAAGTGAGTGAGAATCTCGCTCTCGATAGTATTTTTTTCTCAAAAACCTTGATATGTAACATATGCAACTTGACACCCACCAAAAATACATATATAATACTTTTGAAATCCTTATTAAGAGCGAGTGAGGGAATGGGCCCGGTGAACTCGCGGCAGCGTCGCTTATTGCGGTTGTGCCAAGTCCCACAGGTAAAGCCTGAAAGATGAGGAGACATATTCATACATGGAAATTGTCTCTTCGTGCATGTGGCTCATGCGGAAGAGTTTTTTATTTTGCAGAGAGGGCAGAAGAACGGCTGTCCAAAGGAGGTTTTAATGAAGAAGTTATTTACATCAGAGTCGGTTACAGAAGGTCATCCTGACAAAGTATGCGACCAGGTATCTGATGCGATTCTTGACGCAATACTTGCTGAAGACCCACACGCCCACGTAGCTTGTGAAACAGCAACTAAGACAGGATTTGTACTCGTATTTGAGAGATATCTACTACGTGCACTGTTGATATTGAAGGCATCGTAAGAGATGTTGTTAAGGGAATCGGATATGACTGCAGCGAAGTTTGTTTTGACGGCAACACTTGTGCAGTACTTGTAAGCATTGAAGAGCAGTCACCAGATATCGCTATGGGTGTAAATGAGTCATACGAAGTTAAGGAAGGCACAGAAGCTGGCGACGATGCAATGACTGGTGCAGGAGACCAGGGTATGATGTTCGGGTTCGCTTGTGACGAGACGGATGAGCTTATGCCAATGCCTATTTCGCTTGCTCACCAGTTAGCAAGAAGGCTCGCTGAAGTCAGAAAAGATGGCACTCTAAACTATCTAAGACCAGACGGCAAGACTCAGGTAACTGTTGAGTACGATGACGACAAGGTTGTAAGAGTTGATACTGTAGTTATTTCAACACAGCATGATCCTGATGCAACACTTGAGCAGATTAGACGCGATATGGTTGAGCATGTAATTAAGCCAATAATTCCTGTTGAGCTAATCGACGACGAGACAAAGCTGTTTGTAAATCCAACTGGTAGATTCGTTATTGGTGGCCCTAAGGGTGACTCGGGTCTGACTGGACGTAAGATTATTGTTGATACTTATGGCGGATATGCTAGCCACGGCGGTGGTGCATTCTCCGGTAAAGATCCTACTAAGGTTGATAGAAGTGGCGCATACATGGCTAGATATATTGCAAAGAACATCGTCGCTGCTGGACTTGCTCGTAAGTGCGAGATTGAGCTAGCATATGCAATCGGTGTTGCAGAGCCTGTTTCCGTATACGTAAACACATACGGAACTGCAAGCCTGAAGGACGAGGATATCGCTAAACTGGTAAGGGAGAACTTCGATATGAGACCAGCTGCGATCATCAAGCAGCTTGACCTCTTGAAACCAATCTATAGATCACTAGCTGCTTACGGTCATTTCGGTAGGGATGCGCTTGGCGTTAGATGGGAAGACACAGATAAGGCTGAACAGCTAAAGGCTGCAGCAGAAAAGTTCGCATAGGATAAAGCGAATAATTAAACTTAATAATTAAAAGACTTATAGGCTAATACAATCATCAAAAGCATGTTTGTGTTAGCCTATTATGATATAATTTGTATTGATTTTGTAAAAATGAGAAGGTGTAAATATGGCTCATAAGCATAAGGGAAAGAAAGGTGTGTCAACTAAACTATCACTGCCTAAATCTCTAAAAACCGATATTGTAATCATAGGTGGTGGTCCCGCAGGAATGTCCGCTGCTATAAGCGCCAAGCGCAGCAATGCTGAACTTGATGTAGTTTTGATTGAGAAAAATGAAATTATGGGCCGTAAGCTTCGTGCAACAGGAAATGGAAGATGTAATATAACCAATGTAAACGCGGAAGGGTTTAACGAGGTTATTAAATTTTTGAGTTCAATCGGTATAGTTACCAAGACTAACGATAGAGGGTTTCTATATCCTGTGTCGGAGTCCGCTGCTGATGTTTCAGACCTTCTCACATTAAGGCTAGAGCAGCTGGAGATAAAGGTATATTCGGGCACAACTGTGGAGCATGTGTCGTATAATGCCGATGGTAACGGCTTTGAAATAGTGGTAAATAAATCAAATTATGAAGACTCGGCTTGTAAACATAAATTACAAGCTAAGGCAGTTGTAGTTGCAACAGGCGGAAAGGCTGCTCCAGTATATGGTTCTACTGGTGATGGCTACAAATGGCTAAGGGCGTTTGGCCACACAGTGACAAGGCTAGTTCCTTCGCTTGCACCTATAGAATGCGGTGATATGGATTTGTCAAAGCTTTCTGGCATTAGAGTTTCTGCAGAAGTAAAGCTATTCAAAGAAGGTGAGGAAATCCATAGAGAAGACGGAGAGGTTCAGTTTACTAAGTTTGGACTATCTGGAATCTGTATTTTTAACTTGTCTAGGATGATGAGGTTTAAACCTGGTGATACATTTGATAGCTTTGAGATAGAGCTGGACCCTATGCCAAGATGTGGACTTGCAAGATGTGCTTAAAGAAGCAGCTGAGAGAGCGGCTGCCGTGTCTTACGAATCAGGCAATTACGAGAAACTTGTGGACGTGTTCAAGACAATTTTCAGAGAAGGTCTAGCACTTGAAGTGATTAGACAGGCAGGAATTGCAGCAGATGCGAATACTGAAGTTCTAATGTCCGAATCAAATCGTGAAAAAGCTTGTGGTTAGTGCAAGAGCGCTTAAATTTCATCCAACAGGCCAGAAGGGCTGGAAAGACGCACAGTGTACTTCAGGTGGCATAGCAACCGGAGAAGTGAATGATGCGACATTTGAATCGAAGCTGGCTAGTAATTTATATATAGTTGGTGAGGTACTAGATTATGACGGTTTCTGCGGTGGGTACAATCTCAATCATGCGTTCCTATCTGGAAAGCGCGCAGGGACAGCGGTAGCTAACAATATATAACTTTAAGAATACAAAAAGGATACATTATGGAATCAAGAATTATAGATAGAATCTGGCGCGGTGGCGATAGGCTAGGCAAGTATTCGTATAGGATTAGCGAAGTAAAAGCTCCCTGTAGGAAGAGAAATGACTTATTTGCCAGCTAAAATTGCGAAGCAGCTCTCGTTAAAAGTATCAGATATCATGACCTGGGAAGTTGCTCGAGAGTCGATAGACGCGCGAGATAAGGCACAAATATTTATGGTATACACCGTAGATTTTACGACAAGAGTTCAGGTTGCTCCAAAGATTGCCAAAAAGCACAAGTGCAATATGCATACGCCAATTAAGAAAGTGGATCCTATGCCTGGAAATAAGGAGCTTACGGGTCGTCCAGTGATCGTAGGCTTCGGTCCTTGCGGCATTTTTGCGGCTCTTGAACTAGCACAGAATGGCTATAGACCGATAGTAATAGAGCGTGGAAAGGGCATGTCGGAGCGTGTCAAGGATGTGGAAAATTTCAAAAATGAAGGCTTGCTGAACGAAGAGTCAAATATCTTATTCGGCGAAGGTGGGGCAGGAACATTCTCTGACGGAAAGCTCACGAGTGGCATCAAAGATCCGAATATAAAGTTCGTAATGGAGACTTTTGCAGGTGCAGGTGCTGGAGAAGAAATCATATACAAGCATAAGCCGCATATAGGCACAGATGTGCTACGAGCTGTAATTGTAAGGCTTAGAGAGCAGATAATCACCCTTGGCGGCGATGTGAGATTTGGAACTAAACTTAGCGGAATAACAATTTCAAATGATGAACTCAATTCTGTTACTATCACTTCTTCAAACGGAAGTGAAGAGGTTCTTGAAACCAATGCCATGATTCTTGCTACTGGTCACAGCGCAAGAGATACGTACGAGTTAATCAAAGATTCGAACCTTGAGATGGAGCAGAAGCCGCTTTCTATAGGTGTTAGAATGGAGCACCCGCAGGAACTAATCGATAGAGCGCAGTATGGGTCAGAGGACAGACTTCCGCCTGCTGAATACAAAGTATCGTATAAAGCTAGCAATGGAAGGGGCGTGTATTCATTCTGCATGTGTCCTGGAGGAGAGGTCGTAACGTGCTCAACTAATAGCGGTGAAGTCTGTGTTAATGGCATGAGCAACAGAAGGAGAGATAGCGGTACAGCTAATAGCGGAATCCTTTGTGACGTTAGGGTAAGCGATTACGAATCGGATGATGTACTAGCAGGGATCTGGTTCCAACAGAAATACGAAAGGCTCGCTTTTGAAAATGGTGGTGGAAACTACAAGCCTCCAACATGCACAATGGAGGAATTCCTGTCTGGTAAAGCAGATAAGGTCATAGCATCTCTTCCAGACTTTGCGTATGAGGCGATTAGAGAGGCGGTTCCGAATTTCGCCAAGAAGATTCACGGCTATGATAGCCCAGATGCAGTGGTAAAAGCTGTCGAAACTAGAAGCTCTGCACCTTTAAGAGTGCTAAGAGATGAGAGACAGGTGAGAGCACAACTATTTCAGGTATCTATCCTGCAGGCGAAGGATGTGGGTATGCAGGCGGAATAACATCAGCGGCTTGTGACGGCATAAAGCAGGCAGATAAAGTGATAGAGCGGTTTGCGAAGCCTACAATGTGCACATCTGACAAATTATTTAATCAAATAAAACAACTTTCTAGTAATGTTACCGAGGAAAAACTATCATGAATACAATGAGCAGGGATATGAAATTTTGATTAAAATAAAAGCTATGGGTACTACACAAAAAAACAAGCTTATGACCTACTTTTTAAGTATCATAATAGTTTAGAGGAAGGTCTAAATAAAGAGTGGATAGCAGATATATTAGATTATGTATGTGGATGGTGTGCTCCAAAGAAATACATTTGGAAGAATAGCGAGGAGTAGACGCAGTTTTGAATTCTAAACTGTTTGAATGACTAGTAGACCGCTTACTGGAGGAAACATGAATAGGTTGATGCTATTATCATGATGGATGAAAAAACTTCTGCTACACTTTAAATGCGGTATACCAACTACAAATAAAGGAGCAGAAGTAAATGTATTCACAATGGGTTGAATGAATAGATGTCTACAGTCCAAAGCAATCCTGAACCGTGTATGATCCAACTGGCTGCTTGCTGAGGTAAACAGCACAATCTACTGCACCTGCAGCAAAGCACTTGAAGCTCTGAGAGTGATGAGTAATTTCAAGTCTCTCGCCAAGACCGACGAAATATGTCGTATGGCTGCTCGATATATCTCCGCCTCTGATGGAGTGGAAAGTAATCTCTCCGTGCTCACGAGGGCATCTACCTTGTCTGCCATATCTATCTATGTCATGGAGTGATTCGCGTCTGTTATTAGCTACTAGCTCGCCGATTTCCTTAGCAGTACCACTAGGTGAGTCGAGTTTGGTGCCATCATGCATGTCGAGGATTTCAACATCTACATCACCAGCCAATTTCGTAGCATCTTCGATTAGTTTATACATAACATTTACGAGTCTTGACGTGTTAGCCGCAAGCATTACAGGGATTATTTTGCCTGCTTCTTCAAATGCAGCCCTCTGTTCTGAACTGAAACCAGTAGTTCCGCAGATTAGTGCTTTCTTGTGTCTCTTTGCTGCTTCGAGTGTAATCATCGCCTGCTCGACAGTGGCAAAATCTATTATTACATCACAGTCATCTATGAGCTCTTCGATATCTGGAACGACAGGCGCACCTAGAACTCTGCCAACCATAGCAACTTCTCCGATGTCCTTGCCGATGTAATCGCTGTCAGAAGGAGCAACTCCACCGACAATTGAAATGTCTTCGCGATCTGCTGCAATCGCAGTAATTAGGCGGCCCATCTTACCGCGCGGTCCTACAACTAGAAGTTTCATAATAATACCTCCAATTATTAACAATAATTCCTTAATAATAATTACAATGTAAAATGCGAGCTATCTATCTAGCTCGTTCTCGAAGCTGAGCACTAGAGTCTTCTCTCTTGGCGTAAGCCTGCGCATTTTGATTCCTGCCATGCTGAGAATCCTCTTAGATGCTAGGGTGGACTTCTCATTGGCATATTTATCATTTAGATATACAACTTCCTTAATTCCAGACTGAATGATAGCCTTAGCACATTCGTTGCATGGGAATAGACCAACGTATATTGTTGCGCCTCTAAGTGACTTACCACCTGAATTAAGTATTGCGTTAAGCTCAGCATGAACCACATAAGGATATTTTGTATCCTCACCAGTTCTGTCCCACGGCAAATCGTCATCAGAGCATCCGACAGGGAATCCATTGTAGCCTGTGGAAAGAATCACATTGTTGTTATCGACAATACACGCTCCAACCTGCGTATTAGGATCCTTGCTACGCTTTGCAGCAAGTAGGGAAACACCCATAAAATATTCATCCCATGATATATAATCTTGTCTTTTCATATTGTGCCCTCGTTAATATAGTATCTATCATGTATTTTTATACTATGGTACATGGTGTATCAACCATTCTATGCTCTCTTGAATTATTGTGCTGAACCCTTTTATAGGGTATAATATTTAGAAGTATTGCCTAGAAGGAGACGTTTAATGACGAGCAACAGTAGAGCGTTGTCAAACATATATAAATACTTAGTAAAAAAATGGTTCTAATCATCGTAATCTTGTGCTTCGGACAAGGTGTGTTCATAGCCGAATCATTCGGTGCGAATAAGGAAAACAGCTACGAGATCAACAACTACGATTTTAAAGCGGTTGTTAAGAAGAACCACAACTATGAGGTTACTAAGCAGATAACTGTAAATCTTCCGAATAATCTTTCGGAGCTTACATTTGATGTACCCGCAGGAAACTACATGATAAGCGATGTAAATGTTAAGGGTACTGATTTTTCTTTGGAAAAAAATGGCTCAAAGTACAACATCATAATCAAAGATAAAAATAAACTCAAGAAGGGTAGCCATACTTTTGATATCACTTATGTCGTAAAGGAATATGCGGACAAGAATAAAAAAACTATGACTTATTCTATTTGACTGCACTCTCGCCAGACTGGGAGGTACCAATTCAAAAACTTCAAGTTCACGTTGGTGCTACCTGAAGATTTCCCGTGGGATGATCTTCAGTACTATGCGGGTCAGTTTGGGTCGCAAGACGTATCTAATAAGCTGTCTTACTCGATAGATGGAAACACGGTAACGATGAGTGGATCGCTTATCCCTTCAGACTTTGGTATAACATTCAAGGCAGAGCTTCCTGATGGATATTGGAAGAATCCACTCAATAATGAATGGACAATCGGATTTGGTGGAGTTTTATTCATGGCAACAACTGCTTTGACGCTAGTTCTATGGCTGGCAGGAGGAAGGGACCCCAAGTTCAAGAAAAAAAGTTCTTTCAGAACCAATGGACGGAATATCAACTGCGGACGTAGCATATGTATTTAACGGACAGCTTTCTATAAGAGATATTGTACCGCTTATCGTTAGGGCTAGGAGTTTCTGGATGCCTAAAGGTGGTTGAGTATGCTCCAAAGAAGTATAAGCTAGTTAAGCTCAAGGCGCCTTCAATCGATGAAGATCGCTATATTCGTTCAATATATACAGAGATTTTTGAAGATGTATACGAGGGAAGAGCTATCGAGATGGAAGAAATCGGAGTTAAGCTCAAGAGAATTCTTCACGATGTTGAAAGCAGTGTTGCCAGCGGTTATAGCTCTCGTGAGATGAGAGCAAGTACGACTATATCTAAATTGTTTAGATACGTGGGAATTATTGCTATTTCGCTTGCAATTGCGGCAGTTCCAGTACTTACTTCCATGTACGCATACGAAGAGGATATAAAAATACGGGCTGCCAGCGGGACTTTTCGTTCTCTATATGCGTTCTATCAATTATCGCTAGACGCTTTGATCTAAGGTACGATATGGACTGGAATCACTTCAAGGCATCTATCAGTATGTATTCTTCACTTTATGCCGCAGAGCTGATTTATGTAGGGTACCTAGTGTACAAGTGCAATAAATCGCTAATTATTCCAGTGCTTATATTAGTGACAGGGGCAATTGGAGCAATTATGACTTGCCTTATGTCGGCGAGAGCGCGTGAAAATGCCCGTCTTGCAAATAGAATGATGGGTATACGCAACTTTATCGAAGAAGCGCAGCCTAGAGATATCTTGGTAATGCAACAGTCAAATCCCGAATACTTCTACGAAATGTTACCTTATGCTATGCAATTCTCACAGTATGAGATATGGGCGCAGAAATTCAGAGGCTTTAAGGTTTCGGCACCAGAATGGTTTGAAATCGTTACTGAGGGACGCACCTCCACAGGTAACGTTTCCAGCGGTGATGTCGAGACTTTGGCAAGAGAGCTTCATCAATTTGAAAGAACTATAGAAAGCGTTTATTACGTGATTAACAGCAGAAGGAGATTTTTTTCCTTAGTTCCGGTAGATAAATATTGTATAACCAGTTAGAAGGGATAACGATGGGAGAGAAGAATAAAAATAATTAATATCGCTGTAATTGCACACGTTGATGCAGGTAAATCTACGCTAGTTGATGCTCTACTCGCGCAATCTCACGTATTTAGAGATAATGAAGAGGTTGTAGAGTGTGTAATGGATAGTGATGCAATCGAGAGAGAACGAGGAATTACTATATATTCTAAGAATTGCTCGATTATGTATAAGGATTACAAGATTAATATCGTAGATACCCCAGGACATGCTGACTTCAGCTCTGAGGTTGAGCGTATCATGAAGACAGTTGATACAGTAATCCTGCTTGTGGATTCTAGTGAAGGACCAATGCCGCAGACTAGATTCGTACTAAATAAGTCGCTCGAGCAGGGGCTAAATCCTATACTATTTATCAATAAGATAGACAAGAAGGATGCTAGAATAGATGAGGTTGTGGACGAGGTATATGAGCTGTTCATGGATCTCGAGGCTAATGATGAGCAGCTAGACTTCCCGATTATGTATGGTATTGCCAGACAGGGAATCGCTGTAAGCGACCCAAGTGAGGTTGCTGACATCATGGTCGATGATGGTACAACCAAGATCAAGAAGAGCCCTAAGGGATTTGGTGACTTCAATATTGAGCCGCTGCTAGATAAGGTTGTTGAACACTGTGATACTTATCCTGATCTAAGAGAGGAACCACTACAGCTACAGATTTCATCACTCGCTTACGATGATTATATCGGTAGACTTGGAATCGGCAGAATCACTAGAGGTACTCTCAAGGCGGCGCAGCAGGTTGTAGTCATGAAAGATGAGGAAGAGTCGTACAATGCCAAGATAAATCAGGTATTTGTATATAGAGGCCTTCAGAGAATGTCCGTTGAAGAGGCAGAGTGTGGAGACATCGTAGTTGTATCGGGTATTTCGAGCATATCCATTGGAGAGACTATATGTGATACTGCACATCCTGAATCCCTTGGAAATATAATTATCGAAGAACCAACTCTATCGATGAACTTCATGGTTAACTCTTCGCCATTTGCCGGAAAAAGTGGGTAAATATGTAACGAGTAGACACATCAAAGAGAGGCTGGAGAAGGAACTCGAGGTTAACGTTGGCCTTGTGGTAGAACCTACGGATTCAACTGATGCATTCAAGGTGTCAGGGAGAGGTGAGCTCCACCTGTCAATTCTTATTGAAAACATGCGCCGTGAAGGTTATGAACTAGCGGTATCCAAACCTGAGGTCGTAACTAAGCGTGGAGATAATGGAGAGGTTCTAGAGCCTGTTGAAGAGGTTGTTGTGAGTGTTCCAGATGAGTACTCTGGTTCGGTTATTTCCAAACTTAATATTCGTAAGGGTATGATGAAACAGATGATGAGCGAAGGAAATGGATATTCCAAAATCGAATATTCAGTTCCAACTCGTGGACTCATGGGCTATAGAAGTGAGTTTATCAATGATACTCATGGCGAAGGAACTATGGTTAGACGTTTTGAGGGGTTTGAGCCATGGAAGGGTGAGATTCCGGAGCGTACTAACGGCGTAGCTGTATCGCAGGAAGAAGGAAATTGTACACTTTACGCGATATTTAACATTCAGGAACGTGTTCAGATGTTTGTAGAACCTGGAACTCACGTTTATGAAGGTATGATAGTAGGTATGAACTCTAGAGGCGAGGACATGGTAGTAAATCCAAGCAAAGCTAAGAGAGTTTCAAATATGCGTGCGGCTGGAAGCGATGATACAATCAAGCTTACTCCGCCAAGAACATTTACCCTAGAAGAAGCGCTCGAATTCATAAATGGAGATGAACTCGTAGAGGTAACTCCAGAGGATATCAGACTTCGCAAGAAGCTTTTGACAGAGATCGAAAGACGCAAAGCGGGTAATAGAAATAAATAGTCATGTTATCACGTTCGAAAGTATTTATACTAAGGACATGATTAAAAATATTGAGGTAACGAAAGGAGAAATTGGTAACATGAAGATTCTTGTAATCAACCCTGGTGCAACATCCACAAAGATTGCTGTATACGAGAATGATCAGGAGCTTATGCGCGTAGGTATTGACCACGATGCTGCTGAGATGGATAAGTATGCAAACATCGTAGATCAGATGCCATTCCGTCGCGACGTAATTATGAAGACTCTCGAGGAGAAAGGCTACAAACTCGAGGACTTTGACGCAATTTGCGGTCGTGGTGGACTATTTAAGCACATTCCATCTGGAACTTACATCGTAAACGATGCAGTTATCAGAGATATTAAGAACCCACCTTACGGTGAGCACGCTGCAAACCTCGGAGCATACATTTCCAAGGAGCTTGCAGACAAAGTTGGAATCCCAGCTTTCTTCGTGGACCCTGTTTGCGTAGATGAGCTAGATGACATTGCTAGATACACTGGACTAAAGGGTATGGAGAGACAGAGCTTCTTCCACGCACTTAACCAGAAGTCCGTTGCTAGAAAGGCGGCAAAGGAAATCGGAAAGCCATACGAGGAGCTAAACCTAATTGTTGCTCACCTCGGTGGTGGAGTATCCGTTGCAGCTCATAAGAAAGGTAGAGTTGTAGACGTATTCAACGTAAAGGACGAAGGTTCAATGGGTATGGATAGAGGTGGATCTCTTCCTGCAAATGCTCTTGTTAACCTATGCTTCTCCGGAAAGACTAAGGCTGAAGTTAAGAAGATTATCGGTCATGAGGCTGGTGTATTCTCTTACACAGGAACTAAGGATTTCCGTACAGTAGAGGATAAGGCGTTTGACGAGGGCGATCAGGAGTGCCTAGGAGCTTTCAGAGCTATTGCTTACCAGCTAGCTAAGGATATCGGTGCGATGTCAGCAGTTCTTCACTTCGATGTAGACGCTATCGTTTACACTGGTGGAATGGCATATAGTGACAAGTTCTGCGAAGATATCACTTCTTACGTAGGAAAGATTGCTCCAGTTCTAAGATTCCCTGGTGAGGAAGAGATGAAGTCTCTTGCTGATGGTGCTATTAGAGCTCTTGAGACTAAGGAATACAAGATTTACGAATAGTAATATCTCGAATTTAATTTGAGCTGAAATCGAATAAAGAAACAAGCGGACGGCATTGCCGTCCGCTTGTTTCTTTATAACCTGATGTTGAGGGCGGGACTGCAAGAGCGGTTCTGCACATAATTATTTAAGCTTTGATTTCATGATATCTAGAATAGTCTCTTCGGTCTTAACCATACCAGGGGAGGCAATTAAGCCCATGTTGTGCATGGTTTCCTCAGGTGTTGCTCCATTGATACCGTGTAGGTTTTCGATGCATATGCCGGCCATTGCGAAGTCTTTTGAGCGAAATGCCGTATCCACCGCAGATACACCCTTCATAACACATCCGTGGTTTCCACCGTCGCAAATCATGCCTGTGATACTGCTAGCCATATTGTTGAGGCATCTATACATAGCATCGGTATCCCCGCCATCTAGATAAACAAGAGCACATGCCATACCACTTCCTGCAGCGATAGCACATCCACAAAATGCGGATAGTTTCCCAGAATATTCCTTTATATAGGTACATACTAGATAGCTCAGCGTGGTAGCTCGGATAAGCTTCTCATCATCTATACCATGGATTTTGCAGTATCCATATAACGGAAGCGTGGCGATAATTCCATGTGCACCAGAGCCAGTAATGCTCATTGCAGGCGCGTCGAGTCCCTAGCACTCGAGCTTCAATCGTAGCATTGCACAGAAGGTTAGCAGTGTCGACGTCGTTGTCACTGATAGTTTTATTTCCATTTTTTGCAAAAAGGGATTTGGCAAAAGTCGTTCTATCGCTCGCCAGAGACACCTCATATAAGTTTAAGTTAACCCTGTATGCATCTTTGATAAACTCGATATCTTCAAAAGGAACTTCATTTACAAGATCAACGAAGTCCTGGAGTGTATACTTGTGAATAATAGGATACTCGGTTGATTCTGGCTGTTCCTCGGTGTATGAATCGCTGCCTTGCACAATCTCTCTATTGTACTTAATACACGTGATATTGGTGTGGCTATCCCAGATTATAACCTCGGCAGACTCATCGCCGCATCGTGCAACTGCTTCTATATGTATACGGCTACTAACCTCTGACAGAACAACTGTTATGCGCCCTTCGGCAATCATCTTCTCAGCTGCCTCATTATCCTCTGGAGTTACAGACGAGAGGCATTCAAGCCCCTTGCTTGGGTCTGCAGCTATTGCACCTAGGGCAGCTGCATATAGATTTCCTAGATGGGGACTGCTTGGAATTCCGCAAGTAAAGGCATTCTTGTATATGCCACTGTTAAGTCTGAGTTCGATGTTTTCTGCCTCGCCATCTAGGTATGAGCAGGCTGTGGAAACAGCAAAAGCGATTGCACCTGGCTCGGTAACGCCAAGGGCAGGCTTCATATCCGATTTTAATAGTTGTATAAGCTCGTGCATATGAAACTCCTTTCCTTACTACATATAAATAATACCATATCTGTGAATATAATAACGGCTTGCGTTTGTATTCCGTTTATGTTAATCTAGTTAGGCACGATTTGAATACGAGTGCGATAGCCGCGTGTGGAGGATTGACCGAGTGGCTAAGGAGCCTGATTGGAAATCAGGTAAGGCGTAACAGCCCCGTGGGTTCGAGTCCCATGTCCTCCGCCATAAAGAGATGAACTTCGTTCGTCTCTTTTTTTATGCAACAAGATGGGACGAGAACCCACGGGGGACGTGAGGTTCGATTATGACCTAGCCAGCCGACTCCCGAGGGAAGTGAAGGGAAAGGCACGGCAGGTCAAATGCAGAGACGGCCAGAGAGAAGAGCGAAGCGAAAGTCGAGCTGCAGCCGTCATAGTAGTCCCATGTCCTCCGCCATAAAGAGATGAGCTTAATAAAAAGATATTATTCTATATCACTACATTAATTTTTTTATACTTGACTGAATTTAATTAAAAATAAATATGCATAAAGGTATATGAAAAATTCACAAATTTTAAGTTCAACTTGAACAGCAAGTAATAGCTGGTTGATTTCATAATTAGTCTGTCCTTTTTGTAGAATATTCAGGAAAGTGTTCACGGTTACCGTTTCTTGTTCTAGTTCTTCTGCGAAGCTCATTGAGTACAGTTGAGGCGACGCAGCCCGCAACTTCGGCGGTTTTACGAAGCGAAAGCTTCAATTTCCTGCAGGTTTTGATGCTACATCTGTCCTCAAAACGAAGATGCTGACATTTGTCTCGTTCTGGTGTGGTAAAATTATTGTGATCCATAGTGTCCTCCTTTGGTGTTGTAGTATCTGGTAATTCAATTCTACCAAGGAATCCTATGGATCTTTTTATTCAGTTGTTCAAGCTCATACTACAATTAATCTATATGAAAAATTTGATTATTAAGATTAATATTATTTCAAGTGAATATTAAATTATTTGAAGTATCAAGATTTTTTTCATTTTAAAAATTTAAAGTATGATAGTCTAATGATAGATTATTTAAGATATTGTATATGAATGATTTGTAGATTATGATGAAGATATATGTGTGTAAGGAGCGTGCAAATGGATATTAAACTTAATTGTATAATGTGTGGAAAAGAATTTACTTTTACTGAGGGTGAGCAATTTTTTTATCTTGATAAGCGGTTAAGTCCTCCTAAAAAGATGTAAAAATTGCAGGGGAGTATTAAAGAATTAGAGAATACCATTAAGACATCTTCTTTTTGAAAAATGCGCAAAGTTTTTGGCATGCCTGAATCAGTCGAAGGTGGTCTATATTTTGAGCAAAAAGTATTATGTTGAAATTGTTGGAAAAGGATATATTTTTCATTAAAGGAGAGAAGATATTTATAAGTAAAATACCGGTAATGATTAACAGTAAGGAAGTAGCAGAACGCTTGAAGACGATTGTTGAGAAGCATGGAGATACCGCTAAAGTTTATACAAAAATCTTGCTGGGAACATTTTAGATAGATTTTATCGCTTTTTCTATTTGAGGGGAATTAAAGCTATTTACTTTCTGTTTTAATGTATTGTGAATTAAAAGAATGCTTATATGTGGTAATGTACGAGAAGCCACGGGTTCACAGGAGGTTCGATTATGACCCTAGCCAGCCGATTACCGAGGGAAGTGAAGGGAGGGCAAGGCAGGTCAAATACAGATAAATAACTTGTTATGTGCTATAATACAACAAGTAAACATTTCAGTATGCATAAACAATGAAATAACTTAATAGAATTCAAACAGTATCGAATTAATTACTCAATTGAAATTTTGTCGGTATAATCACTAACACTATTGAATTTCTGTTTATTTATGATTTTAAGGAGAAAACATGTTTACTTTTAACCATTTTAATTTCAACGTTTTAGATTTGGAACGCAGTCTTGAATTTTACGATAAAGCACTTGGGTTAAAAGCCTGTTCGTGAAAAAGCACGGTGATAACTTTACTCTAGTCTATCTTGGTGATGGAAAAACTGATTTTCAGCTGGAACTCACATATCTACATGATCGCAAGGATCCGTATAATCTTGGAGAGCAAGAGTTTCATCTTGCAATGACGATTGATGATATTGAAGCAGCAGTTAAGCTTCATGAGGAATTGGACTGTATTGTCTATGTTAATGAGGGGATGGGAGTCTATTTTATTGAAGATCCAGATGGATACTGGATTGAGATTATTCCTGAAAAATAGCGGCTAATAAGATGTGAGCTATACATTAATCAATAGCCAGTAATAGTCCAAAATCAAACTAAAACACCTTGTAATTTTAATAACTACAAGGTGTTTATGTTTGCATTAATTTTGGACATAATCTTTAACAACATCTAAATCCAACTTATAAAACTTGTTTAAACTGCGATGCACGGTAACTAACAGACCATGCTCATCTATTTTTTTTAACCTTTTCTGCAAAGTTGGTCTACTGATTCCGAGATTCTCAAGTAAATCAACAGTTGATATACCTAATTCAGAAAATAAAGATGCCTGAATTAGATAATAGTATATCGACTCATAGTTTTCGTTTTCGGAATGAGGTAATGAATCAATGTACGTGCAAAATGTACTCAATATTTCTGATTTTGCTTTCAAACCATTAAGTAAGTTGATGCAGGACTCCTTTACGAAGCCTACAAAAATATATATAAATGGAGTGATATCACCCTTGTTAATACTAGAGTTTACAATCTTGAAGCCTTTATAATACTTGTTGATATGCTCTTTTTATTGTATAAGAGAGGCGGTAAGCCATAATAGGTTCCAACGTATTTGCAAGGTAATAGCTGCTGATAAATCTATTTAGTCGACCATTTCCGTCATAGAAAGGGTGTATGTAGCCGAATAGATAGTGAAAAATTGCAATCCTGAATAATGGCTCAATTTGATCATCGTTTAAAAATATTGATAGCCTTATCCATGCTATCGATTATTTTTGATTCAGGATACAAGCCATTATGAATAACTTTTTGCGCAGGAGAAACAACCTCGACTCGTCCTTGGCGGAAAAAGTGCGCCGTCAGGAGCATTATCAGGGTTATCTTCAATAATTTCAGGTAAAAAAACATTTCGTCATATAGAGCCCTTATATCAGAACTGCTGTCTACTGATATAAGACTTTCTTTATTTAATGCAATGTATTTTTTTACCAATCCGACAAATCGCTTGCTCTTTAATCTAGGGTTATCTAAAAAGCTCGCCGATTTCTTTTCTGGTACTGTGTACACCTTCTATATTGTTAGTAATTACTATTTCGTCTATAAGACATTTATTAATATATTGGCTTATTGCGACAGGTGGGAGAATATTAATAATTTCTGTAATCTCCTTGTCGATTCTGGTAATTTCTATAACTTCTTTTAACAAAGCTGGCGTCTCCAAAAAAAGAAGGCGGGTGAATCATTAATTATAAAAATCTAGATTTATACATTCATCTGATTCAATTCTGCTAGCATATAAATCATTGTAATCATCCTGGTGGTCATAGTATAAACTCGACAAATATACATAATCTTTGCTTTTCAAAAATCACATCCTTTTTTTATATAGTACAAATATAAGCTCTATTATTTAAAAAAACAAGTATATTTTTTTAAATAGTCATATACAAACAAGCGATTCCTTTAAAATAAGCAAATTTTTTTAAAAATTATTCACAGCTATCTTGTACATAATAAAAAGCATTTCACAGCGCCTTCCTCCCCATATTATATAATCTATCTAAAGGATAGGCTGACTATGAAAGCAACATGTCACGGTGTCTGGAGAAATACTACGATGATCTAAAGAAAAAAATCTATCATATGGTGTGACGCTTTTTGAAACGTATTGAAGAGCTCAAAGCATTGATCAAAACCTTGGAGCAGTTCCAAGGTTTTTTTAAAATAACATAATATAATTAAGTCTAGCATTTGTTGCTACTAAGCAATTATGACAAGGCATGTATCCATTATTTATGGATATTGGACCCTATAGTATATGTCGAAATATTCCTAACTCCATATTTCGCACATGCAAAAAGGCCTGATTCATCGAATCCGGCCTTTGGCATTTTATATCTTATTTTAATTTAGTGAATCGAAAGCCATACCTTGGGATAGTTTTTCAGATTTCATTTGTCTTTTAATTCTCGCATAAACTAGATTCCAAACTTCATTCTGATAATTCCCAGGATTAGAAGATGAACTGGATAGAATAGGTAATTCACGAGTTTATACTGCTTTCCTCTCTTGCCGTTATATGTGAGAACGAATCCGTATCCCAGCAGAGCCCAAGGTTCTTTGAACATGGATGCATAGCAGAATGGTATTGATAGTAGCTCTCTGCCATGGAAAAGATAGAAGAAGTATGCTATCAGTATTCCGTGGTAATCATAGTCAACGCTGAAGTACATGGATAGACCGACACCTGCTATTAACACTGGAATAGATGCGAGGAACCAGAATGCTTTGTGTACTGACTTCATCTTTTCTTTAAGCACGTCGATAACCCAAATGGTTACGAGCATCAATGCTAAAGTGAACATTACGTTATTCCAGTTCTTGTCGTAGTACTCGGCGGTTGCGAACATATCGAAAGGAACTTCAGATATGACACCGAACAAGAGGAGCGTTCCCAGATATCTCCACTTGTTTCTCGTTCTAAAATAACCCTCTACTAGCAGGAAGGCGAATATCGGAAAAGCAATTCTACCGAGAATATCGAATACATCGCTCAAGACGTTAAGTTTTCCGCCTGTAAGATTCGGGTATAGTAGTGCTTTATTTACATGATCTATAAGCATTGAAAGGAATGCGATATATTTTAGTTGTGCTCCTGACAACACCTTGATTTTATCTAATTTTGTATTATTCATAATCAATCTCCTAATTTCGTAATAACGGTGTTCCGTTTCCTGTAATATAGCATTAAAAAACTACGGTGCATAGTGAATTGTGCACAACTTAATAAACACTTAATAAGACCTTAATATACTAATAGCTATGAGTTAAATTTAAAACTTGAGAGCACATATAGGAAAAGTTAATGTTAGCAAAACCCTTGAAAAATACGTGTTATGAGAATTGTTCTGACTATAAGAGCTTTGACAGACTTGTGGATGACAGTGCCGATGATATAATAGGAGTATTGCAGATAGATACCTAGATATTGGCTGCTCGGTGATGACGCCAAACGAGAATAGTTATGAGCTGCTTGGTAGATTAATTGATCAATATAAAGTTGATGGTGTAATTGATATGTCGCTTACAGCATGTCTTACATACAATATTGAATCTAAATCGATTGGAAAGTTCGTAACGGAGGAGAAAGGTGTTCCGTACCTCAGTGTGGAAACCGATTATTCGCAGGCGGATGTAGGACAACTAAACACCAGGATTACAGCATTTCTAGAGATGTTATAATACTATTGCGATAAATTAGCCAGGCTTTGTTACTACGCTGACTGCTTCGTTTTGCTGTGAGGGAATTATTGGGAAACATGAATAAACGAAAAGGTAAATATATAATCGTAACTATTGTAATCATCTTGGTTGCAACAGTTTGTGTTATAAGTTATTTAAACAATAGAGAAGGTGAAACGCAAGATTATAAGAGCAAAACTGGATATAATAGTAAAAGTGTATACGTGTACAATTTGACTGATGACAAGGTAGAGCTTGATATTAACAGCGATGAGAAGCTTCCTATAGCATCTCTCACCAAGCTCATGACTTGCCGCAAAGCACTCATAATAATGAAGAGCAAAGGTATAAATATGACGGATAACGGGCAGGTTACTGAAGAGGCCGTTAAGCTCGTCAAGCGTCAACGTGAGTATATGGTTGGATATAGTACAGATGAAAGCACTGATTTTAATGATCTTTTTTATGCTATGATTATGCAGTCTGACGGCGCAGCTGCTAACTCTCTTTGCGATTCTTATGGGCGGCGATATAGCGAGTTTCGTTAGTGAAATGAATGAAGAGGCAAAAGCTCTAGGGCTTGTAAATACGCATTACGAGACACCGGATGGTGTGTATAAGAAAGGTGAGTACTCGACTGCAGCGGATGTTGCGAGTCTACTAAGAAAGTCGATTCAAGACGAAGAGTATTATAAGATTTTCACTACTCCATCATACGTTTCAACAAAGACTGAGCGTCATCCGGATGGAATTAAAATATCTAATGATGTAATTGCTGCTTTTGAAAAATACAAAAATAAGAAATTTGACGTTATCGGCGGAAAGTTTGGGTATACTCCTGAGGCTGGAAAGAGCATTGCTGTATTGGCGGAGAAGAATGGCAGAACGTACATAATTGTCACGCTTGGTTGCTGCCAGAAAGGTGGCGATTATGGTCACATGGATGATGTAGTAAGCGCAATGAATAATATTAATGGGTGATAGTAATGGCTTATAAATATAAATCTGCTAATGAGAATAGTATAATAATACTTGAACCCATTGAAAAAGAAGGCTTTTATGCATACATACTTCTGTGTGCAGATGGAACGTTTTATACGGGGTGGACTGTAAATATCGCTAAGCGAATTGAAGCACATAATAGCGGAAGTGGTTCAAAATACACTAGTACGCGGCTTCCTGTAGTGCTAGTATACTATGAAGAGTTCGATAATAAACGGGAAGCAATGAGTAGAGAATGGCATATTAAGAGTTAAGTAGAGAACGCAAGGAGAAACTAATCAAAAGAGCGCAGGGCTTGATCCACACTTAATCGCGTCTGATATCGGTATAAATGGTGAGACTGACTTCTGGAAGTAAAACCATCCTAATTTAAATAAAAGATACATTGTATATGAGGCCGCTGTGAGCACACACATGCGGTCTCTTGATGTTATTGGTGCTAAGTGATAACATAAATCTGTTCAAAAGCGATAGTGTTGGAGGTCTAAAACATGAGAAAAGGCAAACGAGTTCTGATAACAGACGGGGTAAATGCAGCTGGTGAAATGCTTGTGAGAAGCTTTGCGTCATACGGTGCATCTACTGCTTTTTTTTACAGCAATTCATATGATAAGGCTATTGCTTTAAGCAAAGAGGCTAGCGCACTTAATATCAGGTGCAAGACATCGAAGCTTGATTCACTGTGGTCAGCCTTAGAAGTGCTTAGGGGGTACTTTGATGATGAGTTTGACACTCTCGTATTCAACATAGACATTGCAGACAACACTAACTTTGATGATATGGATGGTGATAAGTGGCGTCACGAAGTTATTGCAGAAATCGACGGTTTGTTCTATTCAATTAGAGCGCTGAGACCATTCCTAAATCGCAAGAGTAGCAGCATAATCATAACTGCGGCAAAAGGATGTGAGGCTGGATTTGCATGCGACATACTTGAATCTTATATTGAAGGACTCACGAAGTCGTTATCCAAGTCTCTAAGCGTGTCTAATATAAGTGTAAATGCTATTATTTATGACAAAGATGTTAGTGCAGAATCGCACATCGCAGATGCAGCGAGGCAGCTAGCATCGGGTGAGTCATCATTTATAACAGGACAAGTCATTAGGATATAGAGGAAAGGGGGCATAGATGAGATTTAAAGAACATTACAATGTGAGATCGTATGAGGTTGATCTCTATGGAGCTCTAAAACCCATGCAGCTTATGCAGCTCCTTCAGGAGTCTGGTGATAGGCAGATGCGGGCAGAGGCAGTAGCGTACGATGATATGTATATCAAAGAGCATAAAGCGTTCGTGGTTAGCCGCATGAATATAGAGGTGTTTGCACCTGTTTATAAATATTCAGATGTGGAGGTTGAAACCTGGATTATTCCTGGCAAAGGTGCTAACTTTCCTCGTGGATATGAGATGTACAGGGATGGAGAGCTTGTAGCTAGAGCTATTTGCAACTGGGCTCTTGTCGATACTATTTCGGGAAAGCTCATTGCTAGCAAAGACTACGACATGGGGTCGTATTCGATGGATGATGAGCCTGAGCTGACAGTTCCGAGGAGATTCAGAATTCCCAAAGAGCTTGAATTTCAAGAGGTTGAGAACTCAAAGGTTACGGTGTCGATGATTGATATTAACATGCACATGAATAACACGGTGTATGCTGCGAAATTATATGACAATATCCCTGAAGCGGAGAAATATTTCATAACCTCTATTAATTTAAGGTATGTTCACGAAGCTCCGCTAGGCAGCGAATTTAAGGTCTACCGCAGTGAGGCTGTTGAGCCTGGAGAGATGGATCCAAGAGCAGAAAAACTTATTTATTTCTACACTGAAGCAGGTGGGGAGTTAAATCTAGAGGCTGCTGTAGGGCTCAAAAAGAATAGCTGAATAGAAGCTAATAAACCAAGAATTAATAATATATGATCGATGAAGAATATAAAGAAAGACTGTTTAAAAGCAGTCTTTTCTTTTTTTATGAAAAAAACAGTGAAAAATACTGAAAAAAATACATAAAAATACCAATAAAGTGTTGAATTGTGGTGAGAAGTGGTTTAAAATGGAGAGGAAATTATAAAAAAATAGAATTTGTGTGCAAAGAGGGAAGATATGTTTACCGGGACTTATGAAAATTCAATAGACAGCAAGAACCGGTTAATCATCCCGGCTAAGTACAGAAATCAGCTCGGCGGTGAGTGTGTTCTATCTAGAGGATATGACCGCTGTATCTACATCTACACGATGGAAGATTGGGGGGCTGTTGGTAGAGAAATTAAAAGAACTTGAGACAATCTGACCCAGCGATACGAGAGTTCATAAGAAAAACTATTCTCGCAGGCAAGTGAGTGCAAACTAGACTCTCAAGGAAGAGTCATAGTGCCAGCGAACTTAAAGAGCTACGCGAGAATTGACAAGGACTTAGTAACGCTTGGTGCGATGGATAAGATAGAGATTTGGAGCAAGGAAATCTTCAACGAGAACGAGGATGATAATCCTATGGACGACGAAGACTTCATAGCTAAGCTAGCTGAGTATGGACTATAGGAGAGAAGATGACGTTCGAACATGTACCTGTTTTATTCAATGAAGTGATTGATTCGCTCAATATCAAAGCGGATGGAACATATATGGATGGAACAGTTGGTGGAGCCGGACATTCATCAGGTATATGTGAGAGGCTCGGTGAAGAAGGTCATCTAATAGCGGTTGATAGAGATAATGTTGCTCTTAAGACTGCAGCTAGTCGGCTTGAGAAATTCAAGTGCGCGAAGACGTTTATACATGCCAACTACAGTGATGTTGAAAAGATAAAAGCTGAAGTCGGTACAGTAGATGGCATACTGCTGGATTTAGGAGTTTCCTCATATCAGCTAGATACGCCAGAGAGAGGCTTTTCATACATGCATGATGCCCCGATGGACATGCGTATGAATGAAGATGATTTGTTTACTGCATCTACTGTTGTAAATGAGTATCCAGAAGCCGAACTTTTTCGAATTATCAAAGAGTATGGAGAAGAGCGGTGGGCTTCACGGATAGCGAAGTTCATAGTCAAAGCAAGAGCAGAGGCGAAAAATAGAAACCACGGGACAACTGGTAGAGATTATAAAGGCTGCAATTCCAGCCTCGGCAAGAAGAACAGGTCCTCATCCGGCCAAGCGAACATTCCAGGCCATAAGGATAGAAGTGAATGGTGAACTAGAGCACTTAAAAGTAGCAATGGAGAAACTTCCAGAGTTGCTCGCACCAGGGGGAAGAATGTCGGTGATAACCTTCCATTCACTAGAGGATAGGATAGTAAAGGATGCGTTCAATAATAGAGTTAATCCTTGTACTTGTCCGCCGGAATTACCAGTGTGTGTATGCGGCAAACTGGCAGATGTAAGAAAGATTACAAGAAAGCCAATAATAGCAAGCGAGCATGAGCTTGAGGAGAATCCGAGAGCTAGAAGTGCGAAGCTAAGAGTTATTGAAAAAAATTTAGTAGTATTCAGTAAGGAGAAGAAGGAAATGCAGGTTGCAACTAACGTAGCAGGAACAATGAACAGTGGTGTAGGTGTTGTTAGAAGGACTGCTGGTAATAGCAAGCGAAGTGCTAGGGGCAAAGCAGAATTCAAGAATGTTTACGGGTGTTATTATCGCAGGCATCATGTGTTTGATGATAGTTGTCATGTCGGCATTTGCAGCAAACCTTAATCAGGAGAACAATCAGCTTCAGAAGAAGAACGACTATATCCAGGCGGAGGTCGATTCGCTAAATACGAAGATTAACGATGCAAGTAATATTAATAAGATAGAGAAGACAGCGACAGAAAAGTACGGAATGGTACACTCTGAATCGCAGAACTGCATTACTATCGGAGATTCAAAAATCGTCCAGCAAGACTAATCTAGCATCTGCAATCAAGGATGAAGCTTACGAATAAATAATCCTAACTGATTATAATGCCACTGATCCTGAATTGGGTCGGTGGCTTTTTCAAATATATATATACTAAATGTATAAAAAACAACTAGATATGGTATATAATATAGATTGTAGTATTATGGATATTTAGAGATTGAATTAGGAGAAATTGATGGCAAAGTTCCACAATCCTTTAGATAAAAAAAGTAATAAAGATTCTGGTAAAAGAAAGGCTTCTCAGTCCACAAAGAGCTCAGTAAAGAGCAAGGGCGTAAGCACTGCAGTTACCGCTGAAAACAAGAGTAGACTTGGTTTCGGCTTTCTTTGCAATTGTAGTATGCTTTACTCTTCTCGTCTTTAGGCTTGCATTCTGGCAGGTTATAAAAGCAGATGATTTAAATGCAAAAGCTGCTGAGATGCAGAAGATTGATGCGGAACTGGAGCCAGTTAGAGGCAATATTTACGATAGGAACAAAAAGGTTTTAGCGCAGACGGTAACAAAATATGAGCTTTACGGATATTCGCTAAATCTTTATAAGAAGAAAGGCCTCGATAGTGCTGCCAAAGAGAAGAATTTAAATGACCTTGCAAAGCTCGCTGGTGAGAGCCGCAAGGATATGAAGAAAAAACTATCCGGTAAGGAAAACCTTGTGCTGCTTGCAAAAGGACTGGATCAGAGTCAGGTTAATAGGGCGCAGAAGGAATGGGGCGAAGATATCGTCGTGAAGACAAAGGTGACAAGAGCGTATCCTAATGGAACTTTTGCATCGACATTGCTCGGTTCAGTTGATAGCAAAAATACTGGTCTAAATGGACTCGAGTACCAATATAACGAGAAACTTGCTGGTATAAAGGGCAGAGTTGTGAGAACTACTGATATATATGGAAATTCTCTTTCCGTTGGTAGCAGCAAATACTATTCTCCTCAGAACGGTGATAGTCTAGTAACTTCACTCGATGAGGTTATACAGCACTATGTAGAAGATGCTCTAGCTGAGGGTATGGAAGATACAGGTGCTGAATCGATCACTTGTATAGTTATGGATCCACGCACAGGAGATATACTGGCGATGGCAAGTACGCCAAGCTATGATCCTAATAACCCATACACACCGTCAGGCGAGGAAGCTAAGAAATTCAAGGCGCTGAGCACTAAGGAAAAGAGTGCATACCTCAGTAGAATGTGGACTAATCCGGCTGTTAGTGGACTATATGAGCCAGGATCCACATTCAAGCTTATCACTTCTGCCTCTGCAATCGAATGCGGAACGACAAATGATTCATCTAGGTATAGCTGTCCAGGATACATCAATGTAGATGGGACCAAGTTAAACTGCTGGAGTCCTGTTCCACATGGAACTCAGAACATAACAGAAGCCGTAGGCAATTCCTGCAACCCTGCACTTGCAAGAGTTGCGCTCGACATGGGTAAATATAATTTCTATAAGTATATAGATGTTTTCGGATTCACTCAGAAGACTAGGGTAGATCTTCCAGGAGAGGCAGATCCAATTATCAAGAATAAGAACACTGTTGGAAATGTAGACATAGCAACTATGGGCTACGGACATGGTATTGCAATCTCGCCAATTCAGCTGATGACAGCAATCAATTCCCTTGGTAATGGTGGAGTAATGATGCAACCTAAGGTTGTTAAGCAGATTATCGGACCAGATGGCAAGGTAAAGAAAAACATTAAGAATCGCCGTCTAAGGCAGACTGTATCAAAAATCAACGGCTGACAAGATGCGCTCAATAATGGAGTACTATGTATCTGACGGTGGTGGAGAAAGTGCTTATTTGGCAGGCTATAGAGTCGGAGGTAAGACTGGTACTGCTAATATCGCTGAAAAATGCAGGTTACTCTGAACAGACTATAGCATCGTTCATTGCGATGGCACCTATGGATGATCCGCAGGTATCTATTCTCGTAATGGTAACAAGACCTAAGAAGAGTATTTACGGTGAGGCTAACGCCGGGCCTATTGTAAAGAAAAATCCTTGAAAAGACACTTGTTTACAAGGGTATAGAGCGAAAGTACTCGAAGAGCGAGAAGAATGCTTTGGCGAAGGCAGAAATTACAGTCCCTGATGTTACAGGTCTTAACAGTAGTGAAGCGCTAAGTAAGATATCGGCAGCGGGTCTTAAGGCTAAGAAGATGCCGGAAGGAACAGGAGATTCGTTTGTAGTTATCGACCAATACCCTAAGAAAGGCGAAAAAGCTTGCAAAGGGTGGCACAGTATACATTTATAGTAGTAGTTAAAGGATAGTTTAATGAAGAAAAACAGGAATAAAATATATTCTTGAATCCATGAAGGGTGCAAAACTAATATCTGATGCTGGAGCAGAAGAAGTTACGAGTGTGGCGATTGACTCCAGACAAGTTAAAGCAGGAACACTATTCTTTGCCGTTATAGGTGAGAGAAATGATGGACATGATTTTCTACCGGCGGTAAGAGAAAGTGGAAGCCATGCGGTAGTTGTATCCAACCCAGATTGGGGTAGCAAGATTGCAGAATCTGGTGATATGACAGTAATACTTGTAGACAATACAAGAGATGCACTTATGCAGCTCGCAAAAGCGATACGTTGCCGACTGGTCAAATCTAATCAAGGTTGCTGTTACTGGCAGTGTGGGTAAGACTAGTACGAAGGATTTCTTGGGCGCTGTGCTTGGTGCTAGATATAAGACAGGTAAGACTCCTGGAAATCTAAACAGTGATTATGGAGTGCCGCTAACTGTACTTGGTTTTGATGATGATATAGAAGCAGCGGTTATAGAGATGGGAGCAGGTGAGTCTGTACACATCCGAGAGCTGGCAGATATTGTTAGACCAAGCATTGGAGTTGTTACAAATGTAGGAACGGCACACCTAGAGGTATTCGGGACCCGTGGTAACCTCGCCAAAGAGAAACTAGATATCGCAAAAATTCTTTTCAAACAAAGAAACAATTATCGTTAATTCAGATTGTGATATGCTCACTAGGGAAAAATGTCAGTAAAAATAGTGCCTCACAGCACAGTCGTTTTAACAGTAGGAAGCAGAGTTGACGATAACATTGCTATTTATAACATTGAAGATTTAGGCATAGACGGAGTAAGCTGCTCTTTGGATGTTCGTGTTGATGATGATAAATACGACGGCACATATAAACTCAACATCCCAGTCGTTGGAGCTCACAATCTCGGCAATGCGGCATTAGCGATTGCTGCAGGTACTAGGCTAGGGATAAATCCAGATGATGCTATAGCGGCACTTAAGGATACTAAGTTCTCCTCGGGCAGACTCGAAGTAGATAGAAGAGAAAACCTAACTATCATAAACGATGCATATAATGCCAGTCCCGAATCTATGAAGTCAGGTCTAGGGATGCTTATGGCATCCAAGGCGGAAAGACACGTGGCAATACTAGGGCGATATGTTCGAGCTAGGCGATGATTCTGAATCGCTGCACGCAAGTGTAGGAGCATATGCGGCGCATATGGGCTTGGAGTTACTTATAACAATCGGTAGCAATTCAGAGGCAATTGCTAGAGCAGCAAAATCAGCAAGCGGAGCTGCTAACGGTAAGGATGTATGTGTGACAAAGGTTATTTCGTATCACGATAAAGAAACTGCAATTAACGAAATCAATAACATACTCTGTGAGGGAGATTTGATTTTTGTAAAGGCGTCACGTGGCATGAAGTTAGAAGACGTTATTTCAGCTATTAAGTAGCAAGGAAGAGGCTAGATGAATATTTCACTTGTAGTTGTTTTTATAATATCGCTATTTGTTTCTACGATAGGAACTAAAGTTTTAATCCCGTTTCTAAAGCAGAAGCAGTTTGGTCAGTTTATTCGTGAAGAAGGACCACAGGCACATAAGAAAAAAGCTGGAACACCAACTATGGGCGGTGTGATGATCGTTCTTGGTATTACGGTTGGTCTTGTTGTAGGAATGATTTCAAACGGCGAAATTGCCGATACTATAGCAATTATCTTTACGATGCTTGTCTTTGGCGCAATCGGTTTTCTCGATGACTTTGAAAAGATTGCTAAAAAGAACAACCTAGGACTTACAGCAAAGCAGAAAATTTTATTGCAGGTGCTGCTCAGCCTTGGGATTGGCCTATACATGATATTTGGCGGAAACGGTACAGATGTACTTATTCCTTTTGTAAATGTGTATGTAAACTTTGGACTGCTGTTCATGCCGTTCGTGATTCTTACGGAAGTTGCGATGTCCAATGGTGTTAACTTATCAGATGGACTAGATGGTCTTGCTTCTACAGTAACGCTCGTTGTTGCAATTCTGTTTGCAGCAGTTGGATATACTCATGATGTATATATCCTTATGGTTAGTGGTCTTGCTATCGCTGGATCTCTCATAGGGTTCCTAGTTTTCAATAAGTATCCAGCAAAGATTTTTATGGGAGACACAGGTTCGATGGCCCTTGGCGGAGTCCTTTCGGCAATTGCAATTGTGAGCAAGATGGAATTTTTGCTTCCTATAGCTGGAATCATTTACGTAATTGAGTCTCTTTCGGTTATTATTCAGGTCGTTTACTTCCGCAAGACCGGCGGTAAGAGATTCTTCCGTATGGCACCTATCCATCATCACTTTGAGCTCGGTGGAATGAAGGAGTACAACGTAGTGAAGCTATTTGCGCTCGTGACCATATGCGCGAGTGTAATTGCATATTTCTCAGTTGCTTAAACTGGTTAGGAGTGAATTATGAGTTATACAGTTGATGAATACAGAAGAGAAATCTCCTCTAAAAAAATTCTTGTCGTTGGCATGGGGCGTTCCGGTATTGCGGCAGTTAGAGAGCTACATAATCTGGGTGCGACTGTAACAGCGCAGGATATCAATACAGTCGATAAAAATTGATCCTAAGTTCATAACATTCCTAGATAGAGAAGGCATCGACTATTACTTTGGCACTACACCAGAGCATATGGACAGTTTCGATATAGTTGTTCTGAGCCCAGGCGTTAATCCGAATCTTGAATTTATCAAAGGTGGAAGAGATAAGGGTGTTGAGATAATTGGTGAGCTAGAGATGGCTTATAGGTTATCTCGTGGAAAATATGTGGCAATCACAGGAACTAACGGTAAAACTACGACTACCAGCCTAGTAGGAAAGATTTTTGAAGAGTCGGGTAGAAATTACACCGTTGTTGGAAATATTGGTGTTGCGGCTATTTCTAAAGTGCAGGAGTCAACTGAAGATGAATGGATGATTGCTGAAGCAAGTAGCTTCCAGCTTGAAACCATCTCTCGCTTTAGACCGGTTGTTTCGGCGATACTTAACTTTACTCCAGACCATCTCAATAGACATGGCAATATGGAGGCATATGGTGCTTGTAAAGCGGCGATAGGTTCAAACCAGACTGCTGATGATTATATGATTATAAATTATGATGACAAGGCTTGTCTGGCGCTTGCAAGTGATACGAAGGCTAAACTAGTACCTTTTAGCAGGTTGGAGCAATTAGAATTCGGTGCATATATCGATGATGGCTATATTGTAATAAGAGATGAAAGCGGAATTGTACATCAGATTTGCAGCAAGGATGAACTGAAAAATCATAGGTAACCATAACCTGGAGAATGCACTTGCGGCAACAGCAATTTCGTTCTTTGCAGGAATAAATATCGATGTTATTGCAGATGCGATTAAGAAGTTCCCAGGTGTTGAGCACAGAATCGAATATTGTGGCATAGTTGATGGCGTTAAGTTCTATAACGACTCAAAGGGAACTAATGTTGATGCCTCGGTAATTGCGTTAAAGGCATTAGAGCATGACATAATTCTCATTGCTGGAGGTGACGGCAAGTCACAGGATTTCACAGAGCTTGGAGAAAATCTTGAGGGAAGGGTAAAAGCTCTCGTACTTCTCGGGAGAGATGCAAAGGAGATCGAGAATGCAGCAAGAGCTTGTGGTTTCTCGAATATTTACCTTGAAAACGATATGAATGATTGTGTAAAGCGTGCACATGAGATATCAGAAGAGGGTGATAAAGTGCTGCTATCACCTGCATGTGCTAGTTGGGATATGTATGATAATTATGAGCAACGAGGGGATCATTTTAAGAACTGTGTAAATCAGCTACTTAGATAGTGGTTAGTGTTCATTGGAGTTCGGGATAGAGGAAGGCCAAATTGAAGAAACCAAATAATATAAAAAAAGACAAAAAACAAAAAAAGAAGGCAAAGGGTGAAAAATTTAGCAAAAATCAGTAAAGTGTCATCGGGCCGCAAGTTCTTCAATGGTGCGATGAGCAGCCTATATACGGATAGCGATTTCACCATATTTCTACTCGTAGCTGCACTGACAATGTTCGGTGTGGTTATGGTGTTCAGTGCAGGCTATTATTCGACATTGGCAAAAATCGACGGATGCCTACTATTTCCTAAAGAGACAGGTTGCGTTTGCTGTCTCTGGTTTTGCTATTCTTTTGGTTTTTTTCAAAGGTAGACTATCATTCGTACTCTAAATACTATAAGCACATTGCCATATTCAGTATAGTGATGCTTTTTTTCTATTATTTACGCCTCTTGGCGTAACGGTTAACTTCGCTAGACGATGGATTTTTTTATAGGGCCGATTAGAATTACACCGAGCGAAATATCAAAACTCGCTATGATTATATTTACTGCGACCTATCTAGCAGAAAACCCTAAAAAGGCTAAGCAAGGGCTTGCTGGCATGTCTGTTATTCTGGGGATGATGGCACTTCATGCAGGGCTTATTATCAAGCAACCTAACTTATCTACAGCTATCGTAATCGTCGCGATTATGATTGGTATTTTGTTTGTAGGTGGCTTAGCATGGAGATATATTCTCGTAGCTATGGGAAGTTTAGGTGTGGGAATGATATCGATCTTGCTATTCTTCCGAAAACACCCACTGGTATTCAAGACTTACCAACTGGATGGACCCTTTTAAGGATGCTCAAGGTGAGGGCTATCAGGTATCACAGTCTATAATTGCACTTGGCAATGGTGGCTTCAAGGGGCTTGGCCTTGGGAAGAGCATTTCTAAGAACCTATATCTACCAGAACCACAGAATGACTTCATCCTCGCTATCATCGGCGAAGAACTTGGGTTCATCGGTATCTTTATAATGATGGTCGTATATCTTGTGCTTATCTGGAGATGCATAATGGTATCGTCCAAGGCAAAGGATAAGCTAGGCTTGTTTATGGCTGCAGGAATTGCCATCATGCTAGGGCTACAGGTTATTGTAAATGTAGCCGTTGTAACCGCTTCTATGCCGGCAACAGGTATTACTCTACCGTTTGTAAGCTACGGTGGTACATCGCTATGGGTATTCATGGCGTCTATGGGAATTATGCTAAATATATCTAAGCAAGGAAGGGCTAAATAGAAATGAGAGTAATTTTGACTGGCGGAATCACTGGCGGACATATCTATCCAGCGCTAGCGATTGCAGATCAATTCAAGGAAATTGATAAGGATGCGGAGTTTCTTTACCTCGGTTCAAATGAAGGCATGGAGCGTTATATCGTACCTAAATATGGATATGAGCTTAAGTATATAGACTCCAGATGGTTTGATAGAAGTAGCCCTCTCAAACTAGCTAAGACCTTATTCAAGAATGAAAGAGGAAAGAGGCAGGCGATTAGCGTGATGAAAGAATTTAAGCCTGACCTTGTGATGAGCACAGGAAGTTTTTGTTAGTGTGCCTGTCGTACTCGCTGCAAAAAGCACTTAAGATTCCCGTATATATCCATGAACAAAAACGCATATCCAGGTGTAGCTAATAAGCTGCTCGCGAAATATGCGAGAAGGGTGTTTCTTGGCTTTGAGGCGGCAAGAAAATATTTTCCTAGCGAGAAGGTCGTGTACACAGGAAATCCTGTTAGAAGCGAATTTGGTGAGCAGAATAGATTAGATGCCCGTGCGAAGCTAGGGCATTCCGCAGGATGATTTCGTAGTGCTAATATTCGGTGGTAGCTTAGGTGCTGAGACAATCAATGATATTGGTCTAGAGATAGTAAATAAGTATGGAAATGACGATAAAGTCACCATCTTGTTCGGAACTGGTAAGGATTACTATGAACACGTTAAATCCAGATTGAATTTAGGCGGTAAGGAAGCCCCTGCGAATGTCAGGATTATGCCTTACATATCTGAGATGGCAAAGATGTTATCGGCAAGTAACGTAATTATATGTAGGTCGGGCGCTCTATCTACAGCAGAGGTAACGATGGCTGGTCGTGCAGCTATTTTCTTACCTTCCCCAAATGTAACTGGTGACCACCAGTACTATAACGCTAAGGCGGTAGCTGACAACGGAGGAGCGGTTCTCATAACTGAAAATGGTGATGTAGAGCTCAGAGTACTCAATGCTCTCGAGGCTTTAAGTACTGATACATCGCTTTTAGAAGAGATGGAAGCTGGAAGCTATAAGTCAGCACCTATAGATGCTGCTAAGATAATTTGCGAAGAGATAATAAGTGACGTGAAAGCAAGGCGAAGATAGGGGGTTCAATGGCAAAGGATAACAGTACACAACCTGAATTGAATAAAGAAGAATATCTCAAATCGCTTTTTAACGACGCCAAGGAGGAGCTTGAGGCCTATATAGAGTTCAAAGATGAGTCAAACTCTGCTGCTCAAGATGTTGATAGTTCAGTAAGTAATGAAGACTTGAATTCCATACCTAATGAAAATTTAGATTCAGAATCCGGCGTAGATTCAAGCACAGATAAAGATTCTAGTTTGAATGAAACCGAAGATGAAGTCGATTCAGAATATGAAAGCGGCGAAGAAAAATCTTGATAAAAAAACAATGAAGTCTCTGAATCTTCAGAAGCGGATGAGTTTGAATTAGAAGATGATAAGAGTGAAGAAGCTTCCGGCTCACAAGATAAGGAGAATTCGCACAAGACTACAGATAAAGAGGAGCTCGACGATATTGAGAAGCGGAGATTAAAGCGGAGGCGTAAACTCAAGATGCCGGGATTCTTTACTAGAGTCTTTATAGTGGTCGGTATAACAATTGCCGTTATAGCGTTCTCTCTGTCGAATTTCTTCACTGTTGATACGATAGACGTGCAGGGCAACAAGTATTTTACAGACGAAGAAATTTCAAATATGGCGCATGCTAGCACAGGACGAAATATTATATACAGGCTCAATAAAGGAAGTATGCGCAAGTACCTTGAGAAGAACCCTTATATAGAGGAAGCAAGGGTGTATAGAAAGCTGCCAAGCACGATTGTAATCAACGTTAAAGAGAGAATGCAGATTGCCACTTTGACATATGGTGATAAGTTCTTAATCATTGACAACAAAGGGACACTTCTCAGAATTACGAAGACAAAACCGAAGCTAACTATTGTAACAGGGTTTAAGGTCAAAAAGGTGAAACTTGGAGAAGCCGTAGAGGTCAGCAACCCAGATTTATTTAAGGAGTTACTATCACTTCTCAAGTCAATGGAAGAGGGAGATGTATACTTCACAAAGATAAATATCACAGAGATGTTTATCACGGCAAATGTATATGATTCATTAGTAGTAAGAAGCAAATATAAGGACCTTAAAGAGAATATCGATAAGGGGCGCTTACATAAGGTGCTCGATGAACTATTCAAGAGGAACATTAAACGTGGTACAATCACAATTTCATCCGATGGATATGCTTCATTTACACCAGAATTATAACGCTACATATATTGTTTATTTGTTAATTAAAAACAATAAAAAACCATGTATTTTGTGGTATGAATGCAAAAAATAACCGTATATATAGTGCATTGTGCTATTCAATATGATATTATTAGTTAGATTTAGTCGATAATAGGAGGGGCTTTATGATGGAATTTGTTTCAGACTTCGTATCCAGCACTGATAATGCTGCGATTATCAAAGTCGTAGGTGTAGGCGGCGGCGGTTGTAACGCCATCAATAGAATGGTTGACGAGAATCTTCAAGGTGTAACATTTATTGCGGTTAACACTGATAAGCAGGCTCTTGCGAAGTGCAAAGCTGAAGTGAAGATTCAGATTGGTGAAAAGCTAACTGGAGGTCGTGGTGCAGGTGCGAACCCTGAGATTGGACAGAAGGCAGCAGAGGAAACTCTAGAGGAAATCTCCGGATATCTACAGGATGCAGATATGGTATTTGTAACTGCTGGTATGGGTGGTGGAACTGGAACAGGTGCTGCTCCAATCATTGCTAAGGCAGCAATGGACTGTGGTGCTCTTACAGTTGCTGTAGTAACAAAGCCATTCTCTTTCGAAGGAAAAAAACGTTGGAACAGAGCTACAAAAGGGTATTCAGTATCTAACTAACTTTGTTGATTCTCTGGTTATCATTCCTAATGATAGACTCATCGATTCTAGCGAAAAGAACACTACAATGCTTGAGGCGTTCTCGATGGCTGATGATGTACTAAGACAGGGTGTTCAGGGTATCTCTGATCTCATCTCTGAGTACGGAATCGTTAACGTTGACTTTGCTGACGTTAAGACAATCATGGAGGGCAGAGGAGTTGCTCACATGGGCGTTGGTCTCGGAACTGGAGATAATAAGATTGAAGATGCAGTTAGAAACGCAATAGAGAGTCCTCTTCTTGAGACATCGATTGACGGTGCTAGATCCATCCTTCTATATGTTTGTGGTGGATACGATATGGGTATGCAGGATATCAGCAAGATTGCTAGTAAAATTCAGGATGAAGCTGATCCAGATGCAAACATCATCTTCGGAGCTACTGTTAATGAGAACATGAACGACAAGGTGTCGATTACGCTCATTGCCACAGATTTTTACTAGTGGTGGGCTTTCTGCTCCAATCAACGAGACTCCTGAGGTTGCATCACCAAGCGTTCGCGGAACTCGCGTTAACGTAGATGGCCTTGAAGGACAGATTGTTGACATGAGCGATTTCATGAAGGACGAGCACAAGGATAACAGCGGAGCATCTGACTTCGATGTTCCTGATTTCCTTAAGTAGTGGAAGCTTATAACGAATATAGAGGGAAAACTAATGAATCATATAGATTCATTAGTTCTCCTGACAATGATAAGATACGCCTCATCAATAAACTCAGTAGAAAGAAGTACCGTGATCAGCAAGGGAAATTCGTTATCGAAGGCATTAATCTTGTTAGAGCGGCGCTAAGTAAGGGGCAGCATGTAGAGTTTGTTCTTATAGCTGATGATTTTTGATTACAGTGAGATTGCAAATACACTTGCTGTTGGCGTTGATTATCGCAATATATACCTGATTCCGCGATTTTTTTATTTGAGAAAATTAGCGATGCGGAAAATGGATCTGGAATTATTGCAGTCGTTGATAAGAGATTCTATACACTGGATAATCTGGATAGTCTTGAGCTACGCCGCGGAGATAATGTTCTCGTGCTAGACAGACTACAGGATCCAGGCAATATAGGAACTATGATTAGGGACTGCTGTTGCAGCGGGGTATTCTATAGTCGCTACGATTAAAGGCACAGCAGACATCTATTCACCGAAAGTGTTGCGGGCATCTGCAGGGATGATATTTGGAATCTCTGTTGTAGAGCTTGCTGATACTGAGGAGTTCAAGAAACTGGTGTCGAGGCTAGACAAGAAGATTGTTGTGACAGATCCAAGAGAAGGGGATCCTTATTACGAGTGTTATCTTACAAATGATATAGCACTTGTTATAGGAAATGAAGGCAATGGTATAAGTGACGAGATTATGGAATCTTCCGACGTCCGTGTGAATATACCGATGCAAGGAGAAGTTGAATCACTTAATGCAGCTATTTGTGCTTCGCTATTGATGTACGAAGCTATAAGAGCTTCTGAGTGATAACACGAATACAACGTTTATAGCAGAATGGAGTATATTATGGAAAAATGCAAGGCAGACGTAACAATCTGTGGCAATGATTATGTCCTATCCGGAGACAAGAGTGAGGATAAGATTAAAGAAATTGCTAAGTACGTTGACGATGAGCTTAGACATACCAGCAAGATGCTTAATAGCAACCCAAACTATAGAAGTGCAGTTTTTGACAGCTATTAACCTAGCTGAGAAGCTGATGGATAATAGTGATTTGCTGCTTAGGCTTCAGACTGAGAATCACCAGCTTGATAACGATGTTAAGCACTACATCTCACTTTGGGAAGATGCTAAACTACAGGTATCTGATTTAAAAGATAAGATGACAACTGCATCTGACATCAATGTTCAGGAGAGTGAGAAGTATAAAGAGCTTGAGACAAAGTGTGCAGAGCTTGAGAGTGCATACTTTGATCTTCAGATGGAGAATACTAACCTCAAGAACGAAATTAGAAACCTACAGAAGTTCAGAGGCGAGAATGAATAAGAAGGTTTTAAATCTTCTGGAATACAACAAAATAATAGACTTGCTTTCCGCTCAGGCGGGTTCAGCTCTTGCGCGTGAGCGCATTAAGAGCTTTTGCACCTATGTCCAATATGCGGATGGTTAGGAAGCATTAACGGAAACTACGGAAGCAGTTTCCGTTATTCTGTATAAAAGGCAGTATTCCGGTCGGAGAAATTGGGGACATCATAAGCCTGCTAGACATCGTTCGTAAGGGAAGAGCGCTTTCTATGAGAGAGTTACTTGCCATAAATAGAAGTCTTGCGGGTGCGAGGGAAGTCAAAGACTTCCTTTCTTCTGATGTTCCAGCAATTCCGATGATTGACGAGATTAACTCATTAATTTCACCAAATACCAAGCTGGAGAGCGAGATTAATCGCTGCATACTGTCTGAAGACGAGATGGCGGATAATGCTTCGCCTGAACTAAATAAAATCAGGCGAGAGATAAGAAACAAAAAAACGAAAGCATCCGTCGTAAAAATCGATAGCTATACAAGTGCAGGCAATAACAATACTTATTTACAAGACTCCATAGTAACTTTAAGAAATGGAAGATATGTAATTCCTGTAAAGCGTGAGTATAGTAGTAAGGTGCCTGGACTAATACATGATCAGTCCAAGACAGGGGCAACTTTCTTTATAGAGCCACAGGCAATCGTAAGCCTGAATAATGAGCTCAGAGAGCTTGAGTTGGCTGAACAGAGGGAGATTGAGCGAATACTCAAGATGCTGTCTGACAGAGTTGGAGAGCATTATAATGAACTTAAAAATAATCAGGAGCTTCTCGTAAAACTTGATGTTATAAACGCGAAAGGCAGGCTTTCTGTAAGTATGGATGCTGTCGCACCGAAGCTCAATCAAGATGGATTTCTAGATATACGAGCAGGCAGACACCCCCTTCTAGATAAGGAGAAGGTTGTTCCTATCGATGTATCACTAGGTGAGAATTACGATTCACTTCTGATTACAGGACCGAATACCGGTGGAAAGACAGTAACCCTCAAGACTATAGGGCTGTTTATACTGATGGCAGAGTCGGGATTACACATTCCGTGCTATGAGGCGAGTAGCATACCACTGTTCAAAGAGGTATATGCGGAAATTGGGGATGAGCAGAGTATAGAGAACAACCTCAGTACATTTTCTTCGCATATGCTTAATACTGCAAATATTATTTCAAATGCAGATTACGATTCCCTGGTGCTGCTCGATGAAGTGGGGTCAGGTACAGATCCTGCAGAAGGTGCCGCTTTAGCTGTTGCAATGCTCGAGGCATTGAAGGATAAGGGCGCTCATATAGTGGCTACTACGCATTATACAGAGCTCAAGAAGTATGCGCTTTCAACCGATGGTGTTGAAAATGCATCTATGGAATTTGATATGGAAGCGCTTGTACCGACTTACAAGATAAAGATTGGCCTTCCGGGTAAGTCGAATGCCTTTGAAATTTCACGAAAGCTCGGTCTTGATTCAAGTATTATAGATAGAGCGATATCGCTTATGAAAGCAAGCGATATCGAATTTGAGAGTGCTGTATCGAGAGTCGAAGCAGATCAAAAAGAGGCTGACTCTGCACTTGAAGAAGCTCGTATTAAAGCTGAGGAAGCAGAGAGGAAGCTCAAGGAAGCAGAAGAAAAAAACTCGCTAAGGCTAAGGAGAGTAAGCATAAGATTATTGAAGCAGCTAAAGAAGAGGCTCGCGACATAATTAGTGATGCGAACAGAACTGTCAAGGAAATCAGCAAGGAGCTTAGAAAAGCTGCAAAGGAAGGAAGAAATAACTCTTCATCTGTAGTTGCTGATAGTAAACGCAGACTCAGGGAGAAATCATTAGAGAATGCCATGGCACCTCGTAGTATCAAGAATACCAATATCCCAAAAGCGGAGGATTTAAAACGCGGAACAAGGATTAAGCTGCTCAAGCTAGGGCAAAATGGAGAAGTTGAAACCGCGCCTGATGCATCCGGCAATCTGACAGTTAGAATTGGAGCGCTCAAGATGGGTGCAAAGATTAAAGACGTTATGATAATTGAGGATAATAAGCCTGGAACAAAAGAACGTAAACGAAAGAGCTATGCCAAGATGAATACAGCAAAGGCTAAGACTATATCTCCTTCGATTAATGTCATAGGCAAGAACCTTGATGATGCGGAACTCGAGGTTAGCAAGTATATAGATGATGCATTTTTATCGGGCATTAATGAAGTTCAGATTGTGCACGGCAGAGGTGAAGGAATACTGCGCAGTGGAATCAGAAATATGCTCAAAAGAAATAAAAATATCAAGTCGATAGCGGGTGCTTCGTATGACCAAGGGGAGAAGGTGTGACGGTAGTCACTTTTATAGACAAATAATGAGCTTTAATCCCTTTAATAGGTTACTAAAAATGCTGTTTTTGATATATAATTAATTGATTAAAGAGTTTTACTGGAGATGTTATAAATGTTCGTCGTAAGTAGCTGCTTGTTAGGCAATAATTGTAAGTATAATGGCGGTAATAACTATAGCGAAGATGTCGCTGAGTTTTGCCAAAAATCATTCAGTTATTTTTAGTCTGTCCAGAGACAGCAGGTGGACTTAAATCGCCTAGGCCGCCAGCAGAACATAGAAGGTTGGTGCAGGCTGACGGCAGTACTGAAACGCGCGTCATAGATAATACAGGTGACGATTTAACGGAAAAATTTTTGTATGTGGTGCAAAGCGCTCTCTTGAAGCTGTCGTTAGTAGATGTGCTGAACTAGGGGAAGAAATTGAAGGCGCCATTCTCAAGGCTAACAGCCCGTCCTGCGGAAGTGAACAGATATACGATGGAACCTTTACAGGAACCCTGATTCCAGGCGATGGTATATTTGCCAAGATACTCAAGGATATGGGAATTTCTGTGATGAGTGAGAAAGATTTTAAAGATAAGATATAAGAGGAGAAGTCCGAGTAATGATCGACTACAAGGTACAGATAGCACAAATTATTGCTAAGCAAGAAATTGGATTAACTGCCGAAGAGATTGTTGAGATGATTGAGGTACCAGCTGACTCTAAGAATGGTGACTTTGCGTTTCCATGCTTTAGATTAGCTAAGGCTATGAGAAAGGCTCCACAGATGATTGCTGCAGATATCGCGGTAGCAATTGAGGCTGAATCAATATTCGAAAAAGTTGAACAGGTTAATGCTTATGTTAATATGTTCATCTGCAAGGATGTTTTTGTGCGTAATGTCGTTTCGGAAGTTGTTTCTCGCGGAACTGATTACGGTAAGTCTGATGTCGGTGAAGGCAAGAAGGTAATCGTAGAGTTTTCTTCGCCAAATATCGCTAAGCCGTTTCATATAGGACATATCAGAAGTACGGTGATCGGTAACTCTATTTATAAGCTATATGATGCTACTGGTTATGATGTAGTTAGAATAAACCACCTCGGAGACTATGGTACACAGTTTGGAAAGATGATTGTGGCGTATAGGCTATGGGGAAGTGAAGAAGAGCTTGAACAGAATCCGATTAAATCGCTTCTTAAATATTACACAAAGTTCCATGAAGAAGCCGAGAAGGATCCAACTCTCGAGGATAAGGCTAGAGAGACATTCGTAAAGCTAGAGAACGGTGATGCTGAGGAAGTTGAGCTATGGAAGAGATTTAGAGAGCTCAGCCTTGAGGAGTTCAGCAGAGTTTACAAGATGCTCGACATAGAGTTTGACTCATATGCAGGTGAGAGCTTCTATTCTGATAAGATGCCTGCGGTTCTGAAGGAGCTAAAGGATAAGAACCTCATGCATGAGTCGAGAGGTGCGCAGATAGTAGATTTAGAAAAACTACGACATGCCTCCTGCGGTTATCACAAAGTCAGATGGATCGAGCCTATATGCGACGCGAGACATTGCAGCAGCAATTTATAGAAAGCAGCACTATGATTTTTATAAAAATATTTATGTAGTTGCTACACAGCAAAACCTCCACTTTAAGCAGTGGAAGCAGGTGCTCGCTCTGATGGGTTATGCATGGGAGGAAGACTGTATTCACGTTCCTTTCGGTCTTGTTAGCCTTGAAGAAGGAACTATGTCTACTCGTAAGGGGAGAGTTGTGTTCCTTGAGGATGTGCTCAATAAGGCTGTAGATAAAAACTAGAGATATTATCTCTGAGAAGAATACAGACGGTATCGATATTGACGAGATTGCTAAGGAAGTAGGTATCGGTGCGGTTATATTCCAGGAACTATCTAACAACAGAATTAAGGATTACGTGTTCTCATGGGATAAAATTCTCAACTTCGATGGGGAAACTGGTCCTTACGTTCAGTACACACATGCTAGAGCATCCAGTGTACTTAGAAATGCATCTCAGGAAGAATTAGCTAAGATTAAGGGATGTGATATCAGTGACTTTAGCTACGTAACATCGGAAAGTGCGTACGAGCTAACAAAGCTGATTTATAGAGTGCCAGAGGTTATTAGAGAGGCCGCAGCTAAGTATGAGCCGTCGATTTTGACAAGGCATCTAATAGATATCGCGCAGGGCTTTAACAGGTTCTATCACGATGAACATATTTTAGTGGATAATGAAGAAGAGAAAGTTGCAAAGCTAGCGCTAGTATATGCCTCAAAGGTTACAATTGCTAACTGCTTAGCAATTCTAGGCATAAAAGCGCCAGATAAAATGTAGGGGAGACAACGATGAAGCTATTGCTCAGCACAGTCAAGACAGAATGCTTTGATTCAAAGCTAGCACTCAAGAATATGTATAATGTTGTTGAGAATGCACCGCTAGAGGTGAATCTCAGGGAGTTCGAGTCTTGTGAACCTGATCAGGGGATTTATGAAGAGTTGCTTGATGAAAAAGTATAGTATTCTATATTTTCATGCAGACGAAATTAATGAATCCAAGATAGCACATATATGTGAGATGATTAAGAAAGCGATTCCAAGCTGTATAACAGTAGTTGGTGGCAAGGAAGTTAGTTTCGAAACTCGCGAATTCATGCTTGCACATCCAGAAGTGGATTATGTGTTCCGTGGAGAGGGTGAAAAGGTTCTGTTCGATTTCGTGCGCTCGATTATTACATATACTTTTGACTTTGAGAGCATCGATGGCTTGGCGTATAGAGAGAATGATGAGATTCTTGTAAATAAAATTGGTGAGCCGATTCGATACGAGGATATCCCGTTTGCATACGATAAGTTCGAGGTACAGGAAGGCGAAGATGTATTCTACGAATCGTCTAGAGGTGTTCCCGATACTTGTCACTACTCTCAGTATATGCCAGGTGTGTCACTTCGTTCGCTGTCGCTAAATAGAATTTGCAACGAACTTAGGTACTTCCTTGTTAAGAAGGTTGGTAAGGTTGAATTCGTAGAAAAGTGGTTTAACTATGATGTGTCCAGGGCTTACAGAATATGGGAGTATCTGATCAACAATGATAATGGTGTAACCTCATTTGTTTTCGATGTAAATGGCGATTTATTAGATGAGGAAACTGTTGAGCTCCTAAGTGAAGCTAGACCAGGATTATTCCACTTCAACATCGATATTGAAAGTACGAATGCAATTTCGCTTGCTGCGTCAGGCCGTAAGGAGAATATATACCAGCTTATGTACAATGTGTCTAAGCTCCTGCAGAATAGCAATGTAAATGTAAGAGTAGTTCAGCGCGTAGGCCTTCCAGGAGAAATTATAGAACTATTTGAAAGAGCATTTAACAAGATTTATAACCTTGGGGCTAATGAGTTCGACATTAAGGTTCTTCGTATCAAGAAGGGAACGATGTTCAGACAGAGGGCGGATGAGTTTGGCTATGAGTATAGCAGAGAATATCCAAAATGAAGTTATAACCAATGACTATATTTCGGCTGCTAATATTGTCAGAATCAAGCTTGTTGCTGAGACAGTAAAGACCTTTGAGCATGGATTTGAAGATTCTATCAGCAAGATACTTTTTGATGCTAGTTTAAAGCCGTTCGAATTTTTTGATGGACTTACAGCGTTCATTATGGAGAATGACCTTTCGTCCAAACTTGGAAAAGAAGAGAATTTATACAGAGTAATTTATACGTATGCTGCAGAGCTGTACGATAGGAATGAAGACACTTTGAAGCTACAGGTACTGCAAGAGATGCTTCACAGCGATATGAACAAAAATGTTTCGCAAGATGTGATTAGAAGACTAGAACGTAAAGGTTGGGAAATACATGTCAAAGCAAAAGGCTAAACAAGATCGCATTGCAAAAATACCTCCAGGAGTTAAATGGAGGTATTTTGTTTGATGAGCTCTCAGACAAATATTTAAAGGAAGCAGGAGTACTTGAGATACTTCATTGTGTACCGGTTCCAATTGCTGCTGGTGTTGGTGATGAACTCACGACTCTGACAATTGCCTTTGGGATGGCTAGAGTTATAGGGGCAGACACTAATTTTGAGTATGTAGATAGCTATGTAGCGTATATTAAGCACCTGTTTGGTGATGATGCAGCCAAAGCACTTATTGCAGAAGGGGCAAAGTATGGACAGAGCGGGAACTACGAGCTCGCAGCGATGTTCTTCAGGGCTGTGCTGCTGTTTGACCCCAAATCACAGGATGCACTTTACTTATATGGTAGAGCTTGTAAGGATGCGTATGAGCTTGAAAACAAAGATGAAACCTACGTTGGAAGCTTTAAGGCTGAATCGCTTGAAATCTTTGAACTTCTTACTATACTTCACCCTGAGTTTGCTATGGGATACTACTTCTTAGGGTATGGGTATGCGAATATGGGACTATACATTAAAGCTGACCTTACATGGAAAAAAAGTTTATTGAACTCACTGCAGCTACGGGAGACCCTGAAACTGAGGAGCTTCGTAGCGAGATTTCGAGAGAATGGATGCGCTACAAGAACCTGTGAAAATCGAAGAGGGTGTAAACTGCGTTCTGAGTGGTGATTACCTAGGTGGGCTTGAGATTCTATCAAGTTACAAAGATGGAAACTATAGTGACTGGTGGCCTCTCTGGTATTATATGGCGGTTTGTGCAGCTTCTCTTGGAGATGCGGAGCCAGCTATTGAGTATTACAAGAAGGCGCTAGTTTATACACCAAGCAACACAGATATAATGGAAGAACTTGCTTCCGTCTATGTAGCAATCGGTGATCAGGCAAATGCCGCTAAATACCTAAATAAGATTGAGATAATTAAGAATAATATTGAACAAGAGAATTTCTAAGGAAGAGCAATGGAACATTTTTTTAGATATACTTTAGACGGTGACCCGCATTTAAATATGAAAATTATCTACGCAGGACTTGTGGTTGCTGTAATTATTGCGTATAAATTCAGAAAGAGTGAAAATCTGCTAAAGGGTCTTATAATTGCCAATGTTTTGTTGCAGATTGCGTTATTTACTTGGTATGTTGGATTTAAGGAGCTTTTTATCAAGGAGGGACTTCCTTTATATCACTGTAGAATCGCGGTCATAATGATAGCAGTTGGGTATTTTGCAAAGAAACCAAAGCTCACAAAGTATTTCGCGTGGCTTGGAATCATCGGAACCATAGTGGCGTTTGGTGTTCCAGATCCCTCCGACTTTATGTGGCCGCATCTGACAAATATTACATTCATTTGCACTCATTACTTTATCACGATGAGCTCGCTGATGATTGTAGCGAAAAACGATGTTAAGCTGGATGTAAAGAGTATCTTTGCATTTACAATTGTAATGAATCTGTTTATTATGGCTGTGAACACAGTCCTAGGAACTAATTATAGCTATCTAATGAAGCTGCCTCCAGCACTTCCTATTGATGTTAATAAATATATTATATTCATGCTGATGACGCTGCTTTTAGTTGGTGGTGAATTAGGGCTTGAGAAACTTACACAAAAGATAGTAAGCAAGGGAGAAGGAGGCCTAAGTTCGTAGCTGCTTGGGGCGCTACAAATGCATTATAATTACATAAAAACTGCTTGACAGTATAATATGTGTAGTGTAAAATAAGGAAGTCGCAAATGCGGGATGATGTTCCGAGGTAGCTCAATGGCAGAGCAACCGGCTGTTAACCGGTAGGTTGTGGGTTCGAGCCCCACCCTCGGAGCCATTGAATTTGTGCCGGAATGGCGGAATTGGCAGACGCCCGGGACTTAAAATCCCGTGAGAAGTGATTCTCGTACCGGTTCGACCCCGGTTTCCGGCACCATAACCTAAATATCGCGGGGTAGAGCAGTTGGTAGCTCGTCGGGCTCATAACCCGGAGGTCGCAGGTTCAAGTCCTGTCCCCGCAACCAATGAAATTTAACGACTTTAGAGATAATCTAGAGTCGTTTTTTTATGTATAATTTGGCTTAATAAATACCGTAGTGCTCTATGGTTGCTTTCAAATAGTAATTGGTAATACTTTCTTTTTATAAAGTTAAACCTTTCTTTTTTTAGTCGATATGCCTATTCCTGTGTTATACTAAAATTGTAAGTAAGTTGGTTGTATGAGGGTTTGTTATGAGTAAAAAAGATCAAGTAAATGTTGACGGATTATATCTAAAGAATATTAGAAAAGATAAGGGGTATACTCGTTGTGACATCGCACTAATTACTGATAATGTAATGTCAACTGATCGTTTAGAGAGGATAGAAAAAAGAAATGCCGAAATATATCCTAAGGATATAGAAATTTTATCGAAAGTTTTTCAAATGCCTGAACTGACAAAGCAGTATTGTAAAACTTGTTTACTCGGAAGAAATAATAGACATATCTGTATAAAGGATTTGGGGCATATAGCAATTGAAACTTTAGATGCATTGAATAAACTAAATAAAAATTCAAGAGAGGCTTATAGAGATCTTTGAAGATGATCGTATCACACCTGATGAATATAATGATTTTAAGAATGTAAGGGATACTTTTTAGAAAAAAATTGCCACATCCGCTGACAATTTGAGACTCTGGCTTGATAAAGAGAAAGTAGCACATAGAATTCCAGAGAGTTTAGAATAGTATAATAATATATAAAAGACTATGCATAATTGAGCGTAGTCTTTTTTTCGTTATTAATGAAAAATTACGTAGTGAATTCACGATTTTTGCTGAATAATATCTTTTAAAAAAAGTTCATAATATAAGTATCAACAGAAAAAAGAATATAATTTGAGGTTGATTCAGTAATTGTATGATTAAACTACTCAAAACTACCAAATCACATTTAATGTGTAAGCTGAATATCCGTTTATGCAGTCACTCTGGATATGCGTTACCTCCTTTCTATATTTTTTTATATTCTAAATAACTATTATAAATTAACATATCCAGAGTTGGGCTGCGAAATATTTAAACTTAACAATATAATAAAGAAGGAGACTATTAAATGAAAAAAATAGAAAGAGGACAAAATATTTTTTTTATAAAAAAATAAGGAGGAGAAAAAAATATGTTAGAAGAAAGTGTACTTAAGGAATTAGAAAAATTCAGATTTTAGAGATTTAAAAAAAGATAAGATGATACCATTTATGTCTAAGTTGTCAGGTATGAATCCAGACGTTGCTAAAAAAAGCGATTGAGCAGATTCCTGAGTTTTCAAAAAGTAGCAGTAGAGGCATTAAAAAGAATATAGAGATATATATGAAAAAACGATTACTATAAATAGAGAAAGTAACGCATCCTGTTTAAAGACATACGATATAATTTTAGAAGAGCTAAAAAAATACTAGAAAAAGATGTGCCATTTGAAGAAAAAAATGGAGGTAATCAAAAAGAATGGTAGAGGTAGCACAACTTAAGGATGAAAAAGGAAACTGAATTTAGAGAGCATACTGAACGAATGATGAATAGAGCAGGTGATTGGGCTTTTGGTATTTTATTTACGCTTCTAGCGGTGATCTTTGGTTTTAGCTGGTCGAAAAATGATAAGTAATAAGAAAACTATCATAACATAGTGCTTGTTGTGATAGTTTTCTATATTGGTTCTGCTTTAGCAGTGGATTCGCCGAACGATTGTGAGGTGAATCAATAAACCACCGGCTATGCCGGTGTGATTAGGATAGCTTTAGCTTCAAGAAAAAAACCTCCAATGTTATCATGATGTTGGTTCGCCAACCACATCAAATAACAAAGGAGGTTGCCATCATGGATGACAAAAATACTCTAGCACACACAAGCTGGAGATGTAAATATCATATAGTATTTGCACCCAAAGTATAGAAGAAAAGAAATATATGGGAAGTACCGAGTGGAAATAGGAAAGATGATAAGAATCCTATGCCAAAGAAAAGGTATCAACATTGTTGAGGCTGAGCTGTGCCCTGACCATATACATATGCTTGTAGAAATACCGCCAAAGTATTCTGTGTCGCAAATAGTCGGATATTTGAAAGGAAAAAGTTCTCTTATGATATTCGATAAATTTGCAAATTTAAAAATACAGGTATGGGAATAGATACTTTTGGTGCCGAGGGTACTATGTTGATACAGTAGGGAAAAAAACGAAAAGAAAAATAGCTGAATACATACGTACACAACTTCAAGACGACATAGTAGATGATCAAATGACGCTGAAAAGAGTATATTGATCCATTCACAGGAGAAAAGATGAAATAGTCCTTTAGGACTTGTAGGAAAAGTACGTGCGGTTGGCGAATCTATTCAACGCATCTTAAGATGCAGCAGGTAAAAAGACCCTTATAGGGCTAAAACAAACCACCGGCTGAGCCGGTGGTCATGATTACAATTAATTTTATATTTTTCTATAAATCTGGGTACTGATAAGAACTGAGAATAGGTTAAGCTCTCGGTGTAATTCTTTGCCGTCGTTTACAAGCAGTAAATAGTCATTGATGAGATTATCTGAGCCTCCTAATAATTCAGCGCACTTAACCTGGGTTTCATCACCAGATGATTTTGCATCAGATAGTATTTTTTTCTAACATCTACAAACTGCGAGTTTCCGTGTTTTTTTCTAGTGGAATTTTAATTTGGTACGAGCAGTTTTCCTTGATGAATTCCGCGCTTATAGATGATGATGCATCAGGGAAGAAGTTAGCGTTGATTGCGAAATCAGTATCTTCTGACAGCTTGTGCGGCGCGCAGAGCTGCCTGCCCGTCACGGTCAGGGCAGCCGGCGGCGAGTCTCGGCCTCGCAGTTAGCTCGCCGCCAGCAGACGGGAGCCCGGCTCCCGTCTGCGCGAGCGCCGCATCGAGGCACTGATTCGAAATGCTAGGCGCTGAATTCTCATCAGGCGCAACGTTACTATCACCAGATTTAACTTCAGAAAAATTTTCGATCCCATTACTATCACCTGATTCTCCGAGCACGCTGCTGAAATTATTCTGACCGATGATATTAAGCAGTTGACAAAGCTGAAGCACATCCTCTCTGTTATGGGTAAGGATGATCTTCTCATTACCGAATCCTGATTTACTGCATATTCAGAGAACAATTTTACGCTTTCGCGGCCGGAAATCACATCTTTACGGTTAGAACTAATACCAAAATAATGTTCCAAGTTCTTCTGACTTATAGACCCAATCCTTGCTTTTAAGTCTGTGTTAGAGCGAACGAAATTATACAGATCAAACTCGTAAGTGTTTAGGATGTAGGGGAGATTCTTCATTTCTAATCTCTGCTTCATGAATGGGATATCAAAGGAGGAGCCGTTATATGTAATCAAATAATCGATCCCTTCTTCTTTAAGAAATTCCATTGTTGCCGTTAGCACGCGGTCTTCCTCATACGGGCTTTCTGCAAGAAATTGCGTTATGGTAACTCCTTTAGTAGCTGCAGTCATGCATGCTGTCAGAATAATTTTGTTTCCTCGTTTCGCAGAGAGCCCCGTTGTTTCAATATCGAATACGCACGGTTTAAGTGAATTGTGGTATATGTCAAATATTTCCCCAGAATAGAGAGGGATGTTATATGTTCTAGTAAATTTTTTCATTTTTTTCGTTCATTTAAATTTATCTGATGTTTATATTGGTGGTTAGGACTTTACGACATTTAGCTGTTATATATTTAGCAGATAAAGTCGTGGTTCGTTATAATTAACTGTGTTTTTATACTATAATTGATAATCACAAAAAGTAAAACAGACTACAGGGGAGTAGTCTGTTTCGTAAAAAAGGGTATTGGGACTAGAGATTAAGAGATTGCCAGGGAGACAATCTCTATAATTGATTATAGTAGCTCTTTGTATATTTTTGCAATACTTATTATGATAATAATTATACTAGTAACATAAGAAATATTTTGCAATTGTCGAATATTCAATAATAAAAACTGATTATAAATAACAATTGGCGGCTAATATGTAATAAAAAATGGCTACTTTGCATCAAGTAGCCATTAAATAATTAAGTTATTACAGAACGACTCTGGATGATTAAGTGTTACTAATCTATACATTGAATAAGAAGTGTATTACATCACCGTCCTGAACTACGTACTCTTTTCCTTCAGATCTGATTAAACCTTGTTCACGTGCTTTTTCCAAGACTGCCACCGCACTCAATTAGCTTATCGTAGGCTATAGTTTCAGCTCTGATAAAGCCTTTTTCGAAGTCTGTATGAATCTTTCCTGCGGCCTGTGGTGCCTTAGTTCCCTTGGTGATTGTCCAAGCTCTAACCTCAGGTTCTCCAGCTGTGAGGTAGGAAATGAGGTTAAGTAGGGAATAGCTAGCCTTTATTAGTTTGTCCAGTCCTGATTCAGTTATGCCAAGGTCCTCAAGAAACATTTCTCTTTCTTCGTCTTCTAATGCCGCCATTTCAGATTCAATTTCCGCACAAATCTTAACGCAGCCAGCACCCTCAGTAGCAGCAAACTCTGAAACGCTAACTACATGCTGGTTATCCTCGCTGGCAACTTCATCTTCAGATACATTTTGCTACGTATATTACAGGCTTATATGTGAGCAGATCCATAGCTTCTATAACTTCCCTGCTCTTCGTCTTCTAGCTCCATAGCACGAGCGCACTTTCCTGTTTCAAGCCATGCCTTAACTTTCTCAAGTAGGGTGATCTGCTTTCCGAGAGATTTGTCAGCCTTCATGTTCTTATTGAGCTTTGCAATAGCTCGCTCGAGAACCCTCAAGGTCAGCAAAGATAAGCTCAGTATTGATGGTGTCGATATCATCGAGCGGATCGATGTGACCATTCACATGAACGATATTGTCATTTTCAAAGCATCTTACAACGTGAACTATTGCAGAAACTTCACGGATGTGGCCGAGGAACTTATTTCCAAGACCTTCACCCTTTGAAGCTCCCTTAACGAGACCGGCAATATCGCAGAATTCTATGGTCGTATAAATAGTTTTCTTCGCTTTATAGATATCTGTTAGCACCTCGAGTCTTTTGTCAGGAACTGTTACGACTCCGACATTGGGCTCGATTGTACAGAAAGGGTAGTTGGCAGCTTCTGCGCCAGCTTTAGTAATAGCGTTAAATAGTGTGCTTTTTGCCTACGTTAGGTAGGCCGACAATACCTAGTTTCATTTTTACCTCTTACAAATTCTATTTATAATTTAGTGCGTTTCTTCTCTTAAGGTACATATACAGTGCGAGTGAAACGACAAATATAACGATGCTTATAACTTGAGCTTGTCTCAAAAACCAATCATCAGACTATCTGTCCTGAGTCCTTCAACGAGGAACCTCTCTGGCGCATAAAGAAGTCCATACATGCATGCAATTTGCCCAGAAAATTTTCTGCGTTTAAATGCGTAGGAGAGGGCGATAAACATTATAAAACACCATACTGATTCATAGAGAAAAAGTTGGGTGTACTGATTTGTCGTCTATTATTATAGCCCATGGAAGGGTGGTTTCAGTACCGTATGCTTCGTTGTTAAAGAAATTACCCCAGCGTCCTATTGCCTGTGCGAGAGCAACTGATGGAAGGATTAAATCGGCAGCATCTATGAAGCTAATTTTCTTATATCTACATATAACATATGCGGTGGTCATTCCTAGTATGAGTCCGCCGTGTATGGCCAAGCCACCACTACGAATATTGATGATTTCAGAAGGGAAGTGGCTGTAGTAATCCCAGTTAAATATGACGTAGTAGATTCTCGCTCCTAATATTCCCGCAGGAAGTATGCCGAGGACTATATCTAACACATCTTCAGAAGCTAATCCGCATCTAGGTGCTCGCCTATAGCTTATATAAAGGGCGAGCAGCGCTCCTGAGGCAATTAGGATTCCGTACCATCTTATATCGAATCCGGCTATTGAAACTGCTATTGGACCTGGTGATGTCACAGAAAACCTCCATTATATAAAGTAGTTATTGAAAAATATACTACGATAGTATACCATAAATGGGCTAAATTAACGAGATTATCGCATAAATTGAATATGAAGTATTGACAAGGATAATGTCGTTTGGTAATATAATTTGGCGACACATTAATGTGTGGTTGTGGCGGCGTAGCTTAGCTGGCTAGAGCGTCCGGTTCATACCCGGAAGGTCGATGGTTCGAGTCCATCCGCCGCTACCATTTGGACGCTTAGCTCAGCTGGGAGAGCATCTGCCTTACAAGCAGGGGGTCATAGGTTCGAGCCCTATAGCGTCCACCATATTTTTGGCCGGGTAGTTCAGTTGGTTAGAATGCCAGCCTGTCACGCTGGAGGTCGACGGTTCGAGCCCGTTCCCGGTCGCCAATTTTTAAACTCGATATGGTGGGTATCGTCAAGCGGTTAAGACCCAGGGTTGTGGCTCCTGTATGCGTGGGTTCGAATCCCACTACCCACCCCATTAATAGTTACAATTTAATATTGGGGTATCGCCAAGCGGTAAGGCAACGGACTCTGACTCCGTCATTCATAGGTTCGAATCCTATTACCCCAGCCAAGTAATGGCGACATGGCCAAGTGGTAAGGCAGAGGTCTGCAAAACCTTTATCCCCAGTTCGAATCTGGGTGTCGCCTCCATAACGAAAACAGCTGAACTGATACAGTTCAGCTGTTTTATTTTACTTTGACATAGACCACCCAATGTGATTTAATTAATAGGTATAGATTTTATAAAATGTAATTTAAATTAACCAAAAATTTCATAAAAGAGTAAGGAAACATAGAACTTGAGAAGCAAGAATGTAGTGCAGGATCTAGCTGATAAAAAGCTGGGTTCTGGCAAGCGAATTAAAATAATAATTGCGATTATTGTAGTGATTTTAATAGGCGGGGGCGCGTTCATTGGCTATAGATATACTAATGCAACAACTTTTCCGAAGGGCGTTAAGGTTGATGGTGTTGATGTATCTGGGCTTAAGACCGATGAAGCTGTAAATAAAATCACAAATGCTAATAATTCATTTACAATTGAAGAAGATGGACAGGAGCCAAAGGAAATAACGACTTCGTTTACCTACGATATTAAGTCATCTGTTCGTGCTAAGATGGGGATATCATCTATTGATCCAAGAGTATTATTTGGAAATGGTGCAGACTATAGTGTTTCGCTCAAAAATGGAGGTGGCATTGAGGAGTCAGCTAAGACTATTGGTGAGGCTCTTCCTGATGCACAGGGTGTAAAGTACACTAAAGATGCTTATATCGATTATAACAATATGAATATTGTTCCGGAGGTTCAGGGCGACAGTGTTGATTTTAACAAAGTAGCAAAAGAGATTGCTGATAAAAAGGCTGCTGATTATAAGTTCAACAAGTATAAGATGGACCGTAAGAAGCTTATTTCTGAACCTAAAGTTACTACTGAATCACTCAAGGATGAGTTCGAATTTGCAAAGAAGTATATTTCAAAGCCCCTTTATCTAAGTACTATCACGGGGACTCCGTATGAGGTTGAGCCGAATTCACTTGCTAAGGTCATCCTATATACTAAGGAAGGACCTAAGTACAGTAAGGAAGGTGCTAAGGAAGTTGCCAAAGAAATTGCAGACAAGTATGCTGGAAATACTTTGACTGTCAAGACTTTAGCTGGCGATAAGACACTGTACAACAGTGCCCTCAAGCTCAATGTAGATGTTGATAAGACAGCAGATTCTATTCTAGATGCTGCTAAGAGTGGTAAAACAGGTTCAATTATAACTGATAAAGCTGCGGCAAGTGGTGATGGATCTCATCTTGAAATTAACCTAGCTGGACAAAATGTAAAAGTATATCAAGAATGGTAACGTTGTGTTCAGCTCATCAATCGTATCTGGTGGACCTGGGCACAGAACGCGAACAGGAATATTTAGAATTAACGGTAAGATGCGCAATGTGACATTAAGAGGTCGCAACGACGATGGTTCGGACTACGAATCGCCTGTTAACTACTGGATGCCTTTTGACGGAGGAAATGGTCTTCATGATGCTAACTGGAGAGGCGCTTTTGGGGAGGTATTTATGTCTCAAATGGCTCTCATGGTTGTGTAAATATGCCGCCTGCGATGGCTGGTCAATTATTCGGCATCATTCCTACTGGTACTATAGTTTACGTATATAACTAAACATATATGTAACAGCTTATATTACCGAGGGATTACGTAAATTATTAAAATCAAAAAGCACCAGCTATCAATGATAAAACATTGGCAGCTGGTGCTTTTGATTGCAATAAGTTCATATTGAATTATAAGTGTTATGATAGCGCGCTGTGCACATTGCCGTTTTTACAATAGTTCTACTTGTGCTCAAGAGCCTTCTTGACTCTATGAGTTCTTAGTGAGAGTAGATTATTCCCAGGCTGAAGTTGTATGCCAGAAACGCATATACAGAGTAAAAAGCGTGTGCATGTTTTGATTTTAAAGTCTCGCCCCGAACTACACCACCGCAACTGATTGAGGTATCTTTCATCCCAGAAGCGTTACGAACAGCTGAAATTAAATCGTCGCAGCAGTTTATATCATCAGTGAATAGTGTGTAGCCCATTCCTACGTATTTGTAGTCATGGGAATCTGAACCACCGAACATCGGCTTCTCGAAATCCTTGGCAAGAAGCTGAGACAAGTCATTTGCAGTCTCTGTCTCACAAGCGTTGAATCCTTCTATAAAAATCAAAGTCCTTAACCAGATTTCGATTTCTCTTAAGAGCCTTAAAAAGCATTGCGCTTGAGCTTTTTGTTCCAAATGGATGAGCAGGACCGATGATTCCACCTAGTTCATGAACGAGATGGATTAACTTCTCGACCTTCATACCTCGCATAGTGAGCGCTTGCAAGTGAACACCATCGGGCATAATAACTATAAAATGACCTGCGTCTCTCGTATCGTACTCGATACCCCTAATAACTCTAAACACACTGTTTGGATTTTCAGATTTCCATCTGTTATAACCGCGGTAAGAGTCGTGATCTGTCACGAGCATCCCGTCATATCCTTTTTCGGAAAGCATTTCAACGTATTCAGAAATTTTAACCTTGGCATCTATTGAGCCATATCTCGTATGGCAATGCATATCAAGTTTTAGCAACTATCTTTTCCTCTAATCATAAATTGATATGATTATATAACTCGATTATGACAAATATGTGGAGAAATCAAAGCATATTTAGGTATATTGATTAGATTACTGAGAGAATTAATAATTTACTCAAATGATGCCTTGATAACGTTTGCATCCTCATCAATTGAATCGAGGTAAATAACGGGCAGATAATTCGCAATTTTTCTTCTTGATAGGTTCTCTTGAAGCTATTGCAACACCCGCACCTACGACTTCTATTTCGAACTCCGAAAGTATTTCAGATACGCCTTTGAGACTGCCACCTCCACGCATGAAGTCATCGATGATAATGGCGCGCTTATTTGGTTCAACGGCTCTCTTAGAAATTGACATCTTCTGTATACGGTCATAAGAACCGGAGAAGTAGTTAATACTCACAGTTGAGCCCTCTGAATATTTAGCTTCGCGTCTAACTACTACCAGAGGAAGATTCATCATAAATGCTACATCGGCAGCAAGAGAAATTCCTTTGGTCTCGACCGTCACTATGTAGTCCGCATTTAGATTTGTGAATTTGCCTGCAAAATAAGTTCCCATACTACGAGTTAACTGCCCGTCGAACATTAGGTCAGATGTGTACAAAAAGCTTCCTCCGAGTATTCTCGCAGGATCGGATAGCTTATTAGCAAGTGTTTCTTGTAGAGCTTTAATCTTGTCGTCAGACAATGATGGTACGTATCTTAATCCACCATTTGCTCCCTGGATAGTCTCGAGTCTACCAATACCTTCCTCGGCAATAATCTCACCAGCAGTAGTGATATCCTCACTGAGGCTAGATTTTGCAATATCAAATTTTGAGCAAAAGTCGTTATAAGAATATTGTTTGCTAGGGTGGGAGAGAAGCTCTGTAATTAAGCTTCCAACACGCTTATTTTTCTTCATGGCAAATTCCTCCAATATCATTCATTTTACCGCTATTAGACCAAAAGTCAATTCGTGTTCTATTCATGTTTCATACCTTTTATTCGTTGAAATAATGGGCAATATACCGTATAATTATTCGAGGTATTAATTTGCTTGGAGGTAAATAAAGTGGCTGACATTTCAAAGTTCAAGAGAATTCATTGCCTGGGTATTGGCGGTGTAGGCCTATCGGCTGTTGCAGAGATACTACAGGACAATGGTCACGTGGTTAGCGGCACTGATATCAATAGATCTGAAATTACTGACCACCTTAATAAGGTTGGTATTAAAGTGTTCTATGAGCACAAGGCGGAGAATGTAGATGACGTTGATGCAATAGTGTATTCCAACGCTGTATCTGATACGAATCCTGAGATTGTTCGTGCAAAAGAGAGAAGAATTCCTATTTATTCTCGTGCGGAAGTACTCGGCATGCTCATGAACAACTATAAGCATAGTATTGCTGTATGCGGTACACATGGCAAGACAACTGTAACATCAATGACATCCCTCATACTTCGCGATGCAAAGTATGAACCAACGATTCTTGTTGGTGGCAATGTAGAGGAGATAAAGGGTAACGTAGAAATTGGTGACACCAACTATTTTGTTACGGAAGCATGTGAATATATGGATAGCTTTTTGCACTTAACTCCCAATATCGGTGTGCTTCTCAATATAGATTCCGATCATCTTGACTACTTTAAAGATATGGACCATATTGTTAAGTCGTTTAAGGAGTTCGTTTCCAACATTCCGAAGAAAGGAATCATCATCGCGTATGGTGAAAATCCTTTCGTGAAGGAAGCACTCAGAGGACTTAATAACGTAATTACGTACGGATATACAGATAGTAACGATTTCTATGCAGAAAACGTTTCTTTCGATGACGGCGGTTTTCCTGAATACGACATCTGCCATGAGGGCAAGGTTCTTTGCCACTTACATCTAGGTGTGCCAGGAGAGCATAACGTTCTGAACTCAATGGCCGCATATGTTACGGCTAGATATCTCGGTGTAAGCGATGATGTCATCGCAGGCACCCTAAAGAGCTTCAAAGGAACGCATAGAAGGTTTGACTTTACCGGCGTTACTAAGAAGGGTGTCAAGATAGTTGATGACTATGCTCACCACCCAACTGAGATAAAGGCAACCCTTTCAGCCGCAAGCAAGGTTAAGCATAATAAGCTTAGGGTAATCTTCCAGCCACACACATATACTAGAACTAAAGCTTTATTTGAGGAGTTTGTAGAGTCATTTGACCACGTAGATTCTCTTATTATAACAGATATCTATGCGGCTAGAGAGAAGGATGTATACGGAGTATCTTCATATCAGCTCGTAAATGCTATTAAGGCTGAATACCCTGATAGAGAAGTTTATTACGTCCAGGATTTTGAAGATATTGTTAAGTATCTTTCTGCAAATGCAGAAAAGGATGATATCGTGATGACGATGGGGGCTGGTGACGTATACAAAATCGGTCAGATGATGCTTAAGGCATAACGGAGGAGTTTATGACTATTGAGGAGTATAGGAATTGCGAGAGTGCTAGACTTGCGTCAAATAGACGCAGGATGGAAGAAGATGGAGTAAATTTCGTAGACATCTATTCTGCATATATTGATGAAGAGGTCGTAATAGAGAAGGGTGCTATAATTGCCCCAAATGTTACTATCACAGGCAAATCCATAATTAGAGCAGGAGCTTATATAGGTCAGTCATCAGTACTAAGAGATGCTGAGGTCGGTAGCGGATCTACTGTTGAGGCATCTTATATATATGAGAGTAAAGTAGGCTCTAATACCAGTGTTGGACCTTTTGCTTATATCAGACCTGGCAGTGTTATCGGTGATGAGTGCAAGGTAGGAGATTTTGTTGAAGTTAAGAATTCAACGATGGGAGATGGAAGTAAATCTTCACATCTTACATACATAGGCGATGCTGACATAGGAAAAAATGTAAATCTCGGATGCGGAGTAGTATTCGTGAACTACGATGGTACCAAGAAGTACCGCTCAAAGATTGAAGATGATGCATTTATTGGATGTAATTCTAACCTTGTTTCACCGGTTGAAGTAGGTGAAGGTGCATACGTAGCAGCAGCTACAACAGTTACGGAAAATGTTCCGGAAGATGCCCTTTGCATAGGAAGATCGAGGATGACCATAAAGGAAAATTGGGTACGTAACCGTAAGATTTTTAAAGAAAGATAATAAGTAACTAGCGATTATATTTTAAAGTTCACGTATTGGAGGTAAATAATGAACAAGGTCTTTTCTGATCTAAAGCTTTTTACATGCAACGCGCATCCAGAGCTAGCTAATGAAATTGCTGAACTAATGGGAATTAAGGTTGGCAAATCAACTGTTAATAAGTTCAGTGATGGGGAAATTCAGGTGAGTATATGGGAGTCGGTTAGAGATTGCGACGTATACATCGTTCAGCCGACATGTGCACCTGTTAATGACCATTTAATGGAGCTTCTTATCATGATCGATGCGCTCAAGAGAGCATCTGCAGGAAGAATCAATGTAGTGGTTCCTTACTATGGATATGCAAGACAGGATAGAAAAGCAAAGGCGAGAGATCCGATTACAGCAAAGCTTGTAGCGAATCTAATCCAGGCAGCTGGAGCAGATAGACTTGTTTCTATGGATCTCCATGCTAATCAGATACAGGGATACTTTGATATTCCAGTTGACCATCTACTTGGACTACCTATACTTACAAAAGTACTTCAAAGAGAAGAACCTTGACGATATTGTCGTTGTGTCTCCTGACCACGGAAGTGTAACAAGAGCCAGAAATATGGCTCAGAGACTCGACGCTCCGATTGCAATTGTTGACAAGAGACGTCCAGAGCCAAATAAGAGTGAGATTATGAATATAATCGGAGATATCAATGGTAAGAATTGTATTCTCTTAGACGATATGATTGATACTGCGGGCACTATATGTAATGCTGCAAATGCGCTGATGGAGCTTGGAGCAAAGAGTGTATATGCTTGCGCTACTCACGGAGTTCTATCGGGACCAGCTATGGAGCGTCTTGAGAAGAGCCCTATCAAGGAGTTAGTTCTTCTCAACACAGTTCCAATTGCTGACGAGAAGAAGATTGACAAGATGACATTTATCTCTGTAGGGCCAATTTTCTCAGAGGTAATTACCAGAATATATCAGGGTGGATCGGTAAGCCCTCTATTTGACTAATATTGATATAAAACTACGATTTATGGCAACGGAGAAATCTCCGTTGCCAATCTATCTATTGGAGAAAAAGAGTATGTACATTATTGCAGGATTAGGGAATCCAGGGGATAAATACGCACAGACGAGACATAATATGGGCTTTAGAGCAATCGATAAACTTGCAGATGATCTAAACGTAGATGTTACCAAAGCTAAGTTTAAGTCCTTAATTGGAGAGTGTAGAATTGGAACGCATAAGGTGTTACTCGTAAAGCCTCAGACATACATGAATTTGAGTGGAGATGCACTAAGAGAAGTTTCGAATTTTTACAAAGTTCCTTCAGAGAACGTGATAGTTATTTACGATGATATAGATATTCCGCTAGGCTCAATAAGAATCCGCAAGTTTGGTGGGCCAGGAACGCATAATGGAATGCGTTCAATTGTTAGCCAGCTTGGAACGACTGATTTCCCAAGGATAAGAACCGGAGTTGGTGGCAACGAAGGATCGCTAGTAGAACATGTAATTGGCAAAGTTTCAAAAGATGAGAATGAAGTACTTAATGAAACTGCAGTTAAAGCTGCAAAGGCAGCAAAGGATATTATTGAGGTTGGAATTGAGAAAGCGATGAATCTCAACAATACTACTAAGAAAAAGGACTAGATATGAAGACCAATATCACTGGTGTTAGCGGTAGTAGGGTTGCCTACTATGCAGCCAAGGAGATTGCTAAGAAAAAAAGAAGACATTAATTATCGTTTCCAGAGCTGATGTTGCAGCACGGCTCCGGGACGATATTTCTTTTTTTGTTCAAGATCGAGAGATTTTCGTAATGCCTGACGAGGATGAACTGCAGATAATCTATGAGGCAAAAGACAGTAATTCGCTAATTCAGAGAATTAGGGCAATTGATGCGATAACATCTAGCAATGAAGCTGTAGTAATTGCACCAATTTCAGCAGCGCTGAAGCCTCTTCAGCCCGCACAAAGATTTGTAGATTCGATTATAAAGCTAGAGATGGGGATGAGGATTGATCCATCTGAATTAAAGAAAAAGTTAGTTGCACTTGGGTATGTGGGTACACCGGTGGTTGAGGCAGAAGGTGAGTTCAGTGCACGTGGTGGTATAGTAGATATATTTGCACCAAACCACATTGACCCTATTCGAATTGAATTTTTTGATGACGAGATTGATTCACTGAGGTATTTCGATGCAGAATCTCAGATATCACTGGAAAATATAGATTTCATAAGAGTGTGTCCAGCAGCTGAGTTTGTGCCAAATGAGGAAGAGCGTCTAGCTGCACTTCCTCAAATAATCGGCGAGTACGATGAACGTCTTGTAAATCTGCGTATAGAGAATAAGAACGGCACATTATCTGATGGAAGAATCGATAGAATTGAAGAACTTAAGGGGCGTATCACTGAGATGTTTACGGAGTGCACTAATGTGCAGATATTCGCCAACTACTTAAAGTACTTCAATATAAAGGACGAGAGAATCTGGGATTATCTTGATTATTCAGATGATGTTAATTTGATGATCTATGATCCTAATAGAATAGAGGTTGAAGTCCCTGAATATGAGGAAAAAAATCTGACCTCAACAAGCTTTTTTTCTAAGGATTTAATAGTCTTTACGCCATTCCCCTGAACCTATAAAAATGGATCGAAGAATTCGGAAGAGTCGTAAACGTAACAAGTAGACAGATTGCAAGTTTTAACGGACAGATGGAGCTCTTTGGAAGAGAGATGAGAAGGCTTTCCAAAGAAGGCTACGAAGTTCATGTCGTTTCAGCTGAACAAGAAAGGCTTGCTAGGATTCGGGAATACCTTGAAGATGCGGGTATTTTTGGTAATTTTAGATATGATATAGGGCATCTTGTATCGGGCATGATACTCGATGATGAGAAGCTATGCTATATAACTGATTCGGACATATTTCCTAATATAAGGAAGAGTGCTAAGCGAAAAGCTTAAACGTAAGACTAAGAAGCAAGACTTTCTAGACCTTCATGCTGGTGATTATGTGGTTCATGAGGAACACGGAATAGGACGATTCGAAGGGATAAAGACTTTAGAAGCTGACGGAGAGATAAAGGACTATTTAAAAATCCATTACTCAGGAACAGACGTACTCTACATTCCAACTGAACAGATGGACATAGTTCAACGATACATCGGAAGTGAAGGAAAAGCACCAAAACTATCTAGACTTTCAGGTGGAGACTGGCGAAACACTAAGGCTAGGGCGCGTAAGGCAATCGAGGAAATAGCTGAAGACCTCGTTAAACTCTATGCTGAACGAGAGCTCCGAGGAGGATATGCATTTCAGAGAGATACAGTGTGGCAACGAGAGTTTGAGGATAGCTTCCCTTATCAAGAAACCGACGACCAACTTCAAGCTGCTTTAGAAATAAAAGAAGATATGGAGAAACCTCTGCCGATGGACAGACTGCTCTGCGGAGATGTCGGATATGGTAAGACGGAAGTCGCAGCGCGAGCTATATTCAAGTGTATTTCTGAAGGAAAACAAGCAGTGTTTCTAGCGCCGACGACGCTTCTTGCTAATCAGCATTTCAACACATTAAAAGAACGTTTCCAGGACTATCCATTCAATATAGAGATGATGTCGAGATTTGTAAATGAGTCTCATCAGAAAAAAGTTCTCGAAGGCCTTAGAAAAGGGACAGTAGACTTGGTCATTGGAACCCATAGATTGCTTTCGGATGATATATCCTATAAGGATTTAGGGCTGTTAGTTATCGATGAAGAACAGCGATTTGGAGTAAAAACACAAAGAAAAAAACTAAAAATGGTTAGACAATCAGTTGATGTACTGACACTGTCTGCAACTCCAATTCCACGGACACTTAACATGTCGCTGACAGGTATAAAGAATATCAGTACGATTGAGGAGCCGCCTCAGGACAGATATCCTGTCCAGACCTTCGTATCTGCAGAAGATGATGAACTAATAAGAAGTGTGGTTAGGAGAGAGCTTGATAGAGGCGGTCAGGTATATGTAATCTATAATCGTGTAAATGGCATTAACGAGGTAGCAAAGCGTATAAATGCACTTGTGCCAGATGCAAGTGTCGCAGTTGGACATGGCCGCATGAACGAAACGACTTTGGAAAACGTCATGCTTGATTTTGTTGAAGGAGATATAGATGTTTTCGTTGCAACTACTATCATCGAGAATGGTATAGATATTCCTAATGCTAATACAATTATCATATTAAATGCGGATAAACTAGGATTATCGCAGCTATATCAGCTTAAGGGCAGGGTTGGAAGGTCGAACCGACTGGCATATGCCTATCTGTTATATAAACCGGAGAGAGTGCTTACAGAGGTTGCTACAAAAAAAGGCTTTGCTGCCATCAGGGAGTTCACCGAGTTTGGAGCCGGTTTTAAGCTTGCGATGAGAGACCTCGAGCTAAGGGGAGCAGGAAATGTTCTCGGAGAAGCACAGCATGGTAATATTGCTGGAATCGGTTATGAGCTTTATGTCAAGGAAATTGATAAAGCTGTACGAAGGCTCAAGGGTGAGAAGATAACCGAAGGAAGAGAAGAAATTGCGATAGAGGTAGATATTCCCGCGCGCATACCTACTGAATATATTAAGGATGAGACTCTGAAGTTACAGGCGTATAAAAAGATAGCGCAGATTGCAAATCACGAAGAAGCAGAAGAACTGGTAGCTGAACTAATCGATAGATACGGGGATTTACCATCTGTGACAGTAGATCTTATTCGAATTGCTGAGATTAAGTGCCTGGCAGCGGATCTCGGGGTCAAGTCGATATCTGAACGTGGCGGAAGGTATGTTGTCGAGTTCAATGAAGAGAACAATGCGGATGCATTTACATTAATTGTAGCGAAACAAAAGTATGGAGAACAGCTGATTATTAGCAGCGGAACTAACCCTTATTTAAGTCTTCAAAAGGCAAAGGAAAAGCCGGCTGTTAGAATCCTAGACCTAATGATGACTATGGCGGAAGCTAGGCTTCAGGGGCTTTCGAAAGCTGAATAGGGCTTAAATAAATCGAAATATCAAATTGCTTTTATAAACTATATACGATTCTGAATCGTGATTTATCCATAGACTTATGAACATGGTATGGTATAATCGGCGTTAGTGCTTAAAAGACTATATATTTTAGGAGATATAAATGAGTAAGGTTAACCACTCTGAACACGGAGCCAAATTTGTAAAAGGTGCGGCTATACTGTCAATAACAGGAATAATTGCCAAAGTTTTTGGCGCCTTCTTCAGAATTCCGCTTAATAACTGGATTGGTGCGACCGGAATGTCGTATTACGGCGTTGCTTATCCGATTTATTCGTTCTTTTTGATAATTGCAACTGCTGGATTGCCAGTAGCAATTTCAAAGATGGTCTCGGAAAGAGTAGCAATCGGTGATTATATCAATGCACATAGAGTATACAAAGTATCTTTAAGAATCATGTTCGCAATAGGTGTATTTGGTTTTATCGTTTGTTATTTTGGAGCAGATATGATAGCTGCACATAGTAAAAATCCTGGTGGAGCTGCTTCTCTTAGAGCGATTGCGCCAGCGCTACTAACGGCTCCTATCGTTGCGTCATTTAGAGGATATTCACAAGGGCAGCAGCAGATGATGCCGACTGGAGCATCAGAAGTTATAGAGCAGCTTATGAGGGTATTTGCAGGACTGGGGCTGGCTTACATGTTCCTTCGTTCGAGTGCGGACCTAACGAAGGCTGCCGCAGGTGCTACATTTGGTGCATCTGCAGGATCAATAGCTGCGCTAATATTGCTGCTAATTGTCTACGTCGTAGGTGCCAATGCGCGTAAGCTACATTTCCAGAAATCAATACACAAAGATGAGTCAACAAAGTCAATATTCAAAGAACTTCTCAAGATTGCTGTTCCAATTACGATAGGCTCGGCGATTCTTCCGTTCATGATGATTGTAGATTTATGGCTTGTAATGAGAAGGCTGCAGGCTACGGGATGGAGCCATCATCAGTCTAAACAGCTATATGGTCTAATCAGTGGATTCTGCGACCCGCTTATAGGATTTCCGCAGGTGTTCACTATTGCGGTAGCGGTAAGTTTGGTGCCTGCGATTTCATCGGCATTTGTTAGAAAAGATATGGTTGGACTGCACAAAAACATACAGACAGGAATCAAGACTAGCATGATTATAAGCTTCCCTTGTATGATTGGGTTGATTGCACTAGCAAGACCGATTTTATTTCTACTGTATCCAGGACAGCCTGAGGATTCAGCGCTAGCGGTACCAACACTACAGGTTCTTTCTCTAGGAATAGTGTGCTTATCTATTTTACGTACGTTTTCAAGCGTTTTACAGGGAATAGGGAAGCCTACGATACCAGTTATAAACCTTTCGATAGGAGTTATATGCAAATTCATTATCACATATATATTAGTTGGTATTCCGGCATTTAACATTAACGGTGCAGCGGCTGGAAATGTAGCGGCATATGGGATAACGGCAATACTAAACTATCGGGCAATGCACAAGCTCACGGGAACTAATCTAGATATTATAGGAACATTTATTAAGCCTGCGATTGCTTCCCTCGTTATGGGTGGTGCGGCTCATGGTACATACATACTTGTATTTAAAGTTCTGGGAAGTAATTCTCTTGCAACGCTTTTGGCAATGATGGTTGCTGTAGCTGTATATGCAGTTGCGGTATTTGTAACTAAGTGTTTGGGCTCTGAAGAAATCCTCATGATGCCTAAGGGAGAGAAGATTTTGAAGTTAACGGACAAACTTCACTTGACGAATAAGTAGAAAATGTGATTATTTTCGTGATTTATAGGCTTTTTATAAACTAAAAGCAAGATAAACGCAATCAATTCGTTGACTTTTCAATACTCCAACAGTATAATACGTGTAGTTAAGTTACCATAAGGAGGAAAATTATGAATAAGGCTGAATTAGTAAGTAAGGTTGCTGATAAGACTGGTTTTAAGAAGAAGGATGCAGAAGCAGCTTTGGACGCTGTACTAGGAACAATTGAAGAGTCCCTAGTTGCTGGAGACAGTGTAAGACTCATCGGTTTCGGTACATTTGAAACAAGGTCAAGAAAGGCTAGAAAGGGTAGAAACCCTCAGAAGCCAGAGGCAGTTATTGATATCCCAGCTTCAAAGGCTCCTGTTTTCAAGGCAGGAAAGTCGCTAAAGGATGCAGTAAACAAGTAATTGAATGATACTTAGGGAGATGGGTACGACGTGCCCATCTTTTTCTTTGTAAATTTATAATTTTAGAAATATATTTAGATTAGCATGTGCACGAGTGATATAAGCGAGTTGAGAGGAATAAATGGCTAGATTGGTACTAATAGGGTTACTGGTGCTCCTTGCCCTATTATATATAGGTATAGGATTTGGAGCGTATAAGTATATGAAGAATACAAAGGTTGACGGAATATCGCTGTTTGATAGTGCTGTCAACGAATCTACAGATACGAGCAAAATTCCTTTAAGTGAGTTAATAGTTTATATTCTAATGATAGCGATAGCTGTTAGCGGAGCTATCAGACTAGTGGAGGGGCAGGTTCTGGGTTCTCGATTATGGCGCGATGGATAATTGCACCGCCTGCACTTGCATTATTTAATGCTCGTAAGAGGACTGGAAGGTCGCTGATGGTGCTCGCGGCAACAGCACTTCTCTCGGTATTTCTTATGATATCCTTTTCTATAATTGGCCTTCCGAGCAAAGCGCCAGTTGTAACTCTTGGTGACACGGAAATTAAGATGGCTAGTACGCGTGCTTCAGAATTAATAGACAACGGCTATGATATTTATGTACGAGTAAACGATACGCCTCAATATCAGGAAGACTATACAAACATTTCAAATTTAACAAGTTATGAAAAAAATACTCACCTAACAGTAATCTGACGATCCCCGCTGGTTACAAGCGTGTTGAGGAAGGGATACTTTATTCAAGTACTTATTAGTTAAAAAAACAATAATGTAATCGGAGGAATTTACTTCTATGGAGATATGAAAAAAAGACACCTTAGTTAAGGATTGTAAAGTTGTTACTATAATGATGGATGAGGATTGTATTAAGAATGCTCGAAATGATGTAAAGAACATTAAACTTAATGGACTTGATTTGCTCGCTACTTTAAGTGAACAGGAACTAAAGGATACTTTTAAAAAGTCACTTATGGCATGTACCTGAATATCCTGAAGATGAGACAAGTCTCTATTATGGTATTACTTGGACTCCATGAAGTGATCACTTGTTTTGGAATGAATATTATTCATACATTCATTTTGACAATAGCCGTAAAATGACAAAAATTCAGAATTGTAGCAGAGATAGCTCGTAACTACGAAGAAAAATTAAAGGGAGTGTAAAAATGAGATTAGACAAATTCTTAAAAAAATTCAAGGATAATAAAAAGACGCACAGTTGCAAAGGAAGCGTGCGAACAGGGGAGAGTAGAAGTTAATGGAAAGGTTTCGAAGCCGGGAGTAGAACTCAAAGAAGGCGATGTGATTAAAAATTACCTTTGGAACAAGTGAACTTGAAGTAAGGGTTGAGAAACTCCTAGATACAGTAAAAAAGGTAGATGCAGAGTCGATGTATACAGTTATATAGGTATAAAAAAACTAGTAGCTAACATTACTTGCCTTTGATTATAGAGAAATATAAGCAAGAGATATAAAAAAACTGCAATAAATCCACAACTGAACTGCAAGGAATCAATTAATAAATGATATGCAAGGAATCAATAACTAATCTACAAGCAGTTAAAAACAAGATGCTCAAGTAATGATACATGCTGATCAAATAAATTAATAATTGATATGAACCTTAGCTAAAATGATAGGAAAATAATAAACAAGTAACGCGAAATAATCAAAAATTAACCCTGAAAAAAATTAAAAAAATTAGCGTAAAAACTAGCATGATTTGTCTTATGTGGCAGAACTTGTGGCTATAATGCTGAGAAGCTCTATATATCGATTTTGAGGTCGAAAAAAGTCGATTTACTTTTAACCTCGACAAGGTTAATATTAAGCCACCAGTCACCCCTGACTGCAAAAAGTGTGTTATTTCATAACAAAAGAAGGAGCAAATTATGTATAAAGAAAAACACAGACACTATATCAATTATCACTGGATCGACATGTGCACAAGTTGCAATTGATGACATCGAATTTATCGATAGAGAAGGAAAGTCTCTTCTTATCTATACATCGACATACATCTATAAGACTTTTGCCAAAAATCAATGATATTGCATATCCACTAGTAGGAAGGTCTTTCTTTAGACCGCTAGTAGGTTTAATTATCAACTTTGACAAAGTCAAAAGGATTGACAAGTATGAAATCGAATTTGAATCAGGCAGAAAGATAGGTATAGGTAGAAACAACCACTCTAAGATTAGAAGAGCTTATAAAAAGTATCTATTTAGATATCCGCCATATGTGACAGTGGATTGGGAAAGCAAACCACATGCGACAATCAATTCGCTTTGGGAAGATGAACCAAAATAAAAGTATATGGCTGCCAGTTAAGTAAATTAATTATAGAGCTGCACTAATTATGTGTGAATAAGAAGGAAAGATAGATAAAGACGTAAATAAAATTCATATTAGTTAGTACCAATATATTATAGTATAAAAAAAGTAACTTATAAGTACATGCAGGGATGTTGATGATTGTAAGTTATATGGCAGTCAGTTATAAGTAAATAGAAGAGTAATTACAGACAAACACTGATGTCGGTAGGCGGTTCTAATATTATAATTGTATACACTAACTAGTATGTATCTAAAAAAATGAATACAATAATACCTAAACGTTGCTAATCAGGGGTTGACAGGCAATAGTGCAGACTCTATAATTAAAAACACTTGTTACTAAATCGGTGACGAGTAAGCGAGCCGTGACAAGGCGAGTACTAAAAACTTTCAAAAAAAGATAAAAAAAGTGCTTGACGAGTCAAAAATGGTGCGCTATAATGATTAAGCTGTCGCGAGAGAGCTGTTAACTTTAAAAACGCTCAAACGCAGTCAGCAGAACCATGACAACTTCATAGTGTAGAAACTGGTCAAGAGATCGACACAGTGCAAACTGGAGATTGATCTCAAGATCGTATAAGAGACAAACGATGTACAAATATGTCGTATGTCCCTGTACAATTCAAACACAAACAACAATGATTCGGAAATAACGAGTCGAGACGCGATAGGCGTCATCCATTAACAGGATTTGGACGAATCGAAAGATTCTTCAGATAACATTTATTAAGAGTTTGATCCTGGCTCAGGATGAACGCTGGCGGCGTGCCTAATACATGCAAGTCGAGCGAGATGTTAGCGCATGAACCTTCGGGGGATTATACTAACGGACAGCGGCGGACGGGTGAGTAACGCGTAGGCAACCTGCCCCTGACAGAGGGATAGCCATTGGAAACGATGATTAAAACCTCATAACACCGTAGAAGCACATGCTTCATCGGTCAAAGATTTATCGGTCAGGGATGGGCCTGCGTCTGATTAACTAGTTGGTGAGGTAACGGCTCACCAAGGTGACGATCAGTAGCCGACCTGAGAGGGTGATCGGCCACATTGGAACTGAGACACGGTCCAAACTTCTACGGAAGGCAGCAGTAGGGAATCTTGCACAATGGGCGAAAGCCTGATGCAGCAACGCCGCGTGAAGGATGAAGGCCTTCGGGTTGTAAACTTCTGTTCTAAGGGAAGAAACAAATGACGGTACCTTAGGAGCAAGCCCCGGCTAACTACGTGCCAGCAGCCGCGGTAATACGTAGGGGGCAAGCGTTATCCGGAATTATTGGGCGTAAAGAGTGCGTAGGTGGTTACCTAAGCGCAAGGTTTAATTTAGAGGCTCAACCTCTACTTGCCTTGCGAACTGGGCTACTTGAGTGCAGGAGAGGAAAGCGGAATTCCTAGTGTAGCGGTGAAATGCGTAGATATTAGGAGGAACACCAGCGGCGAAGGCGGCTTTCTGGACTGTAACTGACACTGAGGCACGAAAGCGTGGGTAGCAAACAGGATTAGATACCCTGGTAGTCCACGCCGTAAACGATGAGCACTAGGTGTTGGGGCCCGTTAGGGGCTCAGTGCCGCAGTTAACGCAATAAGTGCTCCGCCTGGGGAGTACGCTCGCAAGAGTAAAACTCAAAGGAATTGACGGGGACCCGCACAAGCAGCGGAGCATGTGGTTTAATTCGAAGCAACGCGAAGAACCTTACCAGGGCTTGACATCCTGCTGACAGGACCTTAACCGGTCCCTTCTTCGGACAGCAGAGACAGGTGGTGCATGGTTGTCGTCAGCTCGTGTCGTGAGATGTTGGGTTAAGTCCCGCAACGAGCGCAACCCTTGTCGCCAGTTACTAACATTCAGTTGAGGACTCTAGCGAGACTGCCGAGGTCAACTCGGAGGAAGGTGGGGATGACGTCAAATCATCATGCCCCTTATGTTCTGGGCTACACACGTGCTACAATGGTCGGTACAATGAGAGGCAATACTGTGAAGTGGAGCAAATCACCAAAACCGATCCCAGTTCGGATTGTAGGCTGCAACTCGCCTACATGAAGTTGGAGTTGCTAGTAATCGCAGATCAGAATGCTGCGGTGAATGCGTTCCCGGGTCTTGTACACACCGCCCGTCACACCATGGAAGTTGGGGGTGCCCAAAGTCGGTTAATTAATCTATCGCCTAAGGCAAAACCAATGACTGGGGTGAAGTCGTAACAAGGTAGCCGTTCGAGAACGAGCGGCTGGATCACCTCCTTTCTAAGGAGACCTAGTCTCTACACTATGATAGTTTATGGGCTTGTAGCTCAGGTGGTTAGAGCGCACGCCTGATAAGCGTGAGGTCGGAGGTTCGAGTCCTCCCAAGCCCACCATTACATATATTTATTATATGTGAAGTAGTACCTTGAAAATTGAATAACACACCAAGTGTAAAATGAAGACAAATAGACAACGAATCGAGATACAAGCCGAATCTTCTTGAAGGAGATTCAAATTGGGTAACGATTTCAGACAGACTATTTGTTGAGAGAAACCAGAATTCACTGAGAGAATTACAATAGTGAATAAGACCTAGACAACGCTAGTCTAGGCGAGAGAACATTTCGAAAGAAATGATTGGTCAAGTACAAAGAGCATCGGGTGGATGCCTTGGCACTGGGAGCCGATGAAGGACGTGATAAGCTGCGATAAGCTGCGGTAAGGAGCACATATCCGATATACCCGCAGATTTCCGAATGGGGGAACCCACATACGGTAATGCGTATGTATCATTAAGTGAATACATAGCTTAATGAAGGGAACGGGGTGAACTGAAACATCTAAGTAGCCCTAGGAAGAGAAAGAAAAATCGATTTCCTGAGTAGCGGCGAGCGAAAGGGAAAGAGGCCAAACCAGACTGTTTACAGTCTGGGGTTGTGGTCCACCAATATTGACGAAGTTATGCAAGCCGAATAGAGTTGGAAAGCTCAAGCAAAGAAGGTAATACTCCTGTAGGCGAAAGCAGAAAGCGCATAGGTGGCACCAGAGTAGGACCGGACACGTGTAACCCGGCCTGAAGCAGGAGGGACCACCCTCCAAGCCTAAATACTACCCAGTGACCGATAGCGAATAGTACCGTGAGGGAAAGGTGAAAAGAACCCCGGGAGGGGAGTGAAATAGAATCTGAAACCTGATGCTTACAAGCATAGGGAGCGCAAGTGACCTAGTACTTTTTGTAGAACGGGCCAACGAGTTATGGTATGTAGCGAGGTTAAGTTGCTGGAGCAACGGAGCCGTAGAGAAATCGAGTCTGAATAGGGCGAGAGTTACATGCTGTAGACCCGAAACCGGGTGACCTATCCATGAGCAGGTTGAAGTAACCGTAAAAGGTTATGGAGGACCGAACCTATATCTGTTGAAAAAGGTTAGGATGACTTGTGGATAGCGGTGAAATTCCAATCGAACTCGGATATAGCTGGTTCTCCTCGAAATAGCTTTAGGGCTAGCCTCAAGGTAAAGATACACGGGGGTAGAGCACTGACTGTTCGCGGGGCCTTCACCGGTTACCAACAACTATCAAACTCCGAATACCGTGCTATCATACTTGGGAGTCAGACTATGAGAGATAAGTTCCATGGTCGAAAGGGAAACAGCCCAGATCAACAGCTAAGGTCCCAAAGAGTAAGTTAAGTGGAAAAGGATGTGGGATTGCACAAACAGCTAGGATGTTGGCTTAGAAGCAGCCATACATTTAAAGAGTGCGTAATAGCTCACTAGTCGAGTGATCCTGCGCCGAAGATAAACGGGGCTCAAACTTACCACCGAAGCTTTGGAATTAGTATAACTAATTGGTAGAGGAGCATTCTATACAGGCAGAAGGAGGCGCGTAAGCAAATCTGGACAGTATAGAAGAGAGAATGTTGGCATGAGTAGCGTAAGGCGGGTGAGAATCCCGTCCGCCGAAAATCTAAGGTTTCCTGAGGAAGGTTCGTCCTCTCAGGGTAAGTCGGGACCTAAGCCGAGAGCGAACGCTGTAGGCGATGGACAACAGGTTGATATTCCTGTACCACCAAAGATTGTTTGAATGAAGTGGGGACACAGAAGGATAGATTGAGCACGCCGTTGGTTGAGCGTGTCCAAGCAGTGAGGCTTGAAAGTAGGCAAATCCGCTTTCTATAAGGTTGAGCTGTGATGGGGTGGTCGTATGACCGGTAGCAATCGATTTCACGCTGTCAAGAAAAGCCGCTAATGAGATCCAAGGTGCCCGTACCGCAAACCGACACAGGTAGATGAGGAGAGAATCCTAAGGTGAGCGAGCGAACTATTGTTAAGGAACTCGGCAAAATAACCCCGTAACTTCGGGAGAAGGGGTGCCTGCTTCGGCAGGCCGCAGTGAAGAGGTCCAGGCAACTGTTTACCAAAAACACAGGTCTCTGCTAAAGCGAAAGCTGATGTATAGGGGCTGACGCCTGCCCGGTGCTGGAAGGTTAAGGGGAAGTGTTAGGGCAACCGAAGCACAGAACTTAAGCCCCAGTAAACGGCGGCCGTAACTATAACGGTCCTAAGGTAGCGAAATTCCTTGTCGGGTAAGTTCCGACCCGCACGAAAGGCGTAATGATCTGGACGCTGTCTCAACAATAGGCTCGGTGAAATTGTAGTACCGGTAAAGATGCCGGTTACCCGCAGCAGGACGGAAAGACCCCGTGGAGCTTCACTGTAGCTTGATATTGATTTTCGGCATTGCATGTACAGGATAGGTGGGAGACTAAGAGATCAACACGCCAGTGTTGGAGGAGTCACCGTTGGGATACCACCCTTGTAATGTTGGAAATCTAACCTAGTACCGTGATCCGGTACAGGGACAGTGTCAGGTGGGCAGTTTGACTGGGGCGGTCGCCTCCTAAAGAGTAACGGAGGCGCCCAAAGGTTCCCTCAGCGCGGACGGAAATCGCGCGAAGAGTGCAAAGGCAAAAGGGAGCTTGACTGCGAGACATACAGGTCGAGCAGGGACGAAAGTCGGGCTTAGTGATCCGGTGGTTCCGAGTGGAAGGGCCATCGCTCAACGGATAAAAGCTACCCCGGGGATAACAGGCTTATACCCCCCAAGAGTTCACATCGACGGGGGTGTTTGGCACCTCGATGTCGGCTCGTCTCATCCTGGGGCTGAAGTAGGTCCCAAGGGTTGGGCTGTTCGCCCATTAAAGAGGTACGCGAGCTGGGTTCAGAACGTCGTGAGACAGTTCGGTCCCTATCCGCTGTGGGCGTTGGAAATTTGAGAGGAGCTATCCTTAGTACGAGAGGACCGGGATGGACATACCTCTGGTGTACCGGTTGTTCTGCCAAGGGCATAGCCGGGTAGCTACGTATGGAAGGGATAAGCGCTGAAAGCATCTAAGTGCGAAGCCCACCTCAAGATAAGATTTCCTCCGAAAGGTAAGACCCGTGAGAGACTATCACGTTGATAGGTCAGAGGTGTAAGTACGGTAACGTATTCAGCTGACTGATACTAATAGGTCGAACACTTGACCAAATGGTTTTAAAGCACAAGGTGGTTATTCAATTTTGAGGGTACAACTCTCAAAAGCGTAGAAGATGATGGAAACACATCTTACTACAACATATGAGTAGATTGCAAAAGCGATTTACAAATCCGGTGACAATAGCAAAGAGGTTACACCTGTTCCCATCCCGAACACAGAAGTTAAGCTCTTTAGCGCTGAAGATACTTGGTGGGAAGCTGCCTGGGAAATTAGGACGTCGCCGGTTTTTTTATAAGGCCCCATGGTCAAGCGGTTAAGACATCGCCCTTTCACGGCGGTAACCCGGGTTCGATTCCCGGTGGGGTCACCACCAATTAAATATGCGCTTGTGGCGGAACTGGCAGACGCACCAGATTTAGGTTCTGGCGGGCGACCGTGGGGGTTCGAGTCCCTCCAAGCGCACCAATTAAGACTTGTAGTTGTTACTACAGGTCTTTTTATTTGTGTTTGTTCATGTCTATAAAGGTGTGCTGAAGGGGAATCAAATTAATGCTATTATTTTGTTGTAGGAATAAGACATGTTCCTTGCCACTCCAATTTTTTTACTATTTCTAGAGGTGAATGATGAGATTTCGTGTTTTATTTAGTGATAAAGAGTATCTAACATCTTTTATCGATATGTCTAGTAAGACAGATAAAAGCCTTCTTATTGACTTAAACTTTGATGGTGAACTCTTTGATGATGAACTGTTGATTACAGACCTATCTATTGATTCGTTGTCTCATCAGTATCCTTTACTTAATAGCAAAGCTATTTGTTTTCTTACTGGTAGACAGGGTGAAGAGAACTTATCTTCTAGTCCATTTCAAGTTTTTAAGTTTCAAGGATTTGATGACTTAATTTCTAAGATTAAAATTTGCAGTCATGTCTATTACGGGACTGGAAATATTAGGATTGTAAAAAGCTATAAGGTTGGCTTTATATTTGATCAGGGGGTCTATTATTCTGATTTTGTTGAGCAGTTTGCGAAACAAGCTGTTTACAGGTCGGGTATAAATGTTCTTATTTTGCCACTTCAATTTATAAATACGACATGTTGTGGAACTCTTTTCGTTACAGGACGATACAAGCATCTTTAAGAAACTAATCTACTACATAAACAAGTCTGAAGATATACCAATTGATTCTTTTTTTATAAAGACTATCTTGGGTGCTATCATTTTAAAAAGTTCATTAGTTTTAAATCCTATTGCAGCAATGGATGACACCTCTTTTGATAAGTTAATTAAGTACATTATTACTCATTATTTTGATCTCATCTGTTTCGATATTTCGTGTTGCTTGAATAAACGTAACATTGATCTTCTTCATGAAATGGATAAGGTTATCGTACTTAGTAAATCTCACATTAATGATTCTTCATCTTCAAAGCTTGTTTCTGAACTAGGTATTGATAATTTTACATATGTAAATTCTGATGTCGATGGAAGTACGCTAGAATTTACCATAAATGAGATGCTTAATGAGTTTATATTATAGATTTTATTTATTGTTTCAAAAATTTGAAGAGAGATTTTTTTAGATGTGTGATTTTTTTATGGATTTTAATTTTTGACTTTAGTATGAAATCTGTTGTTAGTAGATATTCACTATTTATAGAAGCTATTACTAATAAATTGAAAGGGATTATATCACATTCTGAGACACAAATAACAGATGAGGATCTTCTTGAGTTTGTTGAAAATGCAGTATTTGATAGTGAAGCAATATCCCAAATTAATTACGGTGATATTACTGAACTAATTAATGCAATTTATCTTAGAGTATCGTGCAAATACAGCATACTTTCTATTTACTTAGAAGATAGACATATTAATGAGATTATGGTCAATGGCTGCAATCATATTTTTGTTGAAAAGGATAAAAAGATTTTTGAGGTTGATAATGCTTTTTATTCCGACGATGAGCTTGAAGGCTTGATTAGGATGTTTGCGTCAGATGTCCATCGTGAAATTAATGAAGCGAATCCTATTGTTGATGCGAGACTGGAAAATGGTTATCGAGTAAATGGTGTACTAAAGAATGTTGCTTTAAATGGACCGATTTTAACTATCAGGAAGTTTGCTAATGAAGAGATAACACTCGACGACTTGGTAAATAATGATACAATGCCTCGTGAGTGTTCAGACTTTCTTTCTAAATTAGTTTCTTCTAAGTACAATGTTTTTTTATAAGTGGAGGAACATCTTCCGGAAAGACTACTTTTTTAAATGCTCTGTCATCAGCGATTGCACCTTGTGAGCGTGTAATCATTATAGAAGATTCTGCTGAACTAAAAGTTAGTCAAATTGATAATATTGTTCATATGGAATGCCGCAATGCAAACTCTGTTGGTAAAGGAAGGGTGAGCATGGAAATGTTAATAAAGACTAGTCTAAGAATGAGACCGGATAGAATTATTGTAGGTGAAGTTAGAGGACGTGAGGTTATTGATATGATTCAAGCCATGTCTACAGGGCATGATGGAAGCATGTCTACAGGACATTGAAATTCAATAAAAGGAATGTTAAATAGACTTGAGACGATGTATCTAATGGATGCACAGATTCCAATTTATTCTATAAAAAGTCAGATTGCAAATGCTATCGATATTTTTTTGTTCATTTGCGAAGAGATAGTGATGGGAAAAGACGTTTAGTTGAAGTTGCAGAAATGGTTGGATTTGACGGTGAAGATTATAAACTCAATTATATTTATTCTAGTGATACTGAAGGGAAACTGTTAGAGACAGGAAATAAACTTATTAATACAGAGAAACTTATACAGAACGGCTATAAGGAAGGATAACAGAACGTGAGAAATGGATTTTTGTTAGTGATAAAGATACACGATTTTACAAAAACAAACTACCGAATTCCATCGAGAGTTTACAGATGAAAAAGGAACATATTGGAGATTTTACAATTAAGTATGATGAATATGTTGTTAATAAAAGAGAAAAAGCAGATTCTATTCATTCTAACTCTCATATCAGGCATGAGTTTATCTGCGCTCTTATATCACAATATAATTTTTTTAGTGTGGTGTTGTTATTCTTCTATATCAAAATACAAGAAATATATTCTACATTTATGTTAAGAAGACGCAAACGTGCGCTAGCGGAACAATTTAAGGATTTCTTATTTATATTATCAACCTCAATTGGCGCAGGCCGAGGAATGCGTGATGCGATAGGGTGAAGCAGTTCCTGGAATAGTTGGAATATATGGAGAAAATGCTATTTTTAAGTAAAGAGCTAAAGAACATGCATAAGCGTATGAGCGTCGGAAATGAAGAAGACGTAACTGTGCTTAACGATTTTGCAAAGAGATCAGGTTCAGAGGATGTAGTAGATTTTACAATTATTTATACTACGTGTAAAAACAACAGGTGCAAAATCTTGTTGATGCTCTTAATAAAGCGGCTAGTGTAATCATTGATAAGATGACGATTGAAAATGAAATAAGAACGATGGCTAATAGAAAGAAAAAAATGAAAGTATCATTCTCTTTTGCAATGCCTTTCGTGGTTGTACTGTTCCTTAACTTATTTTCTCCAGAGTACATTGCTCCACTTTTATGAAAAATATATCTGGACGAATGATTATGACTATGGTCGTTGCTACGGATATATTAATCTACTCGGTTATGCAGAAGATTACGGATATACAAATATAGGTAGGTGGTGCGTTTATGAAAGATAATATTAAGAAAAATATTCGATAGTGATTTGAAGAAACAACTAATATGGATATCCATTGTCGCTTTTATTTTCTTGGTAATTATTTTAATTAAACCGAGAATGAACGGTAAATACATCGTCGATAATAAGGGGAATGTTGTTGGTATAGAGCAGCGCGGCGAAGTTGATTTTGCAGAGTTTGACCTTATAGCAAATGTTCAGCGAGGGAATAAAAAGCATATCGCAGGATGTTAAGCTTAGAAAGCAGAATGAGAGGAATAATGATAAAAGCTAGTTCTGATTCTTCTCATGATGTAGAAGCAGAGATGAGCGCAAGTCTTGGAATTGCTGTGAGTAGACTTGAGGATTCCAAGAGTAAGAAAAATTAATTTGCCTTCTAAAGCTTGATGATGGGAGTACGGTGAAGTGGAGTAAAAGCAGTAAGGTCAATAGAGACTGGATGACAATTCCATTTTTTTATACGTGCTAATTGGTTTTGCTGTGATAATGAATAAATACGAAAAACTATGTAAATCAGATGAGAATCAGCGCAAGCAGATACTAAAAAGCGTTACCGAGATTTACTAATCAGTTGCTTCTGATGATGAATTCAGGAGTAATACTTACTGATGCTTTTCATAAGATTTGTAATGGATATTCAATGATGGAGGAAGAGTCACAGGGTGAGTTCGAAAGAAATATAATAACCATGACGGAGTCTGCTGAACTAACTAATCGCAGTATTCCTCAACTTTTTTCAGAGCTTGCACGGCGCTATTCGGTAAAGGAGTTAATGCGTATTTCAACAGTGCTACGTGAGAACGAAAAAAAGAGGTAGCAATATACAAGAAAAAGTTAGAGCGTGAAAGTGCTTTTTTTATGGGAGGTTAGGAAAGTAATTGCGCGAGAGCAAGGAAAAACTCATAGATACTAAGATGACATATCCGCTCGGACTTCTACTAATTTTGTTAATAGTTATAACCATGGCACCAGCAATGATGTCTATGTAATTATGATGGTGATTTTATGCTTAAGGAGGTGATCAGTATGTAAAATGGTTAAAACGAACAAGTTAGAACAATATAATATTTATATTAGTAAATTTGTGTGTATGTGGATTTTTATCATTTTAAGTGTGTGAGATGATTATCTACAATTTATAAAGGAGGAAAGATATGAAAAAAATATTAAAAAAATTATTTAAATCTAAAGCAGGAATGGAACTCGTTCAAGTTGCTATTCTAATCGCAATTGCTATTGCGCTTGGAATTATCTTTAAAACAGAAATCACATCATTTGTAAATAAAACATTTAAAGCGCTTAATGCAAGTAAATTCTAGACCCAATAATCATAGCTTGAAGCTAAATATACTTAATAAACGTGGTGAGCAGATGGTGGAGGCTAGTATTGTGCTACCAATTATGATCCTGGTGATAATGCTATTAGTTAGATTATGTACCTTTTTATCTGGAATGCTTGATTACTCAAACTAATATGCATAGAAAGATGCTTGTTAAATGGGATAATACTAATTCTCCGGTTGTAAAGACAATATCTGATATCAGAGATATAAATTATGCTAATTTAGGGCTGGCAGAAGGCTTAATTAGAAAGTCTGTAGAGGTAAAGGGATTCTCAGTATGTGAGGATAAGTTTGTGAGAGTTGGTGATAGTGTTGAGGCAGCTATTCAGAAGTAAACGTGGTTCAACAATTGTAATTCTATCATTTGTGTTTCTATCATTGATTTCAATGATAATAATTGCAATAGGAATAGCTAGAAGCAGGACTGTACAAAGTTGGTCTGAGGTCAATGGGAAATTATGGGGCAAAGCGCTTCTATCGGAATATGACAAGTACTTACTTAATGATTATGGCATAATGGCTTTTCACGGAAATGATGTAGATGTAGTCAAGCGGTTAAGTGCGTATTCAAACTATTCTTTTGAGGATAAGCTGCGAGTCAATGTTGGCACACCAAGTTCGAATTTAGATCAGTATCGTATGTCAGATATCGATAACTTTCGCAAAAAGTATACGTGACTCGCTTATATATGAAGGAGCTAAGACGGTACTGGAAGGAAATAGCAGGGTTATTAGAAAAGACATGGTTCATGGAAGTGAAGGAAACAGCTCAGCTACATATCCAAGCTCGGAGGATAAGACGGCCTATGGCAACAGGGTTATTGGTAACAAGTATGTCATAGGAACACTGCCATCACGTGGTGAGGGTAATAAGCTAAGTATTAAGGGCTTAACATCAATGTTAAGCTCTGACGATGCGTCGGAAAAACTCAGTACTAAGGCAATAGGAAAGGTCTCAGAAATGGCATTTATAGTCAATCATTTCAATAGCCACCTTAAGACTTGTAGCGACAAAGAGACATTTTTTGCTAATGAGTACGAGTACATTATAAAAGGGCATCTAGACGATAAAAAAAGAATTTTGAGAGCTGTAAAAGAGACATATTTCTAGTTAGAAATGCACTTAACCTTGCAGCATTGTCAAAAGATCCGGAAAAGATGGAATTAATTATAGCGATTTCAGAGATTATTTCTCCAGGTCCAGGAGCAATTGTTGTGCAGGGAATAATAATGGAAAGCTGGGCTGCGCTCGAGGCGAATGAAGATGTGAAAGCATTACTAGATAACAAAAGAGTTCCTTTCATCAAGAAGAAAGGTGAATGGAAGGTGTCTCTAGAAAGTGTGCTCGGAGATGAGAAATTTGGTGAAAAGATAGATGAAGAATCTAGGAAGTTAATGAACGAGAATTCTGAGCAGCTTAAGGAGATGAGTAAAACGGAGAGCTTTGTAGAGAAGATGAATGGTCAAAGCTATGAAGATTACCTCCTCCTAATGATGCTGACAACCCCTAAGGATATGAGAACGCGCAGAATCATGGATCTAATACAGATTAACATGAAGTACCGGTACTATGATGACTTTAACTTCGATGAATATAACTGTGGGGTAAGATTCAATTTAAAAGTAAATGGTAAATCATATGAGGTTGATGATTCATATAGGTAAAGATATCAGAAATAAGAGGGGAAGTTATTTAGTTGAGGCGACTTTAATGCTGCCGATATTTATGATTGCTATTATGGTAATGAGCTCTATAATATCGGCTTACAGCTGTATAGAAGATGCAAATTACATATCTGCAAATCACTTGAGAAAATCGGCAGCAGTTGCTTCAAAGATGAATGTGTACATGGTGGTTCCTCGCCAAATCGGTAGCGAGCTTAGCTCAAATCATTCACAAGTTGATGGTTTTATAGTGAGTTCAGCTGTGTATAGAAAAAATAAGCTAGGAATCGATGAAGTAATTGCAATCGATGCAAATATGAAGTTAAATACAAAGAATCCTATTGGTTTTAAGGCAGAAGCAAATTACAGACTTAAAACAATAACGCGTGCATACGTGGGACGCGTCAGAGAGAATACGCATATGACAGTTGAAGATCTTATGGGTGAAGGTGATAAATCGGTATATATTTTTCCTAAACGTGGGGAAAAATACCATAACAAAGGATGCACTTATATGAATTCAAAGGTAATATCGACGACACTTACTCCCGGCTTAAGAAAAAAATTTGATCCGTGTCCAGTATGTAAAAGTAAAAAAGCGAAGATTGGAACGAGTGTTTATTACTATCCTGTCGAAGGTGAATGCTATCATTTAAATGGATGTAGAGTCATGGAGAGGAATTATATAGAGATAACAAAGAAAATTGCTGAAAGACGTGGATACACACCATGTTCAAAGTGTGGAGGTTAAGAAATTGGAAAGGAAATTAGACAGAGCATCACAGATTATAAGATACCTAGATATATATGCGATATTCTGTGTAGTCACTATGCTAAGTCGTTTTTAGAGATGACTATTATATGTGAGAATGATACTTACATATTTTCATATGATAAAAAGAATAAGAGGAGACTTCTATATCGTGACCTTACGGAGGTAGATAAACTTCAGTTAATATTAACTCTTATAATGATAAATGAAACAAATCGTCAAATGCTAATTGGTGCTGAAAGATATCTTATAGAGCCAGAACTTATTTATGCAACTGAGAATAAAACGGATTACAAGAGCATTAGACTCTTATTTTATCCAGATACGACCATGACACCGTTTAATATAAAGCTAATCAGGCTTATAGATAAGGTTGTGACAAAGAATAAGAAAAAGGCGCTGAGTTGCTTTGAGCTTATTAAAGACGAGCTGGCGAAAAATGAGCTATATAGAGCTAGAAGTATTGCAGAGAAGTATCTTAATAGAGAAATTAATGAGAGGGCAGTGTAAATTAATAGAATTATTTCAATTTTGTCTTGACTTAAATACAAAGGATATGGTATTTTTTTATCAGTAGTTAAAAGACTCTAACTAAAGAGTCTTTTTTTAAGACACGTTAGTTAGAGATATTTAACTAAAGTGGCTAGCACACTTATTATGTAAATTCATGTTATTGATAATTGCGATAATTAATTCAGGGGTAGAGGATGTTAGAGGATAAGATTATTCAGTTTTGTGCACCAACTTTAGCCAGGATTAAGACCGGTAGTATGTTTGGATATAACTATCTTTCGAAAGAATCTTTTGAAGAAGAACTTATCAATATAAATCAGATGCTCAATTGCAAGGGTGTAAATGTAATTATCTTAAATGATAATGGTAAGAGGGCGCTTCTTTATGTTTTTAGGCCGAGCATGCTTATAAACCGACTATCCGATTGCCGTGTGATAAGTCTTATGCATGATTTTGGGTATGAAGATTGTGATGTAGAAAGTGCACTTCATAGGCTTAAGCAAAGGCTATCTATGTGTGGGAGCTTTCCGCATGAGGTTGGAATTTTTCTAGGATATCCTGTTGATGATGTTGCAGGTTTTATCAATCATTGTGGAAACAATTGTAAGGCGTGTGGTCAGTGGAAAGTTTATGGGGATGTTGAATACGCAAAGACTCTTTTTACAAAATATAGACGTTGTGAAACGATATATATGAAGAGGTTTAAACAAGACGGGGATATTGCTAAGCTAACTGTTTGTGCATAACTGGGAGGACGGATTATGAGTATTGTCATAGTAGGCGGAAATGAGTGTATGGAGTGTCAATATAAGGAAATCTGCAAGAAACACGGCTGCAAGGCAAAGGTGTTCACTAAAGAACGCGGTAATGTCGGCAAGAAAATGGGGTGTCCCGACTTGTTGGTGATGTTTACGAATACTGTATCGCATAAGATGATGAACACGGCTGTTGCAGAGGCTAAACGCAAAAATGTGCAAGTTGCATGGGTTCATTCAAGTAGTGCATCAGCTCTTAAGACTTTGCTAGCACAGTATGTATAACAGATATGTGTTAGATAGGCTTTAAAATTTATTATTAAAATGCATCAGGGGCTTATTATAAAAAAAGCTCCTATTTTTTTATGTGATAACTGACTGATGATAAAGCCTGGACTGTACAGAATTTCAAGCTTTAGCGAATTTTCAGATTATTGACTTTGTGTGTTTTGCATGTTAAACTAATATGGTTTTTATAGAACTTATAAATTAGTACTTATGTGGAGGAAGTTATGCACACCGCACTAATGGTTGTTTTACTAGTGACTAGTGTGATTCTCATTCTAAGCATTCTGCTTCAGTCCAGTAAGAGTGATGGACTTTCGGGGTCAATCGCTGGAGGCGCAGAGCAGCTATTTGGAAAGAAGAAGAGCAATGGTTATGATGCAATTCTCGCAAGAATTACGACAGTTGTATCTGCTATTTATATCGTTGTTGCATTAGTCATCGTAGCAATTTTCAACTAGTATTTATTTAAAGATACAGTAAATTATTAAATTAGTTTATGTTGATATACAGAGGTTATGCATTGTTCCTCTGTATATCTTTAATATATTTATATTTTATTTTAAGGAATTTGAGAATATTGTTTTCATGTTTCAAGGAGGTTTATTATGGCGATTAAGTGGATGGTTCCTGCTGCGGCACTAATCGGTCTGCTTGTAGCTTTCGCTCTTGCTTCTTGGGTAAGCAAAGCACCGGAAGGTACTGACAGAATGAAGGAAATATCCGGCTACATCAGAGAGGGTGCGTTTGCATTCCTAAAGAGAGAGTATAAGACAATGGTTCTTGTAATCGTTGCGCTCTTTGTGCTCATTGGGTTTGCAATCAACTGGACATCAGCAGTTCTCTATGTTTGTGGAGCTCTTCTATCCGTACTTGCAGGGTTCTTTGGTATGAACGTTGCGACAAAGGGTAATGTAAGAACTGCAAATGCTGCTATGGAATCTGGCATGCCTAAGGCTCTAAAGATTGCATTTAGAAGTGGTGCAGTAATGGGACTTTGTGTTGCTGGTCTGGGTCTTCTAGGTCTAGGAATTGTGGTAGTTTCTCTTGATCTAGCTTCAATTATGGAGTGCATTACAAGCTTCGGTCTAGGAGCTTCTTCAATGGCTCTATTCGGACGTGTTGGCGGTGGTATCTATACTAAGGCAGCTGACGTTGGAGCTGACCTTGTAGGTAAGGTTGAGGCAGGAATTCCTGAGGATGATCCAAGAAACCCAGCCGTAATTGCTGATAATGTAGGAGATAATGTAGGTGACGTTGCTGGAATGGGTTCTGACTTATTCGAGTCATATGTTGGCTCTATCATCTCTGCTGTAACTCTTGCGGCGGTTGCTGTTAACGCATCCGGTGCAACAGGAACATTTACAGAAGCAACTGCTGCGCTATTTCCGCTACTAATTGCTGCAGTTGGTATTATTGCATCTGTTATAGGTGTGATGTGTGTTAGAGGAAGCGCTAACGTTAACCCTGCTAAGTCACTAAATGTTGGTACTTATGTGAGCAGTGCGATTGTAATCGTCGGCTCTCTCGTTCTAAGTAACAAGCTTCTAGGATCTATGACTTACGCATATGCTATTATTGCTGGTCTACTCGTAGGAGTTATCATCGGTGCTATCACTGAGTTTATACTTCAGATTCTTACAGATTCGTTAAGAAGATTGCTGAGCAGTCACAGACTGGTTCTGCAACTACTATTATCAGTGGATTCGGTGTTGGAATGAGTTCAACACTATGGCCAATTATCTTTATATGCGTTGGCATCATCGTTGCATATAACTTTGCAGGACTATATGGAATTGCTCTTGCTGCTGTAGGTATGCTATCAACAACTGGTATGACAGTTGCTGTAGACGCTTACGGTCCAGTTTCTGACAATGCTGGCGGAATTGCTGAGATGTCAGAGCTACCAGATAACGTAAGAGAAATTACAGATACTCTAGACTCAGTTGGTAACACAACAGCAGCTATCGGTAAGGGATTTGCTATTGGATCTGCTGCACTTACAGCACTTGCTCTATTCGCAGCATTTGCTGTTGCTGCTAAGCTAAGCCAGATCAGCTTGCTTGATCCACTAGTAATCGTAGGCCTATTTATCGGAGCAATGCTACCATTCCTATTCTCTGCTATGACTATGAACTCTGTAGGAAAGGCTGCTAACGAGATGATTGAAGAAGTTAGACGCCAGTTCCGTGAGAATAAGGGAATCATGGAAGGAAATGCTAAGCCTGATTATGCAAGATGTGTACACATCTCAACAGGTGCTGCTCTTCACGAGATGATTGCTCCTGGTCTACTCGCTATCGTAGCGCCTCTAATGATTGGTATACTACTAGGAACTGAGGCTTTAGGCGGAATGCTCGCTGGTTCTCTTGCATCTGGTGTTCTTCTTGCTATCATGATGGCTAACGCTGGTGGTGCTTGGGACAACGCTAAGAAGTATGTTGAAAGCGGAGCATACGGCGGAAAAGGAAGCGATACTCATAAGGCTACAGTTGTTGGTGATACAGTAGGAGATCCGTTCAAGGATACATCTGGCCCGTCAATCAACATCCTTATCAAGTTGATGACAATCGTTTCGCTTGTATTCGCACCTGTATTTGTACAGTTTGGTGGAATTCTATTCAAATAAATAGATAAAGAATGATCATAAGAAATTAGGACATGTGCTTTTGTGCATGTCCTTTTCTATTGGTTCTGCTTTAGCAGTGGATTCGCCGAACGATTGTGAGGTGAATCAATAAACCACCGGCTATGCCGGTGTGATTAGGATAGCTTTAGCTTCAAGAAAAAAACCTCCAATGTTATCATGATGTTGGTTCGCCAACCACATCAAATAACAAAGGAGGTTGCCATCATGGATGACAAAAATACTCTAGCACACACAAGCTGGAGATGTAAATATCATATAGTATTTGCACCCAAAGTATAGAAGAAAAAGAAATATATGGGAAGTACCGAGTGGAAATAGGAAAGATGATAAGAATCCTATGCCAAAGAAAAGGTATCAACATTGTTGAGGCTGAGCTGTGCCCTGACCATATACATATGCTTGTAGAAATACCGCCAAAGTATTCTGTGTCGCAAATAGTCGGATATTTGAAAGGAAAAAAAGTTCTCTTATGATATTCGATAAATTTGCAAATTTAAAAATACAGGTATGGGAATAGATACTTTTTGGTGCCGAGGGTACTATGTTGATACAGTAGGGAAAAAAACGAAAAAGAAAAATAGCTGAATACATACGTACACAACTTCAAGACGACATAGTAGATGATCAAATGACGCTGAAAGAGTATATTGATCCATTCACAGGAGAAAAGATGAAATAGTCCTTTAGGACTTGTAGGAAAAGTACGTGCGGTTGGCGAATCTATTCAACGCATCTTAAGATGCAGCAGGTAAAAGGCCCTTATAGGGGCTAAAACAAACTCACCGGCTGAGCCGGTGGTCATGATTGAAATGCTTTATTTTGTACGAAATCGTACTTTAGCATTGTTGAAAAAAACAACAAAAAAATGATAAAAATATTTGGGTATATTTTTTTAAGATAGCATGCTTACAAGGAGGGCTTAAGTTATGCATAACAGATTAGAAGAAATCCGTGAAAAAGGACTTTTGAGCATTGCAAATGCTGATACAGTTGAAAAACTGCAGGATGTTCGTAGAGAGCTTACAGGTAAGAAGGGTGCATTGACTGATGTGCTGAAGAACCTCGGAAAGCTAGAACCAGAGATGAGAAAATCTGTTGGAATGAAGGCAAATGAAATCAAGAATTTCTTTTGCAGAAAAAAATTAGTGAGAGAGAAGAAGCTCTAGTTGCTTCTAAATCAGCAGTCGATGAAAAAATCGATCTAACTTTGCCTGGCACGCCTATTACTAGTGGTGCGCTTCATCCAATTACACAAATGTGTTACGATCTCAATGATGCCTTTCTCTCCTTGGGCTTTGAGATATTTAGCGAGAATGATATTAGTAGTGAGAAGTATGCTTTCGATAACTTGAATTTTCCGGCCGACCATCCAGCTAGACAGATGATGGATACATACTGGATTGAGGGTACGGAGGATAAGACTGGTACTGAAAGGCTTTGCCTAAGACCACACTTAACTGGTGCATCCGTAAGACGCTTGCTTGAAGTCGGTGCACCAACGAGATTAGTGTATCCTGGACGTGTATATAGAAATGAGAATACAGACGCTAGACATGAAAGGGCATTTTTCCAGTACGAAGCACTGATTGTAGACAAGGATTTATCTTTTTCATCCGGAAAGGTAATGATTGAGACTATTCTTGAAAAAGTATTTGGAAGAAAAATAAATGTTCGTATGCGTGAAGGCTTCTTTCCATTCACTGAACCTGGATACGAAATCGATATGGAGTGTCTTGTTTGCGGTGGTAAGGGCTGTAGAGTATGCAACCAGAATGGATGGATTGAGGTTATGCCAGGTGGCGTTATTCATCCAAACGTTCTTAGGTCTGCTAATCTTGACCCCGATGTGTGGACTGGTTTCTACACCAACATTGGGCTAGATAGACTTGTTATGATGCGCTACGGAGTTGATGATGTAAGACTTTTCCATAGTGCTGACCTTAGATTCTTAGAGCAGTTCAAGTAGGAGGGCGTTATGAAAGTATCACTTAATTGGGTAAAAAAATATATTGATATACCTGCAGATTTAACGAATGCGCAGATAGCTTACGACCTGACCATGAGAACTGTTGAGGTTGAAGATGTTGTTGATACTGCTGAGAAATTCCATGACATTGTCGTTGGTAAGATTACATCAGTTGATGCACATCCTAATGCTGATAAGCTGAGAGTTTGTATGGTAGATATCGGTGAAGCAGAGGATGTTCAGATTGTATGCGGCGGTTCAAACTTGTATGAGGGTGAAAAGGTAGTCGTATCAAAACCAGGTGCTGAGGTATACTGGCACGGTGAGAGCGAACTCATGAAGATTAAAGAGACTAAGATGCGTGGGGTTGCTTCTTACGGCATGATATGTGGCGCAGAAGAGGTTTATCTAGAAGATTTCTATCCGACAGATGACCCAACAATTATCGTTGATCTTGGAGATGCTCATGCAGAACCAGGGCAGAACATTGCTGAGATTATAGGTATGAAAGACACTGTTCTTGAGATTGATAATAAGTCTTTGACTAATAGACCAGACCTATGGGGACACTACGGCATTGCTAGAGAGCTCGCGGCTATTTACAAGCTACCTCTAAAGCCGCTAGATGACTTCGTTGCGCCTAAAGGACTTAGAGAGTATGATGTTATAATCGACTCTCCAGAGAAGTGTTATAGATACGCTGGTCTTGAGATTAAAAATCTGTCTATAAAGGAATCCCCTCTATGGATGAAGACTGCGATTATCAACGGCGGTATGAGACCAATCAACGCGATTGTTGATATTACCAACTATATTATGCTCAGTGTGGGTCAGCCTACACATGCTTTTGATAGAACTCATGTAACTGGTGAAAAAATCATTGTTCGTGATGCACGTTCGGGAGAGAAGCTAGAGTTACTTGATGGAGCGAATATTGAGTTAACAACAGAAGATTTGGTAATCTGCGATACCGAAGGGCCTATGGCACTTGCAGGCATCAGAGGTGGTAAGAAGGATTCTATCCTTAATGATACAGTTGATGTAGTACTGGAGGTTGCTAACTTCACAGCTAGCACTATTAGAAATACAGGAAAGCGCTTTGATGAAAAGACAGATTCTTCTATCAGATATGAGAAGGGCATCGATACCCAGAGAGTAGAGCAAGGACTTGCAATTGGGATGAAGCTATTTAAGGAAATCTTCCCTGAAGCTGAATTCACTGCTTTTTTAAAGATGTTAACCCTGTTGTTACAAAGAGAGCAGAAGTCGATATCACTAAAGCGTTTCTAGACACAAGACTTGGAAAGGTTCTCGAAGAGAAAGAAATTGCAGATACTTTGGGCCGACTCGGATTTGATGTCCAGTTCAAGAATGGTGTATATCATACAGTTGCACCAACGTGGCGTTCAACAGGTGATATCACCATGAGAGATGACGTACTCGGAGAGATTGCAAGATTAGTTGGATATGAGAATTTTGAATCCAAGCCTCTACCTGTTAACTTTGTGAATGCGGTTCATCAGATTGATACGGACCTAAATAGAAATCTTAGAGAGCATCTAGCATTTAGGTGTGGATTCAATGAGATATTTACATATCCTTGGATTGATGAGAAGTATATCAAGGCTGCAAAGATTGAATTGGAAAACGGCATAAGACTTGCAACACCACCAGCACCAGAGCTTGCGACTCTAAGACAGTCACTAATTCCGGGTTCTCTCGAAGCTATCGTAAAAAAATCTCAGATACTATGATAACTTCAAGATTTTTCGAGGTTGCGGAAGTATTTGAGAAAGGCGAATTTCATCCTTCTTCAGAAGATGAGACATTGCCAGTTCATAGACTTATGCTCACGGGTGCACTCGTTGGTAAGGATGCAAAAAGTCTGTTCTTTGATGCTAAGGGTGTGGTGGAGTCGCTACCTAGATATTGCCATATGAACGGATATCAGTTTAAGCAGATTCAAAAACCATCCTGGGCTGATTCAGATGTATACCTAAATATTGTCAATGATGAAAAGGATATCATCGGATCGCTCGGTCTCGTTTCTGTTGCAACACTAGCAGATGCTGGTGTAAAGAAAGCGAGTGCGGCTGTGTTTGAACTAGATGTAAAGAAACTCGTTCCATTCACTTCTAGAACAAATGAATTCCAGCACCTACCACAGTTCCCATTAGTTGAAGAGGATTTATCGCTTATAGCAGATGAGGGATGTTAAGTGGGAGGATATGTACGAGGGCAATCAAGTACATGGCTAAGGAAGTTAACTTCATTGAGGAATACAGAGGTGCTCAAATTCCTGAAGGCAAGAAATCAATCATGCTTCGTATCAAGCTTGGAAATGATGATAGCACTATGACTGCTAAGCAGATTGAAAAGAAAACTAAGAACATCTTGAATGTGCTCGCAAAGAAGACGGGGGCTACTCTAAGAGAAGAGTAAACGTACAAGATAAAAACGATACGCAAATATAGAGATTTTTAGAATCAATAAAAAGTCTCTGCAGTGATGCAGAGACTTTTATATTTTTCGGGTTATAGGACAAAAACGTGTTGGTAAAAAAACCGCTGTAGTCGTTGAAATTTCAACGGCTACAGCGGTTATATCTTTTTGAAAGAAGATACAGGGTGGACAAAAACGTGTTGGTAAAATCGTCTGTAACCCTTGAAATCTCAAGGTGTATTGGGGTTATATCTTCCTTAGAAACAGTATTCTAGGAGGATAGTAAAATGAAACGTGTTATTTGCCCTGTTTGTAATAGTTGTTGCTCGAAATATGGTAAGACAAATGCAGGAACACAGAGGTGGTTTTTGTGGTAATTGCAAGATGGCATTTTCGCCAAAAAAATAGATAACCTAACCAAGCAACTTAATATATTTCTTAAGTGGCTTTTTTTAGCAAAAGATATTCAAAAGGATATGCCTGGAGGTGGTCGTACCTTTTAGGGCGAAAGACATCAAATTTTTGGGATATATGGACATTACCAACCGTAGTGGAAGAAAAAGCATTCAGTGGTGTTCGTAGATGGAATTTATCTATGCCGTAATGCTTGTGTTTTAATTTGCTGTGACAGAAATAATGTGCTTGGATGGTACTTGTGCCGCTATGAGCATGCAAATGCATGGATTTCATTAATGTCCAGGATTACTGAACCTACACTAGTAGTTTCGGACGGAGGGAAAAGGATTTAATAAGGCTTTGAAAAAAAGGTATGGCCTCATGCAAAGCACCAGAGATGCCTTTTTTTCATGTGTTTTCTCAAGTAAGAAGATATACTACAACAAGACCTAAAAACCCTTGCAGGGGCTGAGCTATATGCTCTTTCCAAAAGACTGCTCCACCTAGAAACGAAATCTGAAGCAGATAAATGGATAGATGAGTTCTTAGATTGGATGAGAAGACACAACAAGTTTTTGAGCCAAAGGTCACTAGACGAAACTGGCAACTGGAGAGCAACGCATGAAAGACTTTTTAAAAGGCGCAGATATCTCTTTCTAGGTTGGTAAAAGAAGGTACTTTATTCACTTATTTGGATGAAGATTTAATAGCTGAGATAGGTAAGGTTCCATCTACAAATAACCAGATAGAAGGCGGTATAAATGCAAGACTAAGAGCTTTGCTAAGGAATCACCGTGGACTATCTGTTGAAAGAAGAATAAAAGCGGTCTTCTGGTGGTGCTATGTGCACTCACCAAGACCGCTTTCTGTGTCTGAACTATTAAAAGTAATGCCAACGGACAAAAGTATTGCAGCGATATACCAGAAGATTTCAGAGCTAGATAAACGCACTTCATCTATCCCTACATGGGGAGATGCGGTGGTCTGGGGAGAGCTTCACAAGTCGTCTGAATTTCAGAATTATTGGGACTAGTGACCAACACGTTTTGTCCTATAACCCTATTTTTCTGAGGGGCCATGTGTAGCAGAGTGTTGAATCATGAGCCGTATAGCAGTTTATTCACCTGAACGCACTAAAAGAACTTTGCCAGAGCGCACTGAAATATGAGCGCTACGGCATGAAATCTCATTCGATATACAAAGAGTCGAAGAGCGGGAGATTGATACGTTATCGAGGCAATATTTGGCTCCTGTGATAGTAACACCTTCAGCTGTGGAGTCTAGTGGTATCAAAGAGAAGTATTTATACGAAGAATCAGGTGTAAGCAAAGCTGAACTGCAGACTTCGCTATCAAGGAGCTGCATGGAGTTTTTTCCATCTATAAACTCTAGGTGTTCAAGTTTACCTTGGTACTTCTCAAGCAAACCTACATTTCCAAGCGTATGGTCAAGCCTTCCTCCGATTCCACCATAGATGGTGATATCGTTAATCCCTAGCTCAATTGCGTGATTAATCGCAGCTTCTGTATCGGTAAGGTTTTTTTCTGAAGGAAGTGTGATGTAAAGGCAGTCAAGGCGGTTGTTTGTATTGGTGGAATCAAAGTCTCCAATTACACAATCGGGTCTGATGCCATACATGTTTGCTACGTCTACACCACCGTCGGCACAGACGATATAGTCGCTAGTACTTGAAAGCGCATTAAGCTGTGGAACGTTTGTCTTCTCAACAAAGGATAGGATTATCAGTGCTGTGCTATACATAGTATCACCTCGTTCTTTAAATTCTTGAATTACTACTTTTTAGTATATTACAATTAGAGACGATTCTAAACTAGAAAGTGAGTTATAATGACTGAAAATAATAATCATTACATCGTTCGTGAGGACCTAGGTGAGATCAGATACCTCTCCATAATGCACATGAAGGACAATATGATGCAATACATATTAGGAATAGTCTTGTTCTACGTGTTTATGGATTTGGTACCAGCTGTTCTCGGATTTTTTGTACCGAGATCTTATTTTTAAAGTAGTAGCGGGGACCTTGATCCAAAACTACTCGCCCAGCTTCCTGACATTGCATTTTCATCTTTTTGTATATGTGATGGCTCTTGGCGGAGTTCTCTTACTCGGTCGATCGCTATACATACTAAGATATCTTAGAAATAAGCAAATTGATTACCCGTCCATTCTCGACGGAGTGAGATTTTTCTTTAGTGCAACACTAATATATATAATCCAGATTACATTTATTTCCATCTTGGTTATGTTTTTAGTAGTGCCTGGAATCATTGCATTCTATACATTTAGACAGGCGTTTAATGTTCTGGCAGAAGATCCTAGGCGAAGTGCTATGAGTTGTCTTGCTGAGAGTAGGAGACTCATGGCAGGAAATAAGTATCGCATGTTCCAGCTAGATATGACATATATACCGCTGATTCTATTTTCAAGCTTGCCGTTGGTGGCATTTTCATTTGTGGGTATGCCTCAGTTCGGAGAATATACTAACCTTATAGCGGTATTTATCACGTTCATACTAAAGTTACCGATGTACCAAGCAATGGGTAATATGTTCTTTGGACAGACCGTGTTTTATGAGCTGCTAGTATCAAAGGGCTTTAATAATTTTATATATAAAGGCGAAACTGTCTTCAGAGCAGGTGCGAGAGCAAAGTACACTATGAAAAAATAGCAAGGGTTATTGCTTAGATGAATAGGTAATATAGTATTATAGAAAGCGGGGATTCTCAAGTGAGAATCCCCGCTTTTGACTGTTTAGAGCTTCAGAACATTAACCTTGAATTGCTTTAAGGATTACTTGGCTGTCCCTGGTTATTACCTTGGTTGCCTTGGTTCCCTTGATTATTACCTTGGTTGCCCTGATTATTACCCTGGTTACCTTGGTTATTCTGATTATTTTGATTATTAGAACTGTTACTGTTATTTGTGTTGCTCTGAGTCTGATCAGTAGTCTCTTGTTCTTCCTCTACAACTTCCGTTTCTTCTGACTCATCTTTTGGATTATTACCTATTCCAACTTCAGTGCCTTTAGTAAAGAATTCGCCATTCTTGCGAACTACATTTGAAGGTGCAGCCTTGTAAGAACCTTTTTCTAATATTAGGGACATTACGCATGATTCTAGACCATAGACTTGCAGCTGCCGAGGACGAAGAGGTAAGAGGAATATTTATATCTGTACCAATCCATAGTGAAGCTGCATACTTAGGTGTAATTCCAGCGAACCAGATATCGTAGTGACTACTCGTCGTACCAGTTTTGCCTCCAACTTCAACGCCTGAAATAGCAGCATTTGAGCCTGTACCACCATTTACAACAGACTTGAGCATTGTAACCATTATGTAAGCAACACCCTCATCTAGAACCTTGTGCTTCTTCTTTTCTGTAGTTAGAATTGTACGCCCATCTCTATCCACAACCTTGGTAAATACTCTGTTCTCAACACGAACTCCTCCGTTAGGGAAGGTAGCATACGCTTCAGTCATCTCATAAGGTGAAACACCCTTGGAGAGACCTCCTAGTGCAAGTGCAGCAGGATTCATATCTCCATTTGCTGACTTATTAAGTGTACTAATTCCGTATTTCTCAACCATACTTGCAGAATAGTCTGCACCAATCTGCTCGTAAAGCTTTACAGCAACAACGTTTGTAGAGCTCTGCATACCCTTGCGCATTGTCATAGGACCCGAGTACCTGTTGTTTGAGTTCTTAGGCCATACTCTACCATTAATCTTAATAGGTTCATCTATGATTATGGATGCCACTGTGAGATAGTCGCCGTAGTTGTCTGTACCTTGTTTATCATTGCCAGGATCTACGAGAGGGTATTTCTGACCTTTCTCTGCATATTCATAACTCCTCTGGAGCGCGGCACTGTATACTGCGAGCGGTTTGATTGAGGAACCAGGCTGACGAGGATTGATCGCGCGGTTATAAAGCTGTTTTCCTGTAACACCACGACCGCCGACCATAGCTTTTACCTTACCAGTTCCAACTTCGGTGATTACCATAGCACCCTGTGGCTGAATAACCTTATCCTGCAAGATGTACAGCTTGTCCGTGAAGGCTGGGTTGCCATCTACACTTGTAACGAGCTTGCTGTTGTTCTTAATAAACTTAGAGCTGATTACAAGGTTTCCAGACTTGTCCATGGACTTGCTGTTGCTAGGGATATTGATATAACCACCTGGTATTATGTATAAGTTGTTGTTTTCGATGACATATGATGGTTTTAGCTCGAGGCTGTAATCTGTGCCATTAGCAGTCGAAGTCTTGTAAATGTTCAGACGCTTGTTCTTATACACCGTAATAGATCCATTGCTATTTTTCTTATACTCGCCATCCTGGAGCACAAATTTTTTTCGTCCTGAATCATATTGTCATATGCATATAGTGTAATTGAACCCTTGTCGCTAATGATATTTCCGGCACTATCCTTCTTTAGCCCAGTTAGTGAAGGGAAGTAGTTCCCATCATTGAAGCCATCTTCAATGGCTTTTTGAGCCTTAGAATCCATATTTGAGTATATCTTGAGTCCTCCATTATAGACCATATCGTGAGCACTCTTATAGTCGAGCTTGTATTTCTTCATAAGGGCTCTGATCACCTGATTCACTGTGTAATCAGTATAGTATGAAGTTCCTGAGTTGCTTCCTGCGCTTAGAGAAGGATTTAGGAAATCCACCAGATTAGCAGACACATTGTCATCGTACTGGGATTTTGTGATATATCCCTGGTCATACATGAGCTTGAGTGCAATTTGTCTACGCGACTTAGCTATATCATTTGCAATATAAGTCTTGCCGTTGACCTTAATTGGTGTCGAGGTATCTCTTGAAGCAAGAGGTGAGTCGGCATTCTGAATGAGCGAATATGTATCAGGTGACTGCGGCATCGCTGCAAGGGCAGCACTTTCTTTTATAGAAAGGTCACTGACACTCTTGGAGAAATAGGTCTTCGATGCATTCTCGATACCGTAGTTGCCATATCCAAAATAGATGCTGTTTACATACGCTGCAAATATTTCTTTCTTGGAAAGGGTTCGTTCAATCTTTGCTGCGTAATACATCTCGAGAATCTTACGACGAACTGACCTCTGGCTTTTTTTATATTTGGCAGATATACGTTTCTCGCTAGCTGCTGAGTGAGCGTACTAGTACCACGGATATTACCGCGGCCAAATGAGGAAACAATAGCTCCCGCCATTCTAGTCCAATTGAAGCCGTGATGCTTCCAGAATGTCTTGTCCTCTAGAGAAACGAAGGCATCTACAGTGTGTTTAGGTATGTCCTTGTACTTGATAATAGTACGACTTTCACCGCTGTTAACACTTCCTACACGGTTACCACTATCATCGTAGATAATAGTGTCGGTAGAAATCTGATCATATATCTTATGAGGATCAATCTTAGGTGCAAAAGCAATAACTGCCGCTGCATAGATTGAAAATATCAGCGTCATAACAACGCCCATAACGATAAAGTTGCGAATTGTATACTTTATGCTGAGTGTACGGGCCTTATTTTTTACTTTTTTTCCAGCCACCATGATGTATTCTCCAGCTCCCGGCGTATAGTATGGGTTCGGTTTAGTAAATACACGCTTGATAAACTGGATAGGGTGTCTAAGGTCTCTCTTAGGGCTAAAGCCTCTGTCTTCGCCACGTGTCTTAGCCTTCTGTTCTTGTTTTAGAAGTTTCTTTTCTTCCTTAGCTCGCTTTCTAATTGATTTATCACGCTTTGCAGCCTCTGCTTCAGCTTTAGCAACTTGTTCATGAAAAGCAGCTTTGCCATCATTGCTTATGATACGGGCCTTGTTATTAAGCGCCGCATCGTCTGAATAAGCGTGTTTTGCGGAGTTTTTCTCAAGATTGTTCCTGAGTCTATTCTTCTTCGCATCTGCTTCAGCTTTTGCAACCTGTTCGTGGAAGGAAAGTCCTTTCTTCTCATTTCCTTTTGCAACAGCCTGAGCACGCTTTTCACGTTGCTCTTTCTCGAATTTAATTTGAGCTACATGATTAGCAACAGTGCGCATCTCCTCTTGAGATAAACGCTCGTCGTTCTGCAGTCGTTTGATTAATTCTTTTATGTTTGTTGAATTGTTTTCCATGTATTTCCTCTTAAATAAAATATGACACATTATTTTACCATGAATTGCTTGAAAAATGAACATTTTGAGCTATTTTATTGTGAAGATTGTATGTGCATCTAGTAACCATTTTATCTTGCAAAATAAATGTGTGCTGAAGGGAATTTTGGCTCGTACTAATATCATAATGTATGATGCGTGTTATTTCATGAATGAAATATGAAGCGGTGGTGTGAAAAATGTTTAGAAGAAGGATAGTTGCGCTTGGAATATCTATGGCGCTAGGAATCATTGCGGCTGATATCTATATAAATCATAGGGAAGTAATTAGATTCGCTCTGATTATGGCGGTATTTATATTTGCAATTTATAGGACAATATATATCAGACGGAGCATTGAGCTAGAGACCGAGAACAAGAAGCTTAATTATGATGCACTTCTATGTATTGCTTTATTTATCATAGGCGTTTTGAATTATGGGATCCATGCTTACGAAATGTCACAAAAGTCATCAACTGAATTACTTAGATTTAAGTATATTGAAGGTAGAGTAATTAGCTATAAAGAAAATGAAAAAGGACTCACTTTAGACATTAAAACTTCGTCACTTGGGAAAGTAGCTATTGTGAGATGTCAGAAATGGAACGGTTTTGGAAATGAAACCAAAACTTTTATGAAAGGTAGCAAGAAGCCAAGTGTGGGGATAAATAAACATATGAAGGCTAGTCAGGGACTAGAGCTTTACGGTAGAAAAGTAAAGGTGCATGGCTCTTTAAAAATCCCCACAGGTGCTCGCAATCCTGGCTGCTTCGATTATAAGCGATATCTGATGACAAAGAAAATTACGTATGTGATGAAGGTAAACGATATAAGCGCTATAAGTGATGAACAAAGCTTTATCTGGAGAGTAAGGAGGTCCATATAGAAAAAAAGGATGAATTTGCAAGGAAGGTGTCTGGAAATAGAAGCGACATATATGGGTTTATAAAAGGTGTAACTTTTGGTGATACTAGCGATATAGACGACGATACGATCAAGGAATTTAGAGAAAATACTACTGCTCATGTTCTTGCTGTTAGCGGATTGCATGTAGGTGTAATATATGGATTGCTAAGGCTGATGGCGATGGGGCGTCATGGTGGATTAATTGGAATAATTACTATAATGGCGATGCTAGGTTATGGTGAAATAACGGCATGGAATGTATCGACTTCAAGAGCAGTTATTCTAACTTGTAGCGCTATTACTGCTTTTTATTTGAAGCGGCCTTTTGACCTGCTGTCATCACTTTCAGCATCATTTATAATATTGCTCATGTACAATCCATTTATGCTGTTTGGAGCGAGCTTTCAGATGTCTTATATTGCGGTCTCAGGGATAGCATTTTTAACCGATCCTCTAAGTAAACTAGTTGGGAAATATGCGGGATTTATGCTGGCAATTCAGCTTTCGATGATTCCATATACAATATATACATTTAACAAAATAAATCCATTTGGGTTCTTAATTAATATTCCTATAGTTGGACTTATCAGCTTGCTTGTGCCGTTTTCTATCTTGGGACTAATTTCATACTCGCTGCTTGGAAGTGTCGGGGGTGCTGTAAAGAGTGAAATCTTCTACCTTACTGAAATTATAACTAAGCTCAATCATATACTTAATATGAATGGAAAACATTCATACTCGATAAGTTCGATGAAAATAACGATTATAATAGCCTTGTATGCACTGATGTATTTCTTGTGTTCTGAGTTCAACATCGTGCTGATGCTCAGGAGGAGATATGATCTAATAGCACAATCAATAATTTTAGTAATGTGTATGTCTATTGCTGTAGGTTCTGCTTATCGCAATAATTTCATGGACTATGAGGTTGTTTTTTTATTGATGTAGGACAAGGTGACGGAATACATATAAGGACCAATAGATGCGACGTGCTTCTTGACGGAGGAGGTGAAAAGAATCGTAATATCGGAGAGAGAGTACTTAAGGAATACTTTTTAAAGAATGGGGCAAATGATGTAGATATGAGTATTTTTACTCATATGCACATGGATCACTGTAAAGGAGCCATGGAACTCGGTGAGATATATCCCGTCAAACAGTTTATGGTGCCTTATCCGTATAGATATCAGGTGTCAGGTCAGCGGCTGAAGTTTGTAAGATTTAAAGATAAACTGAGATTAGGAAAAGATGTGTGGATACAAGCGATTTGGCCGATGGATGATAGGGTGGCGACAAACGATTCAGACGAAAACGAATTAAATACCGTTTACATGCTGTATTATAAAGGTGTTAAGATAATGCTGACTGGTGATTTGGTTGAGGCCGATGAACTTGATATGATAAACTATTACAAATCTACAGATGTGTTAAAATGCGATATATTAAAGGTCGCTCATCACGGAAGTAGATATAGCTCTAATGAGAAGTTCATAGAAGCCGCAAATCCGCGTATTGCCGTTATCCAAGTGGGGGAGAACAATACCTATGGTCACCCGAATGCAGGAGTGATTAGAAGGTTTGAGAAGCGTGGTATTAAGGTGTATAGAAATGATAAAGAGGGGGCTATTGGTGTAGATATTAGCCGTAAAGAAATTAAAATCGATAGGATGATTAAGGATGTCGTTTAAAGAGTTTAGCAAAAGATATAAAGAGTGGAATAATTGGTAGCAACATATTTCTGTACGGAGAAGAAGGTTTTTCTTACAGATTGGGCTGTAAAAAAACTATTATCGAAAAATAATTCGAGTGAAGCAGAAAGAAAATATGTAGTTACAGACCTTGATGGAGAGTCGGTATCGGCACAAGAAATCGTTGAAACTGCAAATACTATGACGATGTTTGCAAGCACCAGAGTGTTAACTGTTAAAAATTATCCGCCGCTTATAAAAAAAGAGCGCAGTAACTGAAACTGCACCTATCCTTGAGTATTTAAGTAACCCAAATTCCTCTACAATTTTGATATTTTACATTGAACCTCTTCACAGCCCGGGCAAGAAGGAGAAACTTAATGCTTTTTGCTACCAAAGTAGCTGCAGCTTGTAGCACCTATAACTTCGATAGGTTAAACCCTGCTGAGCTCAAATCCTTTGTAAATAAGCGAATTCGTGCTGCTGGCAAGCTCATAGGCGCTCGTGATATGGATTATCTAGTTGATATCTCGGGGTATCTAAATAATGATAGTGAGTATGACCTGTATAGGATGGAATCAGATCTTACGAAGCTAGTAAATGCGTCTGATGATACCACTATATCTAAGCAGCTTATAGAAGATATTATGATAGGTGATAAGGATAGATTTGTATTTAACTTTATCGACTATTTACTTGCTGGTAAGAAGAGTATGGCTATGCAGCTTCTGGTTAATACCATTGCTGCGGGCGAAAATTCAAAGGGTAAGGGCAATGTGTTTTCTCTAGCTTCAACATTAATCGGTCAGTTTGAGATTATGTACGATTCACTTGAACTAGATGATGAAGGGATGCCAATTAAAGCTATGGCCAAGAATTTAGGAGTGAATGAATATAGGCTTAAGAAGGCATATGCTGCAGCTAGGAAGATTGGAAAGAGTAAGATTAAGAAAGCTCTTCTTGAACTTTATGATACAGATAGACTTCTAAAAACTGGCGAGATGGACAAAAACACTTCTCTTGAACTATTTGTATTTAACTGGTAATGAAGAGGCGTTAAGGTCATCTGTATAATCTGTTTCTATGATGGGTATAAATAATTGATAATAGAAAAGCTTGAGGCAGAGCCTCAAGCTTTTTATTTCGGGTTATAGGACAAAAACGTGTTGGTCACTAGTCCCAATAATTCTGAAATTCAGACGACTTGTGAAGCTCTCCCCAGACCACCGCATCTCCCCATGTAGGGATAGATGAAGTGCGTTTATCTAGCTCTGAAATCTTCTGGTATATCGCTGCAATACTTTTGTCCGTTGGCATTACTTTTAATAGTTCAGACACAGAAAGCGGTCTTGGTGAGTGCACATAGCACCACCAGAAGACCGCTTTTATTCTTCTTTCAACAGATAGTCCACGGTGATTCCTTAGCAAAGCTCTTAGTCTTGCATTTATACCGCCTTCTATCTGGTTATTTGTAGATGGAACCTTACCTATCTCAGCTATTAAATCTTCATCCAAATAAGTGAATAAAGTACCTTCTTTTACCAACCTAGAAAGAGATATCTGCGCCTTTAAAAGTCTTTCATGCGTTGCTCTCCAGTTGCCAGTTTCGTCTAGTGACCTTTGGCTCAAAAACTTGTTGTGTCTTCTCATCCAATCTAAGAACTCATCTATCCATTTATCTGCTTCAGATTTCGTTTCTAGGTGGAGCAGTCTTTTGGAAAGAGCATATAGCTCAGCCCCTGCAAGGGTTTTAGGTCTTGTTGTAGTATATCTTCTTACTTGAGAAAACACATGAAAAAGGCATCTCTGGTGCTTTGCATGAGGCCATACCTTTTTCAAAGCCTTATTAAATCCTTTCCCTCCGTCCGAAACTACTAGTGTAGGTTCAGTAATCCTGGACATTAATGAAATCCATGCATTTGCATGCTCATAGCGGCACAAGTACCATCCAAGCACATTATTTCTGTCACAGCAAATTAAAACACAAGCATTACGGCATAGATAAATTCCATCTACGAACACCACTGAATGCTTTTCTTCCACTACGGTTGGTAATGTCCATATATCCCAAAATTTGGATGTCTTTCGCCTAAAGGTACGACCACCTCCAGGCATATCCTTTTGAATATCTTTGCTAAAAAGCCACTTAAGAAATATATTAAGTTGCTTGGTTAGGTTATCTATTTTTGGCGAAAATGCCATCTTGCAATTACCACAAAACCACCTCTGTGTTCCTGCATTTGTCTTACCATATTTCGAGCAACAACTATTACAAACAGGGCAAATAACACGTTTCATTTTACTATCCTCCTAGAATACTGTTTCTAAGGAAGATATAACCCCAATACACCTTGAGATTTCAAGGGTTACAGACGATTTTACCAACACGTTTTGTCCACCCTGTATCTTCTTTCAAAAAAGATATAACCGCTGTAGCCGTTGAAATTTCAACGACTACAGCGGTTTTTACCAACACGTTTTGTCCTATAACCCTTATTTTCTTACTGATGCGACAAGCTCTCTCGCAGCTTCAAGTGCATTGCTGCTGTCTGGGGCACCGCTTATCAATCGAGCGAGCATCTCTAGTTTTCCTGAGTCATCTAGGTGCTCAATAACTGTGTGCGATTTACCATCAGAGATTTTCTTGTCTATGGAGAAGTTGTCGTCTCCAGAGGCGGCAATTTGAGGTAAATGAGTTATACAGAGTATCTGTCTATGCTGTGCGATTTCAGTCAGTTTATGACCGACAACGAGTGCTGTCTTGCCGCTAATTCCCGTGTCAATTTCATCAAATATCATTGTTTCTACGCTATCGCTACTACCGATAATGTGTTTGAAGGCAAGCATTATTCTAGAAATTTCACCGCCAGAAGCAATTTTAGCCATAGGTCTGAGTGGTTCCCCAGGTTAGTTGATATTAGAATTCAACACCGTCATAACCAAGTTCTGATATATCGTTTAGCCTAACAATTTCAATCTTAAATTCAGAATTTGCAAATGCCAGATCTTGAAGCTCCTTAATCATCTCAGATTCAAGTGATGCTGCGTTAGCTTTTTCTAATATTGCTAACTATATCAGCCTGAGCCTCTAGCTCTCTATATCTCTTATCTATTAACTCTAGAAGTCGTTGCTTCTCTTCGTCTAGATTATGAATTACTCCAAGCTTACTGTCTAACTCTTCTTTGTATTCTATAATCTCCTCGATAGTCATATTGTATTTCCGCTTAGCATCCTCAAGTACGCTAAGCCGCGAAGAAACGAGGTCTATCTCTTCCTCAGAAAAAGTTGATGGACTCACTTGTATTTCTAAGGGTAGAAGATATATCTTCAAGACCATAGTATAGCTCAGAAAAAAACTTTCAGAAAGCTCACTTAGCTCTTCGCTATATGAAGAGATTCCTTGAAGCTGATTCATACACGAACCAAGAACACTGAGAACGGAAGGATCTTTCAGTTAGTCTGCTATATGAGCCAGCAACCGCTTCATATATGCGCTCGCTGTTGCGCATTAAATCAAGCTGTTCACGTAATTCATCATCCTCTCCAGCTATCAAATCAAGATTATCAATGTAGTCAAACTCAAACTGATAGAAATCCTGCTGTCTACGTGATTCCGATTCGCTGCGGAGTAGCTGTTCGTATTCACGCTTGACCTCGTGATAACTCTTATGAAGCTCTCTGAGTTTATCAAGTTTGTCAGAGATAGCTGTATGGTTGTAGCTATCCGTGATGAGGATATGATTCTCAGGATCTAGTATCTGCTGGTTATCGTATTGTCCATGTATATCGACAAACTCACTGCAGAAGTCACGAAGCTTTGCCAGCGAAACTATCTCGCCATTAAGCTTTGCCACACTTTTTCCTGATTTAAGAAGCTCTCGTGAGATGATAATATCATCATCGCCGATATGACCAACAACTTGAATCATTGCTTTGTCAGCACCGTTTCTAATCATAGAAATATCAGCACGGTCACCAAGGGCAGTGCTGATAGCCTGTACAAGTACTGATTTACCAGAGCCCGTTTCACCTGTGATTATGTTAAGGGAAGGGCCTAGGTCAAATGACATATGTTCAATTGTCGCAAAATTAGTAATTTCAATACGATCGAGCATTAACTTACCTCAATGTCTCAGTCTTAGTCCCTTAGGGCAATCATGTCTTCGAACACCTTAAGAATTGCCGCAACGTATTCTTCGTGCTCAGCAATAATCAGAAGGGTATTGTCACCAGCGACGGAGCCTACAACGTGTTCGAGTTTTAGACAGTCTATTGCTTCAGCTGCAGCATTTCCACAGCCTGAAAGCGTCTTAACTACGATAAGATTCTGTGCTGATGCATATGAAACGATAGTCTCTCTAAAAATCTTAATGAACCTTTCGGAAATCGGTTGAATGTCGAACTTTCCGGATGTGTACTTATAGCGATCCTTATCGATTGACACCTTAACAAGCTGTAGCTCTTTGATATCTCTAGAGATAGTCGCTTGAGTTACTTTTGTATCCTTCCTGCTCGAGGAGATCCTGTAGCTGATCCTGTGTTTCTACAACGTGCCCTTGGATTAGTTCCAATATCTTATTCTGTCTTGAGTAACGCATCTGTCCTCCCAATGATAAAACGGTTCTTTGTACACAACACATTATAAATTATAGCATAAATTTTCAATGGAATGAATAAATACGAAACATTAACACTCGATATCTTGATTAATGGACAAAATAGCCTGTTTTTGGTAAAATATCGAAGGTGATTAATGATGAGAATTATAGGAATAGACCCAGGTTACGCCATCATGGGATATGGCATTTTTAGATTACAATGGCAATCGTTTCAAGACCGTTCATTATGGTTCAATCGAGACTAAGGCGGAGTGCCTATGCCTGAGCGGTTAAAGTTGCTCTACGACGGGCTGACTGAAATAATTCAGGAGTACAAGCCGGACGAAGCGTCGATAGAGGAACTTTTTTTTAATAGAAATGTTACAACAGCAATCGGTGTAGGGTGAAGCGCGAGGAATCGCAATGCTCGCCTGTGTTGAAGGTGGACTTTCGGTGTCAGAATATACACCTATGCAGATAAAGCAGGCTCTGGTAGGCTACGGCAAGGCGGAGAAGAAACAAGTACAGATGATGGTCAAGACGATTCTGAATTTAAAAAGAAGTCCCTAAGCCAGATGATACTGCCGATGCGGTGGCTGCAGCCATTTGCCATGCACACTCACGTAACTCCAGAACGATTGGGAGATAAGAGATAATGATTAGAAATATCAAAGGTGAATACCTTTATTACGACAAGGGCTCGATGATAGTAGAGACTAGCGGAGGAATAGGTTTTCGCATATTTGTTGCGGATACTTCACCTCTTCTTCTGCATAGAGAGGGAGATATTGTAAATATGCACACATACATGCAGGTCAAAGAGGACGGCATGTCTTTATATGGTTTTGCAAGCCTAGATTCGCTTAATCTCTTTGAGCAGCTTATAACTGTTAAAGGTGTTGGGCCGAAGGCTGGGCTGGCTATTATGTCAACTGGGTCTGCAGATGAAATTAAATACAGTATTGCTAACAAGGATGCGACTGCAATTGCCAAGGCTCAGGGCGTGGGAAAGAAGACAGCAGAACGAGTGATACTTGAATTATGCGATAAGGTCGATGCAGTACCTATGCCAGAGCTGGGAGCGACTACTTCTGTTAATATTCCAGGACTTGATAAGTCAAGGCAGGGAGGCTGTTCTTGCACTCACGACACTAGGATACTCAAAAAGCTGAGGCAGAAGATGCTATCGGACACGTTACAGATGAAGGGCTTGATGCAGAGACATATATCAAGAAGGCACTTAAGTATCTGCTATAGAAGAAGGATTGAGATATGCTAGATAACATAACATCAACTAAGGTTATACCGAATGAGATAAACGGGGAGTTCACGCTCAGACCCCAGTATCTAAGTGAGTACTGTGGGCAGTCAGTGGCGAAGGAGAACCTATCGATATATATTGAAGCTGCTAAGAAGCGCGGTGAGTCACTAGACCACGTGCTTTTTCTATGGACCTCCAGGTCTTGGAAAGACTACTCTTGCAAATATTATTGCAAATGAACTTGGAGTAGACATCAAGATTACGTCAGGACCCGCAATCAGCAGGGCCGGCGACTTAGCCGCTATTCTTACGAATTTAAACGAGAATGATGTCCTTTTTTTATAGACGAGATTCACAGGCTAAATCGTTCAGTTGAAGAGGTTCTCTATTCTGCTATGGAAGACTTTGCCCTAGATATCATCATCGGAAAAGGGCCTGCGGCTGATCTCTTCGAATAGATATCGCAAAATTCACTTTAGTCGGAGCTACGACGAGGGCTGGAAGCCTTTCAGCACCATTAAGAGATAGATTTGGAATAATCACAAAATTCGAATTCTATACTCACGAGGAAATCAGGAATATTTTACTTCGCTCCGCAAAGGTTCTCGGCATAGAGATAGACGATGAGTCACTCGATGAGCTAGCTAGTAGATCGAGAGGGACACCAAGAATCGGAAATAGACTGCTTAAGAGGGCCAGGGATTTTTAGTGAGGTTATAAGCGATGGACAGCTTAATATCGAAGTAACACGTAAAAGCACTAGAGGCTCTCGGAGTGGATGAACTCGGACTCGATAAGCTGGATAGGCAGATTCTCGAGACGATAATCAAGAGTTTTGGCGGTGGCCCAGTTGGAATTGAAACTATTGCTAGTGCGATCGGCGAAGAGAGGGTGACACTCGAGGATGTCAACGAACCGTTCCTCATTCAGTCAGACCTCATGTACCGTACGCAGAAGGGACGTATGGTTACGAAGCTCGCATATGAATACCTAGGACTGATGTCCTATTACAAAGAAGATTAATAAGGGGCGCGGCGGATATGTACTATATGTATCCGTAATCGCGCCTCGCTGATTAGAACTGGAGAATACAGAATTAATGAGACTAGAAGATTTTGATTACGAGCTTCCGAAAGAGCTAATCGCACAGACACCTTCGCTAAAGAGGGATGAGTGCAGGCTGATGGTGCTCGATAGAGCTAAGAATACGATAGAGCATAGACATTTCTACGATATTCTAGAGTACCTGCATGAAGGCGACTGTCTTGTCGTAAATGATTCGAGGGTAATTCCTGCAAGACTGCACGGAATAAAAGAGAAGACGGGTGCACATATCGAGCTACTTCTTATCAAACGACTAGAGGGTGATAAGTGGGAGAGTCTGGTTAAGCCCGGAAAGAGGCTCAAGGAAGGCGATACGGTAGTTCTAGATGAGAACAGGCTTTTTAAAGCACATATCTTGGGTTTTAAAGATAAAGAAAACGGAACACGAATAATAGAGTTCGAATACGAAGGTATATTTATGGAACGCCTCGAAGAAATTGGAAGTATGCCACTTCCACCATATATCGAGCGAGACGCGGAAAAATGACGATAAGGAGAGATACCAGACCGTATACAGCAAGGTGGATGGGTCTGTGGCAGCTCCGACGGCAGGACTTCATTTTACAGACGAACTGCTTGAGAAGGTAAGGGCAAAAGGCGTTGAAATTGCATATGTAACACTTCATGTCGGCATCGGAACCTTTAGACCGGTCAAGGTGGATAATATCGAGGACCACAAGATGCATTTTTGAGGAATACACCATAGCCCCTGAAACGGCTGAAACTATAAACCGAGCAATTAGAGAGGGCAGAAGGGTTATATCCGTTGGTACGACCTCGACGAGAACTCTTGAGAGTGCTGCAAAGCAGGTTGACGGTGTGTGGCAGATTGAGAGCGGACATAGCAGTACAGGGATATTCATCTATCCGGGGTATGAGTATAAGGTTGTTGATGGACTTATTACAAATTTCCACCTTCCAAAGTCGACTCTGATCATGCTCGTCTCAGCGCTATACGATAGGGGAGCACATTCTTGCTGCTTATGAAGAGGCTGTGCGTGAGAGATATAAGTTCTTTAGCTACGGCGATGCGATGTTTATAAAGTAGGGAGATTGAGATGAAAGAATCACTTAGTTTTGAGCTAATAAAAAAGGACCAGCGTACTGGAGCAAGGCGCGGCAGGATTACGACACCTCACGGCACTATTGAGACGCCTGTGTTCATGCCGGTTGGCACTCAGGCGACGGTAAAGGCGATGAAGCCTGAAGATGTTGAAAAAACAGGTGCTGAGATTATACTTGGAAATACTTATCATCTATACCTTAGACCTGGTGAGGACATCGTCCGTGAAGCTGGTGGGTTACATAAGTTCATGAATTGGCATCGTCCTATACTTACTGATAGTGGTGGCTTCCAGGTGTTTTCACTTGGAAAATTCCGTAAGATAACCGAGGAAGGGGCTAAGTTTAAATCATACATAGATGGCTCATCTCATATGATGACCCCGGAGAGCTCGATAGAAGTGCAGACGGCGCTGGGTTCAGATATCATGATGGCGTTCGATGAATGTGTTGCATATCCTGCTGAAAAGAAGTATGTCGCTAGATCTCTAGAGCGCACTACAAGATGGCTTAGACGCTGCGACGATCACCACAGGAGGCTAGAGGCTAAATCCGCTATGGAAACAGGCTCTGATACTATGAAGCAGGCGCTTTTTGGAATCATGCAGGGCGGAATGTTCAAGGATCTTCGAGAACTAAGCGCAAAGCAGATTACGGAGATAGACCTGCCTGGTTATGCAATCGGCGGATTGTCCGTCGGTGAACCAAAGGATATCATGCTCGATGTACTTGATGACTGCGTCGACCTACTACCTGAAGATAAGCCAAGATACCTTATGGGGGTTGGAACCCCAGATTACTTGTTCGAAAGTGTTGAGCGAGGAGTAGACATGTTCGACTGTGTACTACCAACAAGGCTAGCTAGGCATGGTATGGCGATGACGAGCAGAGGCAAAATCAATATTAAGAATGCTGTATTTGCAAGGGATTTTAGCACTTTTAGATCCAGATTGTGATTGCTATTGCTGCAGAAATTATTCGCGTGCATATCTAAGACATCTATTTAAGAATGATGAGATACTGTGCTCGATGCTGCTATCAGAACACAATATTCATTTCTTGGTAAACATGATGAAAAAAACATCAGAAAAAGCAATTGAGGAGGATAGGTTCCTGGAGTATAAGAGGGAATTCTATAACAAATATGGAGAATTTTAAGATCTGTCCGATCTCCGAGCACTGCGGAGGATGTCTGTATCAGGGTGTTCCATATGAGGAGCAGCGCGCGGAGAAGGAAAAATATAATCAGAGAGCAGCTGACGAGGCGCAAGGTCGACGATTCTATATTCAGTGGTCTGGTTCCGGCTCTCTTGGAATATAGATACAGGAATAAGATGGAGTATACGTTCGGCAACCTTGAAATCGGCGGTGAACTGACGCTTGGTATGCACAAGAAGAGACACTTCATGTCAATTGTAACATGTGACGAATGTCAACTGGTTCCTAGGGATTTCAATAGGGTGCTTCGTGCAACTCTGGATTTCTGTATCGAAAAAGGTTATTCGTTCTACCACAAGAAGTCTCATAAGGGTCTTCTTCGTAATCTCGTTGTTAGGCACGGCGTAAAGACTAATGAACTGCTGGTTAACATAGTTACAAGCAGTGAAGATGGATTCGATGAGCAAGGTTACCTCGAGATGTTGCAGGCACTTAAAGCTTGATAACGAGCTCATAGGTGTTATGCGTACTTTCAATGACAGCCTAGCAGATGCCGTAATCAATGAAGGTGTGAAAATTCTTTATGGTCGTGACTACTACAACGAGGAAATTCTAGGGCTAAAGTTTAAGGTAAATGCCTTTTCATTCTTCCAGACCAACATTGAGGCAATCGAGAGGCTGTATAGCGAGGCACTTGCTTTAATTCCAAATCTTGATTCAAAAAGTCGTGTATGACCTATACTGCGGGACTGGTACGATTTCCCAGCTTATGGCATCTAAAAGCCAAGAAGGTGTACGGAATTGAGATAGTGCAGGATTCTGTGGATGCGGCAATCGATAATGCCAAAATGAATAATATTGATAACTGCCACTTTATCTGCGGCGACGTTAAAGCGAAGCTAGACGAGGTTACAGAGAAGCCGGATATGATAGTTGTGGATCCACCACGCATGGGTATGCACGATAAGGTTGTGGAGATGCTGGCAAGCTACGGAATAGAGCAGATTCTCTATATCTCGTGTAATTCAAATACGATGGCGATGAATCTCGAGAAGTTTGCGGAGCTAGGGTATGAGCCGGTGGTGATGAAGGCGTATGATAATTTTCCGAAGACGAAGCATGTGGAGTGTATAGCGTTGATACAAAGAGTGAAATCGTGAAAATCCTGCATTTTAAGCAGTTTTACAAGCATTATGTATTTGTAGAAGATGGCGAAGGTGGACGAAAAAAAGTCCTAAAAAAATTATATAGATGTGAATGTTTGCATTGATATGGTGTGTGGAGATACAAAGTATGAATTGGGAAGTGAGGAATAAGAAATGATGAGATGGATAATAAAAAAATAATCTTATTTCCAATCAGCTTGCTGCTGAGTATCCTTACTGCCTTTCTGACATTTATACTTGGCATAGGAACAACTATTCTGTATTTCTTAATGCTGATGTGTATAGTTGCTGCAATAGGATCATTTATGCAAAAAGATATATCACTTGGCATTGAGGCATTGGTATTAGGATTTTTTTGTTAAGTCCTTATGGAATACCGATGGTCGGAGCAGCTGTTATAGCATTCCTTCAGGGAATCAATGAAGCAATAAAATCAATCTAAAAAAATTCATACAAATGGTTACCAAAAGGCGATAGAAGAAAAAAACTATCGTCTTTTTTTCTTTTGCCAATTTTTGGGGAGGAGGTGAAGCGATGGACTTTGACTATTTCTATAACAGAGAAGCAGAAAGATTTAACTTTCTAAAAAGTACCTGAAATATTGGTAGACGGAGAAGAATTTAAGGGACTGTCTGCTGAAGCAATTATCCTTTATTCTATGCTTTTTGAAACGAACAGGAATGTCCTTTAAGAATAATTGGGTGGACAAGGAAGGCAGAGTATTTATCTATTTCACAGTCGAAGAAATTATGAGAAGAAGAAATATCTCAAAAGCCGACAGCTATAAAAAAACATTAGATGAACTCGATATGAAAAAAAGGAATCGGACTGATTGAAAGAGTAAGGCTTGGGCTTGGTAAGCCGAATGTCATATATGTTAAAGACTTTATGAGCATATTAGCGGTAAAAAGAAAATGACTTTCAGAAGTCAAAAACTTAACTTCAGAAGTAAAAGATTTTAACCTCAGAAGTAAAGAAAATGAACTTCAGGAAGTTCAAAAATCTTGACTCTAACTATATAGAGAATAATAAGAGTAAGTATAGTAAGAGAGAATATAGTTTTAGCGAAAAACGGACTTGGAACATTTCAAAATGTATTTTTTTAACGGCAGAAGATATATCCGATTTACAAATCATAATGAACTCACAGCTTGATAATTACATTGAAAGACTATCAGCATATATCAAAAGCACCGGAAAGACCTATAAAGACCATAAAGCGACAATCCTTTCTTGGTTTTATAAAGATCAGGGAAGAAGTAAAAAAAGTGAAAACATCAAATATCCCGACATGGGAAGAATATGATAAAGGAGAACACCTATGATGAAAGAATTAGAAAAAAAGTAATGATAGAAGATGTAGAGTATTCCTACGATCCTGAAAAAAGAATATATCAAGGACGGACACGCATTTTGTAAAGTTTGCCATGAAAGAAAAAGACGGAAAAGTGATGGAGTTCTTTGATAACAAGATGATATTTAAGATTTCTTGCAAATGCGATAGAGATAGAGAGGCAAGAGAAAAAGAAAGACAAAAAGCAGATGGAGATTGAACGATTAAAGAGTAGCTGCTTTAACTCGATTATTCAGTGGTCATACACATTTGAAAATTATCAGGGAGAAGAAAAATCAAAAGCCTTATTATTGCCAAGAATTTTTGTAAAAAGATTATGAGGAAATAAAAAAGGAAAAATATAGGACTTTTGTTTTATGGTTCGGTAGGTAGTGGAAAGACATACCTTGCTTGTTCTATCGCCAATGCTCTAATTGAACAATATCAGGTAAGGGTTAAGATAAGAAATTTTGCACAGATTATCAACGAATTACAAAAAAAGGCGGATTTGACCTTGATAAAAACGCATATATTGAATCTCTTGTAAATACTTCCGTTCTTATCTTGGATGACTTAGGAATAGAAAGAGATACAAGCTATGCCAAAAGAGCAAGTATATAACATCGTGAATAACAGGTACTTAAAAACAGAAACCGACTATCTTTACCACAAACCTTTCTTACGACACAATTGTAAATTGTACAGAAAGTGTGGAGTATCAGAGGATTTATTCACGAATTATAGAGATGTGTATTCCTGTTATGGTTGTAGGAGAAGATTTTTAGAAAGGCTATTCAAAAGGATAAGCTGGCTCGTAATAAAGAGAGGTTACTGAACGGAGGTGAGAGAACTTGATCAATGAAGAAATAGCAAGAAAAAAACGCTGAATATGGAAGTAAGAGCTGTTAAGGTAACAGGGAAACTTGTATGGGATTTACTAAAGAAGCTGATGAAAGAGGCAGAAAAAAACTTGGTGGACTTGAAAAGCTGGTTAATGCTAATGGAAATGAAGTAAAGCTCAAGGATATGGTAAAGAAAGGTCAGCTTGAAGAAATTCCGGTTGAAGAAGCAGAACTTAAGGAACTCAAAAAGGAACTTAATCGGTATGGGGTAAAGTTTTCAGTCATGAAAGATAAGGAAAGTGGGAAATACTCAGTATTCTTTCAAGCTAAAGATATGAAGGTTATGGACAAAAGCATTTAAGCATGCTCTTTTCAGAATCAGAAAAGAAAAACGGAAAGAAAAGAGTCTATTCATAAGAATATTGAAAAGTTCAAGGAAATGGCAAAGAACTATGTTCCTAAGGATAAAGTTAAGAATAAACAGAAGGAGCAGAGCCTATGATAGATAAGATATTAAAGGACATCAAAGGCTTATTTAAGGTACAGGATAAGGTAAAGTTTGTAAAACAAAAATATTCCCTATCTTGCATTTTTCTATTTAGGAAACATCTTTTCAAATCATGTAAGAAGCTATGTTGGAGGAGATGTGATAGATAAAAATATTTCAGGGATATTGGAGCTTAACACAATGAGCTTTCTTCCGAGTATTCATCCGGCGGATATTTTTAATAGGTATAGGAATGGCTGCTTTAATCAAATTCGTTGTCTATACAAAAGGAAAAAAACGCTAAAAAAAGTTTAGACAGGGAAAAAGAGTATGGATCGGCAAGATGGGGAACTAAAAAGATATAGAGCCATATATGGATGAAAAAGTTTCAAAAATAATATTTTGCTTACACAAACTGAGCGATTAACAATGAATGGTAGACCATCTAATCCAAAGTATGCGAGAAATAAGAATGTACTTGTAATCGGTGGTTCAGGAAGTGGAAAAACCCGATTTTATGTAAAAACCTAACTTAATGCAGATGCACAGCAGCTATTGTGTAACTGATCCCAAAGGAACAATAGTCCTTGAGTGCGGTAAGATGCTTGAGGATAATGGCTATGAGATTAAAAATTTTAAATACCATTAACTTCAAAAAGTCCATGAAATACAATCCCTTTGCCTATATCCGTTCTGAGAAAGACATTCTGAAATTGGTGCAGACGATCATAGCAAATACGAAAGGAGAGGGCGAAAAAAAGCAGGTGAAGATTTTTTTGGGTCAAAGCTGAAAAGCTCTACTATACAGCCCTTATCGGCTACATCTTCTATGAAGCTCCAAGAGAAGAAAAAGAACTTTGCAACACTTCTCGATATGATAGACGCTTCAGAAGTTAGAGAAGATGATGAAACCTATATGAATCCGATAGACAGACTCTTTGAAGCACTGGAAAAAGAAAGAGCCTACACACTTTGCAGTGAAGCAATATAAAAAAAGTACAAATTGGCTGCGGGAAAAAAACTGCCAAATCGATTCTTATAAGCTGTGGTGCAAGGCTTGCACCATTCGATATTAGGGAACTTAGGGATTTGATGCAAGAAGATGAACTGGAGCTTGATACTCTTGGAGATAGAAAGACCGCCCTCTTTGTTATTATCTCCGATACAGATGATACTTTTAACTTTGTGGTGTCTATTATGTACTCTCAGCTATTTAACCTACTTTGTGATAAAGCAGATGATGTATATGGCGGTAGGCTTCCTGTTCATGTAAGATGCCTTCTTGATGAGTTTGCAAACATTGGTTTAATACCTAAGTTTGAGAAGTTAATTGCAACAATCCGTTCCAGAGAAATATCAGCAAGTATCATACTTCAAGCACAATCTCAGCTAAAGGCAATCTATAAGGATAACGCTGATACAATCGTAGGTAACTGTGATAGTACCTTGTTTCTTGGTGGCAAGGAGAAAACTACGCTAAAAGAATTGTCTGAAACACTGGGAAAAGAAACTATTGACCTATATAACACGTCGGAAACGAGGTCAAATCAAAAGAGCTTTGGTTTAAACTATCAAAAAGACAGGCAAAGAACTGATGAGTCAAGATGAGATTACTGTAATGGACGGTAGTAAATGTATCTTTCAGCTTAGAGGTGTCAGACCTTTTCTTTCAGATAAATACGATATTACAAAGCATAAGAACTATAGATTACTTGAGGACTATGATAAGAAGAATTTGTTTGACATAGAAAGCTATATGAAGCGAAAAAGGAAAAAGCAAAAATTAAATAGAGAAACGGTTATTACAAGAATGCAGTAAGTCTTAAAAAGATTTGCTGTTTTTTTATTCAAAATTAGGAGGCAAGATGATAAGGATCAGAAGTCCCACTAAGAAAAAAACTAAATAGAAAGAGTATCAGCGATTGGAAAAGAAATACTCCAGTCGCTTTTTTTATTGAATTGAAAAAGGAGAAATTTTTAATGAAGCAGGAAATGATTAACATCAACGCCAACTTAGTGGCGGAACCTACTTTCTCAAACTTTGAAAAAGACGGAGAAACGGTAGAAGTTGCAAATTTTACGCTTGTAAAAAAAGTACGGTAAGGGTAAGGAGTACATCAACTGTGCAGCCTATGGAGAAAAAAAGCTGAGAAGGCAAAGGACTTTGAAAAAAAGGCGATTTGATTCATATCTTTGGTTACTTTAAGAAGCGTGAAAAAGAGGGAAAGACTTACAAAAACTTTGTAGTGAAGTCATATAACAAAATTGAAAAGAAAGAAGAAAACGAGGAGGAATAACTTATGGCATTTTTTACACAGGCAGTTAATGTATTAAAGATTTTGGTTATGGCAGTAGGTGCAGGACTTGGAGCATGGGGCGTTATCAACCTGATGGAAGGTTATGGAAATGACAATCCCGGTGCTAAGAGCCAAGGTATTAAGCAGCTTATGGCTGGAGGAGGTATCGTTCTTATCGGACTTAAGCTCATTCCACTACTTGCCAATGTACTCAATTGAGAAGAAAAGGAGAGCTTAGATGTTTGGAATATTCGACAAGATAGAAGAATTCTTTAAGGAGCTTCTACTGGGCGGTATTCAAGCAAACTTAGAGTCCATGTTTCTTGACATCAACGATAAAGTTGGTGCAGTTGCAACAGATGTAGGTAAAACGCCTATGGGGTGGAACGGAGATGTATTTGCCTTTATCAAAAGCATTAACGATTCCGTTATCATTCCAATAGCGGGACTAATCATCACAGCAGTTCTTTGTATCGAGCTTATCAATATGGTAATGCAAAAGAACAATATGCACGATACAGATACTTTTGAATTTTTCAAGTACATCATCAAGATGTGGATTGCTGTATGGTTAGTATCCCATGCCTTTGAGTTTTCAATGGCAGTTTTTGATGTGGCACAGCACATGGTAAATAAGGCGGCAGGGGTAATAAATACCTCTGCCACCGTTTCCGGAGATCAGATAGTGGCAATGATGGATACCCTAAAAGAAAAGGGTCTTGGAGAACTTGTCATGATTCTCTTTGAAACCTCACTCATCAAGGTTGCTATACAGGTAATATCCGTTGTGATTATGCTTGTAGTTTACGGAAGAATGTTTGAGATTTATGTTTATTCATCGGTTTCAGCCATTCCATTTGCCACAATGGGAAACAAGGAGTGGGGACAGATTGGAACAAACTACATCAAAGGACTATTTGCACTTGGACTACAAGGACTCTTTTTAATGGTTTGTCTTGGAATTTACGCAGTTTTAGTTAAGACGATTAAGATAACAGATATACACACAAGTACCATGACGATACTTGGCTATGCGGTTTTGCTGGGGTTAATGATGCTAAAGAGCGGAACACTGGCCAAAAGCATATTAAATGCACACTAAAAGAAAGGAAAGATAGTATGGATAAAAGAAAAACAACATTTACAGCAGTAATAATAGTCGCAGGTATTATGGCGGTAATTGATAGAATCAGGATTCATAACAGGCTTGAGGATTTGGAAGAAAAAATCAGATGACATCGGTCGCTGCCATAATGATTTTTTTACCTAATGCAGCAAAGATATAACAAGAATATAGATGAACAACTTGCAATTATTCAGGATGAAATCGGATCTGTATATGAACACTTTGAGGAGCTGCCAAAGGACAAAGAAGATGGGAGGTAAGCTATGGCGTATGTACCAATACCCAAGGACTTAAAGAAGGTAAAGACAAAGGTAGCCTTTAACCTTACAAAAAGGCAGCTCATAGGCTTCACACTTGCAGGACTGGTTGGAATACCAGTCTATTTATTTATGAGGAAGTTTGTGCTAAATGACATAGCTGTCATATTCCTTATCGTATCCACGCTTCCTATCTTTTTCATCACACTATTTGAAAAGGACGGACTGACATTTGAGAAATACTTTAAGAACATTTATCTTCATAAGTTTTATCAACCGCAAAAGAGAGTGAGAAAGGAGGTTTACCTTGAACAAGAAAAGAAAAATTCAGCAAATAAAACTCATACAAAACGAAAAGGCATTGAGAAGTCAAAAGCGGGACTTAAAGAAAAGTAATTGCAAGTCAAAAAAAGATAAGGGAGGAATCCTTGACCTTATCTTTAAGAAAGAACCGAAAAGATATACGGTAGAAGATACCATTCCCTATCTAAGGCTTTTAAAAAGCGGAATATGCCAGCTTGATGAAAAGCACTTCAGTAAAAGTATAGCCTTTCAGGACATCAACTATCAGCTTGCCTTAGATGAAGATAGGGACTTGATTTTTAATCAGTTTGCAAACTTCCTAAACTCTTTTGATCCAAGTATCAGCATTGAGTTTTCATATATCAATCAGCTCGGACGAAACGAAGAAATGAAGTCGGCAATTCAGATACCGGATAAAAAGGACGGTTTCGACGATATACGCTTTGAATTTAGAGAGATGCTTAAAAGTCAGATTGTAAAGGGAAATAACGGACTTAAAAAATCAAAATATATAACCTTTACAGTAGAAGCAGACAATTTAGAGCAGGCTACATCAAAACTTGAAAGACTGGAGATAGATATATTGTCTAATCTCAAAAGTATGGGGGTTCGTGCTGAAAGTCTTACAGGAGAAGAAAGGCTAAAGATACTTCACGATATATTAAATCCGAATAAGACCTTTGAGTTTTCCTATAAGGACTTAAAGAAAAGAGAAAGCACCAAGACATATATTGCTCCTGATGAATTTAACTTTATGCCAAGCAGATATTTTAAGTTTGGAAAATTTATCGGTGCAGTCAGCCACTTTCAAATCCTTGCAAGTGAGCTATCTGACCGTATGCTATCTGAGTTTTTGGATATTGATGATAACATCAATATCTCTTTTCATATTAAGGCAATTGATCAGTCAGAAGCCATTAAGATGGTAAAAAGAAAAAACACCGATATTGATAAGATGCGAATTGAGGGAAAAATAAGAAGGCGGTAAGAAGCGGTTATGATATGGACATTCTTCCATCGGACTTAATTACCTATGGTGAGGATGTAAAGAGCCTCTTAAAAGACTTGCAGACAAGAGATGAGCGAATGTTTGTAGTAAGTATCGTCTTTATGAACTTTGCAAGGACAGTGCAAAAGCTCGATAACACAATTGCTCAAATAAGCTCCATTGCAAATAAGCATAACTGTAAGCTGAAAAGACTTGACCATACGCAGGAACAGGGACTTATCAGCGTGCTGCCTCTTGGGGTGAATAAGATTGAAATAGATAGAGGATTGACAAGCTCATCAACGGCAGTATTTATGCCATTTACCACAGAGGAGCTTTTTATCAATTCAAGTAATAGTCTTTACTACGGACTAAATGCCCTAAGCCATAACCTGATTATGGCAGATAGAAAGAAATTAAAGAACCCAAACGGTCTAATCCTCGGAACTCCGGGCAGCGGTAAATCCTTTAGTGCCAAAAGAGAAATGGCAAATGCGATTTTAGTAACAGATGATGATGTGATTATCTGCGATCCGGAAGGAGAATATGGAAACCTCGTAAGGCAGTTTAAGGGAGAAGTCATTAAGGTCAGCAGTAAGTCGAAGGATTACCTGAATCCTCTTGATATAAACATGAACTACGGTGATGGGGATGCACCGCTGAAAGACAAGGCAAACTTTATTATGAGTATGCTTGAGCTTGTAGTAGGCGGTAGTGGTCTTACAGCAGAAGAAAAGTCCGTTATAGATAGATGCCTACCTAAGATTTATGAAAAGTATTTTGAAAACCCAGAGCCTTGTAATATGCCCATACTGCAAGACCTATACGATATGTTAAAAGGACAGGAGGAAAAGGTTGGTAAGAAGCTGGCAACAGAGATGGAAATCTATGTATCAGGTTCTCTTAATGTTTTTAATCACAGGTCAAATGTGGATTTGAATAAGAAGCTCCTTTGTTTTGATATTAAAGAACTTGGAAGTCAGCTAAAGAAAAATCGGTATGCTTGTTATTCAGGATCAGGTGTGGAATAAGGTGTCACAAAAACAGAGGAAACAAGTCTACAAGGTACTATATCGACGAGTTCCATTTTGCTTTTTAAAAAGATGAGCAGACAGCATCCTATTCCGTAGAGATTTGGAAAAGATTTCGTAAATGGGGAGGTATTCCAACAGGTATTACACAGAATGTCAAAGACCTACTTATGAGTAAGGAGATAGAAAATATCTTTGACAATACAGACTTTGTCTTAATGCTTAATCAAGCATCAGGAGATAGGGAGATACTTGCAAGAAAAACTTAAAAATCTCACTTCCACAGCTCAGATATGTTACTAATTCAAATGAAGGAGAGGGACTACTTTTCTTTGGAAATACTATTGTGCCTTTCCTTGATAAGTTTCCGAAAGATACAATCCTTTATCAGAAGATGACTACCAAGCCGGAAGAAGTGAGGGTAGCCTATGGGAAAGAAGCCGAAAAAAAGGATTTTAAGGAAAGGCATAAGGCAAGCCTTGAAATAGAGATGTTTCATAGTAAAAACAGATACGATACCTGAAGAAAGTAAGCTAAAACATAACGATGATTACAGAGGTAAAAATCATTCATGAGAAAGAACGGTTTCAGGATAAAGTGCATGAAAAAAACAAGTAAGGTAAGTGCTGATAATGAAAAGTCTTATGGAACATCCAAGAGAAACGAAAAAAATATAGAGCTTCAGATAAGGGAGACGTAAATTCCGCAATTGAAACAGGGAAGATCAGATTATATTACGGAGGTTAAGGATGGAAAAAAATCTATGATCCTTTAGGAAAAAGACCTTGATAATGATGGGATTATAGACAGATACGACAATGATTTTAGGGATAGCGACTATTTTTGAGTCAACCTATGATGTCGAGGATAATCTTCATCATAAAGAAGAAAAATACAAATAGCTTCTCAAAAAAGCCAAAAAGCTCAAAAAGAAAAAAATTATAAGAGAAAAAAACTACACCGAAAGTCTTTATACAAGGAAAAAAAGGATGATGTGTTAAAGGAGAATAAGCCTGAAGATAAAAAGACTGGAAAAGATACTGCAAGCAAAAAAGTTCATAGCAGCCTATCAAAAGACCAAAAGAAAAAAAGGTCAAAAAAAGGATATGGTAAAGGTATCTGCCCTGTCAGGACTTGCCAAAGGAAGTGAAACCGTAAGAGATTACTTATCTCATGGAAGTGATGAAAAATCAAGGCGTAGAGGCAGGAGAAAAGACAGCAGATACAAGCTCAAAAACTCATTCATGGCATAAAGAATTACTCGGATAAGAAAAGAGCTAAAAGAGGCTATGACATTACAAATAAGGACTATACAATCAGAAAGCGTAAGTCAAAGTTGGAATTTCGTGATGCCAAAAAGGAACTGAAAAAGACGGATGAGTATAAAAGAGCAAGTGCATATAAAAAGATTTCAAAAAGAAAAAAATCAGGTAAAGGCAGCAATTTCTCGTGAGAATAAGTCAAGGCTTAGAGATCGAATTAAAGAGGGACTTATCGGAACACTGAAAAGCTCAAAGGATATGATTATCCGAAAAGCAAAAGGACTAATGCTTATTTTCATAGGTATCATTATCTTAGGGACTTTTGTGATTAACTTTGCAGGAACGGGAATGACAGGCTTTATGAACTCTACAAGCTCTGTGCTTACAACAAGCTATTTATCAAAGCCAAATGTCCTAAGTGAAATCAATCGGAAATTTTCAGATATGGAGGGTGAGCTTCAAAGTGAAGTTGACCATGTGAAAGAAAATTATCCTGGATATGATGAATATATCTTAAATAATACAGAATACATCGGTCATAATGTCCATGAGCTTTTATCCTACATTACATCAAGGTGCGGAGAGGTAAAGAGTGTATCGGAAGTAGAATCCATATTAAAAGAATTATTTGAGTCCATGTATGACCTTGAGTATAGGGAAGAAATTGAAATCAGATACAGGACGGTTACAAAAACCTATACCGATGAAGATGGCAATGAATATACAGAAAGCCACGAAGAACCTTATGAGTATAAAAAACTCATCGTAACGCTTCATAAAAAAGAGATGGACAGCATTATCCGAAAGTTCTTTGCAAACTATCCCGATAATCTAAAGCATTATGAAGCCTTGTTCCTTGCACAAGGCAATATGAGAGAAGCCTTTGGTAATTCTGACCTTATCAGTGCAAATGGAGGTATCGGCGGTGGAAAAGAGTATGAGGCATCTACGGAAGTACAAAAGAAGATTGTTAATGCTGCATACATTACGCCATCTCCGGGTGCAGGATGGTGTGCCATGTGGGTATCACAGGTCTATCAAAATGCAGGACTTGGATATATAGGTGGGAATGCCTGTGATATGTACCGAAACTATACCTTTACATCAGACAGGTCAAAGCTAAAGGTCGGAATGCTTGTGGCAGTCGAAAGCAGCAGTAGCGGAAGCAGTGCAGGGCTTACCTATGGTCATGTAGGTATTTACATTGGAGATGGAAAAGTGATTGATAACATCGGTCGAATAAGAGTAACTACCTTAGATGATTGGATAGCAACATTTTGTAAGCACCATCCCGTAGGATTCGGTTTTCCGCCAAATGTAAAAGAAATAGGAGGTAACAATTTGAAAAAGGAACTGATAGCAGTAAAAAAACAGAATAAAGAAGTTAAAGGATAAAAAAAGGCTCTGATTGATGAAGAATTGGAGCCTTTATTCATTCGTGAAGAAGAGCTTGAAAAATGAAGAAATTATTGCCATTTGCAGAAAGAACAACATCACAATCGGTGATTTAATGGCAAAAGGTAAACAGACAAAAAAGCAGAAATAAAAAAAGGAGAAAAACAAATGAAAAACCAGTTTGAAAAAAAGAATAATAAGTTTTTGGACGGTAGCACTTGCGGTAATTGTAAGTATTAGTTGTATTTTAGGTCTTTGGACGGTTGTTTATGCACAGGAGCAAAAATCTGAAGCTCCAACAAAAAAACGAAGCTGTTCAAACGGAAGTTGAAGTAAATGTAAGGTATATCTTTGAAGATGAAAAAGGTCTTTAAGGAAGAAAAAGATAAAAGGCTGAGAAAGGACAACTTATTGATAGCGGAGATATTCCAATGCTCCCAGATGATATGAAATTCATTGATGAGTTTCTGTTTTATGAGGTAAAGGGAGATGGAAAAAGATGAGATTATCCGTAAGGTAGCAAAGATGGAGGTTAAGGATAAGGAAACGCAGACAGAGCTTTCTAAAAGACGATATTTCAAAAAAATAGAAAAAAGAGGCAAAAGAGCTTCAGGAAAAAACTTGATAAGTTAAAATGGCGAAATCAAGGATAAAGATAAATTAAGCGATAAGCAGAAAGAAAAAAATCAAAGACCTTGAAGATGAAATTGATAGCCTGAAAGAAGAAATGAAGAAAGATAAGGGAAATAAGGACTTATCAGAAGATATGAAAAAGGAAATAGATAAGCTGACAGAAAAAGGTGAAAGAGCTTGAGAAAAAGGCAACTGAAACAAATAAAGCTCCTGTAACATCACAATCAGTTACACCGATTAGTCCTATTTCCGGAATTAAGACAAGTTCAGGTATTTCTCCTCAAACACCACAGACTTCTGTAAGTAGTACCGGTAAAGGCTCATCGGATTCGGTAAGCTCAGGTAATACTACAAAGGATACCGGTAAAGGCAAAACGGAAGTAAAGGAGAAAGAAAAAGGAAGTTCGTTATCCTAATAAGTTGACGGCAAAAAGCTCCTGCGAATAACAGTCAGGATTCATCAATGGAGTCTGCAAGTAAGAGTGTAAACAATAACAAGGGAGTAGCTTCATCTCCGTCAAAGACGAGAGCATCCGTTACGGAGAATAAAGATAATGCAAATAAGGAGTATCCGATTCATCATGGAGATAGTAGCGATAACAAAGAAACGGATCAGTATTCGGCAGATGCAAGGCAGTTTATTACCTTTCAAACGAAAAACGGTAAGACCTTTTATTTAATCATCAATCATGATGAAGATAGTGAGAATGTAATGCTTCTTACGGAAGTATCTGAAGATGATCTCTTAAACATGGTAGAGAAAAAAGAAGCACCAAAGCAGGAAGTAGTAAAAGAAGAACCTGTTAAGGAAGAAGTAAAGCCTGAGAAGAAGGACGAAAAGAGTAATTTAGGAACCTATATTATTTTGCTTCTTGTAGTAGGTGGTGCATTAGGAGCAGGCTACTATTTTAAGGTTGTGAAAAAGAAAGAAGATAAAGAACTTGAAGCCTTAGAGGAGGAAGATGATGATTTCTTTTCTGAATCTGAAAGCGAGGAAGAAATAAATGATGCAGATGAAGTAGAAGATGAAGAATAAGCGCACCTAAAAACATATTATTTTGGGTGCAAAGTTAGGGCGGGAGAGTAACATCTTTCGCCCTATTTTGATTTATAACAGGAGGAAAAACACAGATGAAGTTAGTTATTGCAGAAAAAAACCGAGTGTTGCAATCTCCATTGCAAAAGGTTATTGGAGCAAAATAAAAAAAGAAAGACGGATATTATGAAGGAAACGGATATAGGGTGAGCTGGTGCGTTGGACACCTAATTCAAAAATGGCAAATCCGGATGCTTATGATGAAAAAGTACGCCAAGTGGAATATGGCTGATTTACCGATTATTCCGAGCGACTACAAGTATGAAGTAGCAAAAATCAACAAAGAAGCAGTTTAACATCCTTAAAAAGCTGATGAATGATAAGGAGGTTGATACGGTTATCAATGCCTGCGATGCAGGGCGTGAGGGAGAAAGTATTTTTAGACTTGTATATAATCAAGTGATTTGTAAAAAGAAGATGAAACGCCTTTGGATTTCTTCAATGGAAGATAGTGCCATTAAAGAGGGTTTTGATAATCTAAAAGATGGAAAAGACTATGATAATCTCTTTGAATCGGCAAAGGCAAGAGCCATTGCGGATTGGTTAGTCGGGATGAATATCAGTAGGCTCTATTCTTGCCTTTATCAGCAAAATTACAGTGTTGGCAGAGTACAAAACACCTACCCTTGCCATGATTGTAAAAAGAGATGATGAAGTAGCAAACTTCAAAAAAAGAAAAAAATACTATACAGTAGAGCTTTCTACAAATGGTTTTACACTTTCAACAGACAGAATTAATGATGAAGTTGCTGCTGAACAGCTCTTAAATTTAGTAGGCGATAAGATTGAAATTATTGATGTCATTCAGAAAGAAAAAAATTACAAAACCTGATTTACCTTTTTGACCTTACAACACTTCAAAGAGAGTGCAATAAGTATTTCGGATATAGTGCTAAACAGACACTTGATTATGCCCAAAGCCTTTATGAGAAAAAAAGCTCATCACCTATCCAAGAACAGACAGCAGATGTTTAACGGAAGATATGATTGTAAGTACGGTTAATAACATTTTGGGTAAAAATGACTTTGATACAGAGCGTATTAAGGTAGTATTTGATTCTAAAAAGGTTACAGATCATCACGCTATTATTCCGACAGTAAGCTCACTGAGTGAAGGTTTATCAGGCATTCCTGAGAGTGAAGCAAAGGTATATAGGCTTATATCTAATAAGCTCCACGCAAGTGTGGGTTATCCGCTTATTGAAAAATACAACAAAGATTGTAGCTTCATTTGACGGTTTTGAATTTACAAGTTCAGGTAAGGTTATTAAAGACGATGGCTTTACAAAATACCTTGAAGAATACAAGTCTAAGAAGAATGAGGACATAGAGCTTCCTGATGTAAAGGTAGGCGATGTTATAAGCATTGATAATAAAGATGTTAAAGAGAATTTACACAACCTCCGAAACACTTTACTGAAGATACGCTTCTAAAGTCTATGGAGATTGCAGGAAATGAAGCCTTAGAAAAAAGGTGTAGAAGTGGAAAGAAAGGGACTTGGAACACCTGCAACAAGGGCAGGAATTATTGAAAAACTTAATCTATAAGGGTTTTGTCGAAAGAGATAAGAAAAATTTGATTGCCACGCATAAGGGGATCAGCCTTGTAACAATAGTATCCGATACCTTTAAGTCAGCGGAAACAACTGCAAAGTGGGAAATGGAATTAGCGGATATTGCTAAAGGGAAATCTTCCAAAGAAAAATTTCTTGAAAGATATTGAAAGCGAGATACAGGAGGCGGTTTTAAAAATATCGCAAGTAAGTGCCTGCTGATTTCAGAGTGGAGAAAATCCTCTGGAAATGGTATAATATATAGATAAAATTTTTGAAAAGAGGAGGTATTATGCAGCTTTTTAGATATAAAAAAGAATGGCTCATAACATTCTTGAAAAATCAAAACATAGAAAGCAGTTTTATCGAATATAAAAAGTCGGCAAATTTTAAAGATAAAATTCTAAAAACTGCTTGTGCCTTTGCCAATAACTATATGAACAATGAGATAGGCTTGTTGTTTGTTGGTATTGAAGAAGTCGATGATAAAGAAACGGGAGAAAAAAAGCAATTCCTAAAAAGACCGATTGAAGGGATAAAGGAAGCAAAAATTAGAGGGAATAGAAAATGAACTTAAATCGCTCCTTGCCAATATTCATCCTAAAATCAACTATCACATTATTACGGATCAAATTGATGATGAATACTATATCGTAGTTGCGGTAGAAAGTGGTAGTAACGGTCCGTTTCAAACAAGTGAAAGGGCAGAAAAAGATAAAAGATATTCGATTAAAAGCAGGAAGATATATTAGAGTCGGTAGAGATTCAAGGCTTCCAAAATCCAACCGAAGAATTTGAACTTTTGAAGAAGTTTGCAAACTTTTCTTTTTAGCTCAAACTTGAACGATACAGCTACCATAGATGATTTAAGCTATGAATATATGAAAGAATATTTGCTTCAAACAGGAGCAAAAAGATATTAGAGAAATGTCTAAGCTGGATATGGCAAAGAGTATGGGGCTTGTCAGTGAAAGTGAGTATGGCGGTTATAGAGCTAAAAAAATTTTTGCTGTGCTGATGTTTGCAGATACACCAAATAAATTTATTCCAAATGCCCATGTTGAAATCATAAGAGAAATTGATGGAACTGATAAAAATGGAATCAAAGAAATTTGATGGTCCGGTTTGGATACAGGCAAAAGCAAGTCAGCAAATATTTTTGAAGATAATATTATGGCTTCATATACCATAAGGGAAGCGGATAAAATCGAGCATAAGATTGTCTATAACTATCCTCTTACAGCATTTGAGGAACTTGCTACAAATGCCATTTTGCATAAGGAATACGATACGCCTGAATATGTTGGGATATACATTTACAAGGACAGAATTTCTTTTGTGAATCATAATAGACCGCTCCCTCCTGTAACCATTGAGGCTCTTAACAGGGATAGAACTTTTGATCGAAGGCAGTATCTTAACAAAGAACTTAAAGATATGTTCTTTTTCACTTAATTTGATAGAGTCTTACGGTTCGGGTATAAGGCGTGCAAAGGATGCACTATTAGAAAAATGGTTCTCCTGAGCTTAAGTTTTTATCCGGATAATGAAGAAGATAACTATACCAACGCAGTTATGGGAGTGAATGAGGAATTTTTGAAAGAGTTTAATGGTAGTAATGATGAAAAAAACTACCATGAAAAACTACTACTAAAAACTACTATGAAACAGGAAGAGATTATTAAGATAATAGCTGAAAATCCTCACATAAGTGCGAAAGAAATGGCAGAAAAAAACTAAACCTGACTGTTGATGGTGTACGTTATCATTTAAATAAAATGAGGAAAGCAGGACTTATTCGATATGAAGGCTCAACGAAATTAGGTCGGTGGGTAATTATGAAGTAGTGGTAAGTTGCAATACACAGAATTAAAAAGGTGGTTAGAGTAAAATCTAACACCTTTTTGTTTGTAAAAAAAGAAGGAGGTAAAAAAATGCGAATAAATGATTTTTCATAACATTTTGGAGCTTGTAAAAACAAGATATTTTACAAAGTGATGCAGAATATCTGAAGCTCCTAAGGGTTGTTGGAAACAATCAAAGATATGACTTTAGAAGTCAATTAAGTATCTATGATAGAAATCCTGAAGCGACAGCCTGTGCCAAGTTCGATTATTGGAGGGAACGATTTAACCGAACTGTTATGAGAGGACAGAAAGGTATCCCTATTTTAGAGGACTATGGCACATACAAGAAAGTGGACTACATCTTTGATATAGGTCAGACAGTTTCAAGAAACAGAGATGTCAATGAAGTAAATCTATGGAAGTTTGACAAAGAAAACCATCAAGATGTGTTAAAGGAAATGATTAAAAGCGAGGGCTATGAGGAAAGTGAAAGCACACTTGAAAAACATCTTTTCTTTAAGCAGACTCTACAGTGATGAAAAATAGATACCTTAATGAATGAACTTAGAGTAGCGGATGAGGATAGAATATCATTTACCAAGTTTGTAAGGGACTCGGTAAGCTATGCGGTAGCTTCAAGATTTAAGTTAGATTATCCGATGGATTATGAGCTTTTAAGAGAAAAATTTTCAAAGATTTGACAGCATATCATTAATGAGCCTTGGTGAAAGTGTATCGGATATTAGCGGAAAGATTATTGATGAAACCATTCAAAAAGCAAAAGAGCTTGAGCTTCAAAAAAAGAAGTTTTAATGGGAAAAGAAGCGGGATATAATAAGATTAGAGAAGAAATTGAGGAGGTAGAAGAAAAATGTACTTCGACGAGATGATCAGGAAAAGAAATGAAAATGAGCGAGTTCTCCGAAATGGAGAGTACGGACGAGATAATAGAGAAAAATCAGGGAGAACACACTAAACAGCTTGGAGGAACAGACGGACTTTATAACGAAATTTCCGAATCCAACATACGCAGTGATGAGACTGAATTATTTAGCGGAGAGCGAGGAACAGAAGCACTTCGAGATGTTAGTGGATCTATACAAGGAGAAGAAACTGACAAATCACCTGATGGATATTCAGAAACAAGCAATTCAGTTTATGAGAACAGAGAAACCGAAGCTGATGTCAGCTTGGAAGATAGAGAGCGAGGAAAGTCCACAGTACAAAGCGATGATTTCAGCTTTGAAAGAGATGACCATCAAGGAAATCGTGGAAATCTAAAAAGAAAATATTGAGTAGAGTTAAGAGAAGCTAATAAGGCTTCTTTTTTTCTTTTGCCTGAAAAATTCTTATGGACAGATGAGGCTTACTATTCCTCTTAATCAGAAAGACATAGATACCGTCCTTATTAACGGAGGAAACCATGATGGTGGCAGACTTCCTATCATTGCTGAATTTTCTAAAGGGAAAATAGTAGAAGAATTAGGAGAATACCTTAAAGATACATTTAAAGGCGGAAACGGATTTTACATTGATGAAAAAGAAGTATCTTCCTGGTATTCGGATAGAGGTATTCATTTAGCTTATGGAACATCGGCAAGAGAGGATAATACACAAATTTTAAGTTGGAGTGATGCTGCAAAGAGGATAAATGAACTTCTTGATAATGGTGAGTTTGCCACAAATGTAGAGCTTTCTGAAGCCCTTGATTATGAAAGAGACAGAATATCAGAATCCCTATGGTATCTAACGCATGATTTAAGTGATGAAGGAAAAGAACAAGGATATTTTTAGCTCTTTTTTGAAAAGGGTGGCGGTTTTCCGGAAGAAACGAAAAGATTATCTGAAGCATTAAAAAAATCCTGAGTACCTAAAAAGGAGTAATCAAAGAATATGACAGATTTTTAGAAGGATACAAGGCGGATAATAATGTTCTAAGGTTTCACTATCACAAGGTTGATAGCCTTTATCAGAGACTCAAGGAACTTGAACTGCCTCGAAAGGAATACAGTACCAATCTGACAGAACTTCCGAAGGTAAAGCCCTTTATTACAGAAGATGAAGTCCTTGAAAGCCTTTCAAGAGGAAGCGGCGTTGATAGAGGAAAAGAACGAATCACCAAGTTTTTTAAAGAAAATCATACTTTGCAGGGAAAAGCCAATTTCCTAAAAGACGAATATGGAATCGGAGGACATTCCCATGCAATTTCAGGGGCAATGGGAAGTGATGAATGGCACGATGCAAAGGGACTTAAATTACAGAAAAATGATTGTAATGATGTGTTTCTTACTTGGACAAGTGTTGCAAAGCATATCGATGAGCTGCTTTCTAAAAATCTCTATATTGAAGAAACGGAAATAGGGAGTAAGGCAGAGATAGAAGAACCACAATATTATTCCAAAGATGATCCTGAAAACTTAATGACAGATGAAATGCTTGAAAGAGTACCGGAGCTTTACGCACAGGAGGATGTAGCTTTAGCGGATAAGCAGGTTCATGCTGCATATATTATTCCCTTTAGAAGTAACTGGACTTGGTATATGACGGAGTATGACAGGGAAAGCGGCGATGCCTTTGGACTTGTACTTGGGATTGAGCCTGAATGGGGATATTTTAATCTTGAGGAGTTGAAAGAACTAAACGCACAAAGGCTCATTTTAGAAGATTTTCCAAAAGACCTTTAGAGAACTTAAAGACAGTGAACTTAAAAAGCAGATGGATGAGCAGGAGCTTCAGTTTGTCTTTAATGGAGAACTTAGCTTTGAAGATAAAGTAGAGCTTGAAGCACCTGAAGAAACAGAAGAAGCTACAAAGCGTGACACAGTTCAAGCTACCTTATTTGATTACCTCAAAGAAAAAGAAGAAGTAGAACTGAATGAAAAAAAGAGGACAGCCTTTTTAGAAGAGTTTGCAGTTAAAGCAGGCAATACCGTCTATTTTAATCATGAAGAATATAAAGTCAGAGAAATTTCTAAAAATGAAATCACAGGAAGAAATGACTTATGGCTTGATCCGGTAAGAAGTGGTAATCATCAAATACCGATTGTAACATTTGATGATAATGAGGACTTATTAGAGCAGGTAAGCCTTGAAAGACCAAACTTTATCGTTGGAGATGAAGTCAGATACAAGGATAAAGACTATACCATTACACGCTTTGATGATATGGGAAATAATCTAAAGACGGTAACGGTTAAGGACAATACAGAATATCTTGGCGGTATGATAACAGGCTCCGATGTGATTCCTTATCGTCTTGAAAGCGACCTTGAGAGGGTATTTCAAAAATCAAACATATAAACATCCAGAGCAGACTACTGAAGAAGTAGAAATAAAGATAGCAGAAGCTCATAACTTCAAAATTACGGAAGAAACGCTCCCTAACAAACTATCACCAAGTGAAAGGTTAAATAATAACCTTGAAGCAATCTCTATGCTGAGTCGCATTGAAAGCGGACAAAGAGAGCTTGACAGTACAGCGCAGGAAGTTTTAGCAAGGTATGTAGGCTGGGGAGGACTTGCTGATGTATTCGATGAAGAAAAAAAGGCGGACAGTGGAAAGAAGCGAGGAGCTTAAAAGAGAACCTATCTCAGGCAGAATATGAAGCTGCAAGAGAATCTACTTTAACGAGCTTTTACACACCGAAAAACAGTGATTGACGGAGTGTATAAGACGCTTTTGGATATGGGATTTAAACAGGGAAACATTTTAGAGCCAAGTATGGGAATAGGGAACTTTATAGGCAATATCCCTGATGAAATGAACAAGTCTAAGTTTTATGGTGTAGAGCTTGACTCTGTAAGCGGTCGAATTGGAAAGCTGTTATACCCTGAAAGTGATATACAGGTTAAGGGGCTTGAAGAAACTTCCTTCTCCAATAACTTCTTTGATGCGATTATCGGCAATGTACCCTTTGGAGAATATAAGGTAAATGACAGGAGTATAACAAAAATAACTTCCTTATCCATGATTATTTCTTTGCCAAGTCCATTGATAAAGTAAGAAACGGCGGTATTATTGCCTTTATTACATCAAGCGGAACGATGGATAAAAAGGATGAAAGCGTAAGAAGGTATCTTGCAGCAAGAGCCGAGTTTTTAGGAGCGATAAGACTTCCGAATGACACCTTTAAGGGTGTGGCCGGAACAGAAGTAACTTCAGATATTATCTTCCTAAAGAAAAGGGACAGTATCAGAGAAAGGGATGAGGACTGGATTCACCTTGCTGAAGATGAAAACGGACTTTTATATAACAAATACTTTGTTGATCATCCTGAACAGGTGCTTGGTTCTATGGAAGAAATATCTGGAAGATTTGGGAATACACTTGCGTGCCTGCCGAAAGAAAAAATGCCAACTTAAAAAGAGCTTCTGACAAAAGCAAGTGAAGAAATATCCAAAGGATCAACTTATGAAGAAATAGAGCTTTTTAGATGATGAAATTACTTCAGTTCCTGCAACGGATGATGTCAAAAACTTTTCCTATACCGTTATTGATGGTGAAGTCTATTACAGAGAAAACTCACTTTTCGTAAAGAAAGAAGTAAAGGAGAAAAATAAGGAAAAGATTAAGGACTATCTTGAACTGAATACTGCCCTTAAAGATGTTATCTACAAGCAGAAAGAGGACTATTCCGATGATGAGGTAAAGAAAGCTCAAGAAAAAGCTCAATGAAGTCTATGACAACTTTTCAAAGAAGCATGGCTTTTATAAATAATTTAAGCAATACCAGAGCCTTAAAAGAGGATAGCAATTTCCCACTTGTTTCCTCCATAGAAATCCTTGATGAAGAAGAAAACTTTTCAAGGCAAAGGGCGATATTTTTCAGTAAGAGAACTATTACAAAGGCAAAGACAATCGACCATGTAGATACTTCCCTTGAAGCTCTTGTGTTATCTATGTCTGAAAAAAAGGTTATGTGGACTTTGACTATATGGAAAAACCTGACAGGTAAAGATAGACCGACTTTGATTGAGGAGCTTCGAGAGGAAATCTACTTAAATATTAGGGAAGAACAAAAACTTTTATAGACCTCTATCCTTTAACCCCTGAAGATGGAGATTTGCCTTTTGCCTGTGCTAATGGCAGCAATTCATATAAGTACGGCTATGTAACAAAAAGATGAATACCTAAGTGGAAATATTAGAGATAAGATTGCTATTGTAGACAGTTATCTTTCTAAGCTAAGACAGACAGAAAGAGAACTCCCTCATCTTGGCTATGAAGAAAACGGAAAAGAAAAAGAGCTGATCAGCTATGAGATGAACCGTTTGGAATATCAAAAGGCAGAGCTTACAAAAGTTCTTCCAAAAAGAGCTTGAAGCAAGTGAAATCAACGTAAGACTCGGAGCTACTTGGATACCGATTAAGGATATTGAAAAAATTCATCTTTGAAACGCTGAAAAACTCCGGGATATGCTAAATGGGATATTAAGGTTAAATTTTCAAATCTGACAAGTGAATGGAATGTAGAAGGAAAGAGCAGGGACAGAGGAAATGACCTTGCAGAGATGACCTACGGCACCTCAAGGGTAAATGCCTATAAGCTGATTGAAGATGCACTGAACTTAAAAAGAAACAAAGGTATTTGACCAGATTGTAAATCCGGATGGTTCAAAAACTTCCTGTATTAAATAAAAAAAGGAAACGCTTCTTGCAGGACAGAAACAGGAGCTTATAAAGGAAGAATTTAAGAACTGGATATTTAATGATCAGGAAAAGAAGAAACAGGCTTGTAAAGCTATATAATGAGCGTTTTAACTCCATCCGTAACAGAGAATATGACGGCAGTAACCTATCCTTTGAGGGAATGAATACTAAAATAGAGCTTAGACCTCATCAGAGAAACGCCATTGCAAGAAGTTTGTATGGAGGAAATACGCTTCTTGCCCATGTGGTTGGTAGCGGAAAGACCTTTGAAATGGTGGCTTCCGCAATGGAAAAGTAAAAAAGGCTTGGAATGTGCAGTAAATCACTCTTTGTTGTACCGAACCATCTAACAGGTCAAATAGGCAGAGAATTTATGCAGTTATATCCATCGGCAAATATTATGGTGGCAGATAAAAAAAGACTTTGAACCGAAGAACAGAAAGAGATTTATCGGAAGAATTGCCACAGGGGAGTACGATGCGGTAGTAATCAGGGCATACGCAGTTTGAAAAAAATTCCGATGAGTAAGGAATATCAAGAGAAGCATATTCAGGATCAGATTGATGAAATCATAAATTATGTTGAGGAATATAAGCATGACAGAAATCAGAACTTTACGGTAAAAACAGCTTGAAAAAGACAAAAAAAGAAGCTGGAAACAAGGCTTGAAAAAAATTAAATGATGATTTTAAGAAAGACGATGTTATTACTTTCGAGGAACTTGGTGTAGATAAGCTATTTGTGGATGAAGCACATGGCTACAAAAAACCTCTATCTTTATACAAAAAAATGAGAAATGTAGCAGGTATCGGTCAAAGTGAAGCATTTAAGTCATCCGATATGTTCATGAAGTGCAGATATATGGATGAAATGACAGGTGGAAAAGGCATTGTTTTTGCCACAGGAACGCCTGTATCAAATTCCATGACAGAGCTTTTATACCATGCAGCGTTATCTTCAGTATGAAAAGCCTAAAGAAAAAACGGATTGAAGCATTTTCGACTCATGGGCTTCTACCTTTGGGGAAACGCAGTCAGCCTTTGAATTATCTCCGGAGGGGACAGGGTACAGAGTTAAGACAAGATTTTCAAAGTTCTATAATCTTCCGGAGCTTATGAGTATGTTTAAGGAAGTAGCGGATATTCAGACAGCGGATATGCTTAATCTTCCAACACCTGAAGCACACTATGAAGTCATTAAGACTTTGCCAAGTGAGGAACAAAAGGAAATTCTAAAGAGCCTTTCTGAAAAGAGCTGATGATGTGAGAAATAGGGTGGTAGAGCCTGATGAAGATAATATGCTGAAAATCACGAATGACGGCAAGAAACTTGCCTTAGACCAGCGTTTAATCAATCCTTTGCTACCTGATAATCCTGACAGTAAGGTTAATGTCTGCGTGAAAAATATCTTTAGTATTTGGGATAAGACGAAAGAGAATAAGTCAACACAGCTTCTTTTCTCCGATATGTCAACTCCAAAAGGTGAAGGAGAGTTTAACATCTATGATGATATTAGAGAAAAAAACTTGTGGCAATGGGTATACCGAAAGAAGAAATCGCCTTTATCCATGAAGCCAATACTGATAAGCAAAAAGATGAACTCTTTGCAAAGGTAAGAAAAAGGAGATGTGAGGATTTTTGCTTGGTTCTACTCAGAAGATGGGAGCCGGAACGAATGTGCAAAACAAGCTGATTGCACTTCATGACCTCGATGTCCCTTGGCGTCCTGCCGACCTTGAGCAGCGTGCGGGTAGAATCGTAAGACAGGGTAATGAAAACAAAAAGTGAATATCTATCGTTATGTAACTGAAAATACCTTTGATGCGTATTTGTGGCAGACCATAGAGAATAAGCAAAAAAATTCATTTCACAGATTATGACTTCAAAAACTCCTGTCAGAGTGGCGGAAGATGTAGACGAAAGCTCCCTTAATTATGCGGAGATTAAAGCACTGGCGACAGGCGATCCGAAAAATCAAAGAAAAATGGATTTGGACAATGAGGTTACAAAACTTAAAATGCTGGAAGCAAACTACAAGTCCAACCGTTACAGATTAGAGGATAAGGTCGCAAAAATTATCCTGAAGAAATCACAAGAACGGAAAAAAACTCATTGAAGCTGTAAAGAAAGATATGGCAAATGTAGAACCGCAAGGAGATGGTGAAAAATAAATTTACTTCCATAACCATAAAAAGGCGAGAAAATATTTGATAAAAAGGTCGCAGGAGAAAAAGCTACTTGAAGCTATCAAGACCGTAAAAATCAATGAAAGTAAGATGATAGGCAAGTATAGAAATATGGATTTAGAGGTCAGTTATAACTTCTTTACCAATGAGCATAATTTCAGCTTAAATGGTGCTGCAAAGCATTCAGGAGAGCTTGGCACAAGTGCAGACGGTAATATCATAAGACTGGATAATGCCATTGAGAAAAAATGCCTGAGAAATTAAATAGACTTGAAGAAAAAAACTTATCAGCACAAAGGAACAACTGGAAAATGCCAAAGAAGAATTAAAAAGCCTTTTGAAAAAGCCGATGAGCTGAAAAAGTAAGGTATTAAGACTTGCAGAACTGAATAAGCTCCTTGATATGGGAGAAGTGGAAGAAAAGAGAAATGATAATCCCTTGTGGAAGATGTAAAAAGGGCAATCATTGATTTCTGTAACAGAGAGTATGAAGAAAAATCATAGTTATGATGAGTTTGATACTCTATATCCTGACTTAAAGCATATAGGAATTGCTTATACCAATACGCCTGATGAAAGGCACAGTATTCAATATGAGCTTAATTTAGAGGATAATACATGGACACAGTATATTGATAATACACCTATCAAAAATGGAGAGTTTTGATTATGAAAACAAGGGAGAAAATGAAGCTCTAAGAAATATGAAAAATGAGATTGAGTTATCTACATTTAGTGATTTGGTTTATGTTGATTCTGAAGATTTAAGGGAGGCAACAGGACTTGAAATTGATGATGAAGGTAACTTCTATGATCCGCTTTCTAAAGACCTTGATAATGATGGAATTGCTGATAGATATGACAATGACTTTAAGGACAGCGACTATTTTGAGTCAACTTATGATGTGGAGGACAATCTCCATACCAAAGAGGAAGTTATACAGAAAACAGATGATAAGCCATCTATTTTAGGACAGATAAGAGCCTATCAGGAAGAAAGTAAAACAGAAGAAAAACAAACTACAAAAGAACAGGAATTTTTAAGATAAGGGGGGGAAACCTCCCTTTTATTATGAAAGGAGATAAAAAACATGGATTACAAAACAATGAGAGATAGAATTGAAGATATGATAAATGATAATCACAAGGACTTTGTTAAGGCGCTTATCAGCATGGAAAAAGATATCAACGATGAAAGTGCTTTGGATAAGCTCTATGAGGCTTATATGGACAATGACACCGTTAATTTACTGCATGAGGAATTTGATTACATGATTGAAGATTTAAGAGAACAGGGGCAGATTAAAGATCTTCCTTATGTTCAAGAGGAGAAAGATAATCTTGTCAATATCGTTGGAAATATTGTAGGAAAGATCGATGTAGTTGAAAGAGAAAATAAGAACGGCGAAGCCTTTCAAGTAGTAAACTTCTCTGTGGCATCTAAAGATGATGAGGGCAATAAGGTATATCATAATTGCTCCGCATACGGAGAAAAGGGTGATATTCCAAAAAGACTTTTAAGCAGGGAGATTTTGTAAAAACTCTTTGGACAGATCAGAACTTCCGTTGACGATAACGGCAAGGAACATACTAACATCAGGATACTTTCTTCAAAAGCTCTTAAAGGCAAAAAGAACAGATGAAAGGTCGAGATGAAAAGAAAGAGTCTGTGCTTGGAGCTATCAAAAAATATCAGGCTGAAGATAAGGAAAAGCCTAAAGAAAAGAAAGAAACATCAAAAGAAGCTGAGAGATAAACTTATGGTCGGTGTGGTCTTGGGACTGTACCGACTCTTTTTATTTGCGAAAAAAAGGAGATAAAGATTATCTCTCCATCTCCTTACCCATATAATTTCCGTAATTTTTTTCGTATCTTATAAAAGCTCGTCCATAGTGGATTTTGAGAAAGAATACTCTTGCATAAGGGTGTTCTTTTTTTCTTGTAATTTATCAAGCTCAGCTAAAATATCCTTTGAATTTGGGAGCTTGGAATAGGATTTTTTAAGCTCTGAGAGAGCATTTTCATATAGGGTAATCTGAGCTTTGTACTCTTCAAAAAATGCCTTGTCAGACGGATTAGCAGTATATTCCTTGTAGCACGCTCTGTATTTTTTAACGGTATGAACTTGCTCCATAGTGGTGGAAAGCTTCTGCATTTCCTTATCAATAGCATTGATTTTCTCTTGTATATTTTGCCTTTCATCGGCTGCTTTTTGAATATACTCGTCAAGCTGTTTAACGGATTTAATGCCATGTTCTCTGATATAAATAACAGACTCAGCCATTGTATGAAGGTTATGTTTGGTTGCCCAATATTCGTAGCCTTTTGCTTTCCTTTTTACCTTTGCATTGGAGTTCATGTCAATAACATTGCCGATGCGTTTTTTGACGTCGGGAGTCTTGATAAACTCTCTTTCTGCAATTCGTTCTTTTAATCTTTCCTCGGTATAATCTTCTCCGATTGTTTTAGTCCTTGTAAATCTCGCCTTATCTTTTGGCTTAAAAGCAATGTGCTTACCGTATTTGATTTCATAGCCAAGATCAGCCATCTTCTTTAAAAATTCGTCCCAGTCCTTTGACTGTTTTATCATTCTGTCAATGTCAAATTGAAGTTTACTTTTCCAAGAAGTGCCATGCTTTGCCTGTTCGTTTTCATACCAAGATTTACCGTTAATCTTATATTTTTTCTTATAGCTTTCGTAAAACTCGTCAATGACAGATAGGCTATTTTCTTTGCAGAGTTTATCACTCTGATAACGGATTTGGTGGTAGCTTTTCTTGTTAGACTGGTAGCACCTACCTGTTACCATATTTACATTATTGAAGATGATGTGATTGTGGATATGCCCCTTATCTACGTGAGTAGATAAGACAAATTCGTACTCATCTTTGAGTATCTTTTTACACAGCTCCATACCAATCTGGTGAGCCAATTCAGGGCTTGTTTCTCCCGGTAAAAATGATTGAATGAGATGTCTTGCAAGAACGGTTCCTTTTGTTCCTGCGTCATTTCGTGTCCTTAAAAACTGAGTGTGAGCAGTTGATTCGTGGCATTTATGAGTGCTGACTAAAAAGCTGTTCATCTGTTTTATCTCCATTTAACAATATAAGCAATGGCAAGATGAAGAGTTGATTTTATAGGGTGTATTTTTTTGTAATAGCCATATATTATTCACCTTCCGTTTCAGATGTTCTTTTTCAGAAGTAGTGAATGAATTTGCCACAGCTCTTTTGAGAAATGTTCAATCTCTTTTTTTATATCACTGATGTCCTCTTTATAGATTACACCTGTCGAATTTACTCGCTTTGAAATCTGATTGATGTTGTTTGTTGCATTAGAAAGTAAGCCTTGTAAATCTCTGAAAGGCTCTAAATCCACTTGATAAATTTCCTTTTCCAAAACGCATTTGCGGATGAAATGGCTCATGTTTCTACACTTCGCAAGTCTTTTTTTCTCTTCAAAAAGAGCCTTTTCTTCTTCAGTTAGTTTAATTTCAAGTCTTTCGTTTCTTGTTCTATTTGCCATAGTTAGTTCCTCCTTTGAATGTATTTCGGGGTCTTAGGGTTCTCCCTAATCAAGCTAAAAAAATTGATAAAAAAAGAAGCAGATCCCCAAAGGGCTGCTTCGTCAATTTTCCATAAGTGTCCAGTACACTTACTGTGCTTGCTACAAAAGAATGAATTAGGTAGCAAGCATTAAGCAAGTTTTTGAATTTATGATTATATTATACCATAGTTATTGGAATTATACATAGATGATGTTGGTTATATTGACATATATATAAAAATGGTGTACCCTTATGTTAGATAAGACTAACCACAAAGTTACATATAATTATTTTGAAAAAGGTGATGATGAAATGGTTGAGATATATGCTATAAATGTTTCATCAGATATATGTAAATATGAGAATCATCTTTTAACCAGACTGAGCAGAGAATGTAGAATACGCTGTGAAGATATTAAAAAAATAAACAAAGACGAGTTCAATTTTTTTAGTAGGTCGCAACTTGCTGTTTTATATACTTGGCAACATTATAGGACAAAAGTTTGATAATGAATTGGTTTATACAAAGTTAGGTAAACCGATGTTTATAAATAATCCGTGGAATTTTTAATATTGCCCATTCTGATGATTGGGTTTGTATGTGCAGTATCCAAAAGAGATATAGGAATAGACATTGAGAGTGTTGACAAGGTTTTAGGTAGTAAATATATTAAGCAAGCAGCGGAAATATTTATTGATAATATGCCAAGTTTAGCCTGCCTATCCTTAAAAGAAGAATCTTATTTTTTTGGACATTAAGGGAGTCTTATGCGAAGATGAAAAGGCTTTATCATTTGAACAGTGGATAAATAATGCTTCTTTTATCAATAAAATTAGTGAAGATGTTTTGTCAAATGAGCAACATATCTTTATAAAAGAATTTCGATGCATTGAAGGTTATGCTATAACTTGTTGTGCATATGAAAACATAGATAGTGATATAAAAAGGTTCTACTTGATGATTTATTAAAATGAAGAGGAGGTGAATACAGGATGGAAGTATCTAAAAAGAGATATGGATGATATAGCGAATATCATATTAACGGATGAGATAGGACATGCATATTATCCCAACCGTTCGATTTTAATTAAAAAATTAGAACACGCTATTGAGCAAGAAGAGGTTTTCTTATATAGATTGAATGGTCAAGTTGTGGGGATTATGTGGTACATGGAAAAATGGAATGTTTGGAGTTTATCCGTATCTTCACATTATCATAGTTAGAGAAGAATATAGATCTAAAGGTATTGGACTTAAAATGATGGAGTTTCTCCAGTCAAAAAGTAGAAGATAATAATAGGCAACTTTTTGCTGAAGAAAAATATTTCTTCTAGTTAATATGAACAATCAGAGAGCATTTGAGTTCTATTCAAGAATAGGATATGAGCGTGTTTGTGAACTTAATCAATTGTTTAGGAAAAATAAAACGGAAATATTAATGGTAAAAATTTTTAGATTCTTAAAGAACGAATGTCGGTCTAAAATTGTATAAGAATCAATTGCTAATGAATTTTCAAGTAGCAGGAAAGGAATATTATGGATATTTTTTTATTGATTTAAAGGTTGAGAAAGAAAATATAGATGTTATAAAAGAAATGCTACCATATACATCTGAGCATATAAAAAAATATAGTCCATATTGAAGATGAAGATATAATCAAGGTTTGTTGTGATGAGCAATATAAAAGCAATTGTAGAAGAAAGTATAGGCAAACTAAATGAATTAATATCAGATAAATTTTTAAGGATAAGAAAATCAGTACAGTCAGAATTGAAGATTGGACATATAAAAAAATGTCATAAACAGTGACGATGTTTTTGTTAAACTGCAACAGACTTCAGAAATTTATAATACAGCGGATGGAACATTCGTGTACAGTGGATTACCATTAAAAAAATATTTGAATACTTCAATTTGAAAATAGATGAATATGCTAAAGAGGCTTTTTGCTGACTATTCAATAAAAACCTCATAAAGTTCCAGCTTTATATAGTGTGGATGGCTATCAAAAGGGAGGATATTTTGAAACATTTCCTCATCATATAATGTTTGAGACAACAAGTGTAAACAATTTGGAGAATATAGAAAAAAATTTTTCAAAGGCAGGTAATTTTTGCAGAGGCAAACATTGAAATAAAAACCTAAGAACATTTTTGAGAACAGCATCTTGTGCACCTATATATAAGTATCTTGAAAATAACATTATTTCCGAAGATACAAAAGATGTGTATATAGTGACAGGCACTTGTTTCAGAAATGAAGCTGAAAACATTAAGAGTTTGTCTAGGTTAAATGAATTTACGATGAAAGAATACTTTTGTTTTTGTCGGGAGTGAAAATTTTATTGAAGATAGTCTTAATAAGGCTACTAAGCTATGGGAATATTGGGTAAAGGCATTTTCTCTTAACTCAAAAATGGAAACAGCAACGGATTCGTTTTTGCAAGTAAATATCAAAAAGTTAAAGTTATTTCAAGCTCTTGGAAAAATCAAAAAGTTGAATTCAAATGCTGGATTCCTGCTGAAGACTCATATATTTCTTGTGGTTCTAAAAAAATTATCATAGGACACATTTTTCATCAAAATATAATATACACTATCTTAACAACAGTACATTGGCACAGAGTGCTTGCTTTGCATTTGGAATAGATAGATTAATGTACGCATTTTTATCACAAAAAGGTACTGAAATTGAGAAATGGGATAGTAGCACAGTTTCAGAAATAAAAAAATATGTTGATTTGGATTAGGAGGAACTTATGAATGTAGAAATCAAAGGAACTGGTATATATTTGCCGGAAAAAAGTCGTAACTAGTCATGAAGCTGAGGAAATGGCTGGATATAGTAGGCTTGGAGCCAGAAATGGTCTAGTTAAGATGATAACTGGGGTAGAAACAAGACACTATGCAGGAGACGATGAATATTGCTCAGATATTGCATATATGGCTGCTAAAAATGCCATAGAAAATTCAAACTTGTCAGTAGAAGATATAGATGCATTGGTTTTTGTTCTGTCACGCAAGACTTTTGCAGAACCTGCTACTGCAAATGTGATTGCGGATAAATTGAATTTAAGAAATGCATTTGTATTTGATGTAAAAATGGTTGTAATGCATTTTTACAGGGAATGGATATTGCTGATAGCCTGATTAAAAACAGGAAAGGCAAATAATGTTGTTATCGTGTCTGGAGAAGCTTTTAAGCAAGTGGGTTAAATTTGATTATACTACTCAAGAGGATTTAATGATAGGAAGTCCGGTAACACTTTCTTTAGGTGATGGAGGAGGTGCATTTGTATTAGGACCTACCGAAAAGAACAGAGGAATATTAAGTTCAAAGTTTAAATCTTATCCAGATTTGTGGAATAACAATGTTATGTGGGGTGGTGGCGTTAGATTTCCTAGAAATCCAGACAAGATGTATATTCCCGGAACAACAAAAAAAGTTAATTGAAAAAGCAATTGAGCATCAGAGACGATCTTATCGAAAAGGAACTTCGTAAAGTTAACTGGAAAAATTGAGGATGTTGATTTCTTTGCAACAACTCAAGCAGCCAAATGGGTAAATAAAAAAATTTATGAAGAAACCGGCATTGATGAAAGCAAAGTGAGTTCTGTTATAGAAAAATGGGGAAATGTAGCTTGTAGTAATCTTCCGTTGGTGGTACATGATGCGATTTTAGATGGAAAAATAAAAGAGGGTAGTAAAGTTTTGTTTATAGGTGCTGCAGTTGGATTTAGTACATGTGTGATTGCATTACAATTTTAATGAGGTGTTTATATGTCATATTCTAAAAAATTGTATAAAAATGTGGTTTTGCCACAATGCAAAGATAAAAATAAAAAAATAGATGATCAAGGAATTTGTAATATATGTCGTGAATATAGTACAGCTAGTTCAAACATAAAGTTGAACAGCGTGGATAATTTGTCTAAAGAAGAAAGAAGGCAAATTTTAAATAACAAAGTACAAAAACATGTAAAACATTGCACAAATCCTAAATACAATTGTGTTGTAGCTGTTTCTGGTGGAAAAGATAGCTTGATGACATTATATGTTGCCAAAAAAAGAATTAGGATTAAATCCTGTGGGATTTTTATTGATAATGGATTTGCGATAGATGAAATGAAAGAAAATATTGACAATGCATCAAAGATTTTGGGAGTAGATATTGTCACATTTAAAACGGAATATTTAAAAGGCTTATTCAGAGTTTTATTAAAATCTAAGAAGGAAATCTATTATTGCAGAGTATGCCACTTGTTAATAGATTTCTATGTAAAAAGGTTTTGTAAAGAAAACAATATTTCTTTATTGCTAGGGGATATACGAAAGGTCAAGCGTATATCAGTAAAAATGAGCTATTCTGGATATATAGCATATCTGATTCTAATACTATTGAGGCTTTTAGAAAAATTATCCGGAATATGAAGAGGTTGTGGATATAGTAAAAAAATCCATTGATATATTTTTGCGAAAAAATTTCAAAGAAATTGAACAGATATCTCCATTCAAATATATAGATTATAGTGAAGAGGAAATTATTGAATTTTTAGAACATAATATAAAAATTTAAGGTTCCGAAACATAGTTGGCCTCAAAATTCTACGAACTGTAGGTTTAATTATTTGTCACAGTTCTTGGCGAGAAAACAATTCGGCTATTCTCAACATGAGGTTGAAATAGCAACTTTAGTTAGAGAAAAAGAAATGACGCTTGAGCATGCAAATAGAATTTTAAATACGCCTATAACAGATGATGATATAAATGACGTTTTGAATGTTTTTGAATTTAAATAAGTCTGATGTAGGTATTGAATGAAAAAAAGTTGGAGGTAATAAATTATGGAAATAAAAAGAAAAAAATAAGAGAAATACTAGTTAATACAATCGAAGGATTAAATGGTAAAAATCTAAAATATGATGAACAATTGATTACGACTGGCTATATTGACTCTTATGAAATTATTCAGCTTATGGAAGTATTTGAAAATGAATTTTTGTAAAAAAATAGATATTGAAAAAAATTAGTCTGTCTAATTTTGAAACAATTGATGCAATGTCAACATTAATTCTTGAGATGAAGGGAGAATCTCATGAATGATATAAATTTTAAAGGAATATTTGATCAAACAATATCAAATGAACCAAATAAAGTTTTATATGAATATTATACTAAAGGTGAGATTGTAGAAATTACCTATAAGCAGCTGAAAGATAAAATTTATGGAATGGCTTTAGAATTAGAAAAAGACTTAACTGATATTCCTAAAGAAAGTTGGGTAGCATTGCAGGCTGATAATAATCCTTGGAATATGGCTATTATTTGGGCATTATTAAGGCAAAAATATGAATGTAATACTCGTAGATATAGAGAGTAGAATTACAGATGAAATTATCAGACATAGCGGAGCTAAAGCTATAGTTACATCTAAAGATTTATTTGTACATGGTATTGTAAATATTGATATAGACAAAAATAAGATTGTGTAATTATATAGAATATGTTCCGTCAAACGATAAATTTGCAAATAAAATAGCTTTATGCACATCCGGAACAAGTGGGACTCCTAAATTATATGTTCATACAGGGAAACAGATAAGCGCTCATATTCACAATGTTTTAGAAAGATACAAGCAAACAGAAAAATTAAATTATAATACCATGAATAAACAGACGAAAAAAACTATGTCTATATTCAAGTTTCATCACATAGCATCTGTTTTTTTCTAAATTTTTATGTATCCCTATATAGGTGGAACAATTGTATATACAGATACATTAAGAATTAAAAATTCTGCTAGATTTAATAAATAAACAAAAAGTACAAAAAGTGTATGCAGTACCTATGATATGGGATTCGATGCTTAAATATATTTCTGGAACACAGGGTGATGTCGAGCCTGAAACAATAAGGAGAGTATTTGGAGAAAAATTTGAAACTAGCATTGATGGGGGCTGCAAAAGCTACTGCTCAAACTGCAGAAGTTTTAAATAAAAGCAGGTGTATTTACAACGTCAGCATATGGTATGACAGAGATAGGTTCGTTGACTTCAAATATAGATAAAAATGCCGAAAGCCGAAATAGAGGTATAGTTGGGAGAATTGGTTCAAACTTCTATGATTTTTAAGATTAAAAAAAGCAGATGGTAACTTAGTGACAAGTGGAGAAGGTGAACTTCTTATAAGAGGAGATGTAGTTTATCACTCTCAATTAATAGACGGAGTAGAAATAGAAAAGAAATAGTTCAGAATATTTTTGTACTGGAGACATGGTAAAGATAGAGGATCATGAATTGACCATTTTAGGTAGAGTGAAAGACGTTATAGTAAATTCATCAGGTGAGAATATCTACATTGACCAATTAGAGTCAGAATTTCATGAAATAAAAAGATGAAGGTATGGATTTTACTATTATTGGATTAGAAGATGAGCCGGTCATGATAGTTTATGTTGCTGAAAGAAATAATTTAAAAAAACATAACAGAAAAAAATTATAGAAATTAACAATTCACTAGAAATATATACAAGGATAACTAAGCTGTATATATCTCATGATAGTATTGAAAAAAACATCTACTGGTAAAATAAAAAAAGAAATGAAATAGCAAAACGAATTTTTAAGCAATGATAAATCTATAGAATTTGTGAAAAATATAACAATCTGAATTAGCAGAAGGAGGAAATATTTTATGGATAGAATTGATGAATTTATATTACAACAGATAAAAACTGTTTTTGAATCTTGGTAGTGAAGAGTTGAATGATAATTGTAGGATTGTAGAGGACCTTGGTGCAAATAGTTATGAATTGGCAGAAATATTTTTTTATCGTTAGAAGAGGAATTTAATATTAGTTTAGGTAATAAATTTATTCTAGGTAAGACTATTTATGTAAAAAAACTATAAAAAGATATTGTGAAGGAAGCTCTAGGTAATGATGCATAATTTAAAAATTTCAGATAAAGTATGGTGGTGATAACTTGGTAAGCAGAATTTCAAAAAGCTCCGGAGGAGAGAAAGAAGGAATTGATAGAAGTTGCAACTAAACTTTTTTGAGTTGAAGGGATATGAAAAAGTTTCGGTAAGAGACATTCTTTCGGAGGTTAATGGCGCTCCGGGTATGTTTTTATTACTACTTTAAGTCTAAAGAAGATATATTTTTTTAGCTTGTATGAAATGTTATTTTTTTCAGAGAGACTTAAAGTAAAAAGTTGATATATTAAAAAAATAAGGACATAGCGTATGAAGTAAGAATAAAAAACCTTGAGGGAGCTGATTGTAAATGACATCAGCCAATTTACACAAAGGTTTGATTTATCAGCAGATAATTCCATAACGGATAATTCATATAGGCTTTTGGGAACTGACGCATTATGTTGGACACTTTGTAGAGGCTTATGCTGATTTCATTATTGAAGGAGTTGAGACGAAAAAGATAAAAAGTTGTATCGGCATTACTAAAGAAAAATGCGAGAAATGTAGCAGCATTTATTCTTTATGGTGCAATCGGAACAATCTATAGTGATTCTATTAATGGAATAGAAGGGGCGAATAGTCCTGAGAGTGCATTTGATATTATCAGTGAAATATTCACTTGAGATAATAAAAATCAAAAAAATAAATACAATCATCTTTCGAAACAAGGGAAACATCAACGGTGTTTTCCTTGTATTAGTATTAGGGCAAAATGAACGAACTCGTTCGGTAAGGAGGTATGTTTTAGATGAAAAAGAAGAAATCTATCAAAGATATTATTTCCTACAGTGAAATAAAAAAAGGACAACTTGTAGGAGGAATATTATTTGTTAGTCTTGGAATGCTATTAAGTATTTGTCCAATTTTGGTGATATACAAAGTCATAAAATTTCTATTTTTTTATATGGAAAAATTAGAACAAAGTGCAATGCAGTTCTGTAGTTATGGACTTGCGGCAGTGGTATTGGCATATTGCTTAACTTATATTGGTAGTATTTTTATGCCATAAGTTTTTCATATGTTTTTAATAGCTAACTTAAAAAGAAGATATTATTTCATATTGGGAACCTTCCTTTAGGATTTTTTTACTGGGGACAACAAGTCAAAAAAATAAGGCAAGTATTAGGATCGGACATGAATCAAATTGAGGGATACTTTTCTCATCAATTACCAAATTTAATTTCAACTTTAACACTAATTTTAGCAATGATAATTGTTATGTTAAAGATAAATCTAATATTAGGTCTTACGACTTTGTTAATTATATTTATCGGTTTAGGAATTCAGATTGCAATCATGGCAAAGATTATAAAAGTCAGGTGGACTCGATAAAAAACTTTGCGATTTTGGATCAAATTAATTCAGCAACTACTGAATATGTTAAAGGTATGCCGGAAGTTAAAATATTTGGAACAGGAGCAAAAATCATTTAAAAACTTTTTCAAAGTCAGTAGGAGAATATAGAGATTTTACAAGTTCGATGACATCAATGATAAGACCAGGATTTGTCTCATTTAGAATGTTTATTTTATCTGTTGCTACATTCATAGTTCCTGTAGGAATACTTTTAATGTCACGAAATAATAACTTGGATTTTGCTACAGTTTTTATTTTCTATTTGATTCTTGCACCTGCAATTAGCGTACCTGCATTAAAGCTTAGAGATTTTGCAGAAGGAATGAATTTACTAAATGAAGTTGTTTTGAGAGTCTATGAAATTATAGATCAAAAAGAATTGGCAATTGAAAATACTGAGGAAGGGATAAAAGGTCGTGATCTTGAATTTAATAATGTGAGCTTTTCTTATGGAAATGAAGAGGTTTTAAAGAATATAAGCTTCTGTGCTAAACAAGGAGAAGTTACAGCATTAGTTGGTTATTCGGGAGCAGGTAAATCTACCATTGGAACGCTAATACCAAGATTTTTACGATCCTTCAGAAGGTTCTATTAAAATTGGTGGAGTTAATATAAAAAGTATTCCGATAAACACCTTAATGGACAAGATAGCATTTGTTTTTCAAGACAGTGATCTTATCACAGATACAGTCTTCAATAATGTTGCTATGGCAAAGACAGGTTCTACAAAAGAAGATGTCATAAAAGCATGTAAAAAAGCAAGGTGTCATGATTTTATTGAAAAACTTCCTAATGGATACAATACTGTTTTGGGTAAAGGAACTTACTTATCTGGGGGAGAGAAACAACGTATTGCAGTAGCAAGAGCAATTTTGAAGGATGCACCAATATTAGTGTTAGACGAGGCAACAAGTTTTGCAGACTCTGAAAATGAATATCTTATGCAGGAAGCTTTATCTGAATTGGTCAAGGATAAGACTGTTATTATGATTGCTCATAGGTTAAATACCATAGAATATGCAAATCAAATCTTAGTAATATCTGATGGAAAAATTGCAGAAAGAGGTAAGCATGAAGATTTAATCCTTGCAAATGGAATATATAAGAGACTCTTTTGATATTTATAAGAAGACAAATATTTGGCAAATGGATATAGAAGGGAGTGAGAATGAATGATAAGAAATATTACTTTAGGAAAGATGAATAATATAAGAAAAATCAATTATTTTTAAACGTTTTTGGCATCTATTTCCAACCTTATACCATTTATTGCTTTAGCGAAAATTGTAGAAACACTATTTTTTTAAATAGAGGTGCAGATAGTATAGATACGAGCCTTTTATGGAAGTATTTTGGGATAATGGCAATATTTTTTTCTTAATAACATTCTTATTGGAAAATTTAGCCACAAAAATATACCTATGAACTTGGATACAAGACAAGTGCAGATGGAAGAATAGAGCTTGCAGACCACATAAGAAAAACTGCCGATAGGTTATATTTCAGGAAAAAGTTCAGCAGAGATCTTAGATACATTAATGAATGATTTTTTTCAAAGTTGAAACGGCAGTAACGCATCAATTACCTCAATTTTTTTAGTGGTATATGTGTAGCGGTTCTTTTGCTCGATATTATTTTTGATAATCAATGTAAAAAATGGGAATAGCAACACTTATTGGACTACCTATTTCTGTTCTACTTCTTACACTCATGCAAAAACTTTCAGAAAAAATTTATTTAAAAAAACAAAGAAAATGAGGATAAAAGAGGAAGAAGATATAAATGAATATTTGGATGCCATTAAGACTCTAAAAAGCTTATAACAGCTTAGATGACACATTAACAAAACTTGAAGAAGATATAGACAACTCAAGAAATGCAAATATTAAGAGTGAGAAAGGAGTTGGTTCATTAACTACTATAGCAAGTATGATTTTAAGAATAGGACTTCCTTTGATGAGTTTAGCTGGTTCCTATTTATTTATAAATGGATCTTTGAAATTGATACATTTTTTTAATGTTCTTATTTGTAGGCACAAGGATTTTTGATCCCTTGGAGCTTGCACTTGTAAATTATACAGGTTTACAAATGGCATCCGTTTCAGGAGAGAGAATCATTAACTTACTTAAGGCTAAACCTATGTCAGGAAATTGTGCTGTAAACGAAAGCAACAAAATTGAAATATCTGATGTTTCATTTTTCTTACAAGGAGTCTAAGGTTATCAATAATGTTTCATTAGACATTAATGAGAACGAATTAACTGCTTTTTGTTGGTTACTCTGGCTCTGGAAAATCTACACTAATTAAATTAATTTCCAGATTTTATGATCCTAATGAAGGGACAATTAAAATTGGTGGAGTAGATTTGCTAACAGCCGACCCTGATAAATTAATGGATAAATTTTCTGTCGTTTTTCAAGATGTGTATCTTTTTAAAGACACAATTTATAACAACATAAAATTTGGAAATGAAGATGCAAGTAAAGATGAAATCATGAATGCTGCAAAAATGGCAGGAGCTTATGACTTTATAGTCAAAAAAGATGATGGATTTGACACTATGATTGGACAAGGAGGAGCGACTCTGTCTGGAGGTGAGAAACAAAGAATATCAATAGCGAGAGCAATATTAAAAAAATGCACCAATAATACTACTTGATGAAGCAACATCTTCACTTGATCCTGAAAATGAACTTATTATACAAGAAGCAATATCAAATTTAATAAAAAAATAAAACAGTTGTGGTTGTAGCCCATAAATTAAGAAACGTAATGGGAGCTGATAAAATTGTTGTTTTAAACAAAGGGAAGGTAGAAGAAGTTGGGAAGCATGAAGAACTTATTAAAAAATGAAGGACTATATAAAGACTTATGGAATTATCAAGAAAAGTCTAAAGAATGGAAGATTGTACAGTAACAATCAATTTTAAAGGAGGAAATTTATGAAAACACAAAAGAAATCATCAAAAAATGCAGTTACAGCTGGTGTTTTAATTGCACTTTACTTTGTAACATATTTAGTAATTGGGGCAATATCTATGCCTGTCCCTGTTTTATTTTTACTAATGCCTATGCTTGTAGCACTACTTGCTGCACCAACCTATCATATGCTTCTTGCAAAAACAAAGTCAGCCACCGCTATTGTAATCGCAGCTATCTTACCAAGTATTTTATTAGTTGTAACTGGTCATATTCCAATTGCACCATTAGTGGCAGTGCCTGCCGGAATAATTGCTATGTTAATAGCAAGAGGTGGAAATTATACAGACTTTAAGAAAAAAATACAATTAGTCATATGTTTTTCTCTAAAACTTATTTGGAGGATTCTTACCAATTTGGCTTATGAGAGAAGCATTTTTGAAAGTGTTATAAAAGGTGGCTTAGATCAAAAACTTTTGTAATACAGTAAGAGCATGGACACCAATATGGATGCTACCAGTTATGATTATTGGAACATTTATATTCTCTTTGATTGGTTCTTATTTTACAAAGAAAAATACTAAATAAAAAGCTGGAATCAGCAGGAGTTTTATAATGGAAAATTCAAAGTTTGTTCTGGGGTCAAAATATGACCTCAGAACAAAAGCTTATCTTGCTTATAGGTGCGAATATTTTAATTTTTATAGGTTTTTGGTTTGATATATCAAAAGCCTTATTAGCTTATTTTTCTTGCCATCATTATTAGTGATGGTTATAAGAAATCCGCTATAAGGTATATTTTATTCTTTTGCAATAAGTGTTGTATTAGAAAAATTAGCCTATTTGAATATAAATTTTCTTATGAATTTAATTTTTATTCCTCTTGGCAATTGGGAGAAATTTTTGCCATGTATTATCATTGGTAAATGGATTTTAAATTCTACATCTGTTTCCAGTGCAGTAGCAACTTTACAAAAATTAAAAACTATCAAAAGACTCACTCATAATGATTTCTGTAATATTTAGATGTTTACCTACGATTAAAGATGAGTGGAGTCATATAAATATGGCGATGAAAAACAAGAGGGATTAGCGTTAGTCTTTATAATTTATTTCATAGACCTGCTGCGACAATGGAATACTTTTTGTCCCCTTATTCGTAAGTGTAATAGAAATCGGTGATGAGCTATCCCAATCAGCCATTATAAGGGGTCTTGATGCTCCTGTTCAAAAAACAAGTAGATACCTAATTAAGATTAGAAAAAATGACATTGGTGTTTTAATTCTTATGATTTTAATTTTATCAATAGTAATATTTATGAAAGTGTCAGGGTGGGATTTATGATTGAAATTAGAAAAATTAAGTTTTAAGTACAATGGAGGATCTGATTACTCATTAAAAGATATAAACTTGAAAATCAAAAAAGGGGAATGCATTCTTCTATGTGGTAGGAGTGGTTGCGGAAAGTCGACCCTATTAAAGCTTATGAACGGTATAATACCTGAGTTTTATGATGGGGACATTTCTGGCAGGGTTATGGTCAATGGAATGAATACATTTACTACACCAATTTATAAATTATCTAAGGATGTGGGTTCAGTTTTTCAAAATCCTAAAACACAATTTTATACAACAAACACTACAGATGAGATTGCTTTTTGGTTTAGAAAATTATGGATTGGATAGGGCAGAGATAAACAAAAAAGATTGAGGAAGTTAAAAACATCTTCAATCTTGAAGCGTTAATGAACAGAAACATATTTGAACTTTCAGGTGGAGAAAAGCAAAAGATTGCAATTGCAAGTGTGTTCGCTTTAGACCCGAAAGTATTTGTTTTTGATGAACCTTCTTCCAGCTTGGATATTGACTCTATGAGAGAACTATCAAAAATAATAGAAAAACTGAAAGCGGTAGGTAAAACAATTATAATAGCTGAACACAGACTATGGTATCTGAAAAATGTTGTTGATAGAGCAATATATTTGGAGAGCGGGGAAATTATCAAAAGAATATAGTATGGAAGAAATTCAAAATTTAACTGAAGAAGAAAGGTTAAAAAGCAGGGCTTAGACATACTGAACTTCAAGATGGAAACTTTAAAAAGAAAAAAAGAACACATTGAAAAAAATGTAACTGAGTTGGAAAATATATGACTTGTTATATAAAAGAAAAAAAGAAAACTATTTTTGAAGATAGATATCCTAAACTTTAAAAAGGGGAAAGATTATAGGAATAATTGGAAAAAAATGGAATCGGAAAGTCTACTTTTTGCAAGAATTGTTTGCGGACTTGAGAAACAGTCTTCGGGAAGGATTTGTAAATGTGGTAGGCAATTAAGCTCTAAAAACAGAATCAAAAAAACAGTTTATTAGTTATGCAAGAAGTAAATAATCAGCTGTTTACAGATACAGTTTATGACGAAATAAATTTAACATCGGACACAGACGATGAAAAAAATAAATATTTGCATGGTAGATATGCAAATTGCCGAGTTAAAGAAAAAGAACCCTCACACTTTTATCGGGAGGGCAGAAACAGAGGGTACTTATTCTATCGGCTTTACTTTCAAATAAAAAGTCTGTTGTTTCTTGATGAGCCTACAAGCGGATTAGATTATGCAAGCATGAAAGTAGTTGCTGAAAAATATAAAAGAATTTCAAGGAAGAGAAAGATTTGATTTTGATAATATCTCACGACTATGAATTTTTTTAGAAGAGGTATGCGATGAGATTATATTTTTTTCGTAATTGATAATTTGGTTTTGCTCGTTTAGAAGATAGAACAAAACTTTTTAGAAAGGAACAATTATGTAAAAACTTTTAAAATATAATATGGAGGATAAAGGATGAAAAATATGTTATTTATTAAAGAAAAAAATCAGGATAATAAAAATTCTCCTTTTTCTCCGTAAACTTAATATCTTTATGCCTTTATAAATACTTTTGCTAACCCATTAAATAAGCTCATAGGAAATAAAGATTTTGTTCATTTCAGAGGACTTCTTATGCCAAGATGCAGGAGTCCTCCTTTTTGTCTGAAAAACAAATAGACAAAAAAAGAAATGGAGGAAACTTTATGGCAAAAGAGTATTACCTTTATGTCAGAGGGCAAAAGGTAAAAGTCAGTGAAGATATTTATAAAGTCTACTGGCGAGAAAGAGAACACGAGAAGTATTTAGAGCAGGTGGACAAGAAAAACCACTTGCTCTTTTTCATCATTGGATCATGACGGACATTTTGTAGATAATATTGTAGATGAAAAGTGTTGATGTAGAAAAGATTGTTGAAACACAGATGATGATTGAAGCAGTCCGAAATGCTATATCAAGGCTCAATGCAGAAGAAAGAGATATTATTGAACGCTTGTATTTCAATGATGAAACGGTTCGTTCAGTTGCAAAGCTCAAAAATATTACACATCCGGCTTTAATCAAAAGAAGAAACAAAAATTCTTGAAAAAGCTGAAAAAAATTCATCGAAGAACTTTAGAAGTTCGGTAACCAAAGGGGTCAAATTTTTCCTTATGTAAAGTGAAGGGGAGTTTGACCCCCATTTACTTTCTTGAATAAGAGATAGCCTGCTTATGGCAAATAGGAAAATGTAAAGAAAACAATCCCTTTCAAATATTGATCTTTGACAACTGAATAGACCAAGGTAGGACTTTATCTACTTGTGGAGGATTATGACTTACGCCATGACCTTTCTGCTGAAAGTTTTCGGTTTTATGAGTACTGGTTAGCCAAGGATACAAGAAAGTGAGCGATAAATAAGAATACATAAAAAAACAGAGGTGGCAATCTGTTCGATGATACAAGTAGTGATAATGATACTTCAATAGTTTAAGCCGGCTCGTCTTAATAAGGGGCGGAGGTGAGATTCCTATGTTGCTGCCAAGCACCTATCAATGTCGTAAAAACTTAAAAAAATGAATTTTTAACAAGGAGGGTTTAGAATGAATAACGAATTACTAAAAATATAGCCTCCAATTATCTATGTTATCTATTTTGCTTTCCAAACATTTACTAAAATGACATTGAATACAGGAAGATAAAAATTAAAACTGATGAAAAAAAGTACAACATTTCAACAGAATTATATTTATAATGTTTTGCAAGTGTGGTATAATTAAACTGCATAGAAAGATACAAAAAGGAGGCGGATGCAGTGAAGAAAGATGTAAAAAGTTATTAAAGGTGATACCACACTGAAAAAGAACTGCATCAGGTTGTGTTGAACGCTCAATAAAGAGAGTGGCAGCTTATTGCAGAGTTAGTACGGACACTGAAGATCAGATTAACAGCTATAATTCTCAGGTGGAACACTACACAGAATTTATCAAGAAAAAAATAAAGAGTGGACTCTCGCTGGAATATATGCTGATGAAGCAATAACCGGAACACAGGTTGATCGGAGAATTGACTTTCAAAGGTTGATAAATGATTGTATGAATGGCGATATAGACATGATAATTACAAAAATCTATATCAAGATTTGCGAGAAACACATTGGACACCTTAAAGTATGTAAGAAAGTTAAAAAGAATTTAATGTTGCAGTCTTTTTGAAGAAGAAAACATAAAAAAACCTTAACTATGGACGGCGAATTACTTTTTAACTATTCTAAGTTCAGTTGCTCAACAGGAAGTAGAAAAATATTTCAGCCAATGTTAAAAAAAGGCTTGAGAATGAAGATGGAAAGAGGAGAAATGGTCGGATTTCAAGGCTGTTTAGGTTATGACTATGATCCGGAAACTAAAAAGTATTTCTGTCAATGAAAAAAAGAAGCTGAGATTGTAAGATATATTTTCAGAAGATATATTGAAGGCGTCGGCGGTATGGTAATCTCAAGAGAGCTGGAAGAACAGGGGTATTTATCGCCAAGAGGGAATAAAAAGGTGGACTGAAACAACGGTTTTTAGGAATCATAAAAATGAGAAATATAAAGGTGATCTTATGATGGGAAAGACCTATACCGTTGATCCTATATCAAAAAGACGATTGGATAATTTTTGGAGAGCAGGACAAGTTTTATATAGAAAATCATCATGAGCCAATCATTTCGGAAGAGGATTTTGAAAAAAAGCTCAAGGTATCAGAATAAGAAGATCAAAAAAATAGAAACACTGTTGCCAATAATGGAGGTAAAAGAGAAAAGTATTCAAGAAAATATGCTTTTTAGCAGTATGCTGGAATGTGGATTTTGCGGTCATAATCTTTCAAGAAGAAATTGGCATTCGAGTTCAGAATATACAAAAAGTTATATGGCAGTGTGTCAATGCTACTAAAAATGGAAAGAAGTATTGTCCACATAGTAAAGGGATTGAAGAAGAAGCCATAGAAAAAAAGCATTTATGGAAAGCTATCGTCAGGTATGCCACAATAATGTGGAAATTACCAACGAATTCCTTAAAAACTGTTGAAGAAGAATTGAAAGACAACAGTTTAGCTAAAGACCTGAAGAAGATAAGCAATCAACTTGATAAAAATACTAAAGAAAGAAAAGAATCTTGTTGAATTAAGGCTGAATGAGTCAATCAGCATGGATATATATCAGGACAAGTATAATGAAATCGCTGTTAGCAAAGAGAAATTACTTGCAGAAAAGAGGACTTTAGAAGTAACACTTACTGATGAAAAAGCGTTGAAGAAAAAGGCTTGAAGGGTTTAAGAAACTACTTGAGTCTAATAAATATCTTGAGGAATTTGATAGAGCTGTATTTGAAAGTATAGTAGATAAAAATCATCATTGGAGGAACTAACGATGAAGGAGAAATTGATCCTGCAATGATTACTATCATATATAAGACCGGGAAAAAAAGGATTCTCAGGACGGAAGATTATTTAAGAGCAGAAGAAAAAAATGCTAAGGAAGTTAATGAGGAAACTGACAATAAATTGTATCCTCAATCAAGCGACGAGGTTAATAATTTGTGTTCCTATCCTATGGACAACACATATGGAATGCGTAACACTGCTTGTACGAGCTACAAAGTAGCGAAGTAGAAGCAGATGTACGTCCTATGCAAGGCACGCCCAAGAAAACGAGCAAGGCGAAGTTCGATTGGCTGCGTGCTACTGCATGTACGCACTTATCAACAAGAATTAAGGGAAATTGCAAACTAAAAGCTGGTGTTGCCCACGCGACAGCTGTCCAAGAGCAAGGAGCGAGGCGACGTGGCGATTGGAGGCAGCGAACTGCGGAAGCCAGAACATAGGAACGAGCTACAAAGTATAGAGAGGTCTTGAAATCAAAGGGTTTAGAGAAAAATACATAGGTTTGGAAAGAGGGTGTGCATTGAGATTTTAGAGCATTTGGCAATAGTTCTGACCACTGGAAATAGGTGGTTGTGGATGTAAAACTGCTTTTTGTTCCTGTCGATACTATATGGCGATTGTCAAAATAGGCTTTTAGTGTATGGAGACAATAGAACTATTGTCATAAAATATGTTTTTTTATAAACTGGTAGGTGAGGATATGGCTAAATATGCATATAGAGATAAAAGACAGAAAAAAATATAATTTATTCTGACGAAGCTATAGAAGAAGATAGGGACACTGCGTTTTTTTGCCCTAATCATATGTGTAACGCAAAATTATATATTTGCGCAGTTGATGGGAGTAAAAGCGCCTATTTTAGAGCGACAAAACCGAATTTTAAGCATATTAATAATTGTCCGTTTGCTAATAGTAGTACAGAGTTTGATTTGAACGACTATGATGAATCCCAATTTGTTTATGAAGATGCGATAAATAATCTTTTATGCAACCCTAAATCATCATCACAAAATAGCATTCCTTCTGCACATGGGACTGGTGAACCTGGTGCTCATCCACCAAGAACAATAAGACAAATATATTCCATGTGTAAAAGTCTATCCGTTAGAGATACATATGCTGGTAAAGAAATAGGTTCAATGATATTAGATGATAGAAGCATATATAGATATCCCAAAGGATGTTTTGGAAATAGGATAATTGAAGCGACTGTAGATGGGATATTGTATAACGATGAGAATAAGGAAGTTTATTTAGCATCACCTATTAACAGTAAAAAAATATACATTTATATTATCGTTTTCAGATGAAGATTACTATAAAAAGATGCGCTCTGAAATATATAACAATAGAGATAAGATTATAGTTATTGCTGGGAAATGGGAATCATCAGGTGAATATAATAAATTTACTTCAAAAAGTGTATGGAAGAAAACAAGTGGCTATTATTAAATAATAATAATTGTAGAAGTGTTGATAAATACGCTGATTAAAAAAATAATTTTATTGAATTAGTATAAGTGTCATACCCATTATAAACTAATGGGTTGGCTAAATAATATCTATAGCGTTGATGGTGAAAAATATCTTCAAATCATAAGGATGAGAAGGTTAATATTACTATCATCGCTATTATTTTTTAGTATCCATATATTTTCTATTGGCATCTTGACGAATATTGAATTTTAACTTAATATTAAATATAAATTCAGTATTGGAATACAAAGAGGTGTGCTATGGCACAAGTATTAAAAAGAAGAAGTTAGAAATAGAATACTCGAAGCAGCAGAAAAAGTATTTTACAAAAAAAGGATTATAGAGGTGCCAAATTAACAGAGATTGCAAAAGAAGCAGATATTCCTGTGGCACTAATTTATACCTATTTCAAGAATAAAGAAGTTTTGTTTGATGCAGTAGTAAGTTCTGTTTATATAAATTTCGAGTCAGCTTTTGATGAGGAGGAGTCTTTGGAAAAAGGTTCTGCTTCTGAAAGATTTGATGAAGTTGGAGAAAATTATATTCATGAACTTTTAAAAGAGCGTAAGAAGTTAATTATTTTAATGGATAAAAAGCTCAGGTACAAAGCATACAGAAGCAAAACAAAAACTCATATCTCAAATGCAGGTTCATATTGAAGTAAGTTTAAAAAGACAATCGAAACAGGAATATGATCCAATGCTTGCCCATATTTTAGCCAGTAACTTTACAGAGGGGCTTCTTGAAATAGCAAGGCACTATCAAAGTGAAAAGTGGGCAAAAGAAATGTTGAAGTTGATAGCGAGATGTTATTATAAGGGGGTAGAGTCCTTATAATTTCACTAAAATCAGTTTAATAAATTTAATTAAAAAGGGGGAATAATGTCTTATTGTAGTAAAAAAAGAATAAAAAGGTTATGGAGAGAAATGCAAAAGGACTGGAAAGAAGAAATTGTTTGCAAAAATTTCTTGGAATGAGTTTAATAAATATAATTTTTAAAGACAATAATGAATGGTCGTTAGGAGACTGTGAACAGTCCCCATTATGTCAAATGATTTGGGGAGAAATAATATCCGATTTTTTTAATGAATAAGGATAAAGAAAAATATAATTACTTAATAAATAGATATTATCTAATAGTTAAAAATGATAAAGAAAGGTATAGATTTCTTTTTGATGTAATGAATAATGGGAAGCTGTGTTACGATATAAAATGAGCAAGGTTATGATTATCATTTTATAGGTAATTTTACTCCAATTCCCGCGAATAATATGAAGCGTAAACGTAGCTTACAATTTATTCATAAGGACTTCAATGAAGATTGGAACAAGATGATAAAGTATATAAAACCAGAATTGGAATGATTTCGACATGAATTTTTTTCTTTTTGAAGATTATATTAAAATGACTTTACAAGAAGATTATTATTCTAATGATAAATTTTCAAAAAAATAAGTTGCTCAGAAAAAAATAAAAAGAGTTAATTAAAAAAACGCGGGGAAACTATACAGAAAAAAATGTGAAGAGCTTTTTAAAAAAATAGTTGAATATTAAAAGCTAATGTGTTGATAAAATTTATGGTTTTGAGATTAATTAATGTATAGTAATAGACTTTGCGTAATCAGCAAAGTCTTACTTTTAAATCTTAATACTGAATTAAAAATTCAATATTATTCAATTTTTGAAAGGAGCGTTGTTCATGCCAGAAAAAAAGAATTAAGGAAAAAAGTGATTGGGAAAAACGGCTTATCCAATTCACTTCTTGCTTTAAAAATAGTATTTGATTTGATACCACAAATCTTACTTGTATATTTGATTAGTTCTTTAATCACAAACAATATTAACGAAGGTAATTTAAAGTATATATTCTTGGGAATCTTTATATCGTTTGTATTAAAAAGGCGTGTTTTACTATTTTGCGACAAAGGTTGCTCATGAGAAAGCATACGAAAAAAATTGACAGAACTTAGGTTAGATATTATCGGTCATCTAAAAAAACTAAGTTTAGGATTTTTCAAAGAACATAATACTGGAGAGCTTACCAACATTGTTCAACATGATGTAGAACAAGTGGAAGTATACCTTGCTCATGGTCTTCCTGAAATAATGTCAGTTACACTTCTGCCTACCATTATTTTTGTAGCTATGATTTTTGTAGACTGGCGTCTTGCTCTTGGAATGATTTCCGGAGTTCCACTCATGTATTTGGTAAAAGTTCTTTCACAGAAAACAATGGATAAGAACTTTGCTATTTACTTTAACCATGAAAACAAGATGAGAGAAGAGCTAATGGAATATGTAAAAAATATTTCTGTTATTAAGGCTTTTGCTAAAGAAGAGGAGATTAGCGAAAGAACATTAAAAACAGCAAGAGAATATATTTACTGGGTTAAAAAGAGCATGGGAGCAATTACAATTCCAATGGGACTCATTGACATATTTATGGAAATTGGAGTGGTAATTGTCATGATTTTGGGAAGTATTTTTCTTTATCAGGGGAATATTACAACGCCTAATTTTATCCTTGCAATTATTTTATCATCTGCGTTTACTGCATCTATAAGTAAGACAGCTACATTGCAACATTTCTCTATTGTGTTTAGGGAAGCATTAAAGGCGATTGGAAAAGTTTTAACAGTTCCACTTCCAAATAAAAAGACAGAACAAGGTTTAGAATTTGGAAACATAGAATTTAAAGATGTGAATTTTGCATACGGAAAAGATGGCTTTGAGCTTAAAAATATCAATTTGACTTTTTAAGAAAAAAATAGTTTGAATGCCTTTGTAGGAGCAAGTGGTTGTGGGAAAAGTACTGTATCTAATTTGCTTATGGGATTTTGGGATGCAGACGAAGGACAAATACTGATAAATGGAAAAGACATAAAAAGAATATAGTCAAGAAAAATATATCAATGCTAATTGGTAGTGTGCAACAAGAAGTTATCCTTTTTGATTTAAGTATTTTTGAAAAATATATCAATCGGAAAACTGAATGAAACAAAAAGAAGAAGTTATAGAGGCAGCTAAAAAAAGCAAGATGCCATGACTTTATTTCAGCATTACCAAATGGATATGAAACACGAATAGGTGAAATGGGAGTTAAGTTATCCGGTGGAGAAAAAAACAAAGAATCTCTATTGCAAGAATGATACTGAAAAATGCACCGATTTTAATATTAGATGAGGCAATGGCAGCTGTTGATAGTGAAAATGAAAGACTAATTGGTGAAGCGATTGATGATTTAAGTAAGGATAAAACCATCATTACAATTGCTCATCATCTAAATACGATTAGAGATTCAGACCAAATTATAGTTATGGATAAGGGTGTTGTTCTTGATGCAGGAAGCCATGAAGAGTTGATGAAAAGATGTGATTTTTATAAGGATATGGTTGATGCACAGAACAAAGTTGATAGATGGAATTTGAAAGGTAATAGTCTTTCACGAACAAGGAACGGAGTGGATTGCGAGTGTACGGAGGTGGTAACAAAAAATGTTTAGAGAAATGTTAAAACTACTTACAAAAACCGGCAAGAGAGATTTGATTATATCAAGTGTATTCTTTGCCCTTTATGGACTAAGCTCCATAGCCATGATTGTTATCGTATTTTCTATACTGTTTCAGATATTTGATGGGACGAGTTTAGATATGCTTTATAAATATTTTATTGCGATTGGATTACTTGTAGTCTTCAAAGGTATTTGTAACATGGTCGCAGATATGAAAAAAAGCATAGTGCAGGTTTTTGATATTGTTCAGCAAATAAGAGAACGCATGATTATCAAATTAAAAGAAATTCAGTTTGGGATTTTATACCAATGAAAGACTGGGAGAGATCAATACAATTTTACACAAAGATGTTGATAATATGTCCCTTGTTGTAGGACACATGTGGTCGAGAATGTTTGGTGATTTTTTGATAGGTGCAGTCGTATTTGTTGGTCTTGCAAGTATTGATTTCAAACTTTCTATTATTATGGCTGTATCTGTTCCGATTGCACTTATCTTTCTATATCTGACAATTAAGCAATCTGAAAAAAATAGAAAAATCAGAACAACTCAGCACTTCTTGATATGGTTAGCTTATTTGTTGAATATGTTAGAGGAATACCTGTATTAAAGAGTTTTTCAAACAATAAGAGCTTGGATAATGAGCTTATGAATAAGACAAAAAAGTTTGGAGAAACAAGTAAAGTAGCTTCAAGATTCAAGGCAAAACAGCTATCTATATTTGGGTTTTTACTGGATATTGGATATTTAGTTCTTTTTAATTATAGGAGCAATACTTGTTACAAAGGGAAGTCTTGATGTACTTCATTTTATTATCTTTGCAGTAATTTCAAAAAGAGTTTTATAAGCCGTTCGCGTCTATGGAACAACACTATATGTACTATGTTTCGGCGATAGATAGTTACGAAAAGACTTTCAAGAATTTTATATGCAGATGTAATCCCGGATAAAAGTGAATGGAACTGTTCCGAAAGATAATGATATAGCTTTTGAAAATATAGATTTTTTTCTTATGAAAAAAAGATGAATTTAAAATGGAAAAAAATTGAGCTTTTTCTATTGCTGAAAAAAACGGGTGACAGCCTTAGTTGGAGAATCAGGTAGTGGAAAGACTACTATAACCAACTTGCTTTTTAAGATTTTATGATGTGCATAAAGGAAAAAAATTACACTCGGAGGAACTGATATAAGGGATATTCCTTATGATGAACTTTTTGGATCGTATCAGCATTGTTATGCAGAATGTTCAACTGTTTGATAACACGATTGAAGAAAAATATCAGAGTAGGTAAAAAAGGTGCTACAAAAGAGGAAATCATTAAAGCTGCAAAGAAGGCAAGGATACATGATTTCATTATGAGTTTGCCAAAAGGTTATGAAACTGATATTGGAGAAAATGGTGGGATTCTTTCAGGTGGACAAAGACAAAGAATATCTATTGCAAGAGCTTTTCTAAAGGATGCACCTATTTTAATTCTTGATGAAATGACAAGTAATGTTGATCCTGTAAATGAATCTTTGATACAAGATGCCATTACGGAACTTGCAAAGAATAGAACTGTACTTGTAGTGGCTCATCATTTAAAAAACAATTCAAAAAGCTGACCAAATTCTCGTATTTCAAAAAGGAAATTTACTTGAAAAAGGAAAGCATGGGGAACTTCTTGAGAAAGATGGCTACTATACAAAATTATGGAAAGCTCAGTACGGGGTATAATCATGATTTTGTTAAAAGATGTTTCTTATGAATGGGAAGATGGGCGAACTGCTTTTAAAAAATATTAATCTTGAAATTAAAAAAAGGTGAATTTGTTTTTAATTTCAGGGAAAAAGTGGAAGTGGTAAAAAGCACTCTTGGAAGTGTAATGAATGGTCTTATTCCACATTATTACAAAGGCAAAATGAAAGGAGAAGCCTTTTGCGTCCGGAAAAAGATATAAGCAAATTATTACTTCATGAAGTAGGGCATATTGTAGGGAGTGTATTTCAAGATCCACGAAGTCAGTTTTTTACGACAACGACAGATGAAGAAATAGCTTTTGGGCTTCAAACTATCTGCAAATCAAGAGATGAAATCAAACAGAGAGTAGAAGAAGTATATGCTGAGCTAGATATTGAGGAACTGAAAGGAAAATCTGTTTTTGAATTATCAAGCGGACAGAAACAAAAGATAGCTATTGCAAGTATCTATGCGATGAATCCGAAAGTTTTAATTTTAGATGAACCTTCAGCAAATTTGGATATGAAAGCAACATTTGATCTGTTTTTAATTTTGGAAAAATTAAAGAAAAAAGGAACAACAGTTGTTCTAATTGAGCATCGTTTGTACTATGCAAAATCTATATTTGACCGTTTTCTTTTGGTGAAAGATGGAGAGATTGCACAGGACTTGAGTCGGGAAGAAGTTATCCATCTTGAAGGGGAGTTTTGGGATGAGAATGGACTAAGAACCCTTGAATTAGAAGAATATAGGATAAGTGAGAAGAAAGATTCATATCAATTAAATGATGAAAGTATCAGCGGAAAAGGCTTGAAATTTTGCTATCCGAATGTAGCTAAGGATGTAAAGAAACAAAAACAGTACATCTTAAATCATCTTGATTTCAATATGGAGTGCGGAAAAGCCATTGGACTTATCGGCTTAAATGGTACTGGGAAAACCACCTTTGCAAGAGTGCTTTCAGGACTTGAGAAGATAGAAGAGGGAAAAATATGGGCGAGGAAAGATAAGTCGCTTAATCATAAAGATTTAATGGATATGTCATATTTTGTCTTTCAAGATTCAGACTATCAGTTGTTTTCGGAAAGTGTACTTGATGAAATGCTACTTGGTATGGAGGGTAAAGATAAAAAAGAAAATACTCAAAAGGCAAAGTCTATTTTGAGTGTACTTGGCTTTAGACAAATACATTGATAAGCATCCGTTTGCTTTATCAAGAGGAGAAAAAAACAAAGATTGACAATAGCTTGTGGAATGATGAAACAGGCAAAGATTTTTCATCTATGATGAACCAACATCAGGTTGTGATAAAGACTCAATGCTTTCCGTCGCAAAACTGATTGAAGAACAATTGAAAAATGGGACAACAGTTTTGGTAATAAGTCATGATTTTGAGTTTTTAGCAAACACAGTGAGCAAGCTATGGGTAATGGGAGATGGAAAAATAGAAACTGTTTTAGATATGAGTGAAAGTAATAAATTTCTCATATTAGACAAGATGAGAGGAGGTAGAGAGCTTGATAGATAGAAAAACTATAGATCCGAGAATAAAACTTACTCTACTTCCAATTGTTGGATTTACGAGCTTTTTTTATAAGCGATACAATTCTACTTTTTTTGTATTAATTGTTTTTGCCTTTTTTTCTATATTTATATAGCGGGATGTGGAAAAAGAGCGTTACGCTTTTATCTTGTTTTTGTACTTTTATACTGCATAGAGTTAGGGCTTGGAAAATTTTGTGAAGCAAGTATTGTATTTGCAATATATATGTTTATTTACTTTGCATCAAGAATGACCTTAATCGCTATGTTTGGTGGATATATAACTAAGACTACAAGTGTAAGTGAAATGCTGGAAGCGTTAAATAGAATGAAAGTACCAAGAAGCATTGGTATACCTTTTAGTGTTTTGCTTAGGTTTGTACCAACTATAAAAATAGAACTCAAGGCATTAAAAGAGAATATGAAGATTCGAGGAATAGTAACAAGTAGATTTTTCCCATTGCTACACCCAAGTAAATACATTGAATATACACTTGTTCCGCTTTTAATGAGAATGATTAAGATTTCAGATGAATTGTCAGCTTCAGCACTCATTAGAGGACTTGATAGTGATGAGAACAGGGTAACATTAACAGAATTGCGGTTTAGCTGGGCAGACTTAACTATTGGACTATTAGGAGCTTTTATGATTGCTCTTATGATAGTAATACAGAGAATTTATTAGGAGGACTTTTTATGAAAAACAAATTAAATGGTCGTGATTTTATTACAATCGGAATTTTTAATGCAATTGGAATTGTCATATACATGGCAGTTGCATTTGCTATGGCAACAACAGTTGTTGGAGGATTTATTGCTTCAGGAGTTAGCTTTATGGTAGCTGCCACCGTTTATATTCTTATGGCTGTGAAAATTAAAAAGAAGGGCGTATTTACAATATCAGGAACGCTTCTTGGTTTAATTGCGTTGTCAGGAGGACATTTGCCTCATGCAGTCTTTTGCTGTAATCGGTGGGATTATATGTGATTTGATTATAGGAAATTATGAGATCAAGGGACGAATGATTATTGGGTATGGGACATTTGCATTAGCAGATTTTTTAGGAACAGTAATTCCTGTAATTTTATTCGGAACAGCTTCTTTTGTGGAAAGAGCATCAAAATGGAAAATGAACGAAGCACAAATAAATGAAGCATTATCTTATTTCAAAGTTTCGTGGGCAGTAGGATTTGGCTTGATAAATTTTGTTCTTGCTTGCATAGGAGCATTTGTTGCAACAAGGATACTTAAAAAGCATTTTGAAAAAGCAGGAGTGATTTAATCAATCTTTGTTTGTGAGGGAAAAATGGATTAAATAATGTAGGTAATTGCTATGTATTATTTAGGGTCTGTTATTCATAAAGGAAAAAACAATAGACCTTTTTGATACTGGTAATTATCATAAAAAAATCAAATTTAAAATATAGAGAAAGAGCAAGTTTTTCATTTCAGAGGACTTCTTATGCTTATGTGCAGAAGACCTCCTTTTTGCCTGAAAACAAGCAGACAAAAAAAGAATGGAGGAAACTTTATGGCAAAAGAGTATTACCTTTATGTCAGAGGACAAAAAGGTGAAAGTCAGGGAAGATATTTATAAAGTCTACTGGCAGGAAAAAGAACACGAAAAGTATTTAGAGCAGGTGGACAAGAAAAACCACTTGCTCTTTTTTTCATCATTGGATCATGATGGAGTGCATAGCGTTGATACAAAGAGTGAAATCGTGAAAATCCTGTATTTTAAGCAGTTTTACAAGCATTATGTCTTTAATGAAGATGGCGATGGAGGAAGAAAAAAAGTCCTAAAAAATTATATTGATGTTTATGTTTGCATTGATATGGTGTGTGGAGATACAAGGAATGGATTGGAAAGTGAGGGCTACTAAATGATGAGATGGATAATAAAAATAATCATGTTTCCAATCAGTATGTTGATTAGTATTCTCGGGCTATAGGACAAAAAGTGTTGATAAAAACTTCTAAACACATTCAAATTTCAACGTTAAAACGTGGTATATCTTCCTTAGAATTAGTGTTATTGGAGGATTGTAAAGCATAAGCATTTTTTGAGCGAAGTAACATATGATGAAAATGGGAAACCAAGACCTAAACATGAGAGCCTGATAAAGGCTGAAAAATCAATACTAAGACTACTTAACGATAATACTCTATTCACGTATCTTGATGAAGAATTAATAGCTGAGTTTAAAATTTCATCGACAAACAAGAGTATAGATAATATTTACAAGAAGATGACTGCTAAGAAACAACTAGAAAAATACTATCCCTATGTGGGGAGATGCAATTGTATGGAGCGAGTTACATCATTCAAGCAACTATCCAGTTTACTGGGATTAGTCACACACACTTTTTGTCCTATAGCCCCCTTTTTCGTATGTGATTTGGAGACTCGGAAGATTCTTCACCTTTTCTATTCATATTTTAAGTTATGTATAGTATTATAATATGTTAGTGTATATACACGTATATATACACGTATATATACACGTATATATCTACAAATCAAACAAGTCTTATATGTTGAGGAGAATATATGGAAAAGGAAATTGAAATTTTAAAAGAGAAAATTTTACGCTTGAAAGAGGAGAAGGACGTCTTGATCCTAGCTCATTTTTATGCTAATAGTGAGGTTCAGGACATAGCTGACCAGGTTGGAGATTCTTTCAAGCTAGCTAAGGATGCCCAGAATGCAAAAAAATAAGATTATTTGCTTTTTGTGGTGTCAATTTTATGGGTGAGAGTGCTAAGCTCTTGAATCCCGATAAAAAAATATTGATTCCAGACATAGGGGCAGGCTGTCCTATGGCAGACATGGTAAACCTAGATGATTTAGACGGTATAAAGGAAAGGTATGATGATGTAGCTATAGTCTCTTACATAAATACAAAAGCAGATGTAAAGTCTAGGAGTGATGTCTGTGTTACTTCTTCAAATGCTATGAAGATAGTATCGGCCCTACCGAACAAGAATATATATTTCTTGCCAGATAAAAAAATTTGGGATCCTATATAGCAAACCAGATAGAGGACAAAAAAACTTTATATTCCATGAGGGCTACTGCAAGTACCATAACTTTGTGGAATATGAGGAGGTTGAGGACTTAAAGAATAGGTATGGCTACGATGTCCTTGTACATCCAGAATGTACAAGCCGAGTAGTTGAGCTTGGAGACTGCGTAGGATCTACCAAGGCACTCTTAGACTATGTTGGAAGGACTAAGAAGAAGGGATATATTGTCTGCACAGAAGAGGGCATTTTTATACCAGATGAATAAGCTATCACCAGATAGTGAATTTATTATACCTTCATCTATGAAGCCTTGTGAGGATATGAAAAAGAATACCTTGGAAAAATCTATACAGGGTATTGGTAGATGAAGGACCAGAAATTATACTTGACGAGTCCTTAATGGAGAGGGCCAGCCGACCTCTCAAAAAAAGATGATGGAGATGAGTTAAATGAGAGATTTTTTTATGATATTGTAATAGTTGGTAGTGGTGCGGCAGGACTTTCTTGTGCCTTAAAATTAGACCCTATTTACCAGGTATGTTTAATATCTAAAAAAAGAGTATGGATGAGGCTAATTCATACCTGGCCCAAGGAGGTATATCGGCTAGGCTAGCACATGAAAAATCTAGATGACTATATAGAGGATACCTTAAAGGCAGGCCACTATGAGAATGATGTGGATGTCGTTAGGAATATCTTAGATAAATCCCTAGATGTGGTAGAAGAATTAACAGGTTATGGTGTCAACTTTGACAAAATTGACCAGGATACCTATAGTCTCCATAAGGAAGGTGGACATAGGCTGGCCAGGGTCTACCATGTTGGAGACTTTACTGGTAGGTCTATGTGTGAGGTTATGGCAGACAGGGTGAAGGTCAGGCCTAATATAGATATTTGTGAAAATACGACTTTTTACGATCTGATAATTGAAGATAATAAAGCTGTAGGCATAAGGGTCTTTGTTGGTGGCCAATATAGGAATATATATGCCCGGGCAGTAGTCCTGGCGACAGGTGGCATAGGGGGTATATTTAATTCATCTACCAACTATAAGTCGGTATCTGGTGATGCCCTGGCTATAGCTATGAAGCATGGGATAGAGATATTAAATTTGGAATATATCCAGATACATCCAACAGTCCTATATGATGAATCCATGGGTAGACATAGCTTAATAACTGAAGCCTTGAGGGGAGAGGGAGGCATCCTGCTTGGCATTAATGGAGACAGGTTTATCAATGAATTGCTTCCCAGGGATGTAGTCAGCAAGGCCATAAGACAAAAGATGGAGGAGGACCACAGTGACCATGTTTACCTATCTCTTGAGAATATAAGGGATAGGGAAAGAATTGATAAACGGTTTCCGACAGTTTTCCAGGCCTGTATGGACAAGGGTATAGATATTAGGAAGGATATGATACCTGTATGCCCGGGCCAGCACTACCAAATGGGTGGCATCAAGGCCAAGATAGATGGTAGGACTAGCCTAACAGGCCTATATGCTATAGGTGAGACATCTTGCACAGGCCTACATGGTAGAAATAGGCTGGCATCAAACTCACTTTTAGAGGCCTGCTTCTGTGGTATGAAGTGTGGTGAAAACCTGAATACTTTATTACCAGAATTTAGGGCCCATATGGAAGAAAACACAGAAACTAGAAAGATAGAGGATATAGTTGATGGCTACCATAAGATTTTGGTAGATACAATAAAGGAAAGGAGCCATGATTTTTATGAATACTGGCTTAAAAATTAAGATGCTTGATAAGATTAAAGAGAGCCTTATGGAGGATATCAACTACAAGGATATTAGTGCCGATGCCATAATAGATGAGGATAGGATGGCCAGGGCAGACTTGATAGCCAAGGAAGACGGTATAATTTGTGGACTAGAGGTATTTTACCAGACCTTTAAAATCTTGGATGAAGGCGTAAAATTTACTTGTTCCTACAAGGATGGAGATAGGGTATGCAAGGGCGATAAGATAGCTATAGTTGAATCTAAGGCTCAGGCCATGCTCTTGGCTGAGAGGACTGGGCTAAACTTCCTTCAGAGGATGAGCGGTATAGCTAGTATGACCAGGTATATGGTGGATGCCCTGGGAGATGAATCCGTTAGTCTGGCTGACACCAGGAAGACTGCCCCAGGACTCAGGGTATTTGACAAGTATTCCGTAGAAGTTGGGGGTGGAAAAAACCACAGGTACAACCTATCTGATATGGTCATGTTAAAAGACAACCACATAGGTGTTGCAGGTGGCATCAGGCAGGCAGTTGAAAAGACAAGAGCCAAGATATCCTTCTCAAAAAAGATAGAATTGGAAGTGGAAAGCTTGGACCAGGTTAAGGAAGCCCTTAATGTAGGTTGTGACATAATAATGTTGGACAACATGTCTATAGACCAGATTAGAGAAGCTGTAGACCTTATAGCTGGCAGGGCCCTTATTGAGGTATCTGGAAATATAAGTCCAGAAAATATAGGTGACTATAGGGGCCTAGGCATAGATATTATATCTTGTGGTGCCTTAACTCATTCGGTAAAGGCCCTGGATATTAGTTTGAAAAATATGGATATAATTTAGTTACAAATCCCATCAGGGTTACAACAAAAAGAATGCTGGAAGTAAAGCACCTAGAGGATGTATCAGATATTAAAGGCTATGAAATAGAGCCGGTGGAAATTATAACTTTTGGAAGTCCCTGTCAGGATATGTCAATAGCAGGGAAAAGAGCGGAACTTAACGGTTCTTGCTCTAATTTATTTTATAGGAACAGATACGCATTCAATCTGCTATGAAACTCATCAAAAGGCTAAGGATATTTTAGAAGGTAGGAAAATAGATCCTACCTTTTATCATGTGATTTATGGAGCAGATGAAAAAGATGACTGGACAGATCCTGAGGTTTGGAAGAAAGCAAATCCATCTTTAGGGGTGACGGTTGGGATTGATAAAGTAAAGGCTGCCTGTGAATCAGCAAAGCAAAAATCCTGGTGAGGGAAATTCCTTTAGACAGTTAAGACTTAACCAGTGGGTAAAACAAGCAATTAGGGTGGATGCCAATAAATTTGTGATACTCCATATTTTTGGTTACTGGTGGGAATCAAAAATACAGAAAGTGTTTATGATAGTAATGGAAGAACTTTTAAGGAATTATTTAGCTAGTGAGGAACATATTGTTACAAAGCTGGCTAGATTTCATATAGAGTTTGAAGGAATCCATCCATTTATTGATGGAAACGGAAGAACGGGAAGACTTCTTGTCAATCTTGAGTTAATGAAAGCAGGGTATCCACCCTATCGATATAAAAATTTACAGATAGGATTTCCTATTATAATGCTTTTTGATGAAAAATCATGTGAAACATAATTTAAAAAAGCAATGGAGTCTTTATTTTGCCAAGTATATCAATGAAAGATTAGATATATATTTGAAAAATGTTACAAAAATTAAAACGCAAATTGCAATTTCAAGTTGAACACTTGAAGTAATAAATTAAGCTACATGCACTTTGATAACTGAATACACCTGATCCAAGAACTCATCAAAGAGTTCCGTCGGCGTTGAATAGCAGAGCTGCCTCCTGGGCAAATCATTTTAATGTATTTTTATAAAGGCAGATGTTACAAAAGTAAGACTATTAAATGGGGATTTGAGGAAAATTTAAAAATATTTAAATGGGGATTTGGAGTATAATCATTATAGTGAGGTGATGTATATGGAGACAACAGTTTTTAAAAGGAAAATGTATATTTCTTGATTTTGCTCGTACCAGCAAAGATATCAATAGCTTATTCGAGGATCTGTCTAGTCTGGATTTTTTCTTTCTCCAACTGCAACAGCTGACTGGTGTTAGACTGTATGAGCAGGAATCAATAATCATATTTGATGAGGTACAGCTTCTGCCTAAGGCAAGGCAGGCTGGTAATGCGATGCATAGGGAGTCTGATGCGTATTTTTTTAGGCTGTATATGCTTGTTGGCGGTATGCCTCAGGCAGTTGAAACATATTTGGCAGATAATAATCATGCTAATAATCCAAGTGTAGGAATGTCGCTTGAGAAGGATGCGGGACGCTATAAGCTTTTTACATCTGATGTAGGATTGTTTGTGACTCTTGCTTTTAGAGATAAGAAGTACACTGAAAATGTAATCTATAATAAACTGCTTTCTGATAAACTAGAGGCAAACATGGGGTATGTATACGAGAATGCAGTCGCTCAGATGCTAACTGCTAAAGGAAATAAGCTTTTTTATTATACAATGGGGAGTGAAACTTCAAATCATTTGCATGAAATCGACTTTCTAATATCAACAGGCGATAAAATATGTCCGGTGGAAGTTAAATCAGAAAACTATAGAAATCATAAATCGCTGGACAATTTTTGTAGAAAAATTCAGTAGCCGCATAAGAGATAAATACGTTGTTCATACGAAGGATTATAAGGGGGAAAATGGCATTAATTATATCCCTGTGTATATGGTGCCGTTTTTATAGAATCGAAAGATGTACAGAGAAAAGAAAATCCCACATGAGAACATGTCAATAATACATACTTAGTGTTCGCTCGTTTCATTGTGAGACGGTAGCGTTATTGTCCAAACTCAATTAAGGGAAACATTAGATTAGTAAGTTCTACTTCTGTATCTGGAGAATAAGATGATTAGTTATTGTATAGATTTAAATAAGTCCATTGTTAAAAAATGGGGAAGAGGGACATTTATGCAAGAAATGAGAATTATCGAAACATTGACAGAGTATCAAACACTGAAAGAACAAGAAAAGTTTAGTTTGTTTTTGTTTGGTTCACAGGCTTGTGCTCCGTGCAAAGCACTTAAAGAGAAAATTATAGTTTGGAGTGGAACACATCCGCAAGTAGTCACTGGCTATATATCAATAGATAATAATATCTCACTTGCAGCACAGGAAAACATTCTAGGAGCACCAGCAATACTTGTTTTCGTTGAGGGAAAAGAAGCAATACGAAAAATTGGATATTTCAGCCTTGAAGAAGTGTTTACTGCATTGGATAGATATATATCATACAGTGAATAAAGTAAGCCAAACTTATTTTTATCAAAGAAATTATCAGAATTAAAGGAAAAATAAATGTATATATTGGAATTATATCAAAATAATTATTCAAAAAGATTTAGTAGCATTGGATTCTTTATTTGACCACGCTATTGAGGATAATATTCCTTGTCAAAGTGGGGCTGGCCTCATTTACAGGCATTACTTTATTTGGTTTTGGCTTAAATATCAGTTACCCTTTTTAGTTAAGTCAGGTACTGACGCAAGCTAAAAAGCTGGTACTGACGGCAATACAAAAGTCAAAGAGAGTTCAGGAAAAAAATGTGGTTTCCGTTATCGTCATACAAAAGAGAACGTTCCATGTGCATTGGAAGGTGTTCTTCGCACAGAACACATAACCTATCTATCAAAGGCAGAGTGGATTTCGTTTAAGTAAATCCCAGTTTAGCAAGATATGGTTAATTTCGAACTATACAAGGAGGAATTTTATGGATGTAATACAAGCGTTTCTTGATGGTGTTGCTATAGCGGCTATTTTTAACGGGGCGGTAGCTGCCTTGGTACTCATTAATCCAAGATTCTTTTTGATTCTTATCCAAAGGCCATACAAAAAGGCTGCACCCAAACAAATGACAAAGCAGGAGAAGAAGATAAACGGGATATTAACCGTTTTCATTGTTGGAATTTGTTTTGCCTATTCGACAGCAAGTGTTTTACACAAAGGGATTACCGGTTTTTTGAATTTGTTTTGGACGGGATATATTCAGTGGAGCATATTAAACTTAGGTGATTTTTTCTTGTTAGACTGTCTGTTATTTCAGGGAAAGTATAAGAACAAGATTGTGATCCCAGGAACAGAAGGATACAAGGATTATGAATTTAATAACTGGATGAAACATTTGGCAGTTGTTGAACATTTTCTAAAGGTTCCTTTCTTATTTATTCCAGTTGTATCGGCAATTCAGGCTTTGTTTATTGGTTTTTTAGGAAGATAAATTTGAATTTAGGAGAAAATTTATGAGTCGGAAAAAGGCAATTTTTCTTTATTTATTAGGAACCTTAGGGCAAATATGGATGATATGTATTATAGTTTTTATATTGCGTAATTTGGGTATGGATGTAGACTATACAACGCCAATGGGAATGGTTGCTATTGGAATAGGTGGAGTTTCAGCTGCTCTATGGGGAACTATTATTGCACTTAGATACAAAAAGTACAGTACGAAGAAAATATTAAAGGATTTTTTCGATATAAAGCAAAACATCAGCAGTTATTTATTTGTTATTGTATTCTTGTTTTTGGATTTTTGCTATGTTGCATTTGATGGAAAATTAGCGTTGAATGCGTGGTATATTCCGATTATCTTATTTCTTAAAGCAATCCTTTTTGGTGGGATTGAAGAAGTAGGGTGGAGATATGTTTTTCAACCAATTATGATGGAACACCATAGTTATATTAGTTCAACTTTAATTACCTTTGTTTTATGGGGAATATGGCATTTCTCTTATTTCTACATTGAAGGAACATTGCCACAAGTACAGGCGTTTGGATTTTTGCTTGGATTGTTGACTAATTGCTTTGTTTTATCCGCGTTATTTATAAAGACAAACAGTTTGTGGATATGTGTGATGACACATTCCTTAATAAATGTTTTCTCGCAATTAGCAGTAGGTGGTGATCAAAAATATAACTTATGCTTGTAAAATAATTATTATAGTAATGGCAACTGTTCTTTCGAGTAGAGAGCAAAAATAAAAAAAGCAACTGATGTGTCAGTTCTTTAAAGAGCGGCAAATTTCATTTTATAGAGAGAGCAAAATGTTAAAGATAAAAGATTTTACATTTCAAGATGATTGGGAGAATAGAAGGAGTTGTCTGATGTTCTTTAAAGCAGACCTGGAGGAAAGCGCTTCATGGGCTGTAGACATTGGGTTTAAGCCAGGCGATTTTGAGGGAAATGAGATTTCCCCGTCCCTCTGTATCAATCCGATAGATACGGATAAGAGCACTGTAAAGGAATTGGTGGAGACTACATTTTCAGTAAAGACAGCTTTGGATAGTGAAGAGCGTGAGGATTCATTTTATATTTATGAAAATGAACCTTTGCTTGAATACAGGATAGAAATCTTAGACATAGTAGAGGCAAAAGCCCATATAAAATGCAATGGGGTGCTTATTCTTGACGGCTATGCGGAGCCGTGGATAGAAGAAAGATTCCAAATAGACAGTTGGATTCCGGTAATAGAATCGGTGCAGGATTGGGATAAGTTGTCCTTATGACGGAATAATCCATTCGGCGGTTATCCGATGATTCATGTAATTCACGTTATCGCAGAAATAATTAGAATTAAAGGAAAAGTTAAGGCCTGAGGAGTTATATATGGTTATATTAGAATTGCATCAAGGCAATTACTCAAAAGACCTAGTTGCATTTGATTCATTAGAAGAAGGTAGATCCTTTGTATCTACAATACATGGGTATACTTTAGAAAAAGCAGATCAGCTTGAATACGAATATTTTAATCCTAAAGATATACCAGATTATACGGAATTAATATATAACGGCAATATTGTTCCTTTCTCTAGATTTATGTTTGATTCTGAGGAAAATGTTGAGATCATTTGGAAAGAGCTTTCAAATCTATCAGTTACAAGCGACCAAATAATCAAAGGATATTCAAAAATTGATGCCTATGTCGTTAACAACGATGAAGTCAAAGACTATATTGAAGAAAGAGAAACGAAATATCGGCAGATAAAAGACGTCTTAGAAGGAAGAGGATATGAAGTTGATAGAAGCTTTTTCGGAAGTGAAGATGGCGAGGCGGTTATCTACAGAAAAAACGATGCCGAAGATTGGAATCTGCTCTGTCACTTAGATCCAACGGTTTTAGAGATACAAGACACTGAAGAATATGTTAAAGAAACGATGGATAACCCCAATAACTAGGAGATCAACATGTGCAATATTGAATTGGAAAAATATCAGGGCAGGATTAAGGCGGCTTATGAAGCAAGTGCCTTTACAGAAGGTGTTAGGCCAGAGTCAGAGGAAGATATAAAAAAGTTCGAAGCAAATTACACCTCCATACCATCAGAGTACAGGTGGCTACTACTTAACTTAGGCGGTTGCTATTTGGCAGAGCCATGGATTTTTGGTTTGAAGGAGCTAACGGAAAACTATGCCATCTTTGAAGAGGTATATGAGGAATATATGTGTGAATGTGAACACGGCCCAGTATTTCCTATCGGAGGTTTAGGTGATGGGAGCATCGTGTTTATAGACCTTGAAAGCGGCAAAGTACGTGGATATAACAATGATTATGCGGATCTTGAGGGAATTTCAGAGAGCTTCTCTGAGCTTATCTTAGATCTAGTGGAGCAGGTAGAAAGCTTTTTCTGCCTACAATGTCTGATATTAAGCATTTTTTTATTAAATGGCATATCTACAGACGTTTAAGATGATTATTTATTGTCATAGTTTGTATCCGCTATAGAATTCATTTTATAGGATCAATTTGGACTAAAGCGAGACAATAATTAAAAGAAAAAAATTTGAAATTTGCAGGTTTAAATTTATGACATTATTAAAAATTATTTTATTAGCACTTGGTGCAACTTTTTTTCAACGTTTGGATACTTAATCTACTTTAAGAAAAAAAGTACAATCTTATCAATGATTATGAAGCTAACCGCAAAAGCTGGTAAGAAAAACAGAATCTTATGCTAGAAAAAGTTGGTCTTATTGAATTACTACTTGGAATTGCTTTGCTAATGGTTGGCTTGTACTTGATTGTTGCTATGCGAAGCACTTGAATGTGTTAATTAGTATCAGTAATGGATACAAACAATTAAATGATATTGCCAGTGTTGATTTATGGATTGAATTTTTTTATTAATATATAGGCAGTTCTAGTAGTGTGAAAAAAGATGGATTTTGTAGAAATAATTCATGTTAGATAATTGAGGTAATGATATGTAATTATATCATTACCTTTTTAGGATATGCATGAGGATCAAATGGAAAAATAAAATGAAAAAAACAAGGAATTGTATATAAAAAAATGTGTTTTTTTATCTAGAGAAATTCCTAATGACAATTATCTTAAAAACTTACCAGTAATTTCAAATTTAAAAAAATAAAAGAACTGGAATTAACTAAACCAGTTACATTTATTGTTGGAGAAAAACGGGGTTGGAAAAATCAACCCTAATTGAAGGAATTGCTGTAGCGATGGGATTTAATGCGGAGGGGGAAGTATTAATTTTTGCTTTTCTACAAAAGAATCTCATTCTAATCTTCATGAATACATCACCGTAGGTAGAGGCTGTCGGAAACATAAAGATGGATTCTTCTTACGAGCTGAAAGCTTTTTATAATGTCGCATCAAACATCGATTATTTAGATAAGGACGGAGGGGGTCCCCCAATTATATCAAGCTATGGTGGTATATCTTTACATGAACAATCACATGGTGAGAGCTTTATGGCTTTTAGTGGAAAATAGGTTTTTGGAAATGGATTATATATATTAGACGAACCTGAAGCGGCTTTTATCGCCAATGCGACTTATGGAATTGATGTGTTATATAAAGAAACTGGTGGATGAAAAAATCTCAGTTTATAATTTCTACACACTCGCCTATTTTGATGACATTTCCAGATGCTGAAGTTCTTGAAATTACGAATGAAGGAATAAAGAGCATCGATTACAAGGAAACTGAACATTTTTTTATAACAAAAAGATTTATGGATGCTCCAGAGCAGATGATAGATAATTTGTTAAAATGAAATTATAATTAATTCGATTTTGTGAGGAACAATATGGATTTTATACATGATAGAAAAAGCAACATCCTTTTTAGCCTTCATGACAGCAGGGTGAATAAGATAAAAATATCACAATAAGACTTTTGACATTAAAGGTACATAAAATTTTTTTCAATTTGTGGATGGTGAAGAAAAAAAGCATATCCGGGTGAAGTATTTTTTTAAAAGATTGTGATTTGGACATGTGTGATGTACTGATATTTAATAAAAAACTTTGGGTGAAGGCCGTTTTTATGGTAAGGCTATTGAATTACAGCAATTTATGGATGAATATGCAGGCTCAGAGTTTGAAATAATCAAAGAAGGATATTTTGGTAACACGACAACATATACAGGCTGGCTTTGGGAAGATGGTAAACAACCAGTGTCAGCAATTATGTATATTTGGAACAGAGGAGATATGGTATACAGAGTAGAGAAATAAACTTTACTTAAACTAAGATTTTTGCTGCTTTGCTACGAAAAAGTAGCAAAAAAATATAATAAAGACAACTAATGTTTCTTGATTGGTAAACGTCAATTTACTAACCTTTGAGGTAAGTAAAACATAGCTAAATAATGGAGAAAAAAATAGTAGTTGAACTATTCTCGAATGTTTATAAAAATATTCAGTCGGACTATAAAGTTAAGATTGATGATAATAGGCATAACATTGATATCGAGCTTGCAAGGTTAAACGGAGTAAGCGAAGCAATTGCGAAGGATGACGAGAAATCGGAAGATAAAGGAATTTTTAGATAGCGATATATATTTAGAGCTCATCAAAAGAACTGGGAAACGATAATTTTAACAAAAGAGCTACAGAGCGTCGAAATAGAACTTGATATTTTGAAGAATCATACTGACATTTTAGGGGACTATTACAAAAAGGCTGCGTGTTCCGGGTGCAGAAAAAATATTCAAGGGAAATGAAAAAAATTGTATAATACGGTCTTTAATTAAATTAGTTTTTGTAATACGGGGAGTTGCAGGAGAATGTATACAGGGAAAAATAAGCATAGAAAAACAAAAATAATCGATAGTGAACATTATTTCAAAAATAGTTTATTGTCCTGAGATAAAAGAGCATATGCTATGCGTTTATATTGCTTGGATTGCCGAATATGACAGGTACTATAAAAATCGATGAAGGCGATATCTCGCTTTACGAAACAAACCGGAGTGAGTTTTACGCAAAGTATGAAAAAGAAATCAATGCAAAAAAATAACAGAGCGAGTGATGGGTTCAGCTGCATTAAGGGACTATGATCCTAACTATTTGCCGGATGAAGTACTCAAGGCCTTAGATGGGTATCCTCCATTTGATGGATATGTTTATAAAGATGGAATACTTTATGCGAGAGTAAAGATAGAAGATACATTTTTTTATTATTCCGCCGATTAAAGGTGAAAAGCTTTTGATTAGTTACTGAGGATATTGAGCTGCTAAAGAAAAAAATCATGAGGGAGTATGCATTATGGCAATAGATGGTGTGAAAATTATAGATAGCGATACGGGGTATGATATCTATAATTATGTTATCGGAAGCTATAAGGACGGGGTGAGTGCAGATAAAATCGTCGAAACCATGCTAGCTGAAGAAAAAGATTATTGCATCGATAATTTTTATTCCGAAATTTACTGGACGGCGCTTGCCTATTCTCTATGGAAAATTGGATACCTGCCAGATGATGTAAAAAGAGAAAACAATAGGAATCATCAAAAAAAGGAGCAGATGAATTCTGGCTTGAAATAGACGGCAATGCCTTAAAAGCAAAAGGCAAAAGAACCTGGATAAATTAGCAATACAATTAGAAAACGAAAATCCAAAGCCAATCAAGGTACCAAAGTCAAAGATTATAAGAAAGGCATACTTTAAAACAGGGGATGTACTTGCGATAAAATTTGATGATGAGTATGGCGTTTGCTTTGTATCTTCTGTAGATGAAGGCCCAAGAAAAATAGAATATCACTTAGCATGTACACGATTACTGCAAAATGAAAAACCTAATATCGATGATTTTATAAACAGTGAAATTGCGTGTGGAAAACAGAATACATCATACTGCCTGAAGACAGACTGTTGGTTCAATCATAAAGAGCTAGGATTGATTATAGACAGATTTGAGAAGATTGGTAGAGTGGAATTGGAAGATTATGTATTAGGAATTCTCTCACCTGCTTCAACACTGGATGACATATACAATCAAATTACTCTTAACAAAAAGACTTCGAATCTTAAATTTAAAAGATACATGGGAGCTGATAAAAAGGGTTCGAAGTTAATGAGACATAATTAGGCATTCGAATCAACGGTTGCTATTAGTTTTACTATGTTTTAGGACATTTGGAGGGAACATAGCTTATGGGCGATAAACCAACATACTTTTGTCTTTGATGATGCTATCAGAGATAAAAGCTTAAGAAAAATACCTTGATACATGCATCAAAGATATACAAGAAGGAAAGGCCCTCAAGTCACGGACGAGAGCAAAAGCAGGCTATCCATCATGGTCATGCTTTTAGGGTAGAAGGAAAAAGAATTTCTCGTATCTGCGGTTCTCGAATATTACCTATATGATCTTCATTGCAATGGTTTCATCAGTGAAAGTGCAGAAGCCTTCACGGATAAGATGAGAGCAATATGTGGCTGGCAATGGGACGTTGACAGAGTGCTCAGAAAGTGGATAGAGAGGGTCGTAATAAATCCGTTCTTCCACGATGCAAGTGATAGTGAATACGAGCACAAATGGGTATTAAATCCAGAGAACCCAGGATATACGCTAACTGATGAGCAACTTAAGTTCGCTTGCTATATCGCAGTTTGCTTTACCAAATATGGTCATAGCTTTGATAAGAGTTTTACGAAAGAAATATTTGATTTAGTCACTGCACTTGGGAGTAAACTACCGGCGCAGATAAAGAAAAACGGCAGTGGAGCTTTGCCTAAAGAAATCGCAGAATGCAAGACGGAGGAATTTTCTTGCACTGCTAATGACGCCTTTGCCACAATAAAAAAATATCGGTAAAAAAATGAATCTGAGGAAAGCTATAGTAAAATCCTAGATTACCTTTGCAATTTGCTGGAGTTCGGATTTTCGCATAGCTATTCTATAGAATTCAAAGGGAAAAATAAGATATATCTTCCTATCAAAAATCTACCTAAGAAAGGGGTAAACCAGCTCTTCGCTAACGCTATTCTTACCCTAAGCTTCATGATAAAATTGAGCGATACGCAAAGCTAGCGATGAAAGAGTTTGAGTGGTACCTGAACCTTGATGGCGAATACTCCGCGATGCCGGGAAGCTTTGCGGTATTTGCATTAGGACTGCATGATGAGAAATATCACAAGCTTGCATGCGATTATTTATCCCTTTGTGACGGGGAACATCAAAGCATTCAAGGCGAATTTGTTCTCGCTTACATAGAAAAATTTGGATTCACGGAAAAGGGCCTTGAACTGTACAAGCTATGCAAGGAAAACATACAGGAGCTTCCAAAGAAGCTGATAGCACTATATAATAAATTTGTTGCTCACAAGTAAGGTATTAAGTATGCTAAATGACGAAAAATATAATTGGATGTTTATATGCTCCCCTAGCGATGATTCTTTTGCTAGGAATTATGATTTATTTTCATAGGAAAAAATCATTTAAATATGTATATATGTTTAACATATTCCTATATCTAATAGAAATAGTTACATATTTCATCATAATAGCTCAGCCGATTGGGCTGGGATATGAAAGCCCGATAATTACAGCTATCAAGTTTATTTGGCTGATATCAATATTTGGTGCCTATGTATTATCAATATCGTCGATAGGTGTTTTTGTTGTTGAACAGGCGCAGAGGCATATGTGGGCTAAGGTAGTGCTAGGGCTTGCCGGCCTAGCAGTAGTTATCGGTGTCATAGTTGCTGCAGGATACGCTGTATCGATTATCAAAGTGATAGGTACGTTCTAATATAGTTTAGAGGTTATTATGGAACAAATTTATGAAGCAATTGAATTGTTTTTAGCAAATCCACAAAATGTAGAGCAGTTTTATGAAAGTCAGGCACTTATAGAGATTGATTGGCGTGGGTATGATGAGGATATTGTAAAAATATTTTAATAAGGCGATAGGCAATACGATTTCTGTCCGTAGGGAGGACAATAAAAAGCTGTATGGGGAATGATATAATTTTAATCTATAAGGATAAAAGCATGATAATCCCATATCAAGAAAAGATGGATAGAGATACAACGATAAAATCGATAAATGAATTAATCAAAGATGATTTTTCGATTCGCCTGCTTGTCGACAGTGCTGAAGATGATACTCTCTCATTTTGCGTTCTGCCAAATGAGCAATGGGAGATGTTAGAAAAGGAATTTGGGAAAAATAACTTAAACAGGTACTTTATCAAAGTTACACCTATGATTAAGATGTTTGATTTGCCGTATGACGTTGTGTAATATTCAAGGCTCAAAAAGATGAATCCAGGCGCATCGTTTTTCACTATATTTTCATATCTTGAGATAGAGAAGAGAGAGAAAAACTTAACTGAGCAAAAGACATAAGGGAGAAATAGAGCTAAAAAGTGTATTTGCAACAAAAAGAAGGAAATAAGCTCTGAAAAAGAGAGGTTTACTTCAGAATATGGTTTAAAAATTACCTGAAACGAAGTCGGTATAGATCAATATAAATTTCAATGAAATGTTTTAGTAAATATCCGAAGGAACTTAGCTTATGAATACAATCACAAAAGAGATAATATTAGAGAGACTTATTCGTTTTAAGAACAGAGTCGACGAATTAGGTGGAACTACAAGCAAAAATAATTTGTAAAAGAAGTTGCAAGGGAAGAAGAAATATTAGACCTTGAAAAGGAATTAGGAAATAAGCTACCAGAAGACTTCAGGTGGGTACTTCTTAATGTATCGTCGCATTTAGAATTTTTTTCTGGAATCTCTATCGTGAAGACGAAGAACTTTTAGAGTTGCCAAAAGAGTTAGTGGAAATTTTTTTCGGGCAATTTGTACTTCGGAATTGATACTATCCTTAGCTGTGAAGAAAGTAGAAAGGGATGGATCGATATTTGTTATCCTGATTACAATAATCCATATGACAAAAATCTTTCATAATAAATTAGCTTTCCAAAAAGTTAGTAATGGCGATTTATTTGCTATTGATTTGGAAGAAGAAAGCCACGGAAAAAAATCGTGTATTTAAGCCATGACGGAAGCGATATGCATGGCTATGTAATGGCAAACACATTTCAAGAGTTTTTGGATGAATACACCAAAATCGGGTGCATAGGTGGTGAGGATTGGCAGTGGGAAGCTTTTACAAACAATCGTGCAACGCCCATAGATGGTAGCTGCGAAAAATGCAAAGAAATGGCTTGAAATAATGTTTAAATGTAACTAAACTTAGGGGACAGGTAAAAATTATGATTACAGGTGTTGATTACATCTTATATACTGATAAAAGTCAGGATGCTCTTATAGAAAAAAATAAAAAGAAACTATCCCTGTTTTGGGGGAATCCATACTTCGTTATTGATAATGAAGATGAAACAATAGATGTTTATATTTCCCGAGATGAGGAGATGTTTCAGCTAATGGACGAAAAAGGCTTTTATGCAGATGAACTTTCTGGAGAAGGTCCATTTTTACTAATAATTAATAAGCAATATTCATCAAAGCTAAATAGGATAACGCTAGTGCTAGCCGAAGAAGTTGATGAATCCAAATTTTTCCAAGCAAGTATGGGGCTGGATCAAATCTATTTTGTAGAAAGCATAACAAACCAATATAATATTATATATAGAGCGAAATTAGGTAAGGAAATGAATGGAAAAGATTTTGTAAAACTGTGTTTTTAGGTAAAAAATGCTTACTGAATGGATAGAAAGAAAAAAGCGAAAACGTAATTGTAAAATGCATTTTGGAAGCGACAGCATCAGAATGAAAGACTGTAGAGTTGCCCCGGTTCATATGATTTTAGATGAGATTTATGATAATCAGGAGCTTGATTTTTATGTTGAAACCAAATACGATGTCTATCTTCTTCGCATTATAAATAAAGAAGATAGACGCGGTATTATCTGCCCGGCAAAACGAGATGGAATTATATATATCATAAGCAATTTGCCAGTTAGCAGGGAAAATATTACCAAACAGATTGAAAGAGTGTTAAACAGTGTAGAAAAATATGGGTTTCCGAATTTGAATAATCCTAAATTTGAGGTAGAATTTGATATCGAGTGAGATGTGTTAAGTAAAAGCAATGATGTGAAATGTTGCCACTTGCTGCTTTTTTTGTTGTAAAATCTAAGTGATTCATTGGCTTAGAATAAAAAGGATAAGGGGAGAAAAACTATGGGTACATGGAGTGCAAGCATTTTTGGTAACGATACATCTCTTGATGTAAAAGATGAATTTTTTGAAAGGTATAACCTGGGAGAAGAGCCTGAGGATATAAAGAAAGACCTGCTTTTAGATATAGATGATGAAGATAGATTTAACGTGATGTTTGCTCTTGCGCAATGTATGTGGGAAGTAGGACAATTAGATGAATCGTTTCTATCTGATATAGAGAAAGTCATAGAGAGCAAAGAAGATTTGGCTGTTCTTGAAGAACTTGGTGCTGATAAGTCGTTTATTAAGCAGAGAACTGCACACTTAGAGAAATTCCTAAAAATCAGCGTCAAAAAAAGAAAAAGCCGAAAAAGAGGGTTGCTCCACCTATTCCTGTGGAAAGTAAATACAGAAATGGTGCGGTAATGGTGTTTCAATTTGAAGATGAAACGTACGGTGCATTAATCGCTGTAGACAGTAAATTCTACGATAAGGAAACATTCTATTCTTATATACAGACAGATATTAAAATGTCAAGAAAACCAAGCATTGACGATGTGCGAAAGGCGAGGATTATCGACCCGAGCTTCCATAGTGAGGAATACAATTCTTTTCGAGATCCAGCCTATTACTATTCCTTTGTATACTGCATTTCCGGGTATTTAAAGAGTACTGCGACGAAGCGATTTGAAAAAAATATAACGATAGTTTCTTTGAAGTTATCGGATATTTATCCGATTGGGGGATTGTTGCAGCGGAACCTATGACTGCTTTGACTATTATAGACAAAAGACTAATGATGAATTTAGAGCCAACGCCTGCAAGGAATTAAGTAAAAGGTTTGATGAAAATCCGGATGTTCGTACAAGCATGACTGTTGGTGAGATAGACCTGGAAGCTCAAAATTATAGTAGGTAGTTTTCAATTTATAATACAGAATATATATAAACGCCTTCCAAGATTATTGCTAATCTTAGGAGGCGTTTTTGTACATATGTGAGAAATATTAACGAGATAACCGCCTTAACCCTCAATGTTTGGAAGTGTAGCTAGGCTCGCTTCAATTTCCTCGTCGCTTGGTACGTAGTCAGTCATATTGCCATCGTTAAACTGTTCGTAGGCATAGAGATCAAAATAACCAGTTCCAGTAAGTCCAAACAGAATGGTATTTTCTTCGCCAGTCTCTTTGCACTTTAGAGCTTCATCTATAGCTGCCTTAATAGCATGACTGCTCTCTGGAGCAGGGAGTATACCTTCAACTCTAGCAAAGTCACGAGCAGCTTCGAAGACTTCCGTCTGTGTATAGTTTACAGCCTCAATTTCGCCTTGGTGATATAGCTCAGAAACGATTGGGCTCATACCGTGGTAGCGCAGTCCGCCTGCGTGATTAGGTGCAGGGATATAGCCACTGCCAATCGTGTACATCTTTGCCATTGGGCATACATGTCCAGTATCGCAGAAATCGTAAGCATAACGGCCTCTTGTAAGGCTAGGGCATGATGCAGGCTCAACAGCAATAAATCTGTAGTCAGATTCACCTCTAAGTTTTTCACCCATGAAAGGTGACATTAACCCTCCTATATTACTGCCGCCACCAGCACAGCCAATTATTACATCAGGCTTGATATCGTATTTCTTCATCGCTGTCATAGTTTCCTCACCGATGACACTCTGGTGGAGGAGAACCTGATTAAGCACGCTACCTAGTACGTACTTATATCCTTCGCTAGTAGCAGCAGCTTCTACGGCCTCTGAAATAGCACAGCCAAGACTGCCTGTAGTTCCTGGGTGCTCACTCAAGATCTTTCTTCCAACCTCTGTAGTCTCCGATGGAGATGGGGTAACAGATGCACCATAAGTTCTCATAACCTCGCGGCGAAACGGCTTCTGTTCGTATGAAACCTTAACCATGTAGACCTTACAGTCTAAACCTAGATAGGAGCAAGCCATAGAAAGGGCAGTTCCCCACTGGCCAGCGCCCGTCTCGGTTGTGACTCCTTTGAGACCTTCTTTCTTAGCATAGTAAGCTTGCGCAATAGCAGAGTTAAGTTTATGACTTCCGCTAGTGTTGTTTCCTTCGAATTTATAATAAATTTTTGCGGGTGTCTGGAGCTTCTCCTCAAGGCAGTATGCACGGACAAGAGGGGAAGGTCGATACATCTTGTAAAAGTCTCTTATCTCCTGCGGTATTTCGATATACCTATCTGTATCGTTTAGTTCCTGCTCGATGAGCTCATCGCAAAATACAGGCTTTAGATCATCGAAGGTGACAGGCTTTCCTGTTTCTGGATTTACAAGTGGAGCTGGTTTCTCTTTCATATCAGCTCTGACGTTGTAATAGTGTGTTGGCATTTCATTTTCGTGCAAATAAATCTTATATGGGATTGCACTCTTGTTTGCGTTGTTTAACATTTTTCTCTCCTTTGTCATTTCATCAAAATTGCGAAGTAGAAAGGATGCAATAAAAAAACTCTCATCCCAAAATAGCTGGGACAAGAGTTGAATCTCCTGCGGTGCCACCCGGCTTTGGCGTAAAAACGCCCACTCCTTCGCATACTAACATATGCAGATATTATTTACGAAGTATCTTCTCCGTCGCCCCTACTAGAGTTTATATGTTAAACTCGTTCAGTTTGCCCTCAGGAGGCCATTTGGCAAAGCGCATACAGTCTGCAATCACACCATCTGCAAATCTCTCTTCTGCTGCATCTAAGCCTACTATTCTCCCTCAACGGTTTGTGATTTTTTTACAATATTAACATTGAAATCTGTGAGAGTCAACATATTTTTTTAAAAATTTGTTTAAAAAGCGTTGACTTATTATCTAAATGATGTTAAGTTATAATCATAAAGATAATATCAAAAACGATAATAAGTTGAGATGAGGTGAATACAATGAAAAAAACATTGATTGTCGTAGACATGCAGAAGGATTTTATCGATGGAGCATTAGGAACGAAAGAAGCAGTGGACATAGTTCAAAAATGTTAAGAATAAGATCGCTGAATATAAGTCTAGAGGTGATGAAATAATTTTTACGAGAGACACTCATAAGCAAAACTACCTTGAGACGAATGAGGGTAGACATCTCCCAGTAGAGCACTGCATCGAGGAGAGTGAAGGCTGGGAAATTCCGCAAGAGCTTAAAGTAGAAGGTGCTACTTATATAAATAAACCAAGCTTCGGATATACGGAGTGGAATAATTTTGATTTTGAAGATGTTGAAATTATTGGGCTCTGCACAGATATATGTGTAGTCTCAAATGCACTCATAATTAAAGCATCGTTTCCTGAAATAGATGTTACAGTTGATGCTAGCTGCTGCGCAGGTGTAACACCAGAAACTCATAAAGCCGCATTAACCACTATGAAATGTTGTCAGGTTAAAGTAATAGGTGAATAGCAAGTATGATAGGTATTTTACATAGAGCAATCGGTTATTAGCAATCTGGTAAATAGTCAAGAGAGATTTTGAAACCTATTGCTATGAAAAGGTACATTTAACTGCATGCAAAAAGAACTTTGAAAAATACTTCAGAATTTGGAAAGTAGGTTTGCTATGATTCGTGTAAATAATAAAGAACTTGATACTAAGTGTTTTCCCGATGGAACCAAGCTTATCAAATATTTGACTGATACAGAAAAGGTTAAAATAACTTGGCTCTATGACGATGATGAAGAGTGTATGAGGATTTATTTTTTTCACTAAGCACCTTCGTACACACGGTGTAAAGACAATTGAGCTATTTATGCCATATATCCCTAACGCCAGAATGGATAGGGTGAAGAATCCTGATGAGGTATTCACCCTGAAGTACTTTGCTGAGTTTATAAATGGGCTTGGATTCGACTCTGTAGAAGTGTTAGATCCTCATTCAAATGTTAGTGCTGCGTTAATCGACAACATATCCATCATTGAGCCTACGGACATCGTTTCCAATCTACTTCAAACCGTGAATGCTGACGGCAACACAATCCTGTTTTTCCCAGATGAAGGGGCAATGAAGAGATACTCTCATATAGCGTCAAATTGCGATGTTCCGTATGTATTCGGGATGAAAAAACGTGATTGGCACACAGGGGAGATTTTAGGACTTGATGTCCTTGGCGAAACCGATGTTGTCTCGGGGAAAAATATTCTGATAGTTGATGATATATGCTCGAGAGGCGGAACTTTTTTTACACAGTGCAAAAGCTCTTAAAGCCATGGGTGCTACCGATATTGACCTATACGTATCTCACCTAGAAAATTCAGTTTGGGATGGTGAAATGATTAAGAGTGGTTTGGTAAGAAATATATATACAACTAATAGCATATATCGTTTAGGAAATAAAAATCCTGTAATTGTTGTAGAAGAATATTAGATAGGAGGTTGTTATGAACACGAAGATTAATCCTATGCTGCTAATTGATTTTTTTATAAGGCCGTTCATGCGGAGATGTTACCAAAAGGAATTACAAAGTCTGTCTCTTATTTTACTCCTAGAATGAGCCGCGTTGCCAGATGGGATAAAGTCGTAATGTTTGGACTTCAGGGGTTTATCAAGACTTATTTAATTGATTATTTCAATGAAGAGTTCTTCAATAAGCCCTTTGATGAAGTCATTGGAGATTATAAGAGGATCATGGATAGGACGCTTGGACATGAAGCATATAAGATAGAGAAAGTCGAAAAGTTACATGAACTAGGATATTTACCAATCGAAATTGTGGCGCTGCCCGAAGGAACACTAGTACCAATGCATGTTCCGATGTTTGGAATTACCAATACACATCCGGACTTCGCATGGCTTCCTCAGTCGCTTGAAAGCCTAATATCTGCCGAGAGCTGGCATCCTATGATTGCTGCTACTGTCGGATATACGTATAGGCAGATTGTAAATGAGTATTACGATAAGACCTGTGACGATAATATTCCGCGTGCGAGAGCTCTAGGGGCATTTGACTTCAGAGGAGAAGAATCTGTTGAATCTGCCGTGAAGGCTGGTGCTGGATGGTGCTTGTCTTTCCTTAACACTGCCACTGTTCCGACTATCCCTTACCTCGAGGCTAACTACAATTGTGACTGTACGAAGGAGTCAGTAGCCTATGGTAGTCCAAGTACTGAGCATTCGGTTATGTGTAGCAATTATGCGATAGATGGGGATGAAATTACCTTGCTCAGAAGACTGCTTACTGAGATATATCCAAATACAAGCTTCAGTGTTGTGCTGGACTCCTACGATTACTGGAATATCATTGATAACGTACTGCCAATATTAAAGCCTGAAATCATGGCACATAACGGGTGCATGCTCATGAGAGGCGATTCAGGGGACTGCGTCGAAGTCGTAACTAAAACTGTCTTCAAGCTGTGGGAGCAGTTTGGTGGAACTATAAACAGCAAGGGATACAAGGTTCTTGACCCTCATGTGAAAGCAATTTACGGTGACTCGATAACCGTTCAAAGATGCGAAGAGGTCTATAGAATTCTTGAGGAAAATGGATTTGCTTGTTCTAATGTCGCACTAGGTGTTGGATCGTTTTCAATGCAGTGCATCGAAGAAGGTGGTGTGCTGAAACCGTTTACAAGAGATACTTTCAGCTCGTGCATTAAAGCAACTTATTGCGAGATTGAGGGAAAAACATATCCTATTTTCAAGAATCCTAAGGACGGTGGATTCAAAAAGTCACAGAAGGGTTGCTGCGCTGTGTTTAAGGATGATAAAGGTGAGCTTAGTTACAAGGATGAATATACTTGGGAAGAAGTATGCCGAAATCCTAAGAACGAATTAATTTCTGTTTTTAAAGATGGTAAACTTTCAGTAAGCCAAACTCTAGCGGAAATAAGAGCGGTGCTACATGAATGCAAATTTTAAACGGTAAATCGTAATAATAATTTCGTGATATTTTAAAAAGGATATGATTATGATGGAATATAGATTCGATGCAGAGAAGACAAAACGTGAAGTGATTACGTGGATTCGTCAGTTCTTCAAGGATAATGGACCAGAATGCAATGCAGTGCTAGGAATATCAGGTGGAAAGGACAGCTCTATTGCTGCTGCACTATGCGTAGAGGCGCTCGGTAGAGCTCGTGTAATAGGCGTGCTTATGCCAAATGGTGAACAGGCTGATATCGAAATGGCAAGATTACTAGTTAATCATCTAGGTATACGAAGCATTGAGGTTAATATTAAGTCTGCCGTGGATGGTGTGCTGAATGGGATTGAAGAAGGTGAGAAGAACGGTTTAACCTTAGATATTTCTAATCAGACAAGAGAAAACCTTCCTCCTAGGATTAGAATGTCGACGGTGTATGCAATTAGCCAAAGTATGAATGGTAGAGTAGTTAACACCTGCAATCTATCGGAGGACTGGGTTGGTTACTCAACTAGGTATGGTGATTCAGTTGGTGATTTTTAGCCCTATGTCTAACTTAACTGTAACGGAAGTTAAACAAATTGGTCGCCTTCTAGACTTACCTGATATCTTGATCGATAAGGTGCCTATCGATGGACTGTGTGGAAAATCAGATGAAGATAACCTCGGGTTCACTTATGAAATGCTGGATGTATATATTAGGACAGGCGAGATTGCCGACTTAGAAAAGAAAGAGATTATAGATAGAAAAGCATGTACAGAATTTATTTAAATTGATACTCATGCCTATGTTTGATCCTAAAATTGATACTATATAATTAATAATTACTTACTAAAGAACTGAAATTATAGTAACGGAAAGAATAATTGGTTAGCGGGAGATGACCTATATGAAATACGACATAAATAGTTCTGAAGAAAGGGAATACCTCGAGGATTACAATATTGAGCAATTTGAACGTCCATCTGTTGCGGCAGACATAGTGGCTTTTTGCAGTTATGCGGGATGGGGAACAGAGCAATATTAGGAAACTGGCAAATAGAGAGCTTAAGCTTTTTGCTCATCAAGAGATCTCAATTTCCGTACAAAAGGTGCTTGGGCACTTCCCGGGGGTTTTTTACGACCAGGTGAAACCATCGAGGAGACTGCAAAGCGTGAACTCCTTGAGGAAACAGGAGTAGAGAATCCATTTTTACACCTAGCAGGGGTATACTCAGAAGCCGGAAGAGACCCTAGAGGCTGGATTATATCAAATAGTTTCATATCTCTAATTAATGCGGAAAATTGCACACTAAGGGCGGATACTGATGCGTGGGATGCAGCTTGGTTCTGCGTAAAGCTTCAGAGTGATAATACTTCATCCGATGATTCTACAAGCACAACTAAAATGATAAAACACACTCTCACTTTATCCTTTGATAGCGCTTCTTCCGATAGCAATATAAAAGGTGATGAGAATATTGAGATTAAAGCAATTGTATCAGAGAAATCAACAAGAAAAGGCTACAACCACGTATCGAGTTATCAGATAGTAGACAGCGGTGAGCTGGGATTTGATCATGCCAAAATCATAGTTCAGTCACTTCTAGAGCTCAGAGATATGATGGAGTACGACCTTAGAATTTCGTTTGATTTATTGCCAGAATCATTTACCTTGGCTCAACTACAGAGCACTATTGAAAAAGTGACGGATAAGAAGTTCCTGTCTGCAAACTTCAGAAGGAAGGTTGCAGAATACGTTGAAGAAACTGGAGAGGTAATTGAAGGATATGGGCATAGACCCGCGATGCTGTTCCGCGTGAAGAGTGCAAATCATTAAAAAATAAGCTGCTGGACAAATTATATAATTATGTGAATTAACCTAAGGAGATATACATGATAGCAAATGCTGGAGATATTTACTGTGTTTACAATGAACTTTTTAAGAAATACACTGCTTGCCAAGTAACAAAGGTAGATGACAGCGGTAAAAATCCGCAGGCTATTATATTGTCACTTGACTGGTTCGGTGACAAACTACCTGAACTGGATGATCTTGCTGCGGTGACACCACTTTATATCAATTACATGTACTGGAATAGAGCTTTACATATGAAAAAGGTTGATATAAGTGTTCCGCCAAATTATGTTTACATTGGTAATCTCTCACCGATTAATAATGATGATACAGATATTTATGGTAGCTGGAGTAATGGGCATGAAGTATATAATCAGTTTATATGGGAAAAAAATTCCTAAAGATAAACGAGATACTTTTAAGAAAAGCAAATGCAAGTGATGAGTTTGTAGAATTTGAGGGTAAAAGACGAAGAATAAGAACTCATAACGAAAAAATGATAATTAGCATGATTTTGATGATGCATTAAAAACTTAGGGTATTTCCTTGTCTTTCATCTCTGACGGTTACACGATGGCATAAGAACTTATTTGAATATCTAAATTCTAATCCATTTATTAGAGAATTTATAATTGAGAATCATGGGAAATCAAAGCTCGACTTCTCAAAAACTTCTATACATAGGCTCACAGTTGATATGACAGGACTTGATGAGCTAATACTAAATGAAGATTTGAACATGCTATCTTTGACCGGACAAGTAAAGGAGAGCTGCAAGATAAGGGCTCGCGATGCCGGTAAATATATGATTTTAAACTGCGAAGGTATGGTTCCTAAACTGGAAGGTTTAGAGGAGCTAAATGCACTCCATGTGACAGCAGTAACAGAACTTGATGTTGATGCTATTGCTAGAGAATATCCGAAGCTTAAGGAGCTAAGGCTGTGGGGTAAACCTGGTAAGATAATAAATTTTGGGAAACTTGCGAAATTTAGTGAATTAGAAGTCCTAACAACTATGGATGTCTTCGGATTTACAGCCAGTGAGGTGCCAAGACCGGAAGATTTAAAAAGAACTATACAGATTATGGATGGATAGCCTTCCAGAAGATGCTGCCAAGGAAGTAAAAAAACTATACAAAAAAACGCAAAGATGACGGACTCGACTTATGGATAACCAAGCCGAGAAAAAGAAGAGTGGCTCGCACAGAATCTTGATAATCCTTTTCGCTCATGGGATGGGGATGAAAATATTCCACAAAGCATAGCAAAGAAAGCGGCCACGATATATAGAAAGACTAGGTCAGCTATGGTTAAACTAATAGCAGATCCAGATGATGACTTAATAAAGAAAATAGAAACTTTAGTGAGAGAGTATACCGTGGGCTTCAACAAGATGGATAAAAGAAAAAATTTTATCTATACCACTGAAAGGGATGAAATATTCCAGGCACTAGAGGAAATATTAAACTTGATACCTGATGAATTATCCGTTAATAAGGATGCGCTTATAAATGCATTCGATGAAGTAAAGGAGTTCTAATGGTTTTATTAGATTACTTAAAAATGGAGAAATGATGTAAGCTTCGATGTAGCGGAGTTCAACGACATAGATAATGTCATTTTTGTCGTGTCTGGCGTATATAGATTTCAGTGAATATTTTTGCTAATTTTGATGATTCTTATACACTTGAGGAAATATTTGAGCTTTTTTGCAAAAACCACTCGTTAGACGAGATTAGACAGAGCAAGCATTTCACTGAGCGTGTAGCACTGCTGTTAGAAGAGATGGTGAAAGCTGACCGCTTCAAAGGGACAAAAGCTTTGTACTATGCGGAAGATATCGATAAGGAGAAGGTAAAGCAATTTGCAGCGGTTACATTCATACTTCCTGATGGGACGAAGTACATCTCTTTTAGAGGTACTGACAGCACCATCATAGGCTGGAAAGAAGATTTTCTAATGACTTTTATGGCAGATACTGAAGGTGCAAAGGAAGCTGTTAAATATTTAAATGAAGTATCGAAACTCCTAGAAGGTGAGCTGATAGTAGGCGGTCACTCGAAAGGGGGAAATTTTTGCTATGTTTTTCTTCTTCGTTTTGTGACAAGGTGGTCCAAGATCGTATCAGCCGTGTATATAACAACGATGGTCCGGGATTTAGAGATGAAGTAATTGAGTCTACCGGGTATAAGGAGATATTGCCTAAGATATGCACCATTGTTCCTCAAACATCAATGATTGGGCAGCTATTAGCTAATGAAAGTGAGCAAAAAGTTATCGAGAGCGATGCAATCGGTCTGTATCAGCATGATGCGATGACATGGAAAGTAAAAAAAGGATAGTTTTGTCGAGGCAGAACTGGATGCATTTGGAAACTTTGTTGATGTGGCACTTGGTTCATGGTTAGAGAAGATTGATGATGAAACTAGACTATCCATTGTTTCTACTGTTTTTTTCAATGATTGAAGAGACGGAAGCTGAGACATTTTATGAGTTTAGTGACAGTTTGTTTAAGAATTCTGCCATCATCATAAAGGGACTAGTAAAGCTACCAAAAGAGAAAAGAATAGAATTGATGACCTCTTTAGGCAGTTTGGTAAAGGTGAGCAGCAAAACCGCATTTGACAGAATTCCAAAGCCAACGGATAAATTGAGATTAGAAAAGCAATAGAGGTTTACACAAAAGATGGTAGAAATTAAAGATTACTGGAACCATTTACAAACAAAAATACGAAAATAGGTATAAAGAATCATTTCTAGGAGATTTTTGACAAATCAAAAGAGTATCTTGAACAGATGAAAGCACATTTAATTGCTAAGCAAGATGCCACGCCTGATGATGTAGATGTGGCATGCACACTTGCTTCTGTAAAAGCTTGAGCTAAGGGAGGGAGAAAAATGAATGTATAGAATTTCTAGAGGATTTTATTTATAGATTTGCAAATGAATTAGACGATAAACAACTTGCGAGGATTTATACAAATATTGCATTTTTCGAAGACTACTCAAGGAAAGCGCTAAAATATTTGACAAAGGCTAAGGATTTAAATTCTCCGTTTGCTGAAACTTATACTGCACTCGGACTTTATTATTTCTCTGAATATGAGTTTTCTAAAGATAAAAAGAACCTCGTAATGAGTAACGATTTTTTTAAAGATGCAAGAGAACTTAAAGAAAGTTATGAGAGCAATATAAACTATGGGGCATCACTTTATGAGATTAAGGAATTTGAAAGAGCGAAAGAGATATTTGAAGAACTGATTAAAGTATATCCAGATAGAATGTGGCTAAAGCTATGCATTGCATATTGTGATGTGAACCTTGGGAATAAGGCATCTGCACTTTCGTATCTGGAACAAATCCTAGTTGGTCAAGACGAGAACTTTAATTTAAATACTGACGAAATAATGGAGTATCAAATATTCGATGCGTATTATGAGCTTGATGAATATGAAAAATTTCTAGGATACTGTACCGAGGAGGTAGATAGCGAGTATTATACGGTTGATTGGGACCACTTGTATTATGTGCTATGGATCTGCGGTGAAAGAGATAGATTCTTAAGACTTGAAGAAAAGAATAGGACATATTTAGATGAGGCAATAGCAGAAGCGGTAGCCGATACAGAATATGAAAATGAACAAGAAAAGCGGGATACTATCGCGAGCTGGAATGAAGATAAGCGAGAGTTTGAAGAAATGCTATCTCGTATAAAGGATAGGCAAATAAGGCCAGAAATGGAGCTGAAGCTATATCCGGAATACTCTTGCTATATGATAGACTGCGTAAGACATAAATTTTAAATATTACGAGGAATTTTCATGAAATATACAATAGAAAAAAATGGATAATGAGTTGTATAACTTGTTAAGCAACGATCCAATAGTTCGTAAAAAAAGCTGCCAGTTGCTTCATGAGAGCTGCATGCAAAGAACTTGGTACTAAAGATACAAAAACCTATAAAGGTTTGGTTTATTGTGAATACAGATAATTACTTCTCAGCCATTAAAAAGAGACTGATATTGATATTATATGGAACAATGTATATACCCTCCAAAGCTTTTGTGCACGGTATATCCATTTAAGCCATCTGTATAAAGCTGATTCGGAAATAATCACAGAAGATAAAATTAATCATTTTGAAGAAGAAAGTAAAAAATACGTTAGATATTTGCTTGAGACACAAAAATCATCCCAAGGTGCTTCAGGCTGCAGCATCGTTCTTTTTGGATATATGAGGAACCGTTTGTATGGGACATTTTTATAAAAAGTATTAGAGAAGAAAAGAGATAAACTTACGTTATCACATATTAAGATTGCTATTAGACAGTGTTATGATTCTTCGCAAAAATGATTGTACAAGGAGCTTTATATCGAAAAAACAGCGAGAAGAACTTATAGCCATTTTGAAGGAAAAAGGATATTTTACATAGAGAAATAGAATTGCTAGAAAGTATGTAAATAGCAAAAAGGGAGTAGTATTACGATCTACTCCCATTTTATATGCTGCGCTCCGACGCTATATTGATAAGGCGATTCGTCATTTCTAAAATTAACCAAAAATGCTGCCAAAGGAAAAAAAGAACAGAACTTATGACTGCTTTTAAGTAGCTTGGTTAAGGTTAGTAGCAGAACAGTTTTAAGCAGGATACCAAAAACCAGCGGAAGGAATCAGAATCGAATAAAAATATAGCAGTTTTATTAGACAACAGTTTTACATTTATCAAAAAAATTGTTGAAATATTATATGTTTCAGTATATAATTCGCCTGAATAACAAGTCCAAAAGGAGGGGTGTTAATGAACAGAATTATCAACAAATTCAGGAATCCGATTGTAGCTATAGTGTTGATGCTATCTATTATTATGATTCCAATTATTTCTAGTCCATTTATGGAAGTACACGCTGAAGATGTATATCAAGCGTACACAAAAATCGGGAGAATATCCAGCTAGTGATCACCTTAAAAACCCGATCTATGTTAGACCGAATGGTTCAAATGATAAGGGAGATGTAGCATATTGTTTTAATGATCATAGAGCATTTCCTGAGAGCTCTTCTTCACCAAGAAAAACTTTATATACTAAAGAACTTGGAACAGCAGCGAATTTTTGCAGAGCTTGCTGATACTGAAAAGAGTTACTGGAGAAGATCTTTATAACGGATTAGTAAGGGTAATTTACGATGGTTATCCTAACAACAAGTCAGGAATAAAAAGAGCGATATGGATTAACAGATGGTCAGTTTAGACAGATAACACAGTATGCTGTATGGTACTATACTGACACATTCAATATGCCAGCAAGAGACACAAGTGGTAATAATTTTACTCAAAATGAGAAAAATGCATTTAACGATTTAGTTAATAGTACTACTGCAATTCCTGCGGGAACGAAACTCGATATTTATAGATCTAAAAGTAATGATTATCAAAACCTGCTAAGTGGTCATTTCCAGCCAAATACACCTCAGCCACAGCCTACTACTAAGGAAATCGAGTTCAGCAAGGTGAAGCTCGGTGGCACAGAGCTTGCAGGAGCACAGATTGAAATCTACAAGGGCACACAGAAGGTTAGCGAGTGGACAAGCACCACAACTAGCAAAAAGATTCAGCTAGAGCCAGGAGCATATAGATTCCATGAGGAAGCTGCACCAGCGGGATTCCTTGCAGTTACAGACTTTACATTTACAGTAAATGCAGATGGAACTGTAACACTCGGAACAATTGCTCAGGGTGAAACAGTCGTTGCAGCAAACGGAAAGATCACCGTAACAGATAATGCCCAGACTACACCTCAGCCACAGCCTACTACTAAGGAAATCGAGTTCAGCAAGGTGAAGCTCGGTGGCATAGAGCTTGCAGGAGCACAGATTGAAATCTACAAGGGAACACAGAAGGTTAGCAGGAGTGGACAAGCACCACAACTAGCAAAAAGATTCAGCTAGAGCCAGGAGCATATAGATTCCACGAGGAAGCTGCACCAGCGGGATTCCTTGCAGTTACAGACTTTACATTTACAGTAAATGCAGATGGAACTGTAACACTCGGAGCAATTGCTCAGGGTGAAACAGTAGTTGCAGCAAACGGAAAGATCACCGTAACAGATAATGCCCAGACTACACCTCAGCCACAGCCTACTACTAAGGAAATCGAGTTCAGCAAGGTGAAGCTCGGTGGCACAGAGCTTGCAGGAGCACAGATTGAAATCTACAAGGGCACACAGAAGGTTAGCGAGTGGACAAGCACCACAGCTAGCAAAAAGATCCAGCTAGAGCCAGGAGCATATAGATTCCACGAGGAAGCTGCACCAGCGGGATTCCTTGCAGTTACAGACTTTACATTTACAGTAAATGCAGATGGAACTGTAACACTCGGAACAATTGCTCAGGGTGAAACAGTGGTTGCTACAAACGGAAAGATCACCGTAACAGACAACGCTAAGCCAGAGCCAACACCACCGGGAACCACACCAAAGCCTGGAACTAAGAAGCCAAGCGTGGTAACTAAAGCGAAGTCTCCAAAAACTGGAGATGAAGGACACTTTGCACAGTATGCATTGCTTATGGTAACTTCTGGATTAGCGTTAGCTACTATCGGATACAGACGTAAGAGAAATGCGAAGTAGAACATAGATTAGACATAAAAATACTTGAAAGCTGGGTATATTGTACCCAGCTTTTTTGATAGAAAGTATGTAAATAGGAAAAGGGAGTAGCATTACGCTCTACTCCCATTTTATATGCTGCGCTCCGACGCTAAATTGATAAGGCGATTCATCATCTCTAAAATTAACCACAATGCGATAAGATTTCCATAATATGTATTCATCTGTCTGTAGCTTTAGATAGAAGGTTTTTTTCCACCATATTCTCTTTATAAAAAAATGGATTAACAGAAAAGGTTGATGCCATTCTCTTAGACTTAAAGTCACGATAACTTAGATGTGATAAAGCAGTATTGTTGAATTTAACCTTATTTAATTCTTCGTTTTGAGCCGCTATTCTATAAAATGTTACAACACAGTTCTTGAGCTTATCCGTATCTTCGCTGTCTGGTGTAAGAAACATATGTCCGTATGATTTTCCATCTTTCGTAATCTCTACGAGATCCCCGTAGTAGAAGTGATCATTTCGCTTGTTTACAATTATGTCATCGGCAGTTCTGCCTTTAAAAAGAGTAACCTGATGAGAGTAATTTAGAAGCTTTCGTTTCACCTATAATCACGTTTGTACTATCTAGCTGCACACTGATAGGCTTTACTGGAATCCCTGACATTGATAAGCAAAAGTACCAACACAAATGAGGTAAAGAATATTGAGCCAATTACCGCGTTTGTTGAAGCATATACGTAAACAGGTTTGTTTGATTTATTTCTAATTACTGATATGAATTTAATAATGCCTTGAATAAACATCGTTACTATAACGAGTGCAAATTGAGCCTTTAGGCATTTATAGGTAGTATATGGCATATTGTGAGTTTTATGGAACATTACACTTAAATACAGAAGATTCACAATAATCAGATGTATAATAAAAAACGTAGCTTCTTTGAGCGCTGTTGCGTCAGTTACATTATCAAAGTTATTAAAATTTCGCTGTCTAAATGCTTGTCCAATCTTGTAAATCCATGCAGAAACATCTTTTGCCTGTTCTTACAGAATATGCAAGCTCGAAGTATATGTAAATCGTGATAAGACAAGAAAGAAAGAGAATGCCTAAAAATATCCAAAAATATAAAGCTCATATAAAGACCTCTTTCTACATAAATTACATGCTTTAAAAAAATGTAGTGATATTTCATTATAGCAAAGATATATAAGCCTATGTTTAAAAATTTATTGCTGAATTTATTCTAGAAGTATATGTATAAAATTTACAACATAAAGTAAAAAGGGTAAATATGAAAACAGCACAGGTAAAGAAATATAACAAAAAAATAATATAACGTTAGATCTGAATGTAGATTCATTATTATTAAAAATTACTACTAATATATCTACCTCACAAGTAGCTTGCAATTCACGAATAAACACTATATAGTTAATTAGATACAAAAAGGAGGGACTTTTTATGACAAATTACAAAAACTAGCACAGTTTGTGTGCAGGGTGGCTATGAGCCCAAAAACGGGGAACCTAGAATAGTACCGATAGTACAGTCGACTACTTTTAAGTACGAATCATCAGAGCAGATGGGAAATCTATTCGACTTAAAGGAATCCGGTTACTTCTACACTAGACTTTCTAACCCAACGAATGATGCAGTAGCAAACAAGATTTGCCAGCTTGAGGGTGGTGTAGCAGCTATACTAACATCATCTGGTCAGGCAGCTAACTTCTACGCTATTCTAAACATTGCAAGCGCGGGTGACCATATCATCTCAACTTCTGCTATTTATGGTGGAACATATAATCTAATTGCGCATACTATGAAGAACATGGGAATTGAGGCTACATTTGTTGATCCTGAGATTTCGGCGGAGGAGTTAGCAACAAAGTTCCAGCCTAACACTAAGCTTGTATTTGGTGAGACTCTATCGAATCCTTCGCTAAGCGTACTTGATATCGAAAAGTTTGCTAATGCAGCACACGAGCACGGTGTTCCGCTAATCGTTGATAACACATTCCCAACACCTATCTTCTGTAAGCCTTTTGAGTGGGGTGTTGATATCGTTACACACTCAACTACAAAGTACATGAATGGTACTGCTAACTCGGTTGGCGGTGTAGTAGTTGACTCTGGTAACTTTGACTGGACTAAGTACAGCGAGAAGTTCCCAGGACTAACAACTCCTGATGAGACTTATCATGGAACTGTATATACAGATACATTTGGCAAGGCTGCTTACATCGTAAAGATGACAACTAACCTGATGCGTGACCTTGGATCTATTCCATCACCACAGAATGCTTTCTATCTAGGGATTGGACTCGAAACTCTTCACTTAAGAATGGAGAGACACTTCGAGAATGCTATGACTCTTGCTAAGCATCTAGAGAATCACCCTAAGGTAGAATGGGTTTCGTTCTCAGGTCTAGAAAACGATAGCCAGCACGAGCTTGCACAGAAGTATCTTCCAAACGGTTCTTGCGGTGTTATCGCATTTGGAGTAAAGGGCGGCAGAGAAGCTGCAATTAAGTTCATGGATTCACTCAAGCTCGCTTCAATCGTTACACACGTAGCTGATTCAAGAACTTGCGTGTTACATCCAGCGTCAACTACTCACAGACAGATGAACGATGAAGAGCTAGCAGCAGCTGGAATTTCCCAGGACCTAGTGAGAATGTCCGTAGGTATCGAAGATATCAGCGATATCATCGCTGACGTTGATCAGGCACTCGCACAGTAATTGCATGAATATAACTATATAAATTGAATAAATAGAATTCTCAAAAAGGAGTTGCAGATAACCGGTAGTTTTCCGTGTTGTAGCGACTCCTTTTTTATAGATACAAAGAAAAGAGAAACTCTATATATGGATAGTCCTAGAAAGCTTGTGTATTATATTTTTAATAACTAAAAAAACTTCTACAATTCTACATATTGTAGTTTGCGCAATATGATATGATTTAGAAAAAAATAGTGCGCAATTTAAATTTGCGGTAAGGAGCGTAATAGAATGAATAAAAAAAGTAGATAATATAATAATTGGTTTTGGTAAAGCCGGAAAGACACTGGCTAATTATCTTGGAAATAAAGGTGAGAAGACTATTCTAGTAGAAAAATCACCAAAGATGTACGGTGGAACTTGTATCAACGTAGGATGCATTCCATCTAAGTTCCTGGCAACTTGTGCTGATAGGAAGGCTTACAGCGATTCTGATAATAAAACTTACTATAAAGAATCTGTAGTAGGTAAAAAGAATCTGATAACGAAGCTGAATAAAGCAAATTACGATAAGGTCGAAAACAATGAGAATGTAGAAGTGTTAGATGGTACAGCATCTTTTATCGACGAGCATACAATCCTAGTTAATAACGGTTCGGATTCATATGAAATATTTGCTGAAAAGATATTTATCAATACCGGAACTAGACCGTTTGTTCCTAATGTAGAAGGGCTTGTAATAGGAAATCGCATTCATACAAGCGAGACACTTATGGACTTGGAAGAGTATCCAGAGACCCTAGCGATTCTAGGTAGCGGCTTTATCGGGTTAGAATTTGCAGCAACATATGCCAAGTTTGGAACAAAAGTAACAATCATAGATAAGGGTGATAGACTCTTGCCGCGTGAAGATGACGATGTAGCAGCCGCTGTATATGAATCATATAAGTCGCTAGGGGTTGATATTCTATTTAATTCGGAAATTAATCAGGTTGAGCAAAATGATTATGAAGTTTCAATTTTATATACCGAAAATGGTATCAGCAAAGAGCTGAAGGTAGATGCACTATTAGTAGCTACCGGCAGAAGGGCAAATGTTGAGGAGCTACATATAGAGAATGCTGGGGTTGAAACATCTGAGCGAGGATTTATCAATGTAAATGATCACCTGCAAACTAACAAGCCACACATCTTTGCGATGGGAGATATAAACGGCGGGCCGCAGTTTACTTATGTTTCCCTCGATGACTACCGAATTGTGAAAAGTTATTTGGATGGTGATGGGAGCTACTCGAGGAAAGAGAGACAGGGCATAGCATTCTCTGCATTCCTTCACCCTACATTCTCTAAAGTTGGTATGAGTGAGAAAGATGCAAGAGAAAAGGGATACAACGTGAAAGTTTCGACCTTACCTGTAACGGCCATTCCAAAGGCAAAGATCCTTGGAAATCAGGTTGGAGTGTACAAGGCTGTCGTTGATGCGAATACTAATCAGATTCTTGGGGCAGTTCTCTTTGGTGAGGAGTCTCACGAAGTTATCAATATCGTGGTTACTGCAATAATCTCAAAGCAACCATACACAGTGCTTGCAAATCAGATATTTACACACCCAACAATGGCTGAAGCGCTTAATGATCTGTTTGGCATGATTAAGTAGTTAATGTATTTAATCAACTTTCTAAATTAAATAAATAAAATTATCTAAAAAGGAGCTACATATAATTCGGTAGTTTACCGCATTATTGTAGCCCCTTTTAGTTTATAAGTGTTGTGCGTGCTTTATGATTTTTATTGCAATTTGTTTTTAGGAACGGCGGGACTCATGGAGCTTGTATGGCATCTGACTGGTCGCGAAGTAATAATGAATCCATATATGAGTGGATTATCTGCATTAGTTTTTATTGCATTAGGAATAAGAAATCTTTTAATATTAACTAAAGAAAAAGAAGAGTAATATAGTGGGGACGCGTATGAACGATAACAACTACTTAATAGTGGGTAAATTTTTTTATAATATTTACAGCAATCTGCTTCACAATAATGATTGTTACAATAGTTAGAAGGGTATTAACGAAAAACATACAAAGGTGACCATTTCGCTACCGGCATAATTATAGGAACGGCACTTGGATTGTTATTAGGTGTTATACTTGATGACTTAGGAGTGAGTTTTTGTAATTGCAATGTCTTTTGGTGAGGTTTTAGGTATGACTATCGGAGTATTAATTCCGAAAAAGTAAGCATATGGGAATTTGCCCATTAATCTTGTGCAAAATGCAATTGAATTGCTCTAAATAAAAAAATTAATTATAGCTTTAAAAATATAACTATTTGAAGATTGTTTGTGATAAAATATCGAGAGCGCATTAACTAGAGAAAGTTTCGGAGGAACAAGATGAATTGTTTTTGGCATTTTTGACAACAACAATGTAGAGACAAGACGAACATCGAAGACTGGGAAGCGGGGAGAAGCAGCGAGAAGAGCATCGTCTATGGCGCTGTCTTGCATGCTTGGTTTTACCATGCTTCTATCACCAGTTACGGTTAGGGCTGAAGGCGGTCAGCCGAGGTCGATGAATAATTCGGTGAACTACACATTAGCTGGAGAAACAGATGGAGTTTTTGGACTACGCTAGAACTGATTTTTACCAAGGAGGATGCTTCTGGTATTCACCTTACAGTTACAAAGTGGGCAAAGTTGCCTGGCAGCTGGGGTGGTACAGATAAAGGACCGTATAACGGCAGATTCCTTATCAATTTCTTTGACGATGATTTCTACAAGCATATACAGTCAATTGAGGTTAACGGAGTTCAGTTTGAAAAAGAAGCTGATGGCGCTTTGTGGAAAGTGCCTATTAACAATGCAACATTACAATCAGGTTTAATCGGTGTCATTACAAACACTGATGTCACTATTAAACTTAAAAAAATGGCGCGACACTTACAAGTCTTGGACTTGATTCCAAGAAAATAGACTTTACTACTAACTGGGTGAGATCTGATGGTAAAGCGGATAAGGGCGGAAATGACAATGGATTTATTCTCAAGAATAATCCTAATGTTCCTGTGCTTCCAAGCAACAAAAGTAGCGGAAATGAGAACTATCTAGGTTCTGGTGTAAACGGCCTAGGTACTGATGGAACACAATCTAAGGATGGCAATTTTACAGGTGGAGCCACTGGTAAATCAGTAAGCTATGATGCTAAGAATAAGGTTATTAGGGTCTACAGTATCGTTTAAGCCTGACCAGAACTTCCTGCAGGCAAATAGCGCATGGGTCCTATATATTAATGAAGTTATTCCGAAGGAATTACTGAGGTATATTGATACTAATGAGGTTAGACTGGGTGTTTCCACTCCTACTGGCAAAAATCACTGCATCTAATCCAATAAAAGCTAAATGTGGATCCTAACGGAAATGGACTTATCTCGACTAAAGATACTCCATCTCTCAGCATAGTTGGTGGAGATTGGAGCAAGGTTACACAGGTTAGGAATACACTTGATTCACAGGTGTTTTACGGGGTACTAGGTCAGAGAAGATCATATACAATTGAGTATAAGCTGAAGTCAAACGTTACAAATCAGGATTTCGCAAAGGCTCTCAATGATTATATCACTGCTAATAATCAGCAGCTCAACTTCGAGTCATGGCTCACAGCTGATTTTGTTGATTCCACACCTGCATTTTTTCACGGAATCAGAAAGCCTGACGGTGGAAAACCTAACAAGAGAATTCAGCACTCGTATACTAACGCATTCCTAGAGGTTCTTGACACTGATAAGGACGGTCTATTTGACTTTGTAGAAGACGAAATAGGTTCTGATAAGTATAACGTTGATACTGACGGCGATGGAGTTCCTGATGGGCATGAATACCTAACAGATAAGACTGATCCGACAAAGGCTAATTCATATCTGGTAGTTAAGCCAAATGTTACAACGACAAATATCGAAGCAAATAGAGCAGAGACAATCAAGGGAACTGTTCCAAAGACAATTTATAATAACCCTGCAGATGAAACTAAGAAGCTAGCCGCTACTAACACTGATGCGGGTAACGTTATTGTAAAAGCCTATAAATACGTCGCTGATGATACAGATTACACTCACGAAACGGCGAAGGCAGAGACTACAATACCTTTTTCTGATTTGAAAGATGGAAAATTTAGTATAAACGTTCCAGCCGGAACTTTTGCAGACGGTGATAAAGTTATACTTGTAGCTTACTCACCGGATGGAAAGAATCCTATGGTTTCTAGCACTAAGGTAAATGTTGGTGCTATCAAAGTCACATTTGATACTAATGGCGGAAAATGGGCAGACGGTACGAATGCAGACAAGGTAGTATCAGCAGTAAACGGAAAAGCAACTCAGCCAGAAGAGCCTACCCGAGATGGTTATAAGTTTATGGGATGGGCTGCAACGGCTGGTGCTACTGAGGCGGATTCGGATATTCTAAAGAATATTACTGAAGCCAAAGAAGTCTTTGCTGTATGGAAAGATAACAAGGCGCCAGTAATTGATAACATTGGAGACCAGACAGTTATCGAAGGGCAGCCAATCACAGAGATTACTGTTACAACTGATGATCCTACTGCTACTGTTACGGTTAAAGATTTACCGACTGGAGTTCAGTATTCGAATGGAAAAAAATAAGCGGAACTCCTAAAGTTACTGACTGGCATGGTAATGAGGAAACTCGGGAGATTACCGTTACGGTAGAGGCTAAGGATTCCGCAGGAAATACTTCTACAAAGACATTTAAAAATCACAGTTCAGAGGGATACCGATAAGGATGGTATACCAGATGTTACTGATCTTGATGATGATGGAGATGGATACCTAGATTCTGAAGAAACAGCTAAGGGATCTGATCCAAAAGAATTCAAAGTCAGTACCGGCAGGTATGATAACACCGATTGCTCAGACTACAGTTACAAATCCGATTCAGACGGTTAATGATAAAACAGCAATTACGAATATAGTTGTAACACCGGGGGCTTCTGGCGCAACTGTTACCGTTGATAACAGCAAGCTACCAAGCGGAGTAACTTATGATGCAGGTACAAAGACAATAAGTGGTACACCAAATGTAACAAATTGGGGTAGTACAGAAGAAAAGCGTAAGTTTGAAATTCCTGTTGTAGTTAAGAATCCAGACGGCTCTAAGATTACAAAGACAGTAGAAATCACTGTACTTAGAGATACAGATGGAGATGGTGATCCAGATATCACTGATACGGATGATGATGGAGATGGATACTCTGATACAGAGGAGACGACAAAAGGATCTGATCCGAAAAACAGTCACTCTATACCAGCAGGTACGATTACTCCAGCAGACCCATTAAATATTATTAATCCAGTACAGACTGTTGTTGATAGACATGCTATTAATGATATAACTATTGGAACGATAGATATTGACTCGACTGAACATGTTGATAGTACAAAACTTCCACCGGGAGTTACATATAATCCAGGGACTCTCTCAATAACAGGAACACCTAATGTTACTAACTGGGGTAGCAATGAAGAAAAGCGCAAGTACGAAATTCCTATAGTCGTTACAAACTCAGATGGTTCATCGATTACTAGAATCGTAGAAATAACGGTTCTAAGAGATACAGACGGAGATGGTGATCCAGATATAACAGACCCAGATGATGACGGTGATGGATATACCGATCTCGCAGAAAAGACACAAGGTTCTGATCCTAAGAGTGCAAGCTCTATTCCAGCGGCTGTTGTGACACCCGTTGCTCCAACTACTATCACAAATGGGACACAGACGGTTAATGATAAGACTGCAATTACAGATATTGTAGTAACACCTGGAAATGCCGCGTCTGTAGTTACAGTAGATAATAGTAAGCTACCAAATGGTGTGACTTACGATCCAGGAACTAAAACCATTAGTGGTACACCAAATGTAACAGATTGGGGTAGTACAGAAGAAAAGCGTAAGTTCGAGATTCCTGTAGTTGTTACGAATCCAGATGGAACTAAAATCACCAAAAACTGTAGAGATTACAGTACTAAGGGATACAGATGGTGACGGTGACCCAGATATCACAGATACAGACGATGACGGAGATGGCGTACCAGATACGGTAGAGACGGCAAAGGGCTCAGATCCTAAGAATGCGAATTCTAGACCAGCTGCTGTTATAACTCCTGTGGCGCCAACTACTATCACGAATGGTACACAGTCTGTAAATGATAAAACCGCAATTACTAATATTGTAGTAACACCTGGAAATAATAATGCAACTGTATCTGTAGACAACAGCAAGCTACCAAACGGTGTTACCTACGATGCAGGTACTAAGACTATCAGTGGTACACCAAACGTAACTGATTGGGGTAGTACAGAAGAAAAGCGCAAGTTTGAAATTCCTGTTGTAGTAACGAACCCAGATGGCTCAAAGGTTACTAAGACTGTTGAAATTACAGTATTAAGGGACACTGACGGTGATGGCGATCCAGATATCACTGATCCAGATGACGATGGAGATGGCGTATCTGATGTAGAGGAAAATGCGAGAGGATCTAACCCTAAGAATAGAGGGTCTGTCCCTGCTGCAGTGATAGTTCCAGTATCACCTACGACAATCACTAATGGAACGCAGAGCGTTAATGATAAGACTGCGATTAGCAACATCACAATTACACCTGGAGCTACAGGTTCTACAGTAGCAGTAGATACTAGCAAGCTACCAAATGGTGTTACATACGATGCAGGTACTAAGACTATCAGTGGCACACCTAATGTAACAGATTGGGGAAGCACAGAGGAAAAACGCAAGTTTGAAATTCCTGTTGTAGTAACGAATCCAGATGGAACTAAAATTACCAAAACTGTAGAGATTACAGTACTAAGAGATACAGATGGTGACGGTGATCCAGATATTACCGATACAGATGATGATGGCGATGGCGTACCAGATACGGTAGAGACGGCAAAGGGCTCAGATCCTAAGAATGCTAATTCTAGACCAGCTGCTGTTGTAACTCCTGTGGCGCCAACTACTATCACGAATGGTACGCAGTCTGTAAATGATAAGACTGCGATTAGCAATATCGTAGTAACACCTGGAAACAATAATGCAACTGTATCTGTAGACAACAGCAAGCTACCAAACGGCGTAACTTACAACCCAACAACTAAGACTATCAGTGGCACACCAAACGTAACTGATTGGGGTAGTACAGAAGAAAAGCGCAAGTTTGAGATTCCAGTAGTCATTACGAATCCAGATGGTTCTAAGATTACCAAGACTGTTGAAATCACAGTACTAAGGGATACAGATGGCGATGGTGATCCAGACATCACAGATACGGATGATGACGGAGATGGCGTACCAGATACGGTAGAGACGGCAAAGGGCTCAGATCCTAAGAATGCGAATTCTAGACCAGCTGCTGTTATAACTCCTGTGGCGCCAACTACTATCACGAATGGTACGCAGTCTGTAAATGATAAGACTGCGATTAGCAATATCGTAGTAACACCTGGAAACAATAATTCAACTGTATCTGTAGACAACAGCAAGCTACCAAACGGCGTAACTTATGATTCAGGAACTAAGACTATCAGTGGCACACCAAACGTAACAGATTGGGGTAGTACAGAAGAAAAGCGCAAGTTTGAAATTCCTGTTGTAGTAACGAACCCAGATGGTTCTAAGATTACCAAGACTGTTGAAATCACAGTACTAAGGGATACAGATGGTGACGGTGATCCAGATATTACCGATACAGATGATGATGGCGATGGCGTACCAGATACGGTAGAGACGGCAAAGGGCTCAGATCCTAAGAATGCTAATTCTAGACCAGCTGCTACGATTACTCCTATTGCGCAGCCAACGATCACTAATGGAACACAGAGCGTTAATGATAAGACCGCAATTACTAATATTGTAGTAACACCAGGAAATAATAACGCAACTGTAACTGTAGACAGCAGCAAACTACCAAACGGTGTAACTTATGATTCAGGAACTAAGACAATTAGTGGAACGCCAAATGTAACTGATTGGGGTAGTACAGAAGAAAAGCGTAAGTTTGAGATTCCAGTAGTCATTACGAATCCAGATGGTTCTAAGATTACCAAGACTGTTGAAATCACAGTACTAAGGGATACAGATGGCGATGGTGATCCAGACATTACTGATACGGATGATGATGGCGATGGATATTCAGATGCTGTTGAAGCTTCAAATGGAACTAATCCTAAGGATGCGAATTCTAGACCAACATCTAGTGCAAACTCAGGAAGATCAGGAGGACATAGTGCACGTAATCATGCAGGAAAGACTCCGCTAAGATCAGTTTTAGGCCCTAAGACAGGAGATGGCTTTTGAGGTTTATGTATATGCAGGATTTGCTATCTTTGCAGCATTTGAAGTAGCAATTCTGATGCTAATTCGCAAGAGAAGAAGAGACCGTTAATAGGAGCACTAGTTGCACGAATTTTAACCTTCTCTAAACCTTAGAAGGTATTAATGGTTAATAAAATGGGCGGTTCATCAAAGTTTTTTAGGGTTTGCCAAAGTTTTTTAGGGGCGAATTTTAGGGTCTAGTTTTAGGGTCTTACAAAATGTAAAGGGATTGGGCGTTTTGCCCAATCCCTTTTACATGAGGGAAACATCAGTTATTTGCTTATTGACCTTTGTAAATTGGATTCTTGCGAGTAGCAAAAAGAAATCTATTTCTCATATGTTCAAAGTTTCGAAATCCTCTACCTAGTCGCTTTAGGTCTTTTACTTTGCGATTTAAAGACTCAATTGGGCCATTAGAAAGGCGGCTATTATATATACCATCTGGTCCTAGTCGCTCCACCATTATGAATGAGTTAATAATTGGATTTTTGTATTTACGTAGTAAATTTCCGAATTCAACGAATATCTTATATTCACTGCTGCAGTATTTGTGTATTAAAGAATCTATTTCCTCGGCAGCTTTTTAAAGGATTACCGGCATTTCTAGAGTTGAATCTTACATACTCTTCTTTTTAAATCTCTGAAATCTTTTAATATATGGGTGAAGAGCTAGAAACTTTTTCTTCGTATCCAAAAAGTGTTTATGAAATACCTAAAGTGTTTGTCGTACCTAGGTTCCAATCGATATTCTAAATTATCTTGATTTGAAAGAAGAAGCCAGCGATACTTTTTTTAGAAGATATACTTCATCCGAAATATGGGTTCTTTTCTGATACCCACATTTGGAATAATGTATTTGCTTTCTAGACTCATCTCGTGCTTTTGTATTCTTTTTGTAAGCTTCTAAGAAATATGTCAAGAGAATGAATGAGCCATTGCATTACGTGAAAAAGAATCCACTACAGATACAGCATTTGGGAAGTATCTTTTTCACATAACTTAGATAAGGGTTATACATATCTGAAATTAGATACTTGACACTTGCACGTTCTTTTAAAAGGGATATTTGAGAAATATGGCTCAGTAACCTTATCTAATCTGCTGTGAATAATATCTATTGGATCACCAGTGTAAAAGTCCTGAATAACTAGAGCATATTTACAGCTTTTTATCCATATCTAGATATACTTCATCCACAGAAATAGCATCTGTTAGTGGAAGACGTTCCATTTGTATATACCTGTCGAAAAACATTGAGAACATGCATATCTGAAGTATGAAATTGCTTTTGCAATATCTACAGCAGAACTATTAAGATTTCTGAATTTATTAAGGATTAGTAGGTCCGAAGCATTGGTATTACGCCTATAACGGTTAACGAGCTTGAAATGCTCATTTGATTCGTAAAGACAATCACTATTTGTGCATCGCCAGCGTCTTTGTTTGAGTTTTATTACTAGTTGATAGCCGTCTTGAAGTACGGGATGATTGATGGTTCTAGTTTTGATTCCTCGAGAATGCATTTTTGTAAGAGCACTTCGGACAGAAGTGAGGTGCAGGTGCACTTCCAAGAGTAACAATTTTCTTTAACGCCTGAACTTCACAAGACAATAACTCAAGGGCATTGTCTTCTATGTCTAGTAAAGATGTGATAATATTCATATGAATTCCTTTCTCAGATGTTTACCCAAAAACATATTATGAGAAAGTGAAAGGCGAGGCAAGAATAACAATTGCCTCGCCTTTCATATACCAAATCTGCCCCTAAAACTAGACCCCTAAAAATTCGCCCCTAAAATATCTAGACCCTAAAAAACTTTGATTACCCAAATGGGCTTGAGCATGGTGCTCAGGTCCATTTTTCTATCTAATTAAATTAAGATATTATAATATATGATAAAAATCTCGATAATTGCACAAATGCTTGGTAATATCGTGTATAATATGTGAACAAGTATGTGAATTTTGACATACTATGAATAGGTTATTTTTTTATTCATGAAAGTAAAGGGTTTGAAATGAGTATTAGAAAATCTCTTACACCTATATTGGTGACTTTAGCAACCTTAATTTCAGCATTCATAATGTTTGGTTTAGAAGCTAACGCAGCGACTGTTAATGCGAGCAGTGCTGCAGAGATTCAGCAGGCAATTAACAATGCTACAGGGGCTACTGAAATTGTTCTTACTAGAGATATGGATTTAAGCACAACTATTAATGTGCCAGCAGGTAAGGACATCACTTTGAAGGGTGCCGTAACACTCACTAAGAAGAACACTGGAATAGCTGTAAAGATTGCGGATGGTGGGTCTTTGACATGGCAGGATGTTAAACTAGACGGGAATCAGCTTGGAACAAACTACAGCTCAGCTATCATTGATAACGCTGGTAAATTCACCATGAATAGCGGAGAAATTAAGAATGTAAAAATCTGATTCAGGCTTTGTTGGTGTAGTTAAAGCAAGAGGGGCAAATGCTTCGTTAACTATGAATGGTGGCTCGATTCATGATAATAAGATGTCCAACCAGTTTGTTGCTGTTGTAAAGATTACAGAGGGTGCCTCTTTTTACTATGAATGGTGGCGACATTTCTAATAATACTCTTGTTCCTGATGGAAGTTCTGGAAATAATGCTGCCGTAACAGTTGAGGCAATCAAGGGAAGCTCAACGATGATTATGAATGGTGGTACAATCACTGGAAATAGCGCTGACTATGGTGGAGTACTCGTTGGAAGCTTCAGTACTAACAATACAATGCAGCAGAACTTTGGAAATGCAGCACACCGCTTTTCAATCGGCAAGATGACCATGAATGGTGGAACAATTTCCAATAATACCGCAGACTTACTAGGTGGAGGTATTGCTGTTAATGGTGCAGGGCAGCTTACAATGGAAGGCGGAACTATTTCTGGGAATAAGGCTCCATTTGGTGGTGGAATAGGAATCAATGACTATCTTCTGTCTAGCGATCGTGGTTCATACCCAGAGAGCACCTGGAGAAGGTTTTTCCCTGCTAAACTCACAATCAACAACGGAACTATTACCGGCAATCAGGCAACACTAACTGGTAAAAAGGCAAATAATATCCCATATGCTGAGATTGGTGTAGGTGGTGGAATCTACGTTGCTTCTCAGGAAGTAGTTATTAACGGTGCTACAATCACTAACAATACGGCTGGTAAGCAGGGCGGTGGAGTATACGTTGCGGCTGTACCATATAAGCTTCAGATGGGCAAAACTATGGTAACGGACAACACTGCTACTAAGCTTGGTGGAGGAATGTGGCTCTGTCCAACAGGTTCTGCAAAGACTGCAATTACTAACGGAGCTTCGTTCTTTGATAATACTGCAGGTACAGGAGCAGATAATAACGATAAGAATGCTGCTGGAGATGACGTTGCATCTATTGCAAAAGAATGATCCAGCATCTCAGACACTAGTGCTTTCTAACAATGGACTCGATAACTGGCTAGTTCACTGGTATGAAGATGGAAAGATTGATAACTCATATCTAGGAGCTTCAAACGGAAGCGATAGATATCCTAACACTGTTAATCCGCCGGTTGACAAAGGTACACTAGATGGAATAACTGAGAATATTTCATTGAAAGCTATAATGTCAGATAAGGGTAAGGCAGCAGCAAGAAGATCTGCAAAAGTTGTTGTTACAGGTAATACAGCACCTCGAGGAGGTGGAATTGGATCTAATGGTGAAGTAGATTTCGGAACCGATCCAATTAACTATGATAAGGTAAAACTAGATGTTTCCAAGGAATGGGAGCCGGATAATACCGATCATGTAACTTCTGTAACAGTTGGATTATTTAGAGTAACTAAGAAGGTGCTTGACGGCGTTGTACTAAAAGATTCAAGCGGTAACACTATCGATACTACAGGTTGGACTAACGCTCAGATTTCAGATGCTAAGATTAAGCAGCTGATGGAGAGTGGTTCAAATGATTATGAGCAGATTGATCAGGTTGCACTAAAAGAGAGCAATAACTGGAAGCACAGCTTCATAGATCTAATGAAATATAATATGGTAAATGATGCTCAGGATACAGATGACCCAATAACTTACTTCGTTCGTGAGATGGACACCAATGGAAACTGGGTACAGAATGAATCAAAGGGAACATTTGGAACTCAGACGATAAAGGTTGCATACGAGGTAGTAACTAACGCTACTGGTGATTCAAAGCATACTATTTCCAACAAGGTATCTCCAGAAGAAATCACAATTGAAGTAACCAAGGACTGGGTTGGAAAGAAGGCTAGTGAGGTAAAGGTTCAGCTATATAAAAACGGAGCTCCACTAAGCACCGTTGTTACACTGAATGCTGGAAATAACTGGAACACAAGATTTGAGCATCTTCTAGTTAAAGATGCCGGAGCAGCAGCTAACAACGTATATAAGGTTGTAGAAGTTGGAGAGTCTAATGGTGAAGTAACTCTTGAAGGTACTACATATAAGGTAGTATATGGAGAGATAGATCAGGATGGCAAGACTGTTATAACAAATACTGAAAAACCAAAGCCAGATCCTAAGAAACCAACACCTGATCCAAAGAAACCACCAAAGAAGGTTAAGCGTACTCCTAGGACAGGTGATGCAAATCACGTTGGCTTCTTCACTATCTTAGGAATAGGAGCGTTAGCATCTCTAGGATTTGTATACCGTGTAAAGAGAAGATATATGTAAAAGCCAGACATTGCAATTAATACTAAACTAAAATGTTAAATGAAAAAAACGTTTGCCGTACTGTTCGGCAAACGTTTTTTCTGTAATTATTGATGAATCTAACCTTTATATATTTGTGTATGACAGTTCCGAAGATATTTAGTATTTCTTTAGTATGTGTTATTTCTGCTCTTTCGATGTAAGCGGTACAGAATTATAAGTGTTGGAATAATGCATACATATGCCAAAATATTTAGAATCATATTGTTTAAGTCTGTATCAAGAGATGGTGGCAATGTTCCGCTGATGTTATTAACACCATGTGCAAGTGCAACGAAGACAAGGGATCTACACTTCTTCATGTAGTATGTCAAGATAATCCCTACGATTGATGTGTACACGCCCTGGATAAAGCTTCCATGCCATACACCGAACATCACACCAGTTACTATAACTGGCAGCCATGAGATATCTGTTACATTCTCCAAGCTACTGAATATAATTCCGCGGAATAGAATTTCCTCGATTATAGGCCCAACAACTACTATTGCGAGGAATAGCCATACATAGGCACCATTTTCCATATCGTCGTAAAGAGTATCAAACCCTTTAACTTGCTTGGAGAGGAATTTAGAGTATTCAGCAAGATAGTAAATTACATTGAGCCAAATACTCGAAATACCACCCGCACCTAAACCAATTATAACTGAATATATAGCTCCTGTTGGTTTTGAAATAGCAACCTCAGGCTCTTTCTTGGTAAAGACTGAACGGTAGAATATGTAGCATACAATTGAGAGTATAAAAGCTATTGAAGCATCTACGAAACTTGCACTTGTGTTTATGAAGTTATCACTAACGGAGAAAATTGCAAATGCTACTCCAATTAAAGCAGAAACTAGTTCTGATAATATGTCATAAACAAATAGTAATATAAGTGGTAAGAATAAAAAAAGTATTCTTTTTAAAAGGTGTTCTTTTTGTATCCAATTTATTTTCCTCCAATCATTTGAATCATATAATAACATAAACTTAAAAAAATTATAATATAAAAAAACACTAAATATTAGATAGTTACATAGCTAAAATTGTATGTCATAGTAGAAATTTCAGTAATATTATGTTTATTAGAGGTGTCTAATGATGATAATATAAATGTGAGTTATTACTTATCTATATTAGTAAAAATGAGAGTGTAGAATACTGAAAGGGTGTGATAAAGTTTGGATTCTAAAAAAACTCAAAAGAAAAGGCGGAAAGAAATCAGGCTCGTATCACATATGATAGCGCTCTACTGCCATAAGAATCATACTAATCAAAATGGTAAAGTGCTATGTGAAGACTGTCAGCAATTATTAGAATATGCGAGGCTCCGTAGTGCAAAATGTCGATTTATGGAAAATAAGACGTTTTGCAGTAACTGCAAGATACAATGTTACTCGCCTGAGATGAAGAAAAGGATTCAGAAGGTCATGCGCTATAGTGGTCCAAGGATCATCATATATCATCCAGTGCTTTGTCTAAAACATGCACTTGCTGGGACCATTGAGAAGAGGAGAACTAAACGTGATTAAGATGAGACTAATAAGACTCTTAAAGGGTTCTGGAAAGTATATAATCTATCAAATCATATGGCAGTGGCTTTCTCTGTTTGCTCAAATTGCGATAGTGTTGCAAGTTACAGAGCTAATCGATTCTGTGTGGCAAAAGAGTGTTACGAATGATGAAATACTTACGACTGTCGCAATTGTAGCGGTTGGGCTAATGATTAGATTTATTTGCGACCGGCTGTATTCTCGTGCGTGCTATTTGGCAAGTGTCGATGTTAAGCGTGCACTTAGAGAGCAGATATATAAAAAGGTGCTATGGCTAGGTCCATCATACCGTGAACAGATTAGGACTTCTGAAATCGTACAGATGACAGGTGAAGGTGTGGAGCAGCTAGAGACTTATTTCGGTAGGTATCTAAGTCAGTTTCTCTATGCACTCCTTGCTCCGTTAACGCTGTTTTTGTCATTTCGAGAATTAGTTTACAAACATCAATCGTACTACTTGTGTCTGTTCCGCTTATTCCGATTGTAATTATGCTCGTAATGATGGTAGCAAAAAGATTCTTGGTAATTACTTCGATATATATTATGGACTTGGTGATAGCTTCCTCGAGAAGCTGCAGGGCATGACAACGCTAAAGATTTACAGGGCTGACCAAAGAGCGGTTGATCAGATTGATAGTGAATCAGAACAGTTTCGCAAGATTACTATGAAGGTGCTGATGATGCAGCTCAATAGCACATCTATAATGGATATCATCGCATATGGTGGTGCAGCAGCGGGAATCATCAGTGCACTAATTGAATTTTATAATCGCAACATTAATGTATCAGGAGTTCTAATGTGCATATTTCTAGCTGCAGAGTTTTTTTCTTACCAATGCGTCTTCTTGGCAGCTTTTTTTCCATATTGGGATGAATGGAATGAAGGCTAGTGATAGAATCTTTGCATTTCTTGATCTTCCAGAACAGAAGCGTGGTGATAAGGAACTTTCGGGTGAATATATAGATATAAGTCTCGAGAATGTTACGTTTTCATATGACGATAGCAGGGAAATTTTGCATGATATTAGCATGGATATAGATTCTGGTTCACTCTTGTCCATAGTTGGAGTTTCAGACTCAGGCAAATCAACTATTGCAGGAATCTTGCTCGGCAAGAATCACAACTACAAGGGAAGTATAAAGGTAAATGGCATCGAGCATCAGGAAATAACCAGTAAGTCTATTATGGATAACTTTACTATGATTGGTCATAACAGCTGGATTTTCAAAGGTACCGTACGTGATAATCTTATGATGGGCAACCCTGATGCAACAGAAACGGAGATGCTTGAGGTCTTGGACAAGGTTAATCTAAGGGCATTTCTTGAAGCTCAAAACGGGCTAGATACAAAGGTTCAATCTAACGCAACGAATTTTTCAGGAGGTCAGAAGCAGAGACTTGCTCTAGCGAGAGCGTTACTTCACGATACACCGGTATATATATTTGATGAAGCAACTTCAAATATAGATGCCGAGAGTGAAGAAGTAATAATGTCAGCTATCACACAGATTGCGAAGGAGAAGACCGTCATCCTCATATCCCACAGACTTGCTAATGTTGTAAATAGCAACGTTATATATATGCTTCGTGGTGGAGTAATAGTTGAAAAGGGAACTCACGAAGAACTTATGCACCTAAAAAGGCACATATGAGAACTTATACTCTGAACAATCAGAGCTTGAGAATTACTCTAAAGGAGGAGAGGTGGCGCCATATGAAAAAGGATAAGCGCAGATCAGATATTGCAATAATGCGTAATCTTATAGTACTAGTAAAACCGCTTACAGGAGTTATGATAACAGGTATCGTACTCGGTGTAGCTGGTTTTCTTTGTGCAATATTTCTCACGATTGTGGGAGGAATCGGCGTGATAAAAGCACTATCTGTCTTCGGTGGGGATGTCATGTTTGGTAGCATTGCGCTGGATGATTCAATGACGTGGAGTCAGATTTTTGCAATTCTAGTTATACTTGCTGTAGCAAGAGGTGTGCTTCACTATGGGGAACAATATTGTAATCATTATATAGCATTTAGAATTCTAGCTATAATACGTCATAAAGTGTTCGAATGCCTTAGGAAGCTTTGTCCAGCGAAGCTAGAGGGCAAGAATAAGGGATATCTTATTTCAATCATCACAGGTGATATTGAACTACTTGAAGTATTCTTTGCTCACACTATATCTCCGATTGTAATTGCTTTCATAACATCGCTAATTATGGTCGTGTTTATAGGATATCAGAGTACTGCCGCTGGATTCATAGCGCTTGTAGGATACATTGTAGTTGGAGTTGTTATTCCTGTATGGAATGGTAAAAGAAGCGCCGGCGTAGGCATGAAGTTCCGTAATGGTGTAGGTGAACTCAATAACTTCGTACTAGACAGTATGTACGGTGTTGATGAAATTATTCAGTACAATCACGGAGATGAACAGAGTCGTAAATTGAACGATAACTCCCGCTCACTTGCCGAGGATCAGAAGAACCTCAGTTTATACGAGGGTTCTCAGAGGGCAGTTACCAATATAGTGATTCAGCTGTTCTCCTGGGGAATGCTATTTACCATGATATACCTCTATGTCAATAGTGCCGCTACATTCTCTGAGATGCTAATCGCTACCCTTGCCATGATGAGTTCCTTCGGACCCGCTTTAGCACTATCATCGCTTTCTAATAGCTTGAATCAGACGCTTGCATGCGGAGAAAGGGTGCTTTCACTTCTCGAAGAAGCACCAGAAGTCGAGGAAGTAAGTGGAAAGGAAGAGACTATATTTACAGGCGCTAAGGCTGATGATATTACATTTTCATATGCAGATGAAGTTATCCTCAAGAATGTTTCTGTGGATATTGATAAAGGCAAGGTGCTAGGTATACACGGTGCTAGTGGCTCTGGGAAATCTACACTTCTTAAGCTCTTAATGAGGTTCTGGGATGTTAAACAGGGTGTAATGCGCATATCAGAAAAGGATATAAAGGATATCAATACAGTCGATTTACGTAATATGTCTTCGTATGTAACTCAGGACACTATACTTTTTCGTGACACTATAGCAAATAATATCAGGGTTGCAAGAGCAGATGCCGACTTACTTGCAATCGAAGAAGCCGCTAAGAAAGCTAGTATTCACGAGTTTATAATGAGACTACCTCACGGGTATGAAACGAATGTAGGGGAACTTGGTGACACACTTTCAGATGGAGAGAAGCAGAGGATTGGACTTGCAAGAGCATTTCTTCATGACGCTGATTTGTTGCTACTTGATGAGCCTACAAGTAATCTCGATATTTTGAATGAAGGAATTATACTTAAGTCACTAGAAAAAGAAAAAGTCAGGCAAGACGATAGTACTCGTTTCTCACAGGAAGTCGACACTTTCTCTTGCTGACAGAGTGTATGAAATGAATAACGGTAGATTATCATAATTAAATATTACTTTTATGTATAAAAATCTCATCTGTGAATTATATTTACACGCTCTTGGGAATTGATTGAGGAGGAGTTGTAAAAATGTTTTGGGATAATGTGGCCGGCGTCTATGACATTTTTGTCAAGATTATAAACAGGAAGACGCATAATGAACTTAAGGGGATTGTCGGTAAATACATAGAGCCCCATGATAAGGTGCTCGAGTGTGCCGCAGGGACTGGAATGCTAAGTGAAGTTATAGCTGATAGATGTGAATCACTTATTGCAACAGATTTTGCACCTAAGATGATTAAACGTGCCGAGAAGAATTGCTCAGCGCATGACAACATAACTTTTGCGTTAGCCGACATAACGGCACTAAATTATCCAGATAACAGCTTTGACAAGGTTATTGCAGGAAATGTTATACATCTCTTAGATGACCCTACAAAGGCTCTCATAGAGCTAAACAGAGTCTGCAGGCCCGGAGGGATGCTGATAATCCCAACATATATGAATCGAGATAAGAAGGGGAAGAAGACTGCATTTACCGATTCGTTTGGAAAAGCAGGTGCGGATTTTAAGCACTACTTTAATGTTGTGAGCTATCTAAAGTTTTTTAAGATAGCTGGTTATATAGATGCAAAGGTTGAGCTGGCAGACGGTAGGATCCCGTGTGCAGTTGCAACTATGCGAAAGAAAATATAAACTAGCGCTAGTATGATTGCGAGGGCGGTTTATAGTTAAAAGCTGACAATAAAGAATTGAACAGGGAGGAGTTTAGTATAGTTAGACTCCTCACTTTGTTTTTTTATGTTTTAAGAAAGCTAAAAAAATTTGGGAATTATAAGATTTTAATTTATAATGGAATAGTCACTATAGCAGGCTATAATTAGAGGCAGAAAATGAACATTCCCACTCAAGAAACGGTGATAGCTTTAGGCTTTGTTATACTCATAATATTTATTTGGCTGGTTATTGCTCTTAGCAAATCTAACCAGAAACGAGCGGGTATACGAGGTGAGAAATTTGCCACTAAACTTATAAGAGAAACGTTGAACGACGATGATATACTTTTTATGTAACGTAAGAATTTCTTATGATGGTAAAAAAGACTGAGCTTGACAACGTTATTCTCAACAAGCGTGGCATTTTCATAATCGAAGTCAAGAATTACGTCGGCACTATCACAGGCGGTCTCAATGATTATGAATGGAACAAGACGAAGGTCACTGCTTCGGGCAATTCATATACGAGCTCCGTCAAGAACCCTATTAATCAAGTGCGTCGTCAAGTTTATATATTAGCGAATTATCTCAAAGACAACGGCATTAACGTGTGGATAGAAGGTTATGCATTTCTCGTAGAGGGGAATAGTCCAGTAAGAAGTGCGTACATACTTAACGATCAACAGGATATAGATGCGGCGATTCATCTTAGGACTAATAACAAATTGAAACCACAGACTCGAGACGAAATCATAAGGCTACTATCGTAGGTTGAAATTGAAAAATGATAATATATGAAAGAGGTATATTGCTATATGAGGAAAAATATACGTATTAGTCTTGATAATAGTATTAATCATGGTGATGTGCTCTGGCTGCATTCTGCCTGACGGTGAGCCATTAACGACCGAGAGTGTAACAAAAAGGTCGAAGAGCGTTACGGTGCAGGTAAGGTAAAAAGTTAAACAGCTTGATAGGGAAGACTTGGGAAATTTCGCCTACTGATTATCCTGATATCAAGTACACCATTAAGCAGAAAAATTGGTCATGGAGGTGTAATTCCAGTCCCTGCATATACGGATGATGATAATAGAATGGAAATATTAGGTAAAATTGTCCTGCATAAGTTCTTCAGCCGAAAAAGAGATAAAAAAATATAGAATTCTCGGATTCAATAATTAAGTATAAATGCAATGTAAAAAAAGTGATCAGGATGTTGAAGCTCTGTGTTCTAAGCTGCAGGCAATGTGCGAATACATGAATGAACACTATAGTTCTGTCGTTAAGGATGCATATGTTTTGGCTTATTTCAAGGAGCCACGGGGAGCTGTTCCAGCTGTTGCCAAATATAAAAAAACCAGCTATGCGAGATAAAATTAGCAAGTCTAAAAATTATTTCGTATTTAGACTCTAAGTATGGTAGTGGAACTTACACATTCAGAAAAGTTCCATCAGATGAAGTTTCGCATGAAGGTGAAGTAGAGGTAAAACTGAATGCTTATCCGGATATGCCTTTCTACCTTGCAACCAGTACTAAGCAGGGTAAGCGAGGTCAGCTGACAGACACACTTTACATAGATATGATATATAATTTGGCATCTAAGTTTCCAGCGAGTGAATATGATTCTTCAAGCTATTTAGAAGTAGAAGGAGAAGAGAATCTTGATGGAGAAAGATACTATGGAGTTCTTCTAAGGCGTTACTTTAATTGGGGTGATGAGACAGGTGTTATCGAAAAATATGCAGGTGATCCGAAAGGCTCTAAGGTCGTATTTGGATCAGTATCCGGTAGTTAATTATTCGGATTATCCTGAGAACAAGCATGTGGTGAAAACACCTATTTGTATGAAGATATCTGTACAGTTTTAATTTATAAGTAATATTATTAAGGAGGATATATATGGGTTTTGATATTAGCTATCATCCCTATGAGCAGAACTCAGATGGAGGAGTGGTACTTTGCTCCGCTCAAGGCTCTTAGAGATGGAGATGAGAGTGTTCTAAATGCTTTAATGGAATCACAAGGAGAGGAATTCTTTCACGAAAAGTTTGTTGATCACATGAAATACTTCACATCGATAGATGAAGGAGAGCCATCGGAAAAGGGACTTCTATACGGATTACCTATAATCGGTGGATTCTTCCGCGACTATCAATATGTACGCGGTGCTGCTTTTTCGTTTGTAATAGAAAGACATCCCGAGATGGATAGATACCGCACCCCTTGGTCTGAAGTGCTACCTTCGTGGCTTCCTGCTCCTAGCAACGACTTGATTGAGGAGAATTACTCTGCAGGTATATTCATTGGTCCTGATCACGTAAAGGAACTACTAAGAGATATAGAAAGTGATGATGGAGTCCGCAGCATTCTTACAGAATCGTTTGGACCGGACAACCTCGGGGTATTTCAGTTTGCTTTACAAGATGCTGCAAATACAGATAGTGGTCTTATCGAGGCAACAGAGGTAATGGAGGTTCAACCATTTGACTTAAATAAATCGACTTGCTATTCGGATACTAGATTCTGCGATCCTCGAGGAGCTCTTATATACCGTGAGGTGGCTTTAGCACAGGTTAGGGAAGCTACTGGTATGAGCGATGATGAAATAGCTGAGAATGTCGTGTATAAGAAGACAGAACATGAGATACCAGAAGAGAGTGCTCCTAAGCCAGAGAAGAAGGGACTTCTATCAAAGCTGTTCGGTAAGAAGTAGTAAATTGTATAAATAATCATTTTGAATAAAAGACTATGCACTCGTTGAGAGATTGACGTTACTAGTGTTATCATACATCAGTAACGTCATTTTAAATTATATGAAGGCACAAAGGGGTAAGAGATGAAAAAATACTGGCTACCAGTGCTGATGCTAGTAACATTTGAGACGATAGCAGTGACGCTGTGGCTCGCTAAGGACAACCTGTTTTATCTTCTCAATTTCAGCTATATCGGTATTTCTATATTCATAGGGCAGATGTTATTTATATGCAGGTATAAACATGCAAGGCGTGTTGTGCAGCTACTCATCGGACTATATATGCTCATCTATCTTGGACTCATAAATAACGAGAACATGCAAATAGAAGGCTTCTGGTACTACTTGTTCACCGGCGTGTTCGAGGCAGCTACGATTCACTATGCTGTGGCGAAGATCTTCGGACCCCTTATATTCGGTAGAGGCTGGTGTGGTTATGCGTGCTGGACCGCAATGGTGTTAGACTTCTTGCCGTATAAAGTGCCGTATAGACCACGAAGGAAAAGGGTAGGATGGATTAGATACTTTACCTTTGTAGCAGCGTTTTTCTTCGTAGCGGCGTTATTTCTAGCTAAAGTAGGTAACATCGAACGAATAATGTTCTTTGCGTTTATAATCGGAAATGCGTTATATTACGCAGCTGGAATAGGTATGGCATTTGCATTTAAGGATAACCGAGCATTTTGTAAGTACGTCTGTCCGATAACAGTATTCATGAAACCGATGAGCTACTACTCACTAGTCCGAATCAAGTGTGATACTGACAAGTGCATATCATGTGGCAAATGCAAGAAGGTTTGCCCGATGGATGTCGAGATGACGGACAATTCCAGAAAAAGGGCGAATGGTACAGAGTGCATACTCTGCACTGAGTGCGTTAAGGTGTGCCCTGTTAATGCGCTTAAATAAGTAAGAATTAAAAAAAGAACTTAATGATATAGCCCTTGAAATTATACGACTACAGGGCTATTTTTTATTATGAAAGCATGAATATAGTGTTAATGCATCACAAGAATAGATATCTCATGATAATAGGAGTATAAAGCATGTTTAGAATATTAATTGTGGAGGATGATAAAAACATCAGTTCAATCATAAGCGAAGAACTTTCCCAGTGGGGATACGAGACTCGTGGAATTGATAACTTTAATGATGTCTACGATGATTATAAAGAGTTTGAGCCAGATTTAGTTCTAATGGATATTACGCTTCCTCAGTATAACGGGTTTTATTGGACGCAAAGGATAAGACAAGAATCTAATGTTCCTATAATTTTCATTTCATCTCATTCAGAATCGATGGATATGATTCAAGCGATTCAGTTTGGGGCGGATGATTATATTACAAAGCCTATTGATATTGCAGTTACCAGGGCTAAGATACAGGCTGTACTGAGAAGAGCTTATGATTACACGGTGGATTCCGAAAAGATAACTTATGGAGAGCTGACTTTAAATCTGTCTGCCGCACTGCTTGAAGGTAAGGACGTCACAGTTGAACTAACTAGAACAGAGCTACTGATACTTGAAAGTTTGTTTAATATGAAAGGACAGATAGCCAAGAGAGAAGATATAATTAATCACTGCTGGCAAGGTGATGACTTCATAGATGACAATACACTTGCGGTAAATATGACGAGGCTAAGAAAAAAGTTAAACGGGATTGGCTTTGAAGATTTAATTCAAACAAAAAAGGGTATTGGGTATTTCTTAAGGTAGAGAGAATATGAGTAAAGTAAGCGATTTTTTAAAAAATGAATATAAGATCATCGTAACAGTGCTATACACAACAGGTGTGTTTGGGATTGTCTTTTCGTTTGCAAATTTTAATCGAGAATACTTTTGGCTTGGGGTAAAAGGTGTTGCTTTTATCAGTGCGGTATTCCTGTTTATCGACTGGATAAACTATTCAAGGCAAGAAAATTACAAGAAGCTTTCGCAAGATCTTGAAATAGAAAACAGAAGGCTGTTAAATCAAGCCACCATTGATAGGCGAGAACTCGAAGAATATTTCTTATTATGGGTTCATCAGATTAAGACTCCTATAACCGTTTCAAATTTAATATTACAAAAGGGCGAATTTGAAGATAAGAATAAGCTTAAAGAGCAGATGTTTTATATCGAAGAATATACTAATATGGCCATAAACTACCTGAAACTCATGGATAGAGATGCAGATATGGATATCACATCCATTAACTTAGACTCCCTAATCAAGAGCATACTTAAGAAGTATTCGATGCTGTTCATCGAGAAACGCATATCACTAGATTACAATCCGGTGTCAGTTAATGTTATTTCAGACACCAAGTGGCTATCGATATTGATTGAACAGATTTTAGCAAATGCGATTAAATATACCGAATCAGGAACTATACAGATAACTTTTGAAGAGGATTCGAATACACTTAAAATCCGTGATACTGGAATTGGAATACGCTCAGAGGATCTAAATAAAAATATTTGACCGAGGTTATTCTGGATTTAACGGAAGAATTAATGAAAAAAATCTAGCGGTCTCGGCTTATATCTTGTAAAAACTATTTCGAACGTAATTAACGTTGAAGTAACTGTTGAGTCAACCCTGAATGTCGGGAGTGTGTTCTCGATTAGATTTCCTTCGAACTAATCTTTCAGAATTGTAAGGTTGTTATTATCGATTGTCATATTAGATAAATGCAGCGATTGATTACGATATGTAAAATTAGAGCATAAAGAAAAAAAGGAGTGACTAAAAGATATGGCAATCTTAGAATTAAAAAGACGTAAAGAAAAACGTATAAAACTAGAAAAGTGACAACAGAGGCTCTAAAGGGCGTAAATTTCTCGGTCGATAGTGGCGAATTCATTTCCATAATGGGTGAATCAGGTGCAGGAAAAACCACGTTACTTAATATAATTGCCACTCTCGATAGAGCAACCTCAGGATCAGTTGTTTTAAATGGACAAGATACAAGTCTCCTCAAGGACAGTGAGATATCCGACTTTCGTAGAAGAGAATTAGGCTTCGTATTCCAAGACTTTAACTTGCTAGATCAGTTCAATAATAGGGATAATATATTTCTTCCGCTTGTTCTATCTAATGAAAAAGAAGCCGTTATGAAGGACAGGCTCAGTAAACTCAAATCTGCTCTTGGAATCGGTGAACTTCTTGAAAAAAATACCCATATGAAGTCTCAGGAGGTCAGAAGCAAAGAATCGCAGTTGCTAGGGGAGTAATCACAAATCCTGCACTTCTTCTTGCTGATGAACCTACTGGCGCACTAGATTCACAGTCCTCGGAAAGCCTCCTTAAGATGTTCTGCAAGATAAATGAAGCTGGACAGACCATCATCATGGTTACTCATTCGCTGAGGGCATCATCTTATGCAAAAAAAGGGTACTTTTTTTATAAAGGACGGCATCGTTTATCACGAAATCTATCGAGGTGAGAACGAAAGACAAGAGGCGTTCATGGAGCGTATAAATCAGGCTCAATTCATGCTGAATCGAGGTGATAACTAATGAAGTTTTCAATGGCAAGAAAGTTTGCTTTTCAAAATTTAAAGGCAAACAGAATTTTGGAGATACCATTTGTATTATCATCTGGAATTATGCTCATGCTTTTCAACATCATGATCTCACTTATCAATAATAAGTATGTTCAGACGAGACATAAAACTCTTCCCGAACTTATCACTATGGGTGCTGTGGTAGTTGGACTTTTTACAATTATTTTCGTAATGTACACGACTAATTTTTTACTAAAAAAGCGCAATAAAGAGTTTGCATTATATGCAATTCTTGGCCTTGAGAAGAAGCACATTCGTAAAAATCATAAGCATTGAGTTCTTCGTATTATTCTCAATCATAGCGATACTCGGAATGGTGGGAGGTTATATTTTTGGACAGATTTCATTTTTGGGACTCAATAGATTAATGCATGATGTAACGGGCAGAATCATGGATTATCCATTCAGTATAACTGCGATGATTGTATGCTCTATTACGATGCTAGGACTATATTTCATAACTATCGCAAGAAGCAGTTATAGAATATATATGACGACCCCCGTGCAGCTACTAGGAAAACAGCATAGTGGCGAGGGTGAACCGAAATCAAGATTTGTTTTAACAATTATAGGATTAGTAGCTCTATGCGGCGGATATGGAATTGCCCTAACAACAGAAGGGACGCTATCCTCTCTGGTTAATTTCTTCATCGCATCACTACTGGTTATAGCGGCTACATATCTATTATTCATCTCATTTTCAATTATTATATTGAAGATGCAGAGAAGAAGAAAAAGTTACTTTAAGCCAGAGAAGTTTCTCGGTGTCAGTGGTCTTCTTTACAGGATGAAGAGCAATGCAGTATCTCTCGCAAGTATAGCTGTTATGAGTGTTGGTATTATCATCACGCTATCAGCTACAGCAACCATCTATTCTAATATTCAGAAAAATGGAGATAGTTTTATCGCATTTTCAAGAGATTATGTTCTAACAAATGATACAGCTGTAAATGAGAATAACTACAAAGATATTAGTAAAGGACTTGAAAATCAAGTAAGCCAGACTGTTATAGGTAAAGCGAAGATAAGTGGAGAGTTTTTAGAGCTCAGCATGAATCCTGCTGTAGCTAAAAAAGGAAATTCAATTGAGACATATACGAGAGATGCGAAAACATCGCCGTATTTCATGTTCACATATGACCTTGATAGTTATAATAAAAAGCTTCATAAAAATATTTCTCTTAAAGATGACGAAGTGCTAATGACTTCGAATAGAAAGGGTGCTCTCAATATGAGTAGCCTAAAAAAATCGGAGACCGCACGTTTAAAGTTAGGGAAATCGATAATAAAAATCTTATCAAGTGCGAATGTAGACAGTTATGCACTTGTTGTAAAAGATCTATCTACTATGCAGTATATAGCTTCTGTACTGAAGACGTATAATACCCAAAATAAAAATATGGAAAATTCTTCGATAAAGTGCAGCATAGAATGGAATGTCTCTGGTATAAATAAGAACTCGTATGATAGTAGCCTAAGTAAGCTAAAGAATGATAATGGATATACACTTGAGAGTAGAGTAGAGGTACTAAAAAGGTTTATACGAACTAAAACGGCGGATTCCTATTTCTCGGAGTACTTATCGGCATAATCTTCTTAACTGGAACTATCCTCGTAATCTACTATAAGCAAATAAGTGAAGGGTATGAAGACCGAGAAAAGTATCAGATCATGAAGAAAATAGGACTTAATGATGATCTGATTAAAAAAACTGGAGCTTCTCAGATTGTATGGATGTTATACGCACCGCTTATGGTAGCGATTGTACACTGTATGGTGGCATCTAAGATTGTATATCAACTTTTAAAGATGTTCGGGGTAAATCAATTCTCGCAGTATGGAACATACTTCGGCTTGGTAATCGGTGTATTCTTCGTGATATATTTTGTGATATTTAAGATGACATCACGAACCTACTACAAGATAGTAAATTAGTTTTGACAGCTTAATGTTGATGCAGAACCTCTCTGTTTTGAACAGGGAGGTTTTTGTGTTTCGAATATCACTTGATAGAATTCAATAACTGCATTAAAAATATATGGAGTTAAAAACAAGTTAGGAGCAATAAATGAATTACAAGGAGTCAAGAGTATATCTGGATGAACTATCTAGATACGGAAGTGTACTTGGCCTGGACAGTATGCGCGAGCTACTCCACAGACTGGGTGATCCACAGGACGAGTTAAAGTTTATTCATGTCGCTGGCACCAATGGTAAAGGGTCGATTCTCTCGTATCTATCCAATATCTTAATTCAGGCAGGATATACCACGGGGTGCTACTTCTCCGTGGCTTTTTGAATACGGAGAACAGTTTCAGATAAATGGTGTTCATATCACAGACGATGAACTTGCACGTCATACGACAGAGATAGCCGAAGCGATTAGCAGCATGGTGGCGGATGGGCTATATTCACCGACGCTATTTGAAGCTGAAACGGCTCTGGCGATGATGTATTTCAAGAACAACGGATGCGACTTCGTAGTGCTTGAGACCGGTTTAGGCGGTAGAGAAGATGCGACAAATGTCGTAAACACAACTCTGGTCGAAGTGATAACGCCTATTTCGAAGGACCATATGGCATTTCTAGGAGAGACTATTAAGGAGATTGCCGTTGAGAAAGCTGGTATTATCAAGCCGAACACCATAGCGGTAAGTGCTAAGCAGCATGAGGATGCTGAAGAAGTGCTTGCTTCAAAGTGTGATGAGCTCGGATGTGAGTTTAGAGTGGTTGATGAGACTGTTATCGAGCCTATATCTTATGGAATTGGAGAGCAGCATTTTAACTATGGTTCTTGGAAGGATGTGACCATATCGCTCGCAGGAACGCATCAGTTTAGTAACGCATCGCTAGCTTTATTGGCAGTAGAGGCGCTAAGAGACAAAGGTTACTCAATTTCAGATAAAGCGGTATATGATGGTCTAAAAGCTGCAAGGTGGGTAGGTAGATTTACGGAACTCGCCAAGGAACCAACTGTAATTATAGATGGCGCTCATAACGAGGGCGCGGCAATTGCTCTTGAGTCATCAATCCGGCAGTATTTTAGGGATAAAAAGGTTATATTGGTAATCGGGGTATTTAAAGATAAAGAGTACGACAAGCTACTCTCACATTTAATCCCTTTATCAAAGCAGGTTATAACGGTCGAGACACCAAATAACGAAAGAGCTATGCCATCGCATGAACTTAGAGAAAAGGTGCTAGCTTACTCGGAGCATGTAGAGGCTGCGAATAGCATTTGCCAGGGCATGGAGAAAGCGTATGAATATTCAAAGAGGGATGATGTGATTCTAGTATGTGGGTCGCTATCTTTCCTAGGGGATGTAAAAAGAATTGTAGAAAAAAGGGGGATGAATAATGGATAGAGAAAAAATCATGGAAGGTGTAAAGCTCATACTTGAAGGAATCGGAGAAGATGTAGATAGAGAGGGATTGATAGAAACACCTGAACGTGTTGCTAAGATGTATGAAGAGCTAGCCGGTGGATATACCGACTCGGCAAGCACACACCTTGCGAAGCGCTTTGATGTTGAGAACAATGACATAGTTCTTGAGAAGGACATCGAGTTCTATTCACTATGCGAGCATCACATGCTCCCGTTCTATGGGCGCGTTGCTATAGCATATATACCTGACGGTGAAGTAATCGGTCTCAGCAAGATGGCGAGGACAGTTGAGGTATTTGCAAAGCGTCTACAGCTTCAGGAGAGGATGACAGCACAGATTGCAGATGCTTTCATGGAAGAACTGAGTCCAAAGGGCGTTATGGTTTTAATCGAAGCGGAACACATGTGCATGACAATGCGTGGTATCAAAAAGCCAGGCACCAAGACTGTTACGGTTATGGCGCGTGGCAGCTTCGAGAATAACGAATGCTTACAGAACACATTTTTTAGAATGTTAGAGCATAGGTAGTGGATTAATGACTTATTCTGTAAAAAGTTTAATTATAAATGGAGATAGTAATCCGCATGCCGAAGATAATATGAGTAGGCTTGAAGCGATATACCATAGTGAGCGCTGGCTTAAGTGTATGAAAGAGATTGAGTCTGCTGAAGTGGATAGAATCTACTGCAAGCATGATTTCGTTCATCTGATGGATGTTGCTCGACTGGCGTATATATACTCGCTTGAAGAGGATCTCCATATAGACAAAGATGTAATTTATGCAGCTTCATTACTGCATGATATAGGGGCGTAGCCGCGAGTATAATGATGGAATACCTCATGATGATGCGGGTGCTGATATAGCCCGTGATATATTGAGTTCATCATATTACAGTGAAGATGAACGAGAAGCTATTATCAGTGCGATTCGCGGACATAGAGGTCATGACGTTGTTGAAGATGCTAATGGTATGACATCAATGCTTACACAGGTGATAAAGCGTGCCGATAAGGAGTCTCGTCTATGTCTTGTTTGCGAGGCTCGTGAGTCATGCAAATGGCCAGATGAAAAGAAAAATTTGAGTATTAAATACTAGCATTCCTGACTATGTTAAATCCACGAAAGCTATGTGGAAAGGAAAAGAAAAAAATGATAATTGGTAATAAAAACTTTGACTTAAAAAATGACTGTTATATCATGGGAATCCTTAATTTCACCCCTGATTCATTTTCGGATGGAGGTAAGTGGAATGACATGGACAGCGCGCTTCGTCACGTAGAGGAGATGATCGAAGAGGGTGCTGCAATTATCGATATTGGTGGTGAATCCACAAGACCAGGTCATATTCAGATTACGGAGCAGGAAGAGATTGAGAGAATTGTACCTGTAATTAGAGCGGTCAAAGAACGTTTCGATGTTCCCGTTTCTATCGACAGCTACAAGGGCTCCGTCGTTGAGGCAGCTCTTGATTGTGGAGCAGATATGGTAAATGATGTATGGGGGTTCAAATATGACGCGAAGGTTGCTGAAGCAGCAGCAAAGTATGATGTTCCAGTTTGTCTCATGCATAATAGAGATAACTCTGACTACACTGATTTTGTTAGTGAATGGCTAGCTGATATGCGTGGCTGTATCGACATAGCCAAGGCTCACGGTGTGAACATGGATAAGATTGTTATGGACCCTGGTTTCGGATTCGGAAAGAAGCCAGAGCATAATCTTATGGCCATGCATCATATAGATAGAATGAAAGAGCTGGGGCTACCAGTGCTACTCGGAACCTCCAGAAAGTCTACACTAGGACTTATCTTAGACTTACCAGTAGATCAGCGTGTTGAGGCAACTATCGCAACAACTGTCTATGGAGTGGCGCAGGGTGTATCGATAATCAGAGTGCATGATGTAAAAGAAAACTATCGCGCAATGAAGACCATGCAGGCGATTCTCAGAGAGCACTTCTAAGCGAATCACGTAAATGCTACATATTAGCCACTAATTTACACAACTTGAACGTACACGAGGAGATTGAAAATGTACGATGAGATTAAAAATAACTGACCTTGAAGTATTTGCAAATCATGGTGTTTTTTTCCAGAGGAGAACACGTTAGGACAGAAATTTATATTTACGATAAAATTATATACGGATACTAGGCGCGCAGGCAAGACAGATGAGCTCAAGGACTCGATTAACTATGGTGATGTTGCCTCTTTCGTCACGGAGTTCACCAAAAAGTCATACTGTAAAACTCTTGGAAGTGGCTGCTGAGCAACTTGCTGAGGCAATGTTGCTACGATACGAGCTTGTGAAGGGCATATCTGTTGAGATAAAGAAGCCGTGGGCACCTATTGGACTTCCGCTCAGAGAGGCATCTGTCAAGATTGAGCGATTCTGGCATAGAGCATATATAGCAATTGGTTCTAATATGGGCGATAAGCAGGCGTACCTTGACTTTGGTGTTAATAGCATAGGCGATGTTGCGTGCTGCAGAGTTAGTAAAAGTATCTAAATACATTACCACTGAGCCTTATGGTGGTGTTGAACAAGATGATTTCTTAAATGGAGCAGTACTTGTCGACACTCTCTTGTCTCCTCAGGAACTTCTAAGTGAGCTCCAGAGAATTGAACTTGAAGCTCACCGTGAGAGAAAAGGTGCACTGGGGCCCTGAGAACGCTGGATCTCGATATCATCATGTATGATGACTACATAGTTGAGGAAGAGCATCTCAAAATTCCTCATATTGAGATGCATAAGAGGGACTTTGTGTTAGAACCTCTAGCTGAGATTTCCCCTTATCTCCGCCATCCTGCACTTAACAAAACAGTCATGCAGCTGCTTGAAGAGCTTAAAGGATAAATCATAAAAAGCTAAACTGATTAAATATTTTTACATTTTTTTAAGAAAGTCGGTGTTATACACATGGACTTTCTTTTTCAATATATTTAAAAATAAAAAGAGAGTTTTTGTAACGTTTTAGATAAAACAGAGTCATATATATAGAAACGCAAATACTAAAGGAGGACATGATGGATTTAGACCAGCTATATCGTGAATATTTCACATTGGTTTATAGGTACATCTTCTCTATGTGTAAAAAAACTCTTTGCTCGCCGAAGAGATTACACAGGAGACGTTCTTTAGGGCGCTCAAAAACTTGATTCATTCCACGGAGAATCGAGTGCCATGGTGTGGCTTTTGCCAAATTGCTAAAAAATATTTATTTCTCTTATCTCAATAAGAATAACCGCCTCTCTGAGTTAAGATATGATGAATCAGATAACCTTGTGGATGAAAGTGTTGAGAGTGTTATCTTAGGCAAGGAACAGTCAGAGGAATTAAGAGCCGCAATCCATGCTTTAGAGGAACCATATAAAGAAGTTTTTATGCTTAGAGTTTATGCCGACTTATCATTTAGTGACATAGGATCGCTGTTTGGTAAATCTGATGGATGGGCGCGTTACTTACCACAGAAGTCGTTTAAAGATAATGGATAGTTTGGAGGTTTTAAAATGAAGATAAGCTGCGACGTGATTAGAGACTTACTGCCTTTGTATATCGACGATATCCTGTCTAACGATAGTAAGAATCTGGTTGATAAGCATATAGAAGAATGTGAAAGCTGTAATGATGAGCTAAGAAAACTATCAGGAGATGAAATACATAGCTGTGCAGTCGATCAAAATGAAAATCAAAGTATCTATGATTCCCTTAATAAAAATACGTAAGAGAATCAGTTTAAAGATACAGCTAACAGTCTTGATTTCGGTCATATTTACTTCGATAGTTGCGGTCTTTGCTTGGGATTATTACGATAACCATAGGATATACGTCCCATACAAAGAGGCGAAAATAGAGTGGGTAAATGATAGTATGAAAAACCTACGAAAAGTATCGAGACGTTGATAGTGTTATCTCATCTGACGGAAAAAAACACTAATTCTAGCTTTGAATCGTACACATAGAACTAATAACGATAGCGTTTATTCCGACCAAGTAATTTGGAAAGGACCAAATAGGGAGTATTCGTATGAAGATGAGAATGGAGAAGAAAAGTTAGCTGATATAGAGGAAGTTTATTATATGTCATCAGATGCATGGGAGAGGTATAAGGAAAGAGAAGTTCTTATTTACAACATACCACAAGATGAATTTAATCTTGAAAGATATAAAAGAGAGTTTAATGTAATTAAGAGTAAATCGAAGCTGATATGGACTAAAAGTGATGGGTTTATAGGCTAGCAGTTCATAACCTAATGGATAGAATGGGACCTGGCCATGATACTGGTCTAATGCTCGGATGTCAGGCAAAGATGCTTGAACAGGGCAAGGATGAAGTATTTCAAGCAGAGGGCGATTTCATTTCTCGGAATTGGCGGATCTGACTGCTGTAAGTGAGCCAACTCCATCACCTTCAAAGTAATCACAGATATAGGCGATACGCTAAGTAATATAACTAACACATTATTCTGGTAAGGGTACCTCTGGGTACCCTTATTACTTTGCATAAACTTATATGTTTCAATTAATTACAATTGAGAATTGATAGTGTATAATCTAAAGACATGAATTTTGATAATAAATATAGTTTTGCATATACAGGAGTGAGAGAAATTAATGAGTATTTTAACTGTTTCAAATGTTTCGCATGGATTCGGTGATAGAGCGATTCTAGAGGATGTATCGTTTAGACTTTTACCAGGTGAGCATGTCGGTTTAATCGGTGCAAATGGTGAGGGTAAGTCCACATTTATGAATATAATCACTGGAAGCTTGCAACCAGACGAAGGCAAGATTGAGTGGTCCAAGAATGTTCGTGTTGGATACTTGGATCAGCATTCAGCGCTAAAGAAAGGCATGACGATTGAGAACGTTCTAGCCAGTGCATTTGATTATCTATACGATATGGAGGCTCGAATCACTGAGCTATATATGGCGATGGCAGAAGTCGATGAAGAGACTATGAATTCGTATATGGAAGAAGCAGGGACTTTACAGGAGCTTTTGACTGCGCATGACTTCTATATGATTGATGCTAAAGTTAGTGAGGTAGCACGTGCGCTTGGGCTAGCAGATATCGGACTAGACCGTGATGTATCTGAGCTTTCAGGTGGACAGCGTACTAAGGTGCTTCTTGGAAAGCTTCTATTAGAGAAGCCAGAGATACTGCTTCTCGATGAGCCTACAAATTACCTAGATGAAGAACACATAACGTGGCTTACGAGATATCTTCAGGAATATGAAAATGCTTTTATACTTATATCTCACGAGATTCCGTTCCTAAACAGCGTTATTAATACTATTTACCACATGTATGAGAAGCATCTTAATAGATACGTTGGTGACTACAATCACTTCCTTGAAGTTTTTGAGATGCAGAAGGCTCAGCGTGAGGCGGCTTATAACAGACAACAGCAAGAGATTGCCGAACTACAAGATTTCGTAAACAGAAATAAAGCAAGAGTTGCCACGAGAAATATGGCGATGTCACGTAAGAAAAAAAGCTAGATAACATGGAGCTGATTGAAAAAAATCGTCGAGAAGCCAAAACCAGAGTTTAACTTCGAGTACTCCAAGGCACCAGGTAAATTTATATTTACGACTAAAGACCTTGTAATAGGATATGATGAACCACTTTCTACTCCGCTAAATATATCTCTCGAGAGGGGTAGCAGGGTTGTTCTAACCGGTGCAAATGGAATCGGTAAGACGACACTATTAAAGAGCCTACTAGGACTTATAAATCCTATATCTGGTAATTCTGAAAAAGGCTTTGGACTCGAAATAGGCTATTTTGCTCAGGAAGACGGTTCAGATGATGATAACACTTGCATAGAAGCTGTATGGAAGGAATTCCCATCATATACACAGGCTGAAGTTCGTGCAGCCCTTGCAAAATGTGGACTGATGACTAAGCACATCGAAAGCAAGGTTAAGGTGCTATCTGGAGGAGAGCAGGCAAAGGTTAGACTTTGCAAAATTCTAAATAGACCTTCTAATTTGTTGGTACTCGATGAGCCGACAAATCATCTCGATGTAGATGCTAAAGATGAGCTTAAGAGGGCACTTAATGAGTACAAGGGTAGTATTCTTATGGTCTGCCACGACCCATTCTTCTATGAAGATGTCGCTACAGAGGTTTGGGATTGTACCGAGTGGACTACAAAGGTGTTTTTAAAGAGGGATATTGAAAAGCGCCAATAGAAATCGATAATTATATATTTGTAAAATAAATTTGTGTTTAATATAGTGTTAGAGAAAAATAATTTGCTTTACACGATTTAATTGTTAAGTTGCATAAATATGTGTATAATCTATTTGTTAATAAGAGATTATATTCTATGGGAGGGGTTATTATGCTAGATAAGAGAGTTGCAGAACTAATTAATAAACAGGTAAATCACGAGTTTTATTCTGGATATCTATATCTTGATTTTGCTAATTTCTACAATGAAGTTGGACTTGATGGGTTTGCGCATTACTTTGATATTCAGGCTCAGGAGGAGAGAGATCATGCTATGCTCATGAGAACATATCTCTTTAACAACGGTGAGAAGGTAACTTTCACTGAGATTGCTAAGCCTGACATGGAGTGTAAAGAAATTGAAGATGCACTAAGATACAGTCTAAAGCATGAACAGTATGTTACTAGTCTCATCAACAAGATTTACAAGGCAGCTAGTGAGGTTGATGATTACCGTACTATGCAGTGCTTTGATTGGTTCGTTAAAGAACAGGGAGAAGAGGAGAAGTCTGCCGATGATCTTCTCAAGAAGTTTGAGCTATACGGAAGAGATCCAAAGGGGCTATACGCACTTAATCAAGAGCTACTAGGTAGAACTTATTCAGCTCCGACTCTTACTCTGTAGAAATGCAGCCTGATTAAAGACACAAAGGTGCAGGGGAGACCCTGCACTATTTTAGTTATTAGTATTCTCATATTATGAACAATAGTCATCTTTGTGATATATTATTAATAGTTTGTAGCTTTCCAAAAAGCATTTTTTTAAGGAGAATTTTTATGAATTCATTTAGGGCTAAACTTCCAGGACTCGCTTTAAGCTTTGTAATTGCGGTACCTTCTTGGTTACTTGGTAAATTGATTCCGGTTATTGGTGGACCGGTTTTTTTCAATTCTTATCGGTATGCTCATTACGGTGTTCTGGGCTGAAAAAGGCCGTTTTGGTAAAGGTATTAAGTTTACATCAAAATATGTTCTTCAGATGGCCGTAGTTCTGCTAGGATTTGGACTCAATCTTGGTGTAATTCTAGAGACTGGAGCTCAATCACTTCCTATTATTATTAGCACAATATCTACATCACTAATTCTTGCTTATGTAATGCACAAAGTGATGAAGGTCGATGCAAATTCAGCTACACTTGTTGGAGTAGGATCATCAATCTGCGGTGGATCTGCAATAGCAGCAACAGCGCCTGTAATCGATGCTTCTGATGATGAAGTAGCACAAGCTATTTCCGTAATATTTTTTTCTTTAACGTGATTGCTGCACTAATATTCCCTATATTTGGACATGTAATAGGGCTTAGCACGACAAGCGGTGAAGCTTTTGGAATATTTGCAGGAACTGCAGTAAATGACACATCATCTGTAACTGCTGCGGCATCTACTTGGGACAATATGTGGCACCTAGGTACACAGTCTTTGGATAAAGCTGTCACAGTAAAACTGACAAGAACACTTGCAATAATACCTATTACACTGGTACTTGCAATGTATAATGCAAAAAAGAAAAGCCGAATAGAGGATAAAGAAATGAATGAAAACTCGTTTAGCCTTAAGAGAGCTTTTCCAATGTTCATCATGTATTTCATAGTTGCATCGATAATAACTACGCTCTCTGTTTCTGCAGGAGTAGATGCAAAAATATTTGAACCAATTAAGGCATTAAGTAAATTTCTGATAGTTATGGCGATGGGCGCAATTGGTCTTAACAGCAATATAGTTAAACTTATCAAGACAGGTGGAAAACCTCTGTTACTTGGTGCAACGTGTTGGGTAGGAATTACAGCTGTTAGTCTTATGCTTCAGAATATGTTAGGTATATGGTAAGAATTATAATCGTTTAAGTATAAGAGCACGAGGAAATATATATAAATAGCTGACCATCATGTAGGCTAAACCTTCATGATGGTTAGCTATTTTGTTTAATACAGTTTCTCTAGTAATATATTATAGACGATTATAATATTTAAATAAAAATATGAAAAAAATTGTAATAAATAACTATAGATAATGTGTAGATTTTTCTTTATGATGCTAGAATTTCTATGGGTTAGTTCAATTAAACTAACGTACTAACCCGGCAGTATTATTTAACACGCTTTTGCATTGCATGTATTTATTCATTAAGGAGGAATAAGTAGATGAAGAAAAATTGGTCGAAGAAGCTTCTTGCCGCGGCCTTGACGTCTAGTATGTTGTTCAGTATGGGCGCTGCTAACACATTTGCTGTTACTGGTGACCAGATTGCTAAGGACAAAGTATATACAGGCTCCGGTAGAGTAGAAGAAGATCCCAAACTCCGTATGGCGCGGTTACGACATCAGTCTCAAGATGGAAGTAAAAGACGGGGTTATTAAATCCATAGAGTGCACACCAGCTGCGAATATGGAGAGAATGAATAGTGGATATGTAGATTTAACTAGAATGCAGCTAGCTACACTTGTAGGAAAGCCAGCTACAATTAGTTCTGTCAACGGGTTAGTAGATTCTAATACTGGTGCTACATATTCGCTTAAGGGAGCAAAGAAGATTGCCCTAAAGATGATGCAGAACGCTGAAGCTAAGGAAAGCGGAACAAATCCTGTTAATCCTGGTAACAATAACAATCCAACACCTGGAAATAATGAGAACCCTACACCAGGAACGAACACTGATCCGAAGACTGGTATAGATGCAATCGCTGACAACGATTATATCTACGGTAAGATTAATTTAGCTTATGCAGATTTCTACTACGGAGAGCTAAACAATCTTAGAAATGGAATTCAGAGTATGGATTTGAATGCTGCTGATAAGGCTGCAAGCATGAGAGCAGCAGGTCAGTATGATGCAGTAACAAGTGCTACAAAGGTTAAATCCAAGAGGTTCCCTACAACTTACTTTGAGGAAAAGGAAAATGGTGTTGAGATCCTTGGTATTAAGGATGCAAATGTTGCTATCAGAAAGAGCCTATACGTTGAAGCGATGAAGGCAATTAAGGAAGGCAAGTCATCTAAGAATCCATTACTAAACCTCGTAAAGAATTTCAAAGCAAATGAAAATCCAGCTCAGGCTACGTATGAGTACAAAGTTCTAAATGGAGATGGAACACTATCTGCTACAACCACACAGGAAATTCTTGATCCAGATGCAAAGGTGACGGTAGAGACTGGTAGCCACTGGGGTAACTATCTAGTAAATGTAGATTCCAAGAAGATGCCTAAGGTTGATGAAATCGAAGGAATAATAGTTAAGACTAGCGATGGAAAACAGTATGGTATGGAGCATCTAGAGAATATCTGGCTTCGTCCAAACGAATTTTCATTTGCTGTAAAGAAAGACTTTGTTGAGCCTCACGGAAATACAGTTGACTATAAGCGTCACGAAGATTTACAGGGTAAGAGAATCACTCAGATTCGCTATCTTGTTAGAGATAAGGCAGACCTCGTAATTAATACGAATGTACTTTGCAAGACTCTTAACGACGAGAAGTACGGTGCAACTATCAAGGATGCTGAATTTAAGGATGGAGTAACTGTAACATCTGATATAAAGACACCAGCAGGTAGTAACTATAAGCTTGCAGCTATTTATAAGGGCAGAAATACGTTAGAGCAGGGTAAAGATTACACTGTATCAGGCAATAAGATTTCTATCAAGGAAACAGAAAAGACTGGAATGGGAACGTATACAGTAGTATACGAGGATGAGAAGTATGCTGATATCGAGACATCCTTTAACCTAAGATCGAAGTATCAGGATGGCGATGTTAAGCTTGTAGACAATAAGCTGACTCTTCCAGAAGGTCTTTCACAGGAAGACTATGCTTCAACTATCAGCACAGTGCTTCTTGATGGCAAGAGAGTAAAGGGCCGTGATCTGTTAAAGACAATTTTTAAAGAAGACGGCTCAGTAAACTTTGATGCAAAGCTAAAGAATAAGGATGGTTCTGAAACTCCAATCTTCAAGAAGGGAGATGCAGGAATCTACACTATCGAGCTTAAGTCAGACAGACACCCAAGTGTAAAGAGCATGGTAGTTGCCCCTGGCACTAAGGATACTCAGGTACAGGTACTTGATGCTGAACATGCTATCAAGAAAGTTTTCCTCGGATACAATGTTCCAGGATACAATCTAAGTGATTACGATTACGAGGCTTATGACATTTCCATGAGAGATGGCACTGACAGCAAGGTTCAGCCAGAGGCTGGCAAGAAGGTTAAGGTTCAGATTGAGCTAAAGAAAGTTGATCCAGAAAAGCTTGTAATTCTTCACGATAAGGGAAATAAGCAGCTAGAAGAGATCAAGGACTTCAAGATTGTCGAAGGAAAGAAGATTGAATTTGAAACAGATCATTTCTCAAACTTCTTCTTTGCTAATAAGAAGCCAGCAAGTTCCGTAGCAACTAATGCATCTTCATCACAGAAGGCTTCTCCAAGCAATGCCGTAAAAGCCTGCAAAGCACAGTAAGCATACGGGTAAGGTGGTAAAGACTAGCGATTCAAGCTCAGTAATCCTATACTCGCTAAGTATGCTTGTTGCAACAATGTTAGCAGCAGTGACAGTTTATGCTAGAAGAAAGAGCAGCGAAAAGTAAAGGTGCTTTAAAAGCATAATTAAGAATCTAAAAAGAGATTTAAAAATTTTACTACTATCTGACAAATCTAATAAGAGCTTGTCCATGCGGTTTAAATGCCGATGGATAAGCTCTTATTTATATGTTTATATCTTGAAAATTAAAAATTAGTATTCATATCTCTTACGCATAATTGCGAGGCAGAATATAGATAGTAGGAAGGCCAAAATCTCCGAGAGTGGATTAGACCACCAGATTCCTTCAATCCCCATTATCAGTGGCAGGAATATTACGAAGGAAAGTTTAAATACGAAAGTTCTGAGGAGCGAAATTAATGCCGATAGCCATCCGTTACTAAGTGCAGTGAAGAATGACGACGAAAACACATTTATGCCGAGAATAACAAAGCATACCGTGGTGATTCTCATAGCATGAACAGTCATATCTAGCAACGCTTCATCATATGCAAAAAATAGTCCAGATAGAGGCCTTGCAAATAATTCTCCAAATAGCAGCATTGCTATTCCTGTTCCTGTTAAAAGTTTAAAGCTCTTGTTTAGTATGTTCTTCAACTCGCTTGGATTGCGAGCACCATAATGATAACCAATAATAGGGCCGCATCCCATAGCATATCCAATATAAATTGCTGCAAAAATAAATAGCACATACATTAGTACCCCATATGCCGCAACACCGTCAGAACCAACGTATTTAATGAGCTGAGCATTATAAAGCATGCTTACAAATGAAGAAGTAATACTAGTTACCATTTCCGAGATCCCGTTACCGCTCGCCTTTAAAATCGGTTGTAATTCCAATTTGCATTTCACTAGACTTAATAAGCTAGTGTTCGGTTTTATAAAGTAAATAATCGGTATTGCAGCTCCAACCATTTCGCTTATACCTGTGGCAACAGCTGCACCTGCGACACCCCAGTTAAATACGTAAATAAATAGGGCATCTAGAATAATGTTAGAAAGACCGGCTATTACCGTAGTCAAAAGACCTAAGTGCGGCTTTGCGGCAACTATAAAGAAGTCTTGGAAACAGTTTTGTAACATAAAGAATACATTGAAGCACATAGCTATGCGTCCGTAAGTTACGCAGTCCTGCATCATGTCTGAATCGGCACCAAGTGCAAGACATATGCTGTCCATAAATATATATGCCAATATACACACTATAGTTCCTGCAATAGTAGTTGCTCCAATTAGCATTGTAAAATACTGATTAGCACGTTCATTTCGCTGTTCGCCAAGTGTCTTTGAAACTAGTGCCGCACCACCAGTACCAGCCATAAAACCGAGTGCACCAACGAGCATAACGATAGGCATCACAAGATTTATAGAGGCGAACGCGGTCTTGCCAACGACATTAGAAACAAAAAGACCATCTACGATAACATATACTGAAGTGAATACCATCATCCCAATAGAAGGGAGGACAAAACGTATCAGTTTATAGTACGTAAAATGGTCGGATAATTGAATTTTCTCTATTTTAATCTTAGTATCCATATGCATATTCTACATGAGTAACAGGAATTGTAAATACATGCATAGTTAACAGCTTGTATGATCTCTTATCATAAGCCGTGAGGCAATAATTGAGGAGATAGGAATTATTACTACTGTACCAATTGCACTAATCATGATTGCGATGAGCTCCTGTGTGAAATCTTTTTGAATTTATAAGCGTACTCCACGAATAAAATTTTTAGGAAGTTTATGCACAGAATCATGAATTCACCAGCGAAAAATAAAGAATAGGGTGTTTACATTTGAACTTAAAATTTTGCTTCCTATATTCATTCCAGACTCAATAATCTCTCCATGGCTTAATTGAGGATTATGACGTATAATCTCGTAAATGCCAGAGCATACGGCCATAGAAGTATCGATAAGGCCTCCAATCAGAACAACGATAAATACGGCTACTTGAACAAGGATCATGTTAATTCCGATATTCTCTTCATAACCGTTAGATGGCTGAATTTTGACATCACCAATGGTTCCGAAACCTTGGAGATGGGCATGAGTGACCACAAATACTATAATCACAGCTGAAAAAGCGAGTACAATAATCACAGACACAAAAGCGGAAACCGTTTTGATGTTGCTTTCGTTCTGGTAGAAAAATCGTCACGGCTGATATTAAAAGTGCCGCAGCAATAGTAGTAATAGCAATATTAAATCCTAAATATATAAACTCTATAAGCAAGGCAAATATCGAGATATTGATTAGGGTAGTCATAAGTGACTTTGCTGTTCTATCACCACCAGCTAGTAAAGAAAGTAGCACAAATACGAGGATAAGCACCTTAATCATGTTTAAGCTCCTTTCTTGCAACTATGGAAGCAACAAAAATAGAAACTAGTATTGCCACGATAATAGAGAGCATTCCCGAAAGTGAACGTACTATATAGAAATAGGCATCATGACTGGTTACCGTTCTAAAGCTAATCTCGTTAGACATCGAAATTAAGAATATCGGTAATGTTGAAGCGATATTAGTAAGAAGTACGACACTTATCATCGTTCCATTAATATCATCGGCAATCTCACGAACTGATTTCAGAAGTGTCTTTAAGCCGATTCCAGGAGTTCTTTCTATTAGCTCCATGCTAGCAGCTGTGATGGTGACTGAAACGTCTATTACAGCACCTAAGCAGCCTATAATAATCTGTGCAAGAAAGAAATGATTTGCATCAGTCGTCGTAAAAGGCTCTGGTAAGAAGTGCAGGAAGTCATAGTCGATATCTGTATTCCATATTAGGGAACATGATTAGAGAGGAGAGAATTAGCGTGGTAAGCAATGTAGCGGCAAATGAAAGAATCATTCTATGCGATATACCGTCGACAACAAGAAGAACGAAGAACGTAAATAAAGCGGCTCCGGCAATCGTCATATAAAAGTATGTCGAATCCTCTCATATTCATGTACAAAAATGAGTCCGAAAAGAGCAATATTTCCTAGTATAGATAGAACGGTAAATGTTCCCTTTTTGCCTCCGACAGTTATAAGGGCTACTAGCAAGATAAGAAAGACACCTGCAACCCAGTAATCTCGTTTTACTCCAGTTATACCAGTATATTCATCATTAAGAAATACATAGTCGCGTTTAAAGTATCGTTCGTCATATACCTGAGATTTATCGAATTTACTATTTATGTGGACTAATTTACCCTTGTCGCTACCGTTTTCAAGGCGCAATTCAACAACCTGCTGATTTCCACTATTGTGGACAGCAAGCACATTAGCAACAGAGGGATTTGTACATCCATGAATTATTGAGGACAAACATGAACAAGATGACAGCTCCGATGAGGGATACAGCCATTCTTATCAAATACTTATTTTTCATATATTGATTATAACGCAGCATTTATGCATGTGGTAGAGCCTAAGTGTCGTTTGATTGTGACTGATGTGAAAAGAATTATTAATGTGTAGAAAAAAATTCACCAAAAAGAATATTCCCAAAAAGAAATTAATTTGATACAATGTAATTACTATGATAAAAGCACAACTATATTGAAAAAGGTGAGGGTGAAGTACTAATAATGCTCCATGGAAATGGTTTAGATAGTAGCTACTTCTATCACCAGATTGAATACTTTTCATCTAAATATAGAGTTATCGCTGTAGATTCGAGAGGGCACGGAAGAACTCCGCGTGGAGATAAGCCACTCTCTATTTTGCAGTTCTCCGAAGATCTCAAAATTTTCATGGATATGCACGATATCAAGAAAGCAAATATTCTGGGATTTTCTGATGGTGCTAATGTAGCGATTAGATTTGCTATAGATTACCCTGAACGCGTTAACAAGCTTATTTTGAACGGTGCAAATATAAAATATCGGGCGCTGAGGTTAACAGTTCGTATAGGTATTGAGCTACTGGAACTTCTCAATGCTACATTCAGCGTGAGCCTTGAAAAAGAGAAGACTGAGGGCTGAGCGACTTCAGCTGATGAAGAACGAACCTGTAATCAGTGCAGATGAACTAGATGATATCAAGGCCGAAACACTTGTGATTGCAGGAACTTTTGACCTTATGTACGGGAGACATACGAGGTTTATTGCCGAACAGATACCAAATTCTAAATTGGAATTTGTACCCGGCAAACATACAGTAGCACGTTGGAACTATAAGATTTTCAATAAAGTAGTATTCGATTTTTTTATCAAAAGATATAACAGAAAAGGAGAAATCGACCTGTTTATATGATAAATTAATATAGAGAGTAAGCACTTATCTAAGGTGTGCTTGTCAATTGAGAAATATCGACGGGGATTCATCATGTTTAATAAGAAAAAAATGCTATTATAATATCTGTACTACTGACGATATCCGCATGCATATATGGACTGCAAATACTGATCTTTAAGGATGTTAGAAATACGGAATTCTACATATTCCAGGACATGGCGTTTATTCCTATAAGTATCGCAATTACTACAGTTGTAGTCGGAGAGCTGCTCGACATAAACAATAAGCGTGACAGTCGTCTTAAAACTCGAATGCTTACGAGCACATTCTTTAGTGATATCGGATTTGAGCTTATGAGTATGCTTGCACTCTGTTCTAACATCGATGATGATGTTCTGCATAAAATAAATGACGATAATCTTTCAGAATATGAAAAAATCAATGTCATTAAGAGTAGTAAGTTTACAATCAACGCTAATATGGGCGTCTACAATATCATAAGTGATGTAATTATTTCATCTAAGACAGATATATTGATAGTGTCATCAAACCCTATGCTTTACGATCATGAGTGTTTTTCAGATTTACTATGGGAATTGCTACATCTGATGGATGAATTTAGACTTCGTGGTGACTACGTTAAACTAACGGAGGATGACTTAGCAGAGTTAAATGTTGATTTCGCACAGGTTCTAGAATTACTCCTAATTAACTGGGTAATCAATGCTAAATACCTTAAGGAGATGTATCCGAGCTTCTACAAGACGGTATCTTCGTTACTGGATAACTAAATTATATTTTGAATAAAATATAGAGATGATAATAAAAAGAATATCCACACGGTTACCGTGCGGATATTCTTTTTATTCTTTATATATAATTTTAATATGTATTCTAGAACCCTAATTAAAGAAAAAGTATAGTAATACAATCGCACCTAGTATTATTCTATAGTACCCGAAAACTTTAAAGTCATGCTTCTTAATATAACTCATCAGCAGCTTTATTATGAACATCGAAACGATAAAAGCAACAATCATTCCAATCGCTAATATTGCAAGTTCGTTTCCACTAAAGTTAAATCCATACTTTAGAAGTTTGAGTAAGCTAGCACCAAACATTACAGGTATAGCCATGAAGAATGTAAACTGTGCAGCTGTCTTGCGGTTAACTCCAATTATCAGAGCTCCAAGGATTGTTGATCCAGAGCGTGATGTTCCTGGAAATACAGCTGCTATAAGCTGAAATAATCCGATGATAAAAGCTTGCTTATATGTGAGTTCGTCAAGGCTGCTTGTAGTTGGCTTTAGTTGCTTATTGCGATTTTCGGCAAGTATAAATAAAATACCGATAAGTATAAGCATTATAGAGACAACCTTGTAGTTATAGAAATGCTCTTCGATTGCATCGTCCCACTTGAGCCCCACGATTACAGCAGGAATACACGCAACTATAACCTTGAACCACATTATCCACACGTCTTTACGTATGTATTTCTTGGATTTATCAGCAGTGAAGGGCCAGATATCATTCCAGAAAGTAATAACTACAGCGAGAATAGCTCCAAGCTGAATTACTACTAGGAACATGCTCATAAAATCCTTACTAACATTCATTGGCCAGATCTCATTTACTAGGATCATGTGGCCTGTACTAGAAACAGGTAACCATTCTGTGATACCTTCGACGATTCCCAGGAAAAATTGCTTGTAAAATTACAGTCATTTTTAACTCCTTTTCTCAATAACCAATATATTATACCAAAAAAAGGTAACGTATGCTCGCTGAATAGAAATATTTATAAGCAGATAATAACGTGACTTTCGGGTGTATAACAATTGATTTTTATAAGGGAAATTCAAAATATTAGACTATAAAAGTAGACTTATATATGTAATTTTAGTATAATTGATAAAAAATAAATTGAGTGTATCAATTTTCAATTAAGAAGGATGATATAGAAGGAGAGATTGAATGAATTCTAGAGGACTAAAAAAAGAGTTATGGCTGTGCTATTTTCTTTTGTTCTGTTTATGGCGGCAGGGATTTCTGTCTATGCGGCAACAAATGAGACGCAACCAGCAACTAGATCTACAGCTGGAGTTGTAGCAACGGCGGGCAGCGGTGTATCTAACGGCGTATCACCTAGTGTAGCAAATGAAAAAAATCGATATCCCTCTTAAGGTAGAGTGGACGGGTAGAGATAGAGTTCCAGTTGATGTTACACTGTGGGCTAACGGTGTTAGAAAGCAGACTGTTTATCTAGACTATCAGAAACACTGGGAGCATACCTTTAGAAATATGCCTAAGTATGATGAAAATGGTGATGAGATTAAGTACACTGTAACTCAGCCTAATATAACTACATACGGAAGCTTCAAATATAAGACGACGATTTCAGGTGATGCGGCTACTGGTTTTGTTATCAAGAACTTCTCGTTAATTGACATAACTGTAGGTAAGTCGTGGAATATGATTCCTAATATTGTAATTCCAGGTACACCAAGTCCTGCATCACTTGATCCAAATAATTTTGCTCTTTACGCAGTAAATGCATTTGATGACAACCTTAATGATGCTATTGAGGATATTGCTAATGTAGATGCAGAGTCTGATGATGCAAACTACGATGATTCAGATAACGGGCTTGAGGAAGAAGAACAGACTGATGATAGGGAGAAATCCAAAGTAGCTGTTCCAAATTCGATTACAGTTAAACTCTTTGCAGATGGCAAGCTAGTTGGTACTATGCAGCTCACAAAGGAGATGGACTGGACAGGTACATTTGAAAACTATCCTAGATATGACGAAAAAAAGATAATCATGAGATTGTGTATACAGTTGAGGAAGTACCTGTAATAGGTTATAAGACAGAGTATCTGCATACTAGAGTTATTGATGTTGTAATTAACAAATCAATAATCGATATCCCTGTTGAGAAAAAGTGGGTTGGTAAGAAGAGTGGCCCTGTTGAAGTTAAGCTATACAGAACTTGTAAAATTACAAGATATGATTACAACGTTTATAGGAACGTAACAACAACTATAGATGAAGAAGTAGATTCTGTAGTGTTAAGCGATGCAAATAACTGGAAGCATACATTCAAGGATATGTATGAATTCCACATTGAAGATGGTGAAAATCCGGTTATCTACAAGTACTATGTCAAAGAGGTAAATGTAGCTGGATACGATACCGAGATAACTGGTGATCAGAACGATGGATTTATTATCACAAATACTTCAACTGAAAAGGTTTCGGTACCTGTTGAGAAGAAGTGGATAGGCGATGCAGCTGAGAGCACAAAGGTTAAGCTATTTGCAGATGGTGTCGAAGTAGGCGAGGCAGAGCTCAGTGAAGCTAACAGCTGGAAGCACATCTTTGCAAACCTCCAGAAATACAACAACAGTAACAAAGAGATTAAGTATACTGTAAAAAAGAAGTAGGAGAAGATGGAAACATAATCAAATTCGATGGGAAAACATACAAGGTTAGTTACAAGGGAAATGCTACAGATGGATTTACTGTTACCAATGAGAAAGAAACCCCTCCAATGACGACAACGCCAACACCTAAAAAGCCTACTGCTCCTAAGAAAAACATATTACCAAAAACCGGTGATGATAGTCACCTAACGTTATATGCATGGCTACTCGGAGTATCTGCTTCAGTACTTGGATTCTTAAGCTACAGGCGCAGAAATCAGGCAAATTAAAAACGTTTTCTAAATAATTGCCCTCGTTACTGAACTATCAGTGATGAGGGTATTTTTAGTCTAATCAATTATGGTAACGTAATGTAACTATGAAGATAAATCTTATATTGCAAATAATTTAAATTAAGTTAAAAATATGCAAAAGTAACAATTATGTTGCTGATAATATAGACGGTGGATATGGGAGTTTATTATAGCTCCCGTTTAAATAGGAGGTATTGCTATTTTTGAATTTATGAAACGCAGCGATAAAGCATTACAGATAACATCGGAAAACTGTAAGCCAAGAGATAAGGCATATTTGCTGCAATATGAAGAAGCTCTTAAGGGGGATGCTTTAAGTGATCCTATAGTTGTACATATTAAGTCTAGAGATGGCCTAGTGCTTAAGGGAAGACTTTACAAGAAGCAAAAGAATAAACCCAAAGCCGTAATCATTGCTGTACACGGTTTTCATAGTGGTGGACTCAGAGATATGGGTAGATTTGCTGATATGTATGCTAAAAATGGGTTTGATTATCTCATAATCTCACAAAGAAGCCACATGGATTCCGAAGGAAAATACCTCACGTTTGGTGCAAAGGAATCCATAGATGTGCTGGATTGGATAAATATAGTTCGAAAAATATATACTCCAGATATTCCAATTATCCTGCATGGTGTCTCGATGGGCGCAGCAACAGTTTTAATTGCCGCAAGTAAGTATGAGAAATGTGATGATAGTGATAAACCTAACATAATTTGCTGCATTGCAGATAGCCCATATGACGATATAATCGCCCAGGCAAGGTATTTACTAGGACATAGGAAGAGAATTACCAAATGCATCGCAATCGGGCTCTTTAAGGCGAATATGAGGCTTAGAGCTAAGGCTCATGTTTGTGATGCATCTCCGATTGCGGCAGTATCAGATATGAAGCTTCCAGTATTGTTTGTACATGGCAAAAGTGATAAGTATGTTACTCCAGAGAATTCATTAAGATTATATAATGCGTGTAGTTCAGATATCAAAGATATAGAACTTGTAGATGGAGCAGGGCATGCTTGTTCATATGTTGAGCATCCGGAACAATACGAAATGAAATTTGCAGCATTCGTAGATAAGATTTTTAAAATAACTATAGAAAGAATGCATTAGAAAGAAATAAAAACAAACAGCACTATGCAGTGCTGTTTTTCATTGTAATTTATCAAGTAAAGACCCTCCCAATAGGGAGGGTCTTTGAGACTTTGATCATATAATTTATTACCTCATTACGAGATTATAATCTTATTTCGCACCAAAGAAATCCTTGAACTGTCCATATACAATCATAGCCATGAAGAGAGGTCCAATCCATTTGATGCAGAAATTGTAGAAACCTCTAGTCTTGAATGTGCGAGCTCCACCGTTTTCGATTTCTTCATCGAGTGAGTGAGGCACAACCCATCCGAGTAGGATAGCCATGATGAGACCTGTCAGTGGCATCAAGATACCTTCAGCTAGACAATCCCATACGCTGAGAACGTCAGCCTGTCCGAATAGGTGGAACCAGTTCATCTTAGGGTTTCCGCCTAGGCAGTCAGCAGTTGTTAGGAAGTTTCCTACGAATGCTGCAAGTGCCATGACGATTGAAACCTTAACTCTGCTAGCAGGCTTACCAGCCTTGATTCTTGAATCGAGTATAGCAGAGATACCAGCTTCCATCATTCCGATTGAAGAAGTTAGAGCTGCAAAGAATACTAGTAGCCAGAATGCAAGCTGGAAAATCTTACCAACAGCTCCCATGTGCTGGAATACAGTAGTCATCGAGACGAATAGAAGTCCAGGGCCGCCACCTGGCTTTAGGCCAAATGCGAATACAGCTGGCATGATAGCCATTCCTGCGAGTACAGCTACTAGAGAGTCACCAACAGTGATGACAGCAGCATTTGACTCGAGGTTTTCCTTCTTACCGAGGTAAGAACCGTAAGCAATGATACAACCAGAAGCTAGTGATAGCGAGAAGAACATCTGACCACCAGCAAGTCTTACTACTTCAAAGAAGTTGGTCTTCCACATTGTTAGATCAGGGTAGAAGAGGAACTTAAGTCCAGGACCAGCTCCAGGAAGTGTGCAAGATCTGATTACTACAGCAACTAGTAGGAAGAATAGTGCAGGCATAGCGATTTTTACAGAACTTCTCGATACCGCCAGATACTCCGCCAAACACGATTACCATTGTTAGTACAAGGAATCCAGTCATCCAAGCAACGGAATTTCCAACGTTGCCGATCATGCCGCCAAATAGAGCACCAGGATCTCCAGTGTTGAGAACTGCATTTTTTTACGAATAGAGCCTGAATTGACTCGAATAAGTACTTAGTGATGTATCCACCAAATGTGCAGTAGAAGCAGATTAGGAACCAAGGAACGATAGTCTGAAGAACACCGTTGAACTTGAATCTGTGGTCAGCTTCTTTGTATGCCTCGATAGCAGCCTTCTGAGTCTTACGTCCAAGAGCGATCTCGGAGAGCATCAGAGGGTAACCTACTACGATAGCAAGAATTGTGTAAATAATTAGGAATGCGAATCCGCCGCCAAGTCCTAGCTTATAAGGGAAGGACCATAGGTTACCAAGACCTACAGCGGAACCAAGTGCAGCCATTAGAAATCCAAAATTGGAATTAAATTGGCCTTTGTTGTTTTCCTGTTCCATGTTAAATAACCTCCATACATAGAATAATCAAAGTCCTATTACAAGTACAATCTGATTATAAAATTGGTCTTTTGTGTTGTCAATATGACTTAGTCATCACAAATTCGACACTTTTTGTAGGCAAATCCGCAACACCTTGCATTTGAATGCATACAGGGAGATTGATATAATTTAAATTATTAAAAAAATTTGTCATATCAATTATTTTTTTAGAAAATAGGTAAAAAAATTATAACTGCATTAGCAACATAAATAGGGCTTATAAAGTGAATTTCGCGTTAAAAAAATAAAGCTCCACTGTAATAGCAGAGCTTTTATTGTCTAAAAAGCATCAATACTTATTTGGAAAAATTTAAATTAACAGGTCATCCAAGACTTATGCACCCGGTATAGTAGGTCCAGAGGTTGAGCTTGAAGAAGATTGAGTACCATCTTCTTCAGTTGCATCATCATCTTCATCGTAGTCTTGGTTTTCAGTTACAGGTTTAGGTTGAACATATGTAGCGCGACCTTTTTCTGTACCCTTAGTATAGTATTCACTTCCAACTCTTATAACGTTGCTAGGCATGGACTTGTACTTGCCAGTCTTTGCCTGAGGAACCTGATTCATGATTCGTCCCCAGAGTCTTGCAGCCATACCAGACATGGATGACAGCTTGATGTTGACGTCTGTTCCAATCCATAATGAAGCAGCATAGTTTGGTGTAAATCCGTCAAACCAAATGTCGTAGTTGCTGTTAGTCGTACCAGTCTTACCACCAGACTGAACGCCGCTCACAGATGCTGCACCAGCGATACCGTGTGATACTACAGTTCTAAGCATGTCTGTCATGATAAATGCTACGCCTTCATCCATAACCTTAGTCTTCTTTGACTTGCTCTTTAGCAGAACCTTGCCGTGTCTATCGGTAACGGTTGTGTAGGCTACAGATGACTGACGAATGCCGCCGTTAGGGAAGCTAGCATATGCTTGAGCCATTTCCAAAGGAATTGCACCATTTGTTAGACCTCCGAGGGCGAGTGCCGCAGAGTTCATATCGCTAGTAGCTCCCTTGGTAACAATCGTTGTAAGACCGAATTTCTTGAGCATTTCTGCCGAATATTCATTTCCGACCTGCAGCTGGATCTTTACAGCGACAGTATTGATGGATTGCTGAAGTCCTCTACGCATACTCACTGGTCCAGAGAAGCTGTTGCTAGCATTCTTTGGCCATACTCTGCCGTTAAATGTCATCTGTTCATCGACAATAGTTGATGATGCTGTCAGGTAATCGCCGTAACCCTTCACACCTTGCTTATCATGTTTGTAATCAACAAGTGGCCAGGTTTCGCCTTTTTCAGCATAATCAAAACTCTTCTGTAAAGCTGCACCGTATACAGCTAGAGGTTTGATAGAGGATCCAGGCTGTCTAGGGTTTAGAGCACGGTTATAAAGTCTACTTCCCGATGAACCACGTCCACCAACCATAGCTTTTATCTTACCGGTACCGACTTCAACAATAACCATTGCTGCCTGCGGCTGAATAGTCTTCTCGTTAAGAGAGTATGCATCTGCCTTGATTACCAATGAGTTTTTTTAGACTTAACCATTGCCTTAGGGAAGTCTTTAAAGTAACTCTTATCGATTACTAAGTTATTATCGCTATCAAGCTTTTTTTATACTTGCTAGGAATATTGATATAACCACCTGAGTATATGTAGAAGGTGCCGTTCTCTTGAACGTATTGCTTCTTGAACTCAAGACTGTAGTTAGTATTTCCACCAGCTTTTGTTGTATAAATATGTAGTCGCTTGTCGCGCTTGATTGTAACAGAACCATCTTGATTTAAAGTAACTTCGTCACTTGTCAGAGTGAAATCTCCGTCAGCGTTGAAACTGTCGTTGTAGTCGTAGAGGAGGATAGTTCCATTTGCACCTATTATGTTACCCGATGAATCTTTTCTTATGTTGACAAGGGAAGGGAAGTTTGATCCCGTTTCAAACTCTTTTGAAATAACGCTCTGAGCAGTTGAATCCATAGTGGAGTTAATCTTAAGTCCTCCCGTATAGATCATTCTCTCCGCTTCTTGTGGCGAAATTTTGTATTTCTTTTGTAAGTCACGAGATACCTCGTCAATTACATATTCGTTAAAGTAGGAGTTAACACTTTTATTGCTTTTTACAGAAGGATTGATGAAATCTATTAAATCTTTTATTGTAAGCGGCTTTAAATTCCTTATCGGTAATATATCCCTGCTCTTTCATTAGCTTGAGAGCAGTATCACGGCGGTTCTTTGATGTGTCATTAGCGATGTAGGTGTCGGGATCGCGAAGTATAATATTTGTACTTCCTTCTGTAACTGAGTCTTTGCCTACAAGCTTTACTAGTGCATAAGTATCAGGCGCCTGTGGAAGGGCAGCTAGTGCCGCACATTCATCTAGTGTTAAATCCTTAGGGTCCTTTGAGAAATAAGCATGTGAAGCTGAATATACACCGTAACTTCCAAAGCCGAGGTAAATTGTATTTAGGTAAGCCTCGATGATATGTTTTTTGGATAGAGAACGCTCAATCTGGCTTGCATAATACATTTCTAGGATCTTACGCTTTATGCTTCGCTGACTCTTTATGTTGGGAAGATATACATTTCGAGCAAGCTGTTGTGTAATCGTACTAGTTCCACTAATATGACCGGAACCTGTAAAAGATTGGACAACAGCACCAGCCATTCGAGTCCAGTTGAATCCATGGTGTTTCCAGAATGTTTTATCCTCAAGTGCAACGAAAGCATCTATCATGTTTTTAGGCATATCTTTGTATGAGATAAGCTGTCTGTCTTGGTTATAGAAAACTGTTGTGACCTTATTGCCTTGATCATCGTATATTACAGAACTTTGAGCTACAGATTCGTAGATGTTCTCTGGGTCAATCTTAGGTGCTGTACTGATTACGATAAACGTGTAGAGTACTGTAATCACGAAAAAGTATAGCAAATAAGATTATAAGATTCTTTAATATCTTGCCCTTACTTAGAACCTTTGGGGTATTCTTTATCTTCTTGCCATTAACTACAGCTGTTGCACCTAGATTCTTGTTGTAGTAGGGATTATCCTTAAGGAAAAGTCTGTCCTTGAGAGGTTCACCATTTCCTTTTATTAATCTCGCAAGAAAAGAGCCAGTCTTCCTGTTAGAAGCTTTTGACTTATCTTTTGATTTATTCTTTTTGTTTCTTTTTGCTTCCTTTAGAAGATGAGCTTCTGTTAGCTTCATGTACTGCCTGTGCAGCATCATCTCCATCAAGTGCTTCGAACTTAGATAGAAACTCGTCTATTTCACGTTCGTTATTAGAAATCTTGTCTTTTTCAGACTTCATTAGAAACCCTCCAATCAGGAATAATTTTCATTAAGGACACTAATAGATAGTATAGTCTTCGTTATTATATCATATATATTCATGTGAGAATATTAATAGAAGATTAAATTATTGTAACTATAAAAAGCTCCCATCCTACATGACATTAATCACATAGGGCGAAAGCTTTTAAATCCATGATTTATACCAACATGTTTTGGCCTATAACCCTAATCTAAATAGCGAAATCATATATGGCATTTTAAAAGTTAATAAGACCAGACTTAGTATAAGAATTGATGTAGTTAAGTATAGTGTTCGTAACTTTTTATACCGGCATTTAGATCATCATCATTTAGGTTAATATGGGTAATATTAGCTTTGCTCTGGATACTATTAAGTATCGACATAGTTGTAAACTTCTGATCCTTATCAAGTGGTAGTACTATCGTCTGTGCTCCTTTGTCGTTAACGTTCGAATAGAGCGTACTAAGGTCAGTAGATAGTTTTTGTTTTTTGTTGCTAAATGCACTATATAAATCATAAGTGCTAATTTCTAGTCCAGAAAGGGAAGCTGCAGATGCATTGTCTCTCATCACCTGATCTCTATACTTGTCTGTGACACCCGTAGTATTCATAGTTAGATGTAAGGTATCACCATCAACATATAGCTGCTCAATGGTGTTTGTTGCATATATATCTCCTTTAGAGTATTTAGCAGGAATCTTATCATCGTCGCCAAATCTATAGTTGCCGTTCTTATCGATATACAGATATGTAGTTAGATAATCGATTGTCTGCTGAGATATAACAGTGTCTGGCAACTTTGATTCATCAGTGATGACAGTGTATGTCATTTTAGCATCTGGGAAATATTTTTTTATTAGTCTTCATGAATTTCTCAACCTGCCCATCAAAAATACTCCTTTGTATCCTCGAGGTTGTACGAATCTAAGAGAAGGGTAAACTCGAGTGAACTAGGGTACATATTTCCGTTGTTTCCTGTCTTAATATCCGCAACTTGGTATGAAACGGATTTATTCTTATACTTGGCAATGATTGTGCTGAATACGTCGAAAAACATCTGGTTGCTGTGATATATAAGAGCTTGGATTATCAGTTTTAATACCTGAAATTTTAATCTTTATACCTGTATTTTTGTGTTCTAGCTTCTGTAGTATATGGGATTAAAACATCACTCATGCCACTTGCAAAGGAATTATTTGAAATATATAATTTCTTGCCGCTACTAACGTATACTACATTAGAGTTTGCAGGTATGTATGTGCTGTTAATATTCTTCACTCCAGAGTGCTCGTTGTTATTGTTATTAAGAAAAATAGCGATTACGCTGCCGCCGGTCGTTTTGGAAGTTGATACTTCGTGGAGAGTCGCTAGCGTGTCGGCGTCAGTCTTGGCAGTTTTATAATTATAATCAGCTACGACTACGGTAGCAGGAGCAGTGACATCAGATGCCGTCCTAGTGATAATTATATTGCCATATTCGTCAGTAATAAACAGTACTTTGTCTTTTGCTGTCTCGCTCTCGATAAATTTCTGAAGATCAGAATTTGATTTAAAGCTCGATGATTTTGAAACTAGCTGATCGCGAAAACTAGTATAGTTCACTTTGTCCACTAACCGAGTTTTAGCCATTTTATAATATGCGATTATACCGACAAAAGTTAAAAACTATTACGAGAACAATCGCTGTAGTTTTCTTGTTAGAATTATGCATAGAAATCCTTTCAGAATAATTTTATTTTTTTATAGGCATTATTATACAGAGTAAGTGTGAAGATTAGAACAAGAAAAAGGTACTATTTCTTAAACGGAATAACTTTTTTTATTATTAAAGATTAAATAAATCATTGTTTAACATTGATTATATTCATAATCTTGCTATAATAAAGACAATGCAAAAATTATAACAAAACCCTTGCCCCCAGTGCAGTTGTTGTGTTATAATTTTCATCGCGTTACTAATGGACGCAACTATATTAACTACAAGGAGGTGCGGCAAATGTCCAGAAAATGTGAAGTTTGCGGTAAGGGTCAGGCTTCGGGAAACGCTGTTTCTCATTCTAACAGACATTCGAAGAGAAAGTGGAATGTTAACATTCAGTCTGTAAGAATTAGCGAGAACGGTACGGTCAGAAAGGCAAACGTTTGCACGAGTTGCCTGAGATCTGGCAAAGTAGACCGTGCCATTTAGTCTATATACCCGAAATCTTGTCTTAAACGGTTCGCCGTTTAAGGCTTTTTTATTTTATAAACAATAAAACATGCAGCTTAATCGCTATTATTTCAATTATCATATATAATCTTTACTAGAAGATGCGTAGAAATAAGGCGGAGGAAATATGAAACTACTCAATAATTCAGAATATGGAGCAGTAAGTATTAGTAAACAGGTTATTGAGAAGCTTGTTTTAGATGAGCTTCTAATTCATGAAGATATAGTGTCATCATGTAGTCCAAATGGAAAGGTTCTAAAAAGAGGATTTTTTACTGGACTAAATGAACTGTTGTCTTCTGTTGAAGTGCACGACTCCGACGAAGGTATGAAGATTGTCTTCTATATAATAGTTAAGTTTGGTGAAAGCATTAATGAGATTAGCAATGTGATTTTTGATGGAATAGAGCAAAATCTTGAAATGTTTCATCTAAGTAAGCCTATTGAAATAAAAGCGTATATAAAAGGTGTTCAAGCGGAACATATATCAAAAGCGAAACATTGAAGTTATCAGGACGAATGAATAGATTATGAATTTAAGCGATAGTGTAAACAAAAATCAAGGGCGTAGGTGCTAAGAAGGAGAAAAATTCTCGAAAATATGGGAATTAATACCATTTATGATTTGCTCGAATACAAACCTTTTAGATATCAAAATCGAATTAATCGTACTCCATTCATGGATGTACCAGAAGATAAAGATGTTCTAATTGGTGGAGTTTTGATCAACAAGAGGCTACGCTCTATAGGCAGAGGACGAACTATGCTTGAATGCGCTCTTAAAGATGAGAGTGGTATATTTCATGCAATATTCTTTAACATGCCGTTTCTCGAAAAGAATTTGCGGTTAGGCGCAGACTACTCTTTGTTCGGAAAGATGAAATGGCGAAATGGAGCTAAGACTATCGTTAACCCTGAGATGTCACTTACTGGCAGCACGAGGGATATTCGCGGGATAATCCCCGTATATAGAAGAACTGCTGGAATAACTTCAAATGAATTATTGAAGCTTATTCGCAGCATATCTGAACAACTAGATGAATCGTGTGAGTGGCTTAGTGATGATTTGCTTGAGAAGAATAAACTTGCTCCTGAAGATTATGCGTACAAGAATATTCATTTTCCAGAGAGTGGTGCAGCATATAATAGAGCAAATTTCAGACTAATATATGATAAATTGCTAGCTTTTTCAGTATTCTGTATTACATAACCGCAGGTTTCTCGAGGAAGAGTGCGGAAACTCGAGGATAGAACCTGTAGATATATCTGCTTTTATAGACTCACTTCCTTTTACTCTTACAGAGGGCCAGCAGCATGCTATAAGTGATATTGAACAAGACTTAATTAGTGATAGAGCAATGAATAGGTTGATTCAAGGCGATGTTGGATGTGGGAAAACTGTCGTTGCAGAAGCAGCAATATATCACGCAGTTAGCGCAGGATGGCAAGCTGCCTTTATGGCGCCAACTGAAATTCTTGCAAGGCAACATTATGCTAAATTAAGTAAGGAACTTGGCAGGTTCGGCATGAAAACAACACTTCTGGTGAGTGGGCTAAAAGCCTCAGAGAGACGTGAATTAATTGAAGGAATTGCGAACGGTGACATAGATGTTGTTGTCGGAACTCATGCGCTTATTCAATCAGATGTAGATTTTTGCGAAACTTGGATTAGTTATAACAGATGAACAACATAGGTTTGGTGTCAATCAGCGAAAGGTCTTGGCAGGAAAGGCAGAGGCAGTCAATGTTCTAGTTATGTCTGCTACTCCAATTCCTAGAACGCTTGCGGCTACCGTATTTGGTGACATGGATTTTTCGGTGATAAGGAGCAAACCTTCAAATCGAAAAAGAGATTATTACAAGGTACGTAACTGAAAAGTCGCGCGAACGTGCTTATGCTGATGTTTATAATGAAATAAAGCGTGGAAATAGAGCATATATAGTTGCTCCCTCGATTGAGGATAACGAAGATAGTGAACTTACATCTGCAGAAGCACTTTTATGACGAAATAAAAGAGAAATTCAAAAGTTTCAATGTTGGACTTATACATGGCCGACTCGACAAGGTAGAAAAAGAACGGCTTATGAATGATTTTGCCATTGGTGCTATAGATATTCTTGTATCTACTGTAGTTATAGAAGTTGGCATAGACGTGCCTGAAGCGACTGTAATAGTAATAGAAAACGCTGAACGATTTGGACTAGCTCAATTACACCAGCTTAGAGGTCGAGTTGGAAGAAATGATTTGCAATCATATTGCTACTTAATATGCTACAGTGACTCGGAAAATGCAACTAACAGAATGAAAGCAATGGTGACTATGAGTGACGGCTTTGAGATAAGCGAAGAAGATTACAGGCTGCGAGGAGCAGGAGACCTTATGGGTACTATGCAGCATGGAAATGCAGGCAATAGTTTTTATGAGTTGTTTGGGTATGATAAAATACTTAAGCTTGCAACAGCAGATGCAGAACGCATACTGTCTGGAGAGCAAAACGTGATAGTAGACTATGACCAGCTTCAGCTGCGAACAAATAATATTATGGTGCATGATAATAGCAATATAATATAGTAGATAAATAACAGATAATATAAAGGAGATATCTATGAAGATTAATTCCGGTAGATTCAAATACAGAAAACTAGAAATACCAGAGAGCGCTAGACCGACGACAGAAAAGGTAAGAGAAGCCGTATTCAGTATGCTTATAGGAAGAGTGGAAGGTGCTACTGTTTTGAGATCTAGTTTGCAGGCTCAGGGTCACTTGGACTAGAGGCTTTGTCTAGAGGTGCGGAGTACTGTGTATTTAACGAAGGGGATAGAAAAAACTATAAAATCCTCAGAAATAATATCGAAAACTGCAAAGCTGAAGAAATTTCTTCATCATATAATAATGATTTTAGAAAGGCTTTAGTACTTGCAAATAGAGAGTTTGACATCATATTTATAGATCCGCCTTACCATGAAGGGTATTATGGTGAAGTGTTTGAACTCGTTGAGGAATATGGGCTTTTGGCAGATGAAGGAGTTATTGTTGCAGAGCATTCAAACGATAATTCGTTATCGGACAATATTGGCAACTTTGTAAAAACTAAGGAAAAAAGGTATGGTACTATAGGTGTGGACTTCTTCGAAAGACCTTAAAGCCTTGCAAATACAATATCTGTTTGTTAAAATACCTTGGAGAGATGGTGATTAATATGAAGAGAACTGCAATTTATGCGGGTTCGTTTGATCCTATTACCAACGGTCACTTGGATATTATTGAACGCGCATCAAATATGTTTGACAGCTTGACTGTCGGCATAGCCGTTAATAGTTCTAAGACACCTCTATTCACCTTGGATGAGCGAAAGCATATCGTATCAAAGGTGACAGAACACATTCCTAATGTCGAGATTGATGTTTTTGACGGACTCCTTGCAGAGTATGTTAATAAGAGAAATTTTGAAGCGGTTGTGAGAGGGCTTAGAGCTACAACAGATTTTGAATATGAAATTCAGATGGCGCAGATGAATGCTCGCTTATACACGGGTGGGACAGAGACTGTTTTCTTGATGACAGACCCTCGGTATTCGTTCATTAGTTCATCTCTCATCAAAGAAGTAGTCTCTTATGGTGGCGACGTAAATGGGTTGTTGCCGGACTATGCAAACGAAATGATTAAAACTAAAGTTGATAATCAATAAACTAGGAGGAAATCGTTATGAGCGACGCATCAATTAGAGTCATGACACTACTTGACGATCTCGAGGAAATTTTAGCTAATGCATCTAAAGTTCCTTTCTCAGAGAAGGCAATTGTAGATGGTGATGAGATTAGAAGTATTGTTGATGATATTAGACTCAGCATGCCTAAGGATATCCAACAGGCAAAGTGGGTTAAGGATGAGCAGGACAGAATCCTTAACGAGGCTAGAGGTGAGTATGATAAGGTAATCATAGCAGCTAAGAAACAGGCTGAGTATCTTGTTGAGAATGATATTATCAAGAAGGAAGCTGAAAAGAGAGCAGATGCTCTAATTTCTGAGGCTGAAAATCATAGCAGATACATTAAGCTTCGTTCTTACGAATACGTAGACAAGCTTCTGTTTGATATGCAGAATGACATTGCAAAGGTTGCAACAGAATATATTCAGCCGATGAATGACTACTTCACAGATATGCTTGGAGAAATGAATGGCAGAGTAAATGGCAACCGTCAGGAGATGAAGTCTCTTGCGGAGCGTATTCAGGGCGGTTCAGTATACAGTGAAGGGCAGCAGGCATCTTCATCTGTAGAAGAAGACGAGGAGTAATAATTACCTGATGAGAGTTCTGGGAATTGTTGCAGAATACAATCCTCTTCATAACGGACATCTATACCATATTAATAAAGCGAAGCAAGAAACTGGTGCTGATACCGTGATAGTCGTATTGAGCGGAGATTACGTGCAGCGCGGTGAGCTTGCTGCGGTTAACAAGTGGGTTAGAGCTGAATCAGCGATTAAGAATGGAATAGACGCAGTGTTTGAGATACCTACGTATGCGTGTCTCGGCAATGCGTCTGTTTATGCGTCTACGGCAATTAAGTTGCTTGCGGCTACTGGAGTAGTAGACGCAGTATCATTTGGCAGTGAATCAGGAAATTTAGAAGAACTGACTGAAGTTGCATGCAATTTATGTGATGAGAAGATTTCTGATCATATAACTAAACTATCGAGAGAAGGATATAGCTATCCGCGTGCACGTGCGCTAGCATACGAGACTTTGTTTGGACCTAAGGCAAATGATGTACTCAGTAGGCCAAATGACACGCTTGCTTTGGAATACATTAGGGCTCACTCTCATTTAATAAATTCTGGTATAGTACTTCATACCGTTAAGCGTCAGTCGTCTGGATACTCGTCATCTTTCAATAAGAATATGAGATTTCAAAGCGCTTCAGGACTAAGGCAAGCTATTAAGGATGGTTTAGACGTAACGGAATTTTTTTGCCTGAAGAATCTTTACAGAGCTTAACATCGTCTTCGTACGCTGGCGAGCCTAAAAATCGAAGAGAATCTATTTAATCTAATTAGATATGCTGTCATAAACCTATCTCCTGAGGAAATAAACGAGTTCCCTCAAGGAGGAGAAGGCATAGGTGCTAAACTTATAGATGCTGTCAGCAAGGTTAAATCGCTTGATGAGCTGATTATGTCAGCTAAGAGTAAGAGATACACATACACCCGTATTTCAAGGCTTTTGATGCAGATCCTGCTCGGGATTAAACGCTATGATTTTACCGATAGCGAGCCTGGATATTTGAGGCTGCTAGCTGCCAACGAAGCGGGGAGAAAGCTCATTAGGAAAGCAAAAAGGAGAACTTAATAGCCTGCCTATATTGACTAACATCAATCGAGAAGCACAGAATTTGCCAATATTTGCAAAGAAACAATTGCATCTTGACATTAGGGCGGCAGATACATACAATATTCTAGCAATGAATGATATGTATGAAGAGTCGGATCGCGTAAAAAGTCCGACGTTGCTTTAAATTTCATTGACATAGAGAGGCGCTTCATATATACTATTAACTTGTAATGCGTGAAACGTAATTCGGACATTTAAGATAATCACATTTGTAAGGAGGTGTCGACAATGGCAGTACCAAAGAGGAAAAACATCGAAAGCAAAGACTGCTAGCAGAAAGGCTGCTAACATGAAGATGGGCGCTCCAGGACTTTCAACTTGTCCTCAGTGTCATGAGCCAAAGCTTCCACACAGAGTTTGCCCAACATGCGGATTTTATGATGGAAAAGACGTCGTAAATAACGCTGAATAGTTTAGACAAGCCCATGATCCGAGATACCTCGGGTCTTTTTCTTTTTTTGCAAATATACGCCACAAATAGTATAATTAAACGACTGTAGCTATTTATAAATATATAGAAAAATGGGGAATCATGGCTGAGGACAAGAAGAAACGTGGTCCAGGTAGACCACCAGGTAGCAAGAATAAATCTAAGAAATCTACAACCTCTTCATCTACTAAGAGAAATAGTAGTAATGCGGAAACTGCTGAGCAAAAGCAGATTCGTGAAATGCAGGAGAAGCGAAATTCAAATAGAAAGCTTATTGATGAAATATGGGGAATTGCCATATTTGCAATAGGTGTTTTTTTGATATTCACTATGAAAAGCAACAGTACTGGTAGCTTTGGACATGGAATACACAATATCCTTCGTGGACTGTTCGGTGGTATGTCTTATGTTCTTCCTTATTTTCTCATTGTAGTTGCAATTAGCCTATTCCTGCAGAAATTACAACATCTAAATGCAAGAACTGCGTCACTTACAGCTCTTATATATCTAATGATGTGTGCACTAAACGGGTATAGGTTTGTCGATGCTAATAATGTAAGATTTGGATTCGGTGATATATTGCTTTTCTATAGAGATGGTGTTAGGGGGCGTAATGCCGGGGCTGTTGGTATGGAGTTAGCAAATATTCTTGTTAAGTTTATCGGCAAGCCAGGATTAATTATCCTCGGTCTAGCATTGATAGTAATATCGGTTCTTCTAGTTGCTAATACACCTATCTCTAAGCAGATACATGCCTTCAGAGAGGCTAGAGAAGAGAAGCGTTTAATAAGAGAGTTTGAACGTTCAGCGAGCAATGTGGGTACTCCATCAAGCCTTGAAGAAAAGAAGATAAGCGATATAACATTTGCTTCTATTAGACCTGAATCAAACGAACAATTAGAGTTTAAAAAAGCCGAGCAAGAAAGGTCTGCGGCTGATTTTGCTATGAATTCACCTATGAGTAATCACGATGTGTCAGAAGATGGCTTCATCAGCTATTCTGCTGGACCAGCTGAAGAAGAACCTACATCTGGATTATTTGGAAGGATGCTGGCCAAACACCTAAATTCTAGAAAACAGAAATCTCAGCCAATTGAGCTTGGTTCTGTGGATACATCTAATAATACGTATGATACTAACTCAAGTACATATCAACCAGATGGTATTAATAACAATAACAAGAAATCTCCTGCTGGTTTCCCAGATGAAAGCACAAGACGAGAACTTGCCAATATGCTAGACAATGGTTCGGATTTCGGTGATAGTGACGCAGGAGTCTATGCCGGATATAGAGGGAAGTCAGGAAAAAGAGAACGGTCAGGGGCTTGGTTTTGAAGGTGATTTATCCGAAACAAATCAAGTAGGCTATGGACTAGATGGTGTTTCAAATTCAATCTCTAGTGGTTCTACAGGTCTCTGTGGGTATGATGGTAGTGATAACCATGGAAATTATTCAGGTTTAGGACTTGGTCTTGATGGTCAGGTTCCAGCTCCAAAGCCTCGTCCTAAAACAGCTACTTATCGTGGTCCAGGAACTCCTGAGTTCGATGAAATGAAGGCTTGTGAAGCTGCCCTTGCACCAAGTGTAGGAGGCACTGCCGGAGTCGTTGCAGCTGCTGGGGAGTCTTGCGTCGGCAAAGAGAGACGATGATGCCGTTTACGAGCAGAAAGAGGATAATAGACCAACAAAAGCTGATCATGATGAAATTGTAAAGCAGGTTGAAGCAGGTCAATCAAAGAAAGAGGATAATTACGTATTTCCTTCTGTAGATCTCTTAAAATAGACCAAAAGCCTAATAACAACATGATGAGTGGCAATCAGCTTGAAGAGCGCGCGCGCCTTCTGGAACAGACGCTGAATGATTTTAATGTAGAAGCAAAGGTGTTAAATGTAACGCAGGGTGCCTCAGTTACAAGGTATGAGGTTCAGCCTGCTACAGGAGTAAAGGTTAGTAAGATAACTGGTCTAGCTGACGATATTGCGCTTAATATGAGGGCTAAAAGCATTAGAATAGAGGCACCTATACCTGGTAAAGCTGCTGTTGGAATTGAGGTTGAGAATGAGAAGGCGGCACCAGTTCTCATTAGGGAGCTGATCGAATCTAATGAGTTCAAGCTTGCAAAATCTAAGATTAGCTTTGTCGTTGGAAAAAGACGTTTCTGGACGAAACATCATCGCAGATTTACATAGTATGCCTCATATGCTCATTGCAGGTGCTACAGGTTCGGGAAAGAGTGTGTGTATTAACACTATAATTACAAGCCTTCTTTACAAAGCTTCACCAGATGAGGTTAAACTTGTACTAATAGACCCTAAGGTAGTAGAGCTAGGTAGTTATAACGGTATTCCACATATGCTAATTCCTGTGGTTACTGACCCTAAGAAGGCTGCAGCAGCACTTAACTGGGCGGTTAACGAGATGCAGCAGCGATATAACAAGTTTGCTGAGCTAGGAGCGAAGGATTTGGCCTCGTATAATCAGTCGGTAGCTAGTGCTGGCGAAGATGAAAAGATTATGCCTCAGATAGTTATAGTTATAGATGAGCTTGCAGATCTCATGATGGCGGCATCTTCGCAGGTTGAAGAAGCTATTTGTAGATTAGCTCAGAAGGCGAGAGCAGCAGGTATGCACTTAATTGTAGCTACTCAGAGGCCTTCTGTTGATGTTGTAACAGGTTTAATTAAAGCGAATATTCCTTCTCGAATTGCCTTTTAGCGTGTCTTCTCAGTTCGACTCTCGTACGATTATAGATACTGCTGGAGCTGAGAAATTGCTCGGTAAGGGAGATATGCTCTTCTCTCCAGTAGAGGCTAATAAGCCTATCAGAATTCAGGGACCTTATATTTCTGAAACTGAAAGTGCGGCAGTTATCGATTTTGTTAAGGCTCAGAGTGAGACAGAATATCGTGAAGATGTAATCCAGAGCATTGAAGTTTCAGACAAGCCTGTATCGCAGGATTCCGCAGCTGATGAACTTACGGAGGATGCTATTGAGTTCATTCTAAAAGCAGAAACAGGCATCTGTTTCTATGTTACAGAGAAGATTCAGAATCGGATATAATCGTGCTGCACGCATAATCGATGAGATAGAAGAAATGGGTATAATCGGAGCATCTGATGGCTCGAGACCTAGACAGGTTTTGATGACTGAAGAAGAATATTACGGTCCAGCAGACCAGACAACTTTTGAAAGTAGTTCGGGCAGTGGTGATTCCGAGTCTTTGGATGATGAACCAGTTAATAACAATGGAGATTTTTAATGAATAAAACGAACAAGACGTTCTATATTGACACTCTAGGCTGTGCTAAGAACGACTATGATTCGCAGGTGCTCGCGGCAGAACTTATGGGCCGTGGGTGCACTCTTGCAGAATCCCCAGAATCTGCGCATATTCTTATTGTGAATACTTGCGGATTTATTGAGTCGGCAAAGGTTGAATCTATAGAGCATATCTTTAGCATGGCGGCGCTCAAGGGAGAGACGAAGAAGCTCGTCGTAACAGGTTGTCTATCAGAGCGCTATCACGAAGACCTCGTAAAGGAAATTCCTGAAGTTGATATTTTTATAGGTGTTAATGATTATGACGAGCTGCCAGACCTTCTTTTATCTGATGAAGAGGTCATGGAGGATAGTGTAAAAGGTAAAGTAGGAAAGGTTCTTCCTTATAAAGAGAGAGTACTTCCGAACAACTCATACTCTGGAGTTCTTAAAATTGCCGAAGGATGTAACAATACCTGTGCTTTCTGTGCGATTCCTAAGATTCGCGGGCCATTTCGAAGCAAGAAGCTTGAGGATGTGGTTCGAGAAGCTGAAGTGATGGCAGAGCGTGGAATCAAGGAGTTAACGATTATAGCACAAGATACTTCGTACTATGGGAAAGATCTATACGGAGAAGCGATGCTTCCTAAGCTACTCGATGCACTATGTAAGGTAAGCGGTATTGAGTGGATTAGACTCATGTATGTATACGACGATGGAATTACCGACGAGTTGATTGAGACGATTGCTAAAAAAATGACAAGATATGTAACTATCTAGATATTCCAATTCAGCACATTGCAGATAATGTGCTAAGGAGGATGAGAAGAAACTCGACAGGTGCTTCTATACGAGAGACTTTCAAAAAGCTTCGTGCCAATATACCGGGAATACATATCAGAACAACGTTGCTGGTCGGATTCCCGGGAGAGAGCGAGCAAGATTTTGAAGAACTACTTGATTTCGTTAGAGATGCGAAGATAGATAGATTGGGCGTATTTGCATTTTCTGACGAAGAAGGCACACTTTCTCACAGACTCGATGGTAAGCTACCTGAAGATGTAAAGGAGTCACGTAGAGATGAAGTAATGGCGTTACAAGTTGGCATAAGTGAAGAGCTTAACCAAAACAAAACTGGAAAAGTTTTTGAGGTTATGGTTGATGAAGTGCAAACTGAAGGCGAGTACATTGGTAGAACAAGATATGATGCTCAAGAAATTGATAATGAGGTTAGCTTTGTTAGTGAGCGTAGACTTGTTCCTGGAGATATTGTTGAAGTTAAGATTACGGAGGCTTACGAGTACGACCTCGTAGGTGAGGAGGTTTAGATGAATTTACCTAACAAGTTGACAGTTGGCAGAATGATTGCTGTTCCGTTCTTCGTTGCAGCGTTTATGATGCAGTATTATATGGTGGCTTTCATCATATTTATTGCAGCATCGTTTACTGATTTATTAGACGGAAAGATAGCTAGGGCAAGAGGGTTAGTTACAAATTTCGGAAAGATTATGGATCCCCTTGCTGACAAAATTTTGGTGTATTCAGCGCTGTGTTTACTTATAGGCGAAGGCACTATTCCCGCATGGTCACTTATAGTTATTCTAGCTAGGGAGTTTGCTGTAAGTGGTATGAGAACAGTTGCAGCATCAGAAGGAAGAGTTGTTGCTGCTGGTATGAGTGGTAAGATAAAGACGGTTCTTCAGATGATTGCAGTTCCTACATTGATTATTGCTCTAACCTTTGATACGGTATACATGCTAATGACCGTTGGAATGGCTATATTCTGGGCATCGCTTGCAGCTACAATATATTCAGGATGCGAATACATAATCAAAAATAAAGATGTATTTTCGATGTAAAAAGATACATTTATAGATGTGGTGGTTTACAAAATCTGAATTTGTCTTGCTGAGCAGGTTAACAAAATAAGAAATTTTTACTCGGTGTGCTCCATAGTACGCCGAGTAATTACGTGGAGAGGTAATATATATGAACGTATCGATAATAGCGGTTGGAACCGAATTACTATTTGGACAAACTGTTAACACGAATGCAACATATATCTCAAATCAGTTGAATCTAATGGGGTTTAATGTCATGTATCATCATGTCGTTGGTGATAATCCTGGCAGATTAAAAGAATTAATAAAATCAACATTTGATGAAAACGATATAATCATCTTTACAGGTGGACTCGGACCAACTCAGGATGACCTAACAAAGGAAATAGTCGCAGAGGCGATGGGAGTCGAGCTTTATTTTTGATGAAAGATGTTACGATGAGATAAAGTCATATTTTGATGATAGAAACCGCATAATGTCGGAAAATAACAGAAAGCAGGCGTACATTCCTGTTGATGCAGAAGTATTTCATAACGAAGCTGGTACTGCTCCTGCATTCGGAATTGAGAAGGATGGTAAATGCGCTATTTGTCTTCCAGGACCTCCGCGAGAGATGAAATGGTTATTTAATAACTGTGTTACAGAATTTTTTTAAAGAAGTTCTCTAGCAAAGAGATGTGCTACAGGGTGATAAGAACAATTGGGATTGGTGAATCTGATCTCGAAACGAAGCTGCTACCTGTAATTAATAATCAAGTAGATCCAACCGTTGCAACATATGCAAAGGAAGGTGAGTGTACCTTGCGAGTTGCTTCGCAGAGAGAAACTAAAGAAGAAGCACAATCAGCGGTTGACAATATGGTTTTCAGAGATAGAAATGCTCATTGGGAATTATATATATAGCTATGATGACGAAGAGCTTTCAGAGGTTGTCGTTAAACAGCTTAAGGAGAAAGAGTTAAAATTATCTTCGGCAGAATCGTGCACGGGAGGTTTATTTGCATCATGTATAACTGATGTACCTGGTGCTTCAAGCGTATTTTTCACACGGTTTTGTAACTTATAGTGCTGCTGCCAAATCTGAAATTTTGGGTGTAGATAACGAGATAATTAAGAAGCATTCTGTTGTAAGTGCTGAAGTAGCGAATCAAATGGCTAAAGGTGCACAAAACGCAGCAAATAGTGACATTTCTATATCCATAACAGGATATGCTGGACCAGAAGCGGACCCAGGCAGGGACAATGGAAATGCGTATATTGGTTATTCATGCGGCGATAGATTTGGTGGAATGTGTGGATACGTTGAAATAAATACAAAAACGTAGCGATAGGAAGTGGAACAGAAACTATTTCAAACTCAGAATGCTGTTAGTTGTATATGAAATTTTAAATGGGAAATTAAGTTAATTCATATTTATATTAACTATGCGACAATAATTAGTTATAGTCATATTTGCGAAAATGTGAAGTAAATATAAATAATGTGAAATAAAAACTATAAATAGTGGATTTATTATTAGTTTGAGTTTAGATTTAGTTTGACCAGTATTATGGTACGAATATATAATCTTGACAAATGAATGAACATTTTATACAATACGAACAGATGTTCGGAATATACAGGAGGGACTATGGCAGTAAAGTCAAGTAAGGACAAGAGTGTAATTGGTAATGTAAGTGACAAAGAGAAGGCTCTTGAGCACGCTTTAGATGAGATTCAGAAAGCGTTTGGTAAAGGCGCAGTTATGAAGCTCGGAGATGAAGGGCTTAATAATAATATAGAGGGTATTTCAACTGGCTCAATATCACTAGACGTCGCTACTGGTATTGGTGGTGTTCCGCGTGGTCGTATTGTTGAGATTTATGGACCAGAATCATCAGGAAAGACAACTTTAACACTGCACTGCATTGCTGAAGCTCAGAAAGCAGGTGGTAAAGCGGCATTTATTGATGCTGAGCATGCTTTGGACCCTGTTTATGCCAAAAATCTAGGTGTAGACGTAGATGATCTTCTAGTATCTCAACCAGATACAGGGGAGCAGGCATTAGAGATTTGCGATATGCTTGCAAGAAGTGGAGCTATTGATCTTATTGTTATTGACTCTGTAGCTGCATTAGTTCCTAAAGCTGAAATTCAGGGTGATATGGGAGACTCTCATGTTGGACTTCAGGCTAGACTTATGTCACAGGCTCTTAGAAAAATCGCTGGAACTGTTAACAAGACCAATACATGTGTTATATTCATTAACCAGCTTCGTGAGAAGATTGGTATTATGTTTGGTAATCCAGAGACTACAACTGGTGGAAGAGCGCTTAAGTTTTATGCTAGTATGCGCCTAGATGTTAGACGTGCTGATTCTATTAAGCGTGGCGACGAGACAATTGGAAACAGAACCAAGGTTAAGATTGTTAAGAATAAAGTTGCGCCTCCGTTTAAGCTAGCTGAATTTGATATCATGTATGGTGAAGGAATATCTATTGCAGGAGATGTACTCGACACTGCAACAGATATGAAATTCATCGACAAGGCTGGATCTTGGTACAGTTATGAGGGAGAGAGAATCGGACAGGGCCGTGAGAACGTAAAAGAATTCCTCATATCTCATCCTGAGATTCTTGAAACTCTAAAAACTAAAATTATGGATGCAATTCATGGTAAAGATGAAGAAGAACTCAAAGTCGATGAAGATGGTGTAGTAATCGAATAATATGCGATATAAGTGTTCTAGGATTTGACATAAGTCCCTAGAACATGTTATATTTAAACGGTTAGCCGCACAGGATGGGTTTTAAAGCATAGCACCGTTGTCCTGGCGAGTCTGGTTTGAGGAGGAAATTAATATGTACGCAATTATTAAGACAGGCGGTAAGCAGTACAGAGTACAGGAGAATGATGTACTTAAGGTTGAAAAAGCTTAACGCTGCAGTAGGAGAGACGGTTACCTTTGATGAGGTTGTAGCTGTTGGAGGAGACAAGCTTCAGGTAGGTACACCTTTTGTTGAAGGTTGTGCAGTTCAGGCTGAGGTACTAGAGCAGGGTAAGAACGAAAAGGTTATTATCTTCAAGTACAAGGCTAAGAAGGACTACAGAAGAAAGAATGGTCACAGACAGCCATACACTCTAGTTAAGGTTACAGGCATTGGCGCAGCAGCTAAGAAGGCAGCTCCAGCTAAGACTAAAGCTACAGAGAAGACAGGGAAGTCTGATGTAAAGGCTTCGCTATCAATGAAGAAGGAAGAACTTCTAGAGATTGCTAAGAATCTTGGAGTGGAGGTTCCTTCAAAGGCTACTAAAGCTGATATTCTTTCAGCAATTGAATCTAAGTAATTAAGAATTTCAATATAGGAGGTGACTAGTCATGTCAAGTAAAAAAGGAGTAGGTAGTTCCAAGAACGGTCGTGATTCCGAGTCCAAACGCTTGGGACTTAAGATAGGTGCGGGACAGTATGTAAGTGCTGGAAGCATTCTTGTTAGACAGAGAGGAACAAAGTTCCACCCTGGTAACAATGTTGGTATCGGCGGAGATGATACTCTATTTGCAAAGATCGATGGAAACGTTAAGTTTGAGAGATTTGACAAGAAGAGAAAGCAGATCAGCGTATACAGTGAAGAAGCTTAAACTTATTGACCCCTTGTTTTGAGGGGTCATTTTTAATATTTTGGAGATATAAATGTTCGTAGATAGAGCGGAAATAATCATTACATCTGGAAAAGGTGGAGACGGTGCCGTAACATTCAGAAGAGAACCTTATGTTCCTGAAGGCGGACCAGATGGCGGAGATGGTGGCGATGGTGGTAACATTATCTTCGTTGCGGATAATAACCTTCGTACACTTATGGATTTTAAATATAAGCGTAAATATGAAGCTGAAAATGGTCAGAATGGCATGCGTCGTAAGAAATATGGTAAGCGAGGCCAGGATTTAGAGATTAGAGTTCCTGTTGGAACGATGATTATAGATAAAGAATCAGGTCTTCTTATGAAGGATATGGCTAACAGTGGTGATACTCTAGTTGCTGCAAAAGGTGGAAAAGGTGGAAAAGGTAACGTCCACTTTAAGAACTCAATTAGACAGGCTCCTAATTTTGCTGAAGCTGGTGAACTGCCTAAGGTCAGAACTGTTATCCTAGAGCTAAAGCTGATTGCTGATGTTGGGCTCGTTGGTTTTCCTAATGTTGGAAAGTCAACGCTGCTTTCTGCTTTCAACATGTGCTAAAACCTAAGGTTGCAAACTATCACTTTACAACTATAGATCCTAATTTAGGAGTAGTTGATTTGTATGACAAAAGCTTTGTAATGGCTGATATTGCTGGAATTATTGAGGGGGCTCACGAGGGTATGGGGCTCGGAATTAAATTTTTAAAGCATATTGAGCGCACTAAGGTTCTTATACATGTTGTAGATGTTTCTGGCAGTGAAGGAAGAGATCCGATCGACGACTATAAGAAAAATCATCGATGAACTTAGAAAGTATGACGCAAAACTTTTAGCAAAACCTATGATAGTAGCTGCTAATAAAATTGATGCAGTTGAAGATGAAGAAAAACTTTCAGAATTTATCGATTTTGTAGAAGGAGAAGGCAAGAAAGTCTTTAAAATTTCTGCAGCAGCTAGACAGGGGATACAGGATCTGCTCAATGCAACTATCAATGAGCTGGATAACTATGTTGAGCCAGAAGAAGAAGTTGAGTACTTTGATTTCGAAAAAGACGAACTAGATGAAGACTTCAAAAAATTTAAAGCATATAGAGCCTTTGATGGAACTTTCGTTCTTGAAGGAAAACAGCTTTCTAAGATATTTAGATCGACAAACTTTACGGATACCGGTTCAATGCGATATCTATATAAGTTTATAGTAGATAGAGGTGGAATCAAGATGCTCAGAAAAAAATTGGTCTGAAAGAAGGAGATACAGTTAGAATAGAAGATTATGAATTTGAGTACTACGAAGACTAGGGTGGTTTTTGCAGAAGTTTTCAATTACATATGATTTCATACTAGATTATGATCTAATCTATTTTAAAACACAAGATGATGTGTTTCTTGCATTTGTTAACGATAATTAGTGGATACGTAATTGCATTATTTGCAATGTGTATTCACTTTTTAGCCCCTAAATTTATATAAAAGTTTTTGTAATTACATCATGGATATGTTGATATATAGCAGTTATAAGAGTTATGAGTGATAAAAATAATTATATTTGATATTAAATTACGGTCTACTATTTTTAAAAATTAACTGTTGCAAAAATAATTTTCTAAATTGTATTATTTATATAATTGAATCTGCCCTCGGAAAGGGTAATACATGAAAAAAATCAAATAATGACCTGCTGCTAAGTGTTCTAGATAGTGTTAAATTTCAATTTGCAAAAGATAGGAAGCTTAAATATAAACTTGCTTTTGGTGTTAATTATTCTGCTAGGTGCTACCGGAGTGCACTTAAAGTCAAGTAATGCTGATACTATTAAGCTTGCAAAGACTCAGAAGGCTACGGTTAAGGAAGATACGCATAATACAGAGGAATTCTACATAGACATTAGCGGAGCGGTTAATTCTCCAGGAGTTTATAAGGTAAAGAAAAAAACACGAGTATTTGAACTTATCGAAAAAGCTGGAGGGTTAAAAAAAGATGCAAACCTTGATGCTTTAAATCAAGCGGAATTTGTACAGGATGGTCAGAAAAATTGTTATTCCAAGCACTGGAGGTGGTGAATTAAGCGAAGAACAAAACGAAGATACTAGTAAAGGCGGTATGATCAATATTAATTCAGCTGATAAGTCAAAGCTAATGGAATTGCCAGGGGTAGGCGATGCTATTGCTCAGAGAATTATTGATTATCGTAAGGGAAATAGGTTTTTCAAAAATTGAAGACCTGAAACAGGTAAAGGGGATTGGAGAAGCTACATTTAACAAGTTAAAAAGTATGATTACTGTTTGATGCTAGTGTGGGCATAAACGTAGAAGGAAGGACGGAATATTTATGGATGACAAGCTAATTCCAATAAAAAAATTTTATTCTAATGACAAGGATAACTCTGCAGCTGTTAATCTACAAGATGAAATATCTGCATTGATTTCTTCTTGTATTTTCAAAAATTATTCATTTCTAAACTATGTTACAGATACGAAGCTTAGAGTTTTATATGCAGAAATTATTACCATAATTAAAAAAACATGAATAATAACGAGAATAATCTTAGTCAGCTGATAGATGATCGTATTCTAAGATATATTTTTGCTAGCTTTATTTTCTCGAAGGAAAGTATAGGTGCACGTTATCTAATTGAGGCAGTCATAATATGCAAGCAGCTTTTTGTAAGTCAAAAAGTCATTGTTGCTGGAGATATCTATAGACAAGTTGCAGATAATTTCCATGTTTCTCCTGAAGCCGTGGAAAAAGGCTATTAGATGTTTTACAAAAGAACTGTGGGCATCCAGTAAAAAAACAAATCTCCTGGACTGTCAGTATATAAATTTATTTTTCCAAGTTTTACATCTTCACCAACAAACAAAGAGACTATAGTTTATATGGCTGTAAAGATGCTAGAAATCGAGAAACTTTTAGAGTCCGTAGCCTTATAAAGTATAACTTCTATGCCCCCTTTAATTTCATTGAATGCACTATTGAATCGTGATAAACTATAACTATTATATTAACTGTTAAACATGTATATATGTACACGAAGGTAAGGGCATTCAAGAATGAGTAAAGTAAAAAGGGATTAAAAAGGACTATGGATGGTAACACAGCTGCGGCTCATGTTGCCTATGCTTTTTCAGAGGTTTCAGCCATTTACCCGATAACACCATCATCTGTGATGGCAGAGGTTATTGATAAATGGTCTTCTGAAGGAAGAAAGAATTTGTTTGGTGAAAAGGTACGAGTTGTAGAGATGCAGTCTGAAGGCGGAGCTGCTGGTGCTGTTCATGGCGCACTTAACGCCGGGGCATTGACGAGCACTTATACTGCTTCTCAGGGCCTCCTGCTGATGATTCCTAACATGTATAAGATTGCTGGAGAACGTTTGCCAGGTGTTTTCCATGTTGCTGCTAGAGCAGTGTCGACACACGCACTTTCTATTTTTGGAGATCACTCTGATGTTATGGCGGCAAGAGCAACTGGTGTCGGAATGATTGCAGCAAATAGTCCACAAGAAGTTATGGATTTAGCCGCTGTATCACATCTTGCTTCTGTTAAAGCGAGTATGCTGATTGTTCATTTCTTTGATGGATTCAGAACTAGTCATGAGCAGCAGAAAATCGAAGTTTGGGATTACGATACACTAGATTCCATGCTTGACTATGATGCAGTAGATAAGTTTAAGAAGCATGCAAATAACCCATGTCATCCACACTTAATGGGTTCTGCAGAGCAACCAGAGACTTTCTTCCAGCATAATGAAGCTAGAAATGTATTCTACGATGAATCTGTAGATATCATTAAAGGTGTAATGGATCAGGTTAATGAGAGTATTGGCACTGATTATAAGCCATTTAACTATTATGGTGCAGAAGATGCTACTGATGTAATTATTGCTATGGGGATCTGTGTGTGAAACTGCAGCAGAGGTTGTTGACTACCTAAATGAAAATGGTAGAAAGGTTGGTCTGATTAAGGTTAGACTGTTTAGACCTTTTTCAACTAAATATCTTCTTCAGGAAATTCCAAAGACTGTAAAGAACATTGCAGTGTTAGATAGAACAAAAAGAACCTGGTTCAAATGGAGAGCCATTATATCTTGATGTTGTATCTGCTCTTGCTGATTGTGATGACCTTAACCCTAAAATGACTAGAGGTCGTTATGGTCTAGGTTCAAAGGATACTCAGCCTGGAGATATTATCGCAGTTTATGACAACATGGTAGCTGATAAGCCTAAGAAGGAATTTACGATATCCATAACAGATGATGTAACAAATCTTTCTCTTGAGAGAACTACTAATCCTAACGTTTCGGCTAAGGGAACAGTTGCATGTAAATTCTGGGGACTTGGTGCCGACGGTACAGTTGGAGCAAATAAGAATAGTGTAAAGATTATTGGAGATCACACTGATAAATATGTTCAGGCTTATTTTCAGTACGATTCAAAGAAGTCAGGTGGCATAACTATTTCTCATCTAAGGTTTGGAGATGAGCCGATTCGATCTACCTATTATGTGAATTCAGCAGATTTTATAGCCTGTCATAGTTCTGCATATATGTTCAAATATGATATTGTTCAGGATGTTAATCCAGGCGGTAAGTTTCTTCTAAATTGCAGCTGGACGGACGATGAATTGGAAAGTCATCTTCCTGATGCTGCAAAAAAATACATAGCTGATAACAATATTGAATTCTATACTTGTGATGCTGTTAAGTTAGCTAATCAAATTGGACTTGGCTCAAGAAGAACTAATACAGTATTACAGGCAGCATTCTTTAAACTAGCTAATATCTTACCACTTGATTCAGCAGTTGATTACATGAAGTCAGCCATCAAGAAAAAGCTATATGAGCAAGGGTGAAGATGTTGTAAATATGAACTGCAACGCTGTTGATGCTGGTATTACACATGTTCACAAGGTTGAAATACCTGAGAGCTGGAAGAATATTAAAGTTGCAGACATTAAGAATCAGCTTCATTCAGAAAGACCAGAACTCAAGAAATATTTAAATGATATCTTGACTACGGATGCAGCGATGAAGGGGGATGAGATACCGACATCTAAGTTCCTCGATGTTGCTGATGGTATGATTCCTGCAGGAACTGCGGCATATGAGAAGCGTGGAATAGCGATAGATGTACCTCTATGGATTGCAGATAATTGTATTCAATGTAATCTGTGCGCATACTCCTGTCCGCATGCTGTTATTAGAGCCTTTGCACTAAGTGAAGCAGATGCAGAGGCTGCAAATACTACTACACTAAAATCAAAAGCTAACCCTGAACATAAGTTCATGATATCAGTTTCTACAGTTAACTGTACAGGATGTGGATCATGCGTTCAGGTATGTCCTGCTAAGGAAAAGGCTCTCAAAATGATTCCTTACGAGGATGAGAGGTCAACTGAGCAACAGAGAGTGTTTGATTATGCAAATGATCGCACAGATGAGAATGTATTAGACGGAAATGTTGATACGCCACGTAATGTAAGCTTTATAAAGCCGCTACTTGAATTCTCAGGTGCTTGTCCAGGATGTGGAGAGACTCCATATGCAAGGCTAGTAACACAGTTATTTGGCGAGAGAATGTTTATTGCCAATGCAACTGGTTGCTCCTCGATTTGGGGAGGAAGTGCGCCTAGTACCCCTTACACTATTAACCGTGAAGGAAGAGGCCCTGCGTGGTCAAACTCGCTATTTGAGGACAATGCTGAATTCGGTCTTGGAATGGCGGTATCTATGAATACTAGACGTAAAGAAATGAAGTCTGTGGTAAAAAGACTCGCAGATAAGAAAGAGTTTCATGAGGTTGCATTTGAATGGCTAGATTCAATGGAAGATAGCCTTGGTGCTGAAGTTGCATCTAAAAAGCTAATAGAAGCTTGTACGGGTAGTGGTGATGTAGATGCTAAGTTTGTAATTAACAACACAGATTTACTGCCAAAACCGTCGATTTGGATCTTCGGAGGTGACGGCTGGGCATATGACATCGGATATGGTGGTCTTGACCATGTTATAGCTTCTGGTGAGAATGTAAATATCCTAGTATTTGATACGGAGGTTTATTCAAACACTGGTGGACAGGCGTCAAAGGCTACTCCAACAGGAGCTATAGCACAGTTTGCTGCAGCTGGAAAGGCTGTTGGCAAAAAAAGAATCTTGCTGAAATTGCTATGGCGTATGGATATGTATATGTAGCTCAAATCGCTATGGGAGCAAATCCTTCGCAGACGTTAACGGCTCTTAAAGAGGCAGAATCCTATGATGGGCCATCCATCGTAATTGCTTATTCGCCTTGTATTAACCACGGCATTAGAGCGGGTATGAACTGCTCCATGCAAGAGATGAAGAAAGCAGTACAGTCTGGTTATTGGAACCTATTCAGATTTGATCCAAGAAAGGCTATGGAAAATGGCGACAATCCATTTACGCTAGATAGCAAGAAGCCAACCCTTGATTATAAGGAGTTCTTGAATGGAGAAGTTAGATACAGAGCTTTTAGAACAAGCTAATCCAGAAAGAGCTAAGCGATTATTTGACGAAGCTGCTAAACAGGCAGAAACTAGATATGAAGAACTTGTAAAAAGAAGCAAGGGTTACAAATAAAGTAGACTATATAGTGCATGTCATACTCGCTGTTCGGGTATGACATGTTTATCTAATTAGAATAATTCAAAAGGGTAATAAAATGAAAAAAAGAAAAAGATAGACAGAATTAATGAGCTTGCTCATAAGAGTAAAAAATGAAGGCTTAACACCAGAGGAAAGTATAGAACAAGCAGAGCTTCGTAAAAGAATTCCTTGCTGATATTAGAGGAGAAGTAAAAAAAGTCAGCTTGAATGTATAGAAATTGTTGATTAATTACAATTCTTAATGCTCTAATTACTTGTGAATATCGGTGTTTCAGTATAAAAATATAAGCATTGTATATAAAGGGAGAATTTTTTTAGATGGAAAAACTTGGTCTTAATGAAATTAGAGATTTATTCCGCGATTTCTTTGTTAGTAAGGGTCATTATGCTGCGGGAAGCGCATCTTTGATTCCTAAAAAAATGATAAAAAGCTTACTTATTATAAATTCTGGTATGGCACCACTTAAAGCCTACTTCGCTGGTGTAGAAACACCGCCATCAAAGAGGATGACTACATGCCAGAAGTGTATAAGAACTGGTGATATTGATAATGTTGGAAAGACATCTCGCCATGGTACATTTTTGAGATGTTAGGAAACTTCAGTTTCGAGCGACTACTTCAAAGAAGAGTCTTTAACTTGGGGCTGGGAGTTTATCACTAAGGTTCTCAACATGCCAACTGATCGTCTTTGGGCAACCGTATACCAGGATGATGATGAAGCATACGATATTTGGCTTAAACTCGGTATGCCAGAAGAGAAGATTGTACGACTTGGTAAAGATGACAACTTCTGGGAGATTGGGCTAGGACCATGTGGACCATGCTCTGAAATCTACTATGATAGAGGTGAAGCATTTGGATGCGATAAGCCTGACTGCAAGCCAGGTTGTGATTGTGATAGATATATTGAGTTTTGGAACCATGTATTTTCACAGTTCTCAAAGGAAGAGGATGGATCGTATTCAAACTTAGCACATCCTAATATCGATACGGGAATGGGCTTAGAGAGACTTGCATGTATTATGCAAGATGTAGATTCTATATTTGATATAGATACGATTAGAAAGATTCTTGACTCAGTTGCACAGATGGCAAACGTAGATTACCAGGCTGGCAACGAACAGCATGATATAAGTCTTCGAATCATAACTGATCATCTGCGTTCTATGGTATTTATGATTGCTGATGGAATTATGCCAAGCAACGAAGGCAGAGGGTATGTTCTAAGACGTCTAATCAGAAGAGCTGCTAGACATGGAAGACTTCTAGGAATAAAGGAAAAGATTTTCCTAGCAGAACTCATGGATTCCGTAGTAGAAGTTTCTGGAGGAGCTTACCCTGAACTGGTTGAGAAGCACGACTATATCAAGAAAATGATTACAATTGAGGAAGAACAATTCGCAAAGACCATGGATAATGGCATGGGAATTCTTGAAGAATATGTTGCAAAGCTCGATCAATCAGGTAAGACCGTGCTCGATGGTGCAGATGCATTTAAGCTTTATGATACATATGGCTTCCCTATAGAGATGACTGAAGAGATTCTTCTAGAGAGAGGAATCACTGTAGACATGAAAGGGTTCAAGGAGAATATGGACCACCAAAAGGAGCTTGCTCGTCAAGGACAAAGGTCTACAGCGGATGTTGCTTGGAAAGATGCAGCTGATTACGATAAGCTACCTAAGAGCGAGTTTTTAGGATACACAGAACTTTCTGCAGAAGCTGAAGTTCTATATGCTAACAGAAGTGAAGGCAAGAATATTCTTGTTTTCGATAGAACTCCTTTCTATGCTACAGGCGGAGGACAGCTCCATGACACTGGTGTGATTGTTATAGCGGACAAGGAATATCATGTAAATGATGTTACTAAGGAAAACGATATTTTCCTACACTTCGTAGAGGAATCAATCGATAATGTTAGTGTTGGTGACAAAGCAGAGCTAAAGGTTGATGAGACTAATAGAAATAGAACTGCTAGAGGACACAGTGCAACACATATACTTCAGCAGGCGCTTAAGGATGTTTTAGGTGATCATGTATCACAGGCAGGATCATATGTTGATAATCACTATCTTAGATTTGACTTTAATCACTTCGAAGCTATGAGTCAGGAGCAGATTAAACAGGTTGAAGATATAGTAAACTCCAAAATTGATGCATTCCTACCAATTCTCATGCAGGAAATGAAGATTGAGGAAGCTCAGAAGATGGGAGCTACGGCTATATTTGGTGAGAAATACGGCGAAATCGTTCGTGTAGTAAGTATGGGTGATTACAGCGTAGAATTCTGCGCTGGTACACACATAGATAATACTGGTAAAATTGGCGCATTTAAGATTATATCCGAAGCGGGTATCGCATCTGGTATCAGAAGAATTGAGGCCATTACTGGAACACAGGTTATCAACTATACTGAAGGTAAAGAAGCTATTATTTCAAACGTGTGCTCAACACTTAAATCAAATGAAAGTGATGTTGAGAAAAAAGCTGCTCAGCTCGTTACTGATAACAAAGAGCTAGAGAAGACTATTAAGTCACTAAAGGCAGATGAAATCGCAGGCTCGCTAGATGATGTCATTGCATCTGGAGCTGACATAAATGGTATCAAGCTAATTGCTAAGAGATTTGACAACACGGATGTTGCACAGCTTAGAGAGATGGCAGATGCTATAAAGGCAAAAGAAGAAAAGTCGATTTTTGTAGCAGCTGCTGTTAATGATGGCAAAAATCGCAATTCTTGTTTCTGTAAGCGATGAGCTTGTTAGCGAAGGTTTCCATGCTGGTAAGCTAGTTAAGGAGATAGCTCAGGTTGCTGGTGGAAATGGTGGCGGAAAAGCTGGAATGGCACAGGCTGGAGCGAAAGATGAAAGCAAGTTAGATGATGCTTTAAAGCTAGCAGAAACTCTAGTTGCTAATAAATAAGTTAGATAGCTAATAGGTGAATACGTTAGAATTTGCCTATTAGCACTAAATATATCTCGATAAATTCTATAAAAATAGGAGGAAGATATGAGTAAGGATACAATTTTGTTTGAGAGTGCAAAAATCAAACAGATTTCCAACAAAGAAGCAATGCATCAGATATATTCATCTCTTCAGGAGAGAGGATATAATGCTATCGACCAGATGGTAGGATATCTAACCTCTGGGGATCCATCTTACATTACAAGTCATAACGATGCGAGAAATCTCATTCTAAAGATTGATAGAGATGAGCTTCTCGAGGAGATTCTAAAGTCGTACCTAGAGCTTGATAAATAGGATCTTCAATCGATGAGAAAAATAGGACTTGATGTCGGTGAAAAGACTATAGGTGTTGCTGTAAGCGATCTTCTTGACATTACAGCACAAGGAGTCACTACAATTGAGCGTGTTGGTATTAGAAAAGACACTACCAAGGTGCTTGATTTAGTGCGCGAATATGAATGTGACACTGTAGTTGTTGGACTTCCTTTGAGTCTTGATGGTACCGACAGCGTACAGACTGAAAAAGTACGCGATTTCCGCACTATGCTTGAAAATAAGCTCAGAAGCTCTGGTCTTGCACACGTAAAAATCGAGTGGCAGGATGAGAGATTTACGACAAAACTAGCGGAGAATATCCTTATTGCAGGGGATGTAAAGAGAAGTGACCGTAAGAAGGTCATTGATAAACAGGCAGCAATTTTAATATTACAGAGTTATTTAGACAAGGTGAGCAATGAATAAGACACAGATTAATGAACTTAATTTTCTCGCTTCTAATGACTATTGGGGCAGGGGGCATCCTTATTGGAAAAAAACATCGAATAAGATTGCCGTTGCCTATTTTATAATGGGAAGAAGTGAGAATAGTCGTAATAGAATCTTTTATCAAGAAGATGATAGAGTAGCAATTGCACCATATGATAAGGATGCTGAAATTGATCCTACTCTAATCATCTACTATCCAATCAAGACAAATGGTAAGAATTTGATCGTAACAAATGGTGATCAGACAGATACGGTCGAGGAGTTTCTAAGTAAAGGTCTAACTTTTGAAGAAGCACTAAGAACAAGATGTTTTGAGCCTGACGCACCACATTTCACTCCGAGAATTAGCGGTCTAATAAGCCTTGTAGATGGTTCGTATAAGATGAGCATTTTAAAGGACTCAGATGGACAAGGTACAGAGTGTGATAGATATTTCTACGAATATCAATCGCGAGCAGGCTTTTGCTAATTTTATCCATACGTATGAAGGAAATGATTCTCCGCTGCCGACATTTGAAGGAGAACCTAAGCTGGTAAGTATTCCTGATTCGCTAGACGAATTTAGTGAAACAATATGGAATAGCCTAAATGAAGATAATAAAAATTTCTCTATGCACTATGATGATTAATCCAGAGAATCTAGAGCGAGAAGTAAAGATTTACAACAAGAGAATGGGGGACTAATGGAAACCAACAGAATGCAGTATATGTCGCCACTATCCAGTAGATATGCGAGCAAGGAGATGAAATATATATTCTCCGAAAAGAAGAAATTTACTACTTGGCACGAGCTTTGGATTGCTTTTAGCAAAAAGCCGAGAAGGAACTTGGGCTTGATATTACCGAAGAACAGATTCAGGAACTCATCGAAAATAAGGATATTGTTGACTTTGAGATTGCTGAAGCTAGAGAAAAAGAAGTGCGCCACGATGTAATGAGCCATGTGTACGCCTATGGAAAGCGCTGTCCTAAAGCAGAGGCTATTATTCACCTTGGGGCTACTTCCTGCTACGTAGGTGATAATACCGATGTTATTCTTATGAAAGAAGCTCTCGAGCTAATCATCGAGAAGTCAGTTCAAGTTCTCTCTAATCTCAAGAAGTTCTCGAGAGACTATAAGGATATGCCTTGTCTTGGCTATACACATCTTCAGCCAGCTCAACTGACTACTGTTGGTAAAAAGGGCATCGCTTTGGATGTACGAATTAGCACTCGATGTTATTGAGCTTGAGAGAAGACTTGAAGACCTAAAGATGCTTGGTTCTAAGGGTACAACAGGTACTCAAGCTAGTTTTATGGACCTCTTCAACAACGACGAGTCTAAGGTTAAGAAGCTTGACGATATTATTGCAAAAGAATTTGGTATATCTGGCTGTGTTCCGGTTTCTGGACAGACATACTCTCGCAAAGTAGACGCAAATATATTATCGTCTCTTTCGGGAGTTGCACAGAGCGCTTCCAAGTTCTCTAATGATTTAAGAATTCTGCAGTCGTTCGGAGAGATGGAAGAACCTTTTGAAAAGAACCAGATTGGTTCATCAGCAATGCCTTATAAGCGAAATCCAATGAGATCTGAACGTATCACTTCGCTTGCAAGATACGTAATAGTAGATTCGCTTAACCCAGCAATTACTGCTGCAACACAGTGGTTCGAGAGAACACTTGATGACTCTGCAAACAAGAGAATCTCAGTTCCTGAGGCTTTTCTTGCATTAGATGGTATCCTTAACCTATATATCAATATAACAAGTGACATGGTTGTATATCCTAAAGTTATCAATGCTCGTACCATGGAAAAACTTCCGTTCATAGCTACTGAAAATATTATGATGGAAGCTGTAAAGAAGGGTGGAAATAGACAAGATCTTCATGAACAGATTAGAGTTCATTCGCATGAAGCAACACTAAGAGTGAAGAGAGATGGACTTAATAACGACCTTGTTGATAGAATTGCTGCCGATGAAACTTTTGGACTATCTAAAGAAGAAATTTTATCAGCAATGGATCCTATTCTCTACGTAGGAAGAAGCCCATCACAGGTTGAGGAGCTTATTACAGAGGTAATAGACCCAATTATAGAGCGTCATCCTCAGAAAAACATAGAAACAGAGATTAATCTATAGAATTTTTGTTTAATAAGTATATGGATAAGAGGCTATGTAAATTATGGCCTCTTATCTAGATTTTACAGCTAAATTTTTCGAATCATTACGAGTGGTGAAACAAATGAAAAATATCGAATTAAAAATATGGATGTAACCCAAATCAGAAACCTGCATCAGTTTATATTGAAGATGGCTCAGAGCTGCCTTTTTGAAGTTCTGAATGGAAAGCCAGGATATATTAATCTTCTAGATGCACTAAATGGCTGGCAGTTAGTTAGCGAGATAAAAAGCAGCTACAGGAAAAGCTTCAGCTGCTTCATTTAAGCATGTTAGTCCTTCTTCTGCCGCTATCGGTAGGGTTATGAGTGATAAGCTCAAGAAGGCATGCTTTGTAGATGATATTGTTGGTCTTGATGAATCGCCGATTGCAACAGCATATGCGAGAGCTCGTGGAACAGATCGCATGTCATCATTCGGAGATTTTATTTCCTTGAGTGATGTTTGTGATGAGACATGTGCAAAGCTAATTAAGAGAGAGGTTTCTGATGGAGTAATTGCTCCAGGGTTTACTGACGCAGCTCTAGATATTTTGAAACAGAAGAAAAAAATGGGAATTATCTGATTCTCAAAGTGAATGAAGATTTCAAAGCACCTGAAGTTGAGACGAAGCAGGTATTTGGAGTTACTTTTGAACAGAAGCATAATGATATAAAAAAATAGACAAGACTTGCCTTAATGATGTAGTGACTGAAATCAAGGATATTCCAGAGGATGCTAAGGATGATTTGGTAATTGCCCTAATAACACTTAAGTATACACAGTCAAACTCTGTTGCATATGCAGCAGATGGTCAGACAATTGGAGTAGGAGCTGGTCAGCAGTCGAGAGTTCACTGCACTCGTCTTGCTGGCTCAAAGGCTGATAATTGGCATCTCAGACAGTCTGAAAAGGTACTGAATCTACCTTTTAAGGAAGGGACAAAGAGACCTAGCATGGATAACTTTATAGATAGATATATAGCTATGGAGGATACTCCTGAAGCAAGAGGGATTTTTGACTGGGAGAAATTATTCACGGAGAGGCCTGAAGTTTTTACAGTTGAAGAAAAAAGACAGATTCTTGATGCGATTACAGGCGTATCAGTAGCATCAGATGCATTCTTTCCATTTAGCGATAATATCGACAGGGCTCATGAAAGTGGTGTATCGTATATTGCCCAGCCTGGAGGCTCGACCCGCGATGATCTAGTTATTGATTCTTGTAACAAGTATGGAATAGCTATGGCGTTTACAGGATTCAGACTGTTTCATCACTAGATTTTATTCGTTTTTAATACTAAATTTGGTGATTTGGATGATTAAAGAAAAAGCACTTGTTACGCTAAAGAATGATATAGAGGTAGAATATCCGTTTTCAGATGATTTACCCATGATTTTCTTAGGTGAAATCTCTAATATGCCGGAGCATGGAATATTTATCGGAAGGTCTGGAAAAAGCTATTTTGGATATCATATAGATAGCTTTAGAGAACTTAACGAGGAAGAAATATGAATCATTTGATAGCATATCCTTTGACTTGGGATGATATTGAACTAAGAGCAAATAATACTGTTGGAATATATAAGATAAAGAATAAAATCGTAGTGCTTAGCTGTGTATCTTATACTGCTCATGTAGATGATTCAAAAGACTATATGCAGGGATTTATACTTACAAATTTTTCTACTGATTTTATGAATCATGGACAGATTCGTCTTATGGATCTAGACGATATATCGGCTCTCGATTGTGAGCTTAACGAGAAAGATGGGAGATTCATAATTAATACAAAGAAATATAAGGGATATCGCAAGTCTTTAGAAAAGTTGATAGAAGTCACTGATGAAGAACTAAAAAGTGATAGGGGATGCGCCTGCTCCTTTTAGATAATACCTATAGTGACGGCAAGGTATATTGCTTCGGAAATATAGAGGTTTATATGCATTCAGCCTTTATAATGGCATGTCGGGAGGCTGATTCAGGTAAAGTTATTTGGAAGACCAAACTGGGTGCATATCTTTATACAGATGTTGATGAGAAAGATGGTATATTGTATTTCGGAACGGATGGAATGGGCGGAAAGTTCTTTGCTGTGAACTTGTCTGATGGAAGTATAAAGTATAGCTATAACACCAGGGGAACATCTAATTTTCTCTATTACAAAGATTATGTACTTCTGTCGAATGAGAAAAACAAACCTGTTTTGATAAATAGAAATGACGGTACCCTATATAAGAAACTCGAATTTGATAAATTCGAAATAACAGTATATCAGCAAATGATAATAGATAATGATAAGCTTTATGCTATTGCGGCAAAGGGAAACACAGCCTATGCTGTGTGCACGGATCTATAGTAAGTATTGAAATTTATATTTTATATAAAACAAGTTTGAAAACATCAAAATTCCTGATCATATCAGTTATACTTCACATAGAGTTGGCGGTTTTGATTATATATGGGTAAATCGGATAGCGGCGGTGTTTGGTGAAGCGTAAACTGCCTAAACGTGTTGTTACCAACAAACTGGGAAATGATCATCATGAATGCAAATGTCACGGTTAAGTTACCTGACGGCTTTCCGTATTCAAAGATGAAAGGCTATGTAGGTAAATATGGAAGTACTAAGCAGACTACTAAGTGGAAATACGATAAGAAAAAGCAATACGCTGAATTATAAGGCTACTATGCTTCCGGCAAATTACGGAGTGACACTTCAAATAGATACACCTAAAAACTACTGGGTTGATGTTCCAAGTAATAGATGGAGTATCAATTTAAACATGGCTATACTTTTAATAATTTTAATTATTATTGCAGTATTTAAGTATGCAAACCACAAAAATAAAGATCTTATAATACCTGTGATGTTTAATCCGCCGGATGGAATTACATCAGCAGAGCTCGGATATTTAGCAGACGAAGTAATCGATAACGAAGATATTGTTTCACTTTACTTATATTTAGCATCAAAGGGATATATAAGAATAGAGGATAACAAAGATAAAAGCAAGATTCTGATTACATCTTTAAAGCCTCCTGAGAATGAAGAAAGTTATGTAAATGATTTCTACGTAGCTTTATTTGATTCGATATATGAAGTAAGTGTTGGCACACAGATTAGTATAGATGATGCTGGTAAAAAAATTAGAAAAAAATCTCTTGATAAAATTTGCACAAGTATTATAGAAAAAAATTTGAAGGAGATAAATCGTTCTACTCTAAGAAATCTAAGGAACGTGAACTAATTGCTAAGATATTAGGTGGTGTCGGAATTGTATTAACCTTACTGTTTTACTTAGATAGATTGCACATCGATACTGGAAATATCCCTCCAAATACATTTTTTTCTAATTACAGCTATCTGCATTGTGTCGATTAATTATATAATAAAGAAAAATATCATACAGAAAAATGAGTAATTCATCAAATGGCATGCGTAATATAATATTGTTAGGTGTGATTTATGGAATATGTGCAATCGCACTAAATGTTTTTTTCTTTTTCAATATCCAGATATCTAACACCAATATATGTATTTAGCTTTTTATAATATATTTGATACTTCTTCCATTTTTTTAATAAACGGGATAAAAAGTCAGAAGCGATTACAACCGAAATATATTTGGTGAAATTGTCGGATTCAAGAACTTTATAGAAAGTGTAGAGCTCGATAGGCTAAATGAGCTCGTAGATGAAAAATCCATCGTATTTCTATGATGTTTTACCTTATGCATATGTGTTTAAGTTAACGGATAAATGGATTTCGAAGTTCAATAATATATCGTTGCCTAACCATTGCTCTTATACTTCATTTGGACAAAATGCTTTAAACCCTATGACAGTTAATACGATGATAAGTAATATTGAATTAAGAACAGAAATTGAAGTGTCAAAGATATATCCGGGAAGATTTATGGGTCGCAGTGGCGGCGGCGGATTCACCGGTAGCGGTGGCGGTGGATTTTTCAGGTGGCGGTACCGGTGGTGGCGGCGGCGGTGCTTGGTAAACCGTAAACATGTAATTATAGGCTAAGTAAAAGTTTAATGTATTTTTATCATCATTGATATGATGATACGATATATTTGAGTTAAAGATTGCATATATGAGAAAAAAGGTGTTTAGTATGTTACTTTATATATGAAGTTGAACGTAATGTAAAGGACAGCTTCTAGTTTAGACATATATTAAATACTGTGGGGAATAATATGATAAAAATTAAAGATATAGGTTGCTTTTCCATCTTTGCCGGAGCTTGCCGGCGATGTGATTTATGAGAATATCAAAGCTCTTGAGGAGCAGTTTGCTAAGGGACTTGATATTAACAAGGAGATTAAGCTATCCAAATATACGGAGCTTTCGCCACTTAATCTCGCTTTGATTATGAACAATACAAAGTCGGTTGAATGGCTTGTTGAAAATGGAGCTGAGCTCAATGATGGGGAAAATCCGTCATTTTTACTTGCTGTGAGATATTGCAGTGAGCCTCTAATTAGATATTTAGTATCAAAGGGTGCGAAAGTAAATGTGCTTAACAATGTTGAGACAGATGCTTTTGAACAAGCTTTATATGGAAATAAGCTCGAAAACCTTGCTTTGATAGATGAGCTGGGGCATAGTGTGAGTAAATACGGAGGTCCGGCATTTAGAAAATCTGTGAAAGATAGAGATTATAAGGCTATGGAGTTCTTCATAGAAAGAGGCGTCGATATAAATTATCATCGTCCTGATATGGTTTACTCATTTTGTCCAACACCGCTCTGCGTGGCTGCCAGGTATGTTGATTTGAAGATGTGCAAATATCTAGTTGAACACGGTGCAGATGTGACCATTACTGAAAAGGATGGAATGAGACCTTACAGCATCGCCATAGAAAAGGGAGATATGGAGATGGCTGAATATTTTTAAGTCGCTAGAGCCTGAAAAAAATTCCATAGCATGAATAACAAGCTGGATGAGCTTAAGCCATACAAGCTGCCAAAGCATCTGCTAGAATTCTTACAAGGAGATAAGCTTTGCTTTGAGCTTGAAGATTGCGATTTTGATTATATAGAATTTTTTTATCTTTAATTGAAACTATTCCAATGAAGATTGGAAGGAGAAAGCTTCTTAGAATTTCAAAGTCGACCGGTGACTATGACCATTTCTACATAGTTTGGAACCCTAAGAGCAAGAAGATTGCTGCATATGACCTGGAACATGAGAAACTTCATGATCTCTGTAGTTTCAAGGAGTTTATGGAAGACATATCCGCCTACCTTCAGAAAGTTATAGATGGAGACATATAAGTAGATAAGTGTAATGGGAATGATTGAAAACATAAAGCTAATTGAGAAGTATATGTGCGAAAACTTTGACGAATGGGATTTAGATGATCCTATAGAGGAGGAGTATTACGACGAGTATCTGGAACTGAAAGGGGCTTCAGACGAAGAATTGGACAAGTTTGAGGAAAGCTTTGGTATAAACTTGCCGGAGGGGTTCAAAGAACTATATAAATACAAGAACGGAAGCAAGTATATGAGTATCTTGCCTTGTAATATAGATGAACGAGATATGTGTTTCACTCTCATGAGTCTTTCAGAAATTGAAAGCTGCAAGAGCTATTTTCAAAACAAGAATGCTTTGCTGACAGATTTTCCTGAGTATTATTCAAATGAAGAGATTGAGAAAATGCGTGATACAAGGATAAAGCCATTTCTTTTTTTAACGAAAAATGGATTCCTTTTGCGAAGTACTGTAACAGCTGCTATTTGATGCTGGACTTTGATCCTGGTGAAGATGGAGACTTTTCACAGGGTAATTTGCTATATTCACGATCCTGATGAAATCATATATGTATCAAAAGATATTACCGAACTTGTTGAAAGCATAGTAGGGAACTTATAGAACAGAATGGCGATTGATGGCGTAAAGATCATAGATAGTGACAATTGTGATGACATCTATAATTCTATAGTCAAAAAGATCAGCATGATGAAAAATGCAGATTATATAATTGCTAATATCTTATATGAGCAGACCAATTATTATATAAATGATTTTTACGCGGAAAGGAGTCAGATTTATGGAGAAAACAATTACTATTGAAGGTAATAAATTCATATTGGAAGAAGATGGAGTTTATTGCGGTGCTTATCTTGGAAAAAAATGAATGTATGGGGGTAAGGATACAGATATTGTCCTTGAAACTGAAAAATCAAAGCGATGAAGTAATTGACAAATTCATTGAAAAATAGCATGGTTAAACGATAACAAGACATGTCTTTATAGATGAAAAACTATGATTTTATTGAATTTGTCAATGAAGAATACAATATGGAAATGACTGAAATTGATTTTTAGAGATGCCTTGTTTGTAGAAAATGTATATATTTATATAAATGGAAGAAACAGCGAATTTTCATTTGATCTTGATACTGAACCTGATTATTTGTGCGGACATCTTGCAAATATGATAATAAGTGGAAAATATGAGATTGAATTCGGGGGAATGAACGGATAACTTTGCATGAAACAAAGGAGTTGATATGGAAAAAGTTACAACCATCAATTGAGTGGAAGGAAAAATATGAAGAGGTCAAGAATCTTCTTACATCACCGGTAAACTATGCAAAAGTGCTTTGCTATGAAAGAGATTCATGGCAAGGAAGTATTCATTTTTGGATATGGGAGAAATTATATTTCCTACAGGAGATATACTCGTAAGAGATCCATTAGTATGGCTAAACAGAAATGAAAAAAGCATATTTAGAGTCTGTGCCAAAAGGGGAAACATAGAATTGAAACATTGGTTGTAAAATTAGAAGAAGACCACTACAGGTACGCGCTCAGCAGAGTAAAAATTTAAAGAGAGTATTCCTATAATTTATTACGAGGCACTCAAGGGTGATGAAAAATCTGGATGATGTAGATGGTGACAGCATATTCGGATTTAATGTAGATGCCGGTCTTGCAACTATAGTTGATGTTGAGACAAGGAACGCATACTGTGATTTTGAAGATAGATGGTATGCAGAAAACACAGACAAAAAAATATATGACGATTTTTTTGCGGCAATCTTTGCAAAGAGTGCTGAGGAAAATCCACTTTATCAAAGAGATGGCGGAGATTGGATAAACTTTAAAATACCGAATTCGAACTCTCAATTCCCATGATACAATCAGGGTTTGGAGACGGAAGGTATCCTGTCTATTTTGGTTATGACGAAAAACGGAATGCTTTGCGATTTAGTTGTTGAATATATTTATTTAGCATAATATAGATACAGTCATAGATACGTATCATTAGAATGACCATTGAGATAGCGGTAGCTATGCTAGTTGGAGTTTATTATGTAGGATCGCTAATAGATAAGATACATAAAGTAGTAAATACATATTAATGATAACAAATGTAGAAAAGAATATATGAACATATATAAATGTGTAAAAATCTGAATTACTAAAAAAATATAATAAAAGCTATTTTGAAAATGTACCTGGGTAATAAACTCAGGTATTATTTTTATTTGCATAATTAACAGTAATAAATATTATAAGAAAAATCAGGGTGAAAAAAAGCTACTATAAAGACTTAGAGAAAGAAAGGGTTCCAAAACTATAAAGACATAACTATTCCTAAAATCATAATTTTGGGAATAGTTATAAAACGAAGAATGTGGCTGCCCGCAAGGCAGCCTCGTAAATGGAGCTTTATGTATTTGACAACAAGTGATATAACACTGTACCAATACCTGAGTAATATTAGGGGTTATAAACTCTTTTAGCAATTCTGCTTAAAATAAAAAGGTATCATAACACCCTTACCTTATAAAAAACACCTCTAAGACGAAATATCGGCCTTGTAGATTTATGACTCTACGGGAACAATAAGTGTATCTCCTGGCTTTACATCCGACGCCGATATATCATTAAGATCACAAATCTTATTAACTGTTGTGCGCGGATCAACATTCTTAGCACCATATCTATTAGCAATTGACCATAGCGTATCATCCTGATTAACTTCAACTTGTCTATATGACTCAGATGTACCAGCCTCGGTTGTTGCAAATCCGAGCAAGCTGTATATAAGCATCGTCATACTTAGAACAGATACTAGAACAAACATAAAAAATCTAACTGGTGAAACAATTTTGTATTTCTTTTTTTCATAATGATAACCTCCTAATGTATATTGCTAAGTCAGCATCTTTGATAGTATAAATTCAATATTAAAAAAATAAAAAAAGAACAGATGTTCGATTTAAGATATTCATAGTATAGCCTCTGCTTAGATAAAAAGTCAATAGAAAAAAAGAACAAATGTTTGATAAAAATAAAAAGGTGCTGTAATCAATTGATTGCAACACCTTTGGGCTTCATGATATTTAATTTTTATGAATGTGATGTAGAAATTTTAACTTGTTAGTTAAGTTGCAGTATTATTATCAACATCAAATTTAATTATTAGGCAGTTATATCTGCAAAAAGAAGCGTTTATAAATTTAGCCAGTTTTTTTCAGCGTTAATAATAATCTGTGCTCCCCTCTTTCCCGCAGATACATATATCTCATCATATAAAATTGCTGTTTCATCTATATAAGTAGAAAAAAGTTTTTTCATGCCAATCGGAGAACAGCCACCCCTTACGTATCCTGTTAAAGGAAGGAGTTCTTTTACATGAATCATTTCAATCTTCTTAACACCGGCTACAGATGCAGCTTTTTTTAGATTTAGCTCAGCAGCAACTGGAATGACAAATACAAAGTATTCTCCTGTGTTTGAATGAGTTACTAGGGTCTTAAAAAAATCTCTTCTTCAGATTTACCAAGTGCTTCCGCAACATGTTCACCGGAGAGATCTGATTCATCATATTCATATTCACTAATCGAGTAATTAATGCCAGCACTATCTAGCTGCCTCATAGCGTTGGTTTTCTCAATTTTGTCTTTTTTCGCCATTTTAAACCTCTTTAATATCTTCAGAATCCTCATATGAGTCGATGAGTCTAAGTATCGAATCACGTTTCCAATAACATAATAACAAAATAGTGATGCTAATCACTATAAGAAAAACTATGCCAACATAATTCTTCTTTGCTAGAAATGCACCAAATAGCAAACTTCCAAGCACGCCGGGTGATCTTCCTACTATTGAAAGAAGAAGAAATGGTTTGAATTTAACACTAGAAACCCCAGCTACATAGCTCGTAAAATCTTTTGGAACACCAGGGACAAGATAAATCAAAAAGATAATCATATAAGCACTTCTGCTATTGAGTTTTCTAACATACGACTTAACTTTTTTTCTTCTCCGAATATAATGTGAAGTGCATCGTTTCCTAGGAATCTAGCCAGGTAGTATGTAATTACAGTACCAATTACTGCACCACAAATCGATATAAGGAAGCCTCCTAGAACGCCGTATAAGTAGCTAGAAGCAAATTGTATAGGTTGACCTGGTAGAACACATATTACAATTTGAGCTATTTGAAAGAAAATAAGCGGTATAAAGGCGAAACTTTTGAATTCATCAAGCTTATTTGGTATATGCGACAAATAATTGTTATTGAATAATGTATCTTCAAATAGGAAATACATCACGATTGGAACGATAATCAATATACATAAAAAGCAAAAAAAGCTTGCTATAGGCAACTATTCGCTTATTAAAAGTTATTCTATCAACATTATTATGCGTTTCCTCTTTCAATTCTCTTATATTTGAATTCTCATCGGTGGTGTAATTCTTATTTTTTGATATCTCCTTGTTTATTGACATCTATCAGACCCCTACTCACTAGCTCATGCAAGCTTTTGATGATACCGAATTTAGCATGTTCATAAGTTAGACCTCCTTGATAATAAGCGATATATGGCTCTCTTAGAGGCGCATCAGCACTAAGCTCTATAGAAGAACCCCTGCACAAATGCACCAGCAGCCATGATTACCTGATCATCATATCCAGGCATATCCCACGGAATTGGCGTAACATATGCATCGATTGGTGCAGCTGACTGAATAGCCTGAATAAAGGCTATCGCTAAGTCTGGATCATTGAACTTGATTGCTTCTACTATGTCGCTTCTCTCGGCGTTAACAGGTGGACACACTTCATAGCCAAGCATATCATAAACGGTACCGCAAAGCATTGCACCTTTTAGAGCTGCATTTACAATCTTAGGAGCGAGAAATATTCCCTGTAGCACTGAACGATTCTGACCGAAAGTAAGGCCGCACTCTGAACCAATTCCAGGGCAAGTTAGCCTGTATGATATTCTTTCAATCAAATCCTCTCTTCCGCATATATAGCCACCAGAAAGAGCAAGACCGCCTCCAGGATTCTTAATCAAAGAACCTGCTATAACGTCAACACCAAAATCGGTAGGCTCTTCTGCACTTACAAACTCACCATAACAATTATCCACCATCACTATGATATCAGGGCGAATATCGTGTATGAGTTCACTGACTTTGCGAATGCTATCAAGTGTAATTGCTGGTCTCCAGTCGTATCCTGTTGAACGCTGAAGTGCAACAACACGAGTATTTTCATGTAGTGAATTTTTAATTGAATCTAAATCGACATCCCAATTATCATTTAACTGAACTTCACTATATTTGATTCCATAATCAGTGAGGGTTCCCATATATTCATGGTCATTGATGCCGATTACGGTTTGTAATGTGTCATATGGTCTTCCGGTAACATAAATAAGTTCTTCACCAGGCTTAAGCAGTCCAAAAAGTGTTGTAGATAGTGCATGTGTACCGTTAACTATATTGGGCCTTACGAGAGCAGCTTCGGTGTTGAAGATACTTGCATAAACCTTCTCGACAGCTTCACGGCCAGCATCATCATATCCATATCCAGTATTCCATGCGAAGTGTGAATCACTGATTTTATTGTCTTGAAAAGCGCCTAAAACCTTAAGCTGATTGATTGCACAGATATCTTCAAGCTGATCAAATTTTTCTCCTAGCTTCTCCTCTGCTCTATCAACGATGTCGAGAACTGCAGGTTTAATTCCGAAGTTCCTCATAAGATGTTCATTATAGGTAGTCATTAATCGTTGTCCTTTCTCTCTATCTCCCATTCCATATCTTTGACCAAGTCGCGCTTTACGTTCATTCTATGTGATGCATAAAGCTGTGTGGTAGTCACCTGCTCATGATCTAGTAAAGCCTGTACATCATAGATGGAATTGCCGCGTCCAATAAGACTGGTAGCAGCTGTTGCACGGAGCTTATGAGGGCTATAACCGTTGTGTTTAGTCGTGTTAAGAGCTATAGCCGTATATTTTTTACAAGTTCTCTTATAGATCTTGATGTCATACGTCTTCCTGTAAAGAAAGGAAAAGAGCATCCTCGTCAGCTTCCGTTTCCTCAGCTATACTAGAGCGTTCATTGTTAATGTAGTCCTGAACAGTTATCTGTACTGAGCGATTAATTGGCATGCTCGACTGTTTGCCCCTTTTACGGTAAATAGTGAATTCACCGCGAGAAAAGTTAAAGGACGAAATATTAAGCTGCTGAAGTTCAGATAGTCTGAGACCGTAAGTTAAGAAAAAGCATCAGAATAGCTTTTATCACGAAGTTTAGTCTTTTTCCCAATACTTTCGTTCGTGAGGCGTCATATTTGAGCCTGTAGTTACCGCATCGAGCATAACCATAACCTCGTCGTCTTGAAGCGCCTTAATCTCACGTTCACCCGGCTTAGGGACCTTTATTGGATTGAAGCCATCGGTGATGTTGTTTTCTATTAAGCCATCTCTATAAAGCTGCTTAAAAAGTACTGAAACAGATGATTTCTTACGAGCAAGAGTTTTATTATTATTCTCGTAAATAATTATCTTATCTCCATCATCTACTGTGTACTTGCGGCAGAAGTCAATAAATAGATTTACATCCATTGATGTAATATCACGGATTTCGTCAAGCTTGATATCCTTAGGAACGTCAGCGTCAGTAAGTGAAGTATTGGTTATTAGGTAATCGAAGAAAAAAAGCGAACGTCTTGCAGGTAAGCAAGCCTTGACATAGGAAGAACATTTCCTTTGAGAAATACAAAAATATGAACGCATAAAACTTGGTAGTTCGCGTTCAATTGCCTCGCATTGCATATATATTTCGTTTTCTTTTTCAATAACATTATCTGGTTTATCAGACTTGTTATGGATTTTTGAGCCGCTTAGCATCACCGCCAGCGGCTCTGATAGTTCTCTTTATTGCCATATTACCTTTTTTTATCTGCTAGCCTCTAAAAATTTCATCGACTATATTGCCGACCATCTGACCTTTCTGAATATCAACCCAGTGAGCGTTTTCATAGCGCTTAAAACCAGGTAAGCTGACGTTTAGCATAATGACGCGTATTGGTCTTGATGTCATTAACAGCTTCTTCAAGAGTGGAATTACCATCTAAATATGAGAGTAATTCTTTATAACCGATTCCTTTCATCGCTGGAGTGTTGTGGTTATAGCCCATAGATAGAAGGTGTTTTACTTCCTTGAGTAATCCCTCTTCCATTAGTTTATCTACACGTCTATTGATACGTGTGTAAAGCCATTCTCGGTCCATATTAACGATGTGAATCTTGAAATCATACTTAGTATTTGGTTCAAGTTTGTCCATCGATTCTAGTTTAGAGCCTAGCTCATATGCTTCAATTGCTCTGATAATCTTTCTGATATTATTTGGATGAATTCTAGCAGCGGCTTCTGGATCGACTGCAGATAGAAGTTCAAAGAGATACTCCTTACCTCTTACTTCTGCTAAATGCTCTAGTTCATCTCTCCTCTTGAGGTTAATCGGCTTAGCTGCAAATGACATCTTATAAATCAGCGAGTTAAGGTATAGTCCTGTTCCGCCTACAACTATTGGGGTCTTGCCTCGAGATAATATTTCATCAATCTTATCAAAAGCGAGCTGCTGATATTGAGCTACAGTAATATCATCTGCAGGATCAACGAAACCGTATAGATGATGCGGAATTGCATCCATATCCTTCTGTGAAGGTTTAGCACTTCCTATATCCATGTACTTATATAGCTGCACTGAGTCACAGTTAACAATCTCGCCTTTGATTCTTTTAGCGAGGTATAGAGCAACTACACTCTTTCCGGCAGCGGTAGGTCCGCCAATTACATAAACTTTATTATTGCCTGTGGTCATAATAATTTTTCCTTCCGTATATGATTAGCGCTTAAATGCGCGTGAAATTTCAGATAATGTAAACCTAATAAATGTAGGTCTTCCGTGAGGACAGCTAAAAGGATTTACACAGTTTGATAATTGTTCAAGAAGCTCCTGTATCTCCATGTCGCTGAGCTTATTATTACCCTTTACAGCAGCTTTACAAGATCTCATGATGAGTTTATCGATAACAGTAGTATTTCCTCGTTCTGAACGAGATTCTGGGTCCTCTATGTATGTTTGTAGAAATAGCTCTGCCTCACCTTTATCCATGTATGTAGGAATACCACGAACGATAAATGTGTTGTTTCCAAAATCGTCTATATCGAAGCCTAACTTAACAAGATCATCCATCCAAAATCTCTCAGCAGAATATGTGTCGCTTGACGTTTCAATCGAAAAAGGAATCAGCATTGGTTGTGAGATGTGCTCCGAATCGTTGTACATGTTAATAAATCTCTCGTACATGATGCGTTCGTGTGCAGCATGTTGATCAAGAAGATAAGCAACATCAGATGACTGCATAATGATATAAGTATCAAATAGATACCCCTTGTATACGAGTGAATCAAATTCAAATGCCTTTACAGCAGGTGTATTGAGTTGAATTCGCTTTTGTATTATAACATTTTCTGTGTTACTCTCGTGGGAATTTACATGATTATTATCATCGAATTTATAATCATCGGTAGTATCAGAAACGCGAGATTTTGATGCTAGGAATGATTTAATATCCATCTGAGTGCTCTGTTCTTTTGCTTCAACATGATTAATGTCACTAGAAGCTATTATGTGAGAAGAAAAAGATGAACTTGAAGTCATATCTACATAGTAAGAATCAGAAGCAGATGAAGAAGAGTTTACATCTGAAATACCTTCCGACCTATGTCCCATAGCTGCTGGAATTGTATTTTTCGGAGTTAATAACATGTTTTATTGCAAGCTCAATATCTTTAATTATCTCATCTTCCTGAAGAAATTTGATTTCTTTCTTATTGGGATGTATATTTACATCTATTGTTTCTGGGTTAACTTCAAGAAAAAGTATGCAGATTGGATATCCTGAGAATATTCTATCCCCGTATCCCTTGGAAATACCCTTTTCAATCGTAGAACTGCTGATATACCTACCATTTACGAAGAAAAATCTGACCTCTTTTGTTGCTCTTGGTACTACCTGGATCAGAAATAAAACCATGCACGAATTCGCCATTAATTTCGATTAGCTCACGATAAGATGGATATATCGCTTGAATGGTAGTAAGGATATTTCCAGTACCTGGTGTGGCAATGACAGTCTGCTTATTGTTGATGAGTCTAAAAGCGATATGAGAGTAATAGATTGCCATTTTCTGAATCATATCGATGATTACGGTGGCTTCTGCTGCATCACTCTTCATAAACTTACGTCTTGCAGGCGTGTTGTAAAAGACATCTTCAACAACCATGGTAGTTCCAGTATTCATGCCTGTTTTTCAACGCTTACTGTTGCTCCACCCTGCATTTTGAGCTTTGTTCCTAGCTCAGAGTCATCTGTTTTTGGTATAGATAGTAAGTCTTGAAATAGCAGTAATACTAGCAAGCGCCTCGCCTCTAAAAACCAAGCGTACTTATGTGATCTAAATCACTTAGTTCAGATATCTTACCTGTTGCATGTCTTTCAAATGCAAGTTCAACTTCATCACTTGCGATTCCTGAACCGTTGTCTGTTACTCTGATATATGATTTTCCGCCATTTCTTATCTCAACTACAATCTGAGATGAGCCAGCATCAATTGAGTTCTCGATAAGCTCTTTGACAATAGAAAGCGGACGTTCAATTACTTCGCCTGCTGCTATTTTATCTGCTATAAACTCATCAAGAATTCTAATCATGGTAACTCCTATCTATTTTTAATTTATCCTGAATTTCCTTAAGTTTTAACATCGCATCCATCGGTGTGATGTTATTAAGGATTAATATCTTTAATCTCGTCAATAACTTCGTCATAGCCAGTTTCTTCCTCGGCGACGATATTTTTGACCAAAGAATGATATTTGGTCACTAGTTAAAGGTGAAGCACTAGAACCTGACTCAAGCTCACGAAGCTTTGCATTTGCCCTTTTGCGGATTTCAGAAGGTACACCAGCTATCTTTGCAACATGAATTCCGTAGCTCTTGCTAGCAGGTTGTTCTGATATTTTATGTAGAAAAAAACGATATCGCTGCCCTGCTCGCTAACGGCAACAGATAGGTTTTTACATTTGCATACTTGTTCTCAAGAACAGTTAACTCATGGTAGTGAGTAGCGAACATTGTTCTAATACAATTTCCCGGTTTTTGATAAGTATTCTATCGTAGCCCAAGCTATTGAAAGCCCATCAAAAGTACTTGTGCCCCTTCCAATCTCATCTAGTATGATGAGACTGCGCTGAGTTGCGTTTCTAAGGATATTTGCAAGCTCGCTCATCTCGATATAGAAAGTCGATTGACCATACGACAGGTTATCAGAAGCACCTATTCTAGTGAAAACTCTATCAACTGCTCCGATATGTGCGCTTTTTGCATGGTACAAAGGAGCCCAGTTGTGCCATTAAAAACTATTATTGCGGTTTGACGCATATAAGTCGACTTACCTGACATATTAGGGTCCCGTGATTATTAGCATGCTGCGTGATACAGTATCTAGTAATGTGCTGTTTGACACAAACAGTCCTTCGCCAATCATCTGTTCCACTGCAGGGTGACGACCGTCCTTGATGTCTATTACATTTGAATCATCAACGATTGGCTTGACATAACCATAGCGTGAAGCAACTTCAGCTAGAGAAGTCAGTACGTCGAGCAATGCAACAGAGGCCGAAGCTTTTTGTAATCTTGCAAAAATACGGCCCTGATTGAAGCTCTTATATCCTTGAAAAATATCATATTCAATGTTGTTAATTTTTAGATTCCGCCGAAAAGAACTAGGCTTTCCTTCTCTTTGAGTTCTGGCGTTATATATCTCTCGTTATTAACGAGTGTCTGCTTTCTAATATAGTCATCTGGCACTAGATGGAGATTGGATTTGCTGATATCGATATAATAACCGAATACCTTGTTAAATCCGACTTTTAAATTCTTGATGCCGGTTCTTTCTTTTTCTCTAGCTTCTAGTCCTGTAATCCATTCTTTAGCATCTTTGATTGATAGTTTAAGTTCATCAAGTTCCTCAGAGTAACCGGGTTTGATCAAATCTCCATCAGTAATTGTGAATGGAGGTTCTTCAACTATTGAGTTCTCGATAAGTTCTTCTAGCTCTGAAAAATCATCGAGCGACGAATATAACTCATTTAAAAGAGGTGTATCGACATTCTGGAGCTCATCTTTAATAGATGGAAGTTCTCTGAGAGTAGTCTTAAGAGCTATAAGATCTTTTCCATTAGCTCTCATGCTTGCAATTCTTGCTGTAAGGCGTTCGAAATCATACACGTGCTTTTAGCGATGAAACTATGTTAGCTCTATTTATTGGCAAGTCAACAAGAGTTTCAACTGCATCGAGCCTCTTGTTAATAGCATAGCTGTCCTTCAAAGGTTCTTTTGATAAACCTTCTGATAAGTCTTCCGCCCATTGCAGTATGAGTTTTATCGATTACATCTAGAAGAGACCCCTTCTGACTCTGGTTATATTGTGTCTCGAGCAGTTCTAGGTTACGCATGGTTGCTCGATCGAGAATCATACTGAGACCAGTTTCCTTGAGTGTCAGGTGCTTTATCTGAGGAGAAGCATGCTTCTCAGTTTCCATCAGATATAAGAGCAAGGCACCAGAAGCGATAGTAACCTCATGCTTGTCCTCTATATCTAGCGGGATAAGCGAAGTAACCTCAAACTGCGATTTTAGTATGTCTTCGCATGAGGAATATTTGAAATAGGATTCGTCAATATGGTTTTATATACGTTTCTGGAGCTGCCTTAGAATATCTTTTCGATGAAATCTGAAGAGGTTTCTTCAAAATAAATGATTTCCTTTGGTGCTATACGTGAAAGCTCCGAAATTAGTTGTTCATTATCATGGTTATCACGCACCTCAAGCACTGTGAATTCACCAGTCGTAATATCGGTATAAGCTATAGAGCTTGTCTTGTTAGTAATATATACAGATGCTAAATATAGGTTGTCGTTAGAGGATGTTGCTTCGTCTATATCAATTGTTCCTGGGGTAATTATCCTTACGACTTCACGCTTAACGATGCCCTTTGCTTCCTTAGGATCTTCAACCTGTTCACATATAGCTACTTTATAACCTTTTGCTACAAGCTTGGCTATGTATGAGTTTGCGGCATGAAAAGGTACACCGCACATTGGAGCACGTTCTTCTAGTCCGCAGTTTCTACCAGTAAGTGTTAGCTCTAACTCACGTGAGGTAGTGAGAGCGTCGTCAAAAACAGCTCGTAAAAGTCGCCTAGTCTATACATGAGTAGGCAGTCTTTGTACTGTTCTTTTATATCAAAATATTGCTTCATCATCGGTGAAAGACCCATGATTTTCCCCCTTTAATATGCTAGCAATCGAGTTCGCTATGAGCCCTTTTTACAATTTCTTCTGGTGATATAGATTCAGATGATTCTGTTTTCTTGAGATATAGTAGATATTCTATATTACCCTTGGTTCCCTTTACAGGTGAATAATCTAGTCCATGAGGATATAAACCATCGAGTGCTGCGTATCCAATAACGTTATCTATTACCTCTACGTGAACCTTGCTATCACGCACGATTCCCTTCTTACCAACCTGTTCACGACCAGCTTCAAACTGTGGTTTGATTAGGCACATAACTGAACCATTCTCATTAAGCAGTTCTGCAGCTACAGGAAACATGTGCTTCAAGGATATAAAGGAAACATCGATTGATATAAAGTCTATAGGTTCCTCAATGAGAGCTGTATCTAGGTAACGAATGTTGGTTTTCTCCATGTTTACGACACGTGGATCAACTCTTAATTTGTAATCTAGCTGTCCATAACCTACATCGAGCGCATATACTTTAACTGCACCGTTCATAAGCATACAGTCGGTAAAACCACCTGTAGAAGCACCCATATCGACGGTGTAGCATCCATCAATGTCAATATCAAATGATTGAATGGCCTTCTCGAGTTTGAGGCCGCCACGGCTTACGTATTTGAGTAGTTTATCTTTGACAACAAACTCACTATCAACATCAAACTTCTGCCCAGATTTAGTCTCTACGACACCGTCTACAGTTACTAAACCGGCCATAATAGTACGCTTGGCATTATCACGAGATGGAGCGAGTCCCATATTTACAAGTATAACATCAAGCCTTTCCTTCAAAGTACTCAGTTGCTCCTTTCACTATATCTCCAGCAGTCATTCCACACTCAATTCGAAGCTGGTCTACAGAACCTTGTTCGATGAAAGCGTCTGGAACACCAAGAGTTATTAATCCATAATTATGTCCTGTTTTTAATTGCTGCAGAGGCAAATTGTTCACCGAAGCCACCGCGAATGACGTTGTCTTCGATAGTAATTACAAGTTTTTGTATCGAGTTCAGTAAGTTCGTGTTCAAATGGACTAACAACACATACATTTGTAACTCCAACACTGTAGCCTTTACTCAGTAACTCACGAGCTGCATCGAGTGCTGTATCAAAGCATACTTCCTACCGCAAGGATGGTGATGTCTGTACCTTCTGACAGTTTGATATTATTTCCGGAAAATACTCTTAACTTAAGATGGTCAAACTTTGCAGATCCGCGTGGATATCGAATTGCAACTGGAGAGTCCATTTGTTTAACTGCATATTCGAGCATTTCTTCGAGCTGTGTTCCGTCAGCAGGTGCTAGTACAGACATGTTAGGAATACTAGACAGATAACTAATGTCAAAAACACCGTGATGTGTTTCACCATCAGCTCCGATAAGACCTGCCCTATCGACACCGAACACAACATGTTGATTCTGAATACATATATCCTCAATTATTTGATCATAAGCTCTCTGTAAAAACGATGAATATATTGGAGCGACAGGAATCATGCCGGTTTTAGCTAATCCAGCTGCGAATAATACTGCATGCTGTTCAGCAATACCTACATCGAAAAATCTTTCAGGAAATTCTTCGTAGAATGGACCTAGTCCCGTAGCCGAACCCATTGCAGCTGTAATAGCAACAATACGAGGATCTTCTTTAGCAAGCTCTAGAAGCTTATTACCAAAAACCCTCAGAAAAAGATAGGTCTGATGAAGCTGAACTAGACGATAATGCATTACCGTCATCAATGCAAAATGGTCCGACACCGTGAAATTTTTTTGGGTACTTCTCTGACCAAGAATAGCCTTTGCCTTTTGTGGTAATAACGTGGACTAAGGTAGGTCCGTCAACTGCATTTGCCGCATTAAAAGCTTCTACTAGCTTTGGAATATTATACCCATCAATTGGTCCGATGTATTTAATACCAAGTTCCTCAAACAGAATTCCCTGCTGATCTAGTACAGAAAGCTTAATACGCGACTTAGTACGACTAATTCCATTTGAAAGAGGCTTTCCTATTAACGGAACTTTATTTAGTGAAGTTCGTACTGATTTTTTTGGCATTTATATAGTTTGAAGAACTACGAAGTCCCTGTAGATGCTTCGACATAGCTCCGACATTATGAGCAATTGACATGCCGTTATCATTGAGAATTATTCGAACTTTTAATCTATTAGAACCAATATTGTTTAAAGCTTCGTACACTAAACCTCCAGTCATCGCACCATCTCCGATGAGTGCAACGACTTCGTTATCCTCGTCTCTTAAATTACGTGCAACTGCATAGCCTGCTGCAGCACCAAGTGAAGTGCTACTGTGACCAGTATCATAAGCATCGTGAACGCTTTCATAAGACTTAGGAAATCCACTAAGTCCCTTAAATTTGCGAAGTGTGTCAAACTGATCAGCTCTACCAGTGAGTATCTTATGTACATATGACTGGTGACCTACATCATAAATTAGTTTGTCGCGAGGACTGTCATAAACCTTATGCATCGCAACAGTAAGTTCGACCACGCCAAGATTAGAAGCCAAATGGCCGCCAGTTTTGGATACTTTCTGAATTAGAAATTCTCGAATATCCTTACACAGCTCAGCGAGTTCACTTTCATCCGCAGATTTAATAATTGATATTAGATCTTCATGTTCAAGATCATATTTCATTATGCTCTCCTCTGTTCTAGCTTAAGTGCTAGATTTGTAAAGAATTTTTTTATCTGATGTTTCGAATCGATCAATAGATTCAATAGCTGTAATTGTAAGTCTATGTAGTTCTTCCCTTGCCTGCTCAATACCATTAACTATGGCAAAGTTGGCCTTTTCCTGCTGTGAATCCTTGCCTGGAGTCTTGCCGAGCTCCTCGGCTGATCCCGTCATATCAAGGATGTCATCAGATATCTGAAAGGCTTTTTCCGATGCATCTAGCATATACTGTAAATGCATCAACAAGTTCTTTTTCAGCACCAGCAATTCCAAGTCCAGCGATAATCGGCGCACTGATAAGTGCACCTGTCTTGTTCTCTTCGATGAAGTCAACAAACTCATGTGAACAATCCTTCATACCGTTCTCTACATCTACCACCTGACCAGCAATCATGCCGTTAACACCTGCTGCCTTTGCGATTGTAAGACCCGCGCAGCAGTGTCTCTTAAGCTTTTCAGGGTTATCAAAGTGATAGGTAAAATCCCTAAACATGAGTTCCATTGCAGTATTTAGAAGAGCATCTCCTCCAAGAATTGCAATATCTTCACCAAATACTTTGTGGTTAGTTGGATTTCCACGACGAAGATCATCATTATCCATAGCTGGTAAATCATCATGAATTAACGAATATGTATGAATATATTCAATAGCGCATGCATAAGGTAGGGCTTCATAGATATCGCCTCCTGCAAAAATCACATGCGGCCAAAAAGCATTACTGGACGGAGTCTTTTTCCTCCGCTCATAACGCTATATTTCATAGAATCGAAAAAGTGTCCTAGCTTTGATATCAATCTTGGGAATATAGTCTAGCAAATGTTTTTCGATAATTGCTTTGTATTCGTCGTAATTGTACATTTGAGCCTCTAGTTTTCTTCTTTTGTGTAGACTTCGATTTTCTGCTCTGCTTCATCTAGCATTTTATTACATAGTTCAGCATCTTTCATTCCCTCATCGAAGAGTTTCATAGACTCGTCGATTGAAGTTGTCTGTTTTGTTATATTAGTTGCAGCATCAACGAGGCCCTGGTAAGCCTCCATAAAAGTTTTATCGATATTCTTTGTCATATCACACCTCTTAATTTTGCGTTTTAGACGTAACTTTCGTTTCAAATGAACCGTCAGTCATAATAACTGTATAAGTCTCGTTCACGTCAATATTTGACGCTTCTGAGACCACATGGTTATCTTTGGTTACTAAAGCATAACCTTTGTTCAGCACATTAGTCGGATTATTTTCTCTAAGAGCGATAACTGCCTTATCTATATTAAGTCTCATCTCTCGAATTTTACTACTCATAACATGGACGAGATGATTTCTCTGAATGTTGATATTGTTGCGTTCTGTCTTAATTTTATATGCGATGGATTTTTTTGAGTTCCTGCACATTTCTCTCAATCTGTTCTCTTAGTTCAAATGTATTGATAGCGGCCATATCTGCTGCTGCAGTAGGTGTTTCTGCCCTTGCATCAGCAACCCAGTCAGATATAGATACATCAGACTCATGTCCAACTGCACTGATGATTGGAATCTCGGAAGCGAATATTGCTCTTGCAACACCTTCATCATTAAACGATGCCAAATCTTCAGGGTGATCCACCGCCTCGTCCAACAATGAGAACATCTATGGGCTTACCAGATTTACTTACATCATTTGCTTTTTCAATACTTTTAATAATGCTTGCAGGCGAACCTATGCCTTGAACTAAAGTTGGAAATATAATTATATCAGCATAATCATTCTTGCTTGTGATGATCTTCTTAATATCTTCTATAGCAGCTCCAGTATCAGATGTAACAACACCAATTCTCTTTGCAAATCTAGGAATAGGTTTTTTGTGTTGGCTAGAGAACAAACCCTCTGATTCGAGTAGCTTCTTAACTCTGTTATATTCCTTTGCAAGGTCCCCTTCACCGAAACTTTCAACAACGCGAACAGAAAAAGAATAATTCCCACCACGCGAATAGGCACTAATATCTCCAAGCGCTACTATTTTACTACCATTTTGGATTAGTGATGTGTCGATTTTCGAAATATTGCTTCGCCATATTACCGCACGAAGCAAGCTGTTTTCGTCCTTCAAAGAGAAATACATATGTCCAGCGCTCATTGACACCCCTGAAACTTCTCCGATTAGCGGAAAATTCTTGAGGTTAGGATCGTTGTTAAGTTTTTTTGAAACATACTCATTAAACTGTGTTATTGAAAATGGATTCATCTAATGCCCTTCCTCCGAGCAATGCTATACCAACAGCGTTATCGCCGGATAGCTCTGGGGTTCCGAAATTAACTTTAAAAGAATTATCTAGTCTTGTAAGTTCTCGAATCTTGTCTCTGACGTAACAGCTTGCAGCTACGCCACCAGCCATATAAACGTTTCTTATGCCGTATTTATTCGACAATAGCTTTGCAAGTTCGAATAGAAGAATTGATATTCTTTCCATAAGCTCTACAGCAACTTCTGTATCAAATGATTTAATTGCATTCATAACTTGAAACTCTGTTCCAGATAAATTAAACCAACCATCATCAATTTTAATCTTGCTAAGATGATTAGAGCCGCTACATCTATTCTTGATAGCGAGCTCATCTATGTATTTTCCAGCTGGAAAATCATAGCCTAGTGCTACACCTGCTCTATCTAGGAGCTTACCTATACTAATATCTTTCGTTCCGCCAACTATATCAAGCTTGTAATGGATATCGTCTGTTTCAGCTATAAGTGCCTCAGTCGTTCCTCCACTCAGATGAAAAAAATATTATTTTATCATCTGAGAAATCTTCGGTAAATGTTTTAAGTGCAGCCGATACATGACCTTCTTGGTGAGAAAAATGTATAAAGAGGTATTTCGAGACTTGAACTTAATAGCTTTGCTGCATTATATCCGGCTAAAAAAACACTGGCATATACGAACCCGCTACTCTTCTCGGAGCATCAGATACGGAAATGCAGCTAATGTTATTCACGTCAACTTTTGAAAGAGCCTCCTCAATAAATGAAGGCAGAACATTTACGTGCTTAAAGAAAGCGATAGACTGCCTTAGTCCAAGCGCACCGTGTTCAACCTCCAAAATTTCAGACTTTTCAAATATTATATTGTTATGCTCATCGGTAATAGCTACCGATGTTTTTGTAATTAGACGTATCGATACCGAGACAATATCTACTGCTCATTTAGTTCCCTATTAATCTTACCGAGTACAGAGTTTATAAATGCATATGAACGTTCATCGCCGTAAGTTTTACCGAGCTCAACAGCTTCATTAATCGAAACATTTGCAGGAATTGAATCCACATATAATATCTCTGCGAGTGCTGTTCTAAGGATAGCTAAATCTGCCTTAGGAAGTCTAGCGATATCCCAATTATCGATATTATTAGATATCAGCCTATCTATTTCTTGGATATGATCTCTAATGGCACTTAATGTCTCAATTGCCTGATTCTGCTTTAGTGCCTTCTCAGCTTCCTGTACACATGCCTGCTTTTCGTAATCGAAATTGGCAGAAACATCCATCTGATATACGAACTGCATTATGTTTTCTCTAATAATTCTTCTATCCATTAGCTATTCTCCTGGTCGATTCCTTCGATACTTATATTTACAGCGTCAACTGTAAGACCTGTGAAGCCGTCAATTGCACTCTTAATGGCGCTTTGAATCTCATACGATACTTGAGGAATATTATATCCGTAGTACACGATAATGTGGATAGCAATCGTGATATTATTATCGTCACGGCTGATGCGTATGCCATTCATTCCACTGTCACGACCAAATATATTCATGGAAAAGCTGTCTGAAATACTGGAAACCATTCGGCTGACACCTTTGATTTTCTGTATCTCTTCCGTTATGTATCCGACTATTACCTGATCGTCGATATTTATATTGCCGTTACTAGTGTCAAAAACTACTCATCAGTATTTTCTTCCTTTTCGGTCTCTTGTGACTCCTCATCAATAGAGATTTTTAACCTTCTCTATACGCCTATCTCTTTACCCCTAATATCTGAAAAATTGATATTCTCATATTTTATAGGACTATATGTTGAATTTTTCCTTAGGAATTTCACCGATATAATCTATGATAAAACCACCTATAGTTTCACTGTTGTCAGACTCAAGTTCTATACCAGTTTCTTCATCAAGGTCATCAAGATATACATTTCCATCGACAATGTATTCAGTTTCAGAAACCTTTTCGATTATTCTATCTTCATCATCAAACTCATCGTCTATATCACCAACGATTTGTTCGATGATGTCTTCAATAGAAACGATTCCACTAAATCCACCATATTCATCGATTAATATAGCGATATGCTGTTTTGTTTTTTGTAGCTCTACAAAAAGCGAGTCGATATTTTTTGTTTCAGGTACGAGATAAGGCTCTCGCATTATCTCTTTAATGTCGATATCGTCAAATCCTACTGAAGCTCCTTTGAGCAGATAGTCCTTTACTAAAAGAAGTCCAATTATATTATCAGTATCCCCATCACATATTGGAATTCTAGAATGACGAAGCTCCATAAGCTCTTCAAAAATACTCTTCTTTATCATCCTGAAGATCAATCATGAACACATCTGTTCGCGGTGTCATAATTTCATATGCAAGAAGGTCATCGAACTCAAATATACTGTCTATCATTCTGCGACCCTCTTCCTTAAGGTCACCACTTTCCTGACCTTTATCTAGCATCGATCTCACGTGATCCTCAGAAAACTGCGTGTCATCGACATCTATATCTTTTCGCATGATGAGAAGAAACAGATTTGCAATCCCAAGACATAGCGATGTAATCGGCAAAAAGCACTATACAAATGAAACGCTGCAACTTTACGAGTTTTTAGAGCATAAGAGTCAGCAGACTGTACAGCAAGCTTCTTTGGGAAAAATATCAGCAAATGCAAAAATAGAAAAATAGCGAATATTACATTAGCTATTATTGGCAAAAACGATATGTATCTAGCTTTGAGTAAAAAAACCGAGATTAAATACGAATATGGCAACAATCGCCATTGAATACATAAAAGATTCTATCTGGATAATGGTATCTAGACGGTTTTTTTATAAAACTATGAATTAGATCAGCCCTTTTTGTTATTAGGCTCATCTTCCCTAAGCTCATTTAGCTTGTTTCTATCCACATAATCAAGTGCATTAAGCGATGCAGAAACTAGTCCATTAGTAATAAGCACGACTAGTAATATGAGTACATATATGGTCCAACTCACGGGGTCAGATGACATGATTTTCTCCTTACATTGATTTAAGCAATATCAATAAATGACACAATCTAACTTTTTTTAAATCTATTTCTTTTTCCTTAGAATGAAATCCGCAGGGTAAGTTTTGCTAAGCTTAACTTTTTATTATCTGCTGTGGATGAGGTGCAGAGTCGATAGGATTATTATCTGCGTCATACATCTCCCTAACTATTTCATCGCTATACTCAGTACGAGGTCCAAACACTTCTATGTCATCACCAACACAGAATTTATTTCGCTGCTCGACGATGGTGAGACCTGTATCAGCTTCAAAACCTCTTACAACACCGATAAATGAATATTCTCTAGTGTAATCACTGCTTGAATAATTCTGCCCGCTGCTATCAGGGTTTAGAATAATAGAATCCGTGGTAAAAATTCTCTATGGCTTGCCTTACAGAGCTCTGTAAACCATTTTTCCTGGAATTCGTAATTATCAGGATTTTCAAGATAAGAGTCGAGTGCTGCTCTATATGCAGAAACTACAGTAGCGACATAAAATGGGCTTTTCATACGACCTTCAATCTTGAGAGAATAAATTCCAGCATCAATTAGATCTGGAAGTTTATCGAGCATGCAGAGGTCGCGTGAGTTCATAATATAACTGCCCCTGCTCATCTTCTTCTATCGGATAATATTCGCCAGGTCTTTTTTCCTCTACGAGTGAATATTTCCAGCGACAAGGATGAGTGCAAGAGCCCCTATTAGCATCTCTACCAACCATAAAGTTGCTGAGCAGGCATCTACCTGAGTAAGACATACACATAGCGCCATGGACAAATGCTTCAATTTCTGTATCTGGAGGTAGAACTTTCTTCATCTCCCTAAGCTCATCAAGACTCATCTCTCTTGCGGCCACAATTCTAGTGGCACCCATCTGCTGAACCCAAAAATGCAGCTGTCATGTAGTTTGTAGTATTTGCCTGTGTGCTAATGTGAATCTCGGCATCTGGAATAATACCCTTTACGATAGTCATAACACCAGGATCGGATACAAGAAATGCATCTATTGGAATGTCTTTAATCTTCTCAAGATAGGCTTTTAGAGGCGGAATATCATCGTTATGAGGATATATATTGATAGTCATATATCCTTTGGCATCGTGTTCATGTATAAACTCCATAGCCTCTCTAATTTCATCTATGGATAAATTCCCCTGCTCCAGCACGGAGGCTAAACAGTTCACCACCGAAGTATACTGCATCTGCTCCGTATATTATGGCTGTTTTCAGTTTTTCCATATCTCCTGCAGGAGCAAGTAACTCAATTTTCTTTTTAGTCATCTAGCTTAATAATAGCAAGACCATCGCCACAGCTTAATAGCGAAATAGTCAAGTCCTTTCTACCCTTTAAATACTCTAAAAACTCTTTCATCCTCTTGACACTTGTTCGATGCCTACGTCCAGGATCTCACTGTTGAACCAGTGAGATATCCGTGGATAAGCATGTTGTCACAGATAATTGTAGCTCCAGGTTTCGCAAGTCTCTCTGCTCTGTCAAAGAACTCTCTGTAATGGCTCTTTGCAGCATCGATAAAGATAAAATCAAAACGGGACTCTGGAGAATTATCATCAACTAAGTGCTCGAGAATTTGATTTGCATCACCAAAATTAATATCGATTTTATCCTCAAATCCCATCGATTTTACATTTGGAACTGCATGTTCATACATATGAGGGGATCTCTCTATCGTTGTTACATGAGCCCCCTCACAAATAGTTGCAAAATAACAAGCTGAATAACCATAAGCCGTACCTATCTCAAGAATATTGGTTGGCTTAGTAATCTTCAAAAATGTGTTCAAATAGCTCTCAGTCTCTCTAAGAATTAGTGGAACACCGTCTTGCTCACAAACCGCTCTTAATTGAGCTAAGTTTTCTGACGGTGAAGAATAAAATGAGTCTAGTAGATTAACGATTTTTTCGTCTGTAATACTCATTATTTGTTTTTCTCCGCTAAAGCTTTTGAGTAAGCTTCTTTATCCTTGAGGAACTTGTTGTAATCCTTACTGAAGTTGTGTGTACCATCTAACTTTTCACTTACAACGTAATAAAGGTAATCTGTAGATTCTGGATAAAGAGCAGCCTTAATAGATGCTTTACCAGGCGAACAGATTGGTCCTGGAGGAAGTCCCTGATTAGTATACGTATTGTACGGTGAATCAATCTTCGTGTCTGCAATAGACAGATTCTCTTTAGGCTTTCCTAGTGCATACTGAATAGTAGCATCAATCTGAAGTGGCATATTTGCCTTGATTCTATTGTAGATAACACTAGCAATCTTAGCTCTGTCACCATCGTACTGTGACTCTCTTTCGATTAGAGATGCGATGATAACTATTTCGTTTTCACTAAGATTCAGTTCTTTAGCACGCTGTCTATACTTCTTGGTAAATACCTTGTCATACTGATTGAGCATAGTTGTGATAATCTGAGTTTCATCAGCATCTAGGTCTACAGCATAAGTATCTGGGTAAAGATATCCCTCGAGATGATTCTCTCCAGACTGTGCGTCTTTAAGGAATGAAAACTTACTAAAGTCTCCGTTCTTTGCGACATCAAGGAATTTATCTTTGTTACAAATACCTTCTTTGTCTAATTTTTCAGCCGTTTGCTCAAGAGTATATCCTTCAGGAATGGTGAAGTTCTTTGTACTAGAAACACCCTTTACGATAGTCTGAGCGATATCACTCGATCTCATACTAGGTGAAACAGAAAAGCTACCGGCCTTGTACTTACCGTCATATCTCCAAATTTTAGATACGAGTTTATATTTCGTAACGCTGCTAATTACACCCTTTTTATGAAGCTCCTGCGCAATATCATCGGTCGATGAACCTTCTTTAATTTTAACAATAACAAAGGTGTTATCATTACGATCCTTAGGCTTGTTAATTATAAGAAGTGAGGCGCTTAACGAAATTAAGATAAGGAGTATTGCGATAAGAATGGCTAGAACCTTCTTTACTGACTTCTTCATATTACCTCCCACAACTAGGAATATTGTTAGCCAATATCAATCAAAGATTAATATCAGCTAACAATCCTTAAAAACACAGTTTATTAAATAATTGATAGTAATAAAGTTTCAGACTATTTAGATCTTCCGAGGTATTCTCCACCTTCTCTAGTATCAATCTGAATCATCTCCCCCTCTTCGATGAAGATAGGCACCTGAATAACAGCACCTGTTTCAACAGTTGCAGCCTTTGTAACATTAGTTGCTGTGTCGCCCTTTACACCTGGCTCTGTCTCGATAACCTTGAGGTCTACGAAGTTTGGCGCCTCAACTGCAAAAGCATTTCCCTGATAGAACTTAATAGTAGCTGTATCATTTTCTCTGATGAACTTAACAGCATCTTCAACAAGGTCTGCACTTAGAGGAACCTGATCGAATGTCTCCTGATCCATGAAGTAATATAACTCTCCATCATTGTAGAGATACTGCATAGTCTTTGTTTCGATGTGTGCCTTCGGGAACTTATCGTTAGGGTTGAATGCTTCTTCTCTTGTAGCACCAGTAAGGATGTTTCTGTACTTAGTTCTAACAAAAGCCGCACCTTTTTCCAGGCTTTTACATGCTGGAAGTCGAGTACAACATGTGGTTCTCCGTTCATCTCAAAAGTTACACCTTTTCTGAAATCTCCTGCACTAATCATACTTAATCTCTCTTTCTGTGATATTAAAAAAATTAAAATTATTATCTTGTATTATAAACGTATAGTAAAAATTATTATATCAGATGCTAAGACTAAATATTAATCTTTACAACATCTGAAAGAATTTCATATACGTCCTTCATCATTATAGCAAATCTCGCCTCTGCTTGCATATACTCTGCCGCTTTAGGATTTGATGACATTATAGCATATAGTGACTGCATCTGAGCCATCGCTTCCTGTCCTACTTCTTCGCCGCTTAACTGCTTAGCCTGAAGCTCAATCTGACGCTTTTGCATATCATTGATCATTTGATTTAGCGTCGGATCCTGCTCAATTTCCTTGCGAAGCTTATCGTAATCAATAAATTCGTTACTTGCTTTTAATAGCTGCCGCGAGTTCATGAGCACTTGAATATACATTCATGTGAATTACCTCCTGAAGTTAAACCAATGGTTTATATATCCATTATCACTGGTAGAATAACTGGACTTCTCCGAGTTTTTCTTGTAAATAAATCCTCTCATATCGTCCTTAATAATATTCTTTAAGGCGTTAATGTCTTCTGAACCTAGACTGTTCCATTTGTCGATGGATTCATACACAATCTCAGTTGCTTCATTGATGAGAGGCATATTTTCTTTGACATAGATGAACCCACGTGTAATTAGCTCTGGTCTCGCAGCAAGTAGTCCTGAATTGCTATCGATAGAAACCGCTATAACTATTAGTCCTGATTCAGATAGTTGCTTTCTATCACGAAGTACGACATTGCCGACGTCACCGATTCCATATCCATCTACAAGAACATCTTCAGCAGATGCCTGTTCAGGTTCCAATTTTGCTTGCTTTCCAGTTATGCGAAGAGCGTCACCATTATTCATTACGAATATATTTCCTCTGTCCATACCCATCGATTCAGCTAGCTGAGCATGTTCTCTTAAATGACGATATTCTCCATGAGCAGGTATAAAGAATCTAGGTCTTACCAGTGAGTGGATTAGCTTTTAATTCTTCTTTTACAAGCGTGTCCAGACACATGGATGTCTACAAAGTCAGACAAGAAGACGTTAACTTTTTTTCTCATAAAGTTTATTTACTATATTAGTAACAGCCTTTGCATTACCAGGGATTGGCGATGATGAGAAAACAACAGTGTCTCCTGTCTTGAGTTTGACTGCTCTATGTGAGTCGTTTGCCATCCTCGTAAGTGCAGACATAGGTTCGCCTTGGCTTCCGGTCGTGATAATAGTGATATTTGCATCTGGGATATTTCCAATCTTACGGATATCTACAAATGCAGACTCCGGTAGATCGAGATATCCAAGCTCTCTAGCAAGAGTCAATACATTCTCCATGGATCTACCTGATATTGCGATCTTACGTCCATACTTTATTGAAGCCTCCATAAAGTATTTAATCCTATAAATATTAGATGAGAAGGTCGCAATAATCAGACGCTTATCTGTTTTTGGAAAAATATTTCATTCATAGAATCGACAACAACACGTTCAGAAGGAGTGTAGCCTGGTCGAAGTACATTTGTACTGTCGCAAAGTAGAACATCTACTCCCTCTTGTCCGAGCTGTGCAAACTTGGCGAGGTCAATTCTCTTTCCATCTAATGGTGAAAAAAATCTACTTTAAAAATCACCTGTATGAACGAGATGCCCGCCAGGACATTTTATAGAGTAAGCCATTGCATCAGCTATACTGTGATTAGTATGAATCGCTTCTATCTTGAATGACCCTATATTGAAAGTTTCGCCCGCTTCTATAACATGCTCTTTCATGGATAGTCCATGCTCCTTGAGCTTATTTCTGATAAGTCCCATCGCTAATGGCGGTGCATACACTGGAGTGTTAATCTCCTTTAGAAGGAAAGGCACACCTCCGATATGGTCTTCATGTCCGTGTGTGATTATGAGTCCTCTGATTTTTCCATATTCTCCTTGAGATAGGTAAAAATCTGGAATGACTACATCGATGCCAAACATTTCATCTTCAGGAAAAGAGAATCCGCAATCGATTATCAAAATATCATCTTTATACTCAACAAGAGTGATATTCTTGCCAATCTCCTTGAGTCCGCCTAGAGGCATAACTCGCATAGTTTCAAGCGGGGACTTAAGTCTCCTCTGACGATTATTGTTTTTTTCTGATTGTTAGCAGAATTATTTTTTTGTTTTGAACATTCTTGTTTCCGCTAACTGTGTTGTTCTGTTTATTGGTCTGTTTGATATTATTGTTTTGCTTAATGTTATTCTTATTTACACTTTTTAACATTAGCATTTCTCTTATTATTATTTTTTTGTTATTATTCTTATTTTTTTATTCTCAGTCCCACTTGTTGAATAGTTCTTTTGATCTTTATTTACTAAAGACCTTACCCCTTTTGCCCTGGAACGAGAATTGTCACTTGCTTTAAAATTGCTGCTACGTGGCGATAAATCACCGCCACGATTGTTAGCAATTTTTTTCCTTGTTCCAGATGGATTTGTCTTATCAGACTTCTGAAACTTTTTATTATTTCTGTTTTCCATTCTCTTACTTTCTCCAGAGCTTACTTAACAACAAAGTTTACAAGTTTGCCAGGAATTACAATTGCTTTTAACTATATTTTTGAGAGCCTACTGCCTCCTGTACCTTTTCGCTGCTTCTTGCTGCCTCTTCTAGTGCTTCCTTAGTCGCATCCTTGGACATGGTGAGCTTATCTTTTAATTTTTCCGTTTACTTGTACTATAACTTCAACTTCATCGAGCACTAATGCTGATTCATCATATTCTGGCCATAGTGCATCATATACGCGAGAGTCTTCGCCCAAGTTTGACCAAAGTTCTTCACAGAGATGTGGTGTAAATGGACTTAGAATCAGAACCGTACTCTTGATCGCTCTATCAAGAAGTGGCATATTTACGCTGTTAAGCTGCTTGTATTTGTAGATTTCATTTACAAGCTCCATAACAGAACTGATAGCAGTATTAAAGCTAAATCTACCGCCAACATCGTCAGAAACCTTCTTGATAGTCTTGTTGAGTTGATAGTTAAGAGCTTTATCTTCTGAGCTAGATGCTACTACTGTGCCTTTAGCTGCTTCAACATCTCTGATATCAGTTAAATAGTCATAAACTAGTCTATATACTCTATTAAGGAATCTGTAGCTACCTTCAACTCCAGCATCTGACCAGTCTAATTCTTTCTCTGGAGGTGCTGCAAACAGGATGAAAAGTCTAGCTGTATCAGCTCCGTATTTCTTTTGAATTTCCTCAGGGCTAACAACGTTTCCGAGGGACTTACTCATTTTAGCACCATCCTTGATAACCATGCCCTGTGTTAGAAGATTCTCAAACGGTTCTCTCGCAGACACATATCCGAGATCAGCTAGTACCTTCTGGAAGAATCTAGCGTATAAAAGGTGAAGGATTGCATGCTCAACACCACCGATATACTGATCTACATTCATCCAGTAATCTACCTTCTTCTTGTCAAACGGCTTCTCGTCATTATGTGGATCGCAGTACCTTAGAAAAATACCATGATGAATCAACAAAAGTATCCATAGTATCGATTTCTCTTCTTGCAGGATTTCCGCAGCATGGACAAGTGGTATTAATAAATGTTTCACTTGTAGCTATTGGGGATTCACCTTTTCCTGTAAACTCGATATCTTTTGGTAACTTAACAGGTAGATTTTCTTCTTTTTCAGGAACCCATCCGCACTCTTCACAGTAAACCATAGGAATTGGGCAGCCCCAGTATCTCTGACGCGAAATCAGCCAATCCCTAAGCTTGTAGTTAACAGCTTTCTTTCCTATTTCCTTTTTTTCTCAACGTATTCGATAACCTTTGGAATTGACTTCAGATTATCTAGCCCGCTGAATTCACCTGAATTGATGAGCTTTCCTTCAGCTGGTGCAGCTTCTTTGAGGTCATTTAAATCAATCTCAGGGTCTTCTACATCTACCACTGGAATTATATCTAGACCGAATTTCTTTGCGAATTCGAAGTCTCTCTGGTCGTGTGCAGGTACCGCCATAACAGCACCAGTTCCATAATCCATCATAACGTAGTCAGAAATATAGATTGGAATTTTCTTACCGTTAAATGGATTTACGCAGTAATGACCGATAAACACACCAGTCTTTTCTTTTGTAAGTGAAACTCTCTCGATTTCACTCTTGTGAGCACATTCTTCAACGTAATCATTAGTCTCCTGTTCGTACTCAGTACCCTTAGTTAGTTCAGCAACATAAGGATGCTCTGGAGCCATAACCATGAATGTTACACCATATACTGTGTCACATCTAGTTGTGAATACTTCAAGAGCTTTATCTGTTCCATCAATTTCAAATTTGATCTCAGCACCTGTTGATTTACCAATCCAGTTCTTCTGCATAAGCTTAACCTTGTTAGGCCAACCTTCAAGTGTATCGAGATCTTCTAGCAGAGTATCTGCATATTCTGTAATCTTGAGATACCACTGAGATAGATGCTTTTTAGTTACAGGAGTATGACAGCGCTCACATGCACCCTCTACTACCTGCTCGTTAGCAAGTACTGTCTGACAAGAAGGACACCAATTTACAGGATTTTTCTTTTTTTGTAGGCTAGTCCCTTTTGCTGGAACTGAATAAACAGCCACTGCATCCAGCGATAGTAATCTTCTTTACATGTGGCAACTTCTCTATCCCAATCGTAGCTAAAGCCAAGAGCCGATAACTGCTTGCGCATCTCAGCGATATTGTTATCTGTCCAAATTGCGGGATGAATTCCATTCTTTATAGCTGCATTTTCCGCAGGAAGTCCAAAAGAATCCCAACCCATAGGGTGAAGAACGTTGAAGCCCTTCATTTTCTTGAACCTAGCTATAGCATCTCCAATAGAATAGTTACGAACATGTCCCATGTGCAGCTTTCCAGACGGATATGGGAACATCTCTAAAGTATAGTACTTGTCTTTAGATTCGTCATCGAGTGTTCTGAAAGCGTTTTCCTCCGCCCATATTTTTTTGCCACTTCGATTCAATTTCTCCAAAAATTGTATTTTTTTCGTTCATATTGTCACCCGTTCCTTTACTCTTCAATGAATACTGTTTCGCAATCACTCCAGATTTTATCTAGGGTGTATTTGTCACGTGTCTCTGCTGTAAATAGATTGATTATAATGTCGCCGTAGTCTGCGAGCATCCAGCCTGATCCCTGAACACCCTCAATGTTCTTCTGCACGAGGCCTAGCTCTTCAGCTTTTCCCGACGCAAAGTCGAGAAGTGCACTGAGTTGCCTTTCGGAACCTGCAGTGGCATTTACGAAAAAGTCTGCAAAAGAAGACTTTTCTGCAATATTGATAACAGTTATATCGCGAGCTTTCTTCTCGGATAGAATCTTTTGCTATTTCAATTGCGTTGTTCTGCATTGTCATAATTAATTCTTCCTTTTCGGTAATTTTATCAAGAATGAAGCGTTTGGCTTCGTATGTATCATTGTCAACTGGTACGCCTCTAGCTCCTAATAGCTCGATGCTGTAATCGATGATTTCGAGGCACGCCTTATCTAAATCTTGCTTTGCGATCAACCTGAGATATGGAGCTTCAGCGTAAGTCCTGTTAATCTCAATAGCATCAGCCACATATACTATTTCCTCTAGTAAGCTCATACCATAGCGTCCTGCAGTATGAGATGAAACAGCCATTAAAACATCTCTGTCTTCAATTCCAAAATCTTGCTTGAGCATAGCAGCTCCAACTTTAGAATGAGCAAGTTCTGGTGTGTTTAAAAATTTTAAATCAACTCCATATGTTCTAATAAGTCGATTCATAGCTTCGCTTGAATAGCACTTTGCTATATCGTGCACAAGTCCTGCAAATCTAGCCTTTTCTACATCTGCCCCATGTATTTCTGCTAATTCTCCAGCCATGTCTACAACTCCTAGCGAATGTATATATCGCTTAGGGTTAAGTGTTCGCTTTAAATACTCGTCGAGCACTTTAGTCTTTGTATAATCCATTATTTATTATATATTCCTCTACGCGTTCATTTACGAGTCCTTTAATAGGTTTTCCTTTACTACATAAATCTCTTATGTGAGATGATGAACAATCAAACGGTGGCATTTGTAATAGATGTATTTCTGCATTATAATTCATACGATACTTAGCAATTTTACATTCACCTAATGTATTGTCTGTACCCGGTCTCACAGCAGTGATAAGCGGAAATTCTTTTAAAATATCTGTACCCTTATACCAAGTATCTACTGCAACGACAGAGTCATAGCCAAGTATAAAGTAAAGACGTGCTTCGTACATTGCCGAAAGATATTGAAGTGCATCATATGTATACGAGATACCCTTCTTATCAATTTCGTATGTCGTCATCTCTAGTCGCTTATCGTCCTGAATTGCAAGCTCTATCATCTTACAGCGATGTTCAGCAGGTGATATTTTGGCATCTAACTTAAATGGTGAAACTGTATTTGGCATAAAAACTACTTTATCTAGTCCAAGTTCTGAGAGAGCAGTTTCAGCAAGTCTAGTATGAGCGAGATGAATCGGGTCAAACGTACCACCAAATATTGCTATTTTATTCATATGTAATCGTTTCCTGTAAATGTTAAATATATCAGCACGCAGTAGTTTTACATACTAATGATTAATTTGAATAATATTATTCTATATGTGACGTAATTGATAGACCTAACTCTTCAAGCTGAGCAGCATCTGCCCTTCCAGGAGCTTCCGATACTGGGCACTCTGCGTTTGCGTTCTTAGGGAATGCTATAACTTCACGAATACTGCTTTCGCCGAGTAGAAGCATTACCATTCTATCAAGACCGTATGCTAATCCGGCATGTGGTGGAGCACCGTATTTGAACGCCTCGATAAAGAATCCGAACTTCTCCATACGCTCTTCTTCACCTAGACCTAGAACCTGGAACATCCTATCCTGAAGTTCTCTATCGTGAATTCTTATAGAACCACCACCAAGCTCAACTCCATTCAAAACGATGTCATATGCATCTGCGTTTAGCGAGAGTATATCTCCATCTAACTTATCTAATTCGTCTAACTTAGGCTGTGTAAATGGATGGTGCATAGCTTTTAGGTTTCCTTCGTCATCCTGCTCAAACATAGGAAAATCAACAACCCATAGGAAGTTAAATTTATTGTCATCAAGAAGTCCTAGGATTCCTGCAATCTTTCTTCTAAGCCATCCAAGTGTATCGAACACTACTTTAGGTTGTGCAGATACAATAAAGATAATGTCTCCGACTTTTTGAACCACAACGTTCTGCAACCTTAGTTAGTTCATCATCTGTGAGAAACTTGCTAGCCGATGAAGCAAAGCCATTCTCTTCAACTTTAACCCACAGAAGACCTTTTGCCCCTGTAATGCTTAGCGTCTTCTGTTAATTTATCGATTTTCTTGCGAGAGAACTCTGCAGCTCCGCCAGGAACAGAAATTCCACGTATGTCCCCACCATCAGCAAGAGCATCCTGGAAGACTTTGAATTCACTACACTCAAAAAAATATCATTGAGCTTATTTAGTTCAATATCAAATCTTGTATCTGGCTTGTCAGAGCCGTAGCGCTCCATGGCTTCTTTGTATTTAAGTCTCGGGAACGGAGTTTCTATATCAATTCCCTTGAGCTCTTTCATTACACGCTTAAGTAGACCTTCCTGCATGTTTATAACATCATCTGAGTCAGCAAACGACATCTCTAGGTCAATCTGCGTGAACTCAGGTTGTCTGTCGGCACGCAAATCTTCATCTCTAAAACATTTTACAATCTGGAAATATCTATCAGTCCCAGAAACCATAAGAAGCTGTTTGAACATCTGTGGTGACTGAGGAAGAGCGTAGAAGCATCCTGTATTTACTCTACTTGGAACGAGATAGTCTCTCGCCCCTTCTGGTGTTGGTTTGATGAGCATCGGTGTTTCTACCTCAGTGAATTCACTCTCATCAAAGTAATCGCGCACAAGCTTAGTCAGTTTATGACGGAAAGTTAAGTTGCGCTGCATTTTATTTTTGCGAAGATCAAGATAACGGTATTTGAGGCGTAGATTTTCGTCCACATTATCATCGTCTTTGATATAAATAGGTGGTGTATCCGCTTCGGAATATATTACTAGATCGTTTGCAAATACTTCGATTGAACCAGTTGGGATGTTGTTATTCTTTGAAGTTCTTTCTTTTACAACACCAGAAACACCTATTACATATTCGGATCTCAAAGATTTTGCCTTCTCCAGAAGATCCTCAGGAATATCTTCATTAAATGTAATCTGGGTAATTCCAGATTTGTCTCTGATGTCAACAAATACAAGACCACCAAGGCTTCTTGCCTTAGCAACCCATCCATTTAGGACAACGCTTGTATCAACGTCTTCTAGTCTTAGCTCTCCGCACATGTGTGTTCTTTTTTTAGTAATGTAGACATCTTATTTTTCAATCTCCTTAGTTATATCACTGGCATTAATTTCTTTCTGTTCACCGCTTACCATATTCTTTAGTGTAACTACACCCTTTTTAATCTCATCATCACCGATAACAACGGAGTAACGTGCTGCTAGCTTATTTTGCATATTTCATCTGTCCCTTAAGATTGCGGTTTAGCGTGTCAATGGAAACAGCAACTCCATTTTTTCTAAGCTCATGAGCTAGACCGATAGCATATAGTCTTGCGTTATCCCCTATATATGATATAGATATATCTGGGACATTTTTGTCCTCGATGACAATATCGTTTTGCTCCATAAGTAGCAATAATCTCTCTTTTCCTAAGCCAAATCCAACGCCAGGAATGGAAGGGCCACCAATCTCTTCAACGAGGTGGTCATATCTGCCACCACCACAGATAGTGCCCTGAGCACCTATCTTGGTAGTAACAAATTCAAATGCTGTCTTTGTATAATAATCGAGACCACGAACGATTCTTGGGTCAACAGTATATATTATGTTCATCGCATCAAGATTAGTTTTAAGTGATTCAAATGCAGCCTTGCAATCATCACATAAGTGGTCAAGCATAACTGGTGCATCAGCAGCTATCTCTTGATCACGAGGATCTTTGCTATCTATGATGCGCATTGGGTTAGCGTCAAAACGGTCTTTACTTGTATCCGATAATTCATCGTAATATGGTCTTAGATAATCCTGGAGGGCCGCTCTATATACTGGTCTACACTGACGGCAACCAACACTGTTTATTCTGAGCTCAACATCTTTTATCCCAACTTTTTTGATGAAATCAGATGCAAGAGCAATAACTTCAGCATCTGCCATCATGTCAGGTGTTCCGAAATTCTCTACTCCAAACTGATGAAACTCACGAAGTCTACCAGCCTGAGGTCTCTCATACCTAAAACAAGGGGTATCATAATAATACTTGGTAGGTTGCATTTCGGCATAGTCATGACTTTCAATAAATGCTCTAACTGCAGGAGATGTTCCTTCAGGCTTCAAAGTAATGCTACGATGTCCAAGGTCCTCAAAGGTATACATTTCCTTTTGCACAATATCTGTAGTTTCACCAACACCTCTATTAAAAAGCTCCGTGCTTTCAAACATTGGTGTTCTAACTTCGCCGAATCCATAAAGGCGACATAGTTCGTAAAACTCTCGTTCGATATATTGCACTTTATATGAATCCTTTGGCATCGTATCCTTGGTTCCTTTTTGGTGCTTTGATAGCCATAAATTCCTCCTAATTCATTGATTTAATCGAAATACCTATGCTTTCTGGCAATAATATTATCAATTCTATCTACATACATTCTGTAATCATTTATATTTGGTACACGCTCTAAACGGTTTTCTGCCGAATAATAACGTTTACCAATAGCTCCTGCTCCGAGTCCGATTATGGTCTGCATTTCTTCCATAATTCTAATATTATATAAAGAGTGAAGACCTGGTTTGCACCAACCAGTATTCTCAAAAGATCCCATCTGGTGCTTTTTGTCTATAAACGTAATATGGCACAAATCCAGCTTCGTGAAGTATCCTAGAAGCTATATTTAACATCTTTTCAACTTCTCGAACACCTCGCAGATAGTATTCGGGGTCGTCATTTTTAAGCTTAGACCCTCTTTTTACCGATAATGTATGTACGGTAATATTGTTTGCGCCAATATTGATTAGCTCATCAAGTGTATAGGCAACATCTTCTGCTGTTTCACCTGGAAGGCCTGCTATAACATCAGAATTGATAACCTTAAAAATCATACTCTTGAGCTAACTTAAAAGCTGATTTAATGTCAACGCTTGAGTGAGACCTTCCAATAATTCTAAGAGTTTCATCATTCATAGACTGAGGGTTGATACTGATACGATTGACACCAGCCGCTTTTATCGAACTTAACCTATCTTCGTCAATAGTATCTGGTCTTCCTGCCTCTACAGTAGTTTCAATATCATCAATCTTGATACCAAATGAATCTTCAAGCGATTTAAAAAGCATAGAAAGCTCTTTTTCCACGTAGCGATGTAGGGGTGCCACCACCCAAATACACACTTTCTATATGTTTTTCCGCTATTAATAAATAGATTTCCGCATTCTCTAATCTCCCTATGTAGTTCAGGAAGATAGTTTTCAATAGATTTTTGATCTTGCGAGCTCTGATCCAAAAAGAGCAATATGAACAAATACTCGGACAAAAACGGAATACTCGTATAAATTGACCAATTCTTATCATCTGCTGTTTGAACATACTCAGTTTGGTACCTGAGAATTTTATTTATTAATGTTCTTTTACTTTCAGACACTAGATAAATATCAGCAAGACCTTGATCCACCTCTTCTAAGCTATAGCCTTTGAGGTAAAGATTCATAGCTGGCTTAAGAGGTTTTTACACCTGTCAGAGTTCCCCAATCAGGAGCTTTGCCTGTAAGTGAAGATAAAGTTCTATAGATATCGCGTTTGATATTGTCTCTATCTTGATCAAGATTAGCGTTAAAAACTAAGCTGTAATATCCAAGCGCTAAACTGCTAGCATTTTCTATATTTATAGGAACAACTTCATACTCTCCATCAGCAAAGAATTCACGTGCAAGTTCAGAGTAATGATGTTCATTGTCTATTCCGTTAACATACAGTCTATACAAAAGGATTTTCCCTCTTCTCTGATTCTATAGTCGTTGAAGGCCCATGACCTGGGTAGACAATGGTACCACCATCAAGACTAAAAAGCTTATTTTGAATAGAGTCTTTTAGCTGCCCCCAGTTTCCGCCGTACAGGTCTGTTCTACCGACACTTCTCATAAATAGCGTGTCTCCACTAAATAGATTTCCGTCGGCAAGAATGCACATACCGCCCTTAGTATGGCCAGGAGTGGTAATAAAGATAAGATTCGTATTACCGAGCTTTTAATTCTTCGCCATCGGCCACGTATATATCTGCTTCGATAGCAACTTCCTTACCTGCATAATGAGCAGTGCCGTTTATTGATGAGTCGGTTATCATTTCGTGCTCATCAAAATTAATAACAAGCTTTGAAGCTGGATACTTATCCTTGTATTCGTTAAGTGAAGCGATGTGATCCCAGTGAGCATGTGTGAGAATTATATAAGCTAAATTAATTTCTTTTCCTATAAAATCCTCTATTGCCTTGTTAAAACATCCTGGATCAATGACCGCACAAAGTCCACTATTCTCATCCTTGATGACATACGTGTTCTCTCCAATTGGAGCACATTCAATTCGCTTAAGTTTTATACTCATTATGATCTAGCCCTATAAACCTCTGAAATTCCCGGAACATTTCTAAGTGCAATCAATAGTCGTTGCATTTGATGCGTATCCGAAATAGAAACTGTTAAAGTACATGTAACATTATTATCTTCGATAGGTCTCATATTGACTCCGGAAAGCTTTATATCAAGGTCTTCACAAACCTTTGATATATCACTAAAGAGTCCCTTTCTGTCCTGACCTAATACTAGTACATCGGCATAATAGGTCTGTCCGAGCTTAGGAGTTTCCCATTCTACCTGTATTAGTCTGCCTTTTTCTGCATTAGGTAAACTCAGAATATTTGTACAGTCCTTTCTATGGACTGTAATGCCACGCCCTTTTGTGATAAATCCAACTATATCATCACCAGGAACTGGGTTACAGCATCTAGCAACCTTGATTAGCAGATTGTCAGAACCTTTAACCATGATGCCAGGTGTTCCTGAATTCTGCTCTCTCTTGACAGGCTTCTTTTTGATAATCTCTTCGGCCTTCTTCTCTTCCTTATGTGTGTCCTCGACATAATAATCGATAAGCCTTTGCCCTAGTCTAACCTGAGCAGCTCCACCCCCTGAAATAGAAGCATAGAGTTCATTTATGTTACTCATTCCCAAATCCTTAACAGCCTTGAGAAGATATGAGTTTTTTGCAACAAGTGTAGGGTCATACCCTTTCTTCTTAAGGTAATTTGTTATATTATTTTTTTACCTTTTTTTCAACTACGTTGGTTCTATCAGCTTTACGCAGCCAATTCCTGATCTTATTTTTGGCCTGTGAACTTTTTGCAATATTTAACCAATCCATGCTTGGACCAGCTGAGTTTGCTGAAGTAATGATTTCGACAATATCACCAGTATTAAGCTTGTGGTCAATAGTTACCATCTTGCCGTTAACCTTAGCTCCAACACATCTAACACCAACATCTGTATGGATTTTTAAACGCAAAGTCGATTGGAGTAGATTCCGCTGGAAGCTCAACAACATCTCCGTGAGGCGTGAATACGAAAAACCTGATGGTCAAATAAATCAACCTTTAAAGTTTCTAAAAAAACTCAAGAGAATCATCAGTTTCCTTCTGCCATTCGAGAGCTTGTCTTAACCAAGCAAGCTTCTGCTCATCTTCATCTTGTGGGCCAATAACTTTGCCCTCTTTGTATTTCCAGTGTGCTGCAATACCGTATTCAGCAATACGATGCATGTCCTTAGTCCTAATCTGGATTTCAAAAGGATTTCCATTCTTATCAAGAACTGTGGTATGTATTGACTGATACATATTTGGTTTAGGCATCGCAATATAGTCCTTAAACCTACCAGGTATAGGGAGTCCATTTCGTATGAACGAGTCCAAGCGCAGCGTAACAATCTTTTACACTATCAACAATTATTCTTATCGCAGTTAAATCGAAAAATTTCATCCAGTTGTTTCTTCTGGATGACCATCTTCTTGTAAATACTATATAGATGCTTGGAGCGGCCCATTACTTCGCATTCTATATTGGCATTATCGAGACTATCTTTAATTTCGGAAATCAGGTGCTGTATTACACTTTCTCTGCTTTCTCTTCTTTGACTAACCTTGACAGACAGCTCTTTATATTCGTTAGGATGAAGGTACATGAGCGCCAAATCCTCTAGTTCGAACTTTATGCTGTAAATACCTAGTCTGCCGGCAAGCGGTGCGTATATCTCGAGTGTCTCAAGTGCTTTTTCCTCACGCTTTTTGCAGGCATATATTCAAGAGTTCGCATGTTGTGAAGTCTGTCCGCAAGCTTAATTATTAGCACCCTGATGTCTTTAGACATGGCAAGAAACATCTTACGAAAATTCTCCGCCTGTAGTTCTTCCTTTGAATCGTATTTGATGTTACCTAGCTTAGTAACACCATCCACAAGAAGCGCTATTTCTTCACCAAAATCATCAACGAGTTCTTCCCGAGTATATGATGTATCTTCAACAACATCATGCATTAAACCCGCAACGATAGTCTCAGTATCCATACCGAAATTAGCCAATATAAAGGTTACAGCAATCGGATGGATGATATAAGGTTCACCACTCTTTCTGCGCTGTCCTTCGTGCAAAGTGTTAGCAATTTCAAATGCCTTAACCACAAGTGGCGAGTTGTACTTGTGGTTAATACTTTCAAGCTTAGCTATAAATTCTTCAGTTGTCATAACTATAGCTTCTGACTGCAAATGTAGGCCTCAATAAGTTAATTTTTACGTTTATTTTATGATACCGTCATTTTCGCGCTTAGCACGCTCGATCTTCTTGCGCTGCTTCTCATTTTGTTCAATCTGCTTTGCATACTTAGACATGCTCTGTCTACGCATCGACTCATAAAGTATTGGGCTGCATAGGAATATAGATGAATATGTTCCTACAGATACTCCAATTATTAGCGGAATCAAGAACTGTCTGATTTCAGAGGAGACAAGAACGAATAGTGGAATCATTACCACGATGGTTGTCAGTGATGTCATAATCGATCTTGAAAGTGTCTGGTTGATACTATCATTAATCAAGCTAACAACTTCTTTTGCGCTTGTAGAACCTAGTGTTCTCACGGATTCTATCGAATACTACAATTGTGTCATTTATCGAGTAACCTACTACTGTCAAAATACCGGCAATAAACGGATTATTTATAGTAAATCCAAATATTGCATAGATAGCAAGTGTCACGAGAACGTCATGTCCGAGACCGCCTACAGCAGCAAGTCCATAGTTCCAGTTCTTAAATCTAAATCTGATGTATATGAGCATACAGAATGTTGCTATAAGAATTGACTTAACGGCATTTCTTCTTAGCTCTTTACCAACAGTTGGTCCAAATTCTTCAGAAGACAGAACTGCATCTTTCTTTTAGGTTATACTTTGAATCAATTGTATTGATTACTTCCTGTCTCTGGTCAGCCTTTAAAGCTTTTTATAGTTCTAATAACGATCTGGTCATTTTTCTCGCCAGCATACACAATCTGTGGGTTGAGTTTATGCTTAGCAATTGTTTCCTTGACTTCTTCGATATTGACCTTTTTGCCCATATCAAGCTGAATAGTTGTACCACCTGTGAAGTCTATTCCGTAGTTGAAACCTTTTAAATCCGGCACACGCAATTCCTATGATAATCACACACAGTGAAAGTGCGTAGAACTTCTTGCGGTTTCCGATGAAGTCAAACTGACGCTTTAGTTTAAACTTAGGTGTGCCATCTTCATTAACACCGAAGTATTTGTTTTTACCAAATTTCTTGCTATCTGCAAGCAGTGTTACATATAGCTGAGTAATGATAACAGCTGTAAAGATGCTGCAGATAGTACCTAGCATAAGTGTAAGTGCAAATCCCTTAACAGCTGTGGTACCTATTAGGTACAAAACAATTGACGCAATTAGAGTAGTTGTCTGAGAGTCAACTACTGTTGAAAGAGCCGATTTAAATCCAGTGTCAACTGATGCTCTAATCGACTTACCCTTTGCAATTTCTTCTCTAATTCTGGTAAAGATGATAACGTTTGAGTCAACAGCCATACCTATGGATAGAATGATACCAGCAATACCTGGAAGTGTTAGAACTGCACCGAGAGCAGCCATAATTACTAGGACGATAAGTACATATAGCGAAAGAGCTAGGTCAGCTATAAATCCAAGTAAGCCGTATGTTAGCAACATTATTAAGAATACGATTGCAAGACCTATGATGCCTGCCTTTACCGACTTTACGAGAGCATTTGCACCTATGGTAGCAGTTTTCGACAGAAGAGTTAACTTCTGTAAGGGATGCAGGAAGCGCACCTCCTCTAATGAGAGACGATGTCTGCGAAGCTTCTTCCTTTGAGAAACCACCCTGTCTGGTTATTTCACAGTTTCTGCTATTTATTACACTTTTTGCAGTTGGTGCAGATATAACCTTATTATCAAGCATAATGATGATTGACTGAGCGTCAAAGGTGCTTCCATCAGAATTCTTAAGCGTTGCTGTAACAATTCCCTGACTGGTTTTCTGGGTTGTTGCTGCAAACTTCTGCGATCCTGCAGAAGTGAAATCCATGAGTGATCTTATATCCGCCATTATTTGAGTCGGTACTGAATGAAGAGTCCTTAATATCGTTACCACTCATAATCTGCGTTCCGTCTGCCAATAGAAATCTGAGCTGAGCCGTCTTACCAATCTGCTTTGATGGCTGTATCAGCATCATCAACTCCCGGCATTTCGACACGAACTTTATTAGTTCCCTCAACGGAAACTGTGGCTTCGGAAATGCCCATCGCATTAACACGATTTTCAAGAACAGACTTTGTCTGATCCATCAACTTACTTAGATCAGATCCTTTTGCTTTAGTTTCTGCCTGAAGCAATACATACACACCACCGTTAATATCAAGACCGTACTTGAGCTGCTTGTTGATGCTCTTAATTGGACCAGCACCCTTAATTGCTACTGCCCAACCGATAATGATAATAACTGTCACTAATGTAGCTAAAAAAACTTTTTGTTCCAGTTTTTCATAATTATAAATTGCCTTTCCTTCGCTTGTTTTCTATGAGGACATATGCCCCCTATTATTAATTAATACTTCAAAAATATTTTTACATTATATAGGCTATTTCTTCAAGTGTTAAATCCCTTGATAAATAGCTATTATAAGCATTTTTTTAAAAATATGGTTAGATAACACTTATTTTTGTGATAAAATTTTCTAATTTTTACATAAAATCTCAAAGAATAAAAACGGTGTGCGTTATGCACACCTCAATGATTAATTATTCAGCATCTGTCTCAGTGTTATCCTTGCTATCAGCTTTCTTTGCTCCAAGCTTCTTAGGAGTAACCTTTTTAGATCTATTGTTACGAGTTTCCTCAGCACTTTCAGTCTTAGCTTCAGACTCTTTGTCGTCGCTCTTTTCAGCTTCCTGCTTGCCTACAACACTACCAACTGCAGACTTAATAATTTCCATCTTAGTCTTACTAGAACCAGTTTCGATAAGAATACGATCATCCTTAATTCTAACAATCTTGCCTACAATACCACCGATTGTAACAATGTTATCTCCAGGCTTAAGAGCAGCTCTCATGCTTGTAACTTCTTTGTCACGCTTTCTCTGTGGTCTAATTAGCATAAAAGTAGATTAGTGGTATAAATACCAGTATTAAGACGATATTGTATAAACCTGTCTTCATCTCAGTACCTCCAAAATTTTCCTGAAAGTGATAATTGACAATATGATTGGTGCCGGCGATGGGGGTCGAACCCATACGGTATTTCTACCACGGGATTTTGAATCCCGCGCGTCTGCCAATTCCACCACGCCGGCAAGAATCTTATTTTTGTAAAAAAATGGTGTGGCTGACTGGACTCGAACCAGCACGGTCTCCCACATGCCCCTCAAGCATGCGCGTCTGCCATTCCGCCACAGCCACACGACTATTTAAATATACAAAATAATAGCTCAAAATGCAAGTAAAATATAAAAAAACTTAAAAGAATCAATAATATAAAATAAAAATTATATTAGCTTATATAAAGCCAACATCATTCAAGTTTAGGTGATTATTGCCATTAATTAAGTTCTAATAGTAAAATCCAGTCTTCTCATCTAAGTATTGCTTAAGTCTTAACTCATAAGCAGCCTTAGAAGTTTCATAATACGCAGGCTTAAAATCAGTTATTCCAAACTGATTCACGAAATATGTAGCGAAATCAGGATTCAGTACAAACAATGGGCCAAGTAGATATGTTCCCATAAAATTTTTATAATGAATACCTTCCTTATGCTCGATTTTATTAAAACCTGTTCCTCTCAATGTTTCAAACAAAGGTGTTATTTCGCCTTCATAAAAGCTGTGTCCAAACTGGCTTTTTAAAGCCTACTACTTTGATTTTATTAAAGATACCAACGTAAAGTGAATTAAAGCGTTTAGCAAGAATATCCCGCTCAGTATGAAATTCAAACACTTCTAAGCAGTCAATCTTCTCCCCTGTCTTATCAATGATGTATTTACCAAAGACTTCAACAGCATTACCAGTCACTAAGAAATGTTGACCGCGTTCAATTGCGTTTTTAAGATCATCAATATAGGTAGACATGTTTTCAATAAAAAGCTCTTGACCACGCTCAGTCATAGTTCCTCTATATACGAAATCTATTTTTCCTTCGTCCAAAAAAAGCGAGGACGATCACCAAGGTGGGTCTCAACAACTTCAATATCAGGATATGAATCCTTAATATAATTGATATTAGCTGCATCACCATATAAATTACTGAGCTCAGGATATAGCATTTCGATAATCATTTAATTTTCCTTCTCAATACTATTTAAGTATTCTTCTATTTTTTTTCTAACCTTGCGTGCTGGTGATAGTGGATCCGTTCCATATAGCAAATAAATAGTTTCACCATTTATAAACTTCAACTCATTAACGCAATCTAGTGGTTCGATAACGTACTTTTATCTTATGTTCTGGAATTCCAGCGACAAGCAATCTAAGCTTAAAAATCTAAACCCCTTGAACCAGTCGTTACGATAGTTTTTATTCTATCATCGGCAAGAAGTTCAAAATCAGCGTCATATAGCCAGCACATATTTTCAGACCACGTAGAATCGTCCTGGAAATTATTATTGAATAGTAGAATTTCTTTATCCCCAGGCTGTGCTTCAATATATTCGAAAACCCTTGAACTTGCATAAGCATTTCTATCCTTACAAAGAACAGAACTCAGCTTTATTCCACCTGCTTTAAACTCGTTAAGACGCTCTTTTTGTAATGCCTACATGGCTAACTGCAGTCTTGATATCTGAAACTGAGTAACCGAGCTCGCTTAGTATAGAAATAAGTGTTAATTGGTTATAAATATTAAATATTCCATTATTGAATAGCTCAAAAGTACAGTCAGCTCCCTTTAAAGCGACACTCATAGACATGTTTTCAAGATTCACATCCTTAGCCAGATAATCAGCATCAGGGGATTTAAATTCACAATTTGGACAGTAAGCACGGCCAATATTGCTATATCTATTTCTAGTGTATTTCAATTTAGAGTTACAAACAGGACAAATCGGGCAATCATCGATTAAGTTAGTACACTCGTCTTTATCGCTGCTGAGTGCTTCAATACCAAAGAAAACCCTTTCGTTGTGTGGACACATCTGCGAAGAAATAAGATCATCGGCATTTAATATCAGTCTAGTCGATTTATCTATGTGATTTTCTAGCACTGATTTTATGTAATCAGGATGTGCATTTCTCATTATCGAGTCACGAGACAAGTTTGTTACAACAAGAAAATCTACGTGTACAAAAGGAAATATTCTTCTGGAAGAAAGTTCATCGATTTCAAAAAACAGCAGTACCATATCTCTGCTTTCCGGTTAGACTAACGCTTGTTATAAGCGATGTAGTTATTCCAGTAATGGTATTAGATCCAGCTGAATTATTAAGCACCCGTTCACCTAAAACTGTAAGTGAATCATGTAGCAGATTTGAACAAGTCGTCTTACCATTCGTTCCAGTTACACCGATTATTTTGTTTGGTAGCTCAATGTACTTTAAGAAATTAGGACAAATCTTGATTGCAACTATACCTGGAAAATTAGTGCCGTTATGCCTAGTTATCTTAAGTGCAATTATAGAGAGCTTCGCAATTAAAAGAGCGCAGTAAAAGCGCAATTTATTCATATGATGCAGCCAACCTTTCTTAATTAGTTGTCTATTTGTGTATTATTTATAAAGTTCGTCTTTGAAGCTAGGTACAAGCTTTTAAGATGTCGGGAATAACTCCTATCCTGCCAGGATTCTGGTCTGGTAACTGCATATAATCATATGCTGTGTAATCGTTACCCTCAACAATCTTAGGCCCCTTATTCGTAATAGCAACATCCCATCCAACATATCTCATCTCAGGCACTAACATAGCTGCCTTAAGAATCATCTCTTTGGCTTCCTTAAACATTGGAACCTCATAGTTTGTTAAATCAAATCCTGTGTCAGGATGTTTGCTATATATCAAATCAGTATCAGTATTTCCACTGTGGAATGGGAAGTGAATTACTCCTGTTTCCAAATCTATTGGTGCATGAATTCCGTGAACATCTATAAAACGTCCATTAACTCCAAATTTCTGCGCTGCAAAAAACAGATGTGGTTTCTTATCATCTCCGATAATCGTGAGCATACGCATCGTATTAAGAGCAGGTTCATACACTTCTCGAATCTTATCGTGATTAATTAGGTATTCTTCAATAACTCCGAAACCTTTTTCCTTAATATAATCATAAAACTCTTTCGCATCTGTAAAGTCGGACATCTTAATAATCTCTGCTCCTTTACCGCAAGAAAGATCTAGCATTTTACCAAATCCAACTTCATTTTCTTCGTAAAAGCGTTTAGCTTCTTCGAGATCGCAGTTTAAAAGCATCGAGAAAAATCTCTATCAATAAATTCTTTGAACACTTCATCGAATTTATTCTTATTGTCGAAAATCTTTGCTTTTTCAGGATCGTTTAGAAACGTTATGAGCTTTTTGCTACGCATTCTCGTAATATACGTATCGCGAGTTTTGTCGTCTAGTTCATAAAAATGATACGTGATGTAATCATAATACCCACTTCCGAATCGACGATAGCAGTGATAAATATCCTTAATGATACTTATCTTGCTCTTGCCACATCTTCTATTAATCTCACTAGCAACTTCATTAAGCTTTGAAAAATCTTGCTCCTGAAAGGACTCTAAGTCTATAGCGTAAATTTGCACCCATAACTATACCTCACATTATATTAGGACATATAATTTTATCATAAAAATTTTTTTCTCTCAATTAAGTCCCGAGTTTATACTTTTTCAAAAGGCTGTCAACAGCAACCTTTAAATCATCTATCGTAGAATTATTTTCGATAACATCAGTAGCAAGCGTACACTTATCATCGTCACTTAACTGAGAATCAATAATTCTAGTGATGATATCAGTATCGAGCCCATCTCTTTCAGATACCCTTTTAATCCTAGTATTTTCATCCGCTACAACTACCCAAACCGCATCGTAATCATCCTGCATATCATATTCAAATAATAACGGAGCAGCAACAAATACAACATCCTTTTTAGATAGCTCATAGCCTCTTAAAGCATGATTTACAGCATCGATAACAGATTTTGTTACTATAGCTTCAAATTTAAGCTTGTATTCTGTATTGCTAAATACAAGGTCACGTACAAAATCACGATTTAGTCCGTTTTCTATAGAAGCAATATCAGATCCAAACACTTCTATAATGCGTTCAATTGCGCATCCTCCTGGACCAGTCATTTTTCGTGATATTACATCAGCATCGACAATTGTATAACCCTTTTGTTCTAGATAACTGGTTATAACAGTTTTTCCTGATCCTATTCCGCCAGTAATGGCAATTTTCAACATTTATGCCTGCCTTTACTTTAAGTCGTACCAAGTGCTACCTGTATGCATATCACACACAAGCTTAACCTTCAGGTCAAAAGCACTTTCCATATTGCGCCTTAGTAGCTCCTCGACTACTTCAAGCTCATCATTAAAAGCTTCGATGATTAATTCATCGTGAATTTGAAGTACAAGTCGCGACTTCAGATTACGCTCTTTAAGCTCAAGGTAAACCTTATTCATCGCTAACTTGATTATATCAGCAGCACTGCCTTGTATAGGTGTATTCATCGCTAACCTATTAGCAAATTGGCGGTCCATGAACTTGCGAGATGCAAATTCAGGAATCTGCCGGATTCTTCCCATAACAGTCTTAACTGCGTAATCGCGTTCACCTATCTTAATTTGCTCATCAAGATAAGTTTTAACTGCTTCATGCTTTGCAAAATAATCATCGATATATCTCTGAGCCTCAGCTCTAGAAATCATAAGTTCTTCACTTAGACCAAATCCACTCATTCCATAGATTACACCGAAATTAACCGCTTTTTGCCCTAGATCTATCGAGGGCCGAAACTTCTTCAAGTGGAACATTAAACACTCTAGATGCAGTAATGCGGTGAATATCTTCGTTGTTGTTAAAAGCATTTATAAGAGATTCATCACCACTAAGTGAAGCTAAGATCCTCAGTTCAATTTGTGAATAATCAGCACCGATAAATGTATAATTATCATCGCTTGTCACAAACGCCTTGCGTATATTTCGACCATATTCATCACGAATCAGGGATATTCTGAAGGTTAGGGTTCTGTACAGCTGATACGACCAGTAGCCGCTACTGTTTGATTAAAATGAGGATGGATTCTGCCGTCATCACCGATAAGAGAAATCAATCCTTCGATATAAGTGCTCTTGAGCTTAGTAGCTTTTCTATAATCAAGAATCATACCTACTATTGGTTGATCTTCACGAAGCTTCTCGAGAACATCGACAGATGTTGAGTAACCTGTTTTCTTTTTGCTGCGAGCAGGATAAGGAATTCCCATATCCTCAAATAACACAACTCCAAGTTGTTTAGGGTGACTTGATATTAAATGTCTGGCCAGCTTTTTTTCATAAATGGATGTTTCAAGCTCTGAAATCTTGGCATCAAGTTCTCTGCCAACTTCATCGAGCACTGACTTATCAATCTTCATGCCAGATGATTCCATCTCAGCCATAGTTTCAATAAGTGGAAGCTCGCACTCCTCAAAAACTTTCTCCAGATTATTTTCTTTAATAACTACTCTTTTGTCCTTCATAAACCTTTAAGACATATAGGAGCTGTATAAGTTTTGAGGCAGACTCATCAAATGTAAAGTCGGTATACTTTACAAGCATTTTATCAATCGAATATTTACTTCTATTAGGATCAATCAAATATTCAGCAACAAGGATATCGTGCTTAATAATTACATTTCTAATGTCATATCTAAGAAGTGAATAAATTAGTGGTTTAAGTTCAAAACCAATGTATTCATATCCTTTATCTGTTAGTGTAGCTAGAGCTGACGATACATTTAATGGAGAGAGCTCTATAGTCGTAAATAATTTATTGTCCACAGATAGTAGTGTGATGCTACTTAGTTCAGGTAAACTCGTATGGTTGTTATCGCCTTCAAATGAGACAACTATTTCACTGCTTGATTTAACTTTGTCGTAAAATTTTGTAGGTTCAACAAACTTATATTTTGAGCTCTCTTCAGATAAATCTGCACCTGAATTCTGTATCTCGCTTGCAGCTTCTTGGCTTCCTACATTCAATTTCTTTTATTAAGCTGTTAAATTCAAGAGTTCTATACACCTGAATTAACGCTTCATAGTCAGGCTGTCTTAATTTTAAATCCTCGAAGTCATAGTCTAGCGGTACGTCTCGCATAATAGTTGCAAGTGATTTTGATAACTTTGCCATTTCAATGTTATCTCTGATATTTTCGCCGAGTTTGCCCTTGATTGAATAAGAGTTTTCAATTACCCCTTCAATAGATCCGTATTCTTGTAAGAGTGCTATTCCTTTTTTCTCGCCCACACCTGGAACACCTGGAATATTATCGGATTTATCACCCATTAGACCTTTGAGATCGATAAACTGCTTAGGAGTTAAAGAATATCTCTCCATCATCGCAGCCTCATCATACAGATCAAACTCAGTCATACCTTTCTTGTTGATTACGACCTTAGTATTTTCATCAACAAGCTGAAGCTCATCCTTATCACCTGTAATTACTATTGATTCGATACCTCGTCTAGAAGCCTCTGCTGTTATTGTGCCAATCAAATCATCAGCCTCGAACGTTTCCTTTTCAAAAACAGATATATTCATAGCTGCAAGTACATCGTGCATTAATGGAATCTGTGACAGGAGTTCGATAGGAGTCTGCTGTCTTCCTGCCTTATATTCTTCATACTGCTTGTGCCTAAAAGTTTTTAGCCTTCATATCAAAGCATACGGCAACATAGTCTGGAGTATAATCAGCTAAGATTATATTCAGCATATTGATAAAGGCGTACACACCATGTGTGTACACCCCTTCTTTAGTCATCATCGGTCTCATAGCAAAGTAAGCTCTAAAAAGCAAGCTATTACCATCAATTATTACTAGTCTCATTAATTATTGTCCTTCTGTAATTCAAGTCTATTTGCTGATAATCGAACGAGAAGCCTTTAATCCGTAGGCATCGGTAGCAGCAAGTGCACCATCGATAACACTATACTGAAGTATATCGGTAGCAAGTGCTGCAAATGCATCAAAGTTGACTTCGACCTCATTTGTAGTCATTACGAAGATAGCATCTCCATCAAGAGTTCCATGAACTGGCTTGATAGCTCTAGCAAATCCATCATGAAGAATTGATGCAAGTTTATTTGCCTGTGTCTTCGACAACTTGGCATTAGTAATCAAGCATGAAAGTGTTGTGTTGAATGGAACATCGTATCCCATCTCTTCAACTGGAATAGGCTCATATTCGGGTTCTTCCTTAACATTTTCATAGTTTAATTCAAGTGAATGGTTATCTAGATTGCTTTCAAGCTCTGCACGTAGTTCTTCAAGCTTTGATTCAATTTCATCAATTTCACTTCTGTCACGGTCTTTCGAATCAACATCAGCACAAATATTAACCTGTTCAGCACTATTCGAGGTTTCATCTGTAAGCATCTGTGAATCAGATTTCATTGCAACATTGTTCTGATTGTCCCTTGCTAAATCAACCACTTCTGAATCATCAATCTTAATAGTAGTATCTACTTCATCATTCTTAAAAAGGGTCGCGTATATCTGGAGCCTCAGGTCCACCTTCACCATGAACATGATTCTTCATTACTGAAATGGAACCCTTTATATAATCTTTATCTTTGCTCAATAGACCCGCTATTATATTGTTATTGCCGTTATATACATCTCCAAAGGCATTCACAGCTGTAATTGCACCAACTTCAAGCACACCGTCTGAACACGCAAATGTGCCGAGAGAAGATTTCATCGCTCTGTCCATACCGTAGAATTTTTCCGACAGATGCACCTGTTCCAGCTCCATGGTTACCATGATCAAATACACCTTCATAAGCATTTATACACGCCTTAATGCCCATGTCGCGGTCAGGTCTAATATCTCCAGAACCGACTTCTAAATCATATAGGGAAGCCTGAGTTACAATCGGAATGCTGCGCTCTCCTACTTTGAAGCCAACACCCTTTTCCTCCAGATATCTCATAACGCCTGAACCAGCCTCAAGACCGAATGCACTTCCGCCGCTTAGTACTACAGCATTAATAGACTGAACTGTATTCTCTGATTTAAGAAGGTCCGTCTCTCTTGTAGCAGGTCCTCCGCCTCTTACATCAACACCTGCAACAGCACCTTGCTCAGATATTATTACAGTACAACCAGTGCCGGCATTTTGATTCTCGGCATTTCCAAGTTTAAAGCCATTAATTTCCTTTACGTCAATTTTCTTAAAGCCCATTCTCTGATACCTTTCGCTTTTTTACTTACTTGTATACACGACAATTTAATATAATGATTAAATTTATATCAATTCAACATATTATATCACGTAACTACTGTCATTTAAACAAAATAAAAACCCCATCGAAAGATGGGATTTACTTTTGTTAGAAAAGATCCGAAATACCGTCATGCTCTTAATTGACGCCCTATCGAATGATAAGGTGGGTACTTCCTGTCGCTATTCAGTAATTTCTAATTTGTCTGGTATACCAGATTAGCATATCGCCTAGCAGCGAACACGGAATCCCGTGCAAGTAGTGTAGGTTCAATTAATGACACACAACGCATATCCCAGAACTTATATTTAAATTATATTATCATTAAAATATAATTCAATACTTGAAATAAAAAAACGAATAGTGATTCATTCACTATTCGTTAAATATACTTATTCAATTTCAGGTAAGTCGCAATTATAAGAAACCCTCTGAACATCATCATTATCTTCAAGAGTATCAATGAGCTTGTGAAGCGACTTAATTACAGCTTCATCATCAACTTTAGATTCCATAGATGGAATAAACTCAACCTCAGACTCAGCAATTTCATAACCTGCAGCCTTCAAGACATCAAGTACTGTATGATAGTCAGTTGCTTCAGTTCTAACCTCGAAGTTATCATGATTAATAATCATATCTTCAGCACCCGCTTCTAGTGCTTCCATCATAACTGTGTCTTCATCTAAGCTATCATTTTTCTCTATGAAAATAACACCTTTTCTCGAGAACATATAAGATACACAACCTGGTGTACCGAGATTACCTCCGTTTTTGTCAAATGTTGATCTTACAAAAGCAGCGGTTCTGTTTTTATTATCAGTTAAAGCTTCAACAATTATAGCAACTCCTGATGGTCCATAACCTTCAAATAGTAGTTCATCATAAGATTCGCCAGCTAATTCACCCGTACCTTTTTTTGATAGCTCTATTGATATTATCATTAGGCATACCAATTGCCTTCGCCTTATCTATTGCAACTCTTAGCGATGAGTTAAACTCTGGATCACCACCGTCCTTTGCTGCAACAATAATTTGTCTTGTGTACTTTGTGAACATCGCTGCTCTTCTTGCATCCTGTGCAGATTTTCTACCTGCAATTGTGCCATGTCTACCCACAGGCGGACCTCCTTCTATTCATTGTCTATTAATTTGCCGTTATATGATAGCACAGCAGACTAGTTCTTTTCAAGATTCTTGAATGCCGTAGACATCATCATCTTAATTCTATTTAGCTGATTTACGTGGCTAGCACCAGGGTCATAATCGATTGCAACAATATTTGCATCCTCGTCATAACTACGTAGTACCTTGATCATACCCTTACCTGTTACGTGATTTGGTAAGCACGCAAATGGCTGTAAACAGAGGATGTTCTTAACACCGGAGTTGATTAATGCAACCATCTCTCCAGTGAGCAACCAACCCTCACCACACTGATTTCCTACTGACAGAATATTTTCAGCATTAATAGCTGTATCTTCTATGTAGTGATCCGGTTCAAATCTCTTACTAGCTCTACAAGCTTTTCTTGCATATTCTCTATAGTGCTCTATGGCCTTTAGGGCAGCACTGTTAAATATCATCTCCTTACGAGAGCCTGACAAATTTTTAAAGTTGAACTGCTTGTTAAGCATACCGTATTCAAAGAAGTCGATAAAGCTTGGCACTACAGCCTCTCCGCCTTCAGCTTCGATGATTTCTACTAGGTTATTGTTTGCATTAGGATGATACTTTACAAGAATCTCTCCAACGACTCCAACCCTTGGCTTCTTAACATCTTCGTAAATTGGAAGAGCATCATATTCTTCAACAATCTTCTTGACGTTCTTCTTGAATGTACCAGCTTTGCAATCTAGGACATTCTCAACTATTCTGTCATGCCATTTGTACATAATCTTTTCAGCGCTACCTTTAACCTTCTCATAAGGTCGTGTGCGGTATAGGCACTTCATTATTAAATCACCGTAATTAACAGCAAGTACTAGACTTAGCCCCATTTTAGGGAGTGATCTTAAACCCTGGGTTCTTTTCGAGTCCAGCAGTGTTAAAAAGATATTACAGGCACCTGCTCCATTCCGAGGTCTTTAAGCGCCTTACGGAGCAATGCAACATAGTTACTTGCTCTACAGCCACCGCCAGTCTGAGACATGAAGACACCAACCTTGTTGAGATCGTATTTACCAGACTTTAAAGCAGCTATAATCTGTCCTAACGTTACTATTGTAGGATAGCATGCATCATTGTTGATGTACCTTAATCCCTCTTCCTCCGAGTTCTTAGTAGCCTCTGGTAGAAGCTCCGCCTTGTATCCAGCTGCTCTAAGTATTGGTGTAAAGTACTGGAAGTGAAGTGGCGACATCTGAGGTACAAGTAGTGTATACTCCTCTCTCATCTCTTGTGTAAATACAACTCGCTTATACGGTTCATTTAGACCTTCAGAGTGCGTACCAGCCTTATCTCTTTCATCAAGAGCTGCTTTTAGCGATCTAATTCTAATCTTTGCAGCACCAAGGTTTGAACCTTCATCAATTTTAAGAATTGTATGAAGCTTGTTATTTTGTCCGAGAAGCTCATCAACTTCATCTGTAGTAACAGCATCAAGCCCACATCCAAATGAATTTAGCTGAACGAGTTCAAGATCGTCTCTCTGTCCTGCAAATACAGCAGCCTTATATAGCCTTGAGTGATATGTCCACTGGTCGAGGACTCTTACATCGCGAGCGAGGTCAACCTTATCAGAAATCGAATCTTCTGTAAGTACAACCATATCCTGCTGGTTTATTACATCATTGATACCATGATTTATCTCTGGATCAAGATGATATGGTCTGCCAGAAAGGATAATACCCTTTTTATTATTCTCTTCCATGAACTTAAGTGCTTTGTCCCCTAGCTTATTAAGCTCTTCCTTAAATTCATGATAAGCTTTTTCTACCAGCCCCTAACAGCCTCTCGAAGTTCAGTTCTAGATAGTTTTAAATCGAAGAGATCATATGTTCTACTATCATTTTTCAAATCTATTAATTGAGTCTGTATTCTTCGCTCTGTCAATATCAATTTTTCTTTTTGCCAGAGAAAAAAATTTATAAAGCTCCTCAACCATTCTGTCGTCGTTATCATAAGGAAGGAACGGATGATAAAACTCTACTTTATTCTCGTAGAACAAGTCCGCCATATTCTTATCAATAAGCTCTGGATAAGTTGCTACAATTGGACAATTATAGTGATTTGCCGCAGTCTTATCTTCGATAACTTCAAAGTTAACACATGGATAAAATATCTTCTTTACGCCCTTATTAACAAGCCATTTAATATGGCCATGAGTGATCTTCGCTGGATAACACGCCGTATCAGAGGCAATGCTGTCCATACCTGATTCATAAAGTTTCTTTGAACTCTGTGGGCTCAATACAATGCTAAATCCAAGCGTAGTGAAGAAGCTGTGCCAGAACGGATAGTCCTCATACATGTTAAGCACACGAGGAATTCCGATTACACCGCGCTTTGCTTCTTCTGCCTTTAAATTCTTTCTTCCAAAGAGCAGCTTAGACTTTTCTTTATATAAATCAGGATTATTACGAGGTTCGATAGTTTCCCCGGCACCTCTTTCACATCTATTTCCCGAAACATACTTGTTACCATCCGAGAATGATGAAATAGTCAATAGGCAATGATTACCGCATTTCTGACATCTATCATTACTTGTCTCCACAGCAAAACCATCTAATTCACCCTTAGAAAGAACTGTGGATTTAGCACCCTCGATATATTCATTGACTCCAATAATAGCGGCTCCATAAGCACCCATGAGACCGGATGCATCCGGCCTTACCACATCTTTTCCTAATACGAGCTCGATACTTCTTAAAACCGCTTCGTTTAAGAATGTACCACCCTGAACGACTACCTTATCACCTGTTTCACTTGGGTTTCTAAGCTTCATAACCTTATATAAGGCATTCTTTATTACAGAATATGATAGGCCTGCGGAAATATCAGCTACAGAAGCTCCTTCTTTTTGGGCTTGCTTAACCTTTGAATTCATAAATACGGTACATCTAGTACCTAAATCAACTGGCATACTTGATCCAAGGGCATCCTCGGCAAAGTCTTCAACGCTCATATTAACAGATTTAGCAAACGTCTCTATAAAAGATCCACATCCTGCAGAACAAGCTTCATTCAGCATGATATTATTAATAGCTCCGTCCTTAATCTTCATACACTTCATATCCTGACCACCAATGTCTAGGATAAAAGTAACGCCGGGCAGGAATTCTTCGGCAGCTTTATAGTGCGCCATCGTCTCAATTTCACCCGAGTCAAGTCTGTATGCAGCCTTAATCAAACCTTCACCGTATCCAGTAACGACTGATCTACCGATAAATGCAGCTTCAGGAAGCTTATCATAAATTTCTGACATTATATTACGAACAACGTTTAAAGGGTCACCTTCGTTGCTCTGATAGTACTCGAAAACGAGCTCCTTATCTCTGTTTATAAGTGCCGCCTTAGTGGTAGTAGATCCAGCATCAATGCCAAGAAATAGAGGTCCTGATTGCTGAGCAATGTCAGCCCTTCTAACCTTGGCTTTCGCATGACGAGTTCTAAACGCCTCAAGCTCTTCCTTATTCTTGAATAACGGATCTAAGTATACAGTACCTCCCGCAGAGGCAGGATCTGCCTTACGTACTAACTCTATTAAGTCGTTAACTGATACTTTTTTTGATTCCTTTTCTGCTAAAAATAGCTGCACCTATAGCAACAAAAATATTTAGCATTTTCAGGAAAAAAATAACTTCATCCTCTCTAAGCTCAAGAGTCTCTACAAACCTCTTTCTCAATTCAGATAGATACTGCAGCGGACCACCTAGAAATGCAACGTGTCCCCTAATAGGGTGTCCACAAGCTAGGCCGCTTATCATCTGATTTACAACAGCCTGAAATATAGAGGCTGCAATATCAGAAGTCTTAGCTCCATCATTTATAAGTGGCTGAATATCAGTTTTCGCAAATACCCCGCATCTGGATGCGATAGGATAAATCATCGTATGCTCTTTTGCAGCCTCATTAAGACCTTGAGCATCTGTGTGTAGAAGAACAGCCATCTGGTCGATAAATGCTCCGGTTCCACCAGCACAAGCTCCATTCATTCTCTGTTCAATAGTTGACTCAAAGAATGTAATCTTAGCGTCTTCTCCGCCAAGCTCAATCGCTACATCTGTCATCGGAATTATCGTTTCAATGGCCTTGCTGCAGGCAATTACTTCCTGTTCAAATTTTATTCCCAGAATTTGAGCTAATGCCATTCCACCAGATCCGGTGATAACTGCATTAACTTCAATATCGCCGAGCTCTTTAGTCATATCAGAAAGCAACTCAGCAACTTTGTCGAATACATTCGACATATGGCGTTCATATCTAGAATACACAATACTATTTGAATCATCCAAGACGATAAGTTTTACCGTCGTAGACCCAACGTCAATACCTAATCTCATATGGTCACCTAAACCTCGATAGAGATACCGAGGTCCCTTTACTCATATCCCTAAATTAAAATGGGCAAACTATAAGCCGGGTTCTGTATTTGATGATCATCCATCTAGAGCAGCTATCGCTAGCTGCTTCAAGCGACTTACCTACCGGCTGCGACGGGCCGCCGCATTTCATGCCTTTCTTAGTCTTGCTCCGGATGGGGTTTACACGGCCATCATGTCTCCATGATGCCGGTGAGCTCTTACCTCACCATTTCAACCTTACCACGGCATTACCCGTTTCGGCGGAATGTTTCTGTTGCACTTTCCCTATAGTTACCTACGCCAGACGTTATCTGGCATCCTTACCCTATGGAGCCCGGACTTTCCTCGTGATTGTTAAATCACGCGATCATCCAGTTTACCCATTTCAGATTATAATACCACAAATACATTGTGCAAAAATACATATTGAACCTATTTTTAATCCATAATTAATATCTCTAAATTTATTTAAAAATTTCTTTTATAAAATTTTAAAAGTATTAGAAGCGGTATTAGACATACAATATTTCTTTATGCTAGATATATTGCTGTTCTTATTAATCCAATGTATATTAATGAAACATCAACAAACTCAGTCTTTTACCCATCAATATCACCATATAACTCTTTTTAGATAATCCAGTTCTGATTCTAGCATCTTAATTCTATCACTCTGATTGCTCGAAGCTCTGCGTAAATTCTCGATTTCCTTGATATGATTATCAATAGCATGTTCTAGTCTTTTACGAACTATTGGTGCTTCGCTATGTATTAGACTCGCAGGGTATTTCCATCTTATATCAGACTCACTATATGGGTGTTTTCTAAGTGGTAACTTGATGTGTTTAGATACTGGTTCTATAGTTAGCTCGGTATTAATTACTGCAACTATAACTTCACAGGAAAATTTACCTTCTTTTACTAGTATATCTCTTGTTATATCAAATCCATATTCATATAAAAACTTTCTTAATGGACCGCTATTATTTCGAGGCTGCAGTATAAGTTTCTTAAAGCTTCTTAGTTTGTCGATATCATGTGAGAGTATATCCACAATAGTCACGCCTCCAAGGCCTGCAATTATTAATGCATCAACTTCCCCTTTGTCTATAACATCAAGACCGTCGCCCACTCTAAATGATGAATCTGACATATCAATACCAGCAGATTCAAAGCTGTCTCTAGCTTTAGATAGAGAATCTGCGCTTATATCACACATAATCACATCTGGAGATATGTTTTTTTGATACAGAATTAATGGGACATAGGCATGATCAGTGCCTATGTCCGCAATAGTTTCTCCAGGTGTGACAGTTGAACATATTACTCTTATTCTGTCACTAATTTTCATTTTTACTCCAGATAATCTCTCAGCTTTTTGCTTCTACTTGGATGACGAAGCTTCCTAAGAGCTTTCGCTTCAATCTGTCTAATACGCTCTCTAGTAACGTTAAATTCTTTACCAACTTCTTCAAGTGTTCTAGGTCTTCCATCCTCAAGACCGAATCTAAGCATAAGAACTTTCTTTTCTCTCTCTGACAGTGTATCCAGCACTTCCATCAGCTGCTCTTTGAGCATAGAATAAGCTGCAGCTTCAACTGGTGCAGGTACATCGTCATCGGGGATAAAGTCTCCAAGATGGCTATCTTCTTCTTCACCTATTGGTGTCTCAAGAGATACAGGATCCTGTGATATTTTCTTAATTTCTCTAACCTTCTCAACAGTGATTCCCATCTCCTTAGCGATTTCCTCAGAAGTAGGTTCGCGACCAAGTTCCTGAAGTTGCTGTCTGGAAATTCTAATCAACTTGTTGATAGTCTCAACCATGTGAACAGGAATTCTAATCGTTCTCGCCTGGTCAGCGATAGATCGAGTAATTGCCTGACGAATCCACCATGTAGCATAAGTCGAGAACTTGTAGCCTTTAGTATAGTCAAATTTGTCTACAGCCTTAATTAGACCAAGATTTCCTTCTTGAATTAAGTCTAGAAAGCTTAATCCTCTATTTAGATATCTCTTTGCTATGCTTACTACTAGTCTCAGGTTTGACTCACATAGCTTCTTCTTTGCTTCTTCATCACCCTGCTCCATACGGATAGCAAGATCACGCTCTTCCGCACCTGTAAGAAGTGGAACCTTACCAATCTCCTTTAGGTACATTCTAACTGCGTCATCAGTAGGTAAGGACTTTGGAACAGTCGCATCTACATCAATTTCTCCATTCGTCTTGAGGACAACACCATCATCGACGTCAACATCGTCTTCTTCAACATCTTCGAGTTCACTTCCGTTTGGCTCTCTAGTGTCAACTATACTGATTCCGCTCTTTTCAACTAAGTCGTAAACTTCATCTATCTGATCTTTATTAAGTTTGATTCTCGACAGATGCTCACCAATCTCAGCTAGCGTGATCTCGTTACCGATGTTTTCAGAGATTTTCATAATCTCTTCCACAGCCTGTTCAACACGTTCATTAGCAGTTGCTTCGGTTGCTTCTTTCTTTGGCATACTCTACCTAACCTTTCTTCTCTTCTCTTCAATACCTTGTAACTGCATCGCAAGACGTGAAATTTCTTCTTCATTACCCAGCTTCTCAGCGACGGCAATCGCGTTTTGTAGCTCTATTATTTTTTTCACCGTAATGCATCTGCACATACTTAACATAACATTCTTTGTAGTACGAGCTTTCGTCCGCACCAATTCTTACATTTGATAATATATTTCTAAGCGCCTTCTCGTCTTCTGGATCGATACCCTTATATACATCATCTATATCTATTTCAGATAGGCCATTATCCAAAATTAATTTACTAGCAATATCGTAAAACTCTCTTCCAAGATCAGTCCTAAACTCAATCTCATCTTCTTTGAATGTATCAAGATAGCGAGCATCGCGTGTCAATATATAGAGTAATGATATCTCTAGCCTTTCATCATTTCCATATCTACTGTTTCTGGAACCTTTAATTTCACGGGAATTGTTAGAATACGAATAGCTGTGCCTATTGTCATCGGCAGCCATCTCTGTAAGTATAGCATGTTCCGAAATATCGAAATCAGTAGCAAGTTTTTTTACATACAAATCCTGCTCAACAGCTCCAAGTTTACGCAGAATTGGAACACACGCTCTTATATACTCAATAATCTCTAGATTATCCTCAAGGTTATATTTTTTCTTCAATATATCTAGCGAGAATTCAGTGGCTGGTACAGCACTATTAACAAGCTTTATAAAATCTTCTTTTCCATGTTTTTTTACAAACTCATCCGGATCTTTTTCCACCGGTTACCTGCAAGATTCTAATATTTGCATGAGAAGCTCTCATAACCTCGATGCCGCGAAGAGCAGCCTTGATGCCTGCAGCGTCAGAATCGTATGATAGCACAACATTCTTCGTATATCTAGTAATGAGCTGGCACTGATTATCAGTCAAGGCTGTTCCAAGTGAAGCGACAACATTTTGGATACCACTTTGATATAGAGAAATAACATCCATATAGCCTTCAACTATCAGAGCTTGGTTATCATCGCTTATATTCTTCTTAGTGAAGTTTAGTGCATATAAATTATTCTTCTTGAGAAATACATCACTTTCAGATGAATTTAGATACTTAGGCATCTCATCGCCTAACGCTCTACCTCCGAAACCAATGACTTTGCCTTGTGGATTAAAAATTGGAAACATCAAGCGTCCACGAAACTTATCATATACACCCTTCTTTCCTTGCGTTATTAGTCCGAGTTTAAGCATATCCTCATCTTTAATACCCTTGCTCTGTAAATGTCTATGTAACGCATTCCACGAATCAAGTGAATACCCGAGACCAAAATGTCTTATGGTTTCATCACTAATTCCTCTTTTTCGAATATATGTGTATCCCGGATTTGACTGTTTTGTAAGATTATTAAAAAAGAATCTCGCCGCTATAGCATTTATCTCATAATAATGAGACATATCTACTTTTTTTCGTGTACCGTGCTGTGGTATTTCAATATTATATTCTTCAGCTAGCTTCTCACAAGCTTCCATAAACTCCAGATTATTAAAGCGCTGGACAAAGTGAATTACATCACCTTTTTCTCCACACCCAAAGCAATTAAAAATCTGCTTTTGCTCATTTACCATGAAGGAAGGAGTTTTCTCATTATGAAAAGGACAAAGACCTTTAAAGTTGCTTCCACTTTGCTTTAGAGGGACTTCACGGCCAATGACATCAACGATATTAACTTTTGATTTTATCTCATCGATAAAGTTATTGCCATATGCCATGGTCTTCTCCTTTTTAGTTATCTACTTAAAGTCTGTCCATCCACGTGGTACAAAAAGATCAGAATATAACGAAATTGCGTATCGATCCGTCATTCCAGATACATAGTCTTTTACAGCAGTAGTTTCACCATCTTCAATTGCTATGTTCCTATAAAGTTCAGGCATCTTATCAGGATGATTAACAAAGTACTTATAGAGAGCGGTAATTACCACTTCTACCTTATTCATGTCCTCTTCTCTCTTAACGAGTTCGCTACAGTATACGTGCTCAAACATATACTTACGAAGATGTAGTAAAGCACGGGTAAACTCCGGGCTTAGGCTAACATTATCTTTGCCATCACTATATGATACGAGATCCGAAATTAAGTTATTAATACGTGTGCTGTGTGAATATCCAAGTACATCGAGGTCAGTTGCTGGTAGTTCATCAATACTTATGACATTGCTTCTTATGGCATCATCAATATCGTGATTTATGTAGGCAATACGGTCACTAATCTTGACAATCTGTCCCTCGAGAGTTATTGGGATAGCTGAACCTCGATGGTTCAAAATGCCGTCTCTTACTTCCTTTGTAAGGTTTAGTCCAATTCTCTTGGTTGTAGATTCTATTCGTTCAACAATGCGTAGACTCTGTTCATTGTGCCTAAATCCACCTTCGTGAATCCTGTTCAAAACTTCCTCGCCGTTATGTCCAAATGGTGTATGACCGAGATCATGACCCAAGGCAATTGCTTCAGTTAACTCATCGTTATAATTGAGAGCTTTTGCAATTGTACGAGCGACTTGAGCAACCTCAAGAGTATGAGTGAGTCTAGTTCTATAATGGTCACCCTCAGGTGCAAGGAAAAACCTGCGTCTTGTGCATCAATCTGCGAAATGCTTTAGAGTGAATAATTCTATCTCTATCACGCTGATAATCCGTGCGAAAAACTACACTTTTCCTCATACTTATCTCTGCCTAAAGAATCTCTGGATTTCGCTGCTCTCGCATCAAGAAAATCATATTCTCGTTGTTCAAGGTCATCTCGTAATATCATCTATTCTTTAACTCCTGTGTGCCCAAAACCACCTTCGCCTCGATCTGTCTCATCAAGTTCGGTAACGATTACTGGCTCAACTCTCTCGTATGCTGCAATTACTAGCTGTGCAACACGATCTCCATTATTGATTATAAAATCTTCATTGCTAAAATTAATCATTGGAATCTTTAACTCGCCACGATAGTCAGAATCAATGGTGCCTATACTGTTGACAAGGCCAATACCTTGCTTAATTGCAAGTCCTGACCTTGCTCTAACTTGACCCTCGTAACCATCTGGAATCTGTACAAACAATCCAGTAGGAATAAGTCTTCTCTCCATAGGTGCCAAGGTAATCGGTTCATCGGTAAATGCACGTAGGTCCAGTCCTGATGCGCCATCAGTAGCATAGGACGGAAGATGTCCACTAAGTGATATAAATTTTTAGTTCCATAAGAGCTAATCCTTTCCAGTTAAAACAGCAATTTTATTGAAATTTAGACTAAACTAGTAATAAATGTGAATTATAGTAAAAGTCAAAAAGCAGTTAACTACTAATTGTTACCAGTTACATTTACTATATGAAACCTATCATAATCACAGATTTCTTTTTACCTCATTAATATCATCAAGACTGATGTCATCGAGCATCTGTAGCACTTCGGATGGCGTTATACACCTTCCATACGTTAGAAGGTTTCTGCCATTATAAATCATAAGATTCTGAACACTTTCCTGACCAAAGATAAAGCTGGATTTTAGCTGCTCCTTAGAACTCTGGAACTCTTCTGTACTTATATCATCGCCCTTAAGCCTTTCAAGCTCATCTTTAATAGCTTCTAAAGCTTCATCAACCTTATCCTTAGATACACCTGCAGATATGACGAATAGTCCAGTATGACTATAGAAACCAGTCATAGAGTAAACTGAATATGCAAGCCCCTTCTTAACTCGAACATTCTGCATTAGTCTTGACGACATTCCTCCGCCAAGAAGATTGCAAAGCAGCATCATAGGGTATCTTCTTGAATCAGAAGCAGGGAAAAGTCTTATTCCCATAGCTATATGAGCCTGCTCTATATCCTTATTAACTTCAATATATCCACCATCAGAAAGTTCTGAAACGCTTTTATCAGTTTCAATACCCCGGCTACCTTTGAGGTTATGGAACTTATCTTTAAAATAATCTATAACCTCATCCTTGTTAAATGAACCAGCTACAGAAACAATAATTTCATCACGAGTATAGTGGTCAAAGTAGTATTCATTGAGCTTATCGTGTGTAAATGACGAAACAGTATCCTTCGTACCAAGAACTGGGTGTGACATGCCCATGCCACGGTATACGTTGTCTTCAAGAATGTCGAATGCAACATCATCTGGATCATCAGCATTCATATTGATTTCTTCAATTACTACACCCTTCTCCTTCTCAAGCTCTTCTGCCGGAAAAAGTTGGATTGCTTATCATGTCAGTCAAAAACTTCAGCTGTTGCACGAAAATGCTCATCAAGGCACTTCACATAGAAGCAAGTACATTCTTTGCTTGTAAAAGCATTCATCTGACCACCAAGTTTGTCGATTTCATTTACTATCTGAAAATGATCCCTGTTCTTAGTGCCTTTAAATAGCATATGCTCAATAAAATGAGAAATTCCATGTTCTTCAGCTTTCTCATTTACCGAACCATTATTGCACCATATTCCAATTGAAACTGATCTAACAGAATCCATAGAATTAAGCACTAATCTGACACCGGAATCCAGTGTTATAACCTCTAGCATATATCCCCCTTAGTTATAGCTTGCTTCTATAATATCCGACAATCTCACAGAGTACGAGTCACCTTCGTACTCGTATGCGTCATTAAAATTATAATTGCAGACTTCTCCCGTATATCTTGACGCACTGAGATTATACCTCGCATCTCTGATATTGATTTCTTCACCTGTATCATTATCTATTACATGATGTGTTATCACATACCAACGTCTAAAATCATATATAGCCGTAGCTAATGAAGAGTAGTCCTCATCATCCATATCTTCATTAAAATTGCCCATAATACTGCGTTTAGCTGTATCAACTGTCACATATAATTCAGCCAAATCCTCTGGTATTGACTTGTTCCATTCTTCAAAATAAGAATCGAACATGTCTGCCAGTTTGACCATATCGAGTTCCTTGATAAGCTCAAGAATTAGCTCTACATCAATAACATCATCGGCCTCTAGAAGCGCTGCCAAATTCTCATAGTACTCAAACTCTTCTGGCGCAATAATATCAAGGATTTGATAGAGTTCATCTCTGTTCATTAATTCACCTTTAAATTGATTTATGCTATAATAATACATCATCAATTATAGCATAAGGAGCTAATTAAATGAATAAATACGAGTTAAAAAACCGCTCTGAGATAGCGGCAAAAGATAAATGGAATTTAGAAGCGATGTACCCTGTAGAGGAAAAGTGGGAGCACGATTTATATACTGCACTGAGGGGAAGTGAGGAATTCACTGCTCTCAAAGGTACCATTACAGATTCTTCCACTAACTTGCTAAATGCATTGAATCTGTACGCCGATGTTATGCGCAAAGCTGAACATGCTTTCGTATATTCTAGAATGCGTCATGACGAGGATAATGCTAATACTAAGTATACTGAGATGAACAATAAAGCTCTCTCTACCCTCGCTCAGATTTCAGCTAATGTTTCGTTTTTTACACCCGAACTGCTCGAGGCCGATGAGACTATAATCAAAGGATATATTGAAGAGATACCGCAATTAAAAGTATACGAGTTCATGCTTGATTCTATTTTACTTAGCAAGCCTCACGTACTTTCTTCAGACGAAGAGCGTATCATAGCTCAGTTAAATGAAACCTCAAGTGCACCAGATGAAATCTTCACCATGTTTAACGATGCAGACCTTTCATTTGGAAAGGTTAAAAATGAAGATGGCCACTATGTTGAATTGACTCACGGTAACTACATTCATTTTATGGAGTCAGAGAATCGCGAAGTGCGTAAGAATGCATATGAAACGATGTATGGTAGATACAAGGAGTTCAACAATTCCATTTCTGTGATGTACAATTATAACGTTAAGCACGACTCTATCATGTCTAACCTTCGAAGTTACGAGTCGACTCTAGATAGCGCTCTCTCTGGAGAACGAATTCCGCTTAGTGTGTATAGTAATTTAATCGATGCTGTGCATAAAAGTCTAACATCAATGCATAAGTATATGGAGATAAGAAAGCGCGCTTTAGGGGTTAACGATCTTAGAATGTATGATGTATACCGTCCTATTGTTAAGCCAGAAGGATTAGAATGCACATACGATCAAGCTGTTGACATCGCTTGTAAAGCACTCGCACCACTAGGAGATGAATACGTTTCAACACTTCGCAAAGGTCTTACCGAAGAGAGATGGGTAGATATATACGAGAATAAAGGAAAAACTTCTGGGGCTTATAGTTTTGGCTCGTATGACAGTCATCCATATATACTAATGAACTTTAGCGGAGAACTTCGTGATATATTCACCCTTGTTCATGAAGCAGGACATTCTATGCATTCTTATTATACAAGGAAGACACAGCCTTTTATTTATGGAGGTCACTCTATATTTACTGCAGAAGTTGCAAGTACAGTGAATGAGACTCTTCTTATACACTACTTGCTTAAGAATGCACAATCTGCAGAGATGAAGAAGTATCTAATCAATTTCTATATTGATGAGTTCAGATCCACTCTATTTAGACAGACCATGTTTGCCGAATTTGAGAAATTTGCTCATGAAATTGTAGAGAATGGTGGATCCCTAACTTCCGAAATTTTTGAATAATGAATACGACAAACTCAACACAGAGTATTACGGTCATGCAGTTCTGCACGATGACTTTATAAAGTATGAATGGTCAAGAATACCTCACTTCTATCGTGCTTATTACGTGTATCAGTACGCTACCGGATATTCTGCTGCCAATGCTATAGCTAATAGAATATTAAATGGCGGGACATCAGAAAGAGATGAATATTTAAAGTTCCTAACTACAGGAGAATCAGATTATCCTATAGAACTATTAAAAAAATCGCTGGTGTAGATATGAGCACAGAAGAACCCGTGCTTTCTGCACTTTCTACTTTTGAGAAGCTAGTCAATGAACTTGATGAGATGATATAGCGATTAATATAAGAGGAATTACTATGAAATCAACCAACGTTTTTATCTTCAGCAATGATACTGGTTTATCAAAAGCTACTGCAAACGAACTCATAAATGTTCTTAATACAAGAGGATTTAATATTTCCGAGACCTATGATGAAACTGTGGATTTAATTGCGTGTATCGGTGGAGACGGAACATTTCTAAACTGCGTCCATGAATGCAGGCTTCCACAAACACCAATCATAGGAATTAATACGGGACACCTCGGTTTCTTCCAGGAACTTGTTCCATCTGAACTTGAGAAGTTCGTAAATCATTATAATGATGGAAATTATACGATTGAAAAGATACACCCTATTCGTGCACTAATCACAGATCGCGATGGTGTTCACGAGGTAACAGGCATAAACGAAATACTAGTTATGGGTATGTATACGAAGCTTGCTCATCTATCGATAATTATGGATGACACTCCTATACAGGAGTTTATTGGCGACGGAATTCTTGTGTCTACTCCTGTTGGCTCAACTGCTTACAACTATTCACTAGGGTGGCTCACTTGTTGCGCCAGAGCTGGATGCGCTCCAGCTGACTCCGATGGCACCGATGAACACTAGTGCGTACCGCTGTTTTTGAGATCTAGCATCCTCTATCCTGCTTCAAAAAAGTTAGGTTGGTTACTCGCAAGAGTACCGTTGGGGACAAGCTTTTTGTTAGCATACGATGGTCTTACCCGGGGAATTTAGCAATGTATCTAAAAATAGATGTAATGCAGGCTGATGACGAAATTCACTTAGTTAGACTACCAGGATATGATTACTGGAATAAGCTTACAAACAAGCTTTTATAAACATAATTTGAGGAAATAATGGGAAAATATAATCATAAAGTTCGAGAATCTGATGTTGGTTTAAGCATAAACCAGATTCTCAAAAGCAAATTTTAAATTTTTCGTCTAGGTTCAAAACTAAAAATAAAAGTTTCAGAAACTTGTAGACCTTAACGGCGTCCCTGCTCCTGGATTTATTAAACCAGAGCTCGGAGATATAATATCGATTAGGCTACCAGAAGAAACTAGTGATTTCCCTGCAGAAGATATACCTATTAATGTGCTTTACGAAGACGATGACCTTATGTTCATAAATAAGCAGCCCGGTGTAATAGTTCATCCTACAAAAGGACATCCTATGCACACCATCGCAAACGGCATCATGAAGTATATGCAGGATAATAACCAGACTTATAAGATTCGCTTTGCTAATCGAATAGATATGGATACCTCTGGAATTGTTATCGTCGCCAAGAGCGCAAATTCTCAGCACGATATTTCTCACCAGATGCGTACAAATGCAGTTCATAAGCAGTATATCGCAATTGTTAACGGCGTTATCGCTAGAGACGCGTTTACGATAGATAAACCTATAGGACGCCCAAACGAGGAATCTATTCAGCGAACAGTACTTGCAGAAGGTGGTAAAAATGCAATTACAGATGTCAAGGTCCTTGAAAGATTTGATAATCATACTCTAGTAGAAGTGACGCTTCATACAGGTAGAACTCACCAGATTAGAGTTCATCTCACTCATATAGGTCACCCCATTACAGGCGATCACTTATACGGTGGCGATGCCCCTGAACTCATGAATAGGCAAGCTCTCCATGCTGTAAAGATGGAGCTTAAACATCCTATGACTAGCGAGACACTTGAAATTGAAGCACCTTTACCAGATGATATGAAAAAATGCCTAGCAATTCTACGAAAGTAGAAAGCTAGGCATTAGCTTTTATTGAGATTATTGTAGTGAAGATAATAGAAACTTCTTACGCATCTACTTTCTTGATGTTCATTATTGCTTCAGCTCTATCTTCATACTTAAAGACTGCAGAACCTGCGACGAGTATATCCGCACCTTTTGAAATAAGTAATCCTGCATTCTTATCAGTAACACCACCATCTACTTCAATTTCAAAGCAGTAACCATTTTCTTCTCTAATTTTATTAAGTTGTGCTACTTTTTCAGCCGTTTCAGGTATAAACTTTTGACCGCCAAAGCCTGGATTAACAGACATTACAAGTACCATATCAACGAACGGTAATACTGATTCTAAACAAGAAACAGGCGATCCTGGATTTATAGAGACACCGGCTTTTACCCCCTGCTCCTTTATGTGAGATATTGTTCTACAAATATGAGGACAGGCTTCGTAATGCACAGTAATAAATTCTGTATTATCAGTTACAAATTCCTCCAGATAAGAATCAGGATTTTGAATCATAAGATGGACATCATACGGAACAGTTGCGTAGCTGTTAAGGCTTTTTCATCACTGCGCTGCCAAAAACTAATATTAGGGTACAAATGAGCCATCCATAACATCGACATGAATATAATCACATCCTCCGTTACAGATATCTGTGACTTCTGAACCAAGCTTCGAAAAATCAGCTGCTAAAATCGAAGGTGCTATCTTTGCCATTTCTTTACCTCTTCTAGAATCGCAAGATACGATTCATATCTACTATTGCTTATTTTACCTTCGTACAAGGCTTCCTTTACCGCACAATCAGGCTCATCGACATGTATACAGTCGAGATACTTGCAATAACCTTTATACTCTCTTATCTCCGGAAAAAATCTCGCACATGGTACTTATCAAGCCTAGGCATGTCTAGAGATGTAAACCCTGGCGTATCGTAGAAATGTGTATCTTTATCTATGCTAAAAATCTCTACGTGCCTTGTAGTATGCCGACCTCTTGATGTCTTAGTGCTTATATCGCCTGTTTCAATATCATTGCGACCTGTCAAATGGTTCATAATAGTTGATTTACCGACACCAGAAGATCCAGCAAGTGCAACATTATTACCTTTAATTAGTTCGAATAAGTTATCGATGCCTTCACCAGTTTGTCCATTCACTGCAACTACAGGAAAAAGCAGTTTTATAGTTTGAAATTAATTCCTGAAGCTCCATTTCTGTCACAAGATCCATCTTTGTAATGCATATAACAACTTCTATATTGTTATAGAGAGTAGCAGCTGTAAACTTATCGATAATTAACCTATTAGGATTTGGCGATGCAGCTGCAAATACAACCACAAGCTTATCTAGGTTAGAAACAGGTGGGCGCGAAAGAAAATTCTTTCTTTCGCGCACCTTAGTAATTATACAGTCGCCATCTTCTTGTCTTAGATCAAACTCGACAATATCTCCAACATAGATGAGGGACTTACCTCGCTTAAGGTTTTTGCGGGCATTACCCATATAAACCCTCTGTCCATCATCGACATAATAGAAACCGCCAATTCCCTTAACGACTCTTCCTAGCATATTACAACCTTGTTCCACTGTTATTCGAGCTGTCAGATGAACTTCCCGAAGATGGAGCTCCCTTACTTACCTCGATATCAATGGTTTCACCCTTTTCGAGTGATGTATTAGCAGCGTATTGCTGCCACATTACGTAGCCATTACCGTATACGTTGCTCTCATCGTAAGTAATGTTGCCAACTTTGAATCCAGCGTTAGAAATTGCAGCCTTAGCCTCTTCTAGTGACTTTCCAGTTACTGAAGGTACAGTACCCTTTTCTTTCCCTTTTCCGTCACTGATTGTAATGTTTACCTTTGTACCCTTATCTGCATTTGTACCAGCTTTAGGGTCCTGACTTAAGATTGTTCCTTCTGGTTTTGTTGGACGTCTCTGACTTAACGATACCGAGCTTGTATCCAGCCTTCTTTAGCTTTTTTTCTCAACCTTTTTGTAGTCCTGACCTACAATATTAGGTACAGTACCTTCCTTAGAGCCTTTACTGAGGTTAAGCTTTATAGTTGTTCCCTTCTTAGCTTCTTCGCCACCTGCAGGATCCTGCTCAACTACGTGACCCTCAGCAATTTCAGAAGAGTAAACACTTTTACCTTTTTTTCAACCTTAAACCCACTCTTTTCAGCAGTGTTTTTTGCTTCCTTATATGTCATGTCAGATAAATCTGGCACCTTTGTCTTGCTAGATAATGCACCAGTAGCAAAAGCCACGCCTAGGCCGAGAAGGAGGATTATCGCTGCAGCGATTCCAATCCTTACAAGCTTCTTCTTCCGGCTATTAGGACTAGCTTTCTTTTTCTTCTTACCCTTTGATTTATCTGATACTAACTCATCATTGTCATCGTCATCGATATCTGAACGTTTGCGAGCAACCTCATTTGATGCTTCTGCAAAAAATTGAATTTCCTACAACCTTAGTAACAAATTCGATATTATCGAGTTCTTCAATAAGTTCATCTGCACTGTTAAATCTGTTAGTCTGAAACTTATTTGTTGCCTTTAACACTGCTCTTTCGAGCGCAGGCGGTATTCCATCAACATATTCATGTGGTGGTACTATTTCCTCGTTGATATGCTTAAGCGCGATAGATACAGGATTGTCACCATCAAATGGTACCTTTCCTGTAAGCATCTCATACATAACGATACCAAGCGAGTATATATCGGATCTCTCATCAACATAATTTCCCCTTGCCTGTTCGGGAGAGAAGTAGTGGACAGATCCAATTACTTTGCTGTTTGTAGAAAGAGTTGCATCATTAACAGCCTTAGCAATACCAAAGTCAGCCAGTTTGGCAACACCATCCGATGTAACCATTATATTATGCGGCTTAACGTCTCTATGTATAATCTTGTTCTTATGCGCTATTCTTAGAGCAGATGCAACCTGCTTTGTTAAATCGATTACCGTACGATAATCTAAAGGTGCATCCTCTGCTATTATATCGCTTAAATTACGGCCTTCAACAAGCTCCATTACTATATAGTTGATATTTCCTTCTTTACCTACATCATAAACACTTACGATGTTAGGATGAGAAAGTCCCGCAGCTGCCTGCGATTCTCTTTTTAAAATTCTCAACAAATGAAGCGTCTTTAGTGAACTCCGGTCTGAGTATCTTGATAGCGATGAATCTATTTAACAGTCTGTCCTTACCCTTGTAAACGACTGCCATACCGCCATCACCGATTTTCTCAAGGAGCTCGTAACGGCCAGATAGAAGTCTACTGCTCATTTGATTCCTCCAACATATCAATACAAATTACTGAAACGTTATCGTTTCCACCGTTTAGGTTTGCTCTTTCAACCATGCGCTCAGCACAATCCTGCATGTCCTTACTCTCATTGAAAATATCTAGGATTTCCTTATCCGATACTTCCTCGTAAAGTCCGTCACTGCATATTAACACCCTGTCACTTGGCTCCATGTAAATGTTGAAGCAGTCAGGGTTGTTATATGCATTTCCACCAATCGCTCTGGTGATTACATTCTTCTTATAGTGATGGTCTGCCTCATTTCGTGTAATAGCACCCATCTTAACAAGATCATTTACATAGGTGTGATCATCAGTTATCTGATGCACTTCATCCTTGTGGATGAAGTAAACTCTACTGTCACCTACATTACCTACATAAAGAATCTTGCGATCAACATATGCGAATACAAGTGTAGTCGCCATACCAACATACTCTGGCTTAGTGTTAGAAAGCTGCAGTATGCTTTCATTTACGAAGTTAACAGCATTTTCAAAATATAGGAAAATCGCTTCGCTCCCTTCGACTAACTCAATCGGGTTGTTGTAAACATAATCAGCCAAAAAGTCTACGGCCGCAGTGCTTGCAATTTCACCTGATTTATTTCCGCCAACACCGTCTGCCAGCATGAAAAATCTGCTATCCTTTAATACCTTTTACAGCATCTTCGTTCTTAGGGCGTTTCATACCCTTGTCTGTTAAATATCCTACTCTCATTAAAGTCTTACCACCTGAGTAAATTAAAATTATAAATTGTTATACTTTCTGATTTTACAATAGTAAAATCCTACTTGTTTATTATACGGTAAAATTGAATTGTATTCAACAATACAAGCATTTTTCAAAGGCATCACATAACCTAGAAACTATTTGCTCGTTCTCCCTCTTATTAATTGTACAAGTGGAGTACATAAGATATCCTCCTGGTTTTAGATATAAAAATGCATTTTCCAATATTTTTGTACTGCAGCTGATAAAGTCCAGGAAACTTATTTAAATCAACGCGGAGCTTTAATTCTGGCTTCCCTGCTATTACTCCGAGGCCTGAACATGGTACATCAGCAAGAACCTTATCGAATTTCTCTTTCATGTCTTCGTTATAGATTGAAGCATCCATTGTGATAGCATCAATACAAGATAGTTCAAGACGTGAATAAAGATCCCTGATTAATTTGACACGATGCTCGTGTATATCACTAGCTATAATTTCTCCAGAATCAAGCATGAGCTCAGCCATTGCAGTAGTTTTGCCACCAGGAGCAGCACATATATCTAGCACTTTATCACCTGGCTTTGGAGCGAGTCGCTCTATACTTCTAAGCGATGAAGAACTCTGAATAGTAAACATACCTCTGCTAAACTCTGGAGTGTTTAAAATCATCCCTTCATCAATGATAATTCCATTTTTTGAAAGAACATTCTCTCGAGCTTTTATCCCTCTTTCTCTAAGTCTACATAGGAGTTCTTCACGTGAACACTTATTAGAGTTAACTCTAATATTTAGTTCAGGTATATCATATAAGCCTTCAATTATTTCTTCAATTTTATCTTCGCCATATTGTTTGCTAAGAAACCTCACCAGGTGATAAGGAAAAGAATACTTAAACGATATCTCTTTTTAATTTATCATCGTAAGAAGGAATTAAAAGCTTTCCACCTTCCCTTTCAAATGCTCTAAGTACACCGTTGACAAAACCTTTTGCTCCTGGTGAAACTTTTCCGACCAAGGAAACTGTTTCGTTTACCGCGGCATAAGAGGGAACCGAGTCCATTTTAGCGATTGCGTACATCCCCATGCGCAAGACAATCAAAAATCTTAGTTTTGATTCCCTTAACTCCATTCTTTGCAAATCTATCGATATTGTGATCAAGCAAGATTGTGTCTCGAATGACTCCTTTAGCCATAACACGAACGAAGCCCTGAGAGGATACTTCATGTTCCCTAAGAGCTTCGTTAATAGCAAGATTTGAATATGAATTATCGCAATATATATCATGAAGTGCATGATATATAGCATACCAGTCTATGTTCATCAGTCTCTATTCCCTCTAATTAAGAGAATTCTAATCAGTGCAGCTGCTGCAGTTGCAAGTGCAGCAACATAAGTCATAGCCGCAGCACTTAGAACTTTTTTGCTTCCAGAGTAATCTGCATCGTCAACAAGGTCGAGAGTTCTCATCTGAGTAAGAGCTCTGCTGCTAGCATTTAACTCGACTGGAAGTGTAACAAGATGGAACAGTACAACTGCTACAAAACAAAGGATTCCAATATTAAAAAACATCGTTCCATACTGCGAAGTTGATGATAATAGTAAACCTAGCAGGATAAGTGGCCATGATGCATTCTGTGCAAAATTAGTTACTGGTACCAGGGCATTTCTCATCTTAACAGGAGCATAACCAGTTGCATGCTGAATAGCATGTCCTACCTCATGACAAGCTATGCACACCGATGCAACAGAGTCTTGATTATATATTTCAGAACTTAGATTTTACAGTGTTATTTCTAGGGATCATAATAATTCGTAAGTGCATCGCTATTAAGCATGTTGATTGGCACTTGCTGAAGTCCATTGGCATCTAGCATTCTACGAGCTGCTGCATGCCCTGTAATCCTCTTACTATTTTCAATCTCGATATACGTCGAAAAAAAGCGCGCTTAATGCGAGCCTGAACAATCATCGTAAAAATCATTGCTGGAATCAGAACGATCATAGATGAGTAATATCCTCCAAACATACCTTTTTACCTCCATCATTACTTGTTTAATTTAAAAATCATCCCAACGTCTAATTTATTTCCCCTAATGAAGTCAGAAACACTCATTCTCTTCTTGCCCTGAAGCTGTACTTCTCTAATTTCAAGAGTTCCTTCAGAGCATTTAACAGTAAAATTATCTTTGTTAACACTTGTTATCATGCCATATTCAGCATTTATATTTACATCAGAAACCGGAAAAACCTCAAATAACTTAAGGGTTTTGTCTCCTAAGTTGGTAAATGTACCTGGCCACGCCTTAAAAGCACGTACTTTGTTATCAATTTCAGTTGCAGATGAACTAAAAATCAGTATATCCATCTTCTTTGCTAATCATGTGTGCATAAGATGAAGCTGAATCATCTTGTTTTTGTGTAAGTTGCTTGACCACTTGATATTAATTCTATAGTTTCAACCACGAGCTTAGCACCACACTCCGCAAGTTCCTCAGATAATGTAATGATATCTTTCCTATCGACACTCACCTTCGAGACACTAATTATATCTCCCGTATCCAGTCCACGCTCCATCTGCATAATGGTTACACCAGTTTCAGCCTTTCCTTCGAGAATAGCATACTGCATTGGTGCGGCCCCCCTGTATTCAGGCAGAATAGAGCCATGTATGTTAATGCACCCGTGAACAGGTATATCAAGAACAGACTGCGGGAGAATTTGTCCGTAGGCAGCAACTACTATAATATCTGGCTTAATACTATTTAATTCCTCAATAAATTCTGGTTCATTCTTTATACTGTTTGGTTGACGTACTTCTATCCCGTGCTCAATAGCACAAGCTTTGACAGGAGAAAAAACTACTTTTCCCCTATTGCCACGTCTATCTGGTTGAGTGACAACCATCAACACATCATGACCAGCATCTATTAAGCTGTTTAAAGCTGGAACTGCAAAGTCTGGAGTTCCCATATATACTATTCGCATTTAGTTATCGTCCTCTTCATTTTCTGATGCTACATCTGCCATCATTTCATTATATTGCTCAGTGGTATAAATCTCTTCTGCAATATCTGGGTAAACTACACCATCCAGATGGTCATTCTCGTGCATTATGCATGTTGCTGCAAAGCCTGAAAACTCATACTCCTTGATTTCTCCATCGAGGTTCATAGCTCTCAGCTTTACTCTCTCAGGCCTCTTAAGCATACCTATATATCCCGGTACACTCAGGCAACCTTCCGCAGATTCTTGTTCGCCTTCTTTTTCAATTATCTCAGGATTAATCATCACGTATTCCTGTTCGAATTTATCAAGCTCTGGTCGGCAAACAAATATCCTTTTCATTACTCCAACCTGCGGTGCGGCAAGTCCAACACCATCGGCCTCTCTCATCGTCTCAAGCATATCTTCGCATAAAACTTTAATTCTATCTGTAACCTTTGTAACAGGCTTACACTTTTTGTGAGAATTTCATCTCCCCTAATCACAATTTTTCTTAACGCCATAATACTCCCTTCAATTTTTGAAATATCTAAATTGTTCCATATGGATTTATATCTAATTCTATATGACAGGTACTCCTGTGTTTCATCATTAATTCCCTATACCTCATGTAAGCGCTGACGAATCCACCTCTGCTTCCCTTTGGTGCTTTTATCAGGAAAAAGACTCTATTCCTATCAGCTCCGCCTCTTTGTAAATCAAACTTTGGTTCCTATACGGTCGTGTGAGCTGGCAAATTTTTCATAGAAAGAAGATACTTTCTAAAGTCACTCGCATAATCTAACGTGGCGCTAAACTCAATTTTTTTGAATCTTTTTATCGACAAAAGTCACAGAGATAATATCAGAAAAAGGTGGATAGTTCATGTTTTTTTCTGTGGTTAAGCTCTTGCTCATAAAAAAACCTGTATAATCACGTTTTGAGGCCATTATTATTGTTTGATCTTCTGGCTGATATGTTTGAAGTATAACTTTACTTTTTCCACCCTCTCTGCCAGCGCGCCCCGATACTTGTGTTATAAGCTGAAAAAGTTCTCTCCGGGGATCTATAATCTGGAATATTTAGTGAAGAATCCGCTAAAACAATTCCGACTAAGCCTACATTTCGAAAAATCAAGCCCCTTTGCTAATATCTGTGTACCAACTAAAATATTAGTCTTACCAGAATTAAAAGCGTTTAAGTATATTATTTATCTCACGGTTATTTTTTTGCAGTGTCTAGATCGAACCTCTCAATTTTTGCCTTTGGAAGCAGTTCACCGATAGTTTCTTCAAGCCTCTCTGTGCCTGTTCCAACAAAAGATAGATGATCATTTGCACATTCTGGACAAACACTTGGAACTTTGAACTTACGACCACAGTAATGACAAATAGCCGAATTTTCCTTCTTATGGTATGTTAATGTAATATCGCAATCCGGACACGTCATTATGTAACCGCAGTCCTGGCACATTACTTGCGTATAAAATCCCTTCTATTTAAAAAAATAGTATAACTTGATCACCGCTATTGATTGTCTCTTCAATTGATGATAACAGCTTTCTGCTTACAACACTTGAATTACCACTTCTGAGTTCTTCCCTCATATCGACAATCTGGACTTCTGGCATAACGCTTGCCCCTGATTCTATCCTTCATCTTTATCAGTTCATATATACCTTCCTTAGCACGATTGTAAGAAACTATGCTGGGAGTAGCACTTCCGAGAATCAGTGTCGCATTGTGATATTTTGAACGTCTAAACGCTACATCTACTGTTTCAAACTTAGGATTATGATCTGACTTATAAGTAGATTCGTGTTCTTCATCAATGATAATAACTCCGATATCAGAAGCTGGAGCAAACACTGCAGTTCTAGCACCAATTACAATCTTTGCATCGCCAGATCTAATTCTAAGCCATTCTATAAGCCGTTCACTAGTCTTTAGTTTACTATGAATGATGGCAATCTTGTCTCTACCGAATCTCTTTGCAAAACGTTCTGCCACTTGAGCTGAAAGGGCTATTTCTGGCAATAGTACAATTGCAGTTTTCCCTCGTGAAATAGCATTATTCACGGCTCTCATATATACTTCAGTCTTTCCAGAGTTTGTGACCCCGTGTAACAAAAATGATTTGCCGAGTTCATTAGCGATAGAATCATTTATTTTTACTGCATTATTCTGTTCTACTGATAGAATTGGCTCCTTCTCCAGTATTACAGCCTCTTGTGTTTTCTCTATCTTTGGAACACGCTTTCCAGATACATCAAACATCTTGATTGCATCAATGTACTTTACACCGTAACGAGATCTCATCCATATAGCCGTATCTATAATCTCAGGTGTTAGAGACCTATCTTTGTCAATGTAATTTATCTCTTTAATTTTCTCTGATGCAACGCTTGGAAAAATGTCGATTGACACCACATATCCTTCTGCTCCCTTTGGTCTTCGTGCTAGCGGAATATTGACCTTGTCGCCGACTTTTTACGTCATCTGGAGCTAAGTATGTAAAAAGAATCCATGTATTCACTTTTATTATCAATTACGACATCGACATATTTCATGAACATGAATCCTTTCCTTGTATTTTTTTATAAAATTAGTGAACCACTCGAACTATAGCAAAAAGATATTATCCTCAGCACATGCCTTAATCATCTCATCTGACCATACCGAAGCCTGGACCTCTCCGATATGTGCTTTCTGAAGAAAGAACATACAAATTCTGCTCTGTCCTATTCCTCCACCAATTGATAGCGGAACTTCACCATTGAGAACACTCTGATGGAATGAGTGACTAAGTCTCTCTTCTTTATTGTCAAGTTTACACTGACGCTCCATAGCTTCTTTGTCAACACGTATGCCCATTGACGAAAGCTCAAGAGCATCGTCTAACACATCATTCCATACGATAATGTCGCCATTTAGCTCCCAATCATCGTAGTCTGGAGCTCTTCCGTCATGCTTTTTACCTGATGAGAGAACGCCCCCAATCTTCTTGATAAATACAGCACCATACTCCTTAGCTACAATAGCCTCACGCTCTTTAGGGGTGTTGTTCGGATATCTATCTTCAAGCTCCTGCGTAGTTAAAAACGTTATTTCATTTGGAAGTTCTATTTGGATACCTCTATAAAGACGGTTAACATAGTCTCCAAGATTCTTCATTGCATTATAAATAGTCACTACAGTCTCTTCAAGGTACTCCTCAGTACGCTGATCAGCTGTAATTACTTTCTCCCAGTCCCACTGATCAACATAAATTGAGTGGATGTTATCAAGCTCTTCATCTCTACGAATAGCATTCATGTCGGTATATATGCCATGGCCAGGTTCAACTTCATACTTTGCAAGAGCCATTCTCTTCCACTTAGCCAGTGACTGAACGACTTCTGCCTGCTTTTTCATCAATATCTTTTTATTGTGAAATTAACTCTGCGCTCGTATCCGTTCAAGTTGTCGTTTAAACCAGTCTCAGGAAATACAAACAGAGGCGCCGAAACACGGCGAAGCTGTAGACCATATGCTAGTTCCTGCTGAAAATAATCTTTAATTTTCTTAATCGCTCTCTGAGTCTCTACGTGGTCAATAATTGGTTTGTAATCTTTTTGGAAGTACTAATTTACCCATTTCCTAAAAAGCCTTTCTATATAAATTAATTATTTGCGTTTTTAATAAAAAAATACTATGCTATTTATTTTTTTCATCATAGCGCGTGCATACTCGCATCCACAAAAACCTCTGACGATAGAGGTCATACTTCTTAGACAATTCTACGCTTCTACCAAATCCGTTTTTCTTCTTGAAATCCATATCAAGAAATTTGACATTATTTGATGAGCCAATTGCTTCACCAATTCTAAGAATGGATGCGTAATCTTTGTGTGGACTAACAGCCATTGCAGTTGCAAAAATAATCCATGCCCAGCTCGCTTGCCTTACGGCCCGTTTCTTCAAGTCTTAACTCGAAACATACGTCACATCTCTTTCCACCCTCAGGTTCATTGCATAGAGATTGAGCTACCTTTATAAAGTTTTTCAACCTTATAGTCGCCTTCAATGTAATGAACATACGTCCTATCCTTAAACTCTTCGTTAAATGCATCTATGAACTTAACGAGAGTGTCTCTTCTTAAAAATATATTCTTCCTGATCTGTAATATTTGGATTATAATAAAAAAACGGTGACTTCGTAGTCAAAAGCCAATCTTTCAACACATGATGTTGAACAAGGACCGCAGCACGCATGCAATAATACTCGTGGTTTCCTGTCGACCAGATTGGTGCTCATATAAGCGGATGACATATTGTTTTGAAATTCATTTGTACGAAACCTCGTATAGGCATCGCATTTTTTTCTTTCATTGGAAATACCTCTGGATTTTAAAAATTATCTCTTAATTATACAAAAAAATATCACTATTTTCTATAGCAACTGGTATATTATCGTGATTAGGAACCGCTTAAATCAAAAACAATTTTAGAGGTATATTTTTGCAATTTACAAAAACCAAAGATTTTTATTCAATAAACAGTTATTTACAAGAGCAGTTCGGAAAAAAAGATGGTTAAGCTATCAATCGAAGCTGGTTTTACATGCCCAAATCGTGATGGAAAAAGTCGGATATGGAGGATGTAAATTCTGCTCCTCTGGCGGTTCAGGCGAGTTAGCATCTACTATAGCAGATCAGATTGAACTTCTAAGTGACAAATGGCCAAATGCCGGTCATCTAGCTTATTTCCAAAGTCACACCAACACTTACGCTCCTGTCGAGATTCTCAAGGACAAGTACTACGCCGCCCTTGCACATCCAGAGATTGAAGGAATCGTTATTGCGACCAGACCTGATTGTCTCGATGACGATGTACTCACATTACTCTCTGAAATAAATAAAAATCATTTCATGTGGGTTGAGCTTGGACTTCAGACAATTCATGATAAAACTCTCGATAGTATGAATATAGGCTATCATATTGCTGATTACGACCGTGCAATATCAGAACTTATGAAGCGCAGTATTAAAACAGTAGTTCATTTAATACTCGGTCTTCCCGGTGAAACTGAAGACGATATGTTTAGGTCACTACGCTATGTGACAAATAGTGGGATATTCGGCATAAAGCTCCATTTAATGAATATTGTTCGTACCTCTACGTTATACAATGAAATGCCAACATATGTGTCTTTTGATAGCCTTGAAAGCTATGTTGATCTTGTTGTAAGACTTATTGAGGAAATACCTCCAAATATAACTATACATCGTTTAACCGGAGATGTTCCGAGAAAGCTTCTTGTAAGTCCGGAATGGAGCTATAAAAAGAGAACTATATTAAATTCAATCAACAAAGAACTTAGTTTGAGAGATACATATCAGGGTGCTAAGTGTTAAAGATATATTAATTCAGTTACAAACAAAAGAAGGATGCTAACTAACAAGTTAACATCCTTCTTTTATTATGTACTATACATATATTTCTATATGCCAATAATAAATATCTTTTTAAGTATTTAATGTGGCAGAGCCGTAGATGAAGGCATATTACTGTACACAGGAATTACGAATACGAGTGATTCATTAGTAATTCCATAAGCACTATAGCTATTTTTTGTAGAAATAGACTCAGTATAGCACGCTGAAATATTAGTCATATACTGATGAGTTCCAACTTTATTAGGACCATTTGCAACATTAAATCTCTGGAAGTATACAGAGTTCTGTCCCTGCTTAATGTACCCGCTTGCAATGAATGTTGCTCCTCCAAACACAGCTTTTTGCTTAGTATTCCAGCCCTGTTTCTTAGCATATTCAAGCCCCCTCATTACAGGATTAGCATTTGAGTATGCTCCGATATTATAAGGGTTATATGCTGACTCACCGTCTAGGAATACATATCCTGAAATTGCAATGCTTCCGCCACCGGTTTCCTGACGAGCTCTTGCAGCTAACGAAATTGGACTGATACCATTTTGCTGACCAGCACTTACAAACCAGTTAGCCATAAATCCATTTCTCTCGAGTGCTGTTCCTGAAAGAATCTTAGATACAGCTTCCTGAGATTGATATGATTGGTATGACAAATCTTCAAACATATAAACATTAGTTTCATTTAAGAAGTTTCTTGGGTCCATATAGTATCCAACTACTTCTGAACTAGCATTAAACCATGTAGATCCATCCTTAGGAATATAAGTACCTGATGCTACGAATCTACCTACACCCTTTAATGAATCAATAGTTATTGCTGCTGACTCTTCAGTTTCCTTATTGTCTTCTATTGGAGCTATTGCCTCTTGACCATCATACTTTTGATCAGAAACCGTAATCCAGTTCGAGACAGCATAGTATGTAGAACCTTTATACTGAACTCTGTACCAGTTATAATTTCCTGCTTTAATCACTCCAGTAATCACTAAGTCAGTATTTTTAGAAAATGTTCCAGCAGGCTTGCTTGTTACGTCATATGCTGTTCTGTAATTTAGATAATCACTAACCTTGCCGTTTACAGATGCATCTCCTGATTTTACACTTCCAGAAGCATTAACTACGTCAGAAGAAACGTAGTATACCTTTCCACTTACGGCTATCTTGTACCAACTGCTGTTATCAACATTCTTTACAAGGTTGATGATTGTGATGCTCTGACCAGAAGTTAGTTTTCCTGCTTCCTTAAATAATTCAGATGGACCCATTCTGTAAGATGAACTTTGCTTAGCAGTACCATAAACTACAGAGCCATCACTGGTATTTGTAGGCTTAGATGTGGACGCCTGTTTTGGAGATGAACTTTTTGTTTCCTCAACATTAACAAATTTACTGCATATATATGCGAATCCGCTTCCCTGCTTTATCTTGTACCAAACTACTCCATCTGCAGCTTTTTGCTGTCAAAACAATCGAAAGTTTATCGCCTGTATTTGCACCACTAGCTTTGCCATAACCCGTGCCGGCACCCTTTCTGATATTCGTGTATCCACCTTTTACGGTGCCAGTTACTTCATTGCTGTAATTCTCGTTCGTTACACTTCCTTGAATATATCCTGTCTGTCCGGACGCTGTCCTTATATGTACAAACTTTGCATCATCGGTTCCCTTATTAGAAGTAAACACTTCATCTAGAAGCGTAATGTCAGTATTAGCACTTACAGCGTCTGATGAACCAGATGATGTGCTAGCGCCTTTATATAGAGGTCTAGTCTGTTCCTCTGCTTTAAAGCTATATGAACTTACGTCTCTATAAGATAGCGGATATGCCCCATTAATCAAAGATACACCATCGCGACTTTCTCTTGATAATGCAGTGTTCCAATCTATTCCCGTGTTCTTTGCTACAAATCTCCAATTTGGATGAGAGGCATGGAGTTTTCTAAGTTTAACTTTATAATCCTCAGGGAAAGAAGCTATAGCGCTCTCAAAAATCATTTTGCGGCTTACTGTTATTACTAGATGAACCAGTCGAAGGCTGATTTGCATTATCGTGAGTATTATCTTGTATTGGTTTATTATCTGGCTTAGTTACAGAATCGCCAGAATTATTAGATGTACCGCCACTATTATTAGAGAATATACTGCCATTTATATTGACCCAAGTAGCACACACGTAGTTATAACCACCGTTATACTTAATCATGTACCAAACGACATTTGATTTATATGCCCTAGCCTTTAAGAGTACAGTTAAATTTACATTCTTTCCAAAAGTATTAACAGCAGTAAATCCAGTACCTGCTCCAAGTCTACTATTAACAGCATCTGATGTTCTGCCAGCAACAGATGAATATTCAATTCTATTAATAAAGTCAGATCTTATATAACCAGACTTCCCACCATATTTAATGTGATACCATTTATCCTTAGAGGTTCCATTTGTACTTGACGAAAAAACAATTTCTTCAATAACTACTTTCTTATTATTGGAAATAGTCGTCACTTTCTTCGTAAATATTGAAGTACCAGCTCTAACATTTACGCCATTCTTTGAGTTAATATACCCAGTGGCATTTTTGAACTGTTTGAGCGCTTGAATCTATAGCACAAAAATGCAATAAACAAAAAAATGTTAAAAGGAAAACCGGTAAAAGTTTCATAATAATAATATTTAATCTATTATTCATTATTCCCTCTTTCTTAATAAATAATCTAGTAGGTTAAAAAAATAACAAAAATATCGTCATTTCTATATATTTTAACAAACAATAGAAAAAAATAAAAAGAAAACAATACTAGTAATCGTTGAAATTTCAATCATTATGCTGTAATTGATTGCTCAAAAGATAAAAAAATAATCAAAAATAACACAATATATAAATATACTATAAAAAAATAAAAAGCAATATATAGACATAAAAAAAGAAGCAAAACTGCTTCTTTAGTGGTGCCCAGACTCGGAATCGAACCAAGGACACAGGGATTTTCAGTCCCTTGCTCTACCAACTGAGCTATCTGGGCATATAAACTAAATAAATAATGGTGGGCCATCGGGGACTTGAACCCAGGACCTGCCGGTTATGAGCCGGACGCTCTGACCAACTGAGCTAATGGCCCAAAAAGTGGTCGGGGTGGCAGGATTTGAACCCGCGGCCCACTGGTCCCAAACCAGTTGCGCTACCAAGCTGCGCTACACCCCGGCGCTCTTCCATTCTAACACCCAATGTGTTATTTGTAAACATTAAAGTATTCAGTTTAATAATGGTCGGGGTGGCAGGATTTGAACCCGCGGCCCACTGGTCCCAAACCAGTTGCGCTACCAAGCTGCGCTACACCCCGTAGAATATTGGCAGGGGCAGAAGGACTCGAACCCTCGGCACGTGGTTTTGGAGACCACTGCTCTACCAACTGAGCTATACCCCTATGGTATATTATTAATATGGCGGAGAAGATGGGATTCGAACCCATGCGGCCCTAATACGAACCCTAACGGTTTAGCAAACCGTCCTCTTCAGCCTCTTGAGTACTTCTCCAAAAGCTATAACTAAATGATTCTTGGCGGAGAGGGTGGGATTCGAACCCACGGTCCCTTTCAGAATCACTGGTTTTCAAGACCAGCTCCTTAAACCACTCGGACACCTCTCCGGATGTTGTTAATAAACTTGGTGACCCATCGGAGATTCGAACTCCGGACACCTTGATTAAAAGTCAAGTGCTCTACCACCTGAGCTAATGGGTCACAATGGCTGGGGTAGCGGGACTCGAACCTGCGAAATCACGGAGTCAAAGTCCGTTGCCTTAACCACTTGGCTATACCCCAATAGCATGACTTCTAGTTCGTATACTTAACCAAATTAAATCTAAAAAAATGGTGAGCCCACAGGGATTCGAACCCCCGGACACACGGCTTAGAAGGCCGTTGCTCTATCCAACTGAGCTATGGACCCTTAAAAAAAATGGAGCGGATGATGAGAATCGAACTCACGCTATCAGCTTGGAAGGCTGAAGTTCTACCATTGAACTACATCCGCAAAATGGAGCGGAAGACGAGATTCGAACTCGCGACCCTCGCCTTGGCAAGGCGATGCTCTACCCCTGAGCCACTTCCGCATATATATTGGTCGAGGGAGATGGATTCGAACCATCGAAAGCACAGCTAACGGATTTACAGTCCGCCCCCTTTGGCCACTCGGGAATCCCTCGAAATGTTGGAGCTGATGGAGGGAATCGAACCCCCAACCTGCTGATTACAAATCAGCTGCTCTACCGTTGAGCCACATCAGCATATAAATTTTAAAAATTGGCGACCGGGAACGGGCTCGAACCGTCGACCTCCAGCGTGACAGGCTGGCATTCTAACCAACTGAACTACCCGGCCAAAATATGGTGGACGCTATAGGGCTCGAACCTATGACCCTCTGCTTGTAAGGCAGATGCTCTCCCAGCTGAGCTAAGCGTCCAAAGATATTTGTCGCACTAGATTATTAAACCTAAACCGTCAATTTCGTGCTGCAGTCTTCACTCAACTGCGTTATTTATACTAACACAGCATCTAAGCACTGTCAATCACAAATTTATTTTTTTCTCGATTCCTCTTTCAAAAGCTTGCATTTGCCTGCTGTTACCTCTGTTACGGCATCGATTATTTCTTGTTTGCAATCAATATCACCGCTAATTTCTAATGTGATTTTATCAGTGTACTCTATTTTTGTAATATTGAAAACCCCTGTTTTTGAAATATTTTCAATTTGTCCCAAATGCGAATAAGAAATTTCATAGTGTAATACTATAGCTTCCTTCACTTCGCAGAGCTTAGCTTTGTCTATTGCTAGCCTTGCAGCTGTTGTATAAGCACGCATAAGACCACCGGTACCTAGCTTGATCCCACCAAAATACCTAGTAACTACAAGTACAAGATTTGTAAGTCCGCTGTCAACAACCATACGAAGAACTGGTGCGCCAGCAGTGCCCTGCGGCTCACCATCTTCACTCGACCACTGCATTTCTTGCTTCTCTCCTACTACAAGTACTGGTACATTATGTGTAGCATTCTTGTATTTTGCCTTTATTGATGAAATAAAAGCTTTAGCCTCATCATATGTCTCTACAGGGAGAATATGCGCTATAAAGCGAGATTTTTGAATCACATATTCACTATCAGCTTCTTCGTATACGGTATCATAAAGTTTCATTTATAGAATATACTTGTCAACATCTACCTCTTTGACAGTCTCCTTAAATTTATTCTTTACAAATTCTCTATCTATTACTACCTTATCAACTGAATCATCAGGTAGCATAAACGACACATCCTCAAGTAATTTTTCAAGAATAGTATAAAAGTCTTCTCGCTCCAATGTTTTTCAGTTTGTTCGTTCATTAAATAAGCCATCTCAGCTATTTCATCTGTTGAATCATCAGTGAATTCAACATGAACACCCTCAGTCTCTAGGAGTGCTTTTTGCTGTTTTGTAACAGCATTTTTCGGTAGCAGTTAGAATCTGCTTAAAAGTCTTCTTTATCTAGATTTTTAAGCTCAACATTAATTGGAAACCTTCCTTGCAGCTCCGGAATCAAATCGGAAGGCTTAGACACATGAAAGGCACCTGCACCAATAAATAGCATATGGTCAGTCTTAACAGGTCCATGTTTCGTATTAACTACGCTCCCCTCTACAATAGGGAGAATATCGCGTTGAACGCCTTCTCGTGATACATCTGCACCTGAAGCAACGGAGCTTCCAGAAGCAATCTTATCAATCTCATCTATGAAAAATAATACCATTCTGTTCAGCGTTTTCTATAGCATCTTCAATTACCTGATCCATATCGATCAAGTTCTGAGCCTCCTGTTCGCGAAGAATTTTTCTTGCTTCTCTTACTGAAACCTTCTTATGTTTAGTTTTCTTTGGCATCATGTCGCCAAATATATTGCCAATTGCTATACCTATGCCTTCGTTTTGCATGTCTAGCTGATTAGTATTTACAGAGTCCTCAACTTCGATATCTATAAGTTGATCTTCAAGCTTACCATCTCTTAACTGTACTCTAACCTGCTCTTTTTGCCATAGCTATATCTTCAGGAACATTTTGTTTATCTTGATTTTTGCTGCTCTTCAAATTGCTTCTTTTGGCTAGGATAATTAGGGTTATTTAGGAAAAAGTCAAAAGGATTAGGACCGTTTACATTCTTTATAGAATCTGAAGACCCTCCAGGCACCAAAGCATCGATAATCTTTTTCTTCAACTATTTCATCTGCAATGCCATACTTCTCATTGATTCGTTGCTGTTTAGTAATCCTTACAGACGCCTCAACCAGGTCCCTTACCATTGAATCAACATCTCGTCCTACATATCCGACTTCTGTAAACTTCGTAGCTTCAACTTTAACAAAGGGTGCCTCCATTATCTTAGCTAGTCTTCTTGCTATTTCAGTTTTTCCTACACCAGTAGGTCCCATCATAAGAATATTCTTAGGAGTAATTTCCTCCCTCATCTCCTCACTCAACTGACTTCGTCTATATCTATTTCTTAGGGCAATTGCAACAGATTTTTTTGCATCTGCCTGACCTATTATATATTTATCAAGTTCAGCTACTATTTGTTTGGGAGTCATTGTTTTTATGTTCTGCTTCATGATGCCCTCCTATAGCTTCTCAACGGAAATGTTGTCATTTGTATATACACAAATTGAAGAAGCAATCTCAAGTGATTTGCGCACGATACTTTCCGCATCAAGCTCAGTATTGTCAAACAATGCCGATGCAGCAGCATATGCATAATTACCACCAGAACCAATTGCAACAACATCCTTGTCTGGCTCAATAACCTCTCCATTTCCAGAAATTACTAATAAATCATCTTCGTCAACAACAATCATCAGTGCCTCGAGACTGCGTGTTGCTTTGTCACTTCTCCAAAACTGAGCTAAATCAACAGCCGCACGTTTAAGATTTCCGTCATGCTCCTGAAGCTTATTCTCAAACTTGTCTGTTAGAGAGAATGCATCTGCAACAGATCCAGCGAATCCAGTAAGCACCCTTCCTTTAAATATCTTCTTTACTTTCTTTGCACCATTTTTCATTATGGTGGTTTCGCCCATGGTAACCTGACCGTCACCACCAATACATATATCGCCATTAGGTCTCTTTACTGCACAAATTGTTGTTGCATGAAATTGAACCATAATTTTACCTCCAAATAATTAAGCCATTTACTCTTTGTCTGTGCTCACATAGTTGCACTTCTCATTAGAGCATTTGATTTTAGCCTTCTTTCCTTTACCTTCTAGTAGAATCGAGCCGCACTTTGGGCATAGTTTTTCCAGTTGGTTTATCCCAGAAAGAAACCTCACAATTAGGATAGCCACTGCAGCCGTAGAATATCTTTCCTCCACGTCTAGTTCTCTTCTCGATAATTGGCTTGCCACAGCTTGGACAGCTTACACCAATCTCTTTCACAATAGGCTTTGTATTCTTACAATCAGGGTATCCTGTACAAGCCAAGAATTTACCAAATCTGCTTTCTTTGATTGCCATAGGCTTACCGCATAGGTCACAAACTTCATCGCTTAGAACAACTTCCTGCTCGATTTTTTTCTACTTCATTTTGAGCAACCTCAAGTTCCTTGCTGAACGGTCCGTAAAAATCTTCAATTACACCCTTCCAAGCTTCTTTCTTGAGTTCTACTTGGTCAAGATGATTTTTCAAGTTCACCGGTGAATTCAACATCCACTATATCTCCAAAGTACTCCGATAGAATTCTTGTTACATCAAAACCAAGCTGTGTTGGGATTAGATTTTTCTTCTCCCTAGTCACATAGCGTCTACCTGTGAGTGTTGTAATTATTGCAGAATACGTACTCGGTCTTCCAATGTTTTTATCTTCCATTTCCTTAACAAGACCAGCCTCAGTATATCTTGAAGGAGGTTGAGTAAACTTCTGCTCTTTAATTATCTCTTGGCACTTTAGCTCTTCGCCTTCATTTACTTCTGGTACAAATGAATCCTTTTCATTAGAAATAGGATATACCCTTCTCCAACCTTCGAAAAACAAGTCTCGACCCAGATGCCCTAAACTCATAACCACTGTTATCAATAGATACTGATACTGTATCAAATTCAGCTGCTGACATCTGTGAAGCAACGTAACGATTCCAGATGAGATTGTATAACTTGAATTGATCTGCTGTAAGAGAATCACGAATTGACTCTGGCTCTAATGTTATATCAGTAGGTCTAATCGCTTCATGAGCATCCTGAATATCTTTATTTTTGTTAGAAAAAGAGTTGTCTGAGCTATATTCTTTTCCAAATTTTTCTGTAATAAAGCTTGCAGCTGCATCTTTTGCTACTGACGATACTCTAACGGAATCTGTACGAAGATAAGTAATCAAACCTCTTGTTCCAATCCCCTTTACATCGATTCCCTCATATAGCTGCTGGGCTATTTGCATAGTCTTCTTAGTTTGGAAATTAAGTTTGATAGAAGCATCTTGCTGCATGCTGCTTGTTGTAAAAGGTGCATAAGGTTTAGGTTTTCTCTTACCTGTCTTTACACTCTCTACGATAAATTTACCTGCTTTAAGCTCTTTCTCAATTGTATCGGCATCTACCGAAGTATTGATACTTATATCCTTTCCCTTATATTTACTGAGGGATGCTGAAAAACTATCGCCATAATCAGCTGTTATGGTCCAGTACTCCTCAGGGATAAATGAAGTAATTTCATTCTCTCTGTCACATATCATCTTTAAAGCAGCGGACTGAACTCTACCTGCAGAAAGGCCACGTTTTACCTTCTGCCAGAGAAGTGGACTAATTTGATATCCAACTAATCTGTCTAGAACTCGTCTTGCTTGCTGAGCATCAACTAGCCCCATGTCTATAGAACGTGGGTGCTTAATAGCTTCTTTTACAGCTTCTTTATTAATCTCGTTGAACACAATCCTACACTTACTAGCTGGATCAATATCGAGCAAGAATGCTAGGTGCCATGAGATAGCTTCTCCTTCACGGTCAGGGTCAGTAGCTAAAAGAACACGAGAAGCAGATGCTGCCGCTTTCTTAAGTTCCTTTATCTTATCGCCCTTTCCTCGTATATTAATGTAGCCTGGCTCAAAATAGTTTTCTATATCTATACCGAGCCTACTCTTTGGTAAATCTCTTACGTGTCCCACTGATGCAAGTACATTATATGAAGACCCAAGGTACTTTCCGATAACCTTCGCTTTAGAAGGCGACTCTACAATTAAAAGAGTGCGCTTTCTAGTTGTTTTCTTACCTTTTGATGTACTTTTCTTCTTAGTCGATGTTGTACTAGTTGTGCTAGGCATCAATAAACCCCTTAATCATAAATTCAAATATAACTTCTCTACAATGTTAGAGTTCATCATAAACCTTGGGATTTTATTTTGCAAGAAATACTTTGCCTCCATAAGTCATAATGACACCCTTAATCTCGAGCACAGTAAGTATAGCACTGACTTTCTCGGTGTTTTTGTTGAGATTGTGTGCAATGCTGTCAATGGAGCAACAACTAGATTTTTGTATTTCTTTATAAACCTCTAATTCATCACTTCCAAGAGTATTCTCAATCTCTTGTGGAATATATTCAAAATCCTTAACATCTGATACGATATCACTAATACTTATCATTGGTATCGCCCCATCTTTTATGAGTTTATTAGTTCCTACACTGAATTGACTATTTATATTCCCTGGTACCGCATAAATGCTTTTTCCCTGCTCACTGGCAAAATCAGTAGTTATTAACGAACCGCTATTAAGCCCTGCTTCTACGACCACTACTGATTCTGAAATTGCACTGATAATTCTGTTACGCTGAGGAAAGGTGTACCTTGCACCAGGAGTCCCTGGGGGGTATTCAGATATGATTAATCCACTTTTAGCGATCCTGTTATATAACCATGCATTTCTAGCAGGATGGATTACATCTATTCCTGTTCCTAGAACAGCAATTGCCTCACCCCCTGCATTTATAGTCCCTTCATGAGCGAAGCTGTCTATTCCATACGCAAGCCCTGAAACTACAGGAATTCCAGCTTTTGCTAATTGTTTTCCAATCATTTGAGCAACTATTTTACCGTATAATGTGTATTTCCTAGAACCTATTACAGCAACTGATTTTTCTTGATAGTAAACTGAGATTTCCAATGCAGTATAGCTGGTCTGGTGGATTTTTTTATTACTTTTTAAGTTATCTGGATAAAAAGGTGAATCTATCTGGATTATTTCAATTTCATCATTATAAAAACTATTCATTGTAAAGGATACTCCTTATCAAATTCGCTACACCTATAACTTAGTGCTTCTGCTAAATGTGAAATGTTAACAGAGATGGATTTCTCTATATCTGCTATAGTTCTAGCTACCTTAAGCGTGCGGATGTAGCTCCTCGGCGACAGACTTAGAGAGTTATAAGCCCTTTCTAAAAAAATCATGCTCTAATTTATCCATTTTACAACTTTCCCTAATTTTATTATCTGCGATATTTCCGCAGTTACGTCCCCGACCTTGCATCTCAGAAAACTCGATAGCTTCGTAAACCATAGATCTCATAGTGTTGCTATTCATGATTTCATTATCCTTCTTAATGCTAAGTTCTAAATCGTTATATTTCACTTCATGCATATTTAGCTGTATATCTATCCTATCTAGAATCGGTCCACTCATTCGTCTTCTATACCTGGCTAATTCTGAGGAAGTGCATGTACACTCCTTTGATTCGCTACCAAAAAAACCACAGGGACAAGGATTTGCAGCCATAATTACGAGTGAATTGCAAGGGAATTCATATACTAACCCTTGCCTAGATATAACTACCTTACGCTCTTCCAAAGGCTGTCTAAGAGCTTCTACCTGTGCTATATCGAACTCACAGAATTCATCTAGAAACAAGACTCCATTATGGGCTAATGAAAGTTCTCCAGGAATGGGATAAAGTCCTCCTCCAAGTAATGCGGCCCTTGTTACAGTATGGTGCGGAGCTCTAAACGGTCTGCTGCTTAAAAAAATTTTTCCTTTATTTAGTTGCCCCGCTACAGAATGAATTATCGTAGTTTCAAGAAGTTCGTCCTTCGTAATTTTTGGCATAATCCCCGGCATCCGCTTTGCAAGCATAGTTTTGCCACATCCAGGAGGACCAACCATCAGCATCGGGTGATTTCCAGCTGCCGCAATTACTAGAGCTCTCTTTGCATATTCTTGCCCCTAATATCCGAATAATCAAGATTCTCTAAATCTTTTTTTACAATTTCATTTTTGACAGGAATATCAATTTCTTTAAGTTCATTATTTATACAGAATATTACATCTTCTAGATTTCTTACACCTAGAATCGAAACCCCTTCGACCATCATTGCTTCTTTTTACATTATCAATAGGCAAAATTATATTCTTTAATCCTGATTCACGAAGTGAAATTACAATAGGTAAAACTCCGTCAACTGGCAAAATTTGGCCAGAAAGAGATAGTTCTCCAATGATAGCATAGGAATTTGCTTTTTTTATTATTGACGATAAGCATGCTTGATAGGATTCCTATGGCAATTGGTAAGTCTAGATGGCTGCCATCTTTACTTAAATTTGCAGGTGATAAATTGACAGTTATGTGTCCGTGAGGAAACTCATACCCTGAATGGATGATGGCTGAACGAATTCTTTCGCGTGACTCTATTACTGATTTTGATGCTAATCCAACTATATTAAAAGTTCGGTAGACCGTTGCTTATGCACGTCTCAATGGATACCTTTTGTCCGTCAATACCCTTTATAACTCCACTTGTTATTACTGAAAGCATAGTCACCTCTAGAAGCAGTTCTTACTTACTCTGCACTCAATTTCTACAATATCGAAGCGAGCACTATAGCACTGAAAATCCCTATGTTCCCGTAAAAAATAATTAGCAACATTTTTGATATGTCTGATTTTGTCATTTGAGATAGCTTGAGCTGGGTATCCGTACTTACTATTAGTTCTCGTCTTCACTTCAATAAAACTGAGGACCTTATCTTTTATATCCATTGCGATAATATCTACCTCACCTAGCTTACATGTATAATTCCTAGCAATTACTTCATATCCTTGTTGCTCAAGTATGTCTGCTGCCATATTTTCTCCTATATTTCCCACTATCTTGTTATAATTCATACTCCCTCCGTTAATTTATCTACTTTGCATATATTGCTACACTTTGAAGTATTGTAACTGCGGAACATATAGGCTTTCATTATGGTTGCATAAAAAGTGCATACAGCACTGTAAATAGTGATTTTACAGTCTGTATGCGTTGATTTATTCTTTATAAGATTTTAAATTTCTTCCCCAAAACAGAACTTTAGTATCGCTTTTCCAACTCCTCCGTTGAAGTTAGTATCCGTAACGTAATCAGCATGCTCCTTAACAATATCCCAGGCGTTACTCATCGCAACACCAACTCCAGCTAGCTGCAGCATCGGAATATCATTTGCAGCATCACCGCAGCAAAGTAGCTCAGATTTTTCTAGCGATAATATCTTCATCAATTCTGATAGTGCTGTGCTCTTGCTTGAACCAATGCCTCCAACTTCAATATTGTTAGGCAATGAAGACGTAATATTTGCATCATCGTACAAACCGACAATCTTACGGATTTCTTCGAGTTTATCCATATCTTCAAAAAATATATTTATATTTTTCAATTTCTGCCGAGTTATCGAGCATAAACCCTAAAAATATCGTCTAGGGATTCCTAGTTCTAAGAACGTATTCACGCCTTCTATGTATACTTCCATTTACATCAATATCATGATAAAGCTCAGCATCTATGTACGCTTTACCGTCGTGAAAAGCTTCTAGATAAAGATTCTTTTCTTTTGCAAGCGACACCACTCGCTCAATTACAGCAGGATCTATAAAACTAGAATAAACATCATGACCGAGCTTCAAATCTCGGACATGTGCACCATGGAAGAGATAATGTATCTCAGCCCTTTTATATTCATTATATCATCAGGAACTGCTGTGATAACACGTCCAGTCGCCACTACAACATTTATCCCTGCTGCAATTGCACGTTCGATTGCAATTTTATTTAGCTCTGGAAGTTTCCCGTTATTACCAAGCGTTGTTCCATCTAGATCTAATCCAATAATCTTAATACCCATTTATACCTCTTAAAGTACTTTTACTTGAAATTTAAGCTTTAAAAACGATAACTCAATTGCAAATACTTAGCGATTGAATTATAATTCACTATTGAGTTAATAATAAATTACATTATATATGTTATTAACTATTTAATCTATATTTTATATTTTTGAACAGGATGGCGAAATGAAGATTGCGATTATTGGTGCTGGTAAGTTAGGAATAAGAATTACGGAAGCCCTGCTTGACGGTGATTATGATATAACAGTTATAGATAATAATGAAAAAGAAGCTCGATATGCTTGCACAGCAATTTGACGTATTTACAGTTCTTGGCGATGCGAAAACTATCGAAATTCTAAATAAGATTGATGTAAAAATCTTTTGATTTTCTTATTGCTACTACAACTTCAGATGATACTAATATTCTTGCTGCTTCGTTTGCAAAAATACTTGGTTGTAAGCGTGTTATTGCAAGGGTTAGAGAACCAGAGCATATGAATCAGCTCGATTTTTGAGAGAGCACTACAACATTGATATGCTCATCAATCCAGATCTACTCATCACATCTGAGATTTATAGATATTTGGTAGAGAAATACACTCTTAGTAACGGAATATTTACATCAAGAAGTATTGCTCTTATTGAGTTTGAGGCTGATAAGAAACCGCAGCTCATCGACAAATCCCTTGTCGAGTTCCGAACCATAATGCCTGACATGCTGGTGGTCGGAATTTCACGCAAAAGGCAAGATGATCATTCCTCATGGAAGTACATTAATTGAAGCTCATGATCTCCTCTATCTCATCGGTGAGAAGGAAAGTGTTTTCGATCTTGCTAGTAGTGTACACACTAAAAATTAAAAAGATCATCTGTGCAAAAAGTAATGATAATTGGTGGTGGTAAGACAGGATACTACCTAGCTTCGAGGCTTTCTGAGTACGGTGTGTTCGTTAAGATTATCGAGAAGGATAAGGCTCGCTGCCATTATTTGGCCAACAAGCTTGAAAAATGTAATGGTTCTTAATGGAGATGGCTCCAATATCGGACTTTTAAAAGAGGAAGATATGGATGAAATGGATGCATTCGTAACGGCTACGGGATATGACGAAGAAAAATCTTCTACTTGCTCTAATGGCAAAGACTCACGGGATAGAAGACGTAATTTCCAAGGTAAGTCACGATAGTTACAAAGATTTGATTTCCAAACTCGGTATTGATGTAGTTCTAAACCCTCTGGATATCAGCTGTTCGACTGTTTTAAGACTTATTCGTGGAGCTAAAAAAGTTATTTCCTCTGTTCTACTTCAGGGACAGGCTGAGCTTATGGAGGTTTATGCTCAGGAAGGCATGAGCATGATTAATATTCCACTAAAAAATATGAATCTGCCTGATTATATAATCATCGCAGCAATTCATCGTGGAATGGAAACCATAATTCCTGACGGCAACACGAAAATTAAACCAGGAGATCGAGTTACTATTGTTTGCATGATCTCCAATATCGGATTTGTAGAAAAACTATTTAAACCTAATATAAGGCTTAACATTCTAAAGTAATCGACATGTACAAAAGAGTTATTAACATAATCGGAAAACTGCAATTTATCATCGGAGGTAGCATGATGCTACCTCTATTTGTCGCGATTATATACAAGGAATATGACTCAGTTGTAGCTTTTACAATTACCTGTGCAATCTCATTTGGACTAGGTATTTTAACTACTAGTGTTCTTGGTAAAAACGCTTCTACAGAATCTCTACGTTATACAGACAGTTATTTTATCGTAACCTTTGCGTGGATAATGTCTTCTGTACTAGCAGCTATTCCTTTCGTCATAGAGGGCTCGATTCCAAATGTAGTTGATGCATTTTTCGAAATGTGCTCTGGATTCTCAACGACTGGAGCTACCATACTTACCGATGTTGAAGCTCTTCCGAAATCCATGCTGTTCTGGCGTTCAGAGACACAGTGGCTTGGTGGAATGGGTATCATTGTTCTAATGGTTGCCCTTGTCCCTAATCTAGGAGTAAAAAGCTCAAAATGTTGCGAGTGCTGAAACTCCAGGCCCTACAGTAACTAAACTTACATCTAGATTTTCTGATACTGCTAGAAGCCTGTATATCGCATATGTAATATTGACTGCAGTACTTGTGATATTGCTTTTATTTGGTGGTATGAACTTATTTGATGCTGTTGCTCACGCCTTTTCCACTATGGCAACTGGTGGTTTTGGTATATATAGTGATAGTATCGCTCACTTCAATAGTTATTACATAACTTGGGTTATTACAATATTCATGATTATCGCTGGAACTAATTTCAATCTATTTTTTTCACGATGATATTTGATAAAGTGAAGACAGCGCTTGCAGATGAAGAGCTACGACTTTATGGTGTAATTCTATTCGTATCTACAACACTTGTTACTGCGTCCCTGCTAACTCAGGGAGGATATTCTAGTGTGTTCAGGGCACTTACAGATGCTGCGTTTCAGATAGCAACCTTAATATCTACTACAGGATATGCAACCACTAATTTCAATCTATGGCCCGCTTTCTGTAAGATGGTTTTGATATTAGTTATGTTTACAGGAGCAATGAGCTCCTCTACTGCTGGAGGTATTAAGATTATAAGAGTTTTATCGATATTTAAAATGTTCAAGCGTGAAGTAAGAGTTAGGCTGCATGACAACATCATAGATGATGTTAAATATAATGGAACCAAGATATCTGGGGAAGTGATGATGTACATGCTTTCTTTTGTCATCACCTTCCTAATGACTCTCGGAGTTGGTACATTGATAGTTTCACTCAGATCCGATGCTGATTTGATTACAGATTTCACAGCTGTTTTATCTTGCATAAGCAATGTAGGTCCAGGATTAGCGCAAGTTGGACCGATAGAGAATTTTCACTTCTACTCAGACTTCTCGACATTTGTCCTCGCGATTATAATGATAATCGGAAGACTTGAGCTGAGTACTGTTTTGATAATGTTCTCGCGCCACTTTTGGAACAGAAACAGAGTTTAATGAGGGTATCTGATGATTAGCAAAGAAAAAAGATTTGTCCTTCATATGATATTTGCATCAATGATGATTTTTGGAGCTTTTACCGTTCCATCTGTTTTTACTATGCGTAAGATATCATGATTATAACGAGCTTGTTCATATAGGAACTCTTTCTCTCTCAACGCTCATAATTGGCTTTGTAGGACAGAAAATATTTTTACTACGATGTAAACCGTATGAACTCGAGGATCTGCTTCATGACGACCATTTTTACATGGCTTACAATGATATTCATTACGGCAATCCCCTTCTACCTCAGTAATCTCAACTTAACGCTTGTTGATTCACTATACGAGGCTGTTGCTTCATGGACTACAACAGGTACATCGGTGGTAAATTCAGACGTTATGCCTATCGGTCTTCAAATGCTCCGTGCGTCATGTAACTGGATGGGTGCTCTTGGCATCATAGTAATTGCATTAAATTTCTTACCTACTTGGCAATTTGTAGGAAGGTCCCTAGTCATTACAGAGATTGCCGGTCCTGGGTTTATGAAGATTAATACCACGTTTAGAAAGACATATAGAAGAGCATTAGGCATATATATATCTTTGACAGCGCTTCAATACCTTTTACTTAGAGTTGCAGGTTTGAACAAAAGCGATTCTCTCATAACATCGTTAAGTAATATAAGTACCGCTGGTTTAGTAAACCTTAATAACGGCAATATTGTTACGTACGGGTTAGCTATAAAGATTATAATTACGACATTTGCATTTTTAAGTTCACTTAACTTCTCAATACTATTGTTGGTATCTATGAGAAAGTTTAAAGATGTTTTAAATGGTCCAGAGATTAAATTTCACTCCGGAAGAATTATTGGAACTACGGTAATTATTACTGGCATACTATTTACGACGTATGGTAGAAGTTTCTCGTCGCTAAAAGAGTTTGGAAACGTTCTTATGCAGGTGATTTCCTATTTCACAACTGCTGGATATGAGATTTCTGATACACATCACTGGCCGCCCGCTGCTTATGCCATCATACTTGTCCAAATGTTTATCGGTGCTTGTGCAATCTCATCAGGAGGAGGCATCAAGGCCGCAAGGACAATAATAGCAATAAATACGGCATCAAGAACATTGTATCACCACATCCACAAGAACATAATCAAACCGATTAAATACGCAGGTACTCCGCTTAAGCTCAACACCTTGCTACGATGCAATCTTTTATATTGTAATGTTTGTAGTAACCTATTTATTCGGTGCTCTCATACTAACTATTAACATGGATATTAGCACTGCGCTCAATACCTCGATTGCAATGCTCAGCAACACTGGCTCATATATTACACAAACCGCGACGCCAGGTATAATTGAGGATTACTCCACTGTTTCAAAGATAGCGATGATGTTTCTAATGCTTGCAGGCAGACTAGAAATATATCCTGTAATACTCTTGTTCTTCAAGAACTTCTGGAAGAATGATAACGATTTCTTCTAATAAAAGGCGGGGAATCAAAGATTTTTTTAGAATCTAGATATTTTAGGGGCGAATTTTAGGGTCTGGTTTTAGGGGGTCAGATTTGGTATTTGAAAAGAGATGGAATTTATCAATCTCCCATAGTTTTACATTCAATTTTTATCCTAGAGGCTTTGCATTCAAGCACCTTTTTTTATTGCTTGTGCAAAGTCATCAGGATTTTCCCATGCCATTGAGTGCCCAGCATTTGGAACAACTTCAACAATAATACCATGCTCTGTTAATTTATCAAAATCTGCATCAGGTAATGATTTTTCTCCAAAAATAAAATATTTTGGAAATTCAAGTCTATATAAAAGTTCTCTCCATGATACTTTACCGCCACTAACAGCATTAACAGATAATTCAAATGCGGCTTTTTGGTAGCCAGTTTCTTAAGGTGGCGGTCCACATTGTATTTCCTGATTTTTTTCATACTCTATAAGTTTCTTTTCAAAAGACTTATCTAAATCCATCTCATTAAAATTTGCAAATTCAAAACTTGCTGATCCAGGAGTGCTAGGTTCTAAGTTTGATTCACTAAGGATAAGAGCATTTACACGACTTTTTAACAAAGCAGACAATTCTATAGCTATTGCACCTCCTAAACTATGACCAAATAAAATAATTTTTTTCTAAATTAAGATCTTCAATAAATTCTTTTAAGTATTTAACATGTGAAGCAACTGTATATTTAAATAGTAATGGTTTATCACTATAACCCGCACCCAATAAATCAACTAAAATTATTCTATGTTCACTTCCAAGAGCAGACGCTACTTCAACGTAGTCAAAAGATCCCGCGCATCCTAAACCATGTATAAATACAATTGGTATTGAGTCACCATAAAAATCATTATATCGAATTTTAGTATGCTGTACCTTTAATTTTATATTCTTTCATTTGTACCTCACCATCAATGATCTTTAAAATATGCATAATAATAGCCATCCAAAGTTGAAAGGCAATATAGCTAGGCTTCCTTTTCAAATGACAACTTACCTTCAATATAAGCAATGTGTGGTCACTGGGAAATAGATACCGTTGTAGGACATAATGCAAGCAAGGAATCTGTCGTCCTGAAATTAGTCGAAAAATAGACTTATTACTATATACCCATAAAGTTACTACCGTTAAGCAATCTCAAAATCTATATATCCGTCTTCTGGACTAGCATCAACAACTCTGATTCTAATAGGCTGTCCGAGTGTAATTGTATTGCCACTAACTTCATCAATGGCAGAATACGACTTCTCATCTATGATATATCTATTACCAAGTAACTCTAGTCCGATAAATCCTTCTATCGTATTTTCAAGCTCAACGTATATACCGTGAGATTTTACTCCACTTACAACTCCATCGAATTCACTGCCGATATGATTACGCATATAAATAACTTGGTAATGCTTTGTGATCTTTCGCTCTAACTCCATCGCATTTCGTTCAGTCTCTGATATATGTTTGCAGGTATCTTCTAAAAATGTTTTATATCCTTTCTCACTTGAAATATAGTCACCTGCATGAATTTGATTTTTAATCGTTCTATGAACGAGTAAATCAGAGTATCTTCTGATTGGTGATGTAAAATGACAGTAGTACTTAAATGCAAGTCCGTAGTGACCTAGGCATTCTGTTGAATAATACGCCTTCTGCATTGTTCGAATCATCACTCGGCTTACTAGTGCTTCTTCTGGCTTGCCGTCAATCATACATAGAATATTACTTAGTTCCTTCGTCTTTATCGAATCTGATTTTCCATTGAGGGCAAAACCTAGATTGGACAAGAAGTTCTTTAGCTCCATCATTTTAAGCACATCAGGTTTCTCGTGAACTCTATAAGCCAGTGGCGTTTTCTCCCAGAAATAATGTTCTGCAATTGTTTTATTCGCTGCTAACATGAATTCTTCAATCATGCGATTAGATACTCTACGATCCGATAATACGACGTCTATTGGTTCACCTGCTTCGTTCATAACTATCTTAGATTCTAGCAAATCAAAATCAAGACTTCCGTCACGTTTTCGTCTTCTTGAGAGGATATGATATAGTTCACATGCATCGGTTAACATCGGGAATACGTCACTGTATTTTTTTATTAGCTCCTTATCATGATTCTCGAGCATATTTGACACATCATCATAAACAAGCCTGTAATTAGATTTGATAATAGATTCGCTAATTTCATAGTTTATGACATGGCCTTCATTATCAATCTCCATAGCACAAGTCAGTGTAAGTCGCTCAACATGGGGATTCAAACTACACTCACCATTTGAAAGACGCTCTGGAATCATTGGGATAACTCTATCTTGCAGATATACACTATTACCTCTATTTAGAGCTTCTTTGTCAAGAGCGCAACCTTCACGTACATATTCTGCAACATCAGCAATATGTACCAGTAGTCCATAGTTTCCATTTTCTAATTTGCTAACGCTTATCGCATCGTCAAAATCCTTAGAATCAGCACCATCAATAGTTACAGTCATCAACAATCTGTAATCTTTGCGATTCTCTGAAGGAGTTATCTTCACCCTACTTGCTGCGGAATCAGCTTCATTTAATACCCTATTAGAAAAATGTGGTTTTACGCCATAATCGGCCATATGACTCAGAATATACTCGTCATTATCTCCAGCTCTTGCAACTATGGTTTTAACCTTTCCTTCGGCAATATAATCGCCTTTAGGATATCTAATTATCTTAGCCTTTACTACATCTCCCGGTTTGGCTGTTCCAATATTCTTTTTTTTGACACCATAATATAGTCATTATTAGTGTTAATTGGATGAACAAGGTATAATCCACGTTCCCTACTTAAGTGCCCAACAACATAATGGATGTTTCGTTCTATAATTTTTGATAATATTTCCTTCAAAAAGCCCCACGGCGCCTTTGATTTTCATGAGCTTTAACACGCACTAAATCACCATTCATAGCACCGTTCATGTCTCTTCCCGATACAAATACATCATCGCCGCTATCAGGACACACGAAACCGAAACCACGCTTGTTCTTCATTAGCTTTCCTTCAACAATCATGGTTTTTTTATAATTTCTTTTTGGCTTTTTTTATTTTTTTCTTTTTCTAGACATATTACCCTGCTTGTAAATATAAAAAAATAGGCCGACGAAAAGTCGGCCTTGATAATCTAACGATTATTATTATTCTTCTGTAGCTTCAACTTCAGCTTCAGTTTCTTCCTCATCTTCGAGTAGCGCCTTAATGCTCAAACTGATTCTCTTTCTATCTGCATCAATTTCCATAATCTTTGCAGTAATTGATTTTCCAAGCTCAAGCTCTTCAGAAACGTTTTTCAACTCTTCTGTTAGCAATCTCAGAGATGTGAACTAGTCCGTCAAGACCAGCCTCTAGCTCAACGAAAGCACCGTAGTCCTTAAGCTGAACTACCTTACCCTCGATAATCTGACCAATCTCATACTTTGAACCAACTAGTGACCATGGCTCAGGCTGAGTCTGCTTTTAGTCCAAGAGAAATCTTTCCCTTATCCTCATTCAGTGCAAGAATCTTAACATTGATAATGTCTCCAATATTGAGAACTTCCTTTGGATGCTTTAGCTTACCCCAAGAAATCTCAGAGATATGAAGTAGACCATCAACACCACCGATATCTACGAATGCACCGTAGTCAGTGAATCTCATTACCTTACCTTCAACAACATCGCCAACATTTAAGTTTGCCCAAATTTCTGCTACCTGCTTACGCTTTTCGTCAACTAGTACAGCCTTTCTTGAGAAAAACTGCTCTGTTACGCTTGTTGTCAACCTTGATAACCTCAACATCTACTGTCTGTCCTAGGAATTCATCGGCATTTTCAACATATCTGTCAGAAAGCTGAGATAGAGGAATAAATCCTGAAATCTCCTTATATGCCGCAATAACTCCGCTATTAACGGACTTAATTAGCTTAACAGAGATAATCTCTCCATCAGCCTGTGCTGCAGCAAGCTCCTTAAAGTTCTCGTTCATCTCGAGTCTCTTCTTGGAGAAGGATTCCACCTTCACCATCATCTGACTTCATTACCTTAGCCTGGATTTCATCTCCCTCCTTGAATAAGTCAGCTAGAGTCTGTCCTGGCTCTAGAGATACCTCATTCTTCAAAAGGATTCCGTCCTTCTTGCATCCAATGTTAACGATTACCTCGTTCTCCATTACCTGATGCACTGTTCCATCAACAATTTCTCCAGGTCTTGGTAGACGTAAAGAATTCTCAATGTCATCCATATAATCCAACATTGGATTATGATCCACATTAGCTGTGACATTTTCGCTCATACTAGCAATAACCTCCTTAATAATCCATTCGGGTGTTGATGCACCCGCAGTTAACCCTATTCTATTATAATTGCCTAATTCTTTCAACTCTAAATCCGAAATATCCTGTATAAATAATGCATTTTTACAGTTTTTCGCAATTTCGTATAGTTTTTGAATTAGAACTATTTGGGTCTCCAATAACAACCATGAGGTCTACTTTTTGCGGCTAATTCAGCACAGCTTTCTTGTCTATCTCTTGTTGCATTACATATCGTGTTCTTAATCTCATATTTGAGTGATGCTTTGTCAAATATTCGAAGAATTGAATCGAGCAATTCTCTTCTAATAGTAGTCTGACAAACGATTAAAGGCATTTTATCGTAATCGTATTTCTTTACGAATTCCTTCGCCTCTTCTTCGTTCTCAAGAATAGTAGCCGAGTAATGACACCACCCATTAGTAGCTTTTACCTCTTGATGATTTTGCACTACCAACGATAATGATAGGACGACCTTCCTCATAGGCATTTAATACCAACTTATGTATCTTCGTTACAAATACACATGTTGTATCTATTAATTCGATCCCCATCGATTCAGCCTTGTCATAGAATTCTTTCGGCTCCCCGTGGGAACGTACTATAACAACATCACCAGCTTTTTGCCTCATCAAGTGACGAAATCAACTTCACACCCATAGAAGCCACTTTATCGGTGACAGATTTGTTATGAATGAGATTGCCGCACGTATAAGTAGTGCGGCAATCCTTCTTCTTTTATCAATTCGTTCAAATGTTTTTGTCTATAGCCTTTTTCAACCCCAAAGCAAAAACCCTGAATGATCAGCTCTTATTATCTCCAATTATCCCCTAGTCTGTTCCTTAGAAGCACTTTGCTCCTGGGAACTTAGCACCATCACCAAGCTTGTCCTCAATTCTTAGAAGCTGGTTGTACTTGGCAACTCTGTCTGTACGTGCTGGAGCCCCAGTCTTAATCTGCATTGCATTGATACCAACTACTAAATCAGCAATTGTTGTATCTTCGGTTTCTCCCGATCTGTGTGAAACTATCGCATTATATCCATTTTTCTTGGCAAGTGCAATTGCCTCAAGAGTCTCCGAAATGCTACCAATCTGATTAAGCTTGATCAGGATAGCATTAGCACAGCCAATTTCAATACCTTTAGCAAGCTTTTCTGGGTTTGTTACAAATAGATCATCTCCAACAATCTGAATCTTGTCTCCAAGCTTTTTCAGTCATAAGCTTCCAGCCGTCCCAATCATCTTCATCCATTCCATCTTCTATGGAAGCAATTGGATACTTATCACAGAAATCTGCCCAGTTCTGAACTAGCTCTGCTGCACTAAATTCTCTGCCTGACTTTGGCATCTTGTAGAAACCAGTCTTGTCAGTCTTCCAACCACTTGCAGCAGCATCGATTGCGATTACAAAAATCATCACCAGGTTTATAGCCAGCATTCTTGATTGCTGCCATGATGTAATCTAATACTTCAAACTCGTCCTTGAGGTCAGGTGCAAATCCACCTTCATCACCAATACCAACAGAGTATCCAGCTTTTTTAAGATCTTTTCCTAACTGGTGATAAACTTCAGCGCACCATCTTAAGCACTCCTTAAAGGACGGAGCTCCAATCGGCATAATCATGAACTCCTGAACGTCTACTGTATTTGAAGCATGCTCTCCACCGTTTAAAAATGTTCATCATTGGAACTGGAAGTGTGTTTGCATTAATTCCACCAAAGAACTTAAATAATGGAACTCCGAGAGACTGAGCAGCTGCCTTTGAACAAGCAAGAGAAACTGCAAGAATTGCATTAGCACCTAAATTGCTCTTTCCTTCGTACCATCTGCATCAATCATAAGCTTTTCGATAGCATAGATATCCTGAGCATCCTTACCAGCAAGAAGATTACTGATTTCATTATTAACGTGCGCTACTGCCTTAGAAACGCCCTTTCCACCGTACCTAGCTTTGTCGCCATCTCTTAGCTCTAATGCTTCATATATACCTGTAGATGCTCCACTTGGTGTATCACCAACTGCTACTGTACCATCTTCTAGCCATACCTCTGCCTCAACTGTAGGATTTCCTCTTGAGTCAAGAATTTCTCTTCCAATTACCTTTGTAATTAATGTTGACATGCCATACCCTCCGTTATTTGAAAAAAATAGATTTATAATATTACATATAATAATTATATGTTTCTATTGAAGTTTGAACGCTGATTTTGCTATCTCGATAAATGTTCCAACCTCAAGGCTTGCACCACCTATCAATCCCCCGTTGATATCAGGTTTTTGCTAGTAGTTCGTCAGCATTTGAAGGTTTCATACTACCACCATACTGAATTATTATAGCTTCAGCAGTATCAGTTCCAAACACTCCTTCTACCATACCACGGATAAACCCGCACATCTCCTCAGCCTGCTCAGGAGTTGCCGTTTTACCTGTACCAATCGCCCATATAGGTTCATAGGCTATTACAATTTGTGAAACTTCTTCTGGCGTAAGACCATCTAGGTCTTCCGAAATCTGTCTGCTAACGAATAACATCGCGGTACCAGCTTCTCTAACCTGTAAACTTTCTCCAACGCATAGAATTGGTGTAATACCTGCTGCAAGTAGTGCCTTGAGCTTAAGGTTAACTGCGCTATCAGTTTCTGCAAAATACTCTCTTCTCTCTGAATGTCCTACAACACATAGTTCTACACCGAGTTCTTTGAGCATAGGAACGGATATTTCCCTGTATAGGCTCCGCTCTTTTCAAAGTGAACATTCTGTGCTCCGACCTTAATACCAGTTCCTTCAAATGCATTTTTAAGCGATTGAAGTTGTGTAAATGGAGCTATTATCGCTAGCTGCTCTGGATGGGCGATCTGCTCACCTTTTAGCTGTTCAGCAAACGCATTTGCTTCGGCAATCGACTTATTCATCTTCCAATTACCAGCAATTAAAAAAACTTTTTCATCTAAATATCCTATCCTTATGTTATTTATCGCTCAGGCATGCGATTCCTGGAAGCTCTTTACCCTCAAGGAATTCAAGGCTTGCACCACCGCCTGTAGATATGTGAGTCATCTTATCAGCAAGTCCAAATGATGTTACTGCAGCTGCTGAATCTCCTCCGCCTATTATAGTTGTTGCCTCGCTTGCTGCTAGGCATTCTGCTACCGCTTTTGTTCCGGATGCAAATGTTGGCATTTCGAATACACCCATAGGTCCATTCCATACGATAGTCTTACACTTCTTGAGCTCACTGCAGTATAGCTCTTCAGACTTAGGACCTATATCCATGCCCATCATGTCATCAGGAATCTCAGATACCGCATATACACCGTGTTCAGAGTCGTTTGAAAACTCTTTAGCCCCCACTACGTCTATAGGAAGTACAATCTTTACACCCTTAGCCGCTGCTGCTTCCTTTATTGTACCAATAAGCTCAAATCCTTCTTCATCAAAGATAGATTTGCCTATGTTATAACCCTCGGCTTTGAGGAATGTGTAAACCATTCCTCCACCAATAAATAAGTAATCTACCTTATCCATTAGATTGACTATTACCGGAATCTTATCTTTGACCTTTGCACCACCCATTATAGCAGCTAATGGTCTCTCTGGAGCTTCGATGGCAGCACCGAGGAACTTAAGCTCTTTCTCAATTAGGAATCCAGAAACTGCTGGAATATAATCAGCTATTCCAGTTGTCGATGCATGTGCCCTGTGCGCTGTACCGAATGCTTCCTGTACGAAAACATCACCAAGCGATGCGAGTTCCTTTTGCAAATCCAGGTTCATTCTTAGTTTCTTCAGCTCTATATCTTACGTTCTCAAGCAATGCTACATCTGCAGGTTCTAAAGCTTTTACAGCTGCAGATACTGTCTCATCAACCACTACATCGGATTTTAGGAACTTAACGTCTGCACCAAGCTTTTCACCGAGTTTTAGTGCAACTGGCGCAAGCGAAAAACTCAGGATTAGGCTCACCCTTAGGTCTTCCAAGGTGTGATAAAAGAACCACTCTAGCACCATGTTCACGAAGATAGCTTATTGTAGGAATCGCTGCAACTATTCTAGTATCATCACTGATTTTGCCATCAGCAAACGGAACATTAAAATCACATCTCACTACTGCAGTTTTGCCAGCCCACTCTATGTCCCTAATTGTCTTCTTCATATGTGTACCTCACTTGTACAAAATAAATGATATGCCGCGCAAAAAGCACGGCATCATATAGTTATATTACTTATTTGTTATCAACTTTTCCCATGTGCTGAATGAGTCTTAGAAGCTGCACGCTATATCCATACTCATTGTCATAGAACATGATAAACTTAAAGAATTTATCATTTAACTCGATACCTTCTCTAGCATCGTAAATGCATGTGCATGGATCACCGATAAAGTCGCACGATACAACCTCATCATCAACGTATTCAATAATTCCCTTGAATTCATTCTCAGATGCCTCTTTGACCTTTGCACAAATATCCTCATAGGAAGCAGAGTTCTTAAGAATAAGGTTAAGGTCAATTACAGATACATCAGCTGTTGGTACACGGTATGCCTTACCTGTTAGTTTCCCTTCTAGCTCTGGAATTACAAGGGATACAGCCTTTGCTGCACCTGTCGTTGTAGGAATGATGTTGTTGAACACAGACCTTCCTGTTCTCCAGTCCTTCATTGATCTTGCATCTACAACCTTTTGCTTAGCTGTCGCAGCGTGAATTGTGGACATAAGTCCCTGATCAATTCCCCAGTTATCATTGATAACCTTACAGAGAGGTGCTAGGCAGTTTGTAGTACAAGATGCATTTGACACAACGTTAAACTTGCTATCATATTCATCGTGGTTAACACCATAAACGAATGTAGGTGTTGCCTTATCCTTTGCAGGTGCAGAAATAATTACCTTCTTAGCACCAGCCTCGATATGAGCCTGAGCCTTCTCAGTTGTGTTATAAGCACCAGTACCTTCTACAATGTACTCTGCTCCACACTCACCCCAAGGAATATTCTTAGCGTCATCTTCCATATATACCGGAATCTTCTTGCCATTTACAACGATTCCATCCTCGTACTTCTCAACAGTTCCAGGGAATCTGCCAAAAGTAGAATCGTACTTGAGCATGTAGACGATATAATCTAGATCGGAGTTACGCCAGTTAATACCTACAATTTCGATATCTTCCATATCAAGAGCTGCTCTCATAACGACTCTTGAAATTCTTCCGAATCCGCTAATACCGACTTTAATCATTTTTTCCTCCTTAACATTCGAAAAAGATAGCCATTACTTTAAAATCCTATAGAAGCCCTGGGAATCCGTTCTGACGGAGGGCCTCAAACAAAACGATGTTGACCGAATTAGATAGATTAAGTGATCTAAGTCTTGTGTTCTCACTCATCGGAATTCTGATAGCCGTATCTCCGTGTTCACCAATGAATTCCTTAGGAAGACCCTTAGTCTCCCTGCCAAAATAAAAAAACATATCTTCATCCTTATACTCGAAATTCGTGTAGCTATTATCACCATGAGTAGTTGCAAGAAACAGCCTTCTATTACCATACTGTTCAAGAAACGAATCTAAACTATCATGGACGATTAGATTTACGTATTTCCAGTAGTCAAGTCCTGCCCTACGAACAGCTTTCTCATCAATACTAAAAACCTAAAGGTTTGACAAGGTGAAGCGTTGTATTGGTAGCTGCGCAGGTCCTGGCGATATTACCAGTATTCTGCGGTATTTCTGGCTCGACAAGGACTACGTGTAACGACAAATTTATCTCCTTAAAAACTAAAAACATTCAACAAAAATATAATATCAGTTAGATGTTGTATTTTCAATAATGCAATTCTAAATTTATTTTTTTGATTATACCTACATACTCCCCCGATGCAGCACTCCTCGCATTTAGGATTCCTAGCTGTACAGCACTGTCTACCATGGAAAATTAGTACGTGATGCATATGTGACCACCTATTTTCGGAATAACCTTCATAAGAGCTTTTTTTCAGTTTTAAGGACATCTTCTTCGGTAACTAGCCCTATTCGATTAGACACTCTAAAGACATGTGTATCTACTGCAATATGTGGCTCCCCAAACCCAACAGACATAACTACATTAGCCGTTTTACGTCCAACACCAGGTAATTTTTGTAGCTGAGCAAAATCATGAGGCACTTCACCTCCATAGGATTCACATAGCATTTTTTTCCAATTCCAACAAGACTTTTTGCCTTGTTCTTGTAGAGTCCGAGTGTCTTTATCATATCTTCAACATCTGTAATATCTGCTTCAGCCAACTGACTTGGCTCCTCATAAGCACTAAACAACCTAGGAGTCACTTTGTTTACACTAGCATCAGTGGTTTGCGCTGATAGAACAACAGCTAGTAGTAAGTGAAATATCGAATCATGGTGCAAAGCGCAGTCAGCATCCGGATAAGCTTCTTCCAATGTATCTAACACTGATTTAACTTCATCGCTATTTTTAAAATATTTCTTTGAAACACGTTTTTTCATGTTGTTTTCCTTTTCTTCTAATGACTTGTGTCATTGACATTGTGCATACTTTAATTATAATTGTATACGCAGAGTACATTTCTTAACATTGTATACTCTTGCTTAACTGTGTAATAATAGGAGGCAATCATGGTAATGAACCCAGAACTAGAGAGCAATCAGCCACTATCAAATAGCCTTTTTGTACAAATTCAAAAAGACATATTGAGCGGCAAAATACCTGCTAATTCAAAGCTTACAGAACAGGCAATTTGTAAGAAATACAACGTTAGTAGGACTCCTGTTAGAGAGGCATTTAGACAACTTGAGTCTGACGGACTCATTGAAAATATCCCAAACCGTGGAGCTTACGTAATCGGTCTATCTAGTCGTGATATCTCTGACCTATTCGATTTGCGAAGAACATTTGAAGTTCAGGCAGTTGAATGGGCTATAGAGCGAATGACCGATGATGAGGTTGAAACGCTCAGGGAAAATATTGAATTCATGGAGTTCTACACCCTTAAGAACGATGTTGACAAAGTTCTGCAGTTTAACTCTGCATTTCACAATATCATTTATAAGGGAACGAAGAACAGGATGCTTTATCTAACATTATCTACATATCAGACTTACCTAAAACATTCCGCTCCAGCTAAAACCTTCTCTGATGACTATCTGAAAACTATACTCGAAGAGCACAAAACTATCTTCGAAGCCTTTGAAACAAAGAATGTTGCAGCCGGTAAAATAGCTATGGAATATCACATGAAGCAGAGTAAGCTACGTAGAATGTCCCACCTATTCTAAATAACATATCAATGCGATAGTAACTTGAACTACACGTTTCAATAGTCACTACCGCATTTTTTTATTATTCTTGCTGCTTTAGCTTATGCTCTATCCAGCCAACTATATCCTTTATAACTTGCTTACTGCAGGTATCATGGAGAATATCGTGATAACAGTCTTTGTAAAGTTTATACGATACTTCATTGTGCCCTTTCGAACTTAGCATGTTAGAAATTTTCATCACAGAATTCCCGCAGTTCCCTCTCTGATCTTCCGCTCCGGCCAGGATGTAAATCGGAATATCTGGTAATTTTACGATTCCATTTTTCCCCTTAAGAATCTCAATTACTTGAATAACCTCTCTATATGCAGAAGCGGTAAGCATGAATCCGCAATTTTCATCATCCACATATTTCTTAATTTCTTCTTCGTCGCTGCTAAGCCAATAAAAACTCATTATATGGCGAAGATCCCGCTGGCTTTCCAGTCTGATACATGGTGTTGTGCACGCTTTCAGAAACTGAATTGAAACCCCTTCTCTTGATGTGATTGTTTGCATTTATCTTAATTAGGCTCAGAGCTGCTGGGATCTCTAGGTTTTCCATAGAAATAAGCATCGAAACGTTTTTGTGCTGAATAGTATAAAGCTCGCTAAGCATCGCTCCAAACCCAGCACCTATTAGGATTCTAGGTACGCCTTCCCCTACTTCAGAAGCAACTTCATCAAAAAGAGTGAATATCACCGATTAAACCTTCGTAAGAGTTCTTATGCATTCCAAAAGCAGCCCTGATGCCCCTGCTTGCTCATACCGTGTCCAATAAGGTCGTTTCCACAAACGTAGAACCCATTATCATTAAGTGTTGTGGCTAATTCTCTGTAGCGACCACTGTATTCGCTTATATCATGTACTATCTGAATAACGGCACGTGGATTGGCGCATGTATATTTGAACGATACAACCTGACCTTCACCATTTGCGGCTCTTCTATATATATCCCTGTATTCTGCCATGAATCCCCCTAACTGATTTTTAATAATCATATATGCAAGTATAACATAAGAGATAGGTGTAATTAAAACACCTATCTCCTTGTACTATTATTAATTCGAATAAAACTCGTTAAAACACTTAGCGCACATCGAACTGTAGACCATCATCCGATGAAGATATCACTATAGTTTGACCGTCACTTACTTTGCCGGCGATAATCATCTCAGCAATTTGATTTTCCAGATTTTTCTGAATAAATCTCTTAACAGGTCTTGCACCGAATTCTTCATCGTAAGATTCCTTAGCGATATATACCCTAGCGTCATCTGAAAGTTCTAAACCTATGCCTCGTTCAGTGAGTCTCTTGACCAGTGATTCAACTGTTAAATCGACTATTTTTCTTAATCTCATCAACCGTGAGTGATTTAAATATAACTATATCGTCTATTCTATTTAAAAAAACTCTGGTCTAAAGAATGTCTTAAGCTGTGACTCTGGCAGATTAGATGTCATTATGATGATAGTATTCTTGAAATCCACAGTGCGGCCTTGATTATCCGTAAGTCTTCCATCATCTAGAAGCTGTAGCAGAATGTTAAATACATCTGGATGAGCCTTTTCTATCTCGTCAAACAAAATTACGCTATATGGCTTTCTTCTTACAGCTTCTGTTAGCTGTCCACCTTCATCATAGCCCACATATCCTGGAGGAGATCCAACTAATCTCGATACCGTATGCTTTTCCATATACTCCGACATATCGATTCTTATCAGGTTCTTCTCTGTATCAAAGAGAGCTTCTGTGAGCGCCTTAGCTAGCTCGGTTTTTCCTACTCCTGTTGGGCCTAGGAAGATAAATGAACCCACTGGTCGGTTCTCATTCTTAAGACCAGCTCTAGCTCTTAAAATCGCCTCTGAGACAGCTGTAACTCCTTCATCCTGACCAATAACCCTCTTATGAAGTATATCTCCTAAATGAAGCAGTTTTTTTCGCGTTCTGATTCCGCAAGTTTGCTTACTGGTATACCTGTCCATTCTGAAATTACCGCCTGGATTTCTTCTTCACCAACTTCTTCACGAAGCATTCTGCTCTCATTAGTCTGTTCAGTCTTATTCTTAAGCTCTTCTATCTCCTTTTTCGAGGTTAGGCAGTTCACCATATTTGAGCTTAGCAAGCTTCTCAAGATTATATTCGCGTTCAGCAGCCTCAATTTCGTGACGAAGTTCATCAAGTTCAAGTTTCTTATTCTTGAGCTCCTGAATCATATTCTTTTCGTTAGACCACTTAGCTGTGAGCTCGTCATTTTCTGTCTTAAGATTTGCGAGTTCTTCACTTATTGCCTCCAGCCTTGCTTTTACTAGCCTTATCATCTTCCTTAGATAGAGCTTGCTTCTCAATTTCTAGCTGCATTATCTTGCGTGATATCTGATCTAGGTCTGATGGCATACTATCAATTTCGGTCCTGATTCTAGCTGCAGCTTCATCCATCAAGTCGATTGCTTTATCAGGCAAATAACGGTCACTTATATACCTATTTGAAAGAGTTGCACATGCAATTAGAGCATTGTCCGTAATTCTTACACCGTGATGTATCTCGAACTTTTCCTTTAGGCCTCTCAGAATAGAAATAGTATCTTCTACAGATGGCTCATCAACCATTACTTTTTGGAATCGTCTTTCCAAAGCCGCATCTGTTTCAATATACTTTCTGTATTCATCGAGTGTCGTTGCACCGATGCAGTGCAGCTCACCTCTTGCGAGTTTAGGCTTGAGAAGATTTCCAGCATCCATAGATCCTTCAGTTCTACCAGCACCAACAATAGTATGAATCTCATCTATAAAGAGGATAATTCTTCCATCCGATTTATCTATCTCATTAAGTACAGCCTTTAGACGCTCTTCAAACTCACCTCTGTACTTTGCTCCTGCAATAAGAGATCCCATATCGAGCGAAAATATCGTCTTGCCCTTAAGGCCATCTGGAACATCGCCATTTACTATTCGCTGTGCAAGTCCTTCTACAACAGCAGTCTTACCGACTCCTGGTTGACCTATTAGAACAGGATTATTCTTCGTCCTTCGGGAAAGAATTTCAATCGCTCTTCTGATTTCGAGGTCTCGCCCAATAACAGGGTCTAGCTTACCTTTTCTCGCAGCCTCTACGAGGTCTGTACCATATTTATTTAGAGCATCATATGTATCTTCTGGATTCTCATTAGTAACTCGCTGATTTCCTCTGACCATAGTTAAAGCTTTCATAAACTCATCTTTATTAATGCCATACTTGGTCATTATTCTATTTACATCATGATTATTGGAATCAAGAATCGCTAAATAAAGGTGCTCGACACTCACATACTCATCCTTGAAGTCCCTAGCGATTTTTTCAGCCTTTGTAAATACATTATTGAGTTCCGTGCTCATATATACCTGAGAAGCTCCCCCACTAACTTTAGGTAGTTTCTCAAGGCTCGATTCTAAATCAGCTTTTTAGAGACTTAACATCTACATTCATTGCCTCAAAAGTTTCGGAATCAAACCCTCATTGTCACTTATTATCGCATAATGGACATGAACGATTTCGAGTTGCTGGTGTCCATACGAATTAGCTATACTTTGCGATTCGAGAATGGCACTTTGCATTTTCTGTGTATATCTTTGAATATCCATTGCCTTCCTCCTTAAATAATTAATTTTTTTATATGGTATCATTACCTTACACAATAAATTTAGCACTCATCTGTGACGAGTGCTAATAATTAGTGTGATGATTATGTGAAGATATCTGTTTTACTTCTACATGTCGCTTACAAGTTAAATATTATTACCTTTTTAAGCCAAAAATAATCCCTTGCAGTATCGCAGAATATATACCGCTTGTTAAGGGGTGAAGAATCTTACTAACGACACCAAAAAGTAACATTAGCAGCAGTATAACACCACCATACTGATAAACTGTATAATACCAGCTAGTCTTACGTAGATTGAACAGCTCAGTAACTAGACCAAAGCCATCTAGGGGCGGTACAGGAATAAGGTTAAATACCATAAGCGTTATGTTAACCATTACAACATATAATAATATTTTTGTAATTGGTCCCTGTATAGAATCATCTAGTACAACTTCTCTTCCCCAAGTGCTAATGGCAAAGCGAGTAATCACTGCAAACAATATGGCTATAAGGAAGTTCATTGTCACGCCTGCAATGGAAACTATAAACTCATTTAGTCTAGGACGCTTGTAGTATCGATTGTCAATCTGCACTGGAATACCCCATCCAAATCCACAAAGGATTAAAGCAACAAACCCGAATGGATCTATGTGTTTTGCAGGATTAATCGTAAGTCTTCCCTGCATCTTAGGCGTTGGATCGCCAAATGCATTTGATGCAAGAGCATGAGCAAACTCATGAAAAGACAGTCCCACAATAATTCCTGGCAAAGTGAGTAGCATATTAAAAAAGTATGTCTTCGGATTACTCAGCCCACCATCTAAAAAGTTCGTCACCAAGAGCAGGATTAGTATGATTCCTGGTCCAGAGCGAAGTAAGTTTTTTAAATTCTCTTTCATATTATATTCCTATATTATGCAAGTATTCCATCAATGCTGAATGTCTTACAGTCTATAATTTTAACATCAACAAGCTGTCCGATAATATCTCTTCCTGATGAAATATTTACTAGCTTAAACCCATCTGTTCTACCAGAATACGACTTATCATCTTTGCGGCTCGCTCCATCTACAAGTACCTTGACAGTTGTATCAGATAGCAGCTCATTTTTTTCTAACGAGTACTTGTTAACAACTTCATTCAAACGCTCAAATCTTTCGTGCTTAACGTCATAAGGAATCTGGTCACTGAATCCAGCTGCAGGGGTTCCTTCTCTCGGTGAATATATAAAGGTAAATGCAGAATCATACCCCACGTACTCGACTAGAGAAAGTGTTTCTTTAAACTCTTCCTCTGTCTCACCCGGAAACCCTACGATGATGTCAGTAGTAATTGCTATTTCCGGACATGCGGCTTTAAGCTTATCAATAATACTGATGTATTTATCTCTGTCATATCTACGATTCATACGCTTTTAGCACAGAGCTGCTACCAGATTGCACCGGAAGATGAATGTGTTTACATAGTTTCTCACATGTTCTGTAGCAATAGATTAACTCATCTGAAAGATCCTTAGGATTTGATGTCATAAATCTGATTCGCTCAAGTCCCTCAATCTTATTAATTTCCTTTACGAGAGTCGGAAAAGTATTACCTTTTTCGTCTATAAACGAATTTACATTTTGTCCGAGAAGCATAACCTCGATAACTCCATCGTCTGCAAGTTTATTTACTTCATTTACAACATCTTCAAGAGAACGACTCTTCTCTCTTCCGCGAGTGTACGGAACTATGCAGTATGTGCAAAAGTTATTACATCCATACGTGATGTTTACGAGAGCCTTGTGCTTGTGTAGTCGCTTGGAGTCCTTTTCATCAGGTACCTTAGTGCTGTTTGCAGTAATAGAAAATTGTTTCTTTCCAGTGGTTATTCTGTCATTAAGCAGCCTAGGAAATTCTCCTATCGTTTGAGTTCCGAATACTACATCTACCCAAGCAAAACTCTTCTTAATCTCTTCCTGAACACGTGGCTGCTGCGGCATACAGCCGCAAATACACACGATTCTAGTGTCTTTATTCTCGTCACGCCTTTTTTTGAATTGTCCGAGCATCCCGTAAAACCTTTTTATCAGCGTGCTCGCGAACACTGCAAGTATTAAGGACTACTACGTCAGCCTTATATGGATCTTCAGAAAATTCGTAACCCATACCCTCGAGCATTCCCGCAACATTTTCGGAATCATGTTCATTCATCTGGCAGCCGAAAGTTATAATATGATATTTCTTCATCTATTATTTATTCTCTTGCTTCCTATCTCTATTCATCAGCATTTCAACAGCGTCTCTTGGATTGAGTTTTTCCATCAATTACTGCCTTGATTGCATTAGTAATAGGCATATCAACCTTGAGTTTTTTTAGCAAGCTTGCTCGCTGCTTCAACTGTGTAAAATCCCTCAACCGTGGTCTTAATTTCTGCAACAGCTTCTTCTGGTGTCATTCCTCCACCGATAAGAAGACCACATCTTCTGTTTCTAGATAAGTCCGACGAGCATGTAACCATAAGGTCACCAATTCCCGAAAGACCTGCAAATGTCTCACTCTTTTGCACCCATTGTTTCTCCGAGTCTAGATATCTCGTGAATTCCCCTTGTCATGAGCGCAGCTTTGGAGTTGTCACCGAAGTTCATACCGTCGGTTATACCTGTACCTAGAGCGATTACATTTTTGAGTGCACCGCCGAGCTCTACACCAATAATATCATCAGTAGTGTAAACTCTGAACGTCTTGCTCATCATGATATTCTGAATCTCTTTAGCCGCCTTATCATCGGAAGATGCTGCAACTACAGTCGTCGGATAATTACGAACAATTTCTTCGGCATGAGATGGTCCCGAAACAGCTACGTATTTATTCTTAAGATATTTCTTAGCAACCTGAGACATAGTCTTGAGAGATTTATTCTCAATACCTTTTGCTAGATTAACTATAATCGCATCCTTATCGATGTATCTTGCATTCTTCTCAATAAAGCTACCAAACTGCTGTGCAGGAATAGCAAAGATTATGATATCTCTCTTACCAACCGCAGTTCTGATATTAGAAGTAAATCTCAGTTTCTCGTGCAGTAGAGCGCCGGGTAAATATTTCTCGTTAACTCTGTTTTCACGTGTGTTGTTGATATCTTCTTTGTTACGTCCATATATCGTTACGCGGTGCCCATTATGTGCGATAACGTTTGCAATAGCAGTACCAAAGCTACCATTACCGATTACAGATACAACTCTTTTTTCATCAGACTTAAGACGCGGAACTTCCACATCCTTATAATAATCTACAGGTTCGTCTGCTACCTCGATTTTAGTATGCTCGATTGAAGTTGCTTCATTAACAAGCTCATTATTCGTTCCAACAAGCATAATATCATCTTTAGCTGGCTCATCTGAAGTTATATCACCATCGTTTGATACATCGCTTTCTCTAGTTACAGAATCAGCTAATTCGGCACGGTCTGACGAATCCTTATCTGATGATGATAGCTTAATATCTTTGATTTTATCTGCTGAAGAGCTTTTTATTTATATCTGCAGTAGCTGTTTTATCGACATTATCAGATTCATCTAGTTGCTCACGCAGTTTCTCCTTAATTTTAGATCCGATGCTCAGCTCTTTCTCTTCACCCTTCATCAGCCTCTTAATATTTCCACGGTGAGTAAAGATGATTACGAATGTCATAAAGGCTGCTATCGCAATTCCTTTGGGATAGTAGTAAAGCATGAGAAGTGGATACATCATCGCAGCGATAATCGATCCGAGAGACATCTTCTTGGATATAGCAGCGACAACAATTGCAATTAAGGCCGCTGCAAACATACTTGGCCAGTTTAGAGCCATGGCAGCTCCAAGGAATGTCGCAACACCCTTTCCTCCCTTAAACTTAAACACAATTGGGTAGATGTGTCCGATAACTACAGCTGCAAATGCTAGCATTGCACCCAGGTTATTAAACTTGCCCTGTGCAATCGAAACAGCGATGAACCCCTTAAATACATCTATCAGTAGCGTGCAAATTGCCGCCTTGGTACCTAGAACTCTTAGAACATTAGTAGTTCCTGCATTTCCACTTCCAGTTTTCTTGATATCTATTCCATAAAAGCGAGCTATTAATGTCGCTGGAGAGATATTTCCTATGAAGTATGCAGTAATCACCATGATGGTAAGCGGTAAATATTTCATTTATTGATCTCCCTTTTTCTCATTAAATAAGAATTTGATAGGTGTTCCTTCAAAATCATAAGCTTCACGTAGCTTGTTCTCAAGATATCTCGAATATGAGAAATGCATGAGTTCACGTGAGTTAATATTGAATGAAAAATAACGGTGGTCTTGAGCCTATCTGGCTAGCATAATAAATCTTGAGACGCTTGCCTTTATCTGATGGCGGCTGTCTCATCATCACAGCATCTTCAATAACACTATTGAGCTTTCCTGTAGTTATTCTTCTAGACCCTAATGTCTTCAATTTTCGCAGCCTTATCTATAATGTCAAATATTCTCTTCTTTTCAAGTACAGATGCGAAAAATAATTGGGGCATACGATACGAACTGAAGGTCGGCCCTTAGAGTTCTCTCGTAATCTCTCATAGTGTTAGTCTCTTTTGCTACGAGATCCCACTTGTTAACTACAATCATCAGGCCTTTTCCAGCCTCATGGGCTATGCCGAGAATCTTCTTATCCTGCTCAGTCAAGCCTTCTACCGCATCGATCATCATAATACAGATATCACATCTTTCAACGGATGTAACAGCTCTAATTACACTGAAGTGCTCAATTGAATCGTTAACCTTGCTCTTACGTCTTAGCCCAGCTGTATCGATCAGAGTATACTCACGATCCTTGTAAGTAAATGGTGTATCGATTGAATCACGAGTAGTTCCGGCAATAGGCGAAACTATAACTCGTTTTTCATTGGTAAGAGCATTTACAAGAGAGGACTTTCCAACATTCGGTTTGCCGATAATTGCAATCTTAGTCGACTCTTCATATCCGTATACTTCATCTGGAAAAACCTGCAACAATTGCATCTAGTAAGTCACCTATGTTGAGCATGTTAACTGAACTGATTGCAATCGGTTCACCGAGTCCCAGTTCATAGAAATCATAGATATTATCGCCGTACTTGGTCGGATTATCAACCTTGTTAACAACGAGAATAATCTCTTTGCCTGTTCTTCGGAGGATATTAGCAACGTCATGATCAGCAGATGTAAGACCTTCTTTGCCGTCAACCATAAATACAATAACATCAGCTAGTTCCATCGCTGTGACTGCCTGCTCTCTCATCTGAGAAAGGATTACATCGCTGGTATTTGCCTCAATACCACCAGTATCAATTATGGCAAATTCTCTACCATTCCACTCCGTCTCAGCATAAATTCTATCTCGTGTAACGCCAGGAGTATCTTGAACGATGGCTTTTTCTCTCCTATTATTCTGTTAAAGAATGTAGATTTTCCTACGTTAGGTCTACCTACAACTGCGAGTATAGGTTTACTCATCGAAAATACCTCCTGCAAATTCCTGTGGATCAAACTCCTTTAGGTCGTGTATTCCTTCACCGACACCGATAAGCTTGATTGGAAGATCGTATTCATCTGTTACTGTAATTGAAATTCCACCTCTCGCCGTTCCATCTAGCTTAGTGAGTACAATCCCTGTTATATCAGCGATTTCCGAAAACTCTTTTGCCTGGCTGATTGCATTCTTGCCAGTTGTAGAATCTAGAACAATTAGAGTCTCTCTCGAGGCCTCGGGATACTCACGGCTAATAATCTTATCCATCTTCTCCAGTTCCTTCATCAGGTTAGTTTTGTTCTGGAGTCTACCTGCAGTGTCACAGATTAAGACATCGATATCATTTGCCTTTGCCGACTGTACAGCATCATAGATAACTGCAGCTGGATCAGTACCCTCTTCGTGACGAATAACGCGAACGCCAGAACGGCTTCCCCATTCTACAAGCTGATCAGCAGCTGCTGCTCTGAATGTATCAGCTGCTGCGAGAAGCACACTCTTACCACGCTCTTTAAACAGGTTGGCAAGCTTACCAATAGATGTAGTCTTACCACCTCCGTTGATACCAATCATCAGAATAACTAGCGGATAATCGGTCGAAAGATTATTTCTTTCTCCTTTATCAACTATCTCGGCAATTACATCTGCAAGTGCCTTTTTAATGTCTTCTGGCTTAGTTAGATACTTTGCGTTAATTCGTTTTCTTAGCATATCCATTATCTTATCAGTAGTTTCGATACCGATATCGGAAATTACAAGCGACTCCTCGAGTTCCTCGTAAAACGCCTCATCAATATTCGGATTACCAACGATTACATTGGTAACTTTTTCTGTAAATTTTCTGAATGTGCTTTTATCTTTGAAAAGTCCCATCTTATTCCTTTCCAGCTGTAGCTGTGTAAGTTTATCTATTCGTTTGAGTACTCGCTCGGGTCAAAGCCATCTTCAAACTTAGAGAAAGCACTCTTGAAATACCTTGTTCTGGCATCGTTACTCCGTAGAGCACGTCAGCATGTTCCATCGTCGCCTTATGGTGAGTGATAAGAGCAAACTGTACGTCTTCAAAACGCTTGAGGTAGTTCGAGAATCTTTCGATATTTGCCTCATCAAGCGCAGCCTCTACCTCATCAAGTATGCAGAAAGGCGTTGGTTTTGCCTTTATTACAGCAAACATCAGCGCAATGGCTGTAAGCGTCTTCTCTCCACCTGACATCAGGTTGATATTCTTGAGTTTCTTGCCTGGTGGCTGTGCGATAATCTCTATACCTGAAGAAAGTGGATCAGTTTCATCTTCGAGTCTTAATTCAGCATGTCCGCCCCCAAATAGTTCTCTAAAGCTGTGTTCAAAGTTAATTACAACCTTATCAAAAATTCTCCTTGAACTTGTCTCTTATGTTTCGTTCCATATTGGTGATGATAGACCTAAGTTCTTTCATAGCTGTTGAGATATCATTCTCCTGTGCACTCATAAACTCATATCTCTTACTTACCGACTTGTATTCTTCAATCGAAGATATGTTGACATCACCTAGTTCAGCCATACGAAGCTTAATCTCTTTTGCTTCCTTGTTACCCGCAGTAATACCAAAGTCCTCATCACGTATATCCTGTGCTTCTACAAATGAAACTTCAAATTCATCCCACAGTTTGTCTTTCTGAGTATCGAGTAGTGTTTCACTCTTGGCACTCTTAACCTCAAGCTTATATTTTTGCATCCTGTAGCTCATTTAATTCATGTGCAAGTTTTTTTCTGATCAAAAATAGCTTCTTCGTAAGCATTCTTGTTTGAATCAATAGATTCTCCAAGTGACTTGATTCTTTCCTCTAAGTCCTGCTTTACTTCCAGTAAGCCTAGCTATCTTTTCACTAGACTCAGCATCGCTACTCGTTAGCATATGATGCCTATCTTTTAGCTCACTATGTGCTTCCCTAGCCTCTTCTATCTCGTTATCAAGATCGGTAATAGTGTCTCTAACGCGTTCTATGAGCTCATTTAAGCCGAGAATCCTAGCATCCTGTTCACTTAGCTGAAGCTTGTTTTCAAGTGTGATTTCACGAAGTTTATTTACACGAGCATCATACTTTTTCAGCTTCGCCCATCAGTTCTTCGATGTGCGAGTTGAGTCTAGCTATTTCTGCCTCTGCTTGAGCAATTTCAGACCTATGTTTCTCGACCATTTCTGTAGCACGGTCTATATCACCATTCAAGATATCAAGTTCACTTGCATACTGATCCTTATGGGCACCAGCATCATCAGTTAACTTTTTAATTCTCTCAAGTTCGCTGCCGATTACGCCCTTATCAACCTCTATCTGCTGAAGATCATCATATGCCTTGTTTCTAGCTTCCTTCAGTTCAGTGATCTTATCGCTGGCCAAAAGCAATTTCATCTCTAAGCGAGGTAATCTTGCCTTTATACTTATCAGCAGCTTCACTGAGCTCTTTAATCTCATTTTTGCGTTCGAGAATATTTGCTGACTTGTTCTTAAATTTACCGCCTGTAATAGCGCCGCTAGAATTGATAAGTTCTCCATCTGTAGTAACGATTCTATACCCTCTGCTAGTCATCTTTGATATTCTAACAGCATCGTCCATGTTGCTTGTAAATATAACACGCCCAAGCAGATACTCGAGTATGCCGTGGTATATTTCGTCTGTCTGGACAATTTCAGAAGCGACACCTAAATATCCCGGAGCATTTTCAATTTCACGTTCAGGATACTGCTTGTTATACCTTATCGAGGAAAGTGGCAAAAACGTTGCCCTACCTGCTTTATTATCCTTTAACCATCTTACTGCTGATTTAGCAGAAGCATCGTCGTCACAGATGATATTCTGCATCGCTGCTCCAAGCGCCGTCTCAGTAGCTACTTCATATCCAGCTGGAACCTTTATAATGTCTGAAACAGTGCCTATAATTCCACCGGTATGCTGTTTCATAAGAAGTCTAACGGCGTTATTATATCCTTCATAATTGCTTTCCATCTCTTCAATGGTATTCTTACGAGCGAGCGTTCTGTTGTACTTGTTGCTGAGCTCTTCAATTTGCTTAGTACCGCTACTAGTCTGCTCTTCCAAAGATCTGATCTCTGCAACTATCTCATTTTATATGGCAAGCTGCATCATTCTGCCTACCTTCTAATTCTACAAACTGTGTTTCAAGCTGCTTAAGCTGACGAGCATTCTCTGCATCCGTCTCATCTTTGCTGCTGTACTCCTCACTTAACTTTTCTTTTCTTTCGTTAAGAGTGATTACATAGTTCTCTAAAGTAGATATATCCGCTTTTCGAGTTATATTCTTATTGCTTAGGCTAATGATATCATCCTTGCTGCTATCAATTTCAGAGTTAATAGCCTCGAGCTTACGTCTACATTCATTAAAATCGCTTTCCGCTTCCTGTAAAGCAGCTAACGCTTGCTCTTTTTCTGCTCTATACGATTTTTCATTTGCCTCTAGCTCACTGTAATTGTGATTTTTCTACTTCTAGCTTGTTATTAGTCTCTTCGATAACATTCTCGAGTCTTGAAATTTCTCGTTCAATCCCTTGAATCTTCTCTTCATTGACCTGACCACGGCTAGTAATAGCATTGAGTTCCTCTATCTTAGTTAAAAGTTCAGCATTTGCATCCTCATATGCTTGGTCTAATTCTGATGACTTATCTCTGATGCCTTCAATTTGAAGTTCAAGCTCCTCCGATTTCTCATCCATCGCTTTAAGCTTCTCTTCCATCTCGATAAGCTCATTTCGAGAATTTTCGACAGTACGAATAAGCCCATCGATATTATGGATGATGATGTTAACTCCTACGTATTTGTATCTATCACGGAGAACTATATATTCACTAGCCTTTTCAGATTCGTCCTTAAGTGTGCCTATGCGACCTTCGATCTCAGCAATAATATCCTTAACACGCTCGAGGTTATCAGATGCGGAAGCTAGCTTCCTCTCTGCTTCTGCCTTTCTGCTCTTATATAGAACGACACCCGCAGCCTCTTCAAATATTTCCCTGCGGTTTTCTGGTTTAGTGCTGACGATTTCCTGAATCTTGCCTTGTCCGATAATCGAATATCCGTCAACACCGATTCCAGTATCCATAAACAACTCTTTAATGTCTCTAAGCCTGCACTGATTGCCGTTTATTAAATACTCACTCTCCCCAGATCTGTACATACGACGAGTTACCTGAACTTCGTTGTATTCTAATGGAAGTATCACAAGTGAATTGTCTATAACAAGGGAAACTTCAGCCATCCCCTTTGGTTTTCTAGTCGCAGTTCCCGCAAATATAACATCATCCATCTTGCCGCCACGAAGCGACTTTGGACTCTGTTCACCAAGAACCCAGCGTAGCGCATCACTGATATTACTCTTGCCGCTTCCATTAGGGTCCTACAATGCATGTTATTCCGTCATTTAAGTCGATAGTTACAGGATCCGCGAATGACTTAAATCCCTGTAGCTCAATTCGTTTAAAATACAAGCTAAATATCTCCCTTCGTAAGCGCATTTGCTGCAGCCGCCTGCTCTGATTCCTTCTTGCTATTCCCTACACCTCTACCGAGTTCTTCGCCATTCGCCAAAAACAGCTGTGACGAATTCTTTTCTATGATCGGGGCCTTCCTCTCGTACTAATTTGTACTCTATGCGGATACCCTTTATAAGATCTTGTAACTTCTCTTGTAAATGAGTCTTATAGTCCTTGTGAAGCTCTCCTTTGATAGCAAGTCTAATCTTGTCAGCAAAGAGATCTAGGACCACTCGTTCAGCTTTTTTTCATACCCACCATCTATAATCATAGCTCCAATTAGAGCTTCTACAGCATCTCCAACGATTGAGGCCTTATTCCTGCCCCCTCCGTTATCTTCGCCTTTACCGAGCCTTAGGTGTTCTCCAACTCCTAGAACCTGAGCTACATCAGCTAGTGATTTCTCACACGACATCAGCCCTAGTTTTGGACAAGATTCCTTCATGTGCCTCCTGCATGATGACAAAGACCTTCTTGCCAACAATTGCATCGAGAAAAAGCATCTCCGAGAAATTCTAGTCTTTCATTGTTAAACTCATAGCTTTTACCATGCTCAGATGCATATGAACTGTGCGTTAGAGCAATCTCGAGTAGCTTCCTATTATTAAATTTATATCCGAGTTTCTTTTCTAAGCTATCCATAACCTAAAAATCCATAATTAAAGAGGATTAACGTATTATAATTAGAATCTTCATATCTGCTTCTAGTCTTCGGCTTTAGCGGTCTCATCAATGCCAATCTCTGAACTTTCTGCGATTGCCTTCTCAATCTGACCAGTAACATCTGACTCTACATAGTCTCTAGCCTTGAGAATGGCGTTATAAACGGCATATGCCTTTGAGCTTCCGTGTATCTTAAGGACCGGTCCCTTGAGTCCGAGTATAGGAGCTCCGCCTTCTTCAGAGTAATCGAAATCCTTCTTCATGCCTTTGAGCCGCTTTTGCTAGTAAAAGTGCTGCAAATTTTGAAACGGTTCCAGCCATCAGCACTTCTTTGAGTCTACCCATAATAGATAGCGCAAGTCCTTCAGAACTCTTGAGAAAGATATTTCCCGAGAATCCATCTGTAACTACAACATCACAAACTCCCGTTACAACCTCGCGGCCTTCGATATTGCCCTGGAAATTAATAGAACTATTTGCAAGTAGCTCATAGGCACCCTTATGGAGTTCATCACCTTTCTCAGCTTCAGCACCAACGTTTAGTAATCTCACATCTGGACTTTCTTTACCTTTTTACGTTCTGAACAAAGATACTTCCCATCACACCGAACTGATATAAAAAATTCTGGTTTGCAGTCCACATTAGCACCACAGTCTAGAAGAAGTGTTGTATCATCCTTGCCTATCTGTGGAAAGAAAGCAGCAATCGCCGGTCTCTTGATTCCTTTGATTCGTCCCAGCCCTAGAAGCCCCGCTGCAAGAAGTGCCCCAGTGCTTCCGCCAGAAATGAATACATCGGCATCACCTTCTTTAACCATCTGCATACCACGATTAACAGTTGAATCCTTTTTTTCTTACGGACTGCCATCGCTGGCGCTTCATTATTAGTAATTACCTGAGTCGCATTTACGACTTTTATATTGCTGCCATCCCATCCTTGAGAATTAAGTTCTTCTTTTATTAAATCTTCTGCGCCAATGATTGTAACTGTATCTTCGATTTCTCTTGCCGCCTGAATTGCACCCTTCACTATTTCCTCTGGAGCGTGATCTCCGCCCATACCATCGATTAGTATATTCATAGTCCCTCCATGATGCGTAAATTATGCAAACTGCAGCTTACATAATCTCGCGAGCTCATTGTTAGGGCTGGTTGCAATATTGCACAACAAGCCCTTAAATCATGCCTTAAATTAGCATATTATTATACCATAGAACGCCAAAACATGCGATATTTAAAGCCATCTAAGATATTTACTGTATAAAAAATACTGCCGTAAGCCATATACAGCAGTACTACATCACTCATAGTTTTTTTATCGAAGTCTGAGCTGTCCACAGGCCGCATCTATATCTGTGCCAAGAGTTCGCCTTACAGACACAGCTATTCCTTGTTCCTCAAGAAAACTTGCGAATTTTCTTACGTTATCCTTGAGCGCTGTCTTGTAGCCAGTCCCCTCAACCTCGTTAAGTGGTATTAGATTAACGTGAGTAAGCCACCCTTTTAAATGTCCTGCAAGTTCACGAGCATGCTCTAGCTGATCATTTTACACCATCGATTACGGCATATTCAAAAGTAATCCTTCTCTTCGTCGCCTCTGTATAATCTCTGCAAGCTTTCATAAGTTGACTATACTCGTAGCTCCTTGCTATAGGCATTGTTCGGCAGCGAATCTCATCATTTGGCGCGTGTAGAGAAACCGCGAGATTAACCTGCGGAAAATCTTTGCCAAACCTTTCTATAAACGGTACTAGGCCGCATGTAGAAACAGTAATATTTCTCATTCCGAGATTATATCCCTGTTTACTGTTAATCAGCCGTATAAATTTCGACACATTCTCATAGTTGTCAAAAGGTTCTCCAATACCCATGATTACTACATGTCCTATGTCCTCACCTGTGATATTACGCATTTTGAGCACCTGCGATAGCATTTCACCGCCAGTAAGTGACCTCTCTAGTCCGTTTCGAGTAGAGGCACAGAAAGTGCACCCCATCCGGCATCCTACTTGTGAACTTATGCAAATCGAATTACCATAGTTATACTTCATGAACACTGACTCAACACGAGCCCCATCTTTAAATTCAAAGAGGCATTTCCTCGTCCCATCTTGTCTAGATTCTTGAACCAGTATCACTTTCGGCATTCCTATGTAATACCTCTCAGACAGTGCCTCCCTAAAGCTTAGCAGGAATATTGGTCATATCATCAAATGACTCCACACCCTTGGATAGCCATTCAAATATTTGTCTCGCTCTAAACTTCTTATCTCCAGCATGAAGAAACGACCCCGGCTAATTCGTCGGGATCGTAATCTGCGATATTGAGCTTAGAAATTATATTATTGTTCTCTTCACTCATAATATTTAAGTCTCTTAGCACTTAGTAACTGCTAGGCCAGTCTTATGACCATTGATATCGAATGTCTCTAGACCAGCAGCTTCAACTACAGAATCCGCAAGAGTTTCTTCCTTGATGTGATCTACTGCACCAAGAACTGCAGCCTTAACCTCATCGTCAGCCTCAAAGCTGATTGTGATATGATCGAGCATCTCAAAGTCATTCTGCTTACGAAGCTGCTGCACCTTTGATATAACCTCACGAACATATCCCTCGTTAACAAGCTCTGGAGTTAGAGTTGTATCTAGAATTGTGAACACATTGTTCTCCATTCCAACTACAAAACCTTCTTTCGCAGAGATTCTAACGTCTAGAAAATCTTCGGTGATTTCATACTCTGTACCATTAAGCTCAAGCTTAACAGAACCAGCCGATACATCTGCAATAAGCTCCTTAGCATCGAACTGAGCGAGCTTACCAGCAAACTCCTTGATATCCTTTCCTAGAACAGGCCCTGCAGCCTTGAAATCAGGCTTAACAGCAAAGTTCATGTACTTATCTAGATCTTTCTCGAACACTACGTTCTTAACATTGAGCTCCTCAGTGATTAGAGGTACAAGGTCACTTATTATATCTTCATACTTACCATCAACAATTACCTCGTTTAGCGGCTGTCTAACCTTGAGTCTCTCTTTCTCTCTAGTTCCTCTTCCTAGGTTAACTAGAGTCTTAACTAGGCCCATTCTCTCCTCTGTCTTCTCATCGATTAAATCGCTGTTAGAAGTTGGGAAGTGAGCGATATGAACTGTCTTCTCACCAGTTAGCTTAACGTACATCTCATCCGAAATGAACGGCGCTATCGGTGCTATCATCTTGATAACACCTAGAAGAACTTCATAAGTAGTAGCGTAAACACTCTTCTTATCGTCAGTCATATCATCAGCATAGAATCTTCTTCTAGCTCTTCTTATATACCAGTTTGAGAAATCCTCAACTACAAAGTCATTGATTGCTCTTACGGTCTTCATGTGATCATATTCGTCCATGTACTCAGTAACATCAGCAACTAGTCTGTTGTATCTGGAGATAATCCATCTATCAAGCTCTGGTCTGTTCTCATATGGAACATCTAGCTTCGCGGGATCTGTATCGTCCATATTGGAGTATAAAACGAAGAAGTTATAGATGTTTCTAAGTGTTCCAAAGAACTTGCTCTGTACATCCTTTACACCTTCCTCATCAAACTTAGTTGGTGTCCACGCTGGTGAAACAGATACGAGATACCAACGGATTACGTCTGCACCGTACTTGCTCATCATGTCAAATGGGTCGACCGTATTACCTACGTGCTTAGACATCTTCTTGCCCTTAGCATCAAGGATGAGGTCATTTACAAGGACATTCTTGTATGGAGCTTTACCCATGATAAATGTAGAAATAGCCATAAGCGAGTAGAACCAGCCTCTAGTCTGGTCAATACCCTCGCATATAAAGTCAGCTGGGAATAGTTCCTTCTCAAACCTGTCTGCATTCTCAAATGGGAAGTGCCACTGTGCAAAAGGCATAGCGCCAGAGTCAAACCAGCAGTCCATTACCTCAGGGATTCTATCCATAGTCTTGCCACATTTTGGGCATTTGAAGTGAATATCATCTACATAAGGTCTATGAAGCTCGATAGTCTCTGGGTTTACATCTTCAATAGCCTTCTCAGCTAGTTCTGCCCGGCTTCCTGCACTTTCAAGGTGTCCGCACTCACACCTCCAGATAGGAATTGGTGTACCCCAATATCTAGATCTAGAGATATTCCAGTCCTTAACGTCTGCAAGCCAGTTTCCGAAACGTTTCTCTCCAACGTATGGAGGATACCAGTTTACTGTATTGTTATTGGCAACCAGCTGATCCTTGAGTTTGGTCATCTCAATATACCAACCTGGCTTTGAGTAGTATACGAGCGGTGTATCGCATCTCCAGCAATGTGGATAGTTATGAACCATCTTCTGCTTAGCAAAAACCTTGTTTTCTGCTGCAAAATACTTAAGTATCTCAACATCAAGGCCTTCTTCCATTACGAATCTGCCTTCCCAAGGAGTCGTTGTGAAGCAGCCCTTCTCATCTACTGGCTCTTCAAAATCGACACCATAGCTGCGGCAAGTATTATAATCGTCCTCACCGAACGCATAAGCAGTATGAACTAAACCTGTACCGTCTTCAATAGTAACATAGTCTGCATTTGCTACAAAGAAACCTTTAACCTTATCAAGGTCATCTCCGTAAACAAATGTCGAAAGTGGCTCATAAGGAATATGCTCTAGCTCCTTACCTGTCATCTCTTCGAGAACTTCGTACTTGCCTTCTCCTAGAACTCTATCAGCAAGGTTTTTAGCAACATAGAAGATATTGCCCTCTTCGCTACCCTCGAGCATCTTAGCTCTTACATACACAACCTCTGGACCTACTGTAATTAAAATGTTAGAAGGAAGTGTCCATGGAGTTGTCGTCCAAGCGAGGAAATACTCGTTCTCTCTATCTCTACGTCTAAACTTACACGTTACTGTAAGAACAGGATCTTCTTTGTAGCCCTGAGCTACCTCATGGGAAGCGAGACCAGTTCCACATCTAGCACAATAAGGGAGAACCTTATGTCCTTCATAGATGAGCCCTTCGTCAAAGAATTTCTTGATTATCCACCAACCAGACTCAATATAGTTGTTATCATAAGTAATATATGGGTCGTCCATATCAGCGAGATAAGCCATCTTCTCAGACATATCACGCCAAAGTCCAGTATATTTAAATACTGACTCACGACACTTCTCGTTAAATTCCTTGATTCCGTAGCTCTCGATGTCGTTCTTACCAGACATGCCTAGCTGCTTTTCTACCTCAATTTCAACAGGAAGACCATGTGTATCCCAACCAGCCTTACGCTTAACCTGGAAACCCTGCATCGTCTTATATCTATTGATTGAGTCCTTTAATGTTCTCGCCATTACATGGTGTATACCTGGCTTTCCATTAGCTGTTGGAGGTCCTTCAAAAACACAAAGCTCGGATCTCCTTCTCTTTCTGTTACGCAGAGGTGCAGTAGATCTATGTCGGACCAATGCTGGACCTGTTCTCCCTGAACTTCTGCTACTGATTTCTCAGATAAGTTTTTCAAACATTTTATTATCCCTTCCTCTAACATTAATTATTATTAATATAAACAAAATAATTATTGATTTTTACTATCTAGAGCACAAAAAGTCAATAAATGTACACCATGTATGTTGCCAAGAACATACTGATTTACTTACCTCGATATTTGAGATTTTCCTTTATTTTCTCAACTATTTCACTGTGATTAACAAGTCTAAGATTTGGGTATGATGTAAGTATTCTACCCGTACCAAAGAATCTACTCTTGCGCACCTTCTTATAAAACTCTTCCCTAGCAAGCTCGTAATCTTTCTTCATTTCTGCTAGCTCGCGACTAACTTCTTCCCTTCTGTCAGCTGCAGCATCCCTCATTTCAGCTTCAAACAAAGCGCTTTGCACCTTGTATTCGTCGACTTTTTCCACAGCACTCAAGGCATCTTCACCAATCCTCGTACTAAGTGAATCACTAAATTCAGTCATAGATTTCTGCATATCATCAAGACGGGTAATTCTCTTGTTTAACCCAAGCGTAATTAACACAGAAATAGCAAAATCAGATATAAATATGATGTATCCAGCTACGAGTAAAGCAAGACCTAACGTAGAAGAAGCCATTCCGCCAAAAACAGTCTCAATAAAAAGGATGTATCTTTCTTACTACAATTAAAATCCCAAATCCCCAAATAATACTGAATTCTAGACAGATATAACCATGAAAAATTAAACGGTTTTTGTCGAATAGTCCCACCATCTAGCATGGAAAATCTTTAAAAGCGCATATCCACCAACAAGCTCGAGCATCGTAGATAAGAGCATGCCTAACAGGAATACTTTAGTATCCGACGAAAACGAACTATAATCTAGCCCTAGAGTTTTAACAAGCAATATTACAAAAAGCGAACCAAAGCCATATATCGGACACACCGGCCCATTGAGAAACCCTCTATTTACAACTATCCCTTTGCTTACGGCTTGATAAATTACTTCTGTAACCCAGCCAATTACAGCATAGATTATAAAAAAATAAGGCAATATCAGAAATCGAATATCCTGCTACCATAGTCCCCCTTTTTTTACGAAAGTTCTCCAAACTCAGCCAGAACTCTTTCCTGACTATCTATAGCATTACCGCCATGAGCGATTTTTGCATATCTTCCATCAGCAAGTAAACATCTAGCTCTGCTGTTGTCCATCATATTCATATGCATAATATGCTTTATCTTCGCTATACAGGCATCATCAGTTACCGGAAAAGCAAGTTCAAATCGTTTATCCATATTTCTATTCATGATATCCGCAGACGAAATAAACACTTCCTCATCAGGTCCACTACCAAATATGTATACTCGAGAATGTTCAAGAAACCGCCCTACGATACTGATTATCTCGATATTATCAGTGTACCCATCTACACCTGGTAGAATCGTGCAAATTCCTCGAACTATCATACGAACTTTCACCCCAACCTGCGAAGCATACGAGAGCTTCTCGATAACTTCACGGTCAGACACAGAATTTACCTTTATAAAAATTCTCCCTTTAACTCCCTTTACACATTCGCGGTCAATCAGTTCGATAAGTTTCTTTCTCATGCTTCCTGGAGAAGCGATAATATACTTAAATTGCTCATTAATAACTCCATTAACAGCATCATCAAAGAGCGTCGCAACCTCTTGGCCAAGCAAATGATTCGAGGTGATAATAGAAAAGTCAGTATACTGCCGAGCTGTACTTTCGTTATAGTTACCAGTACCAACCTGCGTAATAATCTCACGCTCACCAATTTTACTGAATGATTTTTTGAATACTATCTGACATATCTTAAAATGTGCTTTATATCGTTTTGTCCCGTAATACACCTCACATCCTGCTTCTTTGAGCTTAGCAGCCCAATCCACGTTGTTGGCTTCATCAAATCTGGCTCTTAGCTCTATAAGAACCCTGACCCGTTTACCATTACCAGCAGCCTTAATTAAATATTCAAAGATTCTAGGATGGCTAGTCATCCTGTATATGCTTATTTTAATCTCTTTAACCTTGTTGTTAGAAGCTGCTTCCTTTAGTAAATTAAGAAGATTATCCATAGAATCATAAGGATATGCATCTAGTAAGTCCCTTTTTCATAACATGCTCTATAACACTTGAAGTTGACTTACTTATCGAGTTAACTGGTGTAAATTCACGGTATGAGTTCTCGGCAATTGCGCGGCTAGATAAATGATTTTTTTAAAGCGGCAAGATGATTTAATGACGGTATGCTCGAGCACTGCACTATTTCATCCGATGATATTGAGAGTATATCTGCTAGTTCACCCATGAGGGTATCATCAATACTTTCGGAATATACAAAGGCCCCAACGAAATCGGAATACACACGCATGTCGAGCATCTTTTTTTATGCGCTCTACAGCACTTGCACCGAGCTCAAAGTCATCATACTCAAAGTCGATATCCGCATTTCTAAACGCTCTAAAAAGCGACAAACGCCTTTGGTTCAAACGGAAAAACAGATCTGTTTAAGATATATTTTAATCAGTTCAAGTGGTAGTAACAAACATAGACCTCTAGACTTTCTGATAACTATACCAGCAAGAAATGATCTTGGTATTTCAACAAGCATAAGCTTTCTATTGTTATCAGCGTCAGTCTCAATGAGAATGTAATGATTACCATCCTTTATAATTTCTGACATCTCTTCTTTTTCTAGAAAATATGGTTTAATATCAGAGGCAAGCTTCATAAGAAATTGTCCGTCTAAATAGTCGTAATCTGTTTCCGAAAGTTCCTTGTGCTTACCACAAAAGACACCAATGCTTTTTCAAATCATAATAAATCTCATCGATTAATGCCTCATACTTCTCATTAATACGTCGTATCTGATTCCATATAAGGCCAATCTGCTCAACAGAAGTAAGACCAGACATCGAGTCGCGAGTCACTGAGTCAAATTTTCTAAGATTATTTAGACTTCCTACCCTAACTTTTTATAAACTCAGCGAGATTACCATCGTAAATCAAGCTAAACTTAATCCGTTCTAGAAGCGGATTTACTTTATTTGAAGCCTCATTTAAAACGCGTTCATTAAACTTAAGCCAGGAAAGCTCACGGTTTTGCGTAAATCCTTCGAGATAAAGCTCACTCATTTAAAAGCCCCTCTTAATTTTTGTTCATTTCTTCTAGTTTATTCATTAGGAATCCTTCTCTTACTCCAGATTCCGAGACTGTTATCTCATCACAGCCAAGCTTATCCATAATAGTTTTTTGAATACACATACCGGTAACTAATGATTGAACACGCTCAGGCTTTACCTTGAGGAGAGTTCGAATAAATTTCTTTTGATCCTTAAAGTATAGATAGAAGAGCTTATCATACTCACTTGCGTTTAAAGTTGATGTACTCTTACTTCTATCAAATAGCTTATTTGCGAGTTTGCACGTAGCTCTAACGGTTCCGCCAATTGCGTATATATGACCTGGTGATGTCTTTATATCTACAGGAATCTGTAGTTTTTCTAGCATTTTTTCGGTATCTTTTTTTATCGATAATAGTTCTTCTTCTGTCGGGAATATTCCTTCAACATGACGATGATAAGCATTGAGCGATCCTATCGGCATCGTATCTGCGAATAAAATCTCGTCGCCGTTAAATAAAGAAAGCTCTGTACTTCCTCCTCCGCAGTCTGTAAGCATACCAGTAGCATCACCAATATCTTTCATAATGCCGTAGTAATCATAGATTGCTTCATCTTGTCCAGATATAACATCTACTTCAAAACCCACTTCTGACTTGATACGTTCTACAATCTCTTTTTTATTTGTAAGCTCCCTAATACTAGCAGTAGCTATCGCAAACACTTTAACGTTAGACATTCCATCAACGGCAATTCTAAACTGCTTTAGGGCATCAATCATTACTTCAACCCCCCTCTGCACTCATCTCATTATCACTTATATAACCAGCAATACCGCACGAGACTTTATTGCTCATAATCTGACTAAACGAATTATCAGCCTCTATGTTGTAAACTGCCATCCTTATAGTATTAGAACCAATATCAATTATTACATACATCTGCAAAATTACCCTTCATGCTTAGTTTATCTTCAGTCCTAGTCATTCTAACAAAATTTTTTTAAACTTTATAAACAAAAATCACAAATTTTTAATTTATTTTTGTGTTATTAAATAACAAAATAGAGCGTGCCTAAGTGCACGCTCCACTATGCATAAGGTAATTAATCCTTAATTTTTAATTACTTGTTCCAAAGTCAACCTTTACATTTTCACGTTCTGCCTCAGAAGAAACTTCAAACATTGGTTTTGCTTCATATCCAAATGCTCTTGCAATGATTGCAGAAGGAAATACTCTGCACTTCACATTGAACTTCTTTACGACAGCATTGTAGTACTTACGAGAATTAGCAATATCATTCTCTACTGATTTTTAGCTGATCCATAAGCTCGATAAAGTTAGCATTGGCCTTTAGGTCTGGATATGATTCTGCAACTGCAAAGAGACTTCTAAGTGTACCTGATAGAATATTTTCGTTCTCTAGCTTCTCTGCTGTTGTCGATGAATTGCTAACTGCTGATCTCGCTTCTGTAACAGCTCTAAGTGTCTCTGACTCGTGAGCCGCATAGCCTTTAACAGTCTCAACTAGATTAGGAATAAGATCGAACCTCTTCTTCAGATATACATCCATCGTTGAGAAAGCTTCGTCACAGTTAACTGCAAGCTTTACAAAGCCATTGTATGTAGCAACAACCCATAGTAGTAATAATACGACTACCGCTAAAACTATCCAAATTACCATTTTTACACCTCTTTTTCATTAAAAACAATATCATAATATACTTGTTTGATTCGTTATATTAGCACATCAGTGCACTTACTTCAACATATGAAACGTACTTAATTAATCTTGTGATACAGCCTCTACCAAGAGCCGCCTCCGCCACCACCGGAGCCTCCGCCAGAGAAACCACCACCGCCAAATCCGCCGATTCCACCACCACTATCAGCATGTGCGGCAGCAATTCCAGAATACGTGCTATGCTGAATGCTGTTCATTATCATGTTAATCCTCATATAATCGAACGTAGTTGCGTTATATGAGCTGAATCCGGCGTGTTCAGGGATCTTGATGGTATTGAATTTATGTATCCATTTATCAGTTAGTCCTAGAACATATGCATAAGGCAGAATATTGTAAAAAGTAAGAAGGTTCGCTTTCTACAAGTTCATTAATTCTATCAAGCTCAGCAGTTTCTATAAATTCTTTGAATCCCAGTATTTCGCCATAAACCTTGCGGTTGTATTCAGTTCTGCTCTGGATATTCGACAATAGGAAAGGCATAGCAACTGTATATACGACGAGTATTATTAATAAGTAAATCTCCCCTTCACCTTTGCCGGCAAAATACAATGAGTTTATCAGGGTGCTCATATACACAAAATAAATTAATAGCCATACAATAACCCTAAAAGTTACACTGCCAGGACCTAAAGATTTGCGATAGAAGAATGCATCATTTAACTTACGAAGTATCAGAAGCCATATCGATGCCCAAATACCCAATACGAAGATTATTACGAAAATGGCCATTATGCCACCATATTTTTGAACCAAACAAAACATCGATGGAACCAGCTCTATATGCACTGAACACAATGCTAAGTATATAACCCATCGCAGCAATAAAAGTAGCAAAACTCCCCTTCGCATCCGAAGCAGTAGATACAATAGCCTTATCTCCAGTATATCTATCCTTTAGCTGCGACTTAATTGTGTCATATGACTCTCCGATTGATTTTCCAGACTCTTTTATGCTAATCGTGCTTCCCACCGCCGGAGCAGATTTTTCATCAAATATTGCATTATACATCTTCTTTACAAAGACCGGTTCATCGCTCGGTGCTTGTAACGCTTTTAAGGTTATTTTTTTCTTCTCCCCTTCAATAATCTGTATATATCCTTTTGATGCTAGGTATAGATATAATGAAGTGATGTCCTTTTTATCAATCGAACCATCTGCGAGATATCCAAGCTCAGCTGGTGTTATACCTTCAGGCGGATTGAACATTATAGGTGCGACGATATCTGCGTCCTTCTTTCTTGTAAGCTTGATATAAATTAATAATATAAGACAGATGACGAGTACTGCAGCATTTGCGACACTACTCCATGCTTTACTTGGAGCACCAACCCAGTAACCATTCGATGTCTTGACCATCAGCGTTATTCCAGAATTAGAGCTTATATCAGTATCTTCATATGACAATGTGTTATTCGCTTTGTCATATGTCCATTTGCTATTATCCTCAGTAGATGAACCATATGAACCTGCATATCCCTTCATCTCGGTGTATTTGAAATCACTTGGAAGAGAAACTTTGATTGTTGAAGATGCAATCGATGTTTCCCATTCTGACGGAAGTACATCTACATAAACGTTATTCTCTTGATTGCTTTGTATATAATTATAAATTTTATACTTTATAACATATGTTTTCTCACCCGTCACATAGGAATGAGCACTCCCAATCCTGATGTTAACGTAGTTATCCTTAGTTACTTTAACATCACCGCCTTCAACGCTGATATCCTTGATCTTATAGTTACTAGCAATAGGAATTTTTCTAATAATTCCATGCCTTGCATATCTAAAAATCAACTTTTTATCGTCTCAGTGAAGTCATATGAGTAATCCTTATTAACCTTTACATCTACATCAAAGACCTTTGTAGTATATCCTGACCTAGTATAATCTTGCTCAGCCAATGGCGATGCTTGATTTTGATTGTAGTAGTTTGAATATGAGCTAGGGTAAGAATTAGAATATGAATTATAAGAAGAACTCCCATAAACATCACTCTTGATAGCTATACCCATTATAATCACAAATATCACAACCAGAATCAGAGTTATTTTTACTCAGCATGTTCCTAAATGCCTTATGATACATAGTTAACCCCTTCAGTTTTTAATCATCTAGATTGATATTATACCAATAAAGTACGTCTTTAATAATATCAAAAAAGCATAGCGGTAAAAACCACTATGCTCATTTTAATACTTATTTAATAAGAATTAGTCTTCTACTAGTTCTCTTCTAGATAGATTGATTCTGTTCTGATTGTCGATTTCAGTTACCTTGACAACAACCTTATCTCCAATGTTCATTACATCTTCAACCTTGTCAACTCTATGGTTAGCAATCTTAGAGATGTGTAGCAGACCTTCCTTACCAGGGAGAATTTCGATAAATGCACCGAAGTTCATAATTCTCTTAACTTCACCCTCATAAGTTTTGCCAACTTCTACATCAGCTGTAAGATACTCAATCATAGACTTAGCCTTAGCAGCACTAGCTTCATCGGAGCTATAGATACTGATTAGACCTACATCGTCGTCAGAAATATCAACCTTGCAGCCTGTCTCTTCCACAATCTTGTTAACGTTCTTGCCACCAGGTCCGATTACAAGTCTTACCTTGTCAGGGTGCACTCTCATCGAGATGCATCTTGGCGCATATGGTGATAGTTCAGCTCTTGGTGCAGCAATCTCTTCTAGCATGCTTTCAAGGATATATGCTCTACCAACTCTAGCCTGTTCAAGTGCTTGCTCTAGAATTTCTCTAGATAGACCATGAACCTTGATATCCATCTGAATTGCAGTAATTCCATCAGGAGTACCAGTTACCTTGAAGTCCATGTCTCCGAGGAAGTCTTCCATGCCCTGGATATCAGATAGAATTGCATATCTGCTGCTTCCATCCTCTTCGACTCTCTCGATTAGACCCATCGCTATTCCTGATACAGGCTTCTTGATTGGAACACCGGCATCCATCAGAGCAAGGCAAGAGCCGCAAGTTGATGCCATCGAAGATGATCCGTTTGAAGATAGAACCTCCGATACCACTCTGATTGCATATGGGAATTCCTCTTCACTTGGAATTACAGGAAGAAGCGCTCTCTCAGCGAGTGCTCCGTGACCTATCTCTCTTCTGCCTGGGCTACGAGGTGGCTTTGGCTCACCTGTAGAGTAACCTGGGAAGTTATATTGATGCATGTATCTCTTGGTAGTTCTATCGATATCAATGCTATCTAAATCCTGTGCCTCTGATAGAGGAGCAAGCGTAGCAATTGAAAGAACCTGAGTCTGACCTCTCTTAAATAGACCAGTTCCGTGCGCTCTTGGTAGGAATCCAGTCTCAGAGAATAGTGGTCTAATCTCGCTAAGCTTTCTGTTGTCAGGTCTTACGCCTTCATCAAGGATCATAGATCTAACCTGTTCCTTCTTGATAGCGTAAAGTACTTCGCCTACTTCCTTATCTCTGTCTTCAAAGATTTCTGCAAAGTGCTCGTGAGTTTCAGTCTCAACCCTATCCATGTTCTCAAGACGTTCAAGCTTATCAAATGTCTTGATAGCTTCAATCATCTTGTCTGTAGCATAAGCACGAACTGCTTCATCTACATCATCATCAGCCTTAAATACTACATACTCCATCTTCTCTTTGCCAACTTCCTTGACAATCTCTTCGATGAACGCACAAAGTTGCTTGATTTCTTCATGTGCAAACATGATTGCGTCGAGCATATCGCTCTCAGACACTTCATCTGCACCAGCCTCAACCATCATGATAGCTTCCTTGGTTCCAGCTACCGCAAGGTCGATGTCAGACTTCATTCTCTGTTCATAAGTAGGGTTAATGATTAGCTCTCCGTCTACTCTTCCTACCTTTACGGAACCTGTTGGACCATCCCATGGAATATCAGATGTAGCAAGTGCAACAGACGAACCTATCATAGCTGCAACCTCTGGCGAACAATCGTGATCAACGCTCATAGCTACTGCAACTACAGAAACGTCATTTCTGAAACCCTTTGGAAAGAGTGGTCTGAGAGGTCTATCCATAAGTCTTGATGTTAGGATTCCATGCTCTCCAGGTCTTCCTTCTCTCTTGATGTATCCGCCAGGAATCTTTCCTACAGCGTACATCTTCTCCTCATAATCGCAGCTAAGTGGAAAGAAATCGATATCCTGTCTTGGCTGCTTCGAAGCAGTAGCTGTACAGTTGACTACAGTGTCTCCATATCTAACTGTAACCTGGCCGTTTGCCTGCTCGCAAACCTTGCCAATTTCAAGCTGTAGCAATCTACCGCCTAGTGCTGTCCTAAATGTGTGGTAATCAGTGAATCTTGCCATAATTAACAACTCCTTCCTGTTAATCGTACTATTTTACTAATAAGATTCGCATTGCAAACCGATCTAATAACGACCAGCTCCGGGATAATTATCCCTCCTATATACAAATAAGCGGGATACACATCCCGCTTATATTGTCAGATAATATTACTACTTTCTGAGACCGAGTCTAGCAATGAGTGCTCTGTATCTCTCGATATCAGTGTCCTTAAGATACTTAAGTAGGTTTCTTCTCTGTCCTACCATCTTAAGAAGTCCTCTTCTTGAATGGAAGTCCTTAGCGTGCTCCTTAAGGTGTCCGTTAAGATCATTGATTCTGTAAGTCAGAATAGCAACCTGAACCTCTGGGGAACCTGTATCGCCTTCCTTAGTAGCATACTCTTTGATGATTTCCTGCTTCTTATCCTTTGTAAGCATTGTTTCTCCTCCTATTTGTTATCCGCCCTCACATCGCCACCGTTCGGAGTAACGAGTAGCCGAAGCAAGGGTATAAAAATTTACCTAGTCATACTATCATACATGCGGGTTTCTGTCTAGCTTTCAGGCAAATTACTTTAACGTCTTTAGATAATTCTTCGTTTGATCGCTAACCCTGTAGCTCTCCCTCGCCTTCTGAATAGCTTTACGATGCACCCAATCACTGAGCACATGATTTTCAATATAAGGAATCGCAGCTTCATACTGCTTAGCTAGTGCAGTTGCGAAATACCACGCCTGCATCATCTTGATGTAGTATTCATCAGATTTGACTCCCGCTACCCAGTCAAGATACTTTGGTTCAAATGCCTCATCTAGATAAAACTCAAGAAGCACTCCCATACCAAATCTCACAGTGTAGGTCTCATTAGACGAAATCCATCCTTTGATTTCATCTTCTAGTCTATCGAGATTTCCTTTAAAAAGCCTTCTTGAGACTAAGTAGGTCACAAGTAGCCCAATTGTCAATGTATGGAAGGAGCTTATCCACTTCATAGATAGCCTCTTCATAGTCCTTAATTAGACAAATTATCATCCCATGAAGATTAACCTCTTCATAGTACTCATGTGGAAGGTGTTCTATAAACTCTCGATAATCACCAGACTTAAAAAGTTCCTTTGCAAGATTCCTTAGCGCAGGGGTTCTAACTCCAATAATTGAATCTGGATTAACTCCTGGAATAAGCTTGCACTGAAACTCTTTATAAACGAGGTCCTGCATTTCAAATAGACGCTTTCTAATTTCCATTTTTTCCATCGGATTTCCTTTCATTGTTCTTATGATTAAAGAACATCAGAATATTAGCAATTAGAAGAAGTCCTACAACTATGAAAGACGCAGATTCATATAGGCGTCTAGTAAAAAAATCCCCAATAATCGCACCTAACACAAAGAACATTATGCATCCATAGTAATGGATACACTTTTGAGCATAGCTGGCATCTTTCGTCGCCAAATACATATTTAAATTCATGGTCCCAACCTTGAGATTACCCGTGCACATAGTTGTTGAAATTGCATAGCCACGAACCTTTGCAAATGTCACCACCTGTATACCGCATGTAAGCGATATAAGTGAGTTTGCTATCAGGTTGTACTCCTGCGGCAAGAAACCTGCTATGAACATCGCTATCATCTCAAAGAATATGGTTACTTGACGCCAGTGAAGTCTTGTAGGTCTGTTCTTTCTGATTATTTTAACGTGCTGAGATATCATAACGCCAACTGCAAATGAAACGATTGGAACAAGATAATGAAATACGCCGTGCAGGTTATGATTCCCTAGGCTAATGGCGAGGAGTACGATGTTCCCAGTCTCTGCATTTGCGAAAACGCCGCCTCTACCCGTATACGCATAAGCATCCATAAACCCCCCGCATATTGCGAGCAGAATCCCTATTCTCATGGATTCAGAAGTCTCAAACTCTTTTTTCATCTTTCCCCCAATCTAGGCAAATGGATTCCACGACTCTTCCACAGGAGAGCCTTCACCACTAATAATTCTAGTCTGTTCATCTATAAGCAGTGCTACGATTTCCGAGTTACGCAGTCTTGCTGCCATATCTACAAGTTCACTTATATGCTCTGTCTGTACAAGCCCTCTTCTGACCATATATCTTATCGCATGTGTCATACTTTGATCTATAGCAAGTCTTGTTAGTGCCTCTCCATATTCTTCTACATAATCGTTAATAACACTTATATCGTCAATTTTTTCCTGTTTTTCATCACTATCATGCTCTTCCATATACGTCAGCACCGCAATAGATTTGCTGGCTTCAGGAAGCATATCTAGTTTTCCTGGACTAATGTGGATATGTATAAGCTTAGGCACCCTTTCGAATGCATCAAAGTCTATATATTCCACACTATTTGGTATGTATATATCTCTCAGCGAATTACATTCCACGAACATTTCAGTATCAATACGCTTCACACCGTCTGGAAGCGACACACTTTCAAGTGCCCAGCAGTTTTCAAACACGCCCATTCCAAAATCATCAATCCTGACTGGAAGGGTTATCTCCTTCATGTTATAGCACATTCTAAATGAATAGTTCCCGATACTCTTGACAGATTCTCCCATCTCTATGGCCTTAATCTGACCTCTCTCACTAAAAGCTCTGTCCGCAATCGAGAACACATACTTAGGTATAATGACGCGCGGTACATTTTCATCATAGTTGATAAGGGTATGTCCTGCTATAAGCTTTTTGGCATGTATCCTCCTTACTGCTCAAGGCTTTCAACCTCAGCTGCAAGCTCTTGCTCTCTATCGCTAATAATGAGACTCTTGCTCCACCTCGAGTAATCTTCACTTCCATGCTTTTGCAAGAAAACCAGCACTATATCTATCCTCTGAGAGAGTTCTTACGAAAAATCATCATCTCGTTATTTCCTTCAAATGCATCCTCAATAAATGCAAATGAATTTCTAAGTCGTTGCTGCACCGACTTAGCGAGAGCGTTTCGTTCCTCGTTAAGCTTGCTCATCTCACTAGTAATAACCGAAGCAGGTTCTCCGATGCCACCCATTACATTGTGCATTATATCTCTCATCGTCTGAATGGACTTTCTTGCAATTCTCTCATTCATCCTCGATACGGCATGAGCCTTCTTGCTCTCTCGTAATTCTTTTTCCATCTCAGAGGATGTCTTCTTAAGTATCTGTGCAGCCACATCGAGCTTAGCACCGAGAAGTTCATCTTTATTGAGCTTGATACGATTCATCACATCATCTATAACTTTTGATCTTACGAACTCGCGTCTGAAATCTGAACTGAGTGCGTCGCTAAGCAATCTCACAACAGTAATTCGTTCATCAAACGGAGCGTCCGCAAGCTTAGAAGCCGCCTGCTCCGAACCAGTTCCAGCTAGAATTCCAGCTATATCATACTCTCTCCTATATCGATAGAATAAATCATAGTATGAGGTAAAATCACGTGCGATTCTCTCATCTTGAATATACTGGCTGACTAACTCTATATTTACCTCAATATCATTTTGTTCATAGAGATATATCATCTCGGATAGGTCTACCCACCCTCTTGCGGTTACAAAAAGTTTACCGTCTACTGTCAATCTAACGCTGTAGAAGTCATCCTTCTTGATAGTAAGATAGTTTAGAACCGAAGCATGAACCGCATTGTTTCTTGCATATACTAGCCACGGTTCAAGTTCTGGTTCTACGTCAATTCTCTTAAGTCTATCGAGGGTCGCAAGGTCAAACTCCCTGGCAGAGTTATTGTATTCGAGCGGGTTTCCAGCTGTAATAACAACCCAGCCTTCAGGAAGCCTATGTCGTCCAAATATCTTCATCTGTAGGAACTGAAGCATCGCTGGTGCTAGTGTCTCAGACACGCAGTTTATCTCATCAAGGAAGAGAATACCCTCTCGTTTTCCAGTCTCCTCCATCTTATCGTATACGCTAGCGATGATTTCACTCATCGTGTATTCTGTGGTTCTGTAGCTCTCATCACCATACTGGTGCTCCGCAATAAAAGGTAGTCCTATAGCACTTTGTCTTGTATGATAAGTCATAGAATATGACACTAGAGCTATATCCATTTCCTCAGCGACCTGAGACATGATTTCGGTCTTTCCTACTCCTGGCGGCCCGACGAGAAATATCGGCCTCTGCCTCTCTACTTGAATCTTGTATTCCCCAAATTCATCTTTTGACAGGTACGAAATAACTGAATATTTCACCTGATTTTTGCTTCTTGAATGTTCAAATTATCTCCATTTCACATACTTAATATTCTTCACTAATCAAAAATACACCTTCATAGCCCACGCAGGAACTTCCTCGTCGAACGCATCGTCATCTACAAATATGAATGCCGTATCGTAGAGTGGCTTCCTCTTTGGGTAAGCACCTTTTCCGTCCGTAAAGTACAGTAGTCCCCTCAGATTTCGGAGTTCCTTCTTTCTTATGAGCTCATTTATATAATGGAACACTGGCCTGAAATCAGTTCCTCCAAGTCCCTTTATCTCTAGGTTTTGCAGAAATGCATCCACATCCTCCCTGCTTCTCAGCACAGTATCGTCTTGAATCTCCGCATCACATTGTATCACATGGATGTTAAATTTAGTCCCAAGCACGTCGTTGTTACCCAGTATCTCAAAGCTCTTGTCTACGAACTTCTTTACTAGGTCCCCATCTGTTGATCCTGATGTATCAATAGCTATAACTAGGTCACAGATATTTTTTTCATCTTTGTATTCAAGTGGTTCAATCAGCGGCATGTCCTTATACCTGTTAAGGCCATACGTGTACATTATGTAGTCGAACGAGTCATCATCAACCTTGAGAGCTTCGTGCGTTGCTGCAAATTTCCTGAGAAATGTACTATAATCTATCCGCTTCTCCTCGGCATAACGCAGTTCCTTTTGCATAGTCCCTGCTGCATCGCCAAATGTTACATCATCCATCTCAAGTGCTGTCTTGACCATCTCTCTTATCTTATCCCAGTCTTGATCGGATATAAGTGCTGCACCATCACATTCATCATTACCATCAGACTCTTCAATGCTTGAAATTTCAAACTTTTTATATGCGTCATCATCGTAATTTGTGTGATTATCGTTTCCATCATGATCACCAGACTGAGAGCTGTCTAGATTTTCATCATCTTGATTCGGCACACTGTTATTATGCTTTATTTCCTGACCTGAACCATACCAGAGTGCATGATCATCTACTGTAAACAGCTTTATCATCAGGGATACTTCAGCTTCAATCGGCGGGTCAGCCATGAAAGACTTGTATAGTCTATCCGCTGAAAGTCTGCCACGTTTAAGTCTAATTTTCTTGAGTTCGTCACGCCTCTCGCTGCTTTGAGAGGTTTTAAAGCAGCTTGCTCCGAGTGACTCAATCATCTCTTCTACAGCTACATCGGTTGCAAGATCCCAGTACATCCTGTTCACTTTCTCAGCAACGTAATAATGCTTAAATATGCAGTGTAGTAGGACATGCATATAGTCATGTGTTATCACCGATAGCCCTTGCTTCATCTTGGCAAACATCTCATCACTGCTGTAATAAAGTGTAGTTCCGTCTACCATGAAAACACTCTGTTTTTCTAGAACAGTGACTTTTTTTAGCGCAAAAACAGCAGAGTCCATAAACCGCATGTTCGCGACTATCTTGTCCTGCGCTGCGGCGATTATCTTCTCTGCTAAAATCACATCTTTATTAAATTCTCTATCGTTACGTTCTATATTAAAAGCTTTGTGACACCATGAAATCTCCTCGCTGATTCTACATCATCAGCAATGTGTTCGGTGAGCAGCTCTACAGTTTCAAACTTAACCTCTGGTCTATGGAGCTCAAGAAATTCTATGATAATTTCTCTTCCATATAGCTCTTGATTTATGCCAAATATATGCGTCTCTATGGATTTATCATATTCACCAATAGTAGGCTTTAGTACCGACGTTAGAAACGCTGCAATAAGTAGAACCGTCCACTGAAGTGCGAGTAAAGTACACTCCATCCATAGGCGCAACCTTGTTTGAGACGAGTTTAGTATTGGCAGTTGGAAAACCAATTGTTGATCCAATATGATTTCCACGAACTACGATTCCGCTGATACTAAAAGGTCTACCGAGAAACTCATTAGCCTTAACAATATCTCCAGCTTCGATATAGTTTCTGATGGCCGTGGAACTAACGATTTCAGAACCGACTTTAACCGGCTCAACAACACTAGTCTCATATCCGTATCTACCACCAAGTTCGAGTAGCAGCTTATCGTTGCCACTAGCCCTTGTACCAAAGCGGTAGTTAAAACCACAAGATACGCCCTTGGCCTTTAGCTTATCACATAGAATATCTTTAATGAATACCTCTGCAGACATATTCATCGTAACTTCATCAAATGGCACGTCAAACACAACCTCGATACCTGCATCTTCGAATAGCTGTAGCTTCTCTTTATCATTAGCGATAAAAAGAATACCAGAGTCTCCATTCTTACTAAAAACCTCCCGCGGGTGATTAGAGAACGTAAAGCATGCTGGCTTGACACAAAGTTTATCTGCCATCTGAACTGCTGATTTCAAAAATCTCCTGATGCCCGATGTGAACACCATCAAAGTTACCAAGTGCAACCGAGGGTTTCAAAAATCTATATTAATATCCGCAAGTGATCTATACACCTTCATATTAATCTCTATTACCCATTACCTTTTCCGGTTTTAAAATTCCATCGTGATTCATTCGGCAAGTACCGAGAAAATCACCATCTTCGCTGTAGAGTCTATATAGTTTGTCGAAAAAAGCAAACTCATGATTAGACATATTAATAGATTCGTCGCTCAGCTCTCCTTGTTCAGTGATAAAGGGATTCATCATCATCTGAAAAAGCTCTGTAATACTTGCTCTCAATAAGCCTGCCATTAAAGTAAAATGACTCACTACCTCTTCTAAGCACTAGCTTTCTAAGGTTTACGATTGTTGACTCACCAGCCTTTATAATGCTATCAAGTTCAGTTTCATTCATATTCAAGACTTTGTCTAGATCATGCGCAGTATCCTGCGTAAATATTCCACTTTTAGTTCTTACTAGATTAGTCATAGTTGCACCAACGCCTAAAATTTCACCTATTTCAGAGCAAATACTCCTGATGTAAGTACCTTTAGAGCAGGTGACTGTAAACGAAACTTTTTTTGACGGAATATCGATAGACGTAAATGCAAAGTTCAGAATCTCTATCTGACGCTTCTTGGCCTCAATATCTATATCCTGTCCCTCTCGCGCATACTTGTATAACGGCTTGCCGTTTACCTTGAGCGCCGAATACTTGGGTGGAATCTGTGATATAGTGCCTCTATATCTGTCTGCAAGAGCCTCAACTTCTTGCACCGTAATACCAGGAACTTCGCGCTCCTCTAAAATCTCACCCGTAATATCAAGAGTATCTGTAATCTTGCCAAGCTCTAGTTCTGCTTCATATGTTTTCCAATCGTGGTCATAATACTCTATCAGGCGAGTATCCTTACCAAAGCAAATAGGAAGAACTCCCGTCGCCATCGGATCGAGAGTCCCTGTATGTCCAACTCGCTTGATTCCGAGCTTACGCCTGAGGCGCGCTACAACGTCATGAGACGTGTATCCCTCAGGTTTGTTAATGTTTATAACACCGCTACTTTTCATCTTTTGCCTTAACAAGCTCCTCTTCGAGAGCCCTTACTATCTCAACCTTTGCTTCGCTTATAGTGCCTTCAAAAGTCAATCCCGCAGCACGCACATGGCCTCCGCCACCGTAGCTCTGTGCAACTCGGGCAACATTCGCATAAGACTTAGCGCGTAGGCTAACTCTTACAGTCTTGTTATCAGTCTCTTTGAGAATACAACCGATTTCCACTCCGTCTATGCTCATGAGCTTCTGAATCACACCGTCAGACTCATTCATCTCAGTGCCAGTCTCAGATAAAAGCTCCTGAGTAACGGCTCCTATTACTATCTGTCCGCTGGCATATACTTCCATATCAGAAATCACACTTCCCTCAAGCTGAATTGATCCGAGCGATTTTCTGTTATATAGAAGCTGTGTTATCTCATTGCCATCGAAGCCTGGAATTTCATAAAGTTCACTAGCAATTTTATGAGTTCTAGCAGTAGTATTGGAATGCTGAAAACTACCTGTATCCGTATTGATAGCAGCAAAGATGCACTTTGCAACCGGCATAGTAACATCTGCTCCCATTTCGCTAGCTATAAGGTAAATAAGTTCAGCAGTTGCCGCAGAGCTTGGCTCAACGATACCAAAATCGAAATCCGTATCATTCTCAGTCACACCATGATGATCTATTACAGCATGATGCTTTGCTCTGTCAAAGACAATCCCTCTATCACCAATTCTGCTCCTGCTACCGCAGTCCACGAGAATAGCGAGGTCATAATCATCAAACACTTCGTAGTCTCGCGTAACTACGCCGCTCTCAAGAAAATCTAAGTTGCGAGGAGTTACATCATCAGCAAGTACATACACCTCTTTACCAAAGCCACGTAGCACATGGCATAGTGCTGCAGACGACCCAAGGCAGTCCCCGTCCATATTTACATGAGGAAAAATCAAAATCTTACTGTAGTTATGAAGGTTTTCAGCTATTTCCTTATAAGTATTATTTGTCATATTCCTTATCTTTCCGGCTTGTTTATCTCGACAATTATCTTATCGATGTGTCTGCCGTATTCCATCGATGAATCAAGCTTAAAGTTAAGCTCTGGAGCGTGTCTAAGCTTGATATCATGAGATATTTTAGTCCTAAATAGACCCTTTGCACTGTTAAATGCACTTAGAACCTCTTTGCCAACTGCATTACTGTCTTCACCGCTCAGCGTGAGAGGTGTGAAGAAGACGGTTGCATAGCTTCCGTCACTCGACACCTCAACAGCTGAAATAGTAATTATTCTTGCAGATAGTCTTGGGTCCTTAATTCCATTGAGAAGATACCCTGAGATACTCTTCTTGATTTCCTCGCCGAGCCTACCCTGTCTATAATTCTTTCCCATATTACCTCTCTATTTCCACCATGTGGAAGCACTCGATAATATCCATAGGTTTGATATCATTATAAGCTTCAATTCCGATACCGCACTCATAACCCTGAGCAACTTCCTTAGCATCGTCCTTGAATCTACGTAGCGATGAAATCGTACCTTCATGTATAACGATACCATCTCTTACGAGACGAACCTGTGCATTTCTCTTAACCTTACCTTCGACGATATATGCTCCACCGACAATTCCAAGGTTAGGAACCTTAAAGGTCTCTCTAATCTCCGCCTTTCCGAGAATCTCCTCCTTGTATTCAGGATCTAGCATACCCTTCATAGCGTTCTGTACATCATCAATTATATCGTATATTACGCGGTAAGTTCTGATTTCGATTTCAGCATCATCTGCGCGAGTCTGAACTGCTGTAGTAGGTCTTACGTTAAATCCGATGATAATAGCACCCGAAGTTTCAGCGAGCATTACGTCAGATTCTGTAATTGTACCTACACCAGAGTGGATTACATTAACTCTTACATCAGCAGTTTCGAGCTTCTCAAGCGATGATATGATTGCTCCAACTGAACCCTGAACGTCTCCCTTGATGATGAGGTTGAGTTCTTTTGTCTCTCCCTCCTGTATCTGAGAGAATAGCTTCTCAAGAGTAGTGCTTGCATTCTTAGCGAGTACATCCTCTCTCATCTTCTCCTGTCTGCTTTCAGCAATCTCTCTAGCTACCTTGTCATCCTTAACAGCATTGAAGGAGTCACCTGCCATAGGAACATCTGATAATCCTAGGATTTCAACTGGTGTAGCAGGTAGAGCTTTTCTGATAGACTCACCCTTGAAGTTGGTCATAACCCTGATCTTACCGGAAGTTGTACCTGCAACTACGCTCTGTCCAGTTTTTTAGAGTACCGTTTGTAACAAGAAGTGTCGCAATAGGGACCCTTGCTCTTGTCGAGTCTCGCCTCAATAACTGTACCCATTGCAAGTCTATCTGGATTTGCACGTAACTCGAGAACTTCAGCCTGTAGAAGAATCATTTCAAGTAAATCAGTAATTCCCTCACCCTGCTTAGCAGATACTGGAACGCTGATTACATCTCCGCCCCAATCCTCAACTAATACGCCGTGATCTGCGAGGTCCTTCTTAACTCTGTCAAGATTTGCACCTGGCTTATCTATCTTGTTGATAGCAACGATCATTGGAACGTTAGCAGCCTTTGCGTGACTTATAGACTCTATAGTCTGCGGCTTAACACTGTCATCAGCAGCAACTACTAGTACAGCAATATCTGTAACCTGAGCTCCACGAGCACGCATTGTAGTAAATGCTTCGTGTCCAGGTGTATCGAGGAATACGATCTTCTTGCCATTAATCTTAACCTCTGAAGCACCGATGTGCTGCGTAATACCACCGGACTCACCAGCAGTTACATTTGTATTTCTAATAGCATCGAGGAGTGAAGTCTTACCGTGGTCAACGTGTCCCATTACAGTGATGATTGGTGCACGATGTTTTAGTTCGCTCTCTGTATCCTCACGTAGGTCAAGCCCTTCTTCAACAACCTCTTCCATTTCTTCTGTAACTACAACCTGCATACCGAGGTCTTCTCCAAGCATCTCAACTGTATCCTTGTCGAGTGTCTGATTTACAGTAGCCATAATTCCAAGCTTCATGAGCGACATGATAATCTTGCTCACGGAAATTTCAGCCTGTTCAGCTAGTCCTGCAACAGTGATTGGAACTGTAACAGCAACTGCACCTTCAGGTAGCAGCTCTTCGATCTCGATTTCTGGTTCAGTAACCTTTGGTGCCTTTTTCTTTCTATGCTTAACCTGTTTCTCGAGGTTTCTCTCATCGAAGAAACGTGACTTGCCAGTCTTGCCTCCGCTACGCTTCTCGTGCTTGAACTTATCTCTATCCTTGTCCTTATCTTTGTCAAAGAACTTCTTGCTCTTGCCCTTTGTCTGTGGCTTGTCTGCTATTGGAGCATCCGCTGCTGAAGAACTCTGAGGTCTAGCCGAGCTTCTACCCTGCTTAGATTCAGAATTTCTACCGTTCTGTCCTTCTCTCTTATCGCTCTTTCTGCCGCCGCGTTCGTCCTTCTTAGAGTCCTTGCGTCCGTCCTTATCGGCAGGCTTCTTGCGAGCAGGCTTTGGTTCTTCCTTTGGAGCAGAAGAAGCATCGAAAAATCTTCTTGAAGCGCATAGGCTTGTTAGGGAGCATTTTCGTATGACTCCTCCTTCTTTTCTACTTTCTTCTCTGTCTGCTTACCCTTATCCTCAGACTTTTCAGGCTGAACACCGGTCTTTGTAGCACTTTTTTTCAGTTGCTTCTGTATCAGACTTCTTTTCTGACTTTGCTTCCTTCGCTACTTCAGCAGTAATTTCCTTAGCCTCAGCTTTTTTTCTTAGTTGCCCTAGCCTTTGGAGCTTTGACTTCTGCCTTCTCCTCTGGTTTAATATCTATCGCCACTGGTGCCTCTACCTTAGATTCCGCCTTTGTTTCTGTAGCTTCCGCCTCTACAGGCTCCTCCTTACGTGGCATTGGCTTTCCTACTGGTGCCTTTGGCTTATGCGCAAAGTCCTTGCTAATTATCGGTACAGCCTTAATCTTAGGCTTGTTACTATTCTTATCGGATTTTTGAATCCAGCCCCTTAAGTTTGCTTAATGTATCGTTCAATCTATCAGCGTCCTTCTGAGCAAGATTTGTGCGTTCCGACTTCACCTCGATGCCCATCGTATCAGCTGCTTTCTTAATATCCTGATATGACACACCGAGCTCTGTCATCAGCTCATTTACTTTTTTCGTCATCCGCTACCTCCTTGTTTTCTCTTGCATCTTCCCAAGCAGCTCACCTAGGCTCTTATCATCGATAGCCCTTTTGTAAGCCCTGTTAAATGCTCTATTCTTACGGGCAGAGTCTATGCACGATTCGTTTTTACATAAATAAACGCCTCTGCCTTCGTCATTTCCCGTTGTATCTTCATAGATTTCCATGCCATGGCACGTGAATCTAAACATTTCTCTCTTTGGATGTGACTTTCTGCATCCAATGCATCTACGCATTGGCTCTCTGTTATCGTTAAGAGCCATATTTATGCTTCCGCATCTATATCAGCATCTAACTCAACAGCTTCCTGCTCAAGATGCTCTGTAGTAGCTACCTCATCATCGATTATAGCTTCAACTTCAGCCTCATCCTGGTCTTCATATTCATCAAAAATCAAATCCGCTATCCTCTAGCTGAGACTTGCTCTTAATGTCTATCTTCCAACCACTAACTCTAGCAGCAAGTCTTACATTCTGTCCTTCTCTACCTATGGCGAGTGATAACTGCTGCTCTGGAACTACTGCAGTTGCCATCTTTTCCTTCTCACTAATGTAGTTTATGTATACTCCCTCAACCTCTGCTGGTCTTAGTACGTTGCTGATTAGAACTGCAGGATCCTCATCCCATACGATTATATCAATCTTCTCACCGAAGAGCTCATCAACGATATTCTGTACTCTCGTACCTCTGTTACCAACACATGCGCCAACTGGATCTACATTTTCATCGTGTGAGTACACAGCAATCTTAGTTCTTGATCCTGCCTCACGAGCAATTCCTTTAATCTCTACTGTACCATCTGATATTTCAGGAACTTCTAGCTCAAATAGTCTTCTTACCAGACCTGGGTGCGATCTCGATAGAAATATCTGTGGTCCCTTTGTAGCCTTCTTAACGTCGATAACGTAAACCTTAATTCTGTCACCTACGTTAAACGACTCAGTCTTTACCTGCTCAGATAGTGGTAGAATACCCTCTGAATTTCCAACCGAGAGGAACATTGTTCCGTTGTTAATTCTCTCAATCTTAGCAGTGATAATCTCGCCCTGCTTGTTAACAAACTCATCGTATGAGTTGCGTCTCTCAGCCTCTCTAATTCTCTGCACTACTACCTGCTTCGCAGTCTGAGCAGCGATACGACCGAAGTCTTTAGGGTCAACCTGATATTCAATAACATCACCAACCTCATATCTCTCGTCGTATGATCTAGCCTCTTCAAGTGAAACTTCCATCATATCGTCTTCTACTTCTTCGACAACTTCCTTGCTCATTAGAACAAGAACTTCGCCGTCTTCGCGATCAACTATAACTCTTACGTTTGGATAGTTTCCGTAGTTTTTCTTGTAAGCAAGTTCTACAGCATCTTCAATCGCAGTGATAATGTCCTCTTTTGAAATGTTTTTCTCACGTTCTAGTTCAGTGAGAGCATCCAAAAACTCTTTGTTCATCGAATCCTCCTAAAATATTACTGCTAAGTTAATCTTGGAAATCTGTTCCGTCGGTATTCCGACTTCACGCTCCTCTATCACTATATTTACTTCATCAGCTGTCTTACCAATCAAGGTACCCACGAACTCTTTGTTGCCATCGATTGCTTTATACAGCTTAACCTCAACCTCTCTGCCAGCAAATCTCTCAAAGTCAGAAGGTTTAATAAGTTCTCTATCAAGTCCCGGCGAGGAAACCTCAAGAGTGTAGCTTCTATCTATAAAATCTTCTTCATCGAGCTTGTCACTAAGAAAGCGAGTAACTTCTTCACATTCATTGATATCTACATACTCTGTCTCACAGCAAGTAGGCTTATCAAGGTATACGCGAAGTTTCCATTCCTTGCCTTCCTTCTTGTATTCAATATTGTATATCTCAAGCTCTTTGCCTGTAAGATATTCGGTTAGCAAGTCTTCAATCCTTGCACTAACATCTTGTTTAGCCATAATTCCTCCCGGAAAAAAGTCATAACATAAGTGAAAGAGTGGGTTGCCCCACTCTTTCGCTCTTTAACGTTCGCAAGTATAATATCACAAAAATACAATAAATAGCAAGTTTTTCTACATTTCGAATATAGATACCTGAGCGCTATCTGGAAGATCATCAAACACTCCACAAGCCTTAAGATCTTCGATATTGGTACTAGAGAGCTTAGTCTTTCTCTGAACTTCATCTATTGATAAGAAAGGTCCCTCTTTATAGGCTTCAGCAAGAGAGATTGCCGCACTTCGCCCAACTCCCGATACTGCCATAAAAGGTATCTTGATTTTGTCTTCTACTACATTGAACATGCAAGGATCAGAAACTCCTAGTTCTGGAAGAGAGAACTCGCACCCTCTAGACAGTAGTTCATATATAACCTCATACACCACCTTGAGTTCCTTCTTCTTGGCAGCACTAGTATCATCCTCCTCTGAATTCAGTGAATTTAGAGCTGCCTTTGCCGCCTCAGCACCACCCCTTGCTACGTTCACATCGAAGTTATCAATTTTAGTCGATAACCACGCACAGTAGAAAGCACTTGGATAGTAAACCTTAAACCATGCCATTCTGAGAGCCATCATTACATATGCCGCAGCATGCGCTCTAGGAAATAAATACTTTAGAGTCCTGCAAGACTCAACATACCAATCAGGAACACCATGCTCTTTCATTATGTCAAGTTCTTCTTGTTTAAGCTCTTTGTTTTTACGTACATCCTCCATGATTTTGAAGGCATTGCTCTTGTCTACACCCTTGATCATCAGATAGTTCATGATGTCATCTCGGCATGAAATCAGCTCGTCAATAGTCGCTATTTTATTTTTGATAAGATCTTCAGCATTGTTGGTCCATACGTCAGTACCGTGTGAGAAACCAGAGATTTTAATTAGAGCAGAGATAGTCTGCGGTTTAATAGCATCAAGCATGCCTCTAGTAAAATTAGTACCGAACTCAGGGATTCCATAAGTACCGTGTTTAAAATCATACTCGTCAGGATCAACTATGTTGAGTGCATCGATAGATGTGAATATGCTGAGAGTCTTCTTGTCAGCAATATCAATTCCCAGAGGATCAACCCCTGTCATGTCCTGCAGGGTGCCTGATCATCTGCGGCACATCGTGGCCGAGGATGTCGAGCTTGAGAAGATTTTTATCTATCTTGTGGTAATCGAAATGAGTCGTTATAAACTCTGCATCTCTGTTGTTAGCAGGCTTTTGGACAGGACAAAATTCAAATATTTCTCTATCTGCAGGAACTACTATTATTCCTCCTGGATGCTGTCCCGTTGTTCGCTTAGTCCCTGTACACCCGTTTGCTAATATGAGCTCCTCTGAGTTTGAAAAGCTCTTGCCTGTGTTCTCTTCGTATTTCTTTACATATCCAAAAGCAGTCTTCTCGGCAATAGTCGCAACTGTTCCGGCCTTAAATATATTTTCTTCACCGAAAATTTCGCCCACAAATTTATGTGCTACCGGCTGATATTCACCGGCAAAATTAAGGTCTATATCAGGCTCCTTGTCTCCATTAAATCCGAGGAAGGTCGCAAACGGAATATTAAGCCCATTCTTATCCATGTCAGCACCACACTTTTCACACACCCTGTCAGGCATGTCAAAGCCTGTGTCATACTTATCAAGATGTTCTGTGAACTTTAGGTTGTGGCACTTAGGACATATGTAATGTGGCTCAAGCGGATTAACCTCAGTTATTCCTGCCATAGTAGCAGCAAACGATGATCCTACGGAACCTCGGCTACCAACAAGATATCCATCTTTATTTGACTTTTCAACGAGTAGCTGTGCGGCTACATACATCACGGCATACCCATTACTGATAATGGAATTTAGCTCGGTATCAAGCCTGTCAAGCACTCTTTCTGGTATAGGATCTCCATAAATTTTCTTAGCCCTGTCATAGCACGACTTTCTAAGAGTCTCATCAGCACCCTCAATTTTTGGCGGGCACTTCTCATCAGGAACAGGCTGAAACTCCTCAGTCATAGAGGCGATATAGTTTGTATTGTCAATAACTATTTCCTTCGCCCTGTCGCCTAGGTATTCAAACTCTTTGAGCATTTCTGCAGTGGTTCTCAGATATAGTGAATTTGAATTCGTATCGTTAAATCCAACCATCGACATGACGATATTACGGTAAATTGCGGACTCTTTATCTGGATAATGTGAATCCGTAGTTGCCACTACTGGTTTTCCAAGTTTATCCCCTATTTCGACTATCTTCATATTCATGTCGATAAGATCTTGTTTGCTCGTCACGTGAGGATATCTATCACTATTAATCAGGAAGTGGTTATTTCCGAGCGGCTGAATCTCAAGGTAGTCATAATACGATGCAATATTGAGTAGCTCATCATCAGAAGCGCCCTTAAGCACCGCCTGAAATACCTCCCCAGCCTCACATGCACTACCGATAATCAGCCCTTCCTTATACTTATCGAGAACTTTCCTGGGAAGCTGTGGCCTTCTATAGAAATAGTCGATATGAGTATAAGAAACTATCTTATAGAGATTTTTAAGTCCCGTCAGATTCTTAGCTATGAGTATGATGTGGTATGTGTTTCTCTTTTTGCTAAGATTGATGTTTCCATTCTCGTCATATGCATCATCATCTGGGTATAGATATCCTTCCATACCATACAAAATCTTAATATTTTTTTGCCCTTCTTAGCGAGTTTTTTTTGCAGTGTTAGCTGCATCAGGGGAACGACTGAACTACTCCATGGTCAGTTATTGCAATCGCCGGCTGTCCCCAGTCTGCAGCTTGCATAACCATTTCTTCTACATCATTAAAGCCGTCATTCTCACTCATTCTCGTATGAGCATGTAGCTCAACTCGTTTCTGTCCTTCGTAAGTTTCTTTTTCTGGTGTGTTTTACCGCCTTGTTGATGTTGTTTGCAATCATGACATTTTTCATGAATGTATTCATCGTACCTTATGTCTCCCTGAGCAATTATCTCATCACCCTTTGATATAGATTCGTTAACATTGTCGTAGTCTTGTTTGCTCTTGATGAAGGCTTTAACCGCAACCGCTTGTGGTCCTTTATTGATTATAAGAGTCATAACCCAGAAGTTCTTTTTCTTAGTATCTTTAATCTCCATCTCGAAGACATTACCGCTGACTGCTACTTTTTGTACGTGCACCAGAAATCTCAGCAAGGTTCTCATATGACGTCTCAGCCATAGTAATCCTCTTGCCTAGTATAATCCCATTATTGTTCGTTTGGGGCTTCTCTGCGGGCTTTATAGTTACTCCTGACGTAGGTTGTTTGTTGTCCCCGTAGCTCTCATCATAAAAAAATAATTAAACTTTACATCGCTAATGTTTCCAAGTGACTTTATAAGCCTCTCTCTCATAAGGCGTTCTAGTCGCGGCTTCACGTCAAAGTTTACCAGCACGTCTAATTCAAGAATTAGTCCTGCGCTATCTAGAGATATTTTTTTAAATGACAAGGTTAGCTCCTCAGCTGGTTTTCTAGCAGACTCACTAGCCTCTTCAGGAGTAAGTATTCCATTAGGTACTTCAATCATCGATTAATTGTCTCCATCAGTGTAGTTCTTCTTTGTCGTGTCCTTAGACACTATGTCTATGAGTGTAGGAATCAGCTCTTCTTCTGACACCTTTGCTATTATCTCGCCATGCGCAAACACAAGGCCTTCCTTGTTGCCTCCTGCAATTCCGTAGTCAGCCTCTCTAGATTCGCCAGGTCCATTTACAACACATCCCATGACAGCAATTTTAAGTGGCTTTAAACCAAGTGCAGCGCGTCTGTCACCTATCGCTCTCAGGCTTTCTTCAGCTTCATTAGCCATCTCAATTAAGTTGACTTCAGTTCTGCCACAAGTCGGACATGAAACTATCTCTATGCTCTTCTCTCTTAATCCTACAGACTCAAGTATTTTGCGTCCAAATATTACTTCATTTACAGGATCATCAGTAAGCGAAACACGCAGAGTGTCTCCAACGCCCGCAAGTAGCAGCGAACCTATACCTACCGCAGACTTTAGTCGTCCATTTTCTGGAGTACCCGACTCGGTTATCCCTATATGAAGAGGATGATCAGTCATCTCTTTAACTAGCATGTGAGCATCATAATTCATCTTGACATTAGACGACTTTATAGATAGAACCAAATCGTCAAATCCCATACGTTCAATCTTACCCAAGGTATCAATTGCACTCTCAGCAAGGGCGGCAGCAGTTACGCCTCCGTGCTTTGCCAAAAGCTTTTTGTCGAGTGATCCAGAGTTTACTCCTACACGAATAGGAATCCCTTTATTACCCGCAGCTTCGACTACCTTTTCAACCCTTTCGTCGCTTCCAATATTACCCGGATTAATTCTGATTTTATCAGCTCCAGCCTCTATCGCAGCAAGCGCCAACTTGTAATTAAAGTGTATATCAGCTACGAGCGGCATATCAGTTTCCTGACGCACAAGCGCAAATGACTTTGCTGCCGCTTCATCAGGAATAGCAACCCTCACTATATCACAACCAGCCTGTTCAAGCGCATTGATCTGCTCTAACAGCTTCTGTTTATCTCTCGTATCTACATTAGTCATTGACTGAATCGAAACCGGTGCCCCCACCACCAATAAGGATTCTGCCACATTTAACCTGTTTAGTCATGTTTATACCTACCTATAAATTAGTGTCCCAGCACTCTCGCTAAATCCTGCCACGTGATGAACACGAACAGCGAGATAAGCACTGCAAATCCTGCTAGGTGCATATACCCTTCGGCCTTAGCGGAAATCATATTCCCCGTGACCTTTCTGATTATCACAAAGATAATTCTACCACCGTCGAGCGCAGGAAATGGCAGAAGGTTTACAATAGCCATATTGAGACTGATTAAAGCTACTAGATATAAATAAGAAATCAGACCCGTACTAGCAGTTTTGCTTACTAGACTAGCCATTCCAACAGGTCCTGTCACACTATCTTTCGTAACACCTTTTTGCGCCATCTGCTTAATAGCTCCAATCATCTGGCTGTTTAATCTCCATGTAAGTTTAGCACCTTGACCAGCACAGATAAGTATATTGTGTGAGGACTTAGAGACTATTCCTAGAACAAGCCTTCCGTCCTTATCTTTATTAGGTGTAATAGTGTATTTATGCTGTTTACCATCACGGCTAACTACAACTTCCATTGCTCTACCATCAGTATTTTTCGAAATTGCAGTAACTGTGTCCACCCATGACGATGATTCTTTTCCATCAACTGATATTATTTTATCACCTGCCATTATTCCTGATGTTGCTGCCGGAGAATTAGGCACAACCTTATCTAGGGTATTGGTTGGTACACCGACATAAATGGTTATTATTATCATCAGAATCAAAGCCACCAATACATTAACTGCCGCTCCAGATGCCAGAACTATAAGTCTCTGCCAAGCCGGTTTATTATTAAAAGCACCTTCTTCGTCACTTTCCTCATTTTCTGCTTCCATTGCACAGAAGCCCCCAATAGGAATTGCTCTTATGGAGTATTTCGTTTCTCCTCTATTCTTGCTGGTGAGAAGTGGTCCCATGCCTATCGCAAATTCATTCACTTTGATGCGAAAAAGCTTAGCAGTTATCAAATGTCCAAACTCATGAGGCACTGTAATTATCATGAGCATCAATATTGTCAAAATTACGGTTAATATCATAGTTATCACTTTTATCTAAAAGAGCTCCCTTGCCTTAGCTCTAGATTCTCTATCAATCTCTAAAATGTCTTCAATAGTCGTTGGAACTACCGACCTATGCTCATCCATAAGTCTACGAAGCGACTTCTGGATATCAAGAAACTCAATCTTTCCATCCAATATCATCGATACTAGTTCCTCGTTTGCCCCGTTTAAAAGTATAGGATAGCTGCCGCCACTCAGAATAGCTTCATATGCCATCCTGAGACACTGGAATACATCTGTGTCAGGCTTTTCAAAATGAAGACTAGCGCCATCCTCGAACATATTTAGACTCTTACCCGAGTAATGAAGTCTGTCCGGGTAACCTAGTGCAAGACTTATCGGAATTCTCATATCTGGTAGCCCCAGCTGAGCAATAATAGATGTGTCATCAAATTCAACCATAGAATGAACTATACTTTCTGGATGTACATGAACATCAATCTTCGATGGTTCTATATCAAAAAGCCACTTGGCCTCAATAACTTCGAGCCCTTTGTTCATCATCGTAGCCGAATCAATGGTAATCTTACGTCCCATGTTCCACTTTGGATGATTTAACGCCTCCTTAAGAGATACTCTCTCGAGTTGATCAATGCTATATCCCCTAAAAGGACCTCCCGAAGCTGTGAGCAGAATTCTTCTAACTTTTTCTACCTTGATTACCCTCTAGGCACTGAAAAATTGCACTATGCTCACTGTCTACTGGAAGAATTTTAACACCTTTGTGTGCCGCCAAATCCATTATCAGATTTCCACCAGCAACTAAGGTTTCCTTGTTAGCGAGGGCAATATCCTTGCCAGTCATAAGAGCTTCATAAGTCGGCGCCATACCGCTGATACCCATCAGTGCATTTAGCACGATATCAGCATCTACTTTTGCTATCTCTCTTAGTCCAGCATCTCCAACATTTACTTCAATAGCAGGAAAAGCCGCACTCACTTGTGCGGCTGCTCTTCATTTCCAACGCATACAGCCTCAGGCTCAAATTCCTGAATCTGTTTCATCAGATCTTCTATCCTGTTTTTGCAAGTTAGTGCCACAACCTTAAATTTGTCAGGATTATCTCTGACTATATCTAAGGTCTGAGTTCCTATAGAACCCGTACTACCGAGCAAAAATAATTCTCTTAATTCCCATTTATCTCTCCACCCTTATCGAATGAAAAATGCCATAAAGTAATATACGAAAGGTGCTACAAAAATAACGCTATCGAATCTATCAAGTATTCCTCCATGACCAGGTATTAGCTTGCCATAGTCCTTGATTCCCATTTGTCTCTTAAACGCAGAAGCTGTAAGGTCTCCAGCCATTGAAACTGCACCACCAAGAACTCCAAGTATAGCGCACTGTACAACAATCTCAGGCATTACAAAATATCCAAATAGTGCTGAAAATACTGAGGCACCTATCAGTCCACCGATAGCGCCTTCGATAGTCTTCTTAGGGGCTAAGGTTAGGTGCCATCTTGTGCTTTCCTATTGCCATACCTGTGAAATAAGCCATGATATCTGCTCCAAAGGCAGCTATAAGTACTAGCCAAGTGAGATATCTATATCTCGAAGCATCAATCAGTACTATAAAGTATGGGAAAAGCACAACGTATACTATACCCGCTAGCGTTGCAATTGAATCACTAATGCCACGGTTCTTAATATCCCATCCATAGATGAGACTCGCCATGACTGATACTACAAGCCAAACGTCCACAAAGTCTGAAACATTACCTAGTATAAGGTAGCCAGCATATAAAATCACTGCCATCGCAATGGCGATTTTACGCGACGGTTTAATGTCACATGCGTTGAATCCATCAAAGAATTCCTTTACTCCTATAGATGAAATTAGAAGTGCAGCTCCAACTAGCCACAGCCCTCCAAAAATACAATACCGCTAGGAGCGGCAACATCACTAACGCTGAGATAATTCTAGTTTTCATTACTTATCTTCCTTCTCTCTTCCACCAAATCGTCTCTTTCGATGTGAGAACTTCTCAATCATCTCTGTAAATTCTTCTGGTGAATAATCTGGCCAAAGCGTATCCGTGAACATCATCTCACTATAGGCAGCCTGCCATATCAAGAAATTTGACAGTCTCTCTTCACCACTAGTTCTGATGATTAAATCAGGGTCTGGTACATTCTTATGGAGAACCCCTGTATAAAGATGATTCGACACATCTTCCTCAGTAACATTTACTGACACACCTTCGTCCGCCATAGCCTGTCGATCAATTATGATTTCATTAATCGCTCTGACAATCTCATCTCTGCCACCGTAGTTTAGCGCTATATTGAACACAAGTCCGTCATTGTCCTGCGTTTTCTCGACAAGTTTATCTATAGCTCTAACAGAGTCTACCGGTAGCATATTATAGTCACCAAGGATATTGATTCGAACATTGTTTTCAATCAGTTCCTTGAGTTCAGAATCAACGTACTTGATAATGAGCTTGAATATACCCGAAACCTCTTCCGTGCTACGCTTCCAGTTTTCAGTAGAAAAAGCATATACGGTCAGATATTTAATTCCGATGTTAGAAGCTGTGATAACTATCTGCTTCATCGCCTGCATGCCTGCATTATGCCCAAATAGACGTGGTCTGTTCTTGAGCTTTGCCCAACGACCGTTGCCATCCATTATAACTGCTATATGCGTAGGTAATTTCTTAATCTCTGACATCCTATTACCTCATAAAAAGCAAACGTGACCAAGGCCACGTTTGCTAAGAATCATACTTCCATTACTTCTTTGTTCTTGCTCTCAATAATAGTGTCGATTTCCTTAACAGCCTTATCGATCTTCTTCTGAATCTTATCTAGTTCGCTCTTGCAATCATCTTCAGTGATTTCGTGTGCCTTCTCAAGCTTCTTAAGTTCGTCATTTTCTTCACGTCTGATGTTACGTACTGCAACCTTTGCATCCTCACCAAACTTTTTAACGTGCTTAATAAGCTCCTTACGTCTCTCCTCTGTTAGCTGAGGAATCGAAAGTCTAATCACCTTTCCATCATTGGATGGGTTAAGGCCTAGGTTTGCTTCGTTAATAGCGTGCTCAATATCGTTTATGGAGCTTGCGTCAAAAGGCGCAACCATGAGTGTACGTGGATCCGGCGTTGTGATGTTGGAAAGCGACTTTAGAGGAGTCGGTGTTCCATAATAACTTACCATTACCTTATCGAGAAGTGCTGGGTTAGCTCTTCCTGCTCTTACAGTGTTAAGGTTCTCTTTAAGAACGTTTTTGGTAACTTCAATCTTCTCTTCTAAGCTCTTCTTAGCCATGATTTCCTCCATGATAAATGTAATAAATTATGAATAATGCCTAACTTAACGATGATTCACTACTCTACTAGAGTTCCTATGTTCTCACCGCTTATTACTTTCATAAGACCGCCTTCTTCAGCTAGTGCAAATACATATAGTTTAATAGAATTGTCCTTGCACAGTGTCGCAGCAGTTAGATCCATTACTTTAAGATCTTTCTCGACGATATCCATGTATGTAAGATGATCATACCTAACAGCATTCGGATCAAGCTTTGGATCAGCAGAGTATACTGCATCGATAGCCTTTGCCATCAGGATAACCTCTGCATTCATCTCTGCAGCTCTAAGGGCAGCAGTCGTATCTGTAGAGAAGAACGGACTTCCAGTTCCCCTCCAAATATCACAACCTTCCCTCCTCTAGGTAATCAAGTGCCTTTCGTCTCGAATAACCTTCAGCCATATCTCTTATCTCGATTGCTGTCATAACCTTAGCTTCGCAACCGATTGAAAGCAGTGAATCCTGTAGAGCTAGAGCATTCATAACTGTAGCCAGCATACCCATGTAGTCTGCAGTAGCTCTATCGATGTTACCTCCTGTACGTCCACGGAAGAAATTTCCTCCACCGACTACAATTGCAACATCAACTCCATGCTCCCTGATTTCCTTAATCTGCTTAGCCGTCTGAAGAGTTACGTCTGGATTAACTCCGAACTTGTCATCTCCAGCTAATGCTTCGCCGCTGAGTTTAATCAAGACTCTTTTGTACTTAATACCCATGATATCTCCTTGTGATGTCTATTTTTTTAATATCTGCTAGATACATAACCGTAAACTTGTTTCCATCTTTTTGATAGCTCGATAAGCTGCTGATACTCAGCGACCTTACCTGTGCTACTCTTAGACTGTACGAAATTTTGCAGTAAATCATACATGCTTTCAGATTTCTCTGGAGCCATGAAATCAAAAGATACATCTTTCATCCCTTTAAATGTTCTTACTGTCCTAAAGAAATTCTCTTCGTTACAAACACCATCTATCAAACCAAGTTCCTGAGCTTGTTTTGCTGAATAAATTCGTCCGTCAGCAATCTCTCTGACTCTATCCTCGGACATATTGCGGCCCTTTGCGACGATTTTTACAAACTGGTCATACGCTTCATCGATTAAACTCTGCATAATCTCACGCTGTTCATCAGTTAGTTCGGTAGTCATGCTTCCCATCGCTTTGTTGCGCCCACTCGTAATCGTATTAGTCTTGATTCCAAGCTTATCTAGCAGACCTCTGACATCGTAAATAGTTCCTGTCTTAACTCCTATTGAGCCAGTCCAGGTGTTACGATTAGCATAGATTTTGTCTCCTGCCATCGCAATATAGTATCCACCAGATGCCGCCTGATCTTGGAAATAGAAATATACTGGGCGATTTGTTTTTTTCTTATACTTCATCAGCTGCTCGTACAGTTCATCAGATGTATACACGCTGCCGCCGGGTGAGTTTACTCGTATAACAATTCCACTATTTGATGAATCATCGATTAAGTCGTCAATCGTACTCATCGTCCAGCTGTGATCATATGTAGCCCTAGGACTGGCATCGCCGATTTCGCCAACAACATCTATTACAGCTACAGAACCTCCACCAAACGCAGAGCCTCCGCCTGAAGAGCCTAGTCTAGCACCTCGAAGAAAAGCAAGTGATGTAAATACTATTCCTACAGTAAGCGTAAGCACAAGAACCGATATTAGCACGATAAGCCATGATTCTCTTCGTTTTGCAGATGGATTGTTATTATATCCATTGCTGTTTCTCATGTTATTATCTCTCATTATTTAGTCCCTTTATTTTTCTCTATATTGATTTTTTTGCAAGAATATACCTAGTCATATGTTAGCAAATATCACATTTTTTATCTAGGTGTTATATCAATTACTTCTGCCGAATCTACTGCTGTGCTCACGAGTGTCTCAACATCGAGCGCTTCCTCTGACTTTTCTATTTTACTTAACTTAGGTTTTGTAACCGGGTGCTTAGGAAGGAATACAGTGCAGCAATCTTCATAAGGCTGAATGGATATATCATAAGTTCCGATTTCTTTTGCTTTATCCATAATGTCCACCTTGTCCATCGCAATTAGTGGTCTCATAACTGGCATCTTAACAACGCTGTCAGTAACGACTAGAGCCTCAGCGGTCTGGCTTGCAACCTGACCTAGATCCTCTCCTGTAATAAGCATCATATCCTTCTTCTGAATAGCAATACTTTCGGCAATTCGCATCATGAAACGTCTAACTAGAAGAGTCGTCTCTTCCTCAGGACAATTCTTTACGATTTCCTCCTGAATAGGCAGAAGATTTACCACATACATTCTGATAGTGCCCATGTAGCCCGCAAGTGTCGCACAGAGATCCTCAACCTTCTGCTGAGCACGCGGACTAGTATATGGATATGAATGAAAATGAACAGCTTCAATTCTCATTCCGCGCTTTGCCATCATAAATGCAGCAACAGGACTATCAATTCCTCCTGACATGAGAATTAGTCCTTTGCCATTAGTTCCAAGTGGAAGTCCACCGAAGCCTTTGATTTTATCTCTAAATATATAAGTTCCCTCCCTGCGAACATCGACATAGAGCTCACAGTCTGGATCGTGCACGTCAACAGAGAGAACTTTGCACGTCTTGAGAATCTTGGCTCCCACTATTCTACCGATTTCAGGCGACTTGATAGGAAAGCTCTTATCAGCTCTTTTACCCTTTACCTTGAATGTCTTTATACCCTCTTTCTCAATCAGGTCCATCATAAACTCTGCCGCAGCTTCACCGATCTTCTCGATATCCTTCTCAGCCTCAACTGCAGGGGCTAACCGAGGCTACACCGAAAAACCTTGGAGACTTTCCTAATGATTTCTTCTCTATCAATTTCCTTAGGTACTCTAACTATCATAAGTCCGTCATTCCATTTGGACTCTGTATTGTCGTAAGAAGCAAGAACGCCACGAACTCTCTCGAGTAATACTCGCTCAAAGTAAGGTTTATTCATGCCCTTAAGTGCTACTTCTCCGCATCTTACTATGTAAATATTCTTTTCGTTCATAATAACCCCTATCTAAAAGCTACCTAATCTTCTAAATCTTTTAACAGCAGCTGAAACCCTCGATGCAGCTTCATCCATCTCTTCTAGCGTGTTGAACTCAGATATACTGAACCTAATTGCTCCTTCAATTTCTTTGTGTCCAAGCCCCATTGCTGCCAATACATGACTATCGCTATTCTTATGAGACGAACATGCTGATCCTGTAGAGACATATATCTCCTCCTGCTCTAAAGAGTGGAGTATAACCTCACCTCTTGAGCCAAGGAAGGAAACATTGAGTACTGATGGACAACGTTTTCCGTAATCAGATATCTCAAATCCCATATCTATAGTTCCGTTCACTATTATATCATCAAGTTCGGACATTAGTCCCTCACGAAGACGATTATTTAGATTAGCTAGTAGCTCCTGCTTTTTTAGCAAATTATCATACGCAAGCTCCGTAGCTAGTCCAACCCCCGCTATTCCTTGAGTATTCTCAGTGCCCGACCGATATCCTCGCTCCTGTCCTCCACCAGGAATAAGAGCTGGAAGCTTTATTCCTGACTTCATATACATTGCTCCGATACCTTTAGGTGCATGGAACTTGTGCCCACTTATAGTGATGATATCAAATGGGACATTCCTAAGATTCATCTTTCCAAAGGCCTGTACTGCATCAGTATGGAAGATGATATTCGTTCCATGTTCTTTGTTATACATCTTAACCAATTCATATGCAGGCTCCACAGGCTGAATCATTCCTGTTTCATTGTTAACAGTCATCAGTGAAACCAATATAACGTTATCATCTAGTAGCCGTTCTAATAAGTCTAGCTTGATAGTTCCTGTTTTATCTACGTCTAGATAGCATACCTCAAATCCGTCTTCAGCCAATCTCTTAAATGTTTCTAGAACTGCTGGATGCTCAATCTTAGAGGTTATGACTTTGTTGCCCCTACGTCTTAACTTTCTGGCGGTACTAAATATCGCAGTATTATCACCCTCTGTTCCGCCAGAGTTGAATACAATCTCACCATTTGCTGGGAAGGCTTTGGAAACCCGACCTCTAGCCTCGCGAATTAGCTCGGAACTATTTAAGCCGAGCGTATGGAGCGATGAGGGGTTTCCAAAGGTTTCCTTGCTTAGCTTATACACGAGCTCCGTTACTTCATCGTATTGACGTGTTGTTGCACTGTTATCTAGATATATCATGGTATCTCCAATATCATTAATTGCTTTTAAAAAGCTCTCCGCAAGCGGAGAGCTTAGTTTTACTTTGCATAATCTATTGCGCGAGTCTCTCTAACTACATTAACTTTGATGTTACCTGGATACTCAAGCTCAGCTTCAATCTTCTTTGCAATTTCTCTAGCCAACATTGGAATTTCATCATCCTTAACCTGGTTAGGGTTTAACTGCAACTCTGATTTCACGACCAGCCTGAATAGCAAACGACTTATCAACACCCTTAGTTGTATTAGCAATGTTCTCGAGACTCTGAAGCCTCTTGATATATGCTTCAAGAGTTTCTCTTCTTGAGCCAGGTCTAGCTGCTGATAGAGCATCAGCTGCGCCAACGAGAACAGCTTCAAGTGTAGTAGCTTCAACGTCTCCGTGGTGAGCTTCAACACCGTTGATAACCTTCCATGACTCCTTGTATTTCTTACAGATATTTACACCTATTTCTACGTGTGTACCTTCAACCTCATGGTCGATAGACTTTCCGATATCGTGAAGAAGTCCAGCTCTCTTTGCGAGCCTTGGATCAAGTCCAAGCTCTGATGCCATCATACCAGCGAGGAGAGCTACCTCTACAGAGTGCTTTAGCACGTTCTGTCCGTACGATGTTCGATACTTTAATCTACCTAGAAGCTTAACCATCTCTGGGTGTAGGTTGTGCACGCCTGTCTCAAAGCAGGCCTGTTCACCCTCTTCCTTGATGATGTTGTTAACTTCTTTAGTTGCTTTCTGCACCATCTCTTCAATACGTGCAGGGGTGAATTCTACCGTCAGAAATTAGTTTCTCGAGCGCTCTCTTGGCAATCTCTCTTCTAACTGGATCAAATCCAGAGAGAATTACTGCTTCTGGTGTGTCATCGATGATTAGATCAACACCTGTGAGAGTTTCAATAGCTCTTATATTTCTTCCTTCTCTACCGATGATACGACCCTTCATGTCGTCGTTAGGCAGCGCTACTACCGAAACAGTAGTTTCAGCAACCTGATCTGCGGCACATCTCTGAATTGCAAGTGTAATAATCTCTCTTGCCTTCTTATCTGCCTCGTCCTTAGTTTCTTCTTCAACTCTAGTGATAATCGCAGAAGCATCTTTTCTCACATCCTTTTCAATCTCTGCAAGTAGAAGGTGTTTAGCTTCATCCTTGGAGTATCCAGAAATCTTCTCTAGCTCCGCAATCTGCTTTTCTAGATACTGATCGATTTCCTTGTGCTTTTCGTCCATCGAACGCTCACGCTTTTGATAAGCCATCTTCTCTGCGCTCGATACTCTCCAGCTTCTTTTTCAATGTTTTCTTCTTTCTGAAGAATGCGTCTTTCTGCTCTTGTGACCTCGTTACGTCTGTCGCGAATTTCGTTTTTCGAGATTTTCCTTGATCTGGTGCACTTCTTCTTTGGCTTCAAGAACTTTTTTTCCTTCTTGATATTCTCAGCGGCATTCTCCGCATCAAGAATAATGTTCTGAGCCTTCTGCTCTGCACTTCCAATTTCTTTCTCTCCGACACGCTTACGTACACCGTAGCCAATTAGCAATCCTATTACTAGAAATGCAATACCAGCTACCACAGTTATTAATAGCGGTGTCATGTTCAACTCCTTATTCAGTTATTTGTTAGTAATACAGTATATTTATACTTATTTATTATAGAAAAATAAGCATTTCGTGTATATAATCATACTGATTTATTATATATTTTTAATGAAAACATAGTCAACTCTAGAGAATCTCTCTAATCACTCTCTCCGCTATTTTATTGAAGTTTCTCGCAATATAAGTGTCCCTCTTTGCAACTATTGGAATCCCAATATTACATGACGCACGAATATTCTCATCCTCCATAATCACACCGAGTAATTCCGACCTAAAAACGCAGATCTATTTCAGCTAAACCAGGGCCACACCCAAGTTCTTCACTCACTGGCATCATGCGATTTATGACATAATGTCTATTCATAATCTCACACTTAATAAGTCTATCCTCGATGGCATCAGCATCCCTTATGGCAGCATAATCTGGAGTTGTAACAATGATGACCTCATCAGCGGAACTGTGGCAAAGATCGACAGCGCGATTTATACCTGGTGCCCCATCCATGATTACAACATCGTATTCAATTTTGAGATGTTCTATCAACTCATCGATATCCGCTCTTGATAAATCAATCCAATTTGCGCCTTGATGTGCAGGGAATTATCGACAGTCTCTCCGCAAAGTTCGAGTGTATAATCGCATCTTTCGGTTCGCAGGTCCTCATAATTACATCGTAAATATCAAATATAGCTTCATTTTGAACACCTATATAAAGATCTAAATCTCTCATGCCCATGTTCATATCAAGCAAAATAACACGCTTGCCCATGTATGCAAGCGTTAACCCGAGGTTAGCGGCAAATGTGGATTTACCCGTTCCTCCTTTTCCCGATGTAATATAGATTGTTTTAGACACCTTATCACATTCTCCATTTAAACTTCTTGTTCAATAACTCCCTCGCTCCTGAGACTAACATAACTGTCATATCCAACAATGATATGGTCTAGAAGCTTAATCCCAACTATCTTGCCCGCTGCTTCCAGCCTCTTGGTAGCAGCTATATCAAGATTGCTAGGCGTTGGATCACCACTCGGGTGATTATGCGCTATGATAATAGCTGCAGCACTACGCCTTATAGCAACACTATAGACTTCTCTTGGATGTATATCAGCAGAGTTTAATTCACCAATAGATACCGTGTATTCAGACTCAATTTTGCATTTTGTACTCAGTATAAAGAGCTGAACATGTTCACGCTTTGAACCTCGCATGCGATCCATGTATAGTTTAGCAATATCTTCAGCAGTAGTAATTGTCTTGCCTGATAGCAGACTAGGTTCTCTGACCCTCCTAGCAAGCTCCATACTTGCTACTATTGAGCACGCTTTACTAACTCCAATCCCGTCGATATTGAGTAACTCCCTTACATCAATGCTACAAATGTCCTGAGATAGCTCATCCGTGTATGTCATTACCTCATCAGCTAACTGAAGAACCTTCTTGTCTGGAGTTCCTGTTCTAAGGATTAAGGCAAGTAGCTCGACGTCAGAAAGTGACGTTGCTCCGGAATACAGTAACTTCTCCTGTGGCAACTTATATAGGTTGTTATTTCCATTATTCATATATAACCCTCTCTCGAGAGCAACACACCAAAATTATATCAAAACACCCTGTCCGCAACAAGCACAGACAGGGTTTAAAATTCCTTATTTTTGCATACTAACTGCTAATAATTCTGCATATTTTTCTAGTATCTCCCACGCTGAAGTATCGTCAAGTTCTTTAGCGCCGAGAATAGCATCATAACAAGCATCATTATTAGTGCTTTCTCAACATATAGATTTGCATATACAGTATAGTTTCCAATCATAAATGCAAGCAGAACGAGCATCGCGATAAATGTGTATCTCAGACGAGCCGCGTACATTATAATAGCCTTGCGCTTCTTATCTTTCTGACTCACAGTAGTCACATACTTCACCACATATAAAACGCTGAGAACCGCTTGAAATAGTATGATTGCTATGAATCCATACAGTATCTTTTTATCGGTTGTTCCGAAAAAAACCAGCTATCTCTTCACGAAACAGAAGCAGTACATCAAACAGAAATATCAGATAGCAGTAGCCCCTAACCTTACTAAGTGCAATTGCACCTTCTTTCATATCATTGACCTCCATTACTCCTAACCGGGCAGCTTCGTAGCCATAGCTACAATTGTGCTAACGACTTCCTCTATACTCATGTCAGAAGTATCAACCAAAATTGCATCATCAGCCTGAGCCAGCGGATTAAGCTTTCTATTCATATCCTGAAAATCTCTGTCTTTGATTTCTTCAAAAATATCATCGAGGGCCGCCGCTTCACCCTTTGCCCTAAGCTCATCGAATCTGCGACGTGCTCGGACCATAGGATCAGCAGTAAGAAAAATCTTAAGTTCTGCATTAGTCAGCACATTGGTGCCTATATCACGACCATCCATGATTACACCCTTGCCTTCAGCAATTTTGCGTTGAAGATCCACAAGCTTGCTTCTCACATCTGGTATCTGCGAATATGTCGATGCTAATTTTGAAATCTCCTGGGTTCTGATAACGTCACTTATATCATCTCCGTCGAGAATAATCTTACCCTCTACAAAGTCAATGGAAGTCTTTTTCTAGTATATCGTGAATGGATTTTTACATCTTCAGGTGTAATACCCTCACGATTAAGCTTTAAGCCCAATAGCACGATACATCGCACCAGTATCTATGTATTCGAGCCCTAGCTCATTACCCACTAGCTTTGCAATAGTACTCTTTCCTGCGCCACCAGGACCATCAATAGCAATTCTAATCATAGCTTACCTTAATTTCCATCAATGAAATCTTCTTCACCAGATGACTCCTTGACATACCTCTCTGCGTCGTGACCTTTTGTATCCTTTTCAAGCAGGTTATTGATTTCCTTTACAAAGGTATCAATATCAGTAAATCTATGATATACCGATGCAAATCTAACGTATGCAACCTGATCCAAGTTGCGGAGCTCATCCATTATTAAAGCGCCAATCATCTTACTATCGATTTCTTTCTCCATAGTATTGTTCAATCCGCGTTCGATATTATCAGCAATCCTCTGAACATCATCGTACTTAACCTTAGTCTTCTCACACGCCTTAAGAACACCATTGATAAGCTTATTACGGTCAAAACTCTCTCTTGTACCATCACTCTTGATTACTACAAGTAGCGAATTTTCAATCTTCTCAAATGTTGTAAATCGCTTGTGACACTTGTCACATTCACGACGTCTCCTGATAGCAAGACCTTCCTCAACAGGTCTGGAATCAACAACTTTGGTGTCTGGGTTACCGCAGTAAGGGCACTTCATCTCGTTCCTCCATGTTCATTCAATATTAGTATTAAAAAATTCGTAGTTAATTATGTATCAACAGATACTGTGTCAATTTCAGTTAACAAATACAACTAGATAATCATGCATAATCGTATCATCCATATCTATACTATTTAGCAATACTATCTTTTAGCACCTTATCCATAACTCTCTCATATACCATAGTATCGTATAAATTGTTCTGATCAGCATACTCTTCGATCGTCATACCTGCTGCCTTCTCATACTGAGAACGAGTATATCCAGCATCCTTAAGTAGCTTATCTAAGTACTCCTTATACTCTTTATCAGAAACCTTCACTCCATACTCCTTTGCAAGAGCAAATAACACAAGTTCCTGTCTAACAGTATTCTTAGCTACAACCTTCGCCTGCTTCTCAAAAGCCTTCTTGGATACTCCCATCGTACTCTTAAGATACTTCTCGTATGACTTATCATTCTTCTTAGCAAGCTCCTTGTAAGTATCAATCATCTTCTGCTGTGTGTCCTTTAGTTCCTTCTCAGGATATTTCTTGATCTTACTAGCATCTAAAATCTGCTGGAAAAGCTCCTGCTTTTCAGAGCTTGCAGCTTTAGCTTTCTTATCTGAGAGAAGCTGCTTCCTAAGGTTCTTCTCATATTCTGCAGTTGTCTTGAAGTTAGTATTCTTCTTTACAAATGCATCATTGTACTCAGGAGTCGTTGTCTTAACAAGCGAGTTAATCTTAATGGTAAATGTTGCTTTCTTACCAGCTATCTCAGTATTGTTCGAATAATCAGATGGGAATGTAACAGTTATGTCAAAGGTCTCTCCAACCTTGTGTCCAACAATCTGCTCAGCAAAGCCACTTATAAAGTTGCTATCACCAAGGTTAAGCTCATATCCAGTAGCTGATCCACCGTCGAACTTCTTGCCATTAATCTTACCTGTGTAGTCGATATTAACGATGCTATCGGACGCAGCGGTACCTTCCTTCACTTCTTCCTTGGTTTTAGCCTGCTCTAATGTGGCATTTATAGCTTCCTTAACCTCTGTGTCGCTAACAGAAGCATCAGCCTTAGTGTACTCAAGATTCTTATACTTACCCAACTTTACATATTTGCTGAAATCATCATAGTTGTACTTATCAGGTACGGATGCCCCTCCACAGGCAGTTAGCATAAGCATGCAGACTACCATAACAGCCATCATTGTCGACTTGCATATTTTGTTACGTGACATATTTAAACCCCTTATATATTGTGCTTTAAATCAATTATACTTATAAATCTATTCAATCTATATTATCATAGCAAATTCGAGGGTTCAACGAGTTTCACAGTAACCACACGAGCAAAACAATTTATCATTCATAATCTAAAAATAAGAAAAGACAGGGCATATGCCCCGTCTAATATACTAATTTTTATTATTCTCTTGTTCTCTACGTTTAGCTAGCGCAGCCTCTTTTACGAGCCTGTGCTCTCTGACGCTTAAGAACTTCATTTCTCGCTGTTAGTCCCCACCAAGTAACCGCGCATACAGCAACGATCAGACCAGCGATAAATATGACGCCAATGTGGCTTAGAAAAATATTCCATTATTAGTTAGCCTTCTTTGCCAGCTCGCATAGTTCAGCGAATCCTGCTGCATCATAGATAGCCATCTCAGAGAGCATCTTTCTGTTGAGCTCAATTCCTGACTTCTTAAGACCATTCATAAGGTTGCTGTAGTTAATGCCGTTAGCTCTTGCTGCAGCATTGATTCTAGCAATCCAGAGTCTTCTGTACTCTCTTTTTGTTCTTTCTTCCAACGAATGCAGATCTTAGAGCTCTCATTACTGCTGGGTTAGCAGCTCTAAAGTTCTTACTTCTCTGTCCGTAGAATCCCTTAGCCTGCTTTTAATATCTTCTTGTGTCTCTTATGAGCGTTTACGCCCTTCTTTACTCTTGCCATATCTTAAAACCTCCCTAAACTACTTTGCCATTGATCTAAGCATACGCTTTGTATCTGCACTAGTAAGCACTGTGGACTTACGAAGACCTCTCTTTCTCTTTGCAGTCTTCTTTGTCAGAATATGGCTCTTAAATGCCTTATTTCTCTTAATCTTACCTGAACCAGTAAGCTTCATTCTCTTGCTTGCGCCTCTATGAGACTTCATCTTGTTCTTTGCCATAATGATTTCCTCCTAAGTTGTTAATTCATTACTTACTATTCTTTGGTGATAGGAACATAGTAAGGCTTCGTCCCTCAAACTTTGGCTTCTTGTCGATGACGCCATACTCGGCAATCAGCTCCGCAAAGTTGTTCATAACATCGAAGCCCTTTGCTGTGTAATCACGTTCTCTTCCTCTGAATCTAAGGCTAACCTTGACCTTATCTCCATCCTTTAGGAACTTGATTGCTGTATTCGCCTTTTACATTTACATCGTGCTCCTCGATAAATGTGCTGAGACGAACCTCCTTAACCTGCATGGTCTTCTGATTCTTCTTAGCCATCTTATCCTTCTTCTGGAGCTCGTAGCGATATTTCCCGAAGTCTAGGATCTTGCAAACTGGCGGTTCAGCATTCGGAGAAACATTTACGAGGTCTAGATTAGCCTCTTCTGCAATTGCAAGCGCTTCTCTTATGCCCATAACTCCGCGCATATCTCCATTTTCATCTATCAAACGGACTTCCTTTGCACGAATATCTCCGTTGATCTGTTGTTTATCCTTGCTAATTGGTCTACCTCCATATAATAAAAAAAGCGGATACAGAAGCATCCGCGAATTAACTGAAATAAATCAAGTTATTGATAACCCGTACGCCTGTGCCCACAAGGTGAGAAGCGGATAACTTCTTCTTTGACTAGATGATTATAGACTATTGCTGAACTTGTGTCAATACTAAAAGACATATGCCTTTACTGTTTTTCAACTTCTTGTTCTGGCTTCATATTCTCCCAGTTCCACTCTCCTTTACACACAATCCTATTGTACGAAGGAAACACTACTGAGATTAGCGACATTATTCCTAGAATTATCAGGTACCAGTTATATGGAATCATACTAGTCGGATTTACTGCATTTTTAGTCAAGCTTGCGATTAGAAGGAACTGTGCTCCGTACGGAATGAAGCCCTGCATTATACATGAGAATATATCGAGGAACGAAGCTGTTCTTCTAGGATCAATCTTATATTTCTCTGAAATTTCTTTGGCAATCTCACCAGTAACGATGATCGCTACTGTATTGTTAGCTGTTGCGGCATCTGTTAAAGCTGATAATACCGCGATTCCTACAGATGCAGATTTAGGACCTTTTAATAGCTTACTTGTCTTATCCATAATCCACTTAAGACCACCGTAATGCTTAGTAAGTTCTGCAAGACCACCTACAAACATTGATAAAATAAATACTTCAATCATACCCTGGTAACCTGCCCAGATTTTAGCTGCAACTTCCATAAGACCAATCGCACCAGTTCCAACACCTATTGCTGAAGCGCTGATAATTCCGATAATCAGTACGGCGAACACATTGAGTCCTAATAATGCGAGCCCAAGAACAAGCACGTATGGTACTACCTTTATCAAGTTATAATCTAGATTTCCAGTTGCAGTGCCACCCTTGCTAAAGATAACCATAAGTGAAAGAGTAATTAGTGCAGAAGGAATAGAAATCCAAGCATTAGTTCTAAACTTATCCTTAAGATCTACCCCCTGAGTCCTTGTAGCAGCAATAGTTGTGTCAGAAATCATCGACAGGTTATCTCCGAACATCGCACCTGTGAGAACAGCAGCAACCACGAATGACATATTAAGATCTGCTGTCTTAGCCATATTATAAGCAATTGGAACTATAGCTCCCACAGTACCCATAGATGTGCCAGTAGCAGTAGATAGAAATGCTGCTATTATGAAAATTCCTGGGACAATGAACCTAGGTGGAATAATCGCGAGTCCAAGATTTGCTGTTGACGATACTCCTCCCATCGCACCAGCAACAGAAGAAAAAAAGCACCTGCTAAAAAGGAATATCATGAGCATCGTCATAATATTTTCATCACCAGCACCTCTTGCAAATAGTTTAAAATTATTGTCAATTCCCGTCTTGTGATACATTAAAAAAAGCCAGTATAACGGCAATTGTCATAGCGACCACAGAAGGAAACTGATAAAATGCCATTTCTACACCCTTGGAATGTAGGGACAATTCCAACGCCTAGGTAAATAACGATAAAGAAAAAGTAGTGGAATTAACGCCAAGCCACTTGCTTCTCTTTCCTGGTGAAGTTTAATTTGTTCTTTCATCAAAAATACCTCAATAACTTGTTCAATAAAAAAGTAACATTTATGGCTTTTTACCTAACTAGCTAAAAAGCTCTAGCTTTTTATTGTACACAAATTCTTACTTGCTTACATCGAAATTTTTATAATTTTTCTTTGTATTTTAAGTGCTTTTTATAAAACTTTGTAAGTTGTATCATTAAATTTAAATCGTCAATGATATCAATCCAATGTTACAATCATAGTAATTATTGTTTGAGTTTATATAGAGTAATATTTTTGTTATAATAATCTGATGTGAACAACACTCATAACAGGAATTTAATATCCAAAAATAATAAAAAGCAAGGTTTTTCATACTGATAAAATTTATCGTATTGCAATATCACATATAACAATATACAATGAGTAAACGAAATATTGCTGGGGGAGCGATAGCTGAGAGTTGCTTCGTTTATGCTTAAAATCTACTGATTTTTGTATATAACGATGAAGCGAGACCCTTCTACCATGCGGATAATGCCGTAGCGGGAAGCTGGCTAGAATACAAGAGCACCCCCTCCTACATTCAGGAGGTTTTTTTATGAATTTACAAAATTTTGTTGAGTCGAGAGCTGGACAGGTACTAATAGTACTTGCAATCATTTTGGTCTTAGCACTAATCACACTTGGTGAAAAATCAAAGACCGAGAATAAAAGAGTCGATATCAAGGCTCTTACAGTATCATCACTTTTGATTGCTATTGCGATGGTACTATCTAACATTAAGCTTTTCACCATGCCGCAGGGCGGTTCTGTCACACTACTATCACTTCTTCCGATTGCAGTAGTAACTTATCTGTATGGAACTAAACGCGGAGTCATGGCTGGTGTTGCACTTGGACTTGTAAATCTAATCTTCAGTCCTTACGTAATACACCCTGTACAGCTACTGCTCGACTATCCAATTGCGTTCGGTGCACTAGGACTTGGCGGTGCTCTTAGAAACGGCAAGAATGGGCTTACTAAGGTATATCTCACAGGTGTATTTGCAAAATACTTCTGTGCAGTTGTGTCGGGCATTATATTCTTCGGAGCTTACGCACCAAAGGGCTTTAGCGCGGTAACATGGTCTATCTGGTATAACATGACTTATATCGCAGTAGAGGCTGCAATAACCGTTGTAGTTATCAACATGCCACCAGTTAAGAGCTTGTTCGAAAGGCTTAAGAATGAAAACTAATTCTGACAATCCTCTATTGTCTAATTACGACAGGATTATTCTCGCATCAAAGTCACCACGAAGACTAGATATACTTAGAGCACGGAATCGAGCCTATCGTACTGCCAGGAAATGCCGACGAGTCACTACCCGATGATATCTCATTTACCGATGCGGTAGTGATGCTTTCTGACAGAAAGGCATTGGCCGCACTCGAGCAGCCTAGGATAGCTGAATTCGAGGGCAAATCTCTAATTATAGCTTCAGATACTATAGTGTATAAAGATAAGGTAATGGGTAAGCCAATCGATGAAGAAGATGCATTTATAATGCTATCTTCGCTCAGAAACGATAAGCATTACGTGGCTAGTGGTGTAACACTCATAGCTGTGATAAACGGAGAACCACAGCTTGATAATAGGATGTCTTTTGCAGAGGTCACGGAGATAATATGTGGCGATTATACTGATGAAGACATAAGGTCTTATATTGCAACAGGTGAACCTATGGACAAGGCTGGCGCTTATGCTATTCAGGGCGGTTTTTAGAAAGTATATTTCCGAATTCAAAGGAGATTACGAAAAATGTCGTTGGGCTGCCATATAACATGATAATCAGCGAACTTAATAAATAATGTTAACGTAAATGGGCTATGCTATAATGCGCTAGCCCATTTTTCTATAGCTTCATATAAAACGACATCTGACATACCCCACTAGCTCCTGCGGAAGCGACTTTATCTATATTAGAATCGCTTATTCCACCTATTGCATATACTGGAATATCAACTTTTTCTACTATGCTGGTTAGGAAATCAATCCCTCGACCAGGCAGCCCTTTCTTGCAGTCAGTTTCAAAGATGTGTCCAGCAACTAAGAAATCGGCTCCCTCATCTCCAACAACAATCGCCTCGTTCAGAGAGTGAATTGATACCCCTACACTTAGATCTGCACAATCCACTCCATATAGTTTATAATCATCAACTGAAAGTTGCACTGGTGTATGGAGTTCTCGTGCCACATTGTAGTGCTTATTAATTATTAGTTTTACATCATACATATCGCACAAAGCTTTAACTCTATAAGCAAGGCTTCTATACTCATCTTCAGAAAGATCCTTTTCTCTGAGTATTACGATATCTGGCTTAGAATATTCAAAAGCTACCTCTAGCTGTTCCTCTAACGATCTCTCGGATAAGTGACGATTCGTTACACATATTCTTTTAAACGTACACATAGTCATTCATTACAGGCTGCATGCCGTGTTCCCTAAGCGCCACACATATCTCACCAACAGATCTGTCATCGGCTATTTCAAACTGATTATCACCAGAGCTTGTTTCATCGTTGCTGTGGCTGCCGATACCAGTATCTACACCAGCAGAAATCTTGGTCGCAGTTATACCCATGACGTTGTCTCTAAATCCAGCCCTTTCACGGGTTGAAATAGTCATTGCTGCAAACGGAAGGAATATTCTGTAGGCACATATAACCTGAAGCAGCTGACGCTCTTCGACCTTTTCATTTTCCTCGTTCGGCGAGAACATAGTTCCCTCATCATTGTTGCTGATTATAGGTCTAAGTCTAGGGCATGATAATGATATTTCTGCCCATGGGTATTTTCGCTGAAGTAGATAAGCATGAATACCAGTCGCAAGAGCATCTTTTCGAAAAATCATCGAGCCCGAGCAGTGCCGCAAAGCCCACGCCACGCATCCCGCCCATAAGTGCCCTCTCCTGCGCATTAAATCTATACGGAAATATCCTCTTATGACCAGCAAGATGAAGCTTCTCATACTTATCGGAATTGTACGTCTCTTGAAAAAAACAGTTACGTAGTCTGCACCGCAAGCTTTCAGATATGCGTACTCGTCAGAATTCATTGGATATACCTCGATGCCTATGTTCTTGAAGTATTTTCTACCTATCTTGCAGGCTTCGCCGATGTACTCGATATCAGACTTGCTCCTGCTCTCACCTGTCAAAATCAGTATTTCTTCAAGTCCAGATTCTGCAATCGCCTTCATCTCTTTCTCTATCTCGCTACTATTGAGACTCGCTCTATGTATTTTATTATGACAATTAAATCCGCAATATACGCAGTAGTTCTCGCAATAATTAGATATATAGAGCGGTGTAAAAAGATTTACCACGTTGCCGAAATGCTTTCTCCTCTCAAGGCTTGCTTTCTCCGCAATTTGTTCTAGGTACATTTCAGCTGCCGGAGATAGCAAAAGCCTTAAAGTCTTCAACACTACAGCTTTCAGACTTAATAGCTCTTAGCACATCATCTTCGCTATAATCGCTTGGGTTATACGACTTAATTTCTGCTATTACTCTATCAAAAAGTATCATGAGGGATAACCTCCATCCCCTCCATATAAACCATGTGGTCAGTACGAACTTTTCGATTTTTTTATCCCCATCATTCGTCATAAGCTTCTCGTCGTTCATTTTTTTAGTCCTCCAGAAATCCAGTAAGAGGAGATGATGCCACACCACCATCTTTTACAACACGTCCAAGACCAGCGAGGTAAGCTGCTCTTCCAGCCTTGATTGCATTTCCAAAAGCTCCAGCCATGCCTGCTACGTCTCTTGCTGTCGCAATAGCAGTGTTCGCCATAATAGCACTCACTCCCATTTCCATCGCTTTACAAGCCTGCGACGGTGAGCCTATTCCGGCATCTACTATGATAGGAATATCTATTTCATCAACGAGAATTTTGATTATGTCCTTTGTTACGAGCCCTCTATTCGACCCAATAGGAGCTGCGAGTGGCATAATCGTTGAAGCACCAGCATCTACAAGTGCTCTCGCAACGTTGAGATCAGGGTACATGTAAGGCATTACTACAAAAGCCTTCTTTTGCCAAAAATCTCTGTCGCACGTATAGTCTCGTAATTATCTGGGAATAAATACTTCGAATCCTTAATGACTTCAATCTTTACGAAGTCACCACAGCCGAGCTCCCTAGCTAGCCTTGCAATTCTGACAGCCTCTTCGGCATTTCTAGCTCCTGAAGTATTTGGAAGCAATGTAACATTATCTGGAATATACTCAAGTATATTCTTAACATCCGTATTAGCTCTTCTAACCGAGAGTGTAATCATCTCGGCACCCGCCTGTTCAACGGCAGCTTGTATCAGCTCAACATCGTATTTACCAGAACCAAGTATGAATCTGGAATCAAATTCATGACCACCAATTACTAATTTATCATTCATTATGTGCTCCTTATATTTTAAAACTCCTGTTTATGCGTGTAACCAAAATCCCTTTATCCCAATTACATCTCAATGTATCTCGTTTTCACATTAGATATCGATTAAATATTATCCACTCCTAGAATATGCCCTATCACGAGATTTGCCTGGTGACCTGCACAGATAGCAACTCTAGGAGCCATTAATCCAATGCCGTCACCTATATCCGTACCCTCATCACCGCATATGAATAATCTATCCGTAATGCGTCTTGACCTTATTTCATTTGCGCTACCATACCCAGCCATGCCAGATCCTGAAATCACAATTGGTCCATCTTCAGCCGTTAGGAGTGAATCTATAAGCATCGCCTTAGACTCGGCTCCATCAAATGCCTCGCACACAATATCATAACCTCTAAATATCTCCTCACAGTTATCCGCCACTACTCGAACACAGTCGGTAGTTACTTTCATGTAAGGGTTTATCTCCATGAGAATTTCATTTATGGCATCAACCTTTCGTGAACCAATATGCCTAACGGTATATACTTGCCTGTTCAGATTAGTTATATCTACGATATCGAAGTCGACTATGTGGAGGTGCCCAACACCGCTTCTAGCGAGCATAACTGCGATATTTGAACCGAGACCACCCGCACCTGCAATGGCTACGCTTGCAATCTTTAGTTTCTGATGGACAGCTTGTGAAAATCTATCGTCTTTAGCCTTATCAAACTCACTGGCACTAGGAAACTTCTTAGTAGAAGAATCTACATTTTCCATCGTTTAACCTCCTCCCATGAAGCAAACTATTTCTATCTTGTCACCATCGTTTATTAGAGTGTCTGCATAATTCTTCTTAGGTATGATCTCACCAAGCCTCTCTACCGCAATACGAGATGTACTGTACGAGAGCGATATCACAAGGTCTTGTACTGTCATGCCAGATGTATATTCAATTTCCTTACCGTTTACCTTAATCAAATTCTCACCACCTTTCATGATAGGTTTTATAATTTATATGATTCCTTTGACCCTTTAATTAGCTACCATCATGAGTTAAGTACCTATACGACAACAAAAAAAGGTCACACGAAGTTTTACACCCAAGGTGGTGTACCCCTTCGTATGACCTTGCATACTCTATCTTTTATTATAAGTGACTGAGTTTTATTGTCAATAAAAAACAAGTGTTTAAACTATTACAATTACTAATAGGTCATCCTTTATTGATTAAAATAAAGTCTAAGATATGCCCCATACAATATGATAATATTTAGTTAAATATAAATAATCTAATTAATATCTAAGAAGGGAAATCATGCGTAAGGACAATTTAAAAGTTAATTATAGGACTTGTATGCATTTTGCTTGCTTTCTACACCAATAAGCACATTTATCTCAGATCATATTAATGTGACTACCGATGAAATCTCTATAAGTAGAATTACGAACTTTGCATGGAGTATAGAATTGCCTGCCTTATTTTGGCAATGTATTTCTTATTCAATGATAATAATCAGAAATAACTTACATATTTGATAAAAACATTCTATTATCATTCAGTATCAAAAGACAAAACCAGTTGCTACGCAAGGCAACTGGTTTTTACTATCCAATTAATCTAATTAATGTAAATCATCGCGATCATGAGAATCAGTGCAAACATCGATACTGAAAGTTCGATTACTAGACCGATATCGCGATCTTCATTCTCAAATGAAATATTTCTAATAGCACTATTTCTTGAGTTCTCGGTCCATTTATACGGATTTCCTAGTCTCTCGCCGAAGAAATGGACGAAGTTCAGGGATTTTCCATCTGCCCACGCAGTAAATCTATTCAGTCCGGCTGAAACGCTATTAACGAGCTTTGCCAGTGGCTTCCTAAAGAACCAGTCAAAATCTAATGAAAGTTCATCGTGCGGAAGCATTTTAACTCTGAAAATCCAGAACACTAGTGTAGCCCCAACAAACAGTATTATATACTCCGCGATATGACTGATGTTAAACGGATTCATTGATATTTTGTACGGCATAATCCTATATAGAAGAGATGGGTATACGCCCAGAATTATACATCCTAAAGCGCCTAGAATCATACCTATCTTCATACTCACAGGTATAGGCTTTACCTCGAACTCACTTCTAGCCTTGCCGAAGAACACAAACCAATTCACCTTTAGAACTACAGAGAGCCATGTTCCTATTGATGTCACGGTAGTAGCAGAGCTGCTGTCTCATGTCCACTGAGACTGACAGCGTGCATAATAATACTTTTGGAAGCAAAGCCATTCAAAAATGGCATACCTGCAATTGATAGCGAGGCTATGAGAAAAGTCCATGCTGTAATTGGCATCTTCTTCCTTAGTCCGCCTAATTCTGTAATTTTTCGCTTACCTGTTGCCATTATTACAGCCCCTGAGCACATCATAAGCACACCCTTGTATAGTATATGGTTAAACGCATGAGATGACGCCCCATCGATTCCCCATGCTCCGCCTATAGCAAGCGCTGCGACCATATAGCCCAGCTGTGACATAATGTGATAGCTGAATAGCCTGCGTAGGTCATTTTCTAATAAAGCCATTAATACGCCATATAGTGCCATAAATACGCCAACATACACAAGTGCTTCAGTGCCGGCAAAAATCCTTATCATAGCGTAAATACCAAGCTTTGTAGTATATCCGCACATGTAAACTGTTCCTGCAATAGTAGACTCAGGATATGAGTCCGAAATCCACGAGCTAAACGGCGGAACTAATGCATTTACCCCAACTCCAATTAGAACGAACCAGAATGCAGCTGAACCACCTAGTGCGGTAAATTTAGGAATTCCAAGAGAATTCGTCTGGGCTGCGTGCAGCAAGAAACCTACTAGAAGCATGTTTCCTCCAAATGCATGCATCAGAAGGTATCTAAGCGCGGACCTTGACGAACGCCTTGTGTGCCTTGCATATATCAGATATGCCGCACTAAATGCAGCAACCTCCCAGAACACGATCATGGTAATTATGTCACCTGCTAAAGTTGCAGCTATGATGCTGCCTCCATAGATAACTGAAACACCCTTCTCCCACTTGTCCTGTATGTCAAATGAATAAATGGAGTTGATGACCATGATTATGCTGAAGATGATTACGAATATCATTGATAACCTATCAACATGAATCATCTGGAGCTTGATATCTGGTGTAATCTGATACACCAAATGGCTGCTACTATTAAGCGTGAATAATCCAAGAATTCCCGATGCAGCTGCAACAATTGAACACGGCTTTTTAAATCTATCTGGTAGAACGAGGATTAACGCTCCAACTAGAATCATAAGGAGTCCAGGGTGAAAACTATTTATCATCATCAGTCCTCCTTTCCAAATAAGACGCATCTAATCCAGCATGCTGAATAAGTTCCATTTCTTCATTTATTTCTGTGCCCTCGTAGTAATTCACATTACGGCGTAAAAGTTTATTTAAGATAACCTTACTTATAAATACCAGCGCCAACGAGCCTACAAGAGAGAGGACGGTAAAATGTAATATCTCGTTTAACATATCACACCTCCTACATGGGCAAACACCGCTTCACCCGTGCTCATCGCTAGGTCTAGCAGGTGAAGTCCGAAGTTTGGAGCCACACCGAGTATCACAGATACAGTTGCTGTGATAAGCAGCGGAACTAGCATCGTCTTGCTAGCTTCACCGTACGTATTGAACTCTGGATTCACCGGCTCTCTCTTAAAAGTAATAAGTACAACTGGCATCAGATACGTAAGTGCCAGTACTGCACTTACAATAAGTGTAGCACCAAATAGCAGCTGCCCTGTCTTGAGTGCACCCATGATGATATTTGCCTTGCCCTTACAAAACCCACGAAAAAAATGGGAATCCTGCAATACCAAGCGAAGCAATCGTAAATGCACTCATAGTAACGGGCATTTTCCTGCCAAGTCCAACCATTTCACTGATATCCTTCTTGTGAGTAGTCACAAATATAGCACCGGCACACATAAAGAGTGTAATCTTCATAAATGCATGAGCAACAAGGTGATATAGAGCTCCCGCTGTGCTTAATGGAGACAGAATAGCTATTCCGAGTACGATATAAGACAGCTGCCCTATAGTTGAAAATGCAAGCCTAGCCTTTAGATTGTCTTTCTTGAGTGCTATCAGTGATGATATTAGAATAGTCGCTACAGCCATCCAAGCTAGTATAGTTGCACCACCGCACTCTCTAGCTAGCTTAGGTCCAAATACATATAGCACCACCCTGAGTGTTGCAAATGCTCCTGCCTTTACGACTACTACAGCATGAAGGAGCGCACTTACAGGAGTAGGTGCTACCATCGCCGCAGGAAGCCAACTATGAAGAGGCATAACACCTGCCTTAACTATTCCTGCTCCTATCATCATCATAAATACAACTAGTGCCCAAGGCGCTGGTAGCATGCTTTTATCCAGGAATCCACCCGGTTTAAACTCCATGTTACCTGATACAGAGTAAACTATGACCATAGCTGCAAAGAATATCTGCCCACTGATTAGCGTATATGCTAGATATTTTCTTCCAGATCTAGTACCTTCAGCATCACGATAATGCACAACTAACGGATAAGTCGCAATAGTCAGCACTTCGAAGAATATGAAAAAAATGTTATCATGTTTTGCTGCAAAGCAAATTCCCATAGCCGCTGACAGGCACATTGCAAAAGATGCATAATATCCGGTCTGATTTTTCTCGCCATGCCCTCTCATGTATCCAACAGAATATATAGATGTTAATAGCCATAGCGTCGATGCGCTACATGCAAAAACAATTCCAGCTGTATCCACATTTAAAGTGAAATCTACGTCATCCACTATCCTAAATAGTTCTAATCTTATAGTATGACCAGCCAAAACAGCTGGTACCATTGAATATACGAGAACAATTTTAATAATTGCAGCTATAAAGGTTATAGCTTCTCTTGCATTTTCCTTTATATGATCGCCGAGCACATATATAAGCCCAGATGCACATAGCGAAACTAATATCGCAGAAGTGGGCGGATATTGAGAGAAATTAAATTCATATTCCTACCCCCTTCACAGTCATCATAATCACATCTATAACGCTTACGTTAAGTATTCCTATAACAATTATTGCTACAAAACAAGTTACAATTGCAATAAGCATAGATATAGGAAGTTCACGCACTTCTCCTTCTCGTCTATCGTTAAGCTCTGTCGGTTTATTAATAAAGATCTTCTCAATTAACTTGAAGAAGTAAATCGCATTTAGCAAACTGCTAAGCACTAATACGGCTAAATACACAAACTGATGATTCTGTACAGCTCCTAGCGCAATGTACCATTTGCTGAAAAAAACCCTACAGTTGGCGGTATTCCGATCATCGAAAGTGAGGCCAAAACGATAAGAGCTGATGTCATAGGGCATCTTCTTATAAATCCTGCCGAAACTCGAAAGCTCGAAGTTTCCGAATCTGTATCTGATTGCAGCTGAACTGAAGAAAAAGCCCGCTCTTCATGAATACGTGTCCAATCAAATGCAAGAAGGCTCCAGCTAGTGCATAGGAATTACCTATAGAAAAACCGAGTGTTATGTACCCAATCTGAGCAATAGATGAATATGCGAATATCTTTCTGATATCCTCCTGTGCCATAGCTCTAATCGACCCATAGATAATACCAATGCAAGAGAGCACACCGATTATGGTTAGAAATAGATTAAAATACTTGAAATCTGTTCCATAGATAATATACAGATATCTAAACATAGCGAGAGCTGGAATCTTACCCATTATTCCGACGATCAGCGGTCTAGAACCTGGTTCAGCATGTGCGTATGCCGATGGCTGCCAGCCGTGAAACGGGAACATTGGCATCTTGATGCCAAAAGCACCGATAAAAAGACACATGGAGACAGTCATCTGGACTGCATAGTCCTGTGAATCCAGAATGCTCCTCATATCAGTCATGTTTAGCGTCCCTGTTGATGCATATAGTATGCCGACACCGAGCAAGTACATGGTAGCTGCAACTGTACCCACTAGAAGATATCTAAAAGACGCTACTATTCCCCTGCTACCACCTAGAGCAATTAAACAATAACCAGAAAGTGAAGTAATCTCTAAGAATACATATAGATTAAATACGTCGCCAGTTAGCGTCATACCACACATTCCGACTATCAACAAGCCTATAAGAGCATATGCTCCGCCTATGATCTTGCGTTCATTGGTAACTTCAAAATTCATGGCATATAGCACTGTAATAAATCCGAGGAGCAGAATTATCAAAACGATAATTGCACCGATTGAGTCGATATAAAATTCGATACCGTACGGTGCTTTATAGCCTCCAAATGTATATCGAATTGCGCCATCATGTATAACTTCAGCTAGAAGCTTTACCGAGCAAACAAAGGCCGCAAATATCGAAATTGCAACCACATTTCTTCCTAAGTGTTTATTTATCTTGGACAGTGGGAGTGACAGTAGAGCACTTATTAGTGGAAATAAAATAATAATTATTGGAAGATCATTCATTTGAAACGGTTCTCCCTTCTTATTATATCGTCCTCTTCTATGCTGCCATACTTTTCCTTAATTCTAGTTAGTAGCGCAAGTCCAACACCAGTAGTACCTAAACTTACAACGATTGCTGTTAACATTAATCCATGGGGAATTGGGTTAACGTATTTATTAGCATTAACTATTGTATCTAGCGCAACAGGAATAGTTCCACCTTTCTTCTGAGCAAAGCATAGGTAGAAAAAAATATTACTGCAACCTGCATGATATTCATGCAAATGAGTTTTTTCATGTAGTTCTTACAAGAAACCATTCCATAAACTCCAAGTAGCAAAAGTAGTAAAGTTAAAAAATAAATTCCTTTACTTGCCAGAAGTCCATTTATCTGTGTCATCATCAAATCTTACCCTCTTCATAATCGCATTGAGAATCGTGATAATAGTGCCCATTACTCCGATAGTTACGCCTATCTCAACGAGCAGAATTCCAATCGCATGTCGTTCTGCAGCATGAACTGGAATTGGCAGATAGGTGTAATCCATGAATGAGCCTCCGTTGAACATCGGAACAACTCCTGTCATCACATATATCAAAACACCAATGCCTGCAATACTCGCTGAATTTTTTCCTGTCATCATAAACAGGTTCTTCTTATCGGGAATTACTAGAATATCAATGATATACGTCAATGCAATGAGCGCTCCAGACTGGAATCCTCCACCAAGGCTGACTTCTCCATGAAATAATACATAGAATGCATATATCAAGATTAGCGGTTCAATGAGCGTAATCATTACATCCTTATTGATAGTCTTGTATGTAGGATCTCCGAGCTTATAACGGTGACCAAAAATATCTCTTTGGCTGTACAATTCTATTCTTTGCCTTTGGTCTACCCGCCAGAATCATGATTACCCCTATTCCAGCTAGGAACATAACTGTCGTCTCGAACATTGTATCGAATGCACGGTAGTCTACAATCATAGCGGTAACCATATTGGGAGAATTCGTATCCTGTACGGAATGCTCTATATAGTATTTTGAAACATGAAGTGCTGGTGCAGAGTCGATATCCCCAATTGCTGGGAGTACATCGATCTTAGCTACTATAACAAAGAGTAGCAGTATCGCCGTAATCAAAAATGTCACGTTAATATACTTGCGCATTACTTACACCGCCTATCTATACTCTTCAGTGTCATTATGAAGTAAATAGTTGAAATAACACCAATTACAGCCTCTGTAAAGGCTACATCAGGTGCTCCCATTATGATGTATAGGAACATCGTTACAAAGCTGAATGCGCAATACACTACGACAACTGACACGAGGTCTTTATCAAATATAATCACGAGAGTAATAGATATTAAAGCGAGAAGCAGTAGTGCCTCTACGAGAAATGAACTCATCTATATCCCTCCTTCTGTCGAATTATCGCTGTTATCATTTACTCCGACATGCCTCTTATGGTTGTAATCCTGGTAGTTCTTTGCATGAATCGATGTGAGCATGATCAGGTTTGTACCGAGCGGATTAGTAAGCAGTAAGAGGATGAATATGATAAATACTTTTACTGATAGCAATGTCCATCCTGTATAAATCATTATTCCGACGGTCATCATCAGTGCTCCGAAAGTTTCTCCTACACCAGAGGCATGAAGCCTTGTAAAAAAATCAGGAAATCTTATTACTCCAACTGCTGCTAAAGCCATAAACATAAAAACCGAAGAAAATAATAGTAATCGCCACGATGTTTTGTAAACTCATTACCTTCTACCTCCTATGAATTTAGCAAGAATAACAGTTGTTACGAACCCTAAAATCGCATAACTAAGTGCGATATCTATATGCATATCCATTCTGTTGTCAATCAAGCCAACGACTAAAATCAGCATAACGATATTTGTATTTATGACGAATAAAGCATTGAGCTTGTCATATACCGTCTTACCTATAAACATCGTTATAACCATTACTATGATGATTGCAAGCAGACCAGCAAGAAGCGCGATAAAATAATTATGCATTAGACTTCTTCCTCCTTCTCTTGAATCGCTTTGATGTCAGTTCAACGACTTCCTTCTCCGTAAAGTCGTAATCAGTAACTACGTCGATTACTTTGTAGTCAATAGTCTCTCCGTATAGCTTAGCGATACGCTTCTGCATGTCTCCAGTTAGAAGACCATCGGCAAATTCTTGGTTAAGTGCATGTACAGAAAAAACACCGCTATCATAGATATCGATCGTTACAGTACCAGGTGTCAATGTGATTGAATTTGCGAGAATTGCCCTAGCTGCTGGATTATCGTAGTCGGCCTTAAACCAAACTACTAGTGGCTCAATTTTCATATTAGGAGACAATACGATTTTAGAAACATCTACCGCGCTCTTAATAACCTCTTTGATAAGCCATATGAAATAAATGACCAGCTTAGGATAGTTAGCATGCAGAATAAAATATGTTCGGTCAGATTTGAGCCCACCAATGCGGAGGGAGCCAACTACAAAACAAGAAATCAAAAGCGAGGAAATACATCCATATAACATAAATTTAATTGTGAATATTCCAGACATCACGATCCACAGGAGCAAAAAGTAATCCGAAAACCTCTAAGAAGTTAAGGTACGGGTTGCTAGTCAGATGTCGGTCACGAAAGAATTCCTCATCTTTACCTTTAGCCTTTCATTCATAAAATTAATTGAGTTGATAATTGTTCTTTTAGTATACATGATAATAGAGAACCTTTAAAGGGGTTTTTGTTTCAATAGCAGTACATAATCGAAATAGATTATTTTTTTCGTCGAAAAAAAGCCTATTTTTACCGCTTTTTCGTCACTTTTTCAATTGCAAACAACTGTTCGAAATGGTATAATTTAATGATTTTTAGTATAGGGGGATTAACTAGAATGAAAGACTTTATCAAAGAGGGCCCAACAGTTACTATGTTCGTTCCATACGATTGCAATAACTGCTGCCCTTTCTGTGTAAATAAAGATGACTATAGAGATACCTCGTCATTTAACCTAGACAGATGCTATCGTTCGCTCGACTTACTCGATAAGGTTCTACCTCATAACGATATCGTTCTGACAGGTGGTGAGCCGCTCGCAGATCTTGATGCACTACAGGACATCCTGAGTCACATCAAGGAAGGTCACCATGTATACATCAACACTACCCTGCCGACTAACGAGAGTCAGGATATCCACAAGGTTGCAGAGGTTCTTAATAGAAATAAAGAGAGGATTAGCTGTATCAATGTATCTAGACACCTTAAGCACTACGTTAAGGAGTGCTCTGATGAGATTTTCGACCTTCTCGAAGTGCCACACCGTATTAATTGTGTGGTTTTTCAAGATCCTGAGGAAGCAGAAACAAGAGAGAAGCTGCTCAAAGTTCTGGATAGATTCTCCGGGCATGAAATTCAGCTCAGAGCTAACTACTCTAAGCTAACTCTCGACAACGTCTTTGATACAGAACACGATGAGCTGTTTAAGCTAATTAGTTCAATCGCTGAATACAAAGGACAGCTTGAGAAAGAGCTCTTCCGTACTGGATTCTTATTCCAGCTCGGAGATAGCCGAATCACATATCACAAGACACTCCCATATAGTAAAATTAACGGTAAGGTCGGAGATATCATAATCAGGCAGACCGGAGAAATTTACGATGATTGGAACAACTACGGCGAAGAGATGACACTCAATTCACTTACTTTATAGAGGATTTGACATGACTAAGGGTAAAAAAAGCGAAAAGCGCCAGCAGCAAGTACTGGCATATATGAAGGAAACTATAAAGCTTAAAGGTTTCCCTCCTACAGTTCGAGAAATATGCGATGCAATCGGCATCAAGTCAACTTCCACGGTATATAGCGATATCAAAGCTTTAGAAATTCAAGGATTCATCAAAAAAGACCCAAGTAAGCCGCGTGCTTTGGCTATCGTAGATCTCGATCAGCAAGGGAGAAAGAGAACCCGCATTTGAAGCAGATGATATCAATATGGTGCAGCTACCTGTAATCGGTAATGTTGCAGCAGGTGTGCCAATCCTTTCCGAACAGAATATCGAGGATAACATTCCTTTTCCTGCGAGATTTATCGGAAATGGCAATAATTTCCTACTCGTAGTACACGGCGATAGTATGGTTAATGTCGGTATCAATGACGGTGACTACCCTCATAGTTCAAGAAGAACAGACAGCATCAAACGGTGACATTGTAGTTGCTATGGTCGACGGAGCCTTTGAGACGGAAGCTACTGTTAAGAGATTTTTATAGAGAAAGGTCATATCAGACTACAGCCTGAAAACGACTTCATGGAGCCAATAATAGTTGACGACTGTAAGATTGTTGGCAAGGTAAAGGGAGTCTTCAGATATTTTAATTAATTTTCACTACCAAAAAGTATCCAAGGAGGAAACGATGACACAGAGTAACGAACATCAGTACTCTAACGGCATAACCGATGCTAGAACACTCGGTTGGCCAAAAACCATTCTGCTGGGACTTCAGCACACTTTCGCCATGTTTGGTGCAACAGTGCTCGTTCCACTTCTCACAGGTCTTAGCATCTCAACTACCCTTTTGATGGCTGGACTTGGCACACTGCTATTTCACCTACTCACAAGAGGCAAGGTTCCTGCATTTCTAGGCTCCTCATTCGCTTTCTTAGGGGGTTATGCTGTGGTGGCACCTCTTCAGAACGGACAGCCTAATACGGAGATGCTCCCATACGCTTGCGGCGGAGTAATAGTTGCAGGATTCGTGTATGTAATACTTGCTACTCTAATCAAGCTTTTTACAATCGAAAAGGTTATGAAATTCTTTCCTCCAGTAGTTACTGGACCTATAATCATTTCGATCGGACTTATACTGGCTCCATCCGCTATCAAAAACGACTCAAACTAACTGGCTTCTTGCCATTGTTGCACTAGCTTCGATCATATTCTTTTAATATGTGGGGACGCGGCATGGCTAAGATTGTTCCTATCATACTAGGAGTTATCATCTCTTACATTGTTGCGCTTGGACTGGGCCAGATAGATTTCTCTGGAATAGGCAAGGCATCAGCAGTTGCCTTCCCTCCTATCATGATGGCTAAGTTCAATATTAGTGCAATTATAACGATTACACCAATCGCACTTGCAACTATGATGGAACACATCGGAGACATCTCAGCAATCGGCGCTACTACTGGACACAACTATATTAAGGATCCGGGACTTCACAGAACATTGCTCGGCGACGGACTAGCTACAATGCTCGCTGCACTATTTGGCGGTCCTGCAAATACCACATACGGTGAGAACACTGGAGTACTCGCGCTTACTAAGGTATACGATCCGTTAGTTATTAGAATAGCTGCATGCTTTTGCGATAATCCTCTCGTTTATTCCAAAGTTCGCATTCATCATTGAAACTATTCCCGTTGCAATCATCGGCGGTGTATCACTGATACTCTATGGTATGATTTCAGCAGTTGGAATTAGAAACCTCGTTGAAAACCAGGTTAACTACAAGAACACTCGTAATACAATAATCACTGCGCTCATCCTAGTATGCTCGCTCGGATTCAACCAGATAGGCGGAATTACATTCAAGGTTGCTGGTGTTAACATCACCCTTTCGGGACTTGCCATCGCAGCTATAGTTGGTATCGTGGCTAATATCCTCCTCCCTGGCAAAGATTACGAGTTTGACGAGGATAATGAGGACGATAAGTTCCAGACATTTAAGGTTTAGATTTTTACTGACTTAAGATATGACTAGCCGTGAGTTGTGTGACAGCCCACGGCTTATTTATTAAATACATAGGAGGTCATCATGCCTGCACATAATGCTCACTATCTCTTCGGTAGGACTGTTCTCGAGAAGCTCCCTGCCGACATACAGAAAACTATAAATACAAATGCTGATTCGTATGCTTCTTTTTATATTCGGACTTCAAGGGCCAGATATTCTCGCATTTTATAGGCCTATATTCCCAAGCATATTAAACAAGGAAGGTGCGATAATACACCACAGCCCTGGAGCACGTTTCTTCGATCATGCGTTTAAGGTTGCCCAGTCTTCACCTTCACCAGAGAAACTTAGCTATCTGTATGGAGCGATGTGTCACTACGTGCTCGATGCCCTATGTCATCCAATTATTAACAGCTATGTCAGAACAGCGGGCATGTCTCACAGCCTAGTTGAAAGAGAATTTGATCACTATGTACTTGAGCAATATGGACTCACTCCATTTACAATCGAGTTAAAGCTAGTTGCACCGGTTAGAAAAAATCTAGGTGCAATAATCTCACCTTTTTACGAAAAACCCTACACCTAGCCAGATGCAGCTCGCTACACGAGATATGCGTCGCTCAATTCTCTTGTTAGGTACAAGGAACGATTTCCTTAGAAAGAGACTCCTATCCTTACTTGGATCCATGAAGGCAACAAGAAAACAGTGCGATATGGTGGCATCACATGAATACGATCCTCGTTCATCTGAAAACAATGTTGCTATTTGGAAAAAAATACGAAGAAGCAGTAGGCAATGCCGTACAAGAAATTGAGTATATAGAAAAAAAGCCTGGCTGAAAAACGAGCAGCCAGACCTTACGCGCTATGAATTAGATTATCTAGGGCAAGAAGCACTAAAACTTTATAAAAAAACACCGATGCACCATACGTTAACCAAGTGACTATGAAGGCAGCGACAACTACACCGAGTGCAATGGCAGGAAATGCTCTTTTGAGCTGCATATCCATCATCGCAGCCACTAGAGCACCTGTCCATGCTCCAGTACCAGGGAGTGGAATTGCCACAAGAATCATTAGACCCCAGAACTCATACTTAAGAACAACGTCCTTTTTTCTATCAGCTCTCTGCTCCATCCTCTCAACGATGCTGTTTAGCTTTGGAGATTTCTTACGTAGCCAAGCGAATATATCTCTTGTAAAGATAATGAGAAATGGCACAGGTAGCAGATTGCCGAGCACTGCTAATAATGCCGCTTGCCATATTGGAAGTCCTGCAGAGTCCAGCACCATAAGGTATAGCTCCACGAAGCTCTATAACAGGCACCATAGCCATAAAAAAATGTTTTAAGCATCTGCCCCTCCTTTCTCAAAAATTAATTATCTAATGCATATGATTATAACTGTGTTTGATAGGTAATTATTTTAACCACCTTAAGAATATGCTATAAATCTCTATCTTATTAACTCGTACATTGTATCACACGCTGATATCCCCTATCAATTCATAATACTGTCACATAGATTGATTGTACTGCATTATCTTTTGTGCTAACATTTACATACTATAGGAGGTAAATTATGAAAGATAATAATGCATGGAATAACTACTCTCCAGAGGAGCTAAAGGCCCTCGAGGACTTAAACAAAGGATATATAGATTTCATTTCAGAGGGAAAGACTGAGCGTGAGTGCACTGAGATTCTCGTCAAGATGGCTGAAGAAAACGGATATCGTGACCTTAACGAAGTGATCAAGAATAATGAAACACTAGAAGTTGGTAGCAAGGTATATGCAGTAAATATGAACAAGTGCCTTGTAACTTTTAACATCGGAGAAGATATTGTAAATCGCGGCATGAACATTCTCGGTGCACATATCGACTCACCTAGAATCGACTTAAAGCAGAACCCTCTGTATGAAACAGATGAGTTCGCTTATCTCGATACACAGTATTATGGTGGTATCAAGAAATACCAATGGGTTACAATGCCACTCGCACTACATGGTGTAATCGCTAAAAAAGATGGCACAGTTGTAAAGGTAAATATTGGAGAAGACCCATCCGATCCAGTTTTCTTTATCAGTGATCTACTTGTTCACCTCGCTCAGGATCAGATGCAGCTTACAGCAGCGAAGCTTATTGACGGCGAGAACATGGATATCGTATTTGGTACGCAGCCATTAGATAGCGAAAGCGAATCGGCTGTTAAGGCTAATATCCTAAAGCTACTCAAGGATAAGTACGATGTTGAAGAGGATGATTTCTGGTCAGCAGAAATTGAAGCTGTACCTGCTGGAAGAGCTAGAGAAGCAGGTCTAGATAGAAGCCTTATCCTAGGTTACGGTCACGATGACAGATCTTGTGCATATGCTTCCGCTATCGCACTCTTCGAAGTTGATAATCCAACAACCACTACTTGCGGTCTCTTCGTCGACAAGGAGGAAATCGGTAGCTACGGTGCTACAGGTATGCAGTCACATTTCTTTGAGGATATTGTTAGAGAGCTCCTAGATAGGCTAGGAATTTACACAGAGCTAAATGCTGCTCGTGTTCTCAGAAATTCGCGCATGCTCTCATCCGACGTTAGTGCAACTTACGATCCTATGTATGCTGACAAATTCAGCAAGAGAAATGCTGCTCTATTCGGTAGAGGAATCGTATTCAACAAGTACACAGGTAGTAGAGGTAAAGGTGGATCTAACGATGCTAATGCAGAATATCTCGGCAAGCTACGCGCAATAATGCATAAGCATGACGTAATGTTCCAGTCGGCAGAACTCGGTAAAGTTGACGTTGGTGGCGGCGGCACTATCGCATACATCCTAGCATTATATGGCATGGAAGTTGTAGATAGCGGAATCGCAGTACTCAATATGCATGCTCCTTATGAAGCAGTAAGCAAATCTGATGTCTACGAAGCTTATAAGGGATATAAGGCATTTATTATCGAGGCTTAAAATAAATCGCTGTGCTATCACGCTGCACTTTTAGTCAGACTAGTTATAACACATTAAAGATTACGCATACTGTGTTATAGTAACAATGAACAAAGCCCCATCTCAATCGAGATGGGGCTTTAAAGTTCAATTGATGGCTAGTCTGCCTGCTTATTCACACCTCTGTTAATGTATGAAGTGTGTAGCAAGTGATGCGCCTTGTCTCCTCCAGGCACACCGAAGTAATCATCGTACATCTTCAGTATTACAGGATTCTCGTGAGCCTTACGGATTGGAGCATTCTTATCTAAAGTATATAGCCCCTTTGCACGCTCAGTTCTTACATCGAGGAAGTTTCTTACCTGCGAATCAACATGTGGCTGTCCACCGCCATTTACGCAGCCTCCTGGACATCCCATGATTTCGACAAATGTGTAGTCTGCTTCTCCAGCCTTTATCTTCTCCATGATTATTCTAGCATTAGCTAGGCCACTAGCAACCGCAACCTTCACTTTCTTGCCCTGTAGGTCATATTCAGCTTCTTTTACGCCCTTAATACCACGAACATCTACGAAGTCAAGGTCGATAAGCTCTTCACCTGTAAGTTTCTCGACAGCAGTTCTGAGAGCTGCTTCCATTACGCCACCAGTAGCTCCAAAGATAACTCCAGCGCCAGTATATTCACCGAGCGGATTATCATATGGCTCGTCTTCAAGCTTCATAAACTCTATACCTGCCATCTTAATCATCTTGCCAAGCTCACGAGTTGTAAGCGAGAAATCAACGTCCTGATATCCGTCAAAGCCTTGATCATCTCTTCCCTAGCTCATGCTTCTTTTGCAGTACATGGCATGATACTTACAGATACTATTTTATCTACAGGTATTCCCATAATATCAGCATAGTAAGACTTAGTTACAGCACCGAACATCTGCTGTGGTGACTTACATGTAGATAGGTTTGGAATTAGCTCTGGGTAGTAATGCTCACAGAACTTAACCCATCCTGGCGAACATGATGTAATCATAGGAAGTACACCGCCGCCCGTTACTCTCTCAACAAGCTCATTTGCTTCCTCAACAATAGTGAGGTCAGCAGAGAAGTTTGTGTCAAATACTCTGTCAAAACCAAGTCTATGAAGAGCTGCCGACATCTTGCCTTCTACTTCTGTACCTATTGGTAGGTCGAAGCATTCACCTAGCGCAACTCTAGTAGATGGTGCCGCCTGAACTACAACGAACTTATCAGGATCTTCAATAGCGTCCATAACCTGGCTGATAGAATCTTTTTCATATAGTGCGCCAACAGGACATGCTACTATACACTGACCGCAGTTTACGCAGCTAGTTTCTGCAAGTGGGATATTGAATGTAGTTCCAACATACGAGTCAAATCCTCTATTATTCGCACCGATTACACCAATGCTCTGGAGGTTAACACACGCTCCGATGCAGCGACGGCATAGTACGCACTTGCTATTGTCACGAACTATAGACTTTGAGCTATCCTCAATTACAGAATGATTCTTTGCACCCTTATAGTACTCAGTATCATCCACACCGTATCTTCTACATAGCTTGAGAAGCTCACAGTTTCCACTTCTGAAACATCCGAGGCAGTCCATATTGTGATCTGATAGAAGTAGCTTTAAATTCTTTCTTCTATATTCAACAAGCTTCGGCGTATTTGTACGAGCAACCATTCCATCAAATACAGGGAATACACAAGCTGCTGCGAGTGCACGAGCACCCTCTACTTCACAAAGGCACATTCTACATGCACCAATTTCATTTACATCTTTAAGATAACATAGGGTCGGAATATCAACTCCTGCGATGTGCGCTGCTTCGAGTAGCGTAGAACCTTCAGGAACATTAACCTCTATATTATCAATTGTTACTTTAACATCTGACATATCGCTTCCTCCACTACTTTCTAATTATTGCACCAAATCTGCAGCTATCCATACAAGCACCGCACTTGATACACTTAATGCTATCAATTACGTGAGGTGTCTTAACTGCACCAGAGATTGCATCAACTGGACATTTTCTAGCACAGAGAGTACATCCCTTACACTTATCCTCAATGATGCTGTACTTGAGAAGCTTTTTGCAGACACCAGCAGGACAAGTCTTATCCTTGATATGTGCAAGATATTCATCTCTAAAGAATCTCAGTGTTGAAAGAACTGGATTTGGAGCAGTCTGACCAAGTCCGCATAGTGAGTTAGTCTGAATAAATCTAGCTAACTCCTCAAGCTTTTCGAGATCTTCCATCTCACCCTTACCCTCAGAAATTCTAGTAAGAATCTCGAGCATTCTCTTAGTTCCAACTCTGCAAGGCGTACACTTGCCGCAAGACTCACTAACAGTAAACTCTAGGAAGAACTTAGCGATATCAACCATACAGCTATCTTCATCCATTACGATAAGTCCACCAGATCCCATCATACATCCGATGCTCTTTAGGTTTTCAAAAGTCAATTGGTATGTCATAGTAAGTGCTAGGAATACATCCGCCAGAAGGTCCACCAGTCTGAGCAGCCTTAAAGGTCTTGCCATCTGGAACGCCTCCACCGATATCCTCAACGACTTCGCGTAGTGTTGTACCCATTGGAACTTCAACGAGTCCAGTATTGTTAATCTTACCACCGAGAGCAAATACCTTAGTTCCTGGTGAGAGCTCAGTTCCTAGAGAGCTGAACCACTCAGGACCTTTATTAAATATCACTGGAATATTCGCATAAGTCTCAACGTTGTTAAGAATAGTTGGACATCCGAACAGTCCTTTTTACTGCTGGGAACGGTGGGCGTGGGTGTGGTTCTCCTCTATTTCCTTCGATAGAAGTTATGAGAGCTGTTTCCTCACCACATACGAAAGCTCCTGCTCCAAGTCTGAGGTCAATGTCAAAAATTAAACCCAGAACCGAATATATCTTTACCAATTAGTCCATATTCTCTAGCCTGCTTCAGCGCTATTTCAAGTCTGTTTACCGCTATTGGATATTCAGCACGAACATAGATATATCCCTGATCTGCTCCAATTGCATAGCCTGCAATCGCCATTGCCTCGAACACTGAGTGGGGGTCTCCTCTAAGATAGAGCGGTCCATGAATGCCCCTGGGTCTCCTTCGTCAGCGTTACAACATACGTATTTCTGAACTTCTCCTCTATTGCTAGAAGCGAACTGCCATTTCTTACCTGTTGGAAATCCTGCACCACCACGACCTCTGATACCGCTGTCTAGTACAGTCTGAATAACTTCGTCAGGAGTCATCTCTGTTACGCATCTACCAAGAGCTTCATATCCACCTGTAGCAATATATTCATCGATATTCTCAGGGTCGATAACTCCACAGTTTCTGAGCGCGATTCTCTCCTGCTTAGTGTAGAAGTCAGACTCTGTCATAGTTTTTGCCGGACTTCCATCAGTAGTCTCTTCCTTAAGCATGTACTTATCTGCCGGAACACCACCAACGATATGCTCTTTTACAATGCCCTCAACTTTTTCAGTATCAACTTCTTCATAGTAAACAGAACCTGGATGAACTACAACTACAGGTCCTTTAGCACATAGCCCCCAGACATCCTGTCTGAATTATCTTTACATCATCCTGAAGGCCATACTCCTTAAGGTGATTCTCAAAAGCTTCAACCACATCTAAGCTATGGTTTGAAGTACATCCTGTACCTCCGCAAACCAATATATAATTCTTATGAACCTGTGCTCCTTCAGCCTCTGCTGAGATAGTTGCTTCACAACCTAATCTCAGGTTGACTTGGCACATCATCCTATTCTTGATGGTCCTAAGTTCATTAAGCGATTTCATAATAACCTCCATAGTCTACCTAACGCTGCTTAACGTATCATTTACAACCGAAAACTACATGTATTTAGCAAGGACTTCCGGAATCTTATCCGCAGTCATCTTGCCATATACGTCTCCGCCAACAATAACCACTGGAGCCAATCCACAAGCTCCTACGCAGCGGCAAGAATCTAAGGAGAACTTTCCGTCTGGTGTGCATTCTCCATCACCAATCTTGAGTTCCTCTGCACACTTATCAAAGATGTCTCCTGCACCCTTAACATAACAAGCAGTGCCGAGACAGACTGAGACTTCGTGTTCACCCTTAGGTGACATGGAGAACTGTGCATAGAATGTAGCTACACCGTATACCTTCTCCATAGGAAACCCCGTTCCATCGGAAATGATTTTCTGAACCTGATAAGGGAGATATCCATAAATCTCCTGTGCTTGCTGCATAATTGGCATCAAGCAACCTTTCTCACCTTTGAGCTCATCAATAACTTTAAGTAATTGCTGTTCTTGTTCAGGTGTGCCCTTGAATGGGACATTTGAAACTTTCATACCCTAGAACCTCCTTCAACCATATTAGTTAGTGATATTTAACAAAATTAAATCATATGTTTAATTTATTATATATATTAATTTTATTTATTGCAATGATAGTTATGAATCTGTCTAAATGTTATAAAAATGCGTATTTCTACGCATATTCAGCTTCAATTTTCCTCTGTATTTTCCATAAATCCACTCGCAATTGATAAATGTGTAACGTATAATATAAATATATAAATAGAAATCTAAGTATTGACTAGGGAGGACAAAATGACTTTTACTTGAAATTAATTCCATCATAGAAGGAAAAAATTCTTACCAAGAATCCTGATTTAAATCTCGAGCTAGTTAATGCATTTTTCATCAGATGTGATAAGTCATATCGTAACATATGCAAGCTGATAAGTCTATACTGATTACTGCAGTATACAATCCACAAATTCTTAAAACCGCTGAAATGAAAGGCGTTCAGTGTGTTATCCTGATTGGAATTTACGAACCAGAGCCATCTCTTATCGCTCTTGCAAACTCGCTCGGAATAACATTGTTACGCTCAACTTTCTCGATGTACGTTACTTGCGGCAAACTCTACAGTAGCGGTCTACAGGGCGCATTCTAATTAAGGGAGGACTTTATGATATATCCTAAATTTCCTGAGCAAGGCTCTTCTCTGAGGCATATGCGCACCAAGTGCTGGTGTAGGTCACAAAATTAAATTGTTTGATAAATCATTAGCAGCCTTGAAATCAGCTGGTTTTGATATCATAGAAACCGCTAGCGTGAGAAATGACAACATACGGTCTGCAGACGCAAAAACTCGTGGTAAAGAATTCAATTTTTTAGTTAACAACCCCGATGTTGAGATGATAGTTTCTGCTGCTGGTGGTGATTATAATATAGAGATGCTTCCTTACCTAGATATAGAGACACTCGCAAACTACCCTAAGTGGATTGCAGGAGCAAGCGATCCAACTAATATCATGTACTATGTCACAACTAAACTCGACATTGCGACAATGTATGGCTTTAACGCAGGAAGCTTTGACTGGGATACTCTTCATGAATTCCAGAATAATTCGTTTGAACTTATGCGTGGCAATACTATAAAGCAGTATTCATTCGACAAGTATGATTCTAATACTGACTTCAGCATATCCGATATCATTCTTGAAGGAGATGTAAATTGGCAACTATCACTGCCAGGCATAGATGAGATTATAGATAGATCATCCCCTAGCGAATCACCGAAATTAATTGCAGAGGGTCGCTTAATCGGAGGCTGCATCGATTGTATTGCGAAGCTCATTGGAACACCTTACGATGGAACGAGATTTTTTGTAAAAAAATATCCTCGCAAGATATGGTTCCTAGATAATTTTGCAATGACTTCATTTGACCTCTATCTAACCATGATGCAGATGAAATACTGTGGATATTTTAGGGGAACTAAGGCAATAGTCTTTGGCAGAACTATGTTTCCTGACAAATCCGATGAAGAGTATATCGCTCAGCTTCGTCAAGCTATTCCCGATATACCATTCATATGGAATGCTGACATTGGACATGTTAAACCATGCTTTACAGTCATTAACGGCGCTTACGGCCGCGTGACATGCGCACAGGGCAAAGGAACACTAGAGCAAGCGCTTGTGTGATATGATACAAAAAGGTAGATACCAATCGGTATCTACCTTTTATTTTTAAATGTTTATTTATACAGTTATTAAAAGTATGGGATTACAGCGCATCATTATGAATAAGAACGCTCATATAAGCACCCTTCTTGAAGATCGATGTACTTACTCCCCATGCGATAGCTGAGCAAGCTAGCTCACCAGCATGCTTACTCTTAATGCTTCTTGAGCTTAGTACTATTCCCTTTGGATAAAGCTCAGCACCTAGATACTGATGTAGACTGTCTGCAGAACCTGATTCAACAGCTTTAATTGAGCGACCAGGGTTTGTATCCCACCATTCGTTTGGCTTAGAGAATGAACCATCAGCTCTCATTTCGCCAGATGAAAGATTCTGAGCACATATTTCTCTTAGCCTCTCGAGAGTCTCATCATCAATTACACCATCAGTAATCGAATATGCGTACATCGCACAAGCAACGCCATCATCATCTAGTTCCTTGAGAAGATATAGATTCGAAACTCCTCTCTCCTTGAACTTCTTCCACTTAGCGGAGACCTTTTTAATGCTTGCATCGTTGTAAACAGATGAATTTCCGTCCTCAAGAGCACGTCTTAACTCTTCTAGATCAACATCCTTCTTTTCCCAGTTATCGATAAAATTGATTCTTAAATCACTCATGTAACTTTACTCCTTTAAATCTTCTTGCCAACTAGCTAATGTATCATTATCAAACACAAGTATCGTGTCAATAAACGGCTTAACTGTGACCTTCGTGTAAAAAGGGTCCCTTGTAATATACCGTAGTCCCCGAACGCGCCTTAACCGAAAACTTTATGTCATACTCTCCTGGTGGTAGTAATATAGACGGTGTTAAAATCTCGTCTGAAAACAAAACGCCTGACGACCATGTTTCACCATCAAGCGAAAATGACATATCATTGAAATCGCCATATCCGTTATCTATTCTAAGATACACTTTGGATAAGTCCTTGTTGTGTTTTCATCGTTTTGATCATCTTAAACGCTTTCTTGCGTTTAGCTTCCCATAAGTACAAGATGATCATACTAATAAAGAAAAAAATACCGACATTACTACAGGCACTATCCATGGCCTTTCGATTAGCAAACTCATAAATAATTTCTCTCTTCTCCTTTAAACTACAGTATATAGTTTGTAATAACATAAATACGTTGTCAAGTATGAAGGTTATCTAGTAATTCGCAGACTACATTTCGGACAGTCATCACAACCAAATGCTGGAGGCGAATACAAAAGTCTGCGAGGTTTTGGCAAGTTCAAAGGCTTGCGCCGTTACGAATTAACGGATACGAGCACTGTCTCAGCGTTACAAGTTGTGCAGTATTCGTATAATTCGTCAAGCAAGCGAAACTCTTTGCCAATGCAGGTTATCTAGTAATTCGCAGACTACATTTCGGACAGTCATCACAACCAAGTGCTGGAGGCGAATACAAAAGTCTGCGAGGTTTTGGCAAGTTCAAAGGCTTGCGCCGTTACGAATTAACGGATACGAGCACTGTCTCAGCGTTACAAGTTGCGCAGTATTCGTATAATTCGTCAAGCAAGCGAAACTCTTTGCCAATGCTCGCAGACTTTTGCTATTCGCCGATCCCTATGTGTCTCTTAAAATTACCCACTATACTTTCACCATCTGATATCATCAGAAATGCATTAGGATCTATATCGTGTACTAACCCCTTTAGGTGTTCAATTTCATACTTAGAAACAAGCGTAAGAATGATAGTAACTTCATCGCCAGTGTATGCCCCAGTACCCTTCCAGCTCGTTACACCTCTACTCAGGTCTTCAGTTAGGACTTTTTCTATCCCTTCCTTCTTAGTTATAATCAAAACCTCAGTCTTTATATTCTGAGTATGCATTCTGTCGATAAACATCGCCTTTATAGCCGAGTAAATGAACGAGTATACTGCAATTTCAACGTTAAACAAAAACTAAACAGCAGCCGTATACCGCAAAATTTACAAGGTTGTTGAGCATTCCAACACTTACGTTAGGATTCTTCTTTGACATACACACAGCTATTATATCTGGTCCACCAGTAGAACTTCCCCCTCGCAGAATCATCCCTGTTCCGATTCCACCAATAACTCCCGCTACTACGCACGCAGTTAGATAGTCATCAATATAAGGAGTCTTAGGTACATGTACCAATGTGAGGCACACCGACGAAATACCGATAGAAATCAAGGTCTTAGTCGCAAACTTAAACCCTGCGGAATGATATGCATATAGGAACAATGGGATATTTATCAGGAAGTATATGATTCCTGTAAAAATCATGTCCGTATATCATTGTCAGCCCAGTATTAGCTGTGATTAAATGCCTAACAATCTGTGATATTCCGAGGAATCCGCCGTTGTATAGGTGCATAGGAGTAATAAGAAGGTTTATGCTGAATGCATATATTAAGTTTCCTAGGATCATCAATATAGTGCTTGATAACCCATTCCATTTGTCTTCAAATTTATTAAACCAGTTCATTTCAAAAAATTTATGGTGAAGCATCCTAGCGGATGCTTCACCTTCAGTTATTATTTGCGATTCTTGATAGTTGCCTGTGCAGCAGCTAGTCTAGCGATTGGTACTCTAAATGGTGAGCAAGATACATAGTGTAGTCCTGTCTTATACATAAAGTCAATTGTATCAGGATCTCCACCGTGCTCTCCACAAACACCTAGCTTGATATTAGGTCTAGTTTCTTTTCCACCTTCACAAGCCATCTTAACTAACTTTCCGATACCTCTCTGATCTAGAGACTGGAATGGATCTCTCTCCATAATTCCATCGCTTATATACTCCTTGATGATATTTCCTGTGTCATCACGAGAGAATCCGAAACCCATCTGAGTTAGGTCATTTGTTCCGAATGAGAAGAACTCAGCATCCTCAGCAATTTCATCTGCTGTAAGAGCAGCTCTTGGAATCTCAATCATAGTTCCAACCATGTACTCTAGCTCCATGCCTGCCTTTTCGAAGCACTTCTTAGCAGTCTCATCGATAGTATTCTTAACGAAACGTAATTCATTGATATTTCCAACTAGAGGAACCATGATTTCAGGTTTAATCTTGTATCCCTTCTCTTGTGCCACTTCGAGTGCAGCTGTGATGATAGCCTCTGTCTGCATCTCAGCGATTTCAGGATATGTAATTGCTAGACGGCAACCTCTGTGACCGAGCATTGGATTGAACTCATGAAGCTCAAGAGTCTTCTTCTCAATTGCTTCCTTAGTAATTCCAAACTGTTCTGAAAGCTGATTTATATCTGCCTCTGTCTTAGGCAGGAACTCATGTAGAGGTGGATCAAGAAGTCTGATTGTAACAGGTCTCTCGCCCATTACCTCGTATAGCCCCTTGAAGTCTCCCTTCTGGTATGGGAGAAGTCCAGCAAGAGCTTCTCTTCTCTCAGATTCTGTTCCAGCGAGAATCATTCTTCTAATCTTAGGAATTCTCTCTTCTTCAAAGAACATGTGCTCTGTTCTGCATAGACCGATTCCCTCAGCACCAAATTCTAGAGCCTGCTTAGCATCTCTTGGATTATCTGCGTTAGCTCTAACACCTAGGTTTCTAACATCATCAGCCCACTTCATGATAGTTCCGAAGTCACCAGAAAGCTCAGGTGATACAGTCTTGATAGCTACGTCATATACGCTTCCATCAGTACCATTAATAGAAATTACGTCACCTTCATGATATTCCTTGCCATCAATAACCATCTTCTTAGCAGACTCATATACTGCAACTGCACTGCAGCCAGCAACACAGCACTTACCCATTCCACGAGCAACTACAGCAGCATGAGATGTCATACCACCTCTAGCAGTCAGGATACCCTGCGCAGCAACCATTCCAGCGAGGTCTTCAGGCGAAGTCTCTTCTCTAACAAGGACAACCTTCTTACCTGCGGCCGCTGCCTCAGCAGCAGCATCAGCATTAAATACGATTTCACCACAAGCAGCTCCTGGGGAAGCTGGGAGTCCCTTTGCAACAGCAATTGCACTAGCAAGCTCAGCTCCATCAAATGTTGGGTGAAGAAGCTGATTAATCTGATCTGGCTCGATGCGAAGTATTGCGGTCTCCTTATCAATCAGACCTTCATCAACCATATCTACGGCAATCTTAACAGCAGCAGTAGCTGTTCTCTTACCGTTTCTAGTCTGAAGCATGAAGAGCTTATTGTCCTCAACAGTGAACTCCATATCCTGCATATCTTTATAATGTTTTTCTAGAATCTCTGCAACCGATTCGAACTTCGCATATACATCAGGGAAAGCCTGTTCCATCTCTGCAATTGGCTGAGGTGTTCTGATACCAGCAACTACATCTTCTCCCTGAGCGTTTATTAGAAACTCACCGAAGATTTTGTTCTCTCCATCTACAGGGCTTCTGGTGAACGCAACACCTGTACCAGAAGTCTCACCAGTATTACCAAATACCATGGACTGTACGTTAACTGCAGTACCTAATGATGCAGAAATGTTATTTAGCTGTCTATATAGAATAGCTCTGTCATTATTCCATGAACGGAATACAGCCTGAATAGCCTCCATTAGCTGATCTTTAGGATCCTGTGGAAATTCTCTTCCAAGCACCTTCTTAACGAGAGCCTTATAGTCTTCGATAATCGACTGTAGATCAGCTGGAGATAGGTCTACGTCAAACTCAGCTCCTACAGCTTCTTTCTTGCTATCAAAGATAAAGTCGAATTTCGCTTTTGGAATCTCAAGAACTACATCTCCGAACATCTGAATAAATCTTCTATAGCTATCGTATGCAAATCTCTCATTTCCAGTCTTTTGCAGCAAGTCCCTTTACCGACTCATCGTTAAGTCCTAGGTTTAAGATAGTGTCCATCATACCAGGCATCGAAACAGGTGCTCCCGATCTTACAGATACGAGAAGTGGATTCTCAATATCACCGAACGATTTACCCATTACATGCTCAAGCTCAGCTAGATGATCATAAACTTCCTTGACAATCTCCTCGGATAGAACTCCGCCCTTGTCAAGATAGTCTTTTGCAAGCATCAGTTGAAATAGTAAATCCAAATGGCACTGGTAGACCAATCTTAGTCATTTCAGCAAGGTTTGCACCCTTACCACCCTAGAACGCTCTTCATGTCCTTAGAGCCTTCATTGAAAGAATAAACAAATTTTTCCATGGCATTTCTCCTTAGTTAAAACTGCAATTTGTTTTCTATATATTCCCTAACGTCGGAAAGAGGTAGACGAATCTGCTCCATCGTATCTCTATCGCGTATAGTGACTGAGTTATCAGTTTCTGTATCAAAGTCGACACAGATTGAGAAAGGTGTACCTATCTCATCTTCTCTTCTATATCTCTTACCGATTGAACCTGCAGCATCGTATTCTACATTAAAGTACTTGCTGAGTTCCTCATAAATCGGAGTAGCTACATCCTCTAGCTTCTTGGACAGTGGAAGAACTGCAACTGTGTATGGTGCAAGTGCAGGGTGAAGTCTAAGAACAACTCTTGTATCCTCATTGCCCTTTCCGTCCACAACTGTCTCTTCATCATATGCATCGATTAGGAATGCAAGTGCAACTCTGTCAGCTCCAAGAGAAGGTTCGATGCAGTATGGAATGTATCTCTCGTTAGTCTCAGGGTCTAGGTAGCTCATATCTTGACCAGAATGCTCCTGATGTCTTGTAAGGTCGAAATCAGTTCTGTCTGCAATACCCCAGAGCTCTCCCCACCCAAATGGAAACAGATATTCAAGGTCAGAAGTAGCATTGCTGTAATGAGAAAGCTCTTCTTTCTCATGGTCTCTCACACGAATATTGTCCATATTCATTCCAAGGTTCTTGAGGAAATCGATGCAATACTGTTTCCAGTAATCAAACCACTCAAGATCTGTTCCTGGCTTACAGAAGAATTCAAGCTCCATCTGTTCGAACTCTCTAGTTCTGAATGTGAAGTTTCCTGGTGTAATCTCATTACGGAACGACTTACCAACCTGAGCTATACCAAACGGAACTTTCTTACGCGAGGTTCTCTGTACATTCTTGAAATTAACAAATATACCCTGTGCAGTTTCAGGTCTAAGGAAGATCTCTGATTTTGAATCTTCGGTTACACCCTGGAAAGTCTTGAACATCAGGTTGAACTTGCGAATTCCTGTGTAGTCTGACTTCCCACACTCAGGGCAAGGAATCTTGTTATCGGCGATGTATTTCTCCATCTCCTCGTTACTCCAGCCATCACAGGAGATTTGATTTCCTTCCTTTTCGAGTATATAGTCCTCGATAATCTTGTCTGCTCTGAATCTAGCCTTACAGCTTTTACAATCGATAAGCGGATCAGAGAACCCCCTACGTGGCCAGATGCAACCCAAGTTTCTGGATTCATAAGAATCGCTGCGTCAATTCAACATTATACTTTGACTGCTGAACAAACTTGCTCCACCAAGTCTTTTTCACGTTATTCTTGAATGTAACTCCAAGAGGTCCGTAATCCCATGTATTGGCTAAGCCGCCATAAATCTCTGATCCTGGAAAAATATATCCTCTGTTCTTTGCCAGAGCCGTAATCTTCTCCATGGTTACAACTCTATCTGGCTGAACTACACTCTTATCAATTGCCATACGTTCATACCTGTCCTATCTTAAAAATTTTCTGCCATACTCCGCTGTACTACGCAATCTCTTACTTTTCTTCAGCTTCGACCTTGTTAGTATCTTCGTTATCTACAAACACATTTCCTGGCTGATCTGGTCCGAGGTTCTCGATATCTAGGTCATAGTACTCATCAACTTCATCAGTTAAATCATTTTCAGAGAAATCGAACTCGTCGTCCTTGCTATGTTTTTTTAGAATCTCGCTTCCCTTGCGCTTCAGATCTGCAATATTGACATTGTTCTTAACCTGGTCAAATGCATCAAGGCTCTTATCCTTAAGGTCTTCAAAAGTATCCTGGCTCTTTACACGAATGTCATTGTAAAGCTCGCTATCCTTAATTTTATCTACTGTCTCGGTGCCTGCACTCTTTGCACGACTGTAATGAGCTTTTACCTTGCCGTTAACGTCTGTAACTTCACCTTTGTCATTTACAAACTCAACATTGCAGTTAAACCCAGCCGCAGCAACAAGCCCAAGAATCATACCCCAAGGTGCGATAACAACTCCTAGAATTCCAACTGTAAGTGGTAGATTAATAAGAACGTCTTCGCCTTTCTTGATAATGATACGTGACATATTTCCCTTTTCAGCAGTCTTCTTTAGACGTGCGAAAAGCTCATTACCATATAGATTTTCATCTTCTGAATCATCTGTCTCGATAGTTTCCTCGATAAGAATAATAGCGTCTACTACGCTTCCATTCGCCTCTTCAAGAGCACTCTTAGCCTCCCTATAGCTAACCCCAGTTCTGTCCTTCACTAATTCAATCTTTTCTAATGTGATTTCCATAGCATCCTCCTTTTTAAACGTGACGACTGTAACTACAAACTCAAGCCATCGTCAAAAATATCAACATCTAAGTAGTATTTTAAATACTCCGATAAAAATTCTTTGTAATCCAGCAGATACCGCCGGCTTAAGAGATACTTTTTTTCGAAACTCGAAAGCGGTCTCTTCGCAAAGTAATCTAACACTTCAACTATATCAAAATCAGGTTTTGAAAATCAACGCAGCATCACGCACATCAAGCCTTGTGTAGCAATCCTCACATAGGATTCCACCACCGCTTACGGAGAAGTATTTTACCTTGCCACCATTCTCTGTCTTGACATCTTGTAACGACTTCCCACAGCTCACGCATTGTTTTATATCCGGCATAACTCCGTTTAACGCCAAGGACTTTACAACAAATGCATAAAAGAGAGTCATATAGTTGCGTTTTGCATTTGTAATCGACTCCATGAACTCTATAGTCATATCGAATAGTCGCGGTCTAATTTGCTCCTCTTCAGTCGTTTTGTCGATATACTCAAGAAGCTTTGAAGCGACCATATACCTGTCGATATCCTCTCCAATCGAGTAGTAGCTTTTTCTTGACATCTGCATTATTTATGTTGAAATAGCTTTGCCCCTTATATATATCGTATTCTGCAAACGTAAAAGGTCTTATCGCAAGAGCTGCACGCCCTTTTGCTCGCTCATTTATATTTGTTCCCGCATTTATCTTGCCGTGGCTTCTTGTAAAAAGCGTGATAATTCGTCTGTTGTTAGCGATTTTATTCTGCCGCAGTACTATACCCTCTGTATTAATAAGCATTCTTATTCATCCTTATATCCGAGGTTTTTGATAACTCTGTCTGAGTCACGCCAGCGTTCTTTAACCTTAACCCATAGCGATAGAAAAACCTTAGTACCTAATAGCATCTCTATCTCTTCTCGCGCACTCTTTCCAACACCTTTGAGCTTGCGACCGCCTTTACCTATGATTATACTCTTGTGAGATGTTCGCTCACAGCATATAACAGCTCCAATCTCAGTTATTCTAGGCTTCTCATCGTACGATTCTATCTCAACGAAAATCCCATGCGGAACCTCTTGGTCGAGATACTGTAGGAGCTTCTCCCTTATGATTTCACTTACTATGAAGCGTTCAGGATGATCAGTCGCCATATCTTCAGGATAATACATCGGCCCCTCTAACATGTAGTTCGAAAGGCACTCCATAAGCTTACCGACATTCGTGTCCTGAAGGGCAGATATTCCAAATATCTCATCGAACAAACCGCTCTCATCGTACTTGTTATAAAGTTCCAAGTACGCCTCAGGACCTATTAAGTCCATCTTGTTAATCGCTAGAACTTTCTTAGTCTCTGACTGGGCGAGCATATCTATAATGTACTGGTCTCCCTTGCCAAATTTCTTCGTTCCATCGACAATCAACAGAACTACATCTACACCTCCTGCAGTGTTTAGAGCTGTCTCATTGATCGCTGCGCCAAGCTTGTTCTTAGGCTTGTGAATTCCTGGTGTATCTAGGAATATCATCTGCATGCCATTACCATCATCATATTCTAGATCCGTGTAAATTCCAGTAATCCTATTTCTCGTAGTCTGTGGCTTATCCGATGTGATTGCAATTTTTCTCCCCGAGAACATTGTTAAGAAGTGTGGACTTCCCCGCATTAGGTCTACCAATGATTCCAATAAAACCTGATTTCATTATTTCTCCAATCGTATTAAAGACGCGAGATTGTTCATCGCGCATTTCCATCTGCGTGCCATTTGTAATATTACTACCCTGAATGGCGGTATCGTCTATCTTGTGATATCGAGTGCATCCATGATTAGCTCTTCACGCTTTCTCATTTCAATCTTGTCACTAGCATCCATATGATCATATCCGAGCAGATGCAGGATGCTATGTACAAAGAGGTACGTGACTTCACGTCTGATAGTTGTGCCGTATTCCAGAGACTGTCTCTCAGCCTGATCAAGACAAATAACTACGTCTCCTACAGGAATGTCTACGAGAGCTTCATCACCTTCTAACTCTTCGATAATTTCCTCCGCATTCTCAAACTGAGGAAATGATAGCACATCTGTGACTTTGTCTATCCCGCGGAAATCGTTATTAATCTCTCTAATTTCACCCTCAGACACCACGGATACACCTATGTAAATAGGAAGTTTTTCGGCCTTTCTAATAGTCTCTTCATTCACTCCACCGAGAAGCTCCAAAGCTGCGAGCTGTATAGCCGCTTCCAGAATCAAAGCTTCGTCTATACGTTCATCTATATCAGTTTCTCCGTATATAGCATCACTATAGTTGATATCTAAAATCATCGCTTGCTCCCACTACGTCTGACATTTCCACTAGAATTATTCGAATCCTCATATTCACTATAAGCCTTGATAATTCTCTTAACCAAATCGTGTCTAACTACATCCACCTCTGTCAGATAGCTGAATTCAACACCTTCAACACCAGATAGAACTCTCTTGGCTTCTACAAGCCCCGAGCCTGCCCCTTTGGCAGGTCTATCTGGGTAATATCACTCAGTGACAACAACTTTTTGAATTAAAGCCCATACGAGTTAGGAACATCTTCATCTGTTCACGCGTCGTATTCTGTGCTTCATCTAATATGATAAATGAATTATCGAGTGTACGTCCTCTCATATAAGCAAGCGGTACAACTTCGATTACTCCTGTTTCTTTGAGTCTAGCTGCCGTTTCCTGTCCGACAATCTCAAATATAGCATCGTATAGCGGTCTTAGATAAGGATCCACTTTATCCTGAAGGTCACCAGGTAAGAACCCCAGACTTTCTCCAGCCTCAACTGCAGGTCTAGCTAAAATAATTCGTTCAACTTCTTTGTTCTTAAGTGCATTGGCTGCAATCGCACACGCGAGATATGTTTTACCAGTACCTGCTGGACCTATGCCAAACACCATATCGTTTCTGCGAATAGTATCGACGTATCGCTTCTGCCCCTTTAGTCTTAGGTCTAAGTGGTTTACCTCTATGTGTGTAGCAAAGCACATCACTAACCTGTGCTCTAGCATCAAAGGACTCACCCCTATGCTCCATGTCAATCAAGTAATTTACTCTACGAGCATCAATCTCTGGTTCTACGCGGAGATTTTCAACCATTCTGTTGATTATATTAGCAGCCTTAAAGTTTTCCGTTCCTTTAATAAAAAGCCCGTCATCTCGCATTACGATTGACGTGCCAGTAGCCTTCTCAACCTGCTTGATGTTCGCATCAAGAGTACCAAAAAGTTGCTCTCTATCTATATCCTCAGGTATCTCAAATCTAACTATTTCTTTTACTCTTATCCATGCACTTTTCCTTTGCAAATATTACTTATTATTATAGCTTTTTTATGCACCTATTACAACGCAATGATAGGTGTCATTAATTTGGATTTTTCAATAGATGACAAAAGAAAAAACAGGGCATACGCCCTGTTAATTACATATTGACAGTTATTTGCTAAGATATTCCTTAACCATCTTGGATACAAGAGAACCATCCGCCTTACCATGCAACTTAGCCATGGCAGTCTTCATCATAGCGCCCATACTCTTCATGCTGCGCTCGATTCCCTCTTCCTCTGCTATCTTCTCGACAGCAGCAAGAATTTCCTCCTCGGACATCTCCTCTGGGAGATATCTCTCAAGAACCTCGATTTCTTTTTATAACCATCTAACAAGTCTGTCCTTCCAGCCTTCTCAAAGTCAGCTAGCGCATCTCTACGCATCTTAAGCTGCTTCTTGATGATTGGAACGATATCGGCGTCATCCTCAAGAGCGACCTTCTGATCTACTTCGTGCTGCTTAATAGCAGCTCTAACGAGGTTGACAGTCTCCCTTTGTGGTGACGTCGTGTTCCTTCATAGCTGTCTTGTAATCAGCCATCAACTGTTCTTTCAAACTCACGCTCTACACCTCCTAAGACTTAAAAACTTTCTTGCCTTCTTTCTGGCAGCTTCAGACTTCTTCTTACGCTTAACGCTTGGCTTCTCGTAATGCTCTCTCTTTCTAAGTTCGGACATTACTCCATCACGTGCACAAGATCTCTTAAATCTCTTAAGCGCGCTCTCTAAGCTCTCGTTCTCTCTAACGGTAACCTGTGCCATATTACTGATTCACCTCCTGCCATTTCAGAGTGTTATGGACAAGCTTCGTCATAACGGATTGATTATAACATTTTACCCCGCTTAGTACAAGAAATAAAAAGCGGAAGTCATTTATAGAAGATAGCCTTCTATATGTGACATCCGCAATCGTTCACTTATTTATCTGCTCTTAGAAAAGATTATCAACTATGTCACTAGCCATCATCTTTCTTCTTGAATCCTCCCCAGTATCGAGTTTATCAGCAGCATTGCCATGCAGCATAACGCCATAGAGCAAGCTGTTATTAAGGCTGTTACCCTGCGCTACAAGCGAAGCAATAGTTCCTGCGAGCACATCTCCTGAACCAGCGGTCGCAAGACCTGAATTGCCCTAGTGTATTGAGGAACAGCCTCTGATCACTTCCGTTTAGAAGAGAAATCAGTGATACATCGGATTTTACAACCATGCTTACATTATAGTGCTGTGAGAACTTCTTAATAAAACCGATTTTATTCTTATCGACAACCTTTATGTCCTCATCACATAACCTAGCCATCTCTCCAACATGCGGTGTTATCACGCAGCTTGCCCTTCTCTTGCGGAAAGGCTTGAGATTTCTAGCTATGATATTAAGTGCCCCAGCATCTATAACCAGTTTGATTTCCATTGTTAATAGCTGCTTTTACAAGTATCCTTCCTATAGAATCCTCCTTGAGTCCAGGTCCTACGAGCAAAGCATCAACAGAGCTTGCAAACTCAGTCATAGCGCCACTTATATCGTCGTTCTTGTACGGTACGACAACTGCCTCCGGAATAGCAACATTAAAATACCCAACGTACTTATTAGGGCAGAATATCTTTACAAGGCCACATCCACATCTATATGCTGCTTTTGCAGATAGCATACTTGCACCCATCATCGCATTAGGGCCCAACAACTATTCCAACGGAACCGAATGTCCCCTTATGCGCGCGCTCTTCACGAGGAATTAGTGCAAGGTGTCTCGTATCCTCTAAAAACTTCTTATCGCATATAAATAGTTTATCATCAATCGACGAGTATCCCGATTTAATAATACCGATATCTATTAATTTTACTTCTCCAGATACTACTCTGCCTTCACCAAAAACATTCCTGTCTTATAGTTCCCAAATGTCACTGTGAGGTCAGCCTTAAACACAGCATCCATGATGCCGCCAGTGGTTCCGTTTAAGCCCGAAGGAATATCAATCGCAACCTTAAAGCCAGACTTCGTATTGAGGTACTCAATAAACTTTGCAAAAGTTAGCTCCAAACCTTCTATTAAGTCCGATACCAAATATACCATCTACAATAACGTCATAGCGCTGCTGCAAAATTTTCAAATCGTCTCTTGATCCTAGACCATACATCCTGAAGGATTTGCTCATAGAAGTTAAAACTTTAAGCTGATCTCGAAGGCACGGGAAACCTTACCCCCTGTCTCCAACAAAATATACGTTGACAACATAACCCAGATGAATTAGCCATCTAGCTACACATAGACCATCCGCACCATTATTCCCATGACCTACAACAACAAGAATCTCGGTATCTTTGTCAGGAAATCGCGAAACAATCTCACGAGCAAGTCCGCCAGCTGCGTTCTCCATCAGAACAGCGCTAGGTATCCCCTTGTCGATCGTATATTCATCCATGTAACGCATAGCTTTCGCCGTCAATGCATACATAAAAAGCCCCTCTTCTTATCAAGACATAGTTTGCATAAATTATAGCATCTAAATGGTTTTCCTTCAATAATTCTAGGCAGTACAATGCACAATATTTACAAATTTTATGCAATATAGTAGCATAGTATAATATATTATAAACTAATCAGGAGAAGAAATTGGCACTCACAGAACAGCAGATGCGCGATATCATTATCGCTGACAAACGCAAAAAGAAGCTGCGTAAACGTCGTAGACGCTAAAATACACTTTTTTTTCATATCAATTTTTCTTAGTCTTATTTTTTTGTGATTGGATTATACCGTAACAGAGATGTTCTTGCGCCACCGAAGTTGGATCGTGGAATAATTTTCATAGATCCAGGGGCACGGCGGGCATGACCCGGGTTCACAAACTAAGTCTAGAAAAAGAAAAAGATGATACACTCAGAATCGCTTTGCAGGTCAAAAGGGAACTTAACAAGAAAAATTTTAAAGTCTACCTGACTCGCGAGGATGACAGCTTTACTGAGAGAATTAAAATTGGCAAGATGGCTAACAAGAAAAAAGCTAAGCTCATGGTTTCAATTCATAGAAATAAAGCTGGTGATCCTAGAGCACAAGGTGTAGAAGTCTTCTTACCTAAAGATAACAATGAGAAGAGTCGCTATCTCGGCAAACAGATAATGAAGCAACTTAACGATGAAGGCTTTGCTAAGCGAAGAGTTCGTTCTGGAACTCTTGTCAGTGAAAACAACGAATATGATGAGTTAAGCGTAAACAAAATGCCCTCCTGTCTAGTAGAGGTTGGATTTATAAGCAATAAACACGATAACAAGTTATTTGACAATAATTTTAAAAAGGCAACGCCAAGGCTATTGCCGATGCAATAGATAAGACATATTCGCATTATTACGAGAAAAACAAAAAGTCAAAAGACGATAATTAGAAAGTCATGAACCCGATTCAGATGAACCGGGTTCTTTTTATGCAATGATATTCTATGCATCTTTCTATTCTATCTATATAGCCCTATCCTCTCATAGCAGCTGACTTCTCTGTAGCAGCATTGGCACCTTCAAGAACTGCGCTTCTGAAGTTATTAGCTTCAAGTGTACGTACAGCAGCAATTGTAGTTCCTGCTGGTGAGCATACCATATCTTTGAGCTCTCCTGGGTGCTTTCCTGTCTCCATAACCATCTTAGCTGCTCCATATACAGTCTGAGCAGCGAATTCATATGCCTGTCTTCTAGGCATGCCACCAACGACAGCTGCATCTGCGAGTGCTTCTATGAAAAGGAACACGTACGCAGGGCCGCTTCCACTAATTCCAGTTACTACATCAAATAGATTCTCTGGTACAATCTCTGCTTTTCCAAATGCAGATAGTATGCTTAGAGAAGTATTCATCTCCTCTTCACTTACGAGTTCATTTGGGCAAGCCGCCGACATACCCTCACCCACCTGTGCAGGTGTGTTAGGCATTACACGGATAACTTTGGCTTTATTTCCACCAAATGCTTTGCTTAGGTAGTCAAGTGTCACTCCAGCACCAATAGAGATAAATACATGATTATCCTTTACGTTATCCTTTATCTCTTCAATTACTGGTGCATAGTGCTGTGGTTTTACCGTTAGGAATATGAAGTCACATTTCTCAAGCACTTCAAGATTATTATCTGTAACTTCTACTCCGTTCTGCTCTTTAGTTTTAGCTCTTCCAAACTCAGTTGGATTCGCACCGATGATATCTTCGGGCTTGCATACTCCTGCGCTAATTATTCCACTCATCATCGCATTCGCCATAACTCCAGTACCGATAAATCCTATTCTCATTTCTGCCTCCTAATGTACGCAAATACTATAAGTAAAATGATATTAGACGGATTGGCATAAACGAGTCATGCTAATCCAGTAAATATTGTAATTATTCTTAATCTACTGTTTTTGGTAATTGCACTTAGCATAATAGCTTAAATTCACCTTCATAATGCCTAGCAGCTCGTGATCTATATGCTTTCTCGATGATATCATTCATCGTAGTGGCTTCGTAGCCCTTCTCTTCAAATAGCTCCCACGCTACCTCTATAATGCGGTTCTTGAGAATTTGTTTCTTCTCTATATTCCTTCCTTTCACTAATAAACCCGCGTATATTCTACTCGCTTTTGTACAATCGGTAAAGGAATTTTGCCACGATTATCATATAATACAAAGATATTTGGTACATAAAAAGACTCGGAAATTATCCGAGTCCATGTGCTAATCGTATTAATTTGTATAGTTATCGAAATAACCCTGGATATGTACTACCGGGGTGCCCTTATCGCCAGAACCACTTGTTAGGTCGCAAAGCGAACCAATCAGATCAGTCAGCCTACGAGGTGTAGTTCCTCAGTTTCCATCTTACCAACTAGATTGTCATCCTTCTCCTTGATTCTAGCAGAGATTGCTTCTCTTAGCTCTTCGCCACTTAGATCCTTAAAATCATTATCAGCTAGATACTTAAGTTTAAGTTCGTTAGGTGTACCCTCAAGCCCCGGAGTATATGCAGGTGATACTACTGGGTCTGCGAGCTCCCAAATCTTACCAACCGGATCCTTAAATGCTCCGTCACCATATACTAGGACCTCTACACACTTACCTGTTTTATCGAGTATTGACTTCTGGATACCTAGTACAACATCTTCGCAGCTCTCAGGGAAAAGTTTCACGCTGTCTTCTGTACTCTTGTTGGAGCCAAGAAGTCCGTACTTGCTGTTGAAGCCACTGCCATCAACTGGAGCATTTAGAATCTCATCCATACCAAGCACTGTTGCACCAGCGTCCTTTAGTATGCGGCGAGTTCTCTTCCTAGTGTGAATGTCACAATTAATAACTTTTCCAGTGTAGTTCAAAATCTCTGTCGCATGATTAGCCAGAACAATCTCCACTTCAGCGCCAGCTGCCTCAATAACTTCTCCGTAGTACGCTAGGTAATCCACTCCTGTAAATGGATGCTTGTTCTCTCCAAAAAGTTCGCGATACTCCCCTAGAGACATAACCTTTGAATAAGGATCGATTCCCGCCTCATCAAGCTGATCCTCAGTAAGCAGCTGGTTACCAACTTCATCTCTTGGAAATGAAAGCATCAAAACTATTTTCTTAGCAGCCATCGATATACCACGTAGACAAATTGCAAATCTATTTCTCGACAGAATCGGGAATATTACTCCAATGGTGTCACTGCCGAGCTTAGTCTGAACATCTTTTGCAATCGCCTCAACACTAGCATAGTTGCCTTGACTTCTTGCAACTACTGACTCAGTTACAGCAATAATATCTCTATCTCTGATTTCATATCCTTCAGCCTCTGCAGCTTCTAGCACAGAGCTAACCACAACACTTGATATATCATCGCCTTCACGAATAATAGGACATCTAATTCCTCTTGATATTGTGCCTACTTTTCTTTCCATAGTCTTCTCCATCTATCTAGTAATTCCAGATTCCATTATTTCTCGTATATAGCTTATCTGTTACATCCTAAAAAAATTCAATAATTAATATGAAATTTAGCAGATTTGTCTCATATATTCATTTAAACATTCGAAATTAATATAAAAAAACACGAACTATTTAAACCTTTAATTAGTTAAATATACGAATAATACACTCTTTAGTGATTCCCTTCTAAAAGAAAATACCCGCTGACAGACAAGGTCACAAGCGGGTATTTTATGAACAATCTTGTGCAAAGTCTGCACTTAATCATCCATAGGTATGAGGTAATGTATCTATATATGGGCTCTTATAAACCCGGATACAGCTTATTTCTGAGCCTTGATCTTCTCGTCGATTGCTGCAGCCGCAGTCTTTCCAGCACCCATAGCAAGGATTACTGTAGCCGCACCTGTTACAGCATCTCCGCCTGCGTATACATACTCTTTGCTCGATTCCATCGTCGCTTCATCAACGATGATTCCACCCCAATTCTGAGTGTCAAGACCAGGAGTCGTCGCTCTGAGAAGCGGATTTGGACTTGTTCCAACTGAAATGATAACTGAATCAACATCTATTACGTAGTTGGAACCCTCAACTGGAACTGGTCTGCGTCTACCAGATGCATCTGGCTCACCGAGCTCCTGCTTAACAACTTCGATTCCAGTAACATACCCCTTCTCATCGCCGAGGATACGTGCAGGGTTATTGAGGAATTTAAATATGATTCCTTCTTCTTTGGCGTGGTGAACTTCCTCAAGTCTTGCAGGGCACTCTGCTTCACTTCTTCTGTATACGATGTATACTTCCTCAGCTCCAAGTCTCTTAGCAGTTCTTGCAGCATCCATAGCTACATTCCCAGCACCAACAACAGCTACTTTTTTTACCAACCTTAACAGGTGTTGGAACTTCTGGGAACTTGAACGACTTCATGAGATTAACCCTAGTCAGGAACTCATTAGCTGAGTACACACCTAGGAGATTTTCTCCTGGAATATTAAGGAACTTAGGTAGTCCTGCGCCACTTCCTATAAATACAGCCTTATATCCATCCTCAAGTAGCTCGTCTACCGTAATTGAACGACCAACAATAATATTGCTTTCAATCTTAACGCCTAGTTTCTTAACGTTCTCAATTTCCTTTGCAACGAGTGATTTTGGTAGTCTAAACTCAGGAATACCATATACTAGTACTCCGCCTGGCTTATGAAGTGCTTCAAATACTGTTACTTCATATCCCTTTCTAGCAAGCTCACCTGCGCAGGTGATTCCAGAAGGACCACATCCGATTACTGCAACTTTAATTCCATTCTTTTCAATAACAGGGTCAGCTGCTTCGCCCTTAGCCATATAATAGTCTGCAACAAATCTCTCCAAACGTCCGATTCCAACAGGCTCACCCTTTATACCACGAACGCACTTTCCTTCACACTGATCTTCCTGTGGACATACTCGTCCGCAGATTGCAGGAAGTGCATTCTCACTTGTAATTACTTCATATGCTGCATCGAAGTCACCTTCTGTTACCTTCTCGATAAACTCAGGGATAGGAACGTTTACAGGACATCCATTTACACAAGGCTTATGCTTACAGTGAAGACATCTCTTTGCTTCTTCAATCGCCATCTCCGGAGTATAACCGAGCGCAACTTCGTCAAAGTTTCTATTTCTTACGTTAGGATCCTGCTCAGGCATCTTGACCTTCTCAAGACTCATATTTCTATTAGTTGCCATATTAACCCCTTCCTATCTTACATGCGTGGTCGTTCATCTCCTGCTCCTTATCTTTGAAGAAGTTCTGACGCTCCATGCATTCCTTGAAATCAACTTTAAATCCATCAAAGTCCGGTCCATCAACACATGCGAATTTCATCTCACCACCAACCGTCACACGGCAGCATCCGCACATACCTGTACCATCAATCATAAGCGGGTTAAGCGATACCATTGTACGAAGACCTGCAGGCTTAGTTACGTTAACTACACCATTCATCATTCCTAAAGACCCGATGGCAATACATTCTTCGTAATCCTCTCCCTTATCTAAAAGTTCCTGAAGGACCACTGTTACGAACCCTTTTTCTCCATAGGAACCATCATCTGTACAGACATAAACATTCTCACAGAACTCTCTAAACTGATCCTCAAGAATTACAAAATCCTTAGATCTTCCACCAATAATTACATCAACCTTTACACCCATCTCAGCTAGCTTCTTAAGCTGCGGGTATATAGGTGCAGCACCAAGTCCACCTGCAACACCGATAATCTTTTTATCAGTGTACTCTAGTGGTGAAGGAACACCTAGCGGACCGACAAAATCTTCGAGGTAATCACCCTCTTCCTTATTTGCCAGGAGATTTGAAGAATAGCCAACCTTCTGATAGATGATTGTAACTGTTTCCTTCTCTCTATCGAAATCAGCAATTGTAAGAGGAATTCTCTCCCCATCCTCATCTACTCTGATGATGATGAACTGTCCTGCTTCGCACTTTCTAGCGACGAATGGAGCATGAATCTCCATAAGTCCAAGAGCTGGGTTCAAGATTTTCTTACTAACTATCTTGTACATTTTGCCTCCATATTAAAAAAGTTAATACGATCATAGTTACATAAAATCACTTACATGCAATCTAAGACGTTCGCACAAATAAAAATAATTACATAAAAGCTACATTGTAAAGCCTTACATTTATTTATACTACTCGTGTCCTTTAGTGTCAACATTAAATAAAAATTGGTTGAATCTGTTTTATCATAATGACACACCAGTTTTCAACCAATTTTCAGCGTTTCTAATTCAATTTTATAAACTAGCTCTGTTAAATTATAAATTGTAACGAAGACTCGATTCATTGAGGTGATTTTTGCATAGCTTTGGCAGCTGCCTCTGGGTCCTTCGACATGATAGCCTCAAATAGTTTTTTTGTGCTCAACGAGCACTGCCGAAATCTGCTTGGGCTCAACCATACCCGTTCCACTTACCCTCTGCAAGAAGTTTCTAATAGTTCTTAGCATGGATATAATAATCGGATTGCCTGAACATTCTGCAATACATGTATGAAAATCGATATCCTCATCAAGAGTTTCCTTAAGTGCTATCTGTGCATTATTATTTTTATCACAACTAGCAAAAGTCTTCTCCATCCTGCTATATATGTCTCTCAACCTATTCAGCTTCACTTGATCATCGCATTGTGCTGCAAGCTCAGCCGATTTAACCTCAAGAATAGATCTAACAGTCAATATACTGTCTACCTGGTCCCCATCCAGGAACAACGACCAAGATAAAGGAATAGAGAAGAAATTAGTCTCACGACTTGAAATGTAAGTTCCCTGCCCAAGTCTAATATCAATCATTCCGAGTACATCTAGAACCTTTAGTGACTCTCTGACTGCAGATCTTCCTACCCCCAGCTTTCTAGCCAACTCTCTGTCTGACTCTATCTGGTCTCCACGCTTCAGTCTGCCTTCAAGCATTTCGTCAGCAAAATACATAGTAAGCCTATTTACCAGCTTGCTTATACTTCCCTTCTTTTCAATACCTCGCACTAATTCTTCGTTATCCTTATGCTCTGCTAGATATTTTTCAATCTCTTTGATAAATTCATCTGTACTGAGCGAGAACAACATGGTATCAATCTGGAGTTTAGTACACACTGAGCTCACGACTTCATTGACACGTTCTCCCCCCTTTGACTCAAGGTTAGAGAGTGTGGCAATACTCATCGAAGGCTTATTATCGCTATTAGATAGGAAGTAGTCAATGAACTCCTTCTGTGTCATCTTGAGCGACCTTCTCAGCTGTCTAATGTTCTTTCTCTTGAAGGCAGAATTATATCTACCATCCACCATAGTTTTCACCATCCATCATTTTGTTATTTGTTCAATAGTTCTGTAATTAAGTCTGTCATTAATACCGACGCTTTCGCAAGGTCACTGTACTTACTAAACTCAACTGGCGCGTGACTTCTACCATCCTTGCTAGGGTACAAATACCATTACAGAAGGTAGCTGCTGTCCGATTTCAAGCGAGTCATGACCTGCACCACTATGCATTCTCATATAGGAAAATCCATGAGCTTTGCATGAATCCTCAAGTTTATCGAGCATGCTCTTATTGAGTTCAACTGGAGTAATAACGAGCTTGGTATCAATCTTGAAGGAACCGCCCATTATCTTGCACTCGCGTGCTAACGCAGCCTTAATTCTATTAGCAATATCATTTATATTGTCATTGTTCATTGAACGAATGTCAACTGTAAATTCAACCTCTTCAGCTACGATATTCATACCACCATTTGGCACTTTAATAAGCCCAACAGTAGCTACTGTACCATCAGCCTTTTCTCTCGCCCAATCAGCAATTTTGAAATTACCTTCGCTGCTGCATCAGCTGCATCCAGTCTCATATCCATCGGTGTTGTACCAGCATGGTCGGCTCTTCCATACACAGTAACCATGTATCTCTGAATGCCAACTATTCCTGTAACTAGACCAATTTCTATCTGCTTCTGATCGAGAACCGGCCCCTGCTCAATATGCGCCTCTACAAAATTACCGATTGACCCTTCCGGCCACTTAGCTTCTTCAACCTTATCAGGATCGAGTCCGTATTCCTTCATAGCATCTGCGATAGTAACGCCATTAATATCTGCAAACTGCCTTGTATACTCCGCATTACGATGACCAAGAACAGCACCTGAACCAAAGTAACCAGTTCCAAACCTCATGCCCTCTTCATCCATGAATCCGATTACTACGAGATCTCTCTTGTGCTCAAGTCCCATCTCTACAATCTGTCTAGCCACCTCTAGAGAGCAAACAACTCCAGCTATACCATCATAGTTTCCTCCGTGTAGTACAGAGTCGATATGCGATCCAGTCATTACACAAGGTAGTGATGAATCGGTTCCCCTTAGAATTCCGTATATGTTTCCAGCTGCATCTTCCTTAACCTCAAGACCAATTTCTTCCATCTCTTTTCTGAGATATTGAGCTGCATCACGGGTTTCTTTCGTAAAAGGAAGTCTTGTGCATCCTGCATCAGGTGTAGAGGTAAACCTTTTGAGATGCTCTAGGCTTTGAGCAATCCTTCCTGTTACCATTTCAATTTCCATCTTTAGCCTCCTATTTACTCTTTTTGCCGAGTATAAATACCTTTATCGGCGAAATTAAGACTGCAATTATTACTATCACTAGCCCGATATTCTCGAGTATTTCCGAATTCATCTTAATTCCTATCAATATTAACACAAAGCTGACCATCGCTAGAATAAATCCTATCGTAAGTGCACCAGCCTTTGTCTTCCAGAAACTTTTATTATTCATCTCACACCCCCTATAGTCCAAACACTACGAACAAGAAAGCACCGATTAGAATCGTTGCTGGAATTGTTATAGTGAGGAGTATCTTGAGAACTTCACCCTCTTTGCCGAGAATGTTAGCTGTCGTCGTGCCGAGAATAATCTTACTTGGGCTTACTGCTGAGCCGATAGCTCCACCCGCAGTCTGGGCACCGAGCACACCAGAAGCTGCCACATTTAGAAGCTTCGCAGTCGTAACCTGAAATCCTCCAAATAGGATGTTTGAGCTCATGTTACTTGCCGTCATAAACGTTCCAAGAAGTCCGACGAAAGGAGCAAGTAGTAAGTACTTGCTGCCTAGTACATTTGCAATTCCCTGAGATAGAACCACAGTCTGTCCAGTTCCTCCCATTATCTTGGACATGATTACAAGTCCGATTACCGCCATTCCAGAAGGCATAGTCATAGATATAGAATTTGCAAATGCATTCTTGATACCATCGCTCTTTATCCAGCCCTTGTTTTTGTAGTATACAAGCGCGATTATAGCTGCGAGGAATAAGAACATACTGGCCTGAATGAATATCGTGATCGGCGAATAACTATCGCTACCCATATTTACGACTCCATATCCAGTATGAGTTTCCGGAACTGTAATCCCTATCTTGAAATGTCCTAGTGCGTCATTGATTGGCTTTACAGCTAGAACAATAATTGTCATAGCTGAAAGCAGCAAGTAAGGAAGAAACGCCTGGAACAGTGTCATGTCCTTAGGAATATCAGTTTCAGTAGCAGAAACTTTATCGGTTCTATCCATAATAGGAGAATCTTCAAATTTCCAATCTGTGTTGTAAATATTCATTCTGCCTAGCAGCATCACTACAACTAATGCAAGAACAGCTGGTATGAAGTTGCTGAGTGTGGTATTAATCTGGCTGAGAGCTAACTCACCACCGCCACCAACTAGTGTCAGAATCAATACAGCAGGCAGTGCTTTACGAACAGCTTTGCCTTTGCCATAGAACCAGCAGATTATTAGCCCAGTAACAAGGTTCCACGCTAGCAGAAATACTGCTGCCCAAAATGCAGCCTTGAAGTATTCATCACTTCCAGCTTTAAGTCCGGCTGAGTCAGCGAGTGCATCCCATGCTGCACCAAGTGTACCAAATGTATTTCCCCAAGCCTGGCCTAGAAGGGAAATTGCGACTGCGTATATAGGTTTTACACCAATTCCTATTAGAAGTGGGGCTCCGACTGCAACCGGAACTCCAAATCCAGTAATTCCTTGCAAAAAACTTACGAACACCCAGCCGAGAGCAAGTATTAGAAGAAGCTCGTTAGGAATAAGCTTACTAAGCTCATTCTTGATAACAAGAAAGGCATTTGCCTCCCTGCCCCGCCTGATATAGTAGTATCGCTGTCCAAATGATGAAAAGGATTACCATCGAACTCCAGATACCTTTTTGCACTCTCAACAGCTACAAGGCTTGCTGGTGCTTTGTAAAATGTCATTGCAGAAATAATGGTCACAAGCAAACCAACTGGGGCTGCTTCAGTAGCACCCCAGCGGAACTTGATCATTAATACGATTAATACGATGATAGGAAGGATAGCTATGCCCCACATCGCGAAATTAACAGGTATGTTCATTTTCTTAATAACTCCTATGAATTATATAGATATTTAACTTAAACTAAAGGAACTACTTGTGAATAACCGTTCCTGTCTCGCCGTTAATACCCTCTTTTTGCTTTCTCAAGGAGTGTGATAAGTGCATTTCTGCCTTCACCAGATTCAGCAAAGCGAATTGCTGCTTCAACCTTAGGAAGCATGGATCCCTTTGCAAACTGCTCCTCAGCGATATACTGATTAGCTTTCTCAATTGATAGATCTGATAGCCATTCCTGGTTTTCTTTACCGAAGTTTATAGCAACTTTTTTTCTACAGCTGTCAGAATTACTAGGTAGTCTGCGCCAAGCTCTCTAGCTAGCAGGCTAGAAGCGTTGTCCTTATCAATTACAGCCTCTGCTCCAACGAGCTTTCCTCCTTCATCAAATACAGGAATTCCTCCGCCGCCGCAAGTTATTACAACATGACCTGCTTCAGCAAGAGTTCTGATAGTACCGAGTTCACAAATTCTTAGCGGCATTGGAGATGCTACTACCTTACGGTAACCTCTGCCAGAATCTTCAACTACTGAAACTCCCTGTTCAACTAGCTTATCAGCCTCTTCCTTAGTTAGGAAGCTTCCAATTGGCTTGCTAGGATTCTTGAATGCTTCATCTGTTGGATCAACGAGAGTCTGAGAGATGATTGATGAAACCTTCTTGTCCATACCTCTCTTCTTGAGCTCATACTTGATTGCATTCTGAAGATCAATTGCTATGTATCCCTGTGACATCGCTACACTTGTAGGTAGCGGAACTACACCATAACCATGATTCGATGCTGCAAGAGCATCCATAGCATTCTGAATCATACCAACCTGAGGTCCATTTCCGTGTGTAACTATAAGATCATGTCCCTCGGCGATAAGGTCAACGATTACTTCAGCAGTATGAGCAACTGCTTCACGCTGCTCATCAACTGTATTGCCTAAAGAATTTCCACCTAGCGCGATGACAATTTTCTTTGCCATGTCTATATCCCCCTTGATATTGTCAAATAATAGCAACGACCTGATTTCTCAGGCCGTTACGTAAATCTTTTTCTTTCCGGTCTCTGATAAATTTTTAGTAACCGAGCTTCTTTGCGTATGCAAGTACTGCCTTTTCAAATGCCTCGATTGGCGGATGTACTGTTCCTGCACCAATCTGACCAAATCCAGCAATCTTGTGGGCAATTCCTGTGTTGATTACAGGGGTGATTCCCTTTTCAACAACTAGTCTTGCATCGATTCCTAGGCAAGTACCTGTGAAATTCCAGTTTGGAACTATGTAGTTAGGGTTTCTATCGATAGTGATTTCTGTCATCTCGTTAGATGTACTTAGAGCATCTTCATATCCGCCTGCACCTACGAACCTTGTTACAGCTGGAGCAGCAATCATAGCCATTCCACCTACACCAACAGTTTCAGTAATTGCACTATCACCGATATCTGGGCAAGCATCTTCGCCATCATATCCTGTGAAATAGAGTCCCTGTGGAGTATTAACTGGTCCAGTGAACCACTCGTCTCCCATACCTGCGATGCGGATTCCGAAGTTAACTCCATTTCTGCACATTGCAGTTACAACAGTTCCCTCTGTCAGTATTCTTGCTCCATCCATAATAGCCTTTCCTGTTGCCATCATGATATTGAGAAAGAACTGATCCGTATCGGATAGGAACTTTATTACCTGAGACTTTTCTTCCTCTGGCATGTCCATATCTGTAATAATTGGAGCCATCTCCTTGAGGAAGCATAGAGAAGCGGCAATATTTCTCTGATGGAACTCATCTCCCATAGCAATTGCCTTAGCAACTAGTGGGTTAACATTGAGTCCGCCATCGAAGCTTCTAATTGCTCTTCCTAGAGTTGGACCGAGAACATCTCTCATCCATCTGAGTCTATTAACAACTTCTTCTGAGTATGCACCGAATCTGAGAACTTTTCCAATTCCCTCGTTCATCTGGCAGTATGCATAGTTTCCATCAGTTTCATTCTGAACTACGAATACTGGCATATGCTGAGTTGTAATTCCTCCCATAGGTCCTACTGCATTGCAGTGGTGGCATGGGATAAACTTAATCTCGCCTGACTCGAGAAGCTTGCGAGCATCTGTCTCGTTATCTGCCCATTCCTCGAATAGCACGGCACCTACGCAAGAACCCTGTACTGTCGCAGGCATATCCTTGTACTCGATTGGTGGTCCAGCGTGAAGAATAACTCTTCCGTTGTTCTCGTTAAGCTCTGGGATAACCGTCATAGCCGGAACATTGTCCTTAAGCACTGGCTGTGCAGCTACAACCTTAGCGATTACCTTGCGGTTAGCTTCATCGATATCAAATCCATCGTAGTTTCTGAGGAAGTTTAGAGCATTAATAAGCTCGATATTTCCACCTGCTGGTGGCATCCAGTCGTACTGAACAACATCGCATCCAAACTTAGCAGTTACTTCTGCAAAGCTCTTTAGACCGATATTTATAACCTTTGGCTTATTTGAAAGCATAGATAAAAGCTTACCTGATGGCTCAGCTGGTGTAAATTCTTTTGCTTCCTTAGTACGAGTTTCCTTAGCTTCTTCAGTAAATTCATATCCTACAGCTTCAATTGCAGTCTCTACAGCTAGCTTATTAGTTTCAGCTACAATTACACCTGCATCCTGAAGCTTCTTAACGGATTCATCGTATCCCTGATAGTCGTTTCTTGTTCCGCAAACCTCGGCTACAAAGAATACTTCTCTGTTCTGTTCAGCAGCCTTCTGCTTAAGAGTTTCAACAGCTGGGATAAGTGCTCCTGCCATATCATCATGTGATCCATAGCCTAGAACAACGTCGAATAGGATTACGCCTGTGCTTGGATCGTCCATTGCCTCTTCCATGCACTCAACTCTCTTAGTTGGGTCAATCATAGGATGTGGCTTTGCCCTTTAGTACATATCATCAATGAGATCGATTAAGCAACATGGTCATCGTGACGAACGCTTAAACCATCTTCATGTGTATTGTCAGTGATTTTAAGAGTGTCCTTAATCATCATAGCAGCTCACCAGCAAGTGTACCAACAGAATAGTATGCTTTGATAGTCTTCTTATCTTCAGCTTTAAAGAATTTCGACTTATCGCACTCTACAGTTCCTTCATCAATTTCCTTACCTCTTACGAGACTAACTGCAAGGCGAGCACACTCATCTAGTGTATATGTCTGGTATAGACCCTCTTCGTAATACCTCGGCTGCCGAGGAACAGGCATTACTACAGGCTTCTGTTGTAAACGCTAAGTCTTGCAGCATCTTAATTTTTACAGCTCTCGCCGGCGGCTTCTGAGACAACTAGCCAGCACTCAACTGTTCGATCCTTTTCCATATGAATACAGACATCCATCATCGTTGTGCTACCAACTTTCGGAAAGGTCACGACCACCAGTACGATATAGCATTTGTAACACCTTCACCAAGTCTGTCGATAATAGTGGTAAGCTCCTGGATACCTGTTCCGGATGCACCGATGATACCGATTGAACCAGGGTTTACGGTATTTGTGAATGCGATCGGAACACTCTGGATAATTCCGGTTCCACAGTCAGGACCCATTACTACGAGGCCTTTCCTCGTGTGCCTTGTCCTTAATCTTCTCGTCCTCAATTGTACATTGTCGAGAACATGATCACGTTCATGCTCATCGAGGCCTCCTCTGCCCCTGCGCAGCGTATGCTCCAGGACCTGAGATTACCAGATTAGCGTCTGCATCTGTTTCAGAGTCGGTCCTGGCTCTTTGCAGATTTATTCGCTTCGCTCTTCTTGTTAGCGTTAGCTTCCTTTTGCAAAGTATTCATCAACCTTATCCATTAGAGCATCGAGGACACTTTCATCTTCGACGTCAGCAACTACTACCATGTCGTTAGCTGTTGCGTTCATAAGCTCTTCAGTCTCAAGTCCACTCTGCTTAAAAAAATATCTTTGTTAGCTGGAGTAGCCATCATGATTGAGACCTTCTTAACACCTGCTACTGTCGAAACATCATTGGTGAGAAGCATCAGGGTAACCGAATCATGGTAGCTTCCTGCCTTCACAATTGTCTTTAGCATTAAATCTCTCCCTTATCAATTAGTCAGCAAATCTATTCTTATGGTCGTATCTGTCGAAGTGAACTGGCTCACCCTTTAGATACTCAACAAGCTCATCTGCAACATCTAGTCCGCCTGTTGCATAAGCCTTTTCCATTCTGTTCTTAGCTCTCTCACCAGGATAGTTAACCTTGTCAAATCCTGGGGCCGGCTTCAGTGCATCTAGCTCATCCAGGCACTGTCCCATAGCTGCCTTTAAATGCATCTGCTCCTACGAACCTTTCTGGATCGATGACGATATGCATCTGACCAAGCCTTCTGCCTTCAGATAGATCGTGGTACATCGAGCTTACGTGTCCACCAAAAGGTACGCCAAGAAGTATTCCAGAGAATATGTCTACTAGCATCATAAGTCCATATCCCTTAGCTCCAGCGATAGGATTTAGAGCGTTAACCTTATGTGGGTCTGTTACAGGAGCACCATCCTCATCAACTGCCCAATCTGCAGGAATCTCTTCGTGCTTCGATCTCTTATCGAGAATCTTGCCCCAAGCCTGTACAGTAGTAGCCATATCGAATACTACCTTTCTGTCGTCAGCTGTAGGAGCTGCAAAAGACATCGGATTTGTTCCATAGTAAGGCTCAGCACCACCGTAAGGAACAGCCATCGGATCTGATTGGCAGAAAGAAATTGAGAGAAGTCCTTCATCTGCAGCCATCTCTGTGTAGTATCCGATAGAACCAGAGTGGGAAAGGTTAGCCATTCCAACTATAGCGACTCCATTCTTCTTGGCCATTTCAATGGCCTTTTCCATTCCTAGCTTGGCAACTGTAAATCCGATACCATTGTCACCATCGAGAATTCCAGAGCATGGACCAGTTTCTTTCCAAGTCATGTTTGGCTCAACTGTAATTCCACCCTTTGCAATTCTCTCACTGTAGTATTCAACTCTTACTGCACCGTGAGAATAGTATCCTCTCTCATGCGCCCAAGTAAGAATCTCTGCTGTTGTCTCAGCATCATCAGCGTGTAGGCCAGCCTGCATAAGCTTATCTTTCATTAAACCCTTTAGTTCTTCTCTCGATAATTTCACTTGTATGTCCTCCATGAACCTGCCTCTGCAAGTTCGATTTATAAAAACAGGTTCGCATTTATAACGCGAACCTGTTACCAACAATGCTTATTATTGTTAAAACTTACAGCTCAACGTCTCTGTTGCAATCCTTTGAGTAGATGTAGATAAAGTCTTCAGTTCCTACACCGTAGCAAGCCTGTGGTACGTATGAATCCATAAATACATAGTCCCCCTTCTGTAGAGGAACCCACTCATCATCTAGTACGTACATACCCTTGCCCTGTAGGGAAGTATGCACCATGCTCCTGGATATGAGTCTCGATATATCCGTGGCATGCTCCTGGAGCAAACTTCAGAAGATGCATGTTCATATCGAAGCCTAGATCCTGTGCCGCAGGAAGGAAGTCCTTGCTTTGGCAGTTTGTCATGCCTTCGTAATCCTTCCAAGGAGTATCGTTGATATTTGCAACAACTGTATGAGCTTCTGTACCAGCAAGTGGTGTGTATCTTCTTCTGTAGATATATACAAATGCATCCTTGTCGCTGTTGTTAACGAAGCTGAATGGCTTGTCAGCCGGTGAGTAGATATATCCACCCTCTGTTAGGTTAGCTTCTTCATCAGCATTCTTAACTGTTAGCTCTCCGCTAATTACGTATAGGAACGACTCGATTCCGTCTCCGCCAATCTTGTCATTCTTTCCGCCTGGGTGAACTATAGAAATGTAATCCGCAAAAGATGCTCCCATTGCAGGTGAACCAAGGATAGTTGTATCACAGTTCTCATATCCAGGAATAACGTTTTTAACGATGCCGTCTGGCTCCAGTATTACGTAGTTCTCCTTCTTGCATACAGATCTAGTTGATAGAAGCGTTTCTCTGTAACCAGTATTATTGTTTAAATAGCTCATGAAGTTTACCTCTCTTACTCATACATTGATAATTATATACTCTTTAGTTGGTATAAGTTGTCAACCAATTTTTCTAATACAATTTAATCATCTTTCAACCTTTTTTTCAAGCACTAGTTTAAAATTTAGTGCTAATAATACTGTATTATTGAAAACTTTGAATTTCATTTGGCGATATTATATAATTCTATAGAACAATCTCTGAGAAATCGTGTATTTTCAAGCATTATAGAGAGAATATTGATAATATAAATATTATGCATTAATACAATATCAATGCATATTATTCGTTTTAGTCTAATATATTTGGAAGAGAGGTTAGATATTTTTTTATCTTTAAGATAAAAAAATATTTTGTAGTCAATCTAAGGAGATTTTTAAAATTATGGTTTTAACTAAGAGCATTACACCTGTTAAAAAACGACAACTACAAATCACATAGGAAATTTACGCTGTACTATCCAAGCGATTCTGAAATCCTTGCTCTAATCGTGTACATTCACGGCGGCGGATTACTATGCGGTATAGCACAGGATTTACCAGATCTGCACAAAGAGATCCTTACAGACAACGGTTATGCGATTTTAGCTATCGACTACCCTCTTGCTCCACAGGCTAAAATTGATGTTATTCTAAATGATGTAATTGATTCTATTAATACATCTTATAAAGTGACCGGCCTTAATAGCGAACTTCCATTGTTCGTGTGGGGGCGTTCTGCTGGAGCATATCTTGCACTGCTAGCATCATCTAGTGACAAATTACACCTTAAACTCAATGGAATAATCTCTTACTACGGTTATGGTTTTCTGTGCGATGAGTGGTACGACGAGCCGAGTACATACTATGCTAATATCCCTGCTGCTAAAGTAGCTTCTACTAGGATTTACGACAAAGATATTGTTTTTTTAGAGGCCCAATTGCCAATTATTACAGCACATATGTCTATGCTCGGCAGAACAGGGTATGTGGAAAGACCTCATATACGATGGTCGTGACAAGTTCTTTTTCCTAAACTACACACTGAGAGCAGTAGAGAGTTTGCCTGCTCCTCTCTTTTGCAGCTCATAGTACTGGTGATACGGACGTTCCATATAGTGAATTTATCGCAATATGCAATAAATATAATCCAGATAAATTCATCGTCTCAATTCCTGAACATGATTTCGATAGAAATACGGATGAATTGGCAACAAGCGAACTTCTTAATAAGACTATTTCATTTATATCTAATAATATTTAAATATAACTTTTTATACTATGAGGGATTTAGTATGTAAGTTCATCGGAATTTTTCTCATAGTATATTTTTAACTTTGGCTTCTCGATTACTTTCTCTATTCTAAATCCTTGTTTTTCATATAAGTTTTTAGCAATTTTATTAGAATCAAAAACTGATAAAGTAATACTATTAATATTTTTATTATCAAACATGTATTTTAGAAACTCTTTTAGTGCCATGAACCTACGCCTAAGCCCGTTTTTGGTAGGGTTTATTACAAACCTACCTATGTGAATACTGTCTTTATTTGATCTTATTTCTTGTATCATTCCAACAAATTCATCGTCGTTGAAAATTGAAAAAACATTTTCAAGTTTTCTTATTTTGCCACAATCAAGTGGATAAGACACTTTTATTCCCCATCCATTGTTCTTGAAAATTCTTTCCCTTCTCATTTGACCATTCACATAAAGACAATGCATTATTATCACTTATACCTTTTGCAATTGAAATATTCATACAAACTCGAACCCCTACTAACACATTAATTAGAGCACTAATATTCTTGCAAGCACATCACCGATATCACTACTTATACATATGCTTCTATCTTCAAGTTCTGCAGGGCAATAAGCCTCCCCAAAATTGATACACGCAAATGTCGATTTGTCGTTAGAAAATGCCATTTTTCCAGAATGGGAGCTTAATTATTACAGGCGTGTTGCCACCCACTCCTAGTTCAAGGAATAGCACCTTCGTATTTTCATGTCTACGAATAAAATCAGCATATCTGGCAGACGCCTCATGCCAGCCAGCATCTTCAACAAATGTTCCATCAATTCTTAGATTATTTGTAACCGGTGCCCCTGTACTAGGTATGCGTGGTAGGAGCTCTGTAGGAATGCATGTTTTTATTGATTTGTCATTAGGCACTTCAAATATACCTGCTTTATTTCTTACGAACCCCTGTGCCTCCATAGCTTTCATCACCCACTCTTCATTATCATATGTCTCACCATCTTGCCCATCCTCGCTCTGGAATAGCCCAAAGTCGCCCTGAGTATAGAAAAGTCTCTTTTTATCGAAGCCTGCTCTCTGGAATTGATGATCAACATTTGTAGTTATCACAAAGTAATCTTTGCCATCAACAATTTTAAGCAGATTATCGTAAACAGGTTTTGGAGCATCTATGTAACGATTGTAATATATAGTCCTAGCCCACCAAGCCCAACGAGTTTCTTCGTCTGGAAACGGATAAAAGCCACCTGAATATATATCTGTAATACCGTACATCTTAACAAAATCGAAGAAATACTTATTGAATCTCTCACCTTCATAAGTGAAGCCTGCTGACGTAGAAAGCCCCGCTCCAGCTCCGATAATTATAGAGTCAGCATGCTCTATAGCATCAGAAAGTTTCTCTATCCTTTCATCAATCGAGCCAGTTCCATAGACCAGCTTGCCACTTAGACTATGCATGATAGTCTGTCCCATTCGTATGCTCTCAATATAACCATTCGGTCTATCTATAAATGAGTCTCTCATAATATCCTCTGTCTTCGTCCTTAAAAACGTTAAATATCACCCGTTCCATTGCCACTGGATGTTCATGAAGCCAGTGACGCACCGTTTCAACAGCAACTTCTGCAGCACGCTTATTAGGAAAATGAAATACACCTGTCGAGATGCAGCAGAACGCCACTGTCTTTAGATTATTCTCTAAGCACATATTAAGCGTGTTGATATAACAGTTCGCTAGGTCTTGTTCGAGTTCAGGTGTGAGTACAAACTGCACAATCGGCCCTACGACATGGATAACTTTCTTCGCTGGAAGATTATATCCATCCGTTAGCATCGGAACTCCAGTTGGCTGCTCATAATCTGCACCGTGCTTAGCCCTTAGCTGATTCATCTGCCTGTCACATTCTTCCCTGAGCTGCACACCCGCATACGTATGGATACAGTTATCTATGCATGTATGCATTGGTATAAAACAGCCTAGCATCTGCGAGTTTGCGGCATTGACAATTGCGTCAACAGAAAGTCTAGTTATATCACCTTGCCAAATAGATATAACATCACTCGCTATCGGAATGTCTGAGACCTCAACTATTCCATTATCTTTAGAAACACCTTTAAGGTATTCATCCTGAACACGTAACACGAAGTCATCAATATGGCGAGGCCTTCTAATATTCATCAGTGACCGAAGCAGCCTCCTTTTGCCAACTATATCCCCTGGGGTTTCTAGATTCTTATATTGTATTGATTCTGCTTTAAATTCTTCAACTAGGTAGTTAAGCATCTCATCCTGAGTCATTTTGATGTTCATAGTCACCCCCTGATCTTAACGTTCAAATATATTATACCAAAAGAAAAAGCTCGTTAAACTCAGTAATTGAGTATAACGAGCATCTTATTCCCTAAACTCAACGGAGCGGTTTCACACTCCATCTATTCTTATTTATGAAATTACTTCTCGAGAGTAGTTCCTTTCTGAAGTTCTCACAAGACTTAAGGTTCTTCATAAGAACATAGTAGATAATTCCAGTAGGAATTGTTGCTGTAAAGAACGATAGGTCAACCTTGTAAAGTCCGATTGCCGCACCGATTAATGATAAAAAATCAATTTATTACTTAAATTATTAGTCTTCGAAGATTGTTCCAGTTCTGAAACTCTTTGAAGATGGAAGGTGCTTCATCAGTAGGTAATAAACCACTCCAGTTGGGATGAGACTGACATACCACGATAGGTCTACAACGAATACCGATACGAGAGCTCCTACAGCAATCGAAATAATCGCAGCCCAGTTGATTCCCTTGAAAGGTCCCTGCTTATCGTAGAGAGCGTTGATATCTAATGTGCTCTTACGTAGTAAGTAGTAGTCAACAACCATTACCGCAAAGATAGGTCCTAGGAATGCGGAGTATATCTTTGTAAACATCGATAGTCCTGCCGCAGAATCAGCTGTAACTAGCTTCCAAGGCATTACGCATACAGATAGGATACCAACGAGCACTGTCGCGTGTGACCACTTCATTTTGAACGACTCCATGAGTACGTATGCTGGAGGAACGATGTTGTTAAGTACGTTAGTGGTAACCTGTGCAAATGCAATGAATAGCAGTGTGATAACTGTTAGGAACTTGCTTCCCATAGTTGTTGAGAATACAACTACTGGGTCTGAATTTCCTGTAGCTGCTGTAACAAGTAGTCCGATAAGTCCCATGAACAATGTTACAGGCAGGATAGCGATTGTGTAAATCGATCCAGTCTTAACTGGCTTGATATCTTCCTTGAGATTTCTCGCATAGTCTGATGCGTTAATAATCATAGTCGAGTAGATTCCAAGGAACGATGTAGTTGCAGCCCAGAATGGCATGCCCCATGTTCCCTTAACATCTGCAAAAGAAGCGCTGATGTCTACAGCGAACTTTGTCTTTACTACGTACAGCATGTAAGCAAGAATTGCTACGATGAATACGCAAGAGAAGTTCTCGAGCCACTTGATACCGTGGAAGCCTTTGATTGCAAGACCAACCTGGAGTAATGTGAATAGTCCGAATACTACTGGTAGGTTATCGAATCCCCATAGAATCTTGAAGCAGCCGTTGATAGCTCCTGCTCCAACCCATGACTGGAATCCGAACCAAACGATAGCTGGAAGTCCTCTTAAAACTCCTGGTATCTTAACGCCAGTATTACCGAAGCTTGATCTAAGCTGTACTACATACGGCATACCGTATTTATGTCCAGCGTTACCGATAAGCACAAGTGCAATAGCAATTACGATGCATCCAATAGCCATAGCTATTATAGCCTGAGTGATTGTCAGCACTCCGATAAGAGCTGAACCCATCGAAAATGTTCCGATGGACACACAGCCACCAAGAAATGACGCTGTATAGGATAGCGATCCCATGATACGCCTCTTTGTCGGCTGTAGATCTTCATTGACACCGACTACGAGATTCGGATCAAGTGTTCTGTTATCAACAATACTCATTTAAATGTTCTCCTTTAGTGTATTAAATAGTTTCGTTTAGAATAGTCTCCTAACAAGCTCGCCTGTACCCTTCTGTCCAACAAGCTTGCCATCCTCAGCCATGAGCTCTCCTCTTACGAGAGTAGCTACTGGGAAGCCTTTGCCCTTCATTCCTACGAATGCAGAAATCTTGTTCACATAGTATAGCGAGTCAGCTGTAATCTCCCATTCTCTCTCAGGGTCGATGATTACGATATCTGCATCAAATCCGACCTTGATATCTCCCTTCTTGCCATAGATGTGGAAAGTTTCAGCTGGAAGCTTCGCCCATGCATTTGCAAGAATACGAGGGTCTACACCACGCTTTACAACTCCTTCAGAATAGATTGCCTGAACGCAGCTCTGAATGCCGCTGATGCCGCCCCCAAACTTCAAATACGTTCTCAATCTTCTGACCAAGAATTTCGTTGAACTTCTCATCATATGTACAAGGTGAATGATCTGATGCAAGTCCGGAGAAAACTCCAGCTTCTACGCACATCCACATCGACTCAACATCTTCTTTTGTTCTGAGTGGAGGGGCACACTTGAATAGCGGACCATTCTCAAGAACATCATCTTCTGTGAATGCGAGATAGTGTCCGCATGTCTCTGCAGATACTTCATATCCTTCACACTGTGCCTGGTATACCTTCTCCGCAGCTGCTGGATGGCTCACATGGCATATATGTGCACGACACTCAAGTTCCTTAGCAATCTCAACAACAGTTTCTGTTGCAACGATCTCTGCTGCTGGAGTTCTTGAATCTAGGAATCCTCTCCAATTTAGGTTCCCGGCTTCTATCTGTGCCTTTTCGCCTTCTTTAATCATTGCAAAATCTTCGCAGTGGAAACCAGCCATACCGCCAAAGTCCTTGATAATCTTCATAGCTTGATACGCCTGACCATATGTGAGTGGTGAGTAATCAGGTGATACTGGTCCTAGGAACGATTTGAAAGCGATAACGCCTCTCTCATCAAGGCCCTTTAGCTGGTCGAGATTGCCAGGTACTAGGCCGCCCCAGAACGCAAAGTCAGAATATGCATTTGGCTGAACCTTTGCTAGCTTAGCATCAAAAAAATCTCCGGTGTTGTGAGTGCTGGCTCGTTCTGAAGTGGCATATCGATAATTGTTGTATATCCACCAACCACAGCTGCTGCCGTTCCATGCTCATAGTCCTCTCTCCACTCATATCCAGGATCATTAAGATGTGCATGAGTGTCAATTGCTCCAGGGAACACCTGCTTTCCTTCTGCATCAATAACCTTTGCAGCGTTAGGCTCATCTCCTTTTGCTAGGATTGCCGCAATCTTGCCATCCTTGATAGCAACATTTGCATCCTGAACAAGATCAGGTGTAACAACCTGTCCGTTCTTGATTAATAAATCATACATATAGTCTCCCTCCTTATAACCCTTAGGGTCATATATACGAAGTTAACGTCAAAGTCGAAAATGCATTGAACCCAATTGACCAAGTTGATTGTTATTAAAAAAAGCGGTCAACCAATTTCAATGTTTCTATGGATATATACTACATTAGTAGCTAAAAAAATCTTCAACAATCTTATTTATTTAAAAAAATGGATTGATACAATTTTTTTAATTGAATTTTTTTATTGTTTTCTTGCTATTGTACAATTCTACTAAAAACAAGTTTTGATTTTTGTTATAATGGTGATAATATAGCCAAAAATAAGGAGCATTTATGACAAATATATTGCAATCATCTATATACATAATAAAAAAACTTTCAATAATCTAAAGACGGCCCCAAATGCTGAAAAACAATAGATTGTATGTTCACTCCGTATATGAGAGAACGATTAATCTCATGCTCGATGGTCAGTTAGCAGCTCTACAAACTGAGGGTTCACAATTATCACCTATAAGCATAATTCTTCCTCTTGACAAAAACTGGCTTAAGAGCATTGGATATAAAAAAAGGTGATAATGTAACCATAGATGGAGAAATTATTAAGATTGGAAATAATGAGTTCTCATTACGAAGTATTTCAGAAACTTTTGATACCCATCTCACTGGAGATTATCGACCTCAGCCACTAGCTGATATTACTATATTTTTGATTCGTAATTCTAACAGAGGCGGTTTTTTTCATCTCTTGTGCTCTCGGATAAAGCCCCTGATGATCTCGCACTATCATATGCAAAGAATAAACTAAATGAAGCTGAAGCAATATGTAATCTTATCAAGTCTAATCAAGAGACTGATAAAAACTACGATGCAAACAAAAGCACAGTGAAGCTATGTGAAACGCTTTCTAACCTGATAGGCGTTGGAACTGGTTTTAACCCCTAGCGGTGACGACTTTATAACCGGAATTCTCTCAACATTTGCAGCCTTTCCAGACTGCTTTGATTATGAATTAGTAAAGTGTCTTCGAAGTAAACTACACAATAAGCGTGATAATACCAACGAAATTAGCCGAGCTTTTTCTTGGCTGTGCATTAAATGGCCATTATAGCAAGCCCGTTATAGAGCTTTACAAGTCGATATGCTCTGCTGAAACCCCCTCTACTGAACAGGTTAGCCAAGAGACTTTAACTAGGCTGCTAAATAGTTTTTGCGAGATAGGTCATACTTCTGGGATTGATGCTCTCGCAGGTATATTCTGGAGTATGAAGTATATATCTAAAATTTAGAATGCATATAGTGGTTTGTTTTGGCCCTATAAGGGCCTTTTACCTGCTGCATCTTAAGATGCGTTGAAAAGATTCGCCAACCGCACGTACTTTCCTACAAGTCCTAAAGGACTATTTCATCTTCTCTCCTGTGAATGGATCAATATATTCCTTCAACGTCATTTGATCATCTACTATATCGTCTTGGAGTTGTGTACGTATGTATTCAGCTATTTTCTTTTCGTTCTTTCCTACTGTATCAACATAGTACCCTCGGCACCAAAAGTGTCTATTTCCATACCTGTATTTCAAATTTGCAAATTTATCGAATATCATAAGGGAACTTTTCCCTTTCAAATATCCTACTATTTGCGACACAGAATACTTTGTCGGTATTTCTACAAGCATATGTATATGGTCAGGGCATAACTCAGCCTCAACAATATTGATACCTTTTCTTTGGCATAGGATTCTTATCATCTTTCCTATTTCTACTCGGTACTTACCATATATTTCTTTTCTTCTGTATTTCGGTGCAAATACTATATGATATTTACATCTCCAGCTTGTATGTGCTAGAGTATTTTTGTCGTCCATGACGGCAACCTCCTTTGTTATTTGATATGGTTGGCGAACCAACATCATGATAACATTGGAGGTATTTTTCTTGAAGCTAAAGCTATCCTAATCACACCGGCATAGCCGGTGGTTTATTGATTCACCTCGCTATCGCTTGGCGAATCCTCTGCTAAAGCAGAACTAATTAAAAACCCGCGTTCAATTTTTTTGAACGCGGGTTTTTCACTATTCATTTTTCAAAGTTGAACTCTAGCGAGAATTCACTTTTGTTACCCTTAATTCCTTCCAAAGTAAAGTTAAATGGCAAGTTACGATCAATCCTCTTAAAGACTATAACACCAGAGACGCTTTCTCCACTCTTTATTACATTGTTTATCTGGACATCTTCATAAAGGTTGTTATTCACATCCACTTCGTATTTATTTCCTTCCTGCTCTACGAAGCTATGTTCTGGGAAGATTTCAACTTTCTGATTAGAGCTATTCTTGACCTTTAAATATACTCTTATCTCATCGCTAGTAAAAATCGATTTTTATCAATCGTCCCTGTTATGCCATTTTCTTTGACATCATATCTAGCTTCAATTGAATCCTCTGCAGGGATTGCTTCCGTTGATTTAATCTTCGTTATCTTCTTGGCCTTAATCTTAACAGCAGTCATCTCTACGCCTTCTTCGTCAACTACTGTTATTCCACCTATGATTTTCCCTTTAACCTTTATAAACTCACCTTCTTCATAGCTGATGTCCTTCTTATCTAGAATAACAACTGTTGGGTGCTCGTGCCTTCTAAAGTTTTGAAAACTCTGAAGATGAACCTCTCCTTTTACCTTATCAACAGCAACAATTTGTAAGTTCAGATTCTTGATGTTTTTGCCTTTAAAATCTCCCGGTTTAGCGTATAGTTCCTTAATCTGCGACTCACTAAAGGAAGATGCGCAACCTACCATGGCAAGTCCTATAAGCACAGTTAATAGTGATACTATAATCACCTTTATTGAATGTCTTGTTAATGCAGACATACATCCCTCCCACGGAACACAGGGTTCCAGTTATATTTTATATTTTATGCTGAACTACAGCATTTTTCTTATCTGATTACCATTCATCCACGATGTTACGTTCTCAAATACCATCTCTGCACGTCTATCGATAGATTCTCTCGTATCGAAGCCTACATGCGGTGTGCATACAAGATTAGGTGCACCAATTAGCGGATGATTCTCTGGTAGCGGTGGATCCTTTTCGAACACGTCTATTCCAGCCTTTATGCGACCTTCTCTAAGAGCCTTTGCGAGGGCATCAGTCTCAATAACTGGACCTCTTGCCGTATTCACAATTATCGCACCCGGCTTCATTACGGCAATTTCCTTCTCTCCGATTAGACCTTTCGTCTCAGGTGTTAACGGAGTATGAACTGAAATTATATCAGCATTTGCCACGACATCGATAAGTGGCATATACTTGAGCCCAAGAGCTTTAGCCGCAGTCTTCTCGCTCCTGTTAAAGCCAATGAGTTTGCATCCAAATGCCTTAAAAATAGCAGCTGTACGAATTCCTATTGCACCAGTTCCCACTATTCCGACTGTTTTACTAGCTAGCTCATGTCCTGCGAGTTTTCCCTTTCCTAGTCCCTGCTGAACAGCAGCATTGGAGAGAGTAATATTTCTCAGGCAGTCTAGCGTTAGACCTATAGCAAGCTCAGCAACAGCATCATCGCAGTAACCACCTGTGTTAGAGATTAAAACGCCATTCTCCTTACATGCATCCACATCAACATGATCTATTCCAACAAATGCGACTGAAACTAGTTTTAAGTTCTTATCTGCTCTAATCACCTCACCAGGCAGCGGATGATTTGCAATTATAAGAACTTCTGCATTTTCTGCTCTCTCAATCAGCTCATCTGTATCATTTGCTACAGTATCGTATGATTTAAATGTATGTCCTTGCTCTATTAGAGTATCAGACAGTTTCTTCAAGGTGTCCTCAGAGATACCTAGTGGCTCCATAAGAATAATCTTCATTGCCAGTCCCCCTTGTTAATTATTTTAATTTAATTTTTTTATTATAACACACTTACGTTAGTTCACATCTTGAAATATCTTTATTCATTGTAATTATGATTGTATCTGTGCTACAAATTACGCAGCTTCAACCAAATCACTTGAGCACAATCGATTTCTGTGTTAAAAATCCCAGTCAATCAACTGAAGATTAATTATATGGGTATGAAGGAGAAAGTATGGGAAATAAATTAATCTGTGGATGTGTTCGAGTATATATGTCCGACATTGAAAAAAGCTGTAGGAAATGGTGCTCATACATATATAGAAATTCAGGAAGCGACTGGTGCAGGAACTAGCTGCGGAAATTGTAGAACTCTTGTTGAAAGAGTTATCAAAGAGACACTTGCGAAGCTTGATAGTAATAAATGAAGCATATATTAAAGACTGTGTAATTCTGCAGTTATTCAAAGATAAATCAATGCATATATCGTATTTTTACTTATGAGAAAAAGGGGTAATCAAAGTTTTTTTAGGGTCTAGATATTTTTAGGGGCGAATTTTAGGGTCTAGTTTTAGGGGCAGATTTGGTATATGAAAGGCGAGGCAATTGTTATTCTTGCCTCGCCTTTCACTTTCTCATAATATGTTTTTGGGTAAACATCTGAGAAAGGAATTCATATGAATATTATCACATCTTTACTAGACATAGAAGACAATGCCCTTGAGTTATTGTCTTGTGAAGTTCAGGCGTTAAAGAAAAATTGTTACTCTTGGAAGTGCACCTGCACCTCACTTCTGTCCGAAGTGCTCTTACAAAATGCATTCTCGAGGAATCAAAACTAGAACCATCAATCATCCCGTACTTCAAGACGGCTATCAACTAGTAATAAAACTCAAACAAAGACGCTGGCGATGCACAAATAGTGATTGTCTTTACGAATCAAATGAGCATTTCAAGCTCGTTAACCGTTATAGGCGTAATACCAATGCTTCGGACCTACTAATCCTTAATAAATTCAGAAATCTTAATAGTTCTGCTGTAGATATTGCAAAGCAATTTCATACTTCAGATATGCATGTTCTCAATGTTTTTCGACAGGTATATACAAATGGAACGTCTTCCACTAACAGATGCTATTTCTGTGGATGAAGTATATCTAGATATGGATAAAAAGCTGTAAATATGCTCTAGTTATTCAGGACTTTTACACTGGTGATCCAATAGATATTATTCACAGCAGATTAGATAAGGTTACTGAGCCATATTTCTCAAATATCCCTTTAAAAAGAACGTGCAAGTGTCAAGTATCTAATTTCAGATATGTATAACCCTTATCTAAGTTATGTGAAAAGATACTTCCCAAATGCTGTATCTGTAGTGGATTCTTTTTCACGTAATGCAATGGCTCATTCATTCTCTTGACATATTTCTTAGAAGCTTACAAAAAGAATACAAAGCACGAGATGAGTCTAGAAAGCAAATACATTATTCCAAATGTGGGTATCAGAAAAGAACCCATATTTCGGATGAAGTATATCTTCTAAAAAAAGTATCGCTGGCTTCTTCTTTCAAATCAAGATAATTTAGAATATCGATTGGAACCTAGGGTACGACAAACACTTTAGGTATTTCATAAACACTTTTGGATACGAAGAAAAGTTTCTAGCTCTTCACCCATATATTAAAGATTTCAGAGATTTAAAAGAAGAGTATGTAAGATTCAACTCTAGAAATGCCGGTAATCCTTTAAAAAGCTGCCGAGGAAATAGATTCTTTAATACACAAATACTGCAGCAGTGAATATAAGATATTCGTTGAATTCGGAAATTTACTACGTAAATACAAAAATCCAATTATTAACTCATTCATAATGGTGGAGCGACTAGGACCAGATGGTATATATAATAGCCGCCTTTCTAATGGCCCAATTGAGTCTTTAAATCGCAAAGTAAAAAGACCTAAAGCGACTAGGTAGAGGATTTCGAAACTTTGAACATATGAGAAATAGATTTCTTTTTGCTACTCGCAAGAATCCAATTTACAAAGGTCAATAAGCAAATAACTGATGTTTCCCCATGCAAAAGGGATTGGGCAAAACGCCCAATCCCTTTACATTTTGTAAGACCCTAAAACTAGACCCTAAAATTCGCCCCTAAAAAACTTTGGCAAACCCTAAAAAACTTTGATGAACCGAGAAAAGCGTAATCGCTTAGCATTAGCCAAGTTGATCACGCTTTTTATTAGCTATTTATTATTATAGTTCTGTTATTTTCTTAATTGCTGTACTTTGGCTTCCTACCTAGCAGGATCAAGCATCCACTGATAAGTGATAGTCCGAGCAGTCCCGAGTAAAAATACGATGTCCGTACTATCAGAAGTCTTTGGTGTAATCTTATCAACCTTTTTAATCCTAGGTGTTGCAGGTTTAGGTGTTACCTTAGTCGATGGAGTTGGCGTCACTGGAGCTACGTATTTAGCATAGACATGTGTACGAACATCCTCAGTATCAGGGAGCGTCTCTTTGAACACATATGTGATTTTTCCATCTGCATCGTAGATATACTGATCAGCTGTTAAGAAACCAAAAACTCCCGCTTCCTTGACAGTATTGCCATCTTCGTCGATATACCTAGTCACCTTTGCAGCAGGCACATCGAGCGACGGAACCATATTAGGAACTCCCCCAGAAATTGTCATTCCTAGGAAGATAACCCTTCTCTTCACAGGTTTAAAGACTTCTACACCATCTTCTACGGTTCTATATCTAATAGTCTGTGTAACCAATTTATACTCGCCATACTTGCCCTTGGCCCATGGAATGACAGCAGCCTCTGCGGGTTCAACATCTGGATCGCTAAGGTTTGGATTTACAATATCAGCATTATCATTCTTCCAAGAAGCGATATAATCGTTAGCTTCCTGTCCAGTCAAAGTACGTGATCCTGTATAAGTGATATTATCCTCATCCACCTCTGCCGTACTCTCTGCTGGATTACCTTCATCCGCAAATACACTTCCTACACCAAAAACAGCAATAAGCTGTATGGATAAAAGTAGGGTAACAATAACCGAAGCAAATCTTTTTGTATTTGTTGATTTAATAATTTTGAAATTCATGATTCTTTCAACCATCTTAATGTCTTCCTTCTTACTGAAATAATTGATATTTAGCACTAATTACACTTGGTTGATATTCTATCACTCTTTTAGTTTTCTGTCTAATAGTCATTATATCTGACGACTTCTTAACCTGTTTTAAAATAGAGCATGTTACATATTTCAAAAACCACGCTCATTAATATATATTACAACCAAATGTTTAATAACACATTATTCGTATTGTAACAAATTAAATTTTGTAAAACAAGGCTATTTTTGTTTTACATATGTGAATTTATAAATTAAAAGTCGTAGAACTCGCTACGACTTTCATTGCTTGTTATTTAGTTAGAACTTAATACCACCGCGGTGTATCGTGTCGCAGTATTCACATCTATATAAATGCTTTTCAGCGTCATCAAGCCTAAACTTATGCTCTATGCCTCTTTCGGTAGATGTTATACAGCGAGGATTCTTGCATTGTATAACATCAGTAAGATGTTCAGGGAGTTTCATGTGCTTCTTGCTATGAAGCTGACTATCCTTAATTATATTAACCGTAATATTAGGATCTACAAAGCCGATAAGATCAAAGTCTAAATCGATAATCTGATCAATCTTGATAATATCCTTTTTTCCGTATTTACCGCTTTTAGCATTCTGAATAATAGCAATACTGCAGTCAAGTTTATCGAGTCTTAGTAGATTGTATATTGCTAAAGATTTTCCGGCATCAATATGATCCAAAACTATTCCCGTAGTTACTCCATCAATATTCATTAATTAAGACCTCCTTCGATACCAAGAAGCATGAGAATAAGCGCCATTCTCACATATCTTCCGTTCTTAACCTGGTCAAAGTACTTTTGCTCTTGGATCCTTATCCACCTCTACAGCAATCTCGTTAACTCTTGGCAGCGGATGCATAATAACTAAATCCTCTTTTGCCGACTCTAGTTTTTGCTTATCTAAAATATAAGTATCCTTAAGTCTTACATAGTCTTCTTCGTTGAAGAACCTCTCCTTCTGTACTCTCGTCATGTAGAGCACATCGAGATCAGGAAGAGCATCTTCCAGAGAGGTTGTTTCAACCCAATTCACACCAGCATCATCCATTGCAGCCTTGTTGTACGAAGGAAGCTTTTAGCTCGTCAGGAGAAATTAGAACGATTTCAATCCCAGTATATCTGAGCATAGCTAGTATTAGCGAATGTACCGTTCTTCCGAACTTGAGGTCCCCACAGAATCCTATCTTGAGGTCTGTAAGACGTCCCTTGTTACGAAGAATAGTAAGTAAGTCAGTCAGAGTCTGAGATGGGTGCAAATGCCCACCATCACCTGCATTTATGACAGGTATATCGCATGAGTTCGCAGCTACTAGTGCTGCACCTTCCTTAGGATGTCTCATAGCGATAATATCTGCAAAACACTCCATTACTCTAGTTGTATCGCTGACCGTCTCACCCTTAGACGCAGATGAAGAGTTTGCATCAGAGAAACCGACTATATTTCCACCTAGTCCATACATTGCAGACTCGAAGCTTAGTCTTGTACGAGTACTAGGCTCATAGAACAGAGTAGCTAAAGTCTTGTGCACACACTTCTCCTGGTATTTCTCAGGGGAATCAATTATGTCGCTTGCCAACCTCAGCATTCGGTCTAGCTCATCAAGGTCGAGATCAGTAATGTTAATTAAATCTCTCTTAGCCATTCGATTATTCCCTTTCCTTCTTCACTTGTTACGTAGTTCTCTTCAATAGCAGTATCAATAAGTTCACTTATTGTGCAGAGACTAAGTTTCTCAACATTTGCATCTTGGAAATTCTTATCAGCCTTTGCTGTCTCATAAGTAAAGATACTAATTATAGCAAGTACCTCTGCACCAGCTTCGCGAAGTGCTTCGACTACTTCTATAGAAGATCCACCAGTCGAGATAAGGTCTTCAACAACGACAACCTTCTGCCCCTTCTCAAGTTTTCCTTCGATTCTGTTGTTACGTCCGTGAGATTTTGAGCTTCCTCTTACGTAGCCCATAGGCTTTTCCGAGAATATGTGCGGAGATTGCCGCATGAGCAATTCCAGCAGTGCTAGTACCCATGATTACATCGCATTCAGGATACTTTTCTTCAATGACTCTAGCCATCTCGCTCTCGATAACATCTCTCACTTCTGGGGAGGTGAGTGTAAGTCTGTTATCGCAATAGATTGGGCTTTTTGATACCGCTAGCCCATGTGAATGGGTCATTCGGGCTTAAGAATACTGCTCTAATGCTGAGTAGTCCCTCTGCAATCTGCTTTGATTTGCTCGCTGAATTAGTCATTGTTAATCTCCTCCATACAAGTTTTATATGCTCTAACAGGGTCATCTGCCTTAGTGATACTCCTGCCGATTACTAGATAATTTGAACCCATTTCCTTTGCCCTTGCAGGTGTTGCAACTCTGCTCTGATCACCCTTTGCATCCCCAAGCAGCCTTATTCCAGGTGTTACTGTCAAGAATTCCTGCGAAGTTCCCAAATGAATCTCCTCTGACTCCCATGCTGAGCACACAACACCGTCTAATCCGGCAGTTTGCGCATTTCTCGCATAAGCTAGTACAATATCCTTAAGATCTCCGTCAATCTTCAGTTCACCGTTCATAGTTTCCTGATCTGTCGAGGTAAGCTGAGTAACCGCAATAATCTCTGGCCTCTCACCACCTTCTGACCCCTCTTCGAGTCCCTCTATAGCTGCTCTCATCATCTTGATACCGCCTGCCGCATGAACATTAACCATGTCTGCACCCACTGAGGCGAGTACCTTCATGGCGCTCTTAACGGTATTTGGAATATCGTGAAGCTTGAGGTCAAGGAACACCTTGTGACCTCTCGACTTAATATCCTTTACGATTGAAGGACCCTCGCCGTAAAACAGCTCCATTCCAACCTTTACGTACAGCTGCTCTCCTTCGAATTTATCTAGAAACGAAAGTGCCTTCTCACCATTAGGAAAATCGAGTGCAATTATTATCTCTGGCTTCATCTATACTACCCCTCTTATCTCTTCCAAATTCTTAATTCCTAGCTCGTCCATCCTCGGCTGTAGCTCGCTAATTATGCGTGGCATCGTCCATGGATCAACTAAATTAGCTGAACCGATTTCAATAGCAGTCGCACCAGCCATAATCATCTCCAGGACATCGTCAGCACTCTGTATACCTCCGATTCCGATGATAGGAAGCTTTACCGCATGAAAAAAACTTCATTTACCATGCGCTGTGCAATCGGTCTAATTGCGGGTCCTGAAAGACCTGCGTATTTCATCGCTGTCACTGTCGTTCTAGTTCTGAGGTCAATTCTCATAGCTTTAAAATTATTTATCAAGCTGATTCCGTCTGCGCCACCAGCCTCACAAGCCTTAGCAATCTCTGCTACATCAGTCACGTTAGGCGTAAGCTTCATAAAGATTGGCAGCTTGGTCACATCTCTAACAGCTCTCGTAATCTGCTCTGACATCGCTGGGTCAGCGCCAAATGCAGATCCACCATGCTCTACGTTCGGACAGCTTATGTTGACTTCGAGTATGTCGGCATATCCCGACGCATCGAGCTTTGACGTTACCTCAGCGAACTCATCGATACTGAAACCACTGATATTTACAATTAGCGGTCCCTGATAAATTTCTTTTAATGCTGGTAAATCTTCTTCGATTACACGGTCAATACCCGGGTTTTGAAGGCCTATGGAATTGAGCATGCCACTCGTGCACTCAGCGATTCGCGGAAGATTATTTCCATATCGTAGTTCGGCGGTGGCGCTCTTGGTCACAACGCCCCCTAGCACATTTAGATCAAATAAATCTCTGTACTCCTGTCCGTAGCCAAAAGTTCCACTCGCTGGCATAACCGGATTCTTGAGTTCGATTCCTGCTAGATTAACCTTAGCTATAGGCTTTCCCATCTCAGCACCTCCTTGTCAAAAACCGGCCCCTCCTTACAGACCCTCTGGCTGCCATCTGTCGTTCTAATCGAACAGCCCATACACGCTCCAAAGCCGCATCCCATACGAGCTTCGAGACTAAACTGACCTCGCTCTACCTTTTGATCTAAAGCGCGCAGCATCGGTAGAGGACCACAAGCACATGCGTACTCACACCTGTCAAAAAGCATCCGTTACAAATCCCTTTTGTCCATATGAACCATCAGCCGTCATAACTGTTATATCATCAGAAAAACTGCTTGAAATCATCGAGCATAAACATCTCCTCAGCAGAGTTGTATCCGAGCACTACTTTGCAGGACTTTCCAGACATAACCATCTCCTTAAGAAGTCCGAGCATCGGTGGGATCCCAATACCTCCACCAATGAGATAGGCTCCATCTGGTATATCACTAAGGTCATATCCATTTCCAAGGCCTGTAATTCCCTTAACATAGTCTCCAGGCTCCATCTTGCTCATTATATCTGTTCCCTCACCAACAACCTTGTAGATGAGTGTATATCTGCTGCTGTCATAGCTGCTAACAGAGATAGGTCTTCTGAGAAACTTCTCAGGAACTTCTATCATCGCAAACTGTCCAGGTCTTGTAAATTCAGACTTAGGCGTCTCGAGAGTCATCCTATAGATTCCCTCTGCAAGCTTTTTATTCTCAAGGATTTTGCTTCGTAAGTCGTGCATTTTACTTCTCCAAATTCTCGTAAACTATTTTTCCATTCATAATTGTCATCTGCACCAGACCATTTAGCATGTGTCCGTCAAATGGTGTGCACTTTCCTAGTGACATGAATTCTGAGGCATCTACCTTGTATGCACGATCTAAATCTACCATCATCCAGCCGTTTTGTTTAAATCCAAATCTCTTTCTTGGTGCGATAGACATAATGTGCACTAGGTGCTCAAGCGAGATATCACCAGTCTTAACTAGATATGTATAGAGCGCAGGGAAAGCACATTCAAGGCCCGTGATTCCATTTGGACTCTTTTGCAAAGCCTCTGCCTTTCTCATCAGCACTATGTGGCGCATGATCTGTAGCTATCATGTCGACAGTACCATCGAGAACGCCTTCTATCAAAGCCTCCTTATCCGCTCTATCCTTGATAGGTGGATTCATCTTGAATCTACCACCAAGTTCAGGCCATTTGCCAGTAAATCCACTTATATCATCAGTATCGAATACGAGATAGTGAGGTGCTGTCTCACAGGTTACATCGACACCACTCTTCTTTGCATCCCTTATGACCTCAACACTCTCTTTGCAAGAGATATGGCATACATGATATCCTGCCCCCGTCTCATCAGCTAGCTTAAGGTCTCTCTCAATTTGCTTCCACTCACTCTCTCTAACCTTGCCTTCTCTAAGCAGGGGCCTCATCTTCACAGTGGGCTACAATTAGTTTCCCCAGTTCCTTAGCCTGATACATAGCTTCGCGCATCAATTCGTCAGCCTGAACTCCTCGTCCATCATCGGAGAAAGCACACACATAAGGTGCAATAGCCTTCATATCCGCAAGTTCTCCTCTACCATTTTGCGCTAAAGTGATAGTTCCATATGGAATCACCTCTATATCAGCATTTTTCTTAATTAAATCAAGCTGCACGTTAAGTGCATCGAGCGTAGATGGTGCTGGTTTTAGGTTAGGCATTGTGCACACTGTCGTATATCCACCGTGCGCTGCCGCTTTGCTTCCTGTGCTGATGGTCTCTTTGTAAGACTGACCTGGTTCGCGAAAATGAACATGCACATCGCAGAATGATGGTAAAATAAAAGAGTTATCAGCATTGATAACTCTTTCAAAAATCAAAAATCACTACCGGTTTCGGATTCTAGACCGGCCTTCTCACGAGCATCAACTACAAACAATTCGTTAGGTACAAATTCTCCAGATTTATAAATCTTTCCGCCTTTGATTGCAGTAGTCATAGTCCCTCCAATTATATTAAACTTCCTAATAACTTTTCGTTATATGTCTTATAGAAGTATAACATTTTTGGCCCATACTATGTGAGAGTAATGTTAAAAATCCGCTGCAAAAATTTTGTTGTTTATGATATTAATTTGCTTAATTAATATTAGTGCTCCTCGTGTGGCTCAAAAATTCTTAATTTCATCAGGAAGCTCTAGGCCGTTCTTCTCGTAGTAATCTACGAGAGCCGACTTAATAGCATCCTCAGCTAGAACGGAGCAGTGAACCTTTCTTGCTGGAAGTCCATCGAGCGCTTCCACTACAGCCTTATTAGTTAGTTCAAGAGCTTCCTTGATGCTCTTGCCCTTGATGAGCTCAGTAGCCATAGAGCTAGAAGCAATTGCTGATCCACATCCAAAAGTCTTGAACTTAACATCTGTGATGATATCGTTCTCAATCTTGAGGTACATTCTCATGATATCGCCACAAGTTGGGTTACCAACTTCGCCAACACCATCAGCATTTTTCGATTTCGCCAACATTTCTTGGATGCTCAAAATGATCCATTACCTTTTTCACTATATAACATGTTCTCTTTCCCCTTCTCTAGTTCATCCCAGAATGGTGATAGTTTTCTATAATGTTCAACAACATCGTGAACCTTCTCGATGATGTAATCAACCTGCTCTTCAGTATTCTCCTCGTTGAGGCTGAATCTTAGTGATCCATGCGCTGCCTCAATCGCAACGCCCATTCCAATTAGAACGTGGCTTGGGTCAAGTGATTCGCTAGTACAAGCTGATCCAGACGAGCATTCAATACCGTACATATCTAGAGCAAGCAGTAGCGACTCTCCCTCAACTCCCTCGAACGAGTAATTGACATTACCAGGAAGTCTCTTTACAGGATCTCCGTTGAGCTTCGAATAAGGTATATCGGACAATCCCTTGATAAGCCTATCCCTAAGGGCAATAGTCTTAGCATTATTCTCTTCCATATGCTCAATTCCGTCTTCAAGAGCAGCTGCTAGTGCAGCAATTCCTGGAACATTGACTGTACCAGCTCTCTTACCTCTCTCCTGAGCTCCACCTTCGATTACGTTGATAAGTCTGATGCCATTTCTAGCATATAGAACTCCAACTCCCTTAGGTCCATGGAACTTGTGAGCGGATAGAGAAAGCATATCTATATTCATCGCCTGTACATCTATCGGTAGATGCGCAGCAGCCTGAACTGCATCTGTGTGGAATAGCACACCTTTCTCGTGACATAGCTTTCCAATCTCTGCAATCGGCTGAATAGCTCCCATTTCGTTATTAGCAAACATGATCGTTACTAGTGCTGTATCCTCTCTGATTGCATCTTCTACATCCTTTACATCTACAATTCCATTAGGCTGTGGCTTGAGCAGTGTAACCTCGAAGCCCTCCTTCTCCAGCTTTCTAAGAGTGTGAAGAATTGCGTGGTGCTCAATGTTAAGCGAAATCAGGTGCTTCTTGCCCTTCTTAACGAGCCCTCTTGCCGCTGAGATCAGTGCCTGATTGTCAGCCTCACTACCACCTGAAGTGAAATAAATCTCGTTAGGCTTTGCAGCATTGAGTGCCTTAGCTACCTTTGCTCTGGACTCATCAAGCTTCTCCTGAGCGATCTGTCCATCTGTATGAAGACTGTTAGGGTTGCCATTGTAGTTCTTTAGGCAATCTAGCAGCGTGTTGAGTGCGACATCGCTTAGATAAGTTGTTGCCGCATTATCTGCATATACTCTCATGTATACCTCCCTACCAATAAAAATAGTCATCTTTGTACATTTGTTATTATAGTCTTTTAATCCCTACCAAGTCAATAGGAATTAGTAACTCATATAAGTATAAACCATTAGTTCGATGTGTCTTGATCCTGTATGAGCTTATCGACGTTACCGTTCATGAGATCATGGAGTGTAATGTTAACCAGATACTCATCGATAACCTTGTCAAGGCCAATCCACAACGGAAGTGTCACGCATGAGTGCGCCCTACCACAGCTAACCTCACCGGACTTTATACAATCTACTGGGGCAAGACTCCTTCCGTGATACGAAGAATCTCTCCGATGTTGTAATCTTCAGGTGACTTTATAAGTCTATAGCCACCGTTCTTGCCTCTTAAGCTCTTGAGCAGACCGCCCTTGTTGAGCATCGACACAACATTCTCCAGATACTTCATCGACAGATTCTGTCGCTCTGATATATCTGCTAGCGATATAAATCCTTCTTCATCGTGGTTAGCAAGATCAATCATGACCATCAGAGCATACCGACCTTTTGTTGAAACAATCATGGCTCTTCCTTTCTTTGATATCTTGCGTGTTTATTTCTTACAACTGAAGAATAACACATTGTACACAACCAATCAAGCATTTTCCTATTATTCATATAGGAATTTAGTGTATAAAAAAATGAGCAAAAATGTTTTTTTCTTGATTTTCAACTAGTTTAGCCGCTTTATCTAACATTTTGCTCATCATATTTTTTTCTACAGCTGATACATGCGATACATATTCGCATAGATTCCATCACGCTGCATGAGTTCGTCGTGAGTTCCCTCTTCAGCTATTCCATCTTGACTAAGCACTAGGATGCGATCTGCGTTTTTTTAATTGTAGTCAATCTATGTGCAATCGTAATAGTGGTCCTGCCTTTTTGATAGGTCTGCTAACGACTGCTGAACCAGCTTCTCACTCTCATTATCAAGTGCAGATGTCGCTTCATCTAGAATAAGTATAGGTGGATTCTTGAGGAAAACTCTAGCAATGCTAATACGCTGTTTCTGTCCACCTGACAGCTTCATACCGCGCTCACCTACACTCGTGTTATATCCATCCGACATATCCCTAATAAATCCATCGGCTCCAGCAAGCTTGGAAGCATGCTCAATCTCTTCCATAGTCGCGCCAGGCTTTCCGTATGCAATATTGCCCGCGATAGTATCTGAAAATAGATAAACATCCTGCTGAACTATTCCGATTTGCGACCTAAGCGACTTGCATGTGACCTTCCTTATATCATATCCATCTACTTCAATACTTCCATCAGTAACATCGTAGAACCTTGGAATCAAATTACAGAAAGTAGTCTTGCCTGCCCCAGACGGTCCTACTAGTGCTATGTTCTCGCCTGGTTTAATGTTTAGATTGATCTTATTAAGAATTTCTTCGCTGTCATTATATCTAAATGTCACATCTTTGAAATCAATTGCGCCTGTAATTCCATTAAGCTCTACTGCATCTGGGGCATCATCGATTTCCACGGGTTCATCCATAACCTCTATAAATCTCTCAATTCCCGTCATCCCTCGCTGGAACTGCTCCGTGAACTCGACAATTCTTCTGACAGCCTCAAGTAGCACACCAATATACATCATAAACGCTACAAAATCACCTGTCGTGATTCTGCCATTCTTGAGTTCAAATGAACCGACTAGAATTACTACGATATACATCAGTCCATCAAATGTGCGTGTTACGCCGCGGAACCCGGCCATAGCCTTATATCCTATGGCTTTTTACACCGAGGAATCTCGAATTATCTACTTCGAATCGTTCCTGCTCATACTCTTCATTTGCAAAGGACTTCGACACCTTTATCCCTAGCAAACTATCCTCTACATGCGAGTTGATTTCGCCTAGACCACTACGCTGCATCTTGAAAGCACGGCGCATCTTCTTACGGAATGTATATGTAGCAGCAATCATAATTGGAATGATTGCAAACATGAGTACAGTAAGCACTAAATTTATTCGCACAAGAAGTAAAAAACCTAGTACAATCTTAATCGAAGCGATCCAATATTCTTCTGGACAATGGTGTGCAAACTCAGTCACATCGAATAAGTCGCTCGTGATTCTAGAGATCAGCTGTCCAGTTTTATTCTCACTGTAATATGAGTATGATAGATTCTGACACTTCTCATATAAGTCACGCCTCATGTCAGTTTCTATCTTCGCACCCATCACATGTCCAGTATTCTGCATGTAATAATTAGCCACCACGTCAATAGCTCTGAGGCACACATATATACCGACAATCTTAACTATTAAATCAGTCGTAAACGCAGCAATATCAGTAGCTACAACGTTACTTATATATCTTATAAGCAACGGTAAAACTATGTCACTTACAGTCGTAAATGAAGCGCATATGAGGTCAAAAATCAGGATTCCCTTATACGGTTTAAAGTACGGAGCAAATCTTTTAATTAGGTAACTAGATGACATAACCTTATCTTTAGACTCTATCATTTTGCATTTCCTTTCGTTAAATTATCTCAACAATTCCCAATATGAAAATGCAGATACCATATACCTGCGCACTAAATTCATACTATGCGAGAAACAATTATAACACATATTTTTGCCATTTCTCGAGAATGATTGTGTACAATCGACGGTTGAATTAATGTACAATTAAATAGTATTATGATTGTCAATACAATAACATACATGAACTTGTATTGTAATGAATTATCACTTTGTTAGGAGGTTTACTTTGAACCTATATCACAACTTATCATCTCGTAAGCAGTACCTCGTCCACTATCTGGGCTGGATGCTAGCAGGAAATGCAATATTCGCAGTCGGAGTAAATGTTATTATCATTCCGATGAATCTTTATAATGGTGGATTTACGGGAATAGCGCAGTTACTTAAACTGCTCTTTGTAAATGTTCTCCATGTACCTGAAATTCCAGGTGTGGATATAGTTGGTATACTATACTTCTTGCTCAACTTGCCGCTACTAATAATTTCGTACAAAGTTGTTAACAAGGAGTTCTGTATCACATCTATAATATCAATTTCACTATGTTCAGTAGCTCTCGGTGTCATCCCAGTTCCTAAAACTCCAATATTTAACGATTACCTAACGGCATGTCTAATCGGCGGTGTAGTTGCTGGTACAGGTGCTGGAATGGTACTTCGTGCTGGAAGCTCTCAGGGAGGACAGGATATCATCGGTGTAATCGTGTCTGTACTAAATCCGAACTACAGTGTAGGTAAGATAAGCATTATGATTAATATAGGAATTTACATCATCTGTCTATTCTTATTCAATATTGAAATCGTTGCCTACTCCCTCATATACACGACAATCCTTGCGATGTCCCTCGATAGAGTTCACATCCAGAACATCAATATGCAGGCTATGATATTTACCAAGAAGCCAGGGGTTGAAGATATTATCATGAAGGAGCTCAAGAGAGGAGTTACTAACTGGGCTGGAGCAGGTGCTTACACTAAGGAAGATTCCAATGTCATAGTTACTGTCATTTCAAAATACGAAGTAAGCAAACTTCTGATGGCTGTCAAGAAGGCTGATCCTGATGCGTTCGTAATTGTTAACGAAGGTGCACAGATATACGGCAACTTCGAGAAGAGACTGACAAAATAGCTCATCGATATCAGAGAAGCCCTTACCTTCGCCCCATACAGCTTTAACCTGCATAACTGTTACAAATGCCCTTGGGTCTAGTTCGCTAAGATACCGCTTAATTTCAAAGCTTTCATGCTCTGCACAAGTCTGGCAATACCCGATATACCTCCACATGTAAGCCCATTCGGAATCATCACTGCCACGATGCCAAAGGCACCTATCGCACACGATGATAGCACTATGGCTATATCTCGTGCCAATCCCTTGATGTTAACCCTTATGTTCTTATTCACTTTACTAAATACTCCTTACCAAATATATCAACAACTATATATGCAACGTTTCCGCGCGATATAAACTTAATGTCATCGTAGTTCTCTGTTACACTGATTTCCGCTGAAAATTCACCGTTATAGTCAGGATCTCATCATGATGTAATCTATGAGTGCCTCTGGCGTGCTCTTACACGCATTTTGCAGCAATTCTCTATCCTTATGCTGAACATAGCCTATCTCGAGCTCTGGTCTGAAAGCCATGAGCTTTGCGTGACACAGCTTCTTACCATTCTCTAGCTCATCTGCTCTCTCAATCTTGATTATGGCATCTGCCCCTATACGGTCTTTCCTCTCCATTTCCATAATACAAGTAATTAGATTCACAAGCATCAAGTCTCTTCTTAGCAGTTCCTAGGGCCAGGGTCTCTATATCACAACCAACCCAGCATCTTCCCATAGAATTCGCAGCTTCTAGGAATGAGCCTGAACCACAGAAAAAAATCACCCACTAGGTCACCTTCCTTTGTGCACGAAGCAAGTATTCGCTTCATAAGTTCAAGAGGCTTCTGTGTAGCGTATCCATTTCTTTTCACCGGACGTTCTACCGACCATATCGATGCTCCAGACGTCTTTCATATTCACCAGAGTATACCAGCCATATTCATCCTGATACTCCTTGACCCCCTTGAAGCGGTACGGCTTGAAATCACGGTTATACGACTTCTCCTTCGGTACATCGAGATAATAGTTCTTGGACTTGCTGTACATGAGAATCGTATCATGCTTTCGCGAGAAATGAGTTTTGGCACTGCCACCAGACTTATACTTCCAAAATAATCTCATTAAGCATATTCTCATATCCAAATATTTCATCCATGATCAGCTTTACGTAATGTGCTGAGTGCCAGTCGAGATGCACCCAGATGAGTCCATCTTCTGCAAGTAGCCTCTTCATTAACACCAGTCTGGTAGTCATATTTTCAACGTATTGCTCGATACTTCTGTCAAATGTATCGTCATAAGCTAAATGCTTGACCTTATGAGTCTTGCCTTCGCGATCGCGTATTGCAACTGTAGCGTCATACTTTGATTTTGTAAAGAACGGTGGGTCAATGTAGATACACTTGAATTTGCCTTCGTAACCGTTTTCGAGCAGCCAAGTCATGAATTCCAGATTATTCCCAAGAGCTAGTATGTTGTTATGTAGTTCAGAGTCAGCACCACCGGTACCAAAGCTATCATACATGTGCTTCTCCATAACCTTAAACGGCTTAGACACCGTAACTTCACCGTGATCTAAGCCTCTAATTATGCTCTCTGCTACTCCTAGAACTTTGCTCATCTTAACCTTCCTATTCAGCCTTAAGCACTTCTGCTGTCATTAGCAATATCTATTTATTATAGAATATTGATATTAGTATGTCTATTTGGCTACATCAAAGAAACAGTCCCCGAGGTAACGAGAATACATCACTGCACTCTCACACCTCGGGGCATTTAAGTATCTATATCAATGTTTTAAAAAAATTTAGAACTCAGCATATGTGAATGCAGGACTACTGAGCATGCTTCCAAATAAAGAGAACATGTACAGTACTGCCATAAATATAAACATATACAGAGTATACTTCAGCGATATCTTATTTTTTATCTTACTTATTAACGAATTCTGCGACTTTTTCATTAATTCTTACCCAACCTTCATTCCAAGGATGAACTGCATCCGAAACAATGTATTTGTTATAACTATATTCTGTCATATTAGTAAAGTCTGCACCATACTGATCAGACAGCCTTTTGATTTTCTCTCCTACAACAGCACGCTTTTCAGCAGTCATACCTGTGTAGTCATACCATCTGCCGTTGACAGGAAGCAGAATTAACTTAACTTCAATATCATTAGCTTTAGCAACCTGGAGGAAAGCCTCTAAATCTCTATACTCAGGCGATGTTTCGTAGTTTTCATCTAGACGGACATCTTTCATCTTAGGATATACTTGTCTCAAACTTATTTCTCCACACACGATTACTCATATAAAAAGGATTATCTGCCTTATTCTCACTATCTCTATGAGCTTCTTTCAAAAGTTCATTCCAGTTAAAATTATCTGGATTATATCTCTCGAAGTTCTGCGGCGTTTTCTTATTTCTCATCATAAATCGCATTGCTGCTCCGACAGTAATTCGGTCTTTATCGAAAGCATGACGTCTCTCAAATCCATAAAATAGATTCGACTTTTTATGAAGATTTGCATTATTAATCATACGCACCTTCATCTGTAAAGACTTATTCTTGGATAGCAGATTTTCAGTTCTTTTTGCTACGTACTTCTTGGTCTTGAGCGGAATATTTTTATTCTCCATAAACGCGAAATACTCCGTCTCTGAGAATCTAAGTGCGTAGTCATCCTTTTTAACGCCAGACTTCTTAAACCATGTCGGCGAAACTAATAGTATGACTTTCTTGCTCTTAAGATGCGGCTGTAGTGACCCAAGTGCCACAGTGTGGAACAGCGTCTGATTAAATGGTCCGCCGACTGTAACAAGCTTTACATCTGTATCCTTGAAGAAGTTAGTAGGATGGTACTGTGTCTTACGACCATGTCTGAATTCGGATGAACCGAGCATGAGCACGGAATCCTTTTCTAAGTTCTGCGACAATGCGTTATACGACAAATCCTTGTACGTATTATACCAAGTCCCAAACTGTCCCGACTTGTCTTTAAGATCATTATTAGCGCATATGAAGTGCACAATTACCGTGAACATCGCCAGCAGCAAGAGAGCTGCTACAAACGAGTTTATCTTCTTCATCTTATCTTCGTTCCTGTCTTATTCTCCTAGAATTCTTGCTGAAACTGTCTCAACAATCTTGTTAGGCGTATCCATCTGCTCTCTAGTGAATTCGGATGGTGATAGAACTACTCCATACTCATCCTGAATATCTAGCAAGAGACTTACATAATCCAGAGAATCGATTAGATCCTCTTCGAGCAGGTTGATATCTGGGTTTTCCTTTACGATTTCATCTCCGCAAATGTTCTCAATGATGTCTAGTAGCTTATCTCTCATATTGTTTTCCTCCTGTGTTTAACAATCTTGTAAATATATTTTTGTTTAGCTTATTTCCCGAGGTATGCACCTCTTTGCTGCTGCGCAATTTCTTTTCATGCGCCTTTTCTATCGATATTATTTATTTAGCAATATTCCGAGTCTTCCCGAGAAGATGAAGAATCCAAACATTACTAGGTGGAAGGTGATAAACCACGAAACTGCGATAAACCACTTATCCTTTTTGTGAGCCTTATAAAACTTTGATTTCTTCTGAAATATCTCGCATACGGATAGAAGAACACCGTGATATAGACCATAAATTATGTAATTACTTTCTAGTCCGTGCCACACACCCATGACAAACATGTTTATCATAAATGCAATAGATGCGATTGCCATCTTGTTCTTAACCTTGCGGCTTCTTACGAGCGCCATCGTGATTCTCGAGAAAAGGAAGTCTCTAAACCAGAACGACAGCGTCATATGCCAACGATTCCAGAATTCCTTAATATCTTTGCTAACGAAAGGTGCATTGAAATTCTCTGGTGTCTTGATCCCAAATATATAGCTGGTACCAATCGCCATGTGACTGTATCCTGCAAAGTCAAAGAACAGATATATTCCATATAAGTAAAAGTAAATTGCTATCGAGTACCATGTTCCGCCGGTTCCAAAATAATTCATAACCGTATAGAAACATGCCGCAATTACCATCTTGTAAACCATCCCCTTAAGGATTCTGTAAATGCCGTCTCCCAGCATTTCTAGATATTCGGCTCTAGGGATGATCCTGTCAATATCTTCGTCAAATCTTCTGCTTCTATCAATAGGTCCCGACGTTATCGCAGGGAAGAAAGTAGCAAATATATGAAGTTTGAAGTTTTAAAACTCGTTATTACTCCATCATATATCTCAATCACCATCTGGACAGCTTTAAATGTCATATATGACAGTCCTAGGAAAGCAAAAATATGATATTTGTTTCCTGTAAGACCGAGAACCTTATAGATAGTGAGCGGTGATATACTCGCGAGCAAGAATATCCTGTACTGCCAGGTTACCCTACCTTTCTTAGTCCTAAGCTCAAGATATATGCGCACTATCGCATATTCTATTAATGTAAACAGTCCCAAGTTGAACAGGGCTGCTAGATTGCTGCCCATCGACAGCCAGATGAACACAAATGTTACGAACATGCCGTACCATTTGAGCGACTTCTCCCTGCAACCCAGATATATCGCAGGAATCGACAGACCGGCTAACCATATAAAGAAGCTATTGTCTGTAAAAAGCTGCATCTATACCAATTCCTCCAATTTCTTTCTGTCTGCCTTACCGTTGTTCGTAAGCGGCATCTTATCAATAAACTTTACTCGCTTTGGAACCATGTAGCTTGGCAGAAAAATCTTTGAGTGCTTCTCGCACATACTTTCTGCCGCTGTAATCATCAGCGATGATATCCCCTTCTCTTACCACGAACGCTGTTAGGCTCTCTACCTTACCTTCACGTTTCTTTTGGAATAACGGCAGCAGCAGCTACTCCTTCTATATTTGTCAGATTGGATTCGATATCACCTAATTCAATCCTATATCCATGAAGCTTAATCTGATGGTCGATTCTACCATCACAGAACAGCATACCTGATGCATCGTAATGGCCTGTATCGCCAGTTCTATATGCTCTGATTAACTCCTTCGGGTCTTCGTTTAGCGAGCCAGCCTCGGCCATAAAGAACACCTTTTCGGTTCTCTCTTTGTCGTTGTAATATCCCGAGCTAACAGAGTCTCCAACTATTATCATCTCACTATTATCTGGATCGATTCTAATTTCAGTTCCAGGCTTAGGAAGGCCTATCGGAAGTGCTCCCTCCTTAGCTATAACATCATCTGTGATGTCGATTTCAGTCACACATACTGTCGACTCAGTTGGGCCGTATGTGTTGATAACCTTGGCATCTGGAAATCTAGCTCTGAGCTGCTTCGCAGTATCCTTTGTGAGAACCTCTCCACAGAATAGGAATGCCTTGATACTTCCAAATTTCTCTGCGCTGAAATCGGCTTCTCCAAGACACATATCTGAAAACGATGGTGTCGATACCCAGTACTCTATGTTTGCTGCTTCGATGTACTTTAGCATCTCAGGCATATCTTGCTGAAGCGCCTTATCTAGTGCAACGATAGTAGAACCAGTTGCAAGTCCAGTGTATAAATCCATTACAGATAGATCGAACGAGAATGGCGCCTGATTTAAGAACCGCGTAGCCTCCGGGATACCTCCAGAAAGAGTCACTGACCATTTTAGGTAGTTATTTAGCGCATCCGCCGGTATCTTAACACCCTTAGGCTTTCCGGTGCTTCCTGATGTGAATATGATGTAATATGTCTCGTCACCAGATACAGGCTCCTTATCATCATAAGACTTATAGTCCTTATAGATTTTCTCAAGCTGTTCTCTGCCAACTACCTCATACTTAGAATCTATGCTCAGTGTTTCTTCATACTGAGTAACGATTACGATTTCATTATCTATTGCTTCTGCGATATCACATACCCTCTCTGGCGGATTTCCGATATCTACAGGACAATATGCATGACCAGATCTAACGCATGCTAGAAAAAGCAACGAGCATGTCTGGATGCTTATGTCCGTAAACCATAATGGGCTCACGATTTCCCTCAAGTCTATTCGATATGTAGTTTGCAAGTGCCGATGACTTCTTCCATAGTTCCCCATAAGTCATCTCCCCATCTCTGGAGCTGAACACTAAACGTTCTGGTGATTCTATAGCAGTGCTTTTTAATCTTTGCTATGATATCCATATCGTACCTCCATTAGTCTCTTGTTGTTATCAATCTTATCTAAATCGCCTTAAATGAAGGGGAAGAAATTATTAAATAAAAAAATTAAGATTGAAATTTATGAGTTTTTTTACATGAACACAGGTGTTAAATGAAGTCTGTAGAAGAGAAATGAGATGCAATAACAGCACCTCATCTTCTTCGCATCATATTATGTAAAATTTATCGCTAAATACTATTTCTTAACGATTTTCGCATATAGCAGCTTCGACTCAAGGTCGATTTCCTTGATATGCTCGCTTAACGATTCCCCTGTAAGCTTCTTATATTCAGTTTCTGAATTTACACCCTTCTCCTTGAGGATACCTTTCTTCGCTTTCTCTATTTCTGACTTACTGACAGATATTCCTTTTTTCTCAGCGACAGCATGGAGGACTAGCTTATCCCTTACGTTTTCTTTCGCCATCTCTTCAATCTGTTTATTGAACTGAGATGATGTAATACCTGCTTCTTTTTAAGTATTCAGTCATAGTCATATCATATTCCTTAATACGTTTCTTATATTGGTTATTGATATGATCGATTTCTCTAGATAACTGAACCCTTGGGTACTTAATAACCTTAGTATTTTTGATGAGAGCCTGCCACTCCTGTTCAGTTAGAGCCTTGCTCTCAGGCATATTGAATTCTACATACTTTTCAGAATTGATAAGGTCGTATCCGTTGTATCTAGAAATAGTAAAGGTGAATAAAACGATATCTATTACTACAAAGATAATCAGTCCTATGAGGAGCTTCTGCTTACGAGTGTATCTCTTATGTGGATGCTTTCCCTTAGATAACGACATCGCCACTCACCTCCAGATTTATCTTTTTTTAAGCTTTTCGCTATTTGTCAGTGCCTTACCTCCGAGCCTGGAGTCAGCCTCAACAGCGCCATCGATAATCGCATGTTTCTGAGAGTTATCTGGCTTTGCCATTCCGTAAATATTACTTCCCACAACCGCAGAGACCCTAATCTGTTTAGGCTTACCCTCTATGACATACTCCGTCTTACCACCTGTATTCACAGACTTCCACTCATCAGAGTCACTGTTTCTATACTCAATTCTATAGTCATCTACACTTCCACTTGCTGCGGTAAACTTCACAGTCATCTTGCCATTTTTCACACTCGTCACAACATTCGAAGGCTCAAATTCAGTTGCATTTAGTATATCTTCATCACCAACTTGAAATGGAATTACTTCTGTGTATCCTATATAGTCACCCTTTCCCTTTACAAGGGCGTATGCCGTTCTATTATTTACATTATTGATATATGAAAGCGTATAGTCATTGTTTAGTACCAGAGCCTTACCATTATCTGTTACATTGACGTTAATAGTGACCGGACTGCCTGTACGTTTGACCATATCGTTCGAAGCTTCTGCAGTTATACCTGGATAGCCAGTCTTCTTTGCTTGCTTGTCCACGTACATTACATCGTAATCGACCTTACCCTTGATACCGTTTACACTTCCCGTACTCGTAAATTGCCACATCGTATAATCGGAAGATGCCGAGAGATTGCTAGAATAATGAGCAACCCAGACTTCGTGCGAGTTGTTAACCAAGGCACTTGTATCCACGCCAGTCGTGCTTCCAGCAAGTGATGTAGAAAGGTATATTGCTGCCGGGTATCCTTGCGAACGGCAATAAGATAGGAACGCATCAGCTACTGCTGTCATTCTCTTCTTGGCATAATCGCTTCCTTTAGCACGCCATGAAGCGTATATGCTGTCAAATCTGCCGTTTGAAAATTCAAGGTCCATAACGAGAGGCAGTTCTATATCGTACTTCTTGGCTAGTGATATTAGCTTCTTAGCTTCGGTAACAGCTTCTTCTTCATTAGTTGCCTGTGAGTACCAGTACACTCCACGAGCAACACCTGCAGACTTCGCTCCCTTCATATTCGTATCAAACTTAGAATCTGTCTTAAGATCAAAGCCCGATGAAGTAGTCGCGCCTGCTCTAATAAATGCATAATCTACACCATCAGCTTTTACAGCCTTCCAGTCAATCCCACCTTGCCACTCAGATACATCGATTCCGAGAAATTCATAATACCCTTCTCTATCTGAAGGTGTAGCTGGCAGTGAAGTGCCTGCAAATGCAGAGGTAGAAACAAAAAAGACAAAAAAAGCAGCCCCACTATAAAGGCAGAAACACGCGCGCCTGCAGTGGACAAATATCTCTTATTCATTAAGCTTATTCGTTTGGTGTCTTGATTCATTACTAATCTCTCTTTGTAGAAATACGATATATAGCCATTGAAATTCAGTGGCTTTAATAATTAAAAAATCGAAAAAAGAAAACGTGGGTGATGAACACCCACGTCCACTGTTTATTTATTATAGCATAATATTTATCTGTGCTGTGTGAAGACTCTATGCAAATGACATCATATTGATTTAAATGATTGAATCATCTGGATTATAAATATAGGATACCCTACCAATTTGAATATCCGCCCCTCTTTAGCTTCTGAATAAAGTCATTCATGATACCTGCTGTCAGTCCCCATATATTTCTACCATCGTATTGGTAGAAATATATGCTCCTATAGCTAGAATCCCAGTCGTAGGCTTTCCCGCCCTCGATTCTGTCATAGGGAAAGCCTTCGGATGGTATGCTCCTCATCGCTACGTCATAGCGTTCTGGCTGGTTCTCTACGAAGAACGCGAGCGGCACACTGAAAACTTCCGCAACCTCATCGGAAGAAAATGAGCAATTATAGTCCTTGAGCAGCCCCACCACCGGCTGCAGTGTGCCGCCAGAATATACATTCACAATATCGAGCTCATCCAGAACCTCGATGCTGGATGCGGCGATGAGGAGCTCCTCGCTCGCCTCCCTCACAGCTGCAGCGGAGGCAGACTCGCCCTCCATTGTGCTGCCGCCAGGAAAACATATCTCACCAGGCTGACGTCTCAGATCTCTGGCACGCACCTCAAACAATACCGAGAGCCCCTGCGGAGTCTCAATTATAGGGATGAGAACGCCAAATTTCTTTTGCAGTTGACTCCGCCCCAGGATCATTTTTCAGTGCTGATTTTTAGTCTATCTAATTCTTTCATACCTAGATTCTACATCATCTTTCTTTTATTTCAACCGATCAACTGTTTCTACGATGCTGTCATTTAGCTTCATTATATCACTGCCACTTATAATTTCATAAAACCGCTTATCCATAAGAGAGCACCAGGCGAGTAACATCAATTATTTAGATGAAACGAGGCGAAGCAGCACAGCTGCTTCGCCTCACAGTCGATATTGATTTAGCTCTCTACTAGTTCTCTTCGATAAATCTGAGTAGCTCTTCCGCACCCTTCTTGATGCTCTCTCTGTCTTCAGGGTCTCTACCGAGGTGAGTGTAAACTTCTCCGATAAATACACCGTTGTTCTTCAGGCACTCATATACCTTATCGATGATAGGGTCACAGATTTCCTGCTGCTGCATTGGACCGAATGGGTTAGCAAAGTAAGTTGTAGATAGTCCAACTTCCTGTGTTGTACCTTTAGCCATTCTCTTACCCTCAACGAATACAGTCTTTGCATCCTCAAGGTTGTCGAACTGATGTAGTCCGAGATCTTCATCGTAATTATTTGCATATGCGAAGAGGTCAACATGATGATTGTCTGTAACAACAGAGTAAGGTGCTGCAGGAGTGATAACTCTCGCATTTGACAGGTCTGGGTTAAAGAAGATTGATCTGTTCATATCGCGGTAAGGCGTTCCTGGATCAAGATCATCGAGTCTTACGAACGCACCAATCTCAGTACCCTTAGCATATACGGTTCCGTCTTCAACGTGGAATGTTCCCATGTCGTCGAATACGATTTCAATATTCTTAATCTTCTCATCACCGAGTGACTTTAGAGCCTCAATGGTTTCAGACTTTCCAGCTCCGGAGTCTCCCATTAGGCAGATACCCTTGCTCTTGCCATTCTTGAGAGTGATGTTAACAAATGCACCGTGAATCGGTAGCCATCCCTTCTGCATCATCGCTACGTTATGGAGCGTGAGAACAGTCTTCTTCATGTATCCAAAGTAAGAAATCTTCTCGTTATAAGTAACTGATCCTACCCAGATATCCTCTTCTTCATCGTGGTAGAATGTGCAAGCATTCTTGCCATCATCGTTACCGAAGATAAGCACACAGTCAGGCTTCTTGGTTGCTTCCTTCTTAGAAGCGAGCTCGAACAGGTTCGCTAGCGAAACTCCGTTAGACATAAAGTCTCTGTGGAAGTAGATGAATACTGTGAGGTCTCCAACCTTAGCAGGGAAACAGAAGAACTCGTCGCTGTTACCATTAAAAAGTATCTAGTGGGTTCTCATACACCTGCTGAAATGCCCACTCACGCTTGTTGGACTTCGGATGAAGAATCATCGGCGTACGGAGCATGATGGAGTCTATGAACTTAACCTTTCGGAGAGACTCATAACGAGCACCGAGCTTAAAGCTTTCATTCTTGTATAGAGATAGAGCCGCGTTAGTTCCGGCAGGCTGCTGACGATATATCTTATTTGCACGACCCATCAGAGTTTCCTCGATGCGTCTATATGTAGCCATAATCAGCTGGTTATGAGCCGAATCAGCATGTACAAAAGTTGTCGAGTTTGACTCTCTTCTTCTATCTGTTGTAACTGAGTATCTTTCATGAGCCTTCCAGAAATCGTAGATGCCCTCAACAAATGTGAGTGCAGCTGCTCTGTCCTCAATATATGGGGACTCAATTTCCTCAGCAGAAAACACTAGTGTCTGACGTGCAAATGTAGATAGAGCCTCGATAGCGTCCTGAGTCGTCTTGCCCTGTGTTGCCCAATTATAAAGCTTTGAATCACTCTCTTCGAGATGAGCTATATAACTCTGCATAAACACTTTAAATTCCTTGGACTTAATAACCTCAAGACTAGACTCTGGGTATACTAAATCAAAGTTCAAAATGACTTCATTATCGTTTAGATAAATTCTATCTTTCATTACTACACCTTTTTCTAAATAATTTTACACAATATAATAACTTAACTACCTCTAACTGTAGCATTTTTTTGTAAATTCTTTCAATACATATATGGTATTTTTTTATTAAAAATACAACAAATTTTTAATCGTTTTTTTCTCGACGAAAGTATGTTTATTATGTCTTCGACGCTAAATTTATATGCCGTATTGCAGAAGAAGCACTTAACCTCAATTTCTTCATCATCATCGATGATACCCTGCAGTTCACCATCGCCCATAGCTGCCAATGCCCTCGATACCTTCTCCTTTGAGCAGTCACAGTAAAATTCTACATCACGCTTTTCTGTAAACTCGATATCTATACCTTCAAATATGTACGATAGCATATCTTCAGGCTTCATGCCCTTCTCCATCATAGTTGTTACTGGTTCGATATTAGCTAGCTTCTTCTCAAGAAGCTCGATTACTTCCTCTGGTGCTTCTGGCAGCAGCTGTACAATGAATCCACCTGCGTGCTTTACACTGCTATCAGTATCGACCATCACGCCTAGTCCTACCGCTGAAGGTAGCTGCTCTGAAACGGTGAAGTAATATGCCAGATCCTCTGCCACCTCACCTGTCTGAAGCTCAACCTGTCCGCTGTATGGTTCCTTTAGACCTAAATCATAGCTAACTGTGAGCAGTCCATTTCCAACCGCTATACCCACATCAAGCTTGCCGGCATATTTACGAGGAATATCAACATTTGGATTTCCAGGAAATCCCTTAACGTGGCCATGGCTATCAGCTGTAACCGTGATATATCCCGCAGGACCGTCACCTTTGAGCGTAATTGTCACTATGTCCTTATCGCCCTTCATCATGCTACCCATAATGGCACCAGCCGATAGAAGTCTACCTAGCGCTGCTGTAACTACAGGCAGTGTCTTATGACGCTCTCTAGCTTCAGCTACGAGATGTGTCGAGCTGATTGCAAAAGCCCTGACACTGTCATTTGCAAGACTCGCTCTCACTATATAATCTTTATTATCCATCTTGTCTCCCTATACCTATTATTAATTAAAACGCCACTGCATAAGAAGTTGCGGTCGCATCTACAATATCTTTTTCTTTTTGAACCAATACACGAGTCCTAGCACCACACTCACGCTCAATACCGATACATATATATACCCAAATCGCCACTGAAACTCAGGCAGCTTTAGATTCATACCATACCAGCCTGTGATAAGAGTCAGCGGTGCAAATACGCTGGTAATAACTGTAAACAGCTTCATCAAGTTATTCTGCTCTATATCGATCTGAGCCTGATACATCTCACTGACGTGATTCAGGTACTCCTGAACTCTAAGTATAAAACTATAAAGCTTATCAAAACGTTTATCAAGGTATACAAACGCTTTATCGATTTCAGCTAGGTCATCGGTTAGAAGCTCCATCCTCTCGTAATATTGTTTCTTAAACATTATCTCCTTACGCCTAACCACAATTTGCTTTAGCCCTTTCTTATCAGGTCTCTTGCCGCCAAAAAGCTCTTCCTCCATATCGACAATGCTCGATTCAAGCTCCTCTAGCTCATATAGATCATCTGATGAGTAGTCTAGCATCAGCGCCAGCAATGCATCGTGCGGTTCTTCATGATGAACTTTTTGAGCATATGTAATAAGCTTCAAATCTTCAGTAATAAGAACGCATTCGCTATCTGAAGTAACGATAATAGCCACATTATCATCTTCGGTGCGGAAGCCAAGAATCAGCTCTCCGCTGTTTCCTCTGAACGCGTATTCCCTCAGTGCCTTTATTTTCTCAAGCGACTGTTCATCTAGCGATTTTAAATATTCTCTTTTCTCTTCTATTGAACTAATTACTCTAATCATAGTAACTCCTCTTTATACCGCTGTATTATACCATACGTATTGGAAAATTAACTAATTAAGGATATAATTATAAGTTGTAAATCCCATATTATTATGGATTTCGGAGGAGTCATGAATACAAAAGAAATTATTTTCGAGATTAGATTATAAATTGCTAAAGGGTTCCCTTGATCAGGGTGTAACTGGCATATGTTTCGACAGCAGAAAAGTTTCGTCTGGCGATGTCTTCGTATGCATCTGTGGAGCTGTATTTGACTCCCATGATGCACTTACACAGATTGATTGTGGACACCCTGCCCTCATCATCGTAGATGAGAGCTATCAGCTAGACCTGTCAAATATAAACTCAACAGTTGTTGCTACACCTGACACTAGACATGCAAAAGCTGTAGTTTCAGCTGCATTCTACGGCTATCCGTCAGAGAAGCTCAAGATGGTTGGAGTAACAGGTTCAAAAAGGCAAGACTACTGTTGCAACCATGATCACTGCGGCACTTAGAAAAGCTGGCCATAAGGCTGCCTCAATAGGATCTAATGGAGTAAATTTAGGCAACGAGATTCTTGAGGTCGCAAACACAACTCCAGACTCAGACCAGATGCAGAAGTTCCTTTCTATCATGGTATCAAAAGGCATCGAGTATGCGGTTCTCGAGTGCTCATCACAGGGCTTGATGCAGCATCGAACAGATATGATTCACTTCGACATCGGAGTATTTCTCAATGTTCAGTACGGTGATCATGTTGGAACTGACGAGCACCCTACTTTTGAAAACTACGCTTACTGCAAAAGCCTCTTGCTCCAGCAGTGTGACAAGGGCATCATAAATCTCGATGATGAACATATCGACTTTATCGTCAAAGACGCCACTTGCGATCTGATCACTATCGGTCACGATGGAGTACACGAGCAGACGGAGAAGCTCGGCTGCACACCAGACTATATTATCTCGGATCAGCGCACCAAAGAGTACAACGGATTTATCGGAGAAGAGTTTAAGCTTTCGGGAAGGCTTGACGATACTATATTCGTAAATATGCCTGGAGAATTTGTTCCTCTAAACGGAGCGGCTACAATAGCTACAATTGATGCTCTAGGGGTACCTACTGCTGCGGCTAAAGAAGCTCTTTCTAATATCCACATAAGCGGTAGAGTCGACATGATTTATCGCACCGAAGACCTCAGCGTGTGCATAGATTCCGCTCATACCCGTGAAAGCACAAGAGCCGTTCTAGAGGCTTTGAGAGCATATAATCCGAAGCGTCTAGTCTGCGTATTTGGAGCTGGCGGCAACAGAGATATAGAGAGACGTATAGGCATGGGAGAATCATCGGGCAAGTATGCAGATTTTTCGATTATCACTACCGAGCATAATAGATTTGAGCCATTTGAAACTATCGTCGAAGGTGTAAAATCAGGACTTGAGCCGACCGGTGGAAAGTATATGGTTATCGAACATAGACCAGAGGCTATACACTATGCAATCACTAAGTCAGAACCAGGAGATCTAGTTGCTATTATCGGTCTTGGTGATGACAAGTATCAGCATATAAAGGGTGTAAATGTCCCTCAGGACGACGATAAATGTGCTAGAGAAGCAATTAAAGAATGGGAAGAAAATCGCAATAAATAAACATTCACGATACCAAGAAGCGAGGCGTAAGATGATTAAATTTGATAACGATTATAGCAGAAGTGCTCACCCTGAGATACTCAACGCTCTAAACAAAGATATGGATAATTCATACGCTGGTTATGGGCTCGACTCATGGTGCGAACGAGCAAGTGACGAGATTCGCAGAGCTATCGAGTGTTCTACGGCCGATGTACACTACTTGGTGGGCGGAACTCAGACGAATATGACGATTATAGATATTGCTTTAAGAAGCTTCGAAGGTGTCATATCTGCAGATACGGTCCATGTAAACGTTCATGAGACTGGCGCTATTGAGTTCACACGCCATAAAGTCATCGCGCTACCATCAACAGATGGCAAAAATCACTGCCGATCAGATTAGAGAACAGGGTGCGCTTAAGGTACATAATCCAACTCCAGGTCATGTAGTGGAGCCTAAAATGGTATATATCTCGCAGCCGACAGAGCTCGGAACTCTCTATAGCAAGTTGGAGCTTGAGGCGATTCGTACCGCTTGTACAGAGTTCGGCTTCTACCTGTTTGTGGATGGTGCAAGATTAAGCTATGCACTCGCCTCACCCTCATAATGACGTAGACCTAAAATGCCTTGCAAGTAACTGTGATGCATTTTACATTGGTGGTACAAAGTGCGGTGCGTTATTTGGAGAGGCAATTGTAATTATTAACGATGAACTAAAGCCTCACTTCTTCAGCTACCAGAAGCAGCACGGTGCACTCCTTGCCAAAGGCTGGCTTCTCGGACTTCAGTTCTATACATTAATTAAAGATAATCTCTACACCGAGATTGCAAAACCAGCTGTAAAAATGGCCCTTGATGTCAAAGCTGCTGTGCTTTCAAAAGGAATCAGGCTTGCTGTAGATAGCCCGACCAACCAGCAGTTCTTCATTATGACGAACGAACAGATTAAAGCGCTTAGCGACGAATATTTGCTGTCTGAAATTGAAACTGTGGATGAATTTCATAAGTGCATGAGGCTATGCACTGCTTGGTATACGAAACAGGAAGATGTGGACTTGTTTATCCAGAATATAAATAAACTTTGATACAAATACAACAAAACAACCTGACTAAATCGCAAAGTGATAGTCAGGTTGTTTTATACATCCATATTGAAATTAGTTAAGAACCTCTACTCCATCGAAGTTAACCCCGATCATCTCTTCGAGCTCAGCACTAATGCTGATTACGAAGTCGATACCGTAATCCTTCGAAATATCCTTAACCTTTGAAAGGAAGCTTGGAAGAACATCTAGTGAGAAATCAGCATGTCTCATGATACCGTCCAAGAAGATTGTCTGAATGTCATTATCTGAGCTGATAATACCGAATAGGAATCCGATATACTCATCCTCGTTAGTTATATGAACAAAATCTTCCATGCAGATTACACGAATCTTGTAGTCTAGATCATAGATAAGTCTGGAATTCTTGTTAATAAATACGGTGCTACCCTTGGTCTCCTCGACGCTTGCATTAGCCAGCTCGATCATTTTCTTGGTCTTACCCTTACCTTTGTGTCCTACCAATAATTTAACCATGGAATCGTCCTCCTTTATTTTTCTTTTTTTGATTATACAATACCCGAATTTGTATATCAACAAATCCGGGTATCGAATTTACTTAGTTATTTAAGAAAAAGTAATTATTTTGCTTCTGCAGCCTTCTCGGCGTCGAGCTTCTTAACAACCTCATCGATTCTGTGTGCAACTTCGATAAAGTCAGCTTCAACGAAGCCTCTTGTTGTCATTGGAGCAGTTCCAACTCTAACACCACTTGTCTGCATTGGTGAACGCTTCTCGTTAGGAACGCAGTTCTTGTTAAGAGTGATTCCAGCTTCATCGCATGCGTTCTGAAGATCCTTGCCGGAGAATTCCTTATCTGAAAGGTCGATTAGGAATACGTGGTTATCAGTTCCGCCTGTAACGATGTTATATCCTAGCTAAGCATTTCATCAGCAAATGCTGCGCAGTTCTTTACAACCTGTGCTGCGTATTCCTTGAACTCAGGTCTTAATGCTTCTTCGGCACAAACAGCTTTTCCAGCGATGATGTGCTCGAGTGGACCACCCTGTGCAAATGGAAATACTGCACTGTCAATCTTCTTAGCGAACTCTTCCTTACAGAAGATCATTCCGCCTCTAGGTCCTCTAAGTGTCTTGTGAGTGGTTGTTGTGATGATATCAGCATATCCGAATGGGGATGGATGTACTCCACCAGCAACTAGGGCCAGCGATATGAGCCATGTCTACCATGAATAGAGCACCGACGCTCTGTGCGATCTCAGCAAACTTCTCAAAGTTGATGATTCTTGAATAAGCACTAGCACCGGTGAGGATTAACTTAGGCTGAAGCTCCTTCGCCTTCTTCTCAATATCTGCCATATCGATAAATCCATTATCATCTACATTGTAGAAATGAACATCGAAGAACTTACCACTGAAGTTAACTGAGGAACCGTGAGTTAGGTGTCCACCGTTGTCTAGGTTTAGTGAAAGGATAGTATCACCTGGCTCTAGCACTGCGTTGTAAGCAGCGAAGTTAGCCTGTGAACCACTGTGCGGCTGTACATTTACGTGATAATCTGTGTTGAATACTTCTCTCCACTTATCGCAGCAGTACTCTTCGAGTTCATCAACGTATCTTGTTCCACCGTAATATCTTCCCTTGTTTCCGGAGTGTCTAGCAACTGGCTTTGCAGGATATCCCTCTGCATACTTCCATGATAGGCAGCTTCCGCAAGCAGCAAGAACTGCCTCTGAACAGTAGTTCTCGGATGCAATGAGCTCCACGTTGTTCTTCTGTCTGTTGTACTCCTTCTCAATTAGAGCAGCAACTGTAGGAGAAGTCTTTGCAATTTCAGCGATATTCTCTAAGTTATATCTGCTGTCATCGTAGCCATTTCTGTCAAACATTAATTTTCCCGTCCTTTCGATTGAAAAAAATTTTTATATCTCCAATAAGATATATGGATCCTAAAAAGAGCAGTACGTCTGCACCAGACGCTAACGCTCTATCAAAGGCTGTCTCTTCATCGCTGATAGCTGTCACAGCGATGTTCTCGTCTTCGAGTAACTTCTTAAGCTCTTCTGCCCGAAGCGCTCTCGGACTTACTGGTTCTGTTGCAATCACTTCCTTGCATCCAGCATTGGTAAGTCCGGACTTAAAGTATCTCCGTCATAGTATGATACTCTTTATCGGCAAAGCACCCAAAGATTGTTATTATCCTCTTGTCCGCGAAGATAGTATCTCTTAATTCATTAAGAGTTGCCATCGCAGCTGTTAGACCTTGAGGATTATGTGAACCGTCTATAACTACATACGGATTGCTCCCAAGTATCTCGAAGCGCCCCATATTTCTCGCATTCGCAAGTCCTTGTCTGATTTCTGATTCACTAATATCTATCAAACCGCGGTCTTTCATGCTCTTCACCGCTAATAGTGAAGTTATTGCATTTCTGACCTGATGTTCTCCTATGAGTCCAATCCTGACATCAGTCATCTTAACCTCATTAGCACCGAAACTAAATTCAAAATCAAAGCTCATAAGTTCAGAATAATCATTTATCTTGTATTTAGCAAGAGAGGCATCGATAAATTTTGCATTCTTTCCCTTAGCCGTATCCAATATGACGCTTTTGACCTCTTGTTCAGGTGACTCCGACACAACCGGGACGCCGTCTTTGATGATACCTGCCTTCGCCTCAGCAATCTTAGATAGCGTATCACCGAGCATATCGACATGGTCAAATCCTATCTGTGTAATCACCGATACAAGAGGGTTAGAAATGACATTTGTCATATCCATCTTACCGCCAATTCCCGTCTCGAGAATCACGATATCAGGTGCCTGCTCTTTAAAATACAGCAACGCAGTAGATGTCAGTATCTCGAACTCCGAGAAGTATCCGAAGCCTTCATCGTTTACCTGATCAGCAAAAGACATAACATGTGTAGCTATTCTGCAGAAATCATCATCGCTGATATAGTTCTTATCAACATCGAATCGTTCGTTATACTCCATCACATGCGGCGAAGTGAACACTCCCACAGAATAGCCTGCAGCTCTCAGCATAGATGCTGTAAACTGACACACTGAACCTTTACCATTTGTACCTGCCACATGGATGAATTTCATATTCTGCTCAGGATTACCAAGCAGTTCCAGGAGCCTTCTCATCCTCTTAAGACCAATCGGTCCTTTCTTGGCAGTCATATTCCAAATGCGCTGGATAACCGCTTCACTTGCCTTATTTGCCACTTGATGCACCCATGGACTCAAGTCTCTTGATTACTGTTTCCAGCATCTCGCGGTACTTCTCGCCCTTCTGTTTCTCCTCTTCAACAACTGGAAGCAGGAGCCTTTGCGACAAATCCCTTATTAGAAAGTTTCTTTTCTACACGAGTTACTTCTCCCTCAAGTCTCTTCTTCTCTTTCTCAAGTCTTTCACGCTCTGCCTCAAAGTCAACTAGATCAGCTAGCGGAATCAGAAGCTCTCCGCCCGAGAAGACTGCTGAAACTACACCGTCAGGAGTCTCGCTATCAGTACCTTCAATTTCTATTTCAACAACATTGGCGATTTTCTGAATATGAGTGGAAATTGCCTCGATTGTATCCTTAAGTGCATCCGTCTTGACGATTAGATTGAGCTTGCGACTAGGTGCAGCATCTACTTCTGTTCTGGCATTTCTTATAGCTTTGATGATTTCTTTTGCAGTCTCTATTCTTTGCTACAGATTCAGCAAACAACCTAGCTTCATCATAAATTGGCCATGATGCTGTAATGAGCAGTTTTTCCTCGCTCTTGGCATCAACAGTTTCTGCTGGTAGATATCCCCAGATTTCCTCTGTAATAAACGGCATGAATGGATGAAGTAGTTTGAGAAGATCCTTGAGAACGCTCTGAAGAACAAATCTAGCAGTTGCCTTATCTTCCTCGTCATCACTCCATAATCTCGCTTTAATCAGCTCGATATACCAGTCACAGTATTCATCCCAGATAAGCTCATAAACCTTCTGACCAGCAAGACCAAGATCAAACTTGTCGAGGGAATTTGTAATATCTGATGCAGCTTCATTTACAAGAGAGATAATCCACTTATCCTCATCTCTAAGCGCTGCAGTCTCTGCTGTAGCCATCGGTAATAGATTTCCATCATCATCCTGAAGATTCATGATTGTAAATCTCGATGCATTCCAAAGCTTGTTAGCAAAGTTACGCGACGACTCAAGTCTATCCCAGATAAATCTCGTATCATTACCCGGTGTGATACCTGTGATTAACATGAACCTAAGAGCGTCCGCTCCGACCTTGTCGATAACCTCAAGAGGATCTATTCCGTTGCCGAGAGACTTACTCATCTTTCTGCCCTGTTCATCTCTTACGAGTCCGTGTAGGAATATGTATTCAAACGGAGGTTCTTCCATTACCTCGCACGCTGAGAATACCATTCTGATAACCCAGAAGAACAAGATGTCATAACCAGTTACTAGCACAGAAGTTGGGTAGAAGTAGTCTAGCTCAGGGGTCTTCTCAGGCCATCCTAGTGTAGAGAAAGGCCATAATCCTGAGCTGAACCATGTATCGAGTACGTCCTCATCCTGGTGGAAGTGAGGTGCACCCACACTTAGGACAAGTACTTGGCATCTCATGACTAACAACGACCTCACCACACTCGTCACAGTAGTAGGCAGGAATTCTGTGTCCCCACCATAGCTGCCTAGAAATGCACCAGTCGTGAATGTCATTTAGCCAGTTTAGATATATCTTCTCGAATCTTTCTGGAACGTGCTTAAGTTCACCTGACTTCGCAACCCTAATGGCAGGCTTTGCGAGCTCTTCCATCTTAACAAACCACTGATCAGAAATCTTTGGTTCGATTGCGTTATGGCATCTATAGCACTTTCCTACTGGAATTGTAAGGTCTTCAGTCTTAACGAGGAATCCTGCCTCCTCAAGGTCATGTACCCACGCCTTACGACACTCGTATCTGCTCATTCCTGCGTATTTGCCCGCAAGCTCGTTCATAGTCGCATCATCGTTCATACAAGACATAATCTCGAGATCGTGTCTCTGACCAACGAGGAAGTCATTCGCATCGTGTGCAGGTGTGATTTTTACAGCACCAGTTCCTTTCTCTGGATCCGGATACTCATCTGCGATTACAGGAATTTCTCTGTTCAGAATAGGTAAAATTACGGTCTTACCAATTAAACCTGTATATCTATCGTCCTCAGGGCTTACTGCGATTGCAACATCTCCGAACATAGTTTCAGGTCTCGATGTCGCAACTGTTATGCCTTCGCCACCATCCTTTCCTGGATAGCGGAAGTACCAGTACTTACCCTGCTCGTCTTCATGCTCAACCTCAGCATCAGATAGAGTGGTCATGCAGTCTGGACACCAGTTAACAAGTCTATTCCCCTTGTAAATCATGTCCTTCTCATACAGCCTGATAAACAGCTCTGTAACAGCCTTATTGCAGCCCTCGTCCATGGTAAAACGTTCTCTACGCCAATCACAAGAGTCTCCGAGCTTGCGGCACTGCTTCGTAATTCTGCCGCCATATTCTTCTTTCCATTTCCAAGCGCGCTCTAGGAATGCTTCTCTACCGATATCCTTCTTATCCTTGCCGGTCTCTTCACGAAGTGCATTGTTGACCTTAACTTCAGTCGCGATACTTGCGTGATCGCTTCCTGGAAGCCATAGTGCACTATAGCCCTGCATTCTCTTCCATCTGATTAGAATGTCCTGCAGTGTCTGGTCAAGCGCATGACCCATGTGAAGTTGACCTGTGATGTTTGGAGGCGGCATAACTATGCAGTATGGCTTCTTGTCCCTGTCAACCTCTGCATTAAAGGAACCACTCTCCTCCCACATCTCATAAATACGATCTTCAAAGTTTTTGGGATCATACGTTTTAGCAAGATTTTTACCCATTTTTTTCTCCTAAATTCCTGTTTATTTTTATGTTCTACAGCCAATAAATTGCTGCAAAGTAGTAATTCTTATGTTCAGCACTAGTCTACTAACTATTCAGAAAAAACTTCGTGTCTGATATTCTCCATCCTATTATCCACGTCCGCTAGTATCTCTGCGCAGATTTTCAGCTTTTTCTGAAGCTCCTCGCTCAAAGCACCTTCATTCTTATACTTAAGTTCGTGCTCTAAGCTCGCCCACGTATCCATAGCTATGCTTCGGAACTGCATCTCGACTGGAATCGAGACCTTTTTGCTAACGAGGAATATCGGAACCTCGATAACAACGTGGAGGCTACGATAGCCGCTCTCCTTAGGATTTGAGCTGTAGTCTTTAATCCTAATCAGCTTGATGTCCTCCTGCTTGAGCAGTAAGCTCGACAGCCTGTAAATATCATCTCGATAGTTACAAACAACTCTTACGCCTGCTATATCGTATATCTGCTTTCTAATCTCAGCTATGTTATTGAGTGGATCTTCTATGCCATACCTTTCAGCCTTGTCAAATAAGCTGTTTACTGACTTTAGCCTGTACTGAATGTGGTGAATAGGACCGTGATCATCTTGCTGCTTGAAGTCATCGTCAAGAATCTCCAGTTTCGTCGAAATCTCTTTTATCGCAGCCTCATACTCGAGCCTTATATCAGCAATTTCTTGAAAAAAAGCTTCTTTATCTCGCACAAGCTCAAGTTTGTTTTTACTCAACCTTTCAGGATTGATTATCTCGTTAGTAATATTAATTCCCACTTTGTAATCCTTCAAAATCAAAGATCTATCCAAGACCTTATTTATAAAAAAATTATTAGACACGCTCTGCAGCTTTCACGACATTGCGTAGAAGCAGCGCAGTAGTTACTGTGCCAACTCCTCCTGGAACAGGTGAATAACTTAGTGCATTAGGCATGCCCTCTACCTCTAGTGCTCCAGAATCGAAATCTCCAGCTAGTTTGCCGTCCTTGCCAGTGCCTGTGCCAACGTCTATGATAATCTGTCCATCATGGAACAGCTCTGGGCTATAGGACTCAATCTGTCCTGTAGCAAGCACAACGACATCTGCTCTCTCACAAGCCTCTCTAAGATTCTCATCTGTTGTTCTTGTATGGCATACAGTAACTGTTGCATTAGCATTCATCATCATTAACATAAGCGGTTTTCCAACCCTCATGCTTCTTCCGACGACTGTTACTTGCTTACCCTTAAGCTCTATGCCATAGAACTTGAGGATTTCCATGCAAGACTCGGCTGTGCATGCATAAAAAGCGTTAGGATCATTTTGCAAAGAGATTTGCATAAGAAGCATCTGTAATCGCGTCTATATCCTTAGCTGGGTTTAATAGAGCGCGTAGACGTTCACCGTCGATTCCCTTAGGAAATGGCATCAGCATGATAATTCCGTCGATGTTATCATCGTTATTGAGCCTAGATAGTTCATCTTCTGCTGCGCTCTGAGACACAGTCTCTTCAAGCACTACAGACTCACAATCAATTCCATACTTAGCAGCTCTCTTGATGATAGCCCCCTCGTAATACTTCTCTCCGTCATCTTCACCGATTCTAAAGGTAGCAATCTTAGGTGTATTGCCCGCTTCAGTCAGCGAATTAACTCTTGAAATAATTTCCTGATCTATAGCATCCCTTACAGGAGCGCCCGTTAATAATGTATTCATATCTAATGTTTCCTCCGCATTTTTCACGCATAAAACCAACTAATATTATAGCATAGTGACAAAAGAATTAGTATATTCTTTAAGCTAAACAACAAAAGTGTTATCACATAAAATATGCAATAACACTTATTATTGTAAGTAATCTTATAATGTTATTTGTGCCTACTTCGAGCAGTAATTTTGAAACTAAGGCATGAATACTGATGAAGCACTTCTAAATGCCGTTACTTGTTAAGTGCCGCCTTCGCCAGCGCATCCGCCATGTCATTGTACTTGTCACCAGAGTGACCTTTAACCTTTGCAAAACTAATCTTCATAGTCTTGCGTTTCTCGCGGATATACTCTTTATACTCCCTAGTCATATCGAGATTAGCCTTCCATTCATCGTCTGCCCATTTACCAACACCAAGGTAGTCATGGTAGATGACAAGCTCATTGATACCGTGCGCTTTACAGTACTCGATTGCTAGCACCGCACCCTTGATTTCGCCAGCAACATTTCTTAGCTTACTACCAGCGTCATCCGTATAGCACTCGTTAAGCTCTATGATTTCCCCATCAGCTAGAATAACAGCTCCAGAAGCATAGTGTCCCGTTGCTACATCGTAGCTGCCATCGACATACGCCTTAACTATTCCATCGTCTTGTGGCGTAGCTTTTAAATCAGCTTCCTCATACACAAAATTCGTGGGAATTAGCTTCATTTGTTCGAGCACCTCTGGTCCTACGAATTCTTCCGCCTCACTTAATTTGCAAACCCTTTATATTCAGCATTAGGATAGCCATCAACCTGCGCCTTGCATTCATCCCAAGTACCATATATTCCTGGTACTCTTCCGGCCTTCACTGCGTAAAACTTTTTCTTAGCCATTTTACTGCCCTCACTCGCCTCGAATTTTTTGAGAAATGATTTGCGGTGAATCGGAGAGATTCCAAGAACACGAAGCCCGTCATAATGAGCCGCCGTTCCGTATCCTTTGTTGCTAGCAAAACCATATCCTGGATATTCCGCTTCTATCTCTTTCATAAAAGAATCCCTTGCGACTTTTGCAACTATTGAAGCTGCAGCTATGGAGTAACACGTCGCATCACCTTTTATGATCGGTTTTTGAGCTATCCCCTCAGCTTCTAGGTCAACTGCATCCACGAGAAGCATCTCGATATTCTCACCTTCAGGAAGTTTTGATTGCACCTCAGAAATCGCCCTGTGCATAGCTAGTTTTGTTGCGTTCAGGATGTTTATGTCATCAATTTCCTTCGCAGTTGCAATGCCGATTCCATAAGCTATAGCACCTTCGCAGATTTCTTTACACAATTTCTCTCTCTGCTTCTCAGTCACCTTCTTGGAGTCATCTATGCCCGGCACTCTAAATTCAGCTGGAAGCACTACGCATGCAGCGTAAACAGGCCCCTGCAAGCGGTCCCCTGCCGACCTCATCTATGCCTGCGATATTCTTAATTCCAGACTCTCGGAGCTCATCTTCAATCTGAAGCAGCTCATGCATTCTCATCAGCTTCTTCTCTTCACGTTCTTGCTTCGTCATACTTAGATTCTCGCTTTATATGTTCTTATAGGCATCTTTCCTGCACCAAATTATCTCTATTCAGGTCTCTCGAGAGTGATATTCCCTATGATTCCCTGCTCTAAACTCATCAAGAATTGTGCGACCAGTTCTCTCATAGTCGATACGTTTCCCAGACTGAATAAAGCCTCGCTTTATAGCAATTGCTTCCATATCAGCTAGTACAGGATCTATAGGTTCTCCATATTCGTTGTATTCTTCCTCATCATCACTCCTGAGACCATCCAGCTTGTATCTGACAATCAGTTCATCTGGATAGTTCTCCCTAAGCACCTTTAGAAGTTCATAAGCCAGGTCTTGAACATTGAGAATCTCATCCTAATGCTTCCGCAAAATGCTAGATTGAGTCCAACATAAGGATCCTCGAACTTCGGCCAGAGAATGCCTGGGGTGTCGAGAAGCTGCATGCCGTTTTCAAGCGTCACCCACTGCTTTCCCTTCGTCACTCCAGGTCTATCCCCCGTCTTGGCACTTTTCTTACCTATTAGCCTGTTGATGAATGATGACTTTCCAACATTCGGTACTCCAACAATCATCATACGCAGCGGTCTCTTGAGAGCACGAGCCTTGTTTCTCTCAAGCTGATATTTTTCAAGCACCTTGTAAAAAGCTTTTATATTTTCACCATTTCTGGAATCAATAGGCAGTGCAATATCTCCTGCTGACTCAAAGTAGTGCTTCCATTCATTAGTCGTACTCTTATCTGCGAGGTCACACTTACCTAGTATTACCACGCGTTTCTTGCCGGAGATAAGTTCATCTATTATTGGATTTCTGCTGGATAGCGGAATCCTACTGTCAACTATTTCAACTACGAGGTCTACAGCCTTGAGATTTTCCTGTATGAGCTCGCGTGTCTTCTTCATATGCCCTGGATACCAGTTAATGTTATTAATCATATTTTCTCCTAAGAAAAATGCATACCGCAGCAATATGCCGAGGTATGCATTATTATCCTTGCTTGTAAGCTAAGACTAGTTTGCCTTCTTGATTCTTGCAGCCTTACCTGTTCTCTCACGCATGTAATTAAGCTTAGCTCTTCTAACACGGCCTCTCTTAACTACCTCGATTTTGTCAACCTTAGGTGAGTGCATTGGGAAAGTCTTCTCAACACCGATTCCCTGTGCAAGTCTTCTTACAGTGAAAGTCTGTGAAATGCCGCCATTCTGCATCTTGAGCACGTATCCTTCGAATACCTGGATTCTCTCTCTCTGACCCTCGATAATCTTAACGTGTACCTTTACAGTATCTCCGACATTGAACTCAGGAATATCATTCTTCTTATAGTCCTGTGTAATCTGATCTAAAATATTCATAGTTATTCCTCCTCTCTCTCAAAGACGTTCGTAGCATGTTTCTTCATCGAGACTCTCTCGTTACTTGCATAGCTAGAGGACCGTCCGTAATAACTTTTGTATGATATCATACCCTTGGTATTATTGCAAGGCTTAAAATCCCTTATACTAAAAAAGCCCGCTTTCGCAGGCTCATTACTATGCTCTTGGATGTGTTCTACTATACACATCTTTGATTCTAATATTAGTTACAGACAGATAGGCAATCCCTACGGACATATCATCAAATCCCATAAGCTCTTGAAGAGTTTTCAAGTCGCCACCGTTCTGCAATATATGTACGGCGAAGCTATTTCTCAGAATTTGAGGAGTCATACGATCTTCGATTCCAATCATGGCACCGTATTCTTTTAACATCTTCCAAATCCCTTGCCTTGTAAGAGGCTGGCCTCTGAAGTTTATAAATACATAGCTGTCATCCGTAACTTCGGTACGTGACAACCCAGAATAAGCAGTTTCTCTGTACTTACGAAGAGCTTTCTGTGCGTAGGAACCGAGAGGAACAATTCTGCTCTCACCCTCACCATCACGAAGTGTCACGAAGTTCATCTTAAGATTGATATCTTCAAATTTTAGACGCACAACCTCAGTAACTCTAGCACCTGTACCATACATGAATTCAAATAGCGCTGTATCTCGGATTCCCTTCACTGTCTGGTCTGGCAGTGCGAGTAACTTCTCGACTTCTTCGACAGAAAGAAATTCAATCTGTCTCTTATCGTTCTTTGCAGACTTAATCTTTGCAAATGGATTCTCTGTCACTTCGCCAGTTTCAATTCCATAATCGTAAAATGTTCTGAGAGACGAGAGCTTGACGATTGATAGTAGCCTTAGACTTGCTTGCATTATTCAAGTCTAGAATATAGGCAATCGAATCGCTTTCCTTACAGTCAGCTAGTTCTCTTCCGCTGTGATTCTCAAGGAATCTCGCAAACGAGATGACGTCCTCTTATAAGCAACTAAAGTGTTATCTGCTTTTCCTTTTTGTATCTCTTAAATACGTAATAAATTCATTAATCATAACCCTAACCCCCCGTTATAATTACATGCACCTTTTCTAGATAATCCCCGCATTTTTAGCAAACAGTACACCCGCAACCGTTTTGCCATCTTCAATATTACCGGACATTATCTGTCTAATGACCTCTTCAGGTGTCATCTGAACGATATCGATATCCTCTGTCTCATCGAAATCGGTTTCCCCTGGGCTGAGATTATGACAAGCATAAAACTCTAGCATCTCTTCTGAATAGCCCACACATGGAGCCATTCTAAAGAGTTTAACCAATTGTCCCGCTGAATATCCAGTCTCTTCTCTGAGTTCACGCTTCGCTGCATCCTCAAACGATTCTCCAGGATCGACCTTGCCTGCTGGAAGCTCAATCAACTGTTTTCTAAGAGCTTGTCGCCATTGTTTTACAAATATAATTTTGCCATCATCTGTAATCGGTATAAGTACGGCAGCTCCCCCATGTACAACGATGTCCCTGTAAGACATTCTGTTATTAACTGCTAAAATCTTATCCCTTCTTATGTCAAAAATCTTTCCTTTGTATACAATATTCGACTCTAACGTTTTTCTCCTCGTAAGCCATAAATAATCTTGTATACCCTCCATTTACTAATATAACTTTATCACAATTTACGTAAACAACTTGCACTTTATACTTAAAAAAATACAAAAACATTCAATTTAGGACTTGAAATTTGCATATTTTTAAGAAATAAGAAAAAAAGCCCTCGTAATTGTACTTAAAAAAACGAGGGATTTTGCAAATTATGAATTGTTTTGTGTTGCTCTCATATTACACACGCACATGCGCAAGAAATAAGATACTCTTAAATTTTATCACCGGAAGGCTTCCCCTTCAGCACAGCTTTATGTCCGCTTAGTAAAGTCCCAGGTTTGCTGCAAAGGCATACATAAACCTCATCTTCCATTTCTTCCATGTATTGGTATGTGCAAACTCATCGAAGCCTCCGCCCCGAACCTTAACGCTACTTACCACACCTTGCCTGTAGTAATCAGGAATTTCCTCGAGAGCCCTTTTAAGACAATCGAGCTTTACAATTGCGTCATCAAGCCTATGATCTTCTCCAGCTTCCTTGCTTGAATCTTCAATGACTTTCTCAAGCCTTTCCATATCTCGAATCATCCAGACACACTGATAATATACTTCTCTAGGGAGGCTGCGTTCTCCCTCAACACGGTATTGATACTCCTTCATACATATTTCCTCCTTTACACGACAAGTCTAAGATATTTAAAAGCAAAAATAAATGGACCTGTGTAAACAGGTCCAAAAAAGTCGATAATAGTTATTTTGACATTAGTTTATATGGATTAATCTTCAGGCTGAAGGTAGCTGATGTACGGAAGACCTCTGTACTTCTGGTCGAAATCGAGCCCGTATCCTATTATAAATAAGTCATCAACAGTAAATCCGATATAGTCCGCTACAAACCCCTGTAGTGCGACGAGATGGCTTATCTAGCATAGTGCAGACCTTAATGGTCTTAGGATTTCTCTCCTTGATCTTCTCAAGAAGGAATGTAAGTGTCGTACCGGTATCTACAATATCTTCGATAATTAGGACATTCTTCTTGTACAAATTCATATCAGTATCCATCTTAATCTTAACAACACCCGAGCTAGTAGTACTTGAACCGTAGCTACTTGCCTTGATGAAATCGATACTAGTATCGATTGTGAGTTCCTTGAGCAGATCACACATCCAAGGTACAGAACCTTTAAGTGTGCCTATTACAATTACCTCTTCACCCTCAAAAATCCTTAGAAATCTGTTCTGCAAGTTCCTTTGCACGAGCTCTAATCTGCTCTTCTGTGTATAGAATCTTGCCAAAGATTCCGCTTTCCGAAGCCTTAATATTAGCCATTTGTTCTCCTCCGCTCTACTAAACGTCGTACTCTTAAAAAATTTTTCGTAGTGCTCCAGCAGCTGCTCGATTTCTCCTAACAGAACATCATGTCCCGTTCTCTTAAGTGCGCTCACTGGAATAACCTTATCGTCTTTGCTCATCCCCAAAGTCATGCGAATTTCAGAGATATTTTTGCTACGCTGATTAGATGATACCTTGTCAGCCTTAGTTGCCACTACTATACCATCTAGATTGTAGTATTTGAGATACTCATACATCTGAACATCCTGCGCAGATGGTTTATGCCTGATATCTACCAGCTGAATAACTTTGAGTAGCCCTTCTCTATTCTCGAGATAGCCTTCCATCATAGCGCCCCATTTCTCAGATTCAGACTTAGATACTCTGGCATATCCGTATCCTGGAAGGTCAACGATTCTAAACTCATCATTCACTCTGTAAAAGTTAATTGTTCTCGTTTTACCTGGGTTACCGCTTACTCTTGCTAGATTCTTTCTCCTAGTAAGCAGATTCAGCAGCGAAGACTTCCCAACATTCGATCTGCCTGCAAAAGCGATTTCTGGCACACCAGGCTCTGGATACTGTGCAGCTTTTACTGCTACTGCCTCGAGCTCGGATTTATTAATTTGCATCTATCATCCTCTTTATCTATTTGCTTTTAGCGTCCTTTTTATTTGCTTCATCCTCAAGAATGATTTCCTTAAAGGCATCCTCGGCCGTCTCCAGGAATACAAACCTTAGTTTCTTACGTACAGAAGTTGGAATTTCCTCTATGTCACGCTTATTATCAGCAGGAAGCAAAATCTTTCTGATTCCTTGTCTGTAAGCTGCAAGAACCTTCTCTTTGATTCCACCTACTGGCAATATTCTGCCTCTAAGAGTAATTTCTCCGGTCATAGCAACATCTCTTCTAACCTTGTTACCAGACAGTGTAGAGAATAGTGCTGAGCACATAGTTATACCAGCAGAAGGACCATCCTTAGGAGTTGCTCCCTCAGGTATGTGCACCTGTATATCGCTTTCCTTAAATACACTATCAGGTATATCATACTTAGAAGCTACCGATCTAATATATCCAAGTGCAGCTTGAGCTGACTCCTTCATAACATCGCCCATCTGTCCAGTCAGTATAAGCTTACCGCTTCCAGGCATCTTGAGAGTTTCAATCTCAAGAGTAACGCCACCAACAGCAGTCCATGCCATACCAGTTGTTACACCCACCTGCGGACTCAGGTCAGCTAGGTCTTCTCTAAATATCTTTTTGCCTAGATACTTCTCAAGATTTCTGGAAGTAATCAAATACTTGTGTTTTTTTCTCAGTTACGAGGTTCTTAGCTACCTTACGGCAAATTGAACCGATTGCACGCTCCAGGTTACGAACACCAGCTTCTCTCGTATAATAGTTGATAATATCGCGTATAGCCGACTCAGAGAAAGCCAATTGGCTCTTCCTAATTGCATGCTCTTTAAGCTGCTTAGGAATGAGATATGTCTCTGCTATATTTAACTCTCTTCTTCGATATAGCTTGAAAGCTCTATGACTTCCATTCTGTCGAGTAGAGGCCTTGGGATCGTCTGTGTCGTATTTGCAGTGGTGATAAACATTGCCTTAGACAGGTCGAATGGCACTTCGAGATAGTGGTCCGTAAAAGTCTTATTCTGCTCTGGGTCTAGCACCTCGAGCAGTGCAGATGCTGGGGTCTCCCCTAAAATCATTTCCAATCTTATCAATCTCGTCGAGCAAGAAAAGAGGATTATTCGTTCCAGACTCGATAAAGTTATTTATAACCCTACCCGGAATAGCTCCGACATATGTGCGTCTGTGCCCTCTGATTTCAGCCTCATCTCTCACACCACCAAGAGACATTCTTACAAATTCTCTGTTCGTAGCATGAGCGATTGAACGAGCTATCGAGGTCTTACCGACTCCCGGAGGACCTACAAGGCATATAATGGGGCCTTTAGCACCCTTAGTAAGGTGCATAACAGCCAATTGCTCAATGATTCTCTCTTTGACTTTTTGTTAGGCCATAATGCTCGTTATTTAGCGTTTTTCAGCCTTTACGGATGTTTGTGTTAACCTTTGATTCTTTATTCCATGGTAGCTCAAGAATCGTCTCTATATACGTCCTGCTGACATTTGCGTCAGGACTCATCATGTTCATCTTGCGGAACTTATTAATCTCCTTGCGGATTTTTTCGTCCACCTTCTCGTCAAGCTTAAGCTCATCGAGTTTCTTTAGCCATGCATTAGCCTCATCTTCTGTGTCATCATCAGTCTCACCAAGCTCCTCTTTAATTACGCTTAGTTGCTCACGAAGATAATATTCACGCTGGCCCTTATTCATGTTCTGCATAACTCTGTTGTTGATACGCTTGGTTAGTGCTAGAACCTGATTTTCTCTAGATATAGTCTCCACTAGTTGCTCAACTAGATCGTTTACCGAATCAATCTCTAGTAGCCCTTGTAGTACGTCAAACGGCACATCAAGTTCTCCCGCAATTATATATGCGAGTCCAATAGGGTCGTCTACTCCATCGATTAAGGCACGTGCAGCCGCCTCACCAGCGTTACTCATCTCAACATATCTAAAGTATGTCTGCTTGAGCACTCTGGTAAGCGCAGTAATGTTAAGCTCATCGTTCTCATCAGGAACTACATCAGCTACTTCGTAATCACAGTAAAGTGTATCATCCTCATCATATACTGCTGAAAGCCTAACGCGGCTTCCACACTCTGCGAGTACTCTCACGTATTCCTCGTGACGCTTTACTACTTGTTTTACACGAATTTCCACACCTGTCATGAAGATATCTTCTTCTTTTGGTGCATTTATAGAAATATCTCTCTGAGTTGCTACAACAAGATACTTGTCCTCGTTCATAGCCGCATCTAGCGACCTCAGAGACTTGTCTCTTCCAATATCAAATCCCACTATTGTATTTGGAAAGAAGGTCTGTCCCCTCAATGGTATGAATGGTACTCTAACTTTCATACGCCCTCCTTAAGTCCCTATACCACAAGACGGCATCAAAATGTTAATGCCGCCCTGAGATATCATTTGAAATTTTATGCGTCTTTTGCCATAGCTTCTGAATCTGTAATCAGTACAGGCATAGTGCCTTCTTCAACAGTTTCTTTAGTAACGATGCACTTACGCACATCGTCCCTCGATGGCAATTCATACATGACATCTGTCATCATGCTCTCAAATATCCCTCGCAGGCCTCTAGCACCTGTCTTAAGTTCAATTGCCTTATTTGCAATGGCCGAAACCGCCTCGTCTTCAACCTCAAGCTCGATATCGTCCATAGAAAGCATGGTCGTATACTGCTTGATAAGTGAATTACGTGGCTCCTTCATAATCTTGCTAAGAGCCTCTTCACTTAGTTCATCAAGTGAAACGATTACAGGGAGTCTTCCTATTAACTCCGGAATAATTCCGAATTTTAGTAGATCCTCTGGCTCAACACGTGACAAAATCTCCTTCTCATCTATATCATGAGCTGAATCATTTGCAGAGTTAAAACCGATTACTTTGTTTCCAAGTCTACGCCTTTATTATTGTCGAAAGCCCAGCAAAAGCTCCTCCACAGATGAACAACACATCCTTCGTATTGAAATGGATGAATTCCTGCATCGGATGCTTTCTTCCACCCTGAGGTGGCACATTCGCGACTGTTCCTTCAATTATCTTGAGTAGAGCCTGCTGAACACCTTCACCGCTTACATCTCTTGTAATCGATGTGTTTTCAGACTTGCGGGCAATCTTATCAATCTCATCGATATAGATGATACCCTTCTCAGCTCTCTCCAAATCTCCATCAGCAGCCTGATATAGTCTAAGCAGAATGTTCTCAACATCTTCACCGACATACCCTGCTTCAGTTAGCGATGTAGCATCTACAATCGCAAATGGAACATCGAGAATACGTGCCATAGTCTGGGCTAGCAAAGTCTTACCGCTACCAGTAGGACCGAGCATCAATACGTTGCTCTTCTGTAACTCGACTGCCCCTGTATCTTTGTCCGTTACATTATTCTCTATGTATTTAATTCTCTTATAGTGATTGTAAACAGCAACAGCAAGGCTCTTCTTAGCAGCCTCCTGCTCTATTACATACTCTCCTAACTCTGCCGCAATCTCCTTCGGAGTTGGTAACGATGTCAGTGTCTCATGCACTTCGCTCGCTGCTCCATCATCCCTTAGGAGTTCTGAGCAGAGCTCGATGCACTCATTACAAATATTTACATCCTGACCTACGATTATACGTCTAACCTGAGAGCTTGTCTTGCCGCAGAAGGAGCATACTAATTCATTTGGGTTATTGTTCTCCAACTCTGCCTCCAGTTATCTACTCAATTCTTCCTTCGATAGAACCTTATCTATCAAACCATATTCAACGGCCTCTGAAGCGGACATGAAATTGTCACGGTCAGTATCCCTTAGGATAGTTTCATAAGGCTGACCTGTCGCCTCAGAAAGGATTTTATTGAGCTTATCCTTAGTCTTCTGCATCCACTCTGCTTGAATCTTGATATCTGACGCCTGTCCCTTAGCTCCGCCAAGTGGCTGGTGAATCATTATCTCAGCATTAGGTAGCGCAAAGCGCTTTCCCTTTGTCCCCGCTGTCATGAGAACTGCTCCCATGCTAGCAGCCATTCCAAAGCAGATAGTTGCGATATCAGGCTTAACGTACTTCATCGTATCGTAGATGCCCATACCTGCCGTTACGGAGCCCCCGGTGAATTGATATAAATATTGATATCTTTCTCTGGGTCTTCGGCTTCTAGAAACAATAGCTGTGCAACGACAACACTAGCGAGATGATCATCTATCTCTTGATCGATAAAGATAATTCTATCTTTGAGCAATCTGGAATAGATATCAAAACTGCGCTCACCGCCGCCTGTCTGCTCAACTACGTAAGGTATTAAACTCACTATGCTTCCTCCTTATGGCAGATTTATACCAGAGGGAGCTTACTTGCTCTCCTCTGCCTCTGCCTCTGCCTCTTCCTTCTTCTCAACCAGCTTAGCATTATCAAACATGAAGTCGATAGCCTTGCGTGTCTTTACATCCTCAGCGAAGAATCTAAGGTTCTCTTCGCCCATAACCTTCTTAACCTGCTCGATTGACTGACCATACTGAGCGGCGAACTTCTGTAGCTCTTCCTCAAGCTCAGCTTCTGTAGCCTCGATGCCTTCCTTAGCAACAACTGCTCTGATGAGAATTCTCATAGAAACTCTCTTCTTAGCATCCTCTCTTGCGCCTTCTCTTACATCATTTATTGTCTGTCCAAGCATCTGCATGTACTGTTCTAGAGATAGTCCCTGATAAGCGAGCTGCTGATTCATCTCGTTAACCATTCTGTCGATCTCTTCCTCAACCATTGCTGCAGGAACGTCTACTTCGTTAACTTCACAAAGCTTATCGAGAAGCTCGTTCTTCATCTGTGCTTCGTCTCTATCCTTTGCGTTCTTCTCAAGGTTCTTCTTAACGTCAGCTTTGAGTTCTGCAAGTGTCTCAAACTCACTTACGTCGCTTGCGAGTTCATCATCAATCTCAGGAAGTACTTCAACCTTAATCTCGTGAATCTTGGTCTCAAATAGAGCTTCCCTTACCTGCAAGATCCTTAGCATTGTAGTTCTCTGGGAAAGTAACCTTAACGTCTACTTCCTCACCAGCATCCTTGCCAATTAGCTGATCTTCGAATCCAGGAATGAACTGTCCAGAACCTAGCTTAAGCTCAAAGTTCTCTGACTTTCCGCCATCGAAGTGCTTTCCATCGATAGATCCGTCAAAAATCGATAACTACTGTATCTCCCTCCTGAGACTTGCGACCTTCCACAGTCTCAAGTCTAGCCTGGCTCTTCTGGATTCTCTCGAGGTCAGCTTCAACATCAGCATCTGTAACCTCTGAAGCAACCTTTGTTACCTCAAGATTCTTATAGTTCTTAATCTCAACCTCTGGGAAAAGTTGTACAGTTGCAGTAACTGTAATGTCTTCGCCCTTCTTAACCTCACTAACCTCAAGCTGAGGATTAGCAACAACCTCAAGGTCAAGCTCTACTACTGCTTCTGGATAAGCCTTGTTGAGTAGGCCGTTTAGAGCCTCATCATAGAAGATGTCCTCTCCATAGTTGTTCTCGATGATCTTTCTAGGGGCTTTGCCCTTACGGAAACCATCGATGGAGAACTTATCCTTGTTCTTTTTGTATGCATCTACGATCGCATCTTCGAACTCAGCAGCTGTAAATACGAGGGTGAATTTGGCAATGTTATTTTCCTTCGAGATAAGGTTAGTGTTCATTATATATCCTCCTAAATTTTTGTTCATAAATAATTAATGTCGATATTATGTAATATATATGGAGCTACGCTGTAGCTATTCAGCAAAAGCCCTTCTGAAGCTTGGAAATGTTCTCTGCTTTGAGATTATACTTCTCCGCAAGCTTACATGCTATGTATTTGAAATCATCCTCACTTCCGTGATACCACTCGAGCTCCATCTCAGAGATAGGCACATCTCCAGATTCTCCATGGACGATACCTACGTCAAAAGAAAGTGCACTTATAGAATCGCCAGTATCGATTTTGAGTAGCTTACGCGTAAAATCCATTCTCATAACTTCGTTCAGCTTCTTGTTACCAGCTGCCTTGATCAGAACGTCGTACGCTTCACTTGACTCGAATGCTTCGATATCAGGATCCATTGCGAACCTTTCATCATTTATAACGAGATTGAATTCCTCTCGCGAGTGAAGACCATCTTCAACCTTGTTGTCCCACTTTACTGTAGCTGTGATACGATCATTCTCATATCTCACTCTGTAGGCAACCCCCGCTTTACGAAGGTCAAGGTCATCTGTGTCGAAATAAATCGCCTTCATGTCGATCTCTTCTAATGCGTTGCGATCAACGTAATCATCAAGCATAGAATCGTTTAAAATCTTATCAACAAGAGACGAGTCGTCGATGCAAAAATTTAAACTCTGTTTCCATATAAACTCCCAATAGCCGCTAGTACGGCATTTTTTTCATAATATCAATTGATTTTACATAAAAACCGTTGATTTTTGTCAATGCGAGAGCCGCTTTAGCACTCAGTTTTGAGCATATCTACATACTTTTTGACATAAAAAATACCGCTTTTGCGGTATTAATCATCTAATTTCTTTAATTTAATTTTTGTATCGTACCCCTCAAACAGCGTATCGGTCATTCTCAGGAAGTTTTCCGACAAGTCGCTGGCATAGAATCTGTCTGGAAAGTCATTTTCTCCCGCCAACATATCTTTTTCAGTCAAAATGTCCACAACATCGCAGATAACCTCTGCCGATGAATTGTATAGCTTAAGTTCAGGATATAGTCTCTTGATGTTGGTCGCAATTAGTGGATAGTGTGTGCAGCCTAGAATGAGGCTATCTATGTTGTTGTTCTTTACGAAATCATCCATATAGTACTTGATGGTGAGGTCCATAATCTCGTTATCAATAATGCCTTCTTCAATCAGCGGCACAAAAGCCGGACAAGCAAGACTATACGTGTTGATATCAGGGTTAAGTGAATGGATACTCTCAGCATACACTCCACTCTCTATCGTAACTTTAGTGCCTATGATCCCCACATTTCTTACGCCATCTACAGACACACGCCTAGCTGTCGGGTCTATTACACCGACAATTGGAACTTCAGGGTGCCTCTCTCTGAGCATATCGAGTGCCATGGCAGTAACTGTGTTACAAGCAATAACAATCAGCTTAACGTTCTTACTCACCAGATAGTCTACTATCTGTGCCGAAAACTTGCATACTGTATCTGGCGACTTTGAACCATACGGAGTCCTCGCAGTATCGCCGAAGTAGAGAACCTTTTCATTTGGAAGAGCGTGCTTGAGAACCGGCACGCTAGTAAGCCCGCCAAGTCCCGAATCAAAAAAACCTATTGCTCTATTATCCATATCAATCTCCTTAATAAAAAAACGAGGTTTTGTATAAACCTCGCTCATGTGGTGCGGATGGAGGGACTCGAACCCTCATAACTGTTCGTCACACGGACCTGAACCGTGCGCGTCTGCCAATTCCGCCACATCCGCTCATGCAGTTTCTAACTGAAATAGACAAGCGATATTATACAATAACTGCCTTTATATTGTAAATATAAAATACTCACAGTAAAACCGCGCTGACGGCATCAGCGCGGCGATATAATCTATCAAATATATTATTCGTCTTCCTCTGCCATTACTGCTTCAAAAGCCTTCACAGCAGCATTGAACTCTTCCTCATCATCGATATCTACGATATCAAATGTATCAGCATCGATATCCTTATATCCATAGATGTAAACATCGTCAGTTCCATCTATTGGAGCAAGAGCAATATACTCCTTGGAGTCAGCTTCGAATGTTCCTAGAACATCGCAATCAACTGCAGTTCCGTCGTCAAATTCTAGAGTGATTATATCCTCTTCTTCTTCAATCATGTTACGTTCTTCCTGAGACATAGTTACTCTCCTTTTCTCTATCTGTGTTAGGTTAATATAACATTAATATGTTTATATATCAATGTATTTCCGTTATTTCCTGCTAAAGTATTCGATTATACTCTCCGCAGCCTTACTATTGATGGTATCGCAGGCCAGTAGTTCCTCGTAGCTCGCTCGCTTAATAGAATCTATATCTTTGAAGTGCTTCAGCAGCTCCTTACGCCTTGACGGACCAATCCCTGGGATCTCTTCAAGAACTGACTTCGTCATCGCAGAGGTTCTTCTTCCTCGCTGGAAAGTAATAGCAAATCTGTGAACCTCTTCCTGTATGCGGCCGCAGTAGCTATATAAGAATGGCTCTCCTTCGAGTTCAATCTCTGACCCATCACCAAATACAATTGCCCTTGTCCTATGAACATCATTCTTTTGCGAGACCAACTACTGAATTGACATGCGAAGCGCAGAAACAACCTTCTGCACGGCATGAACCTGTCCGAGCCCACCGTCTATAAAGAGTATGTCGGGATATGTGCTGAATCCCGAATCTCCATCTTTTGCACGTTTTAAGCGTCTATAAATAACCTCTTGTAACGATGCATAATCGTCGCCTTCAGCAGTTTCACTTTTAATCTTGAACTTACGGTAATCATTTCTTATCGGCTTTGCACCCTCATACACGACCATTGCTCCGACAGTATCGAGCCCGTTCATGTTGGAGATATCGTAGGCCTCAACTCTATACTCTCGCTCTTCACCATCTTCGATGATGTACGGAATCGCGCCCTCAACCTGTGCCGCTCTTTTGATAAGCCTTGTGATCTCTTCTCGCAGCCTATCTTTTTTTCTCAGAATCGCGCTCAGCTCGCTCATCGAGACCTTTAATAACCTGCAGCGAATCATTTATCGCGAGGTCAAGAATCGCCTTCTTATCACCACGTTCAGGAACTATTATCTTAGTGCGATGCATGTTGTCACTCTTAGCCTTAGCATTCTCTTCGTTAGTATTATCAAGGAGTCCGATGATTAGCTCCTCTTCTTCTATATGCTCGGTCAGCAAAAATCTCCTTCGGCAGCTTGGCACTTCCAGTATAGTACTGTTTTTATAAAATGCAGATACCATCTCACTCCTCGTGCTACTCAAATCCGAGTTATACTCGTCCATGTAGTGGATTTCTCTTCCGATGAGTTTGCCTTCTCGCACCTTGTATTGAGCTATAATCTCACTATTTTGTGTGACCAATGGAAGCAGCACATCGATGTCTCTATCCGCAGCCATCGTCGCTCTCTGAGTCTCCCCAAGAGCCTTAAAGGCATTGATATAATCTCTATATTTAGCAGCTTCCTCGTACTCCAGATTGTCTGATGCTGCCATCATCTTTTCCTTGAGCTCTTTGATCAGCTTCGCATCCTTGCCATTCAGAATCTTGAGGATGCTGTCTATCATCTCTTCATACTCAGCCTTATCTGCCGCGTTTATGCAAATCCCCTTGCATTTACCTATATGATAATTTAGACAGGGGCGAAAGTTCGCCGGAAACTCCTTGGTCTTACACTTCTTGATTGGATATATCTCATCAATGAGTTTAATTATCTTTGTAACAGCCCCACTATCTGAATAAGGTCCAAAATATTTATTGCCATCTCTCTTGACTTCTCTAGTCCTGATAACTCTTGGGAATTCTTCGCTTGTGGTCACTTCGATGTAAGGATATGTCTTCCCATCCTTGAGAAGAATATTATATTTAGGCATGTACTTCTTGATGAGATTACACTCTAAAATGAGTGCCTCCATCTCTGTAGCGCACGTAATATAATCGAATTCCGCAATGTTGTCCACCATAGCACGCACCTTAGGAGAGTGCTGTGATGACTTGTGGAAATACTGTGAAACACGATTTCTTAACTTAATAGCCTTGCCAACGTAAATAACGTTACCAAGGCTATCTTTATGCATATATACTCCTGGCGAGAGGGGTAATTTTTTTAGTTCTTCTTCGATGTTAAACATTGAATGATTTCCCTATAATCTCCAGTTTATTTGTAATTCCAGTTGCGTCTTCTTCTGTCTTCTTCGATTTCAAGACGCTGTCTAGCTAGCTCTCGAATCTTCTCCTTATGCTTTCTATCTCTCATTTTCTTCCTGCGCCTTCTAATATTTCTAGCGCGTACAAGTATCATGATTATTAAAAATAGAATTATGCATATTATAACCGTCATCATATTTGAAATATAAATATATGACGGCAGCCAGCTCAACTTTGACATCTTCCTTGACAACGATGTCTACAGTGCCAGTAAGTTCATTTGCAACGTAGATTCGGTATTCTCCAACCTTATCACCTTCTTTTAGAGGTGCTTCCACATTGTTAAATATCACAGACTCAGTCTTTATAAGGGAGTCACTTCCTTCTGGCGGGATATATACGAAGCCTTTACTAGCGGTGTAGGCTTTCAGCCTAGTTTTTGCACCATGCTTAACCTTAACCCTGCCAACCTTGACATCCTTCTTGATTATGACTTTCTGAGTAGCCTTTTTAAATCCATAGTTTAGCAGCTTACTCGCATCAGCTGATGATTTTCCTTCCGCTTCATCGAACAGAACAACTACGAGGTTCATATCATTACGAGTTACGTAAGCCAGGAACACTTCTTTACCCTCAGGTTCTGTCAGCTTAGAGTATATTCCGCCCTTGAATCCTTTGTATGACTCGCTGCCAGACATGAAAGGATGTGTATTGGTAATCTTTTTGTCACCATTGCCACCTGTAACTTTAACGTTGTAGCTATTCTCGCTAGACATCCTCTTGATTGCACCGTACTGATACGCTGCTTTTGCGATTTTTGCTGTATCCTCAACTGTAGAGTACTGGTCTGTGTCGTACTCACCAGTTGAATTTGTATATCTCGTATTGACTAGTCCTAGCTGCTGAGCCTTTGAATTCATCTGGTCTACAAAAATTCGCTTCCGAACCAGCTGAATAAATCGCCAAAAGCCTTGGCAGACTCTGCATCGCCTGACATGAGCATTGTGTACATAAGGTCCTCGACCTTAACACTTGATCCTGATGGGAATGTATTTCCCGCTCCATAAATGTCGTCAGAAATCTGGACATTGTTCTTATATTCTTTATCATCGTGCATGTTGTCGATAACAACCATCGCAACCATTAACTGCACTGTGCTCCCCGGTTGGAGCTTTCTGTCTTTGCGCGAGGAGTATACCACCTCACTCGTAGACGCCGAAAGGACGACCGCCGATTCCGTCTCAATCTCTGGGGCAGCAATGGTGCTCGTCTTGTTTTTGCTTTCTTCTTAGAAGCAGCAAAGCTTGTATTAATATTGATGGTGACCATCAATGATGACACCAGAAGCATCACCATGACGGTCACCAAATTTCTTACAAGACTTTTATTAATATTTTTTGAATTAACAATCTCGTTATTTGTTCTCATTCTCAAACTTTTCCATATAAGCAACGAGAGCCTCTACACCTTCCTTAGGCATAGCGTTATATGTACTTGCTCTCATTCCTCCAACTGTTCTGTAGCCAGCAAGGTTAATCATGCCCTGCTCCTTAGCTCCAGCGATGAACTTCTTATCGAGGTCAGGATCTCCAGTAACGAAAGTGATATTCATGAGAGATCTGTCTTCCTTTGCAACAGATGGCTTGAACATCTCGCTCTTATCTAGATATCCATACAGAAGATCAGCCTTCTCTACGTCTGCTTCGTGAGTAGCCTTAACTCCACCGTGGCTTAGGAGGTATTTGAACACTTCACCAGCCATATAGATTGGGTAGCATGGAGGTGTATTGTACATCGAGCCCTTCTTAGCGTGTGTTGCATAATCTAGGTAAACTGGAGTATTAGCAGGAGCCTTTCCTACTAGGTCCTTTCTAACGATTACAATAGTAACGCCAGCAGGAGCAACGTTCTTCTGAGCTCCAGCATAGATTAGACCGAACTTTGTAACATCTACTTCCTCAGAAAGAATGCAAGAAGACATGTCAGCAACTAGTACGTGTTCGCCTACATCTGGAACTTCGTTGCAGTGTGTTCCGAAGATTGTGTTGTTGTAGCAGATGTGAACATAGTCTACGTCAGGTCTGATATCCTCTGGTTTGAACTTAGGGATATATGAGTAGTTGTCCTCCTCAGAGCTTGCAAGAACCTTAACATCTCCGAACTTTGTAGCCTCTTCATAAGCTTTCTTAGCCCAGTTACCTGTAATCAGGTAGTCAGCCTTCTTGCTGCCAGTTAGCAGGTTGATTGGAACCATTGAAAACTGTAGAGTTCCACCACCCTGAAGGAATAGAACATAATAATCCTCAGGAATGTTCATAAGCTCTCTTAGGTTCTTCTCAGCATCCTCAATAATCTGCTTGTATTCTGCTGATCTGTGGCTCATCTCCATTACGGACTGACCAGTGCCTTCATAGTTGAGCATCTCTGATGCAGCTTTCTCAAGTACCTCTACAGGAAGAGTTGAGGGACCTGCAGAGAAGTTAAATACACGTTCATTTGTAGCCATTTAAATACCTCCAAATTTGTTTCAAACTTACATAAAAATTGTAGCACTTTTCAACATTGAATGTAAAGAATAATAATGCTATACTTAATATCGTAAATAGTGCATTTTTCAACACTTGCGGCAGCATAAAAGCCGCATATCTCACGATGGATGGGCTATTAAGCGAATTATTATTTTCAACACTTTGACCACGCCACATAACCTTGGCGGCAAGTAGGAGGTACTTAAGAATGGATAAGTTTAATATCGGTACGCTCAACAACATTTCACAGGTAGGTCTTAGCAGACTTACAGACAGATATGAGTTGACAGAAGATATAGACACAGCACACGGAGTTGTCGTTCGTAGCTTCAAGATGCACGAGATGGATTTCTCCGACAATTTGATGGCTATCGGTAGAGCTGGTGCAGGAGTGAACAACATTCCTCTAGACAGATGTGCTGATGAAGGCATCGTAGTGTTTAATGCACCTGGAGCAAACTCCAATGCGGTTAAGGAGCTGGTTATTTCAGCTATGATTATGGGCGCAAGAAACATCTACGAAGGTGTTGCTTGGACTAATACTCTTGAAGTAGATGTTTCTGGACAGGTTGAAAAGGGCAAGAAGCAGTTCGCTGGAACTGAGATTTCCGGAAAGACTCTCGGAGTAATCGGTCTAGGGTGCTATCGGAGCAAAGGTTGCTAATGCAGCTCACGCACTTGGCATGAACATCGTTGGAAACTCTGTAGTAGTTCACCCTATTCTCACAGCTCCATGCGAGATGTATGATGATATCGCCGAGATGGTTAAGGTTTGCGACTACATCACAATCCACGTTCCTTCACTACCTGACACTATCGGCATGATCAACAAGGAACTTATTGCCAACATGAAGGACGGAACCATTATCCTCAACTTTGCTAGACCTGACCTAGTTGTTATTGAAGATGTTCTTGCTGGAATTGAGTCTGGAAAAGATTAGAAAGTACATGACTGACCTTCCAAGCGAAGAGCTAATCGGTAAAGCTGGTGTTATCGCAACTCCACATCTCGGAGCTTCCACGGCAGAGGCTGAAGAGAACTGTGCAGCTATGGCAGTTGATGAGCTTATGGATTACCTAGAGAAGGGAACTATTAGAAACTCAGTTAATTTCCCTACTGTAGAGCTTCCTGCAAAGGAAGGCTTCAAGAAGGTTTGCATCCTGTTTAAGGGCGAGCTTGATGTTGAAGCTGCTGTAAAGGCTGCTTATGGAAGCGTTGACGACGTATGCGTTGGCAAGAGCCGCACAGAATACGGCGCTGCAATCGCTCTCGTTCCTGCTGATGCTTCTGGCGAGCTAGCTGGTGAAGGAATCCTCAAGGTTCGCGAGATTTAATAAATATAGCGCTCGGCTATTGGTTCGGTTTTGGCTAAATTATAGTGATAGAATCAATGTGATTGCGAGCGAACTCACGTATTAAAACAAACTGCTGGCAGATGCGTAACGCATTTGTCAGCAGTTTTAAATTCTTAATCAGATTAGCAATTATGATTACTTCCGTAAAAAAACGCACAGCTGATTTTTCTCGCTTTTTTTCGATTACTGTAGGTTCTTCACTTTGTACAGCGGATGAAGATATCCATCTTTTTTTCCAAATATGGTTTTGCGCCGCTTCTACCATAATTCCACAAGCATATAAATCTTTTTCATTAGAAATGCCTTCGAGAAATGATAATTTAGTTCTTTCTTGTAGTTCTTCTCTTTTAACACGATGAAACATCATCTGCATAAGGCTTTGATGCAGAACATGCTCGGCAAAAGAGCATCTTCATCACAAAGCAGCTGATGCGTAAGCAATTCAATTTCCTTAGATGCCCCTATCCAACCAATAGAAATGATGACTTTACAACGAAGATTATCATCATTTGTATCTAAAAAGTGAAAAAAAGTATATCACAGGCTTTTATCGCAAAATGATAGATAAAAGTCTCTATGCTTTTTTTGTGATAATACTTTTGCTAATAGATAAACTGTGTACACTTTTTATTTTTTTATCTACATTTTCATCCAGTTTCCCAAATAAAAATACTATCCCTTCTCTATCATGTTTCTCAAAACCATTTTCAAGATACAGATTTAAATTCTGATCCCAATCTTTGTTAATAAGTTCATAGTGATATGCAATTTCATTACTTTCTGCTAAATCAGCTGCGAATTTTATCCTCATGCTGGAAGCAAAATTATTATTTTTCCAAATCAAGATAAGCTTCTTCTAAATCTGCCCTTGTAAGGTTGCTACGACGAGTTCTTTTCGTCATTTATACCCTTCTTTATTTTTATTGATCGAGTCTGCCATTACAGCCCTTTCCTCTTGACCTTAAGAGCGCCTGACAATCGTCTCTGTGTATTCTATCACCTTATCAAGTCTAGTTACATAAAAACAAGGTTCCTAAAAATTAAGAACCTTTTCTAGAAAGCTGTATCTAAACCAAAATATTCACTGCATCAACGACCGTCTCAATCTTGATATCGCTCGCCCCTTCCTTATACTCACCATCGAGAGTCCATGGAACTTCAGGATCCATTTCGAATCTGACAGTCTTTGCACTATAGAAAGCGATATCTTTTGTATCGAGGTCGTTTGCAAGAAGCGACAACGCAATTGAGTTTACGTCAAGCAGATTTTTAGGTGACTTGATGAGCAAAATCTCCATTAATCCATCATTCATATCAACTCTAAACGAATCAAGCTTGAGCACACCACCCACCGATGTCGCATTACATACGGCACCGAACACTAGGTCCTCTTCAATCACTCGTTCACTTGGCATGCCCTCGTCAGTGATTACTTTTACATGCTGAGCTTTGATGTTAACGATATCCTTGATTCCCTGTAATACATACGCGGTATGTCCAAAAATATTTTTGATATTCTGCGGAACTGAATACGAAGCGCTCGTAAAAGCTCCAAAAGAAGCCACATACGAGAAGTGCTGACCGTTGAATGAACCCACGTCAAGCGTTATCGCCTCGCCGTGCGCTATAGCATTTGCAGCTTCGATAGTATTCTTAGATAGTCCGATGCTTGCACCAAAATCATTTGTGCTACCAGCAGGAATATATCCTATTTTTACACTTTGCACCTACCGAAATAACACCGTCTATCATCTCATTGTATGTGCCATCTCCACCTGCACAAGCAACTACATCGTACTCATTAGCATATTGATGCGCAAAATCTCTTGCATCACCTGACTTAGTTGTCATCAAAACGGTGGTTAAATACCCAGAATCAGAAAATATCTGGAGTATTTCACTTAGGTGCTTGCTAGCTTGCATAGTACCTGCACGCGGATTGAGAATGAATAGCAGTTTTTTTCTCTCAGTATTTGCTTCGACATTAGTTTCGATATTCTTCAGTTCTTCCATATATTTACCTCAAGTTTTCCTGAGACAGATGCCAACCAGGCATCGATATTTATCAGATATATTAAGTCATGCCTTGTACGCTATAATTTTCGATGCGCTTTTTTTCTGCTTTTTCTCTACGAAGCTCCTCTTCGTAACCCTTTACAAATTTGCGGCTCAATTTAACGGCGATAGTCTCGATCTCAGTGCCGTAATTTTCGTCTCCGGATACAAAATATCTCTTAGACTTTTCTTCACCGAGTAAGCTCGACTGCTTCTCAATATACTCGACCATTCTGTCATGACTCAGTCTGTCTCGCTTCATAATCTCATCCCAGGCTTTGTTGAACATCATTCCAATACAAAGTATCCATGAAATTATATAGAACCAGAGCATGAGTGCGACGATAGATGCAAAGGCACCGTAGAGGATGTCATAGTTTACAGAGTAGTTTATATACTTCGCATAAATAGTTGTGGCAACCAATATGCCAAACGATGAGAACACAGCTCCGGGCAGTATCGCTTTCTAAGCGGAACTCTTACGAGAGGCAAAATGTAGTAATTCAGTGTAATCATAGCAAAATACGAAACGGCAGCAATCGGCAATTTCATTGCAATTAGTGCCCTAGCAAGTATTCCACCATTGAACAGCTTATAGAAAATCTCTTCACCATACACGAATACCACTAGTGCAAAAGCAATGGCAAAAATCGTGATAGCCGCAGTCGGAACAGCCTTAAGCCTCTCCGTGAAGAAGTTGAATTTGTAAGCGCCTTCCGTGAGAGTGTAGCTCGTTAGCCTCGACAGCGAGAACTCTAGTGCAGAAGCGGCCCACAATGCAAGGAAAATCATGACTGCATTACCCAGCCTCACAGATGATGCCGAGAATAGGCCTACGACGAAGTTGCTCAGCTGAGAGTCCACATTGTGATCAAGCCAATTCTTTATGATATCTAAAGATAAGTCAAAAACTCCTAGCACCTGCGAAAGTACTATGAGTGTAGGTACACTGGCCATGAAGAAGTAATAGGCAATCTGAGCGGCGAATCCCGCATAATACTGATCATCGAATTGCCTAAATATGTGAAAGCCTATCCTAACGAGGTTATCAATATTAAAACGAACTTTCTGTTTCTTCGCACCCTCAATATTTAAATTTGAATTGTTATTTATCTCTTTGCTCACTGATAAGTTCCTCTAGCTTTAGAAGCGACTTAGCTCTATGGCTAATTCTGTTCTTGAGCTCTGAAGGTAGTTCCCCAAAAGTCTTGTCATAGCCTTCTGGAATAAAGAGCGGATCGTATCCAAAGCCGTTCTCACCTTTCATCTCCTCAGCAATAGTACCTTCGCACTCACCACGAGCAACGAGCTTGGTACCATCTGGATAGATAAGTGTTATAACCGATATAAAGCGAGCTCCCCTCTCTTCAGCAGGTATTCCCTCCATCAGTTGAAGAAGCTTTATATTGTTATCATGCGGTGTACAGCCTTCGCCAGCAAATCTTGCTGAATATACGCCCGGTTTACCTCCAATGCAATCAACAGCGATACCACTATCATCTGCAACAACAATTCCATCACATTGATTAGCGATAGCCGCAGCTTTTAATATACGAATTCTCTTCGAAGGTAGTACCTGTCTCTTCGATTTCGTCCTTTGGCAGCCCCATCTCATCACGAGAAATTACATCCATACCGAACTTAGAGAAAATCTCTCGCATCTCGCTAATCTTTCCCGCGTTCTGCGTTGCCAAAAATAACCTTGTCCATTAATATCTCCTTATCAATACCCATTTTTGAAATAAACATGCCTGAATCTGTTCAGAAATGTAATCAATCCCCATAATCTCAAAAAATTCATAGTAATTATACCATATGAAATTGCTCTATTTTTGCATTTTTATCTTGCTTTTACAAATAAAACACACGAAGATTTGGTGAACATCAAATTCTTTGTTATCATATAAAAGTTATAAGAGAGAGGACAATCATATTTATGCAAGTAATAGCGTCAAAAAGTACTAGTTATTTTTTTCTTTACATTGCCGTAGGTTTTGTTGCAAACAAACTACGCGTACTAGGGACTGATGCAGTCGATCACCTGATAGCACTCGTACTGAACATCACTACTCCCTGCCTTCTTATTTATTCAATATGCGGTCAGACTATATCCGCAGACACGTTTTCTAACACAATAATAATTATATTTCTTTCATTGGTGATGTTCGCTGGTTTTGGCGCAATTTCAGTTAAGATAACTAGATTATTTCACAAGAAAAGCGTGGAACAACAGAATGTTTTATCAGTTGCCATGGTCACGAGTAACTCTGGATTTATGGGATTCCCTATAGCTCACTCTGTATTTGGGCATGTAGTTCTTTACTATTCCGTAATTCAGAACATCGCCTGCAACCTTTACCTTTTTACAGGTTGTATGATTCAGCTCAGCTTAGGGGGCGGAGAGAAACAATCCAGTAAATCTAAAACATTAAACAAAGAGACAATCATCAAGCCGTTCAAAAACGTAGTGACAATCGTCTCAATATGTTCAGTATTAATTCTATTTGCAGGTATCAGAATCCCGCATCCTGCTATGGACTTCCTAGCAACTATCGGAGAAGCGACCGTTCCAATATCGATGATTATTATTGGCATTCAACTAGGGGAATGCAAGTTCAAGGAATTAATTACAGATAAAGAGCTCATCATTTCAAGCCTCGTCTGTCTAATTCTTGAGCCAGCACTTTCCATACTAATCGTTTATTTTATGCCGCTGAGCGATATCATAAAAGCTTACAATCGCACTTTCATTTACCTACCCTAGCGCCGTACTCAGTGTAGCTCTAGCCGCAGGTGAACACAAAGATACTAAGCTTATGTCAGAAGCCGTAGCTATGTCTACGATGCTATCAATGATAACACTTCCAATATGGATTATGATTATCAGTCACCTATTCTGATACACGCTCGATACCGAGTTCTTCTTCTGCAACCTTTAACATGAGTGCGCACTCAATTCTCTTCTTGTGAAGCTCACAGCCGAAGTCATAGACCTTATTGATGTCTCCGTTTGTGTGAAAAATTATTAGCCGCACAGCCACCAGAGCAGTACAGTTTAGCGAAACAGCTGCGACACTTGTCTCTGGTGTAAAGGTTGTTATTGTGTCTAAAACCATCAATTATTTCACGATTCTGAATTCCATCATAGACATTTCCAACCTTATAATCATCGTCTCCAACGAACTGGTGACATGGATAAAGATCTCCTGAAGGTGTAACCGCAAGGTACTCAGTCCCTACACCGCATCCACTTACACGCTTATAGATGCACGGTCCTCCAGTCAAATCAACTGTATAATGGTAGAAGTTAAACCCTTCGCCACGTTTCTCTCGTTCTAGCATCTCAATAGCAAGCTTCTCGTACTGTTCCTTAAGGATAGCCAGATCTTCATCGTGAAGCGCATAGTCTGTATTCGCATCACTCACAACAGGCTCAATACTAGTCTCTTTAAATCCTAAATCCGCCATTGCAAGTACATCTGCTGCAAAATCCTTATTATGCGCAGTGTAGGTTCCTCGCATATAGTACTGCTTCTGACCTCTATCGTCTGCAAGCATCTTGAATTTCTCAATAATCTTATCGTAAGTACCCTTACCATCCTTGCTAGTACGCATAAAATCGTGAGTCTTTCGGCGACCATCCATACTCAGAACGACATTACTACACTCCCTATCCGCAAATTCGATAACCTCATCATCGATTAGTACGCCATTAGTAGTAAGTGTAAAATTAAAGCGTTTATTGTGCTTCTTTTCAAGCTCTCTGCCGTAAGCAACGAGTTCCTTACACACATCCCAATTGAGAAGTGGCTCACCACCAAAGAAGTCTACCTCAAGATTTTTACGGCTTCCGGAATTCTGAACCAGGAAGTCAAGAGCTTGCTTTCCAACTTCAAGGGACATTATTCCTGCCTTGCCGCTGTATTCACCTTTGCCTGCAAAACAGTATTTACAGTCCATATTGCATCCGTGAGCTACGTGAAGGCAGATTGCCTTAAGCACTGACTGCTTGGCCTTGAGCTCTCCCGCAATTTTCTCAAAAGGATCATCGGAAAAAAGCAGTTTCTCAGACTTTAGTTCCTCGATATCTGAAAGTGTTTCATCGATGTCACTGTCCGTAACTTCGTTGTATTTAGCCTTTATCTCGGACGCAATCTCATCTCTAGTTAGACCTTTATCGTAGAGGTCGATGATATCATACGCTACTTCATCTACTGAGTGAACAGCTCCGCTGTTCACGTCCATAACTATGTTATATCCGTTTAGTTTATACTGATGTATCATTTATTCTTGTACCATACCTTATAAAAATCATTTTTGTTAATCAGTCGGAGTAGCAAAAACAATAAAAAAGCGCTGCAATAAGCAGCGCCTTCAGTTACTATTTGTTCTTAGCCTGCTCGCAATGCTGGTTAGCAACACTGCATGAAGTCTTACTTGCGGACTGGCAAGATGTCTGGCACTCACCGCATCCACCAGAAAGAGTTGATTTAGCCATATTTCTTGTTGAAATTGTCTTGATTCTGCTCATTACGTTATCCTCCCTAATTACTCGTTATAGAATATCAAATACGTTTAAACCTGTCAATCCTGACGTTGTTATTTTGCGCTCCAGAATCACATTGATTCTATCTATCTTGACTTTCAGATTCTGCCTTGAGTTCAGCATCTGCATCCAGCTCTAGTGCCGCCTCAGACTTCGACTCAAGTTCATCCAAGGCTTTTATCAGCTCAACGGCATCTATTGCACCCGTTGCGCAAAGCCTTTCGATGGCTGCAATGGTATTATCTGAATTTTTCAGACACGAGAGACTCAAGTAAATCATCGTTGTCTTCATCTTCTTCAGTCTCGTTAACCTCTACCTCTTCGGCATCATATTCAGATTCTTCTAATTCAGTCTCTTCAGGTCCCTCGACTAGTTCAGGCTCCTCAGATACAGTAGCTTCAGGTTCTTCAACTACTTCAGTCTCATCAGATTCAGTAGTTTCTGGTTCTTCTGCATCTATAGATTTCTCCAGTTCTGCAGGCTCTACCGTCTCTATAACCTCTTCAAGATTGTTTTCCTGTGCAGTTTCTACAGTTTCTGTAAGTTCATTTACCTCTTCAGATACAGTAGCTTCTTCAGCGACTGTTTCTTTAACTTCCGCCATAGCTTCTGGTACTACCGGAGCAGCTTCAGACATCTCAGTTGTTACTGGAGTAGCTGGGACTTCTTGAGTTACTGGAGTCGTTGATTCAGCCTCCACTTCAGGCTCCTCATATGCTACACGTGTCTCAGCATCTGCATCGGTCTCTGGCTTAATAACTCTTTTATCAGCAGTAATTTCATAATTGAAAACAGCCTCAGTCTTCATACTACGGTTAAGTATTCTGATTCTATCAGCCATCTTACCGTCACCAGTCGCATTTACCGGTATCTTTATAGATACGCCTGCTTCAATCTCATATATCTCCTGCTGTCCATTGCTTGGAGGTAAATCCCAGTCCTTAGTCACAGGATTGAATGATCTGTGTAAGAAGCGAACTCTTCCTCTAGTAACGTCGATGTGATATATAACATCTCCCTTAACACTTGGAATTAAGCACTCGCTCTGCTTAAGGCTAAGCTGACCACGAAGAGCAACCGTCCCCTTGGCTCTCTTATAAATAGCACCTCTATAGCTCTCGATCTTCTTGGTCTCAGTCTCCTTGACAATCATAACGTCACACTGAGCATGGCGAATAATATATGATGCTGTGAGGCCGATTGTACTTCCCGCACCAGGCTTTGTGGACTTAGTCATTACAATCATCTCAACACCATATTCTTTTGGCCGCCTCGATAACTCTCGCCCCAGCACGGCCAATTGCCGATCTAGTGATGACGCTATATTTATCTATTGACTTGGCAATAGTCTTAAGCTTTTTGTCGAGTTCCTCTCGAATCTCAGATTCCTCTCCGAGCGAGAGTGCATATCCGGTATTTTCACGCACCATAACAAGCACAACCTCAAACGCCTTTGGCGAAAACGTGGTTTTGAGCTGTTCTAGCGCTATTAAACTCCTAGGTGAACCATCAACTGGTACAAGGATTCTCTTCATCAAATCACCCTTACTACTTTCTATCAGTCCATTAATATGGCATTTAAATATACAAATTTATTATACATTTTAGAGATAGCAAAATCAAACGAACGGGTGGCGAAATACTATTTTAGCCACTTGTTTTTGGTCATAATCATCTCCTGAATAGCCATATACAGCAGCAAATATTCATCGTCAAAGCTGCATATTAAACTATTTTCAGTGAGTACATCCTCTTCAAAGGCAATTTTTCGCATTACCAGCAATTGCTGCCTTTCTCACTCCGTCGATCGTTATGATATAGTTGCAACTCAAGTTAGCCTTACGAACTGCACGAAAGCCTTTTACATATACATGGCCATAGCTCGTCTCAAGATAGTATGAGTCGCTGTCACTTTCGGTATCCCTGTAAAGAGTTCCGAATTCTTCGCCTGACATCAAGAACTTAAAGCCATTCTTCTCAGCTTTTGCTGAGCCCGTAACCTGTGCCAGCACCTCACCAGCCTCCTCAATTGCCTCATCACCATCTGGTATATCGTAAATCTTCACATCGAGCGGCTCATTTATAGTCCCTAACATATGTATACTCATTGTCGTCAAAAATCTCTGTACAGACAGTCCGTACTGTTTGCATAAAAAAACTTATACTTATCAAGCACTTTTTAGATCAGCTGTTTCTCCGCTCTTAACCTGCTTAACGACTTCCGTTAGGTCATCCACTAAAAATAGCACTCATAAGCTTCCAGCTCGCAAAATGCGAGTATGATTTCGGATTTACAGACATGCTTTTGGTATCAAGAAGTCCTTTAAAATGAGCTTCACTATTCTCATCTCTCACGAGGCGCGCGAGCTCTGTGCTGCTCTTGATCAAGATATTATTCTTTTTTTGTCTTTATAAATCGTTATAAAGTCTTTGAATGGACTTGGGCCGAAGTTAATCGCACTCTCATCCATATAAATGTTCTTACCCATCCATGGGAGTCCGAGACATGTCTCTAACTTGCTGATTCTCTCATATAAGTGCTCGATAGTTATGTCTTCACAACCTTCGACAATTTTGTCGTATATGTTGCGATCGTTATAGTGCTTTCCGCCAGTTGTAAGCCATATAGCCACAGCTAAACCGACGAAAATTCCACCTAAAATAAATTTACCAACAGTCAGTCCCATTATTCCCATCACTAGGCACAGAACCATAAACAGTCTGAAAAGTTTGTCTCCGTTCATACTAATTCCTTATAAATGTGATGCAGGTCCCCCTGCATCACTCACACATAACGCAATATCTTACTTTTTACCAATATTTATTCAATACTATCGATTAGTTTTTTTCTTTCTTGTTCATGATATGGCTATATCTTCTGAGTGCAACCATAGCATTTTACAGCCTGTTCAGGTGTCGAGTACGCAGGGATTCCCTTGTCTCTGAGCTTCATGATAGCCTCTCTGCACTCGTTTCCGCCCTGGCATTCCATGATAAATGGCTTGCCGAGATTCTTGTACTGTCTGTAGATGTTAATTACAGTTTCAGTAATCGCCTCAACATCAGTTACCGCAGTTGGGCAAACAGAAATTAAAAATTCCATCTACGTTTTCATCTCTATATGCTGTCTTTAGTGCACCACCGTACATATCGGAAGTAGCTGTTCCACTGATATCAACAGGGTTTAGCGGCGAGCCAAATGCAGGCATATATTTTCTGATGTTATCTCTTAGTTCCGGTGAAATATCCCTGAGTTCCTTGAGCGGCATGCCAAGTCTCTCAAAATGATCTGCAGCTAGAAGTCCCGCTCCACCGCCATTAGTGATTATTACCACGTTATCTCCTCTTAGAGGCGGGCAGTTACCGAGAGCGAGTGAGGTATCTAGGAACTCCTGCCACGTCTTCTCACGGAGCACTCCAGATTCCTCAAACAGCTTGTTGTATTCGTCATTAGAGTGACCTTTATTCTCCGATGCAGTGTGTGCAAAGCAGCCTTTACACCGATTTCAGAAGATCCGACTTTGATAGCTGTAATTGGCTTCTCGCACTCTAGGCAAGCCTTCTTGAATGCCTCTGGGCTGTCTAGAGCTTCTATATACACCGCAATACACCTTGTGTTTGGCTCTTGATCTGCATACTTTATGAGCTCACAGAAGTCAACATCCGCCTTGTTACCAAGTCCTACGAACATGCTGATACCAAAGTGATTGAGCTGAGAAGATCCAAGCGCTGCCAGTAGGTTTGAACCCGACTGCGAGATAAGTGCAACTGGTCCCTTTATTAGGTAGATAAGGAATAAATCCACAGTTGAAATCGTGATACGGAGTTCCGATCCCTACGAGGTTAGGTCCTATTAGCGGTAGCTCGTTCTCACGGCAGTACTCGGTAATGTCATTTTGCAGCTCACCGTTTCCAACCTCCTTGAAACCTGAGGAAGAAACTACTGCTATCTTAACCTTCTTTGCAACACAATCCTTAAGTGCATCAAATACGCCTGTAGCCGGCAGAGATATGAACGCTAGGTCAACATCACCAGGAACATCCTTGATGTTCTGGAAAGCAGGGATACCTGCTACTTCTGTGGCATTAATATTGATAGGATAAAGTTCTCCTTCGTAGCCACACTTTCTGAGTCCCTGAATTACTTTGAATCCAACCTTTGTCTCGTTACGGCTAGCCCCGATTACTGCGATAGAGTTAGGCTTGAACGCATACTCTAATCTGTCAACAACGTATTGTCTTGCTTCTTTTACTTCCATGATTTAATAATCTCCTTTATACTTCGATATCAATTTTACAAGTGCGCTGTCTTATCACTCAGTTAAATCGAGGCGCAAAGTCTTGAAATATACTCGGCAATAAATGGCAGCATATAGTTAGTTTGATTATTTAAAGTTTTATAGTTTTGCCATGTAACTCAGCGTTCTTATCAGCTGGCATACGTAGCTCATTTCGTTATCGTACCACGAAACTACTCTGACCTCATAGATGTGCGTTCCACACTTCTGAGCGAGCGTCTGGGTTGCGTCGAATAGCGATCCATAGCTCATACCGATTACGTCAGTTGAAACGATTTCATCTTCGTTGTAACCGAATGAGATGTCCTGAGCAGCTTTCATAGCCGCATTGATCCCTTCAACAGTTACTGAATCTGTCTCATCTTTGAGCGTCGCGTCGAGAATCGTTATCGAACCAGTGGCAACTGGAACTCTCTGCGCCGAGCCGATAAGCTTGCCTGCAAGCTCTGGAATTACATTTCCAATTGCCTGTGCAGCTCCTGTCGAAGTTGGAACGATATTAATCGCCGCAGCCCTCGACCTTCTGAACTTCGAACCCTTGTCAGGTGCATCGAGAATTTTCTGGTTACCTGTGTAGGCGTGAATCGTCGTCATAAATCCAGTACGGAGCTCTCTATAATCAGCGAGAGCCTTTGCCATTGGTGCAAGGCAGTTCGTCGTACAAGATGCTCCTGATACGATTTTGTCTTCGGCCGTCAGAGTCTCGTGATTAACTCCATATACGATAGTCTTGAGTTCATTGCCTGCTGGCGCTGATATAAGAACCTTCTTGGCTCCTGCATCGATGTGAGACTGTGACTTATCCTTAGAAGCATAGAACCCTGTACACTCTAGTACTACATCGATATCCAGCTCTCTCCATGGCAGATTGCGAGCATCGGACTCCTTGTAAATAGTAATTTTCTTACCATCTACCGTAATCGACTCATCGTCATTCTCTACTATATGACCAAGGTACGACCCCTGTACACTGTCATATTTGAGCAGGTAAGCTAACATATCTGGGGAAGTCAAATCATTGATTGCAACAACCTCAAAGTCGTCCATCTCCATAACACGTCTGAACGCCAACCTACCTATACGACCAAATCCATTAATAGCTAATCTAATCATATGTAGTCCCCCTTACCTTTTTTTATTAAATTTTGTGCTTATCTATTCAAACGGGAACTTGAAATCCATACCGAGCGAATCACGAACTTCGATAAACTCACGCTGTACGTCCTCTCCCATTGGAACACCTTTTGTCTTTGCGGAACTCTTTTACATCCCACTCCTTCTCACCAGCAGTGTAAATTCTATCCTGTCCAGGAGCTTTCTGGGATGCCCTTAGTGCTCTCAAAATATCTCCAGCGGTCTTCTCGCAAACTTCTCTACCGATCATAGCTTCCGGATCAATTACGATGAAGAAATGACCGAGATGATATGGTCTAAGCTCTCCATTCTCGTCGAAGCATGTAAGGTTCTTGAGGAACATGCCACCCGATAGAGCTGCCGACAATAGCTCAACGGCTGTTGCATAGCTATAGCCCTTATAACCGCCGAGCTCCTCGCCAATTCCACCAAGTGGTGCAAGCGCAGCCTCTAGTGTTCAGAGCCTCGAGGATATAAGATGTATCTGTTAGAGCTGATCCATCTCTTCCTATCACCATTCCTGCTGGAGTATCCTTTCCGATACGCTCATAGAACTCGAGCTTTCCTCTCTGTGTGATTGAAGTCGCACAGTCGATGAGGAATGGATATCCTTCATCTGTAGGAATTCCGATTGTGAGTGGATTTGTTCCGAGCATATTTTCAACACCGAAAGTAGGTGCAATAGAAGGTCTTGCGTTAGTACCTGTGATACCAATCATGCCCTCATCTGTCGCCATTGATGTCCAGTATCCAGCGATTCCATAATGCGAAGAATTACGAACAGCAACACAAGCAGTTCCATATTTCCTTGCCTTTTCAATAGCCATATCCATAGCCATCTTGCTGGCTACCATGCCCATACCATCGTTAGCATCGAGCACTGCAGTCGTTGGAGATTCTCTGATAATATCTACTTCTGTGACAGGCTTTAAGATGCCCTTATTGATACGGTCAACATAGATTGGCTTGAATCTATTTACTCCGTGGCTCTCAATACCTCTTCTGTCACTCTCCATGAGAACTTCTGCACATATTTCAGCATCAGCCTCGGGAACTCCGAGCTCTGTAAAAGCTTTTACCATGAAATCCTGTACAACATCCCAAGCTATATACGGACGAGTTTCTTTATCCATTAAGCACCTCCACAACGAATAAAACATACTGCAATATATTGTGAATCAGCCGATAATCATGCGATAACGATCTGAATTCATTCTAAAAAAATAATAAAAGCGGATGTGGTCTTTACTTTCTGTCCCAGCCCTTGTAGTCTCCACGCTCCGTTACTGTCCTGTAACCGATTTTTAGCCAGCCTATCATCAAGTAGCTTACGTCCTTCCGCCGCCTTATCTTTGACGCCTACCTTGCCCTCGTATAACAGGTACTTATTTCTTGCACTATCTGGTGAAAGACTTGGCATTATTACGTTTGCACCTGCCAGAATACCCTTCTCACGCCCCGTACTATCAATGGTACCAAGCGCAGTAGTCGCTGGCAGCAGCGCCTTTGGAAACATAATTCTCAGAATGCTCAAGCAGAATAATGTAAGTCTCGAGTGTTCCATCTTCCTCGTCTCGAAAAAGGCGTATCCTTGTGGTGTATAAATGGACCAATGCCTATCATATGAGGATTTAGCTTCTTAAGATACTCGAAGTCGCTCGCCATCGTGTCATAAGTCTGTCCTGGCGAACCAACCATAAAGCCAGCTCCGATTTGAAAACCAACATCCCTTAATGTCTCAAGACATCGCATGCGGTTCTCAAGAGATAGCGGCTCTGGATGAAGTTTTCTGTAATGCTCTTCATCTGCCGTCTCATGCCTGAGCAAGAATCTATCTGCCCCAGCTGCGTAAAAAACGCTCATAGCTCTCACGCTCTTTCTCTCCTACCGATAGTGTTAGTGCGCAATCTGGGTACTTCGACTTAATGGACGAGATAATTTCACACATCATATCGTCACAGAAGTATGGGTCCTCTCCTCCTTGCAGTACGAACGTCCTGAGACCAATCTGATAGCCTATCTCACAGCACTGCAAAATTTCTTCAGGCGACAGTCTATATCTCTCAACATTGTCGTTACTCTTCCTGATACCGCAGTAGTAGCAGTCGTTTTTACACGTATTCGAATACTCTATTAGGCCTCTTAAAAATATATCGTGACCGTAGTTAGCTGTAGCGATTTCCTGCGCGGTACTGCGTAGAAACTCACGAACTTCGTCATCTCTATTTGCAAGAAGCTCTATATATTCTTCGTGTGACAAAAGCCCTTTGAGAGCGAGCTTTTTAGCCAGTCGCATAACTTCAGTCATATGCCTAATCCCCCACTAGATATTGTAACACAATGAGATATTATGACAACAAAAGAAAATCCATGATTTTTTGGACGTTTGCACAAACAATAGTTGACACATATAAACAGTTAGGCTAAAATCAAATTCAATTGCATGCAACAAGATGACTTCATAGGAAATTGCATGCAGTATCTGCACAACTGGGAGGAAAAACTGATGGATAAGTACGATAGCCCTAAAGCTAGAAAATCAACTATGCTTTCCGCTGTACGCATGCTCTAAGGAGATAACTCGCAGATATAAGCCATTTCTGAGCAAGCTGGATCTCACATACACTCAGTACATCACCATGATGGTACTGTGGGAGACTCGTGAACTAAGTGTTAAGGAACTTGGAGACAAGCTTTTCCTTGATTCTGGAACGCTTACTCCACTTCTCAAGAAGCTTGAATCTAAAGGTTATCTGACTAGAAACCGTTCTGTAAAGGACGAACGAAATCTCATTATTAAGATTACAGATCAGGGAATGGCTCTTCGTGAAGAAGCACTCTCTGTACCACAGGAGATTCGTTCATGCGTTAGTCTAACTGACGACGAAGCTGCAGCGCTGTTTAAGCTGCTTCATAGTTTTATGAACACAATTGAACAGTAAGAGCTAGTTTGAGGCAATTACATTGAACAAACATCAAAGAAAACAGGCAGGAGCATATGCTCCTGCCTATTTTCGTATTCAGCTACTTCACAGGCATAACTAAATTTATTAGCATAGCCTTTAAACGGCGACTTTCTGCTTTCACTTTATTCGGGCAAGCTCTACTTGATATTTGCATTCTTAGCAGCTACTAATCCTTTTCTGTAAAGAGACTTAAGCTTGTCTATATCTCTAGTCAGGGTCTTGAGTTTTTCCAATGCTATCTGGCGCAATTATCGTAGCTACACCTTCTTCTTCAAGCTTCTTAATGGCGTCTAGCTGAGCATTATAAACCTCTGCTCTATGCTCGAGTAACTCCGCCGCCTTAGGATACTGCCTTGCCAATACCTGAGCCATCCTCCTATCTCTGTTATCTACGCGATAACCATCCTTAGGTCTAGTCAAAATAATTACTAGTTCGTCACAGCCATCATTAAGCGCCTTCTGATACGGAATCGGATCTGCAATTCCGCCATCAAAATATTCCACCCCATCTATCTCATACGGCTTATTAACCACCGGTACACAGCTCGACGCATTGATAGGTGCATAGTTGTTGATGCTCATATCCTCCTTAGTAAAAATACTTAGTCTCACCAGTTTCCGCCACAGCTGCAACTATGATGAAATCAGCAGGATTAGCTTTGAGCTTCTCAAAGTCTAGCGGATATTCACCATTTGTGTTTGAAAGCTCTTCTGATACATAGTTTAGGTCAACATATGAGCCGGTCTTAAAATAATTATTAAAGCTCATGTACTCCTTACGCATAGTGTATTCTGTGTAAAATTCATAATTTCTGTGCTGCTGCCCTGCAAGAAATGAAGATATATTGGCGCAGCCTGCCGACACCCCGTAGCACTTGTCAAAAAGTTACTCCGTGCTCTAGAAAGTAGTCAAAAAACTCCTGCTCCAAATATATCGCGCATTCCACCGCCAACATCAATAACAGCTCTCATCCATTACCTCCTCTATGTCAATATATAATTTCTTATTTTATAAGTTTGTCAGTTTCAATCTGTAAATCATCCCTGATTGCTAACTCAGAACCTTGAATATCAACAACAGTAACGTTACAGTTGCCGACACGCTCAGCCCATAGGTCATGAAGCTCCATATCTCTCATATAGATAAGCATCATGTGAATTGCAGTTCCATGGGTTACAGCCAGAATATTGCCCTCGCTGTTCTCTTCTCTAATCCTTTTGAGAAAACGCTTAATACGAAACTTTAGCATCTCGAGCGATTCACCACCTTCTGGCGGCAGGTATGACTCTGGCGACAGAAAAATATTCCCCGTTTCTCCCTGTAGTTCATCGTACTTTCGCCCTTCGTTTATCCCGAAGTCAATCTCAGTTAGATCCTCATCTATTATGAACTTATCTCGAGTCATCCCAGTTGCGATTTCTCCAGTCTTAATCGCCCTCTCAAGCGGACTACAGTATATTTTATCGAACTTTATGCCACGCTCACTAAGTAGCTCAGAAACCTTCTCAGACTGAGCGATTCCAACATCGTTAAGTTCAGTCTGCATGCGCCCTTGAAAGCGCTTTTCGCTGTTAAGATTGGTCTGGCCGTGTCTTAGAATATATAGTCGCATAATGAATTTACCTTTCTATTTACATCTTACTATTTTTTTGCGGTGAAAATACTCTTTAACACCATCCACGAGATGCTCAAGTTCATTTAAGCCTGGAAGCAGATGCTTATCGTGCAGTTTCTCGCGAAGCTTATCTTTATCCGCACCTTCTTTACGAACCTTCATGATTCTCTCCCAGAGTTCTGGGTAGTTTTGCTTGATAATCTCTCTGTGGCGAGCTCTTTCCTCCGCAAATGCTTCATACGCATCTGGGAATCTGTTCTTAAACTGCTCTTCACGAATCATTCTCGTCCTGATAATCTCATCCAGTTCATCGGAATTTCTATCGTTAATCTTGGAGTCAAGCTTTGCATGATATAGCAAAAATCTTCTCACGCACGCGCTGGAATTTATCGAGTTCAATCTTCCCAAGCTCAAGAAGATGCGCAAGCTGAAACTCAAGGAAGTCAAGGAATTTCTCTTCATCAATTTCGCTCCAGTTGCTGCCAAGTGCATTTAGCTCCGCTTCACGGATCATATCTTCATCGACTTCTTCAAGGCTGATTAGCTTATCCGCAAGCGAATTTGCAACCTCTTCCATCCTAGCTCCCGCCTGGTCTCCATACGCCCATTCAAACTCCGCAATCTGCGATCTGCCAGCAGAACCGCTGATAGGGATGTAGCATACATCGTCTTCGCAGTCACCGAGTTCATACGGCTTAGTTATCCCTACGGATTTAAGAGCCTGATATATGTGTGGCACTATAGCGTAGTCCTTAAACATCTGGTCTGCTCCAAACGCACGAAGCTGATCGTTGAGGTTACCGGAGTGCTCAGTCATAAATAACTTAATTCCTCGTTCTTTATACTTGTTATAAAGTATCATCAAGCGCTCTACCGCTGTAACATCAATGCTTGTGATACCACTAGCTTCAATGATAACAGCTTTCATATCGTCAGTTACGAGACCATCAATTTCATCTTTGATAGTATTTGCATTAGCAAAGAACAGCGCTCCGCCAAATCGATATATCAAAGCACCCTTAATTTCACGAGTGCCCGTAGTTCTATCGATAGGATAGAACTGATCTTTTTCAGGAATGTACCCTAGTCTGCTTCTCGGAGGATTCGATGCTCTGATTATTACCGTCACAAAGGACAGGATAATTCCGAACAGTACACCGTAGATAGTTCCTAGAATCAGAACTGCGAACATAACCACATAGAATATCTTCCACTCAGTTCTGTCAACCTTGCGGAGCTTAGCAGCCAGGTCAAACTCCGTACTGCTCACGAGTGCGGAAATTACTATCGCTGTTAGCACTGGGACTGGTAGCATGTGTATAAAATCCGTACCAAAGAGCAGTATTATCATCATAGTTGCTGCCGCAGATATCGACATCACCTGAGATTTCACTCCGAACTGGTCGGCAATATTACTTCTCGAAATACTTCCATTTGCAGGACAGCAGCCAACGAGTCCGCCTGCGAGATTGCTCATCGCATAAGCAAGAATCTCCCTGTTGTTGTCTATCTTATCGTCATACTTAAGTGCAAAATTATTGGTCGCCAGCAGTGTTTCAGAGATGATAACAATAGCGATGACAAGCGTCTGTAGCATCATCGTTCTAACATTTCCGTAAGCTAGCGTAACATCTGGTATTACTAATGCTGGCAGCCCTGACTTTATCTCTGGAAGAAGCTTAACCCCATATCTCTCTAAATCCATCATATAGGTGAGTCCTGCTCCTACGAACATCATTACAGCACTCATCGGAACAGCGGGGATTAATTTCTTGGATCCTAAAAATTATGACAATAGTCCCAATACCCAAAAATCAGCGACGGGATATGAATTCCCGCACCAGCAGATTTATAAATGTGCATAAGAAGTTCGTGCAGCTCTCCTCTTCCCGAGTCACCTCCATAAAGCTTTGGAATCTGCATCAGTATAATCGTGCAGCATATACCAGTTATAAATCCACCCATAACTGGTGACGAGATGAACTTCACCAATCTGCCTAGACCGACTATGCGAGCAATCAGTATCCACGCTGCCGTAAAGAGTGTAATCACAGGGATGATTCGCACCGCCTCTTCCGATTGATAAGCGATGCCCATAGAGTAAAGCATCCCACCAACTAACGCCGCAGGTGCAGCATCGACACCAAAGACGAACCTAGGTGAGCTAGTGATAAGTCCGTATACCAATATAGGTAGCAGTGAACCATATAGTCCATAAATCGGTGGAAGCCCCGCAACGAGTGCGTACCCGATAGAAATCGGAATAGAAACTAGTGCGACGATGATTCCAGCAGGAATATCTTTTTTCAAAAACTGTAAATTATACCCTCTTAGTGACATCTGTCTCCTCTGTTACGCGGGTCTCATCAAAAAGACCACACTACTTCATCCTAAACTTAATGTGTATTATACATTAATTGCGTGTTAAAAATTATGATATGAAAAGAATTAGATTAGGATTATCGGGTATAGAGGTTTCAGCGGTCGGTATGGGAACGCTCACCATGGGTTTTTCGCAAAAAACCTTTCGGTTGAAGAAGGGGCTCGCATCATCGTGCATGCGGTAAAAAGCGGGATTAACTTTCTTGATACAGCTCAGTATTACGACACTTATAGATACCTTAAACCTGCACTGGATACAATAAAAATCAGACAAAACTCTTGAGACGCCTATCGTCTGTAGCAAGACCCTAGAGACTGACTACGAGGGTGCAGCCGCGGCAGTTGATGAATGTCTCGAACAACTTGGACTCGAGCAGATTGACATATTCCTGCTTCACGAAGTGAGAGGAATCTCAGATCTAGAAGAGCGACGCGAGGCTTGGACAGCTCTTCAGGATAAGAAAAAGGCTGGGCTAATCAGGTCGATTGGTATATCAACACATCACGTAGATGCTTGCCGTGCGGCCATAGAGCTTGAGTCATGCGATGTAGTATTTCCACTGATCAATAAAGCTGGAATGGGTATACGAGACGGCGAAGGACCAGGCACACGTGATGGTATGGAAGATGCGATAAATCTTTGCTCAGAACGAGGACTCGGTGTGTTCACCATGAAAGCCTTTGGCGGTGGAAACATAATCGAAGACTATGTGGAATGCCTGGATTATGTCACATCACTAGAGGGCGTTGATGCTGTGATGCTTGGGATGGGGTGCTCTGAAGAAGTCGATACTGCGGTCAAGTACTTCGAAGGTAAGCTCGAACGTGACTACAGACCAGATATAAGCAAGAAGCGCATGATGGTTGACCAAAGCGACTGCGAGGGCTGCGGAACATGTAAAGCTCGCTGCGTGAGTGAAGCGATTTTTTGGAATGACAACGGATTAGCAGAAATCAGCGTCGAAAAAAATGTGTGCGCTGCGGCTACTGTGCGCCCGTGTGTCCAGTACGTGCTATTGTTTTTTTATAGTATTTAAGAAATATATGCATTATCCGTCTTGTACTAATTGTGCAAAAATTGATATTATTAATCTATGTATGGACTTGAAAGGAGAACTTTATGGAATACCTAAGATATTATGATGAAATTGTTTCTCGCCGCCAGTCGTGCCGCGATTTCGCAGATACAGTAGTTGACGCTACTTCAGTTGAGGAAATCAAAGCTTACAACGAAGTAGTTCCTAGACTGGTTCCTGAAATTGCTACAGAAATTCACTTCTTAAATGGTGAAGTAGTTGATTTTCTTGGAAGTAGCGTAGGATATAACGGCTTCACAGTTAAGGCACCAAACTACCTAGCACTCTACTCCGAGGAAGCACCTCACTATCTAGAGAATGCTGGATTTATCGCACAGGGCCTAACCCTTAAGCTAACACAGCTAGGATTTGACGCTTGCTGGCTAACGATCAACGACGCTGAGGCTGCTAAGGAAGCACTCGGTATAGATACTGACAAGACTCTTGCAGTTTTTATCGCATTCGGACACGGCAACAAGGCTAAGAAGGACGTTCGTCTCGATATCAAGAGCCCATCCAACGTTACAATGGTTTCTTGCGAGAAGAAGGTTGCACCAAAGATCAGCATGCAGGACCTTCTATCTTACAAGGTGTATGGAGAGCCAGTTAACATGGAGCTTCTATACACTGAGCTAGAAGATGCGCTACTGTCAATCGCTGTTGCACAGTCATTCTTCAACCGTCAGCCATACAGAGTAATCGTTGATGATGATATTGTATCGCTAATCGGACTAGATGATGATATGACAACTGCTGAGGACCAGCTTCTCAACTATGGTATTGCTATGTTCAACTTCTACGCAGTTCTCGATTCAGTAAGAGCTGGCGTTAAGATGTGGAGCTTTGAGGAAACTGGTAGGGAACTTCAGCTTCCTGCAAATGCACACTACATCGCTAAGATTAGAATCTAACCTAGCTTAGCGCAATCAAGAATAGATAATCTAAGACCTAGGATTTGGAAAATTCCAGCTCCTAGGTCTTTTATTGTTTGTATTAACTTTTATAGCGCCTTCCCATCAAGGACCGCTTCTATCAGTTCATCCTTTTCGTTATACACTAGCTTAAGCGAGAAAAACTCTTCTCGCTCATTGAGCAGCCTGAGAAATATCTTATCTCCTTCCCAGAGTTCTAGTTCTAATAGCTTATCCTTAGGCACCCACTCCAGAACACCTTCATTGCAAGGTACTGCCTCTCCTTCAAATCCTGTCGCCGTAAAGAGATGCATGTACTCGATCATCTCTTTTTCACCACTTCCATATATAAAGGTGACTATCCCACGAAACTTGTACTCGGTAAGCGTATAACCTGTCTCTTCGCGAACTTCACGTATCAGACAATCATCAGGACTCTCTATATCCTCGAAATGACCACCTACACCGATCCATTTGTTGTGGTTGATATCATTTTCCTTGATAATGCGATGAAGCATTAGGTACTTATCATCTTGTTCGATATAGCATAGTGTGCTAAGTCTTGCCTTGCTCATTATGATGCCTCCACTTCGTCAAACTGAGAATTATACAAATCAGCATATGCACCGCCTTGTGCGAGCAGTTCATCGTGAGTTCCTTGCTCTATTATATCACCGTGATTCATCACGAGTATAAGATCAGCATCTCTGATAGTCGATAATCTATGAGCGATTACAAATGTCGTGCGGCCCTTCATCAGATTATCCATAGCCTCTTGAATTCTTGCCTCTGTTCTCGTGTCTACCGATGAAGTCGCCTCGTCGAGAATTAACAGCTTGCGGTCTGCCAAGATTGCTCTCGCAATTGTAAGGAGCTGCTTCTGCCCTTCGGAAATATTGGTCGCATCTTCGTTTAGAACCATGTCATATCCAGCAGGCAACGTCTTGATAAATCGATCTGCTCTTGCCGCTTTGGCCGCCGCAACAACCTCCTCGTCTGTAGCATCCTGATTTCCGTATCTTATGTTTTCCATAATCGTATCGGAGTATAGCCATGTGTCCTGAAGTACCATGGCGATATTGTTCCTAAGCCCATGACGGCTCATACTGCGGATATCTACACCGTCAATTCTAATCGCACCTGCATTTACATCGTAGAAGCGCATAAGCAGCTTGACGATAGTCGTCTTGCCTGCACCAGTTGGTCCAACTATAGCTATCTTCTGACCTGGTTTAACGTTCGCACTAAAATCATTGATGATAATCTGCTCTGGATCATATCCGAATTGTACATGTTCAAATTCAACAAATCCTTGTACATCATCTTGAGCTACGCTATCCTCTGGATCTCTAGACTCCTCCTCTTCGGCTAAGAACTCAAATACTCGCTCTCCCGCAGCACCCATAGACTGCACCTGGTTCATAACCTGAGCGACCTGTGATAGTGGCTGAGTCAGCGTGCGAACATACTGGATAAATGCCTGTATATCTCCTATTCCTATCACATTCTTGATAGCCAGCATTGCACCAGATATCGCTACGCCAGCGTATCCAAGGTTTCCTACGAACATCATAACTGGCTGCATTACGCCTGATATAAACTGCGACTTCCAAGCGGACTCATAGAGAACTTTATTCGTTTCGCTGAAGTTCTTCTCTATCGATTCTTCTTTGTTAAACGCCTTGATTACCAGCTGTCCTGCAAAATTTTCTTCTATCTGCCCGTTGATATTTCCGAGGTATTCCTGCTGTGTTTTAAAATATTTCTGCGACACCTTGATGATGAAGCCGAGTAGCACGATAGAAATTGGAATTGTGATAATAGCAATCAAAGTCATAAGTGGCGATATGGTTAGCATCATGACTATGACGCCAATGATAGTGGCTACAGATGTAATAATTGTGGTTATGCTCTGATTCAGCCCCGTTCCGAGAGTATCGACGTCATTCGTAATTCTAGATAGTATATCGCCATATTGGTGGCTCTCGAAATACTTCATCGGCATGCGATTTATCTTCTCAGAGATATCACGACGCATCTTGTAAACTATTTTCTGCGTTATACCAGTCATAATCCAGCCTTCAATGAAGCTGAATATGGCACTAAGTGCATAGAGGACAACTGTAAGAACCAGAATCTTACCAATAGCAGTAAAATCAATAGTTCCTGTACCTTTAATCTTGTACATTAATCCTTTTGCGAGCACAGTAGTCGCACGCCCCATTACTTTCGGTCCAACTACCTGAAATACAGTACCCGCAATCGCAAAGAGTATCACCACTATAAATGCATATTTATAATTTCCGCTATACCTCAATATCTGCTTCATCGACTTACCGAAACTTTTTGGTTTCTCGGCAGATGCCCCTATTCCTGATCCATGGCCTTGCTGTTTCGCTGGAGCTGGTTTCTTATTCTTATCGTCTGTCATTATTCCACCTCCAATTCATTCTTAGACAACTGAGACTCAGCTATCTGTCTATACACTTCGCAAGTCTTGAGAAGATTTCTATGCCTACCCTTTCCGACGATTTTACCGTCGTCAAGCACTATAATTTGCTCAGCATCCATAATCGTTCCAACGCGTTGGGCAACGATTATTTTAGTCGCATCTTTTTCGTATTTTGCTAGCACTCTCCTGAGCTTTGCATCAGTCTTCATATCTAAGGCTGAGAAGCTATCGTCAAACACCATAATCTTAGGATTCTTGGCAATCACTCTCGCTATCGAAAGTCTCTGCTTCTGTCCACCCGATACATTAGAACCACCCTGAGCGATATTGCTTTCAAATTTATCTTCTTTCTCCTCAATAAACTCGAGCGCCTGCGCGATTTCAGCAGCCTTGCGCACCTCTTCATGTGTAGCATCTTCATTTCCAAATCTTATATTTGAATCAATCGTTCCTGAGAACAGCACGCCCTTCTGAGGCACGAATCCTATCTGCTCCCTAAGCGATTTCATACTTATATCTCTTATATCAACACCATCCAGCTTGATGCTTCCAGCTGTTACATCAAAGAATCTAGGAATCAGATTGACTATCGTACTCTTACCCGCTCCTGTACTACCGATAATCGCTGTAGTTTCACCAGGCTCAGCAATGAACGATATGTCTGATATTACGTCCTCTTCAGCATTTGCATATCTAAATGAGACGTTATCAAATTCGAGCCTACCAGTACTTCCTTTAATCTCGATTGCATTTGCACTATCGAGCACTGAAGATTCCGACATGATAACCTCATCAATTCGGTTGGCAGCTACTCCAGCTCTTGGTATCAGAATCGACATTACTGTCAGAATCATGAATGACATTACAATCATCATCGAGTACGTTAGAAATGCTGTCATAGATCCGACCTGCATATCCCCAGTACCAATTCTGTGCGAAGCCACCCACACTATAGCCACTCCAAGGAAATTCATCAGTAACATCAGTAGAGGCTGCATAAATGTCATAACTCTATTAGTAAATATCTGTGTATTCTTAAGTTCTTTGTTTGCCTTGTCAAAACGCTTCTCTGCCGAACTCTCTCTGCCAAATGCACGAATTACCGAAATGCCGGTGAGTATCGAGCGTGAAACGCTATTTAGAGAGTCCACGAGATCCTGCATGATGCGAAATTTTGGCAGCGCGATAACCATCAGAATTACGACAAGAATTACTACTGCTAATACCCCTAATGCAATGACATAGCTCATATGAGCACCCGTCTGAACCACCTTAAAGATACCCCAGCCTGCAAGCACTGGCGCATAGAGAACCATGCGAAGCATTATGGTCAGGGTAGTCTGAACCTGCTGGACATCATTAGTCGCCCTAGTAATCAGAGACGAAGTCTGAAAACGGTCCATCTCAGCATTCGAGAAGCTCATGACTTTCTCAAATACTTCTTTTCTAAGTGTCATACCTATCTTTGCTCCGACCTTGGAAGATATGTATGATGCGATTACTGCAGCAGCAATCATCAGCAGTGTAACAAGCATCATCTTAAACGCGGTGTTCCATAGGTACGATTTCTGAACTTTGTCTATATTCACCCCAGCCGATTTAGCCGCACTCGTCGCATAAGCAATACCCATCGACTTTAGTGTCTTATCACCCACTGAAGAGATCGTCTTATCCATCTCTTCCTTAGGCTTACTGATTGTTGCTTCATCCATCTGACCGCTGACTATTCTTGCCTGAATCATTGGGCGCATATCGACGTAAGTATGCACCTTGCCATTCTGATCCTTCGCTTTAAACGACTTGATATCTGCATTCATGAGAGCTGCAATCTCGGAAACCGACATATCGTCTATGCGGTCAGCAAGCGCTTCTGTCTCTGCCCTCGAAGTTAGTTGCTCCTTGACAGTATTCTTAAACTGCTTAACAGTCATGTGTCCGAGCTGATAACTCAGTACGATTGGCTTCAGCAGTTTATTATCAAGTTTCTCAAGTTTCTTCTCATCCTTAATCATAAGGGTATAATTATCTCCCGTCTTCTTGTACGAAGACGTCCAGAGTTCTTTCTCATTATCGGCCATGAATATCTGGACCCCGTTATACTCATCCGGAGTGACCTTGCTAGGCAATATATGCTCAATTCCCTTATTCTGAATGCCCGTGTCAATCAACTTCTGCATATAGCTAGGTATCGAAATATCTCCAAAAAGCCTGAACTACAAGCACAGCAAGGAGTATAACTATAGATAGTTTATATGGCTTTAAATTTTTAAAAAAGCTTTGTCATCTGCTATCTTTCATTTCCTTTCTTCCACTATTAGATGTCTGTTATATGTCTGTTTTCGATAGTGCAACGTTAAGCTCTTCTTCAGCGATTTCTGATATCTGTGACATCAATTCCATAATCTTTGCTACATTCTCCTCGCCAAATCTTTCGAACACTACATCTAAATATGTATCAAGTGTTTGCTTATATCCCTTTATCTTATCTGCCCCATCTTTTGTAATAAAAACTAGCGTATTTCTTCTATCACTAGGATCAATTCGCCTCTCAATAATCCCCTTATCTTCGAGACTTGATAGCAGCCTCGATACTCCAGGCATAGTAGCACGAATAGATTTGGCTAATTCAGATACCTTTACACCTTTAGTTTCATTAAGATTAATATCAAATCCTTCTGTAAAGTTTGTGCACTTCCCGAACTCACAGTTTAACAATGCATTTATAAGCATGTGCTCGCTTGGATTAAGCTCTGGTACAAGCTTCCAGAAATTAACCTTGTGAAAGCTATGCATCTTGTGAAGAAAATTCAATTGGTACTCTTTCATCTAATTCTCCATTTTCGATTTATTATCAAAAATAGTTTAAGTTCAACATATTGTTTACATAAGTTAATACTTAACATCGTTAAGTATTAACTTATGTAATTATATAGTCATACACATACTATGTCAATAACCGCTATGCATGTAAATACTGACAATATTTACCGCATTTTGTAGAGCTTACATTAGAAGTATATACTACGTATTTTTATTATTATTTTTTTATACTTATTTAATTTACATTGCTATTATCTATAACAGCGCAAACGATTGTGTATAATTTATATAATATATAATTAGGTTTTACTACATTATGGGAGGCTATTTTGTTATTTAATATATCTGGTTTGTTTATAGGATTGCTGTTCGGCTTTCTACTCAAGCGCGGACGATTCTGTCCTACTGGAACGATACGAGATATCTACCTTGAGAAGAAATACTATAATGCAGTCCTAATCTTGGCGATAATCGCAACTGAAGGACTCTTTTATCACATAATGGTTGGAAGCACTGTAATTCCTTCACCATACTTCGGCTGCTATTCAATGGTTGCAGTTCCTATAGGGGGATTCATCTTCGGAATCGGAGCGGTACTCACCAATGGCTGCGTTACGAGCACACTCGTAAAAGTTGGAGATGGACGTATAATCGGAATACTATCGCTTGTAGTATTTGCAACAACTGAATACTTTACTAACCAATGGATTTTCAAGCCATTTACACATAAGGTCATGGGACTTCAAGAGGTTTACGACATCGACCTATTCGATATGCCTTTTTCACCAGTCTTCATATTTTTACCAATATTGATTGTGCTCTATATAATAATGTTCCGTCACTACAGGGCTCACAAGCCTAAGTATAAGCTACCACAGTCATACACAGGTATACGCCATGTGTTCTGCGAGAAGATTTGGAGCCGTGAGATAACTGTTATTCTAATTGGAATAGTTGCCGCAGCTGCTTTTCACTTCAGTAACCTGACGGGTAGAAACGGCGGAATCTCTATCTCAGACCCAGTGCTATCATGGTTCAACATGATTACTGGTACTCACTCTGAGCCTATCGGGTGAGTTGTCTATAAGCGAACCGACGGTGTCGGTTGGGACAATTTGGTGATTGTTGGGATTATACTCGGATCTTTTATCACCGCGCTAATTAGCAAGGAATTTTCGATAGTTAAGACAGATAAAAAGATTGTGCTAAAGACCGTGTTTGGCAGCGTGCTAATGGGTATAGGTGCTGTCTGGGCAAAGGGTTGTCTCATGGGGAATGGTCTTGTCGCAACATCGCAGCTAGCAACCAGAGCATGGTCTGCATTGCTCTTCATATCACTAGGAATTTGGTTCGGTGCATGGTTCATGTACGTGCGCGGATCAAAAAACGCAAGAGGTTAATTACAACTTTTATAGTTTATATATAGGAAATTGTATACATAACTCCTAGGAGGAACAAAGATGGAAAAATATCAAGCTAGATACTAAAGGAATGGACTGCCCACTACCACTTATAGAGCTCAAGAAGGCTCTAGGAGATGCTGAAGAAGGACAGGTTATCGAGGTTGAATTCACTTGCCCAGATGCAGTAGTAAACCTACCAGGTTACTGTGAAGAGCATAATCATGAAGTGCTAGAGTTTGACAAACAGGACAACAAGGCTTGGAAACTAACAGTTAAGAAGTAATAAGAAGTAAGTAAAAAGTTATTTAAACGGTTTAGGAATAAGGTATACGGGATTGATTTATGAACAGAAATAACAAAGAGCAAGGGAATACCCTTGCTCTTTTGATTTCTTAATATAGTTACTATCTACAAACGCTCAGCCTAATTACTCTCGCTCTCCTGTAGCTCCTTGTACTCTTCTTCAACGATTACTTCACCCTTCCATACCTTGAGTCCATTGAACTCGTATACGTTGGTGTAGCCTTGCTTTACAAGTCTCTTAGCTACTCTCTTGCTTAGGCCGCCATAATCGCAGTATAGGAGTATTTTCTGGTTCTTATCTGGAAGCTCTTTTACCTCGCCCTTGTCGAAGTCTTCGTACCATACAGGAATCGCATTAGGAAGATGTCCCATTCCCCATGCTACCTTACCTCTTACATCGACAATCTTAGCATTGTCTTTATCAGCATTCTCAACGAACTCTGCAGCTTCCTTGCCAGAGATATGAGTGTAACCGTCCTTGTTCTTATTATCTTCTGCACCCTTCTTAGAGCAGCCGGCAAGTAGTGCTGTACTGATAGCCAGAATCATAATAATTGGTAATATCTTTCTCTTCATTTAAAAAAACCTTTTTCCATTGATTTTGTGAATCTCACTAAGCTTCATCCTGTACAATTTATAACCTACTAAATAATTGTATCTGTGCTATGTTTCAAAGTCAAAAACGCTTTTTGTCCAAACCACATATAGATTTATTGCTCTTTTAAATACTTATATGAAATAGCTTATTTCTCGCCTATAGCAGCTTTAACCTCATCAAGATTATTTGCAAAAATCACTTTGTCCAGGTCCTCAGCTGGCATAAAGTCGGCAGAAACCATCTCATCTAATAGCTTTTTTTAAAGGTTCATAAAACCCCTCGATGTTATAGACTATACAAGGTTTATCAGTCCTATTCAGCCTTCTGAGCGAAATGATTTCCGAGATTTCCTCAAGGGTTCCAGGTCCACCAGGAAGAGCGATAAATGCATCACCAAGGTTAATCATGCGGGTCTTACGTTCTGGCATGGATTTTACAATTTCGAGAGTGTAAAGTCCTTCGTGACCCTTCTCCTGGTCGAGTAGGGAACTCTGGGATGATGCCGTAAACCTTGGCACCGCCCTCGAGAACAGTATTTGCAACAGTGCCCATAAGTCCCACATTTCCGCCCCCATACACGAGGCTGTGACTGCTCTCAGCGATCCAGTTTCCAAGCTCAATCGCCCTATCTTTAAATACGGAATTCTCACCGAAGTGAGAGCCGCAATAAACTGTAATATTCATATCCTTCTTCTCCTTTTTCCATATCGTAATATTGTAGTATCATTGCCTGCATCGGTCAACGATGTATTTATATTAATATTTTTTTGATAGTGCACAATCAAAAATAAAAAAATTTTATAATGATTAATTTCATCAAATTAATGTTATACTAAATCCATATTGATAAGGTATAGTATATTATGTTGCGATTATTCGTGATATATAAGGAGTATTGAGGAATATTATGAAGAGAAAATTACACACAAAAAGATTTGCAGCGCTTGCTACTATTGTTGTTCTTGCGCTAGCACTAACATTCACTGGATGCAGCAAAGGTGATTCTGATTCAGACGGCGAAAGCGGAGCTACTGCTAGTCTCAATAATTTTGAGACTACTACCCTTGACGGTGAAAAAGTATACACAGGATAACCTCAAGGATTATGACCTAACAATTGTTAACGTATGGTCGACAACTTGTGGTTACTGCATCGAAGAGATGCCTGCTCTAGAGCAGCTAAAGGGCAAACTACCTTCTAACGTGCAGATTATAACAGTTTGCATCGATGGTGAAGCTTCCCCTGATACAGCTAAGGAAATCATGGCTAAAAAAGGATTAACTGCCACTACACTCGTACCTAGCGACTCCCTAAACGACGGACTTCTTAAGTACGTTAGCGGCACACCTACTACCGTCTTCTTTGACAAGAACGGCAAGCAGGTTGGTGATCCTAAGGTTGGAGCATTCTCGACAAAAAGATACAGATGCAATTGCAGAACTCTATATGAAGGAAGTTAATGCGCGTCTTGAGAAAGTATCCAAGTAAGGAGATTATTAGATAAGTATTATGTCTAAGAAGTATAAGAAGCTGATACCGGCCGCACTTATTGTGGCTGGTATCGTTATGTTAATAATTGGTATCGACAGAGGTGAGATGGCGACAGTCTTCAGCAAGGCTGCTACCGTCTGTCTAGAGTGCATTGGTATCGGTTAGGAGGCGCAATGAAGACTAATAATCCAAGGCGCCACATCGTGCAGCTTATAGCCACATTCCTGACCAATCCGCACATCTCGAACTTCTCAAAAGGTTCAATTCACAAAGGTCAAAGCAAGAGTTTCTGCTCACCTGGACTGAACTGCTATTCATGCCCGGCAGCAGGTGCAGCCTGCCCTATCGGAGCACTGCAATCAGTCGAAAAACGGCAATAAATACCACATCTCATATTACGTAATGGGATTTTTGCTAATTACTGGAGCGTTCCTCGGTAGGTTCGTGTGCGGCTTCCTATGTCCATTCGGTTTTTTTCAAGACTTGCTTCACAAGATTAGAGTCAAGAAGCGCATAATTCCTGCCAAGATAGATAGAGCTCTCAGATACCTTAAATACGTAATTCTTGTGGTATTTGTGTTCGCACTACCTATAGCGATATCCAATGAGTTCGGACTAGGCGAGCCATTCTTCTGTAAGTACATCTGCCCAGCGGGTACTATGGAGGCGGGCATCCCCTCCTTATCAAGAACGAATCGCTACGGGCAATGATGGGCGTACTATTTGACTGGAAGATGATTTTACTTATTATCACGGTTATACTTTCAACCATGATATACAGACCTTTCTGTAAATATATCTGCCCTCTAGGTGCCATTTATTCGCTGTTTAACCGCTTTAGTGTGCTTCAGATGGAAGTTAACCACGATACATGTATAAAATGCATGAAGTGCGAAAAAAACTGCGATATGCAGGTAAAGGTGCTAGATAACATCAACAGCGTCGAATGCATCCGCTGCGGCAAATGTAGAAGCATCTGCCCTACTTCAGCGATAAACTGGACTGTTGGCGGAAAAGTTATTCTAAGATCAAACGAAGACAGCAGGCAAAGAGCGTAGCTCTGCCTGCTGCTTTTTTTAAGAATTAGATTATCTCATATTTTATCTAAGATTATGTGCTTCAAAATCCACACCCTCATGTTGAAGTAGATAAACCTTCTTGTCCAGACCTCCCGCATATCCCGTGAGCTTTCCGTCCTTACCCACGACGCGGTGGCACGGAACTATAATAGAAAACTCGTTATTACAAGCGGCGCCTCCCACAGCTTGCGCTGACATTCGCTCCTTGCTAAGCCTAACCTCAACTTCATGCGCAATCTCGCCATAAGTCGTAAGTTCACCGTAAGGAATCTCAAGCAGTATCTGTGATACTGTGTTTCGAAACAGTGAGCCTTGTAGCTTAATTGTCGGTGTAAAGTCTGGTACTTTACCTGCAAAGTACTCGTCTAGCCAGCAAACAGCATCGCTTAGGTGCTTATTTGCCCCAGGCCTCTCGACAAGCTCTACAGTATCCTCTGCCCTCTCATCACCTAACCAGACACTGAGCAGAGCTTCGTCGTCAGCATGCAATGTAATAGCACCTAATGGCGAGTCGTAATAATACTTGAACATAACAACGCTCCTTTAATTGTATGGGTTAATTAGCTTCGGACTGCTCCCGACATTCTCCCTGATAACCTCAATATCTTCAGGCGATAACGCAATATCATAGTTCACAGCAATCACAAGCCATGTGTAACAATATTCATCTACGTTAGTATCTGGCAGCCATTCGCTAGGCCCTTTATCGGATTTCTCACGGTTAACTGCACCATCTACGCAGACACCCACACGCACGTCCGTGGCGTACTGATGCTTCTTGGAATGGCTCCATTTTGCACCGCCATGCTTATTGACATAGTTGAGCGGAATTATGTGGTCAAAGTTGCTGTTATCAAGTGGAAGGCTTTCACCTGTGTACGGATCTATGTATTCACCGTTTCTATAGTGCTTGCTGGTCTCGAAGGCAAACCTCCTAAGCGAGTACTTCCTCCCCTTGTACTCGATGCGCTTATATGGCTCGGTATATGAGTCGCGATTGTAATCCACATACTCGTTTGGCGATGCTACACGCACATCATCGAGCAGCTGCTCTACGCTTTCTCCTTTAGCGGCTTAACTTTATTAGTTGAACCGCCTGAATCGCCTATGTCTATGCCCATTTGATTGAGGATGAAAAACAGCGACAGCTATAACGAGCGTCGCAATCATCTTCTCCATCTTTTTTTATTTTTTTCTGTATCCCTGCCTTGAATATCTCTGACTTGCCATTGTCGAATTTCCCTTTTATATCCTAAGCTATTTCCAGCAGCTTAGGATAGTTTCACTCTATGCCAAATTTTGTTTATACATCTATCGTCAGCTAATTAATCTCATTTCCATCATGATTATAATACCATAGTTTACGGTGATTCACCCAACTCACGATTACCAAAACTGCCCAATAAACATTTGATTTATAACTATTACCTGATATAAAAATAGTTAAGATAGACGAAAAATATTACGATTTATGAAACGAGGAATTTATATGGGCGAAAGCAAAAATAAAGTATGGATTAAGAGTGCTAAGGAACGCTAGCTTCAAGAAGTTCACGGACTGTGTCAACGAGGCGCACAGAATTTCTGGCAAGAGCAAGCTTGCATGTGCAAAGGATATTGTGCACTGCATGAGAAAAATTCGATGCTGGATACTATGATTATGTAATCTTCCAGTTCTGGGATAAGACCGATGCAGAGAGAGACACTTATCTGACTAGATTCAGAAGCAAGAAGCTCGTGTCGCAGATGAATGATCCAGCTTACGCGCATTTCTTTGATAACAAGGACGAGTTTAATGAGAAGTTTAAGGACTATATCGGTCGTGACTTCATCGATCTTGAAACTGCTACAAAGGAGGAAGTTGAGGCATATTTCAACAAAAAAAGAAAAAGGTATTCTGCAAGCTTAGAGACCTAGAGTGCGGTATCGGCTGCGAGAGACTCGTGACTTCTGACTTCGAGAACTTCGATGCTTTCTATGCGTACATCAAGGAAAAGGGATTCGGAACTCTCGAAGGTGTTATCGAAAATCACCCTGACCTTAACAAGGTATATTCTGGTAGTGCTAACACTATGCGTATGATCACTATTATCGGTGATGATGGCAAGCCTCATCTGATTTATTCTGTTCAGAAGTTCGGTATCAACGGCAGAGTTGTAGATAACTACGGAGTTCACGGACCAGTTGACCTAGAGACTGGTGAGTTCCTATTCCCTGCTCACTCTGGTGACACGAAGGCAGAAGGCCTTTACACCGAGCATCCCAACTCTCACGTGAAACTTGTAGGATTCAAAACTCCGTTGTTCAAGGAAGCTAAGGAAATGATTCTAAAGGCGGCTATGGAAGTGCCACAGATTAGGTACGTAGGTTGGGACGTTGCAGTAACTCCGACTGGACCTGCCATCATCGAGGGCAATGTATACTGTGCTCACGATTTCTGGCAGCTACCAGGACAGACTCCTAACAACATTGGAATCATGCCTACGCTTAAAGAGCTAGTTCCAAGCTATAAGTATTAATAAGATTAATTAAATTAGTAGATATACTGTTAAGTACAAACAGGGTCTGGCCTCATTCGAGACCAGACCCTGTTTTACTTTATTTTTTTATGTATAGACTATGAAAGCTATCTTTTTTTAAGCAGCAGCAACCTTGAGTTTTCTGCTCTTTAGAGCTGCTTTTTCTCAGTCTCAAAACTACATAGCTTATGTATACAACGGAGTATACGATTATACCTGTCATATGAGACTTTACATCCGCTGAGTACAGAACCATGATGTGCACATAGATTCCGATAAAGAACGGGTATGCCATGCGCTGCACTTTTTTCCAAGTCTTACCACTCATCTTGCGGCGAACCACCTTAAATGAGGTGATGAAGAGAGGAATAAGCATAGCTAGCAGGCACAGAGTGATTGACGATGCAATCAGCTCTCTAGTAGGCATAGCCTTTGGATTTGTAAACAGCATCGGGAAGTAATGAACTCCGAAAACCACGTTGTGGCTTAGTGTTAGCAAGCTTCCGATGATAGAAATCTCTCCGCGCACACTCATCAGCTTACGAGAGAGCTTGTTGTGCTTAGTGATTACACCAAGGTACATAACTACCATAAATGTAGCCGTAGTGAATATACCCCTAACGAACATGTCCATAAAGTACACGTTAAACCACTCTGGGAACTTTTGAACATAACCGTAGTTGTAATATAGAACTACCGCTCCGCACCACACGTATATGCCTAGATAAAAAGCCCCTGGGTGCTTCTTAATTGCATCTGCTGCCAAGATATAAAAATATGACAGTCACTGCGATTCCAATTATTAAGTTCACGATACCGTCCTTTCCGTCTCAGCTGTAGCTGAGCTTTCTGCAGTTTCCTTGCCCTCAGCCGGCTTCTGTACGTCTTCTTTCTTACTAACCTTACCGCTCTCTGAATGCTCTACACTTGCAGGTCTAGAGATTGCAGCTACTGCGGCGCTTCTTGTGCTAGCTGTACTGTTTGTAACAGCTGCGGTTGTAGCATTCTCTACTGGTTTCTTGACATCAATTATTACGATTGCTCTGCCGTTTTTCGTTACTCCATCTACTGAGAACTCAAGAACCGCTCTTGCCGTTCCCTTCTTGCTGAGATCAGGCTTCTGCTTTATGCTCACCTTTACTGAACCATCCGCAGGGATGTTACTGAATAGAGCTTTGTAGTCGTCGAGTGTCGGTTCTTTGCCGTCTACAACGAGAGGCTTTGAGTTATGTCTCTGTGGTGTAAATGCTACTCCGCCGTCCTCGTCATCATCCGCGATTCCGTCGTGATCCTTATCTCTATAGATCCAGTATGTATACTTTCTAACTAGAAGCTTGCCATTCTTCTTAGCCTTGAACTTCATAGTTACTGTCTTGAACATACCGCCGTCACCATCCCAGTTGTCGTCTTCAACTACTGGTGTGCCAGTGATGGTAGTGCCATCGAAGCTGAGTCCCTTAGGAAGTCCTTCGATAGTTGTCTCCATCTGAGCATCCTTGTCGAGACTTGTAACTGTAGCTGGCTTAATTGGCACGCCCTGAGTCCATTTAGGTCTGCCTGGCTCGTCGAGCACTGTCTCGATTACCTTGCTGTCTACCTCTACTTCAGGAATCTCTTCTTCTGCATCAGGAGCTGGATTCTTAACGTTAACCATCACGATCGCTTTGCTCTTCTTGTCGATGCCATCTACGGAGAACTCGAGTACAGCTTTAGTCATACCCTTCTTGGACAGGTCAGGCTTCTGAATGAGCTTCACCTTTACAGAGCCATCTGTAGGAATGTTGCTGAACTTAGCCTTATAATCCTCGAGTGTTGGCGCCTTGCCATCTACATCGATAGCCTTTGCATTCACTCTCTGAGGTGTAAATGCTACTCCGCCGTCCTCATCATCATCCGCGATTCCGTCATGATCTTTATCTCTATATATCCAGTATGTGTACTTTCTAACTAGAAGCTTGCCATTCTTCTTAGCCTTGAACTTCATAGTTACTGTCTTGAACATACCGCCGTCACCATCCCAGTTGTTGTCTTCAACTACTGGTGTGCCAGTGATAGTTGTGCCGTCGAAGCTGAGTCCCTTAGGGAGTCCCTCGATTGTAGGCTGTAGTACAGCTTCCTTATCTAGGCTTGTAACTGTCGCATCCTTGATTGGAATACGCTCAGTCCACTTAGGTCTTCCTGGCTCGTCGAGAACTGTCTCGATTACCTTGCTGTCTACTTCTACTTCAGGTAGATTCTCATCTGGATCTGTTGTTCCTGGATTGTCATTTCCACCATTATTCTCAACAAGCTGCTTATCTGCCTCTGTGCCGGAAAGCTGGAATGTTACGAACAGCGCAGATGGCGCATTAGGATTTTCATCGTTTACTACAGTGTACTTAACCTTTCTATTTACAGGTTTCTTATCTGTTATGTACTCGTAGCGATGTCCTTCCTTGGAAACCAGGCGCACCTTAACATTTTCAAACTCGAACGCTGTAGGTGCATCTACAACCTGCTGATCATCGATCTTGCGGTCATCTACTGAATCCATCTTTACAGAGTCTATCTTGTACCACTTCGAACCGTCCTTGCTGTACTCAAGTCCTACGATGTAGTCTCTGCTGTAACGTCCAACTAGGATTCTGAAGCTGTCATAAGATAGCGATTCCTTGTGAACCACTCTCGCCTTGATAACCTTCTTGTCACCATAAGCCTTGAGATCGCTGCCGTTTTTCGATTGCATTTCCGTCCTCGTCAGTGATGCTGAGTCCGTTTGCTGCAAATTCATCCCACGAAGCTTCCGTTACTGTTCCGTCCTTCTTAACAACCTTGGCCTTAAGCTCAGAGAAATCAACTGTGCTACCAGTGTTAACCTCTACTGTCTTGGTCTTAGGCGATATGATTGCAACTTCCTTCACGTCAGAGTTAGTTTTCTGATCATGTGCAGATTTATTGCTAGCTTCCTTAGTTGCTGCAGAAATTCCGCTCGCACTAACTGTAGCTCCTGTTACGCTATCGAACATCTTCTTGCCTTCGTAACGGTCGCTCATGTAAGCCTTTACAGTTCTCGACATGAGTGTGAGGTCAGATTCAGTATTCTTTCCTGATAGTCCATTGAGCATGCTCACATACTTGTCGCCAAATAGTTCCTTAACCTTAGCCTTAGGATCGCTGCTCTTTCTGATTGCCTCGAAATACTCACGATAAAGTCCCATCTTCGCAATGTTCCAACGTCCCTCCTTACCCTGTAGGAAAGGTAGTACTTTCTCTGCTTTGCTTCTAAATGGTCCCATATCATCACGATAATCCTCGCCTATTCCAACTCTAAGGCTAGATATCTCGCCATCCTTAACCGTAACGTAAGTCTTGATTCCACCTGGATTGAGGTATCCAATACCTATTCCTGTGTACTCACCATCCTTGAGCTTATCTCCTGGATAGTGCTTACGTAGTGCTGCATCAACATATGTTGGCTCTCCAGTCTCAGGGTTAACTGCTGGAGTTGTGTTATCTGTGCTTGGCTTATTGTCTTGGCTTGGATTACTTGGATTGCTACTAGCATTAGTAACGCTTGACTTGCCAGCACCAGCAAGTGCATTTCTCACTGCATCGATAATTCCACGGCTAGAATAGGTAGCACCAGAAACTGTATCTACACTCTTACCCGGACTTCCGAGCAGTCTACCGATTACAGCCTTTGCACGGTTAAAGAAAGGTGCATCGTCGCTGTGCGATAGGATGTCTACGCTAGTAATATTACCGCCAGATACGGTTACACGAACTCTAATCGGACCGTTGAAGCCCTGACCTGATCCTGTGTAAACTCCATCATTGAGGTTAGCACTTGCAATAGCAAATGAACCTGCGGCATTACCCTTTCTACCCTTAGCTGATCTAGCATCCTTCTTAACTGGTGTAACCTTAGCCTGCTGCTTAGAACCCGCCTTCTGAAGGGCATCTGCAACAGCCTTTTTGATCGCATTCGAAGAGATAGTCGCTCCTGAAACAGAGTCAACGTTTACATTGCCACTGCTCAGTATCTTGCCTATGACAGCTTTCGCCCTGTTAAAATACTCTGGTGTTTCTGTCTGGGATACAACCTTGATATCTGTCAGCTTTCCACCCTTAACGGTGATGCGAACAGTAAGGGGTCCACCGTAACCGGTTGCAGTACCCTCGTATTCTCCATCCTTAAGACCGTCTGTGGAAACCTCTGAACCAATTGCCTGAGCTTCCTTGGCAGCCTTCTCTTTGGCAGCGTTGTTCTTCTCTACGACTGAAACAGCCGAGTATGCCATCGCAACTGTAACAGCCGCGGCAACAATAAAAGACAACACTCCCTTGAAACCTGTAGTCTTCATCTTTCCTCCTGTGAATGAATAGTATTATATTTATAAGTTAGACTTATATTACAAAAGTTAGTTCAATTGAACTACTATATAATGTATTTTAATGCAAATACCACAAAGTTGCAATAATTTTTTGCACCAATATATTTACTTATTTTTGTCTAGAATTTAGGGTAAAAACACAACTTTAAAAGGGTGAGCACTGGGCCCACCCTTTTTAAAGTGTGTGTGTAAAAAAAGGAATTCAAGCTTATTTATAAGCTAATCCAGCTACATTGTACCATCGATATAGTAACCGAATGGTATGACTCTTTCGAATGCGACTTTCTGCCAATCTTCCTTGAAGTTCTCAACATCCGTTAGGTAGAAGCCTGGTTCCTTGAAGTTCCCAATATCCGTTAGGAAGAAACCTGGATCCATAAAACGAATAATTATGTAATCCGAATTCTTCTGATCCCATGAATTGCCGTGGCTAAAATCGATTCCATGACCTGTATTCTTAGTTACGATTGCTTCGAGCAGATGTGCCGTAATGGAATTAATAGGTACTGACATATCTGGCTTATCGAAGAAACCCTTCTTAGTTTCACTTGTGTATATAGCAAAGTTGTTGATAGATCCGGTTGCAACACAGACAACTCTCTTGATCTGATCTATATCGACTTCGTGCTTTGCACCTACAATCTTATTACCGCGGAGCTTAATCTGCTTCTCCTTGAGCGAATGTCCCAATGTAACATCTATACTGCCGATGTTATTAGGGAATTCCTTTCCAAGCTTATGAGCAGCGAAGGCAACTAGCAGAGTCTTGGTCTCCCTTATGTTGTGTCCTTCATAATACGGATTAGTGTCCAGTGTTATATCTATGCTCTTCTTGAGCGGATCTACACTTGTGAACATGAGCATATAATTATTGTTAGAATTACAGTATCTCGTATGATGAATAGTCAGAACATCATCGAAATTAATCTCGAGTACACCTTTCTTCTTATGTGTGTAAGTGCAGCCATCACTACGCACCTCAAAGGTATAGTCAGGATTCTCAAATTTCACAACATCGGTATCAAATAAGCTAATCATGTAGTTCTCCTTACATAATCTCAAATCTATTGAGTATGTCCGTAAACATGTAAAGATAATCGTTTTACCGTTTATTCTACTTTACGTCGTAATTATAAACCTATTTTGCCTATATGTCTTTAGGTTTTTTCAAAAAGTGAATATTAATGCGAAAATAGTGCAAATTTTTCCGTTTTTTGGTACTTTTTTGCCTTGTGCTATTCACACTCTGGAACTCTAATAAAGCTTTTTGATATCTCAGGCATGTTAATAATATTACTTCTCGTTCAGTTTGGTTATCGCCTGGTCGTACGAGATGCATAGCGCATCATTGAAACTGAACTTCTTCCACAGCGACACGTTGGTCTCTTCTCTATTAGTACTGAAGATGATGGCTTTATCGAGCTGGGCAAATGAATTTGTGAATGACTTACCGCCATCTGCGTTTGACACGGTTTTGCCGTTTCTCTTGTATACATCGGTGATTTTTCCACTGTCTTCATGTCCTACAACATTGGATAGAGTTTGAACTAGTTCAAGTTTTGAATTCTTCATCGTATACTTGTGTATGTTGTAAAACATGCTATCATCGCCGTTTGAATCATATATGTATAGAGAATTTGCCTCTTTACCCTTGTATACGACATATGAAGTGCCCGCTGCAGCTTGCTGATCCGCAAGTTTGCCACTATATGAGCCTTCATTAAATCCATCGTAGCTGAGTTCTACGGCTTCTTTGCCATTATATGTATATATGTGCATCTGTGCATCAAATTCATTATTCGCAGTGAAGAAGAACAGCTCCGAAATTTTATCTCCGTCTATATCACAGAGCGAAATCGGTCTATCGATTCCTCGGCTATTATATGTATCCTTTCCAGGAACGGTCTGCCATGAATATGCTTTGATTGCTGGCTGATTCTGCTCTATGATTGTCTTGTAAGCCTGATATGCAGCCTTTCTCTTCTTCTCTAGCTTCTCTGTCACACTTGACTTTGAAGGCTTTTTCTCTTCTTTCTTAGGCTCTTTCTTGCTGCAGGCTGCGAGTGAGAATATGAGCATTGCAGATAGTAAAATAGTGAAAAGAGCTCTTATGCGAGTTTGCTTGTTCATGGTGTTCCTCCGGCTTCCTCCAGCAACTTTTAGTTTGTTTGTTTTGCCTTAATTAAATGGGTTATTGTTTCAATAAATTATACCATAGTTAAGTACGGTGTTTGGCAAGCGTGGTTCGGTTTCTTTGCTATGTGTATACGAAAATGTTATTTCAACTAGTCAGTTGAAAACTATTGCTATGAGGTTTACCATAGAGTAAGAAATAATTGGTTACATGCCTAGCGGTATGGGTCAGGAGGTTAAAATGCTGTTAATCGGAGTACGAGGAGATGAAAATTGGTTACTATCACAGTGGGACCTTACATATGCTACCGGTTGGGAGAGCATTTGCAAGGCTACTGCCAAGATGTACGATTACTACGACGACAAGGAAATGCCCGTTGAGATATTAACTGATAATAATCTATTAGATATTCATTCGAAGGAAGACATTATGAGAATCGAGGAAGCTGGCAATCTGACTGTTAGAGGCTTCTCTACGGTGTTCAAGCTGCCGCTGATGATTACTTTTTATAACCAGACTAAGACTGTGTATGTGAATATTGCACGGGCTACTGAGGAATTTGCATATGCTGATTACGAAAAGTTTAATAAGTCGCTATGTCAGTATCTCGATAGTGTCGAGATGGCAATGTATGAGTAGGGTCGGAGTTATTCACAATATTTATTCTATTTTTTTATTTGAGTATGTCTCATTCTTATTTCAAAAACTAGTTATTTTTCGAAACAAGGATTTTTCTTGTGTGATTAGTATTTCAGAAAGTCTGTGTTTGTAGAGAAGAAAAAATCAGGCGTGAGCCTGATTTTTTTGCATTATGTTTGTTTTGAAATTAGTTATTTGTCCGCCTCAGATACACTGCGTCTGTGGCATTTGGTAAACTCGCGGTAGAATACGCCTCGGGTCATGGCGAGGATTGCGTATGCTAAGGCGGAATTCATTTATCGTTTCATGTGGTTCTTCTTTGGCGAATAGTTTTTATGACTATATTTTTTTAGTATTTAACCCTCTAATCAGTTTCCTCTTCATACTCTGATGCATTCATACCACCACTCAAGATGAAATCTCTAAGTAGCTTATCAATCTTTATGCTAACTTTTGGGGGTATAAGCTTCACGCCTTCGATTCTCTCAAAAATATTCTTTAGCTTTCGTCTTATCGACTGTTTGCTTAAGCTCATCGTATCTACCAAACTCATTTAAATTAGAATCATTGAGCTTCAAACTCATAATATCCGCGAGCTTCTGTTCGTCAAGGCCAAGGTTCAGTGCCATTTGGTGAATCTCATCAGTCTTTGCACGTAACATGTAATCGTTTATATAATCTCTTAATGTCTTGTCAGGACTAATATTTACATCACCCCTCTGGATATCATGTAGGAATAGATAAGCATACTTCTGCTCATCTTGGGTAAGCATAGCAAACGACTTATTAAGTTCAGATTCTGCTCGTTCAACGTCCTCCTCGCTTACATCTTCTGCTCTAAGAAGCTTCAGATACTTGTCAAAACGCGAATTCATATAATCTGAATCGATTACGCCAGTATCCATCTCTGTTATATAGCTCTCGAGGTCATAAGGCGCCATGTCATCAAACGGTGGATTAGGTCCACTTTGATCTATCTCCTTATACCTAAGAACTAATATATCATAAGTATTTTTACTAATTGAAACGTAAATTATCTCTCCAGATACTTCATCAGTATATGAGTTCTTATCCCATGTGAAGCCTTGAATTTTCGCTGATTCTAAAAAGATATTTAACTGATTAAAGTCTTTTGCAAACTTCTTTCTCGACTCTACATCATCTGGCAATTTCTCGAAATTATCTATTCCAGAATTCACAAAAAAATCAAGGTGATACTCTCGAATATTATATTTACCTGCACTAGATTTTCAGTTAGATGCTGAACAAACAGACCTAATGGCTTATCGCCCGAATACAGCTTTTTACTGCATCACTAATATTCTGATCCATAGTATGTGGCTTTCGATAATATCTAATAGTGCCAAAAGGCTTTTCGTGCCCAAACAGCCTATTTGTACGCGAAAAGGCCTGGATAATATTCTCATACTTCAGCACCTTATCTAGGTACAGAGTGTTAACCCATTTTGAGTCAAATCCAGTTAACATCTGATCGACGACAATTAGCAAATCAATCTGCTTTTCGGGCTCTCTCGATTCTCTCATAAGGCTTCTTGTGCGCTAATCGTGCAGCTATATCCTTTTTCATTTTTTTGCAAATGTAGGAATCGTAAAAGATTGCTCGTACATCTCGTTATAGTCAGTTATTATCTCTACGAGCCCATCTTCCTTAATGCGGAAATTACCGTTATTATCAATATTCGAATCGAACAGCGCAGTAACTTTAAGTTTTGGCAACATCTCTTTCATGAGACGGTAATAATTAATTGCCTCATTTATACTACTTGTAGCAAATATTGCATGGAACTTACCATTTCTACTTAAAGTTAGCCAGTTTTCTGATATATCTTGAACTACAGCCTTAGTATGAGCTTCTGTCTCATACTGAGTATTAGGAACGTAGTCTTCAATTCCTTTGATACTTTTGCCATTTTCATCTTTGTATGACGCCATCTTAACCTTGCTAGAGTCCATATAGTGATAATATATTTTCCTCTTCTCAGGCTCTTTAATAGCTTCTTCTACAGATTTTGCGTTAGCCATCTTAAGTGCAACAGCAGTTCTCAGATCTTTATCTCTGAACGTTAATACCTTGTATGGATCGAAACCTAGGACATTTTTATCTCTGATTCCGTCTGCGATACTATATCTGTGAAGTTCATCTCCAAATACAGTTGTCGTTGTATTCTTCTTTTTCTTATTCTCATCCTGAATAGGAGTTCCTGTAAATCCGAAGAATATTGCTTTTATAAACGTGTTTTTTATGGTAACTAGCATGTCCCCGAACGTCGAACGGTGTGCTTCGTCCACGATAAATACTAGGCGTTTTTTATTTATCAGCTCAATATCATGAGCATTTAATCCGCCTTCTTCATCTTTTATATTGCTCATCTTCTGAATAGAAGTAACGATGAGCGTATCTGCAGGAGAACTACTCTTTAGCTTTGATATGAGAACATTAGTATTTTCAGTTGCTTGAACATCTTCGTTCTCATCGGCAAACCCACGGTACTCCTTAAGTGACTGAGTGCCGAGTTCAATTCTATCCATAAGGAATATTACTTTATCAGCATCTTTTGAACTCGCTATTAGCTGAGCCGACTTAAAACTGGTCATAGTTTTACCGGAGCCAGTTGTATGCCAGATGTAGCCACCAAGTTGGTTGTCACCCTCCCACTTTGTCTTTTGCGACTTTGTCAGAAATAGCATTAGCCGCAAAAATACTGATAACTACGCATAACCTTCAGAACTCCGTCTGAATCATCGGCAACTGTATAAAATCCTATTAGCTGATGAGCCATAGGAATAGACAGTAGCGTGGAAGCTACTTTGTCCCATTCATTAATCGGCTCATTATTGAAGTCTGCCCAATGGAAGTAGTAATCCGAATTGAACTTACCTTCTGGCCCTGGATTTGCAAAGTATACGGCTTCATTTGGCTCCATTGCTACAAATATCTGAACTAATGAAAATAGTCCTGTAAAGACACCTTCATGTGAGTATTTTTCTATCTGGTGGTAGGCTTGACTTACTGGTATTCCACTCTTCTTAAGTTCAATATGAATTACAGGCATACCGTTGATAAGAAGCATCAGGTCTCCACGGCGGTCGTTTAAAATTCTTGACTTCGTTGGAAACTTAGGCTGCTGCACTATCTGATATCTACTTTGACCTGCCGCGATTTCTCTTCGGTCATAAATTTTAAGACTGACTTCTTTACCAAAATGAAGTGTGTCATCTGGATTATCTCGAACTATAGAAACACTCTTGCCATTGATGAAGCCATTTAACTTAAGTGGTGTTCTAAGCGCTTCTATCTGTTCTAATATCTGCTGCATTTCACTATCAGTTAGTGGATAGTCATTAAGCCTATCGATATCACGATTATTCTCAAAAAGGATGTTCGCCCAGTTATCTAGTAAGTCCTTTTCTGTATAGTTCTTAAGGACTTCTTTTTTTCCCAGCCTTTTTTTCAGATAGTATTTTTTTATTAAAGCTTCTTCAAAGTCAGCTTCTTTATTAAAAAAATCATAGAGTTTTCCTCCGTATTTTAAAGATTCATGGTTTTTGCTATACAAACATCTTCTCAAGGCATGCTTTTTTTGAGATTTTTGAGCTTTTTCAAGCTTACGCTGATGAAGGGTGATAAGGTTGTCAATCTGATCCAATATCAAAGCAATTTTAACTTGCTCTTGTACAGGCGGGAGCATTATTTCAGTATTCAAAAATATTGTCGTTGTACAGCCGTTTAATTGTACTTCCTTCAATTCCAGCCCATCTAACCACCGAATAAAGATGCCTAAGAAATAAATTTGTTATGCTATCATCATGTTTTAGCCAAACGATATTTGAGTCTTGAAAATACTCCTTCATGCCTGTAAATACGACTGTTCTTCCTATACTTCCTGATGCAGAAATTAAAAATATCTCCTTTTTAGGATATGGATATTTTTGATTTAAAAATTCTCAAATAACTCATTAGAAATAAATGCATCGGGTGTTCCTCCAAATGTTCCAATCTTGAAAAAAACGGTATATCCCCAGATTCGCCCGTCTGATGTTTAAAAAAATTCTTCGGCACATAGCAACGGACCCAATATCCCCCAACTTACGCTGTTCCCAAGCTTCAGTAAAACCTTTAAATCGTATCTCTGGTACATCAGACCCATCTTTCGGGAACATTTTTTCGAGCATTGCCTTTTTTACATTAACTAGCTTGTCATACTTACGCTGATGAAGGGTGATAAGGTTGTCGAGGTTGCGAAAAAAACAGTAATTCGATTTTGCTCCTCTATTTTTTTGGAAGCAAAACGGAAACCGAAGTATATTCTGCAAATGATATATTCAATAGCCCATCCATTCTTGCACCAGAAGATACAATTTTGCGAAGTTGGTTTTCTACATCAGAGCCGTTCAGTTCGATCGACATGAACTCTGCATTTTGTTCTTCTGCTGAAAAAAACAGTGATAAACAAAGGGGATTCGGGCGTTTTCTGCTGTTGTTAAAAGCAAAAACAAGAGCCGTATGGACGCAATTTTGATGCCCCGTGATTATACGCAAGTTCGCCCTTTTCGAGAAGGATATATCTTTTCAAACTTTCCCCGCATTATTGAAAGCATACCTTTCTGACTGCTCAATAAACCCATGATTTGCGGTTATCATCATTATAGGAGCTTCCGATGCCGAGTCATTACGAGTTACTTCTTTAACTACCTCTCCCAACTTACGCTGTTCCCAAGCATCAGTAAATCCAGCGAATCTAATGGCTGGTTTTTTTCGATTTTTCTGCCATTTTATTCACCTCCGAGAAGCTTTTTGAACTCAGCAAGTCCAAGCATATCAAATTCGTTCCTTCCAGCTCGTCAATCATCTTTGAAAGCTCTCTTTCCGTGCTTTCAATTTCATTTTCAAGTTCAGCTAGTGTAGAATCGTACTTCTTTGACAGTGCCTCCACTTTTGACACAAGATCAGACACTATTTTTTCAGGAAGTTGCATAAGATTCTCGATTAGTGGATTGATCCATTTCTCTCTGAGCAGTAATACAATCTGCTCATCAGACAGATTTTCTATAATTTCTTTAGTTCTCTCTTCAAGTAGTGCTTTTTCTTTCTTTATTTCTGATTTTTAAGCCCTTTTTCTTCTGTATTGAGAGCAATTACAGACTTTAGTTTTTTTCTTTTTGTCTCACTATCGATGCTGTCGTTCTTAAGTGCTTTTTTAACCTCTGCAAAAACAAAGCTGTCTTCATTTACACATTCAAGCTCTTTTTCTTCCTCAGATAGATTGTCAAATGCTTCTTCATATTCAGAAATAATCTCAGCTAGTCTATTTTCTTTATCTTCTATGGACTTCGTTTCGTCTGAGAGCAAACAATTCTGAACCAGCTCAAATGGTAAGATTCTGCCCTTCCAGCCTTCTTGAACTTCTTGCTCTTTGTTATCTTTCTTCTTGATAACCATATTAGGATCTACAATCCTAGTTGCATTAAAACCTTCCGTCTGAATAATTTCTAGGTCGATTGCTATATTTGCCCAATCATCGTCGAGAAGCTGATATGCCTCATACTTATCAACTAGCGGAATACCCGCTAGTCTAGAAAAGATATTTTCAGCGAGAGCCTCTTCCTTCTTAGATATGTTAATATTATCCATTTGCACGATAAGTGCATCATGTAAATAATCGTCAAGTCCATCAAATGCATCTTTAAATTTATTTTCGAAGCCTTTGATATCATCATGATCTTTGATTGCTTTTTTTACATCATCACGAGTTACCCTGCAGTAAGCAGAGGATGTAGCTTCAAGCAAACTGCTTTTTGAGCGTAGGAAATGCCTTCCAGTAATCATTTAAAAGTTCGACCTCTGAATTTGGAATCCTCCAAACATCGACGAGAATATATCCCATGATTCAGCAGCTTCTGATGAGTCCACATATCGTGGAATATTAAGGTTATAATCATTGCTTCTTATTTCATCACGGCTAACAACTCTGGAGAACTTATCAATATCTTCTCTACGAGTTACAACGTCCACAATTCTCTTAATATCGGAGGCGCGAAGCTTATTGTTCTTGCCTTCTTTCACGAAGCCTTTTGAAGCATCCACAAAAAGAAGGTCTGTGTTGGTTCTTTTTTGCTTCAGAATTATAATAATAGTTGGGATTCCTGTACCATAAAAAAATATTTTGCAGGAAGTCCAATAATTGTATCTATTTGATTCTTTTCAATTAGGTTCTTACGAATCTCACCCTCTTCGCCACCACGGAATAAAAACACCGTGAGGAAGAACTATACTCATGATTCCTTCTGGCTTCAGGTGGTATAGGTCATGAAGCAGAAAAGCATAATCTGCCTTGCCCTTCGGAGCAAGACCGTATCCAGCGTATCTAGGATCAGTCTCTTTGTCCTGAGGTGACCATGCCTGGGAATAAGGAGGATTTGACACAACTGCATCCACGTAAAGCGGGTCATATGAACCTATCGGGTCATTTTTCATCGAAGTACGGCCAGTCATTTTCTAATGTATCGCCATTTCTAGTTACTATGTTATATGCTTCAATTCCACGCATTACAAGGTTCATACGAGTGAGATTATAAGTGTTCTGCTTGAGCTCCTGAGCATAGTACTTAATCTTATTTTTACCCTCAATGTACTTAGAAGCACTTAAACCGATATTGATTAATAGAGAACCTGAGCCACTAGTTGGGTCATAAATTTCAATTTTATCTCTATCCTTTAAGTGTTCTGCTACTATTTCAGACATAAGTAACGATACTTCGTGAGGGGTATAGAATTCACCAGCTTTTTTTCCTGCGTTTGCTGCGAATTTCTCGATGAGGTACTCATAAATGAATCCAAGCACGTCATACCCTTGCTTTCCATCCATTGGAATGTCTTTTATCAGATATATAAGATCACTTATTGACTTCGTCTGAGAAGCAGCGCTATCTCCAAGCTTGCTCAGCCCTGTCTGCAGTGTTTCGAATATGCCGTCGAATACGCTATTATGTGTCGGATTAACTAATCTTGTAAAAAGCGGAAAGTGCATCTCTAACATCTGAAACACTGAAATCCGAGCCTTTTTTTCAATCCATGTCGAGAAGAGGTTTTCATATGAGATATAATATCCGAGGTTTTTTTCTGGATACTCTGAGTTGTCTCGTAATCTTCTTCTTTCAATTCAGACAAATATTCATCTGTCCAATCATTGGCTTTTTAGATACTTAACCTCCTTTTCAGAGAGGAATTTATAGAAAATAAACCCTAGAATGTAATCCTTATACTCATTCGCTTCTATTTTTAGAGCGCATTTTATTTGCTGATTCCCAAATCTTAGAAGCTAATTGCTGCTTGTTCATGTGCAACCCTCCATCCAAACATGTCTTGTAATTCATATAAAGTTTAAAAATAAAGCTAAATATAATATTTATTCACTTTTAGCATTGTTTTTATTATACGTCCAAAAATAATGATTTTTCAAACTTATCTGTATAATATCGGATGTATATTTATTGTTTTTTTATCAGTTTATAATTAGGGTGATGTAGTACATGTGCTTGGGAACAGCGTAAGTTGGGGGATATTGTTAATGAGTACTCTGATCCAATGCAGACACCGCATGATGGATATGTACGTTTAGGTATACGTAGTCATGGAAAAGGAACTTTTTATAACTACGTAAAACCAGGACAAGAGTTAGGCACAGCTCAAATGCACAAGGTAGCAACAGATAAATTAATTGTAAATATTACTTTTGCATGGGAGCATGCGGTTGCAGTTACTGATGAAAATGATGCGGAAAAGCTCGTATCACATCGTTTTCCGCAATTTTCTTTATCGGAGAAAATATGTCCTAAATTTCTGCATTATTTAATTCTAGATGGAAGATTTAGGCATCATCTTTGGTTGTCTTCCCCAGGCGGTGCTGGACGAAACAGGGTTCTTAAAATACCTGAGATGCTGGAATATAAAATGCAAATTCCATCGGTAGATGAACAAAGGCAAATTGCATACACTTTGTGTAGGCTCGATAACCTTATCACCCTTCATCAGCGTAAGTGCATTTTTTTCATTTATTTGGAGGAAATTATGCTGAATACTATAAATAAAAAAATAAGCTATTTTACGATTACTACACACAGTGGATAACTGTTTATAAGGAGGGTGCTATAAGACCTGTAACTATGAATAAATATTTACTTACGAAAGCGTGGATAAAGAAACTCGCTCCTTCGTTAAGGGTAAAAGATATGACTAGAATAACATATCAAAAGTTATTAAATGATTATGCTGAGCTACATGAGAGGCAGACAACGATGGACTTTCACCACCAGTTAAAGGGAGCCATTTTAGATGCTGTCGATGAAGGACTTATCGAAAGAGATCCAACACGAAAAGCAATCATTAAGGGAAAACCACCTCGTCAAAAGAAGACTAAATATCTAAATCAGTTTGAGTTACACAAACTTCTATCGGAATTAGATTTAGGTCAAACTTTAAATTGGGATTGGTTTATTTTACTTGTTGCAAAAACGGGCATGCGCTTCTCTGAAGCTCTTGCTATAACTCCGAACGACTTTGATTTTTCAAAACAATCTCTATCAATTAATAAAACTTGGGACTATAAGGGCGGTTCTGGATTTATGCCGACGAAAAAAATCTGTCATCTGTCAGAAAAAAATCCAAATAGATTGGCAAGTAATAGTGCAATTTTTCAACTCTAGTTAAAGGACTTCCTGAAGATGAACCTATCTTTATATCTGGAAATGTTTATAACTCAACGGTAAATGATATTCTTACTAGGCATTGCAATAATGCTGGTATATCTATTATTTCTATACACGGTTTTAAGACACACTCATGCATCACTACTTTTATTTGCGGGTGTATCCATAGCAAGTGTTGCTCAACGACTCGGACACGCTAGTATGACTACAACACAGAAAACATATCTCCACGTTATTAAAGAGCTTGAGAATAAAGATGTTGATTTAGTTATGCGTTCTTTATCTAGTTTAAACTAGGGTCGAAAGCTTACGCTGATGAAGGGCGATAAGGTTGTCGATATATGAAAAAGTTTTTGTAATCTTTCTTTGTTCAGTTTCTGAAGGATAGAGAACTTCCATATCTGCAATCATTTCATACCTAACAGAATCAACAGAAGTCTTCGCTGTCATTGTCATAACTCGCTCATAAAAATGATTTGAGAAATAGTAGTAAAAATATTCGCCCAGTATATTTTTCTGAAAGCTATACATCCTATAAACACGTTGATGCAAGTCGTATTTCCCGTTTACGTAGTGATACACTTTTCCTGTACCAACACCATCACCAACTGTTAAAACAGCTTCCTCATCATATAGGTACCTATTGCTTCTTTCGATAATTGGAGATCGAACATAAAATGGATATTCACCATCCTCAATATGATCTTGTGTATTGCTTTTTTTCCTGTAGAAATCAAGCATACCTCGTGCACCTTACGCTGTTCCCAAGCAACAGATTTCTTCGGTTGACTCTCATTAAAATTATTGCCAAAGATCAGCTAGTAAATGTTAAATGGTATCCTCGATTGGTTTCCTAAAGGTTTTCTCACTACTCAATATCTGTTCCTTAAATTCTTTATAACTTCTTGCCTCACTCGGAACCCTCAGCCCCAGTTTGGTTACGCAGATATCTTTCCTTGCTGCAACATTTCCTTCGTAGGTTGAACCTTCATTCATCATTAGGTATTTGCTTCCAGACTCAGTTGAGTCAGGATAGAGATAGTATCCGCTTTTAGAATCGAACCTGAACATATAAGCGAGTACCTGCAGGTAATCTTTGTTCCCTATATTATCAATTGGCTTGTATTTAGCATCGGCAATGACTCTATCAACCGGAGACTTCCCTATGAAATCTGGATAAATCAAGCCAATACTGCCATCAAATAGCCTCTGTGCGCCAGTGCTTGACTTATTAATTGGATGATAGAACATATCGCCGATAAGGGAATTAATGTATTCCTCCCATAGCCACGCACCATCGAACAGTATGCCGTAAACGTTTCGGTGGCCGTCACCGAATTTGTGCTTCTGATTTTGTAGTATCAATATGCATAGTATTTGAAGGTCTCTGTATTCGTGATAGTACGCGTGACGAATGGTTTTTTTAACTAAAAAAATATACTTTTCAGTTGTAGATTTCTTATCTACCTTTTTATTCTTCACCTTTAACTTGCTCAAACTTCAAATTTCCTATTTTAAGATTATCTTTTTCCTTTAACTCATAAAAGTACTTTTTTTGAAAACTAATTTGTGACCTTTCATCTTAATAATATCCATTAAAAATATAGCACTCTTTATATTCGCCAATTACAATCTTTTTTTTGGACAATTATCCTCATAGACAACCTCGTAAGTATTTATATAGGGTGGAGTTTTGATTTGTGACAAAAATAGAACAGTTGTACATATAACAGCAATTGCAAATACAATGCTAAAACTAGGATAAACAACTCCTTTTTTTCAGTATCATCTTTACTTTTTTTATCAGTCACATAATTATTTTTCTTCTACAATACTCTCATCTTCTTTTTACGAATAATTTTATATATACAAAAAGAAATTAATGAAATAATACTTATAATAATTAAGATACCTATCATAGAATCCAGATATTTCATTTTTAAAACTATTAATAACATATATTGCACAATTTAAAAAGTACATAGAAAAATTAACATTGAAATAATAAATGAATATACAACAGCTTCTAAATTACTTATCCTTCTTTTTATTTAACCACTTTTTTTATGATAGGTGGTGAAAGGAGTATTAATATGAAAATCAAAAATCAATATTAAATAAATATTAACATCACCTAGTATATTTTTCGTAAAAAGTAGCGACGTGGTATTCCATAAAACTGTTCTGCCTCAAGAGAATACAAAAAAATAGTAGATGTTTTTTTTATAACCATAGCCAGCCCATAAAGTGCTGCTGAAAATATAGATATAAACGTTGAGTATTCTTTTACATTCATCATTATATCAGTATTCTTTTCACACTTTAGATTTGTCTTATCTTCTATTTGTTTAGTATTGTTCATATAGTAACTCTCCAAAAAAATGTTTTTATTATAACTTTATTCTTAACCTCTAGAGTTATACAATATTTGAATTGTCCTTGACCTATTCCCAGCATTGCAATAATATGCGCATACAACACTAAGTGTTTTAGATTAACTACTTCGACCATTGGGCTTCAACGGTCGAAGATGGTTTTGAATTTTCTATAACTATCTTCTAATTTGATATTAAAAAGAAACACGATATTTCCCCAGCAGGTAGAAGTATTACTGATTTTTTGACATCTAAAATGTTAATTGTATATCATAATTCTAAAACATCTTTTTTTCACTATCAGGTGTAGATTATACGTAATAAAAATCTAAAATCCAAATTCATCTTCTTGCTCATATGGCTCATTTTTCTTTTTCCATATCAACATCCTCATTTTCTTCTTCCATTAATTTATTAGTGATATCTTTTTAGAAGTCCCCCGAAAAAATCTACCACTGGTGCATCAAGATTATTTGTATTAACTATATTAATATTAAAACTATCTCCTATAGAATAATCTAGTAAATCAAAAAAATGTCTTCCGCTTTTAATTTTTTTCTGGAATTTTTTTAATTGATAATTTTTTTCCTGATTATTTACACTGATTACAATATCTTTATTATCTCTCATTTCAAGTACAATATTCTTATCCATAAACTCTTAACCTCTTTTTCAATAGCCGTTTTCCCACCATCCATATTATCTGCAATTAGTTTTAACATATTAACTTCCTCATTCTCTAATTCCAAGCAACCTGGTAATAAATTAATCTTATTATTATTCTTTTCAACAACGATAACTTGTTCAACATCCAGGTTAACAACTAACAGTGGATTATGCGTTACAATTATAATTTGCTTTGTTCTTCTTATAGAGTTCAAATATCTAATAAAGCTTGTTACTAATATTATTATTCGAGATGTGATCTTCTGGTTGATCAATTAAAAAAATACACTTCTCGGTTTCGTATTCTGTTATATATTTAAAAATATGCTAAAGATTGCTCTCCTAATGTACTTCCTATTGTTTTCACATCATTAGATATATCAACCATAAAAATTTTTTTACATTTACATAATTGAGATATAAATTTCTGTAAATTAGTTTCGTAAGTATCATCCAATTGATCATATGAGGTGCATCCTCTAATAGCATCAATCAGCATTTCCATTTTGTTTATTTTTTTAAGTTCATTAACATTAGCATATTTTTTTGATTAAACATGACCTTTAAGAATTCATCATGAACATCTTTATCATGATAATTTGCTTCAGAATTAAAAATTAAACCCACAACAAGATCTTTTTACTAATCCCATTAAGCTGCACCGGCTTCTCAGGAAAATTATTTATTTTATTCGTCTGCTGAATTGCAGTAAATATGCTCCTTATAAAAATCTGACTTTTTATTATTAAAATCATTTTTGATCTCTTTCTTTTGATGTTGCCGCCTCATTTTTTTAAAAACTGTAATCACTTAATTTTGAAACTATAATATTCTTTTACTATTTTTTTCATTTTCAACATTTTGATACCGCTGATTTACTTCATCAAGTATAGAACTTAATAATTTTGTTGCTTCATCCAATTTACTTTTATATTCATCAAAGTAAGGTTCCACTAACAACTTATTAATTAGCTCTATAATTTGCGATATATTTTTTTAGCTCCCTCATGTGCATTATTGATGTTTGTAAAAATCCTGATCACACTCTACTTGCAAAAATAAGTTGAACTATCATATACTTCATTATATTCAAGAATTTTTTTCTCTAATCCATTAACAGTCTCTTCCTTGCTTATGTTATGTTTAATATAACTCATAATCTTTTGGGCATATAATGTATAGCTGTCCGTAAATTCAGAATGATTAACTTCTGAAAAAAATTCTCTTTTGGAAACAGTGTGCAGTTATCAAATTTTTTTATTACTTCCCTTGTTCAATGAATAATTTCCTTGATGAATTTGCATTATCACAATAAAGTTGATTTTCTCTAATAATTGTTTTTACGTACTGTGGCAAGTTTTTTTCATTACTCAAAAGTTTTTAGTAACGAAGATTTTCCTGACCCATTTTCACCAATTATTGCGTTTATTACATTTATTAAAGGAATCTCCCTATCACATATTTTGAAAGATCTTATGTAATGTTGATTTCTATTTTCTTGTTGATTAATTCTTGTCTCTGGAGAAGTAATAGCCATTAGTAAACCTTTAAATGTCGGTAAAAATTTCAGCACGCGAATGTATAAATTGATTATTGCAATTATGCTCATCATGATTTGGATATGCATTCCACTCATGGCAATCACTCCCCATTACCAACCCTACGTTCAATGGCATATCTTTTAAGTTGTTTTTTTAATATACCTTCTACATTTGGCCTTTGAAATTCCAATGCATTTATATATCCTGTCATAATTAAATTTTTCAGGTTCGTGAGTTGATTCGCTTAATGAATTGTGTTTTTCCATCATGTTTTTGCAAACTAGTTCTTTGACATGCAATTAGAATTACGTCAAGACCTATTTCTCTTATAATCGATTCAAATTCTGCTTTTAGTATAATATTCATCCTTTTTCGTCAATTTATTTTTCATTTATAGAGTACTCTATTTTTCGAATAATTTTTCTATTCTATTTTTTTAGCATCAAAAATCGTGATAATATGACACTTCTCCATTTCATCATCTATCTGAACATCAAATTCAACCCCCGCAACGATACCTTTTACATTTTCATATTTTTCTAGTTTCAAGTTCTTCATCTATTCTTTTATATAATCCAGTATTAAATCTGTTATGATCAGTAATTGAAAAATAATCCGACTTCATGGTTATTTAATTTTTTTTAGTAAAACCTCTACATTATCAACTGTAGAATCATCCACAATCCCATCGCTTTCTTTGTATCTGCTTGCGTTAGAATGGATGTGCAAATCAAACTTCATATTCTTTCTCACTTTCACTTACGTATTCATTGTGTTTCGTATTTATAAAGTATTTAGTAAAAGGGGTTTTAATGTCTAAACTGCGTTTTATATTAAGATGAATTTATATAGGCAATATATTTAATTTTTATTGCATTCTCGTAACAATTTATTCTCCTGGCATGAGATGTTTAACTTATTTAAAAACTTGCTTCCTTACCTTTATAAACCAAGTATCATACCAATTTTAAAAAGTACCACTTATAATAAAAATTTACGTTTTTTTCCATTTAACAAATATATCTATATAAAAATCCAATTATTTTTTTATAAGTATACATATTTATTATTTTTTTATTTCAATACACTATTGCTTGTATGATTAATTTTCATTTTTTTATTCTCACGACTTATTCTATTTACATTAAGTTTAAACATTATATTACCCCTAACACTTATCTTTACTTACTTTCAGTTTCTCTTTAATTTAATCTAACACAACTTCATATAGTCATAAAACACAACCCTAATTCAGCCTAAAAAAATACATAATTATTATAAAATCTAAATAATCACAATTTATATAGATTAAAGTACTGACCCTTTGTCGACTGCAACCACTCAACTACGCACGTTGTGCTTGTTTCGTGGGCAGTCTTGGTGAGTACACACATCTTAGCACTAGTACGCCGTAGACCGCTGCCCCTCGCCTTCGCCCTTTGGGCTTGCCTCGTTGGCGGTCCTGGCGGAGGAACTACATCGAAAAAGGGTGGGTCGCAATTACGCGACCCACCCTTTTCCGTGTAGTTCCATCATTCAAACTCCACCGTTCCCGGTGGCTTAGAGGTCAGATCATAGAACACCCTATTCACGTGATCCACCTCATTGATTATTCTATTCATCACCTTCTGTAGCACCGACCATGGGATTTCCACCGCTTCTGCTGTCATGAAGTCAACCGTCTCGACCGCACGGATTGCAACCGCATAGTCATACGTACGGAAGTCACCCATTACGCCGACTGATCTCATATTAGTTAGAGCTGCGAAGTACTGGCTGATTGAACCTTCAAGGCCCGCCTTTGCTATCTCCTCGCGGTAGATTGCATCTGCTTCCTGCACGATCTTAACCTTTTCAGCTGTAACTTCGCCGATGATTCTGATGCCGAGCCCTGGTCCTGGGAATGGCTGGCGGTCTACCAGATAGTCTGGGAGGCCGAGCTCTCTTCCTAGTGCTCGCACTTCGTCCTTGAACAGCATGCGGAGTGGCTCGATTATCTCCTTGAAATCAACGTGGTCTCGGCAGTCCGCCCACATTGTGATGCGACTTGATAACTGCCGACTTGCCGAGGCCGCTCTCGATGATATCTGCGTAGATTGTTCCCTGAGCTAGGAAATCAACTGCGCCTATCTTCTTGGCTTCCTCTTCAAATACACGGATAAACTCCTCCCCGATGATCTTACGCTTCGTCTCTGGGTCTGTCACGCCAGCGAGCTTTGCGTAGTATCTCTCCTGAGCATTTACACGCACGAAATTGAGGTCGTACTCACCCTTGCTGCCAAATATCTCTTCAACCTGGTCGCCCTCGTCCTTACGGAGTAGTCCGTGGTCCACGAACACGCAGGTCAGCTGCTTTCCAATTGCCTTTGCCAGAAGTGCCGCAACTACGCTGGAATCAACGCCGCCAGAGAGCGCAAGTAGCACCTTGCCATCTCCAACCTTCTCGCGAATCTCCGCGATTTCCTTCTCAGCGAAGGAATCCATCTTCCAGTCCTGCTCGCACTTACACACGCCTAGTATAAAGTTGCTAAGCAGCTCTGTGCCCTCTGCCGTATGATTTACCTCTGGATGGAACTGCACTGCGTAGTAGCCCCTCTCCCTGTCTTCCATACCTGCAACTGGGCAGTTTTCTGTATGCGCCGTAACCTTGAAACCTTCTGGAACCTCACTGATATAGTCGGTATGGCTCATCCAAGTTACGGTCTCGTCGCTGAGTCCAGCAAATAGACCTTCTTTGCAATCTACTGCCGTCTCGGTGCGGCCGTACTCGCTCGTTGGAGCAGTTCCGATCTTGCCGCCCAGCACGTGTGCCATCAGCTGTGCGCCGTAACAGATGCCTAGGATCGGGAGTCCTAGCTCGAACACGCCTCTATCGATTGCTGGTGCACCCTCTCCGTATGCGGACTGTGGGCCACCTGTAAAGATGATGCCGCAAGGGTCAAATTCCTTGACCTTATCTACTGTTATATTTTTCAAAATTATGAACTTCCGAGTACACGCCTAGCTCACGAACCCTGCGGGCGATGAGCTGGTTGTACTGTCCGCCAAAATCAATAATTAATATCTTGTTAGCCATTATAGCTCCTAACGTCTTACTGTTGCTACGCTATTGTCCTTGAGTACAACGTCGTGTGCGCCACCCTCGATGATGCTTGTTGCCGATACAAGAGTGAGCTTAGCGTTCTGCTGTAGTTCTGGAATAGATAGAACTCCGCAGTTGCACATTGTCGACTTAACCTTGTCTAAAGAGAGGTTTACGTTGTCGTGTAGTGTTCCTGCATATGGTACGTAAGAGTCAACACCTTCCTCGAATTTAAGCTTTCCGTCGCCACCGAGGTCGTATCTCTGCCAGTTACGAGCTCTCGCGGAACCTTCGCCCCAGTACTCCTTCATGTAGTTGCCATTTACCATAACCTTAGCGGATGGCGATTCGTCGAATCTTGCAAAATATCTTCCTAGCATGATGAAGTCCGCACCCATAGCGAGTGCTAGCGTCATGTGATAGTCGTACACGATTCCGCCGTCGGAGCAGATTGGAATGTACTCACCTGTCTTCTCGAACCACTCGTCTCTTGCTGCTGCAACCTCGAGCACTGCAGATGCCTGTCCGCGTCCGATTCCCTTCTGCTCTCTAGTGATGCAGATGGATCCGCCGCCGATTCCAACCTTGACGAAGTCTGCACCGTTCTTAGCCAGGAAGTCGAAACCTTCCTTATCTACGACGTTACCAGCACCGATTTTAACTGTGTCGCCGTACTTTTCCTTAACCCACTTGAGAGTTCTAGCCTGCCACTCTGAATATCCCTCGGATGAGTCTATTGTGAGCACGTCTACGCCTGCCTCTACGAGAGCTGGGATTCTCTCCTCGTAGTCACGAGTGTTGATTCCTGCACCTACGATGAAGCTCTTGTTGTCGTCGAGTAGCTCGTTAGGATTCTGCTTGTGAGAGTCGTAGTCTTTTCTAAATACAAATGCTACTAGGCATCCGTCCTTATCCACGATTGGAAGCTGGTTTACCTTGTTCTCCCAGATGATGTCGTTAGCCTCGGATAGAGTGATTCCAGCGTTGCCGTACACGAGGTTCTCGAGAGGTGTCATGAACTCAGATACCTTAGTGTCTGTGCTAAGTCTGCTAATTCTGTAGTCCTTGCTTGTAACGAGGCCGACTAGCTTGCCGTGGCCTGTTCCATCGTCTGTAACTGCTACTGTCGAGTGTCCAGAGTTCTTCTTGATTTCGAGAACGTCAGCAAGTGTGCTATCAGGCTTCACGTTGGTATCACTTGGTACGAATCCTGCCTTGTAGGGACTTAACCTTCTTGACCATTGCCGCTTGGCTCTCGATTGGCTGAGAACCGAAGATGAAAGAAATTCCACCCTCCTTCGCTAATGCAACCGCCATCCCATCATCAGAAACAGCCTGCATTACTGCGGAAACAAGTGGAATATTTGCCTTGATCTTAGGCTCCTCGCCTTTCTTGAATTTAGTAATCGGAGTCGCGAGCGACACATTCTCTGGCCTAGCTTCTGCACTAGAATATCCAGGCACCAGAAGGTACTCACTAAATGTTCTTGATGGTTCTGTTAGAACGATTGCCATTTTGCACCTCTCTCTTTCTATATATAAAAAAATCAAATTGAAATTAAAAGATATTAATTGAAAATTATAGCACAATGGGGCGGTTTTTAGGTAGTGTTTGGAGCGGAAAATATAAATAAAAGATGTGACCGAGCAAATTGCCCAGCCACATCCACATGATTTTAATTTTGTATGTAATCACTAGCTGTGATTATGCTCTGATCTCGTATGTTCCAGCTTCTGGCTCCTCATATGAGAGGCCTGCAGGTTCGAACATTCCTCTTACGATTTCTGTTCTGAGCACGTAGTAAAGTTCATCCTCCTCGTTAGCCCAGTGCTGAGCATGGATGTCCATATTGCGTCTCCAAGTGATTGAGTCATCTGTCTGGCCCACCATCTCATTTACATTGTCACAAGGCATTCCATCAAGAAGTGTGTTGTTAAGGTATCCAAATGCCGCATCAGCTTTAGTCCCTGCTGGCACTCTATTAAGCTCACCGAAGCGTCTAGCCGCCTGCTTTAGGTCCTCAACTCTTGCAGGGTTTGCAGCTGTGATAGTCTGAACTAGCTTCGCATATCTGCTCTCTGCATCTGCAATTCTTGCCTGAAGGCTGCCGTGAATGTTGTCAGGGTCTACCGCCTCTTCAAGCGGACGTCTATCGTAGCTATGACACTCATTTGCAAGTTCCTCTGTCAGCTCGCTCCATCCTTCTGCCTTACCAGCATCGATTAGAGCATCTGTGAGGTCCTCCTGAAATATGATCTTGTCATACAGCCACTGATGAATTGGTCCTAGAAATAAACTCATATATACCTCCTAGTTTCCGAGGAATAGCTTGATATCGTCGTCTACTGATCCGATTCCTGCGATTCCAAAGTTCTCAACGAGCACGTTTGCAACGTTTGGTGAGAGGAATCCTGGTAGTGTTGGTCCTAGGTGGATGTTCTTAACACCGAGGTATAGAAGTGCGAGAAGAACGATTACAGCCTTCTGCTCATACCAAGCGATGTTGTAAGCGATTGGTAGCTCGTTAACGTCGTCTAGGCCAAATACTTCCTTTAGCTTAAGTGCGATAAGTGCTAGTGAGTATGAATCGTTACACTGACCAGCGTCGAGTACACGTGGGATTCCACCGATGTCACCGAGGTCTAGCTTGTTGTACTTGTACTTAGCGCATCCTGCTGTGAGGATTACTGTATCCTTAGGTAGAGCCTTTTGCAAACTCTGTGTAGTAGTCTCTCGACTTCATTCTGCCGTCGCATCCAGCCATTACGAAGAACTTCTTGATAGCGCCAGATTTAACTGCATCAACTACTGTATCTGCTAGTGCAAATACCTGCTCGTGTGCAAATCCACCGATGATTTCACCTGTCTCAATCTCTGTTGGTGCTGGGCAAGTCTTAGCTAGCTCGATGATCTCTGAGAAGTCCTTAGTCTCACCGTATCCACCCTTGATGTGCTTGCATCCTGGGTATCCAGCTGCACCTGTTGTAAAGATCTTATCCTTATAGCTATCTGCTGGTGGCACGATGCAGTTTGTTGTCATGAGGATTGGTCCGTTGAAGCTCTCGAACTCTTCCTTCTGCTTCCACCATGCATTTCCGTAGTTACCAGCGAAGTGCTCGTACTTCTTGAATGCTGGGTAGTACTGACCTGCGAGCATCTCGGAGTGTGTGTATACATCTACTCCAGTTCCCTCTGTCTGCTCTAGAAGCATCTCGAGGTCTCTTAGGTCATGTCCTGAGATTAGGATTCCTGGGTTCTTTCTAACGCCGATGTCTACCTTTGTAATCTCTGGGTTGCCGTAAGCGGATGTGTTTGCCTCATCTAGTAGAGCCATGCCATCTACACCGTACTTACCTGTCTCTAGTGTAAGTGCAACTAGGTCATCTACAGATAGAGAATCGTCTAGTGTAAGTGCTAGAGCCTTCTGCATGAAGGTATCAACCTCTACGTTGTCCTTGAGTAAAGCGTTTGCATGCTTGCTGTATGCGGAAAGTCCCTTTAGTCCGTAAGTGATTAGCTCTCTTAGAGATCTTACGTCCTCGTTCTCTGTTGCGAGTACTCCAACTTCTGGGCTAACAGCCTTTGCAGCGAACTCACCAACGCATCCGTTCCACTTAGCAGCCTCTGGAAGCTTACTTGCATCGTCAAGCTGCTTAATTAGCTGCTCCTTACATGTAAGTGTCTCAACAATCTTAGCCGAGATTGCATCGTCATCAAAGTTAGCATTTGTGATAGTTGTGAATAGGTTAAGCGATACTAGGTGGTTAACCTGCTCACTTACTTCCTTGCCCTCAGCTCTTAGCTGTGTAGTTACTGCAGAAAGTCCCTTAGTTACATATACGAGCAGATCCTGTAGCGCTGCTGTCTCAGGGAGCTTACCACAAACTCCTCTCATAGTACATCCTGTGCCCTTTGCGGTCTCCTGACACTGATAACAAAACATACGGTTTTCCATCTGTTTTCTCCTTTCAACTTTTATATAACGTCCTTTGTTTTTGCTTTAATTAATGTTTGCTTTAAGTTTGTGCCACAAGCATATCACTAAAAAATGATGGAATCTGTAACCAATGTTACAGTTCCATCATTTTTTCATTGATTTTTGAATTGATACATTTGAATTGCGTCAATTATATTTGGCTTATCAGTTAAGTGCCTCGATTTCTGCAGGGTCAAGGACGTAAATCTTGCGCCCCTTTATCTCGATTAAACCATCGTCCTGCATCTTCATCAGCTCTCTGGAAACTGACGGTCTTGTCACGCCTAGGAACTCAGCTAGTCCTTCCCTCGTCATATTTATTGGCTTGCTCATATCCCTATCGTTATAGACGAGCAGCATCTTGGCAATTTTCTGGCGGAGAGTCGGGCAAGATAGTATCCTGAGCCTCATATTTAGCGCGTATGCATTTCTCGCAAAGCTCATCAGCATGTTATTAATCAGCTGATTGTGGTATCCACAGCCATTTCCGCAAGTTCCTGACATGAAGTCACGCGGAAGCGATATGACTTTAGAATCGCAGGTTGCCTGTGCGAATACGCCATACTTCTCCTTGCCTAGAAATAGAAGGATATCTCCAAATACCTCCCCCGTATCAGTGAAGTTTCCGATGACTCTCCTGTTACCGTCGAAGGAGTCATAGCCTATTCTCACTCCGCCCTCAAGGAGAATGTGGAGTCTGTTCGGTTCGTCCTCTTCGGTGAATATCATGTCACCCTTCTTAAAGGAGAGACAGAGCGCATTACTGCATGTGAAGCAGTTATGAACGTCTTCAACGGTCATGTTCTCAAAAAGAGGGCTGACCATAAGGCGCTCCGCTATTCCTCTATCCGTCTTTGATGATGCTCTTGGTGTCATATTCCTCGCCTATTACATCATGCCCATTCCGCCGCCTGCAGGCATTGCAGGTACAGCTGGCATATCTTCCTTAATCTCTGAGATACCTGCCTCTGTAGTGAGGAGCATTCCTGCTACACTAGAAGCATTCTGGAGAGCAGATCTTTGTAACCTTAACTGGGTCAACGATTCCTGCCTCAATCATATCTACGTACTCTTCTGTTGCAGCGTTAAAGCCTACTCCCTTCTTGGACTCTTTAACCTTTGCAACGATTACACTGCCTTCAAATCCAGCATTCTCAGCAATCTGCCTAACTGGCTCCTCGAGTGCTCTCACTACGATTCTAGCACCAGTCTTCATGTCGCCGTCCAGGCTCTCAGCATACTCGGATACCTTATCGATTGCGCAGATAAGCGATGTACCACCACCTGCTACGATACCTTCCTCAACTGCAGCTCTAGTAGCATTTAGAGCGTCCTCGAGTCTGAGCTTCTTATCCTTAAGCTCTGTCTCTGTAGCAGCTCCAGCATTGATTACTGCAACTCCGCCGAGCAGCTTAGCAAGTCTCTCCTGTAGCTTCTCTCTATCGAAATCAGAGTTCGAATCTTCGATCTCACCCTTGATTTTCTCAACTCTCTCTTCGATTTCAGCCTTCACGCCAGCACCGTTAACAATTACAGTATGATCCTTGTTAACCTTAACTGTTCCAGCTCTACCGAGCATATCTACTGTAGATTCCTTGAGCTCATATCCTAGCTCTTCGCTGATTACTGTTCCGCCTGTGAGGATTGCGATATCCTCCATCATAGCCTTTCTTCTATCTCCAAATCCAGGAGCCTTAACAGCTACTACGTCGAGTGTTCCTCTAAGCTTGTTAACAACTAGTGTTGCTAGAGCCTCTCCATCTACATCATCTGCAACGATGAGCAGCTTCTTGCCTGACTTCATGATATCCTCAAGAAGTGGAACGAGATCCTGAATGTTAGAAATCTTCTTGTCTGTAAGCAGGATATATGGATTCTCAAGAACTGCCTCCATCTTCTCAGATGTAGCCGCCATATATGGTGAGAGGTATCCTCTATCGAACTGCATACCTTCAACTACGTCGAGGGTTGTACCGAGCGATCTCGACTCCTCAACGGTGATAACGCCGTCAGTTCCTACCTTCTCCATAGCCTCAGAGATTAGCTCACCGATTTCTCTATCTCCTGCAGAAACAGATGCAACCTGAGCGATGCTCTCCTTGTCATCTACCTTAACTGCGCTGTTCTTGAGGTACTCAACTGCAACCTCTACCGCACCGCTAATTCCTCTCTTGAGAACCATTGGATTAGCACCAGCAGTCACGTTCTTGAATCCTTCGCGAACGATTGCCTGTGTGAGCAGTGTAGCTGTGGTAGTTCCGTCACCTGCTACGTCATTAGTCTTAGTAGCAACTTCCTTAACGAGCTGCGCTCCCATATTCTCAACCTGATCCTCAAGCTCAATCTCCTTAGCGATTGAAACACCGTCATTAGTGATTAGCGGTGATCCGTATGCTCTCTCGATGAGAACGTTTCTACCCTTAGGTCCAAGTGTAATCTTAACAGTATCTGCAAGCTTATCTACGCCTGCGAGGAGTTTTCTTCTGGACTCCTCTCCATAATGCAAATCTTTTGCCATCTTCGATTCCTCCTATATGTATCCGCACCATTATAGGTGCGTGATTAAAATCTTTTTCCTGTCCTTGTGTACCATCTGTGCTTTCGGTACAAAATCGATGTCCTTGTAGTACTCGAATACTAGTCGATTACTGCCAGGATATCTCTCTGACTCATGATGATGTAGTCCTCACCACCGTACTTAAGCTCTGTGCCGCCGTACTTAGAGAAGATAACCTTATCTCCAACCTTAACTTCCATCTTCTCATCTTCAGTTCCTGGACCTACTGCGAGAACCTCTGCCTCCTGTGGCTTCTCCTTCGCACTTGCTGACAGGATGAGTCCTCCCTCAGTCTTCTCAAGTGCCTCGCTACGCTTAATCACTACTCTTGCGCCTAGTGGCTTTATTCCTATACTCATTTGTAACCTCCCAAATCACTTTCTTGTTAGCACTCAAAACTCAAGAGTGCTAAGCTGTATAACACAATTTTACTCAGCCCCTCAGATGTTGTCAACACAGCACTATGAATTAAATGTGAAAATATCTTCACTTCATGCTTCTATAGTAATAGAAAAGATACTGCTGTGCGATGCCCCCGAGTTCTCCAAAGTGCTCGTCCGCAAACTTCTGCATACCCTTGATATCCTTGATGTCAAAGCCGTAGAGATCCACCATTATCTTCTTCATCCATATATCTATAGGAAATGCCGTGAAGTCTCGGAGCCTGAAGAGCAGAATGCAGTTGGCAACCTTAGGCCCAACTCCGAGGTAAGAGAGCAGAGCCTTGTGCTTCTCCTCCGTAGTTCCAGTAGGCACTCCGTGCTCCCTAAAGTGCTTAGGTGCCGAGACTAGGTACGCATTCCTATATCCGAGCTTCAGGTCAGCTAGTTCCTCGAGTGTAGCCTTAGATAGCTGCTCTGGAGTGGGAAATGCATATCTAACTTCACCCATGAATTCGCCAATCTCTGTACCATAGTTCTTCGCTAGTGACTCGATGCACTTCTTAATCCTTGGGATATTGTTATTCTGCGAGACTATAAATGAGATTAGCACTTCCCAGTAGTCCTGATTGAGAATCCTGATGCCGTGGCAGATATCTATCGAATTCTGAAGCTTCGGCTCGCCCATTAGCAGCGTCTTCTTCATAGCTCCGTAATCCGTATCTAAATCAAAAATAGCTGTGCCAATACTCCTCGCTTCCGCCCGTACACTCGATAATAAGTGCGCTACTATCTCCATGCAGCTCAAGCGATACGTGAGCTGCATGACCTCCCGCAACTCCAATGTAAGAACCGTCTTCACACTCATTCCAGCGAAAACACTGACCACACTCGAACACATGGGGCAGCTCTATATCGTGCAAATTATCAAATCTAATAACCTTAATGTCGCTCATAAATCCTTCCTTTCATACTGGCTATTATACATGAAAAAAATCGCTCTGATTGATAGAAGCTCAAAAATAAAAAGACCGCCTGCAGGCATTTACTGGCGGTCACATATGTTACGAGTATTCAAAATCAGTCCATTTTCATACTGACTGCTTCGAAAAACAGTGTATTTTTCGGCTATTGAAAATATCAATAGGTTTTTATTTAACTGCAATAATTTCTACTTCGCAAAGTGCTCCTGCTGGAAGTGCTGTGATTGCAACGCATGATCTAGCTGGCTTTGAAGTGAAATACTTCGCATACACTTCGTTGAAATCCTTAAACTCAGCCATATCCAATATATAACAAGTGGTCTTAACTACGTTGTCGTAAGTCATGCCGTTAGCCTTGAGAATCTCACCAACGTTTTTGCATGCCTGCTCGCACTGACTCTGAACGTCCTCGCCTGCGAACTTTCCTGTCTCAGGATCGATTCCGATTGCACCAGATGCGTAAAGAGTATTTCCTGCCATTACTGCCTGTGAGTATGGTCCGAGAGCTGCAGGTGCAGTCTTGATATCAGTATATTCAAACATTAGTCTACCTCCAAAAATTTTCCTATAGAAAAATATTTATTACATTTTGATTGTATCACCAGGGCACAGCCAGTTCAAACATCAACTGCATAAGTCGCCGAGTATTAGCTACTCACAGAGTCTTTCGAAAACAATTTAAATGAACACCTTAAACTCCGCCCAGATTCTTCCTTTCTTGGAGAGTCCCGAGAGCTCAGCGAGTATCGCCTTACCCTTACCGCGGAGCACTATCGTGTCACCTTCATCGATTCGCTTATCTACCTTGGTAACTTCCTCATGGTTAACGAACACTGTGCCGCCCTTGATAGCTCTCACCGCTTCGCTGCGTGAGATGTGAAATGCTGCCGATACGACGTTGTCCAGCCTTGGAGAAGAAAAAGTGTCTCTTACCGCTTTCACTCTCTGCTCGGGTACTTCCAGTTCCTCGATTTCAGATGCCGTAATCTGGAGATTGGTGTGTCCTGCACTATGAAATTCAGATAGCAGAAAATCCACTATTTCGGCATTTACAATCATGTCGGCACCCTTGTCATGTACGAGAATATCCCCGATTACCGACCTATCCAGTCCGAGCGAAAGCACCGAGCCGAGGTAGTCCCTATGCGTAAGTTTCCTGCCGCCTGGCACAGCCTTGATGTGTAGAACAGACAGTGGCTTTATCATCTCAAGAGCATCTTCGAGCGTATCCGCATATCCATCTGGCACGAACATGAGAATGCGTCTCTCTGCATCTTCGTAACCTCCATAAAAGAAGGATTTAACATCTGTCCGTCCCCTAGTTATACGCATGGCAAGTGACTGCTCGTGCATGTTGAGAAATCCAGTCGTAGTAATGTAGCTACCTCGTTCGCACTGCTCGAGTTTATCCTCTATTCGCGCTGTAATAATCTTGTCGTTATCCATTTTAATATCCTAATTCTAATGAATTATTCCTGAGGTAGTTACCGAGTTTCTGTAATCTCTATAGCTAATCGATTATTAGGCAAAAAGCTCCTTTACCTCTGTGACCACGAGTTTGCCATCACGAGCGACGAACTCTATATCTACATTGGTAAATATCATTTTGGACGGCTTACCAGACGTTCTATCGTATGCATCCCTTGGGTCAAGCTCTAGTATCTTGATGAGCGGCTCTCGAAATTCTTCATCCACCTTCTCTAGGAGCTCGTCAGGAAAATCGACTTCAACTGACGCTTCTTCTGCGTGGGCAAAACCTTCCTCTGCCTCTATGATGCTATCGCTGTATGGTATATACGGCTTTATATCATAAATAGGTGTACCGTCAAGGAGGTCTGCACCCTCAACGATGAGGCTTAGCTGTCCGTTTTCATTTCGGATCTCTACAAGTTTAACCGCAGACATGCCAAGGGAATTTGGCCTATATGGTGATCTCGTGGCAAAGACTCCCATGCGAATATTTCCACCGAGCCGAGGGGGTCTCACTGTCGGTCTCCACGCTGGACGCTCCACACTCATGTCTATCTTAGTGTCCGAAAAATCCCCAAATTAGCCAAATGTGAGAGAACTCTTCGAGTCCTCTCACAGCGTCAGGATTATTAAATTCTTTATCGAAGACTATCTCCGACTTAAGACTCCGAACGAGCCTAGGCTGCCTCGGTATGCCGTATTTCTGCTTGAAAGCAGATTTCATGACAGCAACCTTGCGAATCTCATGTGTATCGTTCATCATATTATGCCCACACAAAATCTTTTGGGGATGCACCAATCTCAAAATGGTACTTCACTATGCCAGCATCTAGTTTTGTGAATGGACCAAACCCATTCTTGATTTTGACCCTATCGCCATTGATTGCAAAGGTGAATTTCTGCTGATTCATAGCTGTCGGAGCAAGCAGTGCCATCTCAACACCTTTCTTGAACCACTCTGGCGTGTCATCGTAATTGGAAATCCTTGAAGCTTTGCTATCAAAGACTTCCTCCGGTGACTTAGATTTTCTAATCACACCCATGGTGCTTCCATAACCAAGTGCGATCACAGCCACGATTTTCTCATCGTGACCGACATCTATCGCTTCCTTGACCTTCTTGTAAGTTCCGCCAACCCAGCACGTACTTAGTCCGTGCTGCATGCAGCGAATTACTAGCTTCTCACCATAGTAACCCGCCTTGTCATCGAGGTCATCGCGTTTCCTACCGACAACTGCAATGTAGTTCTTGACATTGGAGAATTTGCCGTATTTTGCAAGCAAACTCGAGAAAGCTTTAGGCTCATCCTGTATAAGCTGGAAGTGCATATCACCTTCGCGGTTGCACTGCTGAATCATGACCTTTAAGTCCTCTGCGGCTTTAGTATCAATCGGTCTATCTTCGTAGGCGCGCACAGAGTGCCTCATATTCACACACTCTCTAATGTTCATAGCTTCCTCCCTAAACGTGATAATGTCTAATTATACCACTATGCGTCGATTGTGGACACCTTAAATGTTATGTCACCTAGAGCATTTAACAGAACTCTCACAGTATCTAGTGAGGTGAGCGTCGTCACATTGTTCTCAGCTGCACACCTTCTGATTCGGCTACCCATCGAATTCGTATCTACAGACCTGATATCTCCGATATTAATCACGTAAGTCACATACCCCTGTCTAAATTCATCCATCACGGCATCCAGGCTGTTATCCGTATGCTTGAAACTTCTGGTCTTTACTCCATTGCTCCTTAGGAACTGCGCCGTACCTTCTGTCGCTTCTATGTTAAATCCGAGGTCATAAAACCCTCTGATTAGAGGAAGTGCATCCTCCTTAGCCTCATCGTTAATCGATGCAAATACTGTTCCGTAGTTCTGCATTCTCATGCCCGCCGCCTGCATCGCCTTGTAAAAAGCACGCATCATATCGTCGTCATACCCGATGGCTTCGCCAGTGGATTTCATCTCAGGAGAGAGTCTTATATCCATTCCAGAGAGCTTCGCAAACGAGAAGGCTGGCACCTTTACATACCATCTCTTCTTCTCGAGCGGCATCACGCCCTTGAATCCCTGCTCCTCTAGGCTAATACCAAGCATAACCTTTGATGCTATGTCAGCAAGGTTATATCCAGTCGCCTTGGACAGGAATGGGACTGTTCTCGAGGACCTTGGATTTACCTCGATGATATATACGTTTTCATTAGCATCGACGATGAACTGGATATTGAATAGACCGCGAATTCCTATTCCAAGTCCCAGCTTCTCTGTGTACTCCCTGATAGTCTCCTTGACCTTCTCAGAGATGGAGCATGGCGGATATATACTAATCGAGTCACCTGAGTGAACGCCTGTACGCTCAACGAGCTCCATGATACCTGGGATAAATACGTCTGTGCCATCGCAGATTGCATCTACCTCGATTTCCTTACCGCGTATGTAGTGGTCTACGAGAACAGGCTTGTCTTCATCGATTTCAACGGCTGTTTTCAGGTACTGTCTAAGCTGATCCTCGTCTCCTACAATTCTCATTGCTCTACCTCCCAGAACGAAGCTTGGTCTCACGAGCACAGGATAGCCGATTTCTCTAGCAACAGCACAGCCCTCATCTATATCTGTAACAGCCCTTCCCTCCGGCTTGTCTATTCCGAGCTTAAGGAGCAGTTTATCAAACTCGTCTCTATCCTCGGCTGCGTTGATTGCCGCACAGTCAGTTCCGATGATATTTACACCTCGCTCGTCGAGCGCATTTGCAAGGTTAACCGCAGTCTGGCCTCCGAGCGAAACGATTACACCTTCTGGCTTCTCGAGTCTAATGATATTCATAACATCTTCGATGCAAAGTGGCTCGAAGTAGAGCTTGTCTGCTGTCGTATAGTCTGTCGATACTGTCTCTGGATTGTTGTTGATAATGATTGCTTCGCATCCCTGGTTGCGCAGGGTTTTTACCGCCTGAACTGTCGAATAGTCGAACTCCACACCCTGTCCTATTCTGATTGGACCTGATCCAAGGACTACGACTTTCTTCTTACCTGAGTCAACAGTCTTCTTGGTCTCACTTCCTTCAAATGTCGAATAGAAGTATGGCACGTACGCATCCTTTGAAGCTGCGCACGAGTCAATCATATTGTATGCCGGGAAGAGCAGAGCTTCTTCACGGAGCTTCCACACCTGCTGCTCAGTTACATCCCAAAGCCTTGCAATCTCAGCATCTGAGAATCCATGCTGCTTAGCAATTCTGAGTCTTGCAACGTCATTTTTGTTCGCCTTCAGTTCATTCTCCATAGCGACGATGTTTTCGAACATCTCTATGAAGTAATCTGCAATAGCTGTAAGCTTGCAGATTTCTTCTTTGCTCACACCTCTACGCAGGAGCTCTGCTATGGCAAATATCCTGTCGTCGCGGCCCTCTACAATATACGACTTCATCTCAGCAGTTTCCCAAGTGTCGAACTTGTCCATATATATGTGGGATACGCCTATCTCTAGCGAGCGGACAGCCTTCAGCATACTCTCCTCAAGGTTCATACCTATGCTCATAACCTCACCGGTAGCCTTCATCTGGGTGCCGAGTTTGTTGTCCGCATCTGCAAACTTATCGAATGGGAATCTTGACACCTTGCTCACGATGTAGTCAACTACAGGTTCAACTGCAGCCGGCTGGTCTATTATCTCAATCTCATCTAGAGTCATGCCGACTGCAATCTTAGCTGTTATTCTAGCAATTGGATAGCCGCTAGCCTTGGATGCGAGTGCGGATGAACGTGAAACCCTTGGGTTTACTTCGATTAAGTAGTATTCGGATGAGTTTGGATTTAACGCAAACTGCACGTTGCATCCACCTTCGATTTCAAGCGCACGGATGATTTTTGAGTGCACTCGCTTTGAGCATCGCACAATCTTCGTCGCTAACTGTCTGAGTTGGGCATATTACTATTGAGTCACCTGTGTGGACTCCAACTGGATCGAGGTTCTCCATGTCACAGATGGCAATCGCTGTGTCATTACCATCCCTCATTACCTCATACTCAATTTCCTTGAAGCCCTTGATGCTCTTCTCGACCAGAACCTGATGTGTTGGTGAGATAGAAAGAGCACGTTTGATGAGCTCCTTAAATTCCTCTTCATCGTATGCAAATCCACCGCCCGTACCACCGAGAGTGAACGCTGGACGTAGAACTACCGGAAAGCCGATTTCTTTTGCAATCTCTAGGCCATGCTCTTCGCTATTTGCGATGTCAGACTGAATTACTGGCTCACCGAGTTCCTCGCATAGCTCCTTAAATAGCTCTCTATCCTCAGCACGCTCAATACTGTCGCTCTTAGTTCCGAGAAGCTCTACACGGCACTCCTTGAGTACTCCCTTCTTCTCAAGCTGCATAGCTAGGTTAAGTCCAGTCTGTCCACCAATTCCTGGCAGAATTGCGTCCGGTCTCTCATATCTGATGATTCTCGCAAGATACTCAAGAGTGAGTGGCTCCATATATACCTTATCCGCCATCGAGGTGTCCGTCATGATAGTTGCAGGATTGAGTTGCAAAGCACGACTTCGTATCCCTCTTCTCTAAGAGCGATACATGCTTGGGTGCCCGCGTAATCAAACTCCGCAGCTTGTCCGATTACTATTGGACCTGATCCGATAACTAGAATTTTCTTGATGTCACTTCTTTTTGCCATTTTGTCCACCTTTCTCGCTTCTCTATACTCCAGAAATTTTTTTAAAAAAAGACTTCGATCACTGGAATAAAAATCCAATGTCGAAGTCCTAATCTACGTTACAATATTCAAGATACGAGTCGCGAAACATTCGCTTATTCATCTCTCTACCTCTTTCTGCGAGTCACTATATCTAAACCTTAAGCATTTTAGCACACTCAGAAAGATTGTCTAGTGGTGTATTAAAATTTTTTTCAAAAAAACATTTTAATACATAACAACCGATTTACAGGCCACATATGTAGTGCTCCTATTTACTAAGTTCCAGCGCATAACTCACCGCAGATAGCACATACATAGGAGCTGTTTCAGCTCGCATAATTCGTGGTCCAAGCCCCGCACAGACTGCCCCAGCCTGTGTAAACGTATTGATTTCCTTATCAGTAATCCCACCTTCAGGCCCGAAGATAAACAGCAGCCTTTCTCCAGCTGATACTTCTGAAAGAGAATTGGCGAGAACAGATTTCTCCCCATCCTTTGCCGCTTCTTCGTAGGCGATGAAGACCTTATCATACAGAGCGAAGCTATCTACAAAGCTCTTCTTGTTAGCAACAAGATTTATACTCGGTACGATATTCCTCTTGCTCTGTTCGGCAGCTCCCTGAACTACCTTCTCAAGCTTTTCTGCCAATTTAGATAGCTTCTTATCATCCCATTTCACAATTGACCTATCCGCTGGAAATCCGCATATCTCTGCTGCCCCAAGCTCTGTTGCTTTCTGAGCGATGGTTGCAAATTTGTCACCCTTAGGAAAGCCGCAAGCTATAGTCACGTGAACTGGTATTTCCACATTATCTCCCAGCTCTTCGATGATGCGCATGGTTCTGCTCTCGGCATCTACAACCTCTGCACGCCTCTTTGATGCCATCTGGAAATACTAGAACTACCTCATCTCCTGATCTAAGTCTCATGACCTGAAACATGTGCTTGATGGTGTCCTTGTCTGTTATTTCAATAGTTTCAGCATTTGGGATGCCATATATAAAGTACTGCTGCATTACTGCTCCTTTTAGTATATTAGTGTTATTACTTCAAGCCGCTTCTAATCGTCATTCCGCAACTTATGAATAATCGATTTATGTGTAGTGCATATATATTAGAAGGCGAGGTTTACCAGCCACCCCCGCCGCCGCCACCAGAGCCGCCACCGACAGAACCTCCGCCACCAGAGCTTAGACCTCCGCTGACATCTGCATACAATGCCGATGATACTCTAGAAAAACGCGCTAGATTGAACATGACGAATCATAATGTCCATATTTATAAGATCATACACATCTCCGCCTAACGCACTATATCCAATATGTCCAGCTATATTCTTAGGCTCAAACTTCTTCGCCCAAGTGTCAGTAAGCCCAAATACATATGCATACGGAAGCACGTCGTAGAAATACGCTGGATCTTCCTCAGCAAGGGCATTTATCCTATCCACCTCTGCTGTAGCGATAAATTCTTTGAAGCCGATAATCTCACCATAAAGCTTGGCGCTATCCTTAGTTCTCTTGAGGAATCCTAGCAGAATTAAAGGTACAGCCAAAGCATATATAGCTATTGCAACTAGAGCATATATCGTCATCTCACCGCCTGCAATCTTGTACAAAAATAGTAACATAAACGATGATATCGCCAGATAGATAATCCCCCAGAACGCAAAAGATGTAACGCTCCTTAGACCGCTTCTCGTCCTATGAAAATGATACTCTCTACACATCCTCTTGACAGGCAATCTCCAAAAATGCATCGAGGATTACCGAGCCACCATATACGAATATCAAAAATTTGCCAACCGGACATGTAGAACTCTCTATACATAGAAAGTGCGATTAGCATACCTCCTACAATGCAGCTGATGATAGCTGCAATCTTCTCATTTTTCTGCGATTTCTTAGAGAATATCGATTTGTTGTCCGTGTACTGCTCTACGATTACCTTTCTAATCAGCTCACATTCTTTGCCTATGCGTTTGCTCGCTTCCTCTAAGCTCACTATCTTGCCAAGCGTGCCCTTTTTCGTGCTGCCAAATATAGTTTTATAAAAAGTAACTGTAATCGGCGGTTCGTCATATACGTCGGGAATCTGGAGACTCTCGAATTGATATTTCCCCTTCTTGTATTCTTCAATCGAGATATAACCTTTAGATGCCAAATAAAAGAACATCGATGTGATATCCCTCTTATTTACTGCTTCGTCGACTAGATACCCTATTTCTCCAGGCGGAACACCTTTTGGCGGCTTGAACGTAACAGGCGCAACAATCGGGTGGTCTTTTTCGTTCAAAACCCTAAGAACGATAAGTATAATGACGCCGAGAATTGCTACTATTACGGTCGCATAGTTCACCCAGTATTTGCTAGGCGCTTTGTACCAGTAGCCTTTTGGAGTATCTACGAGCAATGTCGCACCATTATTTGCAGGCAAGTCCTGAACGCTATATTCGATTATATTTTGATTCTTGTCGTAGGTCCATGTACCGTACATATTATACTTGCTCTTGTGCGGTCCACTATACCCTTTCATACCGCTGTACGGAAAATGCTGTGGCAGGTACACGGAAACTGATGCCGACTTTATATCTGTCGCCCATTCCGACGGAAGCACATCCACATATATGTCGTTAGGATTATTCTTGCGCTCGTAATTAGCGAGGGTATAGATGATGGTGTAATCTTTAACGCCAGTAATGGTCTTCTTTTTATCACCGATTTTAATCTGCATCTGGTTAGCTTTGTACAGATTCTTAATCTTGTATTTATCCCCATCTACGGATACGTCTTTGATCTTGTATCCCTTGCCGAAAGGAATGTTTCTAACTATACCGTGCTTTGGGTCGGTGAAATTCACCTTGATCTTCTCCACTACTACGTATGAATAGTCTTTTCTAACATCCACAGTCACATTGTAGCTGAGTGTAGAATATCCTGTTCCCGTGTCGACTTCCCCTGAACTGAAATATCTTGTCAGGCCTGAAATCAGCCATATTGTAGCCAGTAAGCCGATAGATACAATAGTTGCTATGCGGTCGTTTCGTTTTTTGTCCATAAGTTGTTCCTGTTGTTATTTTTTAAGGATTAATAATCTACATTAAATCATGAGGCTAAACTGCCTATGAAATGCGAGTATGCTATTAATTCACTTCAGCTTTGGAATCTTCAATCACAGCTCGCTCTAGTAGCTCAAGAACGTATACGGGAGCTTGCCTACGTCCACTCTCCCAATCTTGAATTGTTCTTACTGGGATGTTATATTTCTCTCCAAATGCCGCTTGCGATAAGCCGAGGAGCTTACGCATTTCCTTTAGTTCCATTATCATTATCTCCTCTTTTATGTAACTCTTATAGAATAACTTAATGATACAACATGTGAGCTAGATGTGTAAGAGTATAAAAAAACCTTGAGCTATAACTCAAGGTTTGGCGTTAAACGATCTTTTTAGCTAAATTGCACACCCTAATTTTTGTTCATCACATTCAGATAATATAATCTCTCCATTACCACTCACATCAAAAAATCCGACACCGTGTTTTAACGCAATTTTAAGCATAGTATTATATGCGTCCTCTGCTAGTGACCATGCAAAAACATGCATATATCACATCTTTACCAATACAATAGTCTGTAATGCGATTTGCAAGATCTTCATCATTTTCTATTTCATCATCACTAAGAGCAAATTCTCCTTCCATCGGTGGAAATACTTGTATCATATCCATAAACCAGTTCTTTAGATTAGCTGAGCTTACTTCTATCGAATCATAATTATGATCTTCCTTCCACTCCACTTGATTTTTCGTACCATTTTTATAAATTCTGTCTTATTTTTTTGGAGCCTGTGCTTTTTTTCGAAAAACCATTAAATCGTAACTCATAATTTCTTAGACCTCCTTAAATTATAACAAGCTATTTCTTTTTTTAACATCCGAACAAGTCTTTACTTTCAAACTAAATATTTCATCTTTAATTTTTAGTTGATTTCTATACTGTCTAGTGCTTCATGAAGACTCTTCAGTTCCAGATAATTTCGTACCACAAAGGCTAGACATATTATATTAATTAATAAAAAGTACACATAATATAATTTTTCCTTTTTAGTGCTCATTTTTTTCTTGATCTCCTTTTACAAAACTAAATATTCATGAATATTAGTTAGCACTCCCACTTATATCCTGCTTCTGTCATATCCTCGCGTATCTTATCTCTAATATATGCCACTCTATGCGTTCCCTTTTTGTGCTTTTTTTAGAACGCTATTTTTTTCAATCTATACATACGTACCACTCTTATAGCAGATTCTCATAATCGAAAAAAACCTATACACGCTTCTCTTTTTTTAAATCATTTCCATTGATATCCCGAATCATTCATCTCATTCCATATATTCTCACTAATATCCTTGAACTTACCTTTTGATTCTGTGTTTAGCACGATAATCCTTTTGAAAGTCAATCAGCTGTTTCGCTTTATTATTTTTTTCTCTTTAATTGATATGTGATAACCTTCACTGTTTAGATATTTTATAATCTCATTAGTGTTGGGGCCCGTTTTTACACTGTAGATGATCTCCCCATTTCTTATTTCAAACTCTGAAACTTGACAGTCAAGGCTCAATAAGTACATATTCATGTCTACTTGAATTATATATTGTTTAGCATAAATAAAAATTCGATGTTTTGTATATAAAAAAAGTGAAGTTAGTGAGAAAAAAATATAGAAACGCAAATAACTAAAAGCAAACCTATTATTTAGTCTATCCATTTGTAACCTCCTTTATCTAATCCATTAATAATATCTTTGACAACAAGTACAGTTGAATCTTTATTTCTGTGCTCACCATATTGTCTTAAAGTTTCAATATTATCTTTCATTGAGCCTTTTAATGGATAGCCTTTATTATTCATATATCTCATAACAGCTTCTGTATTTGGTCCAAATCTTATGACACACTCATCGTTAATCTGTGTGACATATGAATCTGTTGTTGTTGCTAATTCAACTTTAATTATATTTTCTGCAAGAATTCTAGCATTATAGTCATTATTCATATCGCTAGCAAAAATCCATAAGCGAAGAAAGTCCCGGGATAGAAATATAATCTTGTGCAAGATTAAGTCCTGTCTTCGCCATTATTTTTTTCTTGTAGAAAATTTATTTTTAGATATATAGTCTCCCAGTACCGCATTCTTGTATTCCCATGCACCTACAAGTCCTTTTCCGAATGTATGCACCGTAATATCTTTTTGTACAGTTTACTGCTCTAGTTGAACTATGAGCAACACCATTTTCATATTTCCAAGCTCCATATTCATATCGATAGGTATGAATCTTTATTGAATATCCATTATGGTATTTAACTTGTCCGACTTTGGTCACCTCTGTTTCTTTAAAAAAACGGTATTTACAAACTCGGTTATTTCGACCAATTTATTATTTGATTTACCGTTCTTAGTTAACTTAGTTAGGTTTTTCATTTAAGTCTGAAACGAGGTTCGGTGCAGATTTTTTTGAGCTGCCTGAGTGAAACTATACTGGTCGGTATCTGCAAACATCCCAATCGCTTCCACAGATATTATTTTTTTACCACTCTCATCCTTACAAAATAACAACTTATTCGGATCTATGTTATGGTCTCGAATTGCTGAATATATTGATAGTGCATTTGCAAGCTTCGTTTTAGGAAATTCCCCTGTAGCCCCGGCGATAGATAGGTCATACAGTTTATTTATTGCAACACTATCCATACCATACACAAGCTCTAAGTCCTTAAAACTTATATTTTCAGCCTCTTATTCAGGAATCCAGTTATCAAGCTCTTTCGCTATATAAGTATGTAAAGCCCCAATTCCTATATCTCCTAACTGCTCGACTTCTTTGTACTTTTTTATAGCTTCAAAAATTTTTTTTCTACTTTCTAACGCCTTATTGTTTCCTTTTATATCGCTATAGAAAACTTTTGCACTTTGTATTTCTTGAAATGTTATTTTGCAGCCTTTTTTGTTAAATTCCTCTATTATGATGTCTGTATTTCTACCTTTAAGCCACTTACCATTATTAGGATTAAGTTCAAACAGAAAGGCTATCTTCATGTTATCACTTACAACCTTTGACTCTTCCTTCTTGTATTGGTCGTAGTGCGTCTTTATAATGATTGTAAATATACTTATACTTATTATTATAAGGATACTAATTATTGTATATTTTTTTCTTATTGCATCCATGGTTTCGCCGTCCTTAAATCAATTTTTTTGAGATATAAACGTATAAAGCACCCGCACCAATATCTCCCGTAGAGATTACTTTTTTTAGTATCCGTAGTCCCAGCCATACCCTTTCTTTTTCATATCATCTATTATTATCAGATGGCATTCAAAAAGGAACATGAACTTTCAAATTCATTTTGTCGCAATAATCGTCAATCATCTTCATAATTTTCTTTCTGATCCTTTGTGATTCTGTATTATCTACACAATCTTCAAATTTTACTTTTGTTTTTCTCAATTTCCTCATATGTGACCGGATACCCTTCATCATTAAGATATCTTATGATTGCATCTGTATTTCTTCCTTTTTGCCAAGTAAGTATATTATTTTTTTAGTAGTATCTAAATCAAAAAACAAGGCTAATTTTAAAATTTTTCATTTTTTTCCATTCTTCTTTTTAATTTTTTTCGCTTTGTTTTTCTGTATGCCCCATACTCTTTAACGATTATTACTGAGGAAACACCTATTATTAACAAAAATTAGTATTATAAAAAAATAATCTTAGTTTTTTTTCCATCAACGGCTTACCTTTTTTTATTTCTATCATTAAGTAATAAATTCTATTTTTGATTAAATATTTAATGCTCCTTTTTTTATTATATTTGAGATAATCATATATTTCTTTTTACAGCATCATTATCGACTTTTTATTTTTATTCTCTACTTGAATTAATGCAGTACTAAAAAAACGACGGATACATCCTTATTCATTAAAAAAAGTTTGAATGTATCCTGCGTTAATTTTTACCAATATTCTAATATGGTGTTCTCATTATTAATCTTAAATACTATTTGATTTCTATACCGTCTAGTGCTTCATGCAAGTTATGCAATTCAAGATAGTTTAGTATCACAAATAATAGACATACTATATTAATAAATAAAAAGTACACATAATATAATTTTTTTCGCTTAGTGCTCATTTTCTTAAATCTCCCTTGTAACAAAAACTCAACATGCATGTAATATTAGTTAGTATTCCCACCGATATCCTGCTTCAGTCATATCCTCGCGTATCTTATCTCTAATATATACACCTTTATACATTCCCTTTATATTGTTTTTTTAGAACGATAATATTTTTTTGAAAGTCCATCAGCTGTTTTGCTTTTTATTATTTTTTTCTCTTTAATTGATATGTGATAACCTTCACTGTTTAGATATTTTATAATCTCATTAGTGTTGGGTCCCGTTTTTTTACACTGTAGATGATCTCTCCATTTCTTATTTCAAACTCTGAAACTTGACAGTCAAGGCTCAATAAATACATATTCATGTCTAAATTGATTAAGAGTTTTTGTATTATATATAGCATTACTCATTCTAAGTATGGAGTAGCACGAATAAATGGATATAAATATCGAAACTAATACAATTAAAAGCAAATCTTTTATTTAATCTATCCACTTGTAGCCTCCTTCTCTAAGCTCTTTTATAATATGATCCATAATCTGTACAGTTGAGTTCTTGTTTATATCTTTTACCATATTTTTATCATATTATCAATATTATCCTTCATTGTTCCTTCTAAAGGATAACCTTTATCATTCATATATTTCATTACAGCATCATTACCGACTTTTTATTTTATCCTCTACTTGAATTAATGCAGTACTAAAAAAACGACGGATACATCCTTATTCATTAAAAAAAGTTTGAATGTATCCCGTGTTAATTTTTACCAATATTTTAATATGGTGTTCTCATTATTAATCTTAAATACTATTTGATTTCTATACTGTCTAATACTCTCTCAATAGTCTGCAATTCAAGATAGTTTAGCAGCACAAATACTAGACATACTATATTAATAAATAAAAGTACACATAATATAATTTTTCGCTTAGTGCTCATTTTCTTAAATCTCCCTTGTAACAAAACTCAACATGCACGCAATATTCGTTAGTATTCCCACTGATATCCAGCTTTTGTCATATCCTCGCGTATCTTATCTCTAATATTTGCAGCGTTGCCTATGCCTTTTAGCTTGTTATTTTTTTCATATAACTTTTTGGAATTTGATAAGTTGCTGTGCTTTATTATTCTTCTCATAAATAGAAATATCATATCCTTCAGTCTTTAGATAGGTGATAATAGTATCAGTATTGCGACCTTTTTTTACACTGTAGATGATTTCCCCGTTAACTATTTCAAACTCTGAAACTTCGCAGTCAAGGCTTAGCAAGTACATATTCATATCTAATTGTATTAAGAACTTTATGTTAGACTTCGCAATATTAATTTTGTATATCCCATAGCACGAAAAATATAGATATTAAGATTGAAATTAATATAATTTTGGCAAATATTTTATTTAGTCTATCCATTCATAACCTCCTTCTACCAACTTTTTTTCATAATATAGTCTCTAACTTCCACGGTTGATTCTACCCCTGTAGATTCACCGTAATTTTTTTATAGTTCCTATATTTTTCTTTCAATGTACCACTCAAAGGATACCCATTATCATTCATATATTTCATTATGGCTTCTGTATTTGGTCCAAATCTTATGACACACTCATCATTAATCTGTGTGACATATGAATCTGTTGTTGTTGCTAATTCAACTTTAATCACATTTTCTGCAAGAATTCTAGCATTATAGTCATTATTCATATCGCTAACAAAAATCCATAAGCGAAGAAAGTCCCGGGATAGAAATATAATCTTGTGCAAGATTAAGTCCTGTATTCGCCATTATTTTTTTCTTTTTAGAAAAATTTATTTTTTTAGATATATAGTCTCCCAGTACCGCATTCTTGTATTCACATGCACCTACAAGTCCTTTTCCGAAGGTATGCACCGTAATATCTTTTGTACAGCTTACTGCTCTAGTCGAACTATGAGCAACACCATTTTCATATTTCCAAGCTCCATATTCATATCTATAGGTATGAATCTTTATTGAATATCCATTATGGTATTTAACTTGTCCGACTTTGGCCACCTCTGTTTCTTTAAAAACGGTATTTATAAACTCGGTTATTTCGACCAATTTATTATTTGATTTACTGTTCTTAGTTAACTTAGTTAGGTTTTCATTTAAGTCTGAAACGAGGTTCGGTGCAGATTTTTTGAGCTGCCTGAGTGAAACTATACTATCACCCCTTTTTGTTCTAATTTCCTGTCCATAATATCCCTCAATAATATTATCCAAATCATGAGTCGTACATTTACTTGAGTGTATATGATTAATAATATAGTTATACATAGAAAGCTGGAGCGGAGACATATTTTTCTTCTCGGTATCTGCAAACAGCCCAATCGCTTCAACAGATATTACTTTTTTGCCACTCGCATCCTTACAAAATAACAACTTATTCGGATCTATGTTATGGTCTCGAATTGCTGAATATATTGATAGTGCATTTGCAAGCTTCGTTTTAGGAAATTTGCCTTTAGCCCCGGCGATAGATAGGTCATATAGTAACATATTCTGTTTCTTGATCATCGTATTAACTGAGGAATAATACGAACTGCTAGCTTTTTTTCCAAATTAATAAGGTTACTGAGCTTTTTCTCATAATCTTTCTTTAACGAAAGAGCATTGTCTCGAGCCGCTTTGTAGTGACTTTTGAGTAAATCAAATACTGATGAACAGAATTCAAAATTCCGTTGTAGCATCCTTATATTATCTACTCTATTACCATAGAAGTTATAGTCTTCTTGCTTTTGATTAATTAATGCCCTTAACTCATCTTCATCAAGCTTCTCAGTGATTTCATTATTAGAAATCGCTGTTACAAGCTTTTGGTATTGCATAAGAATTTCTACCGAAATATGTTCGAAATAATCGATTGCAATTATATGTGCATGAGCCTGATTTTTTTGCAGCAGAAATAGCTAATCCTTCAGATGTACTATTTGTTAGAAGGAAATTCATTGAATCCCTTATTCCACTAACCATTGAATAGTATTTATTTGCATTGTCTGTTATGCTCTTGGCTTCTGCTTGAATTTGTTTGGGATCAACTTTAAGCCCCACTACTCACACCTTCTTTCCGTCGTTTGTATTCTACTTCTTCCTTCTCATTCAATAATTTCCTACGATAACCCAGTAATTCTTCAACCACATCATCCTGCTCTTGCCTTATGATTCTCTCCAAATTGTGTTGCTCATCAAGTTTCACAGTTATATTTTTATCTGAACTGAATCTATACGCTTCTTCATCAATCTGATTCAAGCGATAAAAGCTTTGCTCATACATATCAGCAAAGTCATTCTTACAGCTATTTATTAATATATTTAAATCTTCAATCTGTTGATTTAATTTGTCCATACTATATAAACCTTCTTTTTAATGCATATTGAATTTATTAATTTGAATTATTTAAATCTCTCGCAATTTCTTCATCCAGTTCTTTAAACTGTCTCACCAAGTTTTTGCAAAATTGCTTGCATCAACACGAGCGATGTCTTGATACTTGCAATAAATTTGACTTAACATGCTCTTTATATCATTCATGTTAGATTTCACAGACAAATGGGAATAATCGTCATTTTCAAAAACTCAAGGAAACATTAAGACTAACACTGGAATTATTCTTTTTTTAGAAATTTCTCATAACTATCATCTAGTTTTATATCCTTACTCACACTCTCTCCTTTATATATCGTGATTTTATCAAAACTCCACGAGTAGTATTTTCACATAAAAATTGTTAAGTAATAATTATAATTTAAAAATTTAAATATATATTATAAGTATTTTATCATAATATACAACTTAGTGGTATTGATTATATAAGCATAAAACTTAAAATAATCAAATGATAATCCCTTTACATTTCGTAAGACCCTAAAACTAGACCCTAAAATTCACCCCTAAAAAACTTTGGCAAACCCTAAAAAACTTTGATGACCCAAAAAATTTTGATGACTTATACAAAAAAACCTTGTAACTTCACTAGTTACAAGGTTTTTCCTCTGTTTATATTGGTACCGCATCCGGGAATCGAACCCGAGATTCAGCCGTGAGAGGGCTGCGTCTTAACCTCTTGACCAATGCGGCATATATTCGTGTCACGAGTGCGACACGAATTAGTATACATAATATCTCAGAACTTGTCTAGTACTTTTTTTCGTTTAACTAGGATTTTTTTAGTTTCACTAGTTTCTAGACTTCACTAGCAAATCCTCGGCAGCAGCTCTCCGCTTGGTGGTGACAGCAGCGTTTCAGTGCCTATTTCCGTGGTCATCACAACGTGACCAGGCATCTCCTTAGTCACCTCGCCTATTACCACCGCACCCTCTGTATGCTCGGAGCTGTGCAGCGCCGCGAGTACAGCGTCAGCGGATTTTGCAGGGGCGAACATAACCAGTCTACCTTCGCAAGCGAGATAAAGTGGCTCTAGTCCGAGCATGCCCGTTACACCAGCTACTTCAGGATTTACAGGAACGGACTCAGTATCTAGCTTTATTCCGACATCACTTTGGTCAGCAATCTCATAGAGTACAGTCCCAACTCCGCCGCGCGTCGCATCCCTTATAACGTGGATACCTGGTGCGGCTTCAAGTGCAGCATTTACAGCATTCCAGAGAGGCGCACAATCACTAGTCACATTCGCCTCCATGCCGAATCTGTCCCTCTCGAGTAGAATCGTACAGCCGTGACGGCCAACGTCTCCAGTCACGATGATCTTGTCGCCAGGTTCAGCGTTTGCACCAGCTGGATTAACGCCTTCCATTATCTCGCCTACGCCAGTGGTCGTGATAAACACGCCATCCACCTGCCCTTTGCCAGCAACCTTGGTATCGCCTGATACGATTGAAACGCCTACCTCATGAGCCGTCTCAGCCATCGCCTTAGCGATGCGGTCCAGCTTCTCAACGGGGAATCCTTCCTCTATTACAAATGCACAAGATATGTAGAGTGGCTTTGCGCCCATGCACGCGAGGTCATTTACCGTACCGCATATAGAGAGCTTTCCGATGTTACCGCCAGGAAATTCTGCAGGAGATACGATAAATCCGTCCGTGGACATCGCCATCCTTCCAGTAGGCGGTGGCAGCACTGCCGCATCGTCCGCTGTTAGGTACTTGTTGTCGAAATATTTCTTAAAAATCTCACCGATCAGGTCATTCGTCTGCTTTCCGCCTGCACCGTGCGCGAGGGTTATTGTTTTTTCCATATGTCGCCTCCGTATTTATAAAACGCCGAACATGCGCCTTCGCTAGAAACCATACACGCTCCTATCGGATGCTCTGGCGTACACCCCTTACCGAATACCTTGCAGTCGTAAGGCTTGCATTTGCCGAGTAGCACCTCTCCGCATCTACACGCTGGATTTGGCTTACCTTCTATCTCTGGAAGATTGAACTTGTACCTGGCATCATAATCGCGATACTCTGGCCTAAGCTCAACACCTGATTTCTCTATAACGCCGAGTCCTCTCCATTCTGAATCGCAAGGCTCCATGACTGTCTCGACGAGTTTTTCTAGCCGCAGGGCTTCCCTCTTCAGTTACCACCGCTGGATAGCAGTTTACTGCGAAAGGTTTGTTCTCTTCTATCTTCTTGATGATCACCGCAAGTGCCGTCAGCACCTCGGATCCCGAGAAACCAGCGACCACTCCAGATATTCCGTGTTCATCACGGAGTTTATAGTATTCCTCCATACCAGTCATCGTGCTCACATGACCTGGATATAGAAATGCATCCGCACTGCCCTTGAGCGCAAGATAGGCGTTATACATCGTCTTGTTGGCTGTCAGAATCGAGAAATTTTCGATGCCCTGCGCCTTCGCTTCACGAACCGCCATCACGCTCCCAGGCGTTGTCGTCTCAAATCCAACCGCAAGAAATACGACCTGCTCATCTGGATGCTCCTTTGCATACTCTAGCGAGTCGAGCGGTGAGTATACAACACTTACCTTCGCCCCTTGCTGCGAGCTCCTGCAAAGGCTCATCTCCGTCCCGGGAACTCTAATCAGGTCTCCGAAAGTCGTTATGGTCGCTTTCTTATCCAGCGCCAGCATCACGGCCTCATCGATATACGAAACTGGCGTAACGCAGACTGGACATCCTGGCCCTGAAATCAGCTCAATATTATCAGGAAGAAGTCTCCTGATTCCGAGTCTAAAGATCTCATGCGTATGAGTTCCACAGACTTCCATGATTCTAAGCTTCGGGCCGTCGTAGGAAGTGACAATGTCGCGAGCTTTCTTTGTACTCTCGTTAATTGTCATTTTAGCTCCTCCATGACCTTATCGGCCTCTGCCGCCTCATCTGCTGCAACTCTTGCAATGGCAAGACCTGCGTGCACCATCACATAATCTCCAGGGGCTAGATCTGAAATCAGCTCCGCAGAAACCTTTCTCTTAACGCCACCAGCATCGATGACAGCCATATTATTCTCTATATTAGCAACCTTTGCTCTCAATCCCACGCACATATGTGCACCTCCGTCATTTTCTAATCTCTATATATTCTATACCCATGTTCAGTCATGTGACTGTACTATTTATTGTTCATCTTATTGTTTTATTATTCTTCATTTTGTTCTTCATCCCGAAGCGCCGCTATTCCTGCAGCTGCCTGGCCGAGCGCTATGCCACCATCATTAGTCGGCACAACTCCGTGCTTCAGCACCTTAAAAGCCTTCTCGTTCAAGCCCGTCATCCACTAGCCTTAGAAGTAGTAGGTTTTGAAACACTCCTCCCGATAGGGCAACAACGTTCACGTCGCATCTCGTACGCTGGTAGCAGCAAGCGATTACAATCATGTCTGCCAGCGCTTTATGAAAGAAGTATGCCAACTGGTCAGTATCTTGATCTGCCAGACTCCTTGTAGCTAGTTCCATGAGCAAGGTGTCTGTGCACAGTTCGAACTGCTCTTCGTCGATATTCATCAGCCTGCCCTCGTAAGGCGCTAGGCTTATTCCTTGTGCTTCGGCGCGTTCAGCTGCAAACTGGAGCGCCATCGAGGCCTCGCCTTCGAAGGTGCTGGCTGACTTTATGCCGAGCACTGCGCTTACTGCATCAAAGAGGCGTCCTGCGCTTGTCGACTTCACTGTATTGATGCTATTGCCGAGCATGAAGTCGATGCTCTGCCTACCCTTCTCGTCTCCGAGCCCAAGTGTCTCTCCTATACGGTTTGCCGCCTCGCTTCCGAGCGCTGTGCTAATCATGGAGTATGCGATTCGCCACCCCTCCCTAGAGGCAATATCTCCGCCAGCATGTATAAACGGTGCAATACTGCCAACACGCTCGTATCCGCTCTCATCTCCAAGCAGGAATTCCCCGCCCCATATAGTTCCATCTGGACCGTATCCAGTTCCGTCAAAAGTCACTCCCAGAGCTGTTCCCTCGTATTCGTTCTCTGCCATGCACGATACCATGTGTGCATGATGATGCTGTATCTCCATTACTGGAACACCTTCTCTCTCTGCAATCACCCTAGCCATCTCACTCGTGTTATAACCTGGATGCATGTCTCCAACTACTATATCTGGCTTTATCTCTAGCAGCCTCTCCATGCGCGTAGTCGCTGCGTCGAGCGCCCTAACACTTCTCATATCTGCCATATCACCTATATATGGCGAAGGATAATATAGTCCCTTATCGCCCAGGCAAAATGTATTCTTCAGTTCTCCGCCTATTCCGAGCACCGCATGGGAGCTTTCACTCTTCGCTACTATTGGAAGCGGAGAATATCCTCTCGACCTCCTAATCATATAAGGCTTGCTTCTGTAAAATGCCATAACCGTATCATCCGCTCTTATCCGTATGTCCCTAGAGTTGGAAAGTATGATATCGCACATCGGCGATAGATACTTAAGCGCTTCCTCATCGTTCATGCATATCGGAGCTCCAGATGGATTTCCGCTAGTCATCACCAGCACATCCGATATAGGCTCGTCGTCCGGATAATCGAATAGGAGCATGTGTACTGGTGTATACGGCAGCATTACGCCTAAATTAGGATTGTCAGGTGCTACAGATGCTGCAATTCTGGAATTATGCCTTATCTGGATGTTGGTCTTAAGTTCTCCATTTATATTGGAATCAGGCTCTGCCGAGTCAGCTGAATCGCGACGTCTCGGAATCAGTATTATCGGCTTCTGCGGGCCGGTAAGCAGCGGCTCCATCTCTGGCTCCAGGATGCATTCGCGCCCGACAACCTCGAGGTCCCGCATCATCACAGCAAACGGCTTCATCGGGCGCGCCTTCAGCCTTCTGAGGCGCTGGACCGCTGCTTCGCTTCCGGCGTCGCAGCAGAGGTGAAAGCCGCCGATCCCCTTGATGGCGGCGATGCCGCCATTTCTGATCACAGCCCTAGTTGCAATAAGCGCCGCCGCGCCATATGCACCCTCGGGGCGTTCCGAATCAGTTCCCATACCTTGTACGTCAGACTCAGAAGCTCCGCCCATGAGGGTGTAGAGCTCCGGCCCGCAGTCATTACAGCATACAGACTGGGCATGATAGCGCCTCGAATTCATATCGGAATATTCGTCACTGCAGGCCTCGCACATTGGAAAACCAGCCATGCTGGTTTTCACCCTATCGTAAGGCATCGAATCTAATATAGTTAAACGAGGACCACACTGAGTGCAGTTTATAAACGGATGGAGGTATCTCCTATCATTTTTATCAAATAGCTCTTTTGCACAGTCAGGGCAGGTAGCGATATCTGGTGACACGAATATCTGACCTTCTTCGTGCTTGCTCAGTGCAATCTCAAATCCAGAGTCTACCGATATATTTACAGGGCTATCCATTACCTTAACTTTGACGATTGCAGATCTGGCAGTGCTTCAGCTTCAATCGCAAGCACGAATTTATCTAATGCAGATTCCGTTGCCTTGGCAATTATCTCAACATAAGAGCCCTTGTTACAGACGCTTCCAGATATTCCATATCTATCCGCAAGTCTGCTCACAAAGGGTCTAAAGCCAACGCCCTGCACTATTCCATAAATTCTGATTACTCTACATACCAATTACAATCACCAATATCTATCGCTATTTTATCGCTATCTAACTACAGCTCCTGCCTTCTCCCAGTACTCTTCATCTGATTCAGAAGAATATAGGGAAGCCGAGATAGCGAAGTGAGGAAGACTTAGAAATATTCCCTTCCATCCCGGAAGTGCCCTCTTGATAAGTGGATCACCGATAACCATATCGTACCCCTCCGCTTCTACGAGTTTCATTAGTTCATCCTCTTCATTTAACTTAGTATCATTTTCTTTGCGAGCCTCTTTGCTCATCATGAACCAGCTCGCAACATCAACACGCTCCAGTAGTTCATCATTAGATGTCTCTAGAAGTACTTCACGTAAAGAGTTTGCCAATATCTGCTGGTGCACGATCAGCAATTTCTTGGGTTCATGCGCCTTCACCTTGTTTGAGAAAGTATTTGCACGTTCTCTTGGCAGAGGATATGCAATCTCATAAGGGACCCCATACTTATCAGAGAGCCATCTTGCAGGCTTTACACCCGCAGGAGATACGACTATGTTCCTATCTACATTTGCAGCTAGAGTTACGTCTTCTAGCGTATCGTTCATTCCGTATATAACTGGATTATCAATCCCTTCTTCCCTAAGAGCCTCAATCATATCCGAATAATCACCGCTACCCGGTGTATCGAGTGGAGTAAATCCTATAACTCCAACTCTTCCATTAGCCTTGCTCTTATCTACGTCCGCATCGACTTCATCATGCAGACTTCCTGCTACGACGAACTTTGCACCAGATCCATTTTCTTCTACAAGGTAATTCCTTAGTAGCTGCAAAAAAGCCCTGCTGACGCCCTCATCGTACATATCTATTCCGTTAGTTTCCACGGGTACGACAGGTACTTCGTAGTCTGTTTCCATTAGCTTCTTAAGAGCTCTATAGTCAGTAGCAATAACTGCTGGAACTGGTGTACCGATTAGACCTACGAACTTGGCATCGATATCACCAAGTGCTTCCTTCGTCTTCTGAATCAGCAGCTCGTCACGACCGAGAATCGCATCGAGGTCCCTTAGAGCTGCGCTAAAAATCGCACTCTTCTTCTTATCCCAGCGAGGTTCATCATAGCCGCATATATTTCCAACACATCCGCCCGCATCCATGATTATGAGCATACCGCCATAATGAAACAGCACTGAGACCGCTCCTGACTGATCTGGCGTAAATGGTGAAAGATATTTTTCTAAGCCCTTTCATCAGCAAGCCTCCTCTCAACAGCCTCCACAAAGTGAACAAGCCCCTTATATCCGAATGGCTGAATCTCGTTGTTCCAGTGTACGTTTATTGAATCTGGATAATAGAACTGTGCGTCTATACCGATTGAAATATCCACCTTTTCCGAACCATCGTAGTTCATCATTGTTGGCGACATCGTCGAGTATACCTTAAGGTCAGGATTGTGTACCGCAAGTTCTTTGATGAACGGGAAGTCATCTTCACTTATATTTGCAAATACCGATTTAACGTGTAGCCCAAGTTTCTCGAGGGCAAGCGCCATCTCTATCGAATTTCCGTTTACAACCTGTCCTATTGCAAAGGTCTTTCCTGCACAGAGTTTCTGAAGCCTGCTACATGCCTCACTCGCCTCTTCAAAGTACTTCGAATCGTCGATTTCTACTCCGAGAGCCGAAGCGAACAGTGCATACTGGCGCTGTATTCTATCTATCTCATACACCCTAGTCAGCTCAATGTAAGGAATATCGAGTTTAGACTCAAGGGTAAATGCCGCTTTTCTCGACTCAGGATGAAGGATGATATTGAAATCAGCACCGCCCATCTCCATATATTCCTCTAGTGTTTCTTTTTCTTCCAACCTCATGAACTGTGTTTATTCCCATCTGTGCAAGGATTTCATAGAGCTCGAATCGTCTTCAAGATGTGTAAAGTTTCCGAGCAGATTAACTGTCCCACCCTGCGGCTTCCTCTTCTCGAGCAGAGAGTAAATCGCCTCTCTAACAGCTACCATCGGTGGGTTCTTACCCTCACGCATAAGAGCATACATATATGTAGGAACGACGTGAATTCCCGTGCGTTCCTCCGCCTTTCTACAGACACGTTCGAGATCTGTTCCAAGAAGCGCATCTACACAGGTGATGCAGATAACCACAACCTTAGGGCTTAACTTCACATACTTCATAAATCTCTTCGATGGCCTGTGGAATATCGGATAGGTGCCTGCCTGTGACGAGGTCATTTTCACTCATCTGTAGAAAAAACATCCTCTCACTATATCCACCTTCATCCGCCAAAATCGTTGTATTACGACCACAGCAAGCTGGGGCAACTACGAGCATTACCGATTCTGGAATTACTACTCCTGCCCTCTTTACACCAAAACCCCTGTGCGCCTGGAGAATTGTACATCAAAGTTGCTGGCGAACTGTACACTAGATGCTCGTTACTCACTAGCTCTGTCGGGATGTTGCCCGCTTCAGCGAGTGCCCCTATCGTCGTAAAATAAGTATCTCTCGCCATTATGAATTCTCCTTAATCAGGTAGTCTGCTAGGGCAAAGAATTTCTTTGCAATATCGGAATCTGGATTGCCCTCAATAACGGTCTTGCCCTGATCTTCCCAGTCAATGATTTCCTGACTGCGCGGAATCTCTCCTACGATTGGAATTCCTGCTTCATCTGCAAAAGCCTGCACCTTCTCCGTCTCATTCTCGACATTGCGGTGGTTGAGCACCACGCCCTTTACCTTGGCATATCCACGGTCTGCAAAATTATCTACCGCTGTCTTGATATTATTAGCCGCATAGAGCGCCATCTTTTTCGCCTGAAGTTACAATGAGTATATCCTCTGCAAATCCCTCTCTGATAGGAGCTGCAAATCCTCCACAGACAACGTCTCCAAGCACGTCGTACAGAACTACGTCAGGATTGTATCTGTCAAAAAACATCTAGGTCATCTATGAGGTTAAATGTCGATATGATTCCTCTACCTGCACATCCAATACCAGGTGTAGGGTCCACCAGTTTCGATGCATTCTACTCCTCCAAATCCAGTTTTTAACCATCTCATCGATAGTCGGTTCATCGTCGTTATCTCTCATGAAGTTCATAACCGGAATCAGCGGGTTACCGCCGAGTAGGTTTATTGTCGAATCTGCCTTCGGGTCGCAGCCAATCTGAACTACTTTTGTACCCTTTTCACCGCAAAAAGCCGCAGCTAGATTCGCTGTAACTGTCGATTTACCGATTCCACCTTTGCCATATATTGCTACCTTAATCATTTATCCCCCTACACAAAAAGACTTCAAACCACATGGGTAGAAGTCTCCGAAAAACAATGTCATACCACTCAGGGACCCCTTGTGGTTGGTCTTCATTTAGTTACTTAAAATTATACTATCGCTACATGTGGTACGCAATAAAAGGTATTTTAATCACAATCGTTTACTTTTTTTGAGGTACTGATAAAAATATTTTTTTAATATAGTGCCTCCCCACGAGCATCTATCTGTGTTCGTGGCGCGAGGCAAATTATATATATTTAGGAAGTATATTCTATGAAAAGAATTGCAATATATGGCAAAGGCGGAATCGGCAAGTCCACTACCGTGTCTAATATGTCTGCGGCCCTCGCTGGTAAAGGCTATACTGTCATGCAGATTGGCTGTGATCCAAAAGCAGATTCCACGATAAGCCTTAGACAAGGCAGGGAGCTCACTCCAGTTCTCGATACTTATAGAGATAAAATCAAGGATATTCAGCTCGAGGATATGTATACCATCGGCTATAATGGTGTTATCTGCGTTGAGGCAGGCGGCCCAACGCCAGGAATCGGCTGTGCTGGACGAGGCGTCGCTAAGGCACTAGACCTACTCAAACAGAAGAATTTTGAAGAGGTTCTATGTCCAGATGTAGTCTTCTACGACGTTCTCGGAGACGTAGTATGCGGGGGTTTCTCGATGCCGCTTCGCAAGAATTATGCAGATAACGTATATGTCATCTCTTCTGGGGAGCAGATGGCGATATACGCAGCTATGAATCTCGGACTCGCTATGGAGAACTTCAAGCGCAGGGGGCATAACGGATTATCTGGCATCATTGCTAACAAACGAAATGTTAACGGAGAAAATGAAAAGCTTCAGACTCTCAGCGAAGACCTCGAATGTCCGATAGTTGGAACTATTGAGCATAGCATGGTTGTAAAGAGAGCCTCTGACGACGGGCTCACCGTTGCTGAAGCTTACCCAGACGATCCGATGGTTGACGTATACACTAAGATAGCGTTGGATATTATAAACAGGGGTTGATATGCTGATAAATTTACACAAACCCGATATTAATAAGGCGATGGTGAAGCTCGGGAACCTTGATTCCCTAGCTCCTTTTCCGCGCAAGTTAGAGTATTCATGTCCTTCGCGTGGTGGCTGGACTATCGCTCATACACCGATGATTATTCCTGGTTCGCACATGGTATACATCGGAGCCTCAGCCTGTCTACGCGGCGTAGTTCTATCTGCTGCCGAGTATGAAGGTCTGGATAGGTTTTCGATGGTTTTAATTGAAGAGAAGGATATTCTGAGCGGCAATATGGAAGAGCTTTTTATCGAGGGTGTCACCGATATCCTTAATAAATTGGACCATCGACCTACATGCGTACTGCCATTTACAGGCTGCATTCACTACTTCCTCGCTACTGATATCGAATACATATATGACGAGCTCTCTGCTCGCTTCCCTGATATCGATTTCATCTCCTCGCAGATGACTCCGACTATGAAGATCAACGACCACACGCCTGAAGAGGATATGTGCCGCTCGATGTATCTCTGTATAGAGGAACAGCCGTTAAACTATAAAGTCGCTAACTTCATCGGTGACAGTTATCCGATCGCAAAGTCCGGTGACCACAAGAAGCTGCTACACGAGCATGGCTTCCGTACACACGACCTAGCTTCGATAGATGCATACGATGAATACAAGGCTATGGGCGAGAGTTTTCTCAACATCTATTCCCTTCCTATAGCAAAATGGTCTACTGAATGCCTCGAGGAGAGACTAGGACAGCAGAGCCTCTACATGCCGTACACTTATAACTATGACGAGATTGACCGCGATATGAGTAAACTCGCTGAGATTATAGGTGCTCCTGCACCTGATTTTACAGCGCTTAGAGCTGAAGCTGATGATTCCCTCGAAAAGGCTCTTTTCGGTAATCGGAGACACCGCGGTAGCCGTGGACTTTATGAGTACCCCTCGTTTTCTCAGTCTAGCAAGGCTGCTTCTATCTCACGGATTTAATGTGACAGAAATTTACGGAGATGTTCTCACTCCTGAAAGTCAAGATGATATAGATTGGTTTAAGCAGAATTATCCAGATATACCGCTTATAGCTACGCAGGATTTCCGCGCCCGCTTCTACCCTAGGGACGAAGTGAAGGATGGCAAAGTGCTTGCGATTGGGCAGAAGGCTGCGTATTTTACAGGCACTAACCACTTCGTAAACCTGATTGCCAATAATGGATGGTATGGCTATGATGCCATCAAAAAGCTTGCGGATGAGATGATTGATGCATTTAATAACGAGAAAGATGCGAAATCCATAATTCAGGTTAAAAGCTTGGGGGTGCTCGGCATGAAACAAGTAGCTAGAGTTTTATCCACATACTCTGCCGATCTCTTCGGTATCTGCTCAGTCCTATACGAACTGGGCGGACTCGTTGTGATGCACGATGCATCTGGGTGCAATTCAACTTACAATACCCACGATGAGCCGCGTTGGTATGATATCGATAGTATGATTTATATCTCTGGACTCATTGAAAACGATGTAATTCTAGGCAATGATGAAAAAGCTAATCAGCGATGTAATCGAGGGCAGCAAGCGAGACACAGCCTAAGTTTATCGCTATTTCCGCAGCTCTGATTCCTCTCTTCATGAGTACAGATATGAAAGGTCTTGCACGCATCATCGAGAAGCGCACTGGTATTCCAACCTTTGGCTTCACCACTAATGCTATGGATACTTATGTGCTCGGCGGCAATATGGTCTACCGTGAATTTCTCGGTAGATTTTGTCCTAATCTGAAGAATATTCAGACTTCGTGTAAAGGACATTCTCTCTCTGTCAATCTACTCGGTGTGACTCCACTCGACTTCTCGATAGTCGGGAATGTTGAGGCTCTTAGAGATTATTTTAAAAATCGCGGAATCGAGATTAATTGCTGTATGACTATGGGATGTACGTTAGAAGAAATGGCTAATGCCCACAAGGCGGATGTTAACGTTGTCTGCTCGTCAATGGCACTCGATGGCGCTAGAGTTCTACAGGATAAGTACGGAACTCCTACAGTTCTTGGGCTACCTATGGGAAAGTCGGCTAGCTCCGATCTGGAACGGCTTATTAGAAAGTCTGCAGTAGACGGCAAATCTCGCATACTTGGTTCAACAGAAGAGCTTTCCAGCATTCCATCCCTTGAACACGTAAAGTCTAGTTACACTCTTCGAGATAGAGCTAGAGGTGGAATCTGGATTATCGGTGAAGCCCTTAATGCATCTGGTATTCGCTATGCACTAGAGCATGACCTTGGACTTGATGATGTACATATACTCTGCCCTACTCAAGTAGACGCCAGAGTTCTAAGAGATGGCGACGTTATGGTACGTGACGAAGCTGATATAGAGAAGGTTCTTAATGGTGCAAAATGCGTAATTGCAGATCCTATCTATAGACGAATCCTGACGAGAGATGAAAACGGCAATTTACCGCACTTCATAAATATGCCACACGAAGCTTATTCGGGCAGGATGTACAGGAGTCATATTCCAGTATTTATCGGAGATTGCTTTACAAGTTGGCTATATGAGAAAAATGAATTCTGATGATGAATTAGTCGGCATCAATGACATCATGAAGATAAATGAGCCATACAAAAAAATTTATTTAATTGAAGATGGAGAAAAATGATGAAAAAAACTGTTAATTACCTTGCTTACTGTAACCATTTCGCTTTCTTTTGCAAGCTGCGGCAACACTAGAAAAAAAGCCAAATCTACACCGAAACTTACAAAGAAAGATTTCGTTGGAACATGGGATGGATCTGCAGTTATTGATTCAAATGAATCCTATCCGAAAGATTACGAAAAAAAGGCAAAAAGTTTATTCTGATAACATTGGATTAATTTTAAACTATCTTGAATTTGAAGATGAAAATCGTGCTTCATTCTATATTATGGACAAGCAATATCATGGAACATGGGAATTAAAAGGCAAATCTATCACTTTAACAATTGATGAAGCAAAGCAAATAAGCGAGGATGAAAGCGACTTACTGCAACCAGGTTCTGTACTGGAGTTCGAGTTTGACTCTGACAACAAGCGCATTTTACGCAAGCTTGATAGCGGAGCTATGTTCGTTTACGAAAAGAAATAAGTAGAGCAATTCCCTCTAATTCAGAGCTTTGCTCAATATAGCAATATCTTGCAGTACTCGCAGAGTAACCGCTGTAGCCATTGGAATTTCAATGACCACAGCGGTTTTTTACCAACACATTTTGGCCTATAGTCCTCACTGAATAGCTACTCAGAAAGGAATATAATTATAACAAAGTGTATTATCTATTCTGCTCCGCTAGGCGCTCCTGCTCCGCCTTCTTGTCCATCTTGAACTGCTTGCGGAATTCCTCTACGGAGCTAGGTAGTTTCTTTATATCGGATTTGTTATAAAGGAGGTAATAATATATATCTTTTCTATATGATTTATTGTCCTCTGTTGGAGCCCCTAGCATATATTGTCCATTTTTGAGCTTACATACTATCATCCCAACTATTTGAGAATCTTGCTCGTAATTTTCTTCTTTATAAAAAGAAATTAAGCCTTTATCCACTGAAGCAGAATCTTTAAATACAACTCTAGCCACATTCGTGGGTTTTTATTAAAGTAATTCCCATTTTCCAGCTCGTACTTGCCAGTATGAAACCTTATATTTCGGGAATATTCAGCCCCACCATCTCCATAATCCTCTTGACTACGCCTGCTATCGTCATACATCAAAAATATATGTCCCATCATCTTTAAATTCAACATAATACCTTGATTGATCAGACTCTGGATACTCAAGTCCTGATCCACCTATATATACTATGTTTTTTTCTTAATCTCTGTAATTGGCTTAGGTTTAAAAAAATGTTAGTTTTAGAACTACTGAAACTATAATCACAAAAAACTATTAGACAAATTGCAATAACAACTATCTTTTTGCATTAATTGCTTTTTTTCATGACTTGTCTTCTTTCTAAAAATTATCTCGACGATTTTTTTATATCTTCGTTATACTTATACATATCCCTTTTCTCTGGTGCAACATATCTTTTTATTTTTATCTAATACACCACTCTTATTTTTTTACATACAGTTCATTTTCTCTAAATTGGGGTTCATAACCAGTTTCTTTAGTTGGAAATACATCAAACATCTGGTGATAATTATCATTTGCAGTGGCATAATTAAAGTTTGAACAGTTAACCATGGCATCTTGAGTAGCATCTTTGTCCAGGAGTGTAAGAAATTTACCATCCCTATTGATTATAAACTCTGAACGGAACTTCTCATTTGTAACAACCTTGAGGTTTATTCCGCCATTTGCGTAACTGTGTCCATCTAGATAAATATATCTATCCGTTTGTTGATCATAATAATACTTAAGGTGAAGTCTTGTAGATTCCTCCGCTGTACAGTTCCAGATTTTCTCTTTTGCTATATAGTTGATTAGTTTTTCTTTATCTGTACGGCTGTACTGTCTCCAGTGCTGAATAGGTTCTTTGTGGTATTATCTATATCGTAATACCTTAATTTGAAAACAGAAAGCTCGAATATGAGCTTTCTGAAAATTGTCTACTGACTTTGCTTTGCTAAACGTTCCTCTTCCGCTAGGCGCTCCTGTTCCGCTTTCTTGTCCATCTTGAACTGATTGCGGAATTCTTCTACAGAGCTAGGTAGTTTCTTGATGTCGGATTTGTTATATAGAATACAATAATATCGATGTCTGTCATATGATCCACTATTTTTATCCATATAACCTAGGACATAGTATCCATTTTTGTTAAAAATAACACTTTTCTCTGCCACTCTACCTTGATTCTTTGCAATATGTTTATCCCCTTCAAATATTCCTCGACTATAATAGTTAATCTTTTTCTTTTTAGCAGCATCTGTATCGGAGAACTTTACACCCGCACTATCTGTTGTTGTTAGCATATAATTGTCTTTTATCACATTATATCTGCCAAAGTATATTTCTATGCTTGGAGATCCACTGGCTCCATCTTCATAATAATCTTCTTCGTTTCCCCTACTATCATCTTGCATTGCAACAAAATTTCCATCTTCTTTAAATTCGATGTAAAAACCTTGGATCGTTTTTCATTAGGATATTTTTTTCAAAACCTCCAATATATATATTGTTAGCCTCAACTTTATTGATATATTTTGGCTTTACAATTAATATTATTACTGTTACTGCAAAAGCAACCTATTATTATCAGTGCAACAGCAAACTTTGCTTTTTTTCTGTTCTTTATTTCTTCCATGATAACACCTCATTATTAAATGCACTTTTACGCTTTTTCCACGCTTTTTCATCTTCTGCACCTAGGTGTTTTTGGCGAGATGAATTCTTTCCCTTCTATTATATCTCCCTTTTTCATCTCTCACCAAATATGCATCATATCTAAACTTTGGCTCATAATCATATTTGGGCTTTGCAGGATTAACATCTAGGACTGTGTGCATATGATTATTGCCTCTTGCATAATTAAAGCTAGAACAGTTTACTTTAGCATCCTGTGTAGCGCCTTTGTCCAAGAGTGCAAGAAATTTACCATCCCCATTGATTATAAACTCTGAACGGAACTTCTCATTTGTAACAACCTTGAGGTTTATTCCGCCATTTGCGTAACTGTGTCCATCTAGATAAATATATCTATCCGTTTGTTGATCATAATAATACTTAAGGTGAAGTCTTGTAGATTCCTCCGCTGTACAGTTCCAGATTTTCTCTTTTGCTATATAGTTGATTAGTTTTTCTTTATCTGTACGGCTGTACTGTCTCCAGTGCTGAATAGGTTCTTTGTGGTATTATCTATATCGTAATACCTTAATTTGAAAACAGAAAGCTCAAATACGAGCTTTCTGAAAATTGTCTACTGACTTTGCCCCGTTCGACGCTCCTCTTCCGCTAGGCGCTCCTGTTCAGCCTTCTTGTCCATCTTGAACTGATTGCGGAATTCTTCTACAGAGCTAGGCAGTTTCTTAATATCTGATTTGTTGTACAGCCAGTAATAGGGGAGTTTTTCATCATATGATTTCACAGAGTCACCAGAGTAACCAAGTACATAATTTCCTTTTTTCGTTAAGAAAACTTTTTCTGTTATCTTTTCCCCATCTTTGTAATTTTTATAACTATACCTATTAATTTTCTTGTTTTTTTACTGCTTTTTACATCTTTAAACTCTACACCTGCTATGTCTATCATTGTAAGTACATAATTCCCATTTTTATCTCATAACTACCATATAAGAATTCAATCTCTGGACGGCTTCCATCACCATCTTCACCATAATTTTCTTGATATCTTCTGCTATCATCTTTCATCAATATATACGTCTTATCATCTTTAAACTCAATATAATATCTTGAAAAAAATTACTTTTTAGGATAATATTTTTCCACTTCCTCCAATGTATACCATATTAGTTTTAATTTCTCTGACTGGTTGTGGATCTATCACCTTTTTCTTTATTACGATAATTGACACAATTACTATAATTGCAATTATAAATATTTTTAGACTTTAAGTTCATTGTTTTATGCATGCAAATACCTCTCTTTTGAAGTTATCTTGTCTACGTTTTATGTCTTTATTATATTTCCACATATCATCAAGTTTTTGGTGCCTGAAATACTCCACTATTTCCCTTATTATCTTTTACCTGATTCCCATTATTATCAAGCACATTTTTAGCTTCTTCTCTAAATTGCGGCTCATACTTATATTTTTCACCAGCAGGGTCTACATCAAGCACCGTATGTATTTTGTCATTGCGACGTGCATAATTAAAGCTAGAGCAGTTTACCTTAGCATCCTGTGTAGCGTCTTTATCCAAGAGTGTAAGAAATTTACCATCCCCATTGATTATAAACTCTGAGCGAAATCTATCATTAGTCACAACTTTTAGGTTTATTCCTCCGTTTGCATAACTGTGTCCATCTGGATAAATATATTCTTCGTTTTTGAATCGTAGTATGACTTAAGATGAAGTCTTACAGATTCATCCACTGTCCAATCATTATGTCCTTTTTCTTTTAGATATCTTATTAGCTTCTCTTCATCTGTCCCATTAGTATATTTATTTCTTATGTATTCAGCCTGTTGATAGGATATTACATATCTGAATAGATGCACCCGTTTCCCAAGCGTTCCTGTCATCTCATTTTGTGAATATGCGCCTTTGGCAGCCTTATCAACTTCAAATGCAACTCCATAAAAATTTGTTTTAGGTGGTGAGTAATATGCTGTTTCTACGGTACCTGCTAGGCTACCCCAGAATTTATCGTCGGGCTCAAGATTAGGATCAATTTTGTTTGCAATACGTCTTAAATCGTCAGCTGATGAATTCTCATCGATACCGTCCATGCCGGTAACTTTCATCAGCATATTTAATTTCTTCTTGCTTTCAGATGCAGATAATCCTTCCGCTTTCCATGCATACCACATTTTTTTAAAGACTTCACTACCAACTAGTTGAGTTTGTTTATTACACTTATCTATCTCTACAAGCACGTTACCGGATGGAATCTTTCCTGCTATATTCTTGTTAATATATTTGGCATAAGCCTTTATTCCATCGATTGCCCATCCTTGTTTTTCTAGCAGAAGTACATTTGTCGTTACCTCACCCTGATATTTTTTTCCCATGTTTCATTATCTATGGATATAGGTCTCTTTATACCGTAAAACAGTATAACATCCAGTTCCTTTACCTCTTCATTTAGCTTTGTTCGCCATGAAGCTGCAAGGTTTGGATGAAATGCTCCCGCTCTAAATGATTTACCGAGATCCGACAGGGCTGCGTTTATCTGTTCTGCTGTGCTGTCTCCGGTGCTGAATAGGTTCTTTGTGGCATTCTCTATATCGTAATATTTCTGCTCTTTTTCTTCCCAAATTTCAAGCATTCTGCGGCTATTATTTGCTAGATGATCATATAGCGATGCTCTTGTAATTTGACTTTCTGAATATACTGAAATTGCGGCATACGTAACCGCATTTTCTCGGCAATGTTTTGCTCTATCCTCATATGCATGTGTCATATTTCTTGCATACTCCTGCCCTTTAAGAATTTTATCTCCATCTAGAACTTTGTCACCGACGCTGCTCATGAGGGTTTTGTATTCACTTATGTTGTATTTGATAAGTGACCTGATACTTTGTAGTACTGTCTTGTAGTCCGCAATTTGCTGCTTTAGAGCATCGAAGGCTTTGCCTTCGAGTTCGTTGTTGTTGATAAATGCGTCTAGCTTCTGCTCTATAACCATAGTTTTAGAACTAACTTCACTAAGATTATCTATAGCTTCTCTACATTGAGCTTTGATTTCTGCCGGGTCTAGATAAAAAAATATGCACTCACACCATTACTTCCTTTCGTGGGATGTTTCCAATTTATCTCATTTAAAAGATAATTATGAGTTCATGAAATTCAACTCTTTACCTGCTTTTTGTATAATATCAATTAGAACTCCTCATCCTTTGCAAGCGACAGTACCGCATCAACAGCCCTATGCCATTTAGCCTTGGCACACTGTCTCTCCGCATCTTCAATCGCAGGATAGAATTCCTTATCTACATCCTTGATCTCAATGATGTCTTCAATTGAATTGTAATACCCAGAAGCAAGTCCTGCCAGATATGCGGCTCCGAGCGAAGTCGACTCTATCGATTTATGGCGGACTATATGGATATCCGAGATATCTGCCTGATTCTGCATTAGGAAGTTATTGAGTGAGGCTCCACCATCCACCTTGAGGTCGGTAATCTTTCTGCCCAGATCCTTCTCCATAGCCTTGATTAGGTCATCACTCTGAAAAGCAATCGATTCAAGTGTCGCTCTAACTACATGTTCCTTCTTAGTAGAACGCTTGATGCCGAGAATTGCTCCCCTCGCATCCGGCTCCCAGTATGGTGCTCCAAGCCCCGTAAATGCAGGTACTACAACCACCCCGTCACTATCTGGAACCTTGCTTGCGAAGTTTTCCGAGATGCTCGACTTCTTAATAATCTGCAGGTTATCTCTAAGCCACTGAATAGCCGCTCCGCATACGAACACCGAGCCCTCTAGCGCATATTTTACCTCTCCATTTAGCCCCCAAGCGATAGTAGTGAGTAGACCGCTACTGCTATACACAGGCTTGTTTCCTGTGTTGAGAAGCAAGAAGTTTCCAGTTCCATATGTGCTCTTAATCTCACCCTCGTTAAAGCATGCCTCTCCAAATAATGCTGCTTGCTGATCTCCTGCCGCACCAGTGATTGGCAATCTTCCTCCAAACAGCTCCAGGATTGTCTCTCCGAAGTCACCCGCACATGGTACAGGTTCTGGTAGCATCGCACGCGGTATGCCTAGAATCGAAAGAATCTCATCATCCCAGTCAAGCGTATTAATATTGAACATCATGGTTCTGGCTGCATTCGAATAGTCAGTGAGATGCTTAGCGCCACCAGTCATCTTCCAGATAAGCCAGGTCTCAACCGTTCCGAACAGCAGCTCACCGCGCTCTGCCTTTTCCCTCGCCCCATCTACGTGGTCGATAATCCACTTTAGCTTAGTAGCACTGAAATACGCATCTATGATAAGACCAGTTTTCTCTCTAATCATGTCGGAATATCCCTGATCTCTAAGCCATTCAGCGGTGTCTGCAGTCCTTCTGCATTGCCACACAATCGCATTGTAAATCGGCCTTCCAGTCTCTTTATCCCAGACAATAGTGGTCTCACGCTGATTGGTTATGCCGATAGAGTCGATATCCCTATAGGTAAGACTCGCCTTGAGCAGCGCCTCCTGAGCAACCGCCATCTGCGTGGAATATATCTCCATCGCATCGTGCTCAACCCATCCGTCATGAGGAAAAATCTGCTTAAACTCCCTCTGTCCAACGCTTACCGCATTTCCTACTCTATCGTAGATTATGCACCTCGCACTCGTCGTACCTTCGTCGAGTGTCATGATATATTCACCCATCATAGCCTCCCTATCCATGCTATACAAAAAGCGCCATAATACTGTTACTTATATCTATTCCGTCGCTTGTGAGCCTCATGCCCTCTTCATCTATTATGAGTTTGCCTTCTCTCTCATATTGACGAGCCTCTTCAAAAGCATCGCTGTAATACTCCCAGAACTCCTCATAGCTTCCGAGCACGTCTATGTATTTGATACCATCTATCTTCCTTAGCCCTGTAAAAACAGCCTCCGCCACGCTGTCACGTTCCGAGTTCTCGTGTACTTCAGCGGTAGGAGGAGCTCCTTTACTAGTGAGCTCAAAATATTCTTCGAGCGAGCTGACATTTGTAATACGTTCATTATCTACAAACGAAGACGCCCCTGAGCCCTAGCCCAAGATACGGAGCCATGTTCCAGTACTTCAGATTATGTCTTGATTCACATCCAATCTTAGCAAAGTTCGAAATCTCATATTGCTCGTATCCCTTATCTCTAAGGAGCTTTGCACCTACATGGTAAATCTCCCGATCGATTTCATCAGGAACTTCCTCGAGCTCTCCTCTTTCAAATTCCTTAAAGAAAGCTGTACCTTCCTCAAGCTGCAAACTGTAAAAAGATATGTGCTCTGGCCCTAGACTCGTTACTGCCTCTATGTCGGATATAGTAGTGGCTAGCGAACTATCTGGCACCGCGAACATGAGGTCGAGATTTATATTATCAAATCCCGCTGCTCTCGCATTTTGCACATCTGTGATTACATCACCAGCCGTATGAATCCTGCCAAGTCTCTTCAGTATCTCATCGTTCATACTCTGAACGCCCATAGATAAGCGATTAATCCCAGACTGTCTGTAACCTCTCAGGCTTTCCATGGACAGTGTAGCAGGATTAGATTCAAGAGTGATCTCAGCTTCATCATCTATGCTTAAATTCGCCTTTAGCTCACTAATTATCCTTGCAACCTGGTCGCTACTTAGCAGCGATGGAGTCCCACCGCCAAAGAAGATGGTATCGAACACTCCATGTACACGGCCGGTTATATGCCTTGATCTAATACGTATTTCTTCACACAGTGCCTTCACATAGCGATTTCTAAGCGCTTCATCTGAAGCACCAGATAGGAACGCACAGTAGTTGCACTTCCTCACACAGAACGGAATATGAACGTATATACCGGGATTCTTATTTGTCGTCATCGAACTTCAGGACCTCTGTAAATGCCTCCTGAGGCACCTCTACTCTTCCGAACTGCCTCATGCGCTTCTTACCTTCCTTCTGCTTCTCAAGCAGCTTCTTTTTACGCGAGATATCTCCGCCGTAGCACTTCGCAATTACATCCTTGCGGTAAGCTCTTACAGTCTCACGCGCAATTACCTTCTGTCCGATCGCAGCCTGAATTGGCACCTCAAACTGATGCATAGGGATGAGCTTCTTGAGCTTCGCACAGATTGTACGACCCTTTGCATATGCAGCCTCTTCAGGAACGATAGTGCTAAATGCGTCGATTAGTTCCTTGTTGAGTAGTATATCGAGTTTAACGAGCTTAGCAGCTCTATACTCCTTAAATTCATAGTCGAGTGATGCGTAGCCCTTCGTCTTGGACTTGAGCGCATCAAAGAAATCATAGATTACCTCGTTGAGCGGAATCTCATAATGCAGCTGCACTCTCGTCTCCGTGAGATACTCCATATGCACCATATTGCCACGTCTACTCTGGCATAGTGTCATGATAGTTCCGACGTAGTCCTTAGGTGTCATGATTTCAGCCGAAACGATTGGCTCCTCAATATGCTGAATATCTGTTGGATCTGGTAGATTCGAAGGATTCTGAACCATGATTTCTGAACCATCCTTCATCACTACCTTGTAAATAACGCTTGGCAGCGTCGTAATTACATTAAGGTCAAACTCTCTCTCGAGTCTCTCGATTATTACGTCCATGTGGAGTAGCCCGAGGAATCCGCAGCGATAACCGAATCCGAGTGCAGCTGAATTTTCAGACTCAAAATTGAACGCCGCATCGTTTACCTGTAGCTTCTCAAGTGCGTCCTTTACGTTCTCATATTTCTCACCCTCTGCTGGATACACTCCGCAGTAAACCATGGACTGCGCCTTCTTGTATCCTTTGAGCGGATGCTCTGTCGGTGCTTTAGTAAGCGTAATCGTATCTCCGACTCTGGCATCGGCAACCTGCTTGATGCTGGCACATATGTATCCTACCTCTCCTGCCTTTAGCTCCTTAGATGGAACCATGCCAGGAATACAGTAGCCTACCTCAGTAACTTCGTAGTCCTTACCGGTGTTCATCATGCGGATGAAATCACCTTTCTTGACTCTACCGTCAAAAAAATCCTCGTATATATGACTACGCCCTTATAGCTATCATAGTATGAGTCGAAAATTAGTCCCTTGAGTCGCTCATCAGGATTACCTTCTGGCGGTGGAATAACCTCAACGAGTTTCTCGAGCATCTCATCTATACCGAGACCTGTTTTTGCAGAAATCTGCGGCGCATCTTCCGCATCAATTCCGATAATTTCTTCGATTTCAGCCTTTGCCTCTTCAGGTCTTGCACTATCCAAATCCATCTTGTTGAGCACAGGAAGTATCTCGAGATCTTCGTCCAGCGCCAAATAAACGTTGCCAAGTGTCTGCGCCTCTACTCCCTGGGTAGCATCTACTACCAACACCGCTCCATCACAAGCGGCCAAAGAACGTGACACTTCATAGTTGAAGTCCACGTGTCCTGGTGTATCGATAAGATTTAGCACGTACTCCTCGCCATCCTTTGCCTTATATGCGAGCCTTGTGGTCTGAAGCTTTATAGTGATACCGCGCTCCCTCTCGATATCCATATTGTCGAGAAATTGCTCCTTCATATCCCTCGATGCAACAAGCCCTGTCTTCTCGATTAGCCTGTCTGCGAGTGTCGACTTACCGTGGTCTATGTGAGCAATGATACTAAAAATTTCTAATCTTCTTTAAGTAATCCATATTCGTCCTTATCTAAACATATATTAATGTCTATTTATCTTCATCCGTATCCGCAATAAAAGCTATGAGTTCTTTGCATGCGAGCATATTGGCATACCCTGCCACAGCAAGCTCAAGGGCAAGCTTCGTCGCAGTCTCTCTATCCTTGCAGCCCCTAATCTTGTCAGCCACCCGCAAATACTCACTGTCTACAGTCCTCCCGTATTCCTCATAGAAATGTTCAACATCCATATGCTCCATTTCCGACTCGAGCAAGAGGCCTGCCTCCTTAACACTCATAACCTGCTTAAACAAGCATATAGCTGTCAGATAACCGATGTGTTCACGGTCATACTTCTTGCCATGTGCTCTCGGCAGAAGCGAACTCTTCATGTAGTTGTTGATCATGGCTGGTGTCAGAGTTTCCTCTCCTTCACACTCAAGCCCTATATGCTGTCTCTTCATATATCCGATGACTTGGTCCATATATAGATCTATATCTGGAATCTTATCCCAGCTCTCAGGTCTGGAATTCTCAAGTCTTGAGACGAGCTCTTTAATTCGTTCTGACATATAAATACCTCTCTCAAATTTATACTTTCTATTATACTTAATCATGTTCACAAATAACAGCTTTCATTTATAAAATCTTCATATTGATATATTGCAATTTCTATAATTGTCTAATATAATATTGAATATTATATTAGACATAATGTTAATTATATCGACTGGCGTTTTCTCACTGATATAACTCGCAACTGTTGATAAAAATTATATGGAGGTGAACTTTATGACAGATATATGTGTACTGGGAGATTCCATCTCTAAGGGAATAGTTTTTGATGATTTATTACAGAGGTATGCTGTGCTTAATGATAATTTCATCTCTCTCTTGCAGAGGGAATTCGGCACTAAGATTAAGAACTTTGCTTCCTTCGGAGCGACAATTACGAAGGGCTTAAGAATCTTCGAAGAGCGATACTCGAGTATTAAGTCACATAAATACACACTGATTGAATTTGGAGGGAACGACTGCAACTTTAACTGGAAGCAGATATCAGTTACTCCAAACTCTGAGCACCTAGCTCAAACTCCACTATCCGAGTTCAAAGCAAGCTACGAGAACATAATTGAGAAGACGATGTATGCAGGGTAGTCGCCCTATCCTTCTCACTTTGCCTCCATTAGAGAGGACTAGATTCTTTGAGTGGATATCACGAGATCTCAACAAGGATAACATTATGAAGTATATGGGCGGAAGTACTATTTTCATAGAAAATTGGCATAGCTCATATAACGAGATGATTCTCAAATTAGCTGATGAGTATGGTATCCAGATCTTTGACATCAGAAAGCCGTTTCTTGAGCTCGGTGACTATGGCGACTATATATGTACTGACGGTATGCACCCTAACGCTGCGGGGCATAAGCTTATTGCAAAGTATCTACGCGAGGAACTGGCTGCCCTCGAGTAATGGTTCGTGCACTCATTAATAAACTCAACACATATCTTGAAATTTCAAAGCTATTGAGATATAATGACTGGGCGAATTATAACTATTTAACAGAAAAGTGGGGTAAATTAAATGGCAAACATTAAATCCGCAAAGAAGAGAATCAGAACTATCGAGAAGAAGACTGCTCGTAACATCAGAGTTAAGAATCACGTTAGTGAAGCTGAGAAGGCTTTTCTAGCTGCTGTTAAGGCTGGTGACGTTGCAGAGGCAGAGAAGGCATTTAAGCACGCTGAAAAGAAGTTTATGCAGGCTGCTGCTAAGGGTACTTTCCACAAGAATACCGTTTCGAGAACAGTTTCGAGACTCGCAAAGAGACTTAACGATCTCAAGGAGAGTAAGTAAATCTCACCCGTCCCCACAGCACATAAACGTGCAGCGTATAAGTTAAAAATACGCCAGAACGAAGGAGTGTCTCCTTCGTTCTTTTTTTCTCGTTACACTTACGAGCTATTCAATGAAATACAAAAGCTCGCCACATGGCGAGCTTTTATTTTTTAATTTATCAGCTGCTACTTTGAAGTATGCTCCTTAGCAATTCGCTTTGGCCTGTACATTACATCGTAAATATTGGTCACTGTCGCAAATGCATCTGGATCCACTTCGCGCAGGTGCTTCATCAGCTTTGCGTACTCGTTTCTATTTACGATTACGTTGATCTCATCAAACTTATCACCTGTAAATCCGCCGGACGCCTCGTACCTAGTTACTCCGCTATGAAGCTCATCTATGATGTACTCGCATATCTCATCATTCTTCTTAGATAGGATACATACCTTTAGCTTGGTCGTCATACCGAATACATAATGATCGATGATGATACCTGTTACATATGTACCTAGGATACTGAGGACTCCCGTCTTAGGATCATAAATGAATATTGCAGGTGCGGATATAAATAGCCCGACTACAGATGTTGCTACACCAAAATCGATTTGGAGATACTTGTTAGCCATCTTGTAGAGCACATCTAGTCCTCCAGAAGAGGCATTTCTCACGACCATGAGGGCAATTCCAAGGTCGCAGAGGAACAAGTAGCAAATCATGTCTAGAAACTGGTCATTCATCACGCCGTGATAGTTCGGATCGAAATGTCCGAGTATCATCATAACTACCGGCAGTCCGATTGATGGATATATGGACTTGATAGTAAACTCGCGCCCTACAAAGAACCACGAAATTACGAGCAGTACCAAGTTAAGGATAAGGATTAGCATAGCTTTTGACATAGGTATGAATTTACCTATCAAAATCGCGATTCCTGAAACACTAGCAATCGCAAGGTTACTAGGAACCATGAAGAAATACGTAGCTGCGCCACAAATAATCGTGCCGACTGTGATTAAAATAAAATCGATAATTCCGTTTTTGCTTATCTTCATCTCACTTACTTTCTAGCTAATACAAAAATAATAAATCTACTCATCAACTTCTGACTCATATATTCGTTTAATCCTGTTTCTTACAAAATCCATGAATAGCTCGAGATGTGGTTCAATCCACTTTTCTCTCCTATACACAATCTGTGAGTACATGCGGCACTTGAAATCTTTCTCGACATCCAGAGCAACTACTCTTCCCTGCTCAAGTGCGCGTACAATCGAGGATTTAGGAATGAATGATACCGAGTTGCTGCTTGCCACTATCTCACTTATTGCAATAATCGAACTGACTTCCATGATTGGTTCATAATCTATGCCGTTGTCTTTGCAATAATCATCGAGGAATCTAGGGTAGCTCACTTCTTGATCAGAAGTGATAAATCCACTTTTTACAACCTCGCTAATCGGAATCTCCGTGCGTCCTGCAAGCGGATTATCCGGCGAAGCGATAAATATCATGTCCTCTGGGTGATCAACAACGGTGTTGCAGTCCTTATAAACCATCTTTCTATCGATGAACAGCGCAAAGTCAATTTCATTTTGCTTGAGCTTTTCATACAAGTTGTCGAAGTAATCCGAAGTCTTGAGCATAAGTTTGATGTTCGGATACGTCTCGCTAAATTCGCGTAGTAACGTAGGAAAATAAGCATTTGCCATCGATGATGTAGTCCCTATCCTTATAGTTCCGCGAATCTCATCATCTTGCTGCATAAACTTTCGCGCCTGCTCATTGGCTTTAAGAATCTGCTGCGCATAAGGAAGAAACCTCTCTCCACTAGAGGTGAGCTGAATCCCCTTTCCCATTCTATCAAATAATTTCGTGCCAAGTTCATCCTCAAGTTGCTTGATCTGAACTGTTACAGCGGCCTGTGAGTATCCCAGTGCATTTGCAGTGCGCGAGAAGCTACCGAGCTCTGCCGCTTTAATGAAAGTGATTATTGTCTTGGCTTCCATGAGATTATTTCCTCTACAAAAAGGTGTAGGCGAGACAAAAGTCCCACCCAACACCGATAAATCTAAATATTTGCTTATAAACGAAGCTACCCAGGCTTACTTGTAAGACTCGATCATAGCCTTAAATGCAGGCAGAGATCTCTTGATCATATCGTTGCTTACGCAGTATGAAAGTCTGAAGTATCCAGGGCAAGCGAAGCCGTCTCCAGGAACTACGAGCAGGTTGTGCTCTAGCTTAGCCTTCTCGGAGAATGCAACTGCATCGCCGTTTGGAGCCTTTACGAATAGGTAGAAAGCACCATCTGGCTTAGCGCACTCATATCCGTACTCTGTTAGAGTGCTGTAAAGAAGATTTCTGTTCTCTTCGTAAGCTGCAAGGTCAGGCATCTCGCCAACGCACTCTCCGATAACCTTCTGGGTTAGTGTTGGAGGGCAAACTGAACCGATCTCACGAGCAGCACCTGAAACTGCATCATATACAGCCTTAGCATCTGCGCACTTTTCAGAAACGTATACGTATCCGATTCTCTCTCCAGGTAGAGATAGAGACTTGGACCATGAGTAGCATACGATTGTATTGTCATATACGTTAGGGATGAATGTAACCTTAACTCCATCATATACAAGCTCTCTGTATGGCTCGTCAGCAACGATGTAGATAGGGTGTCCATACTCCTTGCTCTTTCTATCAAGAAGCTCAGCAATCTTCTTAAGAGTCTCCTCTGTGTATACAACGCCTGATGGGTTATTAGGAGAGTTGATTACTACAGCAACGGAGTGCTCGTTAATTGTCTTCTCAAGAGCTTCCATATCAATCTGGAAGTGAACAGTGTCAGCTGGAACTACTGCTAGCTTAGCACCTGCACAAGTAAAGAATACGTCGTATTCTGGGAAGTATGGTGCGATTGCGATAAACTCGTCCTCTGGGGATGTTGTTAGTGCGTGAGCAACAGATACTAGAGCTGGAGCGCATCCACAAGTCATGAAGAGCTCGCTAGCCTTAGCGTTGCAGTTAAATCTAGCATTGAGGTTGTCAGCGATTGCCTGACGAACGTTCTCAAATCCAGGAGCCATCGAGTAACCGTGAAGCTGGATAGAATCTGTGTTGTCGATTAGGGTTCTTGATCGTCTCATTAACCTTAGCAGGAGCAGGGATGCTTGGATTACCTAGAGAATAATCAAATACGTTCTCCTTACCAACTACCTTTTGCCTGCTGTAGACCATATGCAAAAAGTTCTCTGATTACGGATGGGGCAGTTCCCAGTCCGTGATATTTTTCGTTAACCATAAATTAACTCCTTTCAAATTCGAATAGCCATATGCGATTTACATCTTATTTGTAATTGTATTATATCACATGCATTTCTACATGATAATCTCAAGGGATATAATTAAAAAAATAAATGCATAGTTTAATTATTATGATATTTGCTCCTTGAGGCTGTAACTGTTACAATTACTGCAAGGTACTATATGACTGTTTCCGAGACTATATTTTTGTAATCGGGTTCACCATAAAATAATATGTTATATTGTAATAATATTCTATTTTCGAGGTGTAAGATGGAACTTTCCAGACTTGGAGAACTAATATCTGAATATCAGAAACATGGAGCTGTACTCGTAATTACGGATACTAATGTTGCTCCTCTCTATTTGGATGCTGCACTTTCGAGCATCGATGCCAATGGTTTTTCTAGCTCAAGCTACGTAATACCTGCTGGTGAAGATTCAAAATCATTTGAGACCTATAGCAAAATCATCGAGTTCGCCTCACAGATTTCGCTCACCAGAACTGACGGTATCGTCGCACTAGGCGGTGGCATGGTCGGAGACATTGCAGGTTTTGTTGCTGCAACATATATGCGAGGAATTAATTTCTATCAAGTTCCTACTACACTTCTTGCGGCAGTTGATTCTTCGGTAGGTGGTAAATCAGCTATCAATACGAATGCTGGAAAAAACTTAGTAGGTGCTTTTCACAAGGCAAAATTTATACTTCAAGACGCGTTACTACTCGATTCAGAGAGCGATTACGTGCGTCTCGATGGTTATGCAGAAGTTATCAAAACTGCTTGCATCGCTAGAAGCGATGAGCTATTCAGGAAGCTTGAGTCTGGTCAGTACAGCCTTCAAGAGATAATAGATGACTGTGTCACAGTGAAAACTTACTATGTTGATAATGATGAAAACGACTCTGGAATCAGGCATATACTCAACTACGGTCATACGTTGGCACATGCTCTCGAGAAACTAAGCAACTATGAAATCGGGCATGGTCATGCAGTGGCAAAGGGCATGGCGTTTGCTGCATCCCTATCTTACGACCTAGGATGGTGCAGTATCGAGTGCAGAAACCGCATACACGCTTTACTCGAGAAGTTCGGATATAATCTGTCTATTGGATTCTCACCTAACGATATCGCCAACGTGATGTCCACCGATAAGAAGAGGTCGGGTGACTGTATTAAATTTATTATAAATAGAGATATCGGGCAGGCTGAAATCAAGCTAATCTCCTTAACTAAGCTAGGAGAAGTTCTGGCTACATATGGCGAAATATTCCCCGGCAGCTCGGAGATAGTTCATGATGGCGCACCACTTTTTGCACCTCTACAGGAAGTTTCTGCCCCACCTTCTAAATCGTACCTTCACAGAGAGATAATTGCGGCGATTCTGTCTGGTAATGAATTAGAGCTAGATATTGAAGAGGCTTCTGAGGATATAATTGCAACATATGAAGCGGTAAAGATTATTTCAAATCATGCTAATTGCTCTGCATTGGGAATCCTTGAGTCTAGCATCGCTTCTGCAGATGACAAACTCATACTTGAAAGTAAAGAAAGCGGCTCTACACTCAGATTTCTGCTACCAGTAGTCGCAGCACTCGGCCTAGACGCTGAATTCAAGCTAACTGGTAGACTAAGAGAACGCCCTATGCAGCAGCTAATCAGTCAGTTAGAGAGGCATGGTGCAAGCATAAAGATAAATGAATCAGGAAGCATTTCAATATCTGCAAGCTCTAGCCACATAACACCTGGCGAGTATAATTTTGCTAACCCCGAGTCATCGCAGTACATAAGTGGACTGCTATTTGCCCTGCCACTGCTGAACGGTGACAGTGTTATCCGCATACACAATAACCTTGAGTCCTCGGCATATGTAATGATGACTCTCGATGTGCTTGGGAAATACGGGATAAAAGTGGATTATGCACATACAAATAAAGAATGGGTATTTAAAATTCCTGGCAATCAGACCTATACCTTCACAGATATTTCTGCCGAGGGAGATTGGTCAAATGCGGCTTTTTTGTTAGCTCTAGGGGTGTTCGGGAAAGCTCCGCTTAGAATAAATAACATACCACTTCCATCGATACAGGGAGATATGAAGATACTCGATTTGCTTGAAGATTTTGGCGTAACCATTAATTGCTATCCAGATATATTGGATGTCAATGGTGGAAGTATAGATGTATTTCCATGCAGAAATCTAAGGGCTATTAATAGTATTAACGCTTCAGGATTTCCCGATCTTGTTCCTATCATCGCTTTGGTTGCTAGCCTTGCGAACGGTACGACAGTCATAAACAATGCAGAAAGACTGAGATATAAGGAAAGCGACAGGCTCGCTAGCACATGCAGCGTACTCAGGAATCTCGGTGCTAATATAGAAGAGACAAAAGATGGACTCATCATTGAAGGAGTAGATACACTACGCGGCTCTTACGAAGGAGATGGATGTGGTGACCATAGAATCATAATGATGCTCGCAGTCTCTTCACTCGTATCTGGTGGCGTGGTGAAAATCCATGATTCTATGGCTGTTGCAAAATCTTATCCAAACTTCTTCGAAGTTCTAAACAACCTCGGACTTTCAGGTAACATTATACTCACATAAGTTTATGATGCTATAGGAGGACAAATGTCTATCTATAAAGGAAAAACCATTACATTATCAATATTTGGCACGTCTCACGGCCCATCAATTGGGATGACGTTAAGCGGACTTCCTACTGGCACAGTAGTTGACATTCCAAAGCTCTATGATTTCATGGCCAGAAGAGCACCCGGAAATAGCACCCTGTCGACTAGCCGTAAAGAGTCTGATCAGCCAGAATTCGTGAGTGGATTTGTCGAAATTCAAGTAGGCGAAGCTGAAAGCACCATGACTGCTAGTACACAAAGCTTGATAACTGACGGCGCAGAGATTAAAGCTATAATCTACAATAAAGATGTACGTTCCTCTGATTATTCCAAATTGGCAAACACACCTAGACCAGGACATGCTGATTACACTGCACACGTCAAATACGGAGGAAAAAGCAGACTCAAGAGGCGGCGGAGCTTTTTCAGGACGCATGACGGCTCCACTATGCATAGCAGGTGGAATTTGCAAGCAACTCCTAGAGGATAAAGGCATCTATGTAAATGCATCTATCCATGATATCCATGGAAATAGCGACGAGCCAATTTCTGAGATAAAAAAAGCACAGGTGCTCCGAGATTCCGTAGGTGGCACGATTTCATGCACGATTAGGGGATTAGCTGCGGGTTATGGAGGTCCTTTATTTGAAGGTCTTGAAGGACGAATTTCAGAGGCCTTGTACGCAATACCTGCAGTTAAGGGAGTAGAATTTGGTGCAGGTTTTAAATCAGCAAGTATGTATGGAAGCGAGAATAACGACCAGTTCTACTATGATGAACATGGCATCGTTCGTACACGCACCAACAACTGCGGCGGTATACTCGGTGGTATCAGTGATGGCATGGACATAGAATTTCGCGTCGCAATCAAGCCAACCCCTTCGATTGCTAGGCCACAACATACTATAGTCTACGATAGCACTGAAGAAACTGAAATAAAGATTCATGGTAGACATGATCCGTGCATAGTTCCTAGAGCTGTTCCTTGTGTGGAAGCTGCGGCGGCGCTAGTAATTGCGGATATTGTTTTGACAGATGATGGCGAGGCAAGAAATTCAGCTGAGTTACTCGAATTAGAAACTACGGATTCATTAACCTCTCATAATAGAGAACTAGCGGATATTTCATCTATTAGAGCATCAATCGATGAGTTAGATGCTCAGCTCCTCCAGTTAATAGAAAAGAGACTTAGGATTGCCGAGTCAGTAGCAGCATACAAGATTGAAAACAAAAATCGAGATAGTTGATTCCGCAAGGGAGTCCGCACTGCTTGACAGGGTGCGTTCCTCTCCAGCGATGATTTAGCGGAGCTTAACGAAGATATATATCGGGCGATAATCTCTGCGAGCTGCAAGCATCAAGATAAAAATTATTAATAATTAGAACATATAAAAGGATGAGTCTTACGACTCATCCTTTAGTCTTTTCGCGCTGCTCGAAGCACCTGCTCGGCATATCGTCTATCCACGTTATCTACGCCATTTACTATGGCATTTACCATCGTATTTGCCGCAGCCGCTGATTCTCTATCTGTAGTTCCAGATAGAAGCACCTTCTTGGATATCGCCATCAGAAACTTGTCGAGCCCCTTAACTTCGCTCGGAACGTATCGTCCCGGACAGAAATACAGCAAAGTGTTCTGCATATTAATCTCTTCCTTGAAATTAATCTCGCAAATCTGCTGATAATTCTGCGGATTATACTCGGAAATTCCTGTCACAAAGATTATCAACTTGTCCGCATGTGCCGCAATTTGTTTTCTGAACTTATCAAATCCAACTATTCCACTTCCACGAAGCCAGCTACCAAATATCACGACGTCAAACTGACTAAGTGAGCCGTAGTCGAAGTTCTGAAGAGGGACTGCGATGCACTCCAGGTCTCCAGCAATCCACTCTGCGTACTGCTTCGTAGATCCGCGTTTTGAATTGTATATAACTATTGCTTTTTGCTCAAAAACCATTCCCCACACTTCTATTTCTAATATTTTACGTTCTCTTTACCGAGAAGTTGTTCAAGTTCAATCATGAGATTCTCATCAATGCTAACACCATTTGCAGACTTAAGTGGCTTCTGCCCTGGCAAATAAATGAGCATTTCCGTATCTCCCCTATGCACCGAAGCTGCCCCGAGAATTCTGTGCTGAATCTCATCGTTTCCGAGCATATCAGACAGTTCTTGGCTCACTCTGAGCTTGAGGTATTTCTTCTCACGTGGTTTCTGTGCGTTCACATTGCTTCGTGAATAATCCCTCATGCTTGCTCTTTCATAGCCTGCTCCGCCTTGCTCCTTAAACTCACTGATGCGTTCAATCTCAGTCACTTTATTTACAAGTATCTCAGGATCTGAATCCTCCTTGAAGCTCAGTGTGCCCTTGATAGCAACTATTGCGTCATTCTCCAGCACGTATTTCGCCTTCGCAAAGTCCCTTGGAAATACAATCGCCGTAATCACGCCGTAGTAATCCTCGATGGTAAGTCTAGCCATCTCCTGATTAGACTTGGTAATCATGCGGCGTAGATCCGCGACCATACCGGCTATGATGACGCTATCACCATCATTAAAACGGGCATTTCCATTTGAGCTCTCACCCATGAACTCAAGACCGCTATTATCATCACCATTAGAACCAGAATCAAATATCTCCGCTGTATTAGCAGTAATGTTCTCCTCTATCAGCTCTCGGTACTTATCGAGCGGATGGCCAGATAAGTATACGCCCATCATCTCTTTCTCCATAGCTAGCAAGTGTGCCATGTCGAAATTCTGTATATTGGGGAGCTCAGGTGCAGTCTTCACGTCTTCCATGAGGTCAGAATCAAGCTGGAACAGCGAAATCTGGTCCTTGGAAATCTTACGAGCACTGCTCTGTGCCGCTCCGACGGCATCGTCACTTATAGCGAGAAGCGCAGCTCTATTTGGCGTAAACTCATCCATCGCCCCTGCCTTGATGAGGCACTCGATAGCTTTTTTGTTCAGCTCAGACGGATCTATAGACTTGATAAAATCATATAAATTATCTATGTCTCGACCCTTTCTGCCTTCGACAATCGCGTCAACTATGCCGCTTCCAACGTTCTTAATCGCAAGGAGTCCAAAACGAATCTTGCCATCCTTAGCGATAAACTTTCTTCTGCTATGTAGAACTGAAGGTGGCAGCACTTCGATGCCGAGCTCCTTACAGTTTCTAATATACGCAGCAATGTGTCTAGCTTCACCCATAACGCTAGACATTAGAGCCGCCATAAATTCTACTGGATAATGAGCCTTGAGATATGCTGTCTCATAAGATATTACAGCGTAAGCCGCGGCATGAGATTTGTTAAATGCATATTCCGCAAAGCTAACCATGTCGTCAAATATAGCCTCTGCAGCTCTCTCAGATATACCGTTTGCAACACACCCTGTAATTGCAGGTGTTCCATCGGAATCGTCCTTGCCGTGGATAAAATATTTTTTCTCCTCCAGCATGACGCTCATCTTTTTCTTGGACATAGCACGTCGTACGAGGTCAGAGCGCCCAAATGAATAACCACCAAGCTCACGCACAATCTGCATTACTTGCTCCTGGTACACCATGCAGCCATACGTTACATTGAGTATTGGCTCGAGATGCGGATCCACGTATTTGACATTCTCTGGATTCTTCTTATTATCTATATACTTTGGAATCGAATCCATCGGGCCTGGTCTGTAGAGTGAAATTCCGGCTACGATATCTTCGAAGCATGACGGATTAAGGTTCTTCATGAACTCTGTCATGCCTGCGCTCTCGAGCTGGAAGATCCCCTGGGTGTTACCCTTGGAAATCATCTCGTACACCGCAGGGTCGTCATAATCCATCTTGCTGAAATCTATCTCTACACCGTGGTTTTCCTTGATGAGCTGAATCGCTTCATTGATCATTGTCAGGTTTCTCAGCCCTAAGAAATCCATCTTCAGAAGCCCCAGTTCCTCGATTGTCGTCATATTGAACTGAGTCGCCAGTCCTTTATCCGACATATATAAAGGTACATATTCATCGAGAGGCATCTTACTGATTACGATTCCCGCAGCGTGTGTCGAGGAATGGCGCGGCATTCCTTCAACTGCCATGGACATGTCGAGAATATTTGACAAGCGGCTCTGTTTCATACCTAGCTCTGAGATCACGGTTGATGTCGAGTGCCTTACTGATAGTCATGCCAAGCTCAGCGGGAATAGCCTTAGCGATCGAATCCGCCTCCGCATAGCTTGCGTTAAGCGCTCTACCTACGTCGCGTACAGCAGCCTTTGCCTTAAGCGTTCCAAAGGTGATAATCTGCGAGACCTTATCCTTGCCATACTTCTCAACTACATAATTGATGACTTCCTGTCTTCTATCAATGCAGAAATCTATATCTATATCAGGCATGCTGACACGTTCAGGGTTTAAGAACCTCTCAAAAATCAGACTATACTTAATCGGTTCTATCTCGGTAATCGCAAGGCTGTATGCCACGATACTTCCCGCTGCAGAGCCTCTACCAGGACCTACTGGGATGTCATTACTCTTTGCATAGTGAATAAAGTCCCATACGATTAGGAAATACTCGACATAGCCCATCTTCTCAATTACTTCAAGCTCACTTTCAAGCCTGTCACGATAGACAGAACCCTCCTCAAGGGCGTCACTACCATATCTTCTCTCAAGTCCCTCATAGCATAGTTCCCGCAAGTACTCGCTATTATTCATACCTTCTGGAGGTATGAATTCTGGCAAGTGATATTCTCCAAATCTAAATTCAACATTGCAGCGCTCCGCAATCTTGTGTGAATTCTCGATAGCCTCTGGATGGTCTGGGAACAGAGCAAGCATCTCTTCCTCATTCTTGAGATAGAACTCATCGTTAGCAAATCTCATGCGGTTTTCATCATCCACAGTTGAACCGGTCTGGATTGCCAGTAGCACATCGTGAGCCTTAGCATCACTTCGCGTTATGTAATGAGCATCGTTTGTAGCAACTAGCGGTGCTCCAATTTCTTGTGATAGTTTAATTAACCCCTCATTAGCAGGTTTATCATCATCAAGAAAGTGGTTTTGAATCTCTAAGAAGAAATTATCTTCGCCAAAAATATCACGCAGCTCAAGCGCCTCCGCCTTCGCTCCGGAGTAATCTCCATTTAATATCCTTCTTGGGATAGCACCCGCCAGGCATGCCGACAGGCAGATAATGCCCTCGCTATGCTCACGCAGTAGCTCCTTATCCACTCTCGGCTTAAAATAAAAGCCTTCTGTAAATGCAGCTGATACGAGTTTTGTCAGGTTCTTATACCCCGTCATATTTTCCGCTAACAGTATGAGGTGGTTCATGCTCCTATCACGATCTGGATCCTTATCAAAAACGCGTTCTCGGAGCGACGTAAACCTCGCAGCCAATAATTGGTTTAATGCCTGCTTTTTGCATGATTTATAAAAGTCAACAATTCCGAACATAACACCGTGGTCCGTAATAGCCAACGAATCCATACCCTGACTCTTTACGTATTCAGGTGCCTTGCTAATCTTTGACATTCCGTCAAGCAAGCTATATTCAGAGTGAACATGTAAATGTATAAAAGCCATCTGTACCTCTGTACTAATAAATATAGTAATTAATAAATAATAATTTAAAAAAATAATTTTTTTCTTCTAGTCAATAAATTGTATCACAAGAGCTCCAAAAATAGCTAAATATCAATATATTCACAATAATAATATATTCTCTTTATATTTATTGACAAACATATGTCAAAATCCTATAATAATCTCAAGAACAGACGATCGGGAGTCTGTAGGAATTATCTTTTTTACATCGTTTATATAAACGTATGGAGGTTATTATGTTATATGCACTAAAAGGTCTTTGCGTAGTCGGAATGGTTCTCTGTATTGCGCTAACACTACTAAAGGTAAAGTCTAACCTAGCTACAGAAGAGGGTAAAAGCTGAATGGGCTGAGCAGAAGAGATTTGCACCTTGGAACGCTATGGTAGGCGTAGTTGCTAACTTCTTTGATACTTTAGGTATCGGTTCATACGCTACATCTTGCGCACTCTTTAAGATTAGAGGATCTATTAAAGACATCTACATCCCTGGTACTCTAAACGTTGGAGATACTCTCCCAGTACTTCTAGAGGCATTCCTATTCTTCGGATTCGTAGAGATTGACACTCTAACACTTGTATCCATGCTTGTAGCTGCTGTACTCGGTGCATTTGTAGGAGCTGGAATCGTAACAAAGTGGGATCAGCACACAGTTCGTCTAGGAATGGGTGTTGGACTTCTAATCCTCGGCGTTGTAATGGCTTGTAAGGTTGCAGGAGTTGGACCTTTCGGACAGACTGGAACTGCACTTAGTCTAAGTGGAGTTAAGCTAATCATAGCTGTTGTTGTTAACTTCTTCCTCGGTGCTCTCATGAACATCGGTGTAGGACTATACGCACCTTGCTGGCTCTAGTATCCGTACTCGGAATGAACGTTGGAGCTGCATTCCCTATCATGATGGGATCTTGCGCTTACCTAATGGCATTCGGAAATGGTCCTAAGTTCATCAAGGAAAACAGATTTGACATGGTTTGCACACTTTGCCAGATGATTGGTGGAGTTATCGGAGTTTGCATTGCATACTTCCTAGTAAAGAAATTACCACTTGACGTTCTACTAAAGCTTGTAATCGTCGTTGTATTCTTTACATCGTTCATGTTCTTCAAGGATGCTTTTGCAGATAAGAAGAAAGCTTAATCAGTAAGTACAATACAATATTACAAAAGGTCTCCAATCGGAGACCTTTTTCTTTTGCTTTTATTCGTAACAGCTGATTGGCTCGTTTAACTGCAGTAAAGTTCCTACAAGCACACTACAAATTCTTTCCACTTCTTACTGCCTGAACTCTAGAACTTTCTCGATTATAGGCTGAATAGCTTTTATATCTATCCCGTCGTACCCATTTTCAAATCTAGCTTTAGCCTCATCTACCTCTGCCTCTGGTACTGGAGCAAACACCTTTTCGCCCATAGCCTTAAGTGCAAGCTTATCTGCACTCTTACACTCTCTAGAATCAAACTTTCCTGGTAGCATATAGAAGCAGTCGTCTGGAAGCTGCTTACAGCCGTTAAGACCCTTTACAAATGTCCGATACTCCTCTGTAGGCTCAATAATACCTGTCGTAAATACTATCAGGTTATTATTATCTATTCCAAAATGAGACAAATTAGCTCGAAGCATATTAAAGCGTGTAATCTCACCACTTCTAAGCCAGCTGCCAAATATTATATTCTTATACATAGAAGCATATCCGAGTTTAGCACGCGAATACTTCATAACATCACAGTCAAGAGCCTCTGCCAACCACTCTGCGTACTTTTCAGTAGTTCCATTACTTGAGTTATATATCAGAATAGTATCTGAACCTTCAGATTCAACGGCACGTCTCTTGGCAGCCTGTCTATTTGGATTTCTCATATTACCTCATATAGCACGATACAGCTAACTGATGCTGAAATCGCACAATCACTCCTTATTCTGAAAAAAATCTGATAACGAAGAATTTTAAGCCTTATACTGGCATCCTCATCTATAAAACAAGGGATGCCGGAATCATCCGCCATCCCTAATTGGTATTATATCATAATCACTGACAATACCGTTTATATTATCTGTTTTTGAGTTCTTTTTCCTTCATGCGGATCTTAAGAATCATCAACGCTCTCTTAACATCTTCGGCAGTCATGTTGTTCTCACCAACAATGTTAGATTCAAGCCCTCTGGATTCTTATTGATATCTACGATATTATTCTGTAAATACTCATTCTCAACTACGAAAGTAGCCATTGTTCCGCTAAAGTTGAGTCCGGACATTGGAATGCCCATCTCTCCGAGTTCCTCAACACAGTTCGTATAGTCTACGTCACTGTTTCCCCATCCATCGGATGTAAGGATTACTCCATCAGCCCTCATGCCTTCTGCCATAATAGCGGCACGCTTACTGTTTCTGAGCTTCTCCTTGTTATCATCGGATGTACCAAATAGGAGAACTCCCATCAGATCAATACCTGAATCTGCACCAACGATATCTACTAGTGGATCTCTAAAATGGTGCAAGCTAGTTTCTTTTGTTGAAGGACCAATTCCCATATCTGCACCTCCTTACTGCATTGAACGGATAGCACCGTCTCTATACTCGTTAGGAGTTAAGAAGACAGGCATATTGTTCATCTCTATTATAGAACGCCCACCATGAGCACCTGATGGCTCATCTGGGAACAGATATGTATCGTACATAGCGCCCTGACCAGCAACCTGTCTGATAATCAGCACCTTCTTCTGTCCTGGTCTAGCGATGTCATGATATTCATGACGCTCGGTAGCTTTGTTGCCGTCAAATTTCTTCATCAGCTCTCTGTAGACCTGAATAAAAATCGTCACAAGCCTGATGCGCTTCTAGGCAACCGTGTCTCTCCTGACCCATATCTTTTTTGAAAGTAATATCAAAAGAGATAATATAGTCATCTTCTCCAGGTGTTCCTGCCCTGCCGAGAACTAACTGCTCGTTAAGCTGACCTTCTGAAGAACCGAACTCGTGAGTCTGTTTACCTTCAGTATCAACACCAGTAAGCAACACATATACACCTGTTAATGTATGAGTGATACCTTCTCCGCATTTTCCAAGAACCTTTGCAGAGATAGGAATGATGTCCATAATAGTGTTAGTCCATCTATCATGCTCTCCTGGCTTAATTATCTGAATATCAATATTGTCAATAGTTTCATACTTTTGCAAGAAGTGAAGGTATAAGTTCTTTGGATACAGTCATAAGTCCGTTATATCCGACGCTACTTGTGTCCCCCATCTCAACTTCATTCATATGAAAAAGCCTTAATGACAAGTCTTCTCAAATCAATTTCCTGTACACTCATATGTATACCTCAATACTTTTGCTTCTGTAAAATATAATTAATAAATTCTAGCCTGTTCGATTATCCTAATTGGGTAGGTGGCATAATGTGTTAAGAATTTCTCGAACCTGCTTTAGAAAAAAGGGGCAGATATAAATCTGCCCCGTCTTCATTCCGATGTCCTATTTAATTTAGAACTAGATTACAGCGTGATACTCGAAAGGCAGTGGAACGATCTTTCCTGGAGTCTCGATTGTCTCGAGAAGCTCTAGTGTAGCCTTTACGATAGCTGTCTGCATCTCTACGTCGTTAGGAGCACCTGCGTTAGCGCCCATAGGTACGATAGGAGCAGCTGCACGTGGAGATCCAGCCTGTCTTACAACTGGTGGAAGTGCCGCGATAATTACTGTAGGAATTCCTGCTTCCTCGATTGCTCTCTGCACGATTGTTGCAGAGCGGTGGCAAGTTCCTCATCCAGCTGTTAGGATTGCAGCATCAGCGCCTTCATCCTTAAGCATCTGAGCAATTTCTGGACCTGTCTCGTTGGTGAACTTCTCGATGTTTCCACCACCACCCATGAATCCAGCATGTGTAGGTGCGCAAGCCTTGATGAAGCCTTCTTCTCTTAGCTCGTGAAGTCTGTCGATAGGGAACATGCAGTTGATGTCCTTATTTACGTCAGAGTTATCGTATCCACCGTGTGTTACCATTAGCTCGCTTGATGGAACATCATCTGGAACCTTTCTCCAAGTGAAGTCTCCAGCGAGGTTAAATCTCTTATCTGTCTTTACGTGTACACCTGCAGCAGTAGCAAGAGCAACTGTCATCTCATTGAGTGGCTTAGTTACTGGTGTAAATACTGACTTAGGTGTAATAGGAACAAATATTTCAGATTGTAAGCCTTTTTACAACTGTCATACTCATTTGTCTTTTCCTCCTTAGTTATTTGTGCTTTTTCAGCGTATTCAGCACGACGTCTATTTAGAATATCGATATTACTTACGTACTTTTCGTTAACTTCAGGTCCTTCCTGTTCGATGAAACTCATATTCCATGCGACAGTCTGTCCAACCTGTAGTGGATAATCTGAGATTACCATTCTCATTGGCACCTTGAGTTCTCCAAGTCGACCTTTAATGTCTACGCAGATTCCCCCATCGTGAACCTCTGTAATGACTCCCTCGACTTTGATTATCTTATCTCCGTACTTCATCTATAATATCTACCTTTCTAATATAAGATTAGTCGTACTTTTCCTTTCTCTTTTTCACTGATTGGAAGTGACTGCTCGTTCTCTACGAGTTCAATCTTAGCGCCAGTAGCCTTCTCGATGAGCTCAACGTTGTTGTTCTTAACGTTTACGTTGTATGCTCTCTCTGGAGCCTTAACCTCTTCGCCAGACATCTTAGCCTTCAGCATAGCAAGTCCACGGATAGCATCCTCTGTGCAGAGTGTGTTGCAAGCAAGAACTTCGTTCTCGATTCCGGACATGGACTTGTTGTTGTCGATCATTGCGTCGCAGTACTTGTTTCCTGTTACGAGGGCACCCTGTACAGCACAGAATGAGAATCCAACAACAGGAATTCCTCTCTTACCAATCTGCTCGATGTGGGAAGTGAAGTCAACGTGGTTGTTTCCGAATCCTTCTGTTGTAACGAATGCACCGTCAACGCCCATAGACTCAACCATCTGACCAAGTCTTCTTGATACGTAGAACTTATCGGAGTTAGCCTGAGGTGATCCAACGAAGATTACACCAACTACGTCGATATCTTCATCGTGTACAGCCTCTACAACTAGTGGCTCTCTCCAGTAGTGTCTGGACATCTCCTTTGAAGCAGGTCCGATACAAGTTAGAGCGTGGATACAACCATCGAGTACCTCGAGTGGGTTAGCCATTACTGGAACGTTACCAAGGTCAACGTTTGGCTTAGCTCCGAGTACGCCTACAGGATCGTTAGGGAATAGGAAGTTGTCGTGCATAGCACCCTGTCCCATGATTTCCTTAACGATAACAACCTTCTTCTTTCCAGGGTGTCTTGTCTGCTTAAGAACCTGCTCCTCTGTTGGAGTTACGTCCTTAAGGTCTCTCTTCATAGCTTCTCTGATTTCAGAAACTACGTGGTCTACAGCAGTGTGAACTGCGATAGGTCCTGGTCTCTCCATGTTCTTTAGGTTGTCGATAACTGCGTGAGCAACGATCATGATCTCACCCTTATCAACAGCACCTGGACGACCCCACATCATGTTCTCGTCGATGTAACCTTCGGATGAACCAAACTCACCAACCTGAACACCTTCTTCTGTAACACCAGTTACTACCATTACTACGCCATCGAGAACCTGAGTAACTCCCTCACCAAGATCCATATCAGAGTCTGCCTTTGTAGCGATTGGCTGGATATCCATTACTGTCTCTGTGTAAACGTGATAGTTATCCGGTGTGATTAGGCTAAGCTCTAGGGACTGTACTAGCTTCTGTGCTTCAGCACCCTCTGTAGCTGCGCTTTTACGAACGTAGAGAGTATCTCCCTCAATCTTAGTCTCATCTCCAAGAACAACCTTGTTAATCTTGTAGTGCTTTCTTGTCATCTCTCTTAGAACAGTCTCAGTATGCTCTTCAACTGGAGCTGCTGCTACTGCTGCTGGAGCTGCTACTACTGTCTGAGCTGGAGCAGCAACGCCGCCACCGAGTCCTGCTGGGAGCTCAATGTCGATGTTCTTTCCTTCTCCGATGTGTAGCTTAATTGTTCCTGTTGCTGCAACTGGAGCTGCTGGAGCTGCTACTGCAACTGGAGCTTCCTCTACCTCAGCAACTGGAGCTTCTTCCTCAGCAACCTCATCAGCATCGTACTTATCAACGATGTCTGCTGTGATTGGAGTTAGAGAATCAACAGTTTTAGTTAGTTTCGATCCGTTTAGTACCTGACCAATCTTGAGCGCTCCGTCAGTATTCAGCAGACCAGAATCAATTAGATCTGGGAAAAATTGCTGGATCTTCGAAGTTAGCTGGCTCAAGAACAGTTCCTTCTTCTGCTCTGCAGCATAGTACCGCTGGGTCGTTCGCATGTTGTTTAGCTGTTTCAGCTGTGATTGACATATCGATCTTCCTCCTTGAAAAAAATATTGCCTTTGCAAATGCAAAATTTTATATATTTACTCCGACTGTGCTTCATGTGATCGGGCACATGAAGCACTCGGATTAAATATCAACTAGTTATTCTCAACGTTGTCTACTACGTTAAGATCTTGATCAACCTGCTTAGAAACTCTTAAAGTTCTATATAGTGGGTGATCAACAGCTCTCATGATGTGGTCTGTCTGGTGTATAACCTTAAGTCCCATCTTAGGGACCAGAAGCCATTACAGTGTTCGAGCAATCGGAGCAGTTTCCGATGATTACGTACTCGCACTTATCCTTCTTGAACTGTAGGTTGTTCGATACCTGGCCTGGGCAGTTTCCTGGTCTCTCGCACTTTCTTGTACCGTTAGGCATCTCCTGTGCCTGTTTGCAGTAGCAAAGCGAAACTTCCTTCGCATTGTACTTCTTGCAAAGCTCCTGCATTCTCTCATAGTTACCACCACATGCGCATACGAGGATACCCATGTTAGCTCCATGTAGATCTAGGAACGGCATTGATACTAGGATAGCTCCAGTCGTCTTAGTGATAGGAGCTTCAAGTGTAGTTGACTTTCCAGTGAATGCACCACCCATTACGATTTCGCCATACTCACCATCGATTCCGCCAGCTCTCTCAATTAGAGAAGCAACGCTTGTTCCTACTGGAACGTCCATAAATACGTGAGCATCGTGTCCACCGTTGAGCTTACCTCTTACTGTGAGGTGCTTTTAGGAAGGATGGCTTTCTCTCATCTACGGCCTCAGCTACTCTTGAGCAAGTTTCACTGTTGATAACAACAGACTTTGCAGCTGATGGAAGCTGGCTTGGCTCTAGCTCGATTCCGAGACATTCTCTAACTACAGCTCTTTCTTCACCCATTGGGTAAATATCTGGTAGAAGATGTCTTGTGATGCTTGGCTCATCCTTTAGACATTCGTCAAGGATTTCAATAGCCTTACGATTCTTCTTCTTAATAGCAATGATAGCCTTGTCTGCTCCAGAGATTTCCATACAGAGCTTAACTCCGCGGATAACCTTCTCTGGTTCTTCCTCTATCTGCTGAATGTTGTGCTTTAGTCCAGGCTCACACTCAGAAGCATTTACAAGGATGTAACCGCCATCCTCAAAATGAGCATCTAGCTTAACTGCAGTTGGGAATCCAGCTCCACCCATTCCTACTACTCCAGCAGCCTTAACCATCTCTAGAGGTGTTCCCTCTTCGATCTGAACATACTCGTCTTTCTGCTCTTCATCAGGCTTAATAACAATCATCTCGTCTGTTATTTCTTCAACAACGCCATAAGCGCTGGAGAAGATATTTGCGCCGAGACCTGTTGGCTCTGCAATGAGGGTACCCTTCTTAACTTTGTCACCAACTTTAACAATTGGAGCACAAGGCTTACCTACATGCTGTCTCAACAAAATCTGCAAATTTTCCATGACACAGTCTCTCCTTAAATATTTTTGACTCTACAAATCATTAATGTATATCGTTCGAAAAAGCCACACAAATAAAGGTAATGCACGCTCTTTTCTAGATTGATGATAACATAACGATTTATTCATTTCAATGATAATTGCTAGATTATCTATAGAGTTTTTTTCAATAGATATTTTTTTCTGTCAAAAACTCGTTTTTTTATTTATACCCTACCTGCATATTTTTTTGTCATGTTTTTTTAAATCAATAATTTCTATCGATAAAAAACACTTAGTTGTATTTTTATTGATAAGCATTTCACATCATTTTTTTGTTGATTTCTTGCACTTCACAAAGAAAAATCTGTTTCTCAACATTCTAGCATTGTATTAATTTTCATAATACGCATTTGTTATATTATTGACTTTTTAATATTTACTGCTCTATAGTTTACTTAGGTGGCAATTATTTATTTCATACTTATGTAACCTAAGGAGGTACATGACAATGGCACTAACTACTAAGATTGATTACAAGAAGTATACTGACGTTATCAGAACTATTGAGGCACACACTGAAGGTGAGTACTGCAGGGTAGCTCTTGATTGCCCAGAGACAGAAGGTAACACAATGATCGAGAGAAAGCACTATCTCGAAGAGCATTATGATTATGTAAGAACCGCTCTTATGTTCGAGCCTCGTGGACACCACGACATGTTCGGTGCTTTCGTTGTAGAGCCTTGCAACAAAGAAGCTGATTTCGGTGTATTCTTCATGGATGGAGGCGGATACCTCAACATGTGCGGACACTGCACAATCGGTGTTGTAACTGCGATTCTTGAAGGTGGTCTAATGGAGATGAAGGAGCCTCAGACAGAAGTTATTCTAGAAGCTCCTGCTGGTATCATTAAGACAGTTGCAGACGTTAAGGACGGAAAGGTTACTGGAGTAACTTTAACTAACGTTCCTTCATTCAGATATAAGAAGGACCTTCACGTTGAGTTCGAAGGCAAGGATGTTGTATACGACATCTGCTTCGGTGGTTCTTTCTTCGCTCTAGTTGATACAGAGAAGAACTTTGGTATCAAGGTTGGTCCTGACACAGCTGGTTTCCTAACAAGATTCTCAAGCTTCATGCTTCAAAAGGTTAACGAGACTGTTTCTGTTCAGCACCCAGAGCTAGACATCACATCTGTTGACCTAGTTGAGAACTACTCAACAACTGACACTCCAGATGCTGATCTACGTAACCTCGTAGTATTCGGCGATCCTGCAGATCCTCAGCTAGACAGATCCCCATGCGGAACTGGTACATCTGCTAAAATGTCCCTACTCCACGCACTTGGTGAGCTTCCAGTTGGTAAGGAGTTCGTTTATGAGTCATTCATCGGAACTAAGTTCTATGGAATGATCGAGAGCGAGACAAAGGTTGGCGAGTTCGATGCAATCGTTCCTCAAGTAAGAGGCGGCGCCTACCTCTGCGGAGAAGCTACTTGGTTCATCGATCCAGACGATGCTCTAGGAAAGGGATTTGTAGTTCCTAAATAAGCTACATAATACAATCTTTTTTTCATAACTACTACGGGACTGACGATTGTCAGTCCCATAGTTTTCGTTGCAGGATTTTTTTAATCTTATTAGCACAAAGCAAAGAGCCAGGCAAAGCCTGGCTCGAAAAGGAGTTGATCAATCTATTTATGCGGTAAAAAAATTAATATTTTATACTGGGAATTCGATTGCGATGTCTTTGCCCTCCCCGATATAGAGCTTAACAACGCCGCCAACAACTGACATGTTAACGTTCTGAACTTCTCCACCAATCGATGCTTCTACCATCTCTCCGGATTCTGCTTCTTCAGCAGCTTCCTCTGCACCTCCATCTACATCGTCATCGTACTTGTCTATGATGTCTGGAGTGATAGGAGTTAGAGAATCGACAGTCTTAGTTAGCTTTGAGCCATTTAGCACCTGTCCGATCTTGAGTGCTCCATCAATGTTTAGTAGTCCAGTATCGATTAGGTCTGGGAAAATAGCCGGATCCTCAAAGTTCGCTGGAGTTAGTTCAGTTCCCTCTTCTGCTCTGCAGCATAGAACTGCAGGATCATTTTTATGCGCTTGCGCTGTTTCAGCTGTAATCGACATTACAATACACCTCCATAAATTTTCATTTTCATTACGGTAATGAGATTAACACCGATATGATTTATTCACAATAGATTTAGCTATAGGTAATATCTATTTAAACAGGTTCTATTATTGGAGATTTATCATTGAAATAATCAATATTACAGCGCAATCTACTTCTTTCTTTATCCATCTTATAAATTTCGCTTGTTTTCTCGAGGTAAGTTTTTAATACCTCAAAAAACCAAAATACTGCAACTCTGGTGAGTTGCAGTATTTTGTATGGTGCGCCCACAGGGACTCGAACCCCGAACCTTCACATTCGTAGTGTGACGCTCTATCCAATTGCGCTATAGGCGCTTAAAACGCTATAATAATTTATCACGATATAGCGTTCTTGTCAAGTCATTCCAGCGGTTCAGTCAAGCTTATCTTTCGATTTTACTCTTCTGGCTTCGTGCAACTATGCCGAGTACGATTTCTCTTGGCACAAACTTTGCAGCAACAGCAGCCAACTTGACCATTTTGTTTGGAACGATAATTATCTTACCCTTGTCAGCTTCATCAATACAGTACGAAACACACTCTTTTGCAGAAATTCCCTTAAGAGAGAATTTGACGTTAGCGACATCGTTAAACTCTGTATTTACTGGGCCTGGGCAAAGTGCGTGCACCTGGGCATGGCTTCCGAGACGTTTCAGCTCTTCAGCAATAGCATTTGTGAGAGATGCGACATACGACTTAGTTGCATAGTACGTCGCCATATATGGTCCACCAGGCATAAGGCCAGCAACAGAACCGACATTGATAATATGCCCGTGATCACGCTCAATAAAATGAGGCAGCATCTGGCGAGCGATATAATGAAGTGCCCTGACATTGACATCAATCATATTGAGGTCTTTTGAAATATCACTTTGGTCGAATCTACCAACTGCACCGAACCCTGCGTTATTGATGAGTATATCCAGAGGCATTTCGCGCTTAGACTTAAGATGGGCAACCAGTTCAGTGCACTCATTTAGGTCTGACAAGTCTGCCGTTATACACTCGCATTCAACGTGATAATCACTTGCGAGCTCCTGACCCAAATCTACCAGGCGTTCCTCTCTTCTTGCTACGAGGATAACCGAGTACCCTTCTGCTGCAAGTTGACGTGCAAATTCAGCCCCTATTCCCGAGCTTGCCCCGGTTATACACGCAAGTCCGCTAGCTGGGCTAACGGACTTTTTATTTGGAATATTGATCATCTGCGTGTTCATTAGAATCTATTTCTCCTATTGTTCTTGTAAAGTAACATGAAATAGTATATGCAGAGTGCGAATAGAACTCCGCCGAGCACAACGCTTATCATACGAATCATAACAGCACCTTCTTTCGGTTAATCTTGAAAACGACACTTATCGCCATGGATAAGTTCTTAATTCTTTGAGTAATATTTACCCCTCTTTGGATAAACTTCCTTGATGGTTCCCTTGCGGAATTCTGCATTTAGCTGCTGCAGGTCATCTATCTGAGACTGCAGAACCTTGCCTATATCTGTATCGATTATAAGCATGCGCTCAGGCAAGGTGTGAGTTGTCACGATATTAGGACTGTTGAATTCCTGAGTACCATCTGGCTGCAATGGATGGTATGGTTCATGCTCCGACAGTGCCATAAACCACGAATTGAAAATAAATGTGTATCCTGCAATTCCAGTCGTCTTCTGGTAAGCCTTAGAAATACCACCATCTATAACTATAAGCTTACCTTCTCCCTTAATTGGGCTCTCTCCATCCTTAATCTTAACTGGTACGTGACCGTTTAAGATAATTCCTCTAGATGGATCGAGGTCGAAGTCGCGAATAATCTTGATACAGATATCCTTTTCCTTAATAAAGCTTGTAGTACGGAACTGTGCGCTCCTTGTGTGTAGCCTTGTCAGCGATGAAAAGTCTCTCAAACGTCGTCATCTTATCCTTACCGAATAGCGGCGAGTCAGGACCGAGCCACAAGTACCACATTAGATTTGCAGCATCCGCTTTATCCATTTCACACCTTGGATTGAAGTATACTTCTCTGAGCTCTTGGTCAAGCTGCTTCATCAGAGCTGCTCCGTGATTAGTCTTGCCCGCAATTGTTACTTCCATAAAATCGCCATCCTCGGTAAATGGAATGCATCCGTGGAAAAGCAGATTTCCGTTATAAGTAGTAAAAAGCGCTCCGTGTGTGTATAGGAAGTTGATGTGCTCCTGAAGCTTTCTGGAGTTTGTAATTGACGCCTCAAGTGCAACCATTACTTCCTCTTCTTCAGGGCTTAGCTTGTACGGATCAGCAGGATTGATAGTTGGTAGATTAGTGTCCTTAATCGGATACGTCTCACCATAGCACTCAACAGTACCCTTTTCGAGGTCAATTTTATCGAGCATCAACCTGTGTTCCATTTTGAACTCTGGATGTTTCATAATGGTCTGACCTTCAACCTTGAACTGGATGATCGCAATCATCTTGTGCATCTTGGCTGCAAGCTCCTCCGGTATAGGGTCAAATCTATTCTTCTCAAGCACATGCGGCATAAAGCCTGTGCATGGGTCATCTCCGTATATCTGCTGTGCACGAGTAGCTAGCGGACGAAGGTTAATGCCATATCCGTACTCGAGCATATCAAAGTTATTGTAGCTGACATTCATACGGATGATATTTGCAATGCAAGGTCTATTTCCGCAAGCTGCACCCATCCATACGATATCGTGATTACCCCACTGTATGTCCACACTACGGCGTGACATCAAGAAGTCCATAATCTTGTGAGGCTTAGGTCCTCTATCAAAAATATCTCCGATAATATGAAGATGATCGACCGCCAGTTCACTTATCGTGTTAGCAATTTCTATAATCAGCGTCTTGGCAATTCTGAACTCGATTACAGAATCGATAATCTCCTGATAGTACTTCTGCCTGTTGTCATCATCGTCAGCAAACATAAGCTCATCCATGATATAGCCCGTGTTATCAGGCAAGATTCTTCTAACCTTGGATCTGGTGTACTTATTAGAAACTGCCCTGCAGATAATAATTAGTCTATAAATAGCTGCTGAGCACCAAGCATTGAAATCGTCTTCATTAGCCTCTCGCCTCTTAAGCTCGTTAACCGGATCATAGATAAGAGCAGCCAGCTGCTCTCTATCTGTTGTGCTCAGTATAGTTCCGAAATTCTCATCGATTTTCATCTTGATAGTTCCGGATGCGCTGCGCACGAAATACTGGAACGCATCGTATTCACCGTGAAGATCGCTTAGGAAGTACTCTGTACCCTTAGGCAGAGCAAGAATCGCTCTAAGGTTTACTATCTCAGCATTTACAGAACGATGATTAGGATACTTCTGAGCTAGCATCTCAAGATACTTGTTGTTAGACATCGTGTTCCTCCACTCTCATGAGGTCTGCACCTAGACTCTTGAATTTACCTACAAAGTCTTCATATCCCCTTTCGATATGATAAATCTCGCTGACCTCTGTAGTTCCAGTCGCTACGAGTCCGGCAAGAACCATCGCCGCGCCTGCACGAAGGTCTGTAGATCTAACCTTTGCACCATGAAGATGCTTTCCACCTGGTATTGTCGCCTCTCTGCTATTATCCGCAGAGATGTCTGCTCCCATGCGGTTTAGCTCAACTACATGCATGAATCTATTTTCAAAAACTGTCTCTCTTACCACACTAGTTCCCTCAACAGTGGTCAAAAACGCCATGAACGGCGACTGAATATCTGTCGGGAATCCTGGATACGGAAGCGTCTTGATATCTGTAGCAACAAGATTTCCTTCAGTTGCATCAACGAGCATGCCATAGCCTTCAACGTCAACTTTAACGCCACACTCCTTGAGTTTGGCGATTATCGATCTAACGTGTCCAGGGATACCATTCTTGATAAGAACTTTTCCTCTAGTAATCGCTGCCGCAAGCATGAAAGTGCCACACTCAATTCTATCCGGAATTACTGTATGGATAGCACCTGAAAGTCCTTCAACTCCCGTGATACGGATAGTATCTGTACCTGCACCCTTAATCTTGGCACCCATCTTGTTGAGCATGTTTGCCAAATCTACGATTTCAGGTTCTTTGGCTGCATTCTCCAAAAATTGTTGGTCCCTTAGCAAGAGCTGCTGCCATAAGGATATTCTCTGTCGCCCCAACACTAGGGAAGTCTAGGTATATAGCATCACCAACAAGACCTCCTTCTGGAGCCTCGATAATTATACATGAATGTTCTAAGTCCTCTATCACTGTTGCACCTAGTGCTTTGAACCCTTTAAGGTGAAGATCAATCGGTCTCTTACCGATTGTGCAGCCACCGGGAAGAGGCATCACTACCTTACCACATCTAGCGAGCAGAGGACCCATAGCCATAGTCGAAGCTCTCATCTGGGATACTAGCTCTGCATCCCCTTCTACAGTCATAATCTCAGCTGCATTAACTGATAGTCTGCCTGGATTAGGCATAGATACGACAGCACCAAAGCTCTCGAGCATCTTGCGCATAACCATTACGTCGGACAAATCTGGAACATCGTCAATCACACATGTATCTGGCGTCAGCAGAGTCGCTGCCATAAGTGGAAGAACCGCATTCTTCGCACCGCTAATTTTAACCTCTCCCTCTAAAGGTCCGCTGTTGTTAACAAGTATCTTTGCCACTGAAAATTCTCCTTGATAAATAGTGATAGAGATGCCGCAAAGCATCTCTTAAAATTTGCCTATATAACTTTATCTGCGTCTTTTTCTTGCGAATCTTGTTCGGACGCTCATAGCTCATATCGTCCATCTCATATCTGTTCGCACGCTTCTTTGACTTCTTGCTAAATGACTTGAGCGCACCAGCAGCTGTCCCCACATTGCCCGCAGTCCTAATAATGGAGCGATTCTCGTTGATCTTGTCACTCACACTTGTAAACATATCAATCGCATGGTCAATCTGCTCGTCCACCTGTTCCGTTCTCGCCGCAGCAATTGTGGTCATTCTCTTAGTATCAGCTAGAAGCTCATCCACGTTTCTAAGCGTATCAGCCAACTTGATAACTAATCTAATCAAAAACTATTAGGATGAATAGCGCAATCAGCACTAGCATTATTGCCGCCTGCTTTATGTCTAACGAGACTCTCATCATTCCCTCCTTCTACTCTATTGGTAGTATTTAAATTATACCTTAGGCATATTATATGTTCAATCTTATAAATATTTATGACGAACAGGCAATCATTGTGTATAAAACACACCAAGTCTGACCTACAAATATATGCGCTTTATCAAATCCGTATAGTCTGCTCCATCAGGATTGTAGACTGCTATCTCGGGCAGCATCTTGAGATCAGGCTTTGCACCTGCGACTGCATGGATTAGAACCAGGTTTGCTGGTTCAGCGCTGCTCGGTACGACGAGCTGCAGCTCCTGGGTTCTAGCGCTGCTGCTCGCAGAGCTTCGCTGATGTCCGGTAGGCGTGATGGCCTGTGGATCATGTATAGGTCGCCGCCGGACTTCAGAATTCGGCTAGCACACTTGGCAAATTCCACGATACTGGCTGTCGTCTCGTGACGTGCTATAAACTTAGATGCATCTTCATTTGGAATGCCTGATCCTCGCCTGAAATACGGAGGATTAGTAACTACTGCGTCAAATGAATTTTTCATAACCTTTTTAGTTCTGAAATGTCAGCAAGTACAAAGCTTATGCGATTCTCGAGTTTATTCATAGCACAGCCACGCTCTGCTCTTCCTAGCGACACAGGATTCTTCTCAAACCCCACAACCTCAGACAAAGGGAGCTTGTGCGCCAGTATGAATGGTATTATTCCGTTGCCAGTTCCAAGATCAGCAACACGCATCTTGAGCCTGCTCTTGATAGCTTTCGCACCAGTCTCACCGCTGGCAAAGGCTGCCAGAAGCACAGCATCGACTCCATAACTGAAGCCGTCTCCCTGTACTACTTTGTAGCCTCCCATGCCTATCTCGTCGATTCGCTCTGGCTTTCTATCCATATCTCTAAATCCTCACCCAGCTCTATCAGTTTATCTGAACTAATCGCGTGTCAGCTCCTTGATTTCCTTCAAAGTCTCTTCATCAAGATCGCCTAAGTCGTCGTTCTTCTTATGGTAATGTTTCTTATCTATACGTTTGATTTCTTTCTTAAAATAGATGTTGTAGTCAGGGCCTAGAGCATCCTCTCCGGTCTCCTTGTCCTCAACGATAAGTCTAGCTGTCACCTTACCGTTAAATAAATCTACATTTATAACCTTAGCTATTCCGTCAGGAGTATCGATGCGTTCCCCTTCGTTAGGCATACCCTTACGAAGCTCCTGATACGTCTTATTTTTCGAAGTTTAGGCAACACATGAGTCTACCACAAGTACCAGATATCTTGGATGGGTTAAGCGAAAGATTCTGTTGCTTTGCCATCTTGATTGAAACAGGCTGGAAATCGCTTAGCCACTTACTACAGCATAGCGGTCTGCCACAAATCCCTATGCCTCCGAGCATCTTCGCCTCATCTCTTACACCGATTTGGCGGAGCTCAATTCTCATCTTGAACTGTGATGCAAGATCTTTACAAGCCCTCTGAAATCGATTCTTCCATCCGCTGAGAAGTAGAATATAACTTTAGTTCCGTCGATTGTAAATTCAGCATCGACTAGCTTCATATCTAGCTTGTGCTGCAAAATCTTTTTCTTCGCAGGCCTTCATAGCCTCATCTCTCTTAGCTAGATTATCCTTATATCTCTGAATGTCTTCTTTGGAAGCCTTGCGCTCTACGCCTTTGAGCGGAGCAACAAGTTCACTCTCATCAATCTCGCAGTTTGCTATTGAGATATGTCCGAGCTCCATTCCCCTTGCAGTTTCCACAATGACTAGTTCTCCTAGCTCATAGCTCACTCCCGCGGGGTCGAAGTAATATGTCTTGCTGGCTTTCATAAAGCCTACGCCTATAATTTCTACCATCTATTAATTTCCTTCTTATCTATTTAAAACCGAATACTATGTATCCGAATTTGTTACTGTTTATCTCTTATTCCTGTACAGAAATAAAGAGTTTAGTGCATAGTCTGGACTCATCCCACGCTTAATATTGATTCTCGTATCTTCAACTTGATCAATCATCTCTAGTATTAACCCTGCATCCTGTGGCAAATTACCACCACCGATCAATCTTTCATGCAAATTCTTCTCTAGCACATCGAGAAACTTGAACGCCTCCTCGTTGCTTTTGAAGTTCTTCTTGATAATTTCACGCACCTTGAAGAAATATGTTTTGCCGAGCCATTCCTTCATCAGGGTTTCAACACTATCTGAGTTCTCATGCTCCTTAGCTTGCTCCTGGATTCTAAGTTCGACACATCGCGACCTCACTGTTGGTAGCAGCGATTCCTTGTTATCGGTAGCCAAGATAATAACTGTGCCAGGATAAGGCTCTTCTAACGTTTTGAGCAGTTTGTTCTGAACTATCTCGCTGAGCCTCTCCGCATTATCAATGATTCCGACATTATGACTGCCATACGGTCTCATTCCTAGTCGCTCTATCATAGCAGCAGCGTCGACGGTCTTGTATGTCTCTTTGCCGCTCTGATTCATGAAGAATATATCTTCATGCGTGCCACTACTCACTCTTATACAAGCTGGGCATGTTCCACATGCATGCCCAGATATATCGGGGTTAGGGCATATTATGTCCTTGGCAAATCTTCTGATATATTCACTCCGCTGCTCCCCGCTACGTCCTTCTAGTATGTATGCATGTGCGTATTCCCGTGCCATATCTCTCCCATATCATCTGATAGCTACCATATGTAGCCACCTGTCGAGCTCCCTCTATATAGACCCAAGTTTAGAATATATATCTTCTTTAATCTCTTCTACCGTCCTCGTCGCATCAATCCTTACCACCCTTTCAGGATACTTCACGCAAATCGCCTTATACCCTTCATATACGCGGTAATGAAAATCAAGCTTCTGCTGCTCTAGCCTATCTCTAACGTCTTTGCCGATTCTTGATCTACCAATCTCTGGGTCTAGGTCCATGAAGAACGTAACATCTGGCTCAAGTCCGCATGTAGCATACCTATTCACCTCTCCCACCTGTTCTCCAAGATTCCTGCCATATCCCTGATATGCAATGCTCGAATCTACAAATCGGTCACAGATTACAACCGCACCGCTCTCTAGTGCAGGTCTTATCTTCTCCGCAACATGCTGCGCTCTAGCTGCCGCATAGATAAACATCTCTGTGATGTCATCCATCTCAGCATTTTCATTATCTAAAAACGATATTGCGTAGCTTTTTCGCTAATCGACGTACCTCCGGGTTCCCTTGACACTACAACTTCCCTGCCTTCATTTTCAAAATACGCCTTTATATTCTCTACCTGTGTGCTTTTACCGGAGCCATCTGGTCCTTCAAGCGTTATAAAAATTCCCTTTGGCACTATGCACCTCTATCTATGTGTGTTTCTATCGGATGGTTCTATCGGATCTGGAATGTGGATTGTAAATCCTTCTTTGCGTGCTTTTTGCGTTCTTCCACCTTGCGTTTCTCCGCAGCTTGCTTTTGCCTGCTTCTTGCCCTTAACTGTGTCGAAGTAATCTACAAACAAGTATACTCCGAGCACGCCCATAGGTATCGTAAGCAGTAACGCCAATATGTATTTGAACAATATCATAAGGGGCTTCCCTCCCACACTTCGTACATTATAATTTCACATTTATACAGAGTGTATTATACCATAAGATGAAGGAAGATACAGTTTTCATAAAATGTCTTTTTGACAAAAATAAATTAAGTTTGCTAGCTAATTCTTAATTGACATCTTTCAATAAAAAAATTAGTTAGGTCTATGTGCACTTGCTACCCTACAACTGTAGCCGTTAATATGGTAAACTTAATTAGTTAATTAGATTTAAACGCAGGAGGATTAATATGAATTCAATTGAACTCAGCGAACTCATCTATCCTGAGATTGCGGGCGATACTGACTACGAAGCCATGTACCCTAAGCGTAATCTCCCAGAAGGCGCTAAGGTTACAAGACTCGGCCCAAGCCCAACTGGATTTATCCATCTCGGAAACTTATATGGAGCTTTTGTTGACGAACGACTAGCTCATCAGAGTGATGGAATTTTTCTACCTCAGAATCGAGGATACCGACGACAAGCGATTTGTCGAGAATGCTGTAGAGACTATAATCTCTTCTCTCGCATTTTTCGGAATCAAGTTCGACGAGGGTGTTACTGAAAATGGCGACATCGGGAACTATGGAGATTATACTCAGAGTCACCGTGGTGAAATATACAGATTTTATGCCAAGAAGCTACTCGCTGAAGGCAAGGCTTACCCTTGCTTCCTTACCGAAGACGAAATTAGCGCGATAAGAGAAAAGCAAGAGCAGGAGAAGCTTGCCCCTGGAATCTACACAGGCTGGTCAAAGTATAGAGACTGGGATAAAGATCCAGAAGTTGAAAAAAACTCGTTGCTGACCATATCGAGGCTGGCACTCCATTCGTAATTAGACTTAAATCAGCTGGCACTCCTAACGCTGTCGGCGAAGATATCAAGAGAAATAAAGTTGTCGACGGAATCAGAGGTGTTCTCGATGTGCCTGAAAATTTCCAGGATATTGTAATCGTAAAGACTACAGGTATTCCTACTTATCATTTTGCTCACGCTATCGATGATCATCTGATGAGAACAACTCACGTTATACGAGGAGAGGAATGGCTGCCATCACTACCGATTCACGTTGAGCTATTTGACAAGCTTGGATTTGAACTCCCAGTTTATTGCCATACTGCACAGCTAATGAAAATCGGCGAGGACGGCAACAAGAGAAAGCTATCTAAGCGTAAGGACCCAGAACTTTCACTAGACTACTACAGGGACCAGGGTTACCACCCTGCTGCAGTTAGAGAATACCTTCTCACCATTCTTAACTCGAACTACGAAGAGTGGCGTATGGAAAACCCTGAGGCAGATATCAACGAGTTCAATTTCACTACCGAGAAAATGAGTAACTCAGGCGCACTTTTCGACCTTGATAAGCTCAACGACGTTAGCAAGGAAGCTATGCTGCATATCCCTGCTACTGAAATTGCTGAGTTCTTAAAGGCATGGTCTCTCGAGTTCGCACCAGAGTATGGGTACGTATTTGAGGACATGGATTTACTTGTTAAGATTCTCGACCTCGGAAGAGATGAGAAAAAGCCTCGTAAAGACCTCGTATACGCTAGACAGATTATGGATTTCATCAGCTATTTCTACGATCAGAGTTTTAAAATTGTTGATGAAGTCCCTGCCGAAGCTGAAGCAGATAAGGTCAAGATTCTTGAAGAATACCTATCGTCTTACAACCACGCCGACACACAGGAAGAGTGGTTCAATAAGATAAGAGAAATTGCAACTAACCTAGGTTATGCTGCAAAGCCTAAGGACTACAAAAAGAATCCAGATGATTATAAGGGGCACGTTGGCCACGTAAGCACAGTTATCAGACTTGCTCTTGTTGGACGCGCTCAGTCACCTGATGTATGGGCAATTCAGCAGATAATGGGCGAAGAAATGGTCAGAGCCAGAATTAACCGAATGATAAAAGAGGAGAACTAAAATGGAACCAATTCTAGTTATCATGGCTGCAGGAATGGGAAGTCGCTACGGCGGACCTAAGCAGATTGATCCGATTACACCTGAGGGTGATATAATCATGGACTTCTCCCTCTACGATGCATACCAGGCGGGCTTCAGGCGAGTAGCTTTCATTATCAAAGCTGATTTTGAAGAGACTTTTAAAGCCCATATTGAAGGTAGAGCAGGAAAACTATTTGAGACACACTACGCTCTTCAGGAGCTTAGCGATCTGCCATCTGGCTACACTGTACCAGAAGGGAGAACTAAGCCTTGGGGAACTGGCCACGCCGTGCTATCTGCAAGAGACTATATAGATGCACCTTTTGCAGTTATCAACGCAGATGACTACTATGGTCAGGAAGCATTTGAGAAGATATACAAATTCCTCAGTGAATCCGCTGATGCTACACATCACTGCATGGTTGGCTTCAAAATCGAGAATACATTATCTGCAAACGGCTCTGTTGCCCGTGGTCTGTGCGAGGTTACAGATGGATATTTGTCTGACATAGAAGAACATTCCGATGTTATCCGTGAGGCTGACGGTGTAATACGCGCTACCAATTCAAAAGGTACAAGGCACGATGTGCCAGATGGACATTCGGTATCTATGAACCTATGGGGGTTCGGGACTGAATTCCTCGGCATCATGAAAGATGGCTTCCCTACTGCTCTCGATGTAATTATGGAGCAGAACCCGATGAAAGGTGAATATTTCCTACCTTACTGCATCGACACAGAGGTTAAGGCCGGCAGAGCTACTGTAGCTGTCCTTCACTCGAGCGATAAATGGTTCGGTGTAACATATAAAGAGGATAAGGAAGAAGTTTCTGAAAAATTTGCTGAGATGAAAGCAGCTGGAAAATATCCAAAAGAACTTTGGTAGTATATGAATGCATTACAAAAGCGGGACTTATGTCCCGCTTTTTTCGTATCATGTTAATTCTGAAAGGTTAGCGATATGCTACCTTGCCATGCGCTTTCTAGCTGCTAACAAGCCGAGGGATGCTAGTGCAGATCCTATAAACACAATTGAGTAAGGAAGAAGCCCATTGCTATCGCCTGTCTTAGGTGTGTGTCTATGCTTGTTGATAACAGGCTTCTTTGGCATAACCGATGTCGGATTATGAGTCTTATTAGTGTCAAACTTGTAATAGTTCGTGCTAACCTTTGCCTGATTATCCAGTGGCTTTCCATTTATATCCTCATCTACCTTAACCTTGTAAGTCACCGTAAATGTCTCGTCATTACCGAGATTTGTCTTTCTCCAAGTGATGACACCGTTTTGTTCCACCCCACCATTATCTGCGGAACCTGAAACGTACTTCGTGTACTTAGGAATAGCATCTGTAATCGTCACATCATCTGCTCGCCCGATTGTATTCTTATACGTTATCTTATATGTAAGTACATCTCCACCCTTAACTGTCTTTCCGTCAACGCTAGTGGACATATCGTCTTTAAAAAAACGTCCTTCTTAGGCTTAGTTGGTGGTAGTAACTTAGTCTCAACGGTATTCGTAGGAACTGACACATTATCAAAATACATCTTTGCTGCTGAGTTTGTAATAGTATTATCACCCTCTACTAGCGCTCTGCTATTTGTCTCAGTCTTATAAGTTATCTCGTAAACTTTGCCGCCCTTATCTCTTGCGAACAGAGCATTTTTGATAATATTAATCTCTACGTGGTCCTGACCATTTTCATTATCCGGTGTCACGGTCACACGATAATCTTGCCCTTCGACTAGAGTGTTGCCATCAAACTTAACGATTGCTTCTTTGAAATCTACTTTCTTATCAAAGGTATCGGCAAATTTCAACGACTTAATATCATCAATTATATCAGTACCCGGTCTTGGGACTGTGTACCTTACAGTGTAGTTGATAGGCTCTCCAACACGCTTTGGTGCCTGTGCTTTATCTACAGTTTTCTTAGCTGCTGTACCAGGATTATTATGGTAAGGAACTTCAGCAAAGAACTTAAACAGGCCACCGCTCGTTACAGAAGAATTATAGGCAAAAGTAATCGAGTTTGTCTTGCTGCGCATAACAAATCCCGTTTTGTTATACTCATCCTGTCCGCTAGTTCCAGCTGCAGTGATGCTCGCATTCGCTTTCCACCAATGCCAGTTGCCAGATCCATTTTCCTCATCCAAACTAACCGCTCTATTGTAAACGATCTTATCAATAGTGCTATCAAGATCCTTGACTCCTAGCTCTTCATAAAAAGAAGATCTGCGGTTCCCAGCGATTGGATTTCCTGGCTTCACATCGATATCAGCTGGCTGCATCGTCAGCTTTAAATCGCAAGGTGTACCATCAGCATACTCGAGAGTTGCTGTAACGTCTGTCTTAGTGTTGAAAGACCAAATATTGTCATTAGTAAAATTAGGATGATCAGGATATACATAATCCATCAGCTGAATACCACTATCACCCCAGTTTTGGTCAACCGTCAAAAAAGGCACCCCTGCATTGGCATCATTAAAGTTTGCCTGCTGCCCGTAATATACCGTTGGATTCAGCTGTAGGTGAGAAACCTTCACTCTCACGTTGACCTTTTTGCCATTTACTTCACCAGCATTAGTGAATAGAAGTTCTAGAACATTATCGTAATCCTGCTTCGAATTGGATTTCTCATACTTGTGCATGAACACCGTACTCTTAGTCCACGAACCATTCGGGGTCACTACTTCCTTCAGAGTTCCCGAGCCAGTGCTAACGACCTGCATATTCTCCTGCCTGCACTTGAACTCGTATAGGTTGAGATTTGCTAGATTAAGATCAGTCGTTGTATTCTCAACCGCAAAAAGCCTCCATATTAGGTGCAGCTATCCCTATCATCATCAGAAATGATAGTAGCAAAACGAATAATTTGCGAACTGACAACGCTTGCCTTTTTTTCCATAATTGATCCTTCTTTCTTATTTATTTAATTAAAAATACAAATATGTTCAAACGTTACGCTTTTTAGTAATAACTCTTTGATAAATATTGCCTAATAGGTACATTATACACTATTGTAAGAATTTTTATCATTTAATATTTTTTTTCTTAATTTCCTCGCATAGGAAAGTGTTTTCTTAAGCGCATCATCCTTTGATATACCAGCTAGTCTCAGTTTGTGCGCATATTCAAGGATTGTGCCGAAGTCATCGCCTGGCATAATTCCCCTATCGATCAAGTCCTTTCCTGTAACATAAGGTCTCGCCATCATGTCTCTGTACAGATCTAGTCTATCGAACAAGAACTTTATCCGTTCTTGCTCCCTTGATTTTTTTCTTCATCTGTGTAAAGCTCTGATTCTATCTCAATATTGCCTTGTGTCTCGTGTGTCTCGTTTGACGCCTGGCTCAGATTATGAGCACCCAGGTGTGGCAATTTTGGCTTATCGCAGATTGCAAAATATATAAGATCACTAGGAGCAATAGCATCGTCAAACATTCGATTCGTCTTCTTGACCGACGATCTCGCTTCAGCAATCTTGTTTGGGCGCATATGGTTAGGAAGCATATTGGCTATGTACCTCTTTATATCGCTGCCATGACACACGCGGTCCAGAAATCGCTCCGCGATTTCTGCTCCTTGTAGCTCGTGACCATACGCGTGAATTGCGCCATTAACGAATTCAGTCGTCGTGATCTTGCCGAAATCATGAGTGAGAGCCAGCAGCATAAACGCGTATGGGTCACTCGCGCAAGGTCGGAACTGGGCCGCTCTATCCAGAACCATCATGGTGTGAGTCCAGACATCACCTTCTGGATGGAACTTAGGATTTTTGTTCTAGCCCGATCAGCTGTTCGAGTTCCTTGAACCAGTATCCGAGTTGGCCCATTTCCCGCAGGCATTCAAAGAATTCGGATGGCCTGTGGGATTCCAGGAGCGCCTTCTTCATCTCCATCTCGACGCGCTCGGCCGACAGGGATCTGAGGTCGAGCGTTCTGCAGATTGAAATCGTGGAAGGCGCGACCTGGAATCCGAATCTGGATCTGAACTGGGCAGCACGGAGGGCACGGAGTGGATCCTCACCGAATTTCTTATCGTCTATGTGACGGATTATTCGGTTTTTGATATCCTCCGTGCCTCCATACGGATCTGCGATTTCACCACTCAGAATATCCTTGAGAAGCGCATTCATAGTGAAATCGCGCCTACGTGCTGCCTCCTTGATTCCGATAAACGGATCGATTTCAATTTCAAAGTCGCGATGACCAGACCCAGATTTTCTTTCTGAGCGAGGAAGTGCAATATCTATCTGATGACCAGCAAGCGAGTACACACCAAAAAGCAGAGCCGAATCGAAGCGGCTTTCCAAGTTCCTTTAACACCGCTTCTAGAACCGCCTCAGAGATTCCATGCACCTCAATATCAACGTCCTTGATAGGACGCCCCATAACTTCGTCACGAACTATACCGCCGACAAAGTACGCTCTTCCTCCTAGCTCCGCTACACGTTCAGCTAGCTTTTTTTAATTATAGTTTTATCTATCTCATTCATTTAATTATTCTTGCCTACACATAACTCTGGCTCTCCACGTCGAACACACCTCTTGTTGTGAGTCTTAGCTTCGGAATAACCGGAAGGCTCATGAAGGAAAGTGTCATAAACGGATCTATCGATTTGCTCACTCCAAGTTCAAAAGCCTTTGCCTTTGCCTTTTCGAGATTTGTATTAACCTCAACTAATGGCTCTCCACTCATCAAACCCGCTATCTCAAGCTGCACGTCTCCTATGCACTCACCGCCGTCAAATACAGTGATACCACCGCCATTCTCCGCAATATGATTTACAGCAGCTGCCATATCTTGATCATTAGTACCGACAACTATTATATTGTGAGAATCGTGCGATATACTGGTAGCAACTGCACCACTCTTTAGTCCATACCCCTTTATATATCCTATTCCAATATGACCAGTATAGTTATGTCTCTCTACTACAGCAATTTTGAGGACATCTTCATCAACATTAACACCAGTAGCATATCCCTCATCTGTGGTCATCAGTTCACCTGCAACCATGCCGAGCACCCCTCTTGGTCTATCTATTTTGAATGCTTCAGCAGTAAGTTTATCCACTTTGAAAGTACTATGAGCCCTTGTCGTCAGGAATTCATCTACTTCTGGAGCTTTGAACTCTTTGAGCTTGCCATTATTGAACATAAGCTTGCCCTTCTTGTAGACTTGATCGACTGTAAAATTTTCAAAATTATCTATTACGACGAAATCCGCAAGATATCCGAGCGCAATAGCACCACGATTATTCAGCCTAAAATATCTAGCTGCATTAGTGCTAGCAACCTTGATTGCTAGTATAGGATCTGCTCCCATAGATATGGCTTTCTTAATTATATAGTCTATATGCCCTTTCTCTAATAGATCAGATGGATGCTTATCGTCGGTGCAGAACATACATCTATCTGCGTACTTATCTGTCAAAAGTGGCATCAGCGCCTCGAGGTTATGGGCTGCTGTGCCTTCTCTTATCATTATCACCTGACCGAGTTCTAGCTTCTCTATCGCCTCTTCTGCCGTAGCACACTCGTGATCGGAATACACGCCAGCAGCAACGTATGCATTTAGAGCCTTACCCTTCACCCCTGGTGCATGGCCGTCTATCTTCTTGTGGTGAGCCTGTGCAGCAACAATCTTCTCCACAACCTGCTCATCCGCAGCAACTGTGCCGACATAATTCATCATCTCTGCAAGTCCCTGCACTCTAGGATGTTCGTAGAAACTGTCTATCGCTCTATAATCGAGTGTTGCCCCAGACTCGTCAAGTGGAGTCGCAGGAACGCATGAAGGGAGCATAAATCTCACATCTATCGGGAGTCCTTCGGTCGCCTGAAGCATATACTCAATGCCATCTGTCCCCATCACATTTTGCAATTTCATGCGGATCCGTTACAACCGTGGTCGTTCCATGAGGAAGCACCGCCCTTACAAATTCAGTAGGCGTAACAAGAGAGCTCTCGAGGTGAATATGAGCATCAAGAAATCCAGGGCACACGATTTTGCCCGTCATATCGACTTCTTTCTCACCATCATATTCACCTAGTCCAACGATTAACCCATTCGTAACTGCAATGTCAGCATTTCTCAGCTCGCCTGAAAATACGCTCACATATGTAGCATTCTTAAGAACCAAATCTGCCTTTGCACTTGCCTGCCGCAGCCCTTATAACTTTCTGTTTGCGCTGTAATTTGCGATTGATTCTGCCTGTGTAGCTTTCGGACATTTGAGTACCCCTTTACTGTACTAATATAAATTAATCTATTGTATCATACTTTTATTAAACCATTTTGTAACTGAATTATAAAAAAACAGTGTTATATCGGTACTCTCTAACGCCTTCAATCTATTTTTACTTTACAATCAGTCAACTAAACTTTACATTTTGTACATACAAAAAGAGCCCAGTTGGGCTCTTTTATAAAAGCATATATAACGCTCTAAAAGTTTTTTCTTATTAGCCTAATAGTTTCTCTTCCCACTCCTTCTCCCTGAAGCCACCGAGCACGAAGTCATCGCCAACGACAAGCGGTCTCTTTACAAGCATCCCATTAGATGCTAGCACCTCTAGCTGTTCATCTTCGCTCATCGCATCTAGCTTATCCTTGAGCTCCATTTCTCTATAGAGCATACCGCTTGTGTTAAAGAACTTTCTCACCGGCTTGTCACTTCTCGATAGCCAGTCCCTTAGCTCCTCTTTTGTCGGATTATTTTCAACTATATGTCTGTCATCGTAAGCGACACCATTGTCATCGAGCCACTTCTTAGCTTTCTTGCAAGTGCTACACTTAGGATATTCATTAAATAGTACTTTCATAGTCATTCTCCCTCTTACTTTACAAGTTCAATCAGGTCGCCATAACCTGCCTCTAGCATGTCTTCAACTGATATAAATTTCAGGGCTACCGAATTGATACAGTATCTCATGCCGCCATCTTCCGCAGGACCGTCTTGAAACACGTGTCCTAAATGCGAGTTTGCCCCCTTGCTTCTAACCTCTACTCGTTCCATACCAAAGGTCGTATCGCGTAGATATATCACATGCTCCTCGCTTATAGGTCTTGTAAACGCCGGCCATCCACAGCCAGAATTGAACTTATCCGTCGACACGAATAGCGGTTCACCACTCACAACATCTACGTAAATTCCCTTTTTCAAAGAAATCATCGTATTCTCCAGAGAACGCCCTCTCAGTCCCAGATTTTCTCACTGACGTTATATGCCTGAGGTCCAATGCGGTAGAATAGTTCCTCCTCAGTCTCATCTGACGGATAGAGGTCATCCTTTACCTTCTGTCCAGCCTCTTCAGCTTCAGCTGCAAACAGCGCTCTAACTTCTTCAATCTCATAGTTTGTAATGTGGCAGTAACCACCAGGATTCTTATCGAGATAGTCCTGATGATAATCTTCTGCGTCATAGAACGAAGAAAGTGGCTCAAGCTCTACGTAGATTTCCTCATGAATTTCTTGCTGCTGTGCGAAAACTTTTTCTAAAATCGGCAAATCCTGATCATCCTCGTAATACACGCCCGTCTGGTACTGTGTTCCGATGTCCGGCCCCTGTCTATTCTGAACAGTCGGATCGATGACCACGAAGAACGCATGTGTAAGCTTCTCAAGCGATAATCTCTCGGGATTATACACTACTTTAACAGCCTCTCTATGACCAGTATTTCCCCTACAAACCTGCTCATACGAAGGGTTCTCTACACTTCCATTCGCATATCCAACAGTTGTCTCTATAACTCCTGGTATATCCTTAAACACTCTCTCAGTGCCCCAGAAGCAACCACCGGCAAAATATATATTCTTGTTCATTGTTAATCTCCTCATCGACAGTAATGCACAAATTACTTGCGATACAATTGTCTCACGCCTGTTTAACTTGCGCACAATTTAATTATATATATTATAGCCGTTTTTTTCAATGTTTTATTTATTGTTCATGCAAATATATCTTGATTTTTACCTTCACCCAAGTACCACATTTCTGAGTAGAATCTATTCGGCCAAATAAGAGCTTGCCCGCATCCATAAGCCTTACAAAGACCACATTATATCACCTAGTTATATGCAGTATCTTGGTCTTGTGCCTATCAACAGCTTCTTTAAACTCCACAAGGCCTTGCTCTAGCTCTTTCATTCTCTCTTCTATAGCCTCTTCACTTTCAAGAATATCTTTCATGTTATAAGGAAAATCTTCCTTTATAACCTCAATAGCAATCCTTACTCTGGAGCTCCTTTCTAAAATTCGCTCTCTATCCTTCAGAAGCTGTACTCTTACATCTTCTTTTTCATATGCGGGAATTTCATCACTTGCTATGAGACTAATAGTTCTAATTGTCTCTAGCTCTCCATTTTTATAAGCCTGCACTGCATTATTAAACAGTTCTTGCTTAGCTTCAGGTAAGTCTGGATTCAGATCAGGATGAAGATCCTTCACAATCTGCCTATACAGCGTCTTTAGTTCCTTGGTATCCTCACCTAATAGGCGTTCTAGATTTCTGCGCTCAAGTGCCTCGTTCATATTCTCAAGTCGCTTTCCAATTTCTCTATTGAACTCCTCAAGTTCAACATCAAGAATAGCCTCTATTTCATCAAAATCAATTTTTTTTCCTGTCTGTTCTTCTTCGCCTGAATTAGCTCGATTTTTTTCTTCTTAGTCTAGCCTCCAAGCACTGAGCCTCGTAGAGCTTATACTCAATGGCTCCAAATTCAATAAAGAATTTTTGTTTCTAGATTCTTACAAATAACAAAAACGTAACTCGTCATACTCGAATAGTGCCATGGATAACTCCGTACGAGCTCTATCTACCTCTTCTTTAAGCTTTTGCAATTTCTGGAAAAAAACTATTACTTTCTTTTTCATTCAATCTCACCTTTCTCTATGAATCACACATTGCAATGTAAATTTACGTTTAAATAAAGTTTACCAAACAAGAGGAATTTATTCAATTTAAGTCTAAAAGTAAAAAGCAGCCACACGGGCTGCTTTTTCATAGGTTATTATCAATCACATGCTTTGTATGTATGAAGGTGATTATATTTTATCCCCAAACTTCCTCAGCTACTTCTTTTTACAAGTCTTAGTTTAGCCCACTGTTCTTCTTCAGTAAGCTTATTTCCAATTTCGCAAGAAGCGAATCCGCACTGAGGACTTAGGCAAAGTCTGTCTAGAGGAACGTACTTGCTTGCTTCCTTGATTCTCTCATGGAGAACTGACTTATCTTCGAGCTCAGGTGTCTTAGTAGTAACTAGTCCGAGAACTACTTTCTTATCTTCAGGAACCTTAGCTAGAGGCTCAAATCCGCTAGATCTCTCATCATCAAACTCTAGGAAGAACGCCTCAACATTTTTCCTTTCCAAGTAGAACATCGGCTACTGCATCATATGGACCGCTACTAATGTATGTTGAGTGGTAGTTTCCACGACACACGTGAGTAGTTATTACTAAGTCTTCTGGAGCTGTTGCAATTACTCTATTGTTAACATCTTTGTACTTCTCCTGAATTTCTACTGTACCTTCCTTGGTCGTTCCGAACAGAAGAGAACCAGATTTATCTGCGAATAGGCCCCAAGTGCAGTCATCGAGCTGTAGATTTCTACAACCAGCTTCATATAGCTGCCTGATGAATTCAGCATATACTTCTACAACATCGTCGATAAATGCTTCTTCACTCTCATACTGTGCAAAAGTTGACTCTAGATTGAATGGGAAGAGGAATTGTGCAAGGAACTGCGCTGGTGAAGGAATTGTCTGCTTCGCTACTGTGTTCTCATCCTCAAACTGCTTAACGAATCTAAAGTGATCTACGAAAGGATGCTCTTTTGATAGCTTCAGCTTGCCTACTAGGTATGTATCGTCTACAATCGCATCTTCTCCGTGGAATGGCAATCCTGTCTTGGTTGGCTTATGACCTACACCCTCAAGTGCCCACATGAAGTCCAGGTACCAGGTTGCTCTTCTGAACTCGCCGTCAGTAATTACATGATATCCAATCTCCTTAAGCTTTGATACGAGTTCCGTGATTGTCTCGTCCTCTACCTTCTTTAGCTCATCATATCCGATATTGCCGTTATCAAAAGCTCTTCTCGCTTCCTTAAGTCTCTCTGGTCTTAGGAAACTTCCTACAAAATCATATCTAAATGGTGACTTTAAATTGCTCATTTCTATATACCCCCTCTTTTGCCGCAGACCTACGCCCAAACTTCGTCTGCAATCTCTTTAACTAATCTTAGTTTAGCCCACTGCTCTTCTTCAGTTAGCTTATTTCCAATCTCGCAAGAAGCGAATCCGCACTGTGGACTGAGACAAAGCCTCTCAAGAGGCACGTACTTGCTTGCTTCCTTAATTCTTGCAATAACTTCTTCTTTATCTTCTAACTCTGGCGACTTAGTTGTGATAAGGCCGAGAACGACCTTCTTGTCAGGTGAAACCTTTGCGAGGGGTTCAAAATTACCTGAACGCTCATCGTCATACTCGAGTAGCAGAGCATCTACGTTCTCCTTTGCAAACACATAGTCTGCTACTGAGTCGTATGCACCGCTTGAAAAGTATGTCGAATTATAATTTCCCCTGCAGATATGCGAAGTAATAATTAAGTCTTCAGGCTTGCCTTCAAGCGCTAAGTTGTTTACCTCGAGTAGTTGAGCCTTAATTGTTTCTAAGTCTATACCTATAGCTTTGCATACAAGCTTTGCAACATCTCCGACTACTGCTCCCCATGTGCAGTCATCTAGCTGTAGGTTGCGACAACCAGCATCGTAGAACTGCTTGATTACATCTTGATATGCCTTAGCGATATCCTTAATCAGCTCTTCATTTGTCTCATAAAAACTTTCTAGTGCTCTCGAGGTTATCTGGCATGATGAACTGCTGGAATGTCTGCGCCGGGGCAGGGATCGTGTATTTCGCAACAGTGTTTTCATCTTCAAACTGCTTTTAAGAATTTAAAAATATTCTACAAATGGATGAGGCTTTGCTTTGAGCTTGCCTACTAGGTATGTATCATCTAGCAATGCGAGTTCGCCATGAAACTGAATTCCACCACCTGTATTCTCATGTTCTACACCTTCAAAGCCCCACATGAAGTCGAGATGCCAGAATGTTCTTCTAAACTCTCCATCTGTTACTACATGATAGCCAAGCTCCTTCTGCTTAGTTACTAGCTTTGTAATCTCTTCATCAACGACCTTGTCGTACTCTTCCTGACTAATCTCTTTCTTTCTTAGCTGTACCTTTGCATCTTTAAGTGCTTGTGGTCTTAGAAAGCTTCCTACATAGTCATATCTAAATGGTGTATTTAATTCATTGCTCATCTCTACATACCCCCTCTTGTTTGTTAAACATAGATTACCATCAAGTATTAATTTATGGAAATACTTATAACCCATAGCGAGATATAGTTTTAATTTATATCTCGTGTATAGCTGTTCACAAAGCAAAAATAAAAAGCAGGACCCACTATATGAGTCCTGTCAATCTGTTTTCTTTTATTTCTAGTATAGCTTCGCTCCTGCCGGAATCGAATCGTCGAGCATAACTAGGTTGAGGATTTCCTCACCATCATAGTCACAGATAGCAGATAGAAGCATACCGCATGATTCTAGTCCCATCATCTTGCGCGGTGGAAGATTGGTGATTGCTACTAGAGTCTTTCCAACTAGCTCATCTGCAGAGTATGTCTCCTTGATTCCAGATAGGATTGTTCTAGTCTGACCTGATCCATCATTGAGAGTGAAGTTGAGCAGCTTCTTGCTCTTTGGAACTTCCTCACAAGCTAGAACCTTAACTACTCTAAAGTCAGACTTGCTGAATGTATCGAAATCAACTACGTCCTCGAATAGCGGTTCTACCTTAACCTTGGATAGATCTCAGCTTTCTCTCAGCCTTTTCGTCTGAGCTACCACCCTTGCCTAAAGGCTTCATTACTGGGAATAACTGTACGTCTCTGATAGTTGAAGAATCAGTGAGAAGCATAACCAGTCTATCAACTCCGATTCCAAGTCCACCAGTTGGAGGCATTCCAACCTCGAGAGCATTTACGAAATCCATATCCATCGGATGCGCTTCATCGTCAAGTCCGAGGTCTAGTTCACGCTGCTGCTCGGCAAATCTCTCGTACTGATCGATTGGGTCATTGAGCTCTGAGAATGCATTGGATAGCTCCCAGCCATTGATATATGCTTCGAATCTACGAGTGATGCGTGGGTCTTTTGGATCCTTTTTTGCTAGAGGTGATACCTCTACCGGATGTCCTGTCAGGAACACTGGTCCATCTAGAAGTCCTGGGATGTCTTCGCAGTACTCATCGAACATCTCAGCGATGATTTTTGCCACGAGTCCACTTATTAACTTCTTCAGCATCCATTCCGTATGCGATTGCACGCTCACGCGCCTCTTTATCATCCTCAATCTTATCAAAAGGAATTCCTGTAACCTTGATTACGGATTCCGTCATATCTATCTTGTTCCATGGCGGTGTAACGTCAAAAGTCTTGCCCTCATAAGAGATAATCGGTGTTCCATTTACCTCCATCGCACACTTGTAGACAATCTGCTCCATGAGATCCATCATACTCTCCTGGTTTCCGTACGCCATATAGCATTCCATAGAAGTGAACTCAGGACTGTGATTCTTGTCCATACCCTCGTTACGGAATACCTTACCTAGCTCGTACACTCTATCGAGTCCACCGACAATCAGTCTCTTGAGCGGAAGCTCGAGAGAGATTCTGAGGTGAAGATCGAAGTCGAGCGCATTGTGGTGTGTATTGAATGGTCTAGCATTAGCACCACCAGCGATAGTCTGTAGCACTGGAGTTTCAACCTCAAGGAAGCCATAGTCATCCTCGAGTACTCTACGAATGGTGCTAACTACCTTTGCACGCTTTAGAAATGTGTCTCTTACGTCAGAATTTACAATAAGGTCAACGTAACGCTGTCTATATCTAAGATCTGTATCTACGAGACCACTCCACTTGTCAGGAAGCACCTGTAGGGATTTAGCCAGAAGTGTTAGCTCCTGCACGTGAATTGAAATCTCATCTGTCTTAGTCTTGAACACGATGCCCTTTAGACCTACGAGGGTCACCGATATCGTACGTCTTAAAAAACCGTGTACTCTTCAGTTCCGATATCATCACGCTTAACGTAGCACTGGATTCTACCCTGTTTATCCTGGATATCAAAGAATGCAGCCTTGCCCATGATTCTCTTGCTCATGATACGTCCAGCAACTGCCACTTCCTGATCTTCCATAGCGTCGTAGTTATCCTTGATATCTTTGCTGTGAGCAGTTACATCATATGTCTCCTGCACGAAAGGGTCTCTACCCATAGCGCGAAGCTCCTGCAGCTTATCTCTTCTAATCTGTCGCTGTTCACTTATTTCTTCTGCTGTAAGCTCCGGCTGTTCCTGCTCAGGAGTCTTTACATTGTCATTACTCATTATGATTCCGTAATCCTTTCTAACGAATTATTCAAACATACTGTCGTGCACCGCAATTTTTCCCATTTGGGGCACAGAACAAAAGCACTACTTTCTTACGTCAAGAACCTTGTACTTTTGCAGTTCCATCGATGATTGGGAACTCAAGCACGTCTCCAGCTCTTGCTCCTAGTAGGTGCTGTCCAACTGCAGATGCATTTGAAAGTTTACCATTGAATGGGTCTGCCTCTGTGTTTCCTACAATCTTGTAAGTAACCTCTTCATCATACACTAAATCGTGAAGTGTTACTGTACGACCAGTAGCGATTACACCCTCATCGGTCATCTCATCTTCGTCGGCAATTTTAGCTGTACGCAGCATAGCCTCGATGCTAGTGATTCTCTCCTCTGTCTCAGCCTGTGCATCTTTTGCAGCATCGTACTCTGAGTTCTCGGAAATATCTCCGTATGAGATTGCCTCCTTAAGTCTCTCTGCATTTTCCTTTCTTGTTACAGTAATTAGATGCTCAAGTTCTTTTTGAAGGGCATCATACCCTTCTCTAGTCATTTCATTATCATGTGGTGCCATTGGTCTCTTACTCCTTTCAACCTTCTGTTATTAAATCTCGTATTTCTTTACATTTTCGCTAGCTGCTAAGTTAAGCAGTGCGGAATACTTCAGTCTAAACGTCATGATATCTCCGATTTTAACTTCGCCTTCGACATCCTCGACATCGATTATGGTGTGGTCACCCGATGCGCCAATCACCGAAGTTCCTTTCATATCAGGAACAAGGTCATCTATATCGCCATAGTCAGCTCTGCCGATTGCAAGCAGTGCCCTCTTGCGCATGCCTCTATCCACGTACTCTCGTTTCTTGCCAGCGGCATCTACTCCGAGTTCTCCCTGAGGATAGCTAGCCTTCATCTTGATCTCTATTACCTCAGCCTTAAGCACGAACGGAGTATCAAGCTCATCCATAGCTTCAAGATTATAACACAGTCTGACATCTTCGAGTGGACCAATTAAAGGACCTGCTCCAAGTCTCAGCATATTAATCTTAGCTGGCATATATCCGTGGTACACTCCGAGTAAGCTCGTAGTAGCCCCACCTGATACGTATTCGAGTTCTCTTCCAATCTTAGCCTCAACTTTTTCGGCAAGCTCGGCAAGAGCAATCATCTTATCCTCCGTAGGAATTACTGAGCCGTAGCAACCGAGGTTTGTTCCTATACCTGCGAGCACAAGTCCAGGCATCTCATTTTCTACCTTGAGAGCTACATCAATCAGTTCATCTAGATCAAAAAAGCCTTCTCTTAGATCACCTAAGTCTGCCATCAGGATAACCTTGTGAGTAGTTCCTTTCTCAAGTGCTATCTTGTTGATCGCTTCGAGAACTACTAGCTCGCTGTTAAGGCTTATATCAGCAATATCCACCAGCTCAGAAATCTCAGATAGCATAGGTACTCTGATTAGAAGCAGTGGAACGGTTATCCCACCCTCCTTAGCTCTCTCTAGCTGCTCTAGTCTTGAAGACCCTATCAGCTTAGCTCCACCAGCCACAAAATCCTCACAAGTCGCAACGGTTCCATTTGTAGCCTTGATGATACCAGCAATTGAAATTCCCTGCTCACCACACTTGGATGAGAGCTTCTTCATATTATTGACCAGCTTTGCTCTGTCATGAAACAGCGCTGGATACTTATATTCTGCCATCTCGCTCATCTCACTTTCTATGACCACTTATTGTCTTCAACAAATCTTCTGATCTTTAGTCCCGTCGTCTTATCAAATTCCCTATCGCGAATGACTACATGATTGATCTTCTTGAACAGAGGCATTGTCTCGTTCTGTTTATCCACGATTCGCTCAATGTACTCCCTAATCTGCTCATCTGTCGCATCTTCACCAAGCTCTTCAGCAAGAATTTCTTTGTTAGGTCTAATAGTTACATAGATGCCGCGCTTTAACGGATCATCATTATCCTCATCTCCCCAAACCATACATTCTTCGATGCACTCATTCTTCATGATATAGAACTCGAGTTCCTCTGGGAAAACGTTCTTGCCATTTGCCGCTATGATTACATTTTTCTTACGGCCTGTAATATATATATAATCCTTATCGCTCAGATATCCGAGGTCTCCTGTGTGGAACCAACCGTCCTTGATTACCTCGTCAGTGCTCTCCTGATTTTTGTAATATCCCATCATGATATTAGGTCCGCGGAAGCAGATTTCTCCGATTCCATCATCACCTTTGTCAGCAATCATGCACTCTACAAACGGTAGCAGATGACCAGCTGATGCATTATCGATGAGTTTTTGGATCCTCTGGGTTGAGCGACACCATAGGTGATGTCTCTGTAAGTCCATAGCCCTGGATTGCCGTGATACCTAGATCTCTAAAGAAACCCATAATATCTCCATCGATTGCCGCACCCCCGACGATAAGAGTCTTGATGCGTCCGCCAAAAAGTTCTGTAATCTTCTTAGTTGCAGGCTTACTAACATCTATTCCTACACGCTTAGTAACCTTGCTAAGCTTCATTAATGTCTTGAGCTGTTTCCCTTTGCCACTCTTCTTGATCTGTCTTGTAATCTTACTGTAGAAGTTCTCGTAGATTAGCGGCACTGCTAGCATAAGGTGTGGCTTCACCTCTTGTAGATCCTTGACTATATGCTTGAGACCCTGGCAAAACGCCATCGTTGCTCCGCAGTACATCGACTCTATGAATGTGCATGTGCACTCATATGTGTGATGTATAGGAAGCACGGAGAAGAACACGTCTCCCACCTCAATATTTAGGAAGGTCTGCGCAACCATTACGTTTGAGCAGATATTCTTGTTATTGAGCATTACTCCCTTTGAAGTGCCAGTAGTTCCCGATGTAAACAGGATAATCGCCATATCTGTATTGATTATCTCTGCATCTATGAACCTTCTATCACCAGCTTCTACTAACTCATATCCACGCTCTCTTAGCTTATGCCACGATAGAAGCCCTTTGTTCTCCTTCTCATGACTATGCATACCGGCATTGATTACGAATTCCAGAATGTTGTCATCTCTATCCTTGATTCGCTTAAATATATCGTAATGCTTATCCATTGTGATGACTGCAGATAGCTCTCCGCTCGCTGTCAGCTGAGACAGTTCATCTTCGTTGAGCTCCTTGTCAAGCGGAACGACTACGCCAGTTCCTCCTACAACGGCTAGGTAACTCTCTGCCCATTCATAGCAGTTTTTACCGATTACACCTATGTGCTTACCCTTTAGTCCTAGCTCAATAAGCGCAGTTCCGAGCGCATTTACATCGGCAAGCACCTTATTGTAAGAAATCTCCTGAAAAGGTTCGTTCTTATCGAACTTCTGTAAAAACAGCGGTTTATCGCCATACAGCTCAGCACTCGTCTCTAGTATATTCTTGATGTCTGTAACCGGGCGGCGCCAAGTGTGTCTGATTGCAGGGTCAGTGGACTCCTTTATAGCATCCATCATAGCCTGCATCTCTTCCATCTCTTTGGCCTTTATCTTGCGGTACTCTGTTCTACTATTGCTGCTATCCGTCACTTTATAATCTGCGTCCTTTCGCGAAGTCTCTGTCATCGAATTTGTACTCATAGTTTTCTTCCTCGAATCTCTTAATCTTAAGTGTCGTCGTCTTAATAAAGTCGTCTTCACGAATCTCGATTCTCTTAACTCGTTTGAAAGGCGGCATCTTTGAATTGGCTTCGTCTACGTCCTCCTTGAGTTTACGATACTTCTCTTCGTCAGTTTTATAGCCCGCATTCTCAAGTGCCTTGTAGTCAGGATACATGATTGCTGTGCAGATCAGGTCATCCTTAACCTCTTCATGCTTTCCATACACGATTACTTCGTTTATGTATTCGCTTAGCAGTAGGTAGTATTCAACTTCTTCTGGGAAAATGTTTTTACCACCTTTAGTTACAATTACGTTCTTCTTACGTCCTGTGATGTACAGGAATCCATCTTCATCCAGATATCCGTAATCACCAGTATATAACCAGCCATCCTTAATAGTCTTGGCTGTATTCTCAGCATCCTTGTAATATCCCATCATCACAGATGGTCCCTTACAGATAACTTCACCGATGCCACTATCATCCTTATCTACGATGCGCACCTCAGTTCCAGGCATTGGTTTACCTACTGAAGCAGCCTTTCCATATCTGTCTTGGTTAACCGCGATAATCGGTGAATTCTCGGTCATACCATATCCCTGCATCATCGGAAGACCCATAGCTTCAAATTCAGAGATTACATTTGGATCAATCGCAGCCCCACCAGCGATGAGGATATAAAGACTTTCTCCAAATATATCGTGAACTGCTTTGAAAAGCTTTTTGGTAACCAGCCTGTTATTTCTAAGGTCGAGTTTCATCGACATGCTGAGAGCTCTCCTAAGCTTATCTGCATTGCCGCTCTTCTCTGCCTTCGACCATATCTTTCTATATATGTTCTCATAGATAAGCGGAACACCCAGCATGATGTTGCACTCTGCCTCTACGAAATTCTGCTGTATATACTTCAGTCCCTCGCAAATTACTACTGTCGCCCCCTGATAGAAGCTCGTCATAACCGTGCAAGTCATCTCATATACGTGGTGCATCGGAAGCACATCGAGTACACGTCCTCCGTCTGGAATACGTACGTATTTAGACATATTGAATACGTTCTGAGAGAGATTTCTATGAGAAAGCATTACTCCCTTTGCTAGGCCTGTAGTTCCCGAAGTAAATAGGATTGTCGATAAATCCTCTGCGTGAATCTCAGCATCTATATAATCACGATTTCCCTGTGCAACGATTTCTCTTCCTTCTGCCACGAGCTGATCCATTGTCATGAATCTGTCATCAGTTAGGAATTCACTGACATCATCTCCAGGTGCAGCCATGATAATAACCTTCTTAATCAGAGGTAAGTCTTTAGAAGTGGTGCAACAATAGCGGTAAGCTTCGTTGATGCGAACACAGCCTCTACGTCAGCGCGCTCTAGCAGATTAGTAATCTCTCCTTTTTCAAGATTTCTATCAATAGGTACGATTACTCCAACTCCGCATACAACTGAGTAGTATGAAAGTGCCCACCTGTGTGAGTTATCCCCGATAACCGCGATTTTACTACCCTTGAATCCCCTTGCAACTAGAGCTGTCCCAATAGCATCCTGTTCTTCCTTGAACTCGGCATAAGTCATCGATTTGAACGGCTCCTTATGGTCGTCCTTATACATGTATGCCGCCCTATCTGAAAATTTCTGAGCGGATGCGTCTACCAGCTCTTTGAGTGTCTCCACATAGTTACCTTCGTATAGTTGATTTTCATATTTCTTTTTATTCATATCTACTAGCCCATGTCCTTTATATATGCTCTGAAAAAGTGCACACACTTATCAATTATACTATCAATGTGTATCAAGAGATTTTATCATTTTTTGCGTTATATTGCAATGTTTGCAAGCCTATCGTGAGCGATGCTATAATAATTTAATCAAAGACTTCTATGCCTAACAGTTATAGGATAGATATCAAGACACGGAGGACGACAAATGGATTATTTACTGAATGTTGCAGGACTAGAGAGGCATCTTCCCCTGTGCAAAGTTTCAGATGACTTATACATAGCAGCTTTCATCATGTTCAACGACGTTGAAGTTACTGTAGCGTGCGCAAGGGAGCTTCTTAAGAAGGCACCAGAGTTTGATGTTATCATCACTGCTGAGTCAAAAGGAATTCCGCTGGCTTATGAAATGGCCCGACAGGCAGGAAGCAAACCATATATCGTAGCTCGTAAGGGCCCTAAGATTTACATGGACGACCTCGTAACTGTAAACGTTGATTCTATCACCACCGACCACATGCAGACTCTCTGCGTAGGTCGTGCGGAGCGCGAGGTTATGGAAGGTAAGAGAATTCTAGTCGTGGATGACGTAATCAGTACTGGCGAGTCTCTAACCGCACTTGATAAGCTCGTAAATGCAGTCGGCGGTAACATAGTCGGCCAGATGTCAGTACTCGCAGAAGGTGAAGCTGCCGACAGAGACGATATCATCTTCCTCGAGAAGCTACCACTATTTGGTGAAAAACGGTCAGGTTCTATAAATTTGTTTTTTTATTTATAACGGAAAATCAACACAAAACGGATGTACACTTCATCACAGCCTGTACACCCGTTTTTTTCATTTCTATTGATCTCAATCGCTATCTTACAATCATCACATCGTCGAGCTTCCGCTTAGGTACGTAGTGTAACCCAATTTCATCGCGATAATAGTCTGTAGAATCACCTTCCTCAATTTCAACTACCCTTTAATCCTAGATAGACTTTTCAAGCGATATGACTTGCTGTGGTTTTAAATTTTCTGTTAATCCCAGAGTCTGCGCTAGCTTATCTGGAGCGAAAATACCCCATCATACATGCGCCTAGTCCCATCTCTGCAGCCGCCAAAGTTATCGATTGAGCCGCAATACCAACATCTTTGAGGAACCCTGTCTCACTTTTATTTATATCTTCATCCTGGCAAAATATTATATATGCCATCGGCTCAGTGCCAGGATAAGGCAGTTTGAGCTCAGCTAATTTTGTGGCAAATGAAATCTGATTAGTTGAGGATATTACAAAGGATACATCATTTGTATACATAGATAATCCTAATAATCCGACAGGCCAGTTTCTATCAAATGATGAGCTTGAGCGTATCATAAGTAGATGCGAGGAGCTTAGCGTGTATGCGATTATCGATGAGGCATATGCTGATTTTTATCCCTAGAGAAGAATCTGCTGTGATGCTCGGACCGAGGTATAATCACATGATTAGCGTTCGAACATTCTCGAAGGGGTTTGGGCTTGCAGGTGCGAGAGCAGGATATATTATTACTAACAAAGAACTTGTCAAATACATCAAGAAAATCAGCAACCCATACATGATGAACGAGATGAGCAGGGCGATTACAGCAGCGATTCTCAATTACGACGTGCAGCCAGTTGAACACGGCACGGATTTTACGATTATCAAAGGTAGCTTCGCGATGCATGTGGAGATAAGATAATCATGGCCGAGACAGATGACAGAGTGCCAATCTGTTTGCTCAGGGATGTTGATGAAGATGTGGATCTTCAGAGACTTCTCATGAACGAAAACATCTTGACCTGCAGCGGAAGTGAGTTTGAGCCGCTCGGTAAGAACTGCGTCAGGCTGCGCGTGCCAACTATATCAGAGGCAGGAAGATTGATTAAGGCGATTAAGAAGGTTGCTCTTTGATGGTGAGATAAGAATTAAATAAAGTAGCCAGTACATATAGATAAATAATGGATATTTAAATTAGAAAAGGATGAAATTAATGATTAGAGAATTTTTTTCCACTGAAAACGAAGAATCCCTATACCTTACAAATCCCTTTTATATCAACATTTCTAAAGCTAAAAACTCCATGAAAAATGGACTGAAAGTTATATATTAGGATAAAAATTGACACCAATTAACACCATAAAATAAACTAGTCAACCATCTCAAATATTGTACTGACCCCAAAAAGTTAGATTTTTTTGTGTCTAACTTTTTAGGGTGCAGTTCATATGAGGTGGTTTTATTTTTAATTTGAGAATGTTACCAAACTCTTAATAGAACCTGAAGTTGTTCCTTGATTGATAAACTCTCTAAATTTCTATATTTAAATTTACCAAAAATCTTTACCTATGTGTAGTCTTATCTATAAAGAAAAAAAGTAAAATATAAAAAGCGAAACAGATTATCTTTCTATTCTACAAAAAAATAATCTGCTTCGCTTCATTTATTAATCTTTTACAAATGATTATAATTTAGAATGATTTTGTTCCCAAAAACTGTTTGGGTCTTCTCCGACATAATCAAACTCATCAGTATCGGGTTCAATACCTATTACTACAAGAGGAACCGCTGGTGTATTTCTGCCTGCTCTATAAACATTATAGACCTCTTTTTCATAGCAAGCTACTCCAACATCCATTTTATTTTGTAAAGCCTTAGTAGGTAGTATCTCAATTCCAACATCAATATCATTTGAAATATAAAAAAAGCCATATGTTTAACAAATAAGTCATATGCTACAAATGAATACTTACCAAATTGAACTTCAACTGCTATATTATCTTTTAAAAAGTCAGTTTGATTATGTCCTCTAAAAGCAATTCTACCTTTGGATTCAATCTCACTCTTCTGTTCCTCTTGACTATAACTCAAAGTTTCCCTAGCTAATTCTTCGTCTGGAGTGAAATAATAATATTTCTTGTGATCTTTCCAACCTTTAGGAAGTAAATAATCTTTAAAAAGCGTTATTTATTCCTTTTTGATCAAAGATAACATCTCCATTTGAAGATTTGGCTTTTGATACTTTTTTATACTTATCAGCATCTATAATTTTAATCGATTCTTCAATCTCATTCCAAAGCTCTCTTTTATGAACTAACAGAAATTCCAATCCGTTCAAATGTGAATAAATATATCTAATTTTCATTACTATAAACTCCAGACTGTTTCCATTCCTCAGGGATACTAGATACTTTATCTTTTTTAGGTTTATATACTGGTTTAGTAATTGGTCTTATTTTCAATTCATTTCGTTGTAACAGCTCCAGTCTATTTTTGCAATATCAGTATATTTTTTTCAGACAAATCTACACTAATCCCTATACGTCTATTTTTTACGGCGCTGATTAGTGTTGAACCACTTCCACCAAATGGATCTAAAACTACCCCACCTTCATTACTTAAAGCTAGAACAAGTCTATCGACTAACTCAATCGGAAATTGTGCAGGGTGTTCAGTCTTTTTCAACATGATTAGACTTAACATTTACAATGTTCCATACTTCTTCTTCCCAGTCTTTAACAACAATATCCCATACATCTTCTGGATTCTTTCCCTTAGGATTCCCTGATAGTTCACCTTTTTGATCCTTTATAATGACGTTTCCCTGGATATTTAGAAGGAATTCTGACGTCATCTAAATTAAAAAATATAATCATCTCCCTTAGAAAACCACAGAATAGTCTCATATCTACCACTAAATCTCATTCTAGCATGAAGTCCATGGCCAAAACGCCAAATAATTCTATTTCTGAGTTTAAAACCAACATCTTTAAAAATTGGATAGAAAAGAATATCTAGAGGGATCACTTCTTTATTATCAATATAATTACCAGTTTCCCAAAGCAATATTTCCAGAAGGCTTTAAAACTCGAAACATCTCGGCAACCAAGTCATTATAGAAAGCAAGATAATCTTCTATAGACACCCTATCCTCATACTCTTTTCCTACATTATAGGGTGGAGATGAAACTATTAAATCTATACTTTCAGATTCAAGTTGTTTTTAAAAATTCTAAACTATCTCCAGTAATAATCTCACTCTTAGTAGCATATTCTTCAATATTTTTCAAATCTATATACCTCTTAGTTATTATTGCTCTCTCTCATTATACCAAAATAATTACAATCTAAATCATAAGTACCAATCAGTTAAGAATTTTTTTCCACTGAAAACGAAGAATCCCTATACCTTACAAATCCCTATTCTCTCTACATCTACATTTCATCAATATAGTCCAAATAAGCTCTATCCGACTCCTTTTTCAGTATATCAATTTTACTTTCTAAAAGTAGTTTTACTATTTTTTTGAAGTTTGTTGATACAGCGTTTCCACCGCATTAGAAACAATTGTCAATAAATTTAACTTCGATAAACATCCCCCCTTTTTTTAGCTGAAAAATGTTTTTTTCTTGATTATAGACTTGTTCATTGTAAAACTTACTATAAAAAATTTTGATAAGAACATGTTTTCCAGTTCAGACATATCACGAAAATTTTTTTAATAAACCTTTCTTTAAGTTTCTTAGTATCTCCTTTTTTTCATCTTTTCTAGCTTTTTAACGTAAAAAAATCATCATAGTTGAAATATTTTCAATAAATTCTTCATGTGTCAAATTATCTTTGTTGAATTGCTGATTAAGAATTTCAACAAAAATTCTCTCTTATAAATTGACTAACAACCTCATCTTTAAACGATTCAATTACTAATGTTTCATATTCAAGTATACTTCATCCTTGCCAACGATATTTTTAACAAAAAGTGTCGTTACTTTAACTTCTATTTGTGTTGAAATATAAGTATAGAATATTTCAACAGAATATTCAATCCTAAAAAGCAGGTGGTCCATGCAAGAAGTTTAACAATGTCCAGCTCATGACATTAAACCGAGTACAAAGATAAAATCTACACCTGTCAGAACTCTTACTTTCTGACCACGAATTTTGTCAATAGGAGTTATTACTAATGGCAACATTAAACTTAGGACTTTTTAAGAGTCCCCAAGACTTTGCTAAAGTAGTTGCAAACGCAACAGATATATCTGATACAATCAAAACTATCGATTTTACAACAGGAATGATGACCGAAGGACAAGAGAATCAACGTCCTTGGGCTAATCTAATCGCTGTTGACCCTGAACTTCTTGCCCAATTCGAAAGTATCGGCCAAGAACAACATTGTCCAACTTTCAAGGTCAAGTTAAAGGGTTACAAAGGTGAAGACCTAGCATCTTTAATCGATAAAGAACTTACTTTTTACAGAGCACGAAGTTGCTTTTTGTCTTTGACAAGTTCAAACAACCCATCAGACTATCACTTGTTCTTGAACTCTCTAACATTTCAGTAATATAGGAGATGGGACATGAAACAATTTAGTCGAGTTCTACGCAAAATCATTTCTCTGAAATGGTACTATCAACTACTTTTAACCTTAATTATTGTAGTATCTGCCTTTGCCCTTTACAAATTGCTATCTTGGCTTTTTACGATTTATATTAGGTGGCTTATTCTTAATCGGTCTCATTTACAGAAGGCAAAGCCTTCTATATGATGTGGAATAACTATAAACAGAGCAAGCAAGCACCTGCAAATCCTCTCTATGGTAATTTCTATCATTGGCTAACTGAAGAAGGTGTTATTGAACTTCCAATCGCTACCCTAAAATTTACTCAAGGCAAAACCTGGTGCAGAGGCTGCAATGTTCATGCCTACTTTTACGGATATGATCGAGTACTCTCGCGTTATGGGTATGAAGGTGCGCAGTGTAGTGACTAGTGATAAAGAGAATTTCAAAGAAGATGTGGACCGCCTAAGTACAATGTTTCTTCCTTCATCGCTATTAACCGCTACATACTTGAGCGGCTGCATATTTACTGAGGATGCGGATAGTCTCGCACAGTCAATTAATTCGCGGAGTTCATCCATCGTCACTTCGCGTAAGTTATCATAGCCTCTGATGCTTCTATTTTTCTGAATCAATTCTCTAATCATTAATTCCATCCCTTTCTAATTTAAATATCCATTATTTATCTATATGTACTGGCTGCTTTATTTAATTCTTATCTCATCATCAAAGAGCAACCTTCTTAATAGCCTTAATCAATCTTCCTGCCTCTGATATAGTTGGCACGCGCAGCCTGACGCAGTTCTTACCGAGCGGCTCAAACTCACTTCCGCTGCAGGTCAAGATGTTTTCGTTCATGAGAAGTCTCTGAAGATCCACATCTTCATCAACATCCCTGAGCAAACAGATTGGCACTCTGTCATCTGTCTCGGCCATGATTATCTTATCTCCACATGCATCGCGAAGCGCACCTTTGATAATCGTAAAATCCGTGCCGTGTTCAACTGGCTGCACGTCGTAATTGAGAATCGCTGCTGTAATCGCCCTGCTCATCTCGTTCATCATGTATGGGTTGCTGATTTTCTTGATGTATTTGACAAGTTCTTTGTTAGTAATAATATATCCTGCTCTCGCACCTGCAAGTCCAAACCCCTTCGAGAATGTTCGAACGCTAATCATGTGATTATACCTCGGTCCGAGCATCACAGCAGATTCTTCTCTAGGGATAAAATCAGCATATGCCTCATCGATAATCGCATACACGCTAAGCTCCTCGCATCTACTTATGATACGCTCAAGCTCATCATTTGATAGAAACTGACCTGTCGGATTATTAGGATTATCTATGTATACAAATGATGTATCCTTTGTAATAGCCTCAACTAGGCGGTCCACATCTTCTTTGAAATTCTCTTTATCACTAGTCGCTACACTGCGCACCTTCATGCCCATAACGCGAGAGTACTCGACCATATCCGTAAAATTGGGCATGAACATTACAGCCTCTGCACCAGGTTTCGCAAAGACATTTACAAGCAAATATAATGCTGAAACACTTCCGTCAGTCATCACGACGTTTTCCGGCTCGATAAATGCATAGTCCTGCCAATATTTAACCACTGCTTCCTGTGCCTCGTCGCTGTGGGGGTATTGATATAGCCTTTTCACATCGAAGCTATGGACGATATCAATTACTACGTCAGGAAAACCATACGGATTGACTCCAAGACTACAGTCAAGCGTATTCTCATCGGCAATCGGTGTGTTGTCGGCATAGCTACGAACCTCAGGTAGAAGTTCGTCACGAATCTTGGTTTTGTCGATACTCATAGTCTTCACCTCGCGTAATTTTGTATATCTCAATTATACAACACCGTCGCCTCAAGTGTTCATAATATAAGAGATAAATGATATAGTAGGAGAACTTTTATCTCAATAAAAAAACAGGAAGACGAAACCTCGCCTTCCTAAAATCACTTTTGATTCTTCACTACGACCTTGCAGTGGCCGTGCATCCATAAGCAAATTACTTCTGCTTATCTATCTTATCCTGAAGCTTCTTGCCCGCCTTTATCTCGGCCTTAGTCCAAGGCACCGCCTTACACACTACTACGTATCTAGCTTCGTCATAATCATACGCACATGTGCTGAGCGTAATAATCTTGTCGCTAGTCGTTGCAGTAACTCCTGTAGAAATCTTGGAATTCTTTACCGCATAATTAAGGAACGCTTGCTTATCGGCATCAGTATTAAACGAGTACGTGTAAGCTTCGCTTGTCGCCGGAGTAATAAAGGCAGAAATAATCTCTAGGTGATACTTTTTATCAGGAGTAATGAGTTCAAATGTCTTATGATCCTTGTAGTAATCGTTCTCCTTAGTATATCCCCTCAGAGATTTGAACATGCTGCCATCATGCATATGGTGTCCATATACTATAGTGTTGAAATCTGAGAAGTCTGCACTGTTACGATAATCCATAAAAATAGACCCTGATACGCTATACTTCTTGGTTATATCTGTGTGCAGATACTGGTCGTTATCACTTCCGCGCATGATTGGATAGTTGATGATAGTATCCTTCTGATAGATCCAACCAACTACATCAGAGTTCTGCTTCTGGAGCGCCGCAAAATCTACGACACCCGTAAACTGATTAGGATCAACCTTTGCAGTCTTTGCAACTTGCTTGAATCCACTTCTCGAGTGATGATATTTGTAAAGCGCAGTCCCAACCTTATATCCACTTATGCCGATTACGCACACTAGGCAGAATATTATTACTCTAAACGCCCAGTCCATAGCACCGTTTCTCTTGACCTTCTTATTGGCCTTTTTGCCCATCTTATCCTTCTTATCCTTCTTGTTATGATTAGCTTTAGGCGCCGCATCCTCCACCTCAGATGGAGCTGATTCAGACACCTGACCGCTTACCTCAATGTCTTTGTACTTGTCGCTTCTCATATATCTTCCCTTCTTACTAAGTATCACAAACACACTTCATGAAACTAAATTATATCATTGCAAAATATTGAACTCAATAATATGAATTGACCTATATTATTAACAAGTATCATAACATATCCATCACAATATTCTGTATAATAGTATTGGTATAGTTTTTTTATTATAGCAATTTACTGACATTGATTTTTGTTAGTTCTGTGATTACATCGTAGCAAATTTAATTTCATTTACATATGGAGAGTAGGAAAATGGGTAAAGAAATTTTGAAGCTCCAAAATGGTAGCGACATCCGCGGAATTGCGATGAATGGTGTCGATGGAGAAGACGTAAACCTAACTCGATACAACGCACTCGCTATAGGCGCAGCTTTTGCACATTGGTTAGGATTCAAGACGGGCAAGAATTCATTTTGACCTCAAGATATGCGTTGGTCGAGATCCTCGCATTACAGGTCCAGACCTCGCTGATGCACTCATGTCGGGTATGGCTTATCTCGGCGTACAGGTTAGCGATGCAGGACTCGCTTCTACGCCAGCAATGTACATGTCGACGGTTATGCCGTACTATGAGTTCGATGGAGCGATAATGGTTACAGCGAGCCACTTGCCATTTAACAGAAATGGATTCAAGTTTTTCACCGCACAAGGAGGCCTCGACAAATCAGATATTAAAGAAGTCCTCGAGTATGCGGCAAGCGCACATATACTTCCTTTTGAATACAACGCTGAGAGCGTGAATCTCATGCAAATGTACGCTGCTCACCTCCGTTCGATGATTAGCACAGGAGTTGGCGGTGATTTAAGCAATATGAAGATCGTCGTAGATGCAGGTAATGGCGCCGGAGGATTCTTTTGCAAATAACGTCCTCGCTCCGCTCGGTGCCGATATCAGCGGCAGTCAGTTCCTAGATCCCGACGGCACTTTCCCGAATCACGAGCCAAATCCCGAGAACAAAGAGGCTATGGAGTCGATTTGCAAGCAGGTGCGCAAGACTGGTGCCGACCTCGGAATCATATTCGACACAGACGTTGATAGAAGTGCCGCTGTAACATCAGAGGGTAAGCCAATCAGCAGAAACGCAATCGTTGCTCTTGCTGCTGCCATCGGATCAGATGACTATCCTGGCGGAACTGTAGTTACTGATAGCATCACATCAAATGAGCTACACACTTTCCTCGAAGACGAACTCGGTTTAAAACACCTGAGGTATAAGAGAGGCTACAAGAACGTAATTAACAAGGCAATTGAGCTATCAAAGGAAGGCGAAAATGCATTCCTAGCCATCGAGACTTCGGGTCACGCAGCTTACTCTGATAACTACTATCTAGATGACGGTGCTTTCCTTGCTGTTCAAACTATTATCAATGCGGCTAACCTCAAGAAGGAAGGTAAAGGCATTGAGCACATGATTGCCGAACTTGCCGAGCCTGCTGAATCAGTTGAAATTAGATTTAATTTGACTACTGACAACTTCGGTGAGATTGGAGATAAAATCCTCGAGGATATGACGGCTTGGGCAGAGCTAACCGAAGGCTTATCGCTCGAACTACCTAACTACGAAGGAGTACGCATCAACTATAGCCTCGATGGTCATGATGGCTGGTTTCTTCTTAGAAAATCACTTCATGACCCTGTGATGCCGCTTAATGTTGAATCTGGCAGCGAAGGTGGGGTAAAACTAGCACTTTCACTCATCAAAGAATTTCTCGAAGATAGAGAAGGAATCGATATCTCAGTACTCAGCTAAATTATCAAAGTTATAAAAACTAAGTTCAGGCTATTTTCACGACATACAAAAGCAAGAGCTCCGAAGCTAACTTCGGAGCTCTTTTATCGTTATTCTTTTATAAGTCTCTACTACGATATTATATCCCTCAATGTCTACAGCTTTAACTTCTGTATCCTTAGGAATAACCTCTCTACCGAGAGCATGTAGCACCTCGCCGTTAAACTCTACTTTGCCTTTGAGCTTCAAATCGTCTACTGCTCGTCCAATATGGCCTAAGTACCTTTGTCTTAATTTTTCTCTGTGTTTAGCTGTAATATTGCTTACTATTGTAAAAATAATAATGAATAACATCATAATGACTGCAGTTGCTGCTGGCGAAAGACGCAAGATAGATGTTCCAATAGCTGCTTCAAAAACTGCATTGGCATTAGATCCCGCGCTCTGGCATCTCCCATACCAAAACGGCAGATTACTTCGCCTCTCAATGATATAGACAGCTATAGCATATAAACACATGAATATACCAAATCCCGTGAGAACTATATGTAAGCCAGATACATATGCATTTAGACTCTCATTACCATAAGCACTTATATAAAATTCGATAGAAAAATCATACAGTCTCCCTATAGCTAACCGGAACATTATCGTTAGTAAAATTAATGGAATAACCTGCCTCAGAGGGATATGATTTTTTATATATGTTGTAACCTTTTTCATTTCATCCTCCTTTCAGGGGTATGGTAAATAGAACTTTTATGTAATCACCACAGCGTTCCCTCAATCAATCTATCGCTCTTGTCATCTGAACGATTGCTAGCTGATACTCTACCCTATTAGTAATTGCTGTGTTACTTATATGATTATGATATCACTTTAATATCATATGTCAATGTGTTCTCTTGTACAAATAATGTACATTCTTAGCACGTATTTCTCCGTATCTTGCTAGCTAAAAATAATCATTATCACTAAAAAAAGCGAGATGCAGATAGTCTGCATCCCGCTAGTTTCTTATTAGATTGTTATGCCTAGGCTCTTACTCTGCCATCTGGGCGAGAATCTCAGCATCCTTGGCACGCTGCTGCTCGATGCTCTCTTGCAGCATCATGTCCTTAACTTTCATGAGCCTTGTCTGGTTACCTCTTTTCGTTCTCATCAAGCTTCATCTTGATATACTTGATGGTCTCCTTGTAATTCGGTATCTTGACATACTCAAGAGCATTAACACGTCTTCTGGTCTTCTCGATTTCATCAGCTATGAGCATAGCTTCTTTCTCCATACCCGCTAGCTGAAGCAGCTTAGGGAATAGAATCGACAGCTTCTCGATAGACTTGTCGAGTTCTCCTGAAGTAGTCGCAAATCCGTATGGATATACGCTTCCAGTCTGTGAGTTCTCCTGCTCGAAATCAAAGGATGGAACGTCGATGCTCATTACGTTTTTTTCTCTGTCGCAATGAGCTTAACACTCTGCTTAGGATACATCAGAGCTTCCTCTAGCATCTCCGGTGTCATTACGGCACGTGCTACAGAAAAAGCTTCCGTATACCTCTTCGAGCATTGGCTCCACCTCTTCACGAAGCGACTTAATCTCTCTAGCGAGATCAAGAAAGATTCGCATAAGCTCGTCTCTCTTATCCTTCATGAGCTTGTGACCCTTGATAGCCACCTTGAGTTGCCCTTTAAGCTTAGACATGACCATTCTAGTTGGGTTAACATTTAGTCTTGCCATAAGATCATCCCTTTCTTACTGAACTACTTCTGCTCATAAAATTCATCGAGGTATTCTTTCTTAATACGCTTGAGCTCTGATCTAGGCATTGTTCTGAGAAGTTCCCAGCCAACATCTAGTGTTTCCTCAATGGATCTGTCCTTCTCGTATCCCTGAGATACGTACTTATTCTCAAATTCATCAGCAAACTGTGCATAAAGCTTATCAACGTCACTGAGCGCAGCTTCTCCGAGGATAGCCATGAGCTCCTTACACTCTTTACCTCTTGCGTAGATAGCAAAGAGCTGGTTGAGTACGTCTGCGTGATCCTTACGAGTCTTGCCTTCACCGATACCCTTGTCCTTTAGACGGGATAGCGATGGAAGTACATCGATTGGTGGTGTAACACCCTTTCTGTATAGGTCTCTGGATAGGATAATCTGTCCCTCTGTGATATATCCTGTAAGGTCAGGAATTGGGTGAGTGATGTCATCCTCAGGCATCGATACGATTGGAATCATAGTGATCGAACCGTCGATTCCCTTCTTCTTACCAGCTCTCTCGTACATTGTAGCAAGGTCAGTATATAGATATCCTGGATAACCACGACGTCCTGGAACCTCCTTACGAGCAGCGGAAACCTCACGAAGAGATTCAGCATAGTTCGTAATGTCAGTGATGATAACGAGAACATGCATGTTCTGCTCAAACGCAAGGTACTCAGCTGCAGTAAGCGCCATACGAGGTGTCGCAATACGCTCTACAGCAGGGTCATTAGCTAGGTTGAGGAACATTACCGAGCGGTCGATAGCTCCACTCTTACGGAAGTCTGTCATGAAGAACTCAGCTTCTTCGTAAGTGATACCTACAGCTGCGAATACTACAGCGAATTTGCTGTTAGTACCGCGAACCTTAGCCTGTCTAGCAATCTGTGCTGCCAAGTTAGCGTGAGGAAGTCCTGATCCTGAGAAGATAGGAAGCTTCTGTCCTCTTACGAGAGTGTTAAGTCCGTCAATAGCGGATACACCTGTCTGAATGAACTCAGATGGGTACTCTCTAGCAGCCGGATTCATAGCGAGTCCGTTGATATCTAGGTAGTTGTCTGGAATGATCTCAGCTCCACCGTCGATAGGTCTGCCCATTCCGTCAAATACTCTTCCGAGCATATCGAGGGATACGCCCAGCTGGTTTCCGTGACCGAGGAATCTTACCTTGCTCTCCTTAAGGTTCATTCCTGCGGAGTTTTCAAATAGCTGTACAACAGCGTCAGTGCCGTTAAGCTCGAGAACCTTACAGTGTCTGATCTCGCCATTTGCAAGTTCAATTTCACCTAGTTCATCGTAGCCTACGTCTTCTACACCCTTAACAACCATCAAAGGGCCGGCTACTTCAGAAATAGTCTTATATTCTCTAATCATTCAGTTCACCTGCCTTCTTAATGAGCTCTTCTATCGAAGCCTCTAGCTTGCCAATAAGCGAAGCATACTCTCCATCAACTTCCTTCTCTTCGAAATACTTAAATCTTCCGATATCCTCTCTTAGAGGTAGAGAAGTGATTGCCTTGAAGTCTGCGTGCTCATGAAGACCCTTAAGTCCTTCGTCATAAAAACGTAGGATTAGGTCTAGAAGCTTAAACTGCTTGTTTGTAGATGTAAATGTATCAACTTCGTGGAACGCATTCTGGTGTAGGTAGTCCTCACGAATCATCTTGCAGACTTCAAGCTTGAGCTGGTCTTCCTTAGATAGACCATCCACTCCGACTAGCTGTACGATTTCGTTCAGTTCGTCTTCTTCCTGAAGCAGCTTGAGAGCCCTTGCTCTGTGGGTTGGGAACTCTTTATTTACATTCTCTGCAAACCATACGTTAAGTCTATCTACGTATAGCGAATAGCTGTTTAGCCAGTTGATTGCAGGGAAGTGTCTAGCATGAGCTAGGTTAGCATCCAGTCCCCAGAATACCTTTACGATACGAAGTGTAGCCTGTGATACTGGCTCGGAAATATCTCCTCCTGGAGGTGATACAGCTCCGATTGCTGATAGAGCACCAACTCTTCCCTCGCTTCCAAGGCATACAACCTTTCCAGCTCTCTCATAGAACTGTGCGAGTCGCGATGCTAGATAAGCTGGGTATCCTTCCTCACCAGGCATTTCCTCAAGACGACCAGACATCTCACGAAGAGCCTCAGCCCATCTCGATGTTGAGTCAGCCATGAGCGCTACTGAGTATCCCATGTCTCTAAAGTACTCAGCGATAGTAATTCCTGTATATACAGAAGCTTCTCTCGCAGCTACCGGCATGTCAGAAGTGTTTGCGATAAGGACAGTTCTTCTCATCAGAGATTCACCTGTCTTAGGGTCAACGAGTTCAGGGAACTCATTGAGTACGTCAGTCATCTCGTTTCCACGCTCTCCACAACCGATATATACAACGATGTCTGCGTCTGCCCACTTAGCTAACTGATGCTGTACAACAGTCTTTCCTGAACCGAAAGGTCCCGGAACAGCTGCTACACCACCCTTAGCGATTGGGAACATTGTGTCGATTACTCTCTGTCCTGTAATCAGTGGCTCTTCTGGAGAAAGCTTTTCCTTGTAAGGACGCTCAACTCTTACCGGCCATCTCTGCATCATCTTAACTTCGATGTCTTTTCCAGATGCATCTTCGATTACCGCAACAGTTTCATCAACTGTAAAACTACCGCTCTCAATGCTCTTAACCTTACCGCTAACCTTGTAAGGAACCATAATCCTCTGGGTTACAGCGATTGTCTCCTCAACTGTACCGAGGACTTCTCCTGCAGAAACTTTGTCTCCAACCTTTGCTACAGGAACGAAATCCCATTTCTTGTCGCGATCAAGCGCTGGCTCCGATACACCTCTAGCGATATTGGTGCCTGTCTTCTCAAGAAGTACAGACAGCGGTCTCTGAATTCCATCGTAAATGGTCTCAATAAGTCCCGGTCCGAGTTCTACAGATAGAGGAGCTCCAGTTGAGTAAACTGGCTCACCAGGCTGTAGACCAGCGGTTTCCTCGTATACCTGAATCGAAGCATTTCCGCCACGCATCTCGATGATTTCACCAGTAAGGCCCTGATTTCCGACCTTAACTACGTCATACATATCTGCGTCGCTCATGCCCGAAGCAACTACTAGAGGTCCGGATATCTTAACGATTTTACCTTGTTCCATGATTACCTCCATTATTTATCGCCAAATAGTATGTCGGCGCCAACAGCCTTCTCAACAGCTCTCTTGACGTTGTTAAGACCTGCGCCATAGCTCCCATCGCTTCCAGGAATTGGAACGATTGCTGGAATACGAAGGGTTTCATATTTTGCGATTTCATTACCTATTTCTTTGTAATACTTTTCAGTGATATAGATGATTCCATAATCATCCTTTACGATACTATGCAATTTCTCTGCAGCTTCTTCCTTGTTTCTGCAAGCAAATGCATCAAGCCCAAAGACCTTGAAGCCTAGCACACTATCGGCATCACCAATAATACCAATCTTACTCATAAGTCTCCCTCAGTCTTTCTCTAATTAATTCTGGGCTCATCTTGGCTAGTTTACCAGCAAGCACTATGCGGATAGCCTTAACCTCATTCTGTCTAGCGATGAGATAAGCAACGAGTGGCTCTAGGCCAAATGTTACTGTCTTAGCTTCTCTGCTGTATTCCACAAGAAGGTTGTCGCAAATCTTCTCTAGCAGTGTAAAATCACCGCTGTTATCGATCGTCTCTCCTCCTTCACTTACCGCTTTTGCGATATCGTAAGCCTGAAACTTTTCTGCTGCCTGCTTGAAGTCATCTTCATAGCTGCCTAGGAATACCTGCACATCTACCGTTCCGCCTGGGATAAATACATTCTCAAAGTACTTCCAAGGCTGTCCCATCTTCCTCACTCTTGCAAATGTCTTGAGATTGATGGTATCAATCCATAGTGCTACGTAGCCCTTTACATAGCTATTCTTGGACTTCTCAGCTGCTTCCATAATGTCCATAAAGCAATACTTATCACAGACGAAATCGATCATCTGTGGATCATTAGTACGAGCATGAACATCTACCGCTTCATTGAGCGCGCTTGCCATGTTCTCTGTGAGATTCATAGTTGAGCGCTCTCTTACACTCTTAGCCATCTCACTAGCGCTGATAGTTCCGTTTCCCATTAGGAGTTCATCCCTATCTACACCTAGAGCCTCGGCCTTGAGTAGAACCTTTAGATTGTGGTAGTCAGCAGGATAACAGAATATGCTTAGAGCTTCACTGCTCTTGCTGAGCTCTTTAATCTCAGCAAAGAATGCAGATTCAGCCTGCTTCAGCACATCCTGATAATTTGCCGCAGTTAACGTGTTGCCTTCAGATCCGTAACCAGCATCTTGCAGAACTTTGCATATATCGTCGATATTTTTAGACTCTGTCATATTGCGGAGCTGCTCACTTGAGAGTAGTTTACTTTCTTGGCTTCTCACATATGAGCTCGCATATACGAAATCAGTTCCCAAAATACGCCTCCTTTCTGGTTACAGCGATTACTTGAATAAAATTCCAGCAACCTCTGCAGTCAACTCTTCTCTTGCATTTGATAATAGCTTCTCTAGAGAAGCATTGTATGAGATATTACCTCTTCTAAGGATACACCCACCTTCAATATCAGCGGTTTCATCACTTAGTGTTAGCGCTGTGCCCTTGAACAAGTTCACAAGGTCAGCACCTATTCTGTCTCTATCTGACTGATTGAGCAGAACCTCTCCACCCTCTTTCTGGTATGCTCCAAGCTGTCTACATATAAACTTGACATACTCTTCGGTTTCTAGGTTAAGAATCATATCAACTGCTTCTTTGTAGCACTCGTCAATAACAGACTGCTTAGCAGCGAGCTTCATCTTACGCGCATCGAGGTCTGCAACCGACTGTCTTCTGCTCACGAGAACTTCAGCATCGTTCTTAGCCTCTGCCTCAAATCTCTGCAGTAGCTTATCAGCTTCTGCCTGAGATTCCTTGAGGGTTTCAGCCTTTACTGCTTCTGCCTCGCTTCTCTGACTGTCGGAATAAGCCTGAGCCTCTTTTAGGATTCGCTCAGTTATAGACTCTATACTCATTCTTACCGTCCCTTTCTATAAGTTAGTTACAACGATTTGTATGCGATTAACCAATCTGAACGCCGTTGTACATAAGGAACGAGATGATGAATGCTAGGATAGCGTATGTCTCTACCATTACAGCGTAGATGATAGCGTTACCTAGAGCTCCGTCCTTCTTGGAGATAAGCTGCATACCAGCTGCAGCTGCTCTGCCCTGTGTATAACCAGATACGATACCTACAACTCCAATTGGAACTCCTGCAAATAGGAATGCTAGTCCCTGTGTAGTTGAAACATTTATTAGGTTACCTCCGAGGATTCCAATCTTAGTAAGAATCAGGATAGCGATAACCATTCCGTAAATTCCCTGTGTTCCTGGAAGCGCCTGTAGTACAAGTGTTGAACCGAAGCTCACCTTATCACCAGACATTACTCCGTCAGCTGCCTCACCGGCAATACCAACACCAATAGCACTTCCTACGCCTGCGATTGTCGCAATTGCTGCACCTAGTACAGCTAAAGTTAGACCTAAACTCATTATTTTGCCTCCTTAATTACATTAATATACTTCGTATCCCTGCTTAGTGGTTCAAATTTCCTGCCTTCACCTTCGTAGAATCTACCGAAGAACTCTACATACTGAAGTCTACAAGAGTGAACAAATGCACCCAGAGCGTTGATTCCGAAGTTGAGTGTGTGTCCCAGAATTCCGATTACGAGGAACATAACCACACCGACTACACTTTTTGCCTCCCATCGAAGCCAGGAAGTTAAATACCTGAGCGATTGATGTAGAAAGCAAGTCCAAGTCCGAGAAGTCTCGAATACGAGAGTATATCGGACAGATTTCCTGTTAATCCACTGTAGATATCCCAGATACCAAGCCCCTTCGTCACGCCTTCATTAGTTATGAACGGAAGTACTATCGCTGCTACAACACCTACGATTGCCATTATTTTGCCAACGCCTGGTGCCCCAGGAGCAATCTTAGCTCCGAATAATAATAGGATTATTCCAGCAACTACTAGGTACCATGCAAATACATCCTTACATGCATCGAGGAACTTCCCATCCTTAATCTGCTGGTAAGCCTTGATTCCCATTCCGACGAAAAAGGTGTATAACACCAAGTCCGCATGAGAACACGAGAAATATCATCGGAGATTTAGCTGGATCCAGCCAAAGCGGATTAATAACTACTGTCTTGCCGAAGAACGTCTTTGCCACTACAGGGATTAGGGTCTCCGAAGAAACTTCCGAACATGATGCCCCAGAATATACTGGAGAGTCCGCTGTAGAATAGTACGTTCAGAAGCTTATATACGCCTCCTTCGTACAGCTTGTTCTTCTTAAGTGCATATACCGACATTACGCACAAGATGATTCCATATCCCACGTCTCCGAACATAATTCCGAAGAATATGATATAGAATATCGAGAAAATCGATGTCGGATCAATTTCTTTCCAGTTAGGTAGCGAGTACATCTCCGTGATGAATTCGATAGGTGCAAAGAACTTCTTGTTCTGTAGACGCACCGGCACGTCATCATCCTCCTCGGGTTCTGTTAGCTCGTACCAACATGTGAATTTTTCCAGCAATTTCTCAACCTTACTGGAAGCTAGTTTTGGTGTCCATCCATCAAAGGTGAACGTCTCCTCTGTCGTGAGAAGTCTGCTACGAACGAATGATCTATCTCGGCTGATTACCATGATATCGTGGTAACACTCTACGTTAGTTCTGGATCCCTCCATCTCTTTGACCTTGAGCTCCAGAGCTTCTCTCTCGCTGTTAGCGTCTGCAATTGCCTGCTCTGCTCTAGCGATGTTCTCCTCTGCTGTACCTTCAAGCTCAGCAATCGGAGCGAGTGTAAAGCCGTAGCGCTTGATTATTTCGAGCACCGCATCTTCATCATCTCTAAAGTACCATGCACTAACGTACATCTGTTCCTTGTCCTTGTTAACGCACTGTACAACTGAGGATAATCCTTCAGCCTCCAGTTCCTTCTCAACTTCCTGAACATCTGTAGTTAGCGGCATAAGTCCGATGCGGATACTTAGACATCCTGTCTCAGTGAGCTCGATTGGAAGTTCATAAGCTCTCCAAGGCTCAAGTGATAACTTGAGTGCCTCCGCGGAGTTCGCCTTGCTATAAGCATCAGCTATTGCACTGCCATACTCATTTAAGCGATTTACTTCCTCCTCAAACTCCTTCTCTTTACTTAAAATCTCGCCATACTCAGCCTCTGTCACAACCCTACGGGCTGGAAACATCGGCTTCTTGCTGCTGTCGTACCTATCTAGTAGCGACAACGCCGAGTCAGCAGCGGAGATTTTCTTGTCGAACTCTGCTACAGCAGCTTCGTCACCATCCTTAACCACAAGCTTTGTCCACTCTTCGCTTTGAAGCTTGTCTTCAGGTCTAGTAACTTCGACAACACCGAGATCCATGAGCTCTTTGATTAGCGCCTGCTTTTCATCGTTCATACCTATGACGGACAACTTTTTCATTTTAATCGTTGCCATAAGTACCCACTACCTTTCCGACGATTACAGAAGCTGCTTGTGAGAGATTCTCTCTAGCTACCGTCTTAAGTTGCTCACATGCAGCGGTCTCTCTATCTATCTTTTCCTGATAGAGCGCCTCTGCCTTCGCTTCAGCAGATGCAATCGCAGCCTTGTAAGCTTCGTTACCTCTTCTGTCAGCGTCTTCGAGCAGAATCTTAGATTCTTTCTTGCCGTCAGCTATAATCTGAGCTGCAGCTTCTTCAGATGATTTCTTAATCTGTGCTGCTTTCGTCTCAGCTTCTCTAACCTTTTCAATACCTGCTATCGACATAAGCATATCCTTTCCGTCCTGTAAAAATTAGCCAAAAAGGCCTAAAATCATATAGGACTTGATTTAATTTGAATTATATCACTCATTAAAAATTCTTTACAAACCAGCAAAGGGCAAAAACAAGGCTTTGACTTGTCAAAGCCTTGTCATGGAATATAAATTAACCAATTTTTTTACACAAATTTTTTTATCTATTTAATTATATTCTAATCTAAAAAGAAAGATACCTGCAGTAATAAATGAAAAAGCCTACCATGAGGATGATCATCAATATAGCCATTATTCTGGCCAATCTATCTCTTCTGTTTTTTTATGTGGCTTATCTGCCTTAAATACATGTTTTATATTCTTCTCAGCTGATGTGTTACCAGTCTTATTATGCTTTTTACTCATTTAAAAACCCTCCATTATCTATAATAATTATGCCATATATCATATTTGGCGGTATTGTATTATACCGATATTAGTTTAACTATTTTTTATCACTATCATTAATAATTTCCATCATTTCACACTTGTGTTCTGAAAAAAATACAAGTGCAAAATCTCTAAATTTCTTTGCGGCTGGTGAAATACGCCCAGTTTCAGGCACTGCAATGCCTATCGGCACGTTATAGCTAGGCGAGATAGGAAGCGCCGTAACATTTCCGTTCCATTGATTAATAGAAACCCCATTTACCGTAGTAACTCCTAAACCTGCTTCTACCATAGAGTATGCAGCGAATGCATCAGAGGTTTTATACCTGATTGGCGGATTGATGCCATTCGACTTGAACATTAAGGAGCCATCGCTCTCTCTGCCAGGGTAAAGATCAATGTAACTATCATTATATATCCTGTGTATATCATAGACACCATCAGCTACTGCAGGGTGATCACTTGGCACCCATATATAAAACGGGTCATCTAGGAGATGAATCCATTCACAGGCCCCTTGCCGGTGACTTATAAGGCAAAAGTCCAGCTCATCACGTTCGAGTTCAGCCATGAGAGCCGAACTTCGACCAGCCGTAAGGTCAACGGCAATACCGGGATATTCTGCACAAAAGTCTTTTATTAAATCAGTAAGGAACTTGTAATAAGTCGAGTATGCAGTCGCAACCCGAACCTCACCTGTTATAACTCCGCAGATTTCTGCGATGTTCTGCTCAAGATGATTTGCTGAATTTACAAGTGCCGTTAAACTAGGTAGAAGCTGCTTACATTCGCGAGTTGGAGAGATGCCGTTTCTATTTCTATTTACAAGACGTACCCCAGTTTCTTCTTCTAGAGATGCCATCATACGGCTAATTCCAGATGGTGTGTATCCAAGCTCGGTAGCAGCCGAGGACATATTTCAAGCTCCAGCGCACGAATCAGCGCTTTAACCTTCTCAACTTCCATAGTTAAACTCCTTTGCTTTAAAGCCAAAGTATCATAATTAACGTATTGCTATTTTATCATAATAAACTTGATTATTTAGCGATTTTTATCAAAAATACTTTTTTTATTATAATTTAAATACATCAGTTTACATTAGAAAGTGGGGACCCGAGTTGGATACTAAGAGAAGAAATCGCGCGATGATACTGCTAATTACAGTAATTTCGCTGCGTGCAACCTCGCTCTTATTTGCGACAACAGGTCTATCTTATATGGGGCCGCTCACTGTGAACGGCTACCGTTTCCCACTTGCGGCAATTATCCTATTGTTTATTTTTTTCGAAAAAAATTTAAGAAAGTAGATAAGAAGGTAATACTCCATGGCTCAATAATCGGATTTTTTTCTTCTTGCTCACGATGACTACTGAATTAATCGGACTCAAGATGACAAATTCCTCGACGACATCGTTCCTCGAGAATACTGCGATTATATTCGTGCCGCTAGTCGATGCATTGCTGATTAGAAAGATTCCAAAGACATCCGTAATTATCAGTGCACTTGTTGCCCTTGCTGGAGTTGGATTCCTTACTCTCAAGGATGGCCATATCGGGATAACTCTTGGCGAGTTTATATGCTTACTAAGCGCACTTGCATACACCTGTGCAGTAGTAGCAACTGACAGATTTTCAAAACAAGATGATCCATTCATGCTCGGGATAATACAGGTTGCATTCATAGGTGTTTCATCGTTTGTAGTAGCGATGATTGCAGAAGGCCCAAGCTTTCCTACTGCACCTAAAGCATGGGGCGTAATAATATTCCTCGCAATTGTGTGCACCTGCTTTGGTTTTACACTTCAGCCAGTTGCTCAGAGTAAATTATCAGCGGCAATTTCAGGACTGTTTTGTGCATTCAATCCGCTCATAACTGCGATACTCGGATACATATTCTTGAACGAGAGACTTGGAACCACCGGGCTAATCGGTGGAGCTCTCATACTCACAAGCATCGTCATCCCAGCAATCGCACCTATGATAAAGAAACCAGTAGCGGACCATTAAATTTGTTTACGACATTACGAGACATCCCTAACCCTCATAATGTTCGCAAAGTATAAAGTAAAAGTGCAAGAAGACCTCCACCAATGTGGAGGTCTTCTTGTATGTTATCTGTGTTGTTAAACAGCTCATGAGCTGCATTTAATTACTTATGATAAGTCTCGCCGCTACTGATTTTGAAAGCACGATAAATCTGTTCGAGCAGCATAACTCTAGCCATTTGGCGAGGGAAAGTAAGCTTCGAAAACGAAAGCCCATAGTCCGCTCTCTTCTTGACATCATCCGAAAGCCCTAGGCTGCCTCCGATGATAAAAATCGAGGGTAGAAGCCTTGGTATCAAAAAGTAGACTGTATTTTTCCTCGACAATTCAACAGAGTCAAGCTGCTTCCCTTCGACCTCCATCGCTATAACATAGTCGTTATCCTTTATCTTGCCGAGAATATTCTCACCTTCTCGAACTAGCACGGCAGCCTCATCGGCAGGCGATGGATTTGCAGGCAGCTTACTCTCTTTGAGCTCAACAATCTCGATGTTAGCATATCCTGAGATTCGCTTGCTGTACTCGGCTACAGCTGCTTTCCAGTATTTTTTTCCTTGAGTTTTCCTATGCAAACAATCCTTACTTTCATATAACTCCCTATGTTTTTTTACTACCGCCCTTACAGCATCGTGACCCTGTCCTTTGCCGCCACCTTAAGCATGTAATCACTTCCCTGACAGAGCTCGTTTTCATCCAAAATATTCTTTACTGTGAGCAGTGCGGTATCTGGCGTGTTGTTCTGCGAGCTTAGATGCGCAAGCATAATGCGTTGCTCATTTCTCAGAAGTCCTGCCTCCTTACGAGCTAGCAGTCCCCTCGCTAAGGAAATCCCACTTGTCACATTAGATAGATGACCGTAATCCCCTAGTATTCTGCGTTTTTAGCGAGTATGGATAATCTCCCATCTGCAGGATACTCTCCTCATGATTTGCTTCAAATACGAGAGCATCTGCACTAGCCAATTCTTCAGCAATTTCATCTGTCACTACTCCAGTATCAGTCGTCACCGATAATTGCTCACCATTCGAAGTAAAACTAAACCCTAACGGTTCGCAGGCATCGTGCGAAAAGCGAAAAATGCTTTTACACAGATGTCACCAACTCTCACCATATCCTGGGATGACATGTACTTCAGTCGTTCAGGCTTTACATATTCAAATTTATCACAGCTGCTTACCGTTCCGCGTGATGCATATACAGACGCGTTGCCGCAAGCCTTTGCAATGGCTCTAATACTCTTCACATGGTCAATATGCTCGTGCGTAACGAAGATCCCTTGGATATCCTCAGGACTAAGTCTGCATTCTGCAAGGCCTTCCTTTATCCGCTTCGCAGTAAGCCCGACATCGAGAATAAGCCTCGTATTGCCATCTGAAACGATATACGCATTACCGGAGCTGCTGCTACCGATAGATGCAACCTTTAATTTACCCATCTACTTCCCTATACTTGTTTCCTTTATACGTTACATCAAACCTGCAGATCGAATTGTAGCTGCAATATGTGCACTCTCCCTTTGTGTCGCTCATAGTCTTCTTCTTAGTCGGCGATATACTTACATCACCTGCAACAATCTGCTCACTGATATCGTGAATGGACTGGCACACATCTTGTTCAATACTCTCGAATAACTCACGAGCTATGATCATCTTTTTATTTCCGAGCAGCGAACTAGGCATTTCATCGATAATATCCTTTTCATCGACGCAAAGACCATTTAGAGCCATACCCTTCTTGAGCTCACCCTCTACCACTGTTTCAACATCCTTGGCGTCATCAACCTTAGCTGAAACATCCTTGATATTGTAGTAGAACACGCCTGCAGGCTTCCTATCCTTAGACTTTGCGCCCTGCATATAAACCATGAGCTGCATCTTATAACCACACCTCATCTGCTCTATGTTCACCTTGTCAGTGCCTGTCTTATAGTCGATGATTCTGATGTCACCGCCCTCAAACACATCGACTCTGTCAATTTTGCCCTCGATATAAATCTTCTTGCCATCTATCTCAAATTCAATCGGTGCAAACAGCTTGCCACGCTTAAATTCCTCTTCAAAGTAGGACTTCTCGACCTTACCTAGTCTCATCTGTTCTGCTAGGTTTCCGGCTACACGAGTGCATACTCTCGCCACTCGTTCGAGTCTGTATTGTTCACGTCCATCTGCAACAAATAGTCCGTCACGATAATCACCAGCTATTTCCGCTAGAGTATTTCTCACAAGTGCTTCAATTTCTTCATCTGAGATGCTTCCCCATAAGCCTTCAGTTTCTAGCCTCTTGGATACCTTCATGATGCATTCATGGTAAATATCCCCTATCTCACGTGAAGCTCCACTAAACTCACGATCTTCTCTAGGTCTTAATCCATATGAAACGAAGTGCTTGAATGGACAGTGATTAAAGTTCTCGATTCTAGTCGGAGAGAACGAAAACTCCCCACTCACCCTCGCAAATAACCTCTCAGCCATCGCACTAGAGATTGGAGCAGTAGAGTTATCATCCCGCGCAGCATTTAACGCAACCTCTAGAACTTCCGGATCATTATTACGGTACCATGCTATTATAGAATCGGTAATCATCTTGGCCTTCTTCTCGTCTCTGGTATGCTCCTCAGATTTTCTACCTTTGAGGTAGTTGAGTAGATGCCTCATCGCAGTCTTAGGATTGTTTATGACATTCATATCGAGGCCACTGGAGATAATATCCTTGTGCACCTTCACATTTGGTAGGGCCGCTCTAAAGGCGTCAACAAGCGAAGACGGCTTGCAATCCTGACCTTCAGAATCCGATAGCGACCAGCTGATATATAGCCTCTCATACGGCTTCGAAATGAGCCTGTACATAGCCACATTCTCTTCCGTCATCTTAAGCTCGTCAAGATGGCCAATTGGAAAATTGTGCTCCTTAAAAAATTCCTTTTCATCTATCGAGAATATTCCCTCAGATGCAGGCTCCATTGGTAGCACACCTTCATTGGCAGCCAGCACTACCATCGCCTTGAGCGGACCTGGTCTCGTTCTGATCATCGACCCCATTATAATTCCGTCAAGAGCAGGCGGTATTATTCCGATATCTACGGATTCTAGCCCTTTTCTATATAGCTGAACCAACTCTTCAAAGCCACCTTTATCAAAAGTTTCCTCCCCGAGAATAGTCGCAAGTTGTTCCAGAACCTTTACACATGCCTCATAGCTCTGCGCTGTGTTCTGGGCCTCCTCATTGTATCCCTCTAGAGCCTGAGCCTCTGACACATCCTCTAATCTGCCAGGCAGGTTCCATTCCTCTTCCAAAATCTTAATGAGGTCAAATACAAACTCCTCTACAGTTCCCGAACGCTCCGCTATATCACTGAGCTTCTTTACCTGCTCCATGATATAGCTTCTCGTACTCTCAAGCCTTTCAAACTCTTCGTCAGTATAGTCAAAATGCCCGTACTTAAACTCGCGAGTCCACATACTGCCACGAATCTTGTAATTTCGCGCATAATTCTCGAGCTCTTCTACAGCTTCCCTGCTGATGCTGGTTAATTCAGTTTTAAGCATGACGAACAGAGCTGATGTCCTGTATCCATGCAGCACAAACTCCAAGAGACTCACTATGAATCTAGCCGCCATCGAGTCCGTAATAGTCCTTCTGGAATCGACAAACAGAGGAATGCCGTACTCCTCAAATGTCCTGCGAATTATCGGCTGCCTCGAGGAATCATCATTGCATATTACTGCAATGTCATTCATCCTGTAGCCACTATCACGAATGAGCTCGTATATATATGAAGCTGCACTTTCCGCTTCATAGAACGGGTTAGCACACTCAACGAGCTTAACCTCTTCATCTATCGTATTTTCATCAGGCATACTTAGCGCAGATTCGCTGGAGTTTGAAACAGTTCTAAACAGGTTCTGCTCCAAATAATCGAGTGTTTCCCTGCCATATGCTCTGTAATCATCGGATACAAATTCCTTTAGAAATCTCTACATTTGCTGCTACAGCTCTAGATGACAGCGCCGATACAAGATTGATATTGAGGTCAAAGTCACTGACATTCACCATGAGATTTACGTCGATACGCTTTGCCATCTCTACAAGTGCGTCCATAGACTTTGGAGCAAGTGTATCGAATCCGTATACCCACACCTCATGACCATCTAAGAGTTCCGATTCACCGATTAAGGAGACGTACATAGAGATGTAGTCTTCAGAATCTATATATTTTCCCTCTAGCTCCGCCTCATATTCATCTATTATCATCTTGAGCTCACGCAATTTGTGTGCCAGTAACTCGTTACTGCTATCTGCTTCTATCACCAACTCTAGCTCGTCAAGAGAACAATCCTGTTGCTTAAAATCGGCAATAAAGTCATTAACCATATCGATGAACCCGCTCTGGTCGGCAGCTGATTTAAAAACCTCAAGCTCATCTTTGTGTGACTTTATAATTTTGTACAAGAGCATGTGGCGACCGTATTGATCAAGGATATCAATATTCTCCATGCCGTGCTCCGCCATTATCCTTTGACCGAGCCTATTTAACGAGAGAATCTCAATATCAAGAAGACAGGCACTCCCGGTATACTTAAGCGCCTGTTCCTCAGCGACAAGAGTGTACTGGTTCGGTACCAGCACGTAAATCTTGCCATGTATATTCTCATATATGAACTTTTCCTTGTTCATGCACTCACGTGCCATAAATAAGTTCAGCATCTTATCCCTCGATTATCTCAAATAGCTCCTCAGGTTTATATATTCTGTACGTAGGTTCTAGTCCACCGAGCGGGGCTTTTCCGCCTCTACGCCCCCAGCCTACCAGAATATTATCGACCCCTGCGTTCTTGCAGCAGCCTATATCAAATCTAGTATCTCCAAGCATTATGGCTTCTTCTCGCTCGGCTCCGAGCTTCTCGAGTGCTGCAAGCAGAGGTCCTGGTTCTGGCTTATGCTCCGCCACATCATTGGCCGTGATGATGACATCAAACTTATCCTTTATACCCATCTCCTCAAGATACTGCATCGATGTATTTGCAAGTCTTGATGTCACAATAGATAGCGAGTAGCCACGTTCTATTAGTTCGTCGAGTAGCTCCTTGATGCCATCATATAATTTGTAAGCACCAGCACTATGTGCGTACTGATATTCGCGATACACTTCAATCACATCCTCAAGCTTTTCATCAGCAAACAGTTCCTTAACAGTATTCACTACTGTCTCGCCAAACGTCGAAAGGATGAGTTCTTCATCAGCTTCCTTGCCTCTAAATCTACGAAATACCGCCTGCCACGAATCGATGATTAGCTGGTCAGTATCTAGGAGAGTTCCGTCGAAATCAAATACTATGTACTTCTTCATTAAACGCTCCTCTCCTTCGCCTCTTGTGTTAGTTTCGCCTTGATAAATTCATCAAGTGCACCGTCCATAACCGAGCTTATATTGCCCACTTCTCTATTAGTCCTGTGGTCTTTGACCATCGTATATGGCTGGAATACGTAAGATCTAATCTGCGCACCCCATGTCACTTGGCTCATATCGCCTTTTAACTCGTCGAGACTCTCCTTGTGCTCTGCTTCTGCAAGCTGCTGCAGTCTCGATGCCAAGATCTTCATCGCCATCTCTTTGTTATAGAGCTGTGAGCGCTCATTTTGACAAGTTACAACTATGTTAGTTGGAAGATGTGTGATTCGAATAGCAGAGTCAGTTGTATTGACGTGCTGGCCGCCTGCACCTGAACTCCTGTAGGTGTCAATTTTGAGATCCTTAGGATCGATATTGATCTCTATACTGTCACCGATATCTGGCACAACTTCAACCGCTGCAAAAGAAGTTTGTCTCTTGCCCGCAGAGTTGAACGGGGATATGCGTACAAGTCTGTGTACGCCAGTTTCACTACGTAGATACCCATATGCATTGATTCCGCTGATAACTATTGTGCAGCTCTTGATACCTGCTAGCGTATCGTTTTGTAAATCCACTACGCTAGTCTTGAATCCGTGCTGATCAGCATATCTGAGATACATTCTCATCAGCATCTCCGCCCAGTCCATAGCATCAACCCCACCAGTGCCCGCATGGATGCTGAGTATGGCATCTTTATCGTCATACTTGCCTGTCAGAAGCCTGCTTAGTTCAAAGTCTTCCATCTCCTCGCATAGCCTCTTATATTCTTTGATGATAGTCTTGGCCTCCGAGTAATCTTCGTACTCTTCGGCAAGCTCAATCATGTCGGATATGTCGTTAAAGCCTTTACATAGACCTTCATACTGCTCGAGTTCATTCTCAAGATGCTTCTTCTGCTTCATCAGTTTCTGCGCATCGTCAGGCGAATCCCAAAACCCAGGTTTTAGCATCTCCTGCTCCATATCCTCAATCTTGTCTCTCATACCAGTCGGGTCAAAGATAGTCTCCAATCTCTCGGAGCTTCTCGAGTTCCCCTGGTAAGGCCTGCTTTATCTCATCCAATTCAATCATCTTAATTCCTCTCATCTATGACAGATGCGCGTAGCCGCATTCTGCAGCATCGCGCATCTATTGAGCTTAACTCCATAGTCCTGCAAATGCTGCAGAACTCCAATCATGCTTGCTTAGTATGGCGGAAGCTCCTACTGGAACTTGCCACAGCAATTCTTGTACTTTTTGCCAGATCCGCATGGGCATGGATCGTTTCTACCAATCTTTGGGCTATCGCGGTGAACTGGCTCCTGAATATGCTCTCCGTTATCGTGATAATGCTGTCCATCTCCATGTGCAGCTGCTATATCTTCGTCATAATACTCTTCCTTGCGTGCAGCTTCATCTTTAGAAACTGCACGGCGCTCCGTACGAGTCTCAACGGTTACGTTGAAGCAGTATTTTACAGTTTCCTCACGGATGTCTGCAATCATCTCTTCGAACATGCCGAAACCCTCCTTTGCATAAGCAACCGCCGGGTCCTGCTGTCCGTATCCACGAAGTCCGATTCCGTTCTTGAGCTGTTCCATCGCATCGATGTGATCCATCCAGTGATTATCTACAACTCTGAGCATAATCATGCGCTCAACTTCACGCATGTGCTCAATTCCAACTTCCTCTTCCTTCTCTCTGTATATCTGCTCAAAGACATTTACGATATCCTCACGCAGCTTTTCCTCATCTAAGTCTCTAAGCTCCTCATCTGTGTAGCTGAGTCTGCCTTTAAATTCTGGTGTAATCTGCTCGCATCCGTAGAAAATCTCGTCCATATCCCAGTCTTCTGAGAAACGACTCTCCATAGTAATCGGTGCAACTATGCCATTTACGAGTTCTTCCATCATACCCATGATGTAGTCACGTAGATTCTCGCCATCCAGCACCATCTTACGCTGTTCGTAAATCTGAGATCTCTGCCTGTTCATTACATCATCATACTGAAGAACGTACTTACGAATACCGAAGTTCTTACCCTCGATTTTCTTCTGAGCATTTTCAATTCTTCTCGAAAGCACCTTTGCCTCAAGAGCATCTTCATCGCTAAGACCAACGCCTTCAACGATTCTCTGCATTCTCTCTCCACCGAATAATCTCATAAGGTCATCTTCGAGTGAAATAAAGAACTGCGTTATACCAGGGTCCCCCTGACGTCCGGAACGACCACGAAGCTGATTATCAATACGTCTCGACTCATGTCTCTCCGTACCGATGATGCATAGACCACCGAGCTCTCTTACCTCTGCCTGCTCATCCTCTCTCTCAGACTTGAAGTGTTGCAGGAGTTCCTGATACTTGCTTCTAGCATCATTTAGCTCATCATCATTTGACTTCTCAAAGCCTGTTGCAAACGCAATCTGCTCAGGTGTGTACTCGAGCTTCTTCATTTCACGTCTAGCTTCAAAGTCTGGGTTACCACCGAGTATGATGTCGGTACCACGGCCAGCCATGTTGGTAGCAATTGTAACAGCTCCCTTGCGGCCTGCCTCAGCTACAATTTCAGCTTCCTTCTCGTGATGCTTCGCATTGAGGACGTTGTGCTTTATACCCCTTTTCTTGAGCATGTCGCTAAGGAGCTCTGAAATCTCAATCGATATAGTACCTACGAGCACTGGCTGTCCTACTGCATGCGCTTCAGCAACTCTCTCGACAATAGCTTTGTATTTTCCAGACTGACGAGCGTATACCGAGTCCTCAAGGTCATTTCTTGCAATCGGTTTGTTGGTTGGAATAACAACTACGTCCATGTTGTAGATGTCTCTAAATTCATCTTCCTCTGTCTTGGCTGTACCCGTCATACCGGATAGTTTCTCATACATACGGAAGTAATTCTGTAGCGTAATAGTCGCAAGTGTCTTGGACTCAGATCTTACAGAAACTCCTTCCTTCGCCTCTATAGCCTGGTGTAGACCGTTAGAGAAACGTCTTCCGTACATGAGACGACCAGTGAACTCGTCAACAATGAGAATCTCGCCATCCTTAACGATATAGTCAACGTCGCACTTCATCAGATAGTTCGCATGAAGCGCCTGATTTACATAGTGATTTAATTCCATATTGTCAGGATCAGAGAAGTTCTCTATGCCAAAGTATGCCTCAGCAGCCTTGATACCAGCCTCATTGAGTGCAACCTGCTTATCCTTCTCATCTACTGTGTAATCACCATGTACACCATTTTCGCCTTCTTCTTCATCACGAGTAGTATCTCGAATAAGAGTCTTAACGAATACATTTGCAGTGCGGTACATGTCACTTGAGTCAACACCTTTACCAGAGATGATAAGAGGTGTACGAGCTTCATCGACAAGAATCGAGTCGACCTCGTCGACGATAGCAAAGTTTAGCTCACGCTGAGTCAGCTCTTCCTGATAAGTAACCATGTTGTCACGAAGGTAGTCGAAACCGAACTCATTGTTAGTTCCATAAGTGATGTCAGCCATGTAAGCAGCTTTACGATCATCTCCCTGAAGTGAGTTGATAACGCAGCCTACTGTAAGCCCTAAGAAATTATATAGCTTTCCCATCCAGTCAGCATCTCGCTTTGCGAGATAGTCGTTAACTGTAACTACATGAACACCCTTACCTGTGAGTGCATTTAGGTAAGCAGCAAGCGTAGCTACGAGAGTCTTACCTTCACCAGTCTTCATCTCGGCAATTCTTCCCTGATGGAGAACCACACCACCAATAAGCTGAACACGGAAATGCTTCATGCCCAAACTTCTAACAGCACCTTCACGGCAAACGGCGAACGCCTCTGGCAGGATATCGTCAACATTTTCAAAAGGACCTTCCTCGCCTTCTTCTCTAATAGTACCTAGACGCTTCTTGAACTCCTCAGTCTTGGCGCGCAGTTCTTCATCGCTAAGCTTCTGCATCTGCTCGTCGTACGACTCAATTACGTCTACGATTTTCTCTATCTTCTTAATCTCTCTCTTATTGAGATCTCCAAATATCTTTTCTACTAAACCCATTTACGTGGCTCCCTTCCTTCTTGCTAATACGCTTTATCTGTGTTTATTAATGTTTACTTCTAAATCAGACTCTTTAGTTATCATCCTCGTCTTCATCAGGTCTGTCTTCAACGCGGATATGAAGCCTAAGCGCCCTCTTGGGATCCGCTCTCGTGACTCTGACCTTGAACAGCTTATGCTTCGATTCGTATTCGAACGCATCTCCTACCTTCGGGATGCGGTCAAGCTCAATCATCGCCCAGCCATTTACAGTCGTCGCATCGATATCGATATCTTCACCCTGTAGCTCGAAGAACTTTTCAACATTAGCACCTCCAGCAACTGAGTAAGAACCATCTATGAGATCCGTAACCTCTCTCATTTCAACGGTATCGTGCTCATCATAAATCTTTCCTACAAGTTCCTCGATGATATCCTCCATCGTAACAAGACCCGTTGTACCACCGTACTCATCAACGATAATCGCCATATGAGTGGCCTTGGCCTGCATCTTCTTGAGTAGAATAGACGCCTTGATTGTCTCTGCAACGTACGCAACCGGCTTGATATAGAGGTTGACACTCTTGCCCTCACCAACTACGTAATTGTGGAAATCCTTCTGATTGAGAATTCCGATTATGTTATCTAAGTCATCCTCGAACACTGGAAGTCTAGAAAGACCAGTGCTCTTAAATTGTTTTGCTATCTCCTTGTTAGGTGTTCCGAGCTCAATCGCGATGATATCGATTCGAGGAGTGATTATATCTATCGCCTCAAGATCCTCGAACTCTATGGCATTAGTTATAAGCTCGCTTTGAGATTCTCCGATGTTGCCTCCAGTCTTGGCCTCTTCAATAATAGTCTTGAGTTCATCCTCAGTATATCCATGTTCAGAAGAAATCTTGAACACCCTATCTATGAACTTCTTCCAGACTCCGAACACCCAGTTCAGTGGCGTAAAGAGAATCATCAGCACCTTCACACTAGGTGCCATAAAGAGAGATATACCCTCCGCCTTATCCTTGGCGATGTTCTTAGGAGAAATCTCTCCAAACACCAGGACTAGCACAGTCACGACAACCGTCGAAATCGTCGCACCGTATTTACCGTAAATCTCGATAAACAGCAAAGTAGCGATGGACGTCGTTGCGATATTTGCAATATTATTGCCAATCAAAATCGTGGTGAGAAACTTATCGAAATTCTCAGTTATCTCAAGTACGAGCTCCGCACTTTCGTTATCGTCACTCGCCAAATTCTTCATCTTAATCTTGCTCACCGAAGTGAATGCCGTCTCCGTAGCGGAGAAAATGCCCGATAATATGAGCAAAAGCACAATGCTTATGATGTACGGTGTCATTTTAGCTTAATGCACCCTCCTATATCTGTGTATATCCGATTAATTATACTACATAAAGTAGTACATAAGTGATGAAACAACGAAAAAAGCTCTCTCGAAGCACGAGAGAACCGCTTTTCTATCCTATTTCCCTGTATTCGACAGGATTTAAATCATCAAAAGTGATTGCATAGCCACTTGCAGGGCTTGGAGTCCAGTGCCACGCCTTCTCCTTTACCGCTGGAAACAGCATCTCCATGCATGTAAATATAACGGCGCCATGAAGCACTCCTATGACATCAGAATGCTGAACATCGCCCTTAAGCACATCTAGCCCACGAGCTACTCTCTCTATAAATCCGTCGTTAGTCTCCCCTTCTGGAAAATCCATGAATTCCTTCTTGCCTTCAAGCCATGCACGAGCCTCGTCATGCTGAAGGACCTCATCCATAGTCTTCATCTCAAAAATTCCGACTCCAACTTCTCTGAGGTCATGTATGATTTCATGCTCTCTATTTCCGAAGATGAGCTCAAATGTCTGCTCCGTTCTGAGCATACCAGACGTATAGAGCTTAGCACCTTCTGGCGCAGGGTATGCCCCTTGATCACATAGTGCCTTAATCTGCTGTACACCCTGTTTAACTAGCGGTAAGTCTGTGCTGCCATAGAACATGTCCTTTAGTGTACCTTCAGTATCCCCATGTCTGATTAGATATAACGTATTTCCCATCTGAATCCCCTACTTCTGTATCATATAGCCTTAATCGCATTTTCACTCTCACGGTGCAGCTTCATCGTGACGTTAGCATGCTTGATTTTCAGCGTTTCTATAGATTTCATGTGTGCGTTTTGACACACAGTAATTGTCGCATATTATATCATTTTCTGCTATAATATTCTACATGTTTGCAGGCGCTAAGGCGGAGCGTAGACATTATAAATTAAGCTTTAATATCTGAATTATAAGCGCTCGTAGCTCAGGGGATAGAGTAGTTCACTCCGAATGAAATGGTCAGCGGTTCGAATCCGCTCGGGCGCACCACTTGATACAGTGGAAAAGCACTGCGGCCTTCAGGCTGCAGTGCTTTTTCTAATACTAGTTACCGTTTGAATCAATCACATGTACATCAAGCTGGCTATAAGGAAGCTTAATCTCTGACTCTATGATGCACTTCTGAAGAACAACCATCGCCGCCCTTCTCATCGGCCATTTATCCTTTGGCTTGCACCAAAATCTAATCCTATATGTTACCGATGACGCCTCAAAGTTTTGAACCGCTAGATACTCAGCGTTCTTAATCCCTTTAATCGCCTTTATCTGCTTAGCACAATCTGTCAAAACTTCCCTTACATGCTCAGGATCTTCGTCGTATCTGAGACCGATGTCGATATCGTAGACTCCACTGGATACACCTACCCTATTGATGTTACGATTACATACCGTAACATGATCGCCTGTATTGATGCTCGTATACTGAGTCGTCTGTAGCGTAAATAGTGTTACTATACCTTCGTCATCATCGAGCTTGATTACATCTCCGACTTTAAAAGCCTTATCATTGACTATGTGCATACCCATGAGGACATCCTTAAACACGTCTTGCATAGCCATACCAAATATTGCACCGGCAACACCAACACCAGCAATAATAGATGTAACACGGATGTTGTTGAATTCAAGAACAGCCAGAATTGCAATTATCCAAGTTACCGTTTTAATCATCCTGAACGTCGATTTCACAATTGCGTTCATCTGCATCGAATTGTTGGTCTTATTGACATATATCTTGTGGGCGTGCTCGATGACAATAGTCGTCGCAATCGCGATCGCGATTATTACGGCACTGCTTATAAATTGTGCCGATGTAACCATTTTGATAAATATATCCACGCTAACCTCCTATCCCTCAAACACCGATAAGTCATCCCAGCTAAGCAGTGCCGAGAGCACGCCGAAGCCTTCAACATCTTGATAATACTCATCAATAGGCTTAGCTCCATAGTGCTTATATATCTCTTCTGCCTTGTAATTACCTGCAAATACATCGATTACCATCTGTGAGTAACCGCTAGCAGCCACTCTTCCTCCCATCGTAAAAAGCAGTTTTCGTCCTATGCCAAAATCTCTGTAAGCCGCTTCAATATGTAGCATCTCAAGCCAAAATGCACCTAGCACATCCGGTGATGGCGTCCCAGCTACAAATCCAACAACCTGTCCTGCCTCTTCATTCTCACCAGCAAGTTCAGCTACAAACATCTCATTTCCCGGTGTCAGGAAATACGCGTCCATTCTAGCTGCAGCACTTTCCGGATTAACGGAGCTAAGGTATCGTTTATCTAATATATTTGCATATGTATCATGGTAATTCTCGGATAGGATGCGTCCAACCTCAGAGATGTCGGAGCGCTTCGCTTCACGAATTTTTATATTTTGAATATCTTTCATACTATAGACCTGCCTTCTTTATACGTCACTCTATAGTATACACGAATTTTCATTTAAAGTATTAACTTATTCCCAGTGTCCTTCGCTGACAAGCACCTGTTCGGTGTATGCCTCTTTCACAACAACTGTTTTGGTCGTCACATGCGGAGCCGCATATGTATGTAAGCCATTTCAAGGCTTAGGCCTATGCGCTTGCCACTCTGCATTTGTGCCAAAAGTAGCACCGCACTGACAAGTATAATAATCTACAAACTTCTGTTGACGTGTTACAGCTGGATGCGTAACCGTCTTATATACTGCTGGTACCCACTTTTTCTTTGAGTGAGCAGAGCTACTTGATCCTGAATCACTGTTGCTCTTTTTTGCCTTTTCTTCTTTGGCTTTTTCTCGCTCTTTTGTCTTTAGCCTTTTTTTTCTTTCTAGTTCTTTTTCTCTAGCTCTCTTCTCGGCATCACTGTTATCATTCGACTCAGCAGCGCTTTCGTCATTAACACTAGAACTGTCTGTCGATTCCTGTGAATCATTCTTTTCCTTTTTAACTTCCGTCTTCTTTTTTTCTCTTCCCTTCTTGCCTTTATCCGAGTTGCAACTTGCAAGTCCAACAGCTAAGACAAGACAGAGAATTAAAACCGCAATAATACTTAGTAGCTTATTATTTAATAAGCGTTTCTGCATTCCCCATTTTCTCTCTTTCAGTAGTTTAAAAAAATTGAGATGGAGCTTAGCACTCCATCTCAATTGATAATGTTTTTGTTCCCTAGTACACCTTGTGCGCTATGCGGACTTCTTCCTCATAGTCATTACAACACCTAGAAGTAGGCTTGCAATTGCGAATGCGAACATAAACTCAAATCCCATGGAATCACCAGTCTTAACGATCTTTCCATTTGGAGACTTCTTAGCCACGTGAGAAGCAACTGTGAACTCTGAGTTTAGAGAACCGTTATTGAAACGAACAGTTACAGAATGTTTTCCTGGCTTTAGTGACTTGAGGTACGATGCGTGAAGTGTAATTCTAGCACTTCCCTTAACAACGTCGTAGTTGCTTGGATCTACAACATTGCCATCAACCTCAACACCTCTGAATCTCTCAAATGTCTTTTCATCATCAGTCTTGGACTTTACAACTATGAGCAGACCATTGTCTTCATTGTTCCAAACGAGATTACCATTAGCTACATAGTACTCCGATGCACTATTTGTAACATCTCCACTGTTGCTTGGATTTGGTACGCTTGGCTGTGTATTGCTATTATTGTTATCTCCCTGATTATTTCCTAGGTTAACAGGGTTAACTGGCTTTTCTGGTTCTACCGGTGTTACTGGCTTTTCTGGTTCTGCTGGCTTGTGCTCAGTGTATTCAATTACATTGTTGTACATCGACATCGAAGACATATCGAACGCCACGATGTATCCACCATCAGATGCGAGAATCTGCTTGAATGGAACCTTTACAAGATTTCCATCCTTATCAACGTAGTAAACCTGCTTTACATCCTTGCCATCTGGAACAAGTCTGCTAACCTTGAAATTTCCTCTTACTAGCTTAGATAGCTCAGTACGATACATGTTGATCATATCAATATCAAGAACTTCGTAGTCCTTACCCTCGAGACCCTTTACGCTCTCTTTAGGTAGCTTTCTAACGCTTACTAGATATTCGCCTCTTCCAAAATGAAGACCAGTTACAGCAGTTGTGTTATCAATATCGATAAGCTGTGTATTGTTCTTACCCTCTTCGCTCTTAGGCTTGAGTATAAGTTCGTTAACACTGCCACAGCTGAAGTGGTTGAACGCGTACTTCGCAGCACCCCATTCTGACTTGTCCTTCATAGTCATTGGGAAAGAGTCTAGGGTATATCTTGGATCATCAACATATACCATGTAGTTCTGATCCTCAATTAGTGCGTATTCAACAACGCCGTCTTTTACTGTTGCAGTAACCTGATCATATTCGCTTACAAACTTAATCTTAACGTTGTCTACAGGATTATGATCCTTGTCGAAAACTGGGAGTGTATAAGCTACACGCTTTGCAGCTTCAGGATTGCTTACGTACATCTGTCTTTGAGTTAGGTAGAACGCATCTACTTTTCTTCCATTCTGCTTCGACGGAACTGGCTTCTCACCTGTCTTGTTTAGAACAAGGTAAGCGTTAGGCATTTCAAAATCGCCATCCTCAGCAAACACGATGTAGTTGTGGCCCTTTACCATCTCAACATCAGGTAGGACTCCGTCGCTCGACTGCACCTTAGTCTCTACAGTCTGCGTTGTTGCATTGTAGAAAATGAAAGTAATCTTTTTCTTAATAGGCTTGTACTCGTTACCAGACTTTCTAAGAACTGGCATGTTCTTGAGAACTACCTTTTCCTTCTCGTAAATCTTCGCATACTGCTCTGGCTTATACTGTGCGCAATCTTCGCATGGACCGCAGGTATCACAGTCATTGCCGTTGTTTCCAGCATTGTCATCGGGTTTAACAGAATCACTTCCTGGTTTCTTGCCATCTTTTCTGGACAGTTCGATGAGCCCACACTGTAGGTATCCATTTATATCATCAGCATCATAGCCTTCGATAATCGGATTATACTTACCCTGCTTATTTTTCTTCATCGTGAACTCTACCTTGTTCTTCATAACGTAGGTATCGTTCTCATCTAGCTTCAGCTCATAAGGAACATTTGCTTCGGTATTGATTGTAAGTTCACCCTTTTCACTATAGATAACCTTAGACTTGCCATTATCCTTGCGCACTAGTCTGAAAGGTAGACCTGCCTTTGCAGCATAACCACCATCAGAAACCTTTAGAACTGTAATTGAAGAAGTTGCCGCAGGATTCTCTAGCTCGCTCTGCTCCTTAACCTTGTGGAATACAAGTTTTGCAATCGGTTTTTCAGCTCCGGTTATACCCTCGTCATAATCGTAGTACAGAGGATATTCGTTTTCATATCTAGCATATATACGCATTAGATGCTTGCTGTTGTAAGCTCCAACGATTTTATAGTCTGCATATGAAGGATTAGCAGTATCCATTCCAATTTTATACTGCGTTTCTGCCTTCATCTTAACGCCGTGAATTTTTACCACCCTTAACGGTAAATTTCTCAAATTCATAAGACCAGTCAGCAACTCGGCTCATATCGATAAGCTCTAGCTGTACACCGTCAGGCATTGGAGTTCCGTCATCTAGAACTACTTCAATATCACGAACATTCGCTAGCTCGCCTTTTTTTCTACTCTCTTCTTCTCAACTGGCTTTTGTCTCTGATGGGGTAGCATCGTCTTCGATTTCCTTGAGAGTAACTGTTGTTACAGGCTTATTCTCGAGAAGCTTCTTGCTTTGTCTGTCATACCAAACGAGATTCTTCCCTTCTGCAGTTATCCCAACAGGGATTGTCCCCAGATTAGCATCAGCCTCAACAATTTTGTGAGTATCCATCTTCTCGTCATCCCACGAGAGCCCTAGTCGATACTCTCTATCTGACATTAACTGAAGTTCGAGCTTTCCGTTCTTAACCTCATAATCCTTTTGGTCATTATTAACTGGATCGTCTAGCGTGAAAACAACTCCGTCTTCAACCGGTGTTCCATCCTTGTAAGAAACCTTTACGGTTGTTGTAACTACCTTTTTAGAAGCCTTCGGGGTTATTGCAGCAGGCTTTTCACTTGCAGGTGTTGCTGCAGGCTTCTCCTGTGTATTAGCTTCTGTAGTAGCGTTAACAGTTTCTTTCGATACTGCTTCGCTTTCATTAGTTACGGCATTTGTAGCGGCCGTGCCCTCTGCATGTGAAGCTTCTTCAGCCATGACATGCCAAGGCATCATGGTGAGAATCAGGATAGCTGTTAGCATAATTCCTGAAAGCTTCGCTTTAGGTCCTTTCTTTTTCGTAACCATTTCCATACCTTTCTTATTTATATAGTCAATAAGTGTATAACGTAAAAAGCTGTGCCGTCGTTCGCTCCCATCTCGCGAACAAAAACACAGCTTCACAAGATAATCACATTTTATCGTATTAGTAAAAATCTTAACAATAATTGTTACCTATATCGACATATGCGATTATTTGTTATTTTTTTATTATTGATTTTATTTATTATATAAATAATTCGTATTATCTGAAATTAGTATTTATCTACTATACTTATTTGCTAGCCTTTTCAGGCGATTTCCACTGCACCTGAGCAACTACTGTAGATGCGAAAATTACCGCACAGCCTCCCCACTCCATCAGTGTCATATGCTCATTTAGAACAAGTACTCCTAGAATTGCAGCAAATACAGACTCAAGGCTCATAAGAAGCGATGCCACTGTTGGATTTGTATATTTCTGTCCTATCATCTGCATAGTATATGCAAGTGCCGTCGGAATTAGGGCTGAATAAAGCGTTACAACAAATGAGTCCTTAATCATTTCCATTGTAGTGCGTTCAACTATAAATGCCACTATTAGTGTGAGCACGCCACATACTAACATCTGCATCGCCGATAGCATAATCGCATTATTTTTAGTTACATGGTTAGATACGGCTATAATCTGCATAGCAAAGAACAGCGAACTAAGTAGCGTAAGCACATCCCCCATTCCTAGTCCCGAGAGCCCTCCATATTGTATCCATACCCATCTTCTGTGCGATGAAACCGCTTCCCCATATGACCGCTGCTAGCAGCAGTGCGACATTTCCCTTATTTTGATTGCTCATACCTTCTACCCTTTTAAAAAATTTTTCATATTATCTTTTAGTTTGCCTCTAGCACACGGATTTCATAAATATTAATACATACAGTATCACTCATGCCAGTTACCGTACGGCCCGTATTTGAACTTTTCTTTTTAACTTCAAAGATTATATCATGCATATTTATACAAGTGAACAATATGCAATTAGGTATGATAAGCTATACAATTTTTTGTTATAATGAGATATCAATTAATTGGATACTAGAGGAGGAATCAACGTGATAGAAACTAACCACATCATACTTCGCAAGGCATCCTTCGCTGACTGCGACCTTTTCGCAGAATGGGAGTCACGAGAAAAATGTCATCGAGCATTTCTGCACGACCGGCAAGCGCGACCTCGACACGATTACAGATGAATTTCACAACGTCATTCACGATACAACCCGCGAGTGGCTAACAATAGTTGAGAAATCAAGCAAGAAGCCTCTTGGCAAAATCGATATTACGAATATCGATTCTATTAATGATTCTCTTAATATCGCTATCATCTACCTAGCCGACGAGTCCGCACGCGGCAAAGGATATGGAACAGAATCGATAGAGGCTCTACTTCGTCACGCATTCGAGGAACTCGGTACACATCGGGTTACCGTTTCTCATTTTCCAGATGACACAATCGCTTCTCACCTATACACAAAGCTCGGTTTTAGAACCGAAGGAATACTCAAGCTGGCAGGAAAGCGTAGCAAGGAGTATTTTGATATGGAGCTTAGAGCGATTCTCGTCGAGGAATGGGAGGAGCAGAAGGAAATAAAAGCTTTAAACGCTTGACTTTAAGCGCTTTGAGTAATATAATCGTTAGGCATATTATGCAAATGGAGCAGGGTTCTGCCCGGCAGCTCCGACACTAAGTTATTTTTAGTATGTCGAACAAGATCTTCGGATCCAAGTAGACAGTGCCGAAATCAATCTTCGGATTTGAGTAGGTAAGAAAGGAAGAGAAATGAAGTCTTACATCGCTAAGCCTGCAGATATCGACCACAAGTGGTACGTTATCGATGCAGAAGACAAGACTCTAGGTAAGGTTGCAGCTGAGATTGCAATGATCCTAAGAGGAAAGAAGAAGCCTCATCTACACACCTCACGTTGACTGCGGAGACTACGTAGTTGTTGTAAACGCTGAGAAGGTAGCAGTAACAGGCAAGAAGGAAAAAGCAGAAGATTTACAAGAGCCACAGTGGATATCCAGGTGGTCTCAAGGAGACAACTCTTGCAGAACTTCGCGCTAAGAAGCCAGAAGAGATCATCCGTCACGCTGTAAAGGGCATGATGCCTAAGGGCAAGCTCGGCAGACAGATGTTCAAGAAGCTAAAGGTATACGCAGGACCTGAGCATCCACATGCTGCACAGAATCCTGAAGAGTGGACATTCTAGGAAGGGAGGATTAGAAGATGGCTAAAGAAATGTATCAGGCAACAGGAAGAAGAAAATCTTCAATTGCTAGAGTCAGATTACTCCCTGGAACAGGAAGAATCGTTGTAAACAAGAAGGATCTTGAAGACTACTTCGGACTTGAAGTTCTTAAGAACGAGGTTAAGAGACCTTTCGAAATCACTGGAACAGCTGGAAAGTACGATGTAATCGCACTTGTTAACGGTGGTGGTACAACTGGACAGGCTGGAGCACTTAGACACGGTATCTCAAGAGCACTTTGCGAAGTAGATGCTGAGGCTAACAGACCAGCACTTAAGGCCGCTGGATTCCTAACGAGAGACCCTCGTATGAAGGAAAGAAAGAAATACGGTCTCAAGAAAGCTAGAAGAGCTAGCCAGTTCTCGAAGCGTTAATTTCATAAGGTTTATAAAACTCCGAATCCGATTGGGCTCGGAGTTTTTTCATGCAAGCATAAAGCGGCCTTGGTTATGCATCATGCACCACCAGAAGACCGCTTTTATTCTTCTTTCAACAGATAGTCCACGGTGATTCCTTAGCAAAGCTCTTAGTCTTGCATTTATACCGCCTTCTATCTGGTTATTTGTAGATGGAACCTTACCTATCTCAGCTATTAAATCTTCATCCAAATAAGTGAATAAAGTACCTTCTTTTACCAACCTAGAAAGAGATATCTGCGCCTTTAAAAGTCTTTCATGCGTTGCTCTCCAGTTGCCAGTTTCGTCTAGTGACCTTTGGCTCAAAAACTTGTTGTGTCTTCTCATCCAATCTAAGAACTCATCTATCCATTTATCTGCTTCAGATTTCGTTTCTAGGTGGAGCAGTCTTTTGGAAAGAGCATATAGCTCAGCCCCTGCAAGGGTTTTAGGTCTTGTTGTAGTATATCTTCTTACTTGAGAAAACACATGAAAAAGGCATCTCTGGTGCTTTGCATGAGGCCATACCTTTTTCAAAGCCTTATTAAATCCTTTCCCTCCGTCCGAAACTACTAGTGTAGGTTCAGTAATCCTGGACATTAATGAAATCCATGCATTTGCATGCTCATAGCGGCACAAGTACCATCCAAGCACATTATTTCTGTCACAGCAAATTAAAAACACAAGCATTACGGCATAGATAAATTCCATCTACGAACACCACTGAATGCTTTTCTTCCACTACGGTTGGTAATGTCCATATATCCCAAAATTTGGATGTCTTTCGCCTAAAGGTACGACCACCTCCAGGCATATCCTTTTGAATATCTTTGCTAAAAAGCCACTTAAGAAATATATTAAGTTGCTTGGTTAGGTTATCTATTTTTGGCGAAAATGCCATCTTGCAATTACCACAAAACCACCTCTGTGTTCCTGCATTTGTCTTACCATATTTCGAGCAACAACTATTACAAACAGGGCAAATAACACGTTTCATTTTACTATCCTCCTAGAATACTGTTTCTAAGGAAGATATAACCCCAATACACCTTGAGATTTCAAGAGTTACAAGTATTTTCACCAACTCTTTTTGTCCACCCTGTATCTTCTTTCAAAAAAGATATAACCGCTGTAGCCGTTGAAATTTCAACGACTACAGCGGTTTTTACCAACACGTTTTGTCCTATAACCCTAACTTTAAGTTATCCAAATAATGATTCACCATCACGATTGCTCTTATCTACAAATTGTAGCAAATTGTGGAGCAATCGGCTTTTGTTTTTGGACATGTAGACGAGGAGTAAAGTCTCTGCAAACCTCTCACCTAAATTCTCAATATATATACCTTTAGTCACAGTCATCTCTTCCTTTGGAACAATCGAAAACCCTTGCCCCAACGCGATTAAAGTAGATTGGTTTGCTATTGTATCAACTACCCTTACATCAGAAAAGGTACTATTATATATGCTCTTGAGATTTTCTCTGCAGTATTCGTGATATTCGCCTTCACCTGATTTAGTAATCAACGGCAAATTTTCAACGACTTTTCCCACACTTCCATATTTGTTCAATACTTCTTGAGAGCAGCATAGTATATCATGCGCAACTCCGACTTCAAGCGTCTCTATCCCCGTTATGTTTTCATTGCGCAAGACGATATCAGGAATAACCATCGCATCTATTACTCCCATGTCCAGCATTCCGATTAATTGGTCTTTGTCTTCAAACTCTACTTCTAACGAGGTATCTTGGTTCATCGATATGTATTTGCTTAAAAAGTTGACTGGCAAATAGTCGCCTGCAATACCAATTCTAAGAAACTCATTTTTCCCTGCTGTAATTTGTTTTAACAGGTTTTCATATTGCTCACTTATCTCTTTGACCCCAACATAAAATTTTTCTCCAGCTTCCGTCAAGCTGACACCTTTATTGGTTCGGTAAAATAGAGTGCATCCAATTTCATTTTCCAGTTTATTGATGTACTTGCCTATTGCAGTCTGTGTGATATTGCAATTCTCAGCTGCTTTTAGAAAAAAATTCAGCACTTCTGCAGCAGAAATAAAAATATTTTAGTTTAATTAAATCCATTTGTCTCATTTCCTGAAATTAATCATAATTTATAATATGCTTGAAATTACAACGATTATAACACACCATTTCGGTAGATTAAACCTTGTTATTCCAAAAAGTACTAGATATATGATTATATTTCGATACTGATTCCTTGATAGTTAATATATATTAAGCCTATATTTTCGAATACAAACGAACATTTTTATGCTTGTTTTTGATTATTAGGAGGGGACTATGAAAGATAATTCAAAACCAAGGGCAAAGGGGCCGATTATCATAACTATGGGACTCGCTCTTTTCGCAACTCAGTTCGGAGCGGGTAACCTTATATTTCCGCCATTCCTTGGCCGTGAGACAGGGAGCAATTGGCTAATAGGATTTGCGGGATTTTTCATCATGGATGTCGGCTTTAGCTGCCTTAGCTATTTATTCTGTTGTTGCTAACAGAGAAGGAACTGTGGACGGTGTAACGAATAAGCTCGGTGCCATACCTGGTAAGGTATTTGTATCTATTATTCTATTACTACTAGGTCCAATCATCTGTATTCCAAGAACATCTGCTACTACTTATGAAATGGGTATCAAAGGACTTCTTCCAGGCGTTCCGCTATGGGCATTCAGCCTCGTTTTCTTTATAGTAACTGCTGTACTTGCACTAAATCCTTCAGGAGTAGTGGACGTTATAGGAAAGTTTCTTACACCAGTACTACTATTAGTAATGGTTATCCTGATTATACTTGGAATTGTAAATCCAATTGGTGCACCTATTGCAACAAAGGATCTTGTTCCATTCCAGACAGGAATTACTAATGGTTATCAGACACTCGATGGTATCGGTGGAGTAACTGTAACCATAATTCTAATAGTTGCTGCAAAGAAATATGGCTATGCTGAAAGAAACGAGGTAAAGAAGCTAGTAGCTGGTGCAGATATTATTTCAGCAACGCTGCTAGGACTAGTATACGGAGGACTATCACTCCTCGGAGCATCAACTTCAGGCGATAGCCATTTTGAAGGACTTGCACAGGCACCACTACTAATTGCTATTACTAACAGACTACTTGGTGGATGGGGAGTTATTGCTCTAGCGATCATAATACTGCTAGCATGTTTAACGACTTCGATCGGACTCTCTTCTGTAATCGGTGACTACTTCTCTAATTTATCAAATGGAAAAGTTAGCTACCGCACAGTAGTGCTCGTTACTATTGGATTTAGCTTCTTCATGAGCAACCTTGGTCTCGATAAAATTATCTCACTTGCAGCACCTATACTCAGTGCATTTTATCCACCACTGATAGTTCTAGTAATATTTGCACTGCTTGATAAGTGGATTACAAGTAAGTATGTTGGCGGTATAGCTGCCTACACTGTGTTCTTAACAAGCTTTACTTTCAGTCTTACATGGATTTGGTCTTCCATTCGGTTTCATCAAGCTCCTACCGTTCACTAAGCTGGAGCTTGGCTGGGTTGTACCTGCCATAGTTGGTGCTCTAATTGGATTTATCTATACTGCTACTAGAAAAAAACAAATTAAACCTATTAGAAGTGTAAACGACAATATATTGTGATATGTATTGATAGTTAAAAAGAGGGTTATAGGACAAAAAAAGAGTTGGTAAAAACCGCTGTGGTCGTTGAAATTTCAACGGCTATAGCGGTTATATCTTTTTGAAAGAAGATACAGGGTGGACAAAAAGAGTTGGTGAAAATACTTGTAACTCTTGAAATCTCAAGGTGTATTGGGGTTATATCTTCCTTAGAAATAGTATTCTAGGGAGGATAGTAAAAATGAAAACATGTTATTTGCCCTGTTTGTGGAAATATTTGTATAAAATATGGGAAGAATAAATCAGGATCACAAAGGTGGATTTGTAAGAAATGCAAGTCAATAAATACACCTAAAATAGATAACCTAGCCAAGCAACTTAATATATTTCTTAAGTGGCTTTTTAGCAAAGATATTCAAAAGGATATGCCTGGAGGTGGTCGTACCTTTAGGCGAAAGACATCCAAATTTTGGGATATATGGACATTACCAACCGTAGTGGAAGAAAAGCATTCAGTGGTGTTCGTAAATGGAATTTATCTATGCCGTAATGCCTGTGTTTTTAATTTGCTGTGACAGAAATAATGTGCTTGGTTGGTACTTGTGCCGCTATGAGCATGCAAATGCATGGATTTCATTAATGTCCAGGATTACTGAACCTACACTTGTAGTTTCGGACGGAGGGAAAGGATTTAATAAGGCCTTGAAAAAGGTATGGCCTCATGCAAAGCACCAGAGATGCCTTTTTCATGTGTTTTCTCAAGTAAGAAGATATACTACAACAAGACCTAAAACCCTTGCAGGGGCTGAGCTATATGCTCTTTCCAAAAGACTGCTCCACCTAGAAAAGAAATTTGAAGCAGATAAATGGATAGATGAGTTCTTAGATTGGATGAGAAGACACAACAAGTTTTTGAGCCAAAGGTCGCTAGACGAAAATGGTAACTGGAGAGCAACGCATGAAAGACTTTTAAAGGCGCAGAGATCTCTTTCTAGGTTGGTAAAAGAAGGCACTTTATTCACTTATTTGGATGAAGATTTAATAGCTGAGATAGGTAAGGGTCCATCTACAAATAACCAGATAGAAGGCGGTATAAATACAAGACTAAGAGCTTTGCTAAGGAATCACCGTGGACTATCTGTTGAAAGAAGAATAAAAGCGGTCTTCTGGTGGTGCTATGTGCACTCACCAAGACCGCTTTCTGTGTCTGAACTATTAAAAGTAATGCCAACGGACAAAAGTATTGCAGCGATATACCAGAAGATTTCAGAGCTAGATAAACGCACTTCATCTATCCCTACATGGGGAGATGCGGTGGTCTGGGGAGAGCTGCATAAGTCGTCTGAATTTCAGAATTATTGGGATTAGCCACCAACTCTTTTTGTCCTATAACCCTAAAAAGACGAGAGCTATGGCTCTCGTCTTTTGTTGTTCACTTGGTCATCAATCATATAGCTCTAAGTGCTAAGTAGCTAATATCCCCTTAACCATAAAGTCTATAGCGCTTTCTTAATTGCATCTAGCAAATCATCGAACTCATCAAAAGCTGGGAACTGCGGATAATCAGCCTTGATTGACTCTGTGCTTCTGAACAGGAATCCAGCCTTGCTAGCCTCAATCATAGCAAGATCATTAAAGCTGTCTCCTGCCGCTATTGTCTCAAAACCGCATGACTGAAGAGCTCTCACCGTTGTGAGCTTCGACTTCTCGCAGCGCATCTTGAAACCATCAATCATGCCGTCCTCACCTATAATTAGCTCATTGCAGAACAGCGCAGGCCATCCTAGCTTAGCCATAAGTGGCTGAGCAAACTGAGAGAATGTGTCGCTGAGAATAATAGCCTGAGTTGTAGCTCGAAGTTCATCCAGAAACTCCTTTGCCCCTGGCAGTGGATCGATTCTAGCTATTACATCCTGAATTTCCTTAAGTCCGAGCCTGTGCTCTCTAAGGATATCAAGTCTGTAATTCATGAGCTTGTCGTAATCTGGCTCTTCCCTAGTCGTCTTCTTTAGTTCCTCGATTCCTGTCTCTTCTGCAAAGGCAATCCAAATCTCTGGTACTAATACGCCTTCCATATCTAAGCATACAATGTTCATCTTAACCCCCTAATATTCCGTTAATCTAGCAATTATATCTGGTAGCTCTCTAAATGAGTCAGCTCTTGCATCAGCCTCATCGAGTTCTCCAGACTTAGCATATCCGTAATCACAAGCGATAAATAAGATATCGTTCTTGACTGCCGCCTCTTGGTCATTGAACCTATCGCCAATCATCACATACGTTAGCTCTGGTTCATCGCTTATTATAGAGCTTAACACATCCGCCTTGGACTGCCAATCCCAGGAACCACAATCTATGTATTTCTCAAACCATTTATCTGTGTCAAATCTCTTTCTATTAAATTCTGCATATTCGTGGTCCGAGTTGCTCAGAATCATCATTCTGTATCCCTGCTCTTTGAGCTTGTCTAGCGTTTCTCGGGCTCCATCGTACCAGGGATCAGTGCCCTCGCGAACCTGAGCGCGCATGCAGGCGCCGACACGCGCCGCCGCGGCCGCCCTGGCGGCCAGAGAGAGCGCTGGGGCGAAGTCTGCCCACATCTCGTCATTGCGAAGCCCCAGCCAGCTCTCCATGCGCGCATAGCTAGGGATTTTCGACTTGCATGCCATATATAGTTCGGAGCCTCTTAGCGATATCTAGTATAGCTGGTGCATAGATTTTCATGGTTTCCTGAATCGTGCCGTCATAATCAAATACGAGCATAACCTTGCTCTTATCTATCCTTGCACCATCACTATTCATATTTTCCTTGCCCTTATTCATTTTATACGACCAATTCCTATTCATATTTTGAAAACAAGGCAGACTGAACCAGTCTGCCTTGTAATTATTCAAAAGCACACACGGTCAGCCTGTTTAGCTTACAGCTGATCTACGAGATTTACCATCTCGATTGCAGATAGCGCACAGTCATATCCCTTATTTCCAACCTTGCTTCCTGCGCGAGCAATTGCCTGTTCAATATTCTCAGTGGTGATTACGCCAAACATAGTTGGTACGCCTGTCTGCATAGAGATCTGAGCCACACCCTTTGCAGCCTCATTGCACACTAGCTCGTAGTGAGATGTCTGTCCTCTGATTACAGCTCCAAGTACGATTACAGCATCGTACTTTCCAGACTCAGCCATCTTCTTTGCAACTGTCGGTAGTTCAAATGCGCCAGGAACCCAAGCAGCTGTGATATTCTCTTCCTTAACATTGTGACGTACAAGTCCATCGATTGCACCACCGAGCAGCTTGCTTTACAACGATTTCGTTAAAACGAGCAGCAACGATACCTACTTTTCATTCCTTCTTTAGCAACGACTTTTGCCCTCTAATAGATTGATATTGTTCATGACTTTTCCTTTCTACTTATCTAAATCAATTTCATTGAAAATGTGTCCCATCTTGCTCTTCTTAGTCTTGAGATACATATAGTCAAACTTCTGTGGCTTAATCTCAATCGGAACTCTCTCCGTTATGTCGAGAGCAAAATCACTGAGCCCATATACCTTTTCAGGATTGTTTGTCATAAGTCTTAGCGACTTGCATCCGAGGTCTCTAAGAATCTGAGCTCCAACCCAGTACTCTCTGAGGTCTGGTGCAAATCCAAGCTTTACATTAGCTTCTACTGTATCGTAACCCTCTTCCTGTAGAGCGTATGCCTTAATCTTGTTGATAAGTCCGATTCCACGACCCTCCTGCCTCATGTAAAGCAGAATTCCACGGCCTTCCTTCTCTATCATCTCAAGCGACTTCTCAAGCTGTAGTCCGCAGTCGCATCTAAGCGACCCGAAAGTATCCCCTGTGAGACACTCTGAATGAACTCGGCAAAGCACATCCTTGCCATCGCCGATATCTCCCTTAACTAGAGCTACATGATGCTCGCCAGTGATATCGTTGACATAGCCATACATCTTAAACTCGCCATACATAGTTGGCATCTTTGCTACTGCCTCACGAATAACGTGACACTCGTTGATGCGAAGATAATCCTGTAGCTGCTTAATTGTTATAAACGCTAGATCGTATTTCTCTGCGATTTCCCATAGCTTAGGAGTTCTCATCATCGTGCCGTCGTCATCCATGATTTCACAGCATACACCGCATTCTTTGAGTCCTGCAAGTCTCAGCAGATCCACTGTCGCCTCTGTGTGTCCGTTTCTGACCAGTACGCCACCTCTCTTTGCAACTAGCGGAAATACATGACCAGGTCTTCTGAAATCTCCAGGCTTCGAATCTGGATCAACGCATTTTCTCATCGTGAATCCTCGCTCCTGAGCCGAAATACCGGTCGTCGTATCTATGTGGTCGATGGAAACTGTAAATGCAGTTTCGTGATTATCTGTGTTCTCCGACACCATCGCAGGAAAGTTAAGTTTCCTTGCAAGCTCGATGCTCATCGGTGTACAGATAAGACCTTTGGCAATACTTGCCATCATATTGATATTCTCCTGTGTTGCAAACTCCGCAGCACAGATCATATCACCTTCATTTTCTCTATCTGGATCATCAGTGCAGAGGATTATCTTTCCCGCCCTCAGATCATCAATCGCTCTTTCGATTGAATCATACTCGCGCTTTCTACTACTCATCGTATCTCCTTTCAGAACCCATTTTCCGCCAGAAACTCAAGTGTAAGCCCACTTCCTGCTTCGCTACCCTGTCCGGTATTACCGTACAAAGTAGGCTTACCAAGCCCCAGTAGTTTCTCTACATATTTCCCCACTACGTCGTTTTCAAGGTTAACTTTATCGCCTGCATGCCTCTTCAGCAGAGTGGTCTCCTCACCCGTATGAGGTATAATCGAAACCTTGAAACGCTCACCGTCCACATAGGCTACAGTAAGACTAATCCCATCAATTGCGATAGAACCCTTATCGACTATGAGCCTTAGAATTTCAGTGGGAGCCTTGATACTTACCCATACTGCAATCCCATCATTTTCAAGCGATTCAACAGTTCCAACTCCGTCGATATGACCGGACACTATGTGCCCACCAAACCTGCTATTTGAAGCCATCGCACGTTCCATATTAACCTTATCACCCACTCGGAGCTGTGAAAATCCCGTTCTGGATATAGTCTCAGGCATGACATCTGCGGTAAATCCATCAGCATGTAGCTCGACAACAGTCAGGCACACGCCATTTACAGCGATGCTATCTCCAATATTTGTGCCTTCAAGCACCTTGGAAGCCTCTATTTCTATGCGTCCAGTCGTCCCAGATATATCAAGGGCTCTCAGCTTTCCTGTCTCTTCAATGATTCCTGTAAACATTAGTTTTCTCCATCTTCTGGAATATATGTCCCGAGATTATCGATTCTCTTGCATGTAATCATAAGATCTGAACCGATTCTCTCAACATCGTCGAATGAGAATTTGTATGCCATATTCGGATGGTCGACTCCGATTCCCTCGATAGGACTCTTTGCTCTTCCTCCAAAAACCTTAGGCGCGATAAATATTCTTATCTCGTTGATAATGCCCGCTCTTAGTGCACTCTCATTGAGATTTCCGCCACCTTCAAGGAGCAGGCTGTCGATATCAAGCTTACCTAGGTACTCCATCAAGAGAGGAAGGTCAACCTTGCCGTCATGACCAGGGAAGTTGAATATTCTTACTCCCTTCTCATTGAGCTTAATAGCCTTTTTTGTGAAATCGCCACCACCGAACTTCTTACCTAGAGCCTTTGCAAGCGGATTTGCGTTTTCATAATCCATATAGAATGGAGCCTTCTCGCTAAATCTCACTTCACCTATCGGCATGCCTGGAACAGCACAAACTACAACCGTTTCACTGTCATACTCATCAGCGGTCCTCACTAGCTGGCATTCGCTAGGAATTCTAAGCTTGCTATCGCAGACGATTCTAACTGGATTTCTACCATCCCCGATTCTGCAGTTCAGCATCGGATCATCAGCTATAACCGTATCAACACCTACCATAACACTCATACATTCGTGGCGCATCTCGTGCACCTTGTGAATAGCCTCTGGTCCAGTCACCCATCTGGATGCACCAGTCTTGGTAGCAATCTTACCATCGGCTGTCATAGCGTACTTCAGTCTTACGTAAGGAATCCTTGTAGTTATGTAGTGGAAGAATATAGTATTTAGAGCATCACACTCATCAGCCATAAAATCTTCTACAACCTCAATCCCCGCATCTCTTAGGGTCTGTACTCCCTTGCCTGCTACCTTTGGATTAGGATCTCTGGATCCGATTACAACTCTGGATATCTCGTTTTCAATAATAGCCTCTGTGCATGGCGGTGTCTTGCCATAGTGGCAGCAAGGTTCCATAGTAACGTACATTGTGGCACCTTCTGCCGATTCACGAAGAGATGATATAGCACATCTCTCTGCATGCATCTGTCCGCATTTTACATGATATCCTTCGCCTATGATCTGTCCACCTTTGACAATTACTGCTCCGACTTTTGGATTAGGGTTAACCCAGCCCTCACCCTTCTTGGCAAGCTCAATAGCTCGGCTCATGTACTCCTTATCCTGCAGCATAAGTTCATCAGCTCTCTCTAACGGCATTTCTCTCTCCTCATTCGAATAAATATACAATTGACCCGTTCAATAGAATGGATATGCACTAAAAAAGAAGCCCCCTCAGAGCTCCTGCAATTCATCCCTGCACATCTAATGTACTCTTCAGAATAAAAGCTTCTCCCATCCAGACTTTAACTGTCGGCTTCGGAATCTAACCGAATCATGCCTCTCGGCTCGCGGGCTATACCGCCGGTAGGGAATTACACCCTGCCCTGAAGTCAATTACCATATTTACCAGTTCTTGGACTAGATAGTTAAATATAATAAACCAAGAACTAATAAGTATAATAGAACTAATCTTGAGCTCTGTCAATAGCTGCAATCATTCCGAATTGTGTTGTTTTAGCGAAATAATTGTGTACTATTAAATATTGTATAGCTTTATTAAATTTTAGGTGTATAATTGAGTTATCCAAACTAACACAAATTGGTATTTATACACAGGAGGTAATCCCATGAATAATAAAAAAAGTTACAGTAGCCGGTGGCGGTGTACTCGGCAGCCAGATTGCTTTTTCAGAGCGCTTTCTCCGGATTTGATACAACGATATGGCTAAGAAGCGAAGGTTCCATAGGTAGAGCTCAGCCTAAAATTGATAGGCTCTACAAGATTTACCTAGCTGAAATCGAAACCCTAAGACAGAACCTCGGTAAACCTGGTGTTTCAGTTCCTGGAGGCTTCGGTGTAAAGGCAGAAGACCTAACAAGCGAAAAACTAGACGAGCTGACAGCAAAGGTTGAATCCGCTTACAAGAACCTAAGGCTCTCCTTATCTCTAGAGGAGTCTGCAAATGGTTGTGACTATTACATCGAGAGCATGGCCGAAATTCCAGACGAAAAAGCATGAATTCTATAAGAAGCTCGACAAGGTTCTCGATGACAATACAATAGTAATGACCAACTCTTCGACATTCCTGCCTAGCACATTCAAAGTGGACTTATCGAATCCAGAGAGATATCTTGCACTTCACTTTGCTAACAACATCTGGAGAAGCAATATTGGTGAGGTTATGGGTCACAGTGAAACTTCACAAGCTGTATTTGATGAGGTTGTTGAGTTTGCAAAGGCAATCAACATGGTTCCTATCAAGGTTCTCAAGGAGCAGCCTGGTTATCTGCTCAACTCAATGCTCGTGCCATTCCTCAATTCGGCTCAGTACCTACTAGCTAACGAAATCGGAGATCACGAGAACATCGACCGTGCTTGGAAGATCGGAACAGGTTCCCCATTAGGACCTTTCCAAATACTAGATATCGTTGGACTCACTACAGCTTATAACATCGTATCCAGTAACCCAGAATCTCAGAACCCTGACTCAAACGCTGGTAAGATTGCAGCTATGCTCAAGAAATACATCGATGAGGGCAAGACTGGTGTCAACGCTGGCGAGGGCTTCTACAAGTACAAATAGCCTTAATAGTCATTGCTGATATCAAACAGCAAGCCATACAAATATGTACATCATACAAGCTCATATAAGAGGTGGTATTTCTAACGGAGTGCCGCCTCTCTATTTATTTGTTAATGACCTCACTGCACTCTAGTGGTATAATACCAATGTTAATAGAGATTAGAGGTGACCAAAATGGCATATATCAACTTTAAAGAAATTGACAATTCGAATGTAACTATCGAATGTACTTCCAGCAGCAAGCTCGAGGACTATACTCTTGAAACTTTCTCATGCGAGGAATTCCTGCAGCACCTAATCGGCAAAGGAATTATCCCTGTAGATGAGAGTGAAGCGGAGAGACCACATGTAATTAACACAGTCAGGGAGTTATACGAGCTCTGCAAGAACAATGCTGGCGATGTACAGATTATGACAGACGCAAATATAAATCAGGTAATCGCTCATCGAGATAATGCTGATGATAATAAGTTCAAGTTCACCGGTTATAAGCTACTTGAACTACGTTACTACGACTGTGAACCTGAGTCACAAATCATCAACTTCAAGTACCCTTACACGGAGAGTAAGCAGTACGATTGCAACTTTAACGTCAAGATGTTCATCAATAACCCCATATTCTTTAATACAGTCATAAGACTTCTGTACGAATATAACGGCCCTATCCTTATCTATGATTACTGGAGACCTGTCGGCATGGAGCTTCTCGGCACAGTCGAGGGTATCGAGCAGATTGCACGAGTTTAGATTTTATATTTAAGCTATATATTTTGATTTCATATAGTTTCATATAATTTATGTACTATGACGTACAGCTAGATACAAGTGAATACACACACGCCCTGCTTCAAAGAGCAGGGATTTTATTTATCATTAATATCATTCATCTTGATAATGTCCAGTCTGTATATTGACCTTAGTGAAATTTCTCGGTCTAGCACCATAATAATCTCTTTATCTGGTCTTGCTTTAGTAACGAGTCCACTTACCTCCTTGTACCTGCCTCGAAGTTCCTCTCCATCGAGAGGTTCAAAATAGAGGATATTGACCTCAATGCCATTTTCTCTAGCCAAGATGCTGTTACTACACTTCTCGTATATGGTCGCAATCTTGCAGTCTAAATCGAAGCATTCATCATCAGTAAGCGCCCTTTTAATATCATATATCACCTCCTTATCAGCTAAGGCATCATCATATCCAGATAGTGCTGCAAACGGAGCAAATATCTTGGCACGCTTCTCGCTGCTCATACGCGGATGCTTATATGAAAACTTATCCGCCCGGTGGACTGGTCTCACCCGATTTATAATATCGGCATATTCGAATTTTGTTGCCCTTATAATTCTTTCATCATATACACCCATCTATGCCCTATGACCTCCTATCTGATTGTTTCTCTCAATATATGTACTGCCTTCTTCGAGATTCATACCTTTTATCAAGGCATTACTTCCGTACTTCTCTCTTATGGCTAACATCACTTCTTGCAGCTCCCCCTCCTTGGATTCATCTGCATCACAAGCATCAAGCGAAAATATGTTTATTTGCGCCTCTTCACCTACAGCCTTGATATCATTAGCCGCTATGGTGATACGTCTTATATAAAGCTTTGGATCAATTAGACGATTAAACGACGTCTTTAAGCCCCTTATAATATCAGCCGTACTGTTCGTAGCTGCCCGAAGCCGCACATTGCCCGATACCGCCTTAGGCATAGGTCTTCCGTAAAAATCAACCACAATAGGGCCATTGTACTCCCCGCTCTCTAGGCTGATTCCATCAAAGCTGATGATAAACGAAAAGTGCGATGACTTAAGCTTCTTCTGCACCATATCCATCGACAGCTTATCCGCCATCTCAATAAATATATTGCGCCCCTCTTCATATCTATATGCACGTGGCAAAACCTGTCCTGTAGAAAGGGAGTGTGCGGTTGGTCTATAAGACTTGATATCCTTCATAGTGCAAGGTTCCTTGCCCCACGCATGGTCTATCAGTATCTCCGCATCTACCCCAAACGATCTATATAGATATTCCTCCTCATGAAGTGAGATGCGAGCTATATCACCCATCGTGTATGCCCCCACCTTGGCGAGCCGCTTAGCTTTACCACGCCCGATTTGCCAGAAATCGGTTAGCGGTCTATGATTCCAAAGGAGATACTTGTACGAAGTCTCGTTGAGCTCTGCAATTCTTACACCATCCTCATCAGCCTTGCTCTTCTTGGCGACTATATCCATGCCAACCTTCGCCAGAAACATGTTCGTTCCAATTCCCGCAGTTGAAACTATGCCAGTCTCCGCCAGCACCGCTTTGATTATAGTCATCGCCATCTCTCGAGCTGCCGAAACCTTGTGTCGCATCGCAGCGGCTCTATACATATGAAGATAATGCGTAATATCCATGAAGCACTCGTCTATGCTGTATACGTGAATATCCTCAGGCGAAACATACTTCATATATATGGAATATATATCTGACGATATACGCACATACTCGGCCATCCGCGGCGGAGCTATGATGTAATCGATGTCATGTCCCTGATCCACCTCAGCCCTTCTTATCGCTTGCTTTGCTTCAAATAGTCTCGGTCTACTCGAAACTCCAAGTGACTTCAGTGCCGGCGATACCGCCAGGCAAATAGTATTATCTGACCTAGTAGAATCTGCAACTAAAAGCCTAGCTTCTAGCGGATTAAGCCCTCTAGCGACGCACTCTACAGATGCATAGTATGACTTCAGATCTATACACAAATATGTTCTGCTCCCCTCAAGCTCCTCCTCATTATTGAATATGTTACCTGATACCTTCTCGTCCATCTCCGCTTCCTACCAACGATAAATATTTCACTTGACTATTTTTGCTTGTCCCAATTATAGTGGAGGCACAAGCAAAAATCAAACATATGTTCTTTTATTTTCCGGCTAAATCTTCACGATTTTTGCTTAACTCCAATAAGTGCAAGGCATAAAAAAATTTTTTTAATAGTTTTGTGAAACTTTCTTTCTACATTGACATGATAAATCGCTGGTGGTAAACTGAAAATGATTTTTTTAATTTCGGTTATCCTCTATAGATTATTGTATCGCTACTTCTCCGATAGACGTGAGAATGGCGAGACTCGGATAAGTGCGGTAACCGATATTGTTTTTTACAAAATCTGTATTTTTTAACGTTACATAGCACGGAGGTCTTTATGAAGCGTAATAAACTTATTAAAATATTTGCAATTATGCTGATTGCAATTCTTTCACTTGGTACACTTGCGAGCTGCGGCAGCAAGGAAGCGAATTCCAATAAGCTCAAGATTGTCGTTACCACATTCCCTGAATACGACTGGGTTAGAGAGATTCTTGGCGATAGAATCAAGGATGTTGATCTGAAGCTACTTCAGAAAAATGGTACTGATTTACACAGCTTCCAGCCTTCGGCTCAAGATATCAAGGATATTTCGAATGCTGATATTTTCATCTATGTTGGCGGTGAATCCGATGAATGGGTCGAGGATGTTCTCAAGAAGAAAAAGAACAAGGATCTCGTTGCAATCAATCTCATGGACGAGATGAAGGATAGCAAAAAGGCCGAGGAAGTTAAGGAAGGCATGCAGGCTGAGGAAGAAGAAGAGGAAGGTGATGGACATCATCACGAAAACGCTGAAGAAGTAGAGTATGATGAACATGTATGGCTTTCTCTCAAGAATGCGATTAAGCTCTGTCAGCCTATCGAGCAGGCAATTGCCGATAAGGACAAGAAGCATGCAGATACTTATAAGAAGAACCTCGAAGCTTATACTAAGAAGCTCGAAGCGTTGGATAGCAAATATGCTGAAGCTGTTTCAAATGCTAAGGTTAAGACTCTCATCTTCGGTGATCGTTTCCCATTCCGCTACATGGTAGATGACTATGGACTCGACTACTATGCTGCATTTGTAGGCTGCTCCGCTGAATCCGAGGCTAGCTTCGAGACGATTAGCTTCTTATCTAATAAGCTCAATCAGCTGAAAAATCAAGCATGTTGTAACTATTGAGAACTCTGATCATAAGATTGCTAAGTCGATAATCAAGAACGCTGATGGAACTAAGCGAGATATCAAGACTCTCGATTCGCTGCAGTCGATGAAGAAGGGCGATCTCAAGAACAAGACTTATCTCAAGACTATGGAGAGCAATCTCAAGGTTCTACAGGAGATTCTTAACAATTAGGTATTACTAGGAGTATAAATTGAACAAAAATGGTAAGAGAGACTAAGGACTCTTCATTTAGTATCATTTGCGAGGGGCTTGCTGTCGGGTATTCAGGCAAGCCCTCTGTGATGGATTCAATCTGGAGATTAATAACGGGGATTATATTTGTATTATAGGGGAAAAATGGTGCCGGGAAATCGACCTTGATTAAGACCTTGGTAGGTCTGATTCCAGCGATTAACGGCAAGGTCTTGCTGCGCGGCGATATCGTAAGGCGCGATATCGGCTACTTGCCGCAGCAGCGTGAGATGCAGAAGGATTTCCCGGCTTCCGTATGGGAAGTTGTGCTATCCGGCTGCCTTGATATGCTTGGATTCAAACCTTTTTATGGTCATAAGGAGCGAAAGCTTGCCGCTGATGCTATCCGAGAGCTTGATCTCGAGGATATTAAGAACGAGAGCTTTCGCGAGCTGTCTGGAGGGCAGCGGCAGCGCGTGCTGCTCGCACGCGCCATCGCCGGCTCGAAGAAAGTTCTGGTTCTAGACGAGCCGATCACCGGGCTTGACCCGGTAGCCGCTGCCCATCTATACCAGCTGCTGGATAAGCTGAATCAGAACGGAACAACAATCATAACAATCTCACACGACATTAGCAAAGCGCTATCAGCAGCTAATAAGCTCCTGATTATGAACGATAAACCTCACCTTGCTTCAGAAGCGGAGAGAAAGGAGGTTCTAGATGTCTAATATCTCAGAACAGCTACACATGTACCTTTCTCACTCCTTCGTCCTATATGCGCTAATCGTAGGTGTTTCAATCGCTCTCTGCGCTGCTATGGTTGGAGTAACACTAGTGCTGAAAAGGTTTTCATTTATAGGAGATGGACTATCCCACGTTGCCTTCGGTGCGATGACAGTCGGCACAATTTTGCACGTTTCCAGCAACCTCTATGTGACTATGCCCATTACTATAATTGCCGCTATACTGCTGCTTCGCAGCAGCCAGAACAGCAAAGTTATGGGCGATGCCAAGCTTGCTATTTTATCAGTGGTATCGCTCGCCTTCGGATATCTTATGATGAATGTATTCTCATCATCCGCAAACGTATCTGGCGACGTATGCACTACGCTATTCGGCTCCACATCGATATTGACACTGACGACCGAAGACGTAATTCTCTGTCTTGTTATATCAGCTATAGTCATAGTTGCATTCATATTCCTATATAACAGGCTTTTTGCAGTCACTTTTGACGAGGAATATGCTAAGGCTACAGGTACCAAGACGGAAACCTATAATTTAATCATCGCAATCATCATTGCTGTTATAATAGTACTGGGAATGAACTTAGTAGGCTCACTTTTGATATCCGCTCTCATCATCTTCCCTGCCCTGTCAGCAATGTGCGTATTTGGAAGCTTCAGAGCAGTAACTATCTGCTCGATAATTCTATCGATAGTTGCCGCCCTTACTGGAATGTTTATATCTATCCTAGGTGGAACTCCGGTTGGCGCAACGATTGTAACAGTAGATGCAGTTATGTACATAATATTTATACTAATCGGCAAAGCTACTGCTAGAGGATAATTTTTTACTGAATGCTAAGATGATAAAATGACTAACAAAAAAAAGACTAAACTAATCGTAATAATAATCACGCTGTTAGCTTTTGTAGCAGTATGTATAGGCATTACGCTTCATATCGTATCGGGCAATAGTTCCAAGACAGATAAAAGCGTAGACATCGACCTCAGCACCATGAGTGCCACAGCGATCTATTCTGAAGTGTCTAACATGATGACAGATCCTAAGAAATACGTGGGAAAAACCATCAAGGTAAAAGGATACTACACTGTAAGCATCGACCCAAGCACTGGCGAGCGCTATACGTACTGCCTGATTCCAGATGCAACCGAATGTTGCCAGCAGGGGCTACTCTTCAAACTCAAGAAAGGCGAAGCATCTAAGCTACCTGCTGAAGAGAAGAGATTTGTCATATCTGGTAAATTCACTCTCAAGACTCTACCTGAGGATAAGAATGCTACATATGTAGAGCTCGAGAACGCCAAGGTGTATAAGGGTGAAAAATAATATTTTTTACTAAATAACACAAAACAAAACAGAGAGCCAGCCCCACAGTCTAAGCTCTCTGTTTTCATTTTTATCCCTACTATAGTGCCCTAACATTCGCACCAGTATAGCGGCTGGTTAATCCTCTGCACCTTCCGAACTTTCACCTTCTCCAGCATCAGGCAGGCTCACATCCACGCCGTTCACAGTGATTCCCTCGCTAATTGGAATCATCAGATAGCTACGCCCATCTATAATCTCCGTCTTGATTCCAAAGGCATGCTCTGGAGCCACACTGATATTCACCTCAGGTGTTTCAATCTTGAACTGCTTGCGATTAATTAGGTTCTCTGGGTTGAAGAACTCTTCCCCTTCAAAATACTGTTTACACGTATCATGGAACTTCTCGATTGCCTCGTCAGAGGTCCCGCTCTTCATGAGAATTTCCTCGAGCTCATTGATGTGAATCTCCGGTGCCTCATCGGACTTAGCTTCCTTAAGGATATCGATTTTCTCACCTATCTGACTGTGAAGCGCCTTCACAACATCAATGTCACACTCGTCCTTGAGCGAATCGGCCAGTGCGCTGTCAAATGCGTTCTTCTGAGTATTTGCAGCCATTGGCAGCTTGTCTAGGTTGAATACAGCCTTGAGAAAATCGCTATGAACGTCAGCAGAACTTCTCGTGTAATAGAGTGCCTGGTATATGTTAGTCATCCTATCATCGAAGGTCGGGAACATGAATCCCATATCGGGCGCACCGAGGATGCTACCAGTCGACGCACTACGGAAATTCTTCTCCTCAGCGAGGTATCTGAGCGCACCCTTCGGATCTTTTACAGGGCATAGACAGCATACAAAGTACTCAAACTGATCCGTCGACTCTTCTGACCACTCATCGCTACCGCTATCCTTATACGGCACGTCGTAAGCATCAGCGGCAAGCAAAATAACATAGCCAGTATCACCCATATCCACGCTATCGATAATTCTTTGGAACAGAATCTTGCGCATCGTCTCGTTGCTGAGGTGTGAGGTTTTGAGCGTCTGAAGAAGCCTATGCTCATCGCTATCCTCAACCTGCGCTGTCGAAAAATTCCACATCCAGCAGATTTCGTCCCAGCGCCCCAGACAGCACCTTCCTTAGCGTCTTCATGTACATCTCTCGCTCTTCATTTTCCATGAGCATAGTCGGCGAATCCATATACGTAATAATCTCGCGGGCAGCATTTACATAGCAGCCGTAAATATGCCCAAAATTATTCATATCTGGACTAAATCTCTTCTTAATCTCTCTAATTTCCTTTCGATTCATCTTGTCTCCTATACAAAATAGCCTTGTTTATAATTGTTGAGTACCGCCCTAGCGAATATGCAAATACTTATAATCATCTACGGTTATATTTCTTCAGAAATTTTCAGGTATTTCTTAATTTCATCTCCGTTACTATGTTAATCGATGTAGTGAATGAATATACCGGGATTTCCACTATTAACACCTTCCCAAGTAAATTTTTTTCAGGCAATTCTTCACGTGAGCACGTGCATACTTCAATCATATAAAGACCTACATTATCTTTGTTGTTATCATCTTTATCACAAAAATCTATCCAAACAGCATAGATCTTACCATCTTTCAATTTAAATGCTTGTTCTCCATAGATACTAATAGATTCTTTACCATAATCATTTGTCCTACTTGAATCAACAGGTTCACTTTCTGTTGAAACTATTGATTTTCCACTAAAAACTTCTAAAAGTTTATCTATCCTTGCATCTAAGTCATCTACTTCTTCTATCGCATTCTTTGAGAAAAAGTTTCTTCAAACCTTTTTCTATCATTGTTGTTAATACATTCAACAATTTTCATTTTCATTTTTTTCATATGTGTTTCTTCATATTCTGTTTCTTTACTAAGTATTCGTTCTCTGTTTTGACATCCCGTTGCATAAATTAATGCAGAAACAATCATAATTGTGCAAATTACAATGCTAAGAATCTTTTTCATGATTCAAGCCTCCTTTACCATGCACCTCACCTCGTTCAGCAAGTAAACAACATTTATCCCTTTGGATAATTTTGAAGAGTATAAATAAATACTCCATAATCATCTTTATATGCACCACCATTAAAAATCTTTAGGTGATTCTTCTCTGGTGAATGTTCTCAATTCTATTTGGAAAACACCTTCTTTATCTGGATCTTCATCATTTTTATCACAAAAACTAATATATATTTGATACTTCTCTTCACTGTTAATCGTAAGATGATATTCGCCATAGATGTGCATAGGTTGCGCCTCTGCAGACCCTTCAAATGCTGGACTAAGACCTTTTGCACTTTCTATTTTATTCCCATTGAAAGCACCTATAAACTGGTCAAGTTTCCCATCTAAATCCTCTATATTTTTTTGTGCATCCTTCGAGAAAAGCTTCTTAAGACCTTCCTTATCCTGTTCATTTATGCACTTGATGACTTGCTTTTTTTCGTCTTATTCATCTGTTTTTTTCTGTATAAATTTCTTGATCTGCCATTTCCTCTGTTCTGCTTTTGCAGGCTGTTAGGCAGAATGCTGTTGATAAAATTATCAATAGACATATTCCAACACTTATCAGTTTCTTCATTTTGTCACCGCTATTATAGATTAATTGATGTAGTGGATGAATATGCCTGGTTTTCCACTATTAACACCATCCCACTTAAAAGCCACTTGGAAGCTTATCTTCGGTGCAGGTTATAATCTCTATCATATAAAGTCCCACGTTCTCTTTATTCTCATCATCCATAGAGCAAAAACTGTACCCACATCACATACTTCTCGCCATTGTTTAGATTAATCGTGTAACTACCGTAAATATTAATAGGTTGTGTATTAGAATCGCCACTAAACCCTGGCTCTTCACCATCAATGCTTTTAATTTTTACACCATCAAATATGTTTATCAGATTATTAATCTTGCCATCTATTTCTTCTGAATTCTCTTGTGCGCTCTTTGAAAACAGTGATTTTAACCCTTTCTTATCCTTGGTATTTATACATTTTGCAATTTTCTTATTAACTGCATTTATTTGCTTTTCTGCATAAATCTCTTGGTCAGCCATTTCATCGGTTCTGGTTTTGCAACCCGCAAGACAAAATGCTGTTGAGAGAATAATCAGTAGGCACAGTATGCTACAAGTTGTTTTTTTCATAAAACTGCTCCTCATATGTCTATTGAGTGGAATTTATTTTTTTGGATAGTTTTGCAAAGTATAAACAAATACCCCATAGTCATCTTTATTACTCCTCATTCGAAACCCCTCAGGTATTTCATCTTTAGAAAAGTAAGTAATGTTATTTTAAACAATCCCTCTTTTTTTCTTTGTTATCATCATCTATATCACATATATTTATAAGGATTATATATTTATCCCCATTATCCATCTTAAGATGATACTTGCCATATATGTGCAACGGTTGCGTCTGTTCAGACCCCTTAAACGCAGGTTCTTTACTGTCCACACTTTCAATTTTATTTCCGTTAAAAGCACCTATAAGCTGGGCAAGTTTCCCATCTAAATCCTCTATGTGTTTTTGCGCATCCTTCGAGAAAAGCTTCTTGAGACCCTCCTTGTCTTGTTCGTTTATACACTTGATGACTTTATTTTTCATCTTGTTCATCTGTTTTTCTGTATAAATCTCTTGATCTGCCATTTCATCTGTTCTAGTTTTACAGCCTGTTAGGCAGAATGCTGTTGATAAAATCATTAGTAGGCATAGTAATGCACATGTTAATTTTCTCATTGCACCGCACCTCGTTCAGCAAGTAAACAACATTTATTTCTTTGGATAGTTTGAAGAGTATAAATGAATATTCCATAGTCATCTTGATATGCTCCACCACTAAAATCTTTAGGTGATTCTTCTCTACTGAAAGTTCTCAATTCTATTTGAAAAACACCTTCTTTATCCGACTCTTCATCATTTTTATCGCATAAGCTAATATATATTCGATACTTTTCTTTACTGTTAAGCACAAGGTGATATTTTCCATAGATATGCAGGGGTTGTGTCTGAATTGAACCCTTAAAGTTGGGTCCAAGACCTTTTGCACTTTCAATTTTATTTCTGTTAAAAGCACCTATAAACTGGTCAAGTTTCCCATCTAAATCCTCTATGTGTTTTTGTGCATCCTTAGAGAAAAGCTTCTTGAGACCTTCCTTGTCCTGTTCATTTACATACTTAAATATTTTATTTTTTATTTTGTTCATTTGTTTTTCCGTGTAAACAGACTGTTCTCCCATTTCATCAGTTCTGGTTTTGCAACCCTCAAGACAAAATGCTGTTGAGAGAATTAACAACAGACACAGTATGGCACTTATTATTTTTTTCATTATAAGTCACCTCGTTCAACTATCAGATGATATTTATTCCTTTGGGTAATTTTGAAGAGTGTAAATGAATATTCCGTAATCATCTTTGTATGGACCACCGTTAAAAATCTTTAGGCGTTTCTTCTCTAGAGAATACTCTCAATTCTATTTGAAACACACCTTCTTTATCTGAATCATCATCATTTTTACAAAGACTAATATATAGTATAGACTTCCCTTCACTACTAGGTGTGAGATGGTACTTGCCGTAGATATGCAGTGGATGTGCATCTGCTGATCCCTCAAATGCTGGACTAAGACCTTTTGCACTTTTAATTTCATTTCCGTTAAAAGCTCCTATAAGCTGGTCAAGTTTCCCATCTAAATCCTCTATGTGTTTTTGTGCGTCCTTCGAGAAAAAGCTTCTTGAGACCTTCCTTGTCCTGTTCATTTATGCACTTGATGACTTGCTTTTTCGTTTTATTCATTTGTTTTTCTGCATACGTCTCCAAGCCTGTCATTTCATCTGTCCTGCTTTTACATCCAGCAAGACAAAATGATATTGATAAAATCAACAACAGACACAATATAGCACTTATTGATTTTTTCATTAAACGGCTCCTTTGTACATAGGAAATTTCAATGTTTCTGACCTTCTTCCAGGGTATATATGAATATTCCATAATCATCTACAGTTGTATTCCTTCGGAAACCTTCCGGTATTTCTTCATCGGAAAAAGTAAGTAACGATAATTGAAATAAGCCTTTATTTTCTTGGTGATTATCATCTATATCACATATATTTATAAATAGTATATATTCCTCACCATTACTAAGTTTTAAGTCGTAGTCTCCGTAAATGTGCAGAGGTTGCGCATCTGCAGATCCTTCAAATGCTGGACTAAGACCTTTTGCACTTTCTATTTTATTCCCATTAAACGCTCCTATCAGCTGGTCAAGTTTACCATCTAAATCCTCTATATTTTTTTGTGCATCCTTCGAGAAAAGCTTCTTGAGCCCTTCCTTATCCTGCTCGTTTATACACTTGATTACCTGCTTTTTCGTTTTAGTTATCTGTTTATTTGTATAAGTCTCCAAGTCAACCATTTCATCTGTTCTGCTTTTGCAACCAGCAAGGCAGAATGCTGTTGATAAAATCATTAGTAGGTATAGCATGGTAAGTGTTGCTTTTTTCATTGTATCCTCCAATCAATCAGCTAACTTACTTATTATTGCTGAGTTCCATCTTTGTTATAGATGAATATACCATAGTCATCCTCACTACCATCCATATGGAAACCTTCAGGCACCTCATCTTTTGAGAAGGTCAATAAATCTAATTGAAATATGCCCTCTTTCTCCTTATTCTCATCATCTATATCGCATATGTCGATAAGTATTATATACTTATCACCACTTTTTAGTTTAAGATGGTATTTACCATAGATATGCAGGGGTTGCGCATCTGCAGAACCCTCAAATGCTGGACTAAGACCTTTTTGCGCTTTCAATTTTATTTCCATTAAAAGCACCTATAAGCTGGCCAAGTTTCCCATCTAAATCCTCTATATTTTTTTGTGCATCCTTCGAAAAAAAGCTTCTTAAGACCTTCCTTGTCCTGTTCATTTATGCACTTGATGACCTGATTTTTCGTTTTTAGTCATCTGTTTAGTTGTATAGGTCTCCAAGTCAGCCATTTCATCTGACCTGCTTTTGCAGCCAGTTAGACAGAATGCCGTTGATAAAAACATCAATAGACATAGTACAATACTTATCATCTTATTCATTTTGTCACCGTTATTATAGGTTAATTGATGTAGTGGATGAATATGCCTGGATTTCCACTACTAATCCCATCCCACATATGATTTTCTGGCAATTCTTTTGGTGAGCAGTTACATAGCTCTATTACCTTTTAGTCCCACATTCTCCTTATTTTTTTATCATCTATGGCACAAAAGCTAATCCACCCTACATATTGTTTTCCATTGTCTAATTTAAAGATGCAATTCGCAGTAATATTTAATGGCTGAGATTCTGGAGAGCCTGATGTTACGTGGGCATCATTCTTCGTACTCAGTATTTTATTGCCTTTGAATACATGTATAAGCTCATCTATCTTATCATCTAAACCTTCAATATCCTTTTTGTGCACTCTTTGAAAAAAGCTTTTTTAACCCTTCTTTATCTTTTTCATTAATGCATTTAACGACTTTTTTATTCATCGCTTTCATCTGCGCATCTTCATATGCAGTTTCGTCACTTAGTCTTTGTTCACGGCTTTTACATCCAGCAAGGCTGAATGCTATTGATAAAATCAACAACAGACACAATATAGCACTTATTGATTTTTTCATTAAACGGCTCCTTTGTACATAGGAAATTTCAATGTTTCTGAACTTCTTCCAGGGTATATATGAATATTCCATAATCATCTACAGTTGTATTCCTTCGAAACCTTCCGGTATTTCTTCACCGGAAAAAGTAAGTAGCGATAATTGAAATAAGCCTTTATTTTCTTGGTGATTATCATCTATATCACATATATTTATAAATAGTATATATTCCTCACCATTACTAAGTTTTAAGTCGTAGTCTCCGTAAATGTGCAGAGGTTGTGCATCTGCAGATCCCTTAAAGTCTGTTCCACTTCCTTTTGCACTTTCAATTTTATTTCCATTAAAAGCACCTATAAGCTGGTCAAGTTTCCCATCTAAATCCTCTATATTTTTTTGTGCATCCTTCGAGAAAAGCTTCTTAAGACCTTCCTTGTCTTGTTCATTTATGCACTTGATGACTTGCTTTTTCATCTTATTCATTTGTTTAGTTGCATGGGCATCTAATCCCGCCATTTCATCAGTTCTGCTTTTGCAACCTGTTAGGCAGAACGCTGTTGTTAGAATCATCAATAGACACAGTCCAACACTTATCAGTTTCTTCATTTTGTCACCGCTATTATAGATTAATTGATATAGTGGATGAATATGCCGGGTTTTCCACTATTAACACCTTCCCAAGTAAATTTTTCAGGCAATTCTTTACGTGAGCACGTGCATACTTCAATCATGTATAGACCTACATTATCTTTGTTGTTATCATCCTTATCACAAAAATCTATGTATCCAATATATTGCCTTTTTGCTGTTTAGAAAAAAATGTACATTTCCCAATAATACTAAAAAGGTTGGACATTAACAGAACCATCCGTTACTTTAGAACTTACTCGTACACTTTTTGATTACTTTTTCCATCAAATACACTAAAAAGCTCATCTATCTTACCATCTAAATCTTCGATATCCTTTTGTGCACTCTTTGAGAAAAGGTTCTTTAACCCTTTTTTATCCTTTTCATTAATGCATTTAACGACTTTTTTATTCATTGCATTCATCTGTGCATCTTCGTATACAGTTTCTTCGCTTAGCCGTTGTTCACGACTTTTACAGCCTTCAAGACAGAACGCAGTTGATATAATCATTAGTAGACATAGCATAGCAAGTGTTGCTTTTTTTCATTGTATCCTCCAACCAATCAGCTAACTTACTTATTGTTGCTGAATTCCATCTTTTTATAGATAAATATGCCATAGTCGTCATCGTTAGTCTCAATGTAAAAATTCTTCTGGTGCTGCATCCTTTGGAAATGTCATAAGTGTTATTTGATATAGTCCTTCTTTTTTTCTTTGTTATCATCATCTATGTCACATATATTTATCATGATCACATATTTCTCGCCATTAATAAGTTTTAAGCTGTAGTCTCCGTAAATATGCAAGGGTTGTGCATCTGCAGAGCCTTCAAAATCCGTTCCACTTCCTTTTGCACTTTCAATTTTATTTCCGTTAAAAGCCCCTATAAGCTGGTCAAGTTTCCCATCTAAATCCTCTATGTGTTTTTGTGCATCTTTCGAGAAAAGCTTCTTGAGACCCTCCTTGTCTTGTTTGTTTATACACTTGATGACTTGCTTTTTCATCTTATTTATTTGTTTATCTGTATGGGCCTCTAATCCTGCCATTTCATCTGTTCTGCTTTTGCAGCCTGCAAGACAGAACACAGTTGATAAAATCATTAGCAGGCATAGTAATGTGCATGTTAATTTTCTCATTGGTTTTATCCTTTTGTGCAAGTATAGATTTGTTTGCACATCATTTCGTAGCTCCATCTAACCTATATACAGCCACCCCGTACTCATCTTTACCTCCTTCTATTTTAAGATCTTCTGGTATCTCTTCATTAGAAAAGGTAAGCAGTATTATTCTATACAGTCCTTCTTTTTCTTTGTTCTCATCATCTATGTCACATATATTTATCATAATCACATAGTTCTCACCATTACTAAGTTTTAAGTCGTAGTCTCCGTAAATGTGCAGAGGTTGCGCATCTGCTGATCCTTCAAAGTCAGTTCCACTTCCTTTTGCACTTTTAATTTTATTTCCGTTAAAAGCACCTATAAGCTGGTCAAGTTTCCCATCTAAATCCTCTATGTGTTTTTGTGCATCCTTCGAGAAAAAGCTTCTTGAGACCCTCTTTGTCTTGTTTGTTTATACACTTGATGACTTGCTTTTTCATCTTATTTATTTGTTTATCTGTATGAGCCTCTAATCCTGCCATTTCATCTGTTCTGCTTTTGCAACCTGTTAGGCAGAATGCTGTTGATAAAATCATTAGCAGGCATAGTAATGCACATCTTAATTTTTCTCATTGCACTGCACCTCATTAAGCAAGTAAACAACATTTATTCCTTTGAATAGTTTTGCAGGGTATAAACAAATATCCCGTAGTCGTCGTCGTTAATTTCAATGTAAAAATCTTCTGGTGAGTCATCACTTGAAAAGGTCATAAGTACTATTTGAAATAGTCCTTCTTTTTTTCCTTGTTCTCATCATCTATATCACATATATTTATAAGTATTTCATATTTCTCACCATTACTAAGTTTTAAGTCGTAGTCTCCGTAAATGTGCAGAGGTTGCGCATCTGCAGATCCTTCAAATGCTGGGCTAAGACCTTTTGCACTTTCAATTTTATTACCATTGAAAGCACCTATAAGCTGGTCAAGTTTCCCATCTAAATCCTCAATATGTTTTTGTGCATCCTTCGAGAAAAGCTTCTTGAGACCTTCTTTGTCTTGTTTGTTTATACACTTGATGACTTGCTTTTTCATCTTATTTATTTGTTTATCTGTATGGGCCTCTAATCCTGCCATTTCATCTGTTCTGCTTTTTTTGCAACCTGTTAGGCAGAATGCTATTGATAAAATCAGGGTAATCAAAGTTTTTTTAGGGTCTAGATATTTTTAGGGGCGAATTTTAGGGTCTAGTTTTTAGGGGGCAGATTTGGTATATGAAAGGCGAGGCAATTGTTATTCTTGCCTCGCCTTTCACTTTCTCATAATATGTTTTTGGGTAAACATCTGAGAAAAGGAATTCATATGAATATTATCACATCTTTACTAGACATAGAAGACAATGCCCTTGAGTTATTGTCTTGTGAAGTTCAGGCGTTAAAGAAAATTGTTACTCTTGGAAGTGCACCTGCACCTCACTTCTGTCCGAAGTGCTCTTACAAAATGCATTCTCGAGGAATCAAAACTAGAACCATCAATCATCCCGTACTTCAAGACGGCTATCAACTAGTAATAAAACTCAAACAAAGACGCTGGCGATGCACAAATAGTGATTGTCTTTACGAATCAAATGAGCATTTCAAGCTCGTTAACCGTTATAGGCGTAATACCAATGCTTCGGACCTACTAATCCTTAATAAATTCAGAAATCTTAATAGTTCTGCTGTAGATATTGCAAAGCAATTTCATACTTCAGATATGCATGTTCTCAATGTTTTCGACAGGTATATACAAATGGAACGTCTTCCACTAACAGATGCTATTTCTGTGGATGAAGTATATCTAGATATGGATAAAAGCTGTAAATATGCTCTAGTTATTCAGGACTTTTACACTGGTGATCCAATAGATATTATTCACAGCAGATTAGATAAGGTTACTGAGCCATATTTCTCAAATATCCCTTTAAAAGAACGTGCAAGTGTCAAGTATCTAATTTCAGATATGTATAACCCTTATCTAAGTTATGTGAAAAGATACTTCCCAAATGCTGTATCTGTAGTGGATTCTTTTCACGTAATGCAATGGCTCATTCATTCTCTTGACATATTTCTTAGAAGCTTACAAAAAGAATACAAAGCACGAGATGAGTCTAGAAAGCAAATACATTATTCCAAATGTGGGTATCAGAAAAGAACCCATATTTCGGATGAAGTATATCTTCTAAAAAAGTATCGCTGGCTTCTTCTTTCAAATCAAGATAATTTAGAATATCGATTGGAACCTAGGTACGACAAACACTTTAGGTATTTCATAAACACTTTTGGATACGAAGAAAAGTTTCTAGCTCTTCACCCATATATTAAAGATTTCAGAGATTTAAAAGAAGAGTATGTAAGATTCAACTCTAGAAATGCCGGTAATCCTTTAAAAGCTGCCGAGGAAATAGATTCTTTAATACACAAATACTGCAGCAGTGAATATAAGATATTCGTTGAATTCGGAAATTTACTACGTAAATACAAAAAATCAATTATTAACTCATTCATAATGGTGGAGCGACTAGGACCAGATGGTATATATAATAGCCGCCTTTCTAATGGCCCAATTGAGTCTTTAAATCGCAAAGTAAAAGACCTAAAGCGACTAGGTAGAGGATTTCGAAACTTTGAACATATGAGAAATAGATTTCTTTTTGCTACTCGCAAGAATCCAATTTACAAAGGTCAATAAGCAAATAACTGATGTTTCCCCATGCAAAAGGGATTGGGCAAAACGCCCAATCCCTTTACATTTTGTAAGACCCTAAAACTAGACCCTAAAATTCGCCCCTAAAAAACTTTGGCAAACCCTAAAAAACTTTGATGAACCTAAAATCATTAGCAGGCATAGTAATGCACATGTTAATTTTCTCATTGCACCGCACCTCGTTCAGCTAGTAAATAACATTTATTTCTTTGGATAGTTTTGAAGAGTATAAATGAATATCCCATAGTCATCTCTGTATGTACCACCACTAAAATCTTTCGGTGATTCTTCTCTGGTGAATGTTCTCAATTCTATTTTAAACACACCTTCTTTATCCGTCTCTTCATCATTTTTATCGCATAAGCTAATATATATTCGATACTTCTCTTTACTGTTAAGCACAAGGTGATATTTGCCATAGATATGCAGGGGTTGCGCTTCTGTGGATCCCTGAAAGGCTGGACTAAGACCTTTTGCGCTTTCAATTTTATTTCCGTTAAAAGCAGCTATAAGTTGGTCAAGTTTCCCATCTAAATCCTCAATATGTTTTTGTGCATCCTTCGAGAAAAGCTTCTTGAGACCCTCTTTGTCTTGTTCGTTTATACACTTGATGACTTTATTTTTCATCTTGTTCATCTGTTTTTCTGTATAAATCTCTTGATCTGCCATTTCATCTGTTCTAGTTTTACAGCCTGCAAGACAGAACACAGCTGATAAAATCATTAGTAGGCATAATAATGCACATGTTAATTTTCTCATTGCACCGCACCTCGCTCAGCTAGTAAATAAACATTTATTTCTTTGGATAGTTTTGAAGAGTATAAATAAATACTCCATAGTCATCTTGATATGCGCCACCGCTAAAATCTTTAGGTGATTCTTCTCTACTGAAAGTTCTCAATTCTATTTTAAACACACCTTCTTTATCCGGATCTTTATCATTTTTATCGCATAAGCTAATATATATTCGATACTTTTCTTTACTGTTAAGCACAAGGTGATATTTTCCATAGATATGCAGGGGTTGTGTCTGAATTGAACCCTTAAAGTTGGGTCCAAGACCTTTTGCACTTTCAATTTTATTTCCGTTAAAAGCACCTATAAGCTGGTCAAGTTTCCCATCTAAATCCTCTATGTGTTTTTGTGCATCCTTCGAAAAAAGCTTCTTGAGACCTTCCTTGTCCTGTTCATTTATGCACGTGATGACCTGCTTTTTAGTTTTATTCATCTGTTTAGTTGTATAAGTCTCCAAGTCAACCATTTCATCTGTCCTGCTTTTGCAACTGGATAGACAAAAAGTCATCAAGATACTTATCAGTATGCATAATGTAGCAAATATTGATTTTTTCATTAGACTGTCCCTTTATAAATAAGGTATTTCATTGATTTTGAGCTTCTTCCAGGGTATATACAAATATCCCATAATCATCTACAGTTGTATTTCTTCGGAAATTTTCTGGTATTTCTTCGTCTGAAAACGCAAGTAATGATAATTGAAACAAACCTCTTTTTTCTTGATAATCATCATCGATATCACAGATATTTATAAAAAAAGTATATTTTTTTACCATTACTAAGCTTGAGTGTATAATCTCCATAAATATGTAAAGGTTGCGTCTGTTCAGACCCCTTAAACGCAGGTTCTTTACTGTCCACACTTTCAATTTTATTTCCGTTAAAAGCACCTATAAGCTGGTCAAGTTTCCCATCTAAATCCTCTATGTGTTTTTGTGCATCCTTTGAGAAAAAGCTTCTTGAGCCCTTCCTTGTCTTGTTCGTTTATATACTTGATGACTTTATTTTTCATCTTGTTCATCTGTTTTTCTGTATAAATCTCTTGATCTCTCATTTCATCAGTTCTGCTTTTGCAGCCAGCAAGGCAGAATGCTGTTGATAAAATTAACAACAGACACAATATAGTACCTATTGATTTTTTTCATTTCTTCTCACCTTTAGTAAATATTGTAAGTTTATCCATTATAGTAAAGTGCCGTCTTTACTATAGATGAATATACCATAATCATTGTTAGTGCCTTCCATTCGAAAGTCATCAGGAACTTCATCACTTGAAAAAGTAAGAATAACTAGTTGATAAATACCCTCTCTATCTTTATTATCCTCATCTATATCGCAAGTATTAATAAATAGAATATACTTATCACCATTGCTAAGTTTAAGATGATATTTGCCAAAAATATGTAATGGTTGCGCTTGTGCAGATCCCTCAAAGTTTGGATCACGACCTTTTTTTACTTTCAATTTTATTTCCATTAAAAAGTATTTATAAATTGATCCAACTTCGAATCTAAATCCTCTATATGTTTTTTTGCGCATCTTTCGAGAAAAAGCTTCTTAAGCCCTTCTTTGTCTTGTTTGTTTATACACTTGATTACCTGCTTTTTAGTTTTATTCATCTGTTTAGTTGTATAAGTCTCCAAGTCAACCATTTCATCTGTTCTGCTTTTGCAGCCTGCAAGACAGAACACAGTTGATAAAATCATTAGCAGGCATAGTAATGTGCATGTTAATTTTTCTCATTGGTTTTTATCCTTTTGTGCAAGTATAGATTTGTTTGCACATCATTTCGTAGCTCCATCTAACCTATATACAGCCACCCCGTACTCATCTTTACCTCCTTCTATTTTAAGATCTTCTGGTATCTCTTCATTAGAAAAGGTAAGCAGTATTATTCTATACAGTCCTTCTTTTTCTTTGTTCTCATCATCTATGTCACATATATTTATCATAATCACATAGTTCTCACCATTACTAAGTTTTAAGTCGTAGTCTCCGTAAATGTGCAGAGGTTGCGCATCTGCAGATCCTTCAAATGCTGGACTAAGACCTTTTGCACTTTCAATTTTATTACCATTGAAAGCACCTATAAGCTGGTCAAGTTTCCCATCTAAATCCTCAATATGTTTTTGTGCGTCCTTTGAGAAAAGCTTCTTGAGACCCTCTTTGTCTTGTTTGTTTATACACTTGATGACCTGCTTTTTAGTTTTATTCATCTGTTTTAGTTGCATGGGCATCTAATCCCGCCATTTCATCTGTCCTGCTTTTGCAGCCTGTTAGGCAGAATGTTGTTGATAAAATTATCAATAGACATATTCCAACACTTATAAGTTTTTTCATTTTGAGACCATTATCCTTAATTACTTGATATGATGTATAAATATGCCTGGCTTATCGTTATTAATTCCATCCCACTTAAAATCACTTGGTAGTTTATCTTTAGTACAATCTATCATCTCTATCATATAAAGTCCGACATTCTCTTTATTCTCATCATCCATAGAACAAAAAGTCAACCCATATCACATACTTGTCCCCATTGCTTAGGTTCAATGTGTAAAAGCCGTAAATATTAATAGGTTGTGTGTTCGAATCACCACTAAACCCTGGCTCTTTTCCTTCAACACTTTTAATTTTTGCACCGTTAAATGCACTTATCAGCTCACTTATCCTATTATCTATTTCTTCTGACTCTTTCTGTGCATTCTTTGAGAATAACGATTTTAAGCCTTTCTCATCCTTATTATTTATGCATTTTACAATTTTCTTATTAATTGCATTTATTTGTTTTTCTGCATACAAAGACTGTTCTCCCATTTCATCAATTCTGCTTTTGCAGCTCGTAACAAAAACTGCAGTTGACAATACAAAAACCATGCAAAAGGTTACACATATAATTTTCTTCATTTATCTTATCCCCCTTACCATCTATAATGCATCATTTTATTCTCTTTATCTATGCATATCTGAACACCTTTAATGCTATCGACACCTTCATATTCATTACAAAAATGCCTCCCATAGCTCTGGCTCTTTACTGAAGTCAATCATTCCCTCAACCCTTAGATCTTTGGTATTTAACATCTTGGTACTCTGGATTGAATCCTGTTATCCACCACTGCGGATTACTAGGTTCGTATTTCATTATCTGTCTTCCAGACTTATCATACAGAGAGAGGTTCATTATGAGTTTGCTATCTTGGTATGTTAGTTTGTGATAACCGCTGCCTCTATATATTCCTGTTTCTGCACCGGCGCCTAGGCCATAATAATCACCCTTCCACAACCAAAGTTGATAATCTTCACCATTATAGGAAAAAACTGGCAGCTTGTTAGGCTTCGCAGACGTAAACGACTTAAACACATGGTCATAGGTATCATTGTAACCAAAATGTCTTTGTATACAGTTTCGCCTAGCGTGATATACACCATTAGAGTCCCTATCCATATTAAGGGTTACACCTATAGCCTGTTCTCCTATCCTTGATTTAGATAAGGCTGCTGCGTAGTCACTTGCGTTTGTCGATGAAAATCCTGGAATTGGAGTCTCTGCTAGTTCTCGCGATTTAGAAAATAACCAGTTCTTACCCTCTGGGTTGCCCTGCAAGATTCCAGTCCATCCGAGGAAATCGAATGTACCATCCACTACAGTTTCTACACTTGGGAATGCTCCATTTCTATCAACCATTATCAGCGGCGACGCAAGGCAGTAATTGTATGGATTCATCGCGAGAGGCTTAGTGATACTGCCACTAACGATATCTTCACCTGCAAATCTTCCTGCATCAGGCATATACTCTCTTGCTTGAGCAAAGTACGTTCCACTCACTACATCTTTGCGGTACCCCGTATAAGCGAATGGCTGTATGCTTTCTCTATCCATGCCACTTAGCTCATTACCAAATTCATCATATGCGTAGCTCTCGATAAGTGCATTATCAGCACTCATAAGGTACATTGGTGTTCCCTGCATATCCGCTAGATAATAGTATTCTTCGGCACCTTTCATAGCTAGCGGTATTGAATCTTCCCATATAAAACGCTGATTCATGCCATTTCGCTTTCTCTGAACCAGATTGCTGTGCTCCTTGGAGTGGTCAACTATATACTCGGTTTCTACGTTTCCAATGAGCTCCTTTACCCTCTGCCCAGCCGCATCGTACATGTATTCTGACACGAGACCGCTACTATCTATTACTTTATCAAGCCTATTTGCTGCGCCATATACAAATCTCTTAGATGCGTTTCCATCAACACACATGCCGGTAATGTTTCCACGTCTGTCGTATGTATATGTTGTTTCTGATTCTGCTTCTCTTTTAGATATAAGCTGGTCTGCTTCATTGTATGAATATATAGTTTCAATACCGCCTGAGGTCTTCCTCATCCTATTGCCGAAAGCATCATACTGATACTCCCTAATCACTTCCGAGTCTCTTTGCTACTTCTATCAACTTGCCTGTTGCATCGTATTTGTAGTTAAATGAGCCGCTATGTTCACTAAATCCTTTTCTCTCCTTTTCTATACACGATACATTTCCTCTCATATCGTACTCATAACGCTGCCTATCTATGATTCCTTTGTCATTAGCATGAGTCAGTATCTGCAGTCTACCGATGTTATCGTATTCATAGGATGTGCTGCTGCCATTAGGCATAGTACGCCTTGCCAGTCTATTCAGATTATCGTAATGATATAAAATAGAACTTTCTTCATCCATGATTTCAGCAAGTCTGTGTTTGTTATCATACCTATAATGTGCCGTAGAGCCATCAGGGTAAGTAATGCTTGTCCTTTCACCTGATTTGCCATACCCATAGCTTACGACCTGACCATCTGGGTAAGTCTCCTTTGTCATTCTTCCTACGCAATCATACTCGATTAGTGATGCCCCATTTGGAGTTTCTGTCTTCGTAGTTTTTCCAAGCAAATCATATGCGAATCTTGCAAAATTTCCATCCGCATAGATAATCTCAGTTATTTTATCGAGCGAGTTATACTTAGTCTTGGTTACAAACCCGTCTCTGTCAGTCTTTTCTATCAGTCTGCCTTTCGCATCGTACTTAAAAGATGTAGTGTCACCAATTGGATTAATCGACTTGGTTACCCTCCCCATCAGATCTCTTACATACTTCATTACACGAGATGCATTTTCTCCCTTTGAGATGCGGCGTACTTCAGTGATTTGATCCATGTCATCATAATCATACTCTACTTCATTGCCAAGCTCATCCGTAACCTTAATGAGCATACCCGAAAGCGAGTACTCGTAAAGCGACGTTCCTCCGTCTGCATTTATCTTAGACGTTACGTTATTCATGGCATCATAGGTGTATGCTGTCCTCTCTCCATTTTCACCTTTGATCTCAATAAGTCTATTTATGCAGTCGTACTTATAATACCTCTTGTAATTATTCACATCTGAGTATTCAGTGATATTTCCTGCAGGATCAACAACGAAATCCTCTGACGCTCCATCTGGATGAATTATGTGTTTCAAAACACCACCAGGATAATACTCATACTTGGTAGTACAACCTGAACTATCAGTTCGTGATGCTATTCTGCCGATTGGCGTGTACTCATACTTTTTACTATTCCCAAGAGGGTCGATTTCTTCTATTAGCTGATCTGCTGCATCATATATGAATGAATACTCATTTCCACCTCGATCTGTGTATTTTATTATATTTTCTGAACCATCATAGCAGAAATGCTCTTCAGATCCATCCGGGTATCTCGCACTAGTGAGTCTATTTATTCCGTTATATTCATATTCCGTTACATTTCCAACCTCATCCGTCTCCATGATAAGGTTACCCATGCCATCATACGCATAGGCATGTCTCCCTCCTTCAGGGTCAATCTGCAGAATTAGTCTGTTATTCTCATCATATTCATAAGAAATGCATCCTCCATTAGGAAGTATTTCTTCCTTGAGGTTCCACATTTCATCATATGCATATGTTGTGATTCTACCGAGCGGATCTGTTTTTTCGGACGGAAAACCCAGGCAATTATATTTGTATGTTGTCTCTGCGCCGTTTGGAGCAGTTTCTTTAATCATTCTGCCTAATTTATCATATTCAAAAAGTGATGCTGCTCTTATCTGGCTGGACTACTGCAGTTATATTACTGTCATCATCGTATGTAATTTGCCTTGCATTGCCATTAGCATCTATGGTGCCTGTTAGCCTGTTGATAGCATCCCATTCATATGTTTGCTTTCCGCATCTTTCATCACAAACTTCAACTACATTATCTCGTTCATCAAAGCTGAATGATGTAATGCTTCCTTCAGCATTAATAATCTCGCACACATTGCCATTCTTGTCGTGTCTAAAGAGCGTCCTTCTGCCAATTCCATCTTCGATAGCAATTGGCGTTTCTCAAATATACTATATCTGTTTTTTTAAGTTTAAGTTTACCGTCAACGATGAGCTTTTTCAGGCCTACCTGTGCTGTCATATTCTATTATTGTTTCAGTGCCAACAGCATCTATTGTTTTTGCTACATTACCATTTTCATTGTATAGAAACTCTTTTTTTCCGCCATTTTTTTATCAATCTCGGCAGTCCTCTTATCTCTACTGTTATAGCTAAATCGCTCCTCCGCATCACTATACACATTTTTTATAGTTCTCAACCGACTATCGTTATAATGATAGCTTACTACACCATTACGTTCAGTTTGTATAGTCCTTCCACTTTCATCATCGTACCTATAGGACATAAAGCTCTGATCCGGGAATGTCTGGCTTAAGACTCTTCCATATGAATCATATTCATTTGTGATTGTAGTTATATTATCCGCATTAATAATTTCAGACAGATAACCATGTGAGTCGTATAAATACTTATACGCTCCGCCATTTGGCAGTATCACTTTTGAAAGAGCCCCAGTTTCATATTCATATTTAACCGCACGTCCGGTATGGTCAGTTACGGTATCTATCATCTGATGATCATTATACTCAAGCGTATATCCCTCACCTGAAGACTTTTTAATGCTCACGAGAAGTCCATCCTCATATGATAGGTCGATAGCTGTACGATTCTTATCTTTTCTTTTTATGTACTGACCTTTGAAATTAAAGATGTACTTTATATAATCTTCAGTCTCATAGATGTATCCGGAACTGGTTTTGCTTAACTTTCCAATACTTGCACCAAAATTTACCACTCCTTCATTTCCTATGAGAGTAAATGATTCTTCTCTGCCATCTTCTCTAATAATCTTAGCTTTTTTTCTTTTGCCATCAGTGCTTTTTTTCAATAAAAAGTTTTACTTCGAAGCTATGATTCCAGCTATTTCCAAACTCACCTTTATACGTATTTATCGAATTGTAAAATCGCCCAAACACTAGCGGTGTCTTGCCACCAATAACTAGGTCATCCTTTTCATAAATAAAATTACCGGATGATAGGTTTACCGGATCTTTACTAAAGGCATGAGTTATATCATATTTGCCCTTTGCATTTTTCTAGTGCTTTAGCTTTTGCAACATTGATGGCTTCATCGATTTCTTTCATCCACTTCTGATTTGCCGGCAAACTGAAGCCGTTAGCTGTTGAAGTTGCTAATGCTGATAACCCTGTTTTCATTAGCGAAATCAAGTTGCCATTTTCAAGAAACAAATCTTTGGTAGCAGCTTCTATTTCATCTATTTTTCTTAATCTTGTTCTCTAGAACAGTTATTACATTGAGTTCAACTTCTTTAGAATGTCTCAAAGAGTTAATTGTCCGACTAACAGTAGCACTTGCACTTGGACATGACAGCATTAATGACGTACATAAGAACAATGATGTATCAATGCCTTTAATAATATTTTTTTATGCTTTCTTATATCATCATTGATATCATCTTCTCGCAATATCTCATCACCTACAGCATCTATCAATGTGTTACAGTCAGTTTTGACAATATCAGCAAGAGAAGACAGTCCATGTACTATCTTTTTTACTCCCATCATGTGCGTGCAAGCATGTCTATACCAGTTACCGCTTAGATTCCCATTTGAGGCAAAGCTATCTATGGTTGAATTGATATTCTCGGTAGCTTCTATAACCTTGGAAATGCCATTTAACATGCTATCACATTGCATTTTAATGCTCTGAGGATTTACGACTCTTCCGCCCATACATTCTCCCTCTATTTGCGTCTCAGCTCTTCATTAATATCTTCTAGTCTGTTTCTGCTTTTTTGCTTAGACTCTTTTATTTCGGTCGCTAGCTCTTCAAGCATTCTCTCGCTATCTCTCATACCTAGATATGCATCATCAAGTAAATTCACCATTTCCTTATCATGCGAATATTTTTCACGCTGTTCTTCAATAATCCTTATATTTCTATATGTTTCACTGAAAATATCTTCGTTATATTTGATTTTTTTCTCTGCAGCTTCAAGTTCTTCTAGTTGCTCTTCCAGCTTTTTTTCTCGCGTTTATAAGTTCTCTTCTGTCATCTACACTCATTATAAATCCCTTTATTCTACTTTACAGACTTGCGATTATGTCTTCCTGCGAACTTTCTCGCTGTCCCTGAATCCCACCTTGCAAATAGTGAATCTGTTTTAAACAGCTTTGCAGAATCATCAGATATCTGTTCTTTAAGCTGATTTACTACCTTGGAAAAATCTTCATACAAGGTCTGGGCACTTGCGACTGCAGTTAGTGTCGACTCTTCATCCCTCTGAAGCTCATCTACCATTACTAAAGTGGATCCCGCACTTAATTTAGCTGCGATATTCGCCACTTCACCCTTTACAATTTTTATATCCGCCATAATATTCCTTCCTTATTAGATTAATTTTACACTAATATTCCCACTTTACAACCTACTCA